>Ga0207886_10011_pt1 | contig 935193 bp, 944 predicted proteins | sample LinPmetageLP35_FD_184048 | JGI IMG/M metagenome (GOLD analysis project Ga0207886, IMG submission 184048) | Marine viral communities from the Pacific Ocean - LP-35 (SPAdes) | ecosystem: Environmental > Aquatic > Marine > Oceanic | place: Pacific Ocean | collected 2009-08-31 | reverse complement strand
GGGGGGGGTCAACGTGGGGTTGTGAGGTTGTTGCAGGGTTGATACCAGGGACAGTGTGGAGAACTCGATAAAGCTGAAACCTGGTGGAAGCGCCGACAACGCATTTGTAGTGACTGCAGACAGGGAAGTGGTTCGCTGATCATTCACCACTGCCACAACAAATGACGCACATCTTGCTGCTAGCTTGATTTGCAGGAACGTCATTCTCATCTGATTTGCTTGATGTATCGCTTGTCGATTGGGGGGCAACCAATTCATATTTATAGATATCCCGTACTGCTGGCTGGTAGCGATCGATACAACTACTAATGTGGCTTCCAAGGTCGTTCAAGCTCCAATTCATGATTGAAACTCAGGTCATCAATTGCTGCTGTCTCGCAGTTCCTATCTTATGATGTGTCAGTATCGCCCTAAGCTCTCAGCGCTGGCTCGCCTAAGGTGTGAGTTCGCTTATTCACTGCGTCGCTGATTGTTGATGCGTCACGAATTATCCAGGGTTGTCATCCCAGATCAGCTCCATCCTCTGCTTTAACGCGAGAAGCTCGTGACTTCTGGGTCCGAGCTACCGTCACTAAGAGTGGCGTATCTGTTTTTCACTATGCCTTCACGGTCATCAACTCCAGGCGTTGAGTGGAGTCAGATTTTATTATTTAGAACACAAGAGAAAGGTAGAAGAGGGGGCGGACAATAAAAGATCGCAAAAAGCCGTTCTATTACCTTTAGCTAACGATGTTGAATATCAAATTCCCGGAGCAAGCTTCAGCACAAAGCTGCTCAACACCATCGCGTAAAGAAGTGTGGCATCAAGCCTAGAAAATATGGTCAGAGAACCCGATTTTTTGCCTGCCTCCGCAGCCGCCCCAGCTTCATCATCGCCCTTTGAGCCACTTTTGCCTCCGCTTCCTTTTCCTCCGCCTCCTCCGCCGCCGCCGCCGCCTCCCTTCCCTCCTTTATGTTGTGTGAGGTTAATTTTGGAGGGTTCTTCCTCGAATATAGAAGGTTCAAGGCGCGTGACGTCGCTAGCTTGAGGGAGCGATGATGGTGAAGCTTGTATAGAAGCGGCTGGGAGATTAGCGGAGGTTGATAAGGTAGCCAGTACCAAAAGCCAAAGGCCAAAGAAAGTGGTGGATTTCATGGCGGTGAATATTTGCTGCCTCTGCTTTGTGTAATGCAAGTTTGGTCGGAGCTGTGCCCAGAGAATGTGTTGTCGATGTGATACTTTTAATGAAGAGGTTGGTTATGCATCTAAAGCTCCAGAAATAATTGAGTTTCTTTTTATACTAGCCAATCCTCGCCACCAACGTTGAGCAGACAATCACCCGCATTATTTCGATGCCGTTGTGACTTGTTTCTTGATTCTTTATTCACCAGAGGATACTTTCTTTCTCCTGGGACAAGCTCTTTGTGGGATGATAAAGCTTTGTGTCAGTGATTGCAGTGGACACAATGTCCTTGTCACATCCGCCGTCATTGACACAGAGAACTGCTCAAGGCTCGCTACATGAGATGCACGAAGTCTTGTACTCTTTAATGTACATGTGCAGTCTGGGGTGTGGGCGTTGTCACTCTGTGATTAACAGGTATGGCCCAGATTAAGACACCTAATGGAGAATCTATCGAGATAATCATGCTTTCCAAAATTGCTGCGGAGCATCTACACCCGGCAGGAGATCACTCGTCACGAGGCACAGAGAGTCGACGTTAAGCCTATAATTTTCTTTTCTCCTTTTTGCTTTGTATAATTTGTTTCAGAGAGGTTCTTTTCTAGTTCTCCTGGCTCGCTTAATCCAAGCTCACTCCACAAGCACTCACGATATCCCCCTCGCTGGTCAAGACCTCTAAAAATGCTGCTCCGCCTGCCGTTGCAGCAGGGCTTGGAATTATAGATTTTTGGAAGAAGAGCAGGAGGAAGGCATCGCTTTCGCTCCTGCGGATCTGTTGATGCTGCTACAAGTGAGATACCTCAATAGTTGAATCAAGGACAAAATGCTTCATCCATCACCATAGAAGCGGGAACGCGATGGTAACATTTTATGCCAGACGTCTCACTCACAGCTTGAGGATATATAGGAAATTTTTTCTTGAGCCACGGCTCGTTAGATCAAGATATTATCTCCTTCGTCAGACCCAACGGGTCGTGCTCAGCAGCTACAACGACTACACATGTCATGAGGCAAATAGAGCGTTGTATTAGGAAGCATTGGTGACGGATGTTAAATTGTATCAGTATGTTGCGGACCTCACTCAGAACGATTTGGGAAGTTAAGAACAGGAAATTTGTGCAATGCTATGAACTATTCATTTTTGTAGACTATTGAGCTTGGGGAAATTGTGCAATGTTAAGACTGTGAAGCATCCATGAACTTGCCTCAGCGTGGGTGCCTGGAGGTAGTCGTTGGTTGGTAAGTACAGAGGGAAACTGTTCGTGTCAACTCCTTAGTATTGACGGTTTCAGACTGAAGAGACCTACTACCTTCGCCTAAGCAAACGAGTTCGAGTCTCAAGCTGCCAGCGCAAGACCCAGTCCAAGGCCACCAACCACGATCGTGTAAACAAGACTCATATCCAGACTCGAAGCCAATCCTACAGAGCCTGACTTTCTGCCGCCGCTAGAACCAGCAGAACCAATAGCGATTATTGCTGCCGCATTCTGAGTAAGGTTATGGTCTCCTTGAACTTCGTTGAGGGAGGGAGAGATGGTGGGGATCGGGTCGCCAGTCTGGGGCAGGGCAGATGGGGAAGGGACAGCTGAGGCTGAGACTGCAGTCACTGCCATGAGGCAGAGGGTGATAGAAGTGGTATACTTCATGGTTGCGAACTTGTTGTGGTGGCTGGGATGTATAGTGGTGGATGCAGTGGGTGTGAGGAATTAACTTGCTAGGGAGATTCCTGTTCTCTTATAGACGTCCAAACGTGCATGTGTTCTATTTGAATCTGGAGCCTCAGTGAGGCATATTGTCTTGGGGCAATGAAATCATCCGTTTGAAAGGGAAAGCTTGATATTCTGGCTTTGTGACAGGGCCAACTCTGACTCTATTTGATGAAGACTGAACTAGACAGCATCCTCTTTGTTCGCTCTCCCCTTGCTGCTTTGTGTCTGCTACGAACTACCTGCCGATCGTTGAAAGATATCTGTTATCTGGATCAAGGCATTTATTCCAGTATCAAACAGACCGTACGTAACTCTTACCTCACAATTGCTTTGATTTTTAAAACATCAGAATTGAAGAAATATGTCAAGATAGCTCAAGCACCTTCGGCTATTGACCGCCCCCCTTTCCAGACCCACAATCTCCACCCCACTGCATTCACCATAATGAAATACACAATTTCATTAACCTCCCTAAGTATCCAAACAAGCACTTCTTACTCTCATAACGTGCAAATCATGTGCAAAACAAGGGGATATGACGAAGTGGTATCGTGCATCATTTGCATTCTGCTCTAGAAGTAGTATCCATGACTTGATGAAATCCCGTGTTCGATCCGCGGTATCTCCAATTTATAACACATGGTTTTCACATTCTTTTTTGTGAATTTTTCTGACTTTTCTCAATCCCGCTTTTCTGTTCTGAGTATTGTGGATGTGAATGGAATTGGATTGAGGAGGAGGGTTTTGTGTGGAGGCGGATGCATCAAAGTGGATCCATGACCTGGGCTTCACTTCACAAAACGAGGAAGAATAAACATGACAAATGGTAGAAGATTTGTTTTCGATACTTCACTCCTCCCTTAGCGCAAATTACTAACTTTGATGCCATTCTAGACTCACTCACCCTACTCATCCTCTTGCTCTCTCTTCATTGTGCCATACACATTCATCCCACCCACGTCTCTCCCTCTCGCTGCATCCTCCCTACCCAGCAGGAGCAATAGCCAAAATCCCCATCATACCCACCAATGCCGTCCACCCCATCAACACCGCCACTCTCTCACTCCCCGCATCATCCAGTCCTGGTCCACTCGTACTTGCATCTCTTCTCTCTCTTATATTCCCTCTTCCCTCACCATCTCCGTCCCCACCATTATTTTCCTCCTGACCTTCCGCAGTGCCATTCTCGAATATTGTCTGTACGCCTCCAGAATCACTCTGGGCTTTCCCAAGTTTCCATCCAATGTGCATTCCCAAATGATCTCTAGAAACGAGACTATCACTGCTGGACCGTTCAACTTGGTCACCACCACTGTCCTTTCTATCTTCCTCTTCAAACGTCGCAGACTCCCCCTCATCGTCATCTCCCTCCTTGGAATCTTCAGTTCCTAATTTATGATCGGATCTTGCTTGATCGCCCTGTTCCTCGACACCTACCAGAATCCTATCAACGATCCTATGCACGACGATAATATGAGGTGTTAGATTGTGCGGAGTTCTGATCTGAACTTCTTCTCTGTCTTCTTCTTCTTCTTCTTCTTCTTCTTCTTCTTCTTCTTCTTCTTCTTCTTCTTCTTCTTCTTCTTCTTCTTCTTCTTGTTTGTCGTGGGAAAGTTGAATCTGGTGTGGTTCGTGCTGCTGGAATGTCTCCTCGTCTTGATCCGGGTTGATGAGTGTGATCACGACCGTGCTGGACGTTTCGTTTTGGGCTCTGTGTTTGTTGTTGTGGCTGTGGTGGTGGTTTGGAATGACGGGATGGGCTTCGTTGTGTGCGTGTTGCTGGCGGTTCCGAAGTGGGTATGGCGCTGCTGCTGTAAGATCTGAGAGTACTAGGCTGAAGGCGAAGAGGGTTTTGAGGCTGGGAAGAAAAGTGTTTCTCGTCTTGATAGGGTGAAATACTGGGCACGAGGAGATGTCGGGGTGCTTTTTGAACACGAAGATGAATTGGTGGGCTTTGCAACATACGAAGTGCAGAGAAGTCCTAGCTTTTCCGAGATGGAGGTGTCGTCTGGGCTTTATGGGCTTGTTTCTTGGTCTGGTCTGACGTTGGAATCATAGCTCTGTTCTGATGTGAACGGGAATGGGATGATTGAAAGAAGTCATTTCATGAGCATCAAAAACAGACTGACTGACTACGGACGGACTGACTGTAACAACCATATACAAAGAAAGGATCTAGATTAAAGACACTGATCCAGCACTACAGCCCTGGGAAAACTTTCTCTAACTCTCCTCACCCACACCCTCGATACTCTCCGCAACCTCTCTAAAGATACCCCTCAACCGCCGTTGGTACCACCATCCCCAATACGCACTCAGGCATAGAAATGCCACAGCCACAGCGCCTGTCCTCACCCACCACGTATGCGCTGCCCTAATCACAGCCGCGGAGTCCGTGCTAAGATTCACATAGGCCGGCGAGTCATCCTCAAACCTACCTCGCCAATACCAGACCGGTAACGCACAGAGACAATTCCTATACACGCCAACCAACTGCATAATCGTACCTCCGATCGCCGTGAATATACTCGTGATGCCGAAGAGGGACGCGAGAGACCAGAATGCGATGCAGCGGATCAAATTCCAGCGTTCAGACTTTGTGTATCGGGTTGGAGAGTGCAGATTCCCGCCTGGACAGATGGTGCAGGCGGAGAGGACCCAAATCCAGAGGGATATTTGTAGGCTTTGTGTTATGAAGTAGAGGAGGAAAGTCAGGGAGCGGCAGGAGAGGCCTTTTTGAGGGGTGTAGTAGGAGGTTAGGAAGGCGAGGAGGAAGGGAATGAAGAGGGGAAGGATAGCGAGAAGGAGGATTTTGAGCCAGGTGGTGAACGTGAGACTCATGTGGGCACGGAGGTTGCAGAGTTGATTGGCGGGAAGAGATTCTGAGGGTGGTGTGGATGGGAGTCGTCGTAAACATAAGGATTTGGAGCGGCCGCGGAACCACATCCATTGTGTTTTATAACGAGAACGAAAGGAGAGAGCGAAGAGGTGGAAGCTCGGAGGGTGTGGCCTGGTAGGAGCTGATGTGGCTGATTGGAAAGTGGAAGGGTTGTTGCCTGCGAGGAGCAAGGAGGATGTTATTGCTACATGCGGGATCGTCATCCACCTAGAAGCGTTAGTAGTGAAGAAATTGAAAGGACACGAGAGCATACCACCTAGAAGCGTCAGTAGTGGATGACATTGAAAGGACGTGAGAACATACATCCCGAACGCGAGAGCGTGAGCAATATCGTTATTTCCAAGGTTGGTACGGATGTCGAACAGAGTGTAGAGGAAACCACCTGCAAAGAAGACTATTGGAACTCCTACAGCCGATCCAAACCTAACGAACAGTCAGCACAAGCTTGATGTAAATAAGCAGGGCCATCGTACGTTGTCTGTGTATCGAGCATGGACGACAGTCTCGTTGACGGATGTGGCTGAAGAAGCAATGTCTCAAGATCGTTCCAAGGATCTTCTTCTGTCTCTAGGTCTGCTGGTCCGTTAGAAATCAGCACGTCTTTGCAGAGCTTTAGGTTAGCACTGACCGTTGTTCCATTGGGAGTCCAGATTCCCAATGAGAATGATATATAGAAGCCTGGTTGCAAAATTCTTGTCCAACGTTCCACGTTCAAGGCCATATCCTACGAATTGTAGAATGCGACTATCCAGGAATGCCTCGAAGACTCCACTCAGAATCATCGGCCCTGCGAAGGCGAAACAGAGACAGAGCCAAATGATCGTATCGGTCAAGACAATAGTAGCTGCAACCAGAAAACGTAGCGGGGCCATGAAGAAGCTCACTGTATTGACAGGGCTTGGCGTGAATAGCTTATCACTCACTTCAAGCTTCCTTCGCCTGGGAATACTCAGGCAAAACACCAGACATGGGAAGATAAATGCGACCATTGGTCCAATCCATTGTTGAATCTTCTTGGATTTGGAAATTTGCCAACCCGGACATTGTTTGTTACACCATCTGAATGATGACCGAACAACAGGGGCTCCGGAATGATCACCGTCGTAAATAGCAGTGCATGGAAACTGTTCTGCATCCAAGAGTTTTGCGGTCGTGGTTCCTGGTGAGAAGAAGTTTGGGTCTGAAACGATAAGACTTCCATTATCGATACGAAGACCGGCGTTGAAGGCAGAGAAGCAGCAGTAAGCCAAGTTCATTCCCCCGAGAAGTGGATGATGTGACGGTGAATGGGTTGAACTGAAGTTAACCATAGGAGGGAATATATCACTCAAATTGGTGTAGTTTCCATCCAGCAGGTTGCCCCCCAGAACAAAGGCAGGGATGAGGTAGATTGCGATCGTGATAAGCTGCATTGTGATAAGCCCACTGCCATGTCACAGACAATGTTCTTGCCCCGAACATGTTCGCTGCTAGTCATTATAATACTTGCCAGTCTTCCTGACCAGCTCATCCGGACGATCGCAGAGGCTGTGAGGTTGGCTGCAGTGGACAACTTCACACGGTTCATGCAGGATGCCCTTTCGCAGATAGCAGCCTTGCGGGAATGTTCAATATCATTGGACCGTATGGCATCTCTCGATGCCAGCTTGAGCGAGTTTTGATCAATGGGCCCGGGGAGTTCGAGGCTGTGTCGGGCGCCACAACTTTTGATCAAGGAAGCAGACGAGCACGCAGCTTTTCAGATGCTCAGCACTAGAATTCATGACTCTACGACGCCCGATTCATTGGATATGGGGAAGGAGGTTCCAAAATGATTTCAAAGCATTTTATGGCCTGGATCATTTGCATCGTGCAGGACAGATTCGACGGACCAGTGCAGAACACAAAAATGCCTATGTAGCACGAGCATTGGCTAACACTCGAAGAACTGAAGCGCTGGTGATACTATCCGAAAAGACTTGATGTTTGCTACGATGAAACAGTTTTGGCAGAAGAGAGTCGGGAAATCTCTGTCGTAAGACATGTGTTTGCTATGAGGGAGGTACACGACTTGACCGCCGGATAATTTAATTGTTCGAGGCTACACAGCAGCTTCTCCTTGCCGCTACTGAAGAGACTTTCACAGGAGGAATCAAGCCTCTTGAAACTGGATCTCGATTGTCAGCGGGTATCTGCTATTTGTGACCACCCCGCCTCCTCGAATCAGTCAACGCGAGTGCTTCATAGGTGGTGATATGAACGTTGACTGCAAAGCTTCATAAGACACCACGCAGCTTAATGCAAAAAAAGCCATAAAAACAAATGCCCCCAGCAGGCCTCGATCGTCAGAAGCGTGGGTGTGATCTCCAGATGCAAGCCGATCATGGTAGCCAAAGTGGTCAGCCCGTTCGTAAAATTATATCTGCCCGCAAGCCCATAAACGCCAGAACAGGGGAAAGTCATTTGTCGCCGGATAAACAAGGAATAGGTTCTCGAACATAAGACCGCTGAGTCCCCCTCCTCAACTTCCTTCCAGCATGTGTCGTGAACATGATGTCGACGCCGGATGCCACTAGACATGAGCGAGTTCCATGCCGGCCGTGGCGGGAGCTCACTACAAAAGCAATCAGTACTACTGATGCCGCACTACTCCTCTGCGAGCAGTGCCGGATGCTCGAGGCTCGGCAAGATATCATCCCACGTACTAGGACTCTAGCCTTGAGCCTGTGTTGACCAAAAAGATGGTGTTGTTGGTTGAGTGTCATGGTGTTGAAGGGAGGAAAAGGTCCTCGATAGATCGACATCTCCTTATCGCCGCTTGTCAATGGCACTTTCTGAGCCCGCCCGCCCTGAAAGTCAGGGCAACCGCGTCATGGCCAACACCTTACGAAGTTAACCCCACCAAGCTGTGCCCTGCCCAACCCCAGGCCCAGGCATCACAAGCCTCGCTCTGCTCACCACGATTACAAACAGCCCTCTTCTCGCTGACCATGGAGTCTCCATTCTCCCCATTATACTCACTGCCTCCACATTATGGCACTGGACGATCTCCTCCCAGCGCAGAGCACGGAAGCTCTTGCCATAACTTGCGACGATGCAGCCTGCGCGAACCCTGAAGATGAAGCTCCCTCAGACTTCACATACGCTGACGGAACGCTGAAATGGGATTCCACCGAGATCCGCGACGACGATGTGATCACTGTGATCAATACTCTGGGCGGCACGGCCGAATATACCATCTTCAGTCTGCAGCCTGAGAATGCGGAGGAGAAGAGTGAGGGGAAGCAAGATGAGAAAACGAATTGTCCATTCAAGCTGCGTACCACGAATGCTATGATCCTGCCGCAGGGATTTCTGAGCAAGTTCCAGTTCCAAGGTCTGCCTGCATATCTGCAGTCTGCGAAGGATGTACACGTGCTTATCTCGACGTTGTCTGGTACTGGACTCTCGGTGGCCTTCTTCGACGAGATCCTACATCCTCTGCTCCGAGCAGTAGGCTTTGAGGATTCGAAATATACAGTTCTCAAGACAAAGAGTGCAGAATCTGTGAAGGAGTTTACGCAGTTCAACTTGGTGGATGGCGCGAATGAGGGCAAGGAGCAAGTGGTTATACTGTTGAGCGGAGATGGAGGGATTGTGGACACCATCAACACTCTGCTTCAAGGAAAAGAGAGACCAAGGTATGGTCACTTTGACCTATATTGAGCTCTGCTAAAATCTCAGCACTTACGCAAAGCCGACGTTTGTCCAACTTCCCCTCGGCACAGGCAATGCCCTCTTCCACTCTCTCCACAAACCGTCCACCCTCCCCTCCATCTACATACAAGGTCTCCGGACCCTCCTCCACGGCAAACCTAAAGCCCTCCCCATATTCAAAGCCACATTCTCGCCTGGAGCCCGTCTCCTCATTAACGAAGGACAGACTGCGACACCATTACCAAACAATGCAGTCTATGGCGCTGTGGTAGGAAGCCACGGCCTGCACTCAACTCTCGTCGCAGATTCTGATACGACCGAATACCGGAAACATGGCGACAAGCGCTTCGGAATGGTTGCCAACGATCTTCTTTATCCTAAGGATGGACCACCTCACAAGTACAAGACCGACGTGACGTTCTTCCAGGGTTCAAAAGCAGTGCCTCTAGACCGCAAAGAACACGGCTACGTTCTTGCAACCATGGTCAGCAACCTCGAACGAGCATTTACCATTTCGCCAGAAAGCAAGCCTTTCGAAGCAGCAATGCGAGTCGTGCATTTCGGAGCCTTGAGTGGAGATGAGGCTATGGAGGTCATGAAGGCGGCATACGATAATGGACGGCATTTGAAGAATCGGGCTGTTGGGTATGAGAAGGTGGATGGGTTGAAGATTGCATTCCGGGAGGAAGGCGAAGACTGGAACTGGAGAAGGTGTTGTATTGATGGGTCAATTGTCGGGGTCGAGGAAGGAGGGTGGATGGAAGTAAGGGTATTGGGGCAGGGGGAAGAAGCCATTAACGTTGTGGCTGATTGACTCGGTATGTTCAGGTTTTGCGTAGATCCGCTTTGTTTGGGCGGTAGACTATTCACGTGTTTAGAGAGCATTGATATAGAATAGAATCTTCAATTTTGTCTACGAGTCTCTCCGAATTGACGCTGAAAGGGTATCTATGTGAGGGATGAACGAGCAACTCCCAAACTCCCCGTCAACATTTGCGATTGACCGTCTTGGAATGTCCACAGCAGAATACAACACATCAGCTCTGCGACTCAACCCACCAGCGCCCTTCCATCCATCCCCACCTAAAAAAGGAAACGCCCAGCAGATGCAAAGTCTACTCCTGCCAAGGAGAGAACGACTAACTCCCAAACTCCCCCACGATAAGCCACAAACAACCATCTTCAATGTCGCTTTGTGAAGACAGCGCATTCAATCAGTCTCGCTTTCAGTCTTCTCGTCATCCTCCTCACTTCCATTCCCATCGCTGCCACTCTCCTCTCCATCATCCTCACTTTCACTCTCAGTCTCCTCCTCACTACCCGTTTCCTCGTCTCCCGCAGTCAAAGTGTCCTTTGAAGCAGAGCTAGCACCCCCATTCCCCCTCTCCTTATTATACCTACAAACCTCATCCCAAAAATCCCTACTTTCCCAAATCCCCTCCATCTTCGAGTCATGAACAGGCCATTCTCCTAGCTTATGCTTGGAGTGTGAGAAGAGCTTCGTCAGCGTGACGTTGACCTATCAAATCAAAAGCAAACCATCTATCAGTTCAACTTTCGAAGGAGTAATACAGCGGAAGTGTGGAGGTGAGGGGGAAAGCAGGATGGAAGTACTTACAGCAGCATTCCCACTACTCACACCACTCTCAACCCAGATCGCACCACCATTACCAGCCTTGACATCGTGGTCAATGAAATTCAGGTACACGGAATCGATGAGTTTGATTAGCGCTTCGGGGATTTCGGTTTGCAGGTCTGATTTGAGAGTCGAGAGTTTGCTGGGGGTGGGGGCGGCTTTGGTTTGCCAGATCCTGTTTTTGTCCCCGTCAATACTGCTTTTTCAATTATGAAATTTTCTTTTCAGGAAACAGAAGCGAGGGAGGAAAAGGAGGAGGAGAGACAAGAATTTGAATGGGGAAGGACAGAAAAGAGGGACTTACCAAGCAACATCAATCACATGCCCAACACACTTGCTCATCCACCAGATCGTAATCCAAGGCTCGGTATCCAGACAGGCTTTCCAGTATGGATAGCGATGTTCGGCGTAGGATGTGAAGGGGATTGGATCGATCTTAGCAGCAGCGTGCGCAGAATGGTTTGGGAGGAAGAGAGATTCAGGATCTTCGTCTGGCTGAGGAGAGGTAGAGTCGGAGGTTGAGGGTGGGAAGAAACCGCCTTTGAGGAGGAAATACCTGTCAGGCTTTAGTCAGCTTGTACGCCGTTGCCGTTCAGAATAGAGGAAAGGGGTTGGAGGTATGTACTAACATAGCAATAACCATGGCTCCCTGCGGCACCATCTTCGCTCTCGCCTGCGCATTTACTTTTTGCTAATATCAAAACACGAATCAGCTGTCAAACACCTCCCAATTCAGGACCAGAACAGATTTTAGGATATCGTTAGAAGGTACATACCAACTCACCCCTCACAAACCCTCTCTCGGCAGCACTCAACCTCAAAAACGCCCTCGGCACCAACTCCTGCCAGCCACTCGTACTCGCTCCCTTAAAGAAGAAACCCGCATAGCAGAACTTGCGCAGCCAATGCCACTGCTGGACTGTCAGGGGTAGTTTGAGGGGGGCTGCGTGGACGGTGGTAAGGAGAGAGGAGAATGGGACATAGGTGGATTTGGAGTGTGTTACGTGGAGGGGAATGCGCTGGTCCTTTTGGGGGATGGATGGGTGGGGGAAGGAGAGGAGGGGGTGGGTGGAGAGGTGGGTGAGGAGTCTGGTTTTGAGGTGGAGGCGGTCGGTGGCGGATACTGGAGGATGTTAGTTAGAATGAAGAAGATGTGTGGGGAGGGTTAGGAGGGACATACGGCATAGAGGTGTGCTTTTATTCTTGGGTGGCATTTTGCTAGCGAGTGGCTGATGCGAGACAACTTGGTACAGCAAGATTGAGACGTAATCAGCAATGGCAAAGCAAGACGCCAAGGGAACAGCAAATACAAAGACGACAAGTGCAAACAAGTATGCAGCAACAGCAAAGCAAATGTCGACGCCGAAAGAACCCAATGCAGGATAGCAAATTTTCAGATTTCGAGATGAAGAAAAGTCTGTGCGAGGCGAGGGGGAGGAAATACATTTCGCAGCCTCGAGCTAGTTTACTAGCGTCTATTGATATTGATAGACAAGGACTTGGATTTTCCTTGGATGACATGCGCCGTCCTAATCGACTGACAAAGATGCAAGACCGTGGAAGCGTACCCGGCGGTTGAAGTTGCACATTGCCAGATTAACTCGAGCCAATTCTCAGTAAAAACGCGCGAACATGAAATTGCCATCTAAAGCTATCATTCGCTATTCTCAGAGCTCCGCAGAAACTGTTTTGATAACATTCTCTTCTCTTATTCACTACTTGCTATTCACTGATCCATTTTTTCTGCCTTTCGTTCCGAGTCTCTTCGCTTAGCACTAGACCCACTATTCAAAACAATCTACACACAACTAAACTTCTTGAATCCTCCGCATCTTCTCAATTCAATACAGCAATGTGATCTTGCAAACAGCTGGATCGGAGATCGGAACAACGATAATGTTGATCTAGGCTGTGATTAGAGAGACTGTGAGTACGATGCGCCTTTCCTTACCTGCTGTCGAGCCCTTGGAACTGACCTCTCCAGTCACGGCTTCATCTTCAACCTATCTCCAAGATCTTTAACATACGAATGAATACTTCTATTACCTCTCAATACATCTTCCAGCTTTTACCTCGATCTTTGTTCAACTTCAATTTGAACTTTACAACATCGTTCCCAGTCCTCGGACTCGTGGCTACTGATTTCAGGCCTGTATGACTCCCATTGGATTCCGCACCCTTCCATGCACTTTAGCTTCCATACTATCATCCAGCCTCTCTCAGTTCATAGTACCGTATCATGGTTGATATCTCGCGACCTGAGCATCTGCTCGCCAACAATGGGCGTGGAGATCGTATGGTGTTGGTGGCCAAGTGCACGGAATGGCACAGAAAGCAACCCGCAGACAAGCATATTTCTTACTACGTCAATCCAGCATTCCTGAATCTCCCATCTGCGCAAGTCTTTCCGCAAAAATGGTCCGATCAGAGAGCGAGAAGTAGCTACAAGAGCTTCGCTGCTGGAATGAAAGACATCGAGGAATATGACCTTGCCCCGAAACAAATGAAGAAGGTCATCGAACCATACTTCTTTCTTTATGCCGAAATGAACACCAGCATCAACACTATTCAAAGTTTCTTCCCTCAATTTAGCCATGAATCGGCTCTCGGCGGTCGTGCCAACAATTTCCTGGAAAAGACTAGAAAGCGACCTGGAGAGATCTCCTACCTGATAATCACCAAAGTTGGAACTGCGATCCTGCTGTAAGCCACCTTGCATCTTTGTACACAGCTTTTAATACTTCCCAGTTACATAATGCAAGATCAGCGATTCTTCTCCCACGCCTTGGGTCCCTTACCACCATTCGATACTCCCGAGGAGCGCAAGACGTGGTTCTCACAAATTTTGACCGAAAAGCCGCTGCTATGTGTTCTCTTCGTTTTCAGTCTCTACCGATCCTCGATCAATGTTCCGTTCATATATTCTGAAGGGAAGTACAACAACAGATTGAACAGACTGTAAGAGGACTGCAAGAAGTGATACATCTGCGCCTCTGCGAGCTATTGGAGCTTATCTTCCGAGCACAGTTCAACCTTGCCCGAGCACAGCTGGTCGTCAACACTGAGACATACCGTACTTGGGCGAGATTCAGAACTTCTACATACAAGTTTTAGCTAAAAATATCTCTAGATAACTAACAATGTCGAAACTGCTTTCCGTTCTGCCAAGATCGTTAATCTGCAGCCCAAACTCAGTGATGTCCCGATGCTCGGTACATGGCCGAAAATTACACCACCCACACCTTGGTGGCGACTCCTGGGAGGACTGGGTAATTTGGAGTAAAGTGACGATGAAGATGATGAGGACTACATGCCGAGGCCAAACAAGCGTGGTTCTGAGTTCCATGCAGCTTCAAGAAGCCGAAAGAGAGCTCGACGTGGTGGAGCATAAGTCTGAAATGGAAACACAGCTTGAAGGGAGACCGTGGATACCATGGGATCTTGTTTCGCGTTCCACAGAAAAGTTCTCATGCGTTTCTTCTTGATGAACAGGCACGACAGGTAATGGTTGTTTTTATAATGGAGCATATAAGGGACTTGTCATCATATTGGGCGTTCCTCTATGCTTTATATATCATCAAGTGCCTCACGTTGGCTTCCAAAGCGAAGAGCACTCAAATATCGATACTTGCAGGGTTATAGCCGACCGTAACAATTGAAGCTTGACCATTAAATCATTTCCGATCGTAAGATCTAAGATTTTAAGCAAGCACTGCATTTGTCGTCGCACAGATTGTGTTGACATTTCTACTTGATTTTATGTTCTCATTCCTCTCCACCATGTCTCTCGATGGGAATATTTTCTTTGGGCATTTACGCCAGCTGAGACTACCCCGCCATTTGGTGACATGCAGCACCCAAGTCCCAAGCTGACGACCAGTGCCGAAATGAACCAACATCTCATTACACTTCCAGGAAACATGACAGTTACTCGACAGGATTGTGCTTGCTGGTAACCCAAGACTGGTTTGTCTCAAAAGATAGAAGTAAGTAAGTAAAGAGGTAGTTTGGAAACATGTCAGCTGTCACGGGAAATACGCAGAATCCTTCGGTTTCAAGTTCAGCCAGCCTCAGTGCAGTCAAATGGCAACCGACATCCATAACGGATAATGCGGTTACGTACCATGTATCTGCCTAGAATTACTGGAAGGTACACCCTAGGATGGCATGTTGAATCCCAGGGATTCTCGGTGAGCGTTTCGGGGTCGCGGTGGAGGTACCTATACGTCACTTAAGTTCCGGGTGGGATACAACACTGGAAAGGACGGGAGTTCCCATGTCAGCAATTAGCAGCCTTGCATAGCGAGCACATTCGGACGTTCTGGACGTGCCTAGATCTTCTGTCAGGGCGATTGAAGGCTCAGCCCAGTATGCCTCGTATTCCAGAAGCGGCGAGGCATGTTGTCGCAGGGAATCAACAGGCAGTTATCTTATCAGATGGATCCGAAAATAACTCATACGCCCCCAGAACGCCCTCCCGTGAAGGGCTTAGAAGATCCCGCCCTTTCGTGATGTCCTTTTCTCTCGGTACGGCCCTACTCACCGAGCAAGATTGTGTGTTTAAGGTTTCCGTCTAGTGACTCTGACGTGCAGGATCTTAAGAAATTTGTATCGGTTGGTCGTTTGAAGAGGTGTGGTTGTACGAGTTGGGTAGGCGAGGTGTGTCCGACCAATCAGTGTACGCGAAACAGAAGGGCAAAATCCTACTCCGGGGGTGTCAGCATGTATCGCATTACTTCTGCTTCGCTCTGATTAAGAATCTATCAGCTGTTACTCGGTCATATCCATGATATCGGGCACACTGTCGCCAGCAAGATGCCTTGAGGAACCGTGATGACTCGGTGAGACCCTGTCTGGAATGCTGACTTCTAGCACATCATGGCTGTCATTGGAGATGTTCTGTTTTGGCCTTATAGGTGCTTTTGACCTAAGTTGGCGTCTTCCGTTATCCTGCTTTCTTCATGTTTGAGGGATGAAGAATCTTGGACTGCATTTTCCTTGATCTTGGCGCTGGCGTTGCTCTGAACTCCGGTTGGTGACTGGGAACATTGGAAGGAGACTTAAATTGATATAAAGGGGCTTTCTTCCCCCAAAAGCTCTGCTCTACTCGGATATCAGATACGTGGAATCTCCATAAATTGTTTGCGCACAAAGCAGCAGCTATCGTAACCATGCCTTCGGACGAAGCTCATGAACAATGCCAACTACCAGCCGGGAGGCATGATCATGACGGGAACCTCCCTCGCTCTACACAAACGTTTACCAAACGTATCCTAGCTCATCGCGTTCTAACATGGACGACGCTCATTCTTGCCATGGTAGCCTACGTGCTCACATCTCTTTACGCATGGTACCCGCAATCCATCTCCCGCAATGAAACTTTCGGCGGCTCTCCATCCAGAGCACTCCGCGTCTTGACTGTACTGTCAACGCTTGCCAATTACATCTTAGCAGCCACAGTCTCCCAGTCTTTTGACCTCATGTGGGGTATGCTACTCGCTCGTAAGAAAGCCCTGTCTCTGTTGAGCGGTCTCGCACTTCAACCTGGAACAGGTCTGGATGGTCACCTTGAGATCATCTTCAATAAGCAGAAACTGGGAGTTAAGCCACGTGCGTGGAGTTTGCTGAAAATTTTGAGCATGACCATCATCCCAATTCTTGGGATCGTAATCTTGAGTATGTTCTAATTTGCCGCATAGTCTACTTCCATGGCACACTGAGAGTCTACAGAGTACATCTCTAACGACGAACAGGAGACGTGGAAGCAATACCAATATATTATCAGAAGACATCAGATCCAGTGGCGAAAGGGTACAGCATCGGCGAGTTCAACGCCACGCTAGCGACTCTGCTCCAACCCCTTTCTGATGGAGTCTTCGGCACTCGATTCAAGGACTTTCTCTCAGATCCAGATCTAAGCCGAGATGTCAGCACAAAATCAGACGGAAATGGTTGCTCTTTTGCCCATTCCAACAACACAAAGATACCATGCCGGTCCAAATTCTTCGTCCCTGGAGGTATCGAACAATTCGCGCCTCGAATTTTGAACGGGACTGCATTCTCGGGCTCGGACGACGTGCAGCCAGTCCTCGCTAAGAACCTAAGAGGCCTGTACTTGGAATTCGAAGAAAACGGTTCCGTAATATTTGATCAGCAAACGAACTGCATCAAGCAAGGTTACAAACTTGGAGCCTATCAGCTGTGTATGAAAGATGTAGGAGTGAACAAGATCGCAACGCGTGAGTTAAAGAGATACAATACGAGTCATAGCTAATACGGCCAAAGACCTGACTCCTTGCCCCAAGTCTCTTGCTGCCAACATGGCATGTATGAGCAACGCAACATGGCCTCTTGATGAGGGCTGGGGGACTACTCTGTCGCCCTATACACGATTTGCCAATGTGACTTACAATGGCCTGAACGGCACAATCATGGATCATCAATTTCCAAATGATACCCTGACGCCCGTCAAAATTACTGCGCCAGAGCTCCTTGAAGTCTTTCAGGTGCTCTTCAGCCCAGCTGATCTAAACACAACGTATGGTGACTTCCTTTCCCGGCTGGGAATCGTCGGGAATAAACCCGTTGAACCCTTGACTATCTGGCAATACTTCCAGGGTCTTGCGGACAGATCTCGAGCAGATATTCGTGTGAACAGACAAGCCATGACGGGTCTTCAATCTCTCCTTGCCATTCCAATTTACCATTGCCAGACAAAGGACTTCGTCGAACTGCGCCGACTCCTCCTATCGCAGATCGACAACTCGCCAATATTTGAGACGCTTGGAGTTGAAATCGTCAATTTGTTCCCGGTGGTTGAGCCAGATACGGATATCTACCCAGCCATCATGAGATGGACCTTGCATGTTGGACGGGGCAGTCTTCTTGCTTACATTGTTCTGACAGGCTGCGCGCTCTTCTTGTGTGTTGTCGCGAATGCCATGGCGACTTTTACCAATGCTGGAAAGAGATTCAAGCACATGGGACCGTTTCCTCTGTTCACCCATCTGTGCGATTGCGAGACTACGTATAAAGATGGAACACCTGTCCCACTGAAGGCTTTCCATGACTTGGAAGCAGGATTGAGGCTCATGAGAGCATCGAAGATGCAGGTGAAAGTTATCGAGAAGGATATCCAGACCAACTTGGAAGTGGCAGGCCATCCCGTGAGTCAATCGCAGGAGCAGACTTTGGAGCTCAATGGCAAGAATGGGCTGGAAGTTGGTGTGGTGCTGTTTCGGCCGGAGACTACTTAGACCAGCTTTAATCAGCTCTTAGGTATTCTTGCGGGAGGTCAAATTGAATTGAAGTTGCTCTGTATCGTTCATAATAGATTGTCCTTCATGGTTTCTAACGGAGATGTTGACACTGCTTTGCCAAAACACCTTGCGCAGTCAGTCCCCTTCGCTTAGCCCCTGTAAGCTCTGGCTTGCCAAGACAAATCAGGATAAAGTTCATTCCAAGGTTTCTCCGCTATCTTATCCCTTGATCATTCCAACGTCTTCCTTGTCTTCAACCTACGTGCTACCTCAGCGACCACCTCGAGTCGTCCACCTCTTCCTACCTTGTCCGCCTTCTTCGCCGCTGGCCCAAAGACATCCCACACCTCGATGTACTTGTTGCCGCTCGCCTGGCTAGTTCCGATTGCTACGAACGCCTCCTTCATTCTCTCGTGACCTTTAATCGCCTTGTAGTCTTCCATAGTGACGGCATTACCTTGCCTGTCCTTCAAGTCCTGTGTATTCAAGGCGCCGAGCTGAACACAGTAGAGGACGAGAGCTGCGAGGCCAGCGGCGAATGCCGTCGCGACGGAGGAGCCAGTCAAGGTCTTGCACTTCTCCAGGGGCGCGTTATTGGGTCGGTCTTTGATGACATTGTGCCCTGGGAAGATGAAATCGACGTCTGCAGGGTCTCCCACCCATTTCCAGACCGTGCCTGATGCTTCCGCGGCCCCGATCTTGAAGAGGTGCTTTGTTCCACCGCATGCTGCCGGGAAGCTTCGATCAGCTGCGACTCCTTGGTCGTTAGCAGCGCAGAACATGAGAATACCAGCGCGAGCCGCGGCCTCAATAGCGGCTTCAAGATCGGTGATATCGGTCGCGTTGGTTGCAGTGCGCTCGATGGTCCACGACATGGAAATGATGTGCACCTTCTTATCTACGGCAGCACGGACAGCCTGATCAGAAGTTAGCGATAATCGCGTGGATATTGTAGAGGGACACTACTTTTGCTGCACTCTTGGCTGTGATCTGCCTCTTCATGTTCTCGCTGATATGCTCGTCGAGTTTCACGACGTATAGCTGAGCTTTTGGGAATACACGGCAGATGAGGCTAGCCATGACCGTACCGTGACCACCACTCGTCACATAGTACGGCTTGCTTAGGTTCTGATGGGTGTCTCGCTGACAGAAACTTCGACCTCCTATGATTTTGGCATGGAGAGACTGCTCGTTGATGTCCACACCGTCATCAATCAGTGCGATTGTTATTGGTTCAACGGGAAGATCCCGAGGCGTGTCGACGTTCTGGATGAAGTCTGCAAATTCGTCCATACATGTCAGCCAGCGATGACGATGTTCTGATTGTTCGTGGGCCACATCGACAAGCCCGCCTATCGGAGCTTGCTTCTCTGGCTGCTGCTCCTTTACAACGTCGATCTCTACTTCCGGACGGAGCCTTGCAAGACGAGTGCGAAAGTCCTCGATATTGTTCTCGGTCCGCCGGGTACTTTCAAGGCCCTGTACTAGTCAGTAAATTAGTCCTGAAGAAATATTCACAGCGTCAAACACACCTGCTCAACATGCAAGTGCACCTTTTTCAGCTTTCGCAGTAGTGGCAATCCTCCCGCTTCACTCCAGCCGCGCAAGACGGCATTGTTACCGCTCCAGTACAAGCAAACCTCTTCCGCGTCGAATGCTACAGCGAGGATAGTCTCAGTACAAAGATCCAGTTTCCTCCAATCCCAGATCTCGACTTTGAACCCGGCTAATGCTGCTTCAATAGCTTCATCGCTATGTGCAGGCTCGCTCATGTCGTCAACAATCACACGAATGATTCGCTGAACTTTCTTGTGTCGCAGGAAGTTGAATAAGAACACCATGTCGCTTCGGCCCTTCCCATCGGATCGAGACGTCTTCCGAATCTTTGTCGTTGCCGGCTTCTTCTCAAGGCGAAGACTTGGTAATGCGACATACTGGAGAATATCTTCGAATTTCAAGTGGTCAAGACCTTCTTCAATTCGATCTTCGCTGATGATTTTCGAGGGCGAATCGTACAGATCAAAGTATATCTGATTTTCTGACACTATCATTAGATCCACGCCTCAATATTTCCCCAGGCCACGCTCACCTTGATTACGACCATACAAAAAGTCGACTACATCATCATGGTTTCTATGTCGCATGCAGTACAGCTTCAAGTGGTTCTTGATCACAGCTGCACTCTCCTCTGTCACTTTGGGCTCTTCTTTAGGCTCCTTTTTCTTCTTCTTCAGTTTGTCGATTTTTGCTGCTGCTGGAGTTGCTGGATTTGAGCCAGCAAAGCCCATGGGCATTCCTGTCCCAAGCTTTAGCTGGTCTCCATGTCCAGTCGCACCTGTGCTCTTTGCACTAAAGGGGCTCTCCATCCCTGTGGCGATGCGACGAAGTGGTGCAGGCTTGAAACTATCCATCGCTGGTACAGTTCCCTTAGATCCTGCGCCAGACTTTCCGGCTTTGGGGTCTACCGCTTGAGTGGCGAACTTCTTGTCTTTTCCGGGGACAATCTGTCCATCGGTGCTTCCTTCCTCGTTCTTTTCTTGAGTTGCTGCCTTCTCCTTCTCTGCAGCCAGCCTCGCCTCTTTTTCAGCAGCCTTTCTGGACTCAATGCGTGTGGATTCGTGGTACTGGTACGGCGACAGTGGTGGCTCGGCATTGGTTCTCTGGTCCATTGCTTTGTCGCATCGCTCTATGAGCACCTCCACGATCTCCAACTGTTTGTCTGTACATCGATCGTACGCGACTGCGAGATGTAGGGGAGTGAGTCCTTTGTCCTCCTTCGCTTGCAAAGTTACCTCGTCTGCGGCCTTGATGAGCGTGATAGCCAATTCAGGCGCAACGTTCCGGCGAATGGCAACATGAATGCAATTCTCGGATTTATAGCATGGTATGCGAAGAATCGATGCGATGTCCTTGTAGTTCTTACAGATGTATCGTACGAATTTCCCTCGCTTCTTGTAAATGGCATGGTAGAGAGCCGTTTTCTCATTATTATCTTTCTCTCGCAGAACTTGCGGGTAGCGCTCAATGAGAAGTTTTACGAGCGGCTGATAAACGTCGAAAATTTTGTCTTTCGCATCATCTACCAGCATATGCAACAGAGTGTTGTTGTCCCCATTTTTCTGGCCTAGATATGTTGCCTGTTCAATTGCAAAGGCTTCAACTTTGGCGGGGTCGCGAAGATCCAGCTTTCCTTCCTTGAGCCAGCTTATGATGTCTTTAAATCTCTTTCCAGCGCTCACATCGTCCTCATCATCATCATCCGAGCTTGCTTCACTCGCGTCTGCGGGGTCTTGTTCTTGTATCGGCGTGTCCGGTCGATGACGGTCCACCATGACAAGCTCTTCCTCAAGTTCTGCACTCATGATTGTTCTTTGGAGATTGAATGTAGCAGAAATGGGCGTAAATTTGGACGATTGAGTCCAGTTGGGTTGGAAAACAGAAACAGCTTTGTCAAGAGGCACCTTGGGAGAGTGGAAGGTCAAGCTCATAGCGCAGCCTCGGGGACGTCCCTCGGCAACAACTGCTGTTTGATCTGTAGATACTGCATGCGACCTTACCAGAAACCCTCCTAGTTTCAGCCGCGCCCCCCATTCCAAGCCTCGTCGCTCCAGCGCTGATGTGAGATGCTTGTGTACAAGGGTCTTCATGCAAGTTTGATTACTGCTTGCCTAATGTAGTACCGCCCGAGGCGCACAGAAAATCGGCATAGAGCCCTGTCACACGAGGCTGTCAGAACTTTGAAGTTCCGTGTTACGACAGAGACTGGTAAGTCTTTCTGGGACAAAGACATATTGTAGAGAGTTGACTCGAATTAATTGAGGCAATGGTACTTCTATACGTGGGTATGACACTTGTTACCGTGCTCTGGTATGTGTCACCTCACAGAGGTCCTCCAAGTTTATGGCCCCCAATTCCTCGGTATCGTACTTTTGCAGATTGTTGGTCGGCTCCAAGCTGGGGTCAAAAAGAACCGGATCGTCTTTGGGCTTTCCTCCAAACACACGCTCCATAGCACTTTTCACGTCGACCGTGGCATTGATCTTGACAATGCACTGGAAGGGGTCCTCATCTTTCCTCTTCAGAAGAATCCCCGCTCGCATACTCGTGGGCACTCCGGTCTTCGTCGTGGCGTTTTCCTGTAACGTCCACGAAGCACAATTTGCCTTTCCCCAGTTTCGCCCTTTCAAATCAATTGACCCGGTTACTGTCGTCTGATCGTTCGTGTCCCGACTGACAGTCTTCGTCCAGCCTACTCTGGCTGTTGCGGTTGCGCCCAATACTCCGCCACCGACGTCCAGTCCAACCTCGCGTGAAACCTCTTCATGTTGAGAGGTAGGCACCAAAGATAGACTCCCATCTGGAGAAATCTTGAACACCTCTGGGCCAGTCTCGCCTGGCTTCATTCCTCCAAATTCAAGCGAAATGTTGACAGCCTGGAACCGCCTCGCCTTTTTGCGGGAATCGAATCGGAATTGCAGAACTATCAGTGTCGCGAATGTCTCGCTTTCTGCTGAGAAGAAGCCATGTATTACATCGAGACAGGAGCATCGGATGTCTACAGCGCCATGGCGTTCAACATAATTGCTGCGCTGGAGAGGCGCCGCAGGGTCGTTTTGTGTCCGAAAAGAGCTTCCTTCGTCGCCGCCTGGAAAGAGACCGACTTCGAATGATGGCAATTCGTCTGATGATTCTTCGCTGCCAGAGTCGTCTGCGGGTTCATCGAAGGCACTCAGGGCCGCACCAGTGATCCCCGGAATTGGCGACATCGTGTAATACCAAATATCCTTGTCGTCGAAGGTATCAGCAATTGAGAATGAATTCTGTTTATCGAGTTTGCGAACAAATATCGATAATTGCTTGCCATTAGCGATGGGGCGGCCTGGGACGATGTAGCAGCCTAGCGCTCGTTCAGAAGGTCACACAGAAGGGCTAGACCAGGGTCCTTACAATTGCGGGATACGTTCAATCATGATATTATCCAATTTTCGGTCTCGCGTTCGTGAATTGGTGCCTTCTGCTGCCCGAGAGGCTTTCAATTACCGCATGAAATGGCTTTGGTTTGTCATAAACATGGGGAAACGGCCCCCAAGCGGCCCCCAAAAGTAAACAGCCCTCAAGACCACTTCCCACACTATGAAACGCCATCAGGCTGAGTCAAGCCCCTGTCACATCGGGTAAACTTTCCCTGCAGCAGACCCAGCCCCGGAGACCCAGCAGGGGTGTTGAGAGCGTCGGAGACAATTTATCGTCAGGGTCTGAGTGTCAGCCTCGAGGGGCAGCTTCTGAACTTCTCGATATTGATCTAGATTTTCTGCCTTCTTCACAGTAACCTTAGTAGCCATGTCGGACACAGCGTCTGAGTCGTCTGAGTCCTCGTCGTCGTCATCAGCATCACCAGCAATACCCGAAGTGAAGAGTGAGGAGCAAGAAGTGCAGGCTGCAGAAGAACATGCAGAGGAAGAGCAAAGCTCAGCGACAAGCGAAGATGACCTCACGGCTGGTATGGGACTACAGATTCTGGCGGGAAGCATAGCGGAGTTCGATCCAGAGGGCGATGATGCGCGACCTTTTGAGTAAGCTTTTCGCAAATCCAGCTTCTAAAGAAGAGTTGTTGGCTAAGCAAGACATCCCAGCGTCGTCGCAGTCCATGGCTATCATGGGGACAGGCATACTTCGTGGGGAGGGCCATATAGCAATTGGCTGGAGGACTCGCTTCATGTCCGCTACCCGAATTCGCGAATCTTGACTTTCGGATACGATGCGCATGGAATCAAGGGAACTTCTACCAGGGCAGGCATAAGAGAGAGGGCTGTGCAATTGCTTGATGAGCTGGTGAAGTTGAGGCAGCCAGAAAAGCCAGTTGGTGCTTCAAGCATTTTAAGGGGTGTAAAAATTCTTACGATTTGTCCAGGATCTGTTTCGACCGTTGATATTCATATCTCAAGATCTAGGAGGAATTATTGTAAAAGAGGTACGGAGAGGCGTGAAGATTTGAAGCTACGGCCGCTGACTTGAAACAGGCATTCTGTATCGCAGCTTTCAAATATCAGAAATACAGGTCGATTGTGCAATGGACTCGGCTATTTGTATGGAATTTCTGTGGTAGTCCTGGCTCGTTCACTGACTCCTGCTCAGATGTTCTTTGGCTGTCCCCATCGCTGTACGAGTGTCCAGAATATGGAAGATGCGATCGGGAATCTGCTATACGCCACTCAATATCCTCGCCCTATTGGAGCTTTGAGAACGATCAAGGAAATCAGCCGATCCATCATTGAGATCAATGGGTCGTTTGTTCTTTCCAAAGTACCGACTGTTGGGACCATTATCAACCTCTATTCGGAAGAGGAAGATCTGACTGCCAAGGTGAGATTATCCGCTCCCTTGACAAGACCGAAGGAGAAGGCCCTATTCAGTACATTATAACCTGACAGTTGGGATACTAGATTTTCGAAGACTTCACTGTCAGCTTTGATATTGCGATGGGTGGATGTCGCTTCGCGAGACCTGGACCTCTGAACGAGATATCTCGATCAGTACCTGATGATGCTTATGAAACCATCGACCTGATCTTGGCAGCTTATCCAAAGCGTAATTGAGACATACAATCCTCTCAAAATCATGACCACGAATTAACTTTTGTATAGCTTCAGAGTACAATAAAGATACTGTGCGAGCTCTTCGGAATCTTGAACGACAAGCAGCGGTTGCTTACCCGCTCGGCTCTATATGGGGTCCTCACCGTCGATGTAGCTGGCTAAGCGATGACGAGACATACAAGTCATGGTTCGATAGTCATGGACCGAACCTTCTGCATATCCATGGGACCTCTGGAACCTCGGATGCTAGCGAGTACATCTTTCAAGATCTCAATACGAAAAGAGCAGTCTCGGAACCATTGATCTACTTCACTTTCGACAAGTACGACGACCACCGGAACTCTCTCGCTGGTATGCTGAACTCGATCCACGCTCAAATATACAGCCATCTTCCAGTATACCATGCTGCCGCAATCGTGCCAGAACAGCAGATGATCTATTACAGTATGTATCAAAACTACACGAGTTTCAGGTTCTATAAATCTGATGCGTTCTTTGTGAAAACAATTGACAGATCAATTGACACTACGGATGCTGACATTTTCACCATCTAGATAGCTGGACCACCCACGAACTATATACTATGCTCAGGAATTTTTGCACCAATCTTTCTCACACTGGCTGCTTGATGGTTATCAACGGTCTGGATGAGTGTGACGATTCAATCCTGCCATTCTTGGAGAAGCTGTGCTATCAAGCAAGTACCACGGAGTATAATTTCAAGATTGTGCTAGCTAGTTCAACCAAGCAGAGCATTCTAACTGCTCTCAGTGCATGGCCAACTATCAACCTGGACGACCATGCCCCAGTCACTGATGTGGAGGGGTTGAAGGCAGAAATCGAGCGTGAATTACTGAGTTTGGTACAACAATACCCCGCACTCTACAACTCCGAGACGGAGATGACAGACAAGCTTCTCAAGTGCGGCGATGATCAAGAATGGCGTCAAATTATTTCAAGGGAGATCCGAGATACTCGTGGTTCAAAACATGAGCTGGAGAGCTTGGAGGTAACCAGTTCCCAGAAATCGCTTGATCGAATTCTGTCCAGCATATCCTCTCCGTTGCAAGTCTGGTCTCGCAAGGTTCTGTCTTTAGTTTTGTACTCATATCATCCTTTAAGTGTCTGGGAGCTAGCTCAAGCTGTTTCGCCAAGAGCAGATCGTTTGCCTGATACTGACCTGCCCTCCAATCGTCTGTATGAGGAGTTCGTTGCCTCGCTAGACACATGCTTCAAGGGGTCACTCATCGTCAAGCATGGCTTGGTCTTCTTCGGGCATCCCGAGGCTAGGCAATTCTTCGCATCACTGGACTCACGACCGGACGCGGAGAAAGCAGCACATGAGGATATCGTCAATATATGTCAGGAACATATATCCTCGAAGGAGGGCCAAGAGTGCTTACAAGCTCTCTTTACAAACGCAACATACGACGTTGAAGAGCTACCGATCTTTCCCCACCGGTACACCTTCTTAACCTATGCTGTCAAGTATTGGCCAAAGCATTACCAGGCTATGACCAAACCCTCCCATGGAGCAGAGAGCTCACCGATCCCGAAGAATTACGAACAGTGGATATTTGACTCGAAAACCATGCGGAACTGGGCGGAGGCTTATTGGTCTCTGTCCAATTCAGTCCACCGGAGTGATCGCGGATTTCTATCTTTTCTGCCAGTCTTTGCAGGCCTTGGTCTTCGAGACATCACCTCAGCCTTTCTTGTGCGTGGCGCTGGTAAACCAGCATTCGAGAAGGACTGTGCTCTTGCATTGGCTGAGGCTGTACGATATGGCCAAGGTACAATTGTACACATGCTCTTGGAGACCGAATGCTTCACTGAGACAGACATGCTAGATGCGCTCTTTGCTGCTAATGCGTCCCTGGATGAATCGATATTGGAAGAACTTGTTACCTACACAAGGAAGAAATTCCCTAGATTCAACTGGCCAGCAACGACTGTCCTTCGAGCATGTCAATTTGGGCATGACACAGTGTTGAGAAAGTTGCTAGAGTTCGGAGCTTCGCCGAACGAGGGCATTGAACTGAATGGCATGACTCCGCTGTTCGCCGCTGCCAGGGAGGGGAAACCTGAGGTTATCAAGGTCTTGCTCGAGTATAAGGCAGGTCTCGAAGCAAAAGCACAGCATGGCCGCCACCCCCTTCATGCCGCCTGTGTTTTTGGCCACGCTGAAGCGGCAAAATTACTGATAGCAGCTGGGGCGGACGTTAATGGTCTGGATAGCGAAAATGAGACACCGATCACTCTGGCTGTACAGTGGGGGAATCATAAAGTTCTCGAGGTGATGGCGAAGGAGGCTTGTATTTTGGACGGCACTTGTGGCGAGTTGACGATAAGGACGCCATTGACGATCGTCGCAGATCTTGGGTTCATCAAGTGTGCTCGAGTGCTGCTTGACAATAAAGCAACCACAGAAGTCGTTTGCGGAAGCGACTGGCCTCCACTTCGATATGCGATCACTAGGGAGAACATGGAATTGATCAAACTTTTGCTTGATGCTGGAGCCGATCCCAATACCAGCCACGGCGGTGAGCCACTTATCACAACCGAAGCCATCGAAGGAAAACTAGACGTTATCAAGTTGCTCGTCGAGCATGGAGCCAATGTAGATGCGGTCAATTCGCAAGGAGCAACTGCTATGCATTGCGCCGCAGAAAAGGGTTTCACTGAGATGATAACGTATCTACTTGACCACGGCGCTGCTCTCAATTCTCAGCTCACAGCTGGACACACTGGTGTTCTTCTAGCTGCTAGCTGTGGCCATCCCGATGCCGTGAAATTGCTTATTGATAGAGGGGCAGATATCTCAATTCCGACGACCGACGGCTGGACGGCAATTGGATTATCATATGATAATGCGGAAGTGACTCGCCTGTTGATGGAAGCTGGTGCCAATGCGGACAGGACGAACAACACCTACACACCCCTTTACCTGGCTGCCATGTACGGCTACACGGAAGTTGGTACGTTAGTTTATGTCGCTCTATTCCTGACCATCTTGATCCTTTGCTCAACTTTTGTTCACTCAACATGTACCCACTCGCCCACCAGCAAACTTGTGGTAGTAGGGGAACTGTGTGCTAACTTCATGTCTAGTCAAAGTACTCCTAGCGTACCCAATCAATCTAGAAATTGAATACCTTAGTGATGGCGCCCAGAACAAGTACACGGCATTGACAATTGCGGTAGTCAATAGTCAAGCGGAGATCGTGAGATTACTGCTTGAAGCCGGCGCAGACGTCAATCATCTTTCCGAGACCAACAATTTCTGTATACAATATGCAGTTCCCACGGACCCAGGCATGATGCGAACTTTGATGGAATACCGGCCAGAACTTAATCTCCAAGATGATGACGGGGACACTGCTTTATCATATATCCATGAAACAGCGCCACTTGAGACTTACCAGATTCTCGTGAATGGCGGTGCGGATCTCGACCTCCCAAACAAGCAAATGCATACGGCGCTCGAAAAGGCAGTGATGCAAATGACGAGGAATGATCTCGTGAAGTATTTTATTTCAAAGAAGGCAAATTTGAATTCGGATGCTGGCAAGTTTGGTGGACCGCTGCATGTTGCGTGTCGCTACCAAAATTTTGAAGCTATCGAAATGCTCGTCCAGGCTGGAGCGGACGTGAATCTCGTGACCCCCGGGACATCGGGCACTCCGCTTCAATCGGCGGCTCGATGCTGGAACGTCGTTGCAAGTCGGGACATGCAAGAGAAGATCATTCGATACCTCTTAGACGAAGCCAAAGCAGATGTCAACGTGGTTGGAGGCATGCAAGGATGTGCACTTAATGCTGTCTGTGGATGGGCTAGTGCGGACATGGTGTCGTTATTGCTGAAGAATGGCGCGAAGACAGATGTCGTTGATGAGATGGGACGTGCTGTGATTCATTATGCGGCGATGCAGAGTCTTGAGAACTTACAGCAGATGATAAGTGCTGGGGTGGAAGTCAACACCAAAGATGCGATGGGCAGAAGCGCAATGCATTGGGCCGTTGTCAGTGGGTCTCTTGAAGTGGTCGAGCGGGTGTACAGTCTCTCGAGGCGCCTACTGGATCAGCCAGATAACGATGGTTGGACCCCATTACTATGGGCTGCTCGTGGTTGTGTGACAGTCTACAAGGAGACGCCATCCAATGCTCAAGAGCAAATTATGTCGTTTCTGATGGATCAAGGTGCTGATCCCCTGGTCAAAGGCAAGGGCCTTGATCGGACGTGGACTCCTATACAAGTTGCTAGATACCATGGCATCGACGACGAGATAATTCAATTCCTTGTGAAAAGCACGAAAGAGAAGCTTGGAAAAGAAGAGCTTTACGCAGAGGCGGATCATGCATGTCTGAAAGCCTCGGAACAGGTCGGCTCTTGTGACAGTTGTCATTGCGTACGTTCGCCGCTGCCTTCTATCAATGAAATTGCTAATCTGTCACACAGCAAATGCTCGGCAATAGATACAAGTGTAATGACTGCCTCGATTTCGATTTTTGCTATAGGTGCTACAAGTCTCGTCTTGTGATGCACAACAAAGACCACACATTCAACGTCATTGGACCGGAGTTCGAGGTTGTAGTTGAGGTTGAGAAGGAGAGTACTGAAGAAGACGATGATACCGACGACGATACTGATGACGACACGGATGACGAAGAGAATGAGGATGAAAAGAACAAGAGTTAAGCCGCGTGCATGCTGAAGGGCATTATAATTTTGAGAGTCTCAAGTGGGAGTTGGCAGCGTCAAGTTTGGCGGCGCCCATGGCAGGAGGGTTGATGTTTGTAATATATGCACATTCCGGGAATCCTGGTTAGCTTTTGAAGTCATTGTTTCAACCACAAACATCCAAAACGAATCGACTACAAATGCTGTGGACTCCTCTCCAAATATCTTTGATCATGCAGTCGCTTGTTCCTTCCTTCAGATATGGTAATGAAGGGCTGCAACATACTCTCCCAAAGAAGGCGCGTCACATCTCAACCAAAAACTGAAGTCCAGGGAAGTTACCATGAAGTCACGGCACCTTTCTCCAAAACTGTATCGCTTTCCAGTCTGCATTTATACTCCACTCACAGTACAATCAAATCTCCTTCATTTTTACGAACCCCACGACAACTAGGTGTTCAAAATCCTGCAATGGCATCTTCGGAATGGAGCAGCATCTATTAAGAACTCGAGGGCGTGAGACGGGGCCCGTGGTAGTCTATCCTCCAGGATCCTGGTGCTGCTGCAAGGAGAACGAAACGTACCACGGAAAGATTCGTCTGTGTTCTTCCTAATTTCTCTCCAGAAGCGGACGGGACTGAACCTGACCATAATCATAATATACAGGAAGGATCCGAAAGTTATGGCCGGAGCAACGGGCGAAAATGCATCTACTGCAACCACGAACGATGCCGCGACTGCAAGATGTCCATCACTTTGTCACCTTCTGTCTCTGCAGCCACTGCTACGAGATCGACAAAGATGGAGAGTACATACCTGTCAGAGTTCGAATGGGAGGATGGCCAGCAACCCAATCCGTACAGATACTGTAGGCTTTGCGGACATGAACATTGTGATGACTGTCACTACCACCGGTATCCGATCGAAGTTGGCCATCAGATCCTCGGGGGTGCTGAATTCAAGAGTCCTTTTAAGCGCGCTCCTGTCACCGAGCACGAGACATGCGAGTCTGTCAAGAGGAGACCATTCTGGATTCTTGGGAATCAGTCATGACGCATCGGAGGGCTCAGCGGAGGCGGAACCGGCTAGGAGGAAGGCACAAAGGGCATAAATGTACATGTACAGAGGAGGCAACAATGCAAGATATCAAGCCGGAACACGGGGAATCTTCGACGATGATGGACACGGAAACGACGCCAGAATCAGACCTGATGGGAGGTGGTTAGAGCTGTGCATTGTATGTACCTTGATGACGGCAAAATCAATACCATGGTCAGGACCACGGTTCCAACATTGCAGGGCGAGGCAGTCGTTCAACAACGATTTGCAGAAGTGACTGAATGCTTTGTTTTGCTGTATCGGTTGTTCGGTGATCAGTCTTAGACTTTACTCTTCGTAGCGAACAGAGCATTATGAGGGATCATCATCAAAACATTGATCACCCTCGGTTACTGCCCCTTTCCACGATCTCGGCTACTAGAAATTTCCGGACAGGCTGTGACTTAATCTTGCGGGGTAAACAATACACCAGCCTGCATTGCCGGGATGGGGGGGTTTATTGACTACCGATATTCAAGACAAAAGAGTATCAGCCTGATTCTATTCCAATCTACCAGAACACCAAGCGATATATCTGTACCATGTTGCACCCAATAGTGAACATCTTCCCCTCCCCGAACCCTATCTAAACCTCCAGGCATGACCGAATGTCCCAACTTGGCAACTGGGCGAGAATTCACTTTACAAAGGGCTCTTTTCAGTTCTATTTCTGCAAAGCGTTTCCTGTTCTTGATTTCGTTCCAATGTGCACTGAGATTCTGTTTCGCAAACATGTTGCTTTCCACTATAGCACCTCTCATCTTCGCAGCTACGGCACTTGCTCAAACCCCACCAAGCTTCAGTCCCAATGTGACTTCAACGCTACAAGTGAAGTACGGCACCAAATCTGTTACACCTGGAATGGCGCTCACTAAAGCTGGCAAGTGTTCTGTCCAATTAGCGCCATACGTGGCTGGACCGCGAAGTTCTAACAAGGTGTAAACAAACAGAGACTGCAAAAATGCCGACGATTGGAACTTCGGATGAGGCGTTGAATGGCACTTATATCTTCTTCATGATTGGTGAGTCTTACTACCGTGATCCGGTGAAGAGACGATGAAGTGACTGACGGTGTGACAACAGATCTCGACGTGTACGCCCCCTTTCCCTCCTTCATCCAAACACCCATCCCATTCCCCTCCCTTTCCTCCTCTTGCAATACCCTAACTCACATACCCGCCTAGCCCAGGCGCACTCGTTGGCGGCGCCGCCGGCTCCCGCGTAACAAACCTGCACTGTCTCCTAACAGGGTTCACGTCCTCCACCATGGCAACCAACAGTCTTTTCACTCTCACCACGAAGGACACCTCGCCCAAAGCATACGTCGGGCCGGCCCCTCCAGTCGAGAATCCACCGTATGCACATAAATACGTCGAGATCTTGTATCTGCAGCCGGCGGGGTTTAAAGTGCCGAGTACGCAGACGAGCGCGGTGAGTAGGGGGATCGGGTTTAATTTGACGGCGTTTGTGGCGGATGCGAAGTTGGGAGAGCCGGTGAGGGCGAATTGGTTTAGTGTTACTGGGTGATGGGGTCGTGAGATGGCGGGTGAGTGGGAGGTGGGAGGGGAAAAGGGTTGGGAAAGGGAAAGGGAAGTGTATATAGCTGGTGCTGAGGGAAGTGACTGTACAAATGGGAAAGCAGTTATGCAGCATGCTGAAGAATTGTCGCTCCGGTCTGAACACGCAGAGCTGGTTGGAATTCCTCGATTGAGAGCCATGCAGTCTATGTCTAATTCATGCGTGTATGTATGCCAGCCATTCCATCTGTGGACGGCAGCAAAATGCTCTATAAACATTCTCGCGCTATCATAATTCATCACTCGTCCTTCCATTAACTCTCATAAATCAATTTGCCATCCCCAACAACGCCCCAGACCTCCTCCACGATCTCCTTCTGTCCACTGGGCGCTCCTCTAATAGCAAGGTATTTCCTTCCCTCAACCTCAGCCTCCCAATCCCCCGGATTCCCGCCAACCATGATCCCACCCGCCTCAACCAATATACACCAGCCCGCAGCAACATCCCAAGCCCAGCATCCACCCTCCCAGTACACATCCAATTGTCCGCTAGCCACAGACACCAGATTCAGCGCCGCGGATCCCATAGACCGTAATGAATGTACCATCGCACCACCCTCCTCTTTCGAAGCCGCCAGCTTAGAAAACACTTTACACTTCAGCGCAAAATTGTTACCCGTCCTATCACTCCCCCACTCCGTGCCAACCAAACAAGTACTCAAATCCTTCAGCGGCTCCGGCTCCTGCTTCAACGGCAACTTCTGCTTCTCTCCTCCACCCCTCACCAGAAAAGCTCCCTGCCCCTTGATAGCAGTATATAACTCGTCGAGGTAAGCGTTGTAGACTACGCCGATGGTGGGGACCTTGTCGACTGTGAAGCCGAGAGAGATGCAGAAGGCGGGGAAGGCGTGTACGAAGTTCGTGGTGCCGTCGATGGGGTCAACGATGAATGTTGGGGAGGAAGTGAGTTTTTGGCCTGGGTAGTAGGTTTCTTCGCCGATGAATTGGAAGGTTGGGTGTGCAGTGAGGAGGCGCGTGGAGACCATTTTCTCGACGGCTTGGTCGGTTTCGGTGACGAGGTCGGCGGCTGGGCGGGGTTAGTAGATAGGTCTTGAGACATGAGAATTGAAAAGGTGAGAGGAGTAAGGAGAAGGAGGAAGCGAGTGCTTACAGTTCTTCTTTGTGCCGGAGGAGAGGTAGGAGGGCGTTGCTGCCAGCATCATTCGCCCTGCTTCTTGGGCGACGTTGACCAGCAGGTCGTGAATCTCTTGGAGATTGAGGTCTGCCATTGTGCAGTCTGTTGTGAGAGAATGAGGATCAGAGATGTTAAATAGAATAGGTATATGTAAGGTAGTCGAAGTGGGAGAGGGGTAAGAAATATCTCGAGGAGTGAATGGCGGGGTAATAAGGAAGGCGGGTGAAATTGAAATTCAGGGAGCAGGGAGCAGCCACCCGTTATCGTCCTATCAGCACGTGGCTATCAGCGATTCGCTTGGAGCGCTCAGGGGGAGCGACTTGTTTACATTTTGAAGCGACAAACTCTATTTCAGACGAGGAATGTGCATGGTCCTTCAAATGAGGATCCATGACATTGGAGCTTGTCTTCTATCTCCATCTAGGTTTGACAACAATACACGCTAGTATCAATTTTTTCGGACATCAAACCGTATTGTTGCAGGCAAGTAATCTCATTTTGCAGGACGTCCCTCACAGTCGGTACTGCCTTGCAAATGAACACGGATTCAAAGACGAAATGAATAAGGTAGTTTGTGATATATGTATACAGAGAACCATATACATATACATATCGATCCATCTCTCCGCCTCTTTTCTTCCCCCGAATTTTTATAAAAGCCCCATTCTCCGGCTTCCTCTTGCCATTCTGTCCCATACCATAAATGCACCTAGGACATGCCATAATATCTACCTCCCCACGCATGCCCCATTCATTCTCCAAGCCCTCACATCCAAGAAGATAAATCGCTTAAATCAAAATTCAGATAAGAAATATGTGTGCTGAGTCATGTACGGTACTTTACAACATCAAAGCGACCACACCAGCAACAACAGCGACCATCACACCGACTGCGCTGCGTGAAGAGCTAGCAGTACCGGTAGCGTAGATTGGCACTGGAGTCTTCGTGCTCGTCACGCCCTCGGCTGAGGACGTAACTTGCGCAACGGCAGTTGGCGCCGCTGTGCCGGACGGGTAGCCCTCGCTGGCTGGGCCAGTTGGGTATGGTGCCAGGGTGGTGGGTGGCATTGGCACGATCGTAGCGGTAGACTTGACGATCTTGATGGTCTTGTATTGAGTGGTGGTGCTGCTCAATGTGGTTGTCGAGGAGTCGTACTCGCCGCCAGCTGGGTAGGACTTGGATGGTACAGCAACGCCAGTATAAGCTGGGGTCTCGACGGGAGTCTCAACTGGAGTCTCAACTGGGACGTAGGTGCTTGGGGTTGCTACTGGGGTCTCCTCGGTGACGGGACAGACTGTTGTGTACATCTTGACAATTTCCGTGGTTACGTGGCCGAGCTTAGAGGGGCAGTCCGTGACGCTTGGAGCGCAGGATGTGATTGTGTAGACTGAAGTTGCGTACACAGTGGAAGTGGTGTACTTGGTGACTGATCCAGTTGGCTTGTAGGTTGTTGGGACTGGAGTCGTGGTGGGCTTGCCGATCGGGGTCTTGGTAGACTTCACTTCGGTCTTGGTAACTGGGCAGACAGTGGTGTAAAGTGGGATCGTCTTGGTGGTCACGCTTCCTACTGGGCAGTTGGTGACCGTTGGTGCGCAGGAAGTGATGGTTTCAACACGAGTGATGCAGACAGTTGAGGTTGTGAACTGGGTGACACTTGACGAGGTTGGCTTGGATGTGTATGTTACTTCACCTCCAGAGCTCTTGGACGAGGATGGAGTGTATGTTGGAACGGAAGTTGAGGTCACTTCAGTTGGGTATCCTGACTTGGTCGACCCAACGCTCGTGCTGGAGTTGGTGTAGTGAGGTCCAGTTGGGAAGCTGGAGGATGATGAGACATATGTGCTTGATGTCACTGGACCTGACTCTGTGCTTGAAGTAGACTCAGACGACGCACTCGATGTGGTGGTCTCGGACTCAGAGCTGGAGCTTGGAGTTGGTGTAACAATCTCGGAGCTTGAAGTCTCGCTGGAGCTGCTGGAGCTTGGCGTTGGGGTCACATACTCGGAACTGCTGGATGAAGATGTCTCCGTCGCACTGTAGCTGAACGTGTTGCTGATTGAAGGTGTAACATACTCAGATGAGCTGGATGATGTTTCCGTGGCACTATAGCTGAAGGTCTCGCTGATTGTTGGCGTGACATATTCAGAGCTGCTTGATGAGGTTACTGTGGCGCTGTAGCTGAATGTCATGCTGATGCTTGGTGTGACATATGACTCTGAGCTGCTGGAAGAAACCGTCGCCTCTGAAGTTGAGCTGGAAGACTCGCTTGTCGACGTCGCAGAAGCCGACGAGGACTCTGAGATCGAAATTGAAACAATGCTGGACGTAGCAGAGGCAGAACTGGATGAGGACTCTGAGATAGAAATCGAAACAATGCTCGACGTGGCCGAGGCAGAAGCAGAGCTTGAAGTTGGGAGAGCTCCGCATTCGTAAACATTGAGTCTGTTAGATCCGCCACAGGTCTGAGTAGCATCACCAGTGCAAGGAAGGTTGCATTCGCCCTCTGGCGCGGAGACACTTCCCTCGTTCAATGAGTTTCCGCAGTAACATTCTCCGGTATACTCGAGACCATACAGGGTATAGCCTGAGCAGAAGTCGGCGCACTTCTCGATAGTCATGCCCTCGAAATCAGCCAGGACATCGCTGGAGAGAGCGCGCATGCCGGTGGCTTCGGTGAAGCAGCCCTTGTAAACACATCCAGTAGCTGTTGGAGCTGCGCTGGATGTTGAAGAAGAGGTCGTGGTTAATTCTCCCGCAGCTGTCTTGGAGGTCGAAAGGCTGCTGGAAGATGTGGTTGCTGGCTTCGACGAGGATGACGATGATGAAACGACGACCGAGGAAGAACTTGGCTTTACCGAAGATGAGCTGGAAAGCTTCGTCGAGGAGCTCGATGGTTTGACTGAGGAAGAGCTTGACATTTTGGTCGATGAGCTGGAAATCTTCGTTGATGAACTTGAGGTCTTCACAGACGAGGATGAGGTCGAAACCTTCGACGACGAGGTGCTAGTGATCTTCGAGGACGTTGAACTCTTTGTCGATGACGACGACGACTTCGATGTCGAGGAGCTCTTGACTGTCGAGGATGTGGTAGAAATCTTTGTCGACGACGAGGTCTTGGTAGAACTGGTGGACGATCGGGTGGATGAAACTGTTGAGCTGCAAACGGTTGCTGGCGCAGTGGTGGCTGGCGCATACTTGTTCAAAACTTGCTTCATGATCTGGTAATAGTTCTTTCCGGGGAAACTGGAAGGAAGGTTGTTCTCAGCATAAGTGGCCTCCCAAAGCATGACACCTCCGAATTGAGGGGCGCTGTGCCAGGCATCGATGAGTGACTGAGCCTCCAGAGCGGTCAAATAATCGCCCGAGGTACCAGCGGAGCTTGAACCGAGGAGACCCAAGTACAATTTTGCACCGGCACTGGCACCCTGGTTGACGATGGTAACCCAGGAGTTGTAGTTGAACCCTCCGGCATTCTTGTTGGTGATCCAGTTGCGTGCGGTACATCCATTGGCTCCATTGTTATAGAACTGAATGAACAAAAGATCGAACTTGGCGCCAGCGATTGTGAGGCCCATGTTGCCCTCTGGAAGAGGACATTGAGGGGCACCAGAGATCAAGTATGTCTTAGAACATGGCTTGGCGGCCTTGTAAGTAGCGAAATGTTCACGGAGTCGCTTGATGCAAGCAATGTAACCGGCTTGGTTATCTAGAACACGTTAGCGAAAAGGTTTACCTTCATCATATTGACGTACCTGGGGATGTTCGCTCGATATCGAAATCGAATCCATCAATGTCGATAGTCTTGGTCAGGTCGAGATTGGTGGAGCCTCGATCCAGAGGACGAACACCTCCATTTGCGACCCAAGTGGCATTGTATGGTCCATATGCGCCCCACAAGAAATCGGCTAGGTATTGTCCATCGGCTGCTCCGTTGAGTTTGTAGTTTCCTCCGTCACCACCAAGGGACAACAAAATCTTCTTCTTGGTTTGAGTTTGGCAGTAGTAGATATCCTCCTGGAGCTGAGGGCATTGTCTGTAGAGGAAGTTGTTGTTAGGGTTGTTGACGCCGTTGTAACCAGGACCTGTATAGTTTCCATCCCAACATTGGTTGCCGAAGTTCTCCGCAACCAGTCCGTTCGCAAGGTTAGGGAAGATATTGATGAAACCAATGGGGATGATATCGACAGCGGAAGAATCACAGAAATGGGCCAAACGTTGCTGATTTGGTCCTTGTCCCTAATCCACCATCAGTACAAGTCCAAGCTTTCCTTTGAGCGCTTTCCATACATAGTACATCGCCACGTTCGCTTGAGAAAGTGGGTTGTAATCGGCCGTGACTGAGGACATTAGAGAGAGAGAAGCCGCCGCAGCGGCGATGAATCTGGTGGAAAACATTATGCTAGAAAGAACGACAAGTAACCTGAAAAGATTGTGGTATGGCCTAAGCCTGTAAAGATTGTGATGACAGAATCGTCAAGGAGAGGACGCAAACAAAAGTCTGCACGGCGCAACGGTCACCGCAAGGAGGAGGAGGAGGACGAGTGAAGGTGATGATGTCGGTGGAGAGAGAGTGAAAGGAAAGAGAAGGCGGAGAAGCAGAAGGAAAAGCCATCACTTAATGGATTTGGTCTAGCTTAGCCCAGCCCAGTATGTCAAATTGGTTCTCTTGGACAGCCCCAATCTTCCGGGTTGATTTTGTGCCTGGCTAGAGCAGGTCCAGCAGGAGTGACGCCAAAAATGGCGGACGGGATGGCTTGGAAACGTGTGATGCGCCAGGCAGGTCGAGCAAGAAGGGGTCTCGATAGGGCTCGGTAAACACTTGCAGGATCCATTGATGCGCCCAAGGGCGGCACAGTCGATTAAAACCGTGATTGCAACCCCGCTGCAAGGCACGCTCCTCAGGGTCCATAAATGGTCCTCGAACTAACCATTCAGAGAATCAGGTTCATTAGAGTCCATGAAGATTCTAGCGAATGATGCTCTGGGATCGTTTTTATGCTTACCCGGAGACCCGTCATTTCGGCGTCCAGGTGCCTATTTTCGCTTGGCAAGATTGACTGCTCTCTTTCAGGCCACGATTCCGGCGCAACCAACGTAAAAGACTCCAACTTTCTCGTCAAGACCCTTGATGTCAGATCGGTCAATCTTCTCCCCATGTGCCCCGTTTGAAAAGGATGGAAGCGAATGTTGTTGTCGCTCAAAAGCGGTCGTAATCGAAATGAAGAGTCCACCCTGTTGTACTCGGTGTCTTCCGACGCAAGGTCCAACACTTTTGGCGTTCAAAGTGCCATTAGAAATCCCTCATAGAGTCACAGAGGCGCTGAACTGCTGGGACCGTCCTCGTATGTTTTCTTGTTCCTCTTGTTGACGTTCAGGCTATTGTTCCATCGCGTGGTGATTGGTACATCTCATGAAGTCTGGAAATTAGACAAAAGCTTGTCGTCAAAAAAAGGGGCGAGCGCCTAGACCCGTCTGTGCCGCTTTGTACCTGACTAGACCACAAGCAGAAAGTGGTAGCTTTCACCCAATCACGCGCGCTACAGAACAAAGCTATGAAAAGCCCACCATTGAAAGTGCATCCACATCTCCTCCCACCATAAGAAAAATACCCCTTTTGGCCTGCAGCTCGTCGGCGAATAACGATGGTGAATTCGTGATCTGGATCCAGAATCAGCACGGAGCTCCTTTTGACTTTTGATGGAGACGTGAGTTTTCGAGGGATGGGAAGTTTATCGAGTGATCAGCACGATCAGCGAAACCTTCCTTCAGCCTCAGCCGAAACTTTCCTGGTCTTTGACTTCGAGTAGAGATCGAGGTTGAGATCGCCATCCAGTGACATCAACTCCGATATTCCGGTTTGTTCGTGCCGACAGCCGGATCGCCTTACTGACTGCGATGAACTAAGAAAAGGGGAGCCTTTAGTTTGGGGGATACCCGTTGAAATTTTGACCATTATTTTGCGACCACGTCCTTGGGGCGGGATTGACTGACCCACAACCAAGAAATCTTCCTTCTCTAGAGGTATACAAGACTACAATCCTGCGATATCAAAATTTGACAGAATGGAGTGCTGAAAAGAATTTGCTAGCATTCTCGACGAAAGTCAATAATACTCGTCTTTCTCAGCACATCAAGAAAATAACCCATCAAATCCCCTCGCCAAAGCCCATCCCCAAACCAGTCCAAGTCTCACCAGCACCGCAAGCGCTCCCAGCGCACTCAACAGCACATTTACATTACACGAGAATTTGAAAGGCTTCTTGTGCTTCTCCTCAATCCCATTACCTTCTCCTTCCACCTCCATGACAACGATCTTCTCTTTTCCTTCCTGCAGAATTGCGGAATTTTGAGGATTTTCCGTCTCAACAATCAAGTCCTTCAAGTCCTCATCCCAGCCAAAACCACAATTTTCAACCCTACATATCCTCTTCTCTCTCGAATTGAATACCATCATTCTGACTTCACCCTGCGTTGTAATACCAAGCACGATCGAGCGAAAAGGCATCGCAAGGACGATACGCGCAAAGAACACAATCCATACAGTCTGGAATTGGTCGTACGATAGCCTTGATAAGAAAACTTGCGATTCTGAGTCCGAGTCTGCAAGTTCAAACACATTGCACCATACGCTGGTCCCAAACAAGAGCGGCCAGACGACGCAGGATTTCCGTGGAAGGGTCTGACTGAGACTGAGGCGAAGAGGTGAGTGTGAAATTGAGACTAAAGAAGACGAAGAGGACTGTGATCCAGAAGATGAGCTTCCAAAAGAAGGTCTGGAAATATCTCTCGCCATGAACAGAATTCCCATATTTCTTAGAGCATCGACCAGAACAGTCCATTGTGCTGTAATATCTGTCCACTCGTTCGCATCTGCAGACCATAGAAGATAGGAATTGACCACCATAGCGCAAATGGACATGAACATGACTTTGCTTGGCGCCCAGCGGTGACAGAGAAGGAGGAAACATTGCTCGCAAAGGATGTAGATGATGATTCGTTGGTGGTCGATGGATGTCGGACTTGGTGTGCTGCTCTCGAGGGGCAGAATGAGGGTGTTGAGTGGCCCAGGGAGGAGAGGGTAGAACAGGTAGTACCAGACCGAGAGAACAACGATTGTGGACTGTTCACCGTGAGCCAAACGCTTAGAAAGAACAGTGGTTACTGGACAGAAGTGTCTTACCTTAATAATCCGTATCGATGCAGACGCCATCGTGATGTTGGTTTAGCCACGGACGATCAGGCTGTCGGACGATGTGTCTCGAAATTTCGGGACAGGATATTCTCTCATTCCTGTCAAACTTTGAGCTGTGATGAAGACTCTCAAGCACTGGGAGAGACAAATGCTAAGCTTTTGCTTCCGTGGTAGATCATCAACGGCAATTCGGCACAGTCTGTTGGTAGGGCTGAGTTCGGCTGAGTCGGTGACAAGTGGGGTCAATATATAAGCTTCAGTTCACAAGGCAACCCCTCCTGATCTGATTTGATCTCAGTCTTGAGGTAGCAATTGTTGATCTTGCACGGCGTGAGAAATGGCCGAGAGACTGAGTGTCGACGTTAGATTGTGAGACGCGACATTCTACATTTAACTTGTAACTTCTTGATAGTTGTCGAGAAGTCATTCCCGAACTGAGCCCTGCAAAGCCCTTACTACTGATCGTACTGCCATAATTGACGCCAGACCTTCCCCCACGAAGAACAATTCAATGCATCGGTTCGGCGTTGTGTAAGTGGATGTAGTCTACTTCACAGAATGGCTCTCATATTTGAGGAGTATATTCAGTGGATGTCTCTTCAATGAGGAGGCAATGCAATATGAGGACTTGCCGCCTCTGATTGAGCCTGGAAGTCTCTGACGGTTGAGCGCCATCAACGTGAGCATACGATGAAGCTTAGTCGATTTTGCAAAGACAATTGATTCTCAAGAAGGACTATGAGCGTGTAGAAGTAATAGAACAATCACTCGTCGCCCCTTTCACATTTGCTCAGCAATTCAAGATACTTCCCCGCCGTCGACACATTAAAATACCTGTTCAGAACCTGCTCGAGATCTTCAACCGCACGCAGTACGTGGCCCACAGATGAGGGGTTCATACAAGATATTGGTCATGGAGCTTTGTGCTGTGCAACGGTATCGTTCAGCAGGACGCGTCAGAGGGTATTTGGTGCTTTTCTTACTTTTAAATGGAAATTAGACTGTGTCTAGAAGTGACATCTCACGCCTTGCAAAACTTCATCCACGCAAGCCAGTCTCGGTCACGATGTACGATATCTGAGATGGTAGATTGGGACGATGTGGCAAGCTTGCTATTGAGGATTCAATGTGCTTGCAAGGTATGATCCACATCCCAAAGCAGAGAGAAAATTCTCGGCGGCGAATACGACACTCATGGGCTTTTGATGCGATGCAATGCAATGCAATCAGCTGATTGCTGATTGCTGAGGGGCCAACATTTCGTATCGGGAAGGTAACACAGAGTACGATGACGCAGGCGTAGGAACACGAAGACCCAAACTCAGAAGGATACAGAAATCGGGAAATATGAAAAAGCGTTGCAGCACGAAACACACAACTGCCGAGCTGCATCAGCAACACTTACCGCCATGCATATACAATTGAGTGTACACCCCCCACGAAGCTGAATATAGATGCGAATAGATGTCCAAATATAGTAGTTACTGAATTCCCTGAATCCCACGAAAGCAGGTTTCTCTCACGCCCGAGAATAGTAGTCCAAAGGCCACCCCAGTGCCTCGCATTGCTCAACATCACGAAAGCTGGCTTGCTTGCTTGGCCATTGCAGCTGTCGCATCTCCTTGCCCGAGGTTCCCACAGGCTTCCATTCCCCTGCGATTTGAAGTTCCTTGATCGTGTTTGCGTAACCTCTTGATTTCAAGAATCCTTTGTCCGGGTTGGGATCGTAAGATCTAGCGAATGATGCCCAAGAGTCCAGGATAAACTGTGAGAATGGAAGATCGTTCTCATCTCGCAGTGGTAGGCCTGTTCGGGTGATGGTTCCAAATACGTAATAGAGCTCTCCAGAGTGGCACTTGAAGTATTCGAGGTCTGGATCGCCGTTGGGATGGTCTGCAGTCTTAGGGGCATCGCAGACGGGAGTGTTTGGGTCCCAGCCGTAGGTCTGGTAAGAGCGGTTGAACTCGTAAAAGTATTGGTTGGGTGCGAATACTTTGTTCCATACTCCTGCATATGCGCTTGCTTGGTCGATGCAGCGAAATATCGAGTCTGTTGCGACTCGTGACGTGACATTGAAAACATCCAAAGTGGCGTTGGAGCTGACTGGCGTTGGAAATAGCGGTGATCCGACGATCTTCGAGGCATCAAAGCCAACGTCCGTAATGGACTTGGTCAGGTTCGTGGTGTTGATGTACGAGATGATTGCAGATCCATCATCACGCATCAGCCCCTCCATAAGATGAACCTTTGATAGGCTTTCGGCGGCCTTGTAGTTCAGAATCAATTCTGACGAGGCGAGATACTTTCCATCAACGGTCAAGTATCTGGCTTGGGTGCCCGTTACAAGAGCAGTTGCGGAGACATTTCGAAGGCAGTCTACCTTGGAGGCAGCAGTCGAGCAATTTGTCTCGGTCAATATCGCGTCGGAGGCCAAGGACATTTGAGTCTCGATATCCAGCCAGGAAGAGTAGGTGGTTCCATAGCCACCACCTCCGAGATTGCTTTGTGGGATTGCACCTTTGAATTTACCGGTTGCCTTTGGTGAAGCAAGTAATGCTCGCACAGAAGCTGCTCCTGCGGATTGACCAAATATCGTAATGCGATCGGGGTCACCCCCAAAGTTCTGAATATTCTTTCGGACCCAGTCGAGGGCGTTTATTTGGTCTGCAAGGCCATAATTGCCGTTCGTCACTCCATCGTCCAAGGCTAAGAACCCCAAAGTGGATAGACGATAATTGACAGCTACCATAACGACGTCGCCTCGAGAGGCAATATTCCCGCCGTCGAACGTGGGATCATTGGCAGTACCACTAGTGAAGGCACCTCCATGGATCCAGAACATGACGGGCTTCAGGTCCTCTTTACTGTCTCCACCGTGAGCAGGAAGATGTGGCGTCCAGATGTTGAGGAACAAGCAGTCCTCGGAGCCCCCGGACCATTGCTGGAGGCATTGTGATCCATAAGATAATGCTGAGGCATTGTTACCAGATCCCTTGTAAGGCGTCGAATAAGTGAATCGTTTTGGTTGAGGGGCGTAGCGAATACCCAGGAATCGGAAGCTTAGTCTATCTCGGAATCTGCAAATAAATTTGTCAGATCATGGTCATATATAGCCTTGTTCCGATGGCTACAGAAAGAGCTCAACATACCCAGTGATATATTCGTTATTCGAGTGAACTGTCGTCTGCCACTTCGAGCTCGTATCCTGATAGGTCTCATTCGAGAAAGGCGCAGATTGGGAGCAGAGAGCTGGCAGCCTCGAATGTTCACTGAAAGTTGTGGCATTTGCTATTTTGCCCTTCCCATTGATCGCTCTTGCAACTGAGGGATCTGTTGACTCTGGAGCAATCCAATATCGTTGATCCTGGGTATACTGGGCTTGGAAGGAAAGGTAATCTAGATTTGTTTGGATACTGGCGGCAGATGCTTCAGGGGACCAGAGCTGTTCTCCAAGAGCTGTACATGCTGCGGCGGCAGATTTTCTGGACCGTGGCGTGAGTAGTATTAGTCCCGAGTTCGCCGAAGGACTCTTGGGCCCTGTAAGAGACTTGTTAGCAAGTTACAAGAAACTTGTGACTCGTAAGGTTACATACCGAGGACATCGTTGTTGATCAGTATGGTAAGATCCGAGCCAAGTCCATTAGGAGAAGGAATTGCTTGGACCAAGCAAGAGGCCGCAAGGAGGCCAGTGAGAAGCTTGAAAAGCATGGCGACGTGCTCGACAAGGGGATAGAGCGAAGAGAAACAAGCGGACAATGCCTTTAGAACATTGTCATGGAGTCAGAATGTCACCTTTCTACCTACCAGAAATTGAGACGGAAAAACTACCCACCAGGTCAGTCACCAACAATATGAGTCCTTCTCCGGCTGCCCGGGCAAGCCAGGGAGCGTAAGGCATCTTTGCTAACCAGCATGGTCGAGTATCTGCCGGTAGAATTGAAAGGGGGAAGGTGGACTGGGTTTGCGAAAAGTCTGGAGGTCGGTATGGTTAGGTAGAGTTCTAGAGAAAGCTAGAATTGAGGCGATCGCGGGGAAAGATCTGCTCGTGGACGAGCTCCGTCAATGAGAATAGGGTTCCGAGGACATGCGAGAAGACAGTGGAGATAATCCGAATGAGGATAAGAAATTCTGGATCCTTTGTCCCGCCACTGTACCAGAGGCCGGCATTGAAGAAGGCGAAATTTGTATATTAGGCTGAATAGCGTTTTGAAGAGCGAGAAGCAGGTCCTGCCCAGGGTGCGATGCAGAAATGGGGTCTAAGAGATTCGCGAGTCGCTTATGATAAGCTAAGATAAGAAAATGCAACACAGACACGTGACTACCCCTCCAATACCTATCTCAAGCATCCTCTTGAGGTTCAGCGTGGGTATTCGAACTACAATCTAGCTCTGGTGTATATTATGGAGATCGTTTTACCACTGGATGGAGTCCTTCCCTACTGTGAAAGTCCTCCATCAATCCGAAGATAACTAGCTGCCTATTTGAGACGCCTTCCCTGACTTCCATCCAATATCTGGTACTAGTTCATTTCGCCCTTTTGGTGACACACGAGGAGTAAATCGTCTACTATGCTTCGCAAAGGGTCAGTATGATGCGAAGGCCAGAGTCCTAATGAGGGATGGTTTTTCGCAACAATGTGTGCTTCACGGAAGTAGGACCCGAGCGGGTTGCATATTTCTCAAAATTTCACAGCCCATGTGCGTCAGGTACCTACAATTTCACAAGCAAGGAGACATCCTAAGGACCTCACTGTGCAGCATCAGCATCTTAGAGATGAATCATCTCAGATCCTCGGCATGGAGAATAATTCTTCCACTATTCGTCTCCTAGATTCCCTGGAGTTGCCTCCACCACATTATCGAATTTCCTCCACAGAATGGCATGCCACTCACTCCTGCATGAAAACAAGAACACTAGAGTCGGTATTGGAGAGCCGTTTTATGATGTCTGATCGATTGTGGCCTGATTTCTCACATCAATCAAGAGTAAAGCAGAGGCACTCTGGAGCTGTGTCCCCTTTCAGAATGCAGTCGGGCCGCAACATCATGTCACCGAAAGTACTGATGCACGTGATTATCCAATGATTTCCAACTTTTCTCGATATCGTCTGATTGATATGACCTGGTGCTCTTACCTTCCAAAGTGCTCTAACTTTCTTGAAGAGGTAAGAACTTTCCTCGAATAACCTCATGACCAACAATCTTTGCCGTTTCTGACGTTCTGTCTCCCCCCAACGTGGAATATTAAATGCCAAGTTTTTCAGGGTCCTTGAACTCAGACCTGGAGAATGTGGAGATCAACAATATCCCCACGGCGTCAAAGTGAATTTCATTAATGGGCCCAGAGAGGAGTAGGTAACCTTGCTAGTCAGTTTCCAATATGAAATAAAACGGAAATGCTCAGCTTCTTCTCCAAAACTATCTCGCTTCCAGGGCATTGTGATGTCCAAGAGGTAAGCACTTTCGCCTGAGGCTCGCAGGCCGCTATGCACGTCGGGTCCATTTGAGGTATAGCTTCCACTTTCAACCAACCAGAAGACTTCCAGCGAAACATCAAAGATCTCCAAGCTCCTGGTGGCTCTAATCTCGAGTGACCGGACCATGCCACCACCAAAACAATAAATTTGTATCGCGCTCGGCGGAGACCAAGAGTCCGCAATTCCTCCAACTGGGGATGCGAACTGCAGACAGCGTCACAGGCACATCCAAACTTCAAGAAAAAGGATCATTTTGTGCCAGCAGGATGCCGAGACGAGGCGGGCAGCAAGTGAAGTGCTGTCATGGGCCTCAGAATGAAGTGAGTTGGTGTCGGCGCTGCCTCGGTTGCCTCAAGTGGTGGGTTGAAAACACTCGCTTATTCACGCTGAGCCCCTGAAATCATTGGCCTAATAAGAATTGGCTGAGGCGATCCATCCCACTCCTGTGTTGTCGCCGCCAGTGGCACAAGAAAGTACTGGAGTACCTTTGCGACCCCTCCCTCACTTTGCAGTTGGTACTGTGGGGAAATGCCTTCGCTAAAGTAGCTAGAGTGACTCGTGCATCTGCATCCCGATACTCAGCGCTGCTCCAGCCTCCAGCATGAACTGTTCTCCCATCAGCTGCTCCTCTTGGTTAATATCGAGCCTCGCTTTCCCACCCTGTTTCCAGAAGCCCTCCTTTCGGCCGTCACCTACCGAACCCCAGATTCTCCATCACTCGAACCTGCATGAGCATCACAGGGTTTCGTGGCGGCGGCAGGCTCCTCAAGCTGGAGCACATCGTCTGATCTACCAATCACTAACCCAGTCATGTATCTGAGTGAACCCTGCAGCCACCGGCCACCCATGTCAGCGTAGTGCACGCGGCACGTAATCAATCTCTCTCTCGAAAATAGATATGATTTGGAACCCGTATCATCAGAGCCTTGCCTTGCCTTCATATTCTTTTGAAACCTTCAAGTAACACATAGAGATTGAGCTTTCTCTTATGATTGACATCTCATCCGCCAGCTTCCATTTATCCCGTTGTCCAGGTTCTTTTCGATGAACCCAACTGTCGGTTCCTCCTGCACCAGGCACAATGTCAAGCTCATCACCAGATGCCTCCCCGACCTCTGCCACTGGAGGCGGCAGAACATTCTCCATTTCTAGAGACAAGTTCAACATCGATATCCCATCTCCTCGTCTTCAGCTCATAACGAACGGCAATGGTATCAACGGAAACGGAACCCTGCACTCACCAAACCCCCTCAAATCGCCCAACTCCCGCCGTGTGCAGAACTTCTCCCGGGAGGGAATCCTGGGCTCAGCTCAGAAAGCACGAAATCTTTCGCAGTCCTCTGGAGACAGAGAATCCATGACAAACGGCGTACAGCACAGACAGAATAGTGACGATGGTATCAACCCGTTGAAGAGAAGGAGCACAGATGCTGGCATCGATTATCCCAGGCGGAGAGCCACCATAGCTGTAAGTATGAATGATCTAAGCTATACCATTTACTAATTTTGTTCAACAGTGTGAGATTTGTCGCTCAAGAAAATCAAGATGTGATGGGACGAAGCCCAAATGCAAGCTCTGCACTGAGCTTGGGGCAGAGTGCATTTACCGGGAACCTGGCATCAAACTTGACGCTGGTGACAAGCTTATCCTGGAACACCTCACCCGCATCGAGGGTCTCCTACAAAGTAATCTCGTCGGACAGACCTCCAGTATGGCGATCTCAACTGGTTCTCCATCAATCAATGGAGCAACCACCATCAGCAATGAAGATATTATGATGCAGACCACCAGCAACTTCGTATCCATGATCCCCGCAACGGGGCTTGGCACATGGACCACGCCGACCAACATCTCCACCATGCCGAAGGTACACACCAACGCCGCTCTCCATCTCTTACAATGGCCATTGATTCGAGATCTTGTGTCCCGACCTTACGACCCTCAAATCTTACTTCAACTTGAAATGGCCCGTGAGCCTCTTGTCCTCTCTAAGACACCCTGCTTGGATTTGTCAAATACCTCGGCATACATTGAAGCATTCTTTTCGAAAGTCAACGTTTGGTATGCATGTGTCAACCCTTACAACTGGACAAATCACTATCGTATTGCTTTGTCGAATGGATTTCGCGAGGGACCAGAAAGCTGTATTGTTCTGTTGGTGCTGGCTCTTGGCCAAGCCAGTTGTAGTGCGAGCATCTCGAGAGTTCCTCCCAGCGACGACCCACCAGGACTGCCATATTTCGCAGCAGCATGGGCATTACTCCCCGGTCTCATGACCAGAAATTCAGTCCTCTCTGCTCAGTGCACTGTGCTCGCCTCCGCATACCTCTTCTACCTTGTCCGACCTCTCGAGGCTTGGACTTTGCTCAGCAGCACGAGCACTAAACTCCAGCTTCTTCTCAGTGCACCTGGAAGAGTCCCTCTCGGCCAAAGAGAGCTTAGCGAGCGAGTGTACTGGAACGCATTGCTATTTGAGAGTGATCTCTTGGCTGAGATGGATTTACCTCATTCAGGAATCGTGCAGTTCGAGGAGACTGTGGGGCTACCAGGTGGCTTTGAGCCTGAAGAAGAAGAGAGCGTTGGTCGAGACGACCTTTGGTACTTCCTGGCCGAAATTGCCCTCCGAAGACTCCTCAACCGAGTTAGTCAACTCATTTACTCGAAGGACTCGATGGCATCGACACAAAGTCTCGAACCAGTGGTGGCGGAGTTGGACTTCCAACTTGCGCAGTGGTACGAAAGCCTTCCAGTGGCACTCCAATTTCCTTACAGCCGAACTATGCTCGCGGACCCTGTTCAAACTGTGCTACGACTCAGATATTTTGCTTGCCGAACCATTATTTTCAGACCGTACATCCTTGCGGTGTTGGATAATGAGCAAGCTGCTATGGATCCTTCTGTCCGTGAGAACTGCCGCAAATGCCTCGAAGCTTCAATTCGACAGCTCGAGCATATCACAGCACAGTAAGTGCCAACAAACCTACTGCACAAGAACCAGCTAACAATCAATAGTCATGCAGGTCACATGCCTTACCTTTGGCAAGGTGCTTTATCCATCGTTTCTCAAACTCTCCTTCTCATGGGCGCCACTATGTCGCCTTCACTTTCCAGCATCATCTCCACACTTGTCCCGCATATGGATACAGTCGATGCTATCATCAACGACGTGGTTATGGAAATCGAGCGCTATGCGCATCTGGCGCCCAGTCTCAGTCTGTCCGCCGAAATCATTCGCGAGGCAGAGATGCGCCGTCGCAGCTACCTGGGAGGATAAACTCCGAAATAGGAATACAACAATACGATACGACGCAACTATACAGCGCGTCATGACCTCATTACAACCGGTTCGCAGGTCTGCAATTCTAAATGTCCGAAACTGTACTGAGCAGGAAAAAGGCTGCGTTCAAAAGCAGCTGGCAGAAGGGCCGACTTCTCCCATGGTATTGGGACGAAAACCCGCGCGATATATTGAACATTGGCGAGTCTGCAGAGTCCGAATGTGAAGCAATCGGCTTTTTCCACAGCAAACAGAGCTGTCGTTGGGTGTGGCTGTCGTGTACCTGAAGGAGTTGCGGGCCGTGGAACCGACTCACCTGCTCGCTACCCCGCAGCGAATTGAGAGTCAATATAAAAACACCATAGCTCCACACCCACACGCTGCGCGTCATCTTCTTCCACGCACCGCCACACTCAAAAGTGACAGATGGTGGGGTGTACTCTATTATTCTGGGGAACTTCTGGAAAGGGTCCTCTTTTGGCTGAGGGATTTCCGGGTAGTCACGTGTTAGGGGAAATGACTTGCATTCTGCGGTCTTGGGTGTTCAGGTGATGACGAACTTGGGTGCAATTGTAATTTTATGTTGGGCATGAATTAATGAATGAAGTCATACGAAGTGAAATGGGGTTGGCAGAATCTGGGCATAGCGCGGAATCTTAGCATAGGATGTTTACTTCTATGACGACCTTGATGGTCGAATGAAAATCTCATGTTAAAAGTCGGAGATTCAGAATTTAAGCATCTCATGACTTACTCAGGGGAACTCAAAGCAGTCCATGACTCGTTCGTGGCGATAAACTCATACCGTCCAGGTCCGGGCCGCGAATACTTGAAGGTGTCTCCATGAAAACCATATTTCCCTCATCTTCACGGCTTCAGTGACATCACACCACTGTCACCAAATCTACAGAGACAAAAGTCCGCGGCAGCAGCGCCTCGGCACATCTCAATTCCGTTCCTGACAGCAAGCAAGCAAAAATATAAGCATGCAAGCCCAAAGTCAAATTCCAACCCCTAGAAAGAAACTTCAGACACTGCACGTGGACCTACCTCCGTACCCTACCTACCCCTCAATGCTCGGAACAACTTACCGGCGGAGCCACTGTACATTCGACATGTCACTTCGAGTGTCCTCTCACCTGTTTCCCCAGACCTGCCAAGCCTTGCACGAGGACCCCAGGATTCTCTATCGACATGCAGAAACAACATGCAACTGCCCCTGTTTTCTGCATGCATGTTGAAGATACATGGGCTTTGTGGGGGTTTGATCTAATGCACGCACGTTGCTTCTGGAGCACGGTAGGTACCAGTCTAATGCAGGTCGATAGTCAGGGTACTAGATCTAGGTGCACTGGATGGAGGGGACGGAAGAGGAGCAAGCCTCCTGGAACAACTTTCTCGCTTATCTCGGTTGCTGCATTGAGGTTAGTCAAGAGCAGAACTCTGTCCTCGTTCATTACCACCTCCGGTATATACCCCTCCTTTGAAGACCCCTCATGCAGTGTATCCTACCAGCAAGTCGATCAAGCCAGAGAATCAAATCAATTTCCATTCTTCTGTATCTCTCATTCGTCGCTGTGGTTTTCACCCCTTTCTTGACAAGAGAAGGTGTTATGATTGGCGCCACAGTCCCATATTTGCATACTTTCGCCCTATTGGCGAATACGTATAGCTTCGTAACCTACTTGAGTCGAGACCCCAATAAATATACATGTCTACCCTTCGGCTCGGCGGGAACGGAAAATCTACAGAGGTACTGGAAGACTGTACACATGATTCTCCTCAATATCGACGACGGCCTTGTACGACCTCGCAATTCCCCCGACGAAGGACCAGACTACATGGGTATGCCCCAGCCGTGCGTATCGACCCGTTCGCTCTCATTACGGAGTATACATCAGTGTAAGGATTCCCCACACTTTTCAGGAGTGACAGGACCAGACGGGTACGGCGGAGTATGAGTAAACACTGTATCTGAACCGTACAAGTAAGCAACTCGGTCGTATCCGGCTCGGCGAACCTCCTATACCAACTTACCAGAGTCGAGCTTCCATAGCTTACCAAACAAACGAACATCATTTCTTGATCTCGCCCGTTCTCTCGCTTCATCTCATCTCGCCTCCTACTGTGCTCATCTAAGGTTAAAGATCGCAGTGGTACTGTAGTACACGCACACACGTCTGAACCACACTTCTATTGCCATGGATAGACGTCAATCAGTCGACCACTATCCAAAGCTGGCTGAAACTGACGACGTTCCTTCTTGGCGCATAGGAACTTCGTTTTGACGACACCACTTCGAGGTTCCATTGCAGGTGGCGTATTGGTGCCAGGCTTTACGGGAGGGCGGAGCGGTTTTGACTTTCTGTAGTGGATATGGCATGGAGGTGTCTACATGTGGATGAGGGTGTACATGTACCCCGCAGCTGTCATTTGAACATGAGGGATCTGCTATATGCACTAGGTATGCGGCTGACTGCTGGCTTCGGGGAGGAGGGTGTGAAGGTGGCGAGAGCGGAGGGGAGGAGATGGGTGGCTTGCTGCTTTGGTTGTGGTGGTAGACTAAATCACTGTTTACATTTCCCGGCAAAGCGTACCAGGCGTTCAGCCACGTCCCTGGGGCAAACACATAGACGAGGTGCATGTATTTCCACATTTTCGTCATTTACTATATCCTAAACCCTACTTTTCACAAAACGTTCCCTTTTTCCACATTCGGCCTCCAACAACACGACTAGTTTGTTGCCACCCACTTCAGAAGAACCAAGGCTTGCCCTCCTCTCGAATCTGCTGTGCCTCTGCTATACATAGGGGACTTCACTATACATTCCTAGAAATCAACACACAGCTTATATCGCCACCAAACAGCGATCTTCAGGAACATTCAGTACCGATGCAGGAGCGAAGTGATTCCAATTGGGTGGGTGAGGGCGGCTGAATGCAGATGCGAAGCCGACCTGTGATCTGTATTCAGGGGTAAAGTTGGTGTGTGGGGGAGGTAGGTCGTCTGTCTGACCAATGAGTGGAAGTTGAAAGCAGTAAGTATTCTCTGGGATATAAAATAAGAGAAGTGGCAAATAATCTTTCGGGATGTGTAATGGTCAAGTGACTGAGGATAGATGCGTGATGCTCACGTGGTCATTGGAAAGCATTATCAGAGTTTTGACATCTTTTGATGAATCGCTGGACTTCAACATTTCAATACTCATTGTAGGGTTCTAGGAGATGTGCTTCAGATGCGGAAGGAGCAAATGTCTACCAAATCGTCAGTTTCTGTTGCAGTTTCGCTTGCTCTTGCCTTCAATGTTGTTGTCATAAGCGAGTTTTGCAGTTCAGGTACATGCCATTTTTGAGACCTGCCGATCTATGTGACCACTTCGTTGAGAGTTCGTTCTTTTCTCTCCTTCCTGGTCGGGTTATTTGACTAGCTTTTTTCTAAGGGAGCAAAGGCGCGATCATTGACCTTCTCGTGATCAGACTCTCAAACAATGGATGCGAATGCCCCACCCGTTTTGTGATTTTAGCAAACTTCATCCGCACTTGCCTTGTTCGTTCGCCATTGAAAGTCGCGGCTTCTGTCTCAAGCACCAGGACCTTTCCTCTCGGTCGCCCTCTGATTTCTCTTTTTCGTCCGCATGATATCCGTATCACATCTATACATTCGTCTGACGACCACCACTTTCGATTCGCAATTCTGTATACCATACCAATCACAAAATTCCATATTCTAGCGGTATTCAAGGTCCAAGTCTCAGGAAAGGGCAGCTCGTCACCTATGTCTTTTATACTCAGGACCATCGCCAACGCACTAGCCATAAGGGATCCAGCGATCGTTCAACGTATCTCGCCATCCGAACAGTCTCAACGGCTCCAGGACAAGTAGCGACTCGCTTCTGCTCACGATGGCAGAAGATCGTTTTCGGAGATCACCAGCCCCCTCGCCGCCTTCAAATGCCCTCTCAACCGACCTCATGACCTCCGACACAGAGGGATCCAACAGCACCGCAGAGTTGACTACCATGTGGACTTCAGAAATTCTAGTGGACAAGGTAATGCCAGGGATGTTCATTGCTGTCGCACTTCCAATGCGAACTGCGAGCTAGAAGCTATGGACAGACAAATCAAAATGTGTTGGAACCGAGCCAGATTCTTTGATCAAGGGAGAGAGGGGCTTGGCAAATACAACGTCGCTGGAAATACACCATCACGGAGACAACGGATCAGTGCGATTCTCAACGCTTCCGTCACTCGGTACCTACCGTGGTGACGGCAACCCCTGCAGTTCCTCGCCTCTTGGTTCTCGAAAAAACAGCATTGCAGGCTTCCCTCAAACCGATCAGAAATTTTCATTAAAGAGCCCTCGTTCCCGGTCATCATCACAAAGAGATGGAGAGCGGTCACACTGGCCTCGGTCCAAGAAGCAGAAGGAGGCAGTACGGCTTGACTCGTTGCGAGAGGCCGCCATCGAGTCGAGGAAAGTAAAAGATGAATTATTATCACAGCATAGTGGACTCGAGAAAGAAGAGGAGAAGGGGATCCGACAGTATCACGAATCGAGGCACGCATCTGCTTTTGGAACCAAGCTAGCCGAGCTCGAAGTGAAAGTCGAGGGTACTTCCCATATTCACATCCTTGACGCCGATACCCCGAAAGAGCAGGGACGGCAGCTGAATAGAGTGGTGCGAGTTCAACGCAAGGACAGAAAGGTTGAATAAAAAGAAAGAGAAAGTCTGGAGGGCATATTCAGCATGTCTTTGGATTGCTAAAGATGGCCAGAGAAACAGCCTTCGTGCAGCCTATTTCCCAGTCCTCGTGATTAGCAAGCGTAGTCATGTTAGGAAGATGCAGCGACAGTTCTTCATTGCGTCCAAAGAAAAGTCACTTGAATTTCAATCGCATTTTCCAACCTACCACGAGGTGATGTCACGAATCGATTAACAATGCGACTTTCCTACCGCGTAGCTGCTAGCAGCGGGTCGACTAAGGGTCTGCCAAAAGCTCTCAGGGGCTGACTCGCTAATCTCCGTAAACATCAAAATTGCTGCTACAGTCAGCATCTTCATCACAGCTCCAGGAGAGGAGACCTTCCACAAGAGACTGGACCATGCTGTTGCTAATCGCATTTTTGAACTTTGGTAACCCAATTTCGTTCCCATAATTTCCAAGTCATCGAAGTCGCTCGAAATATTCCAATGCGCCAGAGCCCGCTCGCTAAGCCTCCTCGTCATCAATGCGAAGGCACCGCGTGGCGTTGAACCCTAGTAAACAGTCCCACGACACCGGAATCTATCATAAATGGAAGAAGCAAATATATTTTGTTGCACGTCGAATCCCTCAACTCTGGTAAACCCAATTTTATTTCCCATGTGCACAGAGCCGCCTGAGGTCATGGTCGTTCGATCTTCAGGGGTCAACTCGCCAAAGCCGCTATTGACAATCTCTCCGAGCATCCCGTCTCCATTGCGACGACTGACTCGCATTTTCCTTGTGGTATCTAAGCATCAGTCAACTTCGTTGAAACTTTGTTGCATTTCGACATTCTCAACTTTGGTAAGCTCAATCTCATTTGGATAGCTTGGATGCTCCAGCAGATAAGTTGGTCAGTACTCAGCCTCTCCCTCCGTTTAGGACCCTTCCAGCTTGAAAGCCACATCCATCAAAGGGCCTCTGATACTCCTCTCGTTCCATAATCAATCATAACTACGTCAACTTTGTTGCACGTCGACTCAGTCAACTCTGGTAAACCCAATTTCATTTTCACAGCCCAGATATTCACCTCAGAGCCGCATCAATCACATCTCTCGCTAAGCCCCACCATCGTCAATGCATTCCATCTTCACTACCATCAGAGCGAACTTCTGCCCCATTACCAATTTCCAGAGCAGCAACTGTAATGATTTGTTGCACTTCGATTCCCTCAACTCTGGTAGACTTCATCTCCTTGCTGGCGACCCAGCTGATCGTCTGGAACATTTTTCGGCGCCGCTACGGTTGGCTTTGTTGGCGATGTGGGTCGTAGCCGAGGAAACGGGAAATTTGGTAAATTTGTACGTTATGCGAAGCTGTAAGATGTCTGTAGGATTGCGATACATCATATCCCTCGTTCCTACAAGATGTGGTACTTACATGCAGACCTCGCATTGTAAACCATCAGCCTCTGTCGGCGAGAAAGTTGAGAAGTGAAGATCGAAGTTGTTCCAGGACCGAGGCATCGGCTCGCTTGAGCCCCTTTTCCGCAATTCTCGTCCAGAAGTTTGGTAAACTAAACAAAGATTTCGCATCAAGATCATGATGGCTTGACTCGGCTTGTTGCTTTCGCCCGAATACCTAGCGGGTGAAGCCTGCGTTTATGCGGACTTGGAAACTTTCAGGCCCGCTGAGAAATGACGAACAGTGACGACATGACGAAAGCAATCATATATATTCTGGTATCACCCCAGCAGGATACGAAAAATCGTCACGGCCATATGGCTGTGATCGATCAGAATACTTCTGGCTACTTTCAAGGTGTTCATGAAGTAGCTGTGGGACCAACCGGCGAACGATTTCAGAAGACAAGTCATGCCAATTGACTTCAGTGGCTAACTGGCGTGATCGGAGTAGAACCTCCAGATTGGAGTATTGCAGATCTGATCCATCGAAATAGTAGATGTGCTGCCGTAAGATACTCTCAAAGAATGGAATCTGTATAACACGTCCGTCTTCTTGCTTCACTGTCTTTTTGCTGATTATTACAACTTTGTGGGCACGCATGTTACCATTGCGTCTGGACACCAAGTACTGTTTGAACACTTTGTACATACTCAAACGTCTTCTCAATCATAAAACTCGACCCTAGCCTCGAAATAGCAGTGTAGGCGTCTGACGCTGTGTTTAAAACCGAGGAGAGCAATAAACTCGTTCTGAACAACGTACTAGACAACTCTGAATTGGATAAATGTTCTTACAATCGATGCCCAAGATCAGTCGCATCCGATCATTCTGAGTTATGAAATATTCATATTTCCCGATTGGTTGTTGTTTTTGTTGCGGAAATCGCTGTTGAGTTGGGCTAGTCCGGGCTGGTTGAACAGTTTGCTACTCACAAATGCCACCTGCCTCAATTAATGTTGAGTGTCACAGCTGTTGAGGAAAGCCAAAAAACACCCACTTCCCAATAATGATAGCGATCAATAGTCGGAAATTAAACTAGGATTTCTGGTTCCATCATCATTTCGAGTGTATGGTGACATGATTGGCGAGCTTTCACAATGGGTCGAGATCTCATGAGAAGCAACAGGAGGCTCCGGGAGACCCTCTATCTTATCCGATCAGCGTGTGATGCCGACCGCTCAGATCCCGTTTGACAGTTCACGAGGCGCAACCAATTGGATTTAATTTGTTCTCCCACATAGCAACACAGCCAATCCATCCTTTCACCAACAACGCCTTCATCTAGGCGGCTGCAGCCTTTGTCGATCCAGGTACCCGGCTGGCTTCCGTCGCGAGCATCGAAGCTTTTATGCAGGGTAGTAGTACCCTTCATGCAGGCAGATAGGCAGATAACGTCTCAGCCTTGTCGATAGCCACTTTCTCCTGGTTTCTTTTGTTAAAGATGCACTTCTTGGATTCATCGTGTTTGGAAGGCTCGAAACCTTTGGCAAGCACCAGTCATCTGCATGCGCTTGCGGGCCCGGACGACATTTCAGCATGCGTGAAACAAGCCACAAAGAATTGTCACATGGAAAGAGTAGAGCATTGCAAACAAGATAAGGTCTGTCATTCGGAACAACTCAGTTGACTGTGTTGTGGTACCACGTATGCGGTGGGCCACCCTGCAGAAAAGAAGCCAGCCCCATCCCCGTGTACACCCAATGCCCACTGTACGAAGATCCGTCTCCCCGAGGTATATATACATGCACCGCGCTCACCGTCCAAAACACAAACACAATGCCTGATTATCGAATCTAATACCCATATATAAACACCAATACGCCATGCTATGAAGCTTTAGTCTCAAAGCGATGTTCCGCGCCGCGCTATCATGAACAACGCCAATCCATATACGCCGTGAGACTTTCCGTCCCTTTCCATTCTTTGCATCACTTTTGCCCATTTGTCCTTTGTACGCCATGTCCTGTGGTAAAAATCCGCTCTAGAATCCTCTTCGAGAAATGTCCACTGACACAGTATCGTGGTCCATAGAACAATTCTGGTTGGCAGGCCTTACAGTGATGAAACCGATTCGGCCGATAGGCTTCAGCGATATGAGATAGGTCTCAAAGTGTAGCCAGTGAGGCGAAAATGGCGGAACAGCTGAGATTGACGACTCTGTCAAATTCCCACTCGATAACGGTCATCATCTCTTCCTGGCCCTCTTGAATGGTGTGTCGCCATCAATGGGCCGTGACTGCCGTGGTCTTTTCTGATCGAACATAGTCTTCGTTACTTCCAAGACAGAAGCGGTCACTGCAGACGCCACAGCGGCCCCAACTCTGGTCACTATTCCTTCCCAGTCCTCGCGTGGCTCTGGTATTCTGTCATCAGATAGGATCCTCTCCGAACCTTGGTACGCTTTTCCGTGCAGGTCAGAAAAATCGTGCTCCAACAGGACAGAAAAACTCACCTGAATCGTCAAATTGAGAATCGCTCGAGTACTCAACACTTTCTCTGCCGCCGTCATCTACTTCGCCGTCCTCCGTACTATGGTTTTCACCAAAGGCGATATCGCAGCGTGGCGGGAGGCACTTTGCTTTGATGACTTTGCACCGTGTCGTAGACATGCGGTTGGTCTGGTCCGTTCCTGTATATCGCCACTGTAGTAATATATGCGACCGTCGAATGGCAAGATGACATTTACGGACAAGCGCATCCGAGATGTAGGTCGTATTGCCCTTGCAATCAGATGCATTGATTAGACTAAAGTCGTTGAATTGAGGTCGAAAGGCAGATATAATATGGGTTTCCTATCCGAGAGCTTGTTAGCAATGTCAAGGACATGATTCGAAAGATGCTGACCTCAGAAATTGACAAAGGCACATCTTCGCAATTCTGGTGCGATTGGTCCACTTGCTCGGTCACATCCTCCAGTCCCAGTCCGACTTCATGCGACACGGGGCTTGATGATGGAGATGGGAGCTGCCCATTGTTGGCTTTGTTGCCCTGGACGAGATGGCAATTGAGGATCTCCACTTTGTGCGCATCGATTATATTATCGGAGATGCCTGACTTTCTCAAATGATCGCATATGTCATCCGCATTAGTGAATCTTCTGCGCTTTTCCAACGCGGTCTTGAATATGTTGTTGATCGTACACAGTTGGTCTTCGCTGAGGGAAACCATGGAGCTGGCGATGTCGACAGCCGGCGTCCAGATTATGGTCTAGTACATTTCGAAGGCAAAACTCCGTATGGCTTATGGAGAGGTACTGGCTCGGTTGGTGCCACGGCTGTCCAAGACCATGCGGCTCAGTGCCAAAGGATAAGGTGGTCGTGATGTGTATTTAGATGGAGGCTATGGTTTCCTTCTTGATGGGACGATGATATATGGTTGGCAGAAACAGTCATTGGCCGAGAAGGGTCGATTCGCAGCTTGAGACAGTCGTAGTGCGTCGGGACGTATACGGAGGTGTATTGACGGATTTTGGGAGAGGAGATGGTTGGCGATGCGATAAACTGCGAGGGTCAGATATGGCGGGGTCGACAGAAAGACCGTGAAGCATCAGCTTGGAAGCTAAGACGACTTATTGTTGACCTCCGGCTCGGACTGACGCTTCCTCTGATGATTTCTCTTCTTCGGGGCTATCGAGTTGCTACAAGGCTTGCTTATTCAAAGCATTTATTGCCCCACGTTGTAATCGAGCTTCAAAAACTGCTTCACAGAATAACTCAATCTCGAGGCCATCCCGGTACTTGTAGTGGGTTGGGTGTAGTGCCCGCCGTGGGTGGGTCAAAGACATAAGGTACCTACTGGCGGAAAAAGAGCTGGGCCCTGGTCCGGGCATACTAGACGCAATTGGACCTGCTAAGGGCAATAAGAGAACGCACGAGGGCTGTTCATGGGGCTATGGAGACCAATGCCAAGACTGCGTGGCCAGCAGAGTTGAGCAGGCAGGCAGGGAAGCCAGTATGCTTCCCAGGGACTGGTTGACTGGATAGCCTTCACTGCCCCTTTAATGGAGAATGCGCGCGTGCGAAAGCTGGTGATTGATGGGGATCCAAACTTTTGGATGGTCCAGCCAGTGTCATCCGCAGGGGTAAAGAAAAGCATTTCGAGAATATGGCGATCTTCTGCCCTCTTAGTCTTCTTGACAGCACTTTTACTTGTGCTCCTTGCAGCAGTAACCACAATACTCAGAAAAGCTTACATCTTTTACGCAATTATACTCTCCCCAACTTGGAGATTGTAGGGAGATTTTTCTTGCCAAGCTTGGACGTTTTTCAAGGAAGTCCTGCTGTGTTGGGGAAGGTTGCCCCCTACCGGCAGGTGCGAAAGATACCTTAGCTTGTTTACCTGCATGAGCCACTACTGAGATCTTCGTTAAGGGAAGGTTTGACTAGAAAACGTGGCTGCTAGATATCATCTCTTGACACAAATAGGAAACATTTTGGATTCATATGACCTGTCAGGAAGAAGGCGCTCGCTCCCTGATTACCCACCCATTTTTTGATGGAAACTGAAGCATAAAGGTTACTGTAACAATACCTTCACAACTTCTTTGTATCTCCTTCACAATTCAGGCATTTGAGATAACATGCCCCCTGGTGCCGTTGGTCGGCAAGGTTGTTCCAGGATGTCCCTGCTACTTCGTACATGGCGCATTTAATGTAGATTTCACGTCAATGCGCACTAGATACTTGGCAATGCTGCTTTTACAAAAACCCCTAGTATTTTGTATAGCCACCTTTAGCTAGAATCACTTTATGTGGGTTTGCACTGGTATGTGATATCACAAAGATAGTAAAAGTAGCAAAAACAAGTGTAATAGTGGTTTAATATATTTTAGATTGTTTAGCTAAAGGAGTACGAGAAGGAAGAGGATTTATATTTGTAGTTGTAACCTCCCTGAAACCCCTCCTGCTACCAGCTGGCTCCTGGCGTGGATACATCAAACACTCGGTATGGGTCCTGTGGACCAACACTTTAATACATCTGTTACCTATTCTTTTAATAATCTTTTAAATCTTAGCTTGTGTTATCGATTCCCAAGCCTTTTAAATAGCTACTTGAAGGCGTTTATAAGATCGGTAAACTTTTATCGATTGTTTTTTCAAGTAGTCTTTTATTAGATCCCATATTATCTTGATTAGGTTTAAATTAGGGGAATTTGCTAGCTAAAAGATTAGAGTAATTCTAATAGCTTTAAAGACTGATTTTGTATACTTTAAAGCATGCCTTTTTGTGTTATCTTGTTGAAAAACAAGCTCGGGATATTGTTGTAAAACCTCTTGGATTATAAGGATAATTATTTCGGAATAAGGGCCTTTATTAATTGTCTTCTAGTCCTTTTTTTTTTAAACAAACCTTGATGCTTTTTGTATTTATTACTAATCGAACCCTAAAACATTTATCTATTAAAGTCGAGAGATCTAATTTGCGTATGTTAAGACTGGTTTTCGGCGTGCAATTCGTTGAGCAAAGCTTTTTTTTAAATGCGATACGAATTGCGTGAAAACCGACGTTCTATTAGAAAATCAAAGGAATCTCAGCCCAAGAAGTACAACAATTCACTCTCGACGCTATTACCTATTAAATAAAGCGTTTTCGTTAGAGGGTATTTAAGTGAGCTCTACAGCCTTGTAAATAATGTTAAGGAGTCAATCAAATCCATAAGGCGTACTATACTTGACGTCAAGTAAAGTTTAACTAAAAGGCAATTTCGTCTTATGTGGGTTTGCACCGGTATGTGATATCACAAAGATAATAAAAGTAGCAAAAACAAATGCAATAATAATTCAATATATTTCAGATTGTCTAGCTAAGGGAGTGCGAGAAGGCAAAGGATTTATACCCGTAGCTGTAATCCCCTTGAAATCCCTCCGGCTACCGGCCGGCTCCTGGCGCGGATATATCAAACACTCGGTATGGGTCCTGTGAACCAACATCTTAAGTCCAGCCGGCTTCGAAATATAAAGTCTAGCATCGTAATTGCTCGTTTCAAGAAGTCTGTTTTGTTAAAGTTTTAGGCGTAAGTACACTAAATAAAGATTCCATGACAAAAGTGCTGATTTTCAGTACAAAAAGCAGCGAATTGTCATCGTTATATTATTAGTGGTACCCCCTGCACGAGAACCCTGTCAACGGAAACCTCTAGAATTGCGCTCAGACAGCGGTTGTACAATATTTCGGGCTTGTACCAAGTAGAATGGGCCTCTTTCGTCATTAGCTTTGTCTGATTAGTGAGCTAAGGTGCGCCCCATTCCTCCAACGTTGCTGGAGGTTGGGGGACCCTGTCTGCCTGTCAAGTTCGAGTGAGATTCTTCCCTCCGTAGGTGCTTCGATACCAACCAAGGATTCCAACAGCAGAACATCGGATGGGAGTTGCAAAGGGGATTGGCGGAGCGCACGAGCAGCTCATATGTCTACGCGACAAATCCTCAAGGCGGATATGAGAGCTGCAGGTGGACTGAGCATGCTTCCCGTAAGTGTTCTGTACCTTCCTGGCGCTATAAGGAGAGTTCTCCTCGATACCCTCGCTAAGATGACCAGACCAGGCGCCGATCTCATTGATTGCCCCTGATCTACTGCAAGTGCTTCTCCCCACACCTGCAGCGCTTCGACCCGGCCGTTGGGGAGATTTGCCATTCCGTTTGCGCCCCATTTCCATCAATCTTTATTCCTTCATAATTGCTTTGCTCTCTCTCCTCTCTACCTTCCTAGCTCAAACAATATCGCACAAGACAGATGAGCACGTCTATCGAGACTAGTGTCACGAAGATGAAAAGTTGCAGACACTGTTGGTGAGGATTGAATTTTGCGATGTTTCCTCCACCAAAGAAGTCAAATCAGCAAGTCCCCGTTGACTTTTGTGAAATCGCAGAATGTGACCGGGTTCAGACCCAACCAGATTTTCTTTTCCGATCTTCTGATGCTTCCTTCGGTGGCACATCCTACTTCTTCCTGGAGGCACGGGAAGTCTTCGATGTTGAAGATGAGCCGTTCTGCTTCTGCTTCTGTTGCCTATCACTATGAGCCTGCCGCTTCCTTGCCAATTCCGTCGCCTCGGCATTTGCGCTCGTCTCGTTATTTTGTATTTGCGACTGCTCAGCTTGCTGCATATCTACGGGTCAGCATTGTGTATATAGCGCGGTAGGCCTGACGAAGTTTCTGCGTCGCTTACATTCATTCTGGACTGTACGTTCAGCAAGGCTGGTTCTGGCAGTGCCTGAGAACCGAACGCGTTAGGATGGTCGAAACTGAATGCTGTTCCAAAGAGCACACCGATTTGACAAGGAGCAGTTCCCGGAGCTACATAAGCCCAGGCCTCACCTGTTTTCCCAAGGTGTCCTGACCAAGAGATATGGACTTCTTCGTTGGATTCGAAGCCACCTATCATCGTGGAATTGATGATGATCGATTTGGCAGGTTGTACGTGCAAGTTGCAGTGTTCAACCACCATGGGATGAACAAAATTGACCTTGCAACAAGAGTCTTCCACCACAATTACTTCTTTCAGTTCGCCAGATGTGGGATCAAGAACATGAGCCGATTTGTACTGGATATCTCTCGACTGCGGTGAGCTTTGTGACTTGAAGCGACATGGTCAGTTTATCATTATAACAAAGGCGTCGAAGGTTCATCTTACAAAGTTTGCAGAATTTTCTGATGACTGTTCCCCGGAACTGCTCGAGTAATTCTGTCCTCTTTCCCAGTCTTCTTGGTCTACATCTCTGCAAATGCCATTTAGGTAACCAATCTTTTGGTAACGTTCTCTGTCGAGTCTGTCTTGTCGCCAGATACGTTCACGCTTGCGCTGTTCTTCATCATCCGCTCTACTTTGGCTTGACATAATGCGTTTGGAGGGAGTCGGAGTGTATCGCTGTAATGTTGCGGATTGGTAGAACACCGGCCGATGTGCTGGGACTCGACTACTGGCTGTGTTTGGAACCGAAGGTTTAGATGTTACTCGAAGACCAGGCTGTTGGACGGAGAAGGCAGCTCGACTCACAAGATTGGATTTGATTGCCATACTTATAAATGGCGACATCATTGCAGGCCATGGCAGGAGGGTGTTTCTCAAAGGCCAGTGAGAAGGGAACTCAGCGGTCTGGTTTTTGCCTTCACCCTATGGTCTACTGAACATTCTGAGGAGGGTGTGCCATTCAAAAGAGTGGCGCCACGTCGACTTTATTCATTGCGATAAGGCTGTGTTGGGCCTTCATGGACGAACAGTATGCCCTCTGGAGTTGCAAGCGTGTCTGCCTCTCTGTTTGCCTCACTGCGCGATGTGCGGGGATTGGCTAGCCTTGCAGCTTGCGTATGTAAGTGTACTACACGCCCGCCCCATTCTCTCACCGACCACCGCAAAATTCCAGCATAAGAAGCAGGTCGACGCCGAAGTTCTTTCAAGAAGCAGCTCGTGACACAGAATGGAAGGCTATGCAAAAGTGGCGCAGTTGATGGCAAATCAAGAGGAGTTCTCAATTGTACGCCGGTTCGGGCCTCTCAACATGCAGAAGATTCTTTACTTGCAGGCAGAATTGATTCATCTCCAATCAGATCTGGCCCAATTATCGGAAAGAGACGCACTTCACAGAGAGAGGCAGTACCATAGCAAGGACTGGTGGTCTTTAAGCCAAGGGGAATCAGATGACGATTTAGAGCAGTGGCAGAAATTCGTGGAAATAAGTGAGAAGTTGGAGAAATACAGTTTGTGGTTGGGGTTATCGCAATCAGCTATTTGCTGACTTATTCGAAGATGATGCTGTACTCAAGGAGGCTGCCTTAGCGAAGCTGGAACGTCCTCGACAGTATGACTTGGACTTCTTGCGGAGCTGGTTTCGCCGACCAGGTATGGGCGCCTTCCCTCTTCTCGGTCTTGACAGAGATGCTTGGGATGCCAAATCAGAAAGCGACCTCATAGCAATCAACCCTCGGGCAACTCCAGACATTTTCTCAAAATGGTTCACCGAGTCCTTCATTCCACGGTATCATCAAGTGTTTGGCGAGAAGTTCCGGGTATGTGTTCGCCGGAAACCCGTAACGCGAGACGAGGCTAATGTAGAACAGAAAGAGCTGCCTGGAAATATTGGAACTGGCATATATCACTACAAGGAGTCAAGTCTCGAGTCATGTCTCGGTATTTTAGCAACAGTCATGGCATCACTACTTCCGATATGCTCGGTTGTGGCACTGTATCTCATACAATCTAATGGTTTGCGGCTCGGCATGATCGCTATATTCTCCGCCTGTTTCTCTCTCGCACTTGCTATCATGACGAATACAAGGCGGATTGAAGTATTTGCAGCAACAGCAGCGTATGTCTTTAAGAAGAGCAAAACTATCACTGGCTGACATTTGTCTCTCAGTTTTGCGGCGGTAAACGTGGTCTTTTTAACTAACAGCCCATCCTGTCCCGGGCCTTGAGCCTGAAAAAACTATCGGGCTCACCTTACCTAGCTAAGGAAGAAAATAGTGAAGGCGGTTTGGTACTTGTTATATATTCGTCGGATGCGCCTAACGACAATGATGGATCATTTTTGCTTCCTTCCGCCATGGGAAACCCATGAGCATACTCTTATATGGGTCGCTCAACTGTGGTTGGTGTGATGAATTAGGAGACTCGGACAACACCACGCTAGCACTGCTATCGAAATTGAGGCTTAATAATTATATGTACATAACCCAATTTTTTACAATGCCACCGCGACAACCCTTTCCCCTGTAAACGGCCATGATTATTTAAAGAGCCCTGATCTATATAACTACTTTAACATAGTCTAACATCCGACGTAGATAGCTGTCGTAAGTCAGCAGGAGAACATATTGCGATTGAGTAGCAACCTGACTCACCATTGGCATAAAGAGCATAGGAGTCCGCATTGGCGACAGCTCTTGCGCTGGTCAGAGCAGTGGCTGCAGCATATCCATAACCGTTGTCGACAGTACCCGGACTGTAAGTACCCGGAGCGTGGGTCATCTCATGCAAAGTCGTAGTCGCTTGGTCTTGTCTGTGGCAAGTAGTCGTGAGAGCTGGAAGGGCGCTGTAGTAGATTGGGCAGTTGACGATCACATTTTGCGATGGAATGGTGTATGCAAGAACATTTGTTTCGCAATATCCTGGATAGCATATTATTCAGCGAGGATTCTATTAGGATTGGGATATGTATCCTACCATATACATCTGTACAGTAGTAGTCAGTAGCTCCCGAGGAGGTAGAGGCACACTCTCGTGCAACGGCTGACAGGCGAGCAGATACTGTTGAGCGAGTGCTTGTAGCAGTCGTCTTGAAGTACTCGCTGAACTTGGTAGCCGATCCAGAAGTGGCAGCAGAAGCCGCTGCTCTGGCGAGCGCGGCACAGTCGGTGAGTGCGTTTCTGGTCGAAGTGGACTGGGCGCTGGAACATCCGGACTGAAGCACAGTGCGCTTATCGAGAGTCATACCGATAGCTCTGGGGACAAGAGCTGCGGCGGCACCGTCGACGGGCATCTTCAATGCGTTCGACTTGAAGGAAACGGCCTCTCCAGAAAGTTCAGTTGAGTCTCCGATGGCGAATCTCATCGCTCCCTCGGCCAAGAAAGTGTACGTGCCACTAGCCCTGAGGTCGTGTACCTCCGCAGTGTTGATTGTTGTCGTGAACTCTTCACCAGCTTTGAGGAACTTGAAATATTCTGGGGCGAGCTCAGAAGATTGCATACGACGGAAGATACCAGTGAAAGGCACAGGAGCATCTGATTAGGTTAGCTTTCTGTTTACGTGAAGAAGTGTGCGGAAACAGTACCAGCTTCGTCAACAACACTCAACTTCTGGACAGGAGCGGTGTCTAGGAAAGTGCCTGGTGTCAAGAGGTTCAAATCTTGTGCACCGACGTTCTTGACTGTGGCAATGACTTCGGCAGCATTTCCAGCTGGGGCGAGAGTCACTTCTAAGCCAAGTTCTCGCTTGCCATTCTCAATGACTGCGGCTTCTCCAAAAGCCGACAGAATGGAAAGGGTCGCAATAGCTGGAGTGAAACGCATCTTGAAGGAATAGTGAGAGCAAAGGATTAGCTTGATGTGTGCTGAGATGAGAACCAATCTGAAGGGATGGAGGGGTGTATTTATACTCGCGAGCGATGAGGTCCAGTCTCTCTTGGAAGAAGTCCACATGGTTGTAAGTTCAGAACTTGTTAAGTCCGATGTGAGAACAGAAGGTCGTAGGACTGATAAGGTCCGCAGGATCTCAATCACTTTGGGATGAACTGCTGTTTCGAGCTGAAAGTAGTCATCTGAACGGAGATAGGTTACGAAATCAGGAAGCTAGATCGCTGGCTTGAGGTGACAGCGAAGATCTTCGGAACCTAGAAACTCTATACGATATATGTTCAGAGTCATGAAGTGATGCGATTCGTTGGCGGATAACATGCTGCACCATTTCAAAGTCAATGATCCCCTCTCAACCTCCATGAGGAAGCTCAGAATCCAAACAGATCGACATGTTTCTTCCAAATTAAATCCGATGCATACCAAGAGATGCCAAGAGGAATTAAGCATACCATATGGCCTGCACGATTCGGGACTCGCTGCTTGAATCTCTGCTACTCACAGCGGTCAGCCCAATCGAACATTATCAATGCACTTTCGAGACGCGCCAGTTTCGGATCTGCAATTCACGTATTTGTACAGTACTTTCGTTCGTATCTTTTTGAGATATCAGATCTTGCCAACAAGCAACTTCTAATTGCATCAGGGTAGTTTCTTACCCCTATACACATATGTATGAGGATCGATTGTCGAGAACATGAATTGTGTCTCGAACACGTTCGGGTGAGGCCCGGAATGCTACGGGTGACTTGTACGAGAACCCCGTGTATCTATTCCAGTGCCAGTACTTTGTTGAATTTTCCAAAGCCTAGGTGGTGAACTTAGTCCAGTAGCAAATCCTGTCTCCCGTTAAGGTTGAGATGTGGAAGCTAAGCGAGGTGGTCGAAACGGGAAGGTCAGATTGAAGCGAAGATTTTCAACGAGCCTTGGCATCGCCATCCCCGCTTTTGATTCGGAGAAAGACTTCGGGTTGATTAAGCTTGAACATGGTTTCCGTCCTTATCATAGCTTATATGACATGCATTGATACCTCGGTCGGTCTCACCTTTTGCCCGGGTTTTTTTACCGCCAATCAGGCACATCTACGACAGTGAGATAACCTTGAAGGAGGAGGCGGGATGAACCTGAGTGGAGCTTGTTATCCGGCAAATCTAATCGTGATCGGCATTGCAATGAAGCATCCTCTTGGTCTAGAAGCTATGATTTGTGACAGTCGTACAGAACATGTCCTGTGGTCATTTGCGAGCTTCTTCGTTGGTGGGTAGTTCATGCTACATTCTTAGACGGCGGCAGTTTGATCAACTGCCGAGTGGAGGAATCCAAGAGAGCTTTGACGGAGCTTGGAAGCACTTGGTGCGTGTAATTGATCTTGATAATTTACAAATTACTGCCCAGTAGGAGAAGCAGCAAAAAGCTCGAGACACGCGATCGAGGGGGTTATTCGGCAAGATTCCGGCATCAGCAAACGAGAGAAAGCTTGTAGGATGAAACAAGAAGCTCCGAACTTAGTATCTTGGTCTCATACAACCCATCTCATCATCGCGTAATGCATTGAAGGCAATAATGATCTTTAGACTTCCCACATAGACCTTGCGAATGCTTTTCCACCCCATTCAGTCGCTCAGCATACCTTCCTCCTCGGACAGAGAACCAAATGGCTAGCCATCGTGTCTTCTTGACGACGACAGCAATATTTCTGGCCTTTGTTGCCCTTCTTCTTGTGTACGACGACTTTTACTTCACTTCTGAAAAGATGACAGCCACCTCACCAATACCACTCGAGGTTACCCTGTCGTCAGAAATATCATCTGAATCAATCCTCGGCTCGGCAAAACTCCGAATAACACTCAAAAACACCTCACCACATGAGATATCCCTGCTACGATGGTCTTCTCCACTGGACTCATCGGTACCTGCAATCGGAGTTGTATCCTTCATGTCCACCAAAACAGGTGCCAAAGCCCCATGTCTGGACATGAAAATCAATCATCGCTTGCCACCAGAAGGATACTTTTCGGTCGACGACGAGAGCATCGTTCATATTCCGGCGAACGGGAAAGTCGAGAACGTGGTGGAGTTCAATGAGCCCAAAGTAGCACTGGTGAAGGGTGAGGAATACAGAGCAAAGGCTGCAGGGTTTTGGATGGGAGTGTGGGTAAATGAAAGTGGCAAGGGTGTCAAGAAATTAGTGATGGGCGAAGAAATGAGAACTGGCGAATTTGAGAGTAATGAGATATTGGTTAGAGTCTCTAGCGAGGATCAAGCCGAGCTCAGATAATAACTCAATTCGAGGCCCACGATCTTCTGTGTAATGAGATGGAGCTGAAGGCAGGTATCTGGAGACCATGTTATTCTGCAGGAGAATTTCTATCTCATTGAGCAGCCATCCGCCATCAACATGACTAGGTTTCTCATTGCCAGATGAGACCGCCTGGTTTGAAGCTCATCTCTCCATCTCCCCAATGATCAGACTTGAAAAGCAATTTTCGACCTCATTTCTCATAGGGCACGTCATTTGTCGCATACATCGATATTTCCTTGCCACTGTATGAACCGATCGAGATAGCCATGCCAATAATACGAAATTTCCATTCTTGCAAACGACTGAATGCCAAATGCCCACTCCAAAAGCAAACCAACTGCTATCATGCGTCTTTTGCACTGCATCGATCATGCTCGAGGATTTGGTCCTGCCACATCGGTCCCGGACCTACCAGTATAGCTGCAAAGATGATCGAAGCCAGCGAAACAGCTATGATTGTTGCCCACGTCGCTTCCATCGAAGGAGCGCATGACATCGCTACCTCCGTGAGTATTGCCATTTTGTATGCCGAGAGGCTCTGGGCAAGGTCTTTGGCGAGGCACAAAGTCGTGAAATTGCCGTAGGTACAGAACAAATCACTGTAAAGATCACGGACTTTCAAGCATGAGAGTGGGCGCAGCTGGCGGTAAGTCAAATAGCACCTAGGCTTCATTCACGATTCCCAGCCACTGCATGCTGATTTGAGCAGTGAGTCATTTGAACGGCAACTGTAACGAGAACGAGCAATTACCGCAAGAATGCTTCACTTGTGTTTCACGTACGAACCCAGCACGAGGGACCAATTCAGATTCACTTCGACTAAATGTCGTATTGATGCGTTTGGACGAAAATGGTTCGCACGGTGACGCGCGAGACTGATTCACTACTATCATTGCGACCATTTCATCAACGTCACCAATACTGACAAGCTATCCCAGCACCTTCCGTATTACAATCCGTGAAAACATAGAAGCTCGAAGTTGAGAGACTCCGCAAGTCAAGACTCGGGAGCAGCTACTCAACAGCAATTATCATGGCCCATAATACTCCTATGAAAGCCATCCGACATAACAGCGAAACAACCCCGACTCGGGAAATGATGCTATGCACCCAATATAATTCGTGCACATGGTTAGAGGAGGGCTAGGTCTTGTTCGGATTCAAGTTTTCGGACGCTTCATGGGAAAGATCTTACCGAGTCCTCGCGCCACCACTTGCCTTCTTTCCGCTTTGCCTCTCCTGTTAGGGATGAGATGTAGCTCTGCATATCTGAGGCGTGGGCCCAGCGGCTGATAGCTGCCATAGCGTTGATAATGTAGGATGCGTTGAGTGTGATGGCTGCGAAGGATGTGATGAGTGAGGCTGATTCGAGTGGGGTTTCATGCAGGTGAATTTGTGAGGATCGAGTTATGTACAAACGCTTAAGAGGCCAATTAAACGGAGCTACCATAAGCCACCGCAGCCTGTCGGTACTTGTAGTAGAATTACATCTAACGCGGGGTTGATCGTTACTTCATAAGCGCAAGAAAAGGGCATACTTGCATAAATGGAATTTCCACGACCACGTTGAATATAATCCTATCTAAGCTATGCTAAATGTTAGAATGCAAGTAATACCGGGCTTCTCATTGTCAATCATGATCAATTAGTGAAGACATGTTGAAAGCCCTGACCGAGGTAAGTCCTCGGGTCAGTTGATCGAGTTGAGTGTTCGGGGGATAGTCTGACCTTGCCGCGGATGAGCAACCACCAAGGTAGAGCAGCCATATGCTAAACCCCACTCAGGCCAGGCAGATGATGCGGCTGAACCAAGGGCAATAATTAGAGCCTATAGCGGGCAAATATTCCTCGTCCTCAACTAGTGATTCCTTTGAAATCGCACCACGGTTCAATCCAGAGGCAGGAAGGAGAGGCCGAGAGGTTCACCTTTCCGTCGTGGCCGCGCCTCCCCCACAGCATTTTTTCTTTTTCTTTTTTGGCAATCGTCGACAGGGGCAAAATGGCAGAATAATCAACAATCGATATTCTTGAACTGTCTCACGCTATTAAAACTCAACGAATGTGCTTCCACAGCAGGAGAAGGAGATCAGCTGCGAAGTGAAGTTCAAACGCTAAATTTTGTAAGCGAGCTAGGTAAATAGAGTGCTACCACGATCATTGGCAGAGCCGACTTGGCGGCCTGTCTCAAAGAGTCAAAGTAAATCCAAGTAAAGCAGCGAGGTCGAAAGACTCAAGACAGTCGATGTGCATGTGTGGAAGTTCTTATCCATTTATGCCATCCTAAGCCATTGCTCTATTCGTCTGGACTTCAACTTCTCTACACCCATGCCAAGCCATGCTCTACTCTACAACTACACATCACTCCTCTCTACTCTGTACGATCACTTCACGAATCGACTTCAATTCCTCTTGCTCTGGCCAGCTCCGCTCTCCACTCTCACAATCCATGGTTCCACACCCTTAAAGCAAATCAATATCCTAAGCGCCCAGACACCGAATCCGTTTCTATATCGTGCAAAGCAGCGCATACCGAGTACGCCATGCCATGCTATACCATGCTATCCCAATCCATGCCACGCCAGTCGACATTCCATAGGTACACAGATCGACAGAAAGCAATATTAGGAACCAGCCTCGACTCCCCCTCCTCGGTATTGCTGATCGTGGTATCATTCGTACTATACATCCATCACCTCTTTCTCAGGACATTCGATCAGAATTGATTCTGGTGATGCTGCTGATACTGGATTGAATTCGGATTTGGCGGTTGCTGCTGCGGATACTGCTGCTGTGACTGCTGACCTTGTCCCTGCTCTTGCCCACCCCAAAGCGCGTTATGCACGACCGGCCTCCTCGGATCCTCCACTTCCTCTTCTGCTCCTAGAGGCTGCCTCGAATTCGCCCACATCTCCGAAGGCGTCTGCTGCCTCCTCCTCTCCTGCCTCATCTCATCTACGTAGGTTTCCGATGGCTGTTTCGGCCTATATGGCTGCACCACATGACTCTGATACGGTTCTGGAGGATCTGTGATAGCCATGCCTATATCGCCTGCTGGCGTCTGTGATCGGTCGGGGTTATATGGGGTGTATACTGTGCCGCCGGAACTGATATCCTGTCCATTGATATCGTATCTCTGTCTCGCTGGGACGTAGCCGGAAGAGACTGTGTTAAGTGGGTTCGGTTGTGCATGTGCTATCAGTCCCGCACCTTCATCGTCTACTTTCTTTCCTCCGACGAAACCAGGCATGCCGAATTTGCTTCTGCGGAACTCCTCTGCAATGGGTAGATTTTGCGTGCGCTTATAGCCGTCTTGTGTGGATTGGAGGGACATGTCGTCGTTTTGTGGGTTGTTGATGTCGAAGGAGGAGGTTTTGTAGGAGGCGTCGTTTTCACGGTGCTTCACGCCCACGAAAAGCCATCTCATACCTCTGGCGAAGGCTTTGACAAGATCCCAGGGGTTCATGGCGTCGATGAGCGCTTTGATACCCAGAAAACCACCTTGTTTCGGGCCGAGAGTGTTTTTGAGATGGGACACTGGATATTCTGAGCCGGATGAGGACGAGGCGTAGGGTTTCCAAGAGAATGCGAAGAGATGTAGGATGGCGAATAGTGCCATCTCGATACAGAGGAGTAAGGAAGGGATTCCGACTTTGAGATCTGGGTATGCGATCTTGGCTGTAGGCGAAACCACGTTCAAGGTTGATGAGGTGAGGATGCTGATCATGAAGGACTGCCAGAAAGACAAGAAAATGACCAATTTGATAGCCAGGACCTTCAGGAACGGGCTATGAGCTGCAAGATCAAGGCGAAGCTGGACATAGAACTGGATCAAGCAATACATAGCAATCGTGACCGCTATACTCTCAATGACCAGGATCTAAAATGATTAGCTCTGCGAACAAAAATTGCAGAAGGACATACCCAGATATGCGCAAACACAGGCGAATTAGACGACTCGCAGTACTTCCCAAAATACTGTGTAACCACTGCAGTAACAGTCATGGACACCCTAATAAAGCAATAATGGTAAACCCCCGTCCAGATAATATTGAACCAAGTCAAACCACTCCTAGGAGTCCTCCATGGTCCTCTCTGTCCACAACAGCAGCTCTTAAACCAAGTTATAGGCCAGACCCAAGGCTTCGGCTCAATACTCCGAAAATACATCTTCTGTTCGTGGAGATCTGGTGCGATGTAATGGCAGAGTAGCGCAAAGAAGGAGGCGATTGCGAAGGCTTCGTAGCAGTCGCATATCACTTGGAAGTAGACGGCGTGCCAGTAGAAGTAGAATTGGAGGAAGGAGGCTGCAGCGTAGGTCGGGATCATGAAAAGGATTCGAATGATGCTGGGTTTGTCAGTATCTTCCTAGATGTGTGACGGGGAAACTTACTGTCTCTGCTCATACGGTTTGGTGTAGTGTAGCGCATGCATCCAGATCAGGTAGAAAGACAGTAGAATAGCTATGAATGCGCACGCGGCTGCGACTATCAGACCTATTGTATGAAAAGTCATGGTCCCAACCATGGGTATTTCCGAGCTTCCGACTGAATGTGTTAGCACAAATCATCTTTCGCCAAGTTTGGAGCCGTACTTCGCATTTCATCCAGCGTGGAATTGCATGTTCCATTCAAAGTAAGAAGACCCATCGTTGCGACTCCTGCTCATCCAGAGCAACTCAGAAGAAGCACCACGGCGCAAGATTTCCGTAGGTTCCGTCCTTCTATCTCGCAGAATGTATTTTTCCCTCCGCTCTTTTTGTTCCTCTTGAGATGTCCGCAGTCTCCAGTAATCCCAGCGCGCCCTTGTGATTTTGACCTCCTATTGCTGACCAGCTCCCGAATCCTTTGTCCTTACTGCGGAATATCCCCTCTCTGCCTTCGAATTGGTGAATGCTCTAAGAAATATTCCAAGATGCGCCGAATTCCAGTTCCTCTCGGGAATCTCACTCCGCGGTTCAGGGGTCGAAGAAGGTGCCTTGTCTCCCAGCCTCGCACCGGTACGTAAATAAACCCAACTTCGTCAGAACCGTCGCGCCGTACCGTGCCGTATCGTCGTTCCTTTTCCTTTTCCCTCTATTGTCTCCTTCTTTAATTTCTCTTGCGCAAATCGTAAACTCGAATCAAGTCGTAGCCAACGAACGTATCCTCCTTTCCTCTCCAGTTGATATTCGCTCGTTGTTGGTTTGTGAAGAGAAAGTTGCAGTTCTGCTCTGCCCGTTGATCAAACTCCCCATCCCATACAAAAAAGGTGGCAGTGGCTTAGCCCGCTCTCGTGTCGCAGGCGTACGGATTTAGCTTGCGCTGGGCTGCGCTGGGCTGCACTTACCTCCGCGTCCGCCGCTCAGTGGTGCCCACTGTTCCGATCCACTGTGCATCGTCAGCCAGTCGAATCCACTTAAGATTTCCAAGCACCGGTCAAGCAACTCTTGGCATCTCAAGATCCAGGGGCGGAGTTCTTGGGTCAAGTAAGTATGCGGGTTTGTAAAATGAGAATGTTTGATTTGTTACGTGGGTGAATTATCCGTCTTCATACCTCCCTCTCTGCATCTGAATTTCTGGTTGTGAAAATATCTAGGTAATGATATGGTTCTTTCATCCTCAGCAGCATCACGAACAGATATCCCAGGTTGGAAATTTACGTTATAATTTAGGCGGACTGACTACCATACTCTCGTACCGCGTACGAACATCGGCCGCCTCGTCTCATCTCATCCCATCCCTCCTGCTCTCTCTTTGTCCTCTCCTCTTTCAGACGACAAAATCGCCTCGACTTGACTTGACTTGTCCTGTCTTACGATAGCATTTGAAACGCCATCATGAGTAAGCCCCATCTCTTTCCCATGGACATTCCTTTCTCTCCTTGGCAAGCCTCAAGTAGCAAGCAACATTTACCTCTTTCCTCTCCTCCTCTTCAAGAACACAGATAGCTTTCGAACATCCTCATCTTGAATGTTCACCAGACCCCACTACCCCTCCTCCAACATGCAGCTAAACCAACTTATAAAATACAATCAGCGATGTGCTGGCCATCAAGCTCAGCCATCATCCCAATCCTTCTCGCTCCATCCTTCGTCATACCCGCCGATCCTAATTCGGCAAAGGCAGATCGTGATCGTATGCATTTCATCTATTAAATCAACCTATCGCAACTTCAAAATTATGAGACACAGCTATTGGAATTTCGTTCTTCCTGGTAGGCTTGGATTTCCTTGATGCATTTGACGGCGTCGCGCACGTCTGCGTGGCGTGGCTGAGATGTCGTGTGCTGTGATGTGTCCCAGGTATCATCCTGAAACCCTTGCTCCCTGGACGATATTATGCGTTGTAAGTCGTCACGTGTGAAACTTCTCAAAAATCCACGATGATGTATATCTTCATGAATACGCTGGTAGTATATCGCAATGACTCCTTTTCCCATCGCAAAAATGAGCCATACAAGCCCATCTGAGAACCCACGCCAAATTTTACACTCCCTTATATAATCCCACAACCCAAGCAACAAAACCTGGCCCCTCAATTCTCCTCAACCCATTGCTCTACTCTCTCAACCAGATCTCCCTTCTTCCCGGACGCCGTCAAACCTTTCGACGTCAACCAATCCTTCAACTCAGGTACAGTATATTTCGAGATATTGCCAGCAGCAACAAGTTTCTTTAGATCGCCATGGCTCATACCCTCCAAACCCTTCTTCTCAGTCTTGATCCGTTTCTGAGGGCCTTCTTCCCCATCGCTACCGCGCTTCAGCCTTGCACCATCATTATCACCGTAATGAGCTCTTGTGTAAGCTTTGGTTTGCTGTTCTAGGACCTCGCCCCAGCTCTTGATATATTCGCCAGCTCGCTTGTTGATCTGGCGGTACTTGGGAATGGTCTTGTCTTCACTTGGTTCGGGAAGTTCCTCCTCGAGTGCCATAGCCTGTAAGACCTTGTAGTGCCATTGAAGAGCAGGATTTGAGTACTTGGTTGGATCGTAGACAGCTTTGGGAAGTTGTAGTTGCCGAATAATCATTCGCATGAGGTCGATGAGCTCCTCACCAGCAACGAGAGGCTTTGGCACTGAGGGAGGGTCGCGAATATCGTCAGCGAAGGGAATTGGATACAGCCATAGTCCGGGAGGAATGATCTGTGCTCCTGTGGCATCATCGAATCTTTCTGCCGAAGGCAAAATTGCGACAATAAGAGGCGAGGCGTTGGCACGAGCAATAAACCATGCTACGCCCATGAGTTTGTCCTTCAGCAGCTTCTGCCACAAAGCTGCAAAAGTCCGAGTCGATCCAATGTAGCCATCCTCGCTTGGGTAAATGAAGGTAGATTTCTTCACCGACGCCCATTCTGGAAGCATGGACTGAGGCTTGAACCCAATGATTCTGAGTATTGGAGATTCCCATTGTTTCAGCTTTTTCTGCTGGTCAACTGTGAACACCACCTGGCTACCTCCGAATTTGTACGCTCTTTTGATCTCCGTCTTTTGAACCTCATCTGCAGTCTCGGCCGACAACTTGGTAGTACGACCCGAGGCAATCTGAAGCTCTTCGCCACCTTCGTAGATGAAGCAGGATCTGGCCGGTTCCTGCTTTTGAAGAAGATTGTAGCCTTTAACAGAGATGGTAAGGTTGGGTCCAATCTCGAATGGCAGGTTTGAGAACAGTGTTCTTTTTGCGACTTGTTTTGAGTTGATGTCCGATATGAGGCCTTGGAGGAGAGAAATACCCTCTCCCGATGACTTCAAGTTTGATGATACCACAGCAAGATCTTCGCCTTCGGCTGGATCTCGATAAATGATATCCTGCAAAGTCAGCTTGGTGGGATACTTGGAGTTCAATATCTTACATCGTAGAACTTGGTCCGGTCGAATTCATGATCAGGATGTGAGATAGGAAATAGGTCAATAATGACACCCAAATCGTACAGGTCCTTCGCTCTGACCGTAGCTTGTGATCTTGCGGCCTTATCTATAGAATGCGGATCATCTCTGTCAGTGATGATGAAGAGACGTCTGGACCCAAAGTTGGGTGCTCTAGTTGTGAATATCTGGTTGGCACAGAATAGCATATTTGACATTGATGCGGGCTCCTCGGAAGGTACAAGCAAGGCCTTTGCATCCGCCGAATCTGCTCCGATATTCTTCAATTCTTTCACATCTTTCGCAGATGGAACACCCAGATCGCATAGCAAGTAGCAGTGAGGGTATGCGATTGATCCGCGACTGCTTGTATCCTCATCTTGGAACTTGGACTTCTCCGTGCCGAACAGCAGAACCCCCATCATGTCTTTTGGACTCGATATGATACGTTGTGTCATAATCTCGTATGCGCACTTAATGGCTGCAAGAGTTGGACTGTCTGTCCCGGCCTTCTTGTCTTCGGATGGTGGAGGGGGTGCAAGCATCGAGGAGCTAACATCGATCGCGAAAAGCACAGCGTCTTTTTGAGAGACATAATTCTATTACTGTTAGTAGGGCAATGGGAGGGGGCTTGCGAGCCTACAGTCTCATCGTAATCCTCCTCATCTTCCTCCTCTTCGGCTTTCCAAGATGGTTTTGAGTCTGCCATGTGGATATTCCTGCTTGCGGAGATGTGGGAGTATGCGAAAGTCAGATTTGTTCATTCAGATTCGCGGGTGGTGGCAGCAGAAGGGCATCGATGTCGGGATGTTCACACGGGAAGTCGCAGCTTGATGTTGTCCATTCAAGGATGGAACAAAACAGGCAGACGCGCGGAAGCAAGTCGCGACCACGAAAGCACGTGAAACCCCTCTTCAAATCGCCCAGCATCCATTGGCCACCAATCTCGGCACTCGAGAGCTCCGTCATCAGCTAAACCCTGTACATTTAAGTTCTGAGTGGGCTTGAGGCTACTCGAACAGCCTACTCAGACAAACAGCTCAACTTCGGAATGTCGATATCATAACACATCTCTTCAATCGTGCCCATCACATCTCTCAGCATGGCTTTCCGAACCCCCTTAAGCCAGCTCACAAAACGGGCGTCACAGTCCACCATCTCCAAGCTTACGAGTAAACCAACAACTTCATCATGGCAACGAGGTGGTGCGGATCAATTGCGATCCTTTGCGACGCCGGTACCACCGGTCACTCAAGATGCGACAAGCTCAAAGGGACCTACTGCGATGGTGTTCATGAATATGGGAGGACCTTCAACCACTGATGAGGTTGGAGACTTTCTCAGTCGTCTCTTTGTATGGTCCCGCCCCTCCCCGTTTAGGCTGACCACAAGCTAATGTAAATACAGGCAGACGCAGACTTGATCCCTCTTGGACGATTCCAGAATTACCTTGGTCCTTTGATTTCCAAACGTCGAACACCGAAGATCCAGAAGCAATATGCGGCAATTGGTGGCGGATCGCCGATTCGCAAGTGGTCGGAATACCAGGCGGCGGAAATGTGCAAGATCTTGGACAAGATCTCGCCAGAGACTGCACCGCATAAGCCATATGTCGCATTTCGATATGCAAATCCTTTGACCGAGGAGATGTACAACAAGTTGTTGGAGGATGGATTTGGTGGCGGAAAGGGAGGAAGGGCTGTGGCGTTTACTCAATACCCGCAATACAGCTGTTCAACAACAGGAAGCAGTTTGAATGAACTATGGAAGTGGAGACAAAAGCTTGAAGGAAAGTCGCCAAACTTCGCGAATGATGGATCAATCAATTGGAGTGTGATTGATAGATGGCCGGTTCACCCAGGACTTGTTGATGCTATTGCACTTAACATCGAGGACCAACTTGCCTCCTACCCAGAAGATCAACGAGACGGTGTTGTGCTTCTATTTTCGGCCCACAGCTTACCGATGGATGTTGTCAACAGAGGTATGTTTCCTGCACTTCTTTCGTAACGATTTATTGACATTTGCAGGCGACCCATATCCTGCCGAGGTAGCTGCAACAGTCAATGCTGTGATGCAGAGACTGAACCACTCGAACCCTTACCGTTTGGTCTGGCAATCACAAGTTGGACCAAAAGCATGGCTCGGAGCCCAGACAAGTGATACGGTTGAGAATTATATCAAGAAGGGACAGAAGAACCTCATCTTGATTCCGGTGGCTTTCACATCTGATCACATCGAGACACTGTACGAACTTGACGAGGAGGTGATTGGTGAATCAGGTCACAAGGACACCATCAAGAGGTCAGAGAGTCTCAACGGATCTCCGGTCTTCATCCAAGCACTGGCAGATATCGCAAAGAAGCATCTAGACAGTGGAGAAGTATGCAGCAAGCAGATGGGATTGAGATGTCCAGCTTGTACGAATGCAAAGTGTGGAGCAAGCAAGGAGTTCTTTGCAGGAACGGGAATTGGTCAGACATTTGCGACATCAACATGAGCATGCAAAGATACTGGACGTGTACGTTAAGAGGAAAAGCGCACTGTATATATTGCTTGAAGAATTTGAGGGTATCCAACTCCGATTTGAACTTCTCGGCTAGACGTGATTATGGAGATTACATGCTATCGCCGCGGTGGTGTGCACAACATGCAGCTAGGCTATGCATTATGTCACCACTCGATCTCTTGGAAATGCAAGCCTCGGTCCCCGAAGTCAATCCTCCGTTCCTGGAAGTTTGTTTTGAATCCTCTCCAAAGACCAGAACATATGTCTATTTGGATATTAGGTAAGAGCAATGGATTCAAACAGGCAGTTGTAGTTTTAGCCATGCAAATCTATTATGTGTTGATCAATCGGCTGCAGAATCCAGCATGGTATTTGTACGGGCTAAAATCATCTTTGCTCTCCAGCGTTCCAATCGGCAGGTACATCTCCCCGGGTCGATTATCAAGCAACCCAGCGCACTGGCAAAAGCAACGCTCCGGCCCTAAAGGATCAATCCACAGTTGCCAGAATGCCATGTCTTGATACGCCAGTAATGTTTCAAGTGTCCATTCCCAGCAAATTGGACCTCTAGACGTGTTGAGATGCACTGACACCAGTATCTAAGCAAGGCAAGGGCAAGCTGATAGCCAAGCTTGGACACGCTACCGCCCACGGCGGAATGGACTCGTACCCACTACCAGCCTATCTGGGAAGCTGGTGAGGACGACATACGGGATCTTGATAGCGCATTTCTTTTTACAATCTCCTTCTCCTTCTTTACCTGTCATGGTCCTACGTCTGCCTTTCTAGTATATACGGAAGATTGAAGTCTAGAAAGCAGTGCTGCGGACAATTCAGTCAGGCGCACTGCGAGCTCTTGCTTGCGACACTCGACTCGACGGGATCCAGGTACCACGCTGCCACGCGATAAGCTTACACGAGTGGCGGGTACAACCATAACCATGAACAGCGACAGCGACACCGCGGACACGGTGCGGGGAGGAAGTAATGGCGATACGGATACGGGTAAGGATATTTGGGGCGCGAAGAATTCGTTGAGGAGACATGCTGGCTTGGACAAGAAACAGAGGGACAGTGAAGTTACCCCACTGCTGGCAAGTGGGAGCAGTGCTTCGGACAGTACGAATAATGGACGTGGAGATGGAGGAGAGGAGTCGGACTGGGAGGGCCATGCGGATTTCGAGGGCTTGAATTGGAGGCATAAACCATCTGTGAGTTGTGCGAACCCTCCGGGGGAGTGGCGCTGATGAAGGCAGATGTACTGGTTATTGCCCCCATTCTTCCTGTTTGCTATCGCTGGAGGTGGGATTATGGTCCCGAAGCTCAATCTACTTCTCTCACTTGTATGCCGGGAGTACTTCCTCGAGAAGTCGTCCTCGGATCCGAATTCCATCCTCATGCCGGTCGTGCTGGGTTCCAGTAATCCACAATGTCGAATCCCCGAAGTCCAAGCATTGGCTACGAAATTTACATTATATATCACGATGACCACGGGGATTATCAGTGCGGTCATGTCTCCAAAGATCGGAGCTTGGTCTGATCGTTATGGACGGTTGAAGCTGCTCACTCTCACCAGTGCAGGTGCTTTCGTCGGAGAGGTCATTACCATTATTGTGGCAAGCTACCCGGATCGGTTCAGCTACAAGTGGGTTCTTGTTGGTGCTGTATTCGATGGACTATGTGGCTCGTTCACCACCGGGATGGCTCTTACACACGCCTATGCATCAGACTGCACCCCACCGCCACTGCGAGCTGTAGCCTTTGGATACTTTCATGCTTGTCTATTCGCAGGCATTGCTATCGGACCTCTCATTGCCGCGCTCCTTGTCAAGTTGACCGACTCTATCATTACGCCTTTCTATTTTGCCCTTTCAGTCCATGCATTCTTCATCACTTTCGTGCTTCTTGTTGTTCCCGAATCCTTGACCAAGAAACGTCAAGAACGAGCTCAGGCCAGACATTTGGTAGAATCCGGTCAAGTCAACCCAGACGGCCATATTCCCACCTCACTCGCCGTAGAAAGCGGTCAACCTGGTCTCTCCGCCTTCGCCAGAAAAGCCAACATCCTCGAACCACTCAAGATCCTCTGGCCCACCGGTCCAGGCACATCAAACAAGCTCCGAGCAAACCTCATTCTGCTCTCCACTGTCGACACCATCGTCTTCGGTGTCGCAATGGGCGCCCTCACAGTAGTAGTCTACTACCTTGGTTTCCAATTCGGCTGGGAAACCCCCGAAATCAGCGTCTTCAGCTCCGTCGTCAACATCTTCCGCGTCTCAGCCCTCGTCATCATCCTCCCCTCCCTCAACTACCTCGTGCGCACTCGGCGTGCGAATCGCCAGCGTAGAGAATCTGGATTCGCCGTCCCACAGCCAAATACTGGTTCTGATTCCCTCGACCTGGCTATCATTCGTGTAGCTGTCGTATGCGAAGTCATTGGTTTTGCTGGGTATGCGGCAGCAAGGACACCAGCGCTGTTTGTACTCTCTGGGATTATTGCGTCGTTGGGAGGAGTTGGGAGTCCGACTTTACAGTCTGCGCTCACGAAACATGTACCGCATGATCGAGTGGGACAGCTCCTTGGTGCGACGGGTTTATTGCATGCTCTCGCGAGAGTGGTGTGTCCTTTGGTATTCAATCTGATATATGCGAGCACAGTGGGCACGTTCCCACAGACTGTGTTTGTGGTATTGATGGGCTGTTTCGTGGCGGCTTCGGTGTGCAGTTGGTTTATTCGACCGAATGGTACGTTTCTTCCCCTCCCCTCTCCAAACCTCCTGCTTGTCTGGTCAGAGAGCTAACATCGTCGTTCAGTCTACCTCGAAGACCCGATAACATTGAACACGGAATCACCACGCGCAGACATCGATCCCGATGTTCTCGTCGACGAGGAAATCACCAATATCTAATCCCTCGTTCCTCTTGCTTCCATACCTTACCTTTTTCCAGACGCAGAATTATATAACAGTACGCCGCCATTACACCACAGGCGCGGATTCCCGACATACAGACGACCACATATACATCCGATTGAGTTTTCTTTTCTTCATATTTTTTTAGAATAAGGCGATTTTGGCGAACTTTTGGCACGCGCATACATGGAGAGGATCTAGATGCACACATGGACTTGGTGGAATTCAGGGTTTATGATTAGATTTTAGACTACCATTACGAAGGCTTCTGAGCTTCTTCACCGATACGGCATACATCCTGCCATTTCAGCAGAAGGAGGTTGGGGACTGAGTTGGACCGTACGTATGTACGAAGTGGTGTGGAATGGAGTGGATTGTATATGGCGTGTATGAGAGAGCGCTTTTGTTTATATGATGAGTACATGAAATGAAATTTTTAGAAAGACTGTAACTTCTGAACATGAAATCTGTGATAGCGATATACTCACTCATGAGATTAGTGCTCCTTCCTTGTTGTTAGCCCCTCGATTTGGATCTCAGGAATCAATATTCGTATCTCGTATCGTTGGATGAGAGTAATGGTATTGATCTTCTTCTACTGCAAGAGTTGGGTGGAAATTTAAGTTGTTGCTATTTTTGAATTTGTTTGTTAACTTTCGTGGGCTCAGGGAGAATAAAATTGGATGAGCAGGGCGCTTCGGCGGTAGGTATGTGAGTGGGAGATTTTAAGCGAGCGGAGAAATAACAAGAGCTTGTTGCACATCGCAGTTTCGGTTCGAGCTTTGAGGGTGAGTTGATCGGGGTGGTGAGGAGAAGGTGAGTGAGGATCGGAGGTGAATGGGAGGGGAAGGACAGCAGCCTGTGTGGGTGGAAGGGGGAAGATAATGGAATAAGCGAAGCGAGAGTCCTGCTGCTGGGGATGGGGAGTTGATTTTGTTGCATATCGCGGTTCCGTCTCGAGGGATTCGAGCGTGGGGTCAGAAGGAGAAGGAGAATGAGCTAGGCGGGTAGTGACTTTAGGAGTAAACAAAAATGTCAATAGGCGGGTAGTAATAGTTAAGCGAAAGCGATAATTATGGGGAGGGCTGAGCAATGGATTCCAGGTTTGTTGCATATCGCTCTTTCGGCTCGAATTATTTGAGCGTGGGGAGAGATAATCGTATCAAAGTAGAGGCGAATTCTGAGTAGGGGTCTGGGGTCCTACACACGATAATATGGAAAGGTGTTTTTGTCGCATTCCGCAGGCTCGTTTCGAGCGCGGGGCTATCAAGTCATTCGAAAGCTGTGTGCGAAGCAAGCAACAGTCGGCAAGAGGTGATTTTTGAGCCCTCAACGCACGATTAGCTTTGTGTCAAGTTTAGCTCTGGGTTGAGGAAGGCCAGCCTGGTTTCGTAGTGGCAGTAGACATGGAAAAAGAGGCGGAGAATGCCAACAAGTTATATTGAAACAAGTTATATTGAAGGCGGCATTAAATAGATGTCAACCTTATTCTCGTTACTTTATCTGCCATGATTATGTCGCAGGCTGAGTGCAACTTTGAGACAAACATAACATTGTCGGACCAGGAGCCTGGGGTCGAAGCTCAGCCTCTATTTTGCGTGGCAGTGTTGCGCCATGCAGCCAGCTGCCCTCTGGTCACCCGCTTGGACATCTGCTCTTGTGCAAAACAACGCGAGAACCATCCGTTGTCTGGTAACAGCAGCTTAGTCAACTAGATCTACCTACGAGACCGGAGCCCTATTGCCAGGCAATCAAGCGATTTTGTGTCGATTAGTAGGCTACAAGTTCTTCCCGATCTTACTTCAACTGCCTCGGCCTATTTTGATTTGTGACGAGTAGCCTGCCACAGCGCCATAGGACACTGGCGATGGCTGCATGTTTATCAGACCCAACCAATTCCTCGACAAACACGCACCATCACCAAAACCTCGCCAATAATACAAAAGTGGCGTTTGTCCACACGGCTCAGCCAAAGGAATAAGAAAGCCTAACTGCCATCAGCTGGAACATAAACTACGATGATAATGACGGTCTTCGGACGTTCTCTGGGAGAGCAACCAGATCGTAATGGATCTTTTCAACCCCGATTTCCTAGACGATCGAGTACACCAGGGTCTTTGGACGCGGCATCATGGACCCTCGTACTCGAGTCGCATTTTGACCCTCTCATCGTACAATGCGCTCTTTGTCGTCGCCTTGCTAGCCATTGTTATCCAGTACGGCGGTGCAAGGTTCTGGATCATCATCCGGCGGGCCATTTATGAGAGTCTAAGGAGAAGAAAGAGACTTCCTCTCCGTCTACCTGGGTCGAGTCCGGAGCCGCTGCGACATCTCACGCCAGGACAGGCAATTGCCAACACCTTTTCTTGGGCGAAGCAACTGGGCCGCCGGCTCCGGCCCCCGAACGAACAACAACATCCATCTCCGACAAACCCATCGCCGCCTGGGCATGCGTACGACCCTGGACAGTCTCCTGTGTTTGGAACCTTTGCTCTATGCAATACCATATTCTTCCTCGTTGCCGGCATTGCCCTGCCATACCTTCTGACCGAAGGCGCTTTTGGTGCCCCTGTCGTCAAATCACGGCAGATGACGGATTGTATGAACATGGACCACGATTCCTCAAGAATACAGAACTTCCTTTGGTATTCTACAGGAACTCAGAAGGTGGACTCGATATTTCGAGAGTGTGGGGTATCTCTAAATGTGTCTTGCTTCCGCGGGTACTACCTGGCACCCCCCAACATCAAGAAGAGACGGCTCGAGTATTGTCCATTTCCCGTCGACGTCTGCGACAGCCGCTCGAAACCGTTCGAAATTACCCATCTTAACAAGACCGCTTTCGAAGCAGGAATGAACTCTCCCTCGGATCTGAAGATCAGCCACCGAACCACCTGCGCCCCTGTGGTAACGGAGAAATTCATGTTATGGCAAACCAGTACCAATCGATCGTGGGTTTCCGTCAGGACGACTCGTGATTCGACGCCAGGCCACCATATCATAAACAATAATTTTGTTGTGCCTCTCAATACCTTGGATGGGCCAAACGTGATATCTGACGTCAACTCTGGACTTCAATCATTTATGAACAAAGGGCCCATGGACTTAACGGTCCTCCCAGGCTTCCACGCAACGATCCTGACAGGGGCCGACCCAGAAGGGTGGGAACACGTCCACGAAAGTCTCCAGAGAGAGGATGCGCAGTCGTACATGATAGTCTATACGGCTGGCAGGTCCTGGTACGACCAAGAGGTGGATGACCCAATTTTTGGTGCCCACACCTTCGACGCCACTGTCAATGACCTGTACAACTCCACCGGTCCCGTCTACCTACCAGATCATGAAGCGACGGCAATGGCCTGTATGGACCAATTTCAGTTGTGCTTCGGCCCGGAGAGTACGCCGTGGTGCTCCAACTGGAATAACGGCTCCGAGGTCATCTCAGAATTAATTGCCATGTGGAAGCAGAAGCCCACCCGTGATCTGAGTGATCGTTTGAAACGTTCGTTCATGGACGTCTTCACCTTTATCCCATCCATGATTGACACGTCCAGGGTCCATCAGTCCCTGGCAGTCCGCAACAACATGCAGCCACAGCAGGTACTTGTCCGGGATGGGTTCCAGACTTTCCGGCAGAGATACGGTGGGGATCAATGGACTCTAGAAGTTGAAACCTGGTTTATGAAAGCGCATGTGGACTCGATACTGCGAGCTAGGTTGTATGCAAAGTACACCACTGCCAGCTTCAACTCTTCGCTGGGACTTATGTTCAGACAGATTTATGGCGATCATATAGCGGACGAGTGGCCGACCTGCGGCAGAGTGCTCTTTCAGAACAGCAACTATACTAACATCAACTGGTACGGTTTCTGCTCCGTACTTGGCGCTTTGCTCCTCATCTGCATCTTAAGCCTCTTCGACGAGCGACTCATCCACGTCATGTTCGCTTCTCTTAGCATATTTAGGCATCCCGCGCGATCAGCCAAACGATCAGCCGCAGCCGTCAAGTCTACATCTATTGTAATCATCGACAAGTTTCCTCTCTTACAAGGGGTCCCGAGGATAATTTCGCAAATCAGACCGTTCATCATGAGTCTACCCACGTATCTGCAATTGCGGTTTCGGCGCAGACCTGCACCCGCTTGTCCAGATAATACACCACCTGCCCCTGCGAGCTCAGGGGAGGGTAGGAACGACATTGATTTGCAAACTTTAAGAAGGGGGGAAGACGCCGATAATCCTGTATGAAATACAAACTCATCCATAGCTGTCGTATTAGGAAAACTTAGCTGATAGCCCTGCTGCTCACCCCTTCGCTCACACTCGTCGCCATCATGAGCAGAAGCTCTTGTGTACACGAACAGCAAGAAGTATTCAGGTTCATCCTGCTAAACCACTATAATAGCTTTTGTCAATCTAATTCATGGGACCCCATACAAAGGCCATGTGTCCAGAACGGGTCTCAAGGACCTGTGATTCAGGTGGATCCGCAGGTGGTCTTCAGGAGGTTGTTTGGAACCCCGTCTGAGGTCTCTGAGCGTGCAGACCCAGCGACAAGCGAGAGACTAGGAGTTTCTTTTGTTGCATATCGCATATTCGGCTCGAGTGCTTCGAGCGTGGTCAGAGCAGTGAGGTAAGCATGTCGTGAGAGTAAGCTGGAAGGTAAACAAGAACAATACTAAGGTGGGAGTGACCTAAGCGAACCTAGTATTAAAGAGGATATGGGTTCATGAAAATCGCGCTTCTTTCGTATACACCATTCGGGCGTGGAGATCAGGAACGTAGATAGACCGAAGGTGAAACAGAAGTAAACAAGAATATTATTAAGTGGGGCGGAAAACTAAGCGAAGCGAGACTCTGAACGGAGTAGTTTTGTTGCGATTCGCATGCTTGTTTCGAGCGCGGGGCTTGGGCCCTGCGTATGAGGGTAGAGAACTGCGTACATGATATCAGCCGAGGGATAAGAGAGAGAGATGGTCTGTTGCACTTCGTTCATTCGGCTCGAGCGTTCTGGGGGTCATCATGGATAGTGAGGTCGAGCGAGCATGTACAGATAATGGTGAGAGAATACCGGAAAGGACACCTTCCGAATTGGAAGAATAGTAAGAGGATATATTAAAGGACTAGAGGAGATGAATAATTTACGATAAGGCACTGAGGCCTAAAAATCAAGATTGAGCATCCCTCATCCCTAGCTGTTGGATTCCCGATTCTGGTTCGCTAAGCTTGATATCCTTGTCTTGTTATCGGAGTCACAAGACCAGATCGAGGTTACCAACACTCGGGGTGGAAGATTTCTTATGTAACGTAATAGCGGGAGTGAACAAGCTGCGCGGCTAAGTGGTTTTTAGTTTGTCAACAGACGAGAAATCCTTTCTAGGAAAGCGTAGCAGACGAGTTGTGATGCGTCTTATGTAGCCTACGCAGAGACTCCTATAAAAATCCAGAGTACAAGTGTTCAAGAGTCCGAATAAATTCCTTTTCTCCTCGTAACTTACAACCTATATTCTATGCAGCTTTGAGGGAGTGAACTTTCAGGCCCCAATGAATCATCGTCTTTTTGCAACTATCAACACCAAAAGAAAGTCGTCCAACCACGAGGATATCTGAGACATTCTGCTCAGGAAAATATGACCTTGTTTTCGTTCTTCTAAGAGCCAACTACTATTGTTTTACTTGTTTGCTTGTTTGCTTGTTTGCTTGTTTGCTTGTTTGCTTGTTTGCTTGCGCTCGCTAAAGAGCTGGGTTTCTGGGCTTCCTCCCCAGCTCGATTAATTCCAGTTTTATTTTCGAAGCCCAGTTCATCGCAACGAGAGCCAACCACTGAGCTGAAAATGATTCGAGGGTTTCACAAATTTGAGGTGTTTAAAAATAATTGAAACTATAGCTTAGACTATAGGCGCTAGGCACCCTAGACTCAAGATATTAACCTCTGCCAGTCGTCCTTCCTTCTTGATTCTTCAGCCTACAACAACAACCAAAATACTCATATTCAATTCAAACTTCTCAACGTACTCACTGAAACAGTTTTGCCTTCTCACCTTTCCACAGCTAGGACTGATCACTTGCAATCATGGCTGATGATACCGAAAAGCTAGATCTGAGAGTGTACGGCGTTGAAGGGAATCAACGAGCCTTTCAAAATATCGGTGGGGTCTTGAAAAAGGTTTCAGACACAGTATTGAGACAAGCAAGTGAATTGGAGTACTGTCAACTGCACAACATACCATTTCGCTTGGATACAGGTGTGTTATTGAAGTATTCATAAAATAAGAAAACATCAGAAATATGTACAGAAGGACGCACATGGGACCCAGAAGAAATTCCAATTGCAGTTCTGTTATTACAGCAGTAAGAAATCTAATGACAGACAAACCCTCAAAAAAGACGTGAAATCAAAATCCCAGACTTCATCCATGTCTTTTTTCCTTGTTGTCTTTTTTTGCATGCTCTCATTGATGCTTCAAGTCCATCAAATAATGATATCGAGCCCGAGAGCTTGCATCATAGAACGGATTTTTTGTTCTTGACCAGCAAGGACAACATCCGTGGTCTGGTGGAAGGAAAGCATCGCTTGCATCATTCAAGCCCATCCTCATAGCTAGGATGTTCACCGTCATGGTAAAAACGACACCCCTCGCACCAGTCGCACCACTGAGATTCATCTTCGTCATCAGAGCGATCTGTTGTAGACTCTTGATCTGGCTCTGTCTCTGCCTCTTTTGACTCGGACGTTGCTGGTCCAAGGTCAGGAGATTCAGACTGTAGATTGTCGGCACAATCATTGCAGTTGCGATCACAGTCATCGCACAAGGGCCCCTCCTCTTCCTCGTCTTCGGCGTCATATTCTGTGTCAGACACAGGGCACGTAGTTTCGGGCGAAATATTCTCTACAAGTGGAGCGTGATACCTGCCACATCCATCGCACCACTCGAGAACATCGAGATGAAGCACGGCTTCGGAGACAACCTGTGTCTTCGGATCATGCTCTTGCTCTCTCTGTGTCTCTGGCCCTGGCTCTTTTCCTGGTTCTTTTGTGTCGTTTCCAGGCAGAAGAGCGTGAAAACCATTGCAGGACTCGCACCAGAAGGCTTCTTCTACGATTTCATATTCTTCATCATCTTCTTCCGTTTGTGTTGAGGTCGACGTAAGCTCTACAGGCTGTGGCGCAGTAGAACTATTGGAAATTGGATGAGAATGCTGACCTCTATCACTGTATGAGTGCATCGCATCGTACTCTTCAAAATCTGCCAGAGTCGGTTCGTATCGCGCATGTGCTCTTTGAGTAGACTGGGGCTCTGCGAATTCGGACATTGCACGCTCGGGTTGGAAAGTCACACCTCTCGCCCTACACCCAGTCTCAGCCTGGTCAGCCTCCTCGATGATCCCATAATAATCAGCAAGGGTCCAGTCGGGATTCTCATCAGATCTTAGCCTCGGCAAGATCACTTCGCGGACATGCGTGGTATGTCTGCAATTCTCACAACCACACTGAGCTACTTCAGACGCCGCCTCGCTACCAGAAAGGGAGTCTGTCTTATCCTGGGCCAGCCAGGCTTCCGGACAGTCGAGCTCGTGGTCGTAGAGGCCTGTATCGTGACCGCAAGAGGAGCAGATTGGGGAGGGGTCGTCGGTTGGCGGTGCCATGTTAGCAAGGACTGATGGGGGATTAGGTGACTGTATGTTGTGAAGTTTGAAGAGGGGGGAGTGGAGGAACAGATTCGGGTAGACCTTGGAAGTAAATAGAACTACGTTAAGGACTGTTTTCTGAGACACGTTGTTCATGAGTAAGAACAATGCCCACATGTGAAATCACGCAAGGAGAGGACACAAAGCTCCTGTGTCCTTTCTTTGATGCATGGTCAAAATACGTACGGCCACCTTGTTTCCATTGTATATCATGCTGAAAGACATCATTGTGGCTGGAAGTTTGTTTTTCTTGACCGGATCTCTTTGATCTGTGGCAGCCTTGGCACATTGCGGGCACATCTGAGCGAAATTTTCCAGAACGATAATGATGCTAGCAGTTACCGTTATTAGATTGGTTCCAAAGGTAGCACAAGATCCATGTTATCGAAGAAATGCGACTTTGTTGCATGCTTCCAAGTAGGTAACAGTAAGGGTGCCAGATGTCAAATACAGCCTCGCTTATTCCAGCCAGAAGGAATGAATGCCATCTCGACTTGTAATCAGGTACGCTTATCGCATGCCGCACTTCCAGTAGCCACGTTGCGCTATTTAGGAACTCCCATCCATCAAATTTATCGATGAAGTTCTCGGTCGCTGCCTCTTTCTACATTTGTGATCCGCCGTCTATCGTACAACCACGCCGATTTGACGAATCCGGCATCACGTGTCCCCAGCTACTGGCGACCAGAATTTTTCCCCACCTCCTAATACCTCCTCTAATATCCTGTCGACATGTTTCCCATTCCACGGACTGGTCTCCGATCTTGTCTCTGTCTGACTTTGCCCGAAGTCAAAGTAGTCAAGGTAACTATTTTTCGCAGGCTCCAGTACCGTAGCTTCATCCACATGATCTGCATCCATGATAGCATTCTCAACAGCAGGCATGAGAGACTGCGGGATCGATTTGCTCGGAATAAGGTTATACTTCAAAGATAGACGACGGGGAAGATCCTCGGTAGTCGGATACCGTCCAACTGCTATTGACATGTCTATCCCAAATGAAATACGAAGAAATGAGACTGGGGAGCTGATGAACACGTCCAACCAATCTTGAAGCGCGGGAGAAGTTCGAGTCAAGGATGTCGAATGACTCGATTTGCCTTCGATCATGTTCTTTTCAGAACGTGCCGTCTCAATCGATCTGGTGATGACATTTTTTACAACTGCTGCTCCCGTGTAGCGGTCTTTGCACAAGTCCATTGCTTCGTTGAGGAGTCGCAATTGACTTCGCTTGCCTTCCGCCCTTGTATTGGCCATCGAAAGCGTTTGTAAATCGATGGAGTTGAGTATGATTGGGAGAGCCAAGTAAGCGACACTAAGACTGTTATCAGCAAGGGGAGGCCATAAAACATGAGGTTCGGTGCAACTCACGCGCTCACGGGTAGATACTTCGCAATATCTAGTTGAATGAATGCCCGGATTGTTTCCGATATACTTGACACTGACATGTGGAGAGCACTTCCAAGGTGTTTCATGCGTACATCATGCACTTTAGTGTCATCGCCCTGCAGCATGAAGGATTCCAGTTGGTATAGTGCTGCTTTAGCAGATCTGAAAACTCGTTCAGCTGGAGGAAGCACATACATGGCGAGTGAATTGCAACTCACTGAAAGTAGATGGATGTCAAGCCACTGTAAAGTATGACGGACTTGTGCTTGTTCGACCATTCGCCCGGCACAACCCACTCGACAAAGCGTGCATGCCACGTGTCTAACTCGATTTGAGACTGCTCAATCCTCTTCGGCATTGACATGACATCATTGTAATCTAGTTTGTCGAATGACCGGAAACCAGTAACTGGATATAGATACGAGAGTGCATCAGTCAATTCCACTGCAAGGTCCAGTTGTACCAAGAATACCTGCGCTAGTTCCCGTTTTGTTTCAGCGTCGTAAACATAGGAGTTTCTGAACTCAGGCTCGAGATCTTTCTCGCAAAGCCGTGATTGTGAGAAGTCGAAATTGTCTCTTGTGATCTGAATACAGCGACGCACACCGAGGGGAAGAATCCTATCTCTTATTATGATGCACCTGATCATGTCAGCTGCTAAGCACGGATCCGACGTTTTAATTATAATCACTAACCACCAGAGTCTCTTTCGAAGAAGCTTCTCTTCGGCTGACAGATCGCAATCCTGGTAATACGTAGATACATTTGCGGCGTTCGCAAATTGTATAGAGAGGCGCAGCCATGAAGTGTTAGACATCTCCCTCGTTGGTCAGCTAAGTTGCTAAATTGCCGAACTTCTGACCACTTACCGCTTCACGCTCTGAAGAGTAGTACGTCAATAGGAGTGTTCCTTGGGAGAGCGCTATGGAATCAGAAGTTGTGTCGAAATCGTGAAGCAGCTTCGCCCGACGGTAGAAGCACGTTCGCGCTTCAATGTTAGTCTGGAATCCCATCTGGCGAACCGTGTGATCTGAGATGAACTACAGTTTCATCGTCAGCAATGCCAAGTGGTTTCGACTTCTATAGTTCTTACACCACAGCTCACGAATAACATAGCTCTGAAGACAAATAATGGGATCTTTCGTTGCCCACTTCGCTTGGCGTTCCCCTCTCGAGGAACATACATCTCCCAGAAAGCCTTTTCATCGATAATCGGTAGCATTGGATGAACATGCAGAAAGTACTCTCTCACGAGATCATCCAATATTGGTCTCGCCGGAAGGTGGAAGCATCCTTTGTATTCAAGGAATTTGAAGTCTTCTGGGGCAATATGAGAAAGGGTCTCCGCCTCCAGGAAATCAAAATAGGAATAAATCATATCCGGATGGAGACTTGAATTTGAGGCATAACTGGAGAATGGGTTGATTCCTGAAGAAAACGGGTTTATTGGAACTCTTGCATTGTTTCCGGCAGCTGCGAATGGAGATATGGTGGTTGGGATGTCGTCCTGAAGTGAGTTCGTCCCTGGGATCTCAGACGCTTGGTAGACTGGAACTCCATCAACTGGCTCTAAAGGCTTCAGACGCACTCTCTTCCTGTTCGAAATATAGATTAGTTCTGGTCTCGTGACAATAGATCATTCGAGAAACAAACCCGGCGCGGATCACGCATGTAATTCCATCAAGACGGCAATTTGTACAGGTGTTTCCTCTGCTCATCACATCGCACCGAACCTTTCTTCGGATTGTCAGCTCAACCTTAGAAATGTCAAATTCAACATACCTCTTATGACACGCAACACAGGCCTTTCTTGCGCGTCGCCGGATTACCCGGCCATTGGGAGCTACATCGTGAGTGCCAGAGGCAGTGACACCACCGTTCGTCTCAGGTCGAGTCTCCTGTGCCTCATCGTCGCCCGATTCAGGAGTCGACTGATCAAAGACAAAGTCTGCTAACTGGTTGAAATCGTCGACATCCATATCATCGTCTTCCTGTTCGTTGTCGTGATCTGGATGGGACGCAATATGACGAGGAGCGCTCTCCGCCATTTAAATATTGAATCCGGATCTGAGGAAGCGACACTCGCGGCCACCACCCGTCGTTGTTTCTTTAAATTTTTCTACGACTTCGATAGCGTCACATCTTGAAAGGGACAGAGTGAACGGTGATCGCAATGGGCAAACGACAAGTGCATGATCCGCCATCCTAGAAGAAAGCTCGGAAGCTCGACTTGCTGACATCCCGAGTTGGGTTCCCTCATCTCGACGCCAAGAATGCGGGGTCATGGACTGTTGCGGGGGATCTTCGACGCCCAAGTCTCCGGTGCCGATAATCCATGGCAACTTCGGCTCACATCTCGCTGGAAGCCGTCATTGGCTGATTCCAGCTCGAGCTTCTCTCATTCAGCTGCGTGAGCTTTGTCCTCATGTTTTACGAGTCAGCTGATGGCTCACAGAGGAAGAAGAAAGTTGTGAGGCTGGTCTAGTCGGCCAGACGTTGACCAGTCCCATGGGTCTGGACTCTGGAATAAGTGTTGCAGATAAAAGTGAGGAAAAGTATGCTTAATTCAATTGGGGCTGAGCTTGTTTTCTCAGTTCAGATTTCTTTGCCAAAAGAGCTGGGCTGTTGATACAGAAGGATGCATGATCGCACTGTTCTCTCTTTGGTAACCTTGCCGATATTTCTATGCCTATACCGTAGGTCTTCAAATTCAAGCTCGCGCTCAATTACGTATAAGGTGTTGGTTACGGAAGGGTGAATTCGGCTTTTGTCGTTCGTATCTACAAGGTCGGCCAGTATTCTTTCATGTGTTCTGGCCTTCTTCTCTTTTCATCTTTTGTTCTTTTTTTTTAAAAAGATTCATCGACTTCGCTTGCTTCGGTGTTGAACTTTTTCTTTGTCTAAGAGAGGAGGACATGCACTGTGTGTTGGGACGTTTTCTAATTAGCATCATTCATGCACTAGGAAACTTATGAAAATGGAGAATGCTTTTTTTGATTGCTTTATTTGAGTCACTAGACTCCCTTTTCCGCTAAGGAAAGGGACAGTACGAGCAACAGACTCAACAGGATGCTGTGCAAATGAAATTGCATACAGGGATATTTGCACAGCGAGTGATTTGTTCGTCTTCACCACATTTGGCCCAGAAATCAGTCAGATCCAACCAGCAGATAAACCAACTCAATCAACATCTTACTCACGATGGATAAGGATTGGGTGGGAGCATAGGGGGAAGTGGCTTTGGAGGCGGTGGCTTCGGCTGATCACGATCCTTCAACGGCCCAAGTCGTTTGACCGGCCGTGAACATGGGGTCCCACCAGGCACTGGCCAAAATGGACTCAGTAATGCCACCGGTCTCTTGATTGGCTGCGGAGAAGTAGGTCGTGGTCGTGTTGGCCCTGGATGGAGGACATGGCACAATGGACTTCTCATACAGCCGACGCCGACGCCGACGCCGCCGTTGTCTGGTCGGGGTTGAGGGTGGTCGAGGTTCAAGTCGAGACTTGAATCAAAGACGAGCAAAGCTGGCCCTGGTACTAGCTCTGGATCGTGATCCTCGGCCCAGCCGCAGGAGCAGGCGTCACAGTACTCCTCTGCTGGCTGGTATGGACCAGCTGCGGAGGTGAAAGGTGCCTGGAAGGCAAGCATTGTTGGGAGTGTGTAATGCATGGTTGTGAGTGAGCAGATGAGGGACTCGGGGAATGAGGTGGTGCTTATATGTGTGAGATATGCGGTGTTCTGCGACTGTAAAAAATGGGTGATTCTAAGTGGAAGGTGACTAGACGAACAACAACCAGAGCTCACACATACTGACCTTTGACAATTGCATTGTTGATGGCATTGTTGGCCTCTTTGTTGAACTCATCAAATGGTGACAAGGGCGTGACAGCAACAATAATCGAGTGAGCTTCGCAAAAGGAGCGTGGGAAAAGATGATAGACCAGGACAATGATCTCATATTGATGAAAGACTGCAACAATGCAACAAAGAGGCGAAAATGAGGGATATACACCATGCTATTACGGAATTCTGTACATTTGACGTATGCAACGAGAATATATACGCAGAGAAAGGTGTACGAATTTGCCAGGGGTTGTAGACCTGCAGTCAAACAGTGGCTAGTGTGACCTTTACCAATTTGCCTCGCTTACAAGGGGTACTCCGTACGATTTCTTCTCGCAGAAGTGTTTCTAGCGAAAAAAAATTGAAAGCTTACGAGGTTGGGATGAGCCGAAAGAAACAGGCCGGTGGTCAAATGTCGCAAACAGCGCTGAATTGGTATTGTTGGACAGAGAACCATGATGCATGGGTCCCCGATAAGGTAAAGGATTTCTGCCTGCTTCGATCCAAGAATCTTCTGAAGCGATAGCGATCATTGGAAGTTGGCAGCTTCCCTTCTGTAAGGTCGTTCGCTTGACCACATTTCAACCATGAGAGGCAGAGCCAACATTCGACGACTTCCAGTTTCCCAGTCCAGGTGGGCTCTTCCTCTGACGCTGGAGCCGTCTTGACCTTACCTACACCAACAATCTTACGTATAATCCCCCAGGGTTGTGCAATTGCTGTCAACCATCGCGTCTTGTTGCAGTCTCGGGCAACTGCATGAAACGCATGCTAGCAACGTGGTACAACCGTTGAGAGCGACCTGTCATGTCCCACAGCTTGGTTCCCGACTTCTCCAAATACTGGACATGTTCGAGATCAGCTGCATAAGTCCGTCGCCCCGGACTCTGTTTGCTCGATGGCGATAACTTATCTACCCTTTTCGCAAGAAACGGCATTCAAGGTCGTGGTTGGTTCTGGAAAGGGGCCAAGTGAGCAGGGTCCAATGTGCAACGAAGGTAAAGGAGTGAGCGGATGTAACATGTCTCGGCGAGCTCAGATACTCAGATCATACTTTCAATCTGCGAACAGGTCATCCCTTGATATTTGAGCTTGCTGCCCTTGCCTCTGTTGAAGCTGACAAAAGGCGTTGAGTGTTGCCTTTCTGCCATTCTGAATCTCGAGAGCTTCACAATCAAACCAAGAGTTCTATCACGCCTTCCTTTCCCAGACTAGTACCAGATCTCGAAGCTCACAATGTCGGCATCCCCAGCAGCAACACATGTCGTTCTTGACACAACGTCGACCGCTCGAACAAGCTCGCCATACACAAGCGTAAATCCAGGAAGCGATTGGTCTGCCCTGACAATCGCCTCGATTCTTGTCACCGTCATGGGCTTCGTTGCCGTCGTCGCCGTTGTGTTTTGGATTTTCAGAAAGAAGAAGCTGGCAAGGGAGGAGGAGCGAAGAGAGGCGAATGCCAATTTCTGGCCAGGCTGTGAGTTGACCGCTGAACTTCGACGGCAGCGCGGATTGGTGCTGACCTGATGATATTTCTGCAGTTCCAAATCAAACGATAGAACAACGACAGTCGACAAGAAGCTCACATCGATATAGCTAGAGCTGACGTTGGACCGGATGGATGGCCGGGGTTCGAGATGAGGCTGGATGGTCGGCTTGGGAGACGGGACAACCATGGAACCCCGGAAGGTTGAAACACGGGGTCTCGTGTCTGACAGAGCTGCGAGCTCTAGATGCTGCGTAGCTTTTCAGCCTTGCAGTGAGTAAGTAGATGTTTTCAACTGTTCGATACCTGAAGATAAATCTCAATTGGGATTCCTGCTGCCGCTACTCTATCCAGGTTCCATTAACCTAAACACTTGAAATACGCATTCTCCAATGACATCCCAACCTTCGAAGAAGCAACTAAATTACACCAGGCCTTTCCCGATTTCACTCTACGCGAAAATAGGGTCCGAGCACACCCATCGCGTCTCCTTATTCCACAAACGCGTCGACCCGGCATTCCCAGCATGTCTCCCCGCCCAGCTCAAACTACCATTCAACTTTATCGCCAACGGCGTCTTCTAGCAAATCCATACCTCATGCTGTAATTCTTCTCATTGGTGCCCGCTCCCCTATTTGGCAAGTCTAATCCGTTTGGCTCTTGGTCGTGCAGGAGAAAGTGACATGCAATTGGTTTGTTGGACCACCAAGGACCCAGGCGGTGAGCACAGATGTCTAGATATCCACAAAAGATGAAGCGATTGCAGGGGTACTTCCCACAACGCGACCCTGGATTTGGGGCCGATCATTGTTATAGAATTTAAAAGAGCTTGGGGACTTCTCCTCTTTTCCCTTTGTCTTTCTTCGTGGGAGAAGCCTCGTTCTCTAAGTACGAAAGTATCATTTTCAAAGTACTTCAATTCTCCCTTGCTCGGTGCCCTTCCGTCAAATTTATCCCGTTAATTACTGCAAGCTCCAACTTATTCTGCCCGATACGACAAAGAAATTAATCTTTGTTGGCTGGATTGGGCGAAGGAAGGTTGCCGCCCACGCATAGTTCAGCGGCGATTCATTTCCTTGCCCTGAAAAAGTATCAATTGTGTCTGTCCCAGTCTCAATAATATCCATCAGTTCTCGAAGGATCAATTGGCCCTCGACCTAGCTATTAATATTCAAAATGGATGCTCCCATGTCTGCTCACGCTGCTCGTGCGTTGGAGCAAGTGAAGATGGTAGGAACTTATTCTCGTCACGTCTCGTACGTTCCGTGGACTGATAGCTTTCAAGGGCCTATTTATGCTCTATGGAGCTGCCTACTTCACTGAGGATGAATGGATCAAAATTGACGGCTTGATCCATAAAGGAAAGTATGTCTTTACAAATGGACCATCGCTCCTCGACGGAAATTTCGATGGAGAACTGATGTCGTTTGACGACGGTAACGACAAAGCCGACCTTACCAACCAGATGCCCCCCAATTTCTCCTTCGACACAGTGAAGGAGAAAAGCTTTATGGTCACTGAGACCCAGGTCGACTCTCCGACCGAGTCCGATCGTGCTGATTCCACGACCGAACCGGCCGAGACTTCGAACGAAACCTCAATTGAAGCTTCCTCCGATGACGAGCTTCCTGTTAAAGCGGCAGAACCCGACCCAGCAATGTTCGACTTTTCCCAATGGGACACGCCTGCGGAGACCACCGCACCTGCAACATCTGCTGAGCCCGAATTCCCCGAAGCTGTCACAACCAAATTGCCCGCAGACGTCGAAACTCAGACCAGCACCGAATCCCCGACCGAAATCGAAGAATCCTCCCCCGAACCCTTCGAACTCCCAGAACGCGAGCCAATTGAGATCCCGACTGATGGTGGACTCGCCCTCGGATACACACAAGCACAATTGGACGAAGTGAAGGCATTCAATCAGAATCTTACAAAGGCTGGCAAGAAAGGGAAGCGTAGAGGACACTCGCCATCACCAAGTACCCAACCCTCCGAGCCAACGACATATGCTCCCACTCCCAGCGAGCATGAGAATCGCATTCAATCCTGGGCATCCGAAGTCGACGCCCAAGAGCCACTGCCCCAAGTCCCTCCGCCAGGGCCAGTACTTCCAGTCATTGCCAACGAGTTCGTCAAGACATATGGCCGACCACCAAAGAGCGTCAATGATCTTGTTCAACCCAACAATCCCGCATTCGTTCCATTGGATCGTCGTTCTTCCTCTCGCGTCTCGACTCCGACTAAAAAGACCAAGTCTAGTGGCCCTCAATTGAAGGTTGCAGCCGGCACAATTCTCATCGCGCAAAGCAGCCAGCAAAAACGGAGCACTGTCGAGCTTGAAGTCAGATCCGGTGATCATGTCCGGATTCTGAAACACGTTTCAGGCATAATCCACCAGGCGCAGAATATGCGAACCGGCCAGAGAGGCCAAATATCTGAAAATGTGTTCAAGAAGAGTCCATTGGCGATGAAAACCGATTTGGTGGTGGAACAACAGCGAACGATTCTACAGAGAGCGCCAAGCATCAGTAGCACCGTGAATGGGCTAGATGCTATGGAGAGAAGAAATGCCGCGGAATGGGATGATGTGTCTGTTGCGAGCAGATCCACTTCTGCGAAGCCGAAGCCGTTTGGCGGTTTAGGATCTTCTAGATTTGCAGTCGTGGATGAGACGAAGAGCGTCAGTTCTGCGAGCGAAGACATGGTATCGAGAGAAGAAATTGCAAAGATGGTGGACGAAAAGGTATGCTTCTTGATCCTTTCACCTGCAATGCTAATCATGATAGTTCGCACAACTCCTCGCATCTCGCAACGTCACGACTCCTCCCACTGGTCCTCGGAAGAAACCAAGTATGAATGAGCCTCTCCAACCTGTTACCCCCAAAACTGTGACTTGCTGGTTCTGGGCAACACCAAACAAAAGTTGTCGTTTCACTGATGCTGAGTGCCGAGATCTTCACGCTTTCCTTCCCCAATCTGCCTCCTCTCCTGCCAATCTTCGAATGGGCAAACCTACTTGGGGAGCTCTGGCCGATTGTAGCCCCGCCCCTACCACGGCTCAGATTCAAGCCCAGATTGCACCTGCACCATCATCCCCCTTGCCTTTGGGTCAAGGTGATGGTGAGTCTATGCGGGATCCAGCGAAAGCTTTCAAGACATGCTGGTACTGGGCGAACGAGACGTGCCAGAACACCGCAGAGAATTGCAAGTATCTCCATCATCACTGCGTTGCGGGAGTTGCTCCTAAGCCAAATGGTTGGAAGGCTGGCTGGACTCGTTGGGGCAGATCTGAGCCGACGGATGAGTTTGGCAGGACTACCTCTTGGCGTAAGGATAGTGAGCAGAAGTCAGAAGAGAAAGAAGAGGAAGAAGAAGGCGATTTGGTATTGGAGACTGTGAATGATGGTGGTGACTGGAAGGAAGAGGATGAGGTCGGATGGGGAGAGAGTGCGCAGCCACCGGGAGTCACTACAGAGAGCTGGAACCACGATCACCTGAACAATGGTTGGGGTGATCCAGCTGACAAGTATAAGCCGCCGCACGTGAAGGCTTTGGAGGAGAAGTCATTGAAGGAGCAGGTTGGGTGGTAGACAGCCTTTTTCTTGATTGTTATCGTCCATTCTCGAGTCTGCAGTTTGTTTTTGCTATTGGTATTTCCCAAAAGGGAAAATTGTTGAAAAAGAAAGAGTATATTACAAGACCAAGAGTCTATCACATGGAGGATGAATCACTGAAGGAAAGAGAAGATTACTGCAAACTATGAAGAGAGCGTATTACTGTTGTCGAGTCGAGATGGAATCGAAATGGCTATTGTCACTGGAAGATGCGATTACTGTCGGTGGTATTTAGCAAGTTTTATGGAATCGCGGGATGGAATGGGTAATTGGAATATATATCGGGAATAATATAAGTACACAGATATGAGGAACGAAATATAAAATTCAAAAGGACTCTGGCTTCGGTGCTTTATTTGTTCTCTTTGGTTCTACAATATGTTCTTCACTGCTCTGGACCTCGGCACCGATAAGCTCGTTACGGTTGCCGATTTGTTTTTCTCGCCTGCTCGCCTCGCTTACTCACGGCGGACCTCAATCGAGAGAGGGAACCCACACTGCAGGGCTCGACGAGAGCTGAAATGATGGGGCGAGATCTGACAGTGAGTGGGCGGCGAAACCAAATAGATTGAACGGGAATGGTCGAATGTCCCGGTCCCAGGGACATTGGAGGTGGAAGTGGGTTTGTTAGGGCACAGCTAGCCCTCGCAGGTGAGGTTTTGAGCGAATTTTTCCACCTCAACGAGTGGATGCTCAGTAACTCTCCGGATGACCAGCATTTGTTCCTCGCTTAGCAACACCGAAAAAAAAAATTTCATTTGCGCGTTCCTTGGATCTTTATCCGGCAACAACCGCCAAAAATCACCGCACAAAACGTCCAGAACCACAACTTACAAAAACAAAAATGAAGGCCTTGACCCGGGATTGAACCGGGGACCTCTCGCAAATTGTACTCAGAGTAAATCCCTAAGCGAGAATCATACCGCTAGACCATCAAGGCTGTTTGATTGGATGATGGAAGTGATTGGCTTATTTGGTTAGATGTTGAAGATACACCAATGTGGAATTTGTGGGTGGAAAAACGTCAGGGGTTAAGCGAGCCGAGACTCGGCATTGAGACTTCTACCAGTGCAAATGGATTGAATGATATTGAAGTGGCAGATGAGAAGGAGTATTAGAGTAATGTTCACGGCGAAAGCCGAATCGAAATGGTGGATGGCCTGGTGTTGTTGTTCTCAATTTTGAAGACTTCATACTTTAAGGTCCGAAGTGCCCCGCACTGGAACACAAGCCTGGAGACTGTATTCGTGCAAGAGACGTCACAGATATATCCACGTTTGACTTCCAGATCCGAACATCAAAACATAGACTGATGTCGAGTCTAATAGGCGGAGCTTCCAGACAATTTTTGGAGCCGTCGCTTTGGTCTTGAAAGAGGACTGTGGTGATGAAATGTGAGCCAGAGAATAGGATGATGTACTAAACAGCCCTGGCTTCGTCTGAAGAGAAAGTTTTATCCTAGATAAGGTCGGCCAGGAGTATTCTAATATCTTGGAAGAAGATTGAACAGCGGCAAAAGTCCCGTGGCCTACTCTCTACAATGAACTTCGGTAATTGTCGACTTAGGAAGAAGGTACTTCACCAGTTCTAACTGATTCCGATACTGGAAGCCACCCCATACAGTTCAAAGCGCCTTGGTATAGTACCTGATGAGCCATGCTACAAAAGGTGTATAAGAACGCGTTTCCAAGTTCTACAGTGAGAAAGTCGTCGTCATGGACGTTGACCATCTCGAACGTAAGGCATACTTCATGAACCCCTGTTATCTTGCAAGTATATCACCACTATTCCGACTCACCCAGATGAGGGCGTTTGCTCGCAATCTCATCTGAATGATGTCCGGGCCTTATTGCATCGCAACCAAGCAAACTTCCTTGGACCGATCTATTTTTACCTGAAAGTGCTTACCTGGGCAAGCAGGCTAGAATACTCGGCCGCCGTCGTTATAAGAGCAGGTTCAACGAGGGTTCTCCTCCCAACACGATTTGGCTGAATATTTTCTAGCTCTACCAAACAGTATAAATAGTAGATGCGGAAACTTTGAGTCTTCTACTACAGAACCATTTGTCTAGCTACATCTGTTCTAGCGAGGGATGGGAGAGGTGGATGACATGGAGGGCAGGAGGGGTAACGCCAAGTTTCGGACTTAGTAAGAGGCGGGCCATTCTGTACGCCTGAACCCTAACTCGACCCTTCATGTCCCCACAGTGGCTGAGGAATTTGGGATTCGCAACCAGTTTATAACGTCATTTAGGGGTGCTTATAACAGAGGCGTGGACACAGATTTAAATGACGAGCCCGTGCGACTTGCGTCCGCCATCATGTGACCTTCTTTACATCAAGTTTGATAAATGTCAGATGACCTTCGGTCCGCGTGCAAGACAATGAAGCAGCAACGGTTTCCAGTTTCCTCAAGCACTAATACGAGCCTACTGGCTCGGGTAATCTGTCGTTCCATGGCTTCACACTAAGTGGTTTCATAGGTCCCACACAAATTCCGCCACCCAACACAATCTCGTATTATTTCAAATAAGGCGTTTCGGCACCACCTACAGCTTAACAGCGTTCGGTCTTATGGTCTAGTGGTATGATTCTCGCTTAGGGATTACTCTGAGTATGATTGCGAGAGGCCCCGCGTTCGAATCGTAAGTTCGTCTTGATCTCACCGTGTATCCTCTCTAACTCCTTCCAGGCGGTAAGACCCGTGTAATAAATATTACTTTTTGATCTTTTGACGTCTGCTGTCCAATCAGAAGTGGCTGGAATAATTGTAATTTTTGTTTAAGAAGCTTCAACAACAAAGTTGTGGTGTTATGGCTTTTGATCTACTGACTGGTGGTTTGCCAACTTTTGCCAATGGCTTGGCGATGGGATCGTCATCCCGCGAAGTGGCCCAGATTAGCCGTCTATGACCCCCACTGTCCTACTACTATTTCAGAAAATTTACAGAATTTCATAGACTTTCTTTTATTCATACCTTAGAGCTTTACTTGTATTTCGAATTTCCACCCTCTAATATTTCATTCCGAGGCTTCTTATTCCGCTTCGCGGTAGATGATCAGCCTCGCCTGCTTTTCCCTTTTTGTTAATCGGTGCCTACTTCTAAGTCAGCAGGAACAGGAAGATGAGTTGCTCCTCTTCAGCTGTTACCATTACGAAGCATGGCCATCGACAAATTCTATCGTTGCACCTCTACAAAAACGCATGACAATGCTGTGAGAATGTTTGCTTCGCGAAGCGAAGTAGGAGACCCTATCACATCACAGACAGCCTGGCAATCCCCCGGGCCTGTTGTAAGTGTTGACGAGACTTGATACTGACTGAAATTATTTTAACTTACAGTTACAGATAGAAATCCAAACTTGACAACATATATGATTCAACCGACTGTGTAGTCTTGCGATTCAATTCTTCATTACTGAGTCCAGTAGCCATATTATTCAGAGGGACTCTCACAATGATGTTCTGAGGAACCCCTAAGCGAGAATGCGTGTGCCTACACTATTCGTTACGCAACATGCAATCCACTCGATTTCAATCGATATGTATTATGCGATACCCTTTCATCTTCTATATGTGGTTACCCATCATAAGACTCATGACTCTCTCAAGCAGCCCTGAATGAGTCGACCTGGTGGAGGTAAACTTCCGAGATCTGGTACAAACTCACGCCATGATGCGGTCTCCCATTTACCAGTTACCACCATCGTCGAGAAGTAGGAAATTTTGCGTAGTTCAATGGACGTGGTGTATCAGTATTTAATCAGACATATATCGAAGCTTGTCTCGCCATATTGCCCAGCTTTTCGCTGCCCGATTCCTCTGCGCGGTCCAGCGCTCCCCTTCTAAAGTTCTTCTACTGCAATTTCTGCCTTTCTTTTGCGACTTCTGCTGGCAGAACTCGTGGCAACAGAATCCTGTATTTCAGCGCTTCTAGGGCCCTTCATAAACTGAGAGGCACCAGCAGATTCAGGAGCCCCCAGGTAAAACATCGTCTCCCACACAGGCTTTTTGAGCACGGCATTCCATGTCTGGGGATTTTTGGCCTCACAGGATCGAAGCACAGAGAGATTGAGTTGAAGGACAGCAGTGATTGGACTTCCACAATCTAGATCGTATCTCCAAGTTTCTGAGTCGAGAGGGCCAATGTACTCAGGTCGTTTCAAGAACCCGACAAAGGCCTGTAAGTCCTCACTGGATCCTGGTACTTTGTCCTTGGTTTACCGAAAGATCCCACCATCCGGAGGTCGTTCCTTCAGAAGTTTGTTAAGCAGGAAAAGTGCATCAAACCTTCCCGGAGGTCGATTTTGGAGTGGTTTCTCAGTTTTCGAGTTGTGGGCGCTGCGATCCATACCCCTTCCATCCCAAACAATGTCTTGACGTGGCTTCGTGACTTTGACATCAAGTTGAAGGTGCTTTGATACAGCCGTCCAGAGCTCCACAAGATCTGTTTCGCTCTCCGTGGATAGGAAGTGCTCCCTCGGGATAGATGCCTGCGCACTGCCCTTAGGAAGGAATGCGTTACGTGCTGCGTCCACGATATCAAGACCGAAAGGCGTAAATGACACAGCGCTCGTCTCATTTCCTGACATTGGAACAGGGTTCATAGGGGCATTGAGGCGAAGGCTGATGCTTTCGTTTGCTGACTTCTTCCACCTCAAGATGAACTTGCCCTTGGTGTCTCTGATGCCAATATTGTGACCTTGCATGGCTTCGGTCGGTCTCCATTCATCTTGGAACAATCGCCTGGGTCGAACTTCGAGCCCAGAATTGCTCTGTAGCATTTTTTATGAATCCCCATGCCGCATCTCAACAGGGCTTCCTTCTGTTCTGCCGAGTCTCGCAGCCAAGAGGAGTCTTTTGCCCACGCTGAAGGGAAACGATCTTTACCTGTGCAAGGCTGCTGAGGATCTGAAGATACAAGTACTGTTCTTTCCGCATGGACATGGATTGCGACTTCCAATCGTCTTTCCTCCCAAGGTCATGCGGAATACTGAGATGAAGGTCGGCTTCATTAAAATCCCATAGCTTGTCGAGCTACGCATGCCGTTTTGCAGAATCGAGCAGTCCTTCCGCTTCCCCCATGCCTACGATCCGCAATTGTTCATTTTGGCTCAAGATCGGTCGGATGTCCTCTGGAATCTTGCGGCCGACGGCACGTCTGAATACTTCTCAGAGCAGTTTCTTCACAGTCCGGAACTTCGATGTGAAATCGCGGTCAAACACTAATTACATAAAGAAAGTGCAAGTAATGCTAATACTACCTAAAGCTTATAGCTTCAATAGCTTAGATAATCGACTGGGATAAAGAACTCAGAAAACATTGCATTTGTATGTACTCCAATCTTAATGTGTGAGGCTGTGTTCAAGAACGTCCAGTAGTCCCAATTCTGTATTAGGTGGCTTTAAGGTGTTCTCGCGGCATTGGCCTCGGACGTAAAGGTAACAGTCGGCAAAGGTATCACGATCGTCCGTTGTCTTGCAGGTTGGAAATAGTTCATTAACTGATCATTTGTATTCTGCAGGCTCCCTCTCTTGTTGTGTAGTCGGATCTGCCTGTTCACGATATGCAGGAAATCAAACTCGCAAAGTTTCTGTCAATTTGGCGACCGGAAGGATGCAACCCAGGTAGGTTGTGCAGCTCAGAAACGGTGTGCAATCCAAGGTAGAGTTCATCCACATGGCGCGGTGGCCCATGTGCTTTAGATCATCTCCCATAATCCATGGGTCCAGCTTGTTAAGCTCCTCCATCAAGAACGTGCCTGGGCTCATCTCCTTGACTGTGTCAGAAGGGTTGATGATAGATGAAATAGTTACTCATAATTGAAGTAGGTAGGACAAACGTGGCGGTGAGTTATTGTTAAGCGTGGAGGCTGGAAGGGGGGCTCAATCGGTCCAAAACGACGAACGAACTCCGCTGTCGACCAACCTACCTTGAATTTGCTCACGATATACGCCCTAATATCCTTTATGGTTCAGTGTTTACATCCAAGCTCAAATCAAGCTGTCAAGGGATAGCCCAAGCCATTTGCACTGCTCGAGCTCTCTAAATCCACCCATGGTCGATCTAGGCCACTTCAAAGACAACGTCTGCATCTTCCCAGCAACAGCTGGCTCCCATTTCGATCTCCCATCAGGCTTCTCCCCACGGACAAACGAAGCCCAACGATCGAGGACATCTCTCTCAAACTCCCTGTCTCCCTTCTCATCCCGATACGGCAGCCCGAACCGTCTGATATTCCCAAAGAGGTACAAAAGCTGACCAGAGTGACAATTAAAGTTATCGAATCTGGCATTGGAATTGCCTAAGGGATGATCACTTGACCGAGGGGCGTCGCAAATATCAAGACGAGGCCAATCGGGTGTCTGATAGGATCGATCGAATTCGAAGAAGTAAATCTCCTTGAACACACCATTCATGAGACCTGCATACGCTGTTGCCTGGTTCATGCAGCGATAGCCTAGATCTGTGTATGTTCGTGTTCCCACGGCCCAAACAGCTAATGTTTCGTTCTTGAACTGGGGCAGTGGAAACAAAGACCGTGGAGGATTTGGCAGGCCTTGACTGGTCAGCCATTCCTCCTGATCTTTTGATGTGATGTTTGGGGTGAGTCGCAGGAAAGGTGTAGCGTCGTCCGCAGTGTAACCCGTCATCAATCGGTAAGACGCTTTCGCACCTTGGCTGACGTTGAGTCGTGGAGTTGTCAGATATTCGCCATCAATGACCAAACCATTACCAAAATTTGCTGCTATACCTACCAGCACTTTGGCGTCTAGCTTCCTTAAGCATGCAACTTGAGATGAAGCATTCTTACAACTGGTTACCTCAAGGAAGTCTTTGATAACCAATTCCTCATACCTATCCAGCGTCAGATAATCTGCGTACCCTGGTATGCCAGGACCGTCAGGCACACTCATAGGTATGGCGCCTACAAATTTGCCAATAGTTCTTGGTGATGCCATCAGGGCTCGAACAGAAGCACCTCCTGAAGATTGTCCTACCAGGGTAATATGATTTGGGTCTCCACCATAATCTTGAATATGCTTTCTCACCCAGTCCAGCCCGAGCACCTGATCAGAAAGTCCATAGTTACCATGCGTCACTCCATCTTTGAGAGCAAGGAACCCGAAGGCCAACACGCGATAGTTGACAGCAACCATCACGACATCACCACGTGATGCCATGTTTCCACCATCAAAATTTGGATCAGCAGCAGAATTTTCTGAAAAGCCGCCTCCAAATACCCAGAACAACACCGGCTTAAGCTTCTGTGTAGAGGAGGTAGACACAGTTGGAAGGAATGGTGTCCATATGTTGAGAAACAGGCAGTCCTCGGAACCACCACGAACCTGTATACATTCCGATCCATAGTTCAAGGCGGAAACTGTTGCACCAGTGCCGTTGTGTATCTTGGGGTGACTGAAACGCTCAGGCTGCGGTGCAAAACGAACACCACGAAAACGGAATGTCAAGCGGTCTCGAAATCTATACGACCAGTCAGTCGGGTCACTTGGGGAGCAATATGGGCGATGGGCTGTATACCCAGTAACTGTCTCGTTATTAGACTCGACTTGTACCTGCCACCTTTTGTCGACATCCGCAAAGGTAGAATTCGAGTAAGGTGCAGTCTGTGTGCATAACACAGGTAGTTCAGTGGTAGGTTTTGAACCCCTTATCTCACCACAACTCTCCATCACACGGTCCTGGGCACCCAGGGAAGAAATCCATGCTTCCGTCTCGTTTTGGGACACAAGATGCTGTGCTAGGATTTCATTCTGCCCAGGATGCTGGCCGGGCCTCCATAGTCGTTCACCTAGTGCTTCACATGATCTGATGGCCGTTTGTAGAGTCTGTTTGCGGGACAGGTATAGAGCACCGAATGTACTTCCAGGTCCTCCAGGTCCTGAAGATCAATTTAACAGGTCATCCAAGTCGCGGAGCGAGGAATCGTTCGCCTACCTTGAAGATCATTTTCGTTCAAGATGACTATATCCGAGTTGAGATTGAAAGGCGAAGGTGTCGCAGTCACGAACTCAACGCAAAACAATGTTAACAATCGCTTCGACCACATCTTGTATCCGTCGATGGCAGAAAATTGTTCGTCCTAAATGCTTCGATGGGTGACTTTATATCTTCAATGCCACATGCCCAGTCCCTCACGTGAATGCCGGGATTGGAGATAGCCAGTGGTACTCCAATTGGTGGAGCAATGATTCGACGGGGCTTATGTCAATTTTTACGAAGGTGCCAATAATGATGCTCTGCCATGGCTTCGACCTGGCTACTCGGCGGTGTTTTAAATGAGGGCCAAGCGTCTTAGATAAGCGAGAATACTACCAAAAGTCATTGACTTCAAAGGCTTGTAGCTCAAAACCTACTCATAGCCTAATTATGATTCTGAGCAGACTCTACTGTGATTTACAATTGGAATTGACTTGGTCAGGTTTTGCTCAAGTTTGTTTTCTGATATCGATGTCAATAATTAGAAGTTTGAAGAGTCGCAAATTGAGCGCTAATTTTAAACTGAAAGTCTTGGAACGTGGCAGGGGTGCCGGTCCCGTCAAAAACATCATCTAGTAGGATACTGTAAGGTAGATTTCTAACCTCAATACAAGGGCATGAAGTGGGGCGAGGCCATAATTGATAAGCTCGTTCGGAATTGCCCCGATGTGCTTTTATATTTTTGCATTCCATCGCTCTACCATAGCTATACCGCAATGATTAGAAACCCTTACTCCGCGGCTTGACAGAGACAGTCAGGTGCTTGGGTAGTGCAGGCAACATGGTGTACAGTAGTGGAGGAGGTACAGGCGCCGGAGCCAGGAGAGTCGAAAAAGTTTGTCGAATGGAAAAGGAAACTTCAAGAAAATCGGAGCGGGGAAGGCCTCTTATATGACGAGATCGCCTCGACGAATTGAATTGCCGCCGAGAAACAGTGAAATCACGAAGGAAAATTGAATTGGCTGGAGGGGGAGAATACAATGGACGGAAGGTGAATTCGAAAACGAAGCAAATCGTGGGCGGCTAAGCGAGGTCCCGTACCCAAAGGTGCGAAGTCAATACGGTCCACCACAGAAAAGGGAAGTTCGAAGTGTAGGGGGAGTCGAATAGAGTGTGTTATTTCTCGAAATCTAAGCTACACTTGGAGGCCATATAACCTCGATTTTACGACTAGCGCCCGATCCCGTGATTCCTGCCATTCACGCCACCCTTTACAATCTCAATGGCGACAGCGATTTGCTACCCGTTCTCCAGAACGAACGACATCTGAAGCTCAACATCCAGCACCAGAATGCATCACCAGGGTTTAATTCCAAATATACCTCCAGCAAGCGTTGGATGATAATGATTTCTAGGAGCAGGATTACATTGAAGCTTGCCGTTTTCTCGAACTCGATCCTGCTCGTTCTCAAGTCAAAAGGTTGAAGCTGACTGGACCAGAATGCAGACCAGGTCATCTACTTCCGCACCAAGCCATTGGCGCCTATTGGTTGGTCAAGCGAGAGATATTTGAGGGCGCACCAGCCCCGATCTTGAACGATTACTGTGGCTCTGGGAAATCGGTCGTGGTCCTTGCATTCTTGCTGCTAGTCAGGCGGATCTACCTTGCCCGAAGTACCGACCAATTCGCGCGGTGCCCCAAAGTCGCTACCATGGACACTCACCCAACGCTCTTGATCTGTCCTGCATCCAGGATAACTGATTGGGATCTATAACATGTTAAACTTGTTCGTTTTGAGAAGATCAACCATTGTTGATCCTCGCTAAAGGAAACGCGGCAAAATATTACAAACTCGCTAAGCCAGGTTTTGCTTCAGAGGCTTCAGCGATCTCTTGTTTGCAAATTTTCAATCTCACAGTGATATGATGTAAATGTGCTTCTATTGAATCGCGACATTCATGACGTTTGGTTCATCGGATTTTCGGCCAGATTGCATCCTGGGAAGAAGGATGCTGTAAGCACTGTTCACAAGATAACTGCGAAACACAAGTGCACAACTGTAAAGTCTCATCACTGCGAACCAATTCTATATCTCGAGGACACGGTGAACTTGAGGTTAATGTCTTTTTTTATGAAGTTTAGCAATATCTAGGTTTTAAGCTGGCCCCAAATCTTACTCCAAAACTTCAGCTGCGGAGCCCTCCAGGTATCTCTTTCCACCCACGATCCTCCAGCTTTGAAAACCATATTACTGTTTGATTTGCTATATTCCGGCCATTTCGGATACTTCCTTCCACACTCATAAGCATTTGGATCCAGGTCATGTGCGAAGCTCACCCAACTCTTAGCAATGAAGTCTGACAGGTCATGAAACTCTTCGTACGGCCCGATCCAATTCGAGTTATTCCTGCTCGCACTAGGATCCAAGTTGAAGACGAAGCAGACTTCAGCGTAGTGCGTAGAGCACACTGGAGCTACAGTTGCGACAAGTTCTTCCTTTCCGTCCCAGGGAGGTTGATCGAAACGATAGCTGTACACTGGTTGACGAGCTCTTCTTGGGCGGGATGCGAAGTACTCCGTAGTGAAGCGTCGGCCGGCATGAATTACACTATCACCAATGATTGTCGCACCGCGCTTGTACATGTAGCCTTGGTCTGCGAACCGCTCGGCGCCGGTATTGAATGGACATCCTTGTGCTGGATCATCCGGGTAGAGTTGCATTGCTTCTGACACGGTCGAGTTATCCAGACCATTACCAAGCCCGGCAAGAAGTTTGTGGACATCATCGTCGTTCTGTAACGTATTTCGTGGACCGAAGAAGGTCGCTGTTCCTTCGTCCGTATTCGACCCGGCGAGGATAGCGACCTTGGCCACAAGTCCTTTGGCGAACGATTCGGAAGGGGGCCGTCTAAGAAAATCTCCATCCAGGATCGGTGTCAGTACGAAGGGCGCGAATGCATTGAACAAAGTCTCGTAAGGTACTGTCCGTAAGCAAGCGAGGGAGTCTTTCGCTTTCGCGCAGCCCACCGTTGTGGTTACATTGTCGTAAATTGGTTGATAAGTGTCTGCCAATTGAGCTTGGCTATTGACTGCAGCCCATGTCAACAAATTGCTTGCCTCGTGACCTCCGCGACTTACTACCAGGACCTAGTGCTGATCCACTTTGAAGAATTGCAGCTCGGAAGAGACCATCATTCCTGCCATCAAAGCCTGTCAAGTGATACCCCACGCTGAAAGCACCTGCTGACTCGCCAAAAATGGCGACTTTGTTTGGATCTCCCCCAAAAGCATGGATGTTTTCCTGGATCCAACGAAGAGCAAGTCTTTGGTCGAAAAGTCCGATATTAGCTTCTCCTGCTTCGACGACTTCCTTGGACGCCAGGAACCCGAATCCAGCAACTCGGTAATTTAGAGAAACTGCGATGACGGGCTTTTTAATGGCCATTGAAGCATTGACCAGATATGAAGTGTTATACCGAGCATCGGCACTTCCTCCGGCAGTGAATCCTAAAGACGATTGAGCAAATATCATCCAGCTGATGGTCCCGATGAAGCAGAATACTCACCACCACCATAGATCCATACCATGACTGGAAATTTGTCTCGAGGTTTCATCCCAGCTGGCCTCACCACATCAACAGTTAAACAGTCCTCGCCAACCACAGGCAAAGCTTTCATGAATCCTGCATATCCAGGACAAGAAGCAGACCTCTGTGTCGCAGCTCGAACTCCTCTCCATTTCTGGTTAAAAGGTTTTGGGTGACGAAGTCTCAGATCTCCAACTGGTGGTGCAGCAAAAGGAATTCCTAGGAAGACATCTTCGTTGAAAGCTGGTAAGTGAAGACCCTGTAACGTTCCATTTCTCACAGTGACTTGAGGCGGTTTCCTCGTCGAGTGATCCCGGTTGTGCGTTAGAGTTGACGCAGCACTGGACGTTGCAAAGAGCAACGCGAGACAAACAGCGACAAATGTAGGAAGCATTTTCCAGGCCATTGACGAGTAACCGAATTCCGGGAATCTGGAGACCCTTGGGTGCACGCTGGATTTATGTAATCATTGAGCTTCATTACGGTTATGATGTCTAGCCAAATGAGGAGGAGATTTCGGAAGGAGTCTCCGACACCCGTCCGTCAAACCGCGTGGCTTGATGTTCCTCTCTAGTTCCAGGAACTTGGTTGTGGGGACCGCGCTCTCCAGGGAACGTTGAGGCGAGCGGACCAAGTATCGGCAGAAGGTCCGAACACTTCTTAGAATGAGCTTGATCGAAGATACGAAACTCAAACCATACTGGAATTTTGGCTCAGAAGTTGGTATTAGGAGGTCCGATCATTATGATTGACGAAACGGAACAGAAAGCAACTCGCCGGACCACCACTTCGGTGGCAGTGGTGACGAAGAACGTACTTGCGCGTAGGATTTTGTAGTTTATTCCCAAGCACAAAACGCTTGACATATATTGGATCATTTGTTCTGATAGTCAGAATAGCCTGGAACTATGCATTTAGGTGGCAGTTCTAGTATTATCACATGAGCTTATAACCTTGTCCAGGGTCATGCGTGAGTGGAGGTAGCAATTAATTGATCTCGGAACAGTCCGGCAGCTGCGAAGGAAACATAGACCATATGTTCTAAAAACATTGATCTCGATAGACTACCTAGTGAAGCTCTCCTTGACCGCTAGCACGGCGCATATCGTCAGAATCCCCACCAACGCATCAACTCCACCTGAATCGAGAACCAAAACACCTTTCTTCGTTCGAGTATTCGCTTGGACATAACGAGCAATTTCAACTTTCTTGGGACCCACGTCACTTGATTCGATCACCTTGCAGAAAAAAGGTCAGCACATCGAGTTTAGGACGAAGGAATAAGTGAGCTGCAGACGAGGAGGAGACCCACCTTGTAAAGGGACCTGTGTTCATGTTTATGAGGTTCGACATCCCAAATATATGTGGCTCCACCTCTGGTAAAGACCTGGATCACGCATCAGCATGATCTAAAGTGTGAATCGAGACTGCAACCACAATAATGAGCGATACCTTACCTGGGCACGCCTGCCAAACCGAACAGGCTTAATCTCCACCACCTCGCCTTGATCCTCACCACTCGCACCCACAATCACAATAGTAGTCGTTCCCATATTCCAGCTCCACAACGGACACTTCATTTCTGCGATCTCCTCGCCAACTTCATTCGTCACGCTGACGTGCGTACCGAGCAAGTTCTCATTTCTAATTGCGTAGACTGGGGTGATTACTTTGGAATCGACGAGTTTGGTTGCGGTGTCGATGGAAATTCCTTCTTCGGGAGAGAACATCTTATTGAGATCAGATGTCAAAGATGTGATATGCGTGTCATTTATGAGACGCTGTATGTAAAAGGCGTGGGTTGGGGTGAGAGAGAAGGTCAGGTCGACGGGGATGTCTTCTGGTTTGAAATGCTGGACTGCCATCACGAAATTTTGGAATGATGTGATTTGATAGCTTTGCGTTAGCTGAAGTTTAAATGAACAATGAACTGTGGAGACTTAATTTTGGCTTCCACGGAACGAGGCTCCATTCTTATTTTGTCGGGGGTTCAAGGGGGCAAAAGTGGTTGCCTGTTGGTAACCTGATCAAAACAACATGTGATCAAGCGAACGCATGAGTCGGCGAGTTGACGAATCTTAGGCCGAAAACAAACAATTGGAACTCATTAGCATACATTGAATGTGTCGTTTACCCCTGAGAACATTCATAAGAGGCAATCCCTCGCTGAACTTGTTTTGGACTTTGGATATCCGCATTCTCAACTGTTGTGCACCCCGGCTCGAATCGAATTTCAAAGCTCTTCAGAAGGAATAGCGAATCATTCCCTGGGCAATGTGTCTAGCTCCTTTGATGAAAAAAAGAGGACCCTACTCAGGCAAAGAAAGGAAATATACTGGCCTCAGTCCAAATATCCTCGAAACCCTCGTCATCTCATCCTGAACCACCGGAATGGTATGATAGAGAACAATCCAAACCCAAGTGCATCTCACGAGTGCCAATCCAATTGATATCCACAGCTGTCTCGGTACATTCAGGCCCATCAGTATAGCGGCACGAACGAGAATGATCTCGTAAAGTACGCAAGCACCTTGCATCCAGAAAAACGAAGCATACCTCATCGCACTGACTTTCGGTATATCTTTAGACAGCAATGCTGAATGGATCGCACTGGACAGTCCGAAGGCAACGATAATCTGTATTGCGTATTTGGTTGTTGATCTCTCAGGGAGGTCGAAAGCTGTATAGATGGCTTTCCCGGGACCAGTGAGGAGCTTAACCCGTCAGCTATTGTGTTCTTGTGACCAGATCAGAATTGAAGACTTACGTTCCTAAACCACTGATGCCAAAATCCACCCCAGAATCCCCTCAATCCTCGTTCTGCAATAGCCATCGGGCTTCCAATCACACTTGGCCAGTTCTCCACTCGCCCCCAGAAATCATCCACCAGACCGACACCACCCAGTGTGACGAACAACGTAGCAGGAATAGCTCCCATCAAGGTGAATACAGAATATTGCTGCAAGCCCAAGACAGTAATCCGTACAAATCGTGGCGACAGAGAATCCAAATGGTACGTAGCGAAAAAGCCACCCAGCCGACGTGGGAACGCCTCATCGATAGAAGTCTCAATCTGCATATACGGATCAAAATACTGGTACAGATTTGTAACATCCATGATACCGAAGCAGAAGGCTATAAGGAGGAGTTTCTGGAGAACGAAAGTGGTGCGGGATTTGCTGGATGGAGGAGGTGGTTGCGAGGAGTAGAGAACGGCTTGTTTCGAAGATGTGACCCAGCTGATATACCGGAAGGAGATGACGAGCTTGGAAACCCAGATGAAGCGTTTGTACCATGATATTGGATAGGGTTCTGTCCATGCGAGGCGGTGGGAGCCATTTGTTGTGGGTGTGGTGTTCTTGATATCGTTTTTATCTGTTGACGCTGAAGCAGAAAGGACTCCGACGGGTTCGTCTTCGCTGTCTTTCTTCTCTTCGGCAATCGTAACTGGAGGCGGAGGTGGACCAAAATGTAGGAGAGCGAAGTCCTTCCTGGGATCTCGGAACATCAGGAGCTCAGTCGCCCATAGAGCATGCACTAATGCTATATATCCCAATCCAAAGCCCCATGTGTAGATATGGCAGCTCCATATCAGTGGTAGGAAAGCAGCTGCAAGTTTCGTGTGTGACAGGACGGAGGGAGGTATCAGTAGCGCTGCATGGAGAAGAACATGAGCAGCGGCGTGAGCACCGAGAGCTTTGAACAGCTTGTCCATAACGTAAGGGACCGGTGGAATATGTGTTGTACTTTCATCAATACTCCATGAAAAAATGTGAAAGGAGATTGAACGATTATGTGAAAGCTTCGGATTTTGTTGATATCTGGCCTCACACGAAGAACAAGTGCGACGGTACACATCGGAGTCATGGGATTTCGTTATAATGTCGCACGTGTGACTTATGATATGTTACTACCATTGAAGAGCCTAGACATATTCAATTCCTTAAAATCGAGTTTTCTTGGTTACGTCTCGGGCCGCTCGCGGTATTTTGCTCTTCGGGGGCATTTAACTTGACAGGATTGAAGTCATTTGGACTTCCATTCGCTTTGCTATGACTCAAGTCCAGAGGAGAGATCTCTAATAGTTCCAGCCATCAATCGGTGGGATGTTTCAGTTCCTGGCACGCTCAATCTTCTCAAGTGTTGCGGCCGTTCGAGATCGGAATCCATTTTCGTGCTCCCCTGTATTTTAGTGACTATCACCTGTTCTCCAGGCTCTCGTGCAACTTGTCCACCCGAACAGCCAAAACATGAAGGTATCTTAACGTCACAACGCTTAAATGGTATGGTGCGTTGGTTGGAGGTATAATTGAGGGTTCTCAATTTTCCCTTTTTGTATTGATACCCTTTCAGTAAATTGAATCTTGATGATATTTTCATCTGAGCATCAGAAGTGCGGGGTAGAATTGCCCCGCACTTGAGCCTGAAGACCACTGAAGCTATGGCCCCTCTCTGTCGCGCAGAGCCTGTGCATGTCTGTGAACTAGAAGCCGGTGCCCTCAACCATCCGATGAGTTTCACAACACCGGCCTCTGAAATCGAGAGACTGAGAAGAATAGGAGATATTGATCCAAAAACCACCGTACAATTGCTACCAACATAACTTATAAACTACCACAAAAGCCAGCAAAAACACAACATCCTCAAGCCCATCTCTCTACACCATGTTCCACTCATTCAAGGACTCTTTTGCTGGTGCTTCCGCTTCTCCATCTGCATCATCCTTCGACTTTCCAGCAGACTCACTCCCTTCACCTTCACCCTTTGTGCAATTCTTCTCTGCCTCATCCATCAATTTCTTCTTCTTAGCTTCCTCCTCCGCAGCTTTAGCTTGTTCCTCCTTCGTTTTCTCAGTCCAAACACCCATCTCGTACATCATCGCTCCAGCACAACAAATTGCCAGCAAAAGCCATGGATTCTTCGTCTTTCGCAGGCCAGAGCTTGGGATAGGCGATATCTGACTGGACGGCAGTCTCGAAGACGCAGTCGAGTTTCTACCCGAAGCCAGTGCTGCTGAACTTGTACTTGGCACAGAACCTGGGTTCAAAGCCGAAGTCGAAGTTGAGGTAGACAATGGTGTAGAGCTTTGTATTGGACTTGTAGACTCCGTCACAGGCACAATGACCACACCCGGAATCTTGGTAGAAGTACTATGCAACACGCTATCTGTTGGCGGAACAGCCAGTCCATTACTCACGTCCACAACGAACGTTCTGCCTCCAAGATCCACACAGTATTGAGCCGTATTTGCAGAACATGGTATTGGCGGCGGGTACTGATTGTGAATTGTTGGACTTGGACTTAGATTTGGGTTTCCGTATACTGGGACTGTGGCTTCTGGCGGCAGCGGAGTGGTTGCCAATGTCGTCAAGGCTGAGGAGGCATCGTCGGTGGCTGAGGGAAGAGGAGGTGGAGTATATGAATTTGGCTCTTGAGGTATGCCCCAACTGTCGAGGATGGACGTTACGGTTGTGATGGCTTGGACGGTGATTTTGCCCTCGGAGTCGGTAGTTGTGATGGACTCGAGTTTGTTGCGATATTGGAGCTTGGGTTCTTTGCTATTAGATGTGTAGGTTGATGAAGTGCTTCGCCGTGGACCAAAGACGGTTCGAGTGCTCGTCACCGTCACCGTGATAGTCTTCCATACAACATTCGTAGCTATTATTGGTAGTGTTGGCAGCGTTGATGGCGGGCTGTTCGTGGCAGAGGGACTCGTGGTTGGTTCTTTGCAGCCCAAAGGTGACAAGGAAGGGTCGTGTGGCGGACATGGTGGGACTGAGATCGAAAAGAGGGTCTGGCTCGAGAATGGTGGCGTGAAAATAAACAGTGGTCGGTTTGAGGAAGTGGATAACCGAGTTTGCGAGCTGGTGTCGAGTGATTGTGTGTTTTTTGCTGTCAAGGATATTGAGGAAGGCGCGGTCGGCTCTTCATGCGCAGTTGTGACAGCGAACAATAAACACAAGGTGCTTAAGTTGGCAAACACTAGCTTACAGGATACCATCTTGAAGGATACTAAAAGGTGTAACCAATACTGAGGTCCAGTTTGAGCTTGCCTGGTTGTTGCGCTTTGTCTGCAGCTGGGTGAAGACTCTGGAGGAGAGAATATTTAGAGATGAAGGGCAGGAACGACCGATCTGGCGCACAGGCTTCCGCCCATATGCCTCAACGATTGGAATCACAGAAAGAATCCATTGCACTCACAAGTTCAGACAGGCCGATGACGGACTCGAGTTTGATGCGTGAATCAGGCATGCAATTTCACAGTATCGGAGGTACTAGCGATGATTGTCCGACGTTCAAAACAATACAAAAATAACACAACAGTAAGCGAAACGAGGAAAAATCCTTTCTTCAAACGCAACGTCCATGCTCAAAGGACATAGCCTAGAATGGAAAGTCCTCTCCATTCCAGCCAGCGAAATGACCTCCAGTCTTCTCTCTAGTGGCTTCATCGACCTGCTTCACAAATCCAGCGGCACACTCTTCAGTAGGAGTGAAAGCCTTCTCCATGCCTGCAGCTTTGGCACCAGTATTGCCCATATCCGTTTGAACGAATCTGGAATGACTTTCATCAGGTACAAGTTCTCAAGAAGAACGTTCGGTGGAAAAGCAAGAGAGAAAAAAGCACTTACCCCGGATCCATCGCAAAAGCCACCAACCCCTCATTCTCAAAATGAATCTTCCTGATAAAGTAGTTCCCAAAAGCCTTCGACGCTCCATACGCACTCATCGAAAATGGTCTAAGCTCCATCCCCGTAATAGTCGCCAGCGCCGAACTTGTGTACACAAACTTGGCGCCCTTTCCAAGTAACGGGAATACAGCTTGGAAGAGGATGACTGGTGCGAGGCCATTGACTTGCCAATGGGCGTGGACACGCGCAAGGGAGACGGTGGAAACGGGACTAGGATTAGGGTCTGCGATTCCGGCGTTTGCGATGACAATGTCGAGATTTGTGATGGAGTGTTGAGTTTTAAGAGTGGTGATGGCGGCTGCTGGGTCGGTCTCGGAAGAGCTGTCGATTTTGACGATGATGAGGATGCTATCTTTGCCTTTCGGGAGTGTGTTCAGAGAGCTTGCGCCTGTTGGGTCTCGAACGGCAGCAATCACGGTATGACATGGGCGTGCGAGGTAGATCTCAAGGAGACCTTTCCCGATGCCTGGAGAGTAGGTCAACATCATTGTACTAATTAGAGGCTGAGATGAAATACATACCTCTATTGGCTCCGGTGATCAGAACCGTGGTGTTTGACATTTTGAAAGGAGTATTGCTCTGTGGGGAGAATGTGTAGAAGATGGTGTTGATGTCGACAGGATTCGCAAGAGTGATATGTTATGAGCAGACCAGGAATGGTGGGAAGTTGAGCTGAATATATACTCATCTCATCTTCCTCAAGATATATTGACGCACATCAGTCAACATCCATCCAAAAATGCTTAACAATCCATCGTTTCCACAACACATTACACGTACCATCCTCGAGTTCAGACCCTCCCCAATTCAGGGCAACAAACCACTCGCTTACCATGTCCAACCAATAACAACAGTCTAGTGGACCTCACTCGATTTTCTGGGATGCGCTTCAGACCAATTTAGTTCACGATATTCACCCAAGTTCCACCAAACACAGACATCCTTTGTAATTCATCAGATCTAATCTCCCTAGCTTGCACATGCGTGTTTCCAGGGCAGGGTTAGACCTCTCGTCCGTACAGCTGATTAATGATCGACTTGCTTGGGCACATGTCAGAACTAGAAGGCGGGCGTCAGTCGGCCGCGTGGGGACTTGCTGACCCCTGAAGCGGCCGCCGGGCGGTCTCTAGCAACGCTGTCCATTTCACGATGGAGCCTATCAGAGGGCTTCCTGTTTTCAACATTATTAATCAAACAAACAATACGTAGCTTGGTCACATCGAGTTGGAAAAACGATATTGGGGTGTTCCAATTATATTGGATGCCATCGTAGAAAGATACATGATAAATTACACGACAGATACAACGCCAGATGCGCCAGTGACCCACCCGATGCAATCGTTACTTCATCCATTTCCCCCACTCCCTCGTCGGCAAGAAATCATCGGCCATATCATGGCTTACTACCACTCGCGATAGCATCCTCAAATACTTTGGCAATATCCATAATCTTTCCATCGTAACCACTTCCGCCCAGAAACGTAACACCAAATGGCAGCTTCAATCCTTCTTCCTTCTCGACCCACCCAGCATTCACACTCACACCACACAAGTCCACTACATTTCCTGCGTGTGTGAACATGCCGACCTTCGCGTTTAGGCCAAGCGGATCGGCTTCCATCTCCTTGATTGTTGGATGACATGGTGTAGAAGGCACGAGAAGAACATCGATCCCGCCTTCAAGTGTGTTGAAAGTCCGCTGAGCCTGCATGGTATATTGAGCTTGGAGAGCTTGATCGTGGAAGACATTCCAGGGCTTCAACGGAGATTCGAATGCAGCTGTGAAAAGGGCGTTGGTCGTTGGATGAAGGTTTGATAGATTCGTTTCCAGGAACTCGTGGCCGATAGATGCAATTCGTTCGTGTACCAGCGAAGCATCGTAGAGCAAGTCAGAAGCTTTCTCGAAAGGCGCGTAGTCTACTTCGACGAGGCGGCCACCACACGACCGCAATTTTTGGATGGCAGTCTGGAAGAGCTCCTGATATTCCTTCGAGCAGGCTTCCAAGGCGGATGTGGGAGGTACACCAAATGTGAAGCCACCATCTTTCGGTCCTCTAAAGTCTTGCTTCCACAATGACAAACTCAATGGTGTCTTCGCGTAAGGATCAAGAGAATCGTGTTGATCGATTATGTACCAAATCTTCCTGGCATCTGTCAAACTAGGTGCCATGACAGACAAGGTATCCAGGCTCTTGCAAGCTGGAACAACTCCTCGAGCAGAAACTGTTCCTTTCGTTGGCTTGAATCCGACAATACCATTGAATGCTGCAGGCACACGACCACTTCCAGCTGTGTCGGTTCCAAGAGCAAATGACACGAGGCCAGCTGCAACAGCTACAGCAGATCCAGAAGATGACCCTCCAGATATGTACTCGTTGCTGTACACAGAGTGAGGTGTCCCGTATGGCGAACGACATCCCGATAGTCCAGTTGCAAGCTGATCCATGTTAAGCTTACCAATATAAAGCGCTCCAGCATCAAGTAGTAATTGGACTGCGGGTGCTGTTGATTTGGCAGTGTAAGCGAAAGTTTCGCAAGTCGCTGTAGTCATGATCCCTGCCACATCGATGTTGTCTTTGAGTGCAAATGGAACACCAAAGAGGGGAGGCATGGGTTTCCCAGCGTATTTCTCTACGAGAGCCTGAGCCGCAGCGACAGCATCCGTACGACTCTGTTTTGAGATCCACACGGCTGGATCAAGCTTCTCATACTTCTCGATGCGATCAAACACTGAATTGATGACATTCTCTGGGCTTTCAAGTCCGTTCTTGTATCGTTGCTGCAGCTGCGCAATAGGGAGAAGTACGTCTTCTGCTGCTGGTGGGGTAGAAGGTGGGGTCAACTCCTGAGACTTTGATGCTGATGCGAAGAAGTCTATACTGTTTCCGACATAGCCAAAAAGCCCATCCTGCCCACAAACAATATCCATAGATGTGGTAACCATCTGTGCATCGAAGCCTCCAGTGCAATCCGAAAGTATGCAGCACTCGAATCCCCGGTCGTTACACTCTCGGAGAGTGGTGGTAACACAGCACCTGTTTCTCGTCAGTTACATGACGGAACAAGTTATCCCCAGGACTTACTCGGTAGTGACGCCAGAAAACAGGATGTGAGTGATTCCCCTCGCCAGCAATACCCTATGGAGACCTGTTCCCCAATAGCTTCCCTTTCCCGGTTTATCAATCACTGGCTCTCCGGGCAATTGTCTCAACTCATCGATGATATCGTGTCCCCACTCACCCCGCACAAGCAATCTTCCCATCGGTCCTTGGTCACCAATACCCATTGTATGGTGTCCGTTTGGTGCACTTATCTGTCTCAGCTTCTTCGACGGAGGTAGATCGGACAGATCAGGTCTGTGCCCTTCTCTGGTATGGATGATATGAAGACCCATGTCTCTGGAAACCTCGAGAACCTTTTGTAATGTCGGAACGATATTTCGCACTGCTGAGAAGATCTCTGGGTTTCCGCATTGAATCGATCCAAAGCCACTAGGATCCACGAAATCTCGCTGCATGTCGATGATAATCAGTGCAGTCGTCGCCGGAGGAAAAGTGAAAGTATACGGGCGAGCATTAGGAAGTGACATCTTCGTAGACGGTGCCATGTTGAAGACTGGAGGGAATACGTTTGAGCCTGAGAATCAATTGTTTCGGAAACGATGAAGCTCTTCAGAAGCTCGAACTTGGCTTGAGGACGAGTATATATAGATTATAGAAGATCCGAAGCTAAACATCCATGGAAAGTGGGCAATCTCGCAATTCAAGCTCTAGGAAAGATATTAAGCTGATACCCCTCCAAATGCTCTCCATAAAGTATGAAATGAGGAAAGAAAAGCAACCTTGATCCAGCTTACGAAGAGAAATGGACCTCAATCGCAAGCCACCTCCAGGATGAACGAAACAAGAGAAACTCATCTCATTCGATGAAATCCGCCGCCGGTCAAGTTCATGAATTTGAGGCCGTCGCTCAATAGCCAGCGAGGCTATCGTCGCCCCGATGGCTGTGGGCCGTAGGCACGCCGGAGGCAATTTGGGCGTGATGGCCACCGGCGATAAGAGGGCGAAGAGTGGGCGTTCGGTGGCGTTGTGGGGCAGGGGGTGATATGTCGGCTACTTATCTTCAGCGTGACCAATGCTTGATTCTTGAAATTGAGGCTGGGAAAGGAACATGCTGAGTGTGTTGAACTCGAACATATTGGAGCGATGAAAGGTCGAATTTGAAAGACGAATCACATTTTGAGAACACGTGCTGGTTGGTTAGATAGCTCTTTCCGCAGTGGTTCGCTACCTATTTTTTGTCGAAACATGATCTCCAACCCCTCCTTGCCGAGACCCTCTCTCACACAGTCACTTCCTTGCTAAACATTTTCTGGTACTCTTCATCACTGAATCTACTTTTAGCCAACCTTCTCCAAACATAATCGCCAGCTAAGACACTCTCATAATTCTTCTTCCCCTCCTTGACGCACCCTTCCAAAGGCTCAACCAAAGTCTCGTAATTCGGTCCCATGAAAAATGGAATCGAATATCTCTCCTCGCCGGTCACATTTAATACTCTATGGACTGTGCTCACAAACAGATCATTACTCCAGTAACTTAGCATATCTCCTATATTGACTACGAAGGTCCCAGGTATTGGAGGAGCTGAGATCCACTCGCCATCTGTATTGAGAATCTGGAGAGCAGGCTGGGTGCCTTGGCAAAGAATCGTGAAGCATTCGATGTCTGTATGAGCACCGATGCCGAAGGCAGAGGACGTCGGCGGTTGAGGTGGATAGTGCAGTATACGACACATGGCACCTGGATGCGTAAACATGTGGTCGAAGTATGTTGGTGGTAAATCGAGAACTTGGGCGAACAGGCGGATGAGCCGTCGGGCCAACGTCAGGATCTCGCCGTAGTAGGCCGTCAGCGTAGGCCTGAATCCTGGGACCGTAGGCCAGGCATTCGGGCCCGTCATTGCATTGGGTACTTGGGATTCTGATTCCGAGATTGTAAGTGGTAGTTCCTCTATCTTAGCAAGGTTCAAAGTACCTTCAGGTAATTGGTCTGATGGTGAAGCTATTGGATCAAGTTCTGAAGAGTAACCCCAGTTGAAAGCCTCATTCATATCAGCCTTTTTGGTTTCATCTGTCCTAACTTCTGCAGGTGGTTCGTATCCTCTCAAGATGGCACTTTTCTTGTAATGTACTTCGTCTTTTACTTCTCTCTCCAGCGAGAAGAATCCCTGGGCACACTTGAAAGTGTCGTCAATCACCTTCTGAGGAACATCATGATCTTTGATATAGAAGAAGCCAACTTTCGTGCAAGCATTTCTCAACTGATCAATCAGTTCTGGCAGTGGTGAAGAAAACGAAATGATCGGGATCTCGGAGAAAGTGGCTTGTCGAAGAGCAGCATCATTAGCTACGATACGCGTCTTCCCCGAGAAAGAAGTGAAGGCTGCCATAGAGGATTAAACTGCAGATATCTGAAATGGTGAAGTGATAGTGGAGGGAAGTAAGTCGAGGAAGATATACCAAGCCACATCCCACTCTCACTGGACGCCTAGCGAGCGTCGGCATCGAAATTGGACCAATCCTATTCTCCAAACCTCCACATATCTTTTGGTAGGAAAGATTTCACACTGTGAGCTCTTCCGGGAAAGTCACAGCGTAGGGCGCCCTCTCTGCCCTCCGGCGAGCGACGGCCACACGTCCCTTGGCACCCCTTATCGCAACAGATTTCCCCAGATATCGTGTTATCGAACACGGGACATGGCAACGATACACCACGACAGCTTCTATCGCAAGATACACATTCGACTCTTAACTTTCACAAGATCATGATGATGTCGATAGCGATGGTTGTAAATGTATATAACAATGCGATATATCCTCGAATACCGAAGTTCGACATCAGCAACAACTCCTGGCATCAAGACCAGACCTAAAGAAGACTTCAGACACAACACAACTCACAACAACGACAGAGTAGCAAACCAACAGAATGCCTTTCCGCCAACGAATCACCAAGATCAAGGAGGGTGCGAAGGAAAAGAGAAGGCCATCAGGATGGATCCTTCCACAGCAGAAGGGCTCTTTCGGAGACGAGGGCACATGGTACGTACCTCCATGCCTTGCTCAGGTCACGATTCTGACTTCATCAGGACCAATATTGACATGGACGTGACGCCTCTTGATCGACGAACTTGGACAGCTGTTACAATGGCAGGCTTCTGGTTCAGTGATGCTCTTAACGCTCAGTCCTGGATGGCCCCGTCTTCCATTCTCGCTGTTGGGTTGACTTGGCGTGAGGCCATTGTCTGCATCATCTTCGGAAGTCTTTGCTGCACTGTGCCATTGGTCCTGAACGGTGTTCTTGGAGCCCGTCTTCACGTACCCTTCCCCGTGGCTATGAAGTCTTCCTTCGGCTGGTACTTCGCTCGTTTCGCCATCGTCGTACGAATGGCTACTGCGCTCTTCTGGCATGCTATTCAAACCTACACTGGATCTACAGCAATGACTCAATGCATTCGTGCTATCTGGCCTTCCTATCTTGACATCCCCAACCATATCCCTGCATCGGTTGGGATCACCACTCAACAGATGGTCAGCCATGTCATCTTCTGGTCTGTCCAGTTTCCGATCTTGCTTACTCCTCCACATAAGCTTCAGTGGTTCTTCGTCTTTAAGTTTGGTAAGTGCACTTATTCCAACACAGAATACTGTCATCGCTAACTTCTCAACAGTGGTCGTGACGATCACCTGTGTCGCAACAGTCATCACCATGACCAAGAAAGCCGGCGGTTCAGGTGACATTTGGAAACAAGACTATGGTGTCTACGGCGCCAAACGTTCCTGGCTCATCCTCTCCTCCCTCTCCTCCATCACAGGAGGCTGGGCAACAATGGCAACCAACATCCCGGATTTCACTCGCTACTTGAAGAAAGAACAAGGCGTCTACTGGCAAGTTCTCTTCCTCCCACTCATCCAACTTGTCCTCGGCCTCTTCGGCATCATCTCCACCAGTTGCGCCATGGTCGTCTACGGTGAATACATTTGGGACCCCCTCACCCTCGCCGCCCAATGGGACGGCCCCTCAGGTCGAGCAGGAGCATTCTTCGTCGGCTTCGCCTGGGTCGTCGCTCAAATCGGAACCAACTTATCCGCCAACGTCATCTCCTGCGCCAACGATATGACCTCCCTCTTCCCCAAATACATCAATATCCGACGCGGCGTGATCATCACGACCATCACCGCAGGATGGATCATGGTGCCCTGGAAGATCATCCACAGCGCCGCCTCGCTCCTGTCTTTCATGGCTGGTCTCGGGATTTTCCTCGCACCAATCGCAGCCATTTGCGCCGCTGACTATTGGGTAACCAAAAAAATGCACATCGACGTCCCAGCGCTGTACAAGGCACACGGTCGCTACAGATATAACAAATACGGCACCAACTGGCGCGCTGTCATCGCCTTCCTCATCTCCGTCGTCCCTAACATCCCGGGAATGGCAAATTCAGTCAATTCTAAGATCGATGCTGGAGGTGCAAAGTATATCTACTACATGTTTTACATCTGGGGATTCACGAGTGCATTTACGAGCTACTGCTTGTTGAGCCATTTCTGGCCGGATGCGAATACGCTTATACCCGAGACGATCCATGGTGACGAGGCGTTGTATGATGCTGACGGGGAGGTGGTGGATGCTGCTGAGGAGACGGGAAGTGAGAAGGGAAGTGGTGGCTTGGGGAGTGAGAAGAAAGCTGTTACAAGCAAGGACTATCCAATCTAGGGTGCTTGCACAGTTGCTGTCGCACCTCGTGGGCGAGCTTGCTTGAGAGCTACATTTCTTGAATTGGATACTGATGTTCCGTTGTGCGATCAAATTTTGAGCGACTGCTTTCCTTGGATAGATTTCTTTACTGATGATTGCTTTTGACTTTCGCGAGGTTGGACTGAGGAGTGGGATATGGTATACCATTTGAGGAGTATATGCAAATTGATGAGAATGGAAGCTTGGACTTCTGTACTGTCGTTCATATTGTGGGATCGTTACCAGATATATCTCCCTATATAATGCTTCTTCCAAAATTGCTACTGTACCCCGACGGGGCGAACCTCTGTTTCAGTTTCGTCCTTTCTTTCCCTCCTATATTGGACATGCTACTTCCGTTGGCTGGGATGTCGCCGCAATGTATCTGAGAACGTTAGTCCAGGGCGAGCAAAGGATGGAGTTCCAGCTCACATTATATGTATTCATCATCGTATAATCAGCGACACTGATACGCCCTCCCGAGTTGAGGACGACGCTACCACAGAGCAAGATTATTAGCTCGAGCTCTGAAAATGCCAGGACCGCGGCGCCAAGCCACCTCCATAGAGTGACTCTCCCATGTTTGTCTTCAGACTATGGTGTTCGATTACCGAGATGACCAACGAGCAATGGAAGATCAAGTTGCCTTGAATCGGCCATATCTTCCCTTTTCTTCTTTCAAGTTGAGACTGGTACCCTCAATTATTTAGGCCGTTAATCAATACGACCAAAGTCCCGCATTTCCACCTCCACCAAACCCGAAGTCCTGCGTCTGCACATCTACATTGCCTGTCGCATTGCCATACGACCCTACTGGCTCAGCATCCTCATGATGCTGTCCGGGATAATACGGCGTATCGAAAGTGAACTGGCTCGGCGAATGGAAGTCTCCTGTGCCCGGCATATGCGCATTCGTGAAAGAGAAATGATCAGTGCTTTCTGAGGCAATGCTTCCGCTATCGATACTATGCTGCTCGAGAGTCGCGGATGGTGTCGGAGGTGGGCGCGTCATGACTGTATTGGTGCTGGCTTCTTCCAGGAGGCCGAGATTGGCGTCTAAGAGAGCCATGGCAGGTTTCATATAGCGGGCTCCATTCTCGCTATTGATCTTCAAGGTCCAGCGATATTCTTTGAGTTTCATGCGGTAGAATTCGGCTTCTTCGTGGCTTGATACCGTGGATAATAGCAAGGTGCCGAAGACGCTTATTAGGGCGAAGTTCTGTGGCGATGCGAAGTACCAGAAGCTGGATAGATGTTGCGGTTTCAGGGATTGGACGAAGTCGATGGCGAAGATGAAACGCTCGCGGGCTACTGAGCGGCAGATACTGTAGAGGCGGGGATCGGTGGATGGCGAGAGAGCGAGGAGAATGCGGCGGTGGAGAGAGATTTCTGTGGCGATGTAGGCGAGGCGAAGGTATCCCACTGAGTTGAGTTTCATTACGTGGGTATTTTCCATAGACAGGCAGTCGGGGAGGTTGGTGAACCATTCCTTGAGGCGGAGCTGCACAGGTTTGACTTTTTCGAGGACGATGGTGAGGCCGTTGACACCTGCGCTGGCGATTTCTAGATAATGTCAGCCGCAATCCAGAGTTGAGCTATCACAGCTTTATGGCTTTATGGCTTACCTCTCGTCGTCTTGACTGTAAAGACTGTCTCGAGAAGATCCGCCAATATCTCAGATAGCGAGATCATCTGACTGAACAGAATGCGACCCTTCTGCACCTCAGAACTCCCCTCCTGCTCATCCTCGACTCTTTCAGGAAAGTCCGCATCAGTGACTGCATTTAAAGCCCAATTCGAGGAGTTGATCAAGGCTGGTCGGCCACTGCCAAGACTGCTCCACTTGTCCTGCATGTAAAGACCCCAACCGAGACGTTTCCGAAGTCCTTTTTCCCAGTCGGGAATATTCCAATTGGAAGCGTCAAGGTGTAGACCAAGTCCATAAGCAACGCTGATGAGCTGAGCCGTTAACTCGGCAGAGTCTGTATCGGTGTGTTGAAGAAGCAGTAGTCCAGCTTGCACTGTTGATAGTTTTGGTCGATGGATGGTGTCGCTAAGTGCTTTCCTCGAGAGCTTTTCAAGTTCTTGGACATCTGGTTTCTTGAATTTGTTGAGCTGGTCATTGTATGACCAATATTGAAGTGCTAAGAGGTACACAGCAGCCAGAAGTCTATGATGATTAGCTTGGAGCCGTCGCCGGCGGGGAAACTTACGGGGGTGAGAATTCTCTATATGACCTGTTGTACTTCTCCAAGTACACCTCCTTATGAAGGATTGGAAAGCTCGGGAACACGATGCGAAAGTACATTGCAACAAGTGCTTTCCCATGCGGTCTCACAATGGCCTCGATTTTGTCCAAATCATCCAGCTCTTCCTCATAACCTTGGGTTCCCGGGTCCGGAAGAAGAAGAAAAGCTTCACTGGAGCTTACTCTTCTCAAAGATCCTCCCGCCAGTTGAACCTCGCTTTTTCCTGAATGGGACAGTTGTCCAAGAAGAGAAGGTTCCAACCCTCGTGTAGCTCCGACGAATTGGCTGTGATGCTTATTCTGCAAGCCAAGAGTCTTCTTCAGCAGACTGGGACCCTCCAAATCATCGTACTCCTCAACACCCGTCCCATTCGTAGTGCGAATAACACGCATTTGAGTCCCTGGCGATTTCTTAGACACAGAAGACGAAATAGACTGCCTAGAAGCTTATCAGTGATTTGCACGTGACTGTCGTCGTTCTCCCTGGTCCTTTGGAAACCCTTACCTGCGCTTTGCAGCTTCGGAATCGTCTCCATCTTGAGGTGCTTTCCGTTTCCGAGACTGTGGGTTCTGTACGAATGTGCATTCCTGATTGTGGAACTTGCAGAGCACGCAGATAGGAGAGTCGTCTTCGAGTACGCAGCGACTTTTTCGCTTCCTCTATCAGGCGGCTGTTATCAGCATCATCCCGGAAGTTGCCCCGATCTGGGGTGCGGATTTGTACATACGCATGCATCACACGGTCTATCCTTACGCTTCGGCTGTTGTGGAGAAGTCATGTTGTCACATTGCAGAACGAGTTGATCATGACTGAGTGAGACGCGTTTGTGTTGAGGATGTCGCTATCGAACTGTAAAAGCACTTTCGAGACCGTTGACTCAGCAAGACTTTTATGAACGTGGGGACAAGACAGGGGTAGTTGTGCACATTGTGCAGAAGTCCCCCACTTTGAAGACCTCATTGGGGAAGCGAACGCCACTTCCAGCCACTTGGGATTTGGAAGCTTTGCTGGAGATTAAGCCCGCGAATCAGAGGGCATGAATATCTGATAGGCGAGATGTGTTGATGGAACTGACACATCGGAATTGCACCCAGCATGTCGGTACGAGGATGTTCGGTAGTGGACCCCGAGGTGGAGGATTCATCCCCAGATTTCTTGTAGATGCTTATATTTCGTCGAAGACGTCTAACGCTCTCAATAGAATTGTAAACGGCCATTTACTGCAATCGAGGTCAATTCCTGGGATCCGGCAAGGAAAGGGGTAAGGGTCGTTCCGCCAGCTCAACGCTTCCCTCGCTAAGCTGATCACGTCTCAGGAATCAATACACAATCGAGTATTGAAACTAAACATGTGAAAACCTTTACTTGAGATCTTTGGAAAACATTATTTGTGGTGGAGATAAGTTTTGGTTTGAAAAAGTACGGTTACGATGAGTAGCATATGCTAGCTCAGCCTGCGCAATCTTGCTGTGGTAGTGTGGAGTACTTTTTCAGCGTGGCGGGGTAGTCCTTCAGGATGTTGTTTAACCGTGGCAACAGGACTTTCAGCGTCAGTTGAACAGCCCAGATACTTCACATTCCTCTAGAATTCGCAACCATACATTTTTTTACGGGCAACTGAAGCTCTCGGCAGGCGACAGGCGGGCCGGCTACCTTTCACGTTATAGTCAACTTTCTTGGCATATAGACAAATCCCGTTGTTCTGACTCTCCTTGTTGACCATCAAGATGATTGGTAGCGTGTCTGGAACTGCTCGTCAGCCATTGACTTTGCTCGATACATGTTACTGCGATTGACGTCGTCACTGCCCTGCGGGTCTTTATATGAGGCAGTATTCCCAGAAATCTTTTGTTTATTTATGTTCAAGTTTCAGTTCTCGCAGATTACCTGTGTTCCAATTATCAATATTGTCGAGACAGCAACTTCCAACCAAAACTTCCCATGCTCATCGTTCCCCACAGCAGTAAAGGGAATCCTCTTCATCATAACCATAATGTCCTAGCAACGCCTCCAAATCCCAGATATCACGTGGAAGACAATTGCGCCGCAAGGATAGCCCCCTCCCCGCCCCAAAAACAGAATTCATGGTCGCGACTTAGTATGAGGACAAGTCTTTGCGAAGTGGCCAAAGTCTCGACAGAACTTGCAGAGATTATAGCAGTCTACCCAGACGTGGCCTTCTCCACAGAAAGCACAATGAACATTGTCCTCATTGGCTTGTACCCTCAGAATTTGCATCCGAATGTGTGCCTCGCGCGCCTTCCGTGCCTTCTTAGCTGCTCTGTCCTTGAACCAGTCCATCGTGGGCTTTGCATAGTCAAGGGATTTACTGCCAAATCCATCGTAGACTTCTAGCCCTTTCAACGTTGATCAGCAATTAGTACGAGTCATTACAGACGATTCCACATCTGTGAATCGATTCACTATGCCAATTCTCCTTTAATGCCTGCCGGAGCAACGACAATTCATCTCGCTAAGCCTCGCCTATCATCTTCTTCCTCCTTTGCTGTAAGGTGTGAGTAACAACAAGACGCGCTAATGATTATGTCGCATGGTCATGGCCCTTGGGAGTATATATGTATATCGACTTTCGTGCTTAAAAACTACCTCAGTACAATTCTCGACACAAAGCCTCCTCGATTTCTTCGACTATCACTTCGAAATCTCGACTCAACATTCTCTCCACAACTACTTCGCATGTAATCACAATGCGTCTACGACCAACACTATCCGAGGACAATGTCCAGTATCACAGGGAAAAGGCCCAAGAGGAGTTTCCAGCTCTCGGACCAGCTGAGGTCCTCACTGCCTACGCTGAAGTCTATCACATAGAGGACTTGTTCTTCCATGACATATACGGCAAGCGATGTGTTTGGCGAGAAGCTAGGTGATCGATCCGTCACTATATTGACCCTGTCTGACAGTTTCTAGATCTGAGATACTCGGCCAACCTTCTCTTCGGCACAAAGGAAATAGAACGTGGTGGGAACACATACTACTACCGGTGGCCAAACACGAAGAAGCTCGTCAGCATTGACAGACCGAATAGCCCCGAGCTGGCGAGATCGTCGCTCACCCAAGCGAAGCTGAATGGAATCTGCCAACGGACCACGAGAGATATCTCCTAAAGTTCCCGGCAGGTGAGTTTTTATCCAGAAGTTCTGAATTTGGTCTTAAGTCTGATGTACTGACATTGTTTCCAGAAATTCTAAACACAATTCTCGGCTACGTCCTAGTTCTTGAAACTGATGAAAAGCTGCGACCACGAATTAACACAAGTAACCTCAGGATACTATGCCTTTCCGGCTACGAAACACATAGAGAACTGGATCTTGCAGAGCATTGGCCTGAGACCAGAGGTCCTTTCATGAGTTGGACTGAAGTGCAAGATGCTCCGGGAAGTTACACCGAGCTTCGACACCTCTACAGAAAACCTATTGACGCGACTCTGATCCGTGTGAACAATTACTTCGGTCGAATCGTTCGCAGCATGTTGTATGGAGGCAATGTCTTCTCGTTCGACATGACCCCAAAGGGTTGGAAGCGTCTCCCGGCATGCTGCCGCACCGTTGGCAATTGCAACTTTCTTCATGAAGTAAGCCCGATGAAGCCTAGCTGGAGGGAAGTGGCACTCGGCGGAGCCATCACAAAGGGTATAGATACCAATCGTCAAGGAGAGCGGGTCTACAAGTTGCCAGGCTGGCTATACCACGATCGATTCTGCTATTCTTGCACACCATCGGTCCCAAGAACGCTGCGCACATCAGATCCTTGAAGTTCCGAGGAATCGTCATGCTTCACACATGCGACACTTACGACGGCCATGGAAAGTACGACGATGATGTGGTCCAGAGTCTCCTATTTTACATACCATTTATCAAGGAGCTCTGTACGGGCTTGCAGACTTTGGTGATTGAGTATTCATACGACCATCACTCTGACCGATCTAATGCTGTCCCCATCCATCAAGCCACCCAGGAGTCGCTCCGACCATTCCTTGAGAAGGAGATCATGTAGGTCCAAACATTGAGAGATTTGCACATCCTTCACCGCAGTGTTTATCACGCCCCCGCCTGTCCTCCCTAACTTGCAGAACCGATCATCGCAAAAGTTTCATATAGAACCAAGGCTCGAACCGCTGCTGCTAAGAAGTGGGATGCCTACTTTCTGAAAATCAAGACCCGCCGGGAGCAAAAGACTGCTCTGAAAGATGGAAACGATGCTGAGGAAGGTTTAGAGCCGATGTGCGGTTTCTGCGGCGAAGAGCATATTTCGGCTGAGTGCTGGAATCTATGTAACTTCTGTGGCGAGTTTGGGCACTTCCGCAAAGGCTGCTTGCGAGCGGAGGAATATTGAGCTTCTTTTTTTTTTCTTGGAGCTGTGAGCCTAAGAGATGGAAGTGGCAGGCACTTTGTCCATGAGGCTATGGCCTCTCGTAATGCTTTTCTTTTCCTTTTGCATTTCTCGCTTTCATCAACTGCCCGCATCTACTCACGTAAGATGTATCACTCTGCGGAATTCCTCCTCGTATTGGATTGGGAAGCATTTCGTAGTAGGCCCTATATTCATTGGCGTGCGAGGTGAGTAGACTGCCTCCTGGCATCCAGAAGGACGGACACGGGGTTTTTGTGGCTCTGCCAGGAAGTTGTTGACATAAGTAACACTGACCTTTCACCCACCATTCAAACTACGCATAGCATCTCCACGGGTGCTACCAAGAATGAACAAATTGACACAAGAAATATGGCCTTTTAGATCCCAAAGACGTGAGACCTGTCCTTGATCTTCTCGCAGCATTAACTCCATCCAGCTCAGAATATGGTTTTGACTAGGCCAGCTCAGAGCTCAATTCATGACTAGCTATCAACTGGTCCTGGGAAAAATGCATTGACATGATTTGACTTTATACAGCAGGGCAGTTGAAGAAGAACTAAAGTCGATCTCTCGAATGCCGTTCACTCTCATCCATTACACCTTTTTCGATTGCAAAGATTCCAATCATATCCTAAAGCTTCGCCTTCTCCTCCACATCCCCTCTCATCTCCTCAATACCCACCTCACTCGTAAACAGAATACACGTATCCCTCAAACTCCCCACCCTGTATCTCTGATTCGCATCCTGATAATCCTCACTTGCAAGCATATCTGCGAAATGCCACAGACTCGGATAATGCGCTAGCGCAATCTCATCCCATCCTTCCCCCTTGCCACCATCTTTAATCACACTTCCCACGATCTTCGCATCACCGCCCCTACTACTGCCCGCAGACTCCGCAAACGCCTTGCCGTATTTCAGATATTCTTCCTTCATGCCTGGTTTGAAGGCGAGAAGGTTGAGCATTGAGACTGCGCCTTTCCCTTCTCTGGTCCCAGACAATGTGAACTTCTCAATCCAACTCATTAGCTCGGGACTCAATTCCAGACCTTGCGAACTATCTTTCATCCTGTTTCCCTTCCCGCTCTTCAATTTGCTCAAATTCCCGCTGAGAGCTGGCACATCTTCTTTGTTCGGGCCCAACAGTCTGGCATTCTTGTCCTCATACCCTTTCAATATCCGACTCGGTACTCCCGCTTCAATACTCCAGTGATGAGATATCAATTTCTGTAGAGATTCGGGGAGAGGTGTGCTTGCTGGATTTGGCAAGATGAGGAGGATGTCCCAATGGATGTTTTGTGCGAGGAGATGGGCGGTAGAGAGGGAGGTAGGGAGGATTAACCAGCGGATGATGCGAGATACTGTCAGGGGTTTGAGGGAGGTGCTGGACAGTGTGCGGAGGAGTTGTGGGATGGAGGAGGAGGGTGTGAGGGAGAGGACATGAAGGGTACAGATTGGCATTTTGATATACTTCAAGATGTGAGTATATACAATTGAAGTTCTTGAGAAGGAGGTGACACGGAGAGAAAGACGTTGAAGAGGGGCAAAGTCTGGGGAAGCTACCCCGCTGAATCCACTGGGAGCTATGATGCCTCGGAAGTTCGGGTGCATTGGGTGCGTAATCATGAGCACGGCCGAGGTCTCAGATTACTGGTCCAGCTGGTCCAGGGCCACGCCACTCAAGCTTGAAGCTCAGGGCGGCCCGTCGCGTAGAACATTTCCTTCTCTCAACAATCCACGCGCAAACAACATTCAATCGCTCGCGCAATACTTCCCATGTAAAACTTTTCATCATGGCATCTCGGCACCTTATCTCACGGAAAGAGGGGATCCCTACCATTTCACCTTGGCCACGATGAAAAAATCAAGGTCAAATAAATTTCACATGCTCCATCGCATCCCGTCACCACAGCAACAGCCGCCCCTGCAATCAGCATTGGCACAAGCCTGGACCCTCGAGCAGGAGGGGATTTTATCTCCGTGATTGGTCGGGGAGCTGGGATACAGTGCACCGTGGGGCGAAGTGGTGCGTGTTTACATGGGCTGAGAAGAACACCCTGGATGATGGGTCGCTTTTGAGGTCTGAGTTTCGATCTCTGAGATCTGCTTCTTTACTCCACGATTTTATGATGATCTCTTGATGGTTGGAAGACTAGAGAGACGACGACGACGACACGGGATTTTGTGACTTGATTTGGTCATTTTGTTAGAGAACGAGGAGCAAGGAGAGAACGAAGGTTGTTTTTCTTGTTTGTTGATTTCGGTTGGAGAGTTGAGTATAGCCAGCAACAGTACACGAACGGATCAGCGTATGACAGAGCAATTTCTACGAAGCAAAACGCTGTCATCACGGGAAGGGAACACAAACGACATATCGATAATGTGATCGAAGTTCGAAGGCTTTGGACATATCCTATATCCCAAATTTTAACCCACCCTTGCATTACGAACAGCGCATCGCCATGAAGGCCTTCGTCGCTGTCTGGACAAGTCTCTTCCTCCACCTCGTCACTTCGCAAACACTGCCCTACAACCCAACGACCATCCTTCTCCCGCCGACGACTTCGAAGAATAGGGATCTTGCATATGCATTCCTGTCCCCTGACTCGGACACCACGCAGTTTGTGTCACTTAATATATCCTCGACACTCTCGCCCTCGAATCTAACCCTCGACATTATCTCCTCGGATCTGCCATTCCGCGGCAACAAAAGCAATGCCTTCACTCCTTCGATATCATCTTTAGGGGAGATATCAGTCTACACAGGCTCTTGCGACACCTCTACCAGCGCAGCATTATGGCGCTTCACTCCTTCGAACACAAGCACAATTGGCGACGGGACATGGGAGGAAGAGACAACCACAACAGGAAGCGGGATCACAGCCGCTTCTCTTCCCGGCGCAGACTTCCTCTCGACAGCATTCAGCTTCTCGACACTTGTCAATGCCAATGCTTCGCAAACCAAGATCTACGTGTTCGGCGGCATGTGTCCGACTGAAGTTGGGACGGCTTCGACATGGCAATCTGCAGCTTCATACTCGAATCATATGCTACGATTTACACCCTCAACATCCTCCTCACCAACGACTTACACACTTGAACTCCCCACCAGCAGAGGACCACCCATTGCCGAAGCTGGATTTTCGATTACGGGGTTGACGCCAACGTATTCGAATGGATCGGGCATCGAGACACAGCAGCAGAGCTTCGTGCTGGTGGGAGGACATACACAGACGGCTTTCATAAACATGAGTCAAGTTGCCATTTGGAGTCTGCCGGAGGAAAGCTGGAGCTTCGTCACTGTAGACCCTCCTGGGACTTCGAACGGGAATACGGAATTGGCTGTGAAGAGTACGGTAACGCAGGTTGATAGTAGGTCTGGACATACGGCTGTTTTGACTGAAGATGGAAGTAGCATCATTATCCTTGGAGGATGGGTCGGCGACGTTTCTCAGGCAGCGGATCCGCAACTTGCTGTCTTGAATTTGGGACAAGGATTTGGAGGATCTGGAGACTGGGAATGGACTGTTCCGGATCAACAGCCTTCTGGAGACGGGATGTATGGTCATGGTGCTGTTATGCTACCTGGGAATGTTATGATGGTGCTTGGTGGCTACAATGTTTCTTCGTCTGGCAACTCGAAGAGGGACACAGCTACTGGGGTTCAGGCACAGTTTTTCAACGCTACCAGCATGAGTTGGACTTCAGACTATACCAACCCAGCATATGTTGCTGCCATAGCCGGCAATTTAGCTAGCGCCCCATCGTCTTCTAAGTCCACTACGACAAGGGTCGGACTTGGTGCAGGTCTTGGTCTGGGACTTGCGGCTGTCGTTGGTGCTATCTTGGTCTACTTCTGTTATAATCGAAGAGTCCGTGAGAAGAGAAAGGAAGCAAGAGAAAGGGATCTGAGAAATCTGAGTCTCGGGGCTTGCAACTTCTACGAATCGCCTAGCAGGGAGATGAGCCAGAGTGGTGGGTTCCCATGGTCTAATGGCCGATGGAACGGACGCAACGAGAATGGAGAAAGGAGTGATCCTATCTATGACTCTAACAGTGCTGTGGCTGGGTATGAAAATCTCAACTCTGGAATCCATGGTCTCGGAGACAGAGGCCAAATTCCGCAACCTCCAAAACAAATTCCTCGGAAGCCATTGCATTCCCGAAATGCTCGCGGCTCCTATCAACCTACTCCCACATTGGATTTCAACAATGGCAATAATCATGGTCGCGCGAATAGTCTTGGAACCGCTGGGCCAATTCATCCTATCTATGAAGCAGATGAGGATGATCAGAATCATCAACCGGTGGATGGCGTCGGCATTGCGATTGGTGATCCTAGTTTCGTCCCTGGTCCTGCTGAATCTAATCGGTATTCTGATCCATTCAAGGATCCTCCACCTGCCAACTTTGCTGCACCGATTCGGCGCAATCGTAGCGTCAGTAGCTCAGAAGCAGAAAGTCCAGCGCGATCTCGCGAGCGGGAGATTCAGGAATGGGTGTCTGATTGGGCTGCGGCGGATGCACTTCTCAATTCTCAGGCTAGATCACATTCAAATGTTGGACGAATATCGCCTACTAGGCGAGCGCAATTGATTGCTGCCACTACTGTCAGCTCTGTGTCTGGCGAGGAAGATAGCAGTCGGACAGCTAGCAATCTCAGCGAGCGTACTGACCGAAGCATCAACATCTCCACCGTCAGTGTCTCGCGATCAGGATCTAGCTCTCAAGGGCGGTCAAGATCCAACTCTCTCCGAGGTTTCATCACAGGCATGAACCCATTCGCATCCACAGTCACTGCAAGCTCAAACCTCTCTCCCATATTCGACACCCAAACAGGGCTCCCACTCCCGAGAAGCGCAGGTAGCGGCTCATCCAACTCCTTCAATACTGCACGCACCAGTTTCCCTACTCTGCAAGCAGAAGGAGAAACACTCCTGCCTCGACCGGTCGACGAGGCATCAGCAGGGGAATACTCACCAACACGCTATCAACCCGAATACTTTCAAGGTAGTCCTTCAAAGAGCAAACCCTTCGCTCTTGGTAAAGGTCGAGCAGGCTGGCTCGGCAGTCTTCGCCGCGTCTTCGTCGGCAATACCGAAGGAGAGGGCAACGACTCCTACAACCCTCACGCCCCAATCTATCGAGACGTCAGTCCAACCCGAGACCAAGGTTTCGGAGGAGCAGGAGGCGCCCAACCCCGCCGTACAGTCAGCGCAGGCGCTACACTATGGCGACGCAAGCAAGGCAAGAGTGACTGGGAAGACAGTGCGGATCTCAGCGCCAATACGCGCTCAAACACTTTCACCAACGACCAAGTTCCCCAGTTCACTCGCCATTACACTGATACGCCACATACAGCTGGCAGTGCTGATGACGACGACTGGGATGTCGAGCAAGCGGTGCAGAATAGGGTTGTGCAGGTAATGTTTACGGTTCCAAAGGAGAAATTGAGGGTAGTGAATGCGGATGAGGATGAGATGAGGAGTGAAGCTGCGAGCAGTGTTGCCGGTGGGAGTCTACGCAGCAGGAAGGGAAGTGGGAGGAGGAGTTTGAGAGGACTGGTCATGCCTGCTCCGATGGCTGTTGGCGAGGATGGTCATGCCGAGAGTCAAGGGAAACCGCTGCTTGTGAATTTGGATCTGGATCCTGATTCCGATGGAGTTGAGAAAGAGGGCCAAGACAGGAACGTCGATAGGAACAAGGGGAAAGCAAAAGAAACTCTCTTCGATCACGACGTCGAGGTTAATAAGAGAGCGGAGAAAATGAGTGAGAGGGAGAGAGTAAGGGAGATGGAGAAAGAAATGGAACGCGAGATGGAGATGACGAGGCAAGCGAGCCCGAGTCCGAATCGGAAGGCGAAGAGTAAGGTTCTAGATTTAGTGGAGAGTATTGAGCGGAGGGGGAGTCCGGAACGGTGATTCTCTGCTTAGTCCGTCGGGGTTTCTTTTCGTGTGTATCTTTTGCAGTTGGGAAGGGGTTTGAAGATTGGTTTGGAGGTTGGATACTGGGGCTGTGCGTTTGACAGTGATCAGGAAAATGAAGGTTGGATGTTGGAGGTTAAGAGATGGACTTGGGTGGCGCATTATTTGGCTTTGGATTCATATTTTGGGCGTTGTTTCAGCAATTGGCATTTGGCATTTGGATTGTAAGAGTTACGAACTACCTTCGTTTTGGGTATTGAGGACATGGATGGGAATATGTCTAGCTAGGCCGGGATGTGGATGGCTGGGAGGACATGAGATGCTCAGAAGCGAAGTTAAAAATTAAATCGAAGAGGCTAAATCACTCTCGTTTCTTGTATGTAGGTAGCTTAGTATATGGACTTGGGAAAACTGAAGGATTTGTCAAATTGGAAATAAAGTAGTTGACCTGTGTTTGCTGCTTGCCCTTGATCTGTTCCGCATTTTCTTCTGCAAGATTAGAACTAGCATCAACAGTCTCGTCAATAGTGATACCCAGTCTGCTGTCGTCAAACTTCCTCAAGCTGATGTTGAAAGCGCTAACTGCATGTTGTAGCACCTCATCAGCCTTGCCTTGGCCGACATTGACAACAACGGTATATATGGTGATAGCTCACTATGAGTGTATTTGTATTTTGATGTCGGTTAGATGTGTAGAGGCCTATTGATTGAGTGCCGTATCTGGGCATTCATTGAAGGTGCTTCCCGTCACTAAAGATTTGTTTATTTCTCGCTTGCATCATTAGGTTAAGTCGAGGGCTCGCTTACGGTAGGTACTCTAGCAGGATGGCATATTCTGGGTCACCTGAAATGGGTCTACATAACAAGCGGCGTTCAAACATGGCTCGTTCCCACATCTTCGAGGTTTTAAAGAGAAGATTTCACGTGTCTTGAGATTCGACTCGCATTTTTGCGTATCTGTGGAGGAAGCTTTGTAATTCATGTTTCTGTGGGACACAGAGAGACCTTGCGGAAATAGGCGTGACTTCAAGTCTGGAAACTCGAATGGAGCAAGCAGCCAATCCGCCTCCTCAGCCGTATCCTTAGGTATAAAGAGATTACGTACTTCTGATTCTGCGTCAGGAGCCATAAGTGATGGAGGATGGCCTTGCAGTCTGAAACAAATCCGCCAGAGTTTGTGAAGTGACGCATCATGTATCATGTACCAAGGAACTAAAAACCGGGTTGGGTATGAAGATACGAAGCTGTAGGGTGAGGTGATGAAGAAAACATGGAATAAATGTAATGATTGGGTGATAGGGAAGTAATACCCAGTATAGTTCCAACACTTGTCTTCCCAAAAATATATGCCTTTACACTCTTTAAAGATTACTTTTATCACCAGAACCCGAGGTCTGAGTCACGATGAAGTATGCACCTCCAATCAGGGAGAGGGCTCTTAGTAGCATAAATAGCTAGAGATGATATCCTAAAGCGATTTACTATCAGCTTTCATTACCGTCTTGGTCTCGCGGGTCGATGGGAGACATAGTGACTGAATTGTTGGACTTACGTTGAATCCATAATCCCTGAGCCAGTTAGTGACAAAGGGGCCCTGGAAGGTCTTTTCCCCCTGGCGGGCGTTGCAGTGTTCGTCGCTTTTCGACAGGTCAGTTAGCATGGTAGAGCATCGAAGGGGCTATCGAGATGACGCGATTTGATAGCTTATTTTTATCCATGAATCATGAAGAGGAATCATGTAGGGATTCATATGTTATATGGATGCATAAAATAGGTGCGGTGGAGAAACACGAGCTCCATACGTACTTGAAGAGAACGCAGGTCTGCCCGGAAGGAATATTGATTGATGATATGGTGTCGTAGAATCCGTTGTCTGTGAGGCTCGTCGTCAGTCGTTGCTTTTGTCTGGTCTTACTCCTGGTAGATAGAAGGGGCGAGGGGTCGGAAGGAAAAGGACTGGGCGTTCTTTGCAGTTGATGCCCCCTGTGAACAGGGGATATGACGGGTCTCAGGGACAGGAACTCACGTAGATCATCTGGAATCCAATGCATCGTCTCATTAGCACGAAGCTGAACACCTAGCTTGCAATTATCTTATCCGAGCTCTTGCCCCTCTCTTCGAGGACGTCATGTAGGGCAGGTTTTCTCTCGCCGTGATATCGCGCAGGTGCAATATATAGGTTGGTAGACGATGATGGTAAGACTTCTCGACATAGAAATGGGCAAACAACTTACAGCCTTCGTCACCTATTCGCTACGAGGTCAATACGCAAGATCTCTGAAGCAAATGATGGCAATAGACATGATCAAGGGAAGACTCATGGTTATGGTACAGCTTCCGACACTTGCCTGAGAAATCAACGTCTGTACACACGAAGATGCACGGGGTGTCTCGTTTGACAACTGTCCATAGCCGAGCCTGAAGCGGAAGTCGAACTGAAAGTGGAATCCGAATACAAAGCCAACGCCTTGATGAGTGCCTCATTGTCGTCGAGCGATGAGCTGGGGCACACCAGTGCGGGAACCACTTCGGTCTTGTCCAATTTGAATCCCGGAAATAGGATTCTGACAGGTAGAGATGGATTGAAAGCCGTGAGATCTCCGAGTGGAGAGGCGGTGGTGAGGGCCATGGGGAGGGAGATGGGGAGGATGTGTCTGAGGATCGTCATTTCAATGAGAGGGCTTGGTGAAAGATCCTGGGATGGTTCTTTGGTGAGAATAGAACTGGAATGTGGAGATGGGAATGGGTTGAGCTGAGAGGAGAGCGATGTGGGTGATGGCTTGAAGAGGCTCTGTCCATGGTTGCTTGCTTATATAGATGGAGTCTGGGGACTCGGCTCACATCGCGGTTCTGTCAGACGAGCAGGTACCTCTGTGGTTAATCGCTGGTTACATGACAGTATCTCAAAGCTCATACGTTCTTGATTCAGCAGCGTGCATGAGAGAATACACAAAACTGGCCTTATTTCCGTACAAGCGATATGTGTTCGTGCGGACAGCCGCAATTTTGGCTACACCAACGAGGGATAGCAGAAGTACGGAGATGGACATATGAGGGGCAGGTTCTGCTTCTGCAAGGCTTTCGTGACTGTAGAGCCTCAAACCGTTTGGTGGGACCTGCGGTCTCATCGTGCGGAGTGCGCATGCGTTCATCTATCGCAAACCGTGCTACTATGCCCAGTCACAATGGAACGATGCATGTGGAGTGCCTCGAGATTCACAACATTTGTTGTGACACCAAGAGAGAGTCTTGCGTGGGAGTCTTAACAACAGCTGTTCTTGCGGAGAGCTGAAGGCCCAAATTTGAGCACTGATACATGACGCTGATACTCTGATGTGGGCCTCATCCACTAAGCAGCATCGAGAAGAGCGGAGGGAGATGAACAGAATGGTCTCTTATTTCTGTATCAAATCCACAGACGAAAGGTCAACTGCGAATAGAGACTTCGAGGATGACCATGGACGATGTCATTCTGTGCCCTCATGCTTAAGGCCGCGCCGTGCAATACTCGATCCACGTAGTACTCGATTAGGCGAACGAGATGAACAAACTTCATTGTTGCACGAACATCAACAAGGCACGGCAGCCATCATCACCAAGATATATAATTCTGTGCCCTTCGTCCTTCATCTGTGACTGGTAAAATCCAATCCAAACACCAATGAAAGACTGAAAGAAGCCTGTTGTAGCAGTGAAATCCTTACCGCGAGGTACAACGAGAATGAGCTGGTAAATGCGACTTCCTCTGACGAGAAGAGCAGGTGAGGTTCTAAACATCGTACGAAATGGAGCGGAGAGGGAATGCTTGAGTATTCAACGCTTGTGAAGATGCAGAGAAGCTTGAACAGAAGAGAAGAGATGATCGTGTGAGATGAGGCATTTTGTAAGGATATATACCAACAACATGGCAAGAACAATGACTGCAAGACACGATGAGATCAGCTTGACAATGTCGCTCTTTCACAATCAAGAACCCTTTACAAACGCGAGCTTCGCACTTACAGCCATTCTCACAATACAAACGTCGAGATTGAGAGACCAAATTACCAGAACAGAGTCAAAGAGTTGATATCCGAGGTTACAAAACATCATCGTCGAGTCCCACTTCAATACAATCGTACCCCACGTCGCCACCACACCCTCATGATCCATTGGTCAAGACGTAAATAGCATCAAAAGGCCAGCTTGAAGCCTTGATTGGAGTCGGGTACAAGTAGTTCTCACGTGAAGAGGACTACTGCAGGTACAATATTGGAGAGGGTCGTGTCGCGTAAATACGAAGTGTTGGCCCTGGTGCTGGTGTGAACTTAATTGAGATGAGGGTGGTGTGGGGGAGCTAGCGCTACCACAGTGTAAAATAAACAAACAAACAGACGCGAGGAGGCAAAGAGGATGGGAGGAAATGGTGATGATGTGAGATTAGAATGCGAAATGGAGATGAGTTTGAGGAGGAAGAGGTGATGACGGGATGGATGGAGGGAGGAGAGAGATAGTGGCGTTGAGAGATACCAGTAGCGATACGAAGAACTGAACCCCGCATGCAAGCCCGTGAAGCCACGACATGGGGTGAGATGCACGAGGGAGAATGTTGAGGAACGTCCCATTCCTCACCTACCTCATCATCATGAAATGAAAAGAGGACAAAAACGCGACGACGTAAACAATAATCCATAGCCCAGAATAACACCTACCCGGAGCAGCCTCCATCATCATCGTCATCCGAAGAAGCCGACCCCGAAATAACAATCAATAGTCTCACAACCGGAGTCCGTCTGGTTTTGGTGTTGTCCTTCCCAACTCTTTCTCCTTGCTGACATAATGAGATAATTGACATCCCACAATCGCATTGCCGTTTTAACAGCTGCAGCCTGCAGAGAAGCGGAGTTCTACCGGGATTGCAGGACGATTTGGGTTTGCCACTGAACGACTGGCTGGGATTCTTCCAAGGTTTTTGGGTTAATGGGAAATATGGTTGGCTGGGCGCGTCTTGTCTTTGTTTATCGAGATAAGACACCAAGTCGCGCTCTTGGAAGAGCTTTGCATTCCTCAAGATCTTGACGTTGTGTCTGGATGCTCGAAAGGTGAAACGGGTAGACTACCTTTGTAGAAGTGTGAAGCATCATTTTGGCAGAACAAGGAGATTAATTTCCCACGACAACGGCACAGAGATCGCGATCTGCGCCACAGTGACAAGCCGCTCAGTTTCAAGATCCAGCAGCCGAGAATAAGGGCAGCTGGGCTGAGATGAGAGCGTTGCCTTTTTGGGGATATATGAGTGTTTGTCTTCATCTCGGCGCCATGCAGAGAGGAGACGCCGATGCCGTGTGGGGGCCAATGACGAAGGTGATCGACTCGCTTCGAGGATGGGCGGATGGGTCGAAAGGCGAGGTCGAATTTTTCTACTTGTATGCGGGGAAAAGGAGCATGATAAGTAACATTCGTGATCTTGAAGCTGTTGAGCAACTGCTGTTCATGCTGTCCTAACTTCCTCGTGCTTCAATTCGTGATGTTGACAGACACTCGTACGACCAGCACCACATCACACAACCTTCACATGCCTTCACCCTCGCGTCGCTTGGTTGGGAGAGGCAATACGAAGTCTGCTGTGTGCCGCTGATAAGCTAAACAAGACAAGCTTTCAAGACCCCACATCATACGATGCCGTGGCGCCTTCTTGCTCGTAATGACGACGCAACACCCGAATTGACCAGTGATAGACAAGTTAGGCAATTCTTGGACTTCATTATCGCCGGATTGGGAATCAAAGGCCTTGCGCAAAGCGAGAGGACATCCAATCAGAAGATTCATCGATGACTCAATTGACAAATTTCATAATAGAGTTGGGGGAGCTACTGTAAACCCGGAAAGGATGGATGGATAGAAAGGAAATGGCAGTGGAATGGAATGCGAGCGAGGACCCCTGTTATCTCGCCTCTGTTCTCCTGGCCTGGTCAAGTCAAGTCTCTCGCTCTGACCGGTCAAATATCGCTGATTCGCTTGAGCCCCTGGCGCCTTGGACGCGCTGCACTGCATGGCAAAGTTAAACCGCAAAGGGAGAATTGCATAACTCGGGCGTAGTATATTATGCAGGGATACAGGCACCCATTTTGATGCGACTTTGGCTGTTCGGCTTGCTGCTGTAACAAACGCCAAAACTTAAAAAATAAAGATAAACTCGGGATTTTGCTCGTGAATAATCAACAGCCGAACATGAGGATCAAGCAAGCAATTCCTAGTCTTTGAGAAGAATACTTCCTACAGTAAGACCAGGATGCAAAAGAGAAGCTCTTGCCTTTTCCACTTTTGCCCGTGCCTACCTCCCTTGCCCCTTTACTGTACCTGTTTGCCAATCGCTTTGCACAATTTCTCGCTTTATCCTCGCCTCGTTTAACTGGCTGCATAACATCAGAGCCATATCGGTCCACTCTCTCCGCCTCTCCTCGGCCGACTGACTGCCTTGGTTTTTCTTGTTGTTCCCTTTCGACATCCCAGTCTTCTTTGTTCTCTTTCAACCTCAATCCACCCAGGACCGCAAGACCATTCACGCCCACATTCGTTTGTGCGATACAGTTCCTCCTCCTCTCCCCCTCTCCCTCCTATACTTTGTACATCCTCCCACTCTCGCTGGCTACGAGTCGTTCTCGATTATTCAGATATTTTCTTGACCTGCAGCAGTGCGACCAAAGGGCCACTACCGCAAGACCTAAGCCGCACTATCCAGCGCTAATCAACAACCCCAAGTCGATTCTGCACCTCTCCGGCAACGTCAACCTAGGTCAACCCATCCTAACCCGGACAGTTCAACGCAGACCATCTCGCACCAATACCGACCGGACAACAGGCTAGAAAAGTGCTGATCTCCACGGCGGCCCTTTCCACGCACTCAAGTCAACTTTGGGCCTGTCCTTCCCACCCTCGTTCAATTTTCACCTCGATTCGGTTTCCACAACTCCACTACCTGACCTCACCTCACCTCACCTCACCTTTTTCCGACCTTCGTTTTTCGTTCCTACCACGTCGAGTCAACACCTACACCGCGGCTTGATGAAGTGATATGGCGGTGATTGTCTTGTGATCATTCATATTCTGACCTTTTCCAATGGGATACCTTGATTGATATTCCTGCCGACTGTTTGCATTCCACGGCTCATACTCTCTTCCGGCCGCAGATCATCATCTGCACCTCCCGAGACACCTCTTCACAACAAACTTCAGAACTTCGCGGTCTTCGCGACCATCGTACTTTCAACCAACGATGGCCTCTTCAATATCTTGGTCTGCCCGACTGACCATCGCTGCGGTCTTTCTCCTCGGTCTCTGCCAGCACGCTGCTGCCCAATACACCGTGCCCTATTGCGCGACTTTCAACACGGCAGACTCTGGTACTAGAAGTAAGGCACCTCCTAGATACCTAGCAGAGACATGTATTGACGAACAACCTTGCAGATGAAAGTATTTACCAGTCGAACAGTCTCTGCTTCAACTACTGCAACGGTATCACGCCTCTGAACACCGTACAATATGCTTTCGCCGTGGTGCAATGGCAGACGTGTTGGTGCACCGATTACGCTCCTTCGTCCTCGACATCAGGCTGTACTTTAGACTGTCCAGGATGGCAGGAAGAGAAGTGTGGTAATACAGATCCCAGTCTGTACGGATACATTTCGCTGCCTGCGTCTGTATCGGGTACCAGAGGACCCTCAGCAGCTACATCTTCGAGCGCCAATCAGGTTAGTATTCCATTTACAGCAACCCCTTGCTCTTCTTTCTAGATTGCCTGCTGGTCTTTCGCCTCTTTCTGGGCTGTGTTTTGACTATAAATCTGGCAGGCAACTGTAACTTCTTCTGCTTTGAGTACGACGTCGACTCGTGAGGCTACGACCTCCACGTCCTCATCTGTATGGCTCTCTTGATTATATATTTGAGATCGTCTGCGATCTCCGGTCGCTGGGATGGATTTCTTGTTTCGATACTAACTATGCACAGAATACAGCTTCAACTACGACGACTCGACGATCCTCAACCACTTCATCAACGTCCTCAACATGGACTCCCACTCCAGTCACGTCTCTAGAAACCATCACTGGCCAGGTCCGCACAGTCACAGTCACACCTACAGTACCACCGAACGCACAGGCAACAAACGAACTTACACCGGCGAACAAAGGTGGTGGTGGACTTGGTACGGGAGGAGCAGTCGGTCTTACAGTTGGATTGGTTGCACTGGTAGCTCTTATTGCTGCCGCCGTATTCTTCTTTCTCCGGAAACGTCGTCGGGATCAAGAAGCTGCAGACAACTTGAGCAGGAGAGGAAGTTCGGCAGGATTCGGGGCTGCTGCAGTACCATCTAGGACGATGAGCGAGAACTCAAGATACGTTCTAGGTACGGATGGACGCCGAGTCGTAGAGACATGGGAGCCTGGAGAGACCGCAGAAGTCAGAAGAAGTCGATTAATACCCGTCGACCAGAGATTAGATCCGTTCTCGCCCGTCTACCAACGAGGAGACAACAAGAGTCGAGAGAGCGTCAATACGATTCGCGACGACCACGATTACTCGAGGCGAATGGTCACAGGCGGCACTGGCATTCTCCGAGCTACCAACCCCGACTAATGCATTTTCCTCTCCTTACGAACACGAATGTTACGATACTTTCTTTTACAATACAATCATCCACCTACATACAGGATTTGGACGTCATCCCACCATCGTTTTGTGGCTGGCGTCGGCGGCGTTACATTGGTGGTTTGGGCTTGGGGGTTTCGGATCCGGTCACATATCACATCATAGGATCCCATTCGACAGAAAGACGAAGGGTAATTGGTTTGGTTGAGCGCAGCTAGGCCAGGCCGTCTTCGGAGCGGGAGATGGAAAGAGGAGAACGAGTACATATTTGCTTTGCATGCAGTCATCCCACGCCATTTTGAATGGAATGGCTTGGGCCTGCCGGTCGGTGTTCTACCAGTCACTCGTAATGCATGCATGCATGGTCTTCGGTTTCTCTTTCTCTATTTCGACCCTTTTTACTTGTTTACATTCGATTCATAATTGTAGTTATAGACGCATATTTCGGGGCGGCAGATCAGGAAGACATCGGGTGGTTCATGTTGGATTTTGAAGAGGATCTTCTTGGTGGAATGGACGGGGCATGGTTTGATTGATGGTATGGGAGATGGAGGAAAGGCTGCGCACACATGCACGGGATAGAGGCATCGAAGCTTGATATGATGGGGGGCAGAGCCAGTGGATGGACGGAGGAGTACATGAGAAAGAACTGTGGCTTGTACATACAGACCAAAAACAAAAGAAATGACTGACTGAATTGACCAGAGCAAGATTTCGGTGTCTGGGAATTAAATATCCAGGAGAGAGTCTCCATATGGGGTTTCCTTCCTTCGTGACGTGTGCGGACGGCGTGGATGTGAGTAAGGTCAAGGCAGGTGAGAACAACAACTCCTTACCTCTCTGCCTTCTCCTCTCTGACTTTGGAGGTTCGGGCCTTGTTATATAGACGTGTGAGCGCGAGTATTGAATGTAAGGGGGAGGATGCCGTGGAAGCACTGGAAGGCGAGTGCGAGTTGGGGCCGCGAATCCAAAAGCATAATCTTCTGAAAAGGGTTGATGGGTGAAGGGGTGGGTGAACAGAATAGAATAGAGAGTGATTTGGCTGTTGAAAGGGTTCAAGGGCTGTTCTTAGAAGGTTGAATCAGGTCTTGGGTATGTAAATCTCTCGTGTTTGTATACTCAACTCGAGGCAGTACGGCGGGTGGTTCATCCATGGAAGGTGAAGCGTCTCATTCAGCAGCTGAAATGTAGCCAGATCATCAAGTCATCGACAGGGTATAAATACCTCGTACACTCGATCGTACTTACTCACTATCACGGGCGAGGACTTAGGCGCAATGACAGAGAGTGGCCTTGCTCTCTGATTGTCGGGGGTTTTTTCCATTCTAGCGAGCTGTCAGCTAAAGATAGAATAGAAGCAAGCACGGATCGAGTTCTTCTCAGTCGAGATGACACTGGCTATTGAGTTACGGCATTCGCAGTTTCCTTCCTAGTTCTCATTCTTTGAAAGTGTTGTCATCTCTCAAATTATTGTCGACGAACATACGACAGTTGCATCGGAAGTGCCCCCCCCCCCCATTTGATGTCAAAACTACAGAAAATTAACATAGACTTGAACATTTTCCAACTGCTTCTTCCATACCGCACTACCTGTTCGCTGAGTCAAGCAATCTCTCTTCTAGAGACTGAATTTAGTTGACTGACATGGTGCACATGCGCGTTTCAGTATGTCCTCTTGCTTTCCCATGCACAAAGTCTGACTGAGCCTGCTTCGATCTTATATTTATTTGAGAAATGGTGTTCACATAGCCGCTGCCGTGTGCATGAATCCAATGGTACCAAGATCCGAGTAGTTTGAATATACAGGCTATACTTCCAGTTCCATAACCCCTCGTAGTGATGTCCCATTCATTCACTGACCAGCTTGTAGCATATAAGTGCTCTCCCTTAGGAGGTCTAGACTTTTAAATTCAGAAGAGCGGCAGAGAGGCCCCGTAGAGCTGCTGCCCAAGAGAATCTTATAGCTATAATATTATTTTATTGAGTACGTAGAGGGAGAATCCGAATCACTACATGTCAGGATCTCGATAATCATTCGAGGAATACACTGAGCGTCAACGTTTCTGAAAATGTGCTTGGAATGGCAGCCAATTTGACATTATCAAGGAAACTGCGTAGGTATTGTTGTCTGTTGTCACGGGATAGAATGTTATCCTTTTCATTTGCTGTCAAGTTCTCTTTGAAAGAGGACTTCACCTCGAGCTACGGACCCATGGACGTCAGGCCCAGTTACCGACTGAAATCATGATACAATCCGAATAAGAGATCTGTTACTTGAGATCCCGCACCAGCAGCCATAAAGGACAAGCTCTCCGACTTGCCGTTCGTCGTTTATTTTGCAGTGTTTCACTGTCTCTCACATCCGTAAAGAGAAATCCTTCCCATGGATGAAGCTTAAATATTCCTGTGAAGCTTATAGTACGAAAACGATTTTCAGGAAAGACTTTGCAATGGCTTTGTCGGGCAGTCTGCTTATGAGCGAGGCTCATTTACGTGGTTAGTATCTGGCAGTTTGAAAATCGAACTCTGCTTCAGATGCATGCAATGCTTCATTTTGCTCTCCTGCCTAGCATAGCTTCTCTGTGTATATAAGCCATTCAGTTCAGGTTCTGCTTCTGGTAGCATAGCACGGCATCACGTACGAAGTACTATCATGGGAGGCTGTGGAGAAGAGAAACTCTGGTGATTTACCAGGGGTGACACAGCTTTGGGGACAGTCCTTGAAGCTTAAGTTTCTCGTATCTATATCTACGGCCGAAAATGGGAAGAGCCTGCACCATCAGGGCGACCATCCCATGTTTACGTCGCCATTGCTAAACTCCCACTTTGTTGTCAAATTGCAAAATACTGTCGTCTTTCAAAGGGCAGTAGGAAGTTTGCAGCCAATCTGAATGCTTATCATGCCGTGAAGACCATTCGACGTGTACCTCAGTAAACAGCACCTCTGAACGGGTGTCAGTTTTCATAGCAGAATTTGGTGGCGCGCAAGCACCGCCTCTAAAGCACTTCCTTTTGCGAGCAGTGCGTTGTCGGACTTTGGTGTAATAATCTGGAAGCGATTTGTACTTCCCGTAGAGCTCATCAAGTTAATTTCCGACAATGACCAGCTTGTCTATCGAATCATTTATGAAAAATTACAAAATCACTACAACCAAGAGTCATGACCTCACGAGTTTTACTTGTGTAGATTAAATTTGGAAACGAGATGCTATAAATTGAGAGAGCTAATCTCTAGCGAATTCATTAGCTCAAGAACTACTTCGAGCAGCAGTCGCAAGTCGAATGTTCTTGTCCGTGGTGGTTGCAGAGCCTCATAATTGGAATATGCTGCGGCTCAGACGACTCGCCAGGCTGCCAGAAAAATCGAACCTGACAACGCTACGAAGTCCTGACGATACGTGAACATATTCCGAAAGTTTGACAATATTGTCGCATTAAAGATATTGTCATCTCTATCAATTTTGTCAAATAGAAAGTAGTTGCCAACGCATATACTGGTACTCGTCACTGGGAACTTTATGTGAGAACCGAAAACTCAATGATGGGACACTTAGACTCTAAAGAAGCATTTTGTGTATAACTCCTAGATTAGAACTGTATGCTCTTGGTTCTTGTGTTCCGTTGTATTCGACGGCTAGCTACAACAGCCAGGACAAGCCTGGAAATACAGCATAAGATGCCTGGAAATTTAGCGAACCACATGTTTATTCCTCGCTTAATCTGTGGACTTGTAGATGTGCCAAGCACCATCCGTACCCGCTCCTGAGCGGGATAAAGGACGAAATCTTTCTGAAGCCATTCCGAACATTTCCAAGAACATCGTCCGACTTCGCAATAATCTGATTACTTATCTGACAGCTCGTACGTTGTATGGCGTCTTATATCCTCTGCTGGAGGGTGCCCCACCAAAGAAGTTTTTCTGTGTGGACGGAATTCGTAAGGCGTCATTTTGGAGCTATTTGCGCAATGCATAACATTACAAACCAACGCAGATATCTTATGTATAAGGAGAATGATATCTCACGAATGTTAAAGATTCGATCTATCATCATCTAGCCAAAACTATCAAGCTCCTCACTCAGTCAGCCGCCAAAATGCCGACCGAATTCATCAGTGTGACATTTCCCAATGCTTCCACAGAGCTCGCTCCTATTCCAGGAGCAACAATCGATGTAGACTACCTCGTTCGCTACGCCAGGACACTTGATGACTTGACTTACAACTACACTCTCGTACCATACGGCTCATCCGGCTACGACCCATTCACAATCGGTGCCACCATCGCAGCCGCCACCAAAAACCTCAAGATCATCATCGCCCTCCGACCAAACACTCTCTACCCCACAGTTGCCGCCAAAGCCCTAGCAACACTCGATCAACTCAGCAATGGCCGCGCAGTCGTCCACTTCATCGCCGGCGGCAGCGACGCCGAGCAAGCCAAAGAAGGTGACTTCGCCAACAAAGTCGAGCGCTACGAGCGTACTGAGGAATACATCAAGATCCTCCGTCGCGCCTGGCAATCCGAAGAACCATTCGACTGGGAGGGCAAATACTATCAATTCAAGCAATTCCACAGCGACGTGCCTCCCGTCAATGGTACCATCCCCGTCTCCGTCGGAGGATCGTCTGATGAAGCATACCGCATCGGCGGCTCACTTGGCGATATCTTCGGTCTCTGGGGTGAGCCTCTGAAGGAGACGAAGGAGCAAATCGATCGTATTTACGCTGAAGCTGAGAAAGCTGGTCGGACTGACCGTCCTCGCATCTGGGTGACTTTCCGTCCTATTGTTGCTGAGACGGATGATCTCGCTTGGGCGAAAGCGCATCGGATTCTCGACGCTCTGAATGCCAATAAGGTCAATGGCGGGCCTGGAGCCTTTGGATTGGGAAAACCTGCTGGGGAAGCTCCGGCGCCGCAGAATGTTGGCTCTCAACGTCTGTTGGAGATTGCTGCGAGGGGAGAGGTTCAGGATAGAGCGCTTTGGTACCCGACTGTTACGGCTACGAATGCGAGGGGAGCTTCGACGGCGCTTGTGGGGTCGCCGCAGACTATTGTGGATTCGCTGTTGGATTATGTGGATTTGGAGGCGGAGTTAATTTCGATTCGGGGGTATGACAATTTGAATGATGCGATTGATTATGGGCGGTATGTGATTCCGCAGGTTCGGGAAGTGCTGAGGCAACGAGCGAATGGAGCAGCGAAGGCGTGAAAACGTAATGGGATTCGAGAAAGATGTGAAGAAGACGAAAGTGTAGAAATCAGCTACATAATGTAGCCTAAGTTTTACTTGGAGGAAAAGATGTTGTGTTCCATTTGCATTCGTGAAACCTCAAGACCTTGGATTAAACCCATCTTCAGCAACAAGTCGCATGTGGTTGTCTTGGCGCGTAAACTTCTGGCGATGTTTGTAGTTTGCCCCCGTAAGTCGTAGATGATGAAGGTCACTCTTGGTTTGGCATGTATCTCAAGCTTGGTGTATTTGGGCGTGATCGCGGCGGACATGCCGCCGTTTGCAGCGTAAACAGCACATGGAAACACAAGCCTCGAGACCGAGTCACAACTAGCCTTTCATGTGCTCTGATCTGCTCGATGTTATATTAAAAGGTAGCGTCCACAAGTATTGATGCTTTAATATCTTAAATAAGCAATAAAAGACACCTTGGTAAGTGACTTTCATGCCTGCTGCGCACCCAGCGTTATTTCTTGATAAATGTTGCGATGCTGTATTTAATCATCCGCAGAATCAGCTTATTAACACAGCATGCGTCCATCCTCAAGCCCTGATTAGATTCCAAATCACTAAACGCTCATTGTAAGGTTCAAAGTGGCTCCTGTTATATATGTACTTTTCGCCTATTCAAACACATGCTGGGCCGTGAATGATTCATTCTTTCGTCCCGGCCAACTATGGGCCCAAAAGGTTAAGATTATACTTCTCAGACCTCAATTGAGTCACTCGACTTTTATTTTCCTGATCGGGAGCGACACTTGTGGCACTCAGGACTGCTCAATGCGACACACAAGAGCAGGCTGTAATGGAGCCAACGGCAAGCTCCGACCTCTCGTCAACCTACAAAACCAGGAGCTCATTCTTCGACCTCGTCCTCTTCGAAGATCCTTGGATCAAGACACAGGCAAACAAATTCGAAAGCTATCCTCAAGATGACTGACGGTTGGACTGCATCAATCGATGGGGACCTGGATCTGCTCAAGGAACTTCCACTCTACCCAATTACCTCAGATAATCCTCTTCGGCAAATGCTCGACGTTTTCAGCCTCAAGCAATACCAAAATTATGCTACCGGAGCCTATCCCGACACCGCAGAAGACGACATTGCACTTGAATTGTACGCGCGCATGCATGCAGTTGAAGGTATATTCTACAGATCAGAAGAAGGACAGCGCTATGTCGTCGGACCAGGTGAGCCAACAGAATCTATAGTGAAATATGATATGTAGAAGCTAACGGGTAATGACCAGATCTCAACTACTTCAAGAACAAGGACTACTCTGGGCGTTATCTTGACTGCGCTACCGACAGAAGCGGCCGATGCTACTTCTTCCCTCCTCGCAAGGCGACTAGACGTGCCACTCGATGCGCGAATATCAACCGTCCTAAGTCGGCGAAAGATCGAGCTCTGGTTGCCCATTGCAGTGGAATGGATTGGAACTTGCCTATCGATGATCCTAGACATGTTCTGAACCTTCCTATTGGTATGAACCTATGCTCACGTTGTCAATAAAACTTTCACAATGCTAATATACTCGTGTACTTAAAAATCCTCCGCAATACCCTGGAACTTTGTGTCACCGTCGAGGTACCGACACCTTTACAACCACCTGCAGTGACATGCAGCTGGAAGCGATTATTTCAGCAACCGGATTTCAGTCTCGTCAGATCCGGCTCTTCGGACGACGAGGATTATGTCAAAGATAGACCATTTCTCAAAGTAGCACGCCAAGACAGCGATGACCCATACACTGAGCTAAGAAGACTCTATCGTGCAGCCATAGACGCAACCCCCCTTCGAGCCTGCAAGATTCTTCTGGCAATAGGTAGCGAGTTACTTTACGGAAAGAACGGCTTCCACTTCGAGATGGTCAACACATCATTTTATGGAAGTCCTCCATCTCTTCTGCACCCCGAGCAAGAGCGAAAGTGGCGACCAGATCCTTGCAAGCCAAGTTCGAACAAAAACCGGAGAATCAAGCAAGGCATCAAGAAGATCCAAGCAGGGGCCAAGCTTACTTATCTCCCCGGTTGGATCTACTACGACCATTTTCTGCGATTCCTTTGGATGGTCGGACCCACAAACGCGTCCATGATCAGAAGTCTTCAATTCGACGGCATGGTCAAGTTGCATTGCTGTTCCGAAGACTATTGTTATGTTGATGGTTACAGAGATGGCTTGATTCAGACCGTAGGGATTTACATTCCGTTCATCATTGCCTTGTGCCCGAAGCTTGAGAGAATCACAATTTATGCTCAGGAGGACACCGATTTCAAGAGTCACCCACAGTACTTGCGTGGAGAAGGACCAATGAATAGGGATGAGGCTCTTGGACCTTTCTTGGAAGAGATTATGTGGAAGATCCCTGGACCGAAGCACTTGGAAATCTTCGATGGAGTTGAGAGTATGGAGCGCTTGGAATGTGCCGAGCCTGTCCGGAAGAGGCTGAAGAAGAGAAGGAAGCAACGGGCGAATGTGGCCTTGGAGGAGCGAATCGCTAGCCATGAATCCCAAATGGGTAATGAAACCGGAACTGAGGAATTCTTGGACCAACAGGACATGCGACAGTCACCCACGACCACTGAGCTACAACATCTCGAGACTTGCAGCTTCTGCGGAGAGGGTCACATCTGGGCCGTTTGTCACAATTTGTGTGGTTGCGGAAGTTATGATCATTTGCCAAAGGATTGTAACAGACACAGAGATTAGTTTGTCAATTTTGGGGCCATATTCTTTCTTTGAATGGACTCATAGTGGTATCTGGCACGATATTTGGCTTTGGCGGTTCAAGCGCTAGCAGCACAAAATTCGTGCCTTAGACAACATTGTTACACGCTTTTATAAAACACGTGTATTCCTCGTAAAAGCTTCCTTCGTACGCGCGTTAAAACCAACATGATGCTTCGTAACCCCGAATGCAGCTAGAATACCTTCATCACTATGCATGATCAGAGTATTAACAAGTAGTGTTGTTTACGCCTGAGAAAATAAGCGAGTGCGCGGGGTAAGTGCGGGGTAAATTATCCTTGGAAAACTCACTCTGTCGCCGTTCATCTAATTTTGAGTTTCCTTCCATATAGGCAACCGTATGGTAGGGCTACATGCAAACTTGGGAAGAACAGGTGGTCCATTATCGCCAGATCTATCGCCATCCCAAGCTACGGCATGGCTTGGGGGCACGGGATGGAGCTCCTTTTCCTGTGTTAGTCCGAAGGAGAAGTGGCGTTCATCATTGAAGTGAAGGGACATCGATTGACTACTGGAGTCGGTAGCTAACGTGGATATATCTCGGTACAATTTTGGTGGAGCTGCTTTTTCGACACGGTCAGGCAGGGCCCGATAAGGGATGGGTCTCCGTGCAGGTCTGGGAACTGCGGCGTCTGAATCGAACCATCGAGGGAGCCAGCGGGCTAGAAGGACACGAATGGCTGGGAGGCAGGCGCAAGACATGGCAACGGAGACTTCGATTGTGGTCCACTGGAGCTAAATGTCAGTACGATCTCGAAAATGGTCAGCCGAAGGAGTAAGTTCTGATACATTTAGAAGGCGTTGAAGTATCTATTGACACGAACAAGGAACTCCTTACGTTGACAGTTGCAGTGTTGTCGACTGAAAAAAAGTCAGCAAATGAATCTGCTTGCCTATTTGAGTGTGAAGACAAAAACACATACAAGTAGGATCTGTACTTTGGACAAAGCTGAGAATGAACTTGAGTCGAATAATACTAGTAATGCAAGCACTGACTAATTAATCACCGCACTATTATTGGGATGAAGACCGATCAAACTCACAAACTTCCAAGACTGAACATAATGAAGATGTTCATCTTTTTTCTAAAACTCATCTTAAGACCCCATAGCTCTGGGAATGGCAGCAGTATGATCAATAGGTCTAGCGCAACTCCGATTGCACCAGAAGCGACGACTACCGCGTTCATGTCCACGCACACAGAATGAATCGACTTATCCCAGACACCACCTGTGCCGCAGTCAGCATGCTATCTATCATAGTACACGAGGCAATACTTACTGATAGGACTGCACTGACCAATTACTACAAAGGCAATGGCTAGTGATGAGGTGACAGTAAGTACCATGACAAGTATGTCAGCGACTTTGAACCAGGTTGCCATGAAGACACGATACTGGTGGTTTGTCAGTTTACCTGTAGGGATATATTAGACGCTGTGAACCTCACATAAAATGCCAAAATTGAACATTTGACCAGCATCATGGTAACGACATATATGATCTCGCACGAGTAAAACATCTAATGTAAGGTTAGCGCCTTGGGTTCTTGAGTGGTAAATTTTGGTTTGCACGACTTAAGCCTGGTATCCAAAGAAAGCAAGCAAACGTAAAGAGCGAATTATTTCCATCTGTAGCTTGTAACACACCTTCAGAAAGACCGTAGATTTCCGCGGGTCGATATTCCAGAAGTGGCTACCGAGTCCATTACCCCACGCGTCTCACGCAGTCAACACATGCCGCACACCTTCGCGACAAATTCGACAAGTCGACTTACTGTATACATCAAGCACAGTCAGAGTAGTCAGGAAGGCTGAGCCTACCAAGATGAGCCCATCATCCTCGTTGAGACCTTTCGATATTGCCACACGAGAGTAGATTCGTAAAGCCACTGCCAGCAGAGCAAGAGGACCAGTGACAAGACCAATCACTGCAATCAAGGTCGAATGGCTCTCCACCGGGAAACCTACACATATTTTTTGCTGAAGGTCACTCATGACTACTTGATTTAGAGACATACATTCTTTCTAGATAGGACTTCATGCGACATACCGGTCTGTTCTGCGAGAGTACATGCGGCCTGCACACAGATTGATACTGCTTTTTGCAGTGGTATGCTTGTGCAGACCAATGATGGATTCGATTGTACTTCCGGGAGAGTAGCCGCACCAGATACCAGGCAATTCACCTAATGAGCATCAGTATGCTGTATGTATGATGGAAGGTGGATGGAATAACAACCGCACATTGTGGCGCGTGAGATATTACTGTTCCTAAGTCGGCCATGGTGAGAGTACTCGTAGCAGTCGCCGCCGAAAAGAGGCATAAAACCACAATTAAAGGATAATAAGATGGCATTGTGTGAATATGATGGAAGACCTAGGAGATAGGATTTCGGGACGAGAGCAGGATGACAAGAAGTAGGGTCATGCTTTGAGATAAATGTAAGCATGATGGCAAGGACCACGACTAGCTAGCTGTGTTGACTAATTCGAAGGTAATAGCACACTGACGACTTCGGTTTCAAGGAAGAGTTCGCAAGATTATGGCCAATGAACTCTTTGGTGATAAGGAGCACATTTCTTAAAGCCTAGCCTAGACGTCCAAGAGTGCGCGTGTAAGTCTTCATCAGGCTCAAAGGGCGATCTGTGACAGTAGTTAAACAAATACGCGCCTACCATTACAAGTCAAAAAGCTTCTTTTGACATCATATACCAAGCAAAGTCAACAGTCTAGTTGTAACAGAATTAGCCAAAGCCCAACTGCGCTACCTGGTGGACACCCGCTAAGCTGACGCTCACACCAATTGATGAGAAGTCCAGCGTCCCAGCTATCACTGGGACTTCTCGGAAGCTTCAAATATACTTCTCGATTGCAATCAGTGAAAATTGTGAGATCGAACATCGATCATGGAAAAGTCACCATGAACGTCTGTGCAAGTAAGCACGAAGTCGTCCCGCTATTTTACCCCGAACCCGCATTCTCGCAACAAGAATTCGGAGATGTTAAGGTTTACATGATTGCTATGACTGCTTGAGGTCTTGTTTACAGTAGTCGATATCTTCTCTAGAGAGGCAAGGAGGGAGGCCCAAGCACACGACAGTGGCCGAAAACCGAAAACCGAAAACCGAGAACCGAAAGCACAGAAATCTGTTGAAGTATGTGAAAATGAAACAATGAAAGAGCTGGAGGCAGCAAAATTGAAGAGGTGAAGAATTAAAGACAGGCGTTTGATGCGTCTTATTCTTTTAATTTTACGCGGAGTCAGTGGCTACAGTCCTGAAAACGCGGCAATGTCTTCGAACGACTTAGACATCGTGGCTTGACTACCAAGTCAACCCAAGTAACAGCACTTCCAGCGCACTTATTGACGATGACAAGAGAATAACTCGGGAACTGACACGAATATCTCCCCTTTCAAGCGCTGAAGTTGCGAGAAGTTCAGCAACGGGGAGAAACGCGCCAAACGAAAAGGACAATCAACATCATACCCCAAAGACAATGGTACATCTAATTCCTCAGCCAGGATACACTACTGTCCCAAGAAAGACTCCCAACAGATTCGAACCTTGAATAAGGGCAATCTCGTAGATCAATCTTACGAAAAACCGTACTGGTCAGGCCCGCTCAACCGGCCTGGCTGTACTTGCTACCTTCAAGCATTCACAATTTTGGATTCGCCGCACGCCCCAAAGAATGGAGATTTTCACCATTGCCAATCACCACACCTTTCAATTTTTTTTTTACGGGTATTGTAAATCATCCGCGTCGCTCTATCGCACAGCAATAGGTTGATGGTCTCTAACACTGTCAGTTCAAGAGTTTCCCAAATCCAGCGTGGCATCAACCCGTCTGCGCACCCCGATCCACGAATCCCATTTTAAGTCTTCGTTGCTGTCGAGCCCCGCTTTCAGTTGCTCTACTGTTTAGAGATGCATCGAGATTGCATCTATCATCAACCTTTATACCTGCAAGGAAGATTCCAAGCGAGGTAGTGCTGTGTTGCCCCGAGTCCATGCAGCGTATGCGACAGGAGCCAAGGCTCTTAGATCCTCGTGGTCGCCGAATCACCTCCGCTGCACATGTAAGGCACTCCCAAATGTTTTGCAAACATTGTACTCGACTGGAATCCATGCTTAAAGGCCAGTGAGCTTTCAACGTTCCATCTATTATTCACCATTTCTATCTATCTTAAGATTGCTAACAGCGGTTCCTTCCTCCTTCCAGGCTCTATACAGTGCATGAGAATCTCAAATATCAATTCATTTCAGCAACCTACCGACATCATGCAACATGATACTCTCCACCCTTCCATCTCTTCTCTCAGGCGTCACATTTCCCCTCTGCACACCCCATCCTGCTCCCCACCCAGGCGGCGCACCTCCAGAACCGACAAACCCATCATCCGGTGCCGTCGTCCTCCCATAACTATCCACACTAACACTATACCCCATCCCATTCGCACTGCCACTCGCGTCACTCTTCGCTCTGTCCCTCTCACCCTTCTTTCTCCCGAAGATTCCACTCTTCGTCCTCTCACTGCCTTTCGGCAATAACTCCGGACTCGTCATAATCCCCACCCTCATTCTCTTCCCCAGTATCCCTGGACTCTTAGGCCCCAAGTTCGGACTCTTCACAAAACTGAAGCCCGCTGGTTTCCCACCCTTGAAAGGATTCCATCTCCTCCAATTCCACCACGGTCCGGATCCAGACACCAATCCTCCACTACTGCTACGCGCATCGAGCGGCATTCCACCACCGCCTTGACCTTCACCAGCGAGTTCTTCGAGCGTCCTACCTTTAGTTTCAGGGACCAGGAACGAGACTAGAGTTCCGCAGAGCATGAACAGCGCGAAGATCTGCATGAGGTGATTCAGCCACGGTGCACAATGTTTACCGACACAATCCTTTGCAGCACCTTTCGAGAGAAGTGGTTGAGCAATGACTTGCGCGATGATAGCGCCTATCTTGCCACACGCCGCTGATAACCCATGGCCAGTCGACCTGTATCTCGTAGGAAAGCATTCGCCTGGGATTATGAACGTGGTTGTATTCGGGCCGAAGTTGAAGAATAGTTGTGCGAGAATGTATAAAGCGAGGAGGCCACCTTCGGTAAGTGAGTCGTATGCGAAGCCGATTATGACGAATATGACAGTCAGGAAGAAAAACCCGAGGATTTGAATTGTTTTGCGCCCGAGGGTGTCAATGGTTAGGACTGAGAGCCAGTAGCCTGGAAGAGAGCCGGCGCAGACGAGGATGAGGTTGCCGATTGCTGTGTTGAGGAGTGTATGGTAGATTGTGTCGCCGTGGGTATACCCGATTACGTTGAGGACGATGCTATTATTTAGACTGAGGCCATAGAAGGCTAGATCGAGGAAGAACCATGCTGATGTTGTGCCGAAGATGACTTTGAAATTCTTCCATTGAGAGAAGTAGCCCCAGACATCCCGCCAGGAAGCTCGTGGTGCCACCAACTTGTGGCCGATTCTCTGCTTGGTTTGTTCTTGTGAGATGGGGTCGACATCTCCTTCTTTCTGGTTGTTCATGTATGCTTTGATATCAGCGTGAGCTTTCTCGATGTCGTGCTTGATATCGAATGTGTATCGCGGGGTTTCAGGGATAGTGATGCGGTAGTACAGTGCAAAGATTGCTGGAAGACCACCAAATCCAATGATGATACGCCATGATCGATCACCAGCGAGTTGACAGGCCGTATGACAGGTCGAAAATGCCGTGCCGGTGTTGATGAAGGAGCCTTTGAAGCATACTGTTGTGACGAGGGCTACTAGAGCTGCAGCGAACTGCCCCGCGCCTTGCATTGAAAAGACCGCTGCCATCATTGCGCCTCGCCAACGTGTGGGGGCAAACCTGCATTTTGTTAGCAGAAGTAATTCTAACTTGTGATCGTTCCGACCAGAGATAAATTTGGTGAAAAGTTTCCCCAAGAAATGTGAAGGAAACAACTCTCCTCCACCCCGTTCCCCCAATGGCCCTCCTAGAGTAAGCGAAAAATTACTTACTCAGAAGTAATCACAGCGCTCAAAGGATAATCACCTCCAATCCCAATCCCCATAACAACTCTCCAAAAGATCAATAGTCCCGTAATCGTCACAGCTTGACTCGGAGCCGCCAAGGATTGAGCAAGAGTCGCAGTGATGATGATAGCCAGTTCAATCCCATACATCTTTCTTCTTCCCACCACGTCGGCAAGCCAACCAAACCCCATCTGACCAACGACTGCACCTCCTGAGGTTGCTGCTTTGATTGCTGTGTTGACATTCATAGGTAAGACCCCGTAGTTGCCACCTGAATTTGAGCCGGGTATTGGTGGGCCTTGCCAAAATACCATTCCTAGCGTTGAAGTAACCAGATTGATAGCAAATATATCGTAGGAATCCGTGAAGAAGCCAATTCCGGCTACTGTGACTGCTCTTATGTGGTACCTATGGTAAGTGGTGTTAGAATCATGAAAATAATCGGTAGCAATTGGTGCGGCCAGGGATCACGAAGCTCAGTACACCACTGAAGAAGCTTGAGCTGCTTACCATCCAAATGGGACTTTATCAATCTGTATCGGGCGAGTTAGCACTTGGCAAGTTTCGAAGATCGCCGTCTCAAAGAAAAGAAGTTGTATGGTATATCAACTCACTTCTGAAAGCGCTAATCTCCTCCTCAAATTCGGATCTTGAATATGTGAATAATCATTGTGAAAATTATGAAAGGCAGCATTGCCTCCCGTGGTCTTAGGAAGGTTCACTGGGATCGCAGGCTCAGGTAAGTAGTCCATCGGGTTGGTTCAGCCTCGCGAACGAGGACCTTGACTTGGCTATGCCTTCCTCCACAGTCTCGCGAGCTAGTACCAGGTCAGGTCGATTCAGTAAACACAGAATCTTTGATGGCTAGATATGGCTTAGTTTTGATGTATCTGAAATGTTCCGAGGCCTCAAATAGAGAGGTCGTGATGAGGCTCAGCGGGGTTCACACGAGGTTGTGATGGAACCAAGTTTGCTGAAAGGCTGACAAACAGCTGCAAAAATGCAACACAGCATGGCACTGCGTCTAGGCATCCATGTTGATTCGCCCTCGGTGGTGGTGAGATGTCAATATGGATGCTTCCACGATACTCTATAACGCTGTCGTGAGCTGGGTCGACGTTGAAGTCGTCGTCGTTGTCGATCAGGTCGGAAGGTCGGACGTTGTCGTTAAAGTAAGAGCGAAGGGTCGTCTCCAGCTTCACCCCACTTGCATCCCGCCTCTTTGGTGGCGCCAGGGGGGAAGAGGAGAGACTAGACCAGGCTGTCAGGCAAGCCGATGAATTCGAATAGCTCGATTCGCACGTCCTGGTGTGAGAAGGGTACCTTTCTGTCGGGTCATCAAGGTGGTGCTCGTTTCCACTCTTTTGACTGGCGGAGACACTTTACAGGCCTTCGAGAAGGAAAGAAAGTTTATCTTGGTGTCCTTTACAGACGAGACACCATGTGTGAACAGTGCATATCCTCAAACTCGGAGACGGAGGTGACTCGAGTCCACAGTACGGGACATGAGTTGAGAGCGCTTCATCCTTGGCTAGCCTAACCGTTGCTGCTCATCTCTCTGTCGATAGACTGGACTGACCAGCACCGCGGCCCGAACCTGTAGTTTCGCGCCATGCAAACACGAGGGATGAAGTCCGTGTGTTTCTTCCTTTGAGATCCCAGACAAATATTGCTTCTCCTAATCCCAATGGCTTCAAGTCGAGCACGTTTCTGCGGCCCACCAATTCCATACCAGGCCATCACCTAATAATTAGCAATTCCTTCTCCACGATATCACATCCGACTCCAGAATATCTCTTTCCAAGACTGCCCAGTCCGCCATGCACGAAAAAGCACTTTGTTCTTCTTCTGGGCGAGCTTCATTTGCGTTCATTTGATTCAGAGGATGGGCGCTGATGTTCGGACTGACAGGGGCCACAAGCGAGTTGATCCCCCACGTGCAGCAATCCGCAGTGCTGATGGGCTGAATTTGAGCTTGATGATCCCTGTCCTTGTGGCGTGATTTGGCTTCCAGCTCCCCGGGCTCTCATGCAAACGGGTAGGAGAGGCACATGCAATCGAAAACGCCCTGAGACAAGACCGAAGGTCGAAGACGCGCGATTATCAAATATGAGGTGGGTGAAGGAGATATGCACGAATAGGATGACGAAATGAGAGTTTGAGAGCGGGAGAATGATCTGATATTTGTTTTGATGTTAATTTTGTCGGTAAGATGCATGCGTTGATGGTTGCCGAACGAAGCGCCGCGTGGGGGCTCAAGTGGCGTTGCTTGATCTCTTCCCAAGATCTTGATCTCTTAACCTTTCAGAAAAGCCTCACGAGGTATTTCCAAGACTTGCTTGACCTCTTGGGTAGTTCTTCGTCATTTGAAACCCTATTACTCCATTTCAGAGCACTCTGAGTCTTAGATAGTTGTGCATCTGACTTTCTTCAACTTCTCCGAGGGCTGTGCATTTGTAAGATTGAAGATCTATTGCCTTGGAGTTTTGACGTATTTTACTTCTAGAACCTGAGCTCTGCTTTCCTACTGGTCATTTAGCCTCTCTTTTGGTCAAAAGATTTTTTAAGGGTAGAGATAAGCAGATACCACGCAGCAAGCTAGTTGTCATTCTTCCTATCAACCTCACTGCGCGATGGAGATCCTCAAACTCAAGTCTTAGCATACCGCGACACTCTTAAACCACTCTCATCGTCGCTCCGTTTGTCTTTAGATTGTTAAAGTTTTTAGGTCTAGTACAGAAATCAAAATTCAAATGACGGCCATACAGAAATTGATCAATCAAGTCTAGCCTATAGCACATCACGACAAATTGCACTTCTATCATCCCTCCGCAAACGACTAATAGGTCCCCGATAATGACAGATAAATACATTAATATCTGAAAGGACTGCCCGAAGAGATATACAAGATTGAAGTGATACACCATTGGTGTGATGCTACGAAAGCCAGTCGACAGCAAGTCCAAGTGTGACAGCAACAGACGTTCAGGTGTCAAGATCTTGGCCCTGAATCTTTGGATATAGGGAAACAGCCACCCGTGGTACATTAGTGTTGTTCCATTAAGAGACAAGAAAGTGTGGTCTAGATCTGATCTCATACAGCGGCGGTACACGCATCTGTCTCCTGATCAAGTCACGTGTTTGTCGGGACTTCAAACTTTTTATTAACAATTTTCTACAACTTTTGTTTCTTCACCTTGTCCTCAGACCTGTGCTCTATATGGGAACAGTTCAAAGGACTCATTGCGAGCTTTATATCAGTGATTTATGGAAGCTCGGCTCGACATGCTCTAGCACTGTTCATTCACTCATACTCCAGTTAAAATCGATTCTCTTACTTATTCATTTCTCGCATTTTGTGCTTATGCGAACCTGACGTAGGTGGTAATGAAAACTTGCAACCAAGGACTTTTGATGCAATATACTTGACCATGGCTGGTCTCTCGTAAATCTATCGTTGAACCTGTCTTTGGAAATCCAATGCGCTATGAGATGATTGGTGACTTGTCAGTTTGCATAGACGCGCTACAGGAGACCAAAGTGATTGAATTATATGGATATTTGTTCGATTGGCTGTCCCTTTCTACTCCTGTATGTCGTTGGAAAGTGCGAAGCGAAAGTGGAACACTGTTATAACACGAATTCCGAATCATGTCTATAACTTGGCTGCCAGCCGTCCCTGCTGCTCAAGAGCTCGACACCAGAGGTTATGGTGCGGCAAGCCCATACAACAACAGCATGCGAAGAATTGATTGTGGTGAGATGTCGTCGATGCATGGTTGACTTGAGTCACCTCAACAGCGAGATATCATAGTACTCAAGAACTTTGCTACCTCAATCAAGTAAGAATAAACAGGGATGAGAATGAGAAACGGCTCGGAATACCTTATTACGGCCACTGGAGAGCTGATGATGGCAGCTTAGAAAGCGATGCAAAAGGCGAAGTTCAGCGGACTGTTGCAGAGTATTATAGTCTGAAAGACCGCAAGGCTGCGGGCCTGAATTTGGGACTTACAGCACAGAAACTAGACTTCTGAGTGAGTACGTAAAGCGAGTGTGAAATTGAAGAGTTTCTGGAAGCCGTGACCTGTCTAGAGAAACCTACTCTCTATAGCTCTACCTTCCCAAAGCCTCTTTCAGCGCCGTGATCGTGACACGATTATACTCCTTCCCACCTTCTAATATCCCATCCAGCTGCATAACAATATGCGGCGCACCCTTGATCTCCACATGCTCAACCTTCACACCCGCATCCCTCAACTTTCCCACGTACGCCACCCCCTCATCCTTCAAGACATCCATCTCAGCCGTAACCACAAGGGCTTTCGCCAACCCCTTGAAGCTTTTCGCACGAATCGGACTGACTCTCCAGTCATCGTCCAGTTCTTTGGGGCGAGGGTTTCCTAGAAAGTGCCGATGGAAATAGGTCATCCGCAATAGAGGCAGAGGTTGAGTGTCGGCGAGGTCTCGATATGAGGCATAAGGTTGAGATGGAAGGAGGGTGCCGTCTGGTGCAAAGGCGTGGAGATCGCAGACTGGGACGGAGAGGAGCTGGAAGGCGAGTGGGATGGAGGCCTCACGACACATGTGTGCTACTACCGCGCTGAGATGACCGCCGGCTGAGACGCCGCCGATGGCCACGCGTGAGAGATCAAGGTTGAATTCTGAGGCCTTGTTGTCCCTGATCTATATGCTGGTCAACTACTGTTTGTTTCCCGTATGGTAGAAGAAGGGTGTAGCGACGAACCCAGTTCAATGCTTCCCAGCAGTCGTTCACAGGGACAGGATATTTGAACTCGGGCGATAATCGATAATCAACATCGAAGACTACAGCGCCAACCTCATGAGCGACTCTCTTACAGAAGTCGAAATCTGTCTGAAGACCGCCAAACACCCATCCACCGCCGTGATAATTGACATAGGCAGGCTTCTGTCCCGTTCCAAACTTCTCAACATCGGGTTCGAAAATCCTGACTGTGATCTCGCCTCCTGACACTGGGCATTTCTGATCCGTGATCTTGAGTGCGCCTTGCTCGACGAGTGCTCGGCCGTATGTTGTTAGATATGCGTTTGGGTCGGCGCGAAAGCTCTCGATGGGGACTTGATGAGTCGCAAGACGGCCGGCTGAGTACTTGTTGTAGTATTCGACATAAGTTGGCTCAAATTGAGAAACCAGGGATGGGGGTATGCTGTTGAGAAGTGGGTGGGATTGAGTCTCGGCAACTTTGGTGGAGATTGCCATTGTGCTTGTATAGGCCAGGAACGACTATTTATGAGCTGAACGAAATGTCACGAAGAGGATAAGGTAAACGTCAATAACATGTTATATGAGCCTCTGAGCTGGAAATAGAAGGACTAACTGGCGTGCCGTCACTACCTAGGTAGGTCATCTCGGGAGTGGGGGTTCGGGCGACAACTTGCCCCGCACTAGATCTCGGGCATAGGGACTTGGATAGTAACCGGGCATGCTTCTACCACTGACTGAACCACTGAGCCCCAAAGCCATCCCTAGGCCGTAAACATGTCTTGAAAATTGCTGGAATTAACAATAGGCAGTGGTAAAACTAGTGCTTGCTGGCACACGACTCCTTTTGCAAGGACAAGCAAGCAAGCTGACTGCAGGTCCCACTTCGCATCTGCCTGGAAGAAGCAGTGATGATACGGCACAACTGTGCGTTGAGTCGCCCATGAGACTCATGGCATGCTAGAAGCAGCAGCAGGAATCGGCGGAAGAGGTTTCCCAAGATCAGCCTGGCTCCTAGACGAATGCCCGATATTGACCAGATCTCCATCAGGGCCCGACGCAAGCTCCTTTTCCCTTTCCTTTTCCTTGAAATTCTCATCACTGTCTTCGAATTGTAAGAGACCCTCTGCCTCTTCATCGAAAATCCGTAGCTCAAGTTCTTTCCTGTTGCTGTATAGACGATTCGCTCGCTGCTTCGTCGTGACCACAGCTCTGTACAAACCATAAAACAACGGTGACGAGAATAGTGCAATGCATGCAGCAATCATCATGGTGACTTGCCAGAAACCAAATCGCTTGCACATCTGCAGCCACAGATGCCGCAGTGATCCAATCTCCCCATATTGATCAAAAGCCTCCCTGTACACGAACTGATACCAAGGATATTTGCCAATCTGGGAACACTTCCATGACCATAATGTGCACTTCGCCAGGTCTTCTGGCGCAGAGAAAGGGAGGCGAGAAGGGTATCGGTCTCGCAGAAGAATGTTGAAACCTTTCAGCTGGTGAAGATAATTATGCTGTGCATGCCAAGTTCCCGAGTATGGTCCAAGTTCTTGGAGATTGACGATGATCAAGCGTTGGGTGTCATCTCGAAGTAGGGTATTCTGTCCATCGATCCCGGCACCCAGGATTTCGAGTTCCAGCTGAGTCTGGAGCACGTTGTAAAAAGCTGCAGGATGTGGTGCTACTTGTGATCTCACAACATCGATTGTTGGATTTGCCCGATAATAATCTAGTTCGTATAGAGGGGCATCATCGAGATTGGGAAGCTTCCCTTGTTGGAACGCTGTCTGTGTGATGGTGGACTGGCGGGCGTAAGTCGAGGTGGCACGTAGGCTTTCTCCAGCGGGAAGATAGGGACGTCGTTGAGGAGTAGCACGCGCTGATCTTGTAGAGTGAAGTTGAATATCAGCGATGTGCCCGTGTCTTTTGCAGTACGTATCTGGGTATCAAGGAGATCAGGCGTGTCGAGTCGAACGAGGAGACTGCGACCATTCTCCAGCCACCTTGTTCCGCTGTAGCTATCTTTCTCGTAGTACCGATGTGCGTCAACAGCCCAGAGGAGGGCGAAGGGCAACAACAATAGACGACAGGCAGTCATGTTGGCGATGACGATGTCTTGTCCTGAAGCTTAATCGCGTCCGCCCAGCACCTCAAGAAAGTGTCAGATTAATGCCAAGACCCACTCTTGCCGAGCTTATTTCAACCCTCTCAGACAGAACATGTGGAAACTATTTTTAGATGTATTTTCGGTGAAGCCTTTCACAAATTTTGGGACGAGGTTTTATGTATAACATCTGAAGACAATAATAGTGTAGTAACACTCTACAGGATGACATCGTTCACAAGAGCTGGAATTCCTCGCAACCTAAATCCAGGTTTGGGGAATCGCTGGACAAGACCTTTGAGTCCAAACCCAACCTGACAGGACATGCATGATATGGATCAATGTCGAATACAACCACCACCACTGCACCAAAAGATCAGTGATAAATGAGATAAACAACGATCTCTAACCAAGTCTATCGGTCCGGAGAGTCGACGTTACAGAGTTTCCAGGTGGTCAAACATTTGTCTGGTCTTGCGGACCATCCAGGACATCTGATAGCGAAACAATGACCCACAACTCCGGCAGCTAGCAAGGAAACGTCATATATCTGGAAAAATATGTCATTGTGGAAAACCGCTTCAAAACTTGGAAATCGGTAGCATTTTTTCAAGGAGATAACCCTCCAAAAGGCGGGGCATAGAGAAAATGATTCTCGTATCGTCAAGCTTGGCTACATACCGAGACGAGCTATGTGGCGTTTCCCCTGAACGAATCGGGAACAATAGAGGCACAGCCGTAGGCTAAAGTCCTCCTCTACTTGATCAAAAAACTGGAAACAGAAACATCGCAAGAAGACTTGAGACGTATCTCGTGTATCCAAGAGGATGCAAAAAGTTCACCTTGTTCAGGTACCGATGTTGGTTCAAGGGCAAAGCCCGCACTAAGCTGAACTTTAACTTCACATGCAGAGGATTTGCAGGCTACTTTCCGCTTTCTCACCCCACCAAACTTGGCATCCCAACTGATCATCAGGTGAAGCTCTTAGCACCACGAACCGATCCCGGTTCCAGCGTCGCATTAACAATGACGGTCCGTTTGCCAGTGATGCTGACACCCCACCATCAGCTCTTCAGACGGCAATACGAGGCTGACAAAGTCCCCGAACCACTCAAAAGGCGTCGTCAAGGCCTTTTCCCAGAATGGGTTCCAGACGTGTTAATTTAAAGCCCGCGCCACCCACAGCCCGATTTGGTCCAGCTACAGCTTGCCGCATCCCGGATTGTCTCTCCTCAACATCCGACTCCGTGAAAGGCTGCGAACCTAAGAAAGGAGACAAGAGGCTTCTTTTCTGGTATTTCCAACGCCTAGGACAAGTGTTGCACTAGACATTGATGTTCAAAATGCCTTTGCGTCCGCCCAGTCGCTCCGTTGGCATCCGCTTCATCGTTGTGTGCGTCGTTCTGTTTGTGCTTGTCCATTTGCATCTTTCGTACGAGGGAGAAGGGAGGGTGTATCAGTCCACGTGGAGATGGAGGACAGGGACCGACAGAGTACCGAACCCAAGCCCGTACAATGGAACGCTCGAAAAAGGGTGTGAGGGCCTGTCTGGATTTGACCGGGTCGTCATAACTGTGAAGACCGGAGCCACAGAAGCATCAAAGAAGATCCCAACCCAATTACGGACTGCATTGAGATGTGCTCCATACGTCTACGTCTTTTCTGATATGGCTCAATCGATCGGAGAGACTCAGGTTTATGACTCTCTTGATACGATCGCTCCATCAATCAAGGACGTAAACACAGATTTCGATATATATCGCAAACAGCAGGAGCTGAAGGACCCGGAAAAGATCATGACCGAACTTTCCGATATGAGGGATGCTCGGATGAAAGATGACCTAGCTGCATGGACCTTAGACAAGTACAAGAACATGCACATCGTCGAGAAGATTTGGGAACTCCAGCCCGAAATGGATTGGTACCTGCACATCGATGCCGACACATATGTGATGTGGTCCAGCCTCATCACATGGATCCAGCGACTCGACCCGTCGAAAAAGTCCTACATGGGCTCTCTAGCTCTGATCAATGATCTAGCCTTCGGGCATGGAGGAAGCGGTTATCTCATGTCAAGGGAGGCAATGCGTACTTTCGCTGTCATCAACAATGGTACTGCCGCCAAATGGGACTCGAAGATGCACGATGAGTGCTGCGGCGACTGGGTTCTCGCTCAGGTGCTCAAGGAGTACAAGATGGATCTGAAGAACTCGTGGCCCACGATCAACGGAGAAACACAATCGACTATTCCCTTCGCCGAAGATCATTGGTGTCAACCACTGGTGACACTTCACCATATCTCCTCCCCCGAGGCAGAGCAACTGGGCAGCTTCGAAGCAAAGCGAAAAGACAAAAGTGTAAGCAAAGCAGACAAAACCAAGCATCAAAAAAGAGAAGAACACTGACACCCCACCAGAAACCAGTCACATACGAAGAACTCTTCAACAAACTCGTCTCAGACTTAATCCCCGACGAGCTGGTGGACTGGGACAACCTCTCCACAGACTCAACGATTTCCAACATCGCCACAGCCGAAGCATGTTTCCACGCATGTCAAGCCAACCCTAAATGTCTGCAGTCGCGTTATGACGGTGCAGAATGTTCCATCGGAACGAGTCATATCGCGCTAGGCAAGAAGCACGCGCAGAAGGATGGATTGAGGTGGACTAGTAGCTGGAATAAAACACGCATCGCGGAGTGGGTGCAGAAGCAGAAACCGTGCGGGGACCTCAAGTTTCCTCATCAGGAAAGACCGTCGAAGTGGTTAAACGGGAGACCCTGATATTTGGTGGTTATCTTCTCGATTTTTGGAATGTAGGTTGGAGATTTGGAGTCCAGGTTTGATATCTTGGGTGGCGTACCGGAAAATCAATCTGCATGGGATATCTGGGGTAGTTGTATGCATATATAGTCGGCGTACAGACTGTAATATATTATAGGATAAAGAGGAATTAGAATTGGCATTGTATAACCAGGGCCTATAGATTAAATCTGACAGGTACTACGGTGTTCGTTCTTGGTAGGTGGTACAGGCTATTTACTCGGCTGTCAACCCGACCACTTGGTACGCATCAGAGTCGAGCATTCTCAATATTTGAAGTCGATATGGGAGAAGAAAGACCTGAGTTTTCTATTGTGCCCCATGTTGATGTTGATGATTACGACGCGTCGGGTTCGCTACCGAGATTGTATCTAGCCAAATCTGGGTCTGCCCCTCCATACAATAAGCTCTCATTGGCGGAATCGGGGACGACGGAAAATTTACACGCGGCTCCAACTCTAAAGTATCTTCAACTTGAACGCTTCAAAATGAAGAGTACTTGGGAATTGGTCTCTCTTCAGAAATGGGCCATTGGCCGTGGTATAGCATTTCAGTTGCAGATCAAGAAACAATCTGCATTGGGCTCCACTACGATATCACCTGATGCATTCCATCTCGTCAATCTGCCACGTTGATTATCTGATGACTAGGGTTATTGAACGACAAGAGCAATTCTAAGCTCTTCGATATCAATAGCGAGAATGCATGCTATGTCCCTTCCGCGTGCCATTTCACCTAATCTCAAACTGCTCATCCACCCTATCCTGTTCCATAGCCTCACCATCCATCATCCCATGCACGTAACACTCGCCCACCAATTCCCAGAATGTTTCCTCTCCCAATTTCTGTTCCCTCAGCACGACTGGAACACTACATCCATATAGGATACAGATAAAATCATTCTCTTGTGCAGCCATCGGTGCCAGTCCTATCAGTCCAAGCTTTTTCGATACGAGGAACTTGCGGTTCCATATGACGCTCTGAACGCGCTGTAAGAAATCAACTACAAGAGTGGAGTCGGCCTCGCAGGCTTTGATCAGAGCCCTGGTGTTGATATCATCATTGATTGTTCTTTCTGCAAGACAATGGAGGAAGGCGCGGCGGTACCAGGATTGCACGTTCGAGCCGTTAGGGCCACGGTCGGCGACGAGAGTTCGCCAGAATCTTTCCGGCACAGGATCGCGTTCGCCGGTAAGATCACAACCTCCCAATTCAAGCCATTCGTATAGAATAATTCCCTCAGCGGCACGCGGCCCGAGCCTTGAAATGGTGTCAAGGCGAAAGCCACGGACGAAGAACCGTTTCTTCTCATCATTTGCGTCTGACGGCGACTCGAATTGTGTCTCGGCCTCAGTGTTCTTTGCTGCGTTATAGCATCGATGATCCGGAATGCCAACGAGGCTGTCGGCGTCTGTCCTTTCATAGCCGGTACGCTCGGCATTTTTGGTACTGACCTGAGACTGAGGAGTTGATTGCAGAGGCCTGATCCACGTTGGTAAGTTTTCCTCCGTCTCTGATACGCAGCTTGCCCACCGTCGACACATGATATCCAATGTCTTAGAAGTGGTAACGACATGTATGAAGAAGCTCTGATATACTTCGAGTATGCTTTTATTATAGTCGATCTGAAATGCACTCCCTGAAGTTGGATTTCGGGCGTCAAGCAATGGTGGCCCGTCTTTGGCAAGAGTCAGGACAGAGTATATCCTGTCCCTGGGATTTCCTGAGCTCAGATCGCTTAAATTGGACACCAAAGCCTCTAGGTTGAGGAGCCGTTGTGGAGTCTTGTTTTTTCGTGTCTGTGTCGCGGACCCTTCACGGCGTAAAGCGTTCGTCGTAATCTCGACAAAACGTTCGACCGTGCTAATCTTCCGATCCATCAGAGTCTGTGGATCTTTCTTAGCAGAGCAAAACAGCGCAGAAATATGTTTGCGACATGACAAGAATATTGTGACAGCATCGACAAAATCCGTGTAATGGATGGTTGATGCGCCACCACAATGAAGAGTGACGTTCCACGCAATAGCAACCTCGTGGACCAGCCAGAGACGACTAAAGACAGTATTCTTCAGCAAAGCGACAAAGGCAAGCCACTTGTCGACCATGCTCTGATCATCAGCGAGCTTATCAACTTCTTTGAGTTCGACAATTCTTTTACCGAACGCAATAGCATCTTGATATACAGAATCATCTCCGAGCCAAAAGCAAAGATTTTCAGCCTTGAAGAATATGAGGCTCTTCATGGCCACTTGATGGTTCTTTTCGCGGTTCTTTTCGTGGTTCTTTTCGTGGTTCTCTTCGTCGACCTTGTTGTGATGAATACACAAAGCATCGACCCAGAAACGCCTGATCTTCTCAGGATGACGCAGACTGGAAAGAGCCGCATGAATCATAGGTCGTATGGGCACAGTGTATGACTTGGGCGGTTGTGAGTCGTCCAGGAACTCAATTTTTCGATGATTGTGCTGTTGCGTATCGTTGCCACCCCACTCATAGGAAATAGCTTCATAGTCTGTTGAGCAAAGGTCAGCCGTGGTCTGATGTTTCTCCAGGTGGTACAAGGTGACATTCAGTGCATGAGAAATCGAGGTCTTTCAGGCTGCATTAACCTTGGATATGTCGACAGATGTTTCATGGGAACCTTGATGTCCGAGACATCGCACTGAACTTACTAGGAGGAGAGTCTATTGATTCTACAATAAACGAGCATCTGAGTGTTTCATCTTTCTTGCCCGGTTCTAATCGTAAGATCCGGAATTGATTGTCCGCTAATGGTGAACTGAAGGGGAGTCAGCACCAGCAAAAGTGACGTGATGTTGAAGATGCTTACTATAGGAAGTCAGGAGGTTGCTCCCTCTTCCTTGGTGGCTCCCCCTTTTTGGCGATGGATTCTATCGCCGGCCTGGGTCTTTCCCTCTTCAGGCCTTTGATGAATATCGGGACAGGTCTTTCATGAGTAGTTTCCCTCTCTGCTTCTCATGTCAGTCGTTGGGATCAGATGATCCCAATACCAATATTTCGAGACTGGCATGGCATAAGATAAGACATCGATTAGAGGCCCTCCTCCTTCCTCGAGCCAGCTAAATGCAAGAAAATGTGCGAGTATCTCTAAGAGCTGAGATCTTCCAGAGCAAAAAGCGGATTCCGTTGCTGAGTTCCTTCAAAGGAACGGAGAAAAGGGAAAGTTCGATGTGACACTTGCCACAATCGAAGTATGCGATTGTCCGAAGACGCAACATGAATGGTCGTCGCAGCAACGCCAAGGTATTTGTGGGACAACGACCATAACCATTTTTCAATACAGTCAACGAGGTTCAGAGTCCATCGCCGACATTAGAAGCGACACAGCGTGAAAGAGTCCATAAGATATCTAACGTACCAAAATCTTCCTTATCACCGGTGACGCGTTTTGGCTCTGATCTATCGGGGGTAGACGCAGTCTTTGATCGCCGAGCGTCAGATTTGGGATCAGATCTGGCGTCCTTGTCCTTTGGAACGTTTTTTCCTCTCGTTCGCGTATTCATCTCGGGCTCAGAGCATTCCAGCTCTCCGGGGCGGTGCTGAAGACATCGCTGGCACTTTTGAGGCCAAACGCGGTTCTCTGGGAGGCACTTTATATATGTCAAGTTTTGTCAGCCTTGTTTTCCCTTTCCTAGCATTGCCTCCACTGCTGCGCAAAGCCATGGTTATACGAACCTTTTTCCTGGCCTCACGACATTGTTTACATTTCCAAAGATTCAGCTTGCGGCGCTTCGTACCAGGACCAACGCTACCATCATCTCCCTCTTTCTCGGCTTCGTCGCTCGATCCGTCACCCGGGTCAGGCTCCTCTACATTTCGTAATGTGAGCGACGTGCCGCCAGGTGTGGGCGACCGGAGGCGCGGGTCGACCACATCCAGAGTCGAATCTGCCATGGTGTTGTTGTCGCGATACTCCCGTCCGTCATCAATTTGCTGTGCGATCGCCAGCGGAGGCTGAACGAAAGGGGCTGAGTCGCCGGCAAATTGTGCCCATATCCGAGTGGATTAGCAAGCGACCAAACGTAATTTTAGACCTGATACGTGGCAGTGCCAGCATGCAGAGAGAGACCAAATCGAGCCCGGCGCAGGCAGAGTGACATCAAATGGCATCCAAGACCTCCGAAAGGAGCAGCAAATTTTGCTTTCGGTCAAGTGGGCTGATGCAGTAAGACGCTCACCTGGCGCAAGCAGATCGCAAAATGTCGGAAGTCTTCGATTACTTTTAGAGTCTATGCAGCAGCAGTATTGATTTCACATTACCATAATTTGGTGGTACAATGGAACAAAAGGCATCACGGTCAGTTTTATTCTCTTATTTCTATCGGTCTTGGTTTGATATTTCACAACAAACAGCACTTCCATGTGGCAGATACACGCTCCTTTGGATATCCAAAATACCACGCAGTACCACAACTTTGCCAGCTCATCTCAGTTTCCACGGCCTGAACCAATCAGGTTCGGTAACACGAGAGCTTAGTGGCTCTTCCTCAGCGACACCAAATCCTCTGCATCAATTTGATGCAAGCATAGCAAATCCGCCCAGCGTTACCAAATGGCTCGAGACAGCGCACATTCCACGGATAGTTTGGTCCCGATCGTTCTTGGATAATTGCGCTCATCATTCCACTTTCATTCCTGTATCGTCCTTTATTTGATGTCGCAAGTTAACTTGTTGAGCTGAGCATCCATGCAACTCGCAGCGGCGGTCACATCCGTTCGAGTCGCTCTCAGCCAACCAAGAGGCATTCGTGAATGTTGCACTAGACGCCCTTGCCTTGAAGAGCGAATGAGTGAGGCTGGCTGACGGCTGCGCATGTACTGTAACTGTGCAGAATCAAGTTTCTGCGAGGAAATGCGGACAAAGATGAGGGATTACATTGATCCACTGTCGCGGCCAACCAGCAGCGTCGCGCAAGCATAATAGTGTCATGCGCGAGCAAATATGTTGCGATCAGCAGGACTTTCGTGTGCCTGCCATTGGTCCAGGGTGGGCTGACGTGGCAATGCCCAGGGAAACAGGGCGCAGCACATTTTGCAACACCTCAAGCCCAGCGCAATTATAATAGCTCGAATCAGCCAGCGCTCGCACTCAAAAAAGCATCATCCCCCCTCCATTTTGATTGTCATTCACCATCGCAACCATCGGTCATTTGCCTTCGACTGCACAGCTTTTGCTATCATAAAGTATCACCAATAACCTCCATCATAATGTCCTGCACTTCATCTCCATCCCGCTCTTCTTTGGGGGAGCAAACCATCTTCGCTTTCAGAGACCTATTCGTCCTTCCTTCTGATGGTACGTTCTGCCTTTCAAATCCATCATGTCTTCGCGCCCAACTAACATCATCCAGCAACTGCAGGAAGAACATCTGCTGCAGATGCCTCTCACTATGGCTGCACCTTTCCACCTGGAATTGGATCTCCCATCTACAGTCGAGCAGTGAACATTGGAGGTTAGCTTCTTCTCCACGATTCATGATCAAATTACAATGGAGACTGACTCTTCTGCCTATCAGCCACTCTCGATCTCCCTGTGAACAATGCCATTGTCGAAGGGATTGCAGACTGCCTCGATGAGCAGAGCAGCGAGACTTACTCATATGCTCCTTATCAATCCGACGATAAGGACTGGCTTCTCTTCAACAACTCCAACGAAGCGCTCCCAATCCTTGACAACGATGACTTCTTCATCGATGCCGATGCATGCGTTGACAGCCCTCCTGCGTACGAGCCTACAGCCAAGGTCGAGGAAGACAACGAGGACATCTCTCTAGATGATGTCCTCTCTTACGACCGCACCGAGCACGAGCACATCAACGAGGCTATCAACGACTTCGAGCTCCGCTCGCAAGATGGCTACATTCCAGCAGAGTTCTCGCAGTCGATCCAGCAAGAGACACTTCTTCAGCACTGGCAATACGACTATCAGCGCCACGAGTGGGTTGCACTCAAGTTCCATCAGCCTCCATACATCACGGAGCCATTATACAGTATTCCATACACCACGGCACACTGATAATCGCTCTATAAACACTCTCACGATAACATGATGATTTACATTGGGTACGGTGCAGCATTGCATGGAGTTCGGAGCATACCGATAGTTTAAAAGGATATACGGAACTAGATGGGCGTTGGCATGATGGATTTGATGAAGTCGATATTTATTATCGGGCATTGGGCGGTCCCATTTATCATCTTGGAGAAGCGAACAAGCGCATTTCTGCTTGAATCTAGTCTATAGAGGATATTATTTACGTTATGAATATGCATGTCAAATCCTTTTTCATTCCAAACTTTTCTCTTCTGAATGTCTTTCTATCACTTTGCGCGTTGTGACTCTCTGTGGCAGAACCCCTCATATCAGGCGGCAACTTTCGCACGACGCCCCCTACACTCTAGGCCTCTGCCCCTCATTTTCCAACCCTTCATGCCCCCCCTATGCCCTCGACGCCCTCTGCCCTTCGCGATCTGCCCTCGGATTTGCAAGCTGTGCATTATCAACCTGCAATACCAGCAATGGACTTCATGGCTTTCTTTGGCAATCATGCCTCGTTCCTCGATCCCAAAGCAGCAAAAAAAGTATCGGCCCATTGCCCCTCGCCAATATTGCGACAGGCTGTTTTGCCTTATAGTGTTCCAATGACCTAAAATAAGGGACACCCCCCACCCCCTATTTATCACCCGCCTCGCTTGGCGGAAAATGCAGAGCATTTATTTGATTGTCAACAGCCTCCATCTCTAATAAAGTTGTACATTGACACCCAGATGATCATACCGATGAGAAGTGCAATATCTGTTAACATCGGCTTGCTCATAGGGTGTTCTTCCTCCGCGTTCCTTACGTAGCTGTTATCACAACGAATTTTAAGATCGAAGCCCCCAGCTGCTGAGGGACTCTGCTGCAAACTCATCTTTTTCAGTCCTGGATGTTTTTGTTCTTTGATATACTGAGAAAACAGCTTTACCTCAAGCCCACAATTGAGCTTTCCCAGTGGGATTTTCTTCAAGTCTTGCAGCATGAAGCCCAAATTATTCCTCCATCTTGTCCTCTTCGCACTTCTCTCTGTCCCCGTTGAAGCACAACTTAGCGGTCCTGTAGGAACTACAAACTCGCCTGTCCCCAAAAATTCTGAGACGATATGCAATTTGCCGAACTATGGCGCGAATGCCGACAACAGAACGGATGTTGAGGATACCGTTACATCTGCGTTCGCAGCATGTAAGGCATGGGGGATCGTTACGGATGCTGTTTACTTTCTGGAATTGTGATCTGGCTATCGGTCAACTCAAGTCACCCTTACTCGCGGTACTCTGGATAACAAATGGTGATTGTGCAACGTCAACTTGGGAGACTCTGCCAGGAAGGTCAGGATGGGCTCTTCAGTATGTTCAGTTTGAAGTGTTCAATCAAGTCAGACCTTCCGAATTGCTGTGTGCATAAGAAAGTGAGCCCAGGTGATGTCAAATCTCCAGACTCGATGGAATGCTTTATCGCCCATCAACCGCATGCGTGCATATTATTGTTAGCAGCATGCGAACGATTTTGAGTTTTTCCCCCGAACCTCTTAGGGAGCTATCCAAGGATTCGCATACACATTTCGCCTCACGAACACTTACAGTTCTCGACTCATACACCCCATCAAAATCACAACGTTCAGTCTCCACGATAACAAGCTCGTCAAAATGCCAGCTTTGTGCGTTATCGTAGACAAATTCGTTGTTGAAAATATCTACTATAACTGGAGTGGGGGCTGTACGTTGGGATCGCTTGGAACGGGAACAGCTATCGAGAAGATCGAGTATAGCAACATACATTCATGGCAGAGTAACCAGATGATGATGATCGAGAGTATCGGTGGGTGTGGATACGTTCGCGGTTGCAAGTTCACACAATTCATCGGCTGGAGTAATGCATATGCGTTGGATATCAACGAGGCTTGGAGTCAGAGGAAGTGGATCCTGGGAAGGGAGTGAAGTTGTCGAACCTGACTTTTGCGCATTGGAAAGGTACCATGATTGATGCTGAGAGACCGAATATATACCGCTTCTGCTCAGATAAAGTGCCATGCACGGGTATCAATGTCGACGGTGTGAAAATCTGGACGGATTCGGGCGCGTCCATGAAAAAGGAATCTCCCCCAGAGTGCTTACGGAATTGGGAATTGGTTAAAATGTTGAACTGGAGGGGCTTATACTGTTACCCACACTGTGAGTCTTGTTCTCTTACGGTATATAGGGGCGAAGATGTATGATTATTTGAAAGCCGGGCTAGTTTTGAGCAGGAATATTAACCTACCGAGGGTCACCGCCGCCAGTTCGTTCCACGGTGTCGCAGCAAAAGAGTCGTTGCTGAAAGGGATGTGGTGGTGCAAATCATGTCATTTGCATGGACGGCGTCAGACCACGTACCAGATCGTGTCGTGATTGGAAAATATGAAAGACGTCAATCTAGTCAGCGACAACTGCCCAACGGCCTTAGCGAGGGAGACCAAAACAACAATCACAATCACAAGCGCATACGGACCGAGCCGTCATTGGCCTGTCTCCAGCATGCTAGGTGTCCTTGCTCAATTCCTCTATCCACCATCAAGTCATGTTGGTTTCAAAGCAGATAACAAGTTGGTAATCTCCAAACTCGTACAACCATTCACATTCTGCATGGTACTCGTATTTTTGTGGCACAGCGCTAAAGAAATGGTAGCCGAAGCCCATCCATTGGAGGACTTGAACAGGGTCAGCGTACCCACGACCCGCTGCGGCCAGGAAAGAAACGACACAAATAGCAGTCAGCCATGAAAGGGGTTACAAAGGCGGTCGTTGAAGATTATTTCGGATATGACGTGTTGCTTGAGATCTCCACATTACTTCTTCGTATGTCTTTCCCGCCAACCTCTTTTCCTCGAGAATGTTCATACCAAACACGTATAATCGATTCCGTTTTCAATGTTATCATCCACAACAAAGCCATTTTGCCCCTCGGCAAGCTTACGTTTGCTTGTCGGAGCTGTAATTCTATCTCTCATTCTCATTCAATTCTCCCTATCCTCGAAGCGTTGGCAAGTGGTTCCGGAAATATCGAAAAGCACCACTACCAGCAATAATCAAAATCCACTCTGTAGCAATATCACAGGCGCAGAACGGATAGCAATCACTGTCAAGACTGGTGCTACCGAGGCAGCCGAGAAGGTTCCAGTACAGTTGAGGACGTCTCTACGATGTGTACCCCTTGAGAATATCCTGTGGTTCTCTGATATGAACCAAGATATTGGGGACCATAGGCTGCATGACGCACTTGATACAATAGACCCGACAGTAAAAGATGGCAATGCGGACTTTGATATTTATCGCAAGCAGCAGGAACTACAAGATCCTTTGATGATTGCAAGTCAACTGAGAAACATGAAAGACTCCAGCGACTCGAGTAACTTGGCAGCATGGAAACTTGATAAGTAGTGAGTTTTTCTCAAAGAACATTCTTTCTTCTCCTTTCACATCATCTTCGCCTCCATCAGACAGCGCCGTTCGTTCACCCTTCCTTAGTACGGCAGTACTAACGCCGAGTTGTTCTGCAGCAAAAACATACATATCGTGGAGAAGAGCTGGGCTCTGAAGCCAGAAATGGACTGGTACTTCCATATTGACGCAGATACATACATCGTCTGGTCAAGTCTACTGTCATGGCTACCAACACTAGACCCCTTCAAGAAGTCATTCATAGGCTCGAAGGCCTACGATGGTGGGAAACCTTTTGCGCATGGTGGGAGTGGACTTCTCCTATCCGAAAAAGCTTCACACGAGCTTGTCGTCGTGCATAGAGGGACAGCAGCGCGTTGGGATCCTCAAATGGACAAGATTTCCTATGGAGATTCCCTACTGGCGCAAGCTTTGCAGGAATATGGTATACAAGTCACGAACTCGTTCCCCATGTTCAGTGGGGAGACCCCATCGACTTTATGGTTTCATTCCGGAGTCTGGTGCATGCCGATAATAACATTTCATCACGTCTCGGCTGCGGAATCGGAACAGTTGAGGTCATTTGAGGAGAATAGACTTAATCAAAATGTAAGTTTCAAACCCCGACATCTTTGGCACGAGGCTGATAACATCATTCCAGGCTCCTTTATTGTACTCCGAGTTGTTCAGAGACATGGTCTTCGACATGATACCTGACCACGACCTCGAAGGTTGGGACAACAGATCCGAGGGAACAACTATTCCCGATATTTTTTCAGCAGAAGACTGCAAGAAGGCCTGTGAAGGGCAGCACGACTGCATGCAATCCCTGTTCAAGGACAGCACTTGCGTTCTAGGGAAACTTGGAGAGATTGTGATGGGCAAGAAACACACAGCCCAGGATGGAGATAAGAAGTGGAAGAGTAGCTGGAACAAACCAAGAATCGCGGAATGGGCCTCGCGACAATCGAAATGCGAGACACTTACGTGGCCCAATCCCTAGGGAGAAGCCTGGTATGCATCCGAGATGGAAAGTAGCTAAAAGAACGCCTGTCGAACACAAATGCGAATAAAACTTCAAGAATTATATGATGGGTACCATCAAATTTCCTTGCATACAGAAAAAAGTATATACACAGTGCGTCAGTGCTCGCTTAAGGACCCGGGTCAGTAAGCTTCTAGGAGATTCAGGCAAAGCATCGACCAAGAAAAATCTAAAAGGAATGGACTGGCCTATCTTCTATGACATCTCGTCCAGATGTTATCTAGTGGTTCAACTTATCTGCAACAGATCGATGGTCTACAACCTAAAATGTATCTAGTAACTACTACACCAGGAACTAAGATGGCTGCCTGATCTATCACGATCCTTTCAGGATGTCAAATACAATTTTCATTTGTTGGCTGTTAATTTATATCATCATACAGCTAATGGTTGTTTGGGCGTCCACAAGCGGATGTATGCAGCGCTGCCAGGACGGCTGCGGCTTGTCGCTGACGCTTGGTCTGGCACAGCGGGGGTCATACGGGGTCGCCAACTGAACATCAAATAGGTCAACTCAACCTCTTCTGAATTTCAGATATATTCTTTTCCTCTCATTCTTGATTGAAGACACTGTACTCGCTAGAAACATTTCGCTGTTTACAGCATCTGTTACAATTTTATCTTTGGGAGTCCAGCAGGCTTGAAACCCCACTCAATCAACTTTTCGTTCATTGTATATTTGGAAGAACTTCAGATATATCGCAGGGATCGAGCCTGTCGATAAGGAATACAGGACAGATATCGATCGATAGAATGCCTAGCCAACGTTATGAAAGAGTGAGTAGATGATTGTGCTTTGTATAGAAGGGAGCCTCCGTCGGGTCCGTTCATGACCACCAGTGTCCGCTCCATTCTCCTGAATCATAGTCGAATTGGGACTTGAGAGGAGTCAGACTTGAACAATTTGCTGAAATATACCGTCAGATCCCTTTGAATTCTCCGTCGCTCGAGCGACTGGATGATATTTCCTCGTACAGCAGCGGCATTCCAAACACAGTTCCGCCATCCTTTAACTCCATTGAGCATTCATTCAGCAATTTGCCGCAACGTAATGATGGACGAGCACCACCGATCTTACCTCTCAATCAATATCCGAATGAGTCAACTCAAGCCTCTCAAGACAGATCGGAAACAGAAGGCGACGATGGAATAAGTCTGTGGGGAGGAACCAGTACCAGCGCAGCGACGAGCCGAGACTTCAAGGCTGCAAGGGACGATGCAGTTCTGCAGCTGATGAAGAGAGTCGAGGAACTTGAGATGAGACTAGATACCCAGGAAAGTGTATGTCCCTACCGCCATCCAGGCAGCACGATTAATTTTCCATAGCTCCTGTTACGCCGACTGTTGACGGACCGACAGAGCAAGAAAGGAAGGCGCGATGTTGACATCGAAGCGTTGGAGATTACACCGAGAAGAGAGTGTAATGCAGATGATAGAGGCAGTGCTATCGCCGTCTCCATCGGGATCATCTTGTTCTTGGCTTCTTTTTGGACGTTCTATGTTCTCGGCGTGAGGGTGAGACATTCAAGGACTTGAGTCGTGTGTAAGTTTACGAAGTTACACTGATACGATACCATCTCTGCAAAGGAAACTCAGTCAATTGAACCTTGATAGAATGATTGGATAGGTGAGGACAGCTCAGTGGAGGTCGAATGCAGCAAGACAGAGGAGAGCTTCGAATGGAATTCGTTGCTTGGTTGCTTGAACTGCACCATGCCCAAGCCGAGACAAATGGAAATTTTGAATCACTGTCGACTGATCACGGCAGAGACTGGCCTTGGCCTGGGCAGAGACTTATATGTGCTGAGATATAGTCGTTACTCTAGTTATCATGGTTCCATCAGACTTGTGACTGCCAAATTCCGGTGGCTTGGAAGCGGATATCTCCACCCTAACAGTGGAGGTCATCCACCAAGATCAATGCCCTTTCTGATAGCTGAGAATTACTGAACAATAATGATTCTTTATTCCAGAAAAATTGGAGTAGTGAGCGCCCACCAGCCCCAGCTTTTCGATCTTCATCGGGTCCGAGCATACGGTCTCGGCCCGCTCCTTGATCAAAAAATTCGGCCCCTCTAACCGGGCCTGCAACAAAATCCACATGTAAAAGGCCATCAACGGTCAGCCTCGGTCGAATTTTGCGCAAAGGCGATGCTAACAGACAAGCTTTGACAGTAATTTGGCAGTTGCACGGTTGTATCGTCCCTGCCGAGTAGATATTCCCTTCAAACTCGGAAGCTCCACTTCTTCAGCGTGCATGCCTGGAATATGAATGACACCTCTTGGCGATGGCCTGGTCGTTCGCACTGTTACCTTCCTGACTGGTAGGCGCAGCCGATATGCAACAAGGGCCAAACTGCAAGGTACCTTCGTACCCTACCAGCGCACATGGCAGAGCGGGGCATTTGCCCATCTCGATACGGACCTCGTGGTTTCCGAAGTCGTACGTTTTGTGTTTTGCGTTGCAGGATCTGTCACTCGCAGGGTGGTTGAATGGTAGAGAAGAGCGAACTCCTTCGTAACTACTCCCTGATGATTGGTGTGTCTGGATGATAGAAGCAGGGACATGTTTGAGTATAGATCGAGTGACCTGAGTTGCAAACAAGGGAACATTTCGTGTCTGCGTGTGGAAGATGAGGGGTCGTGAGCAGTTCAAAATTGAACATGAACACTCTAGTACAATACAGTTTATTTGAAAACAGATAGGTATCGCAATGCAACGCAACGCAGATGGAGGCCGTAAAGCATCTGGAAGTCTTTTCTTCGCCGCGAAACTCCTCGCAGAACCCCGTAAATTATTTGTACAAGAAACTCCAACTCCTACTCCCTGACGGGTTGCGCCACAGGCGACTTTCGTATCTATGTGACACTGATGTTGACGGTCTTCGTGATTCCTTTTTCCCGGCCTTGCATGGGAAGAATATCATCCAGAGAGTCCGCGTCTCCCTTGCTAGCAAAGTCCTCCTCACTTTGCGTATTGTGCGAACTCCTTCCCAGAACGCTCTTCGTTGGCTGGCTGCGTGTCGTAACTCGTACATTGTATTTCGATCCCCGAGTCTGACCTGGCAGACTGTTCATCCCGATCGCGTCTTCTTGCATGTAGTATTTATGCCGCTGTGCATTCGAGCTTGATGTGGCGCGTGTACGAAGGTCGAGCATGGACTTGAAGAGTGGACGGAGCGCGGGCAGAGAGGCTGCGAGTAGACCGACGTAGAGTTCAATAGCGTTCCAGATACTGTATCTGTCATCTCTAGTAGAATCTGGGTCACTGAACACCTTGACCTGGATCGTAGTTTTGACGATAGAGCAGACGCATGCGCTATCATCTCATCAGTGAATATTCGGAGTCCAAAGTGGGAAGCGAAACTCACAAGTATCCCAGAGAGAGAATGGCGATGAGCGAGATCTTTGTCCGCAAATTGACCTGCAGTTTCCACACGATTGGAATCGGAAGAGACGCGAACAACACGTCTGTAATGATATTGACAACTGTGACAGTCAGTTCCCATCCCTTTGCAAGCTGATAATTGAATATGCTTACTACTGTTGAACAAGCCCTGGGTGATATGTTAGCCGGGGTATCTGGGATACTCCTTACAATAGAGGATTCGGTACTCACAATATTGGTAAATGTGTCTAGGGAGAAACATTTTGCATTTGGCTCACTCGCTCTGTCCCAGCTGGCGCGGATTGGTATGCATGAAAACGCGATGGTCTGTAGAAAGTCAGAGACTTGAAGACGAGCTGCCTTTTCCCGTCTAAGGGAACAGGAACAATAGGACTAGAATGCCTTACCCCCGCACTGCTTAAAGTGAAAGCACACAAGAACGCTTTAAATGTCAGTCTTGTCCGTTGTTCTGGATTTTCGACCTGGAATGGCTACTTACCGATAACACAATAGAGGAAGATCTTGTGAGCTTTCCCAGGTGCCAATCGCAATAAGAAGAATGCGACGGAGAGTTTTACAAGGGATATCCCGACTGTGACAATGATCGAATGAAAGTAAGTCCAGTGGGATAGCCTGATAGACTCGTCGGGCCTGATTGACTTCATGTGCATTCCCTTCCCATTGTGTGTTTCCCCAACGAAACAAGTGAAGACTCCAACACCACAAAGAGTCGCAGCAAGAATGAGCCAGTCGTCAGTGCCCAATGTCTTTAGCATTACAGCCCGGACATAAAACCTCGCCGCCATTACCAGTACGGCAGCACCACAGAAGACTCCATTGACAGCGAGAATCGAGGGTGCGTTTGTCGAGCGGTCAACAGGTCCCGTTGATACCGTTGGATCCATCTCGAATATCGAAAGCTTATCGAGTTCAATTTCCAACAAGCTGGTCGAGCTTTGCCGATCCGATCCTGTAGAAAGAACAAGAAGTAGATCACCTTGCACAGGTTGTGGCGTGGGTTTGTGGGATGCGACCTGTGGGGTATCCCCTTCATATAATCTTCATACACCAGGACCGAAGCGACATGGAAAGCTCTAATGTTCTAAACAGTTTCTGTGTCTTCAGGCCGTCGTTCTCCTGGTAGCCATGTGGCACCGTACCAAGATTTGTGCAGTGCAATCTCACAAGGGGAAAGATGGACAAGAACAGAGACGGTTGCTACACATAAACGTTTAAGGAGAACGCCACCGACGCCTCACCCTTGTTCGATTTCCTAGTTGAGCTTGAAGTAACGGCATTTTCAGACCTACTTCCGAGGCTCGCGAAGGTTTTCATTGGAAGAATATTTCCGCTACACACTGGAAGGGCTTCATAACTCAACACAGCCAACCGTGGGAAGTGCCAGCAACTCCACTCTGCAGTACATGCCGTTCCTGAATTTCTGTAACTTGGAACGCTACTGCAGCTAAGAAATAGCTCGGGTGTGAAGAAGTGGGTGTCTCTTCTACGTTTGACACTTCAAGGATTGCCCTGCACTTTGCACAAGTCTGATAGGATTGGATAATATGTTTGAAGCAAAGCTTTCTATATGATCAGCGAATACTCGATCTGCTGGTTCATCTGAAATGTTGACTTGATCTTTGGTCGACCACGCTGGGATCCAATTTAGTATAAGGGGTGATGAAGCAAAATCTCGCACAGATGTGAGATACGAAGGCCTGGTTAGAAATCGCACATGTCTCAACGAGGGATTTCACCTCTTCAGGGCTTTCCAAAGCTGGCACGGCACACCGGATCGCTTATCATCTGAATTCGTCTTCAAGCGAAGTTTTCGTGACAGCGGGAATCGAGGCCTCGCTTGTTCGCTGTTCGATGGAAGGGTCTGATCGTCTGCGCAGCATGTCAATCCTTGAATCCGAAATCTAGTGAGGCCAGCTACAGATTATTGGATGAAGATAATTCGCTTCGGACAATCCTGGGACGATTCGACGGTGCGATTGGAGGCGTATCTAACGGAAGGGCTTTAGTCCCTGTGTACTCGACTGAGGCGGATGAAGATCCGGCGAACACATAAAGGTAAATCCCAGTAAAGTATCTTTGGACAGGGTTCTTGACGTACTGAAAATCTGCACTTTCTCCCATTTGAGCACCACACTCACAGACTCATCAACTTTCCAAGTCTTGTCTGAATCAGCCAGCAATTTGTTTACTTTGTTTCCTAGAGCTACGAACACCGTGATCGATTCACGATGTAACCATTAATCGCGGATACAAGATGGGCGAGGTGGGTCAGGAGTGAAAATAAGGTAGGGGTGGATATTGGTGCGGGTAAAGTCTCTTTTATGGTCCATCTCATCCAAACAAGCCCGGGGAGCTTCACTCAACCCAATCATCGCTTTTTAAACTGTGGACACAAAAGCAGAAGCGATGGGCAGGGCCCGCTCCGCCCGCGTGCGGCCCCCTTTTCCTCGGCTGAGAGGGGCGATGAAGAAATGGATCTGGAAGCGAGAAACATATCAGAGCCCCTCTGCCCTTCTCCACTCCTAATTGTTATCATTGCATGATTGCAGGTTCCATACTTTGCACCTTCCAAACACAGCGTTTGGAGCAAGAATCACACCTCGTGGGCAGAACGTGGGTAATACGATAGATAGGAAATGATCGAAAGCTTAGCCATGAAATAGGTATTGCGGGACTTTGCTTGAATCCATTCTCCGAACCGACATCAGACTATCAAAATGGTGCATGGGCTAGTCCCGGAGCAACGAAACGGTCTCGAGACTTTTTGACAAGTCACTGAGTTTTAGGTAAATCTAGGAATAGTTTGAAGAGGGAGGCTTTGAGCTGAAGGATGGTTTGACAAGTGACAAGGCCACTAAACATCGTCCCCGAACCCTCGTTTTGAAGGCGGGACGGACGGCTGGGAATCTAGTGCTAGCTTGCATGACTGTCAGACCAATTAATTTTCACTTGCATATGGTGTCTTCATCCCCACTCGAGCTTTCGGTACATTCGGGTTAGGGCTTCTATGGTACCCCTGAACAAAAACCTTCGGGTCATTGGTCGGATAGATGAAATGTTGCGTTGCATGAAGATATGCTAGGCACCCCAGTGCATACATGGAAACATTTTTGGCTGTCAGGCTCTTCTGGTCCTTCCAATCCTTCTAATCTGCGTTCCTTCGAGGTCCACAGTCCCGGTGGCGTTTGCCATTCCTGTCCCGGACTATTGGCTTGAAGGTGGATTGGATACCCAGCTCGACTCGAATGGAGGCACCAATATCCGGCAGTTTTTCATGCCTATCTTCTTGCACGAAGGCGACTGGGGTGCCACGAGGTTCAAATACTGCTCGATTTCGCTCATGCAATCTTCAGGAGCAGACGCCAACTCGATAACTTTTAAGTTTCAAGTTAATAGGATCTTTACCGGTTCTATTCCAAGCCTTCTAGCGTTTCGTACTTTGCAGTCATGTTCTTCCAATTTTCGGCTGTGGTGGCGCCTCTGTTGTTGGCCTCCTCCGCATCAGCAGCCACCTTCACACCTGCTTCCACCACTGCCACTGATCTGTTGGCTGGCAAGGGTCTTCTGAACCTTGCCATTTACCAGATCGGTCAGGCTATTCAAGGCAAAACACAGACATGCAACCTTGGAAATGCTGCTGTCAGACGAGAATGGTGAGCCTCAACATCAAGCATTTCATGGAATTCCAGGACGCTCATATCTGAACAGGTCAACACTTCTTCCTTCTGAGAGAAAAGCATACACCGATGCCGTCCTGTGCCTGCAGTCAAAACCTGCGAGAACCAATCAGACACTCGTTCCAGGAGCCAAGTCAAGGTAAGTGAGACTACCTTCATACGTGGCGATCCTGCTAACCATCTTTAAGATACGATGATTTTGTTTGGACTCACATCGAGCAAACACTAACAATTCACGGAACTGTAAGTCATTTCTGGAATCGGCTCGTCAATATTCACGTACTCATTGTGACATAGGCCAACTTCCTATCATGGCACAGATATTTCGTCTGGACCTATGAGCAAGCACTCAGAAACGAGTGTGGATACAAGGGTTACCAACCAGTAAGTTATCCAATACAGCTCTGAAACAGGAACGCCTGAGCTAACACTGAACAGTACTGGGTATGATTTACCTCTTTCCGTCAAAATCCGGATATCCGAAAGAACAAGTGACTAACAGGATTGCGTAGAACTGGGGCAAGACTGCCTTCGATCCTATCAACTCACCAGTCTTCGACGGCTCAGACTCTTCCATCGGCGGCAATGGCGACTACGCACCACACAACTGCACCAATGGTCTCCCAACTGGTCTTAATTGTATCCCTGCCGGCGCCGGTGGTGGGTGTGTTACCAAAGGCCCATTCAAGAAGTAAGTTGAATCGCTGTCAGCCGCCCCTGAAATTCGCTAACATCATACTCAGCATGAAAGTAAACCTCGGTCCCGTCTCCCCAACTCTTGCCATCGAGGGTCTCACTGCAAGCTTCCCTGGCTCAGACTACAACCCACGTTGTCTCCGCCGCGACGTCTCTCCATGGGTTTCCTCCCGCTGGTCAACCGACAAGAACTCCTCCGATCTCATCACCGACAACACCGACATCGGCAGCTTTCAAACCGTCATGCAAGGAGACTTCGCAACCGGATTCTACGGCGTGCACACTGCCGGTCACTTCACCATTGGTGGTGACCCAGGTGGAGATATCTTCGTTTCTCCAGGAGACCCAGCATTCTGGATTCACCACGCTCAAATCGATCGTACTTGGTGGATCTGGCAAAATCAGGATATCAAGAACAGACAGAACGCCATTGCTGGAACCATCACCCTGAACAACAGCCCGCCAAGCAGAGATGGAACACTTCAGGATACCATTACCTTGGGCGTCAATGGTCCTGATACTACCATCGGTGCCATGATGTCTACGCAAGCTGGACCTCTCTGCTACATTTATGTGTAGTTCTTGGTGCATCGTTTCGTGGGATTGGCGACTGTATATAACTAGAAAGCCAGCCTTCGTCTTGCATATCATAATAATACATACCAGCTGTTGGGAATTCCCTAGCTTGATAAATTCTTCCCCATTGATACTCATCTGCCATGTTTGCAATAAACACGACGTCGAAATATCGTTTAAGCTTTCACGATGCTTTTTGATGCATGCTGGCTGAAACTCTCTCCCCCACAACGCCCACATGAATAACTGGATAAATATGTCCCAGTTCCGGCAGACAAACAAATCTCTCAAATCACCTCATGCGGCCTCCATCACGGAGGTCTTTCCGAAGACCCTGCCAAGTGGCCATCTTTCTCAAATCATCTCATCTTTCTCCATTGCGACGATCATTAAGCTCGCGAATCTCCAAATCGATCTCACATGGTAGATCAACAGATCTCACGAACCATAACCTCCACTCGCCCACAACTGCACCAGGTCCTCCACTCTTGGCAAAAACGCAAATCAGGGTCCCCCCATCGGCTCATTCCCACATAGCTTCGCTTCATTCGCTAACAATCCGAACTTCGACGAGCACTTCCCTCATCAATCCCCGCTAAGAATTTTGATGCCCAACATCCCGTTCCAACACTCGGTACATGTCACTAACTCTGAAGTGATAAGTCTCGTCGATCACAATGCAGCCGCGAATTATTCCAGCAATCTAGTGATAAAGCTAACTTCTGCACGAGAAGCTGAAAGCAGTCTTCGCATCTTCCACACGACACGGCACGGGTGCAGCTCATCCGCACCGCCATTTCATTGCTTCGGTACCGAACAAGGACAAGGATTTGAAGACAATGTCGATCACTTAAGCTTCAAATCTAACTAGCTCCTCCAAATGCATCGCAGATTTGATTTGCGATCCAGGTGTGAAAATCCGTCTTCTTCCGAAGCTTCATTCGCGTTATCTACCGGAAAGGTAGCGAGATCGACGTGCACTCGGTCTTTCGGGTTTTGCTTCATTTCCTCCCCGGTAGACATCGTCTTGAGGCGATGGTTTTGGGAAAGATACTGTAAGTACGTTTCCAGCATAGGCTCTCTACATATCAGAACGAATAATGCATAGAGCTAGTTAATTGAGATCTAATCTTTGCTCTCGTTGTTCTGTTGGGAAATGTGCCTTTAGGTGCATACTGAGTGAGAATCCCTGGACCCTTGACTAGAATCTCGCCGCTGTCGCCATTGGACAGCTTGATGACTACTCCAGGTAAAGGTATACTTCCGATGCATCTCTGCGGTAGCAATGTCAGCTGTTGTATTACTGACCTTCCATTTTGACTGGTCTCGATTCACTGACATGTAGACATGGAGCACCCGGCTCACTAGTCATAACTGTTCCACCCAGCTCTGTCGCCGCGTAGACAACGCGAATAGAAAACCCAGTGAGTCGTTCCCAGAATTCCGCAGTGAATGTTTCTAAAGGCGACACTCCGCACTCCATATGCCGGAGCTTGGACGCTCCATCGAGGTAGGTTTTTATGTTTCTCAGTGGAGAGTTTTGTGATCATGTTGATGTAATGATCTTGCATTTCTCTGAAGCCTGGCGAAGAAAGACAGAGGTGCGTGATATTGCCTTCCTTGAGATTTCCCCAAATCTCGGTAGCCGAAGCAGGAGCATGTCTTGTGAAATGGATCTTTCCACCCCGTAGGATTTGGAGAATGGCTCGAGAAGCTCCGCCAATCCATTGTAACGGCCTGCACGCCAGGTGTACAATGTCGTATCTGAGGGAAGGTCGGCATAAAACCTGTGGGGAGGAATTGCAGCTCCCTTCGGTTTGTCAGTTGTCCCTGATGTGAAGGTAATCAAGCATGGTCTTTCAGGTGGGATGATCATATTCTTGTCGATGACGATCTGTTCTTGCAGATATGGCGTAGAATATCTCGGCGATCTCGTCATGAGTATGACATGAATTGACAAGGAGCTTCTGGCACTTCCCTTGAGTGAGCAGGCCAATTCGGCCGTCAGAGGTTCGGCCAGAAGGTAAGTTGCATTACACTGCTGCAAATTATGGAGATTATTGTGACGGAATAGTCCTGTTGCTAGATCTGGTCAGCTTGTTTTCGATTCGATAGTATATTTATACTCACATAAAGGGACGCAACTGCCACCAATTGATAAGATGGCGAAGAATGAAACCAGAAAGTAATACCCGCCAGAGGTCAATGTGCCAAAGGATCTCATGAAGATCAGGATATCTCTGTCGTCGAACCAATGGGAAGAAAGCTGCTGCCGGAGGAGTCTCCTTATATTAACAACGTCGCTGATAAGGTCCCCATATCCTGCTTCAATTCCGTGCTCATCGTAGATACGTATGCCGGATATGTCACGCGCGAGCTGGGTGGGCTAGACGGGTGAAAATCGGATCATTTGGGAAGTTGTCAATTTTGTAAGCAGATTGATCCATAATGATAGAGCTCCTACAAGTTATTCATCGAGGCTCTACCAAAGCTCGATCGAATCTAAGGGAGTGAAAAGCTTCGTCCTTTAACAAATTTGAGACATCGTGGCCTTCGCGTAAGGTTGTACGAATCACTCTAGTAGTACGGTTTGACGTCCGCACCCTGTATAGACGTTTAGCAGAGGGTATCAATCCATGCCGTCTATTGAAAGAGTACTCCCAACACTTTGCTAGTATGGTAGGTAGGTTCTGGAAATGTTGGCCGAAAGCAGATTGTGAGTAACACGACGCAGTAAGCGAGTAGCTACAACAACCCACCGGATAGTCCAACCTCCCCTTCCTCCAACGGCTGTTTCGTCTCGCGTACCGAGGGCCAGCTGGCTGAGTTACACTCTCTTTGAATAATTGGACACGACATGAATCATTACCACGGAGAAGAATGGGACACCCTGTATCTGGAGAGGGAACGGGATCCCTGCTCTCATTAAAAGCATGCCATTTCACCAACAGATCAGTAGACAGAGGAAGGAATGTCATCCAATTCCTGCTATGCTACAAGTATATCACATACAATAAGATGTGGATTATGGAATAGAATAGTAGGTAGAGCTAACTCTACCGTCCATTTCTCACTCCAACTCACGTCCGCACCATCATGTCACAAAGCTGGATCTACCACAATTACTCCTTTCACCTATAATACCTTCTCTTGTCTCATGCATTATCCAAGAACGATTTGCGCCACGAAAATGCTTGATCCGAAATGTGTAGACTTCGCATTGTATTGTTTTGATTGAGTGATATCGATTCGATCCGCTAACGCCTGCTATGCTCGCCTTGCTTCGCCTCGCACTCGTCCAATCGATCGATCGACGATGATTCGCAAATCGCAAAAAGAAAATTATCTCCAACCATCGTACAACTACCAGCATAACCCGGACCAAGCTCTGACCGAACAGATGCACTGGTTTAGAATGCATATATCTTCTTCTTGTTCTTCAGTGTCCTCCAAATTTGCGCCTCTCGCTCCAATTTAATTCTACCGACGGACTCTCTTGTCGTGACCACTTCGAGATTCCATGCCGCCCTCGTCACTGCGTCGCTTTCGACCACTGCCGCCATCCTCTCTTCCTCGCCCGTCTCGACGCTCCTCACCACTGCCTCGAAGATCGCCGCTGCTACGAGTGTCTCGGCTGCTTCGGCCACTTCCTCCTCTCTCGTTACCTCGCTCGCCTCGCTCGTGTCCACGCTCTGCTCCGCGCTCGCCAGTCCAAGAGGAGTTGGGATCACGAGTGACATCTCGCTCTCTACCATCGCGGCGGCTGCTATCCGTGTCGCGGTCTCCACGCTCACGATCTCTACCACTTTCTCTACCTACCGCTGACTCTCTGCCGGCCATCAGATCCCGTGTTGGAGCTGGTGATGACTTGCTCTGGTGCCTATCCTTCTCTGGATCCCTCCGATCACTACGGTCCCGGTATTCGCTTCTCTGGCTACGCTCATCTTCAGGGGCGCCACGCTTCGATTCACGTTCGCGTCCTGGACTTCTCGAGCTTCGGCGGCTTTTACCTGAGCGTTCTCTTCTCCCACTGCGATCTCGATCGCGCTCCTCATTCGGCGCATCGGATCCAGTAATCAGATCAGCACGTGCAGGATTGATGAGATCTCTGCCAGGATCTCTTGCAGTCTCCTGTCGAGCAGGTGGTAGCCCGGGCGGAGGGGGCGGAATTGGCAACGACGGTGTTGGTGGACCTGAATTGGGTGTCTCAGGACCCATGCCGGAGCTCATTCTCCCGCGACCACGAACATTGACTCTATCAGGGGTGTTCTGTTGTCCAGCTTGCTGCAGCATGGTATTGATACCAGCAAGCTGTCGTCTACCGCCACGAGCAGCGCGCTCTGTCGCTGATGCTGGACCAGTAGGCGCAGCAAATCCATTTGGGCCGGGATGAACAGGACTCGCTTGAGAGCCTTTGGGCCCAGATGGCGGGACTGAAGTTGCCAAAGGTGGCACATTAGGTCTCGAGCGGTTGTTGCTGTTGCTGTTCATCTGCGACGGAGATTGAGGCTTGACCGCATCTTCACTGCCGAATGCGCGCAGTCTGTCTGGGTGTATTGGGGCAGCTGGTTGAGGAGCTGCCTGGGTCTGGACGTGCGGCTGAGAGACAGGACCTCCTAGTTGCTTCAGTCGGTCTGGATGGATCGCAGATGCCGGAGATGGTGTCACTGGTGTAGCGGGATTTGCATTAGGGCCGGAAGCAGCAGATGATGCGTCGAATTGGCCTGACACGGACCGTCTTGGATGACGGCCCCCGGATGGACCTGTAGGTGGCTGCTTTTCTGGTGTCAGGGGGCGAGGCAACTCTCCAGATCTTGCATTCGGACGTGGTGGTACCGGAGCATTTCCTATGCGGTTACCACGACTGTTTCGGTCTCGCGGTCCGGAAGGGATGTCCTGCGAAGGTGCCGAGAGACGACCAAAGTTGGGATCTGGCTGTGGTCTGCTCACAGCATTTAATCGCCCATGATCGGGGTCTAGAGATCTGGGCGGCGGTTGACTGGGCTGGAAGCCTGGCCTATCATGTGGACCGCCTCGCTCTCTATCCATGGGTCTATCACTTCGTGGGCCTGCTGGTGGTGGCTGGGCATCTTCAACACGCCCACGCGGAGAGTTGTAAGACTCTGGAGGATTTCGTGATGATCTAGAGTCTGTGTGCTCTTTATCAGCCCCATGTCTTCGAGGTGACTGAGGTCTTGAAGAAACTCTATCTCTAGGCTCCTCCCTACCCCGTCGAGGTGAGTTGGACCGCGAGGGATTCTTGTCGGCAGAAATTAGTGCAGCCCTCTCTGGATTGATGAGCTCTTGTCGTTCTGGGTTAACAGCTGGCAATTTTTCCGAAGTGGCGGCAGGCGTACGGTCCGATGACTGTCCAGAAGGTCTAGGAGGTGGCATATCGCGGGATAAGCGACCGCTATCAACTTCCCTCTCCCTAGCAGTACGCTCGATCTTGTCACGAGCTGAGTCAGCTGTCCATCGAGGAGGATCCGGTCGAACTCGCTCGCGGTCTGGAGCGGGCATCCTATCCGAGGATCGTCCAAACTCTCTCGATGCGATTTCCGGCGCACGTCTGTCAGTGCCGGGAAAGTCGCGAGGTCTGTCCCCGGGTCTATCACCAAGTCTCTCGCTTGGTCGGTCTCCGGGCCTGCCGCTTGGACGATCTAATCTTGGATCTTGGAGGCGGGAGTCTCGCCCATCTCTTCTATCGCCATGGCGAGGGTGTCTGTCGAGTAAATCCCGGCTAGGGAATGGTGCGTCGGGACGACTTGGTAGATTGGGGCTGCCTCTATCAAGTAGCGACGTTGGAGGAGCATTTCTACCTATTTCCGGGCGAGATGGAACATTTGCCGGCGTTGACTGCAATGCTTTTGCTGCCTTGAATCGATCACGTTCGGCAAGCACATCTATCTTCTTCGATTCCATGGCTGCGGCTGGTGGAAGTGGTCGCTTTGTAATCCGTGCATTTTCTGTTGAGTCGCTTGACTTTGTCGCAGCTCGGGAAGTCTTCGCATCATCAACTTCGCCATCCTCAACCTCTGCCGGACCTGGAACCTTGGGGGTAGAAACGCCTTGGGAACTGCTCTATGTTAGCAAAGTTATTCAGTATGGGGTTGTTTGGACTAACCTGGCTCGAGAACCAGGTTTGAACTCTGGAGCAGTAGGCTTCAAGAGGGACTTCGCAGCTGATTTACCGCCTTCTTGGCTTGCATTTGCCGAGTCGTTCTGGGAGGTGATCAGTCAAGTAACAGAAGTGGAGGGTCTTTCAACATACTGCAAGGTGAGCCATAGAACCAACGTGACCAAATGCTTGCACCATGACCCATTTTGGTTCTCTCTTCTTTAATTGAACCAAGACTGCGTTGCCTGTGAGTGATAAGTCTTCGCGTGTTCCCTTTTCTCTGGCTGCAATGATCTCCAGCTGCTCCAAAATTTTGGTGCCATGGAAATTAATGGCAGGGAAGACCTCAACAACGGATTTCAAGACTGTAATCGCATTTCGAATATGCATCCACTCAGTTCCACCCAAGCAATCTCGGATGGCTGTGTTCAAGGCTGTGTGCCAGCGCAGAAGGAGACTCTTAAATCCATTGTCCCCATCGTAAGCGACCAGACCCTTTGGCTTGCCGTTGTCATCAAGAGCCTTTGCAAAACCAGGGAGATTTCCGCCAGTGCCCCAGGCTTCTTTCTCAAAGACAGCTGAGTCCGCATGCCATCGAGATAGATCCGTAAGAACGAGTCTGAGGAACCGTCCTAAGTTCTCAGCTTCACGAACGGTGCATGCGAATATGATCGCACGGAGACGATTAGCTCGGAAGATCTGACTGTATAGCGCCAATGTTCGAAAGTATGGAACACCATTTTCGTGGAGAAACTTGACCATCCTGAAACAGTATTCGGAATCACTTGGAGATAATAGGAGGCGAGGGAGTAGGCATTTTTCGAGGAATGCCTCCATAGCAAAGTTTGGATTGAGAGTCTTGCTGAACCAAAGCGACTTGGTTTTGAGAAGACGAACCTTCTTCTGGCTGAAATTGTTTAGTGCTTCTTTGAATTCGGCAATCAATTTGTCCCGAGTCGAGGAAAGATGCTTCTTCTTGGTCTCTTTGGCTGCTACTCCGGTTCTGCTCATGTCTGTTCTGTCTTTGGCCAATTCCGATATTTCTGTGACCAGCCGCGAGATTTCGGTTTCATAGCTGTTATTAGGAAGAGCCAAATCGCCAAGTGATGAGACCCAGAAAGTGACATACAGTTCGGGACTCAAAGATTTGAAGGATCCCTCTGGCAGAACAGTCTGTACGGTCTCAATAATAGGTTCGAGAATCTTGTGAAATGGATCGCTCTTGAGTGATGGTGGGCTTTCTTCCTTCACATCCACCATTTGAGCATCTTCCTGGGCAGCATCTCCGTTGACAAGCTTCGAGCTGTCAGTCTCTTCGCCATTCATTTGCTTTGCATCTGCCATGCCGATGTCGCCTTCCGCATCGGCCAATGTCGTTGAGGGAATTGCCACACCGGGAAGAGCTTTCGTCGTACCATTCAAGATTGGAGAAGCGGCATTGGACCTACGATGGGCAAGACTTGGTCGTCCTATAAAGAATGCAAGTCCAGGATCCAGACCAAAATCTTTGAGGAGCTCCGGAATTCCAGGGACTTGTCGATCGAATTCTTCAACCGAAAGGTTGCTACGAAGCAGCTCGAGATATTGTGATAGCGCCTCTTGTGTGTCGTCCATCATCGTTGCCAGTAGCTTGATGTGTGCATCGGCATCTGCGATCTTGTAAATTGCTGCTTGTCGATGCTGTGCGATAGATATGAGCAGCTCTCCAGAAAGATTCGACTCGTTCAAAGCTCTCATGAGTCGTTGTGAGGTCTTCGTAGATTCGAAACGCTTGTCGTATAGTGTGATGAGCGTATGCTTTCTCAGCTCTTCGCCGCCTGTCATGGCATGAATTTGAGCATTTGTGAAGTCGGTATCGGGCACGATGCCGGACATCTGAGCAATTAGCTCTTTCAAAATGACCAGATCTGTAGAATTGCCGCGATATAACTGATCAGCGACGTATCGGAGAATAGGCGAAAGGTTCAAGATCGAGTAGCGTTTGTAGACTTTGCCTGAGAACCTCGACAGAGCTAACAACCATCGGCTGGGGAGCAGCGCGAATTCGGCATTAGTTCGATTTCTGTCTTTGCCCCCAAGCGCGCTCATGAGTGACCAAACTAGGACATCGTAACCAAGACTGGTGAAGTGCTTTGCGCACTCAACCACCACTTCAGTCAAGTTATTATATGACTCGATCTGACTCAAGGCAATACCAAACACAATCCCGGGAGACGAATAGGCAATCTTCGCGAGTGCTCGTGCCATAGGTGACACATTAATTTTGCTGATACGCTTCATGGTGCTTAAGGTCTCCAGTTTTGTTCGTGCAAAAGCCGCCTTTATCGCAGGAAGACGAGAAGTCTGGCCTTCAAACCATTCGGCATAGACTGAGTACCGGACGGCAACAGGGTAGAGCTTCAGTAGAGCCCAGACCTCGCTGACCAATGCAGAGTTAGCATTGGTCAGACTGAGAGCTGGAACAAGAAGTCTTTTGAGCAAATCTTGCCATCTATCAAAATTTTCTTTTGCGCGGTCGGTTCTGAGACTGTCGATTCCGATTCTCGTAATCTTCGACAGCAAAGTAGCATCTTTTCCGATGTTGACACCCGAAAGGTTAAGAAATGTACCGCAGAGCACGAAAAGATCGTCGACATTTCGGCAAACGGGGATATCGTCAGCCCATTCGTCCCAATAAAACCGATATGAGGTGCTTTCATTGGTGTCGTGCTTATCCGGAAACGGCCATCGAAGTTGCTTCTTGACAGGTAGTTGGGCGAGGCGTACTTGCCCTTTTGGCACTCCACTCTGGTCTGGTTCCGCAACCTTTTTCGTCGGACACTCCACGTCTTCCGCATTTGTAGCCACGGGCTTGACTTCATCGTACAAATCTTTGACAGAGTGATGCAAAATGCGGTTGATTAGAGGAATGAGCTCGGGATATGCCTCGGGAAGCCATGGGAAGCGACCAAGCATGAAAAGAGATTCTGGAATGGCGCCTATCGTCAAAAGACATACCAGAAGTTGAACTTTCTGGTCTTGCGGCTCTTTTGCCTTGTCCTTCTCCAGTGGTTCGGTGGTCGGCTTAGCAACTGGGTCGGATTTTGAGGACGCAGCTTCTCGTGTTCTGCCGCCATTCTTCGGGTCATCATCCGTCAGAGCGCCAGCCATCGTCAGCGCGTTTGTTGCTCCACCACCAGGTCGGCTCAGCTTCTCCTTCTCGGCAAGTTCTTGCTGCCGCGCTTCTCTTACGGCTGGCATATTCTCGTCCAGTGGCCAGAGATGAGGATACAGATCTCGCAAGGATATGAAGCCGATTTTGATCAGCAGCGCCGTTAAGTAAATGAGATTGGCGGGTAGTGTATCTTCGTCATCGCGAGCTTCAGATGTGTAGAAGCGTAACTTGAAGCCCAGAAGCTGAGCTGCAACTCGGTTCCCAGAAGGCGGTAGAGTTCCGGTATGTTTGATCCATTCGCGATCGGCATCAGACTCGTCATCGACCGAGACACTGTTGTCCAAGGCCTGCTGTTTTGTCTCATCATCAACGGCGCGCCGACCGCCGACCTCGAAATATGTGTCCAAACCAACATCGCGAGCGCGGTCCCAAAACAGAGCATCACGAGCAATTCGCTGTTGCTTGGAAAGTTCTTCCTCTTCAGGAGTCGTCATCCATCCTTGGGAGCTCGGGAGGGCCCAATTCGGAAGCCCACTATGTTTCTCCCCATCAATTTCGCCGTGTCGAGGCCACCAAGAACTAACCCGTAGGAGCTTAATGAAGAATCGGAAGTGCTTGATCAGAACAGCAGCAAAGACATCCAATGTGATATCCAGGACTCGTCCAACATCCAAATCGAACGTCCCAATCAAGCCTTTGACTCTCTCGAATGCCTCCTCTACCACCTCGCCTGACGGTGGTTCGCTTCCACTCGTTGTGAACAGCTCCGTAACAAGTTTCGAGTATCCCTCTGTCTCTTCTCGTAACAAATTATAGTTGCCCTGTCGATACAGTTGATTGGTAGCTTTTCGAACAGCCATACGCTTGAATGTGTCCTTGGTAAGTCCGAGAGCCTCCAGGACATCGTTGTCGAAATTAAGTCGCATGAGGTCCGGCGATATTTCCGTCGCTATCACAAATGGCGTCAAGGCCGGGGTTTTTGTGCCATCTTCTAGCATCATCGATAGTATATCGAGGAAAAGAACGGGCGCATTGAAACTTGGTATTGTTCCATCCGCAACTGTGGATTCAGGTTCCAGGATATCCTTCACGCATGTACCAGCAACTGTCGGATCGATGCGCCCATCCACAGTCGCCCGAATGAGCTCTTGGAAGATGGAGGATAGATCTGTCGTATCCTCATCTTGAATAGCTTGTCTGCCTGCGCTCGTCACTTCCCGAGACTTTGTAACCCATGCCGCGAGTCGCTCTTCGGTTAGAAAGGTATAGTCAAATGGAGTGGGATCAGGTCTGAGTATAGGAGTGGCATTTTCGGTAGTGGGTGTGTTAGCTGTAGGTGTTGGAGCTGCGCTCACAGGTCGAGGAGGGGGAGGGGACATAGGACCAGGTGTGGGCGTCGATCTGCCAGGACCAGGAATATTTAGCTTGTTCGGATTGTCGCGAGCATCGTTTCTTCGACCTCCTCTGCCTCCGCCTGCACCTCCTTGGCCTCCACGACTCGACCTTCTGCCTCCATCGCGCATCTCTGATCCTCTGTCATGCTGAGCTAGGCTTGCACTCTGCGGCCGATGCGGCGAAGGTCGACTCTCGCCCGAATCGACCGACGATCTCTCCGGTCTCTTTCTCTTCCCAGCGGGCGCCATCTCCACCTCAATATCGGCCTTGCGATCAATTTCTGTACATGTGTCGTGTCGAGCTGTTGTAGGCTGGGAGCTTGCCTGCAGTGATGTAGGTGGTAATAAAGGTTTAACAGGAAGGAAGGTGCGCGGTGCGATGTGGTGTGATGGGAACCATCAAGGGCGAGGCGAGATATCGATTTGAGGTAGAAAATATGTCGAGATCGTGGGTTGAGGAGAAATGAATGAGCGTGGCTGCAATAGGATGCGGCTCTGAATGAATTTACTGTACAAAGGTAGCTTGGACGTCGCGTTGGATCGGGCTTTAGCGTGCACGGACCAGTATCTTATCAGCCACATTCACCAGCCACATATTGAATTGGCCGGAGGAACCATTGGGAAGTTGTTCAGTTCATTGTTATTAATTTGATTTATTGACAAATATGTGCTAAAGTTACCAGTGAATACAGATCCTCATGCCTCCACTATTAATGCAAAAATTGTGCTCTGCGAGAGGTGTTTGATGCTTTGTTTATCATCTATCTCGCTCTTCTCGCTTGAGAGTCTGCCAACCGTGTCGTCAAGATGTCTTGCCCAGCGAGACGTCGATAGTTTGAGTAGCTGCTGTCATCGTAACGATGTTTGCTGAGTTGCAGTCCTTACCTGGTGTCAAAAATTGAACTGTTTTATTCTCCAGCTTCAGGGACGGAACGGAGTCCGAACCGGTCATATGTGATCACATATGTTTCGGTTATGAGAGCATATTGTAGATTTAACGCCATAGCCGAATCATCTGTGAGGATCACACCTTTACACTAGTCTCATCCAGTTCAGGTCAGATTCTTCGACCTGCGAGTAATTGACAGGTTAATCGTTCACATCTGGGATTTCAAAGGTAGAGGATAAGACAGACGAAAAGGCAAGGACAGGCTGCGCTAATCAGTACCGTTGCTTCAAACTAGACGAGAGCATGTTCTCCTGTTCGGATTGCCATGGCCAGCCAGGCAACAAGTCATTCGTTATTGTCAAACTTCCGAGCTCTAGCGGGGAAGATTAATTTCAGCACGGGCATCAACATACTGACTAGCACATCGCAGCGTGAGCTTCTTGGAAGTATCTGCTTGTCATCGTGAACACGTGGTGGTGTCCATTAGGATTCTTTTTCACTTACATTGTGCAAGATTTCCCAGGCCATGACTGCAAAGTTCACAGTAATTACCTACCTAATCGGAGAGATATATCTTGGGGCTGGCCGGCCAAGTGAGAACGAACCCGACGGTTCTCCATTTGAACATGATAGAATTCATCAGACGGGTTGCACAGCAGTGGCAAACTTTTACAAATGTACAGGGACAAATTCAATACCAGCCTGACAATATTTGGCGACTTGGGATCCATTGATCGGCATTCCATGCGTTCCACTTCTAACAGAGCAAAACACTGCATGGAGGTCTCAAGGCTGTGGTGCCGGCAGTTAAACGAAGTCTTCTCCAATTGGCTATTTATACGCCACCGCCGTGGCTCACAAGGCGAGGCTGACAGAATTGCTCTTGGCATGGCGATACCGGCATGTGAGGCTTGGAGGGCGGCCCAGGGTTTCCGAAAAAGCTAGCTCCCGACTGGATGCCGATGACGATCTCTGACTCTTCTTCATGACTGGACACAAACAATTGCAGCTCAATTATTCAACCACCACCCTCCCAAACACTCCTTTGCAAGACGACTTCCTTCTACCATTCCAAAATGGCTAGCAATTCGCAGCTCAATGGCGGAGAGCAGGCAGTTACTTCAAGATACGGTCAGTAGTCCCCCAAGAATTACCCCTCCAAGAAGAACAGTGACTGAATACGTCCAAGAAAGAACGCAACAGCAGCCTGAGAACCCATTTGCAGCTTTAATACCTGATCAGACCATCGCGATCATTCCATCTTTTACTCTCGAATCGGGTGTAACGTTGCACAATGTCCCATTGGCGTACAGCACGAGGGGCAAACTCTCCCCAGACGGCGACAATGCCATGGTAATCTGCCACGCCTTGACTGGCAGTGCAGATGTTGGAGATTGGTGGGGTCCTCTGCTGGGCGGTCCTGGGAGGGCTTTTGATATCTCGAGGTTCTTTGTGGTGTGCATGAACAGTCTGGGAAGTCCTTACGGGAGTGCCAGTCCAGTCACTTGCAAGGATGGGGATCAGAAGAACGAGAGATACGGCCCAGAGTTTCCCCTGACCACAATCAGAGACGATGTTAAGTTAGTATACCTCATTGACTCCGGACAATCGAACTAATTGTGCCCTAGTCTACACAAATTATTGCTGGATGATATCGGCGTGAAACAAGTTGCTGCGGTCATTGGAGGCTCCATGGGAGGCATGTTGGTTCTGGAGTGGGCATACTTTGGCAAAGACTACGTCAGATCGATCGTCCCAATTGCGACATCGAGTCGGCACAGCGCTTGGGGTATAAGCTGGGGAGAAGCCCAAAGGCAAAGCATTTATGCGGACCCGAAATACGATGACGGCTACTACCCGTTCTCAGACCCTCCTACGGCCGGCCTTGGTGCAGCGCGCATGTCAGCTCTTCTCACATACCGAAGCCGAAATTCTTTTGAGGCAAGATTCGGACGGAACACACCGGACGCATCGAAGAAACAAACTATCAGCCAGGATCAGCATCCCTCAACGCCGTCAGAGGTACATCTAGCTATCCACAACGACGGCCACCGCTCCAAAAGATCGCCGCTTTCAAGACCAGGAAGCTCGGCAGAGATCACACCCCCTGCTACCAAAATTAACGGCAATAGCAATTCGTCAGACTTTACCGATCCTCAGTTCCATGGCGCCACAGCGTCCACGCCCCCTGGCATTGGCAGTCCCCTGTCAGATCGGAAGCGAGGAACGTCAACATACTTCTCAGCGCAATCATATCTCCGATATCAAGGCGAGAAGTTTGTCAAGCGGTTCGATGGAAACTGTTATATAGCCATTACGCGCAAGCTTGATACACATGATGTCTCGCGATACCGAGTCTCTTCCGAGTCGACAACGCCTATAGCTGATGCTCTTGCACAAATTCAACAGCCTACTCTTGTATTGGGAATTGAGAGCGACGGACTCTTCACATTCGATGAGCAGAAAGAACTAGCTGCCTCGATCCCAGACGCCAGGCTGAGGAAGATCGATTCTCCTGAGGGCCATGATGCTTTCTTATTGCAATTCGAGCAGGTTAATCAACATATTCTGGAGTTCTTGAATGATGTACTGCCAGATATCATGAATGCTCCCGGGAGGGAAGATGTTGTTGCTGAAGATGGTGTAGGTGCCGTCACGAAGAACAGCACGTTTGGAGAAGCTGAAGTGGAGGATATCACAGCATGGTGATGTGGAGGATTGTCGGTTTGCAAAACTTGGTATACGCAACAGCGATAACCTTGGATTTCGAAGCCAATGTTCGTCATGAATCTGTTGATTATGAATATTCGAATCATCTTGTTTCACATCACGGCGAAAATCTGGATAGAGCTATCTCTGCATGTATTGCTATTCAATGCAGCCTTAAACCGTGTCCGGTGGATATATCGGATAGCGGATCGGCCCGATGACCTACAGTTAAGAAGCAATTACTTTATTATTCCAACTCTGTCTAAATCTCGTGGCTCAATAACATTTCTCACGACAAGTGTCAAGGACGAAATGCCGAAAGACTTGCCATGAACTGTTGCTTTATGATGCACTCATGAGCGGCTACAGAAGTGCGGAGTTCGCTCGATATTCGATAAAGTCCCTTCGATTACTATCTCACCAAGGAAAGTTCCACTACATAGGTCCCTGGGACCAACAGATGCTTTCCCTTCACATATTCATCCCGAGTGTTCCTTTGATTTCGATGTTTTGCATTAATGGGTCTTATTCCCGGATTTGTTCAGGCCATGTGCGCAACGCTCAAAATGCCCACCCGCGACACCAATGGCACGTCACACCAAGCCGGCGACCCATGATCCTCCCGCAGGGCATCTCTACATGTCAAGATTAAGAACAAGATACACACAAAGTTGGTGTTTCGGATTTGCTTTTGCTTTTGCTTTGCTTACAATGATAAGCGAATGTGCTGAGTAGCGTCGCGTTTAGCCCTGCTCTATGGCTGTGACATATCTATATCATGTTTTCATTTATCGCGCACTGATGTCTGCCTAGCCATTCCACTACATCTGATATGATCAACATTTACCCAAGAACAGCAGACCAGTCTTCGTTTTTGATGAACTCCTCGGCACTCATAACAGGGACATCCACACCAAGCTATTTCATAAGTCAGCAACGCCGCTCAAGCCACACAGTCACTGTACTCACATCTTTGGGATGCACAATCGTCTTATCTCCACCATCGTACCCAAACTCTCCCGTATACTCAATCATATCACAGTACTCCTCACCAATGACCGGAATGGCTTGCTCCACGATCTTACGATCTAGGCGGACGAAAGTAGCCTTGACGCCGAGGATCTTGGCCCAGAGGGCGGTCCATTCGTTATAGCTCATCATTGAGCCGAAGCAGAGAAGGTTCTTGCCAGCGGGAACTTGGACGAGTGCTTTGGTACACGTGCCTGTGGTGGATGGGTTAGTGCATGCTGACGAAGGATAGCGGATAGATAAAGATTTACCAGGGTCATGGCGGGCTTCGACCATGGGGACAGGCGCATCGCCATCGATGGGTAAGGTCCACACGTAGGACCCATCAGATTGCTAGCGGTAGAGCTATCGTCAGTATGGGCACTCGTTCACAAGCAGAAAGAGTAAACGATATGTAAATGCGAAAGAAGCAAGAGGTCCTTCCCCAAGCAAGAATAATAGCAACTCAAAGTTGCAAATCACATCTGATACATTGACTCACCTTCATAGGCATGCTCAACGCATTAGCATTCCAATTCGTCATATACAGCCCCACCTGCAAAAACGACGTCTTCTTCTCCAACTCCGGATACTTCCCCCTCAAATACTCCACCGCCTCCCACTTCGCATCAAAATGATAATTATGCGTATACTTCCCCCCACTCAATTTCTTCGTCGGGCTCAACGTCGACAACACAAACCTCTCCAATGTATCAACCGTCGCGTTCGCCGCATCGACAATGTTACGACCTTGTTGAACCTCGACGTCGTAGCCTTCGACATTGATGGGACGGCCGGATTTCTGGGCTGCGGCTTGGACAGCAGGGTCGCTGAGGTTGCCCCAGAAATCGGTTACGCCGAAGATGACGGCTGAGCCGACGAAGGCTTTGGTGAGGGAGGAGACGTCGTTGAGGTCGCCGGCGATGAGTTCGACGCCTTTGGTGGCCCAGGCTTGGGCGGATGGTTTGCTGGGGTCGCGGGTGATGCCGCGGACGTGCCAGCCGGGCTCTTTGAGGAAGACTTCGGCGACGGAGGAGCCCTGATATAGTTAGTGATGTGTGCTCTGATGGACTTGAGGCATCTTCTTGTGATGGTGCAAAATGAGAGGTTGGTGGGTCGAGTTCTGGCTTACCTGTTTCCCTGTCACACCCACAACGGTGATGATTTTCTGAGCCATGTTGGATTGTATATTCAGATAGAGACTCTTGCACCTTCTGTAAAAAATATTCGTGTCTGAAGAATGGTTTGGACTTGTTTTTGGAAAGAGATGTTGTTTAATCAGGACAGACCTACTGCAATTATGACCTCCGACCTTGCGTACGTTCAAGTGATCTATGTACTTCCCAGAGAACGAACATCTCAAACATGATGCAAAATCAAACTTTGACTTCACTTGATTTCAAAGCCGGACCAACTGTACAGATATCGCGAACTTCCAAGCCCCAAAGAAAGTTACAATTCGCGGCGTGCATGACAATACCTTCGGCAACGGTACATCTTTCATAACACGCCACAAGCCACGAGCTGATTTCCTTGCCCTGCCAAGAGTCACGCGCTTAACTCTTATGTAAGAAACGTTTGGCGTGGGATTGGATGTACGGAGTATGCCCTTTCTCCCTTCAGGGAACTTTCGCACAACAAGCTATGCCGAACGACTAGCTAGCTGTAGAAGATCATTTGTCCTGGAGATAAACGGAAGCACGGAGAAAGTACATCGCTAAGAAGCTATCGCTGGATTAGTAAGCTAGATCATAAAGTTGTATGATTGAAGAGGTGGTGGGAGTAGGTAATCGTGCCTCTTTATGGCCGGGCTAACCTTTGTGCCGTCCCCGACTTCGATATAGAAGGCCGACCTGAAAGGCTGAGAAACATTCAATCTAAAAGTATGTATATCAATTCCTCGTGGTAATAGAATCGCATAATTAATTATGACTAGTTCTCTTGATGTGAAATCCTTTTTCAATGTCAGAACGGGTGCGACGTACGTCTCGCTTATGTAAAGACGTGTCAACAATCGCAGTGGCTTCGTCCTCTCACGCACCCGACCGCAGAACTGCCCTATCCTACGTCCATGATTTCAGACATTCGCCTTGACAAATTTATCCAACTGTCCCATCTTCATCACAATAGAATCCTGCACACGTACAATTAGCCAGTTTTCTCACGTTACCTCCATAGATAACCCTTTCCAGCCAGCCTAGAACAGTCTCCAAAAACAAGGAACGGGAACAAGAAAACTTCCTTAAAACTCACCACCAACCACTGAGGCAAGAATCCTACAATGCTCAGCATCCCCGCCTTCGTCCCCACAAACGTCCTCCCCTTCCTTCCCCTCACCACATCCCTCACAATCCTCCTCCCCGCCTCCCCCGCACTCATCACACTCTCATCCTGAATCTTCCCACTCGCTTCATCCCTCAGCACGTCCCTCATACCCTCATAGTAATTGCCCTCTGCAAGCTGGAATCTTTCCTCGTCCTTCCCCGCTTCACCATCACCCTCCACACCCTTCCCACCTTCACCCTCGCCGCTCACGGATTTAGCTTTTAGATTAGCATGAAACCTCGTCCTCACAATCCCCAACACAACACTCTGGACCCCTACCCCCAGCGGCTCAAGCTCCAACCTCATCGTCTCAGACAACATCAACATAGCTGCCTTCGACGCAGCATATACGCCACTCCAGACCAGCGGCACGATAGCTGCACCACTTGTAATATTAACTATCATGCTCCCGTCTCCTGAAGATTTCATTAAAGGGGTGAAGGTTCTGATGAGTGCTAAGGGACCCCAGACGTTGGTTTCGAAGATGGAGCGTTCGGAGGAGGTGATGGTAGTGCCGTTGAGGACGGGGGAGACGAGGCCGAGGCCGGCGTTGTTGATTAGGCATTTGAGGCGTTTTGCGGGAGTGTTGGTGTTGGAGGTGGTGTGAGATTTGACGATTTCGAGGGCAGAAGCGATGGATTTGGGCGAGGTAACATCGAGCGCGAGGAGTGTGATGTTTGGCAGGTCTTTAAGGTAGGCGAGGGACGAGATGGAGCGCGCAGTAGCGAAGACGTAGATTCCTAGGTAAGGGGGATGAGTTAGTGGTTCTGCTCGCCCATCCAGGTGTATATGTTGCGCAAGGAGGAGAGAACATCTGAGAAGAGACTGATTTGCCATCGTATCGTGATGCAACGGGTCTATAGGAATGAGCGTGGTAGGAATAGATACCTTCAGCCACAAAAGCCCTCACGATACCCTCCCCAAGGCCACCTTCACTACAGCCTGTCACGAGTGCTGCATCCATGTCTCTGAAATTTTCTCATACTTTCCTTTCTACGTCTCGCAAATTTAGAAGTGAGACCTTAAGCCTTATACGGTTAGTTGATAGGCATGGAGCCCTATTGTTGATATACCTCCCTATCCTAAGCGAGCTCAGCACAGTGGTATGTACAGAGAAAGTCTCCGAGGTAGTCCGCCCGACCCCGACTTGCTTTGTCAATACTGTTTTCTGGGGGAATGGTTGCCCCGTACATTTCCCTTTCACGCTGTTCAGCAATTCAAATTCAGGGGATGGCATGTTTTGATTGGATTATGGGAACGAGAGGATGGGTGGAAGGTCGAATCGGGTCTTGGCGGCGTGCTGGATCGTGAGGGAACTTGAAGCGGGCGGGATGATGGATGTGGATACGAGATTGAGGTCTACTTCACCAGAAAAGCTCGGAAACGAAGTGCATTATCGACGGCCCTTCATTTGATAAGGCCACTCAGTGCTTCCCATGCCTTTCTTTCCCATCCTGACCCTTCTTGAGGACTGCGTGACCAATTCCTTCTCTTCCTCATACCTTTGGCCATCTCTTTCTCTCCCGTCTTCCCGACATTCAAACGCCCCCCAATGAAGATTATGTTTTAAAGTATATGCAAGCCCCGTGGTGTCCCAGCTCCTGCGTACCCAGAATTCCCAGCCTGTGCATAGGCAAACCCGACCAACCCAGAACCAAAGAGTCCAAATCATACCCGCTAATCCAGCATCAAAACATTATAAAGAGAAGAGTAGTATATAGTCGTTTCATGTACCGCGATGTCTCCCCTCCCTTTCGCATGTGGCCTTTTCTCGATCGAGTCATAATGTGGTATCCAGATCGCGCGTCGTCAACAGCGGCGAACTCGCTGTGGCCAGAGCCAAATATGCTATTGGAGAAAGTTCCAAGACTTAAGCAACAGCAGTCATTGGCTTCACCTCCATTTGTTCATTTGGCGTCGTAGGGACACTGTGGAAAGTATCATCGTCGTCATCCCTATTCTTTAATGACATCTTCTCATCCTCAGCATCCATCGGCTTCTGTAGCGAAATGATAGGCGTGATGTGGTTCATGTGCTGGACTTCAAGCTCATGCTCGACTTTATCCTCGAAAGACTCGCGTTTGGTATCATTAGAATCCTTCTTCTCGAGATCCTCCATCACGATGGCCTTGTCAGCCTCGACGCTCTTCTTCTCTGATGCTGCGTCGCTGAGTTTGCGAGGAGCCTCGTTGCTTTGACGATCGGTGCCATGGACGTCGATTGACTCAAAGCTGTCCTTCAGAGGGGATCGTCCGCTCGCTTGGTCGACCATTCCAGGTCTTGCAAGGTTCCGTGGTGGGAGAGGTGGTGGTGGAGGTCGCTTGGGGATGTTTACTAAGCCTCCTCTCGCCTTGATGGCTTGAGGGGTGATGACTTGAGCTTGTGCTGATGCAGCTTCGAAAATCACGGGCTCCTCGTAATCTTCGTCATCGTCTGTGTCCGTCTTGTAGCTATTATCAATTGAGGCGGTGCGTCGGTCGGTACTGCTGCGTCCCCTTGGACTGTCAGCAACCGTGGTACCGTCGAAGTCATCACTGTGATTCAGTCGGCTAAGCGATGAGAGATCGACTTTCGTGTAGTCAATTTCCTCGGGCTCGACAACGATTGGTTTCTCCTCCTCCTCCACGATCTTCTTGCTCTGGTCGCTGCGACTTGGACTCGTTGCGGGTGTGAATCTATCATCCGTTTGTGTGCCCATCTCGGTGGTTTGTGTCGCTCTATCAGTACTCGTCCGCGTCCGGTAACTCCTATTTGACATGTAGCTCTCCCTGTTACTCTTCGTTGTCAAAGTATCCATACTCGTTCTGTGGAATTTGCTGTACATCGGACTCGTCGGACTTGGATTGAACTCGAACTGAGTACTCGGAGGTCGGCTTTTCGTCCCAGCCTCTCGAATCTCGAATCCCTCTGCTTCCAAAGCCAACACACCATATGGATCTGGATCGTCTGGTTCCGGAATGCCGAAAACTGGACCATTGGCTCCAGGCTCCTCTAATTCGAGATCTCCAGGCGCAGGTTGGTCTTCCAGTAAGTCCATCATGCTCCTGTCAACATCGCTCCGACCTTCCGCCGCCTTGACAGTCTCCATGAGCATCTTAATTTCGTATGGGGGGTGCCTTGCTTTCCCAGCCAAGATATCTGCAACGCCAATCCTCTCTCCGTAGAAACGTTCGTTCTCATCCGTGCGTTCGATTATGACCGTTCCGTCAACCTGGACTCCAGCGTAGAAACCCCGCGATTTGAGGTAAGTGAAAACAGGACGGCTATTGGAAATTAGCTTCATGCTCCTTGAAGTCTGCAGACCAACTCAAGATAAAGTGCAGCTTACTTTGCCTGTTTCCATTTCCCATCATTCTCCAAAACGCCCCCAACACCGACCGGTCCGGCAACTGCTGATATTTCGCCCCCAAGTGTAGCCCGAATCTTGGTGAAAGCATGTAGAGCCTTGCGATTGTTGATTACCACCACACAATCATAAATATCGACACCGACGAGAAATCCTAGGCCGGCAGTATGTAGCATGATTCCCGAAGGAGGACTCCATTCTCCATCCTCTTTCCTGGCAATCAACACTCCAGACCCTCCTGCTCCGGACACCCATAACCCCGTCCGCATCGTTGTGAATATAGCCAAGCCAACAGCATTTTGTATAACCTTCTCCGGGATCTTCTTCAGTACTCGTTGTTTGCCTTGCGGTACGCCCTCGGTCGAGGGCCGGTCTTCCTCAGCGTAGAATCCATCCTCTGATTGCCTCGAGTCAGTAATTGCTTTTTGCACAAATCTGCGTACCCAGCGAAATCGCACTCACTGCAGAAGGACTTCAAGATGCGCGCAGCTTTGTCCGATTCCTTGTCGAGTGTCGTAGGCCAGAAAGCTTCAGATCCAATCTTATTCGAGAACTTGTTGATCGGTGCGCCGACTGTAGAATTGTCAGTAGTCACTCCATTCCAAAGTGTGCGATCGGCTGCCTGCGGATGCGCTGCGATGCGACTCACGTTTATCGACCACGGCGTAGACCTTGTCGAAGCCTTTCTTGCTGCCAGTCTTCGTTTTGTCCCATGAAGGAAGCATCGAAGTAACTCGCTGCATCTTGGCGGCAGGTTAGTTCATTCGAGCGAACCGACTCTGGTCGAGCGAACAGGAACAGCTTGGAATCAGGCTGTTTTGTTCGAGGAGTAAAGGTCCGTCGGGATGGCGGGGAAGAAAACAAAAGGTTCCCTCCCTCGCTCTCGCTGGCGATGACGCTGCTTATGCGACAGTGAAGTGGAGTGGGAACTGATTCGATTCGGTTGTCGGGGTGAAGGGTACCAGCAGCAGCAGCAGCCAGCAGGAGCAGAGGCAGCTGAGCGAACGGTGCGCGCGGACCTTGAGTTCGTTTTCGTTCTTCCTTCAATTTCAACAATCAGGAACACTCAATGCAGATGGGAATAAGAAAATCTCATAACCATCCCTCGAGAAGAATGTAAGTGACACAGGAAGAAGAGCCAAGTGGAGCATATAAATGGAATGGGCTGCTCGGTAAGGAGTGAGTAGTGAGGCTGCGGAAGTCAATAGTCAGTCGAGTGGCCAGAACCTCCGACTTCCTGACTAGCAGGCCACGAGTCGCTGCCGTAAGACGTAAACAGTTTGCCGTTGAAAAAACGGTCGGTTAGACTCTCACCACAGAATTTTCTATCATACGACCAATGGTATCATCCGTATGGCATTGATAATTGATAGTCGGAACGGCCGGGGTTTGTTGATTACGAAGTGCCCAGAATCCCCAGATGGCGATGCATCCGGACGATTGACATCATACTCACTCAAATGAGGAATTGCTCATTGATGCCATGCTGAGATGAGCACAACTGAGACAAGCAAAAGAGACAAATGCCTCAAATGGTTCGAAGTCCGTTTCGCAAAGGAAGGAAATTTGAGACTCGGAGATTTCAACTGCTAAATATATTTCTCTGCAGGTAGAAAATCAAGGTGGTGCACTCCTGGTGATCCACTGGCCCTGGATTGTCCCTGCAGGCCCTTGGGGTTGGCAGGTCTTGGTGATGCCGGGACGGGTACTGGCACGTGTTGACTCCCGCCTTCATATCGGCAGACTAAGTATCTACTGGTTAGGTGCAGGAGAAGTAGGTTTGGCTGACGATATCAGACATTGTCGTAGGGATAAGATTTAGTATACATGGGACTGTCAATATTGGAATTCAGGTTCTGGTGTTGAGTGTTCCTGAACATAGCCGAGACCACGTTTACTCCAAGTCCTTGCGTATGAATGGTATGAGTGCATCATTATCAATGTATTGTTTATAAGGGGAACTCTATCCGTATATTACATGCCCTCAGATACCGGTATTTCGCCATTCCATATGTATCAGATCCCCAGCCGTTTTGTTTTGCCAATCCGAAATCAAATATCGTGCCGTTCGTACAGTCGTATACCGAAGCTGTCAGTCGTCCCATCATATCGGATGTTGTTCACCCCGAATTCAGAACGGTGCATCTAGAATCCCTTCTTCAATCCACCGATACCTCCAAGACCTGAAGCAATATCGCCGGCTTGCTTGTTGCCCTTGAGCTGGTCTGTGACGATTTACATCAGTATCTCTTCTGTTCAAACAACTTGCTTGCAGCTCCGATGTACGCTCGGGTAGAAGCATCACATCGAAGTCGAAGCCAGTAACTCACCATCCATAAAGTCCTCTCCTTCTTTCATACCCTGCGCTTGCAACTTCTTCTTCTCGGCCTCAGCCTTCGCCTTGAAGAACATGATACCCATCTGCTCAATGACCGGATCCAGAGCACCAGTGGTGTACGCGGCTCCGAGTGCAACAGCGATGAAGGCGATAACCGCCGAAATGATGATATACGTGCTAACCATGTTTGCGCTTGCTTTTGGACTGCTCGTTGAGGATTCGGTAGAAGCAGATGAATGAAGCAGGGATCATGTGAGAGAAAGCTTGGAAATCGTTGAAAGATGAGATCGAAGAGCAAGAAAAACAATCTAGAAGCAAATACATATATATACCCCTCTTTTACATCTGCTCTGTACGCAAGACCTGTTACTCTTCACATATATGACGTTCGCGTTCCTGTCCCGCTTTCCAGCTTCAACATCGCCAAAATCAAGATTGACGAGCTGCCATCATGCAGCCCAGCATGGTTCTGTCGCTCTTTACTGGCTGAAGCTGCATTGGTGCGTCGGTGGGTAATATGCTCTGCATCAACCTTGGTGGAGAGATAGATGATGGAGCTGGGAGATGCAGAAATCATGTTTGATGGTGGAGAAGTGAAGAGTTGGATATGGATGAAGCAACCTCAACTCGCTCAAGCATCTGACAATGCCAAGATGATGGGTGAAAGTTGTGCACGTGTTAAAGATCTCGCTTCCAGAGACAGGGGGAATATTTCAGCATCGTACCATCGTCAACACCAATCATCTTCACATTCGGGTGAGGTGTGGTTGCTGGGCTTTACTGTGCCTCTCGACAATCTCAATCACCAATTGCGGAAATCCGCTCGTGTAGCAGAGCGTAAGAGTTTTATATAAAAGTTATTCTCCATTCCTCTGCCCGTCTCAATGTGATTTTCCTTCTTTCCTATTCTTCCCCACTCCCACCATGGGCAAAATATCCCTCATCCTCCTTCCCGGCACGATCCTGTGTCTGGCAGTCCTCTGGCAGCTCTTTCTCCGAGATACCATCTTCATCACTTTCGGCGTTGGTCGAAAACACCAAAAGATCGAAGAGTTCCCGTACCAATGCCGCAGGCTAGAACATCCACTTCTAGAGTCGTGCGAGGATATGGTGTTGGATGAAGAGGGTCGGACATTGTTCGCTGCTTGTTCGTCTATTGCCAGTAGGAGGGGCTGGAGTCCTGGGTAAACACATTCTATCTCCCTTCAAGCCATCGATCCAAGAGCTTGTTACTGATTTTCTGAACAGAGGAGATAAATACAACGTCTCAGCACGGGATTTCAAAGATCACGTGTCCGTCCTCATTATCGACGAACCAGGTTCAGATGGTCTCTACGGTCTCCATACGCTCGAGATAACAGGCAATTATGTCTCAGCAACTGGCGGTAAAGAGATCGATGTCCATGGCATTGAGATTGAAGTCCTCTCGCCCACACGCCTTCGCTTTTGGATGAACAACCACCGACCACCAGTTGACGCGAATGGTAACCTGCTAGATGGTAAGAAAGTCGGCGCTAATTCCACCATCGAGGTATTCGAACATACGAGGGGGAGTAAGACGCTAGAACATGTGAAGACCATTTTTCATGAGGCGGTATCAACACCCAACGGGTTGCTGGCAGATGGTACTGGAGGCGTGTATATCACCAATGACCACGATTCGAAGACTGGAAAGGTATTCAATTTCCCCTCGACACTTCAAAGCGTCCTTCCCAGGATTTTTTCTTCTGTCGCTAACTCACTCTCCACAGTTCCGCTTCCTAGAAATGATCTCCGGCGGCGGCAGTCTCATTTACTGCACACTCGCCGGCGAGTGCCATCTCGCGTACGCACAAGGCTTCAAATTCGCGAACGGAATCACAGGCGTCTTCTCCCCACGCAACGCCCCAAATTCAGCTGAGGAGAATAACAGCAGTACAATCTACGTAGCCAACTCCGCCAAAGGCTTCATATCCACATACACTCCATTCCTCAACGGCACACTCATCCGCGGCCCGGACATTCCCCTTGGAATACCCGTCGACAATCTTAGCATCGATTCCAACGGCGATATCTTCGCCGCATGTTTCCCTGACGTTTTGGCTTTAGTAGCTAATCTCGATGGACCAATTCTAGAGAAGGGGAATAGGAGGGAGATTGCGAGTACGGTGTTGAGGATTAGGAGGGTGGCTGATGAGGAGGGGGAGGTAAGGCACGTGGTGAAGAAGGTGTTGGAGGATATCGAGGGGAGGGTCTTGCCCGGGGCGACGACTGCGGTGCATGATGTGAAGACGGGGATGTTTTGGTTGGGGGGCGTGGCGAGTCCGTTTGTTACTGTTTGTGAGAGGGTGGGCGGTGAAAACGCCGTGAAATAGAATTTCAAGCTTTTTGTGTGAGTGTACCCCAGTTCTCCCCTTCACAATTGGTTCGTACGGAGTACATCTTTGCTCTGATTCTATCCAGCAAAATTTCCTCCTCGCGTTGAGGAGCATGCTCTCAAGACTATGTTGACGTCTCTGCCCCCTCCTCCACTTTTGCCAAGCACGGAACAATCTTCACTTTCAGACATTGAGGCAGTTTCGTGGTATTCTTCTGATATTTGATTGTCTGCTCTCGTGCGGATTTGAATGAATCTCACTCTGGCATCCTCCCAGCACAAGTGAATCGCAGTCACTGAGATTCGCCCCTTCGCACTGCCAATATAAACCAGCCTTCCCTGCGAGTTTCAGATGGAAACATGTATTCAAGTGCCGGAGCTCAGAGATTCTTCGCTCTTACTGAAGTCTTCAGCTAACAACAAGACCGGGAAAGAGTCTGGCGAGTATTTCACAAGGGGCCCTGGGACGGTGTACAGTTCCTTCCTCATTCAGGTTGGTTAATCGAGTTTAGAACGTAGTCCTCTTCGGATTATTGAAAGCTCTCGATGTCTGCTGTCATTTCTTAGTAAGCTGTCAGCAATTGAGTCATGTTCGATAGGAATTCGGGCTGCTGCGCAACACTTCAAATTGACATAAGCCACATCAGGTTGTAGAGTTCATTTTGAGATCTGGGGCTGTAACGATTATAGCATCACAAAAGTTCGGGCTGGTTTGAGCCATCGTGAGAATTCCAGAATTGAGTCGTCTCTATGTTGGTAGTTGCTAGCTTAATTTAATCGTTCTGAGAGTCACTCATGCTTTTAAGCTTTTCATTTCTTCCGCATTTCCTCCTCCCGTTTCACTGATGAGGAGTTCAGGGGTTAACTCTCGCTTCCTGAGTACGTGAAATAAAACCGTTGTCCGAGTTCGAGGAAATAAGCTATCCTCAACATGTTCCGAAAACTTCATAACATTTGGGTGGGCCAGTAGGTGATGGGCAAATTGCAGGTCACTCGGTCTAAGCAGATAGAAGGCTTTCCAAAAAGCAGAATGAGCGACATAAAGTTCACCCGATTTGCCGCTTTGCTTGCCAAGTTGACAGCGTACTTCCAACTTCGACTGGGTCATTAATGTTGTAATTGAGCAACCGCTATCGAGTCCGGCTCCGTTATCATCATTTGATAGTTTCGAAGTGTAGTCCTCTCGAGTTCATCGTTCAAGCGGCCTAGTCCTCTTTAGAATAGGAGCATAAGGTCTGCTCCTCCGAAAAGACCGCCTTTGATTCCTGGCTACGACCAACTACTGTGTGTAAATATTTCAGGCAAGAGGCCGGTAAACATAAGGATGCCTTTGATATTCATTTTACTCGATGAGTAGAACCTGCTTGTGGCTGGCTAGAACTTATGAGCTTCGACCTAGAAAGAGGTGTTCGACAAATAGATGCTGAGATCTCTGTCTCATTTCTTTAGACCACTTGTTCTAGCTTTTGTAAAAAAAATCCAACATTGACCTCGGCGAATAGGCATATCGACGAGCGTAAGGCGCACTTGAGCCCCTTTTTCAAGAGTAAGTTCCCTCATCGGATTCACCAATGCTCCGAGCTATTCCATAAGGGGGATTTATATTCATTCTTCTCTGCATGCTAGGTACTATACTCGTAGCATCTACCAGCAGGCAGGACACAATGTTTTAGCTGCTTGGATCATGTCAGGTGGAGTTGTGCTCCTGAACTTCGTACATCTCAATCCTGTAGAGCTGTGTTGAGACCCAGACGTTGCACTTCTGTTTTCAAAAATGCTATGCTAATATCACTTTCGATCATTCAGGCACTTATGGTGTTATCAATGCCTCGCTCGCTGTCATTCCTTTGCTTTTAGTCCCACACATATGTAGTACCGTGCTCAGACATCCCATCACGTATTGAGCACCACCAGGCTATCGTGTATAGAAAGGAGGGAGTTGAAGTTGCAACTTCGTTTGGACACATCTACAAAACGTGTTAGGCTCCTTCCACTCATGTAGTTTATGCGCACGTTTGTTGTGGAAGGACTGGCTGTCGAAAGGGAGAACACATTCGAGTTTAAGTAGGCTTTGTACGTCCGGTACAGTGATGAAGAATGATGACTAACAACACGCAAAACCCAGGTCTCATTCGCCTCTTTATCAGGTAAAAGAAACAGTTTCAATGAAGTGTCTAACTTGAAAGTACCCCTCCTAGCAGAAAGATGCTCGGTGTGTTTGTCGAGGCCGTCCAGCAAGACCAAGCGCGGAAGATTCAAGATGATCAAGCCTTCTCGAACCAGCCTACGAGGTTTCACTCATTATGAATGATTACGATGCATTATCCTCTCCAATTTCGATCTTCTCGCCAGGGAATTTGTCATGATTTTCGGGAGCGAGGTGAGATGAAATTGATATTATTGTCCTCCACTACCTGCCACTACCTGCTGTCAACATATCAATCACTGTCAATTCATTCTGCTTTCAATGACTGCGCGAGAGAATAAAATTTTCCAAGTCCATGGAACATTGACGATTCTTCCCAAAAGACACCACGTCAGATCGCCATCTCCATCTCTCGGCGTCGGCGGAGCCAAAATTTAAGTGGTCTCAACCGTGTCTCATCCTTTGACAATCCAGGGCCATGTCGTTGCCTCCTTGTCACTGACCCTAACATTCTCACCACTTAGTTCACTTATGCATAATCTTGCCGATTCGTCGTTCTCTTGATTGGGGTACGAAAAGTGGGTAGCGCGGAAGTGAAGTACAGAATGACCGTCAATGGTACTGCCATCCGTGTCTCCAATCTCAACCTCAAGCTCAACCTTGATTTTTCGATGGAACTAGCACAAAAACATAGCAAGATTCAAACTGAGATAGCAAAGCGTATGCTAGTAGATTGGATTTTCCCCACCTGCCGCGTTGTTTCAGTGGCTGTTGGAGTGAAGAATGATATTGTTTTCGAGGACTGAGATGGCAGCAAATGCAACAAAGAAAAGCACAATTGGCAGATAAATCGACTTCAGGTCATGCACCTTGACTTTGCGTAGATAGGGGCTTTCTTTGTCCATTGACTTAGATTTACGACAATGTCTTTGCAAGCCAAACAAGGGGGTCGATGTCTCAAGAAGAGAACAGAACATGCATTCTAAATTCAAGAGGAAGCCAAATCCGGTCTATTGAAATGCGATATCATGTTTTACAATTGGTCGATCGATCTCACATTCCCAAACTCCAAGTCGTTCTCCATTTCAGATCCGGAAAGAGGAAAACGCGCCAAATTTGAAAATGTGTCAAGGAACAACGACAACCATGAGCTGCGGCCACATCATCCTACACTACAAATCTCGCTGCCAACAATCCGAAGAAACACAAGAACTCTGCAAAGACCTCCACGGTCCCAAAAACCTAATCGATGATACATGCCACAAATGCCACCCTCCGCATGCTATTTGCGAGATAAACAGAGAGTATGACGAGCTTCATGGCAAATTCATGGCAATGCTGAGGTCTGCAAAGACGGGAGAAGCAGTGACGGAGATCCAGAAGGCCGTGCAGGAGGCGCACATGCAGAGAGGGAAAGAGCTCAGAGCTGCGAGTCGATTGCGGTGGAATGGAATTGTGGTCTGGGTGCCGACAGAAGATGCCCGAGAGGAATGAAAGTATAATACCTGAATTTGAATTTGTGATAGTGTGAATGTTGGTTCTGAAATTGAGCGAGAGCACTGTCGATGTAATGGAGTAAACGTGAATCGAGATCGAGGAGAGGCGGGCCAGAAGTCGGTGCAATCGACGATAGGGACGGAGTCAAACGAAGTAGAAAGCCGGATCAACTCACCCCATGAGAATCTCGTGCATTGTTCAGAACCGCTGACTTCAGCAGCGGCTGATTCCTCGCTTTCCTTCCTCTTGCAGCATCTTCGACTCGAAATCTCATCTCTTTCATCTGGGCCTTTCGTTCGGCCTCTTGAGCCTTCTCCATGGCTCGCTTCGCATCCCTGTATTCTTTCAGGCGCCTCTTCCCAAGCGAGCCATGCCGTCGTCTATCGTCTGCGTTCCGAAGCAGGGGAAGCTGAATGATGGCAGAGAATGTATCGAACACCTTCTGGATGGGCAGCTCGTGACGCTCTGCAACTTCTGCGAAAGGGAACAGTTCTTGGCAGGTTTCAGCGACATCCACGATCCTAGATAATGAAACTGATTAGAGTGGGGTTTCCGCTAGGGTAATATATCACGTACAAGTTTGGAGAGTGTTTGCGGCCCAACCGCACTTTCGGTATCTGGAAGGTCGTAGCATTTGAGCCATACGGCACTGGAGTTTCTGACGGTACTGCAGTGGCAGCTTTTGCCGGTGTGATACCAGTGGCTTCCTGCCGTGTTTCGAAGTCGGTCCTCTGGGCTACGACAGCATTGGGCAAATGTGGCGACCGCCTGTCATGATTTACCCGAGTCTGGTTGACTTCGCCGTTGCTGCCGCTGGAACCATTGACATTGGAAATTTGAGTTCCCGTGTGAGCCTGAGCCGTGGTGACTGATGCTGGAGGTAGCATCGAACTTAGAGGATTTGGCCAAGGTGGTATCGAGTAAAGAGAAGGTTTCCGCAGCATATCAGACGATTGTGCGACCCGGGTATTGTTGCGAGGAGGCACTGGAGCCGTTGATACGTGTACAGGAATTTCTTGCCTTCTCGGCCGAGGATGTGCTCCCAAGGGTGATGTGTGGGGATTGTTCATATTGCTTAATGCTATCGTTCCTGAGGGAGGAGGTGGAGCGTGGGGGTTCGAGTGTGGTTTAGGTGAGTGATCACGTCGACGGAGCTGTTCTCCGCCGCCTGCTAAATGCGGAGATTCAATACTTGGAATAGGATCTGAACTTGATGGCAATGCAGCTTTCATCAGATCAACATTCTGTTGCCACGCCCCGGTTTCTCTTCTACCGCCGAACATGTTGCTGACTGATGATCCGTAAGATGTTGGCCTCGCTGCAATGGCTGTATCTGGACTAGGAAGCTCCGATGGGAGCGAAATGTTGCGAGATGAAATTGGTTCGTAGTGATAGGGCCCAGTTCTGTCGAACACATCCCATGCGTTACCTGGCAAATTTGGCCATGTCGGGAAGCAGTCGCCTGGCACATATATGTCCCAAGGGTTGGAGTTGGTAAGAGGTGGCGAGAACGATGGCAAGGTTTCCGATGCTGGAGTCGTCCGAGGTGACATTTGAACAGATTGCCGGGAAGATCTGGGTCTGACAGCAGTTTCGTGTAGGTCACCATCGTGGTTGCGCTTCCTAGGATTGTGACCTTCTACATGTATCGGCTTCCATGGGATGCTGGGAAGAGGTCGAGGCTGGAGGGTGGGTAGAGATCGCTCAGACCAAGCTGCAGAGTCCTTCAAAGATGGGAATTGGGAAGTCGGCATCCCGTAATAAGTTGGTTCGGCAAACCATGGAAACTGAATGCTTGAAACGGTGTCCGCGCCATAAGACATAGACGGGAGAGACCCAGCTCGCACTGATGGGCTCTTCTCCTCTCCGATTTGGCACAGCTCCAATCGCTGAATCACACCGATGCTTCTTCGCCGAGGCAATTGTGGCAACACATGATGGATCTTTGGGCTTGGAGGCTCAACTGGAGTGACATGGTCCTGTGGGATTGGAGACGCCGAGTAGTGAGATTCAGGCCTGGAAACATGACTCAATGATCGAAAATGATAGGTATAGGAACATACCTTCTCCTTCTCTTCTTCTTGCGCCTTGGAGCACAGAAAATGATCTGAACGTCGTCTTCTTTACTGGCTAGAGGCTTACCTCTAACGCCATCCATGGGAGAGTTAGTCTGCTGGGGAATGTCATTGTGGCACACTTGTGACTCGGCCGTGGCCTCAGTTTGCATCGGATCGAACCTCTCTCGATTTTGGAATGGAAACAAGCTTGGTAGAGAAGCTGAACGAGGTCCAAGAAGCTGGATCTGGCTGACTTGAGGCATGATGGAAAGCAGAGTCTTGAGAAGCCAGAGAAAGTTATGAGAAGGAAAAAAGATAGAGCCATGACAGGAGAGATATAACATGTGACAGGAAGACGCGCAAACGGGGTTCTTTGAACTAGGTGGACTTTGTAATGCTGCCAATTCATTCATTCGACCAGCAAGGTAAAACTTCCATGAGAAGGGTCTCTTCAAGACGGTACGCGTCTGTATTTCATTCACAATAGTCTTAGTGAAGATCATGACTATCGTCTGATGAATTGACACAGAATTGGCAAAGAACTGATGATGGATGGACGTGTACAATCAAAGAGACGCAAGAAAGAAACGAAGAAAAGAGGAAAACAGAACGACAAGGCTGGAGTCTTGGTTAAAATCACGTGGACGACAGGGGTAATATAAGTAGCGCCAGGCTACCACCCCGCCATTAAACAGCTACAGCTCCAAGTCAACCTTGAGCGCTCCACACTTTGAGCCTCTTCGACTAGGAAGCCAAACACAAAAATACAAGCCAGAAAACACTACAGAAATAACAAAAGACGGACAGTATCTTGTTTTCGACAAAGTATCTCTCGTGTGAGCCCAACCATGGCTGTGGAAAGCGCCCCAAACCCTCTCATTTCAACACAGAAATCATCAGACACCAGTCTTCAGATTGCTCTACATCCACTCGTACTTCTCACAATCTCCGATTACATTACAAGACATACCCTTCGCCAGCAGAAAGGACCAATCGTTGGTGCTTTATTGGGTCAGCAGAATGGTAGAGAGATCACCATCGAGCATGCCTTCGACTGTTTGCTTGAGCAGGTAGATGGAGAAGTCGTCCTACATCAAGCCTGGTTTGAGGATAGATTACAGCAAAGTCAGTCACACCTAGCAGAGTGGCCAATAAAAATGCTAATATATGTCTGCAATTTAGTGAAGGATGTGCACAAAGTCCCTGCTCTTGACCTCGTCGGCTGGTACACTATTCTTCCTACTTCCGGACCACAACCAAACCACCTCCCAATACACAAACAAATCTTACAATCATACAACGAATCTGCAATTCTCCTAGGATTCCACCCTACGGAAGTTCTCGAAAAATCAGCTGGCGGCAAGCTACCTCTGACCATATACGAGAGCAACTTCGAGGCTGACGATGCTGCTGTTGATGATGGAGAGGACAAGGAGATGCAAGATGGAGAGACACAATTGGCATTGAAGTTTAAGGAGCTGCCATACAGCGTGGAGACTGGAGAGGCTGAAATGATCAGTGTTGACTTCGTTGCTCGAGGTGGAGGAAACGCTACAGCAGTGGAGAGTACATCCAAGAAACCCTCAAGTAAGAGCGAGCCATTAGACAAAGGCAAGGGAAAGGCACGAGCAACAACAGGAAGCGAGGATACAGAGACAAGCAAGGGCGGTGACGACCATCTGTCTCGAGAGGACGAGGAGTTGATTGCTTCTCTCACGGCCAAGGCAAACGCGATCAAGATGTTGCACTCACGGATCAACTTAATTGCGGTATACCTGCAGAACCTACCGCCATCCTACATCTCCAATACCGACACGGCAGCTACCGAGTCCAGCGACAAGCAGTACACCCCGGTCAGCCACTCGATCCTTCGCTCGATTCAGGCGCTGCTTGGCCGCTTGAGCCTCCTTATCCCAGCAGACAGTGCTGCATTCGAGCATGAGCTTATGTCAGAACAAAACGACGTCAATCTTGTGTCACTGTTGAGCACTATCACTGGAAGCATTAAGGAAGTAAGAGAGACCGGCCGAAAGTTCCAGATTATCGACAACCAGAAAGCCATGAAATCAAAGACAGAGAGAGGTCACGGTGGTCCTGGATGGGGAGGCTCATTCAATGGAGTTATGGGCGTTGGTGATCTCATCTCTTGAGCGAGTTGGAGTCGGAGGTCTCGTAATTTGCATTTACTGGGCGTCTAAACTGGAGTGGATAATAACAAACACGGGGCGTTTTCTTGCAGCTAGCGATCATGAACACAAGACGAGACGAGACGAGACGAGATGAGAAAATGAGAATACCATTATATAATCTGAGTCATGAGTGTAATCTACTTTGTGCCGCTCGCTCGCTCGCTATTTGTTTCTTTCCAACACTTTTCTTCCTTCCCTCTTAAAACAAAAAGAACCGCCCATCCATCCCAAGACTAAAACAAAGAAATATGACAAGCGAATGTAAATAAATAGGTCACCCTGGCTGCCAGCAGATCTCTATACGAACGCACGAACCACGAAGAAAGCCTCAAACCACGACTCTCTAGGCTTCGATAACAACCTTAATCACCAAGTTCCCCTCATCATCGACCGTCCGCCCCGCCAACTCAAAAGCCTTCTTCGCCTCCGCCAGCCCCTTGAATTTATGCGTCACCATATCATCCAGACTTGGCAATTTCATCGCTCCTTTCCCAGCTAAGAGTCTAATACCCGTCTGGTACGTATTTGCGTACCTGAAAATACCTAGAATGTCTACCTCGCGGAGGTGAGCAGCGGAGAGCGGCACGGTCTGAATAGGCGTGCCCATGCCGACCATGATGACTTTTCCGCCAGGCTTGGTAGCGTAGAGAGAAGTTTGCATGCAGGCTTCTTTGCCGGTACATTCGAACGTGACGTCAACGCCATCATCTTCGTCTTCTTCTAGAGCAGCCATGTCTGGTCTCGCCACGGAGAGGACATCAGCAGCTACAGCTTTTGCGCCGTCAAGACGGTCACTGATGCTACTATAGCTGCTAAGGGGAGTCATGGCTCCGTCTGAGCTGGCTGGTGTTGAGGTTCCGGAGGTGAAGATGGAGGAGGATGAGGCGCTGGAGTGGAAGGGTTTGGGGACGACGTAGCCGTGGGTTGCGAAGCCTTTGGAAATGGCGTAGTTGACTCGGCCTTCGTCGACGTCCATGATGGTTACGAAGGTGCAGCCGGATTGGCGGGCCATGGCTGCGACGAGGAGGCCGACGGTGCCAGCACCGATGACGAGGGCGGTTGATCCAGGTGCTGGGGCAGCGCGGTTCAGAGAGTGGATTGCGACGGATAGAGGCTCGAGGAGAGCTGCTGCGTCGAAAGATACATGATCTGGAATTCTGAATGCGAGTATTAGCCAATTGCAAGTTTTCCCGACACTGTGTAACGTAGATGCCTTACTTGTGACACCAAATGGCTGGATGGTTGATTCTTTCTTGGAGAGTTCCTTGAAAATGAGGGACGCTCTTCGCACTACTTCTAAATCTCATCTTTTTGCAAAGATTATATCTTCCTTTCCTGCAAATCGTACATTGACCGCATGGAATGCCAACCTCGAGAGCCACTCTGTCGCCGATTGTGAAGCCATTGACCTGAGGGCCAATGCCCACAACTACACCGGAAGATTCATGGCCAAGTGACAGAGGTGCACAAGCACAAAGGTCACCATTTGCGAATTTCTTGTAATAGCTGACGTCTGATCCGCAAATTCCAGTGGCTTTGATCTGGATTTGAAGCTCGCCTAGAGCAGGTTCCTCGATACTTCGTTTTTCCTAAACAGAGGTCAGGGGTATGATCTTATATGCATCTCGGGGTGCGGGGGAAGCCGTTGCGTACCAATTTTACCTCGCGGGGTCCATGTAGGACAGACGCCAGAACGTGGGTCGCTGGCTTTGAGGGGATCGAGTGGTGGGCGTGAGAGTGGGATATGATCATGACAGGACTCGGGTCTTCCGCCATTGGAGCCATCTTGATCCTTCTTAGACAGGTACGAAAAAGCTTTAGTCAAAGGCGTCAGAAAAAGAAAATAATTTTGCGGGGTTAACTGGTTCCTCCACGATGGAATGATGGGGGGATACGTGGGGGTTCAAATATGTCCTTGAAAACCCCCTTTTCCAAGCTAATCTTTCAGACCGACTTTCCATGATGATTAGGGTCGATGACTGTCAATGGGATTTGCCAGTTAGAAAGCAGCTTGTAATCTCGACGATAGAAAAGGGTTCATAATCATAGCAGGGAGGGCCCAGGGACGGCCTTTGATACATGGATGCAGGACGGCGGGCAGGCCTGGCAAGCATGGCTGGCATGGATGAGGATGGTATGCGAGGTATGGAGGGGTATGGCTGTGAACGAGCTCGCGAGGTACCGCTTGGGACCGCCGCTTGTTGCTGCCAGAGCTGCCAGAGCTCCCTGAACCCTGCGACTGCAGCATGCGTGACATGGGTCGGCCCCGGGCCTGTTTTTCCTTTTATCGGACCTATGGGACGACAGCGTGGTGATTTTAGAGGCCAAAAATGCTCTCGACAGCCAGCAATAACTTCAATAGCCTTCCCTATAGCTCGTGCTGCTGAGCGTGGGATGTTACCTGAAGTCCCGGGAGCTTGGGGACGAACCCCATACTTGTAACAACTCTGGATTCAGTCTTAAGGCTATTTTCCCACTGGTTGCCCGCTGTCAACGTACCACACGTTTTTCAAACCCGGGGTTCCTTAGGATCTCTGGGAATTGCGCTCTGGTGGACGGAAGCCGTTGTCCCGCTGCGGCTGGTCACCGAAGATCCAGACGCATGCTCTTGATGGCCCCATTGCGGCCATTTTGATAGACAGTGGAGCTTCACAACTGGCCGTATCGGAGGAATCAGCGCAATAACTGCTCGATATATCGTACTACCGCAGGCTTTCTTATCGTCGGCAATTTTGCTAGCACGTCGTCATAACTCTGTACAACCAGTGTGCGACTCGATAACTATCGCAATCCACTTTGATGCACGATGTGCGGTGAGCTGGCAGTTGATCCTGAGCTTGAAAAAGGTATGTCCATTTCACCGACGACCAGCCAAGGATCCCAAGCGTCCAAGGTATTTCGGCCTCATTGCCATAGAGGGGGCGAAGAACGGAGGGAGAGAGCGCCGCGGCTGAAAGTAGTTGGGGATTGCTGGGTGTTGCGGTGCTGAGCCTTGCTCTTGCTGGTCCGCTTAGCATGTGTGCCCTAAGCGCTGCAGCTCTGCATCTCTGCATACAGTACATTGGGGCCCCACTGGGGACTCAAATTCTGATATATCAGAGTTCATAGATCATAGCCATTGGAGTGGATAACGATATGTCGCTTTCGAGTGCGCCTCTCTCTGACGTGGCCTGAGAGGTAGATCGGCATGTGAGAAAGAAAGTGAGATGGAGATGAGATGAACGACGATATGATTGGCATCATTGTGGCCTCGCTATTGCACAGAAACTCATATAGGGCCTCTCGAGCCCTTCCAATCATCTCATCCAGCTGCTGTGGTTCACGAAATGGTATGTACTATCAATGTTACAGAGAGGATGTGGGAATACAACGGGAGCCGTGTTGGCCAGGATGGCTGCATGCATACCACGTTCTCGGATCATCGTGGCCGCGCTAGAACGATGAAGTCGCGAGACGAGCGGCTGCATTTCTGGCGTCGACTCTGTCCTCATCGTCCTCTTCCTTGACGTCTTTGAGCCCACCAGCACTTGCGCCACTGACAGCCCTAGCTCGATTTGGACCCTGGCCATCTTGCTCACTTTCCTCGGGAACATTTGACATGAAACTGCCTGAAATGCTTCTGCTCAACGCATCTGGGCGTCGAGGAACACCTGACCCTATAGGAGCCGAGAAGTTAGAAGATGTTCGCTCATGTGGGGAAAGGGTTGGACTCGGTCGCGACTCCGAGATAGATCGACTCCCCAGGAGAGGTGCCGGGGAGGATATCCGGAGCTCGCGAAACTGTCCAAATAGGGAGCCTCTCGGATTAACTTACAACTATCCCCGTTCTTCCCTTGACTGGTCGCCAAACTGGCCCTCCGTCCTACATTCTCCCTTCCTAGACGTGATAGACCACCGGAAGAATCGATTGCCCGGATGTCGGGCCTGATGCTCTCAAGGGTTGCCAGCGTTCGTCTTTCAGCTTCGATCTCGCGAATCACATATTCCCGGATGCTGAGTCTCAAATCCGCCGCGGTCCGTGCAAACCAACGACGCTGCTCCTGCAGTAGATTCGAAGTCACCCGCTGCGTTTTGCCCACGAGATAGAGCTCGTTACTTCGAGCTTCATCCAACGCGGAGATTGCTTCGTCTACTTTTTCCCGTCGAACAGACGAGCTTGCCTTCAATCTATCTGCAGCATTTAGCTTGCTCCGTGTTAATTGCTGGGCCTGCAATAGCTCGCGCAAGAGAATGTGACGATTTGTGAGGGTCTCCTTAACGATAAATGCGTCTTGAGAATGATACTGCAGGGGGTCACCGATCGTTGTTGCTTCAGCAGTGGCTTGAGCGGCGTGGTAGTCTCCTGTGGTTTGAATGGTCTTCCCAAGCTTGCGATAAGCATTGGCAAGTCCTGAATGGGGCTCTTGGACGCTCATGGCACCAATCTTGACCCCGAAATCGGACTCCGCAAGTCCAACTCCTGTGATAGATGAGCAAGTATCAAATATGCACAGTGAGTACCACTTACCCCTTCGAGCCTTGACTAGCTTATCAACCTTGTGGCCTGCATCCATTGTACCAAGGTAGAAAAGCTTCACGATAGGTCGTGCATCTTGTAGCTCTGGTGTGTCGTCTGGAGGAGGTGCGAACTGCTTGATGACCCTTCTACGCACACCGGTTGCTGGCTGCTTTCTCTTCAACATTGGACTGTATCCGAAATCACTTTCGACAAAAAGGACCATTTCGTCATCTCTCATCAACACCTCATTTGCGCAAACATAATTCAGCCATCTTTGAAGAGATGCCTTCACTCGAGCTTCGTCCTCGTCGGTACCAGCACCAGCAGATGTCAACGCCGGGGGCACTGCCGGTACAAGCGCTTCTGGGTTGGACGATACGAGGTGATCGGCCAGTTTGATAAACTCGGAATGTGTTCGGCGGACATCACGGAATTGTGTAGTTCTAAACTTTGGGAGATTGGTCTGAACAGTCAGCATAGATCCAATGAACAAGTGCTCCTTGAAAGTCCACATACATGAATATCAAACCTCAAGATCGGATCCTTCCTCCCAGTTCGCTCGAGACCTGTAATCTTTGCTTGTAGCTTGTATTGGGGCGCCTGAGGTTGCTGCTGTTGTCGCACATTTGAATGGTATCTTTGCGGCTCTGCTCTGTGAGGCTGTGCCTGATATTGCTGCTGTGCCGGCGCTTGCTGCTGCTGGCCAGCAAGAAATGGCTGCTGCTCGGTCTGGCTCCGGACCGATTCGGCAGTATCTGGTCTGCGGCCGTCGCTCTCTGTCACAGAGTCTGTCCCGGTGCTACTCTCAGGCCTTTGGTACCCACCTCCACCTATTATATCCTCGTTCGAGTATCCCGCTGCTTGAGCAGTCGGGTTGTATGGAATTGGTGATGGTGGAACGTCGCCAGAAGTTGGAAAGGAGCTTGTTCGCGCATGTTGAGGGGAAGGCACTGGTGATGAGCCCCATGGCGATGCTCCTGCTGGATTATCAGCATCATGAATAGACGAAGAGTAATCCATGTTGGTTCCAATTGCTAGTCCAGGCTGCTTCTACGGGTTGCGAATAGGTAGCTGGGTAGATGATCGCAAATGGTGCCGTCGCGGAGCTTTTCAATGGTGTAGTATGGTCGTGATAAGGTTGGCATATGCGACGCTACCTTCGAATGATCAAAGACCAAGTTATTGGCGCAGTGGGAGCAACCAACTGAGGTGGTGATGAAGCAATGATGAAGCTCCTCCAGCCGTCAACAAGGCTTCCGTAGCGCGGGAGGCATCCGGAAGCGCCACGCCAGTCCCGAAGCGCTAAGCGAGTTACTCTATCAAACTCAGAACTTTAGAGGCCTTTCATTGATCCTTCTATCAAGTACATACAACATCAAAATATGAGGTGATGCGTCTTTTGAATTTACAAGGAGGATGTCGATTATGGCACCAGCGACTTCAGTGTGTTGCTTTGGTCAACAAAGCCTGCTTTCCTCGAGCATATACATCACGCCACTACTCAACATCTCACCTCCCTAATCATGGACATGATCCCAATGTTGAGGCGACCAGAAACATTGGAATCATAGCACATATTGATGCCGTAAGTTCTTCGTGAATTCTTGCAATTTCTTCTAACTTCAAGCTCAACAGGGAAAGACAACGACCACAGAGCGTATGCTCTATTATAGTGGTATAACTCGAAGAATAGGAGGTAAGACATTTTGATCGAAGCGCGTTCTTTTCTTGTTCAATCTGAACTCAGTATTCAATCTGGCTTATCACCTCTATGTGGTCCATGATACAACACCACAGGAGTGCTTTAATGCCCTTTCCAGATCACCTCACGTGATTTCCCAGATCATTCATTACTGTGTTTGTACCAACTGAAATTTTACCAGATGTCGATGATGGGTCTACAGTCACAGACTTCTTGCCTGCCGAACGAGAGCGAGGTATTACCATTCAATCAGCAGCCGTAACGTTCCACTGGCCGCCGTTCCACGAAGGACAGCCCACCAAGTCCGACTCCCCAAGGCCTCTCACACCCCACACGATCAATTTAATAGACACTCCCGGACACGCAGATTTTACTTTCGAGGTTCTCCGCTCATTACGTATTTTGGATGGGGCAGTTTGCATTCTGGACGGCGTAGCTGGTGTAGAAGCTCAGACGGAGAAAGTCTGGACTCAAGCGAATTACTACAACATCCCCAGGATCGTGTTCGTCAATAAGCTCGACCGTGATGGTGCAGCCTTCAATAGAACTGTAAAGGAGATTGGATCGAGGTTACGTGGTTTTCCAGCCGTATGCCATATACCTTGGTGGGAAGGCGGCAAAGGCAGATTCACGGGCGTTGGAGATGCCATCAATCTGTGTGCTCTGAAGTGGAAGGAAGGTGGCGATGGAAAGACCATCCAAAAGTTCAGTCTGGATGAACTGAGCCGAGAAGACCCCAGCCTTCGAGAAGAGCTCATTAAGGCTCGAGCAGCACTGGTGGAAGGACTTTGCGAATTCGACGAGCAGCTTCTCGAGACGTGGCTCGAATGTGATGATGACACTTTGGCTGTACCGCCTCAAGCTATTCGAGACAGTCTGAGAAGATGCATCATTGATGGTTCTGGACGTCTTATACCCGTCTTCGCAGGTGCCAGCTTCAGGAATATCGGTGTCCAACCATTACTTGACGCCGTTGATGATCTCCTCCCAAATCCAACCGAACGACCAAGTTCGGAAGTCAGTGTTGGAGAGAAGAGAGGAAGTCTTTCAGATCTCCTAGATGGCAAACTCTCCCTTGCCTCAAGCTGGTCCAAACATCTCTCCAAGAAATCCAGCTCCGCCACCTCTATTATCGCACAAATCGAGGCCTGCGCTCTAGCATTTAAAGTGGTCAACGATCCACGCCGCGGCGTACTTGTCTACATTCGAGTCTACTCCGGCTCACTCAAGCGTAATGCAGCGCTCTGGAATACCAACCTCCACGTGACAGAGCGAGCTCAACGACTCCTACAAATGCAAGCCTCCGACGCCGTTGAGATCTCCCACATATCCGCAGGGCAGATTGGTGTCATAGCTGGCCTCAAGCACGCTCGTACAGGCGACACACTGATATCTTACCCCGGCGTAAATCCCAAGACAGGGCCTCCAGCACCACTAAACATGCTTCAACTCCGACCCATCGATGTCCCTCCACCCGTATTCTTCGCAGCCATTGAGCCACACAGTCTCAGCGAGGAGAAGAACGTAGCCGAGATCCTCGCGAATCTGCTGCGTGAGGATCCCAGTCTCCACGTAAATACGGATGAAGAATCCGGGCAGATGCTTCTCAGCGGTATGGGGGAACTGCATTTGGAGATCGCGAGAGACAGGCTGGTCAACGACTTCAAAGCCAAGGCAACAATGGGAAATATAGAGATCAGCTACCGGGAATCCGTCCTCTCAGCCACAAATCCACACAGAGTCGTCTTCGACCGAGACATAGCCGGCAAGAAAGGCAAAGCTGGATGCGAGGCAACCATTCAACCCCTTGAAGATGCGACTCAGGCATCAGACTACACAGTCACCCGCGACGGTAACTCAATATCAATCAATATTCCCACTTCCTGGTTCGGCGAAGAAGACGAGGGCTCCTCTTTGCCGAAAGAGTTGCCTTTGGCAACAGTACGCGAAGCCCTTGTCAATGGCGCAGTCGCAGCTCTCGCTCGCGGACCCCGCCGCTCATTCCCCATGCATGCTTGTCATGTAACCATGAAATTCGATCCGTCGACCGATCTCTTCGGCTCAGACACATCTCCAGCAGCGTTGTCGTCAGCAGCAAGACTCTCGGTCCAGGCTGCGCTCAAGGAGGCCTTAGATGGTGATAACATCGCACTTATGGAACCCGTGATGAACGTAGTGATATCTTGCGACGAAGGATCCCTCGGCGCTATTGTCCACGATATCTCTTCTGCTCGCGGTGGACATGTACTGTCTCTCGAGTCAGATGGAAGCGAAGACTCTGCCTCAGAATTACCAGCAATTGATCCGAAGCGGATTTACGCACCTCCAGATCCATTCGCTTCGTCAAATAGCTCCGATGCAGCAGGGCCTGGTCAGGCGAGACAGGTCCATGCGAGAGTGCCGTTGAAGGAGATGGTAGGGTACTTAAAGCATCTCAGGAGCTTGACGGGTGGGAGAGGGACATTCATTATGAGTGTTGATAAATTTGAGAGGCTATCGGGACCGAGAGAAAAGGCCATGTAATTTTAGGTAAGCATTTGTATGAACAAGTGTATCAGCAGCCAAATCACAAGCAGGATAACCTGCATGCCCCGTCATCTATTCGACAAGGCAGTGACATGGGACAAGTGATTACCGGGCTTCGCCCAGTAATACGTATTCTCACGATTAATGTGTAACGTCGTGGTAAAAACATAATTCGGCGTTGGCCAGAATCTAATCAGACAGTAGCAAAACATTTACCGACCATAACGCCCTTCGCTCATCTTCGTGGGCATATCTGCACCTATGCAGCACACAATATCGATGTCAAAGACTTTCCGAGGCAGGGCATTCGACCAGAACCCCAATACTCATAACACTTCGCATCGTCTCCGCTTTCAGGAATCCTTTCCCAATCTTCGTCTCTTATACTGTGCGTAGGGACGTAGATGCGGAGCATTAGAAAAATGCATTGCGTCCTCGTCATCGTCATCATCATCTGGCTCAAGATCCTCATCGATTTCACCACTCTCCTTGCCAGAATCGTTGTCGGAAATCTCGATGAAGCTTCTACCCACGTAACTGTATGCTCTTTTGTTTGATCGTTCGGAAGTGTCCTCCGGTTCTCTCTTCTTGATGATGGGCTGTTGTTCCCTAGCGTCCTCGAAAACATCGCCGTCTCCATCCTCAGTCAAGTCAATGATCTCAGTCGTAGCTGCACTCTTGGTTGAACTTCGGGTTCGTCCACCGTTATGGCTGGAAATCAGTGGCAAATTCTCGCGGCGTGCCCCAAATCCTCGTTCCTTTGATGGTAGGCCTCGTGGTTCAGTAGGACCCCGACCCAATTCAGCTTTTTCACTGCGATTCTCCTTTCCGTATATCGTCTCAGAACCTGCCGGGAGATTGTTTGAGGCACTTCCCTTGCGAACCCCACTTCCTATCGGCTGCTCCTGGGCCTTACTTTGTATATCGGTATGTTCACGAGAAACAGGATCTTGGTCAGCCTTGCCATCAGCGTTTTGCATGCCAATTGGCCCATTCTGGCTCGCTACCGGAGCATCAAAGTCTTCGATGGGCATTCCAATCACAGCTTTCAGCCTTTCCAAGTCATCCTTGATCAAAGCCTTCTGCATTTCTCTGATTTTCTTGTTGCGCAGAGGATCGTCCATGCAACGAGTGATACGTATTGCATCAGCCATCAATTCCCGTATATAGGGCACATCGTATCTCTTTCGGTGAACAGCAGCATGTCTGATGTGTTGCAGACTTGTCAGAAGGCTACGGAGGTCTTCGTAGTGGAAGCCAGAATGGCTACGGTTAAGGGCGTGCATAAGCAAGTCTTTGAAAACCCTTTTTTCATCGAATGATCGAAACCACTGACCATGTTAGAACAATTTCGACGTGGTTTGACTTGATTTCTATTGGGAGTTGGGACTAGTCTCATTATTTGATTCGCTGGGTGAACAGTGCCGTTCGTGCAAGGTTTGTGATCACCGACGGGTAGACTCACGTAGTTCAACTCGGTCTGTTCTGGGTGGTCCCAACCTTTACTTGCAGCCAACTCTGGAACCCACTCTTTAGTCCAGTAGAACAACGTTTCTTCGATTAGTTTCTGGGTTGTGGCGAAGAGGGACATCTGTAGAGTGAAAGGGACGTCTCGTACAGGCGGGCTAAGAGATCGAGCGCGGGATCGAGAGCCATATCGAGGCGGATTGGCTAGGACCGCTATGAAGTTTCCAACGTCAACAACGACTCTCTTGTGTGAACAGAGTGTTTTGTCGCATCAAACTTACCCTTAGGCGGCTCACGAACAATTTGGTGAGCAGTAGCCGCTGCTGCGACTAGGATTTGAGCTGGAGTTGGTGCTGCCGCTTGCTTCGGTGCTGAGGTGGTCTTCTGGACTCGTCCTGAACTCGGGTCAACCCGAACTTTCTCGGCAGTCTTTGCGCGGGTTTGTCGTCGCGTTGGCGGAGACTTGGAAGGAGAGAGCAGGATGATTGGGTCATCTCGGGCCCCACTGCTGCGCGTTCGTGCCCTTGGAAGTCAATGTCAGCTTGGTTCAATCGAAAATCGTGGTAGGTATATTTAAGCTCTGGAGAGGCCTTCGCGAAGATAAATTTCCCCTTGGAAGTTGGCCTCTGCAGGTTATCGTTGAAGAGGAATACCGACGCGACTGTGCTTGGTCCAGAGCCCATGGTGGCAATCCCTCTTGGGAAGTGCTATGAATAAGGTGAGAGTGAAGACGAAAGCATCGGCCTTGGAGCTGGACTTGATGTGGCGCGGGGGAGGAAGGAAGAGGAGGGGAGACAGGCGCCAAACCTCGGGCAGGAGAGGAAGGCGCGGTCAGTGTAAACAGACAGCGGCCTGCCGCAGCTGTTGGGGCACTTACATAAGGAGGTTGCGTGTTCACAACTGCACGCTGCTTGTTGTCTGTGGCTACTACAGACAACTTCGACACGACTCTTCGTCTCAAAGTCAAAAAAAAGACCCCAGGATACTTGAGATAGGTATCTTGAGGTAGCAAACAAAGTCGTGCGGCGCTAGTGGTTACGCGAGCAATTAGGTGGAGTAAACAGCTGCTTGGTGTCAAAGACAACCTCAAATTCACCAGCTGAAGGAGTGGCCGCGTATGATTGAATCTCGCTATAGATCATGGCGTCTAGCTCAAACCATCTTCGTACTATGCAGATAGCACATGGTGTACATATATATGGCAAGTCTATCTCTTCAGTCATAGCAGAGCACTAAGTTCACTCCCCGAGCCAGAACATCAACGTCGGTAACAATCACGACCATCTAAAAGGCTGCGGCATTACATCTGCGCCAAATTGTACCTTTACGACTTCTCAAGAGCGCAAAATCTTGGTCAAAAGAAGTCAAGGGCAACTCCCCAACATCAAAGCTGAATATTGCCTTGGATCAATTCGGTGGCTCTTTCCTCTCTCTGGGAAATTGCGAAGTCCAAGTCACGTTTGAAGTAAGCAGGTACTTTCCAGAGAATATGACCATTGAGAGACCGCGAGTCTTCTTTAATCTCTTCGTGCCAGTATTCTTTCCACCCTGCAGCGTGCTGGCAGCGGCACTGGCACTGGCATGGCTGTTACCGCATCCCATAAGCTGGCAAGAGGCTTTCAGGAACGTATATATCCAAGGACGGTATTACAGCCATTTAATCAACTAAGTTGATTGATGACAAGTACCACCTTGTTTGCGCACAATCATCTGGGCAAGTGCCGATGTGGTTCGTAGCCCGTCAGCCCTCATGATATCAATTACCGTACGATACGACTATTCTCCCAGATACTCTTGGGGAAGACTCTACGCTCTAGATGATCATCATCTCGACTTCTGTTTGCTCGACGTTTCTATGGCTAATACACGCCACCCACAACGCATTCCATGCGGGTTCTCCAAGACTCCAACCCAGTGGCAAAGCAAATCGCAATGTCAGGAGAAGAGTGTTGTTGGACAAGTCACAGCCAGATCAAAGTCCACGATGATGATTAGTAGCCTTCCGATTGGGATTTAGTGGAGAGACAAACTGTATAAGTGATGGAGGTCCAGGTTGGCGAATTAGAGCGAGTGCTGCTGTCATCGCTTAATCGTGCAATGCCGGCTGTAGTCGGATTGATTGCGAATTAATGAAGTGTGGTATGCTTCCCCGCATGATTCACTGGCGTCTGTTTCATTGGCGAACATCACTGTTTGGTCATGAATGCATCATCAAGTTGGTTGTTGCTGCTGAAGAATGCGCATGGTGTCTTCAAACTGGATTGCAGTCTCGGAGGAGACATGTAGCATATAGCTGGCTGCCTCGGCCGAGCGTTTCTTCTGTAGTTGCAGCGCAAACTTGCGTTTCACTTTTAGTTGCATCGGTAGACCTAATTCACCTGGACTGTTCAGTGCATGGAAACTGCTTGTCCGGCAGTCGGAGAGCCACATGGCAGTATCAAATGCCGACAGGAAGCTGAGAAGTCTTCCGCAGCACAGCTTGGGGCTTTCCTTCTCGCGTAGTTGGGAAATGAGTTGTGACCGTTGGATTGGTATGCTATATATTGCACCTTACTGAGCCGAAGTTCTGTTTTGATTACTTCAAGTTGCTGGTCATGCTTCCCCAGATTTCGCCACAGTAAATAGATTGACTTGCATCACATCACATGTTTCTATTCCAAATAGCCCCATATTCACAGTTTTGACAATCGAATTGTGTACATTCTGATGTAGCGAAGTAGGAAACATGTTCTAAAGTGTTCATTCGGTATCCTACAGCTTGACTCGAATGCTTTGGCGATCGCCGTCGTTCCGTTTGTTGGACTGTTCCTGGCATAGATTAGCAGGCACCCGAAAGAGGAAGCACGATTGTTTATTACCAAAGCTGCAAGATTTCTACTTGCATGGAGTTGTCACCGTGGTCACCTGCGCGGGGTTGATGCACGACAGGGTGATATTAGCCATCTGCCGAAAGGCATTTAGCCCTGCATGACATCGGAGACATACCCCAAACGTACCTGTCGAGGCTAGTATCCTTACTCATTAGGATGGCTCCGGGGCACACTTTGTCGCTGTCACTCCATTCTCACGTCTCTATGCTTCGGTGCCCTTTAGCCATATTAGACGGGTGCTACCTTCTTCAAATATGGCAGGCAAGACTTAAGCATCGCACAACTCCCGTGACAAGCCCCAATAATGATAAGGTTTACCTTGGCAAGATTTGCCAATAACAAGTTTCCAATTGTCCGCTTCCAGCAGGTCATTGTGTTGTATGGAGACATGTTTATCCAAATTACCATGGAAGGAAAGCAAGGTCTCTCGCCCAGCTCCGGCATATCCAAATACAGAAGATTAGGACGACTGCCAGTCCGGGTTGCTACATATATCTCTTTATGCTTCCTTGGATCTGGTCTGGAACTTTCTTGCGCTCGAATCTCTCCTGTCAGCTCAAAATGGCTCATACACCTTCGACCTATTCCCCCGCAGGGAATTCAACAGTTGGCGGAAAGAATGCTACAGCGATCGCGGCAGCTGCTAGAAAGGCTGCAGCATTGAAACGGGCACATCAACGTGTCATAAGTGAAGAAGCTTTGGAGCACTATGCTATTGCTTTGGCTGGGGTGATCATACTTTTCACGATATTTCACTGGAGTCGATTCCTGTACAGTCGGTATGCCTCAAAGGGTGTCAAGAAGTCTGGTGCTATGAAGGTGCAGGTGTCTGCCGCTCGGTAAGATACATCACCAAAATATCTGCCAAGATGTTTTCTAATCTTACGTATCCAGGATGGTTCGACATATCCTCACGCATAGAGTCCCAGGCTTCACTTCTATTGGACATGCAGTTCTGGTGTTGATCTTCCTCCTCCTCAATATACTGTTTCTGTTCATCCACATGGATTATGCCTCGATCCTGCCATTCGCTAAGCGACTAGGATGGTATGTTTACCAACATTTTCCAGCTCGCTCGACGCGTCTCTAATCAAAGTGCAGGATGGCAATAGGAAATATTGCATTCGTCACATTCTTGGCTCTCAAGAATACACCACTAGCCTTCCTGACAGCATATTCATACGAAAGGCTCAACATCCTCCACCAAGTGGCTGGTTACACAACGGTGATTTCCTCCCTACTGCACGGGATCTTCTGCTCAATTGGATACATCAAAATCAACATGATCTACAAGTTAAAAGAGCAAGTGCAAACATTCGGAATCACAGCAGGTGTCGCCATGTTCGTCATGATGACTTTTGCACTTCTTGTCCGACGGATCCGCTATGAGGTGTTCTATGTGTCTCATATCGCAATGTTCATCATCCTCATCGTCATGGTTGCATTGCACCAACCGCACATTGCTGAGAAGGGTTGTATCGCCGTTATCTTTGCTGGTTCCATCTGGAGTTGTGACCGCATTCTTAGAGGCTTGCGAGTCCTCTGGTACAGCTACGACAACCGAGCAACAATAACTCCTCTCGCGCATGGAGGAACTCGAATTATCCTCCGACGATCGCCATCGCGAGCCGTTCCCGGCACGCACTGCTTCTTATGGATTCCAAAGATTCGACTCATCGAAACCCATCCCTTCACCATTGTCAGCAGTTCACCAACCTCCTTGGAACTAGTCATCTCCGCGTACGATGGCTTCACTAATGATTTACACAACTATGCCATGAAGAATCCTGATGCAATTCTTCGTGCTTCAATCGATGGCCCATACGGCGCTATTCCGAATTTCTCGAAAACTGCTGATAAAGTCATCTTGATTGCTGGAGGAAGTGGAGCGTCCTTCACGTTTGGCATTGCGCTGGATATGCTCAAGAAGCTTGAAAGCAAGTCAAAGACGACTATCGAGTTTATCTGGACAGTGAGAGAGCAAGGTAAGATTAGCCCTCTCTAATAATTCTTTTGAGAAAGCATGAAATAGCTGACAACAAATCCTAGAAACTCTCGCCTGGTTCAGCAAAGAACTCGCACAACTCCGCGCCTCGCCAAGAGTAAACATAATACTGCACTCCACCCGACCATCCTACACCGGCTCGCCCGCATCGCCAGTCGACGGTGCATCCCCAACTTCACCCACCTCCCCGCTAGACATCGAAAAGCAACTCTCAATCACAAGCACCACACCCTTCGCGACTCGCCACCCCGACCCTTTCCCCATCGACCTCGAAAAGACACCCGTGATAACGCACGGCGGGCCTTCCAATCCCTGGGACTCTAGTACTTCCGTGACATCAGTAGCCGTCCTACCTGGTCGACCAAATATCGATGAGCTGATTCGTGAGATCGTCACAAAGGCGACTGACGAGGAGAGGATTGCGATTGCAGCGTGTGGACCGGATGATTTGATGTGGTGTGTTAGGAAGACGGCAACAAATTGTATTAAGGTTAAAGGCCCCAGCATTGAGTTGCATTGTGAGCAGTTCGGATGGTAAGTTTAGGGACTTGTTGGGCAATGTGTATGGATCGGGTTGGGCTTGGGACTGGAACTGGGAATGGGAATCGGAGGCGGCATTTAAAATGCTGGGAGAATGGCTGAGTATATACCCTATTCAAGGAGATTTCCTTACTGTTAGATACATGTAAACTTTCAAACAAAGTTTCAAACATTGATTACTGAATAGGCTTCTCCTGCCGTCCTTGAATTCAACTGCTGTTGCGGATTGAGATGTCGTTAATCACCGAATCCGTTCTGACAATGCTCTAGCCAGCCTAGATTATGATGCCGCAGCACATCATGAGATTGAACATAAATGAGCTTAACTTCAGCTAATCAAAGTTCCATTTAACTCTTTATAGCATCTTCGAACAAACAGTTATCAAGAAACGTTCAAGTGATGCTGGCATATTCTGCTCTCCCACTTTCGCCATTAGCCAAGAATCTGGGCAGAAGCTTCAGTGAGTTCCAGTTAAGTGCGGGGTAATTGCAGCGCACCTACCACTGGATTACAGCGGCCTTCCCGATGCATAGCGAAGAGTCAGACGCTTAAAGCTCAGGCAAAATCCCCCCCCCCCCCAAACGGCCTTACTGAATATAAATATTGAAAATCCGCGAGACTATTACCGCGTAGACAAACTTCGAAGATTTCATGACTTTCTGGCATCATCATGACGCCGATCTTGTCTTGTGGAAGATATAGGAGTCCGAAAATGCTTGGTTCTACAATGGTTGGTTCTACAATGGTTGGTTTCTACATTAAAGCTACTTGTGTTTCATAATAACCTCCCGTAATCCAGGAGCCCGTCATTGATATATGCAAAATAAAGCCATTCATTTGCAAACCTCTCTAGCGAATGAGACTGACAGCTCGACGAACTTTAACCCTTAATTCCCTGCATCTCGCAAAAGACATGATGTAGCTCCAACTTGACAGGTCCCTCCGAAATTTGCTTGTATTTTTCATTCATGTCGAAGCCTCAGTAGTATCTAGCAATCTCCAACATTGAATTCTTGACTTCCTTGACCTTGACGACCAATTCCTGCTCCCAATCGACTTGTACCTGGTTTCCGCCGTCCGGGGCGAACACGTGTGATTTGTGACGTTCCAGATCGCAACGAAACGGAGTGTGGGCAATAAGGCGGATTTAGGTGAAAGGCATACCTGCGCGAGCTTGATCCAGTAGAAAGGCTCTCCGAGCGTCTTGATACAGTTCATGGCAGATTCCTTGCGGTTCTTGTGAAGTCCAATGTCAAGTCTGTCGATCTTGCGGAAGTGCTGTGGGGTGAGAGCGTCATGCCCTGGAGGAAACGTATGAGATATTAGTTCTCAAACTTTGAAGGAAGACAAGAATGGTTGAGATATACACATTTTCAGAAAATGGCGAGGAAGGATGAACGCTGGAACACTTACATGGTAGGAGGATCTGGCCAAGGTCTCCATAGCGTCCTGGGCCCAGAAAGATCTTATCTTGCTCGACATCAATGTAAATGATACGAGAGCTGCCTACTGTGTTGAAGCTGGGCGGGACAATCTGAAGAGCTGTTTCTCGTGCTTCCTCGGAAACCGCCAGGAGGGAGATGTTGGGTTCATGAGTAGCGAACTTTCTGTTCTTGAGATCGTAAACGAGAACCACAACTCGTCAAGGTATTGAATTGATCCAGATGTGCCTTCGTATGGCCAATGGAAGCTTGGAGAACAGTGCGAAGGTTGGAAAACTAGATTCGGTGTCAGTAAATGCCGCCAGCAAAGTCACCACAAGATGAGCTCCAAAACCTACACTTGTACCGATAATGAGCTGCCTCGAGTCTCTGAATTGGTACTGACTTGTTGGTGTGCTTCAGTAGCGACTGGCTTAATGGAAGTACCGCTACGAAGCTTGCGAGCTGGTGCCGAAGTACCTTGCTGAGCGACGACATCCAGCTGGCGAAGCTCACGACTTGATATTGCTTGCCAGGACATGGTGTAGGCTCACTGAAACGCTTGAGAGGTTCTTGAGGAGGAATGATAGAGGTTGAAGTAAGGTCGTGGGTCAAATTAGTCTTTTAGCACTAATGATTTAGCGCCTTTGGGTTTGTTTACCTAGATTGGCAGTCGCCTTAGCAAGCTAGTCCTACATGATGAAAGCGACAACTACATAGCTACAAATTTACAAATCTAACCACGATCATACGCTTTTAAGCACCGTAAGGGGACAAGTACCGAAATATGTTTATGCCACGCCAAAATGGGGAAGTAATGAGATGCCAAGGTGATCCGCTAAGCGAGCTTTGAGGATAGTGAAGACAGTGAATCCTTCTAGAGGCCAATTTTCAGCCAGACTTCACTCATTCGGTGTGAAAGTACCCATCTGATCATCTAGTCATCTTTTTGTCAGTGTGCGATACAATTATATCTCATAAAATGCTACTACTGGTTTTCCAAGCCCAATTCTTTCAACAGCGCGGGAGCGACCTGGAACAGCACGTTGTGATCAGTACGATCAACTCGTGAACCAACAATCACAACCAAAAATGAAACTCAACCTTCAGAAAAGCTTTTTTTAGCTCAAGAAGAAACATGATTTTGTCGTGGGAATGCTCTGGTCGTGTTGATAACCCCTCCAGCATGTAGGTCCTCTAGCACAGGCGTTCAACTCCAACTAGGACTAAAGGCTGCATAGTATATCTTGCGAAGAAGACAACATTGAAATGAGCTTGACCGACATGTGGCCTGTGGGTACCTTACGATGGCATCCGGTGGATCTTCATTTTTCTCGATCTTACTTGAAGAGAAGCGGCCACCGCCATTACTCTGCTTAGGGATCCCAGCGATCTGACTGCTCTTGATTCTACGACTCTTGGATAATCTCACCACAGTGCTAAAAAGTATTTCCTCAGCTTCTTGTGAATATTTGGTCGGTGGTTGGGACTGCAAGAAACTCGCTCCTGTCTGCTCTGCCATGATCGAGGAAGCTGGCTGATCATGCGAGCCGAATCGGAAGAATGGCATGAACTTGATACCTACGAAGCTCTTAGTATATGGCTCTCATATTTTAATCCATTAAACTGCAGATCAAGATGTCGTTTCAGTTGCATTTTCACGATGGCTTGAGCAGCGCAGTCCCCATCTCTCGTTGGCGCACCCAGGCTCCCTCCCCAAGCGAGGAACACGACATTACCAGTTCCACCAAATCGAGAAACGCGTACGAAACTCGACCTAGGCTGACAGCTAATTGTGCCAAGTGGCTATACATACCACTGCAGAGTCATTCGAGATGCCGTCTTTCATTGCGACCTCGACTCTTTTCTCCTACGACGGTCATCCACTACCTTTGCGGGAGAATCGACAAGACCCAGAGCCGGACAGCGCATAAGCAACGCAGGCCGTTCACAAAGATATTGGAGTTGAATCTAATGATATCCTGAAGCTGTACCTGACAGCAGTTTTGCAGTGCAACGGCATCTCCGTCCTGTTTCGCGGCTTTCCCACCAAATCGATCAGAACACCGCGCAAGCAGCCCCGAAGAGCATCACGATTATATCCAAAATCATTTCCGTGAAAGCAAGCACAGGATTTAGGTTACATGGGTCGATCTTCTCATGGTTATCTCTCTTCCCCTCGTCCTTGGCCCTATGCTCAGCAGGGACTCTCCAACATTATATGGCTTGCTAACATTACTTTGCGAACTGGAACACTTGAAATGGAACAAACGCGCCAGGATACCAGAGTACTTCACAATACCTACTTGCGCCTCGAAACAGCGCAGATGGAGTCTCTACGAACGTGCCAAGTCGTGATACAAAATCCACGCACCTATGTCCACGATTAATCAAGGTCTACTTCGCTCTCAGAAGAGCACCCATACATCTGCCAAGGAGAGATGCAAATTTTTTTACGAAGCCCCCTCTTCAATATCTCCAGAGTGACCCAGCTATTCTGAAATCCATATCTCCAGCAGATGAGTGTGCCGAGCTGTTTAACAGATCACCCAACAAGCTTCAGGACCCTCCCGCAGGTTTTCCTAGTACGGCCGATATGCTCTACATCAAGCAGCTTCTACTTTCGACTAAGATCTCAGTATCAATACTAGTATCTGCATTGCCAGTGTACAGGCTCCCGCCAAACCTGATACGTTTCTGGACCAAGAATGGATAACACACATCAACAAAGCATAAGCGAGAGCGGTGCTCGAGGATAGCAGTGTGCTACGAGCTCTCTACTAGTACTATCAGGCAAGTTATCAAGACACTGTCAAGATATGCTCTGAATGGAGCATGGCAAGAGACTGGGCTGATCCTCTGATGTCGCAGGTCAAGCAGCTGATCTGCCTTCACGATGTAGCTCGAGAGAATACAAACAACAGAAGCGAAGCGAAGAACTCCTCGAGGAGTCCGTCCACACAAGGTTTCAAGTGGGACGAAATGGAGACAAGAAGCTTCGACAGCGCGCTGGACGCCAAAAAGGAGCAGGGCGTCTCACTTCTTTTCCAGAGGGAGCTTCTACCACAAATACCGAACAAAGATATAAACAAAGACAAGCAGAGCCCACTTGGGTAGCGCTGGTAGACGCTTAAGCCTTGGAACAAAGACGACCCCCAGAAACGACACAACGACAAAGTCATGACAGCAGAAGCACTCCAAAGTCAGAAACGATTTAGCCGTCTGCGATCCGCACGAAGTAAGACGATTTGTTACCACAACAAGACAGTGCTCGAAGGAGAAGATACCTCGAAGCAAACGAACATAAGCAAACCAAATATAAGTACCAAAAGATACCCTTGACGACGATCAAGAGACGATGCATGGCAGACACAAATTCATCGAAGCGGATGGATGGGGCTTATTGTAGGGCTTAATTCACAACACGGGCTTGGACTAAGGAGTGATGGGCAGAAGTACACAAAGGCAAGCGAGAACAACGAACTCGAAGGCAAGCATATTCAAAGCGACAGTACACTATTGGGCTGTCGAAAGAGGGTGGTGATATGCAACGGGATGGTGGTTCTCAGATGTGATTGCCGTGTCTGCGGTATACACCAATGGCTCGCACCGACATCAGACTCGGAAGAGGAGAACACAGCAAGTGCTGTTACTTCAGAGGGCGCTGCGCCGCTGGTGCACAAGCAGAACCGTCGGCCGTATCGAATATTCCGATTCGGCTTGTAATTCAATAAGTCCAGCGCTGAAATATAAGTACTTCGTTCTACGCCAAAGATTTGAGCTACTGCAATACTCACGAAGAAGGCCTTGGTCATTTTGGGGTTCGTGCTAGCAGAAACAAAGTCTATACATTAGGGGCATATGCGAAAGACAGCGATCCATCCTTCCAGTCCTGTTACGGCCAAGAAAGACCAGAGTGGAGGCGCATTTCTCGAAAGAAGTGCGTGGGTATTTCGTCTGAGCCTGCCACATTCGTCAAGACTCCGAGCTTTCATCTCGTCTTCGAGTCTATCACACTCGCCTTTCCCCTCCCAAGCATCCCGACTTCGACCCGTTGGCAGCAGATCTGGAAATCTATACTGCCGATAGCGTCCAGTAGGCTCAATCTGTTTCTAGCAATGCGAAAGGATTACTCGATTTCGCCTTCCCAGCTGGCGACTCGCTCGCTGCTTGTTCCCTCTTCCGTTTCTTCTTCAATGATTTCATTGATTTTGATGGACCCCGAGCAGGAGCGGGGGAAAGATAATTCAAAACTTTCATCACGTCTTTCAGGTTCGTCAGGAACTTCGAACCATCAGACTTCCGGACTATCGAAGATGCAGTCCCAAGATCGGGGTAGTCGACGAATGATGGGACTGAGCTCAGCAATGAGTTCAGACAGTGGACTGCCTCAGGAATAAAAGTTTTGGGGCCAGTAGAAAACACAAGGCTTGTGATCTGCTGCAAGATCCTGAAAGAATACAATGAGCCTTGAAGCTGAGCGAAGAACTGAACAATATCCCATCCAAAATAGCCAGAAGGGTCGGATATCTTCGGGTACGCCATACGCTGCAGGAAGAGCTGACTACTGGCAGTTTTGGAATTCGCAAGTGACCATTCTATGTCTTGGTGGACTGCAAAAGCAATCCATATTTGTGTTTGTGTGAAGTTCGGTCGCTTCTTCTTGAGATCTTCAAATGTTTGCAGTATGGCGATACACGCTTCAGGGATATCAGAGACTTTGGGAAGCATCAATTCTCTGCCTCCTGACTTTTCCATCTGTCTCCTGTGCTCGAATACACTTGTCGCATGCTCACTGGTAGGAACGATGATATTGAGAAGGCCGTAGGCCAGTTGCCGAGTGGCTGTCGAGACTTCCCAAGCATTGGTCCGAACCGGGCAATCAAGTAGGAATGGCAAGAAGACATGAGGCGAACATGAAGCAGTTTTACCACTTACCAGCGGCTGACCAGCAGTTCTAGCAAGGCTAGCAAAGTGAAGAACGTATTCAGATGTTCTTGGGTCCAAATACTGAAGGACTCGAAGGGTCTCCAAGGACTCTGAGGGTAGTTCCGATTCGACGGGCAATGAAGTATATTCCTTGAGGAATTCATCATACATCTGGCGATGGTCTGTGATAGCTTTGAGATCCTGTGCTTGCTTAACAAGTTTTGGAAACGTCCCGTGAGCATCTGTGACTATCTCAAATGCCAGTGAATGAAGCCCATGCGATTTCGGGAGTGCTAGACGGTCACTGATAGTTGCTGGTTGGAATATCTGAGAACGCAAGACTGCTGAAGTATCACCCGTAGACTCTATATCACTGAAGAAACTCACAGCACCCTTTGAGCCCAGGTCGTGCACGAGGAGGTCAGAGTCGCTAGTGAAGACTACCCCGCCATGTTGCTTCAAATATCTAGCACAGTACAAGTCTGCTTCTCCTGGAACGACCTCAGTAAGATCAACGTATCTGCTAGATGACTTGAGAGCTTCGAGAATTGCTGGTACAACAAATGACAAGGCTGGAAGTGCCGTCAATCCAGAACGGACCGCAGTACTTTGAAATAGAGATTGCAGGGTGGGATCAGGCTGGGGAAAAGCCGACCGACATGGCTCGTTATTTGACTGATGGAATTGAGTCAATTGGTGTGTCGAATTTTGAAGTCTCTGTAGTCGGACATCGAGCTTCGCTGGAGGCAGGAAGCCATCGAAGTATATCTTCTTGCTGGATATTGTTAGCAGATTCCTGCAAGCGCAATTCCAGCCTGCTCACATGTCAACGTTACTAGCTCTGACGGTATCCAACCATGCAATAGCTGTGTCTACTAAGTTTTCATAGGACGGAGCAGCTTCCAATGCATTCCGGGCTCCTGGAGCAGCTTTGAGACATATGTAGTAGATCTGGTGAGCGAAGGAAGGGCCATCTATCACCACTTGCTTCCCGTCCAACGATTCTGCAGATGCATAAGGGCGTAAAAACGTGGTCAAATGCCGGATGCCCATAGGCAAGGAAGCTTTATATCAACCTCGGGCATGAGGTTGAAGTTTGGTTTCCTAGTTGGCTGGTTGCAGCAGCAAGCTATTCGGCTGCTTTGTTCGAAGTGTGACCTGACCTGACCTGACGATCACAAGGATTGAGTTGTGGTGAAATGATTCTTGGCGCAGGGTTCCCGCTTTGCTCCGCTCTAAAAATTAGACGACGCCCGGGACTTCTAGCTTGAACTTTTCTTTCCCAGCTCCACCTCCCGCCTTTTTTCTTCCACGCTCACCAACAACAGCTTCACTATGCGGAATACCCTCATATTTGCTGGCAGCTCCTGCCCAGGGCTGACGAACCAGATATGCTCGAACCTGGGCATGGCTCCAGCTGCCGTCGAGCTCTCGCAGTTCGCAAATGTGAGCAGATTTGTGTGCGACCTCTTGTTTGGCGGGGCTGACAATTTCGCAGGGAGAGACCAGCGTTAAGATTCTGACCAGCATTCGAGAGAAGGACGTGTTTGTGGTTCAATCGGGCAGCAGTAAGATCAATGACAGTATCATGGAGCTTCTCATCTTGATATCTGCCTGCAAGGGAGGCTCAGCAAACAAAATTACAGGTCAGCTCACTTTTCTTTTGTTTGCAGATCTGCGCAATTGACATTATACAGCTGTCCTACCATACTTCCCATACAGCAGACAATCGAAGAAGAAGTCACATAGAGGCGCAATCACTGCTCGTATGCTTGCCAACCTCCTGCACGTCGCCGGTATCAACCATGTTATCACAATCGACCTACATGCCTCACAAATGCAGGGCTTTTTCAAATGCCCAGTCGACAATCTACATGCCGAGCCGTTGATTGCGAGGTGGATCAGACATAATGTTCCAAACTGGTCCGAAGCTGTTTGTGTATCCAAGAATGCTGGAGGAACCAAGAGAGTTACATCGCTGGCAGATGCTCTGAAGCTCAACTTCGGCATGGTCACAACAGATAAGAGAAGAGGCGTGAATATGAGTGGCAGTTTCGTTATGAATCCACTAGATCACTTCGACCACGATCTGGACGATGCCGATGTAAGTAAGCTTGAGATTGACGAAGATGAGCCAAGCTTCAATTCGGACAAGAAACCAGAACTCAGCAGGATACACACAAGCAGCAAGGATAGCCACAAGTCGGATCAGTCTACATCTACAAAGCATAGTCCTCCACGCAAGCCAACGCATACGCGTCAGGATAGCAATCCCTCCCCACGAAAACCTACAAATCTACCGTCCCCGCTTCGTACCGCACACAAAGGCCCCTCCGCGACGAGATCTCCCCTCGCTCGCGCTTCAACTACTCCTGCACGATCTTCACCGATTGAAGAAGAAATTGGAGAAGGAGACGATGGAGAGTTCACAGATGAGCGAGCTCGAGATATTATTCATGGTCGGTTGATTCATGGTCATATTGTACCGGATGATTACCCCTCACCAACACAGTCTGCCATGTCGAGCTCTATGATCCTCGAGCGGCCTGAAGATGATCCGATGGAGATGTCAAGAGCTTCTTCATTCTTCAATCCTGAACCACATGCACTTGGTGGCACTGCAGATGCTACGGCAACATCGGACGAGGAAGAGGAAGGCTTCAACAATCCAAGTCTGGAACAAATGATCACCTTAGTAGGAGACGTCCGAGGCAGAACCGTCTTCCTCGTTGATGACATGATCGATAAGGCTGGCAGTTGGATTGCTGCAGCTGAATGTTGTGTCAAGCGTGGTGGTGCAAAGAAAGTTTACTGCATTGCCACTCACGGTTTGTTTGGTGGCGATGCTCTCGAAGAGCTTCAGGACTGCGACTGTATCGACCTGATTGTCGTAACAAATTCCTTCCCAATACCCCCCGAGAAAGCAAGAGAGACCAACAAGCTCGTCATCCTGGATCTTTCGAACTTACTTTCTGAAGCTATTCGAAGAAATCATTATGGCGAGTCTATCTCTGCTCTCTTCTCACATTCTCACGACTAGAGCTGTTTGTTTATTGTAAGCCATTTGATTTATTTCCCCAAATTTTGTTTTCTATTTGTATGACTAGCGAGGCGTTCATGGAAAGGTGAAAGGTGGATGGATGTTATGAATAGGGCCGTCTTGCTCACCGCACGGACGACGGAGGAGTTTAGAGACAAATGATAACGATTTTTCCGGTGATGACCGATTGCGTCAAGCGATCTTGGTTGTGCTCTCCTCTCCTTCCATTCCTTCAGCCAGAAATTTGGGCTGGCCACTACTGGACTGCTTTGTAGCTTCCGGTAGAATATAACCCGCGATGCATTCTTTAGAGTTTGCAGGAGCTACTTTCATCTAGAATGTAGCTCTTAACGGAGCGTGGGGAGATTGATTTAGTCCTTCGGGGCTTGTCGGGATTAGAAGGCACCTTGTTCATGCGTATGCTACAATCTTTCATTAGGATGGGGGACAAGGGGCAAGAGAACTTCCTGAACACTTCCATCATCGCAGCTTTGATGTTTCCATTCGACTCTTGCCGATTTGCGTCCAGTGTCAAGCATCTGATCAAGTGCCGTAGTGACGGGCGGGGAATTGTCAATTATTGAAGATTCCATGCTCATTCGCTCATTCAATATACTGGCTTATGGCTTTGTTCTTCTACATATGCATCGTCGTGCCCATTATGCTGTTCAAAGAAGTGTACAATGCTTCCCAAACTCCCGAAATGCCACTCTTCCAAATCCAATGCATCACAGACGCGCTGATATCTCAATGTTCTCTACCTCTTTCTCGCTCACTCGACTCACCACCTTCCTAGGAGCCATCTGGGTTTCAATCTTATCCTCCCATCCCATCGCTTTCACAATTCTTCTCCAGCTTTTCATCGCTCTCTCCGCATGCTCAATTGGCACATTCGGATCTTCCTTCACCAGACTCCTGTTGAACAGCTCCATCGAGATCCATCCTTTATACCCGAGTCCCTCCTTCTCGTCACAAATCGCTCTCAATACATCCAGCACAGGCAGGTACCCTCCCCTCTCCTCCTCACACATAAACAGCCTACAATTCCGACTCCAGCTCATCCTCGGCTTCTGCCCCTCCACATGAAAAGCATGCGTTTCACTCATCGGCGTGCTCAACCTCTCCGCATCAACAACCTGCACATAAAACACCTTCTTCACATCAATCGTCCTCGCCATCCTCCTCATACTCTCCCTAAACGTCACATCCGCACCCTCACACTTCCCATCCACCGCACAAGGATCCGCATACTCCCGCCCAGCAATATTAAACGTATCGAGACACAATCCGAAATTATCTCGATCCACAGCCTCGACAACAGCCCACGCCTTCTCCCACGTATCGTTGAATGTTCCCCAGCAGAGATTCTCGTAGGCGAATTTAAACGGCGGGTTCTGCGCTGCTCCTAGGTCGGCAATCTCCCTCAGATCTCTCGCTACGATATCCAGATCGCCAGTCACGCCCTCGGTCATAAACGTGCACGGGATTTGGATGATATCGGTCCCCAAGATCCTCGCAATCTCAAACCAGAGACGCAATTCCTCGAGTTTCTGAGCGCGGGCTGAGGCTGAGAGAAGGCCTTCACAATTGTTGAAGGGGCCGATGCCCATGATTTGGAGGTTGAGGGTGTTGCATTGCGTGCGGATTTGATGGGCGGCGAGGAGCTGGTTGGTGGCTGTTGGACCGCCGGGAAACGAGGACGCGAGGTAGAGGAGGTCTTCGAAGAAGATTTCTATTCCTGGGAGGGAGGCGGAGGCGGCGGCTGTGAGTTTGGGGCTCATGGAATGGGCCCATGCTCGCTGAGATTTGTTAGTGATGATGGTGGGATGGATGAGGAATAGACTTACGCCGAGAGACATGCTACAGATTGCTGGTTTGTACGACATTTTGGTCGTCGAAATGTGACAAAAAGCTAATGATGGTCGATGAACAGCGAAGTCCAGACCAAAGTCAAGTAATAGATGGTAACGGAGGACTTTGATATCACAGGTAGGTTTGATAAGTATCAGGTAGATGTGAGATATTTGTCAATTCAAATAAATTCCAGAAAACAACCAAATTCGTATCAACAGACAGAATCGTAGAAAGAGAAAACCAGGACCTAAAGTACAAGTACCTGCCTACCATTCTCTTATCAACCCACCTCTCCCTCTCCAAGACCTGTACCATACACAAGCGGAAGGTCCACAGAACCAGTGGAAGAGGTTATTCGCGGCCTGAGTCGGGAAAACCATTATCTCATGCACCTCATCACCTCCCGGACCAAGGCCCAGAATTCGAAACAGCATCCGCTTCTCCTCGTCGTTGTAAAAGATCATTGGTCGACGATTTGCAGGACAAGAACCTTGGGCGAGGAGCGTCTTGTGCTGTGTTGTGGCGATTGGTGAGCGGATGAGGATTTTGCCTGGTGCGACAATCTTTTTCCGGATGTGAGGACTTGGCGGCGGGTGGTTTCCGAGATTGGGGGCTCGCTTGACTTCCTCGAGCTAAACAAACATCGAGGATTGAACTTTTTGTGAGACGACTGATCCGAGTATTCTTTCCAGTGATGGGAATTTATGAAAATGCGGGTAACCGACCTGGGATCTGCGGGGAATCAATATCCCTCTGGCTCGGCCTGCTGTTGACATCCGATCATGGCCTCTTCACTTGCCGATTTCTCGTTAGGCAGTAGTTGCATCGTTACTACGGTAGATGTTGATCTTACTATTAAGCAGCTCATCTTCTATATTTATTCCCCTCTATTTTCTGTTATTAGAATTTGATCCTGTACTTCCAAGATCTTGCCCGCTCCAACAAGACAATGAGGTCTCAGGCCCCCTCCTCCCCTAAAGTAAACATCATAATCATAGGCGGTGGTCTAATAGGCCCCCGCCATGCATCATCCATTCTTTCAAACCCCTCAACCCACCTCCTCGCCCTCATCGACCCAGCGCCCCACGGACCAGAAACCGCATCATCCCTCTCAACCCATCACTTTCCATCTATCAGCGCCCTCCTCTCATCCTCCTTCCCAAAACCTGACGCAGCAATAATCTGTACACCAAACAAAACACACGTCCCAATCGCACTAGAACTCATCGCAAACAGCATCGATATCTTAGTCGAGAAGCCCATCTCGGCTTCACTACAAGAAGGACTTCAACTCATCGCTGCAGCGAAAGAAAAGGGCGTCAAGGTGCTAGCAGGTCATCACAGACGCTTCAATCCTTATCTACTAGCTGCGAAAAAAGCACTTGATGAAAAAAGTCTAGGCCAAGTCATCGCCACGCAAGGGTCGTGGTGTCTGCGCAAACTAGCCGCGTATTATGATGGGATAGGGGAATGGAGAAGAAGTGATGAGAGCGGAGGGGTGGTTCTAATTAATCTCGTACATGAGGTTGATTTGTTGCAGTATTTACTTGGGCCGATTACGATGGTATCTGCTGTTGAGACGGCGAAGACGAGAGGGTTTGATGCGGAAGAAGGTGCGGCGATTATACTGAGATTTGAGAGTGGTGTTGTAGGTACTTTTTTGTTAAGTGATTCGACGCCGAGTCCGTGGAATTTTGAAGGTGGGACGGGTGAGAATCCGACGATTCCGCAGGTTGAAGGGGAGGATGCTGCGGGTGGATTTTATAGGATTATGGGGACGAAGGGAAGCTTGAGTGTACCTGATTTGACGAGGTGGACGGGCGAATGGAACGAGAAGCTTGGAAGAGAAGAGTTGATGGTGCAGAAGGAAATTGTGCCGTTTGATGAGCAGATTGAGCATTTCGCGAGGGTCGTGAGTGGTAGTGAGAAGCCAAGATGTACAGCGGAGGAAGCATTAAGCGCAATGGTAGTTTGCCAAGCCGTCAAAGAGGCGATGCGGTCGGGCATGTGGGTTGAAATTGACGGCTTTGAAATCAAGGTGAGAAGAAATCAACTCTAGATATTGCACCGTAATGATGTTGAAGTCCGAAACCAACAATGTAAGCTTCGGCAGACTAATGGTCGGAGCGGTGCCAGAAAATGCCCACAGAAATTGGTATTAAAATTATGAATACTACTGTAAATAAGTACAAAGAAAGAACATCTATGTATGCTTCTGTCCGTATGTACGTATGTGATTATACACAGTGACTTGGCTCCATGATTCTACCAGGTGAGCCTCATCAAAGCTGGGTTGAGTGCAATAGGGAGTAGAAAGTGGTTGCCAACCGATAGCGCTAGAGGGAATATCGCAGCGAATTGTCGAATTCTCCACTGATATGGCACAGCAAATGCACAGACAAAAATCAAGAGGAGACCTCCGACGCAATACGAAAAGCGTCCACTGAAACGATTGAGGATTTTCGGTACTTCTCGAAAGAAGTTAGAGTTTTCGACCTGTCCAGTGTTAGTGACTATGCTTTGATATGGCAGCATCGGTGTCATACCTCCTTGTTGGTCGTTGACCATTGAATATTGATAGAGAACATATGGCAAAGCAGTGCTCGGCTGACAGAAAGAGACAGGCCGCCGAAGAGGATGGAGAACATTAGCACCCATTTGAAATTTTCGAATACTAGGTTCGGTCAGCTAAAATTCGATAAAGGATAAAGAGTGAGGCTTACATGACTCGACCAGGTTTGTTCTCGCACTAGTTCTGTATCTTAGCCAAGCAAGACAAATGTTGCTTAAAAAGCTGAAGACGAATACCAATCCAATGAACACGTTGAATGACGGAAGATACCACTTATCAATCAGGGTATCTGCCCATCCGATGAGAAAGTAGTTGACCAGGCTAAAGATCCAGGCAGATCCAATGGCATAGTAGCTAGCGATATAGCCAATAGTACTGAGTTTTGACGCAATTGGTGTCTTTGATGTCACGAAACGACGAATGAGTGGTGTGAAAGGACCTTTTCGGAGCCAGTCTTTGAGAGGATTGAACACGAGCTCACTACAGCCGTAAGCGTATTTTTCCCATCTGGTGATCTCATCATAGATGGTTAGAGAGACGCCTTCCTTGAATCCCTCGCCCGTATATGTCGCAAACCTGATGGTCCAGTTTTGACGCTGGAGGCGAAGCGACATGTCGAAATCCTCGGAAACACTGGATTCAGACCAGAATTTGATGACCTCGTCTTCGTCAAAGTATGCCACGTCTTGCATAGAGGTCCAACGCAGCATCGCGTTGTGGCCAACGAATGGTCCTACATCACCATTGGATACCATATAGCCAATCGCAGTGTAGATTAGGTCTGTGAAGTACCTAAGCAGGTCAGCAGCTGTTCTTTGACTTTCTCCAGTAAACATACGAGATACCGCTTTCGAAGAAGTCTTTCGTGACATGCAATACTCCAGAAGTATACTGTAAAATCCCCACCTCAGGAGATAGCTGCATTTCGTTCACAGCATCTAGCAAGCAGTCTTCAGGAATACGTGTATCGGAGTCAACTACCCCATCAAGTCAGCTTAGTCACGCGCACGTTGGAAGTTACTCGTACCCAAAAGAATATAATCACCAACTCGGATGTTACCGCCTGCCAATGGCCTGCAAGGCAGCTCCGACATGACTTGGAGCAAACATCTGTCGTACTCCCTGTCCTCATCTTGCTGTGACCAAGCATCGTCTCTGACAACCTGAGCAAGCTTTTCTTCAAGCTTGACGCTCAACATCAAGCCAAAATTCATATTCGAAGCCTGAAAGACACGGTCAGCAATGTAGGCAGCCAAATACTGATGTTCCTACCGACCTTCTTAAATCTCCCCCTTCTGACAAACTTTGGTTGCCCTGTTAATGCGACAGGGTTGTGAGCCGGACGTGCAACCCAGCCAATGTTGTTCTTCTTGTAGAACTTCTTCCTATTATCGATCTCGACTTTGGTGAGTCCAGCAAGCATTCCATCATCATTTACAAAGATGCTCGCTGAGCCTCCTTGCATCTCATACGTGGAGATTGCTGCTTTCAAGGACATTATTGTTGGCTCAACGACAGTCTCGAGTCTCTCTGTAAAAATCGGACACTGGATGGTGACATGAGGAAGTGCCTCTAGTCTTTTAACTCGAGGCGGCGGTTTGGCAGAGTAGTATGTTGAATTGGCGTGACACTGTCCGACAGGGCCAAGCAGCTGAAAAGCACACACAATGACAACTTGCATGAAAAACTGATTAACGTTTAGCAAGCGAAACAAAATGCTGAACTGGTGACATACTAAGGCCAATAGAAATTGTATAGGTGTGAATGCAATGGCTGCCAGTCGAGCATACGTGTGATCAAGGGTTGATTCGTGCGCCAGTACCTTCATTCCGAGCCCGACAACGAGCAAACTAAGTGCTAGAGTACAGGCACAGATGACACTGTTGATGTATGTTGGACGACGGTCAACAACGTAGCCCAACTCAAGTAACGAACCAGCGTCAGAGTCGTGGGTTGATGGGGGCTTTAGGTCACATCCTGTAGCAGTGAACCATGCGATATCGACAAGCTGATGCTCCAAATCTGCTGCACGTTCCAGTAGCTTTGTAGGGCTGTCATCCCAGACCAGAATGTAGGATTCATCATGGATGAATGCTGCACATTGATGTCTTTGTGCCAATTTTATGTCCCGGAGTGACGGCAGCACCTGAAGTTCAAGTCCGGATCTCAGTGTCACTCTGTCCGTCGAGTCCATTAACCTGAAAGCCGTCTCTACTACTTTGGATCTTAATGTGATGACGATCTGTATAATGCCGTGTGTCAGCATATGTCTAGATGGGGATCGCTAATGGAAGAAACCACCGAGGTTGCTCAATTGTACTGACCTCTGCATTCAGATCAACCAGTGCTTCTGCAAGTACACTTGCTGAAAGTAAAACAGGTGCAGTAATATAGCTGTTCCAGCTGTCTCTCATAAAGGCTCCTTCCTCTAAGGAATTGATATCGCTGATCCAACATCTGCTCCGCTGTTGTTGATACAGGTATTCCACGATCATTTCATGCTGGATGGTTGCGCCAACGAGATTTGGAACAGCAAATGTCGAAGTCCGGTACGTAAACGGTGGTTGCAGCTGAGAAGCATTTTGAGAAGAACATGCCAGTGACACACACTCGGACTTCTCTTGTTGTCCTGAAAGATCAACTTGAGGATCTGCGACTGATGATGCGGGTCTCGTGCCTTCTCGCATTGCTCAAGAAGGTTTGATAGAAGAATGATTATACAAGATGCAAGCCTAATGGACAGGAGAACATGTCATGGCATGAATATAAAACAAAGAAGGCTGCTTACTTTGTAAACACATCGCAAGACCCAAGAGAAGCTATTCCTTCCGAGTGACATGTTGATCTTCCAACTCAGCAGATTGCTTATCCCAGCCATCTTTGTTGAACGATAGCGCAATAGTCGGTTGACAGAGGGACGATCTTGAAGCTTGACGACATGACACTAGCAGGTTATCGATATCGAAATGAAACCAATTTACGATAGCCTGGGATCATCTGACCAAATCGTGACGCAAACCACAGTGTATTTGTATCCTTGGACAGACTAAATTTGACAGCTACTGTCGATCATTGCACTAGGCCACCTCGGTTCTTCAAGCTCCGGGGAAGAAAGACCGCAAATGTTTTAGGGCCTGTTTTGGTCCGTTGATTCACAAGAGACAGTCTTGTGTCGTTAAACAGCGCCAACGATGGAATGTGACTTTCAGCCTCACGTGGAGACTTCGTGCGAGATGTTGCTGATCGCTCCCTAAGAAGGCATTCTTGGACAGTTACTATGAAGTGGCAGCTCTGTTTACTTTTTGAGGCTTGAACTTGAACAGAAACTCAAGGATTCGTCAGCCACCACCGAAAATGCTACATGTTCGCAATGTTCACAACGACACTGGGGAGCCATCGAATTACCAAGTCAACAGAAACGAAAACGAGAAGGCAAGCAGTTTCATTGGTGATAGTGACGATGTCCAGCGTCGCTTGACGCGAGAGACCGCCGACACAATCATATCCGCCTCTGATTACAGTATCCGAAGCAGGAGATCCTACATACGACCTTACTACCGTTCAAGGTTGGTTGCAAAATCCGAGATCGAAAAGCCTTGGACAAAAGAGCGCCGGTCAGTATGGCCGACTGTCATTCCGTGCTTTGGATTTGCTTGTGGTCTGGCTCTGATCGCTGTTATGATATGGCTCGGTGTGAGGTCTGTGCCTAAGCATGAATACTGTCTCATTATGGAGGACGACTTTGATGGGCCGACATTGAACACCTCAATATGGCAACATGAAATCCAGTTAGGCGGCTTTGGGTTGGTGAACTTATTCTTTGACAAAATTGTAAACTAACGTGTGTAGCAATGGCGAATTCGAAGTGACCACCAACGATACAGCGAATGTTTTCCTAGAAGATGGAAAGTTGGTCATCAAACCAACGCTTCAAGACGCGAGCATCATTGATACTCCTTATGCTCTGGTCAATTTGACCGCAGAAGGAACCTGTACATCTCCTGTCTGGTCCGATTGTTGGGCTTCTACAAATTCGACCAATCATACCATAATCAATCCTATCAGGTCAGGCAGAATCAACACAAAGGCATCTGCCAGTATTCGTTATGGAAGAGTGGAGGTTGTAGCAAAGATGCCCGCTGGTGACTGGCTTTGGCCAGCAATCTGGCTGCTTCCAGTGAATGATGTTTACGGCCCATGGCCTGCTTCTGGAGAGATTGATATCGTTGAATCTCGGGGAAATGACCGTACGTACAGGTATGGGGGAAACAACAAGGTTGTTAGCAGCCTGCATTGGGGACCAACAAAAGAATTAGACCAAAGTTGGAGAGACACAAATACCCAGAGAAGCTTACACTCCACATACTCCGCTAAATTCCACACATATGCTCTCGAATGGAGCGAGAAGTACCTATACACATATGTCGACAGTCGAATCAACCACGTTATCTATACCAAGTACACGAAGCCTCAGTGGACACGAGGGCAATTTCCCCAATTCAGTGGAGGAGAATTGATATCAGACCCGTGGAACACGAATCGATTCAATACGCCTTTCGATACTCCTTTCTATCTGATCATCAATCTGGCAGTGGGAGGAACCAATGGCTTCTTCCAAGACCCTGACAGTCACAAGCCTTGGGTAAACACCGCGGCCAATGCTTCGGCTTATTTCTGGGGAGCGAGAGACTCGTGGCTTCCAACCTGGAAAGAAGGTCAAGCTCAGCTGGAAGTGGAAAGTGTCAAGATGTGGCAAGAGTGTGGTTGATTAATCCAGGAATGATCTGTTTCAATGATGTATTAGATACTCAAGTCAACTGTTATATGTTCGGATCGTTCAGCCGGATTCGCATCCACGCTAGTCAATGGAATTTGGATCAAGACAAACAAGGGACGGAGAAAATCTTCGAGAAGTCTAAGAGTCAACGCGGGAAGTCAATTGCAAGGAATGTGACTCAGAAATCGGGGTTGACCAGTGCCAGGAATGCGACTAAGAGATCTAGGTCAGCAACGAGAACCGGGGAATCGGAAAACAATTCCATGCTAGCCATCAATGCTGCATTACTTACCCCAACCATGTTATCCAGAAACATAGTGTAGATAAGAAATCATCTCTTTTCTGGGTGAGACATATCCAGACCCAGGTCTTGACAGTGGCGGGGTAAAGCTAGATCAGATTTCTTGGATAGCTTCGCGAGACTGGAAATCGAAGCTACTATCCAGGCTTGGTGCTTCTACTTTCTGACAAGTATATGAGCATACCCTCGATACCTAGATCGCAGCGCAACAACCAAAGTTAGGTATAAGCTCAGTCATGCATCCATTCTTTATCTGCCTTCCTCTTCTTGCCCTCGGTACTTGGGCACAGGTTTCTACAGTGTATGTAGTAAAACGGGCTGTGACATACGCACAAACATGCACGAATTACAACACCGTAACACTCGGTGGTAATCAACTTCTTACTACCGCCTTCTTCTCTTCAGCTTGCAACTCGCCGCTCATTGCTGGACCTTTCGTCACTCAAGATTGTTTCACTGGAGCTGTGCTGGCTATCTCTTCATGTGCAGCACCAGTAACGGCGAGTGCATGCGTATCTAGCACTACTACAAGAACATCTACGACTTTTCTATTAAACGCACTTGGAATTCAAATTGCTATTGGAACTGGTACAACGACCATTGCTACATCAACATGTTCAAGTCCGGTTTTCCCGCCCAATCCTCTTCAATCAGCAGCTGGTACAGTGTGTGTAGCGGACAATATCGGTGGTGTCCGCTCTCTGTCCGGCCCATCTACGAGCTCAAGTGCCATGACGAACGCCGCTTGCAAGACTTATTGCACCAGTCTTGGCTTTGCATATTCTGGCACTGAATATTCCTCGGAGTGTTACTGCGGCAACACACTTCCCACAGTTGCTTCGTCATCGTGCAACATGGCGTGCTCTGCTTCCGGATCGACCGAGATCTGTGGAGGACCAAATGCTCTGTCTGTCAGTACCAACACTGCCATTGTGGCTTCGAATGCTGTGGCGGCGTCTTGGACCAATCAAGGGTGTTATAGTGACAACTTTCCCTCGGTAAGTGGAAATTGTCGGAAATGTCGTGAGCAGAACTTATAACTAATAACATCGCTTAGCGCGTTCTCGCTTCGACGTCAACAACATCTTCGACCATGACTATCGAAAAATGCATCAACTTCTGCAATGGGGGAAACTACATCCTCGCTGGGCTTGAGAATGGGTATGAATGCTATTGTGCCAACACTCTGCGGTCTGATGGAGCAACATATGGTGTTGCCGGCCAATCCGGGTGCACCTTCACCTGCTCAGGCAACTCAACACAAGCTTGCGGCGGCAACAATGTGCTGAGCCTTTATTCTAAGAACTCAGGTGCACCACCTGTTGCCGCAGCCGCTGTACCAGTACCTGCATCCTCAAATGGTTACACATATGTCGCATGCTACGCGGATCAGACCTCAGCTGGCCGAACACTTGGCGTCAACAAGTCTTTCATTGCATCAGTAGACGCCTGCATCACTACTTGTAATACTGCAAGCTTCAGTTTCGCTGGAGTCGAGAATAGAAATGAGTGTTGGTGCGACAACGTCCTCCGCTCCTCGACGCCCCTCGCCGCCAATAACTGTCTCCTACCATGTACTGGAACGCCCAGTCAGAATTGTGGTGGTATCAATGCTATTGGAGTCTATCAGGGCACAGCCTCCACGGCCGTCACGATTCCCCCACAAGCCGGGGGATACACATATCTCGACTCTTACATCGACTCTGCTCAGGCACGTCTTCTACCCGTTCAACAGAACCTAGCCTCAAATACGGTTGGCAATTGTAATCGTGCTTGCTCTAACGGAGGCTATACATACGCTGGCGTAGAGTTCGGATCGCAATGCTTCTGTGGTTCTACACTCTCCGGTAGTGCCACTGGTGGGCAAACCCCAAATATGCTATGTACAGGCAACAGTTCTCAGTTCTGCGGAGGTAACAACATGTTGCAAGTGTACAGTGGGACCCCCGCTCCTACCGTTCTGACAGCCCCCGTCACCGATGGACAATGTGTGGCCGACAACACAAACAATGTACGAACGCTGTCCACCTTCATAGGTGCATCATCCAGCATGACACCTGCAGCTTGTAGAACTTCGTGCGTAGGCTTTGTCTATTATGGAGTTGAATATGGCTCCGAGTGCTGGTGTGGAAACAGTTTCCCGTCGTCGACGGTGGTCAGTACCCAGTGCGTTATGCCTTGCTCAGGAGATGGCTCGCAAATTTGTGGTGGCAGTTATGCTCTCAATATGTATAATTCCTAGTCTTGTCAAGGTGTCGAAAGTGTTTAGGAATGAGGACGTGTCTCTTTCGTGTATATACGCGCTCATTTTGTATCATTGTCACTCTTTCTATAGTAATTACAAAGCATAGAGATTTGAGTAGTCGATCTCTGCGGTGGAATAGTGACCGCCACTCAGGAAGAATCGCCAAACGCGGCCGACTTCCAGCTCTTTGCGTAGAACGTGGAGTTAGAATGCCGAATCTCATCCGAGTAGGGGCTCAGAAAAGAGAATCACTGGGAATTGCTACACGTTTTTCCAAAGCCGGTCTTGACTAAGAGGAACACTTCGAGACAGTGACATCATAATTTCCGTAAGCTTTATCCCGGGCCTCGGATGTGTACTCAACACTAGAAGCGAGAAGAGATCCGCGGGATTGTCATTCATACTTTGCTTCTAAACCCACATTTATCTCTTTTAGAAAAGAGGGACTGAACAACCAATCTCTTCCTCTAGTCTTGGGTGCTCGGTCTAAGGAAAGGGACTTGGCTATGACATGTTCTTCGAATTTGAATACAGTCAGCTGGTAATGCTGAGAGACCTCATGTAGTTGAAATTTCGGCTAAATTCAATTTACTGTCAAGAAAATTGCCAAATTATTTTAAAAAAGACAGTACGTATCCCGAGAAAATCCATTTCAACCAAGTTAACGAGGCGTAAAGAGACTCCACCTGGAACCTTCTCCACTCATTACCACAGTACCATAGCTCGCCCAAACATCTCTTTGCAAAGCATCAGCAATTATTTGTGCATTTGACCAACCACCATAGCAGACAGTCAACTTGATAGGAGTAGTCCTGAAGCCGCTTACCCATCCATCGTCAATGAGATGCTGGGAAAATAGTCTGCCTTTCATCGGTCTCAAATAAGTGACGTCGTTTCCCTTGATTGTGGTCGTCATATTCGGAAAGACTGTGTTCCCAGCACCATGAGCAACCACCGTATCATATTTATCGGCATGACCTGGGATTCTCAGAGCGTCCGAGGCAGATCGGCCTCGAGCTTGAAACCACAAATCATCGTTGTTTGTTTCTGCCTGTGGAGTCAACGAGTGTAAAATGCCACCAGGGCGACGTGGAGTGGGGCCGGCGATCTCGAAATTGGCCGTGCCGCTTCGAATTTCTGAGCTTCGAACCGCCACGGGCATGACTCGATTATCAGTGATGCCAGTATAGCTTCCACTTTCCAAAATACCACCGCCAAGTCCTGCCACTGCCCCAGTGACTAGAGAAAGAGCTGTGTCTGAAGTGAAGAGTGGCTGACCCGTCAACAGAGCTGTTGTTTCTCCGCTGGCCAAACTCCCACTCGCACCTCCTATTGTCCCTGAAACAGCTGTTCCTACAGCTGTGACAGCACGTTGACTCCACCCGGCCTCGAAAGCAGAAGCCATGGCTGCTCTACCCGCTGTACCCCCAGAGCCAGCTCCAACAGCTCCTCCGATGAACCCTTCAGCAAGATCTATGCCTGCCCGCTCGGCTGTAAATCTCTCGCCGTTAATAGCAGCCTGCGTCCCATCTCCTGCAACGCTGCCCGCAGCTCCAGAAACAGCTCCAGCGGCAATACTAGCGGAAACACATTCCGGGCCGAAGACTGCTGCTGCTGCACCACCGGTGAGAACTCCGGCAATGACAGTTGCGGCAATACCGACCACGAGTCCTGCAATCATGGCTCCTGTTGGCGAATGTCCTGTGCCATCAAACAGATTGATGGGATCTCCCGAGCAGAATGCGTAGCGATTCTCTTTGCGAGAACTATCCATTGTAATGAATGAGCCATGGTCAGGCTGATACCAGCGTGAACGCAGGTATACGAGGCCACTCATTGAATCAGTGAGCTCTTGTTGAAAGCCAAAATCGTAAGCTTTTGTGGCAGCAGGATAAGTAGAGCTGTCAATCTTGGTGCCATACGCGTCGTATTATGACGAAGTATCTCCTGCTCCAGCCATCTCGAGTGCGATTGAGCCTTGGCTCTCGATGAAATAAGTACTTGGATTCGATGCATCTGTAGAATAGGCTGCGACCCGACTGCCAGAGGCGAGAAGGTACGATGCGCTGGTAGGTTGGGCTCCGTCAGTCTTGGTGGCATTGACACCTCCGCTGTCATAGAAGAAACTCGTCTGACCTGCGGATGAATTGTGCGAGGACAGTGCACCGTTACCATGATAATCGAATGATACCCGAGCCTGCTTATTTTTAACTTGGAAAAGCTGGTCATCAGAAGCGTAGCTGTATAGCCTTCCGTTGAGGTCATATTGGAATCCTGGGTCGGTTCGCTGATCAATTGCGTTGTAACTCCTTGACAACGTCTTGCCATCCGTCGTAATGGAAATGATATTAGAGTTTCCGTCATAAACATATTGCTTCGTAGTCGATGTGTTGGTGTTCGTGTAGAGAGTGGTGTCCTGTCTTACCTGGCCCAATCCATCGTACAAGAGTTCCCTCTGGTAATTGGATTCAGGTACTGCTGGAAGAATTTCAGAAGAAACTACTACCCTTTGGAGTTTTCCCTTGCTATCATACGTGTAGTTTAAATCCAGTAGCGTATTCTGGGACTGGCCTTGGGTGACTACGACGCGGTTCGCTCGGCCGAATCCATCGTACGAGAGGACCTTCTTGATGGTTTTACTTCCAACGATTTTATTTCCGATCAGCTCTCCGTATGTATGGTTTACTGTACCATAACTGAAAGTCATAGTTTCGGAGGCTGAACTTCGTGATGCGATTCGACCTTGGGCATTGAACGAGTTCTGGTGCAGCTGCAAAGAAATGGTCAGTGAAGTTAGAGATCATTATTGAAAACCAAGACTTACCATTCCTAGAGCGTCTGAGTCCTCAGAGACACGAGAGTACTGATCCAATTTGTAGCTCTGTTGAGCAGTATCAGAAAACGCGACTGCAACAGCGCAGGTAGTTTGATACCGGAACCTCGATATGAGCAATTTCCATTTCCGTCTTTGGACCTGAGCTGTGGCTGCTATAGCCTGAGCTGTGGGTAAGCCAGGCGGAGCAGCGAGTCAAGGGAGGTAAGCCGAAGATAAGCCGCCGGCGATCCGTCTGGGCTCCTCGGCTACGACTGCCGCCAGCTAAAATTGGTAAAAGTAAGTCAAGGGTTCTTTCGGGGCTAGTTTCGGCCCCTGTTCGTAAGAGCCGCACCAAACGACTTACTAAACCTCGCAAATTTCAACTTCAACGTATATAAACACATACCGATCTGTTAAGCACTTATTTGACTCCTGTCTGCCACAAGTCGTTATACTCAAATACACATAATACTATACTTTAATAGCAGTCGATCGACGATTCTATAAGTGTCGGTTCACCAGTAACGCGTTGCACGACACGTAATATCGTGTTATGCAGTTGCGTTCGTTGATGGTTGATTCTTTTACAAGGACGAGCCGCAACACCATGGTGTTGTGGTCCGGCCTCGCCTACCTAATCGGGACTAGTGTAAATATCACGTGATTATACCAACAATAAGATATCAAAGGGCTAAAGGGCGAATAGACGACATTATAAGTCCAGGGGGTCAACGTTTAGCGCTCCTCATGAGCATACTACGTATTATATAACACCCACCAGATGCTTTCCCTAAGCAAGGTATTATTCATACAAGACGGCGCGACAAGGCGCGGTGCGGCAGTTGTATCGAAGGTTACGACAGCTGGTTCGCCGGCCTTACGCAGCTGAAAGCCTTGACGGTATGGCCAGTTTAAAGCTAAATCTCTCCATCTGCTACTCTGGATTCGATCTCCTTGAGTATCGCGACGGCGATTATCCTCTAGAGGGCATCGCATTGACTGAGGTACCAGCATAAGCTCAGCTTACTTCCCGCTTCTCGATGTCGTACTATCACGATCATTACGGCAATACTCCGTCGGTGAATGCAAGAGTGGAGGTCTGCCCTTGGCATTCCTTTCATGCGATATGGCCTGGCCAATAGATAATGCCTCACGACGACATAGCCAGCTTCTGCCTGGCTGCGCCGTGGCAATAGGTATCGAGGGAAGGATGTCTTGGAGGTCTGCCTTTGGTGGTGTCGGGAAGAAGGTTTCTTTGAGTAGTCCTGCCGTGCCTTCTGGCTCTGAGAAGGTCTCTCCGGTCCTGGGGTTCTGAGTGTTGATGTTGTCATTACTGACTTCTCTCCTCGTTTCCTCGCCCACCTCGCCAGCTTCCACATGCCCCGTTTCTACGCTCTTCCAGCGAAGTCAAGTTTCTCGTTAAGGAAGACTGTCTTTCGTGTTATTCTAGATAGCAGCTCAAAGAGAGGCGTGCAACTTTCCGCAGCCGCCAAGCGCCTCCTGACTTCGCCCCTACCGTTGGAACATTAGTGGGGGTGCTGCATTGGATTCTAAATCTGGCTGCTTCCATCCCGAAGAAGTGCTTGACGTTTCAGAGCCCCCCAAAGGTTCGTGAGGGTCCTAGGGGCTACAATGGGGGTCCTTGTGAAAAGGCGCGGTCATTTTCAAACGATTCTAGATCCCCGCAAGACATTGAGATTCCAGCTGCTCACAATGCCCCGAGTAATATCGTACGAGTGAAAAAGCAACAATTCGCATAGTCAAAGAAGATAAACAGCAAGAAGGGATAGCAAAAGGGGAAGACCATGACATCACAGGACAGAAGACCTCCCAAATCGCAGAGCCTCATGTCTGATCAGTAAGATGGTGTGGAAGTTTGGGGGGCATCGCGAGTACCCCATAAGCACTAACAGTTTCGTGTGCCAGTGGATGCACTGTGCGACCATGTGGACTAAGGCACGTCCTGAAGCATATTTTCTTAGTGTTAACACTGTTTTTCCTTCTCCCATCTTCCATCTTCAATTCTATTTGATAAAAATTGATCAAAAATTAGGCCCTCTTCCGCGAACACGGATAGTCATCTTCAGATACAATAGCAACGCCGAATGAGACCGTGACTGAAGTGACTGTGAGTTCCTGTGAGCATATTTCCATTTCAAGCACTTCCCCTTGAATTTGAGTTCGGCAATGCCACTGACATACCTCGACGAATCATCTTGAACCGAAACTTGCGACAGCATTACCTCGATGCCCTGACTCCGGAATTGTTTTAGAAGATTGCCGTTTTGAACTGTGGTCTCTCTTTGGATGCCATTGGCCTGTGACTTCGAGAACCTTTTGAACAGCTTCGTCAGAAGCTGGCGATTCGCTTAACAAATTCATTGCTGGTTGAATCGTACCCTTCTCGTCTCCAACAAGTGGTGCGAGTTTGCTCGCTTGATTTTGGGGCTCGAGAGGCCTGTTTCGAACTTGGATTCGACCCTTGCAGAGAGAAGGATTTTCGGTTGAATTCTTTGGCGGGAATGCTTCCTCACTTTCGATATCAAGGGTTGCATGGGTACATTCCTTTCCCTGTTGTTCTACGAATAGAAGGCAAGACTGAGCATTGATTGCCTCTATCAGTTGACTGTGTGTCAGATCCTTCACAGCATGTGTGCGGCTCAATTTGTCCCTGAGCCGTTCCCGGACTGCATCGATTTTACTACGCAGTAGCTGAGTGTGGACGATCGAGGGATGTTGAGCGTGACGATGGTCTTGGATTGGAGGTGGTTTCACAAGCCACTTCAGTTCTTTAGAAAGCCCAGAGCCGTTCTTTCTCAGAAAGTAGTGGATGGCCTGGCCAGTCATCGCTAATATGTTCCGCTGGTCAGGCACTTTCGACCACTCGCCACAGAGTTGGCCCGGCGCTGGTGCAATTGCCTGCCCAAAATTCTTGCAGAATAGGACTGTAGACTGATCTTTGGTGAGAAAAGACCAGGCTTGCTTGAGATTAACGTATCTTATGGAGGTGAGTTTCTCGGGCCCTTTCACCTCCAGCAGTTCCAGAAGATCAGCACCATGAATGCCATGAGGGGCATGCTGGGATCCTTTCATATATTCCGATTGGTTCATTTTCAGAGTACTACCGACAGTATCTAGAAGATACCACAGTCTCTCAACAGTCTTGGAAAAGTCGCAGTACTCATATGTTACCGGGGTGTTCTCGGACAACGCATTTGACGGCATATTGGCTCGCCTCAATGGTTTTGGAAGCGGTCTGCGAGTTTTGCAGCCCAGGCTGCCAGAGAGTATATTTGCTGCAGCAGCATGCTCGATACAGACTGTATCAATAAACTCAAGTGAAACTTCTTCGTTCGCGGCGTCGACGAGATCCAGCCTTTGCTCAGAGAGGTAGTGGTGCGCCAAGTAGAGAACAACACAAGCTTGGGGAAGATACCATGCAGTCTTCGCATCTGTGTCGTAGATGAGGACGAAGTTCTTGACTTCCTTTTGCCTGCTTTCAGCTGCCAAGATCTCGCCAATGCTATTGCTGAAGGAACTTTTAAAGTTCGCAGGCATAGACGTCGGCGCTAGATTTATGCTAGCGCCTAAGGAAAGATGGCTCACGCCTCCTCCCACGTTGAAGCCGTAAGACCGAATGTACTGCATTGAAGCAGCAACATCTGCGCGTGATTCGCCAATGATGGTGGTGCAAAAGTGATCTTCCGTCCCTACCACGACTGTTCCCCTTTCTGCCCAGGCCAGAAAGCTTCGTTTGTTATACAAGTCCTCTGGACGAATGGGGCTTCCATTATACCAAGGATCCATATCCAGAGACTCCAGAACGTCAGAAGTGTATGCAACTCGCCCGCTCTCCCGGATCTTGCTCTCAAAGTGCCATTGAAATGCGTTGTCGACTGACAGCCACTTCCTTGGAATCAGGATCGAATTGAGACCGTCTACAACGAGACCATTTTTGTACCCCAAGAACCCGAGACAACCGCAAATAAGTGCCATATCTGCAAACTGAATCTCGAGACCCTGGCCAGAGCTTCTAGGAGGGATTGGAAAGTCTTTGGCAATGACGCCCTGAGGGAAGAGCCCATGCCAGCAAGTTTGCTCGAGTGGGCCAAGTTTTACAGGCTTCAAAGGAGCCATTCCAATTGAGATACAGCTTCCTTGATCCGCTTTCTGTCCCACCACAAATACAGATGAACTTGAAACACCAGGGTACTCAGAGAACCGCACGGCTGCACAGAGCCAGGAAAGGAGCATTGCTACCTGGACGTGAGTATCGTAACTTGCAGCCACTGTGCATGTTGCTGAGAATTCATCCCCTTCCGTTTCAACAACGTCTCTGGAGAACTTAGGTATTGACCGGTTGATCCAGGTCAAATTCCCAATCTCTGTAGATGTAGGTATACCCTCCATTGAATATTCCTGGTCAACTGCGGATCCCAGGTCAGCCAATGTCTGAGCAGGAATATGCACACGAGTATCATACCAGACTCGGAGTCCAGGAGCATCTCTTCGAGACATTCCAAGACATAAGGACCTATCTCTGGGAATGTACTGTGTATGTAGTCCTTGCAGCTAGAACTATACGCGTCGGCGTCTCCTCCGGTAAGCGTCAGGATGGAACCCAGCCGCTGCCCTGGGGGAAAGTACTTTTTCAGGTAAGCTGGCAAATCCCAGTTGAGCCTGTACATTATGGTGCAATAGCCAACAGCGTCACAATTCGACAAAGCTACCTCGAGCAGAGAGATATCTGAAAGGGTTGGAGAGCTGGATACTCCATAGATAACATTGAGTTCATGTCGATGCTTGACAGAATATGGCATCTTCCCTTGGACTGCGCAGCTTCTCAGCAGCTCTTTGCTTGCATCAGTTCTGAAGTCAGGGGCTACTCTGGCAATTCGAACCCTGGGCGAGGGGGCTTTGCAAGGCTTGTCACCTGAGTCTTCAGAGTCCTCCAAGTCCTCCGTGCCCTCCAAGTCGTCCGATTCCTCCGATTCCTCCGAGGGATCCCAGAGGTCATCCCGAATACGCCGAGATGATCGACTTTCCGTCCGCACGGAAGTTCTCTCGATCACTCGACTTGGAAGATGTCTAAACGAAGAGGGCGGTGGACGGCCGATCTCCCGCCGCTCCTCAAGCAAGACTGCAGCGGAAACAGGCTCTACCATGGCAGTTTGCTCTTGCCGCGAAAGAGATCCTTGGGCTTCTTCAAGCATGGATGCTCTAGAGCGAGGCTTGCGCTTCCTCTGACTGTTGAGCAACTCCATTGTGGCAAGAGTAGCGGGATTGCACGTAAGAAATGAAGAGACTATCCTGCTTCGTAAAGATTGACCAGCGCGGGTTATGCAGAGAAGGGAGAAGCAGCCTTAACATGGTGGAAGGGCCACAGTAGCGGACCAATGAAGCATATTCCCACAATTCGAACCAGCTGACAATGCAGCATGCTGAGGAGGCTTCACGCCCAGCTTCCCGCACTCGATAACGAATCATGCTAGCAGATGCCTAACCTTTTCGGTTTTGCATGCTGCGCAACACCAACCAATATCTGCGAGTTTCCACCCTGGGAACCACCTCATTCGTAATTTTACCAATAATAGATGCAGACAGCCTACCCCCAAAGAGCTTCTGATGCATAGCAACGGTCCAAAGGCGACCCCAGTCGCTACTCGGTGATGGATACGAATATCTCGACAACTCGAGAGACTCCCTCCTTACCCATTGAAATGACAACAAGTCCCTGCATGTGGGCATTGTATGAAGACGGGCAGACAGGGATACCTGCTTAGCTGTACAGGTTGTGATAGTGCAGTGGGAATAGATTTGGGATCTCTGGCTAGGAAAGGGGGCCTTTTCGGGCCCCTCATTAAAAGTTGACGATGTCTGGTGAGATGGGTGAGCAGACCTGAGCCGAAGCTGAGCTGGGCCTGAGCCAGCCTGAGCAAAGGTGGCGCGAGATCACGTGAACTCGATAGTCGGGAGGTGTTGAGATTCCGGTCAGGAAACAGCGCAGCCATCTAGCGCATATTGGTAGTCTGTCTTTCCAACAGCAGTTGACACCTGAGATACCCTGCCATTGTCGAAATAGCTTTTCGTCAGATTTTGGGAAGGACCAGTAACACTCGATAGTCGCCCCAGTGCATCAGCTGTGTAAGATATTCGGGTGCCATCGAATCGAGTCATGGCAGCCATGTTTCCATTTGCATCGTATGCGTATTTTTCTTCTTGGCCTAGTTGGTTTCTGTAGGTGACCAAGAGTTTGCAGGTATCTCGGATATTTATGGCGCCAGGATGAATCATGGGCAATTTGTTGTGGTAAGTTATGTCACAGTTTTCGATTGTGTGTAGCTTAAACCGAAGATGTCGTAAACCACATTTCGCTGGATTGTATCGAAGGCATTGTCTGTTGTATCATTCTTGCCGCTAGTCAGACTCATCGAAATGCTATTTTCTACGTCGAAAGTTGAGCTAGTCGTCTCGAGCTGGATTGGCTGGCTATCTTTGGGAAGTTCAAGGAGGGCGGTTTGAATAACGTTCCCGGATCCGTCATATATATACGACTTTCCGAGCGAATAATGGATGTTTGTGTCTCCTGAGTCTGCATAGCTGGTCCACATTTCTCCCATATGCGTCTAGCTGAGCAGTTCCTCGTAAGTCACCGTTGATACTATGACTCGTGGTAAGACTATTGTCATCATAGACGTTCGTTTTGACGTTGCCTTCCGGGTCAGTGACTAAGAGGACACGGGCAAAAGCATCGTAGGCGTCATACTTCGTCACTAGTCCTAGCTCATCAGTTGTTGAGGTCATCCGTGACAAGGAATCGTATGATACCCGTGAGAGTACACGAGTCGGGTCTGAGGACTGCTGCGAAGCGATGCCGTTATCTCGCATCTCGATCTTCCGGCCTAGAGCATCAAAAATCTCTTTCGTCACATAGCCCGACGGGCTAGTTGATGTCACAGTGTTTCCACCAGTGCCAACAGAGTAAGAGGTTGTTGTTTGTTGTCCGAAAGGATCAGTATGCTGAACGCACCTGCCCAACAAATCATACGAGAAGGCTTCGGTGTGGCCGAGTGGAAGTTGTTTCCAAACTATGGGCCCTTGTTTACTTTTCATATCGTATTTCGTAACCGTGACATGACCCTGCGGATCCGTTGCCGAAACAATGTCGAACCACTCGCGTCATACTGATAGCTATTTTGCTTGATGTAGGAAGCCACTGTTCCTGCGGGAATGTCAACACCAGAAGACCAAGAAACTGTCTCCGAGGTGATTCTGCCGTCTGCATCGTACTGCATTGACTTGGTCTTCCATGGCTGCATCTGGTCTCCGCTCTCTTGGTATTGAGTGATCGAAGATTGAACTGGTTTTGATCGCTTGTGAGTGTGTACGACACTTTTCTTTGAAAGCCAGAGACCTCGTCGACGAAAGTCTCGTCTTGTAGCATTTCGCCTCCCCAAGCCGCCTGGACATAGTTGCTATGCGTGCTTTTTTGCTTCACGTAAGCTTGCTTGGTAGGATCCCAAATCTCCTCTAGGTTCTCGAGCATACAACCGTAGTTGTCATATATTGCAGAAGAGCGCCGCAAGCCCTGATAGGATGGAGAAGTTGTTGTGTGGTTATAATGCAGCTGCTCGGCAACAGTTGGGTACATGTAGTTCGTGGTGCGGGCATGCTGGTCAATGGCAATGTCATAGGTATACTGGGCATGATATGACTCGATCAATTGAGATTCCCCAACAATGTCGTAGTGGAATTCTTGCATGGTAGATGTAAATAGTTGAAGAGCACTCGGGTGGCCGAGAGCATATTGCCCGCCGTGTCAAAATTTGAAATCAGGGTATCGTATTTATGAACTGGTCAGCATGCTGCTTTAGAAGAATTTCAATTGCCTACGAAGCTGTAACTTTCGTCATTTCCGTCAATCAAGAATCTGTGAGACCGCCCATCCTGTACCCTGATGTGTATCTGGTGTAGGTGCAGCCGCTTGTTGCTTCGCCAAATCTGTAATTTGTTTGACTTAATATTTCGCTGGCGGCGTCCATCCGATAGTGGTCTTGCACAGCGGCGAGCGAGCTCTGATTGCCATTCGTATCACAGTAAAAGAGTGTCTGGTATTCGAATCGACTCGACAAAGAAGTCGGATGCTGAATTGTGGACAATGCAATCCCAGAAGCGGCTGTGACGTAGGTGAACGAAGTAAGATAGCCCATGGGGTCGACGACTTACTCAACACCTTGGTCTGAAAATGTTACTTGCCACTGTCCGCCGTCTGGAGTCGTTATTTGGATGTATGCTCCGCCTTGATAAGCGAATTGGACCTTTTGACCCCATGAATCCAGAATGAAATCGACGAGAGCAGAACTAGGATTTGCCTGAGAATCCATGTAGTTGTAGTATACGTAATTACCGAAAAGATCATCATGCTCAAGGAGTTCCCCAGTGTCATCGTAGTAGTCCAACGTGCCGTCGCTCATTTGAAAGCGCCAAGCATATTCCCCAGGCTGGCCAGATGGCAATGGTTGACTAGGAACAACATTCGCAAGCTTGATACTATGGTCATTGATGTATTTGAGTCCAGATTGGTACCCTGTTTCATCGGCCCCTAAGTATCAAAGGCTCATGGTCAGCGTTGAACATGGTACGTCTAAACCTGAGCATAAAGTTGACATACAATCTGGATCGATAATGTACGTCCGCTGCTGAGTAGTGACGCTTTTCCCCGGAATCAGGAACGGAAAGCTGAATGTCCAATTCATTGGGAGCACGAAGCTTTTGCTTTGGCCAGCCGAATAGGTAAGATCGAGAGTACAATTGATGGAAGGTGTGATTCCCCGAAGGTCGACCAGTGACTTGGAGTACCCCACAGAACTATATAGTAGTAAGTATATTGCTTTGCATCTCAAGGGCCCCACATAGAAGGAACAACAGCTGTGCTTGTCAGATGCTCGGAAGTGAAGAGTGAAAGCATCCATACCCAGTATTGCGGTTCGCTGATTCGTTACCGGCAGGTTGAGCACCATATGCTTGGGAACCCTGATATTCTCCCGACATGTTGGGGTAACCTCCCACCCCACCATTCCGTCCACCCCGCTTAACTTACCGCAACTTCTACTTACCAAATTAAATAATTAATAACTTCACTAATTTTTGATTAATTCTTTTAAAATTCAGAATATGCGTTATTCAAATTATGAAGCTTAAGTATATAAAGTATAATGTTATGTGCGCGCTTGTAGAGATTGCAAATGGTAAGTTTAAGTGGAAGGTATTGCTTGAGTGAAGTATTTTTAGGTTTACTTTTTGTAATCGCAAAATAGCAACTTTATCATATTATAAAGTTGCTAATTATTTATAAAAACTACCTACAGTAATAAAAAATTAATTGATTAATTAGGTATTTACTTAAGAGGCTTTTAGCTATAAAATTACATATGTCTAAATTAAGGTTTTTGGCTAAAGGCTTCTAGCTTTTTAAGAAGATTACTTACTATTTAAAAAAACATTAGATAATATAATTTTTAATTTAAAATCTTATTTTTAAAACTAAAAGGCAAATATACATTGATTTTATATGTATTAATAACGCTTGTTTTAAAGTTATTAAGCCTTGATTTTAGAAATTAAAGATTTTAATTATCAAAGCTATTTTAGCTAGCTAACGATGGAATGTAAATAAGATAAGTGTTATAAAAAGTTATAATCTTAATAATTTAATTATAAGCCACGCTAAAAAGCATAAGGTTTAAAGGAAATAGTTAGGTTTACGTGCTTAGATGATAATTATTAAATGTATCTTTGTAATTGGAATTTTAACGTTATTAGCTGTAATTTATAAGAGAAAAGATGTTTAACAATAATAATTTTTGTTTTGATTAATCAAGTTTAAAGGTTAATTTTTTATAGCTACTAAAAATAATGTAAACGGGTGGAATCGATTGATATTGTCCCCTGAAGACATACTACGTCTGCGAACCGTAATACTCTGCCTAGTAAAGCTAATTACACGTATCCTGAAGCCATATATATACCCAAGTCCAAATCACCTGATTACCACGTGCCCTATTATAATAAGTGGATTATTGATGCTATGGCTTTGAAGTGATTAAAGAAAGTGTTTATTTTTTAAACGAAATCACGTGATTATTTAGCAAGATTTCTTATTCTAAATGATTATAGGAGTTATAAGATTACGGATTTTTTTTGAAAGTGCTTTAAAAATAATACTTATTTATTGTTTTTACTTGTATATACGTTACATGTCTTGCAATCTTTGGATTTGACGATTTTCTTTACGCTTAAGTGTGCTTATTAAAAAGAGTTACAAAAGTCGAACTTTTTACTTAATTCTACTTTAATTAGCAAATAGAAATTCTTTATATGCTACTAAAAAGCATATTAAAAAAGTTTTACGTTTTTAAATATTAAAGCAAAATAAAAAATTACAAGTTTATAACTGATATTTATAATTAAGCTTTTGATAAGCCTTTTGCTATTAAAAAATAATAATAAATCAACAAGTTCACTTTTCCCACAACTTTAAGAGACGCTAATATTACTTTTAGAAGTTTCTAATACTTTAATTAAATTATAAACTTTAAAAGTTAAGAAAGATTTTTACTTACAAATTCATATTTTAATAAGCGAATTATATAACCAACTTTTAACGCAGCGTTTGCTTTTTAAGAAGATTATAAAAGAAATTAATAAAAAGGATTACAAATTAAAGAAAGCAAATATGAAAATTAAAAAGTTAAAAGAAAAGTTAAAGTAATTGAAGCCAAGAAAAAGAAAGAAAGTCTAAATTAATTCAAATGTTAAGTTTGTAATAACACATGCTATTTTTAAGGCTCAAATCATAACTAAAGATTGCCAAATTATACTTAAAAAAATTAAAAGAAGAAGAAGATTTAAACTCTACAATTTCATATATAAAAGTTAACGGAATATAGAGTTATTAAATCTTGAATAGAAAGTGTTGAAATTAAGCGAGGTGGACGGAATGGGGGAGTGGACGGAATTGTGGGTGGGACGTTAAAGCAAGCCAACTTCGAAGACGTGTCGATTCCACACTTAAGCTCATGATCCGGAAGGTATATCGATATATATAAGTCAAAATGTCAACAAGCAAATGTGACTACATTCAAATCGCTATATCACATTCCTGAGAGCATCCTAAGCCACGAGGTTCAGAAGTAGTCTCAGCTGATCCTTTTGCTTATGAACGCTCAGCCCTAAGGTTTTGACTCGTAAGATTATGATAGCTGCTTTGAGACTAACTTGCCAGCAAGATTGGCTACGCGGGAACACAATCATAGCCAGAGATATGTGAGCTGTTTTTTGATCCTTAGAAATACGGTTTAGAGATCCAAGAGTTTCATACTCACGAATCATCTACAATAACACATAAAGATATAGTGATAAAGGTCAAATATATCCCGAGGTTCTATATTCTGTTACACAGCAAAGTTCTGGAAATGCCTCAAAATGCAAAAATCAGCTCGTTTATTTTAACTTGATTGGAATTCAGGTTGGCACATGAGCTGGTTTCACTCCAGCTAACTTTCTGAAAGCCCTTTTTTTTTTAATCATTTGCAAATTCGGGGCATCCGATTGATGGACCTCACAGCCAGCTGACTCGAAGTCCGGTCTGCTCGACTATTATTACCCTTTGCATCTTGCATGCTCAATAAGAAGCAAAGTAGAGTTCGGACGAACGCCATAAGAAGAATCACTCGAAGCCACAATGTCTAGCTCCCATTCAATATTATCGCGAGTCCAGTAGTTCTGAACACTGTCTTGATATTCAGGGGCACTAGCAAGCTGATCGCTCCACATCCGGCACTATAAGCTCTCCCCCGTGGAATGCACTACCCCACAGGCAAGCTTTCTGGCGCCATTCGTTGACTTGGACGTATATTGGTATTGATATTGAGGTTCTATAAAGCTAATCTACCGAACGAGTCAACAAGATATTGCCATTTCAGAGATTTAATCAACATCCTCCGCTGTCCTTCGCACTTCATCCAAACAGTCTTACTTGTAGGTCAAGACAGTAATAGCAGAGTTTATCATTGCCAACTTCCATATTCCAGAAAGCTTCAAATCCACCATGTTCATCGAGACCAATTTACTTGCCGCTGCAGTTGCGGTAGGATATCTCGTTGGAGGTACACATGCCGGAGCAGGTAAACTTCTTTGCAAGGCAGAACAACGTGCCGTTGCTAACGATCATGAAGCTGCTAACGTCAATGGCTGCGTCTGGTATGCCACCAAGCCCATCACATCCTTCAATGTCACCTTCACAGTTTCAACAAGCGTAAAACAATGCATGGTACGCTCTCCTTCCACTTCAACTTGCTGTCACGACGACTGACTGTTTACCAGTACGAGACAGGCAACAACGCTGTCGCCCTCGTCACAGACGCAGGCTTGACATGTGCCTCCGTAGGCCATGTCTCTGGCAAGTCATCATCTTCCGGTGGTGATACATGCGCTACAGCCGATAGCCGTTGGGGTATCAGTTACAATGCAGGCCCGAAGTCTGGGACTACATACAGTACATGGAGCGCACCAATTTTCAGCAGCAATCATGTTGATCTGTATGATCAAAGTACTGGGACAGATATCTGTGGATCTGCAGCGAAGTGTAACGCCGACAGTATCAAGATTAGTTCCAGTGGGGATGACAACATTTGGGTAAGTGCAAGACCATTGCAAGACCGCGACAAAACTTCACCGTCATGTATTCGGCTTTTGGCTAACTAAATAGATCATCTTTGACCCATCTGCTAGCTCCAGCAGTGGGAAGAAAGGCTCCCAAGAGTTGTAGGCAGCGGCTCAGAGGTCAACGTGGTATTTTGATTTGCCCTCAAATGATTGACTGAACGTCACAAGAATAATATACACGTATCCTGGAGCGAAGAAGAAGACTACTTTCGACTTGATTGCAACATTTGGCCGGTCATCGTGGACAGGCTCGTGGTACAATAGTACACAAAAAGTGAATGTCAGGTCTATTCATAATCATTCCTTTTCTTTATTCATTCATCATGTATATACAGCCTCCCGAACAACCCTCAGTCGCTCAGAGCAGCCCAAGTCTATACCAGTTTTCCGCCAAGTCTATTCATGCATACATCCTCTGACCACTTCCGAATACTCTTGATAATCTCTTACACAGTCTCCAAGTGACCTGTCTTTTCCCCCATCTCATCTTTATCCAAACCAATTCCACTGCCTTGAACATTATGTCTGAACTGCTCCTCATCCTCTTTCAGCTCCGCCAATACAATCTTGTGTGCATGTCTTGGCTTCAAGTCCTTCGAGAACAAACGATCCATGCTTTCTAGGGGCACACCCTTCGTCTCGGGTAGCAGGAACCACACAAACACAATAGAGCAAATCATCAAACTCGCGAAGAAGAAATAAACACCATACCCCATGGCAGTGAACATCTGCGCAGTGAATCGTGCAACGAGGAAGTTGAAGAGCCAATTGGATGAAGCCGCGAACGCTTGTCCAAGGGTTCGTACATTCTGAGGGAACATCTCGCTGTTGTATACCCAAGGAGTTCCATTCCAGGATGGGGTGTAGAAGATAGTCCAGAGGTAGAAGAATGCCATGGCGGAGATGCCGCCACTAGAGAGAGAGCCGTCAGCAGTGGGGTTGTTCTCTGGGTCGGCAATTTTGATGTATGCCCCGACGTAATATAAACATATTGCTCCACCGAAAGCACCATACATGAGCAGATTGCGTCTGCCGAGGTTGTCGATGAGGAAGAACAGCCAGATGAGTGTAACAACCGCCTTGATAACGCCAAAAATTCCGGTAGTGAGGAGGGACGTGTTGGTCCCCGTGACACCGATGGACTTGAAAACAGTCGGAGAATAGTAGTTGATGGCATTGATTCCAGAAGTGTTTTGCCAGAAGAACAGCGAGCATCCGAGGAAGAAACGATAAGAGACTTTGCGGTCATTAACAAGTGCCCTGGCCTAAGTTAGTCCTGGCAGTTTTGGATAATATCGGTTGAAGCTTACTTGAATGGTTGCCAGAAGCCAAGACCGACTGTAGATTGCTGATACTCAAGAGCAGCATCGATAGCCGAAACCTCTTCAAGCATGTACATGTCGTCGGAAGGTAGCTTTCGGAGCCAGCAGAGGTTCTTGAGCGCTTTGGTGCGTTGGTTTCGTGTCATCAGCCACCTGGGCGACTCCTTGATGAAGAACAGACCAATGAACATCAGCCCAGCTGGAATAAGTTGGACAGCGAAAGGGATAATCCATTGCTCGTGGTTGGCCGGCATAGTTACGGAGACACCGTACTGGAAAAAATTAACATCGGCATGCTCGGAATGAGACAAGAGACATACGTTGATCCAAAAGCCGACAACACCTCCAATCTGCCAACCCATTTCATACAAGCCAACTAATCGTCCCCGAATGGCAGGCGGCGATAATTCCGAAATATAGATCGGTGTCAAGTTGGAAGCACCCCCAACTCCAATACCAGCCAAGACACGTCCACCATAGATGAGTCCAAGTCCTCTAGACCTATTGGCACCAAGCATGAGACCAGCTCCAAGAATGAAGATACCGGCGAAGATCTGAAGACCCTTCTTTCGTCCAAGATAGTGACCAGCGGCATAGGCGAAGAAAGCTCCGAAGAAAGCACCAGCTTGATACAGCGAGACGATATTTTCCGAGATGAGATTCTGTTCGTGTTTGGAGTACTGTGCCCAGTCGAATTCGTCCTTGAAACTATCCAAAGCAAGAGTACCGCCGATGAAAGCACTATCGTAGCCGATCATAACAGCACAAAACGCAGCTACTGCCGCACATGTGTACACTCGCAGATTGTAGACGCATTTCGGCGTTGGCCGATCTGCAGCAGTCAGGACTTGATCTCAAACATCAATCCAAACGCCCAAAGGAAACCTTACCTTCAACGAGACTGAGAATACTCATCTTGGGTATTGATGAAGGAGACTACGTCTCTACGAGTTTTGTGACTCAAATGCTCTGGAGGTGGAGAGCGAAAATCCTGTAACTAGGGGATACTTCGGTGCAACTAGACAACTCCAGATTGATCAACCTCGTAACGAAAAGTCAAAACGTGAAAAGGCACAAAGAATTGGCGATAGGTGAGCTGAAATGAACAGAGAGCGCAACTCGTAACGGCAGACCTCCTAATATATAGTGTCAAGTGGATAGTCACCCCTTTGAAGGGTTTTGGAGCCCCCAGATCCGGAGAGACGGGGAGGTGTTGAGGTGGAAGCGAGAGACAGGGGGTAAGGACAAGCATCCTGGGCATCTACACTGACTCGCCACAATGCAGCCAACCGGCGGATGGCAGAGAGGCTAAATTGACACCAAGCATGCGGAATGATGTCCATGGTCGGGCAAAACATTCTGCCCTTCCCTTTTGATGGAGATCTTGTTATTTCGGCCTCAGACATGCCATTTTCTGCTATGATTAGATCAGTGATGCCGTGGCGACGGTCTAAATGCCTTCTCGTTCTCGTGTTGGCGACGACAGACATCATCGTTGATTTCATCCCGCTTCATGAATGTGCGCGGCATCATCAAAGCATGGATTATGTTGAGAATAAACAGACGATATGCTTTCAGAATCCCCGTCGCTTAACCTTCCTCAGACCTCAATACCAAGAGATGCCAACAGTTGTCAAGTGAAGCCAAGCGAGGCCCGTATTTCTTGTCTGCCATATAAAATGATGACAAGCGCAGAAACCCTCGAATTTCTTCACACAGGCATGATCTTTGAAGATCAAAAGCCGACATGACGCCGCTACGTCCACTGCTCCATGTGGGGGTTACCTCCACAGATGTTCAGCCTCTCAGAGTGCTCGCATTTCATCAACCCCGCAACACTGTAACCGGTAGCCCGAGACAACTGGGCGGATAAAGAATTACACAGCCAGGACCCTGCCTTCACGACACCTGATTATCTCTATCAGAAGCATAAGTACAATTTGCATAAGTCCCCAATTATGATTATTGAGAGAAAATAATACCTAGAATAATTTTGGACTCGCCTATCACGCCTTTTTGTTTCCAATCTGCCTCGTGGGCATTTCGCGCAAGCTGAGGCGAGCCGAAGCAAGTTGTAAAATTACAGTTGGCATATGTTGACTTCGAGTGTCTCACATTGAAGTCCGATTATATCTGGGCTTTATTGAGGCCACTAGAAGAAGAAGATTCAATATAAAATGTGACTAGAATTTAACAAAAAAAATCGAGTGCCTGATCCATCGTAGCACGGAGGTCGCTCGAGTACAAGCTGTGAATGCTCCAAACATGAAATGCAAGCCGTCTTCAAGATACTGCAAACGCTCCTCCTCTTTGGCTCAAAGGACGGCGATATCAAGATCTGCGAAGCAAAGTCATGATTCTCGTTGAGGCTGATCTTCGTGGACTTCAAAGAAAGCGCCAAGGCAATTCTGCCCCAAGAATCCCCGCAGAGGGGTCTCGAAGAAAGCCGGGAAAGACTTACTCCGCACAACAACGGACCGCTTCCGCCAAATACGAATGGAAGGTACACGCATCTCTTCACATTCAAATCTACTCCATAGTCGTCTTCCCTGTCAGATATCAGCATTGAACAAGCTTACTTGTTTCCAGTCTATCTTCTAAGCGGACAGCTCCCCGAAGAGCCACTTCGACGATTTTGGCCCACGAATTGAGGTGGCTCTTGGTTTTGCCGATGCTTGTTGTGAACTACCCAACATAAGGGTCCATATATCGGTCTATCTTGAGGTTCTTCAAGACTTTACTGAATCCCGAGATCCTTCTCATACACAAGACGACCCAATCCCTCATTTCACAGCTGTCATTCCTGTAGAGAAGCAAGTCTTGAATAGTCCAGAGCTGCAGCTCTCTCACTTCGGCTCACCTCGAGTAACACAGCATTCCAGCCACCAACTACTTCAAGATGTCCCAATCTCTTGGCCACACACACATCCCCCCTTCCATACAAACACAAACACCACCTCCTGCACCATCAACAGCACACCTCGACCGAGTAGGCTACCTCTTCGGCTACCCCATCGCCCACTCCCTCTCCCCCCTCCTCCACGCAACAGTCTACTCTGCCCTAAACCTGAACTACGAATATATCCTCTACGAATCCCGCTCAATAGAAGCATGTCTCGCGCTGACCCGGGACCCCAAATTCTACGGCGCCGCAGTCACCATGCCACACAAAGTCAACATAATTCCATACCTAGACGTTCTCACGCCTGAGGGCGAAGCGATCGGTGCTGTGAACACGATATTCCTGCGGTCTGCACCAGATGGGACAAAGCTGCTGTGTGGGACGAATACGGATTGTATTGGGATCCGGGAAGCTATATTGCAGAACACGAGTAAGGTGGATGCGGAGAGCATGAAGGGGAAACCGGGGATGATCATTGGTGGTGGAGGAACTTGTCGAGCGGCTGTGTATGCGCTGAAGAACTTCTTGGAGTGTTCGGAAATTTATCTAGTCAATAGAGACAAGTCAGAAGTCGATGCTGTAATAGCTGAGTGCACGGCAAAAGGATTTGGTGGGAACTTAAGGTATATTGCGTCTGTTGCGGAGGCGGAATCGCTGCCTGGACCAAGGGTCGTCGTGAGTGCTATTCCGGACTTTGAGCCGAAGAGTGAGGATGAGAAGAGAGCGAGGGGTATTGTGGAGACGATGTTGGGGAAGAAGGAGAAAGGTGCAATTTTGGAGATGTGCTATCATCCTAGTCCGGATACTGCTGTCGCGAGGATAGCGAAGAGGAGTGGGTGGCAGCTTATTGGAGGCATTGAAGCGATGATTTGGCAGGGTCTGGAGCAGGATAAGATATGGCTGAGGAGAAAGGCGAGCACGTTGCCTGTAGAGGATGTCAAGAGAGTTCTGGCTCCAAAGGAGACGAAAGCTCGGCTTTGAGAGACTTTTGTTGAAACTTGTTTACAGCATGGAGAGGAGTTGGTGGTTTAACAGGATATGGGTTTGAGATTAGACAAGGGATCATATGGCGTTTGGCGTATCTAAACCACGTGTTGACGAGACATGTTGAAATTTGAAGAGTTTTATGATCTATCTGTATCTCTTGTTCTCGAAGTTGACACGCTGATTTAAATAAGGAGCTCACGCTCCAGGCCTGGTGTAGTCTAGCCCATCAACCCTCCTCCAAGTCTCCCTGACCACTCTTTCTTGAGCCTGCCTTCCGGTCTCACCCTCGGCATCCCCAGCCGGCCTGATCGCCAAATAAAGTCTACTCCCTAACTTCACCTCTTCGATTGGATCTGTCTCGGGGTTCTTCGGAGGATTGGCTGTAGTGATCAAGCCACCCGCTTCGCGTAAGATGCATATCCCAGCTGCGACGTCCCTGTGTACATGATTCAGTTGAATATCGCTTGCATATGCGCATGCATACTAAGATGGTGATATGTTATGCATTGGAAAAGGGCCCGATAAGGAGTGGGCATGGACACAGGAAGTGAAGTCGGAAAAGAGTTTACACGTACCATTCCCAGCAACCTCCTTCCCACCAAATGTCAAAGGCTCCACTAGCAACATACGCAAGGTCCAACGTCGCACTAATATTCATATCTTAGTTTAGAAGTCCACATTCACGTCAATTTACTCTCGGGTTTCGGTAATTAGGAATGCGGCGATAATTTGACCCAGAGATGTGGAAAACTTACCTTCCCAGACTCCTCACGCCGTGCACCATCCCGCCCTTCCCACCTCTTCCACCAATCTCAGCAGCCATGTTCATAAAACTGCCAATCTTCCTCCTCATATTCCCACCCTCCACATCTCTCCTATCCTTCCCCCACTCACAACTAAAGATACAACCCTTCGGCGCCTCCTTCCCCAACACCTGCTTCGGACTATTCACGTACGGCAACGCCCTCCTTGGTTTAGTTGGGTGAGCATCATCTTGGAAGGCGCCGTGACCAGTGAGTGCCGAGTATGTTGTGTCAAGCATTGGTTGGTAGATTACGCCTACGACAGGCTGGTGGTTGAGACAGAAGGCGATGGAGACGCAGAACATAGGGAACAAGTGCGTGTAGTTTACTGTTCCGTCCAGTGGGTCGACGATCCATGTTGGCGAGGAGGTTACGAGATAGTCTTTAGATGAGCCGCTGCTGTAGGTTTCTTCTCCGATGAATCTAGAGTACTGTTAACATCGATTCTACTCGTATCTGAAAGGCATATAGGCTGCTTGTTCAGGAAGTGGTGGTCGAGGGAAGCAGACACCCGGCAAAGATCAGAACTATTCTCATGGCTCAAATCCGACCATGACCCTCCTTCTGATCGATGACTTGACATAAAGAGAAGAGCACATACTTATGATCTGGAAACCTCCCCAAAATCTCATCCTTCACAAAGGCCTCAACATCTACACAGAACCACGTGATCAGCCCATTTCTCAGTGACTTATTCCTTCCATCATGCCACAAGCAAGGAATCAGACTCACCTAAATCCGTCTGCGTAACAATATCCACCGCATTCATCTTCTCCTCCTGCTTCCCAACATCCCTCCCACTCTCAGCACCACACCTCTTCTCCACGCCATCCAGCAGGATCTTACCCGCTCTCCGGCCAAGGTCTAGAGCGAAGGTGTAGATTTCTTGGAGCTCGGAGTCGCTCATTGTGATGGGTGGGGAGGAGTTCATGATTTTTGATTGGTTGGTTTGCGTTCTTCGGGGGAGGAGAGGGTGTGATGGAAGGTTGTGAGAGAGTGATGAGTTGTGCTGTTGATAGAGTCTGAAACTGAGATGGGTAATTCCGTTGGTAGACGTCAGTAAGCGCTTTTGTGGGTCGGGGGAAAGTCCTCTGCCGGATATCGTCAAGTGCGAACGTTGATCTTGAAATTGATATATTTGATGTTTACTGGAAATGCGTAGTATTCCTGATAGATTTTAGAATTTTAATATGGGTATCTACCGAGGACGTTGTTCTAGCATGATTTCCGACATTCAGCTCACGTAAATGCCCGAACACGAGCAGTGACATCCAGGCCGGACGAAAGCTCCTCGAATTGCAACATCAAAATTGTCAGTCAGGCCTTTGGAGTTTCTGAATCAAATTTCTGCTCTATCAAGCTTCAGATACGTCTATGTAAATCCACACTTCTAGATTTGGAGATGCCTGTGACCACTCTGGTCAACGCGCGCATCTTCCGTCACATATCTTCCACAACTTCATCTACCTCCCCTATGCCTCGTGCTCATCCATTTCCCCTCTGATCCTCCGCAGCACTCAGAGCCTGCAATATTTGGCCTGCTTCAATGCCCTCATGCTCGTCCGCCATCCCAACACCGACGCCCGCAAATCCTCCTGGTGCCAAACCCATTGGCCCACCAAATCCAGATCCATCAAAGAAATCGTTCGTTTCGGCATTGGAGTTGGCTACCAGTTGCTGGAACACGGTATTCTGGTGTAGAGGATCTGGTTCCTGACAGAACGCATAGAAGTCTTGGTTCATGTTATCTGAGTCGGTAAAGCCGAGGTTCATGAGACTTTGATCCCAATTGCCTGCCCTGCGTGGCTATTAGTCTTATGTTATGTATATGTAAGAAGCTATATGAGACTAAATGACATCGAGAAAAGATTGAGCAAGATAAAGGATGTCATTTGGCAAGAAGTGCAATCACAAGGCCTTCGTTTGTCCAGACCATTTGAGGAATTTTAATGATAGATGAGAGAGACGAGGGAGACAAACCATTCTGTGGCGTCAAGCCGCATCAACTCATTAAACATAGGGTCGAACTCAACATCTGCAGAACTCATTGTCAGGGACCTATGCAGTTGAGGATTTGGAGGTTGGTTGATATGGAATGAAGGCTGTGGCCCCATGATCTGTGGTGGCTTGCCAGCTGTTTCGCGGTTATTCTGCTTGTTTGATGGGTGGCGCTTTGCAGACCCTATGGTTGCATGCACATCTTCATAGATATTTCGAGGATTTTGAGGTAATCCATGACCAGAAGCTTGGCCGAAAGAAGGACGGCTGGATCGTAATTGGCTGACACCTGTTGACAAGTTAAAACTCAACCATGGCTCTGGAAAGATCAGGAGAACAAAATATTCAAAATGGGTTTGTGGCTTTCTGTTCGAGGAGCATGGGAAGACAATAGTGCTTACCTCTGGGTCTGAGGGCCTCGGCTGGTGCTCGAGAGTTCTGTGGGCTGAAGGGATCAAATGCGTCATAGCTTGCGAGACTTTGAGGTGTCTTCCCAGACATCGGCGTATCTGAGTCCTGATCCATGATCAAGTCATAGGCCGCCTGGCTGTGACTTCTTGTTGCCCGTACTGTCGATTGATATGCTGTTGATGATTTGAAAGCTTCGAACACGGGCCTGGTCAATGCGTCAGTAGTGCTTCGACTTGAATGCTCGCAAGACTTTTGGATGTGCTGAGTAGGCCACGACTGGGGTTAGGTCGCCAATGCAATTGGCAAGGAAAGCTTACCATGCTGGCTCCATCGTATCAAGACAATTATCCAGGCTCCGCTTCCAATCATTGAGAATAATGTGTGTGCTCTCAATGCTACTATGCACTGCATGTACAATGTCGTAAGCTGATTTGACAAAATACTCGTACGTCGGCGGGACAATGAGGAGGCCGAAAATATTAGAATGTTGGTTCAGTAGATCGACGGTCTGGCGGGCTGATCTCGTACAAGGCTCCAGATTGACAACTTCCTGGCCATTGTTGTTGGAAAGTAATTGGGACGTGGCTAATGTCGTGAAATATACATTATGTAAATGGTACTGATGTGGTAGCAAAGACAGAGCCTGCTCGCTACCCTTGGCTGTCGAATCGAAATATAAAGGTGGTGATTGAGACTGACTCCAGATGTGGAGCTTCTGTAGAAGGACGGTACTGAACTGAAGCGTGTTGGAACCGATCGAACAGCAGCAGGCGTCATTAAGGATCTTCAGAACTTGAATGAGTCGATTGAAAGTGCTGAGAATTGATGCTGGCATGCGTGAATTGCCAGAGCTACTCTTCCGCACTGTGAGACAGTCTGTCCAAGGATCCCATTCTTCTAAACCATCTTCGTCTAAAAGTCCAGCCAGGTCTGCGTCTTCGGCTCTTAGGTGAGGGCGGCGATTCAGTCGAGCTGCAATAAGAGTCTCTAAGGCAAAACAGCCCAAGAAAACATGCTTATATCTAGATTTGGCCCTTGAGTCGGTCTCTGAAGGTCGGTCGAGTTGCATGTCGATAGCGGCTCTCACTGCCTGGCCGATAAGAGACCATGCACGGCTGAAGTGGCCCATACCCAAATTTGCGAGAGTGAGGATCAGCAATGCTTGCACATGGCCTATTTCCAGTTAGTCATACTATATTGGATTTGGAAACGATACTGAAGATCGAAACTCTCATGTTGTGCTGGATACGATGATGGAGACTGCCAACCAGAATAGGGAAAACGAACAAGCCAAAACTCCGAGATTTGGGGAGAAATAGACGTCTAAGGTGGTCCCGAGCATTTTTGCTAGCATCTGAGAAGAACGAAATTTGATGAACTTACCAAGCTCAATATTTCCTTCCTCATTAGGAATAAGGGATCTTGCTTGGGCGTACATGCGTTCTGCAGTCCAGACCATCTCCCCAACAGCTCCCAGTGCTCGCGGGATATTATTGATTGCTCTGTGTTGAAACTTGGCGTATGCTATTGCAGCCCACAATACTGCATTATCACCAGAACCTGCTCTAGTGATAAGTTAGCTTTTCGATGTCCATACGGGACTAAGACATAAGTGCAAGGTCATGCCAGTTACTCTGCAGACAACTTACGAAGTACTTTCAACACGATTTTGTGAATACTGATAAGAAGTCTTCAAAAGATCATGCTTTTCGATGATTGGAAGCCATGAATGCGTGTATGAGAAGTAAACATCAAGGAGATGCCAGGTCTCGGATGGGAGGTCTGGAAGAACATCGGTGGCCGTAGCTGGCGTGCCGTTGGAAGGTGCCGCATGGGCCGGATACGGACTCAGGATAGATTCATATTCTTTTGGTAAGAAAGTCGGCTAGAAAGTACTATTAGGCTTTCATATCGGATAAGTGCGAAGATAAATGCTTACATCGATAGCTGACATGTTAGGCGGTGTTCGGAAATCAGTCTGTGTCATAACATCAGGAACACGGTCTGACCAGCCCGTGTTTGAGTAGTCCGGCTCTTGCAAAGGAGGCCGAGGCCTTGCATTGGAACCTGATTGCTGCTGGAAAGCATTCTTCTCATTTGACTTAAAGCCTTGGCCCTCTGGATTGATCCGCTTTCTTTTCGTTTCGGTGGGCTCTTGCGATGAGAGAAGCTTTTCCAGCTCTCTGGAGATTACTGATTTCCTCCATAGCTCCACTAATGCCTCTGAGTTGTTCTCGTCGTTCCAAATGGTTAGGGGACTTTCGGTACCTGGATTTTATAAGCCTTGGCCACCATGATGCCGCATCAAGATCTTCGCAGCTTGATCGCTATTTGTGCTAGGGCGCCAACAGAAGTTTGAACAGCCCAGAATAACGGGGAAAAGGAACATGGCTTCGAATCTTCACGAAACACGCGCAGAACCACAGCTAAACGGTACGAAGGACTAGAAATCGAGAATCGCTTACTTTCATCATCGCCTGCCAGAGCAGACAAAACATTTTCTTCTACTTCGTCCACGTCGCGTATAGCTAAACCCCAAAGTTTCTCTAGACCACGAACGTAGCCCTCGGGCAGACCTCTCTTCTTCACATTGGCGTCGTATGAACATTCCCGACCGTTTGCGATGCACGTTGAGCAGGCCTAATGCGGTCATCAAAGTCAGCGACAGTCTCCAAGTCTTCTCGTGTATTTGTATTCCCTAGACGATCGCAGTATTTCCACGTTCCGAGTATGGTTTCCACACAGCCACTTTGCGATATCCTTCTTGTATCCCATTGTCCAGCCATTTCCCAAACCTTGTTTTGCGTAGTTCTTCTTGTCCATTTTCTACACAATATACAGGTAGTTGGGCTCTTGAGGAGTGTCTCACCGGCTTCTTTCCGTCGCATTTGTCCTTGCGACTTCTACACTTGTCGCATGCTTGCGACACCCTCTTCCGGGGCCTACCTTGCTTCGAATTCTTCTTCAATTCCTCCCCATCTAACCCGGGCTTATCTTCATTCCCATCTGGCGCTCCATTGCCCGCATGCGCTACTTGTGCCATTCCCACAATTCTGTGTATGCCGTCGCGATCGAGTTACCGATGGCTCGAGGGTCGTTGCCCACGGGGCAGAGCTTCGAGATCCGGTCATGCAGAGGAGAGGGCTCGAGGTCGATCGTCCGGGGTAGCGTATGGGGTAGATACACGCTCTTCGGGAGAGTCTCTCGTTGTTTGACGCGCGCGACTTGAGTCTTCGCAGAGGTTTTCTCTGGGGTCCCCAAAGTCCAGATGAAGCTCAGCAATTAAGTCAACCTCATTGGCCGACAACCCCATTACCCCACAGTCTTGGTGGTCTCGAATTGCCCGCGGGTAATCTCTCAGCCGTCCCTTGTTGCCTCAGTCCATACCAGTCGGTGGTTCGATTCGGGAGTTCTGAATGTCTTCAATCTTTTTGTCGTTGACCTTTTCAATCTTCAACCTGCGACAGCCTTGGTTTCCACTCCTCTCTTCCTCTCCCGTCGAGTGCTTTGGCTCAACAAGTGCGGCTTGCTGTCCTTCGTTCATCGACGTGGATTGGCTCTGCCCCGCTTCCTCGCTGAACCAGAATCCACGCCGTCCAACTTACCAACACGTGATATTGAAAAATATCCCAGGGTAGCTTTGAGATCGAAGAGGGCTGTTTGAGGAGGATATCTCGGAGGTTTACGTCTGGCCTGGACGTTGGGAGTATCGAGATGTCGGTCATAACACAGCTTGAGGCACCACTGGCGTATCTGGACAGTTCAACTCGACCTCGGCCAAACGTTCGAGACTTTCTCCCAAATGCCTCGATCGTCTTGATAGGTTCAAGAGGGTCTGGGAAGCGAACTCTTGGGTTTATAGGTGCCATGCATCTGGGTAGGAGACTGGTCACGGAGGATCATTATTTTCAAGAGGCCACAGGAGTTTCCCGGTAAGTGGCTATCAATTCTTGGTCGCTTTTAATCATATTCGACATCACTACCGAAAATACATGTCGGTGCTTTTAGTGATGAGAGAGATGGGTCTATGATCCCAGAATCGGCTCATGATGAGTCGCAATTGCAATTCGGGTCTTTTCCAATGTGCTAATATGAAACTAACGCATTTCAGAGGTGCTTATATGCAGCAATACGGAAGCTTGGAGTTCTACAAGAAAAATGTAGAAGTTCTCAAACGTATGTTGGACAATCACAGATCTGGTTGTATCATCGAGTGTGGCATGGGAAGCTTGTCAGGTGCAGCTCAGAAGGCTCTTTACGAGTACTCGAAAACGAATCCAGTGATTTATGTCACACGGGAAAGCGAACGGATCAAGTCACTGTTGAGGCTCGGAGACGATGAAGCTGCTCGCTTGAAGAACGCAGACCTGGCGCATCGGAACTGTTCGAATATGGAGTACTTCAACTTATACGACTCGAGTTGTGATGGAGCAGAAACACCACCTGAAAACGGCCTGTCCAATGTCTCGTCTCGATTAAAGTACGCCAAAGAAGATTTTTCAACCTTTCTCGACTTTCTGACTGGGCAAGGTGTCGTTCGCAGCGGATACGAGAGTCCTTTCTCGATAGCAGCTTTGCCAGCGGAATTTAGATCATACACCTATGCACTGTCACTTCGGTTATCCATCATTCCAGATCTGGACCTGGCAGATCTTGAAGCAGGCGCAGATGCTGTACAGTTAAAAATCGACACATGGTCACCTGACCTCCAGAAGCTCATTGGAAAGCAAGTCGCAACTATTCGGAGAAGCCTTGGGGTTCCGATCATTTTCCAGGTGGAGGACTATGCATTCGAGAACTCGCATTTGTCTTTGCAAGAACAAGAACAAGCGTATTTCTTACTGATGGAATATGGTCTACGCTTAGGCGTGGAGTATATTGTGGTAGATTTGAAATACTCATCGGATCGCTTTTCCCACATCGTCCGATCTTCCGGCAGGACTAAAGTCATCGGGTATCACATGCACCGAGAAGAGAATTCTTGGGGATGGGATGACGAGTCCCGGATGATCCAATATCGAAGAGCTCAGACTTTGGGTTGCGATATTGTACGTTTTGTTCGGCGAACATCAAAAGTCAGCGACAACGACACCGTTCGACAATTTGTCAACAAGATCGAATCACTGTCGGATCGCCTTCCAGTAATCGCATACAACATTGGAGAAAACGGCAGGCCTTCCTTGATTGCCAATCGCATCTTCACACCTGTCACCCATCCGGCCATGCAAGCCACCGTAAGCAAAAGCCAAATCCGACAATTCCTTCCTACAGCAGCAGAGGCTATGCAAGCACGATACGAGACACGAATGATCGACCCAATGCACTTTTATCATTTTGGTGTAAGTGTCTTTTATAGTTTGTCACCGGCTATGCACAGTGCTGCATACGAAGAATGCGGAATGATCAACGACTTCCAATCTCTACAAGTTGGTTCCCTTCAAGACATCCAGCAGCTCTGTCAGGACACCAATTTTGGAGGTGCGGCCATCACCCAACCGTTCAAGGTTGAGATTCTCTCCCGAATTGCAGCGAAGAGCTATCATGCAAAAGCCATCGGAGCCGTCAACACCTTGCTCCCGCTCCGAACTCTTACAAATGACACACCTCTCGATGGAAGCACGCAGTCACTTTTGCGACACGCAAATCAGAGGGGGAAAGCAGGACGCATCATCGCCTATTATGGCGACAACACAGATTTCATCGGCATTCTGACCTGCATCAGACGCAACCTCTCACCACGAAACGTCATCCAACCCTCGAAGACCACAGGACTGGTCATTGGTGCCGGTGGTATGGCTCGAGCCGCAATATACGCCATGATCCAACTAGGCTGCAGAAAGATCTTCATCTACAACAGAACAATCAAGCACGCGGAAGATGTCGCACAGCACTTCAACTCCTGGGCTTCTGGACTTAGCAGCGATGGCGAGATTGTCCGAGTGCTGAGATCTCCCACCGAAGAATGGCCATCGACTTCCAGACAGCCAACTATGATCATTTCTTGCGTACCAGCGAGACAGGTCGGTTCCAGCGCGCCAGCAAATTTCGAGATGCCGATACAGTGGCTTGGAAGTCCTACCGGTGGAGTCGTAGTTGAGGTAAGTTTCATTGTCCTTACCACGCTTATCACATCCAGCTAATCTGCTCGACTTAGTTGGCATATCTACCCCTCGATACCCCGCTCTTGAAACAAATTCGGCGAGTAAGAGAAGAGACGAAACAGGCTTGGGTGATAGTCGATGGATTGGAAGTCTTGCCCGAACAGGCTTGTGCGCAATTCGAGCTGATGACTGGGAGGAAGGCGCCGAAGAGGAGGATGAGACTTGAGGTCATGAAGAATTACCATCGATATGAGGATAGTACGGCTTGAGGTCTTGAAATTTTGGGAAATGTAAATATCATATGGGTGGGAGCGCATAGCATATAAGGCTGCTAGGAATGTATACGAATGATTCAATCCACTTGTAGGCTTGTCAGGAACATCATGTAGGTTGAAACGAGGTGACCCAGTACACTGGGACTGAATTCTTTTCACTCTGTCTTATTGCTGTCAAGGACAGTTGAGCCTAAGGTTGTTGACATTATCACGTGAGGACCGTGAAATGTGATTTTTATTCTTGCGCTTCATTTGGGCCACGAACTTGAATAGAGCCCGTACCACGTAACAAATTGTGTAGGTGGAATTGCTCACAGTCCAAGCCAGCACGCAATTAGATAGAATCGTAAGCTGAATATATTGTTTAGGGTCCCTCCCCAGCCTTTGTTTGTAAGTTTCCACCTGCAGAATTAAGCGATGAATAATCAACTACATTGCGGGGGCCTGCAGTCATGCCTGTCTGCAAACCATACTGCATTGGGATTATGTTTCTTCCAATCATTATCTCTCATCACTGCCGAACGGAACAACACCCGGGTCTCAATAGTCCTCCATCTCCCATTTCACCTGAGAATTCGCCGTGCTAAAATTCCACAAGCCGCTTAGAGAAGCTGACTCAACCAATCTGCATACCGACCAGATTGGCACCGGGGCATATTGGTCAGGATGAGGCTCGTACCGATGCCGTTGCGCGTCATGCAACCTTATTTCGCCATAGAAAAAAACATCAAGTGCCACCGAACATTTCTTGACTTGCATATGATAACTTGGGGGACCGTGGTACAGAGCTTGTGAGATCCACCTCTTTCTCCGTCTCTGCAGGAGATTGAGCACGTCGGCGGAACTCTAAACCAATACATTTGCTCGATTGAGGTTGAGGAGCGGTGACAGGAGGAAGAAGTGGTGGCTGGATGAATGCTTTTTGTAGCACAAACTGCAGAATTGCCTCAGTGAATCCACTTCGCCAAGTTGTTCCCCTCTTGCGGAGATGAAGAGGCTGCATGCGCGATTACTCCCTTGTTGATAGAGGCAACGCCGAGCTTCATCCTGACAAACTTCAAGGAACGCTAGATCCGTTTTCACAAGAGTGTAAGTTCGAAGATGGGGTTAAGCTGTGGCTAAATGAGCTGCAGTAAAAGTATAAGTAGGAGTCAATATCGCCGTCAAGTGAAGTCTCACCAACCCACTCAGACATCCAGACTTGCAACTCCAAGATCTTCTCTCTTCTCCAATACTTTCAAGATGAAGTTCTCGACTGTCGTCGCCACTTTGGCAGGAGCAGCAGCCGTTGAGGGTACTGGCTTCACGTTCGACCGTCTCAATAAGACCGACGCTGTAAGTCAATACAAGATCTTGAGCTATCATCAGACTAAACTGACGTCCATGACAAGGTTCTCCTTGTCGTCGACCACCAAATCGGACTCACCGAATTGGTGCGAGACTATGGTGTTGTTGAGTACAGAAACAACATTCTGGCTCACGCCGCTCTTGGCAATCTATTCAACTTGCCCACCATCTTGACCACGTCCGCTGAGACTGGTAAGCTTTCGATCGGATGCCTATTCGGTCAAAGTACTGACCAAGAAATCAGGACCCAATGGTGCATTGCCCAAGGAGATCATTGATGTAAGATAAGAACTCCATTTTTGAGTCGAATGGTACTTACCCCCAACCTAGATGCATCCAAATGCACCATATATCAGTAAGTTTCTCACTGTTTGAATCTAAGCTCTATAATCACACACATGCCAGCTCCTGGCCATTTCAGCAAGCAGAAGCTAACACAAAACACAGAGCGAAACGGAGAAGTCGACGCCTGGGACAACGCTGAATTCCGTGCCGCGGTTAAGGCAACCGGAAAGAAGCAAGTAATCCTCGCCGGTATCGTAACCGAAGTCTGCACCTCCTTTTTGGCCCTGTCTCTCAGAGCCGAGGGATACGATGTCTGGGCCAACACTGACGCCTCCGGAACTTTCAACGACAAGATCGCCGCTGATGCCAACCGTCGTATGGAGCAAGCTGGTGTCCACCTTTTGGGTATGTTCGGAATTGCCATGGATCTCATGCGTGATTGGAGAAACACCCCTGGTGCGGCTGAGGTCTTGCCGTTCCTTGATGTTTACTTGCCATCGTACTCGCTTGTTGCTAGAGCACATGGATATGCCATTACTAATGGCAGCTTGATCGATGGCGAGCAACAGATCCTGTAAAGACCAAGATCTCAAGGGATGGAGCTAAGAGATGAGAGATGAGTGGCTGCTTAGTAGTCGGGAAGTTGTGTGGAAAGAGGATAGGGATAGGTATTAGGGGTGGTAGTTGGAGTTGAGAAAAGTCCATTGAGCTGAAACCCACCAAAACAATGAACTTCATTCTCGTCCAGACCTACCCTAGGAATTTGGCTCAAATGCACTAAACCTTGAGGCTACCGATACCTTCCATCATGAATGCCAACTATACTACTAGGAATGTCCAAACTTGAGCCTGACCCTATAGCGCACAGATATTATGAACAGTGTATAATCAACATTACATCAAACACCAGATACCGTTTTACAACCCGGCTCCTACGTCTCAAACAAAACTCACTAAAAGCTTCCCCAATCAGCAGGCTTCCCGACCTCACCTGGCTTCGGCTCCATCAAAAACTCCAGCCGATCCTCAACCGTAACCCACCCCTTCCTCTTCGCGACAATAGCATGCTTGATGGCATCCCTCCAGTCTGCAAACCACACTTCCTCCTCCTGGACAGCACATCTCCTCCCGGCGCCTCCATTCTCACTTCTCGCAACGTCGGCATATGGCCATACGCTCTTTACGACTTCGTACTTCTTCGTGCCCGTGAAGAGCTTGGTGACATCGGAGAAGAAGCGGTTGACCTTATCGGGTGAGTGCACAACGACGCGGCTATGTGTAAGTGGGAAGGATAGCGTAACGTGACCACGGTAGGAAGTACTGGAGATGAGAGAGAGGAGACGGCCTTCGAGGTAGGATGTGTCCCAGTTGATGACTGTTCTCTCGAGGACGAATCTGGATTGTGGTCAGCTGACATGTTCATGTTTTCAAATTCTTTCAAACACTAATTTCCATGGTTGATTGGTCGCAAGGGGAGCGAAGAGGATTTCCGGGAGGAAAACAAACCGTTTGATCGAGCTCTGATCCTCGCAATACCTCCTCGCCCATTCTTCCAGACTCCTCAAATCTGGCACTACGGCCTCCTTTCCCTCGCCTCTGAATCCCATCTCGCCTTTGCCAATGACTTTGACATAGTTCATTCTCCCACTTCCACTGCCGCCTTTCCCCTCTTCCGGAACGATCAAGTTCATCAAGTTGAGCCTGACATCAAAGTCGACTTCCCCACTTGAACTCTTCCCGATAATGCGAATTTGCGGTTTCGGCGGCACGGTGGCGAGGGATTGGATGAGTGAGATGAGTTTCGTGGGATAGATGGAGAGTTCGGGGGAGTGAGATGTCAGTGTTTTCTGGTCATCGGATAGTGTGAATGTTGGAGGTGTGTATAGTGAGTAGTTTAGACGTGGGAGGCCGGGGTATTTGGGTTGTGGTTGTGGTGCTGGGGCCCGGGCCATGATTGAGGAAGTTGGCCCGGAGTATGGCGGCGGCTCGTTTGTTTGCTCTCCATCTTGATCTAGTTGCTGGGTTTGGCTTTCTGCTTGTGTTTGTGAAGACGAGGAGGATGGTTCTGTATATGAAGGTCGATGGACTGCCACGCTGGGTTCTGAGATGCCTTTGCGTGGTATGGTGGGCTCACGCGACATCGTTTGTGAGAAGAGTCCAGACAATAGCTACGAGACTTGAAGATTAGTCGTGGAATCTTTGAATTGTTGTTCTAAAATATTGGGAACATGAGATTTATGAAGGTGATATCAAGTTTTGTCTTCAGCTGTGGTGAGATGCCATGAAGATGGCTGAGGTCTTTGGCGTCCAATCATTTGATGTGGCGCAGCCGTTCAATCGTTGCCTAATGGAGTCGTCGTCTTCAAAGACGCTTCCACTCTGCGAGCCGACTTGCCATTTCGAGAAGTCACTTAGACCAAGATCACATGGGTTCGACAAACATTTATTCGAGTGTCTAAGGAGATCGAAGCCGTGCCCAACTCCAACAATTAATCTACCAACATCGTGTCATCGTTGTCGAAAGATAGAGCTTCTGGCTCAAGAGGAATACCTCTACCTCTACCCTCTAGCAATTCTCTTCTGACCTCTGGACCAATTTTCGAATGTCCCTTAGTGAGGAGCAGATCCAGCAAAGCTTCTCTTTGATCTTCGGTAATATCGTTCCTGTATCGCTGAGCAAATGCCAGCAAGCATTGATGCCAAATGACAGGTAGTTTTGTATCTTTTGACCCTGCTCCACTCACGCCTGACATAGCCTCTCCTCCGTTCGTTGTATCCACTGTCCGGAAACGCAAAAAGTGGAATACTAAGGCGTCGATAACTTGGTATGGCAGAGCGTACTTCTTCTCCAGCATAGCTTTGATGAAGATATTTGTCGCTCCACCTCCTTCCGTACCTGCTGAAGACTCCTGAGCAGCAATATCGCAGAGACCCTTAATCGCAGCTGCAGAGTGGAGAACAGGCACTGAAACTCGAACAAGGACAGCAGATATAATCTGCGCTTCCCGCAATGTGCAAGTACCGCTACCAACTAATGGGAAGAGAAATCCCTTGAACCACGCCGCTGGCTTATATAGACCCTTCTTCAAAGCATTGAACAAATGCACATTTAGCTTTTTTGTCTCGTGGATATCCTCTCGAACTCGCTCTAAGACTACCATCTCGAAGAATCGTTGTGCCGTCGCTGGCGTACTCGAGACGAATATCTTGGTTGCTTCGTAAATCGCATTTGCAGTCCATGCCTCTGGCCGGGTGATTTCGATGATATCCTCCCAGCGAGGGACTGTAGGAAGGATCTTAAATGGTTTGGGTAGCTTTCCTGACTTATACCGCGACAATAATAGACCGACTCTGCGATTCAATCAGTACATTACTCTGTTAAACAACCATGGCGCATACTTTGTGTAGACTTCCACAACCTTTGGTGGTATCTCGAAATCCTCATCTATTGGCCCTGGCGCAGAATTATCACCATTTGCACCTTGAGACGCCTCATGCATGGCAATCTTCTCCAATATTAGATCTGCCAGATTCGTCCCAGGTCCTTCATCCTCTTCGTCATCTGCCATTCCCGGCCAGCCTTGCTTCAGTAATGGATCTTCTTGTGTCGGAAAGAACTTATTGAACGTCTCCAAGTCGTCTGGCGCAAGCTCAATCTCCTCGACCTCCTCGTCTCCCCATTCCTCATACTCTTCCTGTCCTGGCACCTCCTCCTCGTCATCGTCTAACCTTGACTCGAAATCGAACGCTTTATTTGCTGGCTGAACCGAGTTCTCCTCCACATCATCATCTGCAAGTTCTTGTCCCATCCGCAGGATCTTCCGCGAGGCTTTCGAGTCCACGAACTGATCGCCCTCATCTTGATGTCTGGATTTGCGCTTTTCGCCCTTGATCTTGAGAGGAGTCGCTGTCAGATCTGTTTCGAGGGGGTTGTGTCTCCGTCCCTGGCGGGAGCCAGATATAGGTGTTGTAGCTTTAGGCATCTTGGAGGAACTGGGTTGTGGAGAAAGGTCGTTGCTGTCTGTCTTGGGCAGAGGGACAATCTTCAAAAATATTTCAGTGGAAAATATTGCCAAGGAGCTAAGATAAGATCCGGGCGACCCCGCCAGTCTGATGCCTTGTGGTTAAGGCACGATGATAGATACCTAGGCGACGGGAGACAGCTCAGGATGAGAGTCTGAAAAATGTTACAGTCGTTCAATCTTGTATGATGACTACGGTTTGGAGAATTCTGTATAGTTAAATGCTTTCAAGAGCAGACGATGTCTCGATGCACGGGTCTCGTAATTTATCGCCTCGTAAGATAGCAGGATAGTCCATATTGCCCCCCATTTTCAAGCGACGAGAAGCGAACGCCATGACCATGAAAACAACGCGATCCACTCCAGATTTAGCTAAACTACTCGTTTTCCACCAAGCATTTCTTCGTCAACCTCGTCACTTCCCATCCCATCAGGCCATCGATCTCAGCTCGAACCACATTCGCATCCTCTTCCCGGCCCCAACCACGCAACCAACCTTCAAGCAGAAGCATGAATTCCGGTCCCCATGAGTGGTTGAGGCCCCACTCACCAACAATCATATTTATCGCCTGCCTTAATGTCTTGTCTGCTGCTAATTCTTTCTTCTGGGAGTGCTGGCTTCGAGAAAGAAGTTTTAGAGAACCAATCTTCTCGACGACGAAGCGGCCACAAGCTTTCGTTCTCTTTGACTAATGAGAGAACTTGGTCCCCGATCTCCTCTGCTTCGTTGTACCGTCTTTGCCTATGGAGATTGTGAGCTAGATTGAGCATGATCTGCGGTGTGTACCATTCGAAACTGCTTTTGGACCGAGCAAGAAGATCTCGGGGCAGCCGCTCCTCTTCGAGATAAATGGTGTTCCCGAAGACGCGTTTGATGTAGTCGAGTCGGACAGACACAGCAAGATGATTGAATGTCCCAAGCTCACTCTCGCATGTATTACTCGAGAATTTCCAGAACTGTCCCATAGCCTGCTCAAGACAATCCGAATCAAGAGCACCGATGAGATGGCAGATTTTACCCTAGGGTTAGTCAGGATGGGTAACTCTTGCAGCCATGCCCTGGATGAATTTACGCATGATGTTTGCGACTTCTGGATGACCAGTCTACAGGAGGTGGAGGAGCACTTCAAGAAAGCAGGCGAGTGTGCGAGGATCTCCCGCTCGTAAAAGTATTCACGGCGTTGAGAAATTCTGCCCTGGCGTATGCGGATAGAATTCCTTGATCACAAGGCTTGGGGACTCCGATGTATCGATTCACATGGCGGAGTCCTATCGTGCTGCTGTGTTTTCCAAGCGTACCAACTGTTTCTCAAGAGGCTTGAGGCTTCATCGGTCAGAATGGTAGATCTTTGTTTGAGTACCATACATCAGAATCTGATTTTATCGCTGCTAAATAGCATGAACTGACTTCAATTGAACTTTTTCTTAATCCTGATTTGCCATCTCGATATCCGCCTGGTTTTCTGGTCTGCCTCTACTTCGTTTCCGTAGACTCAATGTTGAGCGCAGCATTTCAAAAGTTGGAACAGCAGTGCTTGAGCTCTGCTTTACTTTCTCTGCATCTGGTTTTCGACGTGAAGCCAGCTTGGACCTCACTGCTTTCTCGGAATCTTTGACCCAGCGTCGAAGGGTAGCAAGTATCGTCTGGAGACTGAGAGCACAGACGATGGTCGTGATTATAAATGCTGCAATGACCCAAATGAAAGTTCCCCAAGAGGCATCGTCAGGGACAATGCCGTGTCCCATGCTGAAGATTCCTGCGATGAATGCTAACGGAAGATAGACGATATTGATCCACGTCAGCATTCCGATATTTTCGTTCTGCTCGATGCCCACGACTGAGGTGATCTAGTTGTGTTACTACTGTAGTCCAATATTCTTCTGATCTCAGATTGACTTACCCCATCACTGAGCCTACCGCATTGCTCAATCCTCTGCTGTATCGAGCTATGTGCATTTTCGAGTCTCCCTTGTCGTTTTTCGAATTCATGAATGACATCGCTGCAGTTCTTCACCATATCTCGATGACGAATGTTCTCTCCCTGGAAATATTAGCTGAGGCCCATACCTTCCGATCGGAGCCAAACCCTTTCCAAGTCTTTTTTCATTGCCTCCTCGCTCTCCTTGATTTTCGCTAATGCCATTTTCAATTTGTCGTCGAACACCCGTAAGGCCTCTAGGCCCCAGACAATTTGCTTCAGCTTTCTCAGAGCAATGTCGGATTTGTGCCATTCGAGACCTTTGAGTAGCACCATTGCCTTTAACTTATAAGTATGCATCATCGAGTTTATGTCTCAAATTGGCTAGGGGATATACCTCCATGCCCATTATTTTGTCCAACTCCTCAGCAAAGCTCTCGCACTCAATTGCTAGGCTTTGACACATGTATCCGAGTAACAGGAGAAAGCAAAGTGCTCTCCCCGCGTATTGTTGGTGGATGAACATCTGCTGTATTTTCATGATCTCGATGATGTATGTTGACATGGCGCTTTCCTCGATCAACTCGCACATGATCGTGCAAGTCCAACACCTACCCATTCTATCTCCCGTGAAGACAAGCGACATTGACATCTCGTTGATAGATAGCAAGTGGTGGTGGCCTTCTTCTGCAAGAGTTCTTTTGTCAGATACGTTCTTCGGTGGGAAGTCAGTGATCGCCCCCTTATTCGCATCCTTTCCGTCTTCTATCTCTAGCAGGTCTTTCTCTTGGTCGCTGCGCAATCGCCAATGGGAAAGGTTAATCGAGGTGATCCAAACATCACCGGGATCAACTCTACCCTTGAGGTCATTCAAAATGGTAGTAGACTGAGTATAACCATTGGAGGACTTTGACAGATTGCCCAGATGATCATCAAAAGTATCAAGCGCATCTGGATGCCACATGTAGACGAGAGCTTGTAGTATGATCGGCGTCGGCTTTTGAATGAACCTATGTTCGGAGGCACAATCAGCCCAAGAGCAACAAGTCTAACAAGGGACTTACAAAATTCGATATTTTGTGCTGCGATCAACCATCTATAAGATGTCAACTCCCGAAGTAAACATATCATCGGTTTATGCGTGATTTTCAAACACTTACACTGTCATTGAGAACCATGAGTAAGGATCTCTGATAAATTTTCAGGTCCTCTCTTCTCAACCTGTCATCTTGTAATCGTTGCCTCCACGCCAATGGAAACTTGAGGAAATCCGAGTGCTTATGAGCCTTCCCCAAGAAGTATAGAAGCCAGAGGCTGGTGTCCTCAGTGTCAGTGCCGTCTTTCCGTATGACCAATGATTCTGATCTGCAGTCGTTGTTCTCCTTGTAACCAAGTTTCATGTCATGGAAATCTGCTCTTCCTCTTGTTGCAAGGATTCCAATCTCAGGGTACTCTGTCCCATCAGCCTGCAGCGCTAGGTCGAAGCAACTGACATGAAGGAGCTTTTCAGCTGGTATGTCATCCTCAATAGTTGCCAGACTCCAATTTGGCGCCTGGATAGACATGTTGTTCTTCTGCAGGTACTTCTGAAAGTTGGTGCGAATCTTGACGTTCCTTGTTTGCTTCAATTCGAACACTTGAGGGGTGTCTTCCAATGATTGCACTGAAGTGTCAGCATGGTAAAGCCGAGGTGGCTTCCTAACGCGATTGAAAATCAGCCCTTGATCGATAGGTGAATTCGTGAAAGCTAAGTCTAATTGTCCGCAGCTTACCTCTTGGTCCAGGTGAAGCCCTCCCTATCCTCGTCTTTCCAGTGCTCTTTGATAAGCTCATAGATCTTTCGTGTGTTTTCTGTAGCCTTCTCCCGTGATTTGTCTGACGTAGGTACTTGTGGCTGGACTGGTGTCGGACCATGCTGTGACGTTTCAAATCTCTTTACAGTCATGGCAGCGTCTGGTCCAGCAGTCATACCTTGGTCGATCGATTGGGACCTCGGATGGGAAGGTGTTGGGCTTGCAGATGGCAGCGGTGCCTTCAGGCTTTTCCTGTCGCAAACTTCTGACAGAAGCTCTGCAGCCATGATACCTGAGGTACAAATATCCCACCATTGGCCGATGCTGTCGATCTTGCTCTGGTCCCATGTGGTCATGAACGTGTAATCCCCCAGAAGAAACTCTTGACAGTTGTTCAATTCATCCCTGGGGTTTTGTGACGTTCCGATGCTCACTGGACTTAAGTGGTTCAAACAACTTAATTCCCAAGGTGCAGGCCGCGGGGCTACAGATCTGAAGTCGCCCGGTCTCCAGTTCGTAACGTCAGGTCTCCCAGGACTCAAGATCTTCGTCTCTTTACGGGAAGAAAGTAGATCTTTCGTCTGCTGAAGATATGATTTATATTGCTGGGTGCGAGCCTGGTTGACCACTGATATCTCCTCTCCAAGTAATGCCAGGTTTGCCACCTCATAATCAATAGACTGTTGTGCCAACCGTCCAGATGCTCGACCAAGTAAACCAAGTGACTTTTCTGTTCTCATGTGCCACTCTACCACCCATTTCTTTCTTTTATTCAAGTCCACAGCCAAGCTAGCGAATCGGCTTGGGTCTTCATTTCGAAGGACCTCGCATATTTTCATGATAGAATGGTTGTGATACCATAGTAGGAAGCAGACCGAAGGCTCATCGGCGTACCGCGCATCTCTTTCGCCGTCTGTGTCGTCGAAACTGCTCAAAGTCTCGATACAGTTCCACAGACGCTCTCTCATATGTGCAGAAGCATAGATGGATGGACATTGGCACATGATGTACCAAAGAATCAAGGAGCAGCACCACTTCTGGTCTTTGGCTTTTGAATCTCGATGTTGCCGATTCTTTTGTCTCCGAGCGTGCCTATCATGTTGTGTTGGCAGCTCCGCAATCACATTTGGCCCTATGCGACAGCTCCTTGCTCTGGAAATCTGTGGCATAATATCGCAAGGTAGGATACCCGCCATGGGTAAAACAATTCGAGGACGCCCGCTACTCAAATATGGGATGATGTTCAGAGTCCATTCGCATACACCTTTGACGTGCGATAGAAGCATGCCACGATAGCTTTCTCGCTCCTTCGTGAGTAAGTCTGTATTGTGTTGTGGCAACCTTGGGTCTGTCGAGACAGCTTTGTAACAGTTGAAGAATCGTATTGCTCTAATCAAGACACGAATCTGCCATCTGTTCGGATCTTCGGTTAGTCGCGTGGTAAACCCTTGACATAATATGCACCTTTAAAAGATCATTTTCGCGTGTTGAAGAAGGAAGACTTACAGTGCACTGCCGAGATCAACTAACTGCGGGGTCATGATATTCTGGACAAGAGCAATTCCTTTTCCCGTGCTCTGAAAATTATGTATTCTGTCAGACTTCGAGCCATTCGTCGAAGATCCGCTCGCTCTCGAAAGTAGAGTGTTGGTGGATTTGCTTGCACTATCTCGTGTCAGCGCAGGGAAATTGGGGCAGCCGCTTGGGTTGTTGTTGTCGACACATAGACCGTGGAAGGGTACTGATGAGACACCAATTATCTGCTCAACGCTCCTTCCAATGGCATTCAATTCGAAGCTTTCCGCTGGCAAGTCTAATGCATTTGTCCACAACCGATAGGGAGCTGATATCGAAGCATTATCAGCTCCCAGAAACTGCTCAACTTCAGCTGAAGCAATTGCGGGCTTGGGGTCATCGTCGATTGCTGAGTGACTTGAAATAACCGAGATTGCTACAATAAGTACAATCGGGGATGCGTCAGGTAGTCCGAGTTCGATGCTCGCAGCCAGGTCAATGATCTCGTTCACGTAATCAGGATGTCCATTGTCGTCAGGCGTGCTAATTCGGTCGTTTTTGGCTTCTCGTCGCTGTAAGTCCATTTGTTGCCCATTGATCCAAAGTCTGAGCTCCACACGCTTCTCATGCCTCTCGCTTGTAAAAGCAAGGAGGTTGTCTTTCCCTCGTGTCACCTCAGGTCGTACTACTGTGTAATTATCCTTGGCGGGGGTTGAGTTCCCGGCCAGGCCAGCTCCGTTAGAAGCTGCACAACCAACCCGCATGCATCCTCCAATCGTAAACTTGCAGACAACTGGCTTCGAAATTTTGTTGCCATCAGATATCGAGCTGCTACGTGCAGGAGCAGCAATGCGACTAATCTGGTAAAGAGTGTGATTTTTGACAAAAGAGCAAACGGTATAGGTAGCTGCCGTGACAGATCCAAATAAGAGCTCGTCACCCTTTCTGACCACGTTGAATCTGGTGCAGGGCCATCGAAGATTTATCATTCCCTGAGCTTCTGATAATTCCAGCGTAACATCATCGCTAGGGAAGCTGAGCTCGAGGCCAAAAGCCCCTTTCTGGTTCCTTCTTTGAGCTCGAGCGAGTACTGACTCAGCATTGTCGGGAAAATCACCACGGACATATACAATGCCACAATAAGGATCGGGGTCGGTCAATTGCAGAAGTTCATGCCACGTTGTTACAGACGCAGTTGTGCCTTCTGTGCCGAAGTCAAGAGTTTTCATCGGCCTCTGGACATCGAGTATCATGTAGCAGTCATCTGTAGAATGTGTATCAGCATCGGCTAAAGTTGCAGCGCTAAACGATGTTTACCTCGATCAATAGTCTCCAACCATTCAAATTCGTCGTCACCATTGCTGTGAAGTCAGTGACATGCATCGATCGACGGGGATACTGTTCGCTCACCTGTCTTCTGCGGATCTCCGAGCAATCTCTGGAAGTCCTTCCATGTTTGTAACAGTTGTCCTCTGCGCTGTTAATGATTTGTGTCAGAAAGATATTTTGCTCTGAAGAGAATTTTACTATCAGCATGAAAAGAGGGAAAGATTACGATTTGATATAAATGCTAGAGATGCGAGCAATTTCCTGCCGCAGTGGTGTGACAATTGGAGGTCAACAGTCGTGAACGCCATTGACTAGGTGTGGAGGAGCGAGATAGTCGAGCCCTTCGAATGAAAGCAAACACAGAAAGCCAGATACCTGCTCTTCTGCACGACCCGAATTGTATCTGAGCTCGACCTATGACACGTGCATAGCTTCATTCTTCTCCAACGCCAAGATCAATGGAAGCGTTGCCACAAGGTCTCGCGATGATCAGACCACGTCAAGTAAGGTGTGCTTTCAAAAAGTTACCAATAGCATGGAAGCGAATCGTCACAACTTAGCTGATGATCTGATCTGTCTCGGCTCTTGCATCTTGTGGTGTGTGGATACGATGTTGCGCATCCTACCTTTCGGTTCGGTCCGCATCTGGACCCATAGAATGCCGGGGAAGGTCCCGGGTCTATGTCCGATGAAAAAGATCATCATGGATTCTTGTTTCGTGGTTCTCGGGAGGGTGTGGCACGTTCACGAAGAGGCTTGTGACTCGGAGAGCCACTCCGAAGCTCCAATTCATGTTTCCGGATCCAGCGACGACCTGCACTGACCGCGCACATCAGGGATAAAACGGCGGAATTGTTCTGATAACGGACATAAAAATGGGAGCTCCATACTTCGAATGGGCCTGCAAGTTGTTCTCCGTGTGAACATCGAACGGGCAGCCCTTTCCTTTGATTCTAAACTGCCCAAATTTAAGCAACTTTTGTGGGTAAAACATGGTTGGCGATCGGAGGTGACTGCAAATGTCCTCTTCGAAAATATCGTCTATCTAAGTGTATGCAGATGGCATATAGCACTTACTCCTTGCGTTGCCCAGTTTCCCTCCAATTTGAGGTGGAGTGAGAGGGATGGATTCATCAGGGCAAGCGTGCGGATCAACAGTACCGGGCCGGCCCATAAGATCGGTAGTCTCTTGAGCGAAAAGCTTCTTTGAATCAGTCCAACAGCGGAAGATGTTCCTCCGCGGCCTTTTAGAGAGTACTTGGATGGGCCTACCGTACATCCCTGGAGATGTATCTCTAAATACAGTAGCGCTGAAAAGAACGGAATTCTCATAAGTTCGTCTCGAGAAACTCCTCTTGGCTGTGAAATGAGGTTGAGGTAGTGTGTGATGGTTTGTTACATTCGGGTAAAGTGGAATTTTCCCTGCGACATGTCCTCACGATTAAGGGAACCTATGTTCTGAATTTAACTCACGACACACTCTCTGAGCAAAGAGCTCAAGCCTGTACTCTCATCCGCCTCAGCAAGAGGACAAATCACCTTGCCCCCTTCCACCAGCACAAGCTCATCCATCTTCTGTTCAGAATACTCGAGACGCTTGTATGTCTTCAAGTTCCCAGTACTCGTATCAATCTCCCAGACTCGCGTTCGTCGATGAAACCGCTTCCTGCCATACGAACAATAGCCACCAAATCCACTACCTCCCCCATAGCAAAGCCAGGGACCAAGCTGCGGAGTTCCCAGTGCCAAGTCTTTCTGTTTCCTAGGGAGCAGTGCGCAGAAGTCGTTTACATGGTCATGTCCACAAGCTAGAGCAGAGATGCCTTCCTCAATGAGGGCATCGTAGAAGTGCGAGTTGAAGCTTGGTCCTTCGGTAGGTTCTCTTCGCTTGCCACCACGTGTGACGAGACCCCGATCTCCGTATTCTGGTATTGGGATGTGTAGGAATACCATAGACAGATGGTTGCTTTCTCCGTCATGTTCATTCTTGAGTGTCTTTGAGGTAGATGTGAACCAGTCGATCTGGCTTTGATTGATTGGGTCGTAGTCTGGACTATGGATCTTACTTGGTATCTGACCATGCGAATCGAGGAGAAACAATGTTGATAGCGGGATGTGTGAAGGTGCGGGAGCTAGAACCTGGAGATGATAGTTTCCTATGCCGTCAACGTTCTTGGGCCCGGACTGACATAGGCTCAATGGTAAGTCCTCCAGTATTGCCATTTGTGCCTCCCCTGAGTAGATTGCGTGTCAGCAGATTTCGGGATGGCCAGTCAAGCGACCAACTGCCTGCAAACTTCCGTCCCTGAGACTATTCAGAGACTCAAGCAAAAAGATACTCACGCGACAATGCGTATTTCCCCTCACTGTCATGATTGCCAAAGACAGCGGCCCAAGGTACCGAACGCTCGATCAAAGGCGCAACGACCTTGAAGAGCGCTGACTGACTATCAGGGATATCGTGATGCAGTTGGTCTCCCGTAAGAATGACAAGATCTGGCTTCTCCTCATCCAAGATCTTTCCGAGAAAGATGACAGTGAGAGGATCCGCTTCGCTTTCAGGCAGTGCCTTTCCATCACCATCAATAGCATCTCTACACTTCCCAACACCAGTCACCATATGTGTGTCGGAAAACTGAAGTATTTTGAACTTCCCATCCGCATTAACTCGCAGTGATGGCCGAGGGCCATTCGGCCTTGCTTTTGATCTGCCTTTCAGAATACTTAACCTCGCAACTGGCACTTCTGGCTTCGCATCAAATTGTAGTGATTCTTGCATAATGTTCCATTGCGGTCTTGGATCAACAGCATCCTTGCCAAAAAGAGCATCGATTTGGGTGATAGCTTGTTGAACATCCCCAGCATAATTACCTCTCCGCACCCAAATTCCGGCAGGACGACTTTCCCACAGGTTACCGATTTCTTGATCAGATTCGCCAATTCTGATATCCGTGAGCACTAAATCAGCGGGAGTGAGATCTGTCTCTTTTGTTCGCGCGACGTGCAGCCAAGCGGTCTGCTTGGCGCTATGCAGAAGGAGGTCTTTCTCTACACGGTGCCAGTTCTTGCCGTCTAGTGCACATTGCTCGCAGGTAGCAGGTGGTGTAGGTGAAGAGCAGAAGCATATTGTGAGATCTGTTATGACTGTACCAGCAGTATCGACGTAAACAGAGGAGGAATCTGAGAGTGTCGCCATCTTTGGCAAGAAGAACATCATGGATTTATTGAAGAGAAAGACCCGAAATAACCCAAGAAGACACGGTACATGGTGCAGTATCGCGAGGAGCCTGACCAGCGCAGACATCTGTCATTATGTTGACGCGTCGTGCTCTAACAAGGAAGATAAAGCTTGAGGGCAGAGGAATAAAGTTAGTCCAGCCGTCATGTCACTTAGACTCTACTGGTTCGCTCGTTGTCCAATCAGAAGTTCGGAACTCTATTCTTTTCCAGGCAAGACAATGGATCACAACTCCAATGCTGGTGCTGCATAGATAAGCTGGTAGCTAAAGCTGGTAGTCAACTTTTCAAACAAAATCATCGATTGCTGGTTACGCGTTGTTCAAGTAAGGTAATCTAGAAGTTTGTGCTGAGCTGGCCAGAAGAACCCCATGCACCACGTCAAGCAAGTGGAGGATCAATTTTGCGAGATAGGGTACAACAACCTTTAAACACTTCTCATCTAATACTTGTGACCTTGAGAAAGACTTGATCTAACGTCTACGAGGGGATTCGGGTATGTAACACCCGAACTCGACAGAGCTGGAGGTTCGACCGGCACGGAACCCGATCCGTTGTATAGATTTGACGGACTTGGCTTGGACACGCTACTTTACATGATGTCAATCTCCCCTAAACACTGACCTTCTCCCATATCAGCTCAATCTTCTCTCCCTTCACACTTGAGTTGAACCATTCATAGATCTCAACCTTATCCTGCACCGCCTTTGCACCTCTCAACACATCCCTCTCAGCCATCTTCTCCGTTGCCATAAACAGCTCGACCGTCGCCAGATTGCGCGCGATACAAGCTCTCGAGCCAGCCCCAAATGCAAAGAAGGATTTGCTGGCGTCAGGAGTGATATTTTCCTCCAGCCATCTTTCAGGTTGGAAGCTGTATTGGTTTGGGTAGACTTGGGGATTGAGGTGGAGTTCTGTAGCTGAGCACCCAACGAGAGTGCCAGTGGGGAAGTGTGTTCCCTTGAAAGTCCAGCCGCCGTTCGGGACAATGTGAGGTAACCTCGTGGGGTTAGCCATACTGAGACGAAGCCCTTCTCTGACGACGCCAGAGAGATATGGCAGTGCCTGGATATCTTGCTTCTTCTCGCCAGCATTTGCGTTGGCGAGGACTTCTCGACGGAGAATGTCATATCTGTGGCGCTCATTAGCAATGTTGACATGTCTCAGTTGAAAGAACATACTTCTCAGGGTGCAGGGCCAGATTCCGGCAAATCGTAGACAAATTCATGCCTGTGGAGTCCGTGCCAGCAAAAATGAGGTCTTTACATTGAGCCATGACCTCAGTCCTTTCAATTCCGAGAGGGATCAGCCGACCAGGGTAGTTCTGAGCACCTTGAGGTGTCGAATCCACAAGCTGTTCCACGAACTTGTCCACAACCTGCATTGATGTAGCTGTATGCTCGTCGGGAAAGCATTTCTCAATGGCCCATTCTAGCCAGATGAACACAGTGGTGGGCAAATAGAAGAAACGTCCGACGGCAACGAAAGCATCCACAAATGCGGAAACAGAAAGAGTCTTTCCTTTCTCTGAAGTGCCATTGTAGTTCTCCTGGAATAGATGCGTCGAGACAGCATCCACGGCCAGACTCCTCGATAAGTTCAAGACATTGACTGGACGTCCTGTCATGGCCTCTTCTTGCATTCTATCTACCATCCGGTTCACACATCCATACAGCGCTGCCTCATTCTCCCTTATACTCTTGGTGGAGAACATAGGAACCACAGCTTTCGCCCTTGTAGCTCTATGATCGGGATCCAGCGCAGAGAATATCGTGGGATGGCCATCAATATCGAAGTTCGCATAGCACGGAGCCTTCAGGAATCCACCTCGCGACACATAGATGGCATTTATAGCATCTGCGTCACCAATATCGACTTCGTTGGGCGAGACTCGAACGAGGGGTCCGTACCGGGCATGCGCGGCGTGGATGACGGTCGCCTCGTCACCAATGTACGAATGGTAGTATAGCCATAGAGACGAGGTCTTCCAGAGCAGAGGTCCTGGTATGTGTGCGAGTGGGTGTAGCGTTATGCGGTAAATGCAGCGACAGAGCAACAGCGACGTCGATATGACGATGGCTGCGAGCACTGGGTGGCTCAACAGAGCATTGAGAAGCACCTCGACAAGACCCATGATGTGGCAGAATCTCGTGCTATTCAATTGAGGTTTACTGGATCAAAGACAAAAGTTAGAAATCGTCAAGCAGTGGGAGTCATTGGGGAGTCATCTACATCAAGGGTGGGAGTCAATTTGGTAGTCCCCGGCATGGGTCCAATGCCGGCCGGATCATCCCATTGTTCCTGATCCTTTGTAGACTCGGGCGAGCTTTATATCTGCATCTACTCTTCGTAGGCCGCCCATGGTCGTGATTGGTGTTACGCGATAAGGCTGGAAGTGTGTTGTCATTGAAATGCTGTGGAATTGAGGTCGAGATATGCCCGATCTGGAAAGTGGGGTACCGTGCCACATCAAAATCCCACCTCTGAGAGAACCATCTTTTCCAATCACCACTCTCAGATTACGACCTTCATTATCCTTGCTTGCCCACAGGATATTTGGCTCTACACTTAGTGCGCTACCGGTATCTTGACGACCGTTTAGTTTGCTGACCAGCGTCGGTGTGCTTATCAAGTGAAGCTGACTCCAAAGCGGTTCGAGAACCCTTGTCTCAATTGTCCACGTTCCCTTAGCTGCTCTTCGCTGCTTTATCCATTCTTTTGATTCTTCTTTTTAGACTATCGTATAATCTCGTTTGGCCTAGGTATTCTTCTCTCGGACCTTCTGAAATTATGTTTCTGGAAGCTCGTTTTGTCCATGGGGAACTTCGTTCATCCCGAATCGGCTGAACATCAACACACGCATATCTTCTGCATCAAGCGATTACCTGGGTGAATGGTGTGATATGGCTTGCTTGATTGCTCTATCCCATGTCTCACGCAATTCACAATGAACAAAATGTTTCGGTGCGGAAGCATCATTCTTTCAAGGGAATGCTATCATCATCATTTGCTCGGCTCTCCTTCGGCCTATTTACTCATTACTCAGTTCTCCTTGATTTATGATTTCATTTATAGACGGAAGCGACAACTGAGATGATGCAAATCCTATCGGCTAGCCCTCTTGTGCCTTGAGATTGTATATCAGAAGATATCGGGCCTTCAAAATAGGCACGGTAAATATGCAACCGGAGCGAACGAAGACATTTACAAACAGAACAATAGCTCTCTCAAAGTATCATCCAATCGGTTCCTCGCTACATTCTTACCAAAATTTATAATCAGGGTGCTCTTCTTAACTAAATTCTGGATGTCATTGTTCCGAAGACGGACAAGGCCCGATTCCCACAACCGCGTTTCATCATTGTTCCACGCCCAACTCCCTTCGCAGCCAATGCTTCTTTGGACGTTCCACTCTCGACACCCTTCCCCAAACATGGATCCGATTGGATAAAAGCCTTTTGAAATACCTCGGGGAAGCTGATCTCCCGCTTCCCACTGTACGGTTTTCAAACATCATCGCTCGCTTGAAACAAGACAACATCAGATGCTCGTTGCATCATCTCGGCTTCTGCAATGGCTGTGTTCGCTTTATCTAAAGATGAGGCTGTGTCATACATTGCATACCGGTACGGTACTTTCTTGCGAGCCCGAGAGAACTATATGAGCGCTGTGCTCCCGTTCTTCTCCATCTCCAAGTATAATTTCCTGTACCAACAGCAGCACGCGCAATATTGATTATTGTCTAATAACACTAATACCACATCCACACTCATTATCTTATCTTCAATCACGGCCGTTACCATGCGGACCTCAACGTTCCTTTCCCTGGGCCTCGCAACCCTTACCACCGCTCTCCCTACCCTCGAAATCCGCCAAACTTCAAACACCACAGCCAACAGCACTGCTTGCGCTACCGGTGTACATATCATCGTCGCTCGAGCCAGTACCGAGAAGCCCGGCGAAGGCATAATCGGCGCCGTAGCCACACAAGTGCAGCAGACAGTACCAGGCTCCGACTCAGAAGCAGTGGACTATCCCGCTACGTTGGCGAACTACCCGACGAGCGAGGGCTTGGGTGTTGCTGGGATGACAGAGTTGATCGAGAACTATGCGGCAAGATGTCCGAATAGTAAGATGGCACTTATGGGATATTCGCAGGTACGTTGTTGGCTACATCCAAGGCGAATTTTGCGATGGTATGAATGCTGATTGGTGTGTACAGGGAGCGCAAGTCATTGGCGACGTGATGTGCGGAACCAGCGAAGCGAACTTCAACTCAACACCACCTCTTAATCCAGCTCTCTCAAAGAACAGTTCGTCTCCTCCCTTGCCCTAATCAAATCCATACTAATTCTCTCCACAGTAATAGCAATAATTCAAATGGGCGACCCAACACACATCCCCAACCTCCCCCAAGACGTCGGCAACAGCACCAAAGCCGGGATCTTCCCACGTCCCAACACCACAGCCTGCGCAGCCATGGAGCCGATCACGAAGAGCTTCTGCAGCGCAGACGATCGCTTCTGTGATAGTGGGAATAGTATTCCTGTTCATTTGAGCTATGTGAGGGAGTTTGGGGTGCAGGCGAAGGACTTTGTGGTGTCGAAGGCGATGAATGGGACGAGGAAGGCGTAGAGGGGAATGTTACGAGAGAGGAGGAGGAGGGAGGGAGGGTAAAGTGTACATAATGATAAATGTTTTGTATATATTGTGTGTTGATAATGTATTTATTTTCGTCTCGAATTCGCTTCGGTCGTTGTTGTTGACATCAAAATTCCGACGATCCGGCGTTACCAAATCTTCCTTTCAATACCAAAAAAATCACCCGCATTCCACAACAAAGCTTAGCTAGAGCCTGCTCCTGCCTTGTCTCCAACTCCAAGCACTGGCTTGCTGGCCATGCAAGGACTTCTGACTCCTTAATGTTCTTCACTGTCCAGAACGCGGCGCAACTCCCATTTTACCCAATAACCATCATACCATTTGGAAAAGCTCGGTTCAAAAGGCCTTCCCTCATCTCCCCACATCTACAGTCTCAAAAGCAAAGAATAGAATGTACTACACCACCACTCCCCACGACTTCACCATCCATTACAAGTCTGCCCAAACCCCGAAGATATTCCCCCAACCACGATCCCTCTCCAGCCGTCATTCATTCAATAACTCCACAAATCCTCACATCCACAAGAAACACAACCGTTAAATTGAGACGGAGACAGTAATTCTCCACCTTTCATACATACATACATACATACATACATACACCTGAAGCTCTCCCCTGTCCTGTATATAAAAACTCGATACCGTACGTTGTAGCAGAACACAGAGAGGGGATAAAGACGGAGATATCGAGATGAGCGATGTCGAAGTAGAAGACGATTGTGGCGTAGTAGGAGAGAAACTTACGCTAGATGGGGGTGAAGTAATAGGATTTCCCAGCTGCGAAAGCGTGAGATGGAGGACGAGTATCGCGGAGCTGGAGAGGGTGTTGATTGACGGATATGTGGGGTCATGGTTAAGATCTAAGCGAGTCAAAATAGAAGTACAGATGTAGGAGGCTGGACTTTGATCTTCGGGGCTCTCATCTGAAGATCAAAAGAACAATCTAGAGCTAAGAGATAGTGAGATATCAGTAACGCAGTAGACGTCACATACTTGGGGACGAAAGGTACACAAATCCAATTGAATTTGTACACGACCACTCGTGGCGCGAAAGCAAGCCAGGCAAGCAGTCAGCCGATCGATCGATCAGTGAGTCACTAAAAAGGTATCTAACAATGCATACAAACCCCGAAGCACCAAGCCATCCTTCCTATGCTATCCAAGCAGAGGTAAGCTATGCCATGCACCGATCCGTAATCCAGAAGGAAGAAACACAGTCAAGAAGCAAGCAAGCAAAGCACCCGAGCGCCTAGCCATCCTTCCCAAGTCTGTACAGGGGTAGGCTGCACGCTCCCAAAGCAAGCCATTATCGTGACAAAAGTACAAAGAGGGTAAGCCATCCTTCCCACACTGGGTAGGCTATACCATGCATCCGATCCAAAACGCCGTCATAAGAGAAAGAATGCCATCAAGGCAAGACCGCTCAGAATTTAATTATGCGAGGGGAGCATCGATAAGCTCGAAGTCTTCATCATCAAGTCCAGCCTTAGGGGCGACCTTAGCAGCCTTCTGCTTGGGACTCTTCTTTCCCTTGCCCCTAAGGAGGACAGTCTCGCCTGTGTTATCCAAGACTTCGTATTCCCCTTTCACAATCTCTTCGGTCTTCTTGTTGAGCCATTTCTGCTCTGCCAAATCGACCAAGCCACCGAGATCAACCTTGCGGCCTTTGTCACCAGGGCTTGGTCCCTTGTTATCATAGCTGTAGAGAATGTCGGCATCGGCAGCGACAGCAGATTCTCGGAGTGCAACTTGGATGGCAGATTCGGTGTTGTTGGAGTGTTGAGGCAGGAGTTCGAGGAGCGATCTGGAGAGGCTAGAGCTAGTGTGGTCGTTGGCATCGATGACAGCTGAAGCCTTGTGAGCAAGGCGTGCTCGGCCGTCGTAGTGTCCGTTTGGCTTGGGAGTCTTGTTCGCGTGCGACTTGGGTTCCGATGACCTGTTTGATAGCTTGTTAAAGGGTGCTCTCAAAGTTTTAAGGACAGGCGGGGATTCGGAACGTACATCTGACTCCACTGCTTGTGAGGGCGGATTCTCATCTTCTGACCCTCATTGCTAGCGCTCAAGACTTCATCGGTGTTGAAGTTGAGTATGACGCCAGGTGCTGGTCGAACCCCGTTGCTCCACTTCTCTCTCTTGTCCTTGTCATGCTTGAAAGGAAGGCTAGCAGATCGGATATCCTTCCGGTCAATAGCTTCGGTGGGGTTTCTGGTGGAGGTAGTAGACATATTTGCAGATGCGTTCGGGTTCGGTGTTTGGTGTGTTGAAATGGTCGGGAGTGGAGTTGAGAGCTTAGTTGATAAAGTAGCTTTGAGAGGAGGTCCTACAGATGTTCCAATCTGGGGATGCTTTGTTCTCGAAGCTCTTGACTAACCAATAAAGAGCTGGAAGCTTCCAAGACAGGTGATTGGTTGATGTTGTGTAATAGAAGTTTGGGTGAGAGGGAAGACACGTAGGTAGAGCGAGTTGATGTTGATAAGAGGATCGAATATCGAAACGAGGGAAGTCGCCGGATGACTGGATCGATGCTCCGAGTCACAGGAGATTAAAGGAAGGCGCGTATTATTGCTCGACCGTAAATAGAAGGACTGACCACACACAATCAAGTGGTAGCCGGAATGACGAATGAGCCTAAGCTGCAGCTAGAACAAAGAGATGGGGATGTGCAGGAGGCCGTGTTGGGACAGAGACACAAGGACCGGCAGTGACTCAACGAGGCGAGACGAGGCTGAGCCGCGATAAGGAGAGGACTAGGCTAGGCTGAGGATGGATAATGGACAAATGAATGATATTATCCGGACAACGGAAGGAAGATAGAAACTGTACTGGAAATGATGATAGCTGCTTGGTGTTGTTCTTGAGTGTTTGATCTGATGGATAGAGGAAGAGAGGGAAGAGGGGGGAAGAGAGAGGGAGGGACGCGTCTTCTTATTTACCTCCACCAAGAAGGTCCTTATCACCTGGATGGGCTCAGCAATCACTCGCAAGCGCAGCGAAGCCTGCTTGCCGTCAGCTGTGACCCGTCAGGTCCAGCCCATCAAGGCAAAGACACGATCTGTATCCGCCGCCGTCATCACTGCCTTTGCCTAGGATGGGCAAGGCTCATGATCCTGGTGTCACAGGGCGACTGTAGGCTCAGCGAGTGAGCGATAACAAAACGATGCTTCCGACCTCTCGCGAAGGAGGGACCAGTGGAACACCTGAGATCTAGGGCCAACGGAGATTGGTAGCCGCGGGGTGAAATGCTTCAGGAACGAGGGGTGAGAGGGAGGTGGAGTCAGTGGAGGAACAGAGAGATGAGGTCGGTGTTTGGCATTCCAGTGTCCCGACCCGTCCGCGATAAAGCTGTGTGATCCACGCTTGCATGATGCAGATGCATGCGGAGCGATAAGAGCTCGGCCATCCAAGCAAGACAGCATGTGCCTGGAGCCGGCCAACACAGCGAGACAAAGAGGTCCAAGAACCTGGAATGAAGGGACATGATTTCATAGAAGCGTATATCCAGTTGTTCTACACGTATTGAAATACGTGATTCTGAATGGTTACATTCCTCTCGAAGTTTACATAAGGAAGCAGTGGAGAGCGTAAGCACGAGGTTCTATTTTAGTACCAGATGGGGCTGGGCTTGGGCTTGGGCTTATCGCGTCAGATCTCCAGGTCCTGGTCGTCCTTGTTTTGGCGTGCTTCAGCCTTCATGCCTCGGGCCAGCAAACCGGATCTGCCTTCAAACTCAACTCAAGGATGAGCTTTTGCCAACTTTCATCAGAAGAAACAGTTTGATATCAGAAACTGCTGTCAAAACAGCCTGAGCAAGGCCACTACAGCTTTGCGTGTTACAGTATCTATCTGAGAAAAATAGCTTATCCCTTCACGAATTGCATGCCATCACCAATCCGGTACAACAACCCCCACCTCGCTCACTCATAGGATCCAGGTCAGCAGGCACACCACCTACCAACTTCGTTCTTTAGGCGCATCTGTATCAAATGACGATTGCTACCCCGCTGTCAAACTGTACAGCTGCTTGCTTCGGCTGAAACGGATGCATGATGACGCTTGAGGATGAAGGTATCTGGGATTCAGTACGTTGCACATGGCATGCTCGCTTGATCCAGGAGTAAAGGGTCCGGTTGATTCGCTCGGCCACCTCCGAGACGCATGTTTGAATCTCATCTCTGTCTTTGTCCTCGTTCCATCACATTCTTCGAGGGGAGATCAAGATGGCCTACTGAACTGGGCAAATACACAGTCTACTGGTAACATTTTGATACATTTCATGTGATCATACCACGTGACCCGACTAGTTTGGAATAACGGGATCAATGGGTGAACAGAAGAAGATACTAGTGCGGTAATTTGACTTGAAATACAGTAAAGCGAACTTTTCTTACGCCAAAACCTCTGGATGCAGCCACTGTCCTATAAGAAGTTGGAAAACACGACCGCCTTTGTTTATGTCAAGTAAATACGAGTGCTCAGCCGAATCGGCGGAACCAGAGGCCTCGCTACGAGCAATTGTCAATAAGAGATCCGCTCTACACTTTGTTTGCACGGCATAGAGAGGGTCTATCCCTTAGAAATTGGCACTAATCTTCCCTTGCCCTCGAGTGGATATCAATGATTGACCTGTTTTGCTCCACCATCGCTGTACTGTATTGCTGTGGATGAGTTGGTTGGTGTTTCGCTAAAGGCTACTGGGAGGGAAAGAGGGGCAACAACATCGGTTGAGCGCATGTATTTCTCAAACGCGCTGTCAGTATGAAGAAATTGTACTGGGGAATTAAAATGATACAGAACTAGAGTGAGCAATTTCGAGATCAAATGAATGTCTCTGCCCAGCCAGAGACTGGGTAGACTCTCACGAACCACCAGAGCAGTCCAGGCAACCGCAGCCCCGCTCCTTTCAATCCCCGTCCCACATTAGCAGATCGGCTTCTCCCCAAGTTCAAAGTCATCTACCCGACAATTTATAAAGACGGCATCTCGCCCCCAGAAACATCCTCAATAATCAACTCAGATCATTCTAGCAAAAGTTATAAAATATGGCATCCTTGGCCGATACCAAGGAATACAAAGGCAACTGCCATTGTGGGCTTTTCAAATTCACCATCTCGGTCCCAGAGCTCAGATCCGTTCGAGTCTGCGATTGTAGCTACTGCTACCGCGTAAGTTCAATCCAGTCCATGGATAGACGCCGTTTTACTGAATGATTCATGTTCGCAGAAAGCAATACCTTGGGTCTTTCCAGCGGGTGATTTGAAGATCCAAAGTGGAGAGAACGAGCTGTCCACCTATCAATTCGGCAAGAAAGATTTGCTACATTCAGCAAGTCAACCTTCTCCATTGGCCTTCCAAAATGACATGCTAACACCATCTCAAGTTCTGTCCTAAATGTGGCAACACAATCATCGCCAAGCATTTACCTTCGGATACGCAGGGTATCAACGTATGTCCTCCTATACCCACTTTGCAGTGCTTCGTTTTATGCTGACGAATTATAAGGCGCGCTTGCTCCAATCCGTCGACTTGAAGCCTTTAGAGAAGACAAAATACGAAAGTCCTTCAGGCGAAGAATACGGCTCCAAGTACACGCCCCCTTCAGTTTACCCAGTACCATCCACGGCCAAGAATACGGAGACTTCAATCCCGGATGTCAAACTTGATACCTTCCATGGCAATTGCCATTGCGGTGCTGTAGCCTATACCCTGCTTTCGAAACCTCTGAGTGAGCGGAAGATCATCTCATGTAACTGCAGTCTATGCTATCGAGTACGTCCCGTGTAGCTCCTGTCCCTTCCGGATCTCGAATTCCAGCTAACATCAACGCAGAATGGAGAAGTCTACACCTACCCACCAGCCAGTTCCGTAACAATCAGCGGCAAAGAAAATCTCACCGGCTATCCATTCCTATCTCCCGACTCGCTCCACAGTTTCTGCAAGATCTGCGGAACGTCTGTCTGTGTGCAGGTCTTGAAGGAGGGTGAAGACCTGATGCCGCTTAATCTTAGGACGATGATGAGTGGTATCAATGTGAAGGATTTGAATATCACGGAGTACGATGGCGCGAAAAACGATCCGCAATATGTTGCGCCGTGAGGGAGTAGAAGTGGATCTCCTGTTAAGCGAGACCGTTGTTGACTACAGGTGGGCAGGTGCGATTCAATGAAAGGCGACTGGCCTCTCGTAGCTGCGTGGCTGCATGGTAGCACTTGAAAGCATGCTCGTCGCTATGTAGGAGAAGAAAGCACAATATGTATCATGCCCGATGTGGAAGGTCTCCTCGGCTAATGCAGTCTCTTGTGAAACAGTGTCCAGAGCATAAAGAGCTCCTCCCAATCCGCACACAGACAACTAATCCAATCTCCGTGAAATTGCAAGGCCAAAATTTCCAAGACTAATTCTTCTCCGAATCTACAATACATTTCCGAGCTTCTAAAAGCCAGAACACCTCTTCTTCGCTCCATTTACTCCATCCTCAGAGTCCTCCCATCAGCCCTTCGGTGTGATCCGCACAATACGGCGCTTCACAGCTTCCCACCACTGCCTTTTTTTGCACTGCCTCCGTGAATGATATTTCCTAGTTTTTCAACACCCTCATACATCTCGGAACTTCTTTTCCTCACATTCCCAGAAGTGTCTGGGTCGAACATGATCCCTTCTACAGTGGACGGTTCTGAGTAGATATATTCTTCAAGCATTGAGGGACTGCTGATAAGCGTGGTTAGTACCAGCATACCGCATCGAGCTAGCTGTTGTCTTACCTGGCATCTTTTCGAACGTCTTTCTGTCCTTCCGTTGCTGATGCGGTGGAAGACATGTCTGTCAAGTTGTCGAAATTTCGTTCCTGGTGTGAGTTTGTTTTCTGCAATCCGCTGTCAGCTTAGCATCGAAAGCACATTTACTCGAATTACATACCAGGTTTTCCTGTTGTTTGCCAAACCCTCTGTCTTCCTTTCTCGGCCTTTTGATGTTGTGACCCCAGCGACACATCCCATTACCCAACGCGAAGTTCCATTCGATTTATACAGCAAGCACATCTTCGCAGCTGCGGAAACTCTAAGCTGCGATTTCGATATTGCTTGTTCCTATATCTCGAAATTTCAACTTTGACTCTGAGAGCGTCTCATCTGCCAAGTTCGCAAATGAGTCCTCGAGGTTGCGAGGTTCGAGTGGGTCCACGTGACGAAGTTCGCAGCTGCGAGGATGGCTGGTTAGCCCAACCAGTGAGGGCAAACGAGGCGCAAGCAGACCGCAGTTGGGAACCATTAGAATTTTCCCAAGCTCGATACTACCAGTTAATTTTAACTCATTTACCACTTTTTGAATTCATGTATCGTGACCACGTCCGCTATTTTTGAGATTTACGACCATCACAGAAGTCAAACCAGAGCTGCCTGCCAGAACACAGTAAAGAAGTTCAAGCCTGACATTTTAGCTGTCCATCGAAATTGAGCGACAAGATTGTGTCACTTGGGTAGAGGGGCTTTCAAACCATTGCCCAACACGAAGCTTTGAAGATGACATGGATTACGATGACTCTCCCAAGGTATCGAGGAACTGGCTCGCAGAGCCTGACAACAAAAGGATGCTGCCCTTGAATTGCGAAATCTTGCATGAAACCGACTCTTATATCGTGGCATCGGACTCATTACACGAAGATGGCTTTTGTTCTTCTCTCGGATCAATCTCTCAACCACCACCACCGACCAAGTGCATTCAATATACAGAGCCCGTTCAAAATTCTACCGGACAGTCTGGGGAATTAGAACCCTACACATCACCACCCTGCACAGAGATCACAGACTCATGTTCAGAATTCAGTTCCATCAAATCAGAGTTCGAATCTGGCAGCTCAACTTTCTCCCTATCCACATCGACATCCTCGACGGAGACCAAGGTGATCATGGGCCCACAGCAATCAGCACCAAAGAGGAGAGATCGGGTCAGATGTAAATCTTGTAGAAGGATAGGTTGTAGCAAACAAAATCCTTGTTGTAAGTATCTAAATGCCCACCCAAAGTCCTTTATACTGAACCATAACCGGTCTGAAATGTTGCCATACTCCTGATAGATGCGAAGAAATCCCACAGAGCAGGAAGCCTACTCTCAACGTGTGTTCAAGCAGACTCCCCAGATCCATTACATTAGGCGACAAGAACTGCGATGTGTCTACAGTGGCACCGCAGAAGGTCATAGCATCTCCGCAGGATCTTGGGAATGTTGCTGTCCTCAAGGACTACGACGTGTCTACAGTCTCGCAACATGACTTCTATTTACTCTTCGGGGACCATACATTGGCACCCATGTTTTCCATGTCACATTCACTCCTTGTGCCGACAGAGACTTCTTCTGCTCTATCAGCTCATTCTCTCCCCGAGGCCCAGCAACAAACTAGTACAGATTCTGGAGGCGTCGCTCACTGCCACAATTCAACAATGAGTTCAACAGAATTATGTATTGGAGGAGCAAAGGAAGATACTGCGGGAGCGAAGATCTCAAGCCCGACACTTCATGCGAATGATGTGTCTAACGACAGGGATCTCGAGGCATTGTTCGACTCTACCTTGATGTTTTGGACAAAAAGCTTCGCAAGTCGAGCCACACTTGAATTTTTCGGATCACAGTCCTCTGCAGATTCAGGCACAGATTCGTCTTCATCGTCATCTCCCAATGATTGCAGCAAGACTACAACCTCAAGTGCTGCGACCAGCACCCCAGCTTCCAGCAATCACTCCCGAGGAAAGCGAAAACTAGTGGACTCTGGAAGCCAAGGCTCCGATGAGAACGACAACAGCGATGATAGTAACAATAATAAGAGAAAGAAGCCACAAGATCAAGCTGTGGAGTCAGCTCGAAATAAAAAGCTCTCATGCCCCTTCAGGAAGTATTCTCCGACCAAGTACGGTCTCAGCAATACGAGGTATACAACCTGTGCAATGGGATCCTGGAAAGATATCAGTCATCTAAAGTGGGTTTATTCTCATGCCGAGTCTTATCATCTTCACTGACAGACAGCAGGGACTCACATATCTACCGCGTCCACCTTGCGCAATGTTCTGGGTGTAAGACGCCAGTGAAAAGTCGTTCGGAATTCCTCCAACACCAACAGAAAGCTACCATGCTAAAAGAACACCCTGGGTGTAACGCCTATGAGGGTCTTTTCGAGCCCGAAATCCTCGCTTTGAAGACTTTAAAATTCAAAGGGCTCGGAAAGGCTGCTAGCTGGGACTTGCTTTACAAATCTCTGTTCCCAGACCCGAACAACCAAAATGATCCAATTCCAAGTCCTTGTGAGCACTCCCAATGGATGCGACCCACTAGTTACTGATAAGGGCAGGGTACACTTCACCATGCGACAGCCAATGTCAGACAGGCAACGACAAATTATTGGACAAGATGATGCCAGATGAAATTGCAGCTTTTATGGAATCGCAATTTATGTCCCTTTACAACAGTGTCTCTTCGAACAGGTCTGAGATCCTAGAGTTCCTAATGGCTCGACTTCGAAAGCGTCACGGCGAAGCTGTACCTGAAGGGGACATCTAGACAGAAGCTCAGTCCGAGCAGCGGCCAGGATCCACGGACCTTGGTAATGGAGAAGGCCCGTCTTCGCAGTCTTTTTGGGCCCCGTCAATACAGGCAAATAACCACGTCGAAGATCTTACAGATCTTCTTCTTCCTTCGAATATCTCAGCGGCGCCCATTTTAGGCATAGATATTCCGGATTTGTTCCAAGACTTTGAGACGACTTCAAGCGCGACAAAGGACTTGATGGAACTGTACCAGAAGCCTGAATACCAAACAGGGTGACTGGACGGACAGCGAGAAGGACATGCTGCCGGATGGAACGATGGGCACGAGCAGGGTTATAAAATTGGATGGGATACCGGGCATGAAAAAGGGTACCTGGATGGTCAGAGGGAGGGGTACAAGTCTGGGAAGAGAGCTGCGGAGCAAAGGCGAATGGATGCTTTCGGTACTCCGAACGGCTTCAACAGGCCATGATGGTACCTTGGGTCGCCCCAATGCTTGCCTCTGGATATACTGTCAACAAAGTCCTACTATCGAGCGAGACTGCGAGAGTTTTTCATCAGATGTGGGGCCGTAGTCGATGCGAGCTGTTGTGGTAATCTGAATCGACACTTTAGTGGTGGCTCCATTCGTGTACGTTTTGTACGAAATGAGTTCATAAAAGACGTCTGGATAGATAGACGAGACGCGAAAAATGCATCGCACATGGTGCTGACCGATCTATGCTGCGTTTCGCACCCCTAAGACCGTGAGGGCATGAGCAGATAATACGGTGCTATTGGCGACTGATGGGGTGTATAGTATGCCTGATGGGATGAAAGATGGCGAAGTGATCATCGGGACCGATGCTGTACTCGAAGCCTGAACAGATAGCCCGCTCATTGAAGTCTTCGTTAGTCTGGAAAGCGCATGAGTAGCGAGCAGGAATATAGAAAGCAAAATACCTGTCGACAGCACCGGGAGCATAGTGTTCGTGAGTAGTCCAGATCTCGCGAGCTCCGTACGTGGAGCCTACTGTCGAAGCTGGCCGAGTACGACAAAGACTAGGCAGCGGCACTTCCAAAACAGTCGTCACAACGGACGGAACGACGCCAAACATCGACTAGTCAATCTCTCCGACAGCATGAGTGAGCGCGCCGACAAAAACGTATGAGCATTCTGTAATAGATGGTCCGTATTGGTGGCTTGGTACTCGCTTGGTACTCGATGAGATCAGCGAAGATCCCGAGTTCGAGTTCGAAGTCGAACCCTGCGCCGAAGAGATGACGGTATTGTCGCTTCGAACACGTACTCGTAAAGCGGCTTTCGACGTTTCCAGAGCCAGCTGGAAAAGAGAGGTGATGAATTATCAGTATACTCTGTGGCTTTGATACTAAAGTTGACATTCTCGGCTACGTTCTCGAACGAGATTTTGATATTGAGACCGAAAGCTTCAGCGATGATGTTGAGGGGGTTCTCGAAGAAGGATTCGATCCCGTTGCTTACGACTGAGTCCTTGAAGATGAAAATTTGAATCAAGTGCTGGTCCTAGATTTGGCACTCACACATCCTACCTACGAGAAATTTTCAACGGAAGGCCAGCACATAGTCTGAAATGACCAGTAAGCAGAACGCGGAAGGGATGTGAAGTTGAGGTGAATGTCTTCGAATCAGTCTGACAAGGACGACTACCAAACCACTCGGCCATGCCATTATTCCAGGGAATCTCACTCAGCCAATCGATAGGCAGAAAATACTTCATTTGCAAAAGGTGTACAGAGAGGTAGTAGACCACTTACTCAAGCACTGACTACGATCCCCGTCCCTGTTAATCGCCTGGTGTTGTCGATAAAATCATTGCTGTTTTTATGTGTCTCCAAAACTTTATGAGGCATAAACATAATTATGAGATAGAGCTGTAGAAGTCCGATATCTTCATTAGGGACATTACTTTTCAAGGACAGATTGCGAAATATAAGTAGAACAGTAACATCCTCAAAATCCGCTCGACAATTGAACCGGAAAGGGGACCACATTTTCAACACAGTACGCGAAGGCCTGCACCAACCGCCCATTCGTCCACTCAGTTCACGCTAAAACAGCACCCCTGTATATTCGCACGTGCAGCTCCTCCAAAGTTCAAGGTTCGTGAAGATGGGAAGCTCAGCCTTCTCAATCTCAGGAGCATTCCTCAAAGTTGACCAAAATGTCGCTCTCCAGCTACCTCGCCTCAAAATACCTCACAGCCGACACCTCCTCCTCCTCTACCAGCAAAAAACGCAAACGCAAAGCCCCCAAAGAAACCACCGGCCTCATCATAGCAGACGACGATGCCCTAGGCTGGGCTCCCACTACCTCCACCAACACAGACGACAACGACAGCCCCCTCACAATATCCAGCGGCTCAGCCGAATTCCGCAAAGCGAAGAAGAATGCGTGGAAGACTGTTGGTGTGCCTGCGCTACAGCCACGCGATGAGGATTCTGAGGCAGCGGAGGCGGATAGGATTGTAGCGGAGGCAGCGAAGGAGAATAATGCTGCTATGCACGAGGATGAAGGACCCGTTATTGAAGACGATGGAGTAGTCAAAATGGGAGACGGCACCCACGCCGGCCTCCAAAGCGCCAAAGCCGTCGCCGCACAGTTCGAGAAGCGGAAACGCGAGGAAGCTGCAGCATGGGAAAGGGAACAAGCTGCTCTCGGACTCGGGCCGGGAAAGAGCGGGAAGAGGAAAGAAGAGGAGACAGTGTATCGCGACGCTACTGGTAGACGAATCGATATCTCGATGCGGAGACAGGAGGCGAGGAGGGAGGCGGATGCGAAGGCGGCGAAGGAGAGGGAGGAGCTGGAGGCGCAGAAGGGGGATGTGCAGCGGATGGCGAAGGAGAAGAGGAGGGAGGAGCTGGATGAGGCGAGGTTTATGACGGTTGCGAGGGGGGTGGATGATGTTGAGATGAATGAGGAGTTGAGGGAGGTGGAGAGGTGGAATGATCCTGCAGCGCAGTTCTTGAGTAAGAAGACGACGGGGAAGGGAAAGGGTGGGAAGTGGAGGAAGCAGGTCTATACGGGCGCGGCGGCGCCGAATAGATATGGCATTCGTCCTGGGTATAAATGGGATGGTGTGGACAGAGGGAATGGTTGGGAGGGTGAGAGATTTAAGGCTCAGAATCGGGCTGCGAGGAACAAGGAATTGGACTACGCGTGGCAAGAAGATACGTAGATGACTATCACGAAGCAAATTTTACAAAGAGATACTCAATGCGTGTCTCATTTATTGTCTATGCTGTGAAGAAGGCCGTGTGATGCAAATCGCAAACCAGCAAATCCTAACCTCAACCTCGATAGACATCGAAAAGATTATCATAATACAAGGATTTTTGTTCCCTCCAAGAAATTTCATATCCATAGCCCACCAGTATGCTCCTCACTTATATCGCCTATTTTGGACGGAGGAGTTTGTCGGGACCATACTTCGAATTTTCCTTGACAAGATTGATGAAGTGCTTCTTGTCCTGCTCAGACTGAACACGACCAGAGAAGCCCTTCAGAAGATCCTTGAGAGTGATGCCTGAAGCTGGGAGGGCAGCGAGAACCTCATGAGCCTGGACTTGATTAGAGGCTGGCGATTGCGCACGGCCTGGTGATCCTGAACAATAAATTAGTAAGTGAAGGCCACAACGAAGAAGTCTGTTTACCTGATCCAGCAGCTGGGCTCCCAGAACGACTTCCACCAGCGCCAGGAACGGGACTGCCTGCTCTCGATCCATTGGGAGTATTGTTGAAGCGAAGCTTGATAGCCTTCTTCCTTCCTCCATCTGACATCTCTCCACCAGTTGCTTCACCATCACTTGCCGCACCACTGCGAACTGGGCTTGGATTTGGCGGCGCGGATTGTATGTTGCTGACCTTGTTCGGGTTGACAGTGAGCTTGACGATCGAGGATTTGCGGGGACTTTGACTGCCAGCCGGTTCTGGAGACATTGGGCGAGAACCAGGTATTGGGGTAGAGGTGCCGCTAGCACGGGATGATTGATGCTTCTTCTTCAGCTTCTTTCTGGAGGACTCGTTGCCGCTGGACTCCGAAAGATTTGGTGAACCAGGTCTCTTAAGGCTCTTCACCTTCTTAAGAGGATCAGAGTGCTTGGGGCGGCCAGATGGTGTGCTAGTGCCCTTCGATGAAGCACCAGAAGGAAGCTTCGAAGCTGATTCCAATTTGGCTTTGTTCTTGGCTTCTTCGTCTTTCTTGCGGTCAATTTCCTTTTGCTTCTCCTCATCTGACGTATCATCATCGCTCTGTCAAAAGGTCAGTAAAGAGCATTGAAACAATGATAAGTGAACATACCGATTCTGAGTATGGATGGTCAGAGTCGCTGTTATAAATGAAATTTCGCTCTCGCTTCCTCAAGGCCTTGGTTACTTCCTTCCCGAGCTTTCTTCTCTTCTCTTGCTCCTTCTTCTCTTCCTCTTCTTCTTCGTCAACATCTGCTTCATTAGCTTTGTCGAAAACATTGGCAGCTTGACGGTCTCTTTTGACTCGTTCCTGTGCATCTTTGGTGTCTTCGTCATTATCAGGCTCAACTGTGACCATCTCATCGTCATCCTGGAAAAGATCGCCCTCTTCGAAATCGAGCTCATCCATATCCTGTACCTCGCTCTTTCCGGCGTTTTTGAAAGTACTGCTTTCTGCCTTGACGGTGAAAAGATTGGACATCGCCTTCTTTGATTCTTGCGCCACTTTGGCGTTCTCCTTCTCCTCGTTGCTCTTCATCACCCATCTCGACTCCTTGATCTTTTTCGCAAACTGAGCCTCAGCTTCCTCAGTGGTGAATGGCGTAAACTTGCCCTTGGATGTGAATTTGTACCACTTCTCAACAGGAATCATCTTAAACGTACTCCCCTCAACCACCAATATGACATTTGTATCTGAGAGCGCGGCTTCATAATTACCAACCCAAGTGTTCTTATTATCCGCATCCTCCAAATGCCATGGGAGTGCTTCCTCGTACTTTAGATCCGACAACTTCTTCTGCTCTTCGGTCTTGTCGAGCCGATGGACCTGCGTGGTCTTCTCGTTTCTGAAAGACTGGTTCTTTTTGGCAGCAAGTGCAGAGGCATTATTCCCGGTTGGTGCAATCTGAGCTAAATCCGCTGCCTTCTGCGCTTCCTTCTCGGCCTTCAAGATCTCCTGCCTCTCACGCTCCTTGGAATCTATGGGGTTGTCCGTCATGACTGTATCCTCATCCTTAACCCCTTTGCCTGGCAGAATTTGTCTCGGGTCGCGTCTATGTAATAGAACAGGTCGGGTAAACTCGTTCTGATCACTGGGGTCGACACCCTTCTTCGAGGCGAATCGAGCAATGTGATATCTCAAGCCTTCTCGGAGAGCTTTCTTCGACGTGACGAGTGGGAAGTCCGTGAATGATCCAACCGGAACATTAGTCCAGCCCCCATTTGCAGAATCTGCGGCAGTATCATTCTGCTGCTGCATTGTACCTGGTCCTACTCCGCGCGGGGCGTTCACTCCATTCACAGGGTATTGAGGAAGCTTCCGAGCCGGAGCTGGTCCATTCCGCTTTGGCCCAGCAGTATTCGGGAGGACATTCTGGCGTCGAACAGGTTTCTTGCGTGCTACAAGAGGGTCTGCTGCTTTGGGTTTTCGTACGAACTGACTGCGAGGAGGACCGCCATTCGGGGTTGGGCCATTGGATTGCCCTGAAGGTGAGGCGCTCATGCTGGGTGTGAGGAGGTATTGCAGTGCCCGGAGAAGGGAGATCGAGGTCGCAGAAGAGCAACTAGATCGGGGTGGTTGTCACCAGCGCCGGTGTTGTTGCTTGCCTAGCTCGACTTCATGAAGTGAGGAGATCTCGGCGCGCCGTTGACGCCTAGCGTAGGGAAGCTCTGTGCGATCGAAGGGTATATTGTGTGCAACTTGTATAGTGGCTGGATGAGTGTGTTTGGCCAGGCCGCACGAAGAGAAAGAGAGGTTGTCGCGGTGTCGAGAGAATTCTTTGTTGGGTGGAAGAATGCGAGCCTTTGATGGAGATGGAAGTACAAGTACGAGCGAGTAGAGGTCGCATCGAATCTCCATTGAATGAGCCGCTGGCGACCAGGCTAGTTGAAAGGGCTGACCCCTGTTGGCCACTTAGACCTGATTGGGGAAGGTGCTTGTGCCAAGAGCTCTTAAGGGCAAGCCTCAAATCACCAGCCTCGTCCTCGTCTTCGCGTGGGACGCAGAGAGTCAGGGAGGGACAGAAGCGAACAAGTGAACAACTGACAAACTCCATCTTGGTTTGTGACTTCAGGCAAACAAAACTCCACCTTCGCACTCATTGAAATTCTGATATTAGGTACAACGCCGTTCCTTCCGATACAATTGCCTCGAAATCTCCACATATTGTGAGGGCGATGGAGAGCAAGCTCAACCCGCATCAAAACAACAACTCAGAGCACCTGCCACCCCTCAAGTCAATATCAGAATTCAATTCCGCCAACTGGGAGTGAAGTTATACTCTAAGCTACACCGAAACCCAATCACTGCCATCAGCAGCTGGGTGGTCATACCATACATCACGATTCAAGCAAGCACACTCAATACGTCGAAACATTCCAACCACCAATTACCGCATTCGGTCAAAACCATTGGAGTATTCTCCCATCACATGACTGGCCTCCTGACTTGATGCTTCAACAATCAAGCCGGACTTGAAGCACTGAGAAGCTCGCAGTCCGAGGACGAAACTCGAGGTGCATCCATATTTCCTCCCTTTCGACGTAGCGTATCGTCGATAGATTTTCAGACCAGGTCGACCGCATGACTCAAGATGTTTCCACCAAACAATGATCCATCAGGGCAGGGTGGTGGTACCTTGGAAGACCGCCTTCGCGGGCTGATTCTCAGCAACTCGGATCCAATGTTGATTCCAGGTGCTGGACGTCCTGGCCCTCCTGGCCCTCCGCCCGGATTACAGCCTTCACATATGCCACCTCCCATGCTCCAACCAAACATTCCGGGCCAACATGACGGATTCCATCCTCCAGCTCCTCCCCAAAGTCTGTTCGAAAACGCTCCGAATGATCTTGCACCTGGATTATCATCTCCGCCTGGCAGGAAGAGGCCCAATCAGGCTCAACGCCGGCAAATGAATGCCCAGCTATCCATTCCAATTGATCCTCGCCCAAATCCTGGAATTCAAGCCGGACGTGGCAATGGCTTCTATGGTCCACCTAATTCCCAGTATGGCCATCAAAACTTCGCCAATCGATCTCCACACCAACCACACCGATACAACCAACACCCTCATCAGCAATATTCTCCACGTTTTCAGAGTCAAGGTCCTGCCTCTCCGTATTCGCCTTCACCAAACTACCAGCAGCATTCTCCTCAATCACCGATGTACCAGTATCAATCAGGCCCGAATCCACAATCTCATCCGAGACAGAGTCCAAACCATTACTCACCGCAGCACCAATCTCAACAGCAAAATGCGTACACGAGGCCTCCACCGCAAAATCGCCAGCTCTACCAACCAGGGTCTCAGACTGGACACGGCGGTAGACCATTCAGTCAAAATCCGCAAGAACTGGCAGGCCAAAGCTCGCACCTTGAATGGCTTGTTGAAAGATATGTGCCAGACGTTGGAATCGATTCTCAAGAAGAAGTGGAAAAAGAGGCATTTAGAGCAGTTGTGGAGCTGGCATGTCGAGAGGCTATCACTGACCATGAGCAAACAGACTTGGGCAACGAGAAGTTCGATCCATCAACAGTACAGCTCCAGTGTTTTGGCAGCATGAGATCGGGCTTTGCGACCAAAGCTTCAGACATGGATCTTGCACTCCTCACCCCCAAATCTGACCCAGCAGCTGATTCGCCAGAATCTGTTATTCCTCGCATTCTAGAGAAAAAGCTCCTTGACCTTGGTTATGGAGCTCGACTGTTGACCCGAACGAGAGTTCCTATCATTAAGCTTTGTCAAAAGCCCACAGAAAAACTACTGTCGGATCTGTTACAAGAGCGTCAAAAATGGGAGAATGGCTTCACATCTGATCATGAGGACGAAGACGATCATCATGAGGCTGTGAATTCTCCGGTTGCTGAAGAGCCACTCTCTCAACAAGAAGATGGTCCAAGCCCATCGCTAACTTTCGAGCACCATCGAACGACAAATTCCGAAAGTTACGATGATAAATTGGCATCATTGAAGCAGAAAGATCAGCAATCACTTGGGGACTATTGCAACTTGGCGAAACGCCTACTCAGACGGCTTGGCGGTCGAGACATTACGCTGAACTCACCAGACCTCAATGAAAAGGAATCGAAAATTCTCAATGATGTCTGCAGAGCTTTTATATCTGGTCTTTCTTCTGAAGCTTTGTCAGCAAGACTCCGGCAGTACCAGTCAATCTCACCACTCTTCGATCCAACTCTGCCGTTCGTCCAGCGCTCTATCCATGGTGTCTGGACTCAAATCGAAGGCGAGCGTTTGGCTATGGCTTGGGACTCGCGGCCACTTACTGAGCCAGATGATAAGCAGGAATTTGAAGCTTTGAATCTGGTGGAAGCATGGCGTAAGTTGCAAGATCGGACCGGTGCTCTCATGGAACCCACGATCTACAACAGACAACTTTTCATGGCTTCCGAGAAGTTGAAGAAGATCAACTCTATCCAATTGGTAGCCTTGGAGCAAATCCAGCACGAAGACCCCGTCTATTACCAAGCAAGGGCGCAGAAAATCATGGACGAGTTGACAGGACGAGGGCAGTCGTTCTTGGGATCTAGTGTCACTCCAATCATCGTCGCTCATTACATTGGCGGCATTAGCAATGAACGTATTCGCGATGTGCTTGGGACTACAGACCACAGCGAATTAACTCTCGGTCAAGTTGGCCTTCACCACCGAGCACTGCAGTTGGCACTCGATTTTGAGCATGCTCTCGAAGTTGGGGTATATGAAGACTCCGACAGACCGCATGTTGAGCAATATGTCACCCTACTCCGGTCTCGAAAGTTTGGTGGGGCTCCCAGTCCTCCAAACGAAATTGAAGCCGACTTGATTGCAAGAATGCGCTCCTTACCTGATCCTACTCCTACCTCTCTTAACAAACCTCGAGATCGGTACAAGGATCATCTCGAATTTCCAAAAACAGATATTGGCATTCAGTGCGATATAAACTTCTCAGCTCAACTAGCAATCCACAATACGCAGCTCCTAAGATGCTATTCTCAGAGCGACCCACGAGTGAAACTCATGATCTTGTTCATCAAGCATTGGGCGAAAGTTCGTGGAGTTAACACGCCTTATCGGGGGACACTCAGTAGTTATGGCTATGTACTCATGGTTCTGCATTACCTGGTCAATATCGCTCAGCCATTTGTTTGCCCTAACCTACAATCGATCCACAAAGAGCTGCCACCATATCTTCCACTAGCCGAGGTCGAGGCTCTAACCACATGCCAAGGTCGAGATGTTCGATTCTGGCGGAACGAAGGGGAGATTAAGAATCTAGCAGATCGAAAGATGCTGAATCACAATCACGACTCCATCGGCCTGCTTTTGAGAGGCTTCTTCGAGTACTACGGCCAGACCGGACAGATGTCGACTGTCAATGGCAGAGGCTTTGATTGGGGTAGAGAAGTATTGAGCTTGAGAACTCAAGGCGGAATTCTATCAAAGCAGGAAAAGGGTTGGGTCGGCGCAAAGACAGTCGTCCAAACCACCACCATTGCTGCTCCGCCAACACCATCTTCAGCGAATACTCCAGATGTCGTTGACCAGCCTGAGGCTTCCCCTGGAGTAGACGTGCCAAAGACTCCAAAGCTACACGCCAAGACCGTCGAAGAGACCAAGGAGATCAGACATCGTTACCTCTTTGCAATCGAAGATCCGTTCGAGCTGGACCACAACGTTGCTAGAACCGTAACACACAATGGAATTGTTAGCATCAGAGACGAGTTCAGACGCGCATGGAAGATTATCAAGGGTATCGGTAAGCCATGGGAGGGTAGTGATGGACAATTGCTGGATCCAATTTCGCAGGCGGCGGATGAGAAGAGTGGGTTGCAGGCGCTGATGAATCTCATTCATGGTCCTGCTCCTGCTGCGACACCTGCGCCTGCTCCAAAGGCAGAGGTTGAGAAGGTTGGGATGACTGCGTAGGGTTCTAAGGGGTGGATGGTGCATTTGGGCGGAGTCATTACAGGAACGGTGGCATGGATGAAAAGTGTTTGAGTACTTTGGGGTATAGACCTCTGGATCGAATGTGTGTGTTAGCATATACGGTAGCTTCACAACGCACGCAGCAAGAATTTTTGTCATAGCAGAAGTTCTTACAATCTTACTGCTCAATAGCATCCCATTCTACGACATTCTTTCTGATGTAGGGAATCTGAGGGTTTAGTGACAAGTGGCGGCCTAGATGACATATCCAAGACACTTCATGAACTCCTCCTGGTTGCACAGCGAAGACTAGTGTTATCAGGTTCCTCTCTTAAGAGGGACCTCCACGCGATGCTCGTTGTAATCCTCTATAAACTTACAAGCCCATCTCCAGTATCTTTTGATCACTGGTAATGAAGGATTCCGACGCACGCTGAAAATGGGAGAATTCAAGACGATGACGTTGTGTTTATGAGCATGACACCAGAATTAAGTTGGGGAGGAAGAGAGGAGGTGTTACGGCACCGCGAGGTGGTGTGAGGATGGGGGAGGGAGGTAATTTGGGATTTGTAAAGTGGCGGTATTGCATGTAGATGAGGTGGGGTGTTCTGTCAGGGTGAGGGGAGTTTGACGAGAGGGTCACGGGACAGGCGAGGGTGATGGAGAGGTGAGAGAAAGCCGGGGCGAGAAGATGGACTGGAACTAACATCAAAGTCGTTGCTTGGGAAGGAAACAAAAAAGTAATAACATCAAATCCAGAAGCAGAATTCAATTGATGATATCTAAGTGTTTATTACGTGGATGTTAGGGACTCGATTGGAAGAAGATGGGCTCGCTCGCTTAGAATTAACAATTCAGTCATGTTACGATCACTCCACTTCTATTAGACACGTTACTCTAAGCATTCGGCATATATCATACGAACACATAAACAATTCAATCGCATCCGTCTCCAGATAAACTTGCATCCATATACCAGGAACGTGTCCGACTTAGCAGCTTGGTTCAGATAGGAAGGGCCTGTAATGCCGGTTATGTTTACCCGGCAGTGGGGGAATGATTGGTGTGCCTGAGATTGATTTAGAACAGCTGTTTCGCGGGAAGCTGCAAGTCTTCATACATGATACGATGGATAGTACCGAGGACAGACTCGGTACCTGGCATGAAATGGTATGACATGACAAATTTTCTCAACGATATATATACACTTGCCATCCGGTCAATCATTCGTACTAGGACTTCAGATTATTGAGCGAACCTCAGTCACCTGCTTTTAAAGCAACGATGCATTGCACAGAATCACACCATATGCCAGAGTATCTGGCACGACAATCCTGTACACTCAAAAATACTGGAGGCTTCAACTTCCAACAAGCTGCGCTGTTATCATGCTGCGGTTTTAAAAATTCGCAGATTTCAAGTGATGGCCAGTACACTATTTGCTGGCTTCCTTCGAAGAAGAAGAACAACATCTCTGTCTTGAAGTCATGTCTTCTCGAGAAGGTTGGAAAAGATAGCCATGGCAGCATCAGCATCGTCTGCGGCGATGGACTTGGAGAAATCAGCTTGACCGTGCCAACGCCATCTCCGCAGCTAGAGTTGAGGCATGAGACGCATACCGAAGACTCGGAGATGGATCATACATCACTGGATACCCACGAATCGCATACGGACACTGAGTCCGCTCATGTCTCGACAGAAACTCACGACTCGCCCACACATATTGAGACAGAAGCGGATCACACCTCCACAGAATCTCACGACTCGCTCACACATATTGAGACAGAAGCGGATCACACCTCCACAGAATCTCACTCGGAACACAACAGCGAGGGTGCATCTTCACATTCACACACTGCGACCTCAACAACGCCCTTGACCATGGCCACCAGTTCAGTAGGATCGGGAGCGGCTTCGACGGATCATGCTACGATGTCGTATTCGAGTTCGCATTCTGAAGAAGCTGTGACGACGGCACCAACTAGGATATCGAGTACCAGTTCGACGACTTCGGCGTCTGTTTCGATAAGGACATCTGCGTCGGAAGCGAGAGGCAGAACACGTCCTTCGAATCTGGCAGCTGCTGCGATGATTGCATTTCTATACTTTGGGGTGTGGTCTTGGTGAGATGAGAGCGGAAGAATAGACGGTGAGGTGTTGAGAGTGATTTTTTTGGAGACTGGCAGAAAAGAGCTTTAATGAACGTCTCATATAGACTTGTGTAATGTTCTGAGGATAAGATGCAATAACATTTGATACCGTGGACGATATGATAAAATGGGTAGATTATGAAGAGCAATGTACCGATCTGAAACCTTTTTCGAGATTTGAAGTTTCTGACAATTGGAAAGACTTTCTGGTGGGTGAAGGATTGCTTCTCGAATAGACAGAGAAAGGGTGTCACTAAGCTTTGTCCATCCAGCACTTGCTTGTTCAGACAGGTAGTGCTACCAATGGGAGGGGCAAGAAGTACCCCGCGCTAAGAGCCCCGATTGCCGTGAGGGGACCCCGATCCCAATGCCCCGCAGTGCTGTAAGCCGCTTGGTATTACCGGCCGGATAGTTGTAGAGATACAATAAAATGCAAATAGCAAACTTTCCTTAATAACCAACTCGGTACTCAACTTGTAACCTTGAATCACAAAAAGTCTGTCAGACTACACTTCAACATGGAGGCATCAGGAGCTGTTGAAGTAGACATTGAGGCTATTCCCACAGCGAAGAAGCTCGTCTCCCGATGTCGTCAGTTCTTTGCCGAAGTTGATAATCTGTAAGTAAGCCTATCATTCAGATTCAATAGATGGCACGAAAACAAGAGGAGAAAAATAGAAACTGACAGTCCGACCCAGCACACCGGGCAAAGCCCTCGAAGAGAAGCTCAACTCAGAGTACGGTCCCGGGAATGCGTACTACGAAGACATATGCCAGTACGTCCGTGAAGGATTGAAAGAAGGCTGGCTCGCCTCGACCGAAATCGACGGCCCAAACTATCGCCGCAGCAAGATATGTCTGCCATCAGCTGAGAACCGCTATTTCAGTATCACGTCTGTGTACATGAATAGCGAGGATGTGTATTCTGGACAGTACCATGCTCATCCGTATGGAGAGATTAATTGTGTTGTACAGGTGGACAAGGGAGCTGAGTTGAAGGGTATGCAGGGCTGGCAGGGAGCTGGTTGGACTTCGCCTGGTCCGGGGACGCATCATTATCCACAGGTTCGGGGAGGTGCTTTGGTAGCGCTGTTCTTCCTACCTGCTGGGAGAATTGCATATAATGCTGAGCCTGGGATGCCACAGCCTCTGTTGGTGTAATCATTTTTCAATGAGACAGAAAAGTATGTTGAACTGGGGGGAGGTGGGGGCCAGAGCCTTGTGATGGTAATAGAGCACTCACCTTCAAACCCAAATATCTTTCAGGACTAAATATCCAGTATTTAAATAGATTAACACGAATCTGTGATATACCGGAAGTCTGGTGGTCATTGCTGCATGCGTGAATTGGATGCTGATGAATAGCACAACATGACACGTGATGCTATGACCCCTCATCATCGATTACATGAGCATAGCTCCTTCCTCGAAACCTTCTTCCAAGCCTGCTCCCCTCTGACCTTTCTCAACTTGAAGAAACGCAGATACGACCATTCAATTAAGCACAACAACTAGACCTCTAACATCAATCAACCAAAACAAAAGCCAGTACTCACCATGCCCAAGGGAAAAGCAACCGCAATCGTATCCGGTCGTAAGATCGCAGAAGCTGATGAATGGGAAGTCGTCGAAGGAAATGTCTACGTAGGTTCCATGATCCTGGCACCAAATGACTCTTACTAATGAAAAGATAGTTCCCTCCTTCGTATGTACGACAGACACTTGTTTGGAAGACTCAAGCTAATGGGTAACAGCTCGGTCGATATGTCCTTCCTGAGCAAGACTGATCACTCGACTCATTGTCCATGGAAGGGTGATGCGTCTTACTATACTATCTCTCTTGATAGTGAGTTTGTACATCTCCTGTTGAGAGCATGAATGCTGATGACAGGCAGAAACCGAGTTCAAGAATGCCGCCGTATGTAGTCTTTCCCACCTGTTTTCTGACGATATTTCGGACTTTGGATCAGAGATATGTCTTGGGGTCGATGTCTTGGGATCCGAGATCCTGATCCTCAGATGTTGACTCTTTCAGCGCTAATATTCTTGTAGTGGTACTACCCAGCTCCCAAGGAGAAGGCGATGAACATTAAGGACCATGTTGCTTTCTGTAGGTTCCGCCAATCCTCTAGTCTTTATCTCCACCGGAGTTACGACCGGCATCATGTTCTCCTTGAGAATGAAATGATGGTCGTCTAGGACAACCTGACAAGTAGCGTCTTGTATCATTGCTAACAGACACTTTAGACAAGAATATCGTCACTGTGACTACTGAGTAGACGATCGGTCTCGTTCTTGTGGCGAACAATAGAATTCTGGCCGTCTTGGGTTTCGGGAACTAGTTTGTGTTTAAATGATCGATGGAATGGAAAGGGGGGCTGGAAATTGAAATTGAAATTGAGGGTCTTGTCCAAATCAAAAGCGTTACCAAAATCAATTAAGGAAGATAACAATGAAACATTGCTTCAGAAGACATATGACAGCTAATGTACCACGGCCTGCCCTTAGTAGTCCTACAGGATGTAATGCTGCATTTGCAAATAGCATTTAAACCCATAGCCAACGGAATAAACGTATATATGGAGGATACATTAATCTTTCAATCAAACATGAGAATGAGAAGAGAAGAAACAGAGAAAACAAATTGCGTGATGAAATAAAAGGGAAAGAATCTTGAAGGTCTGATGGCCAAGGTATTCGCGACACGCTAGAACGCGACCTTTCCCCCACATCGCGTCGCCCCGTGAGGTCCCAGTCTGGAGATCTCCTCAACCTCAATTTCACGATCGAATTCCTGGTCATCATGGACGCCGCAGATCATGCAGCTCCTGGCTACAACAATGGCAACCGCGCATTTATTCAATCCTTCATGGCCCGGGGGACCTTGACTTTGAGGGAAGCCAAGCCAATACTGGCAGCTATCTTCTCAGTCGAATCAGGTCTGTCTAGCTTTCTTCTTGTCACTTCGGGTATACTGACCCAATCTTGCAGACAGCCTCGTTGAGCCTGCCGATGTCACGCAGGAAGATCTCGAGTCATACATTTCTGCAGCAGCAGATGCTGTCTCTCCCTTGGACTACGATATCCGAACCACGCAGCACCAAGTGACGAAGGAACGAGTGTGGGCATTCGTGAACAGTATCAGCGACCCTCTTACACAGATGGCCACGATTCGAACAACGGAAGAAACTTTCTACATCAAGCGATTTCTAGATGCCATGTTCATCACCTACAATACACGGCGAAGGGAGGTGATGGCGATCAACAGCATGCAAGCGTTGGAGGCCAAGATCCGGAAGGCAGGCAAAGAGACCGCTGCAGAAGAGGGAACCCAGTCGCAAGCTCCAGACAAGGGCGTCACTGCGGAACAGGCTGAGACCCTTTTGAAGAGCCTCGCGGAGGAGGGCTGGATTTCAAGGAGTAGAGAGAACTATTATACTCTTACGCCCCGCGCACTTCTGGAATTAAAGAGTTGGCTATTTGCAACCTACAACGATGATGAAATTGAGGAGCCCGTAGACCCCAACGAACCAGATGGTCCCAAAAGGGAAAAATGGCAGCCGATCAAGCAGTGTAAGGCATGCAGGGAAATAATAACTATTGGGCAGAGGTGTGCGGACCTGGCCTGTACCGTCCGGTTACATGATATTTGCGAAGCCGGATTTTGGGCATCAAGGAAAGGCGTGAAGAAGTGCCCGGAATGCAGCACAGCTTGGGATGGAAAGCACTATGTTGGCCAGAAAGCTGTCACGACAACGGAAGAGTATCTAAAAGGCAAGCGGAGGAGCGGTGTTAGCAAGAAGAGACCAGCGGAACCATCCGACAGTGAGGAGGAGGAAGTTGAAGCAGAGACAAGTACTATGGGAAGCAGGAGGACGAGAACGAGACGTGCTTCGAGTTCCAGTGATTCGGAAGAAGATGAGTAGTTGATGACTTTAGTGGATGATATGAGATGAGATGGCATTGGAGACAGGCGTTCACGGATTCTCATGGCTGGGACTAGATGCTCAAGGGAAGGAGTTCCGGCAACTTGTGATGCTTTTATGTATGGTATGACATCTTCGAGTAAATGATACAATCATGTTTGAGTGCTTCTGTGCTGCGAGACGGCGAAGCGACGTCCGGAATCAATGCATACGTTTATGTGGAATTATACATCCGTACAAGAAAGAAGATGGATACTGAAGACAAGCAGATACCAGCTGCAGTTACCGTCACATACCGGTGAGAGAAAGGCAGCATCAATGATTGTGCATGGTAGGTATGCACTCCCAGTAGTGGGGGTTGCATTGAGTTGCCGCTAAATCCTAAATAGCAGGGTGCTTAAGAGTCTCCAACCTCACGTCTTCTCTATCTTTATCCTCCATTATTTCTCATCAATTCCTTGGAGTCAAACACTCTCACATCTCGGAATGAGGGACAGCCCTCTGAACAAGATGTATAAACAATTAGACTCTGAGGCGATCCCTCCCCCGCCTCGACGACAATACCGTCCCAAGCTCCCAGTTTCGATCATTACAACCATTCTATTCATATTAGGCATCCAATTTGTCATCCTTCCCAGATATGTCTATCAAATGTCTCCGAGTGAGATGCGACTCACTCAGTTCCAACTCGACGCACTAGACGAAGGATTGCGGAAATGCCAAGCAGACAGAACACCTCCAATTCAGTACCCCGTGACGACCGCAAGCTCCAGAAGCAATGCCCGATGGAACCCCAGCACTGGACAGAACGATACCATTATCCTACGAAATGTCACTTTATTTGATGGGGAGAAGATCGTTGAAAATGCTGTCGATATCGTTTTCAAGAAAGGCATCATTGAATCCGTGTCAGATGCCGCACAATCCATCCTCATCCCAGGCGCTAACGTCTTCGATCTGGAAGGCAAATATGTGACGCCTGGCTTGGTCGATATGCATTCGCATCATCTCACCAATGCTTGGCCTTTACTCTCTTCGACAAGTGATACCAACGAGATGAACCCCGCTTTTGGGCCTCTTACGCCTTTCGTCAGGATCGTCGATTCTTTAAAAGCTTATGATTATGCCACGACTGTCATTGCTTCTGGCGGAGTTACGACTTCGCTCATTCTGCCGGGTTCGGCAAATATTATGGGCGGTGAAGCTGTCGTGGTTAAGAATGTACTGAAGTCTGGCGACAATGAGGAGTTCGTTGTTGAGGAACTCCTGCTTGAGCATGGCGAACCCGTGGAGAACCGAAGACGGTATATGAAGATGGCTTGTGGAGAGAACCCGAGGCGGGTATACAAGCATACTCGCATGGGTAACGCCTATATCTTCAGGAAGCAGGTCAGTAGCTTCAACAGACAAGTCCGATTATGCAAGCCCGGACGCTCTCAACATGTGTTGAAAAGCGGAACTACCATCAGTGCTGACAGGTTATGAAGATGGAGCGAGCAAAAGAACTGAAGGACAAACAAGATCTTTGGTGCCTGAAAGCTGCTGCTCTCAAAGAGAATGGCAATGTTGCGGCTATCTCCAGCTTCTTGGACTCAGCTTCCAAAGACGAAAGCGCAACCGACTATCTAGAATTCGACTCTAGCATCGCCATGCTTAGAGGAAAGGTGGGTATCAATGTGCATTGCTACGAGCCCGAGGACTTCGAGGATATGATCAAACATAGCAAGGAGTTTGAGTATAGGATTCAGGCTTTCCATCATGCTTTATCTGCGTGGCAAGGTCAGTCCAATATCTCTATGAAAATCTTCAGGCCCCATGATAGAGGCCGCTAACAAATGATTCTTCAGTCCCCGAAATGATTAAAGCAAGCGGCGAGTACGTTCAATCCAAGTTCTCAGGGAATGTTTCGAGGCTTATTCACTACATAGAAATATCACAATCGCGACCTTCTCCGAATTTGGATTCTACAAGAAAGAAGCATACGAAGCAAACCTATGGGCTGGAAAAATTCTCTCTGACCACGGAGTTCCGATTGCCTACAAATCAGACCATGTCGAGCCCGAGACGAACGCCAAGTATCTGCTGTAAGTAAAAGTTATACAGTAAGATCTGGAAGCTTCGCTAAACAGAGCTTCCAGATTTCAAGCAGCAACTGGTCACTCTTTCCACGTCCCAGAGCTACTAGCCTTGCAATCTGTCACGAGCGTCCCAGCGCAGTCCATGCAGATTGACCATCGAGTAGGATATGCTAGGCCTGGATATGATGCCGATATTGTTGTTTGGGACTCGCATCCTCTCTTGGTTGGAGCTACCGCCTTGCAAGTCTACATTGACGGCAAGCCTACCCTGGATCCCAAGAAAGTGGAAGAGAGTTTGTCTAGCGTTCAAGTCACAAGCTCCAAAAACTTGAGTGCACCTATCATGCGCAAGACTGTTTCGGCAGAAATCAAGGAGGAGCTCTGCAGCAAGGTAGAAAAAGCTGGAACCAAATTTACGGTCACTGGTATCAGGAACTCCTACTTAGAAGGGCACGCTGCTGCAGCCGCAGCGTCCGACAGTCTCACAATGGTCGTTGACAGCGGCAAAATCTTATGCTTTGATTCATCATCAAAATGTGCTAGCATGAGCGCTGATAGTCCTATCATTACTCTCGAAAACGGCCATGTACTCCCGGGGCTCACAGCAGTTTCTGCCCAGCTCGGCCTAGCAGAAATCACAACCGATAGTGCAACATCTGATGGAGAACTCAAGAAAACTGCCGGAGCCGACCCAAAGCATATCGTGTATGCCAAATACGGCGTTCATCTCGAAGGCAGAGGTTTTGCGAGAGCGAAGATTGGAGGTGTGACGAGGTCAATCACTGCTCCGATGTCCGAAGGCTTCACCAGCGGGGTTAGTACGGGTATCAAGACAAGTGGGAAGAAGACCATCCTAAATGGTGGAATCTTTCAGGATGATGTGGCTGTACACTTTTCTATTGGACAGGAGTCAAAGGGTATGCTCTCGGCGCTGCGTGTGAGCGAGGCTAAAATTCGTTGCAGGAACTGACTCGCTGCCGACAATATCGTCTGAAATTTCGACGCTACGCGAGATCATTGTTGAGAACGAGAAGAAGGACAATATCTACGGCAAGGCTGTCAATGGGACGATTCCCCTCGTTGTACACGCTGATAACGAGGTAAGAAGTTCCCAAGGAATCTAGAAAAGAAGCTGACATTGCTTCAAGTACAGTATCATGCAACTCATCAAGATCAAGCAAGAATACCCACAACTCAATCTGGTAATCTATGGTGGCTATGGTTCTCCTCTCGTAAGCTTAAATTTTCCCCAAAATTTCAAACTTCTCAGGACTTCCTGCGATACTGACGAATATTTTCTCAGGTCGCCAAAGAGCTCGCCGAGGCCAAAATTCCTGTGATTCTGACCGCCAATCGCGGCGCTCCTGCCGCTTTTGAAGCCAAAAACTCACTGCCAGGGCCACCTCTCAGCAGATCTCCTGCAGCTGTACTTACTGAAGCTGGTGTGAAATATGCACTCTCCATTTTCGGCGAAGGTAAATAGTCTCCTAGTCAGCCGTCTCTCACGTCGCTATTCATCTGCTCACACATTATTAGCCGAGACATCACACATCCACAACATTCCCATCGAGGCTGGATGGGCGGCAAAGTATGCCGGACTGTCAGCCAAACAGGCTGTGAATCTAGTGTCGAGAACGTGGAAGACATTATGGGTCTTGATGTTGAGGAGACGAAGAGGGACTTTGTGGTTTGGGAGGGGAATCCGTTGGAATTTGGGGCGAGTGTTGTATTGGGCGTTGATGGTGAGGATGGAATGGTCAGTATGTGCTGGCCAGAGTCTAATTGATTTCACAACCGCGATGGAAGAACATTACGAAGTTAGAAGTGGATGCGACTTGGAACAGTACAAGACAACATGGGGTGGCAAATAAGAAGACTGACTTGGGCTCGAATCTCGTCAATAATTTTGGGTTGTAAGAGGGAGCGTACCTATTCGGCCGAGCGAAAATTACATAGGAACAGTCTAACCTTCTATCCATCAAATTACAGATTTGAATCTCATTGCTGTATTTACATCGTAGCGAGACCATTCGGCACGGAACGTAGTTCACCCGAGCCGACATCGACCCGGCGGCTGGGCATGTGAGGTCGTCTGTGACGGAGGCAACCCGATAGCAGTTTCAAGAACAAAGACTCTCACTCCTTCCAAGCCCACGACTTCAAAATACTACACACACCCACCTGCAAATCCGCAATCATGAAGATCCACTACATCGGTGTACATTTGTCTCAATCCAGCTTTTGTGTAGTAGTCTTGCTGACCGCCTTGTGCAGATAATCAAGAACGAGAGCAAGCCTTCCCACGAGTTGTGCGCTGAGAAGGATTTGACTGCGTATTCGCGATTCACTCGTAACAAGTAAGGATGGTCGAATCTTGGGATATGCGGAGAACTAGAGGTCGAAGGCCAGGGCTGATAAGTGCTGCAGTTATGGCGAGTTCATGACGCTGTTCAGCAAGACCGTCGCAGAGCGAACTCGTCCTGGACAACGGCAAGATGTGGAAGAACAAGGTACGGCATTTCGACACCTTAAGTACACACATCGAGAGGGTGGCAGACTGATGGTACGACAGATTACACCTTCCACGCCTACGGCCGCACCGAAGGCATCGCCGGCATCATCATCTCCGACCACACCTACCCCGCGCTCGTAGCCCACCAGCTGCTCTCCAAAGTCGTCGATGAATTCCTAGCCAAGCACCCACGCTCTTCCTGGGCGAATTCTACACCTACGCTCTCCTTCCCAGAACTCAAGGATTACATTGTGAAGTATCAGGACCCGGCGCAGGCAGATAGTATTATGAAGATTCAGAAGGAGCTTGATGAGACGAAGATCGTGCTGCATAAGACTATCGAGAGTGTGTTGCAGAGAGGCGAGAAGATTGATGATTTGGTGGCGAAGAGTGATGGGTTGAGTGCGCAGAGTAAGATGTTCTATAGTAAGTGGCCCATTTCCCAACCCGTGTTTTCTATCCATACACCAGTCTGGTAGAAATTCTATTTCATGCATGCTGGTATGGCAATGACTAACACGTGAACTTGCAGCACAAGCGAAGAAGCAGAACTCTTGTTGCATGATCATGTAGAGTGGCGTTGGAGGTCTATGGTTTACGGGCAGGCAGGCAGGCGTTTTCATACCTTTCAGGGCTGGATCAGCATAGCAGTTTTTCGCAGTTTCGTTCAGATTGTACATGGGTCGCTCTTTTTGGTTTCTATCTGCGCGATAGTGGCGAAGTACAGAAATCCACGCGGGCTTTGAATATAATGCAGGCGTTTCGAGCATACACTTCAAGAGCGTGAGAATGAAGTGAAAACTGTGGCTCGTGAATAATGGAGGAATCTCACGGTAGCCGGTGATGTTGGAACAAACAGAGATGATATCCATTGCATAATCCAACCTCTAACGCCGTGTGCAAATGCAGACCATGCTTTCCCATGCCATGCCATGCCAAAATGCTAGCAACTGCCATCACCCACCCATCATGCTCGCTCACATGCATACCACACACATAGTCCAAACGGAAATCAAACCGACAAGTACACGCTCGCTCGCTCATCCAACAAGTATAACTCCAGGGTATCCAGCAACCAAACAGAACCAGCCCAACCACGCTCTAACAGCACTTCCTCCTCGTCTTGACCTGCCCCTGCGTCTCTCCAGCAGCACCCTCCCCCTCTTCCACATAGTTCTCCACCGGCACCCCAAACCAGCTCCTTCTGTCCCTCCCGACTCTAAAGCTTCCCCCAGGCCTCCCCATCATCCCATCAAAATACCCGCCATCATTCCCCATGCCCTCAATCCCAGGTGTCATGCCCGGCGTATTCGTCGCACTCAATACACTCTCCTGTATCTTCCTATTCTGCTCAACCAGCTTCCTGGTAATAACACGGAAGACCTCTTCGACGCCCTCCCCGCTCTCAGCACTCACTTCGTGACAGCAGTCCCAGCCAACTTCCTGCCCCCAGAACCCGCTGCTGCGTTTACTACTCGGACTCCTCGCGCCGTCAACACCGAATATGCCACCTGCGCCAGTACTCCCTCCACCATATCCATATGCATGTCCATGCCCCATAAAACTGCGATACGCACTCCCACTGCCCGCTTGGTCGAGGACACCGGCGGGCGTGGCTGTCGCGGGAGGCGTAGAGCTCATGCCTGGCGCGAGGTTATCTGCTACGTAGGCGATGCAGCGCTCGAATGGGACGTGGCGCTGGGAGGGGTCCCGCGCGACGATGTCGGCTTTGGTGCCGACGACGTGGAGGATAATGTCTGCGGGGAGGTTGCGGCGGAGTTCGGTGAGCCAGACGCCCATTTCTTCGAAGGAGGATGGGTCCGTGATGCTGTAGCAGAGGATGCAGGCGTTGGCGCCGCGGTAGTAGAGTCGTGAGATGGAGCTGGAGAGGGCATGGTGATTAGTATGGGTTTGTATGAAGAATTTCCGGACTTGGGGTCGTGGTGTGAGGAAAGAGGAGCGGAGGGGTACTGTGCTGGACTTTGGATTGGTGCTTTTCCCTGCAGAACGAGGCGGTTGACTTTCGACGAATGTCAAAACATTATAGAAGTATAACGAACATACCGAAATCGTTCCTGACCCGCTGTATCCCATATCTGTAGCCGTACAACAGTATCACTTTCATCATCGACCACGCGCTTCGTCAGGAAGCTCGCACCGACCGTAGATGTCGTGCTCGCGGGCGCAAATTGGTTCTTCACATATCTGGAACATCGTGAGCTTCCCCTCCACATACTCACAAAATATAAATCACAAGAATCATAAGAATCACTGACCTGTGTACCAAAGACGTCTTCCCAACACCTTGCGATCCCAAAACCACGATTTTCGCCTCAAGGGATTGTGCCATGCTTCTCTGTAACCGACTCGGTTGTCTCTCTTCTCGTACCGTATCTGCCTACCCTCGTGTCGCCTATCGTAACCTCGGCGGAGTCTTCTCCCGCGTGCCTCGCGACGAAACCTAACCTCGAGGTAAAGAACGTGCTGCAGGAACAGAAAACTGCACGATCGATCGAGAGTACAGAGACTCAAGTCAGAGACAGAATTCGTAACTTTCGGTAGCTGCACGCTTGTTTGGAGGAGAGGTCGTTCTTTAGCAGCCTTGCTTGCTTGCTGGGCTCACTTCCGACTCGGTCTCACAACGAACTTCCTGCTTTGGAGATGTCTCATATCGTGCGCCTCATTATATGCATTCGTACACAGCCTTCTCCTTCCTATCTCAGTATTTCGTTTCGAACGTTCGGTCTCGAGTTTTAAGTGTCCGGGACTTTGCCGTGAGAGGACTTTCGTCGTTGATTTTTGAGCGCGTCGAATGTAAGATGGTGAAAAGTAAACAAAGCACAGGCTTTCGCATGAACAATAATATTCCGGTTATGGCGGGATGTGGAGATGCGAGGTTTAATCGAAATTAAAGATCACCAGGATAGGTCGACGCTTGGTATGACCGCATAACTCGGCTGAGAAGTGGCTGGCTCGCTGGGATCAGGGCGAGGCTGTGGAGTTTATCTATCACGTGGAGAGGAAGAATGATATCTATCCGTTGGTGGGGAGAGATTCTGATTCTGTAAGTGGTGGAGAATGTGGTGAGATGTCCTGGTGATCGTTATCCGAGTCAGTTTGGAAACTAACTTGGGACATCGAGTGAGTCTGAGTGAGAATGTGCTGGGATGATAGGCTCAGCCTTGGGATGAGAATGTGGGGTGAATGCCTCGGGACAAAGATTGTATGGTCAAAATATACGGCGGTTAGAGATATGGAAAATGACAAAATATGAACGTGTATATAGTCTCAAATATGTACAAATCAGTCCTAGAATGAACTGGGAATGTCCTATCTTGTATCTTTACAACTTGGCCTTCGCACCGGGGCTGATCAATGGATCATAAATCGATAATCCCTAAAGTTCGGATTAGCACGATACTCTCATTAAGATTGATATGGCTTACCAAAGTATCTGATGGAACTCCAGTAGTGTGCATGCTCAAACCTCTGGTATCAACCAGCGTGGGGTTGAGTTGATCCACACTCGAGCATCCAATCAATCTCATGTTCATCTCCATCTCATCCTTCAATAATTGCAAAGCACGATCCACACCAGGCTGTCCGTAGGCACTCATGGCATACAGGAATGGCCTTCCAATACCAACACCCTTAGCACCAAGGCACAAGGCCTTGATAATATCCGTTCCTCTCCTCACACCACCATCGATGAAGATTTCGATGCGGTTCTCCCAGCCACGCTCACGAAGCACCGGCATGACTTCAGCAAGGACTTCGATTCCAGAGCGCGCGAAATCAAGTTGACGACCTCCGTGATTGGAGAGCACTACACCCTGGCAGCCGACTTCGATAGCTCGAATAACATCCTCCACACGTTGCACACCCTTGAGGATGATGGGCATCTTCGTGATTGATTGGAACCAAGGAATATCCTTCCAGCTCAAAGCAGGGTCGATGAAACTAGAAATGGCTCTGGCCGCACCCTGAGAGTTGTCCGTCTTGTCACCAGACTGAACATTTGAGCCAGTATCTGTGAACTTGACTCTCATGTCCTTCTCTCGGCGACCAAGTTGAGGAGCATCAACTGTAATAAATAGACCTTTGCATCCGCGGGACTCAGCATGCTCTACGATCTTCTTTGTGATAGCCCGATCCTTGTTGACATAGAGTTGCATCCATTGGACTTGATCTCCTTCTGCTGCGTCCATAATCTCGTCGAATGAACAAGAGGCCAAAGTTGGAATCATCTGGACAACATTGTGCTTCTTGGCTGCTCTTGTCAAAACCACCTCTCCTTCCGGGTTTCCTAGCTTTCCTAGAGCAGTGGCGGTCACGTAAACTGGTAAATCGCATTTCGTGCCGAGCATGGTAGTAGAGAAATCGACCTTCTCAACATCAACCAGGATTCGGGGTCTGAACCAGATCTTATGGAATGCGGTGTGGTTTTCTCTCATAGTCTGCGAATTCAGTATAGGCTCAATCAACCTGCAAGAGTCCTTACAATTTCATCGTCTGCACCACTAGAGTAGTATGCCCAAGCAGTCTTCTTCATCACCGTACGTGCCACGGCCTCGAAATCCATCAAGTTGTAACATTGTTCCAGAATTGGCATGCGAGCAATGCGATCCTGTCTTTCAATCTCTTCTTGTGACTCCTCCTTCTCCTCTTTCTCGACTGTGTTCATGTCCACCTCACCCAAGTGCTTTGACTTGTCCAGGTATTTGTCTAGGGTGTCGGGAGGGTGGATCGGTTCGTATTCTTCGGTGGCATCTTTCCCCTAACCAATGTCAGAATGGCGCATGCTTGCTGGTGCAATTTCGTAGACTTACTGCATACTTGAGAATAATCTTGGGTCCGCCAGGATGTTCTGTTATCCCAATCAGCGCAATTGTCCTCGCGCACCTGTAAGTGGGGGGGAATACCAGGGAGGAATTCCGTCACATCGTATGCTTTCCCCTACCCAGATATCAGCGACTACCCTGCTCCAAAATGCTTAGTGAACTTACGTGTACAATAACCCAACAAGAGTCTCTCGAGTTATGCTTTGCGATTTCTTCACCGGTGAGAGGCATGGCTGCGATAGTATAGCTGTACCGAGGCAAGATAAGAGAGAATGGTGGGACGATGTTTGGAAAGTCGAGGGTTGAACAGAAATAAAAGAAGATATAACAAGAGGGCGCGAGAAGAAGCTTTAGTCTAGTCTAGGCGGTGGGAGGTGCCGATCAAGGAGACTGGCGCAATGGTATCTGTGATCTCGGCCGCGGGAATCAACAGAATGGACGCGGCTGGGGGAGGTCGAGTCGAGTTTTTATGACGACTCCATTCAAAAAGTGCCTGGCCGCTCGGCAAGTCAACGCATCGCGCTTTTCGGGTGAAAGGGAAGCGACAGTTTTGCATCCTTGCTGCATGCTCCTCAACAGTATAATCTCCAATTTTTGAATGAAACCTTGAACCCCAAATATTGGTTTGTTACTCTCGTTGGTCTGAAAGAACGGTGTAGATAGCAATAGTCCCTTAGATCCCAGGTCCCTTGAGTATCCGTGGTGCAGGCAAGTCGCGGAGAAGTTCGGCATCTTTAAATCTTGATGCGGGGGAGAGCTGGGGTAGGATGCCAAGATTGCAGTGGGTTCTAGCTGGGCCAATGGCTCTCGTTGCATTTGGAAGCTCTCAAGATGACTAAAAAGATTCTCGATTGCCACTTCGAAGCTCGCTTTCCTTCTCCTTATCTTGTCATGTCTACAGAAGCTCGCTTGTATGCTATTGTTTTTTCAGCACTGAAGCCATCCAGTCTTGTCCTGGGGTTACAGCTGTCCTCGGCATATCCAAATACCGTCTGCATTGTGCCTTAGCTATATTGCAAATCGTCCCACTAGGAGATTAGATTTTTGACATTACGAACTGATCTATTGTCTTCTTGCTTGGACTAGGAACTATTACAAAGATTATCCAGGATGGTGGGATAGGAGCTCGGAGAATCAAACAATTGGCCTACAGCTCGGCTCTTTACGAGTCTCCAAGTATCTGCTTGAGTTTCCCCGTAACCCTACCTCAAACCCATAATACATCTCCTAAGTAACGTCAGAATCAGTTCGGATACCTATTGAATGGAAAGCAATATATACCCAAACCCCTTTTTGCAGCCTGGAATAGGCTCTGTACTGTGTTCGTGGATCCACTCCCAGTCCTCGCTTATCGGGTTACCCAGTCTACCACCTATCTATCGACATCTTGAAAAGAACCAAAAATGATACCTGCACACTAGAATGTGAGGAGAATTTTATGAGCTCGAAAGACAAAACAAACTCCTGCCGGATGGCAGGAGAACGAACCCTTCGATATGGATTTGCTTTTTGTTCAGGTCCTTCTCCCCTGCGGGGGTATTTTCTACAAGTTCTACTGTCCTGGGGGTTCCATTTCAGATTTGTTCCACTGATTATGCTATTGGTTATGCAAGTGTCTATTGAGCTGTCTATCTTGCTATACCATCTGCGATCAGGTGTTAGGCCTGGAATTTGGTCCTGGGCTCCATTTTGTTGCTGAGATCCAGTTTGTCGTGCCTCCAGTGCCAGTTGGCGGGAATTTTGCGAATTCAATATATATACTGTCAAAACTTGGCTGTGTGTGTGGCTAGAATTCACTCATGACTAGACTTGGAGCCGCGCCCTGCGTGCGCGGTGAATATCGCAACGGACGACTGTCTAGGTGTTCTGCACTAGGTTCTTCTAGACAAGGCCGTGCGATCTAACTCTTTAGTACAGTGAATTGAGATCGGAGACCAGAACACAGAGTCTATATCTATTGAAGTTTCTGGTAGCGAATGTAAGCGACGCGCTTGTGCTTGATGGCTGTAGATATTCCGCAGATATTTTTCTGCGAGCTGTCAGACAATCATGGTCAAATCTATCCTCAGCGAGACGATGATAAGTCACGGTCTTCAGTGGATTGTACACCATGGGTATACATATACATTTGAAGATTCACAGAGGAAGGAACAACGGTTTCTCTGGAGCCATGTTTTCCCTCCTTACCCTTAGTGAATATCGGATATCCGAAAGTTTCGTTTTCCGGAGACAAGAACGTATCACCAGGTCACGAGGCAATTGATGCACAACTAAACCTCAGGTTGAGTGAAAAGCCGTGCAAGTGTGGAGGAGGAGGCCACCGCTTTCATTGCGATTACGACCTTCTTGTTGCAAAGAAACAATTGCTCCTTCCACTTACGAAACAACGATGCTAGGATTTTATGGCCAGGAAGGGCGGCGACCGAAGTGAAGACTATCGCTAATCACTCAGTAGCTTCTCACATAATTAAGCACAGTATTTACACAACTACGATGGAGCAAGGAACAAATTACATCTCTATTTCTGTTTATTTACCAAGGCTGTCGTTATTGACATCAAATTCTCGCGTAGTGACTTGGCACCTTTCCGCCAAAACGAGAGGGATTTTCATCCTTGCGGGGTACTGAACACCGGGTAATATTCGTCCGCTCCTTCGAGCGCGACGGCGACAACGACAATTACACCAGACCTTGACTTCAAATTCATCCTAAATCTCATTAAAAATCTGTCTGCTAATGCAGGCGATCAGCAGCAAATACTCACCATGAATCGCTTCAACTATTATGGGTCGTACCTTAGACGATATCCGAAACTCCTCGCGTCAGCGCTCCTCATCGGTGCTCCAATTGCAAACATCTTCTATACGCACTGGTCCCTCTCCAGATTCGTACAGCATGGCAAAGAACTCAAACGTCTCACGCCTTCGGTGAAGAAGACGATTTCATCCATCCCCGATGAAGCACTTTCAACAGAGAATGTAATGTTCCATGATGTAAGTAATACTCAGAATTACTCTCCAGCCACCAAATCCATCGAGAAGTTAAGATGGACTTACCCTGTCTCTACCATCCAGTGGGCTCAACGCTCGATACCCGTCTCCAAAGTCCCCGATCTCAGTTCAGATGAGCTGGTCATTCTGTACCTACGACATACCATGTCACGCTTCGCGCGCATGCCCCAAGCATACGTAATGAAAGCCATCGCCACTCCCGAAGAACGCAAAACCTTCGAGCCCTCTTTCATCGAAACCCTAGACTTCAAAGTCGGAGACGTAGTTCAAGGTATGTACCGCGTGATAGCGCGCTGTGAAGGTAAAGTCGAGTTCGAGATGACGCCGTTGGTGGGTGTTATGAAAGGTGGGAGGTTGGTGATTTCAACCGAGAGGAAGGGAGACGAACTGGTTTGTGGGAGCGAGACGGTGATGTGGAAAGATGCTAGAGACAAGGAGAAGATGCATTTGGAGAAGGGGATTGTGAAGTGGTTTCATGAGATCGCGTCGTGGGGTTTGTTGAAGGCGGGGACGAAGTATTTGATGAGTTTGAAGGAGAAGGATGAGCTTTAATGTGCTCTTCGTATACCTTTTTGGAAATACAGCGATCTGGCTTATATTATAGGTTTGGATGTTTCTCGCGGATTGTATATTATTTCCCTATATTTTGATACCACCTCCACTACAAATCACAGTAGCTATCCCACCATGCCTGCAGAGCAGGACCATCTTGTCTACAAATTAATTTCAGTCCTAGCATACAAGTAGGAATTGTGCTCTAAGGTGACTTTCTGCATCACTAACACCCCATCGTCAAGTTCAACCTCAAACTCGGCACCCTAACCCCCACCACCTCACCCGTCCCCTTCTCCCTCACAAAAACAAATCTATCGGCCGACTCGCCCCCATAAAGAATTGCATCGCTAGTCTGCCAAGCCGTACAGAAGTCCTCCAGCTCCTCCCACTGCGGTAGTTCAGACTCCGGTTTCGCAACCGTCGTATCCCAATTCATCCTCCAATCCTCCTCAATCAAAATCTTCCCATCCACAGTCATTTCTTTCGACAAATCGGTAGGATATAACCTAAACTCTCCAGTAAGATTCCCAAGCCCAACAGGCTGAGCATCCCAGATTGTGTGGAAGGCGTCGAAGATATCAGAGCCGTTTCGAGTCAACTCGGTCAAGTGCAGTCCCGGCCCGTCGTCGATGATGATCTTCAGGGTTGCTTCCACGTCGTCTGAAACATTCGTGTAGTTACCTGTGTAGACAAATGCTTCTTTTCTAGTAAGTTCTTCAAAAACAGGCATCAGCACCTTCATGAGCGTCCCTTCGAAGGCATTCTGCGCTTCCACTCCCTTTCCACCCGCAGTGAGAATCGAGAAGCCAATACCGTACTGCTCGACCACGCCGAGGATAGATGCATATCCAAAAGCTCCTCCACTTTTGGTGTACACGTCTATGGTATGCGGATGAGCTGGTGTGAGGGTTTGAGCTCTGTATATCTCCCAGGGGAGGCCAACGACTGTCTTGAGATCTGTGGTCATTGAGTGTGGTTTCAGCCAGTCATCCATTTGGGAACGAGTCAGAAGCTCGGGATTTGGGGACAAAATATCTAGAAGGAGTGTTGATATGTCGCGAGTCGTGGAGAAGAGACCGCCGCCACTTGAAAGATGTTAGTAAAGGTCGCTGGCTCATGGGAAATGAATACGCACGGTGCATTATCGCCATAATCAGACCCCCAAGAATTTTGAACAGGGGGGATGACTGCTTTCTCGTCGTCGCCGGGTGAGACTCCGGTGTTCCTCAAGTTCAGAGGATTGAGGATGAGAGTATCCAATAGCTGTGTGTAGTTCTGACCAGTTGCGTTCTGCAAAGCGTAGGAGAGAATTGTGAACGAGTGAGAGGAGTATATGGGTCGAAGGAAAGGTGCCGAGACTGGATGTATCTCTTTCATGTTCTCAAGAAGTTCTGATGCAAAATTAGATCTTGGACTTCTGGTCAGGATCAAGATGAGTAGGCTGGGGCACTGACGCTGTCTCGTACATCCAGGGTTCAGCCCAATAATTCCACAATCTGGCCAAGCTGACTCAGGAAGTTCTGGGAAACCCAGAAGCTGGTAGAGTGGAACGAGATCGTAGATTTCCGGATATCCATCTGTTAATGCATCAGAAAAGTCCACCAAGAACCACAATGAAAAACTCACAAGTCGCAGGAATCCCAGATAAATGGTTCCCTAAGGACTCCAGTGTGATGTTCTCCCACCTCACAGGGCTGTTCTCACTCTCCAGTTCCGGTAAGTACTTAGTTACAGGATCATCTAGTCTCAACCCCGTCCTCAGTAATAGCAAATCAGTAAATAGCTTCGAAATAGATCCGATCAAGTACTGGCTATCTCCGTCAACACTTTTCGTGCCGTTTACATTTGCAGTTGCTAGGTGGTGGTATTCCCACAATGGTGTTTGAGCGTTTGGTGTGTCGAGTGAGACGATGACGATGGAGAAGGATACATGGGGAACTGCCCAGCGAACTTGAAGTTGTCCAGAGGTGGCTTGGTTGAAGAGGTTGGTCAGGTTCTGGGTGGCGCTCTGGAGTGATGGGGATGTGTGGAGGGTTGTTGGACGGGGCAGGAGAGGGCCAGACGGTGGACAGCCTGCTCCATTGGCAAGACTGCGGTGCAGCAGCAAAACAGATGATAGGAGGGTACCGTAAAGCATCTTCCTGAATTCCACGTTGAGAGTATATTTGTTAACAGCATGGTGAGGAAGTTGGGGCAAGCTGGCCTACTAAATACAATTAAGCCAGAAAAATGCCGAGATACCAAAATTGCTACCTTGGGTAACTTTGCCTATCCCCAACCCTAATCGTATTGAATCCGACCATGATGACTTCATATGTTTCTGCCGAACGATTCATGATCTCCCCCCAAAGATTAACATCTCACAGACAAGATGCAGATCCGTCTTGCTTGTCCAGGTACCACCTCTTCGAATGGCGCAATGCAGCTACACTAGGTCCGACAATGAAGATGCAGAATAAGATCGGAGCATTTTTGATAGGGAACCAAGCTTTGAGTTTGTGGGGAGGCAAGTCATCCAAGTGATCATTGCCGTGGACGGAATGGTTGCCGGGAGATCGCTGACAAGGATCTTCGTATCCTCCCGCTCCCTTGGGATTGTCTAAGCCTCCAAGCTGTTCACCAAAATGCTCCCTCAATACGTCAGGTGCCTTCGACTAAGAGTCAACTCGAAGATCAAGTGTTGTTTCTGGATTGAACATTCCTCTTGAATTCAGAGCTGCTCAACTGCCTCCTCAGTGAGCGAGTCATTTCAGACATGCTCGTCCGCCATTACAGCCTAAGCGAGAGATCCACCAGAAAAAAACAAACGTGAGAAGAGAATTTATCAATCACAGATCGATTAATTACTGAACAAGCAGCGGCACCTAACCTGTGATCTTATTAAAAGGGTAAAGGGGCTTGAAGATCTGCAGAGGAAGGCGCGTTGGTCCTGTCCACCCTTTTGCGTCATGGACAGAAGGGAGCATACGTGTGTCTACTATGGAATATGGAATATTTGCATGGTCCTCGACCATCTGGCAGAATGGTAATAGTTCTCAAATCATCGTTCTCAAGTCATGACAACCGAGAATCCATTGATGCCTGGAGAACACTTTGCTATACTCAAACGTATACTCATAACTGTAAAAATCGGTCCTTGAAACCACTTCGTATGCTCATCGTCTCGTCGTCCCAATCATCATACAATCCCTACGAACCTGGAATATCCCCATGTCTACATTTCAAGCTCTCGAAAGATCCCTCTTTTCGACCTCTGTCTCATCCGAATGTTCTTTTCCTTACCCTGATCGCCTTTCCCAGGACGCTTTTTCAGCTTAGTGAGGCAAGAGCGACCCAGCCTCATCTCTCAATGAGATCCTGCCACGCTCGCCCCTCCAAGCAACAATCAGAGTCGAATAGTAGATGCCACTAGATCGTTGTCAGCGCTTCTGTTGCACAACACTACCCAAGATCTCGAGACGAGAAAATGAAGTTAAAAATTCTCAAATTGAACTTACCCAGCAAAGATAAGGGACACAACAGTCGAAACAATCTTATGAACAGTCCCATGCCCACTCCTGTTCCCCCAGAAAGCCCAGCTCCACACCACAAGCCAAATCCAAAGGATAGTAACGAGTCCGGATTTGATGAACTCGATGTTGAGGGTCTGTTTGCGTGTTGGTGATGAGAGGCGCAGTTGGGTGAGGACTGTGAGGAGGAGCGCTAGAGCGAGGACGGGGGCGATAGCATGGGTTCTAGGAACTCATGTCAGAAATCACTATTGGGGGTTTTGGTTGGGGTGTGGCGTTGTGCGGTGGCTTCGTATTACTTGGGGAAGGGCATGGATTGGCGAAATTGGAGAGAGAGAGCTTACAGATAAATGGGGAGATTGTGGGTATACCTCTCCGTGTTGAAGGAATAAAACTGCAAGACTTCAAGACCAGCGATGAATGCCTGAAGGAGGTATGTGCCCTCCAGCAGCGCAGTATGAATTGATGACGACATGATGGTGGGCTGTTCGGATTGTTCCAATTTTCAAATTGGCGATCTTATGGAGATTTTGAGAAAGAGAACAGATGGAGAAGTTGGGGAATCTGAGAGTTATAGGGATTACGGAGATGATATCAGATGTCGTGGTTGCCTTGTCAGATTGCGTAACGAGGCACAGGAAGGAATGATGTGCGGCAAAACACCACAACTTGGAACCTGACGCTTCATAGCCACAATTTATTTCGTATGATAGTTTGACGTCAGAGCTGTCCGAGAATATTTTAGGCGATCGAGATCTCATTGCCTCCAGGAGCCAGGGTCAGGTCACTGATGCTTCAGGTGATATTGTTGGGCAGTAGGTCGGTGATGATTGAAGCAAATAGATGGACGGCTGTGAGTGGAGGGGAGGCTTGGTAGGAGAGAGCTCCCCTGCATTTACCCCGCCACTGTTGTAACACAACTTCAGTCGTGATTGACACCGCAGATCGTGCAATATTGAGGAAAACAAATACACCATCCTTATCACGTCCTGGCAGTTGAGTTCAACATGTAAAGCCAGACAATCGTGATGCCACTAAGCTCACCAGTCCGTCACCTCGCGAAATTTAATACAAATCATCAATATTGAATCGACAGCTCGTAGTTCAGACAGTACTCAGACATATGAAAGTTCTAAAGTCGATCTGCTCTTTCGAACATTCTATACCAGGCCGTCTACAATTGCCCTGAACGCCAATACCCAGGACCCGACCTGCAAGTCTCAGCAGGGACTACCATCCTTCAACCACGGTAGTCTGTACATCATAACCACCAATAATCCTTGCCGTGATGCCCCAGAGGATATTGATAGCATCTGGAATCGTACCAGGAACGGGCTTGAAGTCAAAACTGCCAATCAAAGCAGCCAAGATCGCCTTATTCTCCCCAATCGCAAATCCTGCATTCTGGTCAGCGCTGCTAGATCGATCTACCGCACTCAAGCCAAACTCACCTCTTCCGATACAGCCTCTGGGTCCATGTCCAAAGGTCAGATACGCTAGACTGTCCGTCGCACCCCCATTGGCCCTCTCCTTGCCAGCGAGCCATCGCTCTGGGTTGAACTCATGCCCATCCTCGCCCCAGAACTGCCTCGCTTGATTCATTGCCCACATATGTAGCCGAACCGGAGTACCTTTGGGAATATTCACCCCCAGAAGATCTGTGTCTTGTTGGGTTATACGTCCAACCAGAGGCACTGGCGAGTAGACTCGCATGATCTCCTTGCTCACTGCATCGAGATATGGAAGTCTGTCGAGCAGATCCGCTGTCACTTCCATTCCTGATGCTGGGCTTGGGAGATTGGCTCGGATTTCGTCGCGAAGTCTGTTTTGAATATGCGCATATCGGGGCTGAGAGAGCAAGTAGATACCCCAGGTAACCGCGGTGGCAGACCTATTGATGTCAGTAACCTGTTTGAGCTCATTCGGAGAGATCCTAACGTTTCATGCCCAGCACCTAGGAGTGTCTTCGACTGGTGCACTAGATCCTCCGTGCTGAATGCCTTTGTCTTCATGGCGGCCGCAATGATATCTTTCTGTCCATTCTTATCCATATAATCCAAATCATCGACATGGTTGTACATGTCGGCCTTCCTGTCTTGAATGAGATTTCGGACCCAATCAGTCACCGACCTCTTTCCTTCACGAAACAATGCGCTGTTCTTGCCAGGTAGCAAGTTCACCAGTTTCGGCGTTGTCAGCCGAGACAGAACAAAGATGAGTTGCGAGTGTTCGTTCGGCACAAAAGCTGCTCGGTAGGAGGTGTTGAGGGCTGTATGGGGATACGAGAGAGATGAAAACTCCGAGCCGAAACCTGCTTGTCCGATGATGTCCAGAGAGACACGACCGGCCCAGTCGTCAATATTCACAGGGCCAGAAGCTTTCTCGGCCTTGGGTCCGGTTTCTACTTCGCGCTTGATCAGAGTGACCATTTCGGCAGCTTTGGTCCAGAATAATGGGTAGAGGTTCTTGACTACTTTGACATTGAATGCAGGTAAAAGGTGTTTCCGTTGATACTTGTCTTGTCAGGCATAGTACTAGATGTCATAAGAAGACATACCTTATGGTCCATTCCTTCTGAAGTCACAAGGCCATTGCCCAAGATATTCTCCAAGATCCTCTTTACTTTGGGATTTTTGACGTATTGATCGGCTTTGACTTGCAGAAACTCGGCAGCTCCTCTTGGGGTCGTTACGGCGACCACCTCCATGTTGAACACATCAAGATACCGAATGAGACCATCGTTCGGAATCGTCTCCATCCATCGAAGCATCTGCTTAGAATCTCGAGGTCTGAAGAATGACCTCCATCCGCCCTCGCGCTAGATACGGTTTAGTTGAGGCAACTGGTAGTGAGCATGATCGACTTACTGGCGCCTGTGGTAAGGCTAGAAGTGGACTGAAATAGAGGGGATAGAGAAAGAGACCCCATGTTATTTGAAATGGAATGGAGAATAGCAATGCATAAATCGAGGCTCTAGTATAGGAAAATGATGAGCTAGAGTGGTTTGCAACATATGCTCCAAGGCTGAGAGCTGTAAGCGCAAATGATATTCGCAGAGCGCTCACCATGGTGAAAAACAAGTTGATAGCAGTTCAAAAGGTTCTTCAGAAAACATGTTCAAGGATGATTATGAGCTTATATGCATATGGTAGCCAGCCACACATGGTGCAAGCCACATATCCCAGCTACGCCGTGGTCGCCGTCTTAAAAACTGTCAATCTGCATCTCTCGCAGGCTTTGGTTGGCTGCCTGTATGGGCGGGTCTGATCCTACCACTTACTGGCCGGACGCTGCACAGCATACCTAGATAGGAGGCTTACCTCGGCCGCACTGGGCCTGGTCATCTCACCTCAGCAGTGTCTTCCAGTCTGTCTGAAGCCCTGTCTTGCGCCAAACATGGAGAGAGTATATTACCAATTGATCCGCTATCTCGGACTCGGAGAAACCTGCTGCAGAAGAAGTATCACCAAATTCATCACAATGAAGATTGGCTTAATGCGACTTTAGGATGAAGCCACTTTTACCAGGAGTAATAAATGGTTGATGCTGAGGTGACACAATGCCAAGACTGGTCATGTGGGCGGCGTACAATGGCAGAATTTGACCCCTCCAAAACTTTTGTGAAGGCAAGACGATGGTGAGGGGCGGCGAGATAATACACGGTAATAACAAAATCCCACTAAAATGCCTACAGAACTGGAACAAGTATGTGTATTCAAACTTAATGATATCTTCTGCTAATCTAGCAAAAAGCTCGTTGACTTCGTCTCGCACGGCAACACTCAAGTCCGACAGCTTGGTAAGTTCAAAACAGCTTCCACTCAGATAGCCAGAGAAACTGATAATTTGTGACAGCCGTCGAGAATCTCGTCCCATACTCTCTTACCGATCCCGCGATATTCAAAACAAACGATCTTCTGCCCATAAAAGACTTGAAGCTGCTAGTGCGAGATTACGAAGTACGTCTGCCACTTCCACATCCACTGCATCTGCAAAGCTCGAGTTGACACTCTCCCAGAAAATCGCCCACGATGCAACGACAATCCTCATAAATCTTACGGCAGACCAGAAAATACTCGAGAGCTTAGCATCAGACAAAGACTTCGTCAAGACGTTGTTGAGTCGTGTGACAGTATGTCAGTCTCCTCACTCTTCCACCAAAACGTCCACTGATCACTGCTACAGAACCCCGCCGAACCCAATGCGAACCTCATATCCATGCTACTCGCCAATCTAGCCAAATACGACGAACTGAAAGACATTCTGCAAGTCGAGGCACCAGCACCAAAAGAGCTAGCATCGAACAACAAGGCAATCGATCAACTGCTAGATCTTTTCGTTAAAGGGGCAGACGGCACCTACAATAAAGCCGCCGACTTCGACTACCTCTCCTACCTCTTCGCCGACCTTGCAAAGCACAAAGAAGGACGACAATACTTCCTCACGAAGCAAGAATACGATGGCGTTGTCCCACTCACGAAACTCGTCGTCTTCACAGAACACAAGTCGGATATTAGGCGGAAAGGGGTAGCGTCGACGATCAAGAATGTTGCGTTTGAGATTGATGCGCATCCAGCGTTCTTGGATGAGGATGAGATAAACATACTGCCATATTTGCTGTTGCCTATAACTGGTAATGAGGAATTCACCGAGGAAGAGAGCAGTTCTATGTTACCGGATCTACAGCTCCTTCCTCCTAACAAGAGGAGAGACTCAGATCCCTTGATTATACAGACGCATATTGAGACGTTGATGCTCCTCACTACGACGCGGCAAGGGAGAGACTTGATGCGTGAGATTAAGGTGTATCCCATTGTCAGAGAAACGCATTTGCATGTCGAGCACGACGAGGTCAGGGATACGTGCGAGCGGCTGGTACAGGTTTTGATGAGGGATGAGGAGGGAGAGGAGGTTGGTGAGGGGATGAAAGCTTTGGAGCGGATGCCTAGGACGGGGAAGCCAAGTCATCCTCAGATTGCCGCTGGGGCGGGAAGCTGGGCAAAGCAGGATGTGGAAGATGATGACGATGATGATGATGATAAGATAGTCGAGGTTTAGAGCTAAATTCAGAGCTCCTTCTGGATGTATTCTTTTCCTTTTCCCCTTCGGTTGGCTGACTTTGCTCGATGGTGCAAAGTCTTGAAGTGGCCGCTCAGTTGCATGTCTCCCCGCAGACCGATACCTTGAAACAGCAAGGTCTATATCTCTCATCTACAAGCCAGCCAGGCAAAATAGGGCCTTGAAAAACATTGATCATTTAAAGTGCCCCAACAATGACGCCCCTCGCTACCATTCACTGCCACTCGCTACCCCTGTCTCAACCACGAATACCTCGCTAAACACAACATTGCTGTCAACAGAGGAGGTATCTATTGAGTGAGCACTAACGCTGATAGGAATGCCGAGGGTAATTAGGAAGACTCTTGATGGGAACGAAACATAAGAAAGAGTAAGCGTTTCACAGATTATTCACTTGGATAAATAACTATTCCATTCATGTCATGAACAATATCATTACTCATTCACCCACCTATGTGCATCATGATAACCATAACCGAAAACAAACCCATAAATCCCCAACCTAAACCAATGTAAAGTTCCCACTCGTCCCAGTAAACGCCGTGATCTTCCCACCAAGCACCTTACTATCCCCATAGTATTTAAACCTATACGTCCCCTTCGCCGCATAGCTCTCCGTCTCCCAGCTCAGCACCACATGCGAACTACCGATCAACCCGTCATCTCGGTACCACGTATACACGAGGAACCAATCACTGTCGTCGCGGACTTTGGTCCATACTCCGTTAACGAGCATCTGGACCTCGGCAAATGTACCTTCGAGACGGAGGTTGTTGCGCGGGTTGGCGGCGACGAAGGTGACGTTTACGACGGAGCCGACTGTGTAGGAAGCTGCGGGCTGGGTCATGACGGAGCCGTAGGATGTACCGGGGTGAGGAGAGTCCCAGACGACGTCAGTGATGAGGGAGATGGAGCTGCCAGAGTTGTCGGGTGGGAGCGGTCCTGAGGCTGGTTGGCTGGTGTTGCTGGCCATCAGGTAGCCGATGTTTTGCTCAGAGAGGTACATGTGTGCGCTGGATGTCCAGGGGCCGAAGAGTGTTGAAGCGCCTTCGTAGCGCTGAATGCCGTATTCCTCGGGGGTGGCGATGTAGTGTGCGTATGTGTTTGCTGGGCCACCAAGCACGACTTTGGGTGATGTAGTTATTCCTTTGGCGATGGCTGCCTTGGCCACGGTATCCTTCCAACGGCGACCGGTCATGGTCGTAGCTTCTCCTGGTGAGATGATCATGAAGAGTTGACCAACGCGGAAGGATTGAATGTCGACGATGTTGGGTGACCATTCATAGGGAGTGTGCATCTCACCGACATCGAGGAGAATGGGCTTCGGGCTGTGGCAGGCGACCTGCTTGGCGGAGGGGGTGGTGAGAACATCTCGTACAAGAACCCAGAAAGGGTTCTGAGTCTGGGAATCATTATTCGCTTGCGTGAAGTCGAATGCTCCTGGCCAGTCGCTGGTGCCGGCAGCAAATCCTGCCCCGAGAGCAGCTGGGCAGGATTGCACTACTGTTCCATTGGGAAGAGGGAATTGAAAGTACTGCATATCTTGGAAGGTCTAAACATTCATAAGCAACTTGTTTGCTATCAAGTGACATCAGTGTAGCTTACATGGTAGAACTTGACGCTTGAGTCAGAGACAGCTGTTCCAACACTGTCCAAAGAATCCTGTATACTGTAAGCATGTATTTCTCCACTGAAAATCAATTCAAGAGCTTACATAGAGTGACTTGGCTGCCGTAAACACTCTTCTGCCAATTTCATAACAACTGGAGATACCGAGGTCAAGTTTCTGGAAAGCGGGACCTGTGTTTTGGTCAGTGATCAACTCAAAAATTTCAGAATTTGACTTACCTCTGCCATGGCAAGCCTGACTGGTGCCACCACAAGTACTTTTATCAAATGTACATTGAGTACCAGTGCCATCATCACACCATGCCCCCAAGACATTGGGCGAAGTGTCACCGACACTGCTCTGGCTGAAAGCGGCTACGAATCCAGGAGCAGCTTTGGGGTCAGTCAAAGCAGCTTTCTCGAACAAGTAGGAGCTGACGCCTTTGTTGTCTGATGTCCTGTTATTAGTATATGACTCTACTTTTCAGGAACAAAACGCACCTCCAGTGACGTGGGTGTTATTGGCCAAAGCAGAGGTTCCATGAACACTGCTGAAGTTAGCAACTACTCTCTTTCCCAGTGCGTAGACGATCGACTTGAAGAGATCAGATCGAGTTGAGAATGGAAGTGTCTTACCTGTGCCATCCGAGAACTCCAGTGTTCAGTCCATCTGAGGCTCGTTGGAAACGAAGCAAAGTGAGGGTAGTATCAACATTGCTCGCATACTTGGCTCGCTCCGCAGCTGGGTTTGCGAGATAGGCATAGAGACTGCGATTGATATTGGCATCCGTGACATTAGTATCTCCATACTTCAAGTATCCTGGTGCAAGGCTTGCATGGGCTCTCTGGATAGATAGGACAGTTCTGAAACCATGTCAGTATTTCGCTTCTGTTGAAAGGAGCGGGAATCCATACCCGTCAACAATAGCCTGGTAACTTTGCTTGGAGAATCCAAGAGTCGTAATTTGAGGCAGGAGATAGTTGTTGAAAGCTCCAGGACCAGAATGGGAATGGGTACCTGTCAGGGCTACATTGCTCTGGTTGTAGATACCCAAACCAGCACTCTTCAGTGCATTGACAACACCGTAACGGATTGCGGTATCTCCATTCGCAATGTCAAGAACAAGGTAGACGAAGCGATCAGATGGCTTGTTGACATTGCCAATGATGTAGGCACGTGAGTACAGACTGTCGAAATCAGCCACAACGATCATTGCCATGAACCGCGAACCTTACCGTTGTCTAAGACCAGTTCCGACTTGTTCCAGGACGGCATATCCCATGAAGCCGATTTCAACAACAGGTCTAGAGAGGTGTCAGTAAACACCACAGTACACACTTTTGATTGTTTCAACATACCCAGTAATGTCAGCCTTTCCAACTCCCAGAAGATACTGTTGATCTCCCGCTCTTCCCAGATTCGCCAGAAACTCCCTCGATTCATCATCCATGGGCATAGCAGCAGCAAGGTCAGGGACAGGTTCGGCTTCGGATGTCCATGACGAGGTAAATGCAACCAAAGCCAACAAACCCACAGCGATCAGCGAAGCAATTGCGAAATAGAATTTCTTGCTCCGTGCTTGGCGGCGGCCAGGGACAGCGGGAGTTTCATTCTCAGCCTCATTTTGGTGTTTCTCCTGTTCTGAGAGGGCTTGGTATCCTCTGTTCTGGAAAAGGGACGACATGACTGACAGAAAGCAGAAGCATCGACACAGGGAACAGTCGGTGAGAAAGCAGGAGGGGAATAGATACGCAGATGTCCCTTGTTATAGGGCAGTCAAACATTGGGCAAAGGAGATTCTATGTACTTACTCGAGGTGGCGGCCCTGCACTTGGTCAGTCTGCTCTTTCCCTTCCCTGATCTAAGGCCTGCACAACGTGGCACTGACCGACGCTTGTCGACGACTTGCCTGTCCTGTTCAACTGCTTTACACTTGTGACTTGACCATGCAGAAACGGCATTGCCTATTACGACTCGATACCCGATGGAGTCAAGATACGGCGACGATAAGTGCCTGGCGGTGCTGTGCAAATACGCTTAATCTCCTCTCCAGACTTGAGGTCCTGTGGTTGACGAGAGGGGTTGTTCGGCGATCATGCCCGCTTCAGACCAATCAGCCGGCCGGGTCCTGGTGGCTCCTAGACCAAATGAGACACCGTGAAATTAAAGCCATGGGACCTGCCCAACCCGATCGCAGCGGGCGGGTAGACGGGGACGGGGTAGTTCGATGCGGATGCATAGCTCCCAGGAGACTGGTGGAAGGAAGTTAAATTCAATTTTGAGAGTTTATCTGCCGGTCAGATTTGTAGGTTGTGACCCATCCAGATAAGGAGCTTGAATTAAGGTTAGCTCTAGCCGAGCAAGTAGTGGGCACCTTGGTTGAAGGTCTGAATCAGTTTTGATCTTTAATATTATTTGACATCCAAGTATTGAACAACTATGATGCAAGCAAAATATTTGAAAGAGAAGTCACTTGTGGTTTTCATTTTAAGATGGCTTTTCACACTGCAAATCAAATAATAAATGCTAGTTCTGTGTATTGCGTTCTTGGAATACAAGGAGGAGTTATTGCTCCGTCATTAAGGTACCCATTAAAGGAGTCAACCCTCCAAATGGTTCAATGAGCCAAGATTTCTATTACATCACTGCCAGGCGCACAGATCCCTTGATTTTTCAAGATTAAATATTGATAAAGAAAATGATCAATTTTGAGGTTTGAAAGGACCATTTCGATAAGATGTCTTAGCGATGCAGCCAATGGATGATGATACAGAAGTTGAAAGACTAAGAGGCTGGCAACAGGTTCTCTACTCAACAGAACTCTACGACGAGTACCAGAATTGATGAAAGTAATTAGACTACCCGGGATATCCAAATCATATTCAGGACTTCAACATCTCTGGAATTCCAGCAAACTCATACTCGGTCATAGTTTCCTCCCAAAGCACATCTATTACCTTACTTCCTTCCTCTGAGTATACAAGACTGGCAAATCTGAACACACGAATCATCATTGTGACGGAATATGGAGATAGGTCAATATAAGCAAAATCTTTGAGTTGGTGGGAACTAAATCAAACCTACGGCTGGATCTTGCCCTCACTGACAAAACAGCCATGGGACTTTTTACCCCTCAACACCACAGCATCAACATAAAACCATGCACCATCCTCCACTGACAACGCGGGTCAAGAATTTGACGACGGAGAAAACAGCATTCATCATAACAGGTGCTTCACGAAATAAGCGAGTACCCTTACAAAGTCCTGGCTGGACGAGGTTGACGATGGCGTCTTCTGGATCGAGGTACCGCAGCAGACGAACGAAGAACAGGTGACCCAGCAGTTTGGAAACCGAGTATCGCTACAGAGTATCATATGGGTGAGTGTTGGTATCGTCGAAGGATCCTAGGAGGCGGCGCCGATTCCGATTAGGAAACTTGGCTGCTAATGCTGATCCGGAGTTCACAATGGTCATCCTGGGAGTCGACCACGTTGGTTGTTTTGTGTCCTTCATTCTCTTCAGTGTTTGGAGTATGAGGATCGTGAGCAGAAATGTGGAGTTTGCACCCATTATGATGGCAACTGCCAACTTAAGCGAGTCCAGCATCGTAACTTCCTCTGGAGTCAGCATGTAAAAAAAACTCATGACGTGGTCTGTTAAGGATTATGGGGAAGGAGCATGAGGGCCGCATATCTTTAATGAAGTTTCTTCTCTTCCTTGAAAATTTCTTGAACACTTCATCATCAAACTCATGTCTAAATCTCAGTCTTGTAATAATATGTCTGCATCCAAATCTCAACCAGCTTCTCCTACTCTTCCAGAAACATCTCATTTCTCAAATGTTAAAGTAGTACAAAATGAAGGCTTGCCTTCAAATGCTTTGGCTATATTCAACGAGGTCATAGCAAATGAGCAGCAGCAAGTCCCACCTTTACGAATACCTACCCTTCGATACCCCAAGTACAACTGGTGTATAATCTTTCGCACATCAAAAGGGTCTTCTAAAGGCGATGAAAAGAAATATTTTCTCAGAATGAAGAATCGAGAGAATAAATTCGTCCAATCTTTCGGAAGCCTCTTTCCATATACTCCACTTGGATGGGTTGAATATGCACTGCTTCTGAATACACCAGCTACTACACCTTTCCCAACAACATCAGAACAGATCATCATACAAGCACGAAACAAAAAACAATTCGAAAAGAAAAACTGGCACTTGGAATGGATGTCCGAATCTCAAGGTCCAGCATATGTTGCGCGAGCTGGCTGGTTTACAATTCTTCAATCTTTGGAAAAGACACCGGATACAGAGGGTCTGAAACTATGCATCGAGGGCGCGGACGGCTTCACCACATTGAACCAGAACTTGGTCACATTGGATGCGATTTTCAGTACAAAGGACATGCTGTTGGCATTCGCCATCAACCAGCCAGCCTGGTTGGCTACTGCGAAAACGAAAGGCCACTTACCAAGCATCTTCAAGTTTGGAGGCGAGTCATACATTATGGTGACACTAAAGGAGCTTGTCTACTGTATCAGCTCTGGTCAAGGATCCCCACTCATTCAGTGGCTAGTCGAACCTGGCGATAAGGGAGTCTCTGGGCGGGAGATGACTGGAATGAACATAGGCGGAACTCAGGACGGAACAATATGAATGAGCAGAAGTTCTACACATCAGAATCATGGCAAACGACACAAGCAAAAGAAAAGGGCCCCGCCCCTGCCTTCCTGGATCAATGATCAACTTGCAAACGAGGACTGCCAAGATACCGAGTCGGTCCCGCATGTTCAGGTCAACAGACAGATAGCCTCTGAGTGTACGCTTTTCAATGTTGCAGAGCACATTGGCTCTCGCCCACGTCAAAAGCTTTACCAGTGTTAGTCTCAAAAGATGACAAACATGATCCAGGCACTGATGGCCAAATCTAGACTTCTCAATTCTGGAACAAACTTCATATCCCAATCAACTCGTCGCAGGAAACGTCTTCGACCGGCAAGCTCCCCTCTGGCTTGAACAGCTCGGTCAGCGCTCGACATATCTTCATAATCAGCTCTTTGTGCTTATGGCGTACTGTGATCTCATCATCGCCAGAACCTCAAGCATAAGCCCAGAAACGCTGTCCCACATGAACAGAGCACTGGGTCTGCTCCAAAGAGACTTGGGATTAAACAATCGAGCAACAGCCGAGTTGACGATTTATACTATCATCACATTTGCCATGGTCGAGTTCATGTCGGGTGATACGGTGTCGGCGGAAAAGCATCTCCAGGGCCTTTTCAAAGTGGTTGCTCTGCGTGGCGGTCTCAGCTCACTGAAATCGTGCAGATATCTTCAGACGAAGTGCTGCAGGCCACACTCCGAAATTTTCAGACTCTAGGTTATGTCACTAATCTTGTTACAGACTTGATCTCATTTACGCCATGTGCACAAGCTCAAAACCTCTCTTCTTCTCTGCGGAGACCATCTCCTGGACATCATACCTTCCACGAACTCTACCGGTGCCTATCACCACCGCTATACACGCAATGCTCAGGAACTCTGGAAGGCTTCCAGACAGCAGACTACTTGCCATACATTCCGACCTTCACGAGTTCTCTCGAGCAGCAAATCTCGCCGCTCAAACCGGCCGCAAGCTGGAGCCCGACCTCCTCCAAGACGTCATGGTATCCATTCAATATCGTCTCCTGCATCTCAAGTACGACTCCAAAGATGCCCATGAGCTTTTGCGAGTCGTTATGCTAGCCTACTCAACAACTGTTCTCCCTTTGTTATTCTCACAGGTCGGTGGCTATTCGTCCCTAGACTTTCCGTCTCTCCAAGATTGTTTGCACACACATAGCGAAAGAGCGAGAATTTGGTTGAAGAACATCATAGAGTATGAATGAGAAAGAAATGGTTCCAGCCAGGAAAGTGCCTGGTGGTGCTGCAGTGAAGCCTTTAGCGAGTCACTCACTTGGCGTACCTCACTGAAAGTCGGGCTGTCCAGTGCCTTTCCGTAGGTGTCATAGCCTGTCCACCCTTCATTTAGGGGCTTTACTGCACCCTCAGCTTGAGAGTCTCTCAGATAGTGACTTTGATAACTTTGAATCTTAAGGTAACTATGTTCCCCGATACCAGTACGAATTATATGAATTCAGAAAAGGATTCATATTTCATTTCAAAGGTCGATATAGGTGCTTCGATTACTACAAAGGTTTGAGCCTACGACTTTTTGGAACAGCCATTACCGTATTATCCTTCGTTTCTCACTATATAGGTAATTTTATTTGAATCAAGCCAAAAATATTTCCCTTCGAGGAATTACTAAATTCCAGCACATCGTATCCATTCCAGCAAATTCAAAATCCCCGGCTCATCATCCGACCTACCCCTCCGATTAGACCATCTATCTCAACATCATCTCTCATGATCGAACCTCGGATGAAATGGCTGGTCTTCCAAATAGCAGCTGATAATCACAAACATACTCTATCGAGTCTAGTGCTGGATGCAGGTACCTTTATCCTTACCCCTTGACTCTTGACAAAGTGATGCACGCGAGCGACTCCACAGTGCCGGACCAGACACCATCTTCAGACGTCCCCTCCTATCTTATCGATAGAATCGATAAAGATGCAGGAATTAATATATATTGATATCTGATATCCAATCCTCCCACTTTCTATATCGGGTTCTTTATCTGTGGATAGATTGGGATTGTTTGCATGACTGAGAGGAGTTGTTTGCATGTGAGATCTCCGAAGTCGATCATGAAGGAGATTGATGTGAAGCTCTTCCTTCTTCTCTTCCTTTCCGATCTAGCCGTTGATGACGCATTTACTTGCCCAGATCTATCCTACCTATCTCTTTCGGCATTTCCATTTCCCAGTTCATCATCTCAACCCATATTCCATCTCGCTTTTCCTTTCCCTCCCTCGTCCTTCAACCACAGTGCGCTGTTCAATCACAATGCGCTAAAAGCTGAAGTCTCACTCCATCCAACTCTCCTTCCCTATTACACATTCGTTTCCTTCCCCTCCCCCTCAAGTACCGATCACTACACTACTTCAATTCGTTTATCTCGGTACTACAATTTATTTTAACTCCTCCAGCTCCATCGCCATCTTCCTCCACCCATTCGTATACCGTACCACCACTCGGCTTTCGCCTACCCCTCATAAACCGGGTCTCCTTCTCCAGCAACTCCACCCGTACCATGATTCACAACCCCCGCCTCGCGACCAGTGTCACACGAGGGCACACCAGGCACTTGAAAGCTGAAAGAAAAAGAAGGAGAGAAATGACAGATCTGCCGAGATGATCTTCTGGAAGTTTCAAGATCCGTGACTAGTTCGTTTTCAGCTACCAGACCAGGCTTGAAGATGGCTTCTATACGGCACACGAGACATCTCTAGGTAGAATAGAGACACATGGGGCCTGACTTCCAGGTTCTCTTCCTGGGTCCAGAGAGCTCGCGTGGCATTTCAATCATACATCGTGGGCAACGATAAGCTCAAGTGGGCTCTTGTAGGGATTGGTCGCCCTCGAGCACCTAGTTAAGTACAGTACTTTAAGTGTTGTGCTACGCAGAGACACAATACCGAACACGACGGATCAGAAGCAGCCGGACGATCGCGAGATGGACGAATAGTGTGTGGCACGTGAAGATACTGCTAATCAAGTCTAAACTTTATTTATACTATATACGAATTTCCTTTCCTCGAAGCTATCGAAAGCTTATATCCCTTTCCTTCTTTCCTTCTCACGCTCTCCGTCTATCGCGCTGAACCCGCCAATACAAAAACAATCCCATTCAATAAATCACTTCCGACAGGTAAGTGAGGAAGGGGGAGGACACAAAATCGAGAGAGAACGCCCATTATTATCATCCCGCCATGACAAGCAAGCTAGAAAATCAACACCCAAAATATACACGAAAGGCTAATTCTGTCTGTCTGTCTGTTTAGAAGGAAGCGACTGCGATAGCGATGGCTTGGCTATCGGAGTGCGAGATGGAAATACTGATTTCCTTGACACCAGCCTTCTTCGCTGCTGCAGCGGCACCACCGTGGAGCTGTGAAATGTTAGCAAGATTCAATGTGTCGATGATGTGAGAATAACATACAGTGACTATCGGGGCACCCTTCTCGTTGTTAATGATCTCAATCTCCTTCAATGGCGCGCCAGCTCCCTTGCTTGCAACACCCAGAGATTTGAAGACTGCCTCCTTGGCACTCCACTTGCCCGCGAACGAGGATTGTGGGCTAGGTGCCTTCAAGCAGTATGAGCGCTCGGCATCTGTGAAGTTGCGCTCGAGGAATGTATCATTCTCGATGTTGATTGCTGAGATGTCCTCGACATCTACACCGACCTTGTTGCTGGCGGTAGCAGCACCCTTGGCCAAAGACTCCACCATTTGCTTTGTGGCCTCGTTCTTGGCCGTGTTGACTGTCTTCTTGGAGAAGCCAGGAGCGTAGGTCAGAGTCGAAGTCTTCTTGTCCATCGACACGCGCGCGTCAGGGTTGAGGAAAACCTCTCCTTGTTGGTCATCGGTGTATGGTGAGTGTGTCTTGGCAACGAAGATGGTGTTGGAGATCATGCCGTTGTGGAAGTATCTGTAGGTCTTCTTTTGTCTGGACTCAACCTTGGCACAGTAGGTAGCGTACGTAGCCTCATCGAGAGTAGCGAAGAGGTATCTGGGATGGATACCGATCACTTGAGCACCCTTCTGACCGAAACCGAAGGAAGTGACTGAGAAAGCCTTGACACCATCGGTTTGAATGCTTCGGTTGGGGTAGACGATGTAATCGAATTGCTCCATGATTTGATCCACGTTGTCGGCATTTCTGTTACCAGGAACCAAGCCGGTATCGAGGACTTGCAAACATCCGTTCATCATCCAAGCACCAGCAGCACCCTTAGGATGACCAGTGAGGTATTTCTGGAAGATACCCAATAGAGCGTTGCCCTTCTTTCTGCCGAGATGCTTCAATTGCTGGCAGATGACAGAGGACTCGTTCTTATCGTTGGCTACAGTTGAAGTACCATGGAACGAGGCAACGTCCAGGTCATCAATGGTAAGACCCCAGGTAGCAAGAGCGCCACGGAGAGGTGCGATGGAAGGATCCTTCTTCCAGAAAGTGTTGCCGAGGCTGTTCAAGACTTCGCGCTCTTGACGGGCAGCTTCACGCTCGATGTGGTGGGCACGTTCTTGAGCATACTCGGATTCGTTGAACTCTTGTCCTTGAGCCTTCATAGCATCAATCTCTTCATGCAGATATTCCAGCTCTGACTCTTGCCATTGCTTGATGTTCTTCTTCCGGAGATCGATTTGACGGCGGCGGTACTTGATGTCGAGGAGCGGCGATGGGAACTTGCTTGGGTTCTCACGAGCAGTGGTGAGAACACCCTGTCCAGGAGCTGGAACCGATCGGCCAATCTTGTCAGTGGCGGTAGTGGTCAAACCAAGGATACCGTAGATGGGAACACCCATATCGAGAGCAAGCTTGGCTGTCATGATGACTTGCATACCGCAACCTTGCGATTCCATGAAACCATTTCGGGTGGTGGTGGTAGGTCGGGACATCTCGGCTGGGGTACGGCCATGGGCGATTTCGTCCACAGCATTGCTGGTGGCCTTCATGTTGGCAAACTCGTAGGAACCTTCCTCTTGGAAGTCATCGAAACCACCGACGAAGCAGACACGAGCCTTGCCTTCGACGATAGTCTCGTATCCAATGTCGACGGACTCGACAGCAGTAGCGCAAGCACCGACTGGGGTCTTGATAGGCCCGGTGGATGAGAGCAACAACATGTTGACCCAAGCGCTCATGGTGTTGATGAAAGACTCCTGGAGAATATCCTTCTGGAGTGGCTTATCCAAGAATCGGTCCTTGTACATACCTCTCAACGCGTGGGTACCACCAATACCAGAACCGATACAGTTACCAACCTCAGAGATGTGGACATACTTGTAAAACTCATATGGATCGGTAATACCAGATGCCAGAAGAGACTCGACAGTGCAGACAAGAACGAATAGAGTGACTGGATCGACCTGCGAGATAATATCGTCGGGGATACCGTAGTGCTTCGCATCCCAACCGGTTGGGATTTGTCCAGCGACCAAGCGGTCGAATTGAAGAGCTTTGGGGATCAGGAGCGTTGCTCCCTTTCTCATGCGTACAATATACTCGCCAGACTCAGGGATCTCAAAGATCTCAGCCTTATCTCCGTGCTCGCGCTGGAACTCCTCAGCGGTTTCCTTGGAGGTCTCAAATGGCTCGAGATCCTCCTGGATAACAACCTCTTGAAGCAATTGCTTCTTGTTGGGGTCGTAACCCTTGAAAAGTTCAGGCTCGATAAGACGGATACCAGAGTGCTCGAGAATGTGCTTCTCGTACTTGGCCTTGATGTCTTTGTCGTCCACAGGCTCTCCAGACTTGGCATCCACCCAGCCGGCATATTGCTTGCCCTTGATCGGGCCATTGTGGTTCTTGATGAGACCCATAATCCAAGCCATTTCGACGCAACCCTCGAGGGAGAACTTTCCGTGTGCTTCCATTTCCCATCGAGTACGAGAGTTACCCCAAGGTCCAACTTCGGCGAAACCAGTGACAACGACAACCTTCTCGAGATCAACCATTCCCTTAAGATTCTCGTTGAGTGGCTCGACCTCCTTCTCCCAGTCTGGAAGACGAGGGAAATCGAACTTGATGTTGGCACGGGGCTCGATGGTGACTTTCTTGTAGAGTGCCTCACTGTCCTCTCCGTTGACAATCTTGTTCTCAATAGCGGTTTCCTTGGTGACGGCTTGTCTGACCTCACTGGTCTCCATAATGTCTTTTCTAAGCTTCATCATCAGATTCTGGAGATCTGGGATGAATTGAAGACCGCCATTCAAGTCAGCAAAGACCGGCTCAGATTGGCAAAGGTCGACGATCGATGGAGACATGAGACCAAGCAAGTTGAAAGCCATCTCCTGTTGAGAGAAAGTGCGGACACCATATGCTTCGACACCTTCGGCGACGATGTTATTACCGGACATGAGCCCAGTACCACGTGTCCAGCCAATGACGGCACCGCAAATGGTGAGGAAGTTACCCCAGTTCTCCGAGTGCCATCTGTTGAACAAGGTCTCGAGTCCCAACTTGGACTCGGAGTAGAGACCGTCGTTTCCGAAAGTTCCATGGTTGGGAGACAATGGCAAGACAACCTGAGCTGGTCGGGTCTCAAAGCCGCGCTCTGCCTTCTGCGTCTTGACGGCTCCGAGCATGCGGAGAAGGTTGGTCAACATGATGCGGTGAGCAAGCTCAGACTTGGAGTCGATGCTGTCGATCTCGCGACCATTCTCGGGAATGGCGGCGAATGGGACAATGAAGTCAAGATCCCATCCGAGACCCTTCTTGGTGTCGTAGATGTAATCGATCAAAGCCTCCACATCTTGCTTGCTTCCTTGGTTGAAGGGCACAACAATAAGTTGAGAGCCTCGCGAGCCGAAGCGAGAGTACATGGATTGGTAGTATTCGGTGACCTCACGGGAGAAACGGCTGGTGGTGACAACAACCTTTGCTCCTCCACTGATGAGACCTTGCAAGACATCCGCACCGATGGATCCAGCACCAGCACCAGTCATCAGAACATTCTTTCCTTGGAAGGTAACACCGTTCTTTGCGGCTGTCTCCAACCCCTCGATGTAGAGACCAGTAAGCTTCTTGCTGTACTCCCATCCGTGCTCATCCTTCCTCTTCAAGTGCAAGAAGGGGATTGTCTCAACCTTGCCAGTCTTGGCATGGGGGTTGCGAGCCTTCTTGACCCCGTTGATCTTGCCATTTCCGTTCTCCTTGGGAATGATTTGGCCTTCGCTCATAGCCAAAGATCTGATCACATCGCCATAAAGTGCCTTGATCTGGAGTTGAGATGACTTGGAGAGCTTGTGCTGTTGCTTAATCAACTTATAGATGCGGCTAAGATCGTTCTGGACCTTGGTACGGTTGCCATACTCGGAGATCTTGCCTCCATCAGCCATCTCACGAACGTAATGCTCGAGCTTTCGTGCACTTGTTCTTGGGATCTCCGCATATGACAGGTTTCCGCGTGCATCGATTGTGGTGTGAGGTCCAGTTGGGACACCAACATCCTTGTAGCAAGGTGCTGTGTCCAAAACTTCACGGCAGTTTTCGATGAGTTGTTGACCGAGCTCCTTGGCAAGCTGGTAAGTCTCGCCACGTTCGGTCGGGCAGTTGTCGATGTGATATTGCATGAATTCGAGAAGTGTTGGGTTTGATCGGTTCATGATGCGGATACACTGGCTGACAATTTCTCGGTCCACAGCCTTTAGACGGCCAAAGATAATGTCGTAGAACATGGTAAGCGCGTCTTGACGGGCCCAGTTCCAGGAAGAATCATAGACTCTTGCCTTGAGTGGGGTGAAAACTGGTTCGATACCAGCAGCGTAGAAATCTCCATGCTCGACATTCCAGAGATCCAACTGTGCCTGAAGAGTTGCCTGTGATTGCTGAGAGCCAATGAAGGCCTTCTCTCCAGCTCGGAGGTCCATCTTGAGATATCTGGCGAAAAGCTCGAGTTGTTGCTTGAAAAGCGCTCTTTGGTCCTTGGTCAGGGCATCGATTGCTGCTGGATCCATCATCATTCCAGCTCCAGCACCGCCTGCATCTCCACCAGCGACTGGTGCAGAGAGACTGATACCTGCATTTCCTGCGTATTTCTGGGACACATCGTCTAGGAATGCCTTGGCATCATTCTCAGATCCCAAACGAGCTGCAGGTTCCATTGTGAGAGCCAGCAATAGAACACCATCCTGTCTGCCAGAACCAAGACCCCATCTCGTTTCGAGGTATTTTCTGGCCGATGTAATATTGAATCCACCGGGCATTTTCGAGGAGATCAATCGGGCAACAAGCGAGGAAGATTGCTTTCCGAGCTGACCGTTGAAAGTAGCCTGCATGGAGGCTCCTAATTCATCAAGAGGGGTATCTTCTGGTTTCTCTGGTGTAGAGCCAAATTCCTTGCCCAAGTCACCGAGGATTTCGTTTTGGAGGGTCGATTTACCTAAAGACATAAAATTAGCTTCTGCTCGTCTCCGAAAGGGCAATTTGCTTACCTCCAACCAAATCCTTGATTGCTTTGCTCAAGGGAATCTCCATAAGAGGTTTCTTGAGCTTTTGAGCAATCAGTGCTCGCACAATGTCCACTGCACCAACAGGGGCATCTGGAACTGAAGCAGCTGGTCCAGCACTGGGTGGAGGAGGAGCAGCTGCTGCAGGTGCTCCGCTCGATGAAGGAGTAGAAGCAGCTGGTGCAGACTCGGTAGCCACTGGTTCCGGCTCGTCTTCCACTGGATCCACGTCGTAGTAGATTTCCTTCGCATCTTTGTTGTAGCAGAGAATTTGTCTCTGGACTGATTTTGCTGCATCGTAGGCTTCGTATTTGGAGGCAATTGTCCTCTTTGCCATCACACCCAGGGTATCCGCAGGACCAATTTCCACAATGCGCTCAGTTGTTTTTTCCGCAAGAATGACATCTTGCGTCTCAATCCATCTCACTGGTGAGGCAAACTGATATGCCAGCAACTCCACAAGGAGCGTATGGGCGAGCTCCTGCTCGACTTCGGGACGCATATTGCAGGATTAACGTCCGCAGACGTTTTGACGGGTATAGAGGGGTATCAAAAGTTCGAGTTTGGGGGGAGGTAGAGGAATCGATTAGTTTGCCGTCGAGTGGGCAGTTGTAGGTTCAGTCTAATTTGAAGTTTCCGAGAAGCGACGGAACGCTTGCTGGGACAATGCAAGGAAACAAGCAACGAAGAATTACAACAGAGAAGGTTTAAGGTGTAGTGGTAGAAGGAGGCTTGTGAGGAGGCAGAAGTATGGACAATTGATCTAGGAAGACCAAATGTTTTTGGGTATGGTAAGAGGGAGGTAGTGCGGAGAAGTAGATAGGAATACAGCAGTGATGATCCACGAGCTCGCTCTGGCTGTTTGGCCTTGTTGAATCGAACATCTTTTGCTGGAGCTCCCAACGGGTTATACTATCTAACCGGCTTGGGCCTAGTAGGCATCAACCCCCGGTCAAAAAGTTACTGGGCCAGCATCCCTTATGCACCACCAACCATTCCATCCATATCCACAATCCACATCCACCCTGACGGTCCAGCGGCAGCGACGTAATAATTGATTTCTCAACTTTTAGTTTTCTGCATCAGCCTGCTGAGGGGTCGAATGCCGCATGAGTCCGCATGTGCATATCTACGCATCTCAGCAATCTGCAGGCCTCGTCTTATCGCGAGAATCCTTCGGAGTGCGCTGAATGCCGTTCCTGAGGTAAAGTGAGGAAGTAAGGGCTGGGCTGGTTAGAAATGCCTCGTTTCGCTTTGGTGACTCGAGGTTGACCCCTATCCAAGGGCCCTCGTTACTGTGGCTGGGGTGCATAAACAGTCCCCAATAAAAACATGCCACTCCTCTCCACAGAATGGAGACACAACACATCCATAGGCGAGATGAAAAAAAGTCAGTCAGCCTTTGCAATCTCATCAGCCTCACCAAAGGACGAAAGGAACGGCCAGATATCTGCCCCGTCTGGGTTCTAATGGTTGATGGTATTGATTACAAAATGAAGACATCACGAGGTGGAATGTATTGGATGTGTTTGATAGGTGTTGTCTCAACAATATCAGACGGCGAAAAAAATATTGCCTTGTTGATTTTGGCTGAGGAAAGAAGGCTGACAACGTTGCTGTGGCTGTTGTTGTCCTTCACAGCTTCAGGGGCTGCTTTCTATTGTAACCGAATACCGAGATACAGCATTATGACTAGTGAAAGACTTCAAGCTACCACAGGACTCGTCTGCTATGTTATCAGTATCAGCAATAATGGCACTACGAATCGAGGTAAGTAAATATGTTCTCAAAATACTTGCCCACACAACTTCCCTTGCCCCTCCATGACCATATCGGCGCTACAGTACGAGTGTGTACCTGAGTACCTACCTCATCTTTCCGGTCAACCCTCCGGTGCAGCCTCTCAACCCCTCCTTTCCCATCATATCTTGCTTCAGAGCAATCAAAGCCCAGGCCCAAGGCTTCGCCTTCGTCACCTTTTCTATTCGTTGCAACTCTCGCTCTCCCTCCCTTTCCCCTCCTCTATCTCCCTCTATCGTTGACCCGCTGTATTCCGTAGCGTAACCACTCGAACCATTGTAGTGTTGCCATGCCGGCCATGCGACTGGGTGTGGCGTCCATGCAGCCATGACCCAGGATCTACGCCCAACAGGTTCAGAAGCGACTTAGCGGGTCCCGGCTCTGCTGGCTTTTTGGCGAGTTGAGTTTACGTTGAGGCCGATGGAGCTCAATTATTTCCAACACCCAAGCTGCAAGGACGAAAGGACACAACCACTTCTTCCGAAGCAGATATCCTCAATTGATTCCCCCTACATACTTGCAGCAGACCATCCTCCTCTGCTTCACTCAATCATCCCTCTTCCCATCTCCTACCACATTATAGAACGCTCTTTCCTTATTTACAGCGTTAGCACAGTACAATTGTTGATCCGCCATTACTCCCTTCGCTGCTTCCTGCAGCTTCAATTTTTGTGCCCTTCCACTCCTGCTCTTTGCTGAGTTTCTGGAGACCATAGAATAGGTTAGTTTTACATTTGCGAGCATTTACAATTATTTCGAATAGCAAGTACTAATTGCTGCGAAAAACAGACGGCACTGGAAATACCCCCCTAAATAATCTCCCACCATGTACGGAACCTCAACAGGCCCTCAGACGGGCGTTTCGACCCCACGATCTTCCTCCTCTCTCCGCCCTCTCGTCCTTACACACGGCTCTCTGGAGCACTCCTTCTTAATACCCACGAATCTCCATTTCCACGCCTCGCAGATCAAGGAGCGATTTCTCGCTTCTCTGCCCGCCCCAACAGATGAATTAGCGCAAGACGACGAGCCATCATCAGTGGCAGAACTCGTAGCACGCTACCTCGGATTTGTTGCTCAGGATGTTGATGAGGGGGAAGACGATGCACAAGGTTCATATGAGGATGTTCTGAAGCTCGTCATCAACGAGTTCGAAAGAGCTTTCCTGCGAGGCAATGAAGTCCATGCTTTGGCAGCAACTCTTCCTGGTATCAATGCCAAGAAGCTCGAGGTTGTGCGAAGTTACTATGCCGCTCGTGCAGCTTCTGGACGAGCTATCAAGCCTCATGAGTCGGCACTTTCCCGGGCGGCCGACGAGACTGCAACCATTTACAGCATTTTCGGCGGACAAGGAAACATTGAGGAGTACTTTGACGAGCTCCGCGAGCTCTACCAGACATATCCATCATTTGTGGAGGAATTGATTGTTTCCGCGGCAGAGCTTTTACAGAACCTGTCCAGAGATCCAAGAGCCGAAAAGCTATATTCCAAAGGTCTGGATGTTATGACATGGCTTCACGATCCCGAGGCAACTCCTGATGTGGATTACATGGTCTCCGCGCCAGTCAGTTTTCCTCTGATTGGTCTCGTTCAGCTCGCCCACTATGCAGTCACTTGCAAAGTTCTAGGTCTTACTCCAGGCCAGTTCCGTGAAAGAATCAGTGGAAGCACTGGTCATTCACAAGGAATTGTGTTGGCCGCTGCAACAGCTGCCGCAGACTCGTGGGAGTCTTTCGACGAAATCGCCATCTCGTCTCTGACCATTCTCTTCTGGATTGGATCTCGCAGTCAGCAAACATACCCAAGAACTTCTTTGGCACCCTCTATTTTGCAAGACTCGATCGACAATGGCGAGGGGATGCCAACACCCATGTTGAGCATTCGGGATTTGTCGCAAGCGCAGGTTCAACAGCACATTGATGCCACAAACCAATACCTTCCAGAGGATAGGCATATCTCAATTTCCTTGATCAACAGCGCTCGCAACATGGTTGTGACTGGACCCCCAATTTCGCTTTATGGTTTGAACTTGCAGCTCCGAAAGGTCAAGGCTCCAACTGGCCTTGATCAGACCAGAATCCCCTTCACAGAGCGAAAAGTCCGATTCGTAAACAGATTCTTGCCCATCACATCTCCGTTCCACAGCAAGTACCTTGAGGAAGCCACGGCACACATTGACGAGGATCTCAAGGGAGTGCAGATTCTCAGCAAACAGCTTGCAATCCCTGTATTCAATACCAACACTGGCAAGGATATCCGCGAAGAGGTCAGTGGCAATATTGTTCCGACTCTGATACGAATGATTACCCACGATGCTGTCAACTGGGAGAAAGCTACTGTCTTCCCTGGTGCAACACACATCCTCGACTTCGGCCCAGGTGGAATTTCTGGACTCGGCGTCTTGACCAGCCGCAACAAGGACGGAACTGGTGTCCGCGTCATTCTGGTCGGTTCTATCGACGGCACCGTCCCAGAAGTCGGCTACAAGCCTGAGCTCTTCGATCGTGATGAAGAGCACGCTGTCAAGTACAACGTCGATTGGGTCAAAGAGCACGGTCCACGCCTTATCAAGACATCTACCGGAGAGACCTATGTCGACACCAAGATGAGTCGTCTTTTGGGTGTTCCACCTGTCATGGTGGCTGGTATGACACCATGTACCGTGCCATGGGACTTTGTTGCAGCCACTATGAATGCTGGCTACCAAATTGAGTTGGCTGGAGGTGGTTATTACAATGCTAAGACCATGACTGAGGCTCTCAAGAAGATCGAAAATGCCATTCCTGCAGGACGTGGTATCACTATCAACTTGATCTATATTAACCCCCGTGCCATGCAATGGCAAATCCCTCTTGTCGCTCAGCTCCGCGCTGAAGGCGTTCCGATCGAGGGTTTGACCATTGGAGCAGGTGTTCCATCTATTGAAGTCGCTACCGAATACATCGAGACCCTCGGCTTGAAGCACATTGCTTTCAAGCCAGGATCTGGCGAGGCCATTCAAGCTGTAATCAACATTGCCAAGGCAAACCCAACTTTCCCAGTCATCTTGCAATGGACTGGTGGCCGTGGTGGTGGCCATCACTCTTTTGAAGATTTCCATCAGCCAATTCTTCAGATGTACGGCCGTATCAGAAGATGTGACAACATCATTCTCGTTGCAGGCAGTGGTTTCGGTGGCTCCGAAGATACCTACCCATACCTCACTGGTGCTTGGTCCGGGAAGTTTGGATATCCGCCAATGCCTTTCGATGGGTGTCTTTTCGGCAGTCGAATGATGACTGCTAAGGAGGCACACACCAGCAAGAACGCCAAGAAAGCCATCACGGAGGCAGAAGGTCTGGATGATGCTCAATGGGAGAAGACATACAAGGGCCCAGCTGGTGGCGTCATCACTGTCAGATCCGAGATGGGTGAGCCTATTCACAAGCTTGCCACTCGTGGTGTCAAGTTTTGGGCAGAGATGGATGCTAAGATCTTCTCGCTGCCAAAGGAGAAGCGTGTTCCTGAGTTGAAGAAGAACCGCGACTACATCATCAAGAAGCTCAATGATGACTTCCAGAAGGTCTGGTTTGGTCGCAACAAGGATGGTGAGACCGTTGATCTTGAGGATATGACCTACGGAGAAGTTGTCCGCCGAATGGTAGACCTCATGTATGTGCAACATGAGTCTCGCTGGATCGACAAATCCTACGAGAAGCTCACTGGAGACTTCATTCGCCGTGTTGAAGAACGATTCACACTTGGTGGAGGAAAGCCTTCCTTGCTGCAGAACTATTCCGAGCTTGACAACCCATACCCAACCGTCAAGAGAATTCTCGCAGCTTACCCCGAGTGTGAGACTCAATTGATCAATGCTCAAGACGTGCAACACTTCCTTCTTCTCTGCCAACGTCGTGGCCAGAAGCCAACCACTTTCGTGCCATCACTCGACGAGAACTTTGAGTTCTTCTTCAAGAAGGATTCGTTGTGGCAATCCGAAGATCTCGAGGCCGTCATCGATCAGGATGTTGGCCGAACCTGTATTTTGCAAGGTCCAACTGCCGTCAAGTACTCGAAGATTGTGGATGAGCCTATCCAGGAGATTTTGGATGGTATCCACCATGATCACATCAAGGGTCTTACCCAAGAGATTTACGGTGGCGATGAATCGAGCATTCCTGTCACAGAATATTTCGGCGGGAAACTCATTGATTCTGAACCAGAAGTTGATGTTGAGGGACTCACCATCTCACAAGATAACACCAAGACAACTTATCGACTTTCGTCAGCACCAAGCGCCACACTTCCATCTCTTGATTCATGGTTGACACTTCTTGCTGGTAACAAGCGTTCATGGCGTTATGCTCTGTTCGCTTCAGAGGTCTTTGTCCAAGGAAAGAAGTTCCAGACCAACCCTATGAAGAGAATCTTCGCACCTGTTCGTGGCCTCTTCGTTGAGATCACTTATCCTGATGAGCCTTCAAAGACTGTCATCACAGTCAAGGAGCAGCCACGACCAAATCACTACGTCGAGGTCATCAATGCTAAGCTCACTGGCAAGAATGAGATTTTGGTTAACATGATCAAGGACACTACCGCTGTTGGGGAGCCAGTTTCTCTGCCTCTGAAGTTTACTTACCACCCTGAGGCGGGATATGCACCAATCCGAGAAGTCATGGAGGGTCGCAACGATCGTATCAAAGAATTCTACTGGCGCGCGTGGTTCGGTAACGAGACTCTTGATCTCGATGCACCAGTCACTGGAACCTTCAACGGTGGAAAGGCGAAGATCACCAGCGAGGCAATCAACGACTTCGTTCACGCTGTCGGCAATACCGGTGAAGCTTTCGTTGATCGCCCTGGTAAGGAAGTCCTTGCTCCCATGGACTTCGCTATTGTTGTTGGCTGGAAGGCTATCACTAAGCCAATCTTCCCAAGAACGATTGATGGCGACCTTCTCAAACTTGTTCATCTTTCCAATGGCTTCCGCATGTTACCCGGTGCTGAGCCTCTGAAGAAGAATGATCAGGTCGAGACTACAGCTCGCATTAATGCTGTCATCAACCAAGCTTCTGGCAAGATGGTCGAGGTCTGCGGAACGATCACACGTGAGGGACAGCCAGTCATGGAGGTTACCTCTCAGTTCTTGTACCGCGGAGCCTATACTGATTTCGAAAACACCTTCCAACGCAAGACTGAAACACCAATGCAAATCCACCTAGCTACTACAAAGGACGTCGCTGTTCTCAGATCCAAGGAATGGTTCAGCCTTGATGAGCCAGATCAGGAACTCCTTGGCCAGACCTTGACCTTCCGCCTTCAGAGTCTGATCAGATTCAAGAACGAGACTGTCTACAGCAGTGTCGAGACTAGAGGTCAAGTGCTTCTTGAGCTGCCAACCAAGGAGATCATTCAAGTTGCCAGTGTCGAGTACGAGGCTGGTGTCTCCCACGGTAATCCAGTCATCGACTACCTTGAGAGACATGGTTCTTCTATTGAACAACCAGTCAACTTCGAGAACGCCATTCCTCTCAGTGGCAAGACCCCTCTTCTTCTCAGAGCCCCTGCATCGAACGAGACATACGCTCGTGTCTCCGGTGACTACAATCCCATCCACGTCTCTCGCGTCTTCTCAAGCTACGCGAGCCTGCCAGGCACTATCACCCACGGCATGTATTCCAGCGCTGCTGTTCGCAGTCTGGTGGAGACCTGGGCGGCTGAGAACAATGTCGGTCGCGTCCGCAGTTTCCATGCTTCTCTTACTGGCATGGTCCTCCCCAATGATGATATCGAAGTCAAGCTTCAGCACGTCGGTATGGTTGCTGGTCGCAAGATCATCAAGGTTGAGGCTAGCAACAAGGAGACCGAAGACAAGGTCTTGTTGGGAGAGGCTGAGGTTGAGCAGCCAGTGTCGGCGTACGTCTTCACTGGACAAGGTTCTCAAGAACAGGGTATGGGTATGGAGCTCTATGCAAGCAGCCCTGTAGCCAAGGAGGTATGGGACCGAGCCGACAAGCATTTCTTGGACAACTATGGTAAGTCCTTACATTCAACTTTTGAAAAGCTCGCACTAATGATAACACTTTAGGTTTCGCAATCACCAATATTGTCAAGAACAATCCAAAGGAGCTTACTATCTATTTTGGAGGACCTCGTGGTAAGGCAATCCGCCAAAACTACATGTCCATGACATTCGAGACTGTTGGCGCCGATGGATCGACCAAATCCGAGAAGATCTTCAAAGAGATTGACGAGAACACCACCTCCTATACCTACCGATCACCAACTGGTCTCTTGTCTGCTACTCAATTCACGCAACCTGCCCTGACACTCATGGAGAAGGCAAGTTTTGAGGACATGCGCTCCAAGGGTCTCGTCCAAAGAGACAGCAGTTTCGCTGGTCACTCTCTCGGAGAGTACTCTGCTCTTGCTGCTTTGGCTGATGTCATGCCCATTGAGTCTTTGGTTTCCGTTGTCTTCTACAGAGGTCTCACCATGCAGGTCGCTGTTGAGCGTGATGAGACTGGTCGATCCAACTACTCCATGTGTGCTGTCAACCCAAGCAGAATCTCAAAGACCTTCAACGAGCAAGCTCTTCAATACGTTGTTGAGAATATCGCTGAGGAGACTGGATGGCTTTTGGAGATTGTCAACTACAACATCGCCAACATGCAGTACGTCTGCGCTGGTGATCTTCGTGCTCTTGATACCCTCACAGGTGTCACCAACTACCTCAAGGCACAGAAGATTGACATCCAACAATTGATGCAAACTTTGTCTCTTGATGATGTCAAGGCTCACCTTGTCGAGATCATCCAAGGTTGCGCCAAGCAGACCGAGGAGAAGCCTAAGCCTCTTGACCTTCAAAGAGGCTTCGCTACTATTCCTCTCAAGGGTATCGATGTGCCTTTCCACTCGACATTCTTGCGCTCAGGTGTCAAGCCATTCAGATCCTTCTTGCTCAAGAAGATCAACAAGACCACAATCGATCCAAGCAAGTTGATCGGGAAATACATCCCCAATGTCACTGCTCGGCCATTCGAGCTGACCAAGGAGTACTTTGAGGATGTCTATAGATTGACAAACTCACCAAAGATTGGTGCCATCTTGGCCAACTGGGAGAAGTATGAGGAGCCACACACAAATGGTGTGAACGGTACGAGTGCGACCGCTGTGAACGGAGCGTAGGTTCACGGTTGATGGTTGAAATTAAGGGAATGACGTAGATGTTCTGATGGATGGCGTTCGGGGGTATTTGTAGAGATGCATGATATGTTTGTATTGCGGTGGATTCCAGCAGCGGTTTTCTGGTTTTGTAGACGTTTAATGGCGAGTACGCTTTATAGTTCTAGCTGTACATTGAAAAGGAAATATCTCATACAAACATTATCTCTTAAGTTTTACGTATGCCTCGAGTTCCCAAGCCCTGAGTCCTGACAGAAGTATGCATGAAAGCCAAGCTACGGAGTGAGGGACGAAGTAGGTTTGATCTCCGTCCACCTGATCTCCCGTCCACATATGGTATCGGGGAAAGTGGAGTTCCGAACTCTACCCCAAAGTGTAATGACGGAGAACAAGAACTTTCGAAGATCGAAAAGAAGACCCGAGACGGCTCCCACATCAAGCAGCGAGGGGAAAAGGTTCTCCGGGACCAGAAAGGGCGAAAGAGAGAGGGAGAGAAAGGCTCAAAGTGGATGCAAGTGACCAAGCCTTTCGCTAGCTCGAACTTTTGACTTCATCCCAGTGCCTCGCCATCTGCCGAGTCAGGACAGCGTGAAGGGTGAACAGGGATTCCCCGCCCTCCGCCTCCACCTTTCTTTGCTGGTGCTAGCTGGGTTGGTAGGTTTCTGTGCAGCGTGCCTGGCTGGACGGACTCGCTTAAGCCTTAAGAAGGGAATTTGAAGCCGAGCTCATGCGTGCGCTTGGGGTTTTTGCTGCAGAAGCTGCAGATGGGCCGGTGGGTGCATGGGTGGTTTCGTGACGGGCTTTTGAGAGTCTTTTAAGGTTCAAGTCCGGGCCGACATTTCTGGCTTGCTTGCTCGCTGGGGAGGGGAGGCGGAGGTGAAGTGCGGCTGTTGAGGTCGGGATGGAAAGTTGGGAGGGGAGGAAGATCTTGGATGTTGGACATGAGCACGGTTGGGATGGAACGGACGAGGAACGAGTTACTAGCAAGCGTGTTATAGGATGGGATGGGTGCAAGGTCTTGGGTAAAAGTTCTGCCGTTCTGCTTTTTTGTTTTTACTTCATCGGCGCCCATCGTCTGTCAGAGTTGTTTTTGGGAACTGATCGATTGGTTACAAGTCAGACTTTTTGGTCTGTCGTTCTTCTGGCTTGACTTCCAATCGTTCTCGAAGGACTGGGACAACAATTGACTTCACTTGATCTCTTGGATCTCTCCATTCCAGGAAAAGAAGATTTAGCATTGAAACTCACAATGCCCTTTTTATCCTCAGCCAAAATGAACTTCTCAACTTCACTCTTTCTGACTCCGCTCCTCGCCCTAATCACAAAGGCCGAATCGTCAGGAATCCTCACCGATCCTTCCGCGACCTGTCTCTCCCTCAGCACGCTCTCTCTCCCCAACACGACTATAAACTTCGTCAACTACCTACCCGCTGGGACCAATATCAGTCTTTCGCAGGACTATGATCTGGATTCATGTGGGTATGTGAGTCAGGTTATTAGTGTGGATCTGTGTCGAGTGGCGATGGAGGTGAAGACGAGCGAGAGGAGTGCGATTACTCTTGAGGTTGGTACTTTCTGATTGTTGGGGTACAAAGATTTGAGATCCTTCAGTTTGGACTTGGAATTTCGAGAAATTCGTCTGCTAATTTGTTGCTCCAGGCATGGTTACCAGGTACTGAGTGGACAGGACGCTTTTTGAGTACCGGGAATGGGGGCGTTAGTGGGTGTATTCAGTATGATGATATGGCGTATACTAGTGGATTGGGCTTTGCTACTGTTGGTATGTGATGTGTTCGCTCTGTGATTCGGATTCTGGTTGTGAACTGGAAGCTGATGTTGGATTTAGGTGCTAACAATGGACATAATGGGACGAGAGGCATTGTAAGTTTCTCCATACACCAATGAGTCCATTTCCTTCGCAACTCACTCACAAACCTCTAGGCTTTCGGTAACAACACGGACGTTGTCCATGACTTCGCCGACCGCAGCATGCATACAGGAGTCGTGATCGGCAAGCAAATCACAGAAGAGTACTACGGCTCTGCTTACAAGAAGTCATACTACCTGGGCTGCTCGACTGGTGGCCGTCAAGGCTTCAAGGCCGTACAAACCTATCCGGAAGACTTCGATGGCGTAGTGGCTGGTGCACCAGCTCTGAACTTCCCGAATTTGTCGAGCTGGAGCGCTCTCTTCTACACATTATTCGGAAACGCTACTGATGCTTCATTCGTAACTGTTGATCAATGGTCAGGACTGGTGCATCAGGAGATCTTGAATCAGTGCGATGGCATTGATGGGGTTGTGGATGGGGTTATTGAAGATCCGGAGTTGTGTCGATTCAGACCTGAAGCGTTACTTTGTGCGCCCGGTGCGGCGGCTAATTCGACGACTTGTTTGGGGAAGGAACAGGTTGAGGCTGTGAGGAAGGCTTTCTCGGATTATTATGGTGTGGATGGAAAGTTGATCTATCCGAGAATGCAGCCGGGAAGTGAAGTTATTGCCAGTAGAGTCTATTACACTGCGGGACCATTCCCGTATTCGAGCGATTGGTTCCGTTATGTGGTTTACAGTATGTATTCGGCCTACGAAGGATGACATTGCTTCGTGCACTTGAGCTGACCGTGTTTAGATGACACGACCTGGGATCCAGCAACCTATACCATCGAAGATGCAAAGGTGTCTAGCGACCAGAACCCATTCGACATCGCTACCTGGCACGGCGACATCTCCGCTTTTCAGAACTCCGGTGGAAAGATACGTAAGTTGCAAAATCTAAATGTCATACTTTAAGGAGGATGACTAACATCTGAGAAGTCCATTACCACGGCCAAATGGACGCTATCATCACCTCTGAAAACAGTCCCGTGTATTACAACCTGGTCTCAAGAACTATGGGATTGAACTCCTCGCAGCTGGATGACTTCTATCGATTCTTCAGAGTTTCGGGAATGGGTAAGCAAATCTTTGCTGCTGTGATTGTTGAGATCGAAGTGGATCTTCTTTTGCAAAGGTGCTGACGAGCCAATAGGACATTGTAGTGGAGGAGATGGTGCTTTCATGATTGGCAATCAGCTGGAAACGGTCACTTCTACGGATCCCCAGAACAATGTATTGATGCGAATGGTAGATTGGGTTGAGAATGGGAATGCGCCGGAGACAATTACCGGGATGAAATATGTTAATGTAAGTTGCTCTCCGGACCTGCGTAGAGAAGGAATTTGGACAGCGAACGAAGAATGATTGCTGACTGAAAGCAGAACGATAAAGCTCAGGGCGTGGATATGGTGAGGAATCATTGCAAGTACCCGAAGAGGAATACTTGTGTGGACCCGGCAAATTACAAAAAGCCGGAGGCTTGGAAGTGTGTTTGAGTTGTTGTGTTTGAAATGTTGTGTTGAAAATGTTGTGTTTGAATTGCTGTATTGGAGTTGTTGGTAATGGATCAGAGACAGAAGAAACGCCGACCGCTTGCTAATCATTGCTGCATCTCGAATATCAATCTAGATAGACGTAGACGTATTAAAGTGAGACTGAAGATGGATCTTTCAGGCAAGACTTTATCGGACTACAGACGAAAGGATTCGATTGAAATACCGAAATCAGTGACATGGAGCTGTTGACTTACCATAAACATTCGCTTAAAGGAAGCTCTTCTGAGCAAGCGACTCATTTTTACCGCAAGGGGCTCTGAAACACCAAGTATTGTCCCATAAGATCTAAAGAGCGTTCAATGATGCACTCATATCTCAGACAGTGGGCTGCCTGCTTGAAGAAGATTTGGCCATTTTTGAAATCACGTGCCCAAGACTGCTCTGCTGACTAATCATATCACTCGCCAAGCTTCAGCATCGCGTCTCAGTGGATTTCGCGATTTCAACGAGGTGGGCGAAAGCACGAAGTCAGTTTTGGGCCTCATACCTGCGCAGCCACAACCCTCGAATTTGGCCCGCAGTGTCAAATCTGCAGTCGCTTAACAACAGCAAATCAAGTGCCCATAATATCCCCACGCATCCGACAAAATGCCACCTTTCAAAGACGATCACATCCTTCTTATTGCGCCGGGTTCGCAAACAACCCTCGCGCAACTCGGTCTCCCAGAGTCATTTACACCTCCCTCGCATAGGTTTAGGACTCGGGTATTCCTTGCGCCTGATGGAAAGAGTTACGAGCCGCATAAAATCCAGTCTAGGAAGAAGGAATCGGTGATCAATGGAGATGTCCAGATGGGAGGTGCTGGTGAGGGTGATGAAGAAGAGGAATTGGTTGAGCTGCCAGAAGATGAGGAGGGTGCTATCTGGCCATTGAAAGGTATAACTGCAGTCCGATGCTTTACTTGGGCCTAAATAGGTGCTAATATTGTGCAGAGGGTCGGATTGACGACATGCCTGCCTTCTTCGCCCTTCTGGAACACATCCGAGCTACATTCAATGCCCCTCTACATACACCCGTCATGTTGATTGCGCAGCCTTGTTGGACCGCGAAGAACCACGAGGATCTTACCCAATTCATTTTCGAGAAGTACAAGACCCCAGCTTTGTGCATAATGGACAGCGCACTGGCAACTTCATACGCTTTCGGAATACCAGCTGCAACAGTCGTTGACGTGGGCTTCGAAAAGGTCGATGTCACTGCTATTACGGATTTTCAGATATCGGGGAGAAGCACAGTTCATGAGTCTGGAGGGGAAGCTATGACAAGGAGGCTCATGGAGTTATTGAAGTCGAAGGGATTTACCCGAGATATGGCGGAGCAATTGAAGAAGAGCTCGATTTGTGAGATTCTTCCTCCGGGAACACCTTTGCCTGGGACGGAGGCGGCAGATATCCCCATTGAAGGCGATAGCAATCCAGCGGCTGCAGCCACTACCGGGGCTTCTGCTTCTGGACCAGATGTGAAGATCACCGAAGCACCTCGAGTTCCTTTACTTGATGAGGGAGATGAGGAAGACGGACTTGATGACAAGCCTATCGAAGATGACGGAGTATTGGATATTGCGACTATTGTGACGAGTGGCAAGACACAAGACTTCTTAGCGAAGAAGGAAAAAGAGAAGGCGGAAAGAGCGGCGGCACGCAAAGCAGACCGTGAAGCAGCAAAGGAGGCTGCTGCAGCAGCTGCTGCGAGACCCCTGCGACTGCCCAATTCCAAGCGACCACGGGCGACTTTCCATTACGAAGAAGTTGTCAAGGATGCGCCGAATGCGAAGAGACAAAAGACCCCAGAAGCAGCACCTGCTGCTGTTGAAGAGCCAGCGGCTGCTGTCGAGCCGAAGCCAGACGATGTAATTCCACCTGTGGATGAGGCTCCCGCTCCAGTCGAGGACGAGGCGACAAGGCGCGAGAACACGAAGGCTATTCGCAAAGAAGAGAAGCGAAAGGCTTTGGAGGACAAGGATCCGAGCATTCTCCGGAAAGATATTGAGATCGGGACCGAGCGCTTCCAAGCTGCAAGCGAAGGGTATCTGGATTCTATCGCGGATGCAGTCTACAGAACAGTCCTCTCAGTCAACGAGATTTCGAAGCGGCAAGAAGCTTGGGATGCTTTAATTATTTGCGGTCAGGGGTCAAGGGTCCGGGGATTCAAGGATGCGTTGATCACAACCCTCAACAATCGGTATCTGGTCTCTCCTAGCTCAGCCACGATGTTCATGAGCGAGCTCCCTTCGAACCTTGCAACACCAAGCGGTACAGGATCCATGACGCCAACGGGATCATTTTCCGGAACTCCACACGCTCCTCCCACGGCCAGTGCAGTCAATCCTCTTCTTCTCGCTGCCACTACCGCGTCTCATCAAGCTCTCAACCCTAACTCCTCTGGGGCGTCGTTCAGTGGCCAGCAAGCCCACTCCTCGCATTCGCAATCACCAACCAGTATCAAGGTCGCCGGTCCTCCCACCTACTTCCCGGAATGGAAGTCCTTTGATGAGGCGGTATTTCTGGGTGCTCAAGTCGCAGCGAAGGTTATCTTTGTTGTAGACCAGGGAGCGTCCAAGGGTTTCCTTTCTCGGGTCGAGTTCAATGAGGAGGGTCCTACTGCTATTCATCAAGTGTAAGTTCTCTGGCTTCTTTATGATGCCTGCTAACTCCTGACAGTGGACTGCTATACTGAGTTTTTGATTGGGTGGCGTTTGCTGGGTCTAGATGTAGGATAGGATTGGCTGTAGACAGGTGTTGCAGAATTGAAGAAGTATACCCTTCTTAACAGGTCAAAGCTCTTTCTCCTACTTTTTGCAATGGCATTGAAAAGAACAATACACCAGAAGGTACTATCAAATTTGCAGATGTGCATTGATAGAACTTTTGTCCAGCGGGATGCCCTTTCGCTTCTTGGAAATGTGGGTACCTGGTTCTGACTTCTTACGCGATTGTTGACTTTTTCAAAGCATGTGATTTACTTCATTGTCTATTGTTTTAATCTATTGCCAACACCCAAAGAAGTCATCTTTGGTGGCAAACTCGAGTCAATCTCATTACCTCTCCATTCACTCTGGGATGTCGAATTCATTGTCAAGACGACGATGACTTCAATTGTTAACCTACCCGACCACGTGCACAAGCCCCAACATCCCTGTCATCTTGCCTACTTCTACCCCCCTTCGCTCCTTCCATCCTAGAGCTTCCTCTTTCCTTCATACTCGAAACCCAACTTCGAAGTTGTCATCCACCTTCCCTCATCAAGACGCGTCTTCATCAGAGTACAAGCAGTACCAGTAATACACAACGCGTCTTCAAATAAGACCTCGATACCTCCGTCAACCTCATCTCTGCCTCGTCGATCTCTCTCCTACAAGATCTCAGTCCCTACCAGCATCATGTCCACCCCTACCATGCGCGTCACTCGAGGCCGCACCGGCAAGCTCCCGACTCCTGCCACGCGCAAAGGCTTTGTCTCCGACTTCGATGAGGAGGAAGGCAGTCCGCCACCTAGCCCTTCTCGCAAGGGTTTCAAGAAGGCTGAGAAGGCTCAGGAGGAGGTTGTCGAGGAGAAGCTCGTCGATGTTCCAGAGGTGAAGGAGTTCGTCCCGGAGAAGAAGCCTGGCCCAGTCTTCGAGACTTTCAAAACCAACAAGAAGTTGGACGATGGCTTGTGCGTTGTTCGTGCTCTGGGAGGAGGCCGATACGAGATTGTGAACCTGAAGAATGTCGATCAGGAGCAATTCTCGTCCGAGGAGATGGGTTTCGTCATTAATAATAATGACAGTCGTCGTGAGGTTCTGGATGTTGACGAGAAGGAGTGGGAGGCAGCCAAGTTTACTCTTGGTCAAGCTGTCCGCAGTGCTAGTAAGTTCTTCTACATGTTGCAGCATGAGTATCATGCTAATAGTCCATTTAGAAAAGTCGATCTTCCGCATTCAAAAGCTCCCTTTCGAGTTGCGTCTCGCCATCTATCGTTTCGCCATGGTCGGCTCGAAGCCCCTCCATCATTTTAAGGGCGATACTCCAAATCTGGCATTAGCGCCCTTGATGCAAGTCTGCAAGTGGATGTTAGCAGAGACCAGACCCGTCTTCTACGAGAATAACTTCCACATCCGTCAGTGCGAGAAGAATCTCGGAGAGCATCTTCAGATTCTCCAACCCCATGTGAAAGAAGTTACCTGGAATTGGGATACCTACGGAAGAAAGGACGCCAACGCAATCAAGTTCTTCCACACTTGTCCAAATCTCAAAACTCTCAACCTCCGAGTCGATGGATTCATCTCAAACCCACGCATCTATCACCGAACACAGTATAGCTACCAGCACCTTTACTCAATTAAGAAGTTCAGCAGATGCCGTGGCTTTGATGCTATCGTCGCAATGAGAGGCCTTAAGAAGGTTAGAATCGTGGACAACGGATCAGAGTTCACTGCCGAGGAAATCAAGGCTTTTGAAGACTTCGCAAATCCAATCATGACCGCCCCTAAATACATACCACCCCCAGTGAGTTAATGGTTCTCTTCCAAAATATAAGAAAAAGATTACTGACTTGAGTCTAGAAGCCTGTCATCGATATCAAGGCCACTAAATCCAAGACTAAGAAGTCTCGAAAGTACAGAAAGAGCATCAACTGGGAGGACGATTCTGACTACAATGGATGATTACCACTTCCATGAAGCTTGGTCCTTGAATGGAGGCGTGATGGATTATATTTCGAGGTCTCCTTTTGGGTCGCTGATCAGTATTGATGCACTTGCACTTGCACATTTATGATGCGTTGGACGTGTCTTTCGCTGGTTTGGGAGGTTTGTTTCTCACATTGCAGATGGTATTATCATAAAGGCTTCTTCGTGAAGCGTCCGATATTGGTTGACATGCAATGTTTACTTTTTCTCAAGCGCAACGCATTAATATTGCTACATCAGCTAGGTCGGAGGGTTTTCTCTCATTTGGAAGCAATATCTTTGCTGTCTGTGGACAGTAGAAAGCGATAAATGGACATGGACTGTTTCTCCTTTCCAGATTTAGGAACAGGAGGTAAGAGGTCTAATAATCCAGAGCATTGCAAAAGATATTGTGTGGCAAGCGAATGGCCATTATAGAGCAATGTCAATAAGCAATCGATTTGTTGCATTAATTCTATCTGACTGTGTCGTATCTCACCAAGTGACTAAATGCTTAGATTGCAACTTCTATTCCTTGCCATACCGGCCCTCTCCCACCAATCGTCAAACACATTCGCTTGCTATTTTCCCACAGGCCAGTTCGTACAGCAATCATCAAACATAAGGGTATCAATAATCACACGTATCGTCATTTTCATCGTCTCTCTCTCTCAGCCTCCCTATCCCTATCCCTCCTCCTGGACTCCTTCTCCTCGCTCCTCTTACTCGTCGGTCTTCTCTCCACATGATCTCTCTCCCTCTCCCGATCATGCTCTCTATCCCTCTCCCGTCGCTCATGGCGATGTTCCCTGTCCCGTTCACGCTCACGACTAGACTGCCGGGATCGATTCTCGCGACTGGCTCTGTGCTCGCGGTCTCGCTCACGATCCCGGTCACGGCTTGACGGGCTAGATCTGTGCTCGCGGCTTGGGCCATGCTCGCGCTCCCGCTCGGTGTCCCTGCGTGAGGCGCTGGGACGTTGATGGCTTGAGCTGGACTCACCGTTGGGTCCGGGAAGCATCACATCGTCGTCGAGCTCGATGATACGACCTTCACTGTCTACTTTGGCTTCGCGCTCGAGACGGACTTCGCGACCTCGCTTGTGGCAGTACCAGAATACGAAGAGCAGTACTAAACATTGTCAGTGGCTATTGACCATGTGAAGGCACTAAATATGGAAGAAGCGGGGTAGAGACTTACCGAAGAGTCCAAGACTCAGCAAAACATTTGTACCCATGAACGCTGGCCATCGGAGCTTCAATGCATTCATGATAGCTTTCAGCATCGAAACTACGGCTCCAGGCTTTGTCACCAAGTCCTTCAAACTCGTAGGCTTTAGGAATTTCATCGCCGCAGCACCAAGACCAGCTGCACCTCCCGCAGCAGCCTCACCACCACCAGTCGCCGCCGATGCGGTATTGAAAGCTTGCGCTTCTGTAGCAACAGCCAACAGCTCGGGAGCCAAATTCTTCGTCAACTTATCGGGCAACTGTGTAACGAGCTTCTGCAAGAAACTGGGTAGATGATCGTAGCTCTTCGCCAATGTGCCTTGCGAGTCGTCGAGTAAGCCGACCAGATCATCGTATGCTGTGGGAACGCCGTTCACGAGATCCTTGAGAATGACTGTAAATTTCTGGAGGACTTGCTGAGACTCATCCGAGATAGAGAAGGCGCGGTTGTTGATCGCAGAGAGGTTGAGGTCCTCGAGGACTTTGTTGATGTCCGTTTCTTCGGCGGCTGCTTCGTTTGGTGTGACAACTCCGGAGTCGGGTTTGAGACCATCTTTGTCTTTGTGCTGTTAGGCTGTTAGTCTCCGACTCTGACAGAACGCTCAAGCGCGAGTAATTTGTGGAATATGCATACCTTCTTCGTTCCAACTCGAGACAGAAACGAAAACCTCCCTGGTTTCTTCGCCTCGACCTCAACATGCTCCTTCTCCTTACCCTTCCCTTTGTCCTTCAAGCTCCGCCTGTGCTCTTCCTCAGCTACTGTATTGCCATCATGAACCACCATCTGCGACGCATTGCCCGAGAAATTCCCAGCCTCAGCCAAATCCTGCGGTCTCGCAGGAAGCGGAGGCGGTGTGCCCTCTGCAGAAATAACTCGTCGCAGGAAGGTCTCGTCTTTCTCGTCGAGGAGGGGTGATTGCTTGCCCTCTGCAGCTTTCTTCTCAGCCTGGTGCTTCTTCACTTTCTTGTAGGCGAAGTATTCCATCATCTTGCCGGTATTTTTGAGGTTGTTTACCAGGTAGTTTGGGGAAGATGGAGTTGTTGAGAGAGTTGAAGGGAGTTGGCAGTTTGCCGTTGATTGTTGGATGTTGGTGTCTTGAGTAGAGCTCAGCCACACTTGGGAGAGCTTGCCGCCACACGTCATCGCTGTCAAGATCAACTGGGTACCCTTGTCAGTCTCGGCTCGTGCCGGCGTATCAATACTGTGGATCACCGGCACTGCTAGACTTTACAATTACCCTTCGTCTTCAGGATGCTCCCAATATTGGTGGCGGCAACATTTTTCTAACAAGAGTGGGAGTGTCCCATTGAGACATAAGAGATGGGGAGGAAAATGTGTGCTCTGTGGGCCAGATCTGCGCCTTCTAAGACGGCCGTGCTGGGATGTTGTGAAGTTGAATTAACACGACCCGGGAATGCGCCTTTTCGCCGAAGTCAACTTTAAATAGACTCATATACCTTGTACTTGTTCTAAACTTGAAGCTTACCAAGATTTCTTGCTAGATTCTGGTTGGAATCTTCCGTACCGGACGAATTTCGCTTGGTACTGGATTTGTAAATTGCATAGATGAACCGAGAGCTGACAGCGGTATGTAATTCAGCAGTTCAGGACAGCTTGGAGTACAAAGAAGCTTCAGCAGCCCATACCTACGCCTCGTTAGTTTGTATCCCGCCGCATTGAAAGAAACAATGAAATCTCGTAGAGCAATGTAGCGAACAAGGTCTGGAGTTGTTGGAAAAATCGTGAGTTAGCCAGGGCATCTTTCCTTCTCTCGACACATGCACCGTTTGAAGTAACGTCCCATCAGGGATGATTACTTGGCCAAATTGTTCAACTGGTTGTTTTACATCCGAGTAAGGTTTGCTGTGTTGACTACTGCGGTGAAGTGTTGCTATCTTTAACTATCTCGCTTAGCTAGCAGGCTTATTTGTCAACAAACAAACAAAGACAAGCATGTTCATAGGATACCGTATCTTGCTAAAATGCTAACATATCATTTCACTCAGTAAAGTCAACAGCCTGGCGGATACTTCTCATGACTTTATTTGGAGCTGTCCTCAAAGAGTTAGATTATGTAGTAACGAGGGCATTAAATTTTTGGGCGCCATGCTGCATTGTCATGGTCTACCTCAGGGTCCATTTGAGGGAATCCGCAATTATGAGAGAAAATATCATGGAAAATTATATTTGAATGCTGATCTTGTTACTGCAGTCCCATAACACTAGATTGCAACACTGTCGATTGTTCTAAACGCAACCCCACAATCAAAATTATCAAGCAAACGGGGCAAGTACATTTAAAAGACAAACTCATCTATAGACTCAATATAAAATAAACTATAGTCAATTTTAAATCACACCTTCAACAAAGCTTCATGTGAATGCGATTCTGTAGGTTTTGAGGCGTCCAATAGCGTGTCCATTGGGTTTGCTAGGCGTTCTCCTAATCACAAGATACCTACGTATTTCAACCAATACAAATAGTCGATGTGCGGCCGCTAGCGTACTTGGATAAAACTGAATCCAAAATTTGCCTCGAGTGCAAGTTTTCGGATTCGAGCTAGCAAGTTGACACTCGCAAAGTAGTCAAGTTGTGGCAACCAACACATCTACGCAAACCGCACCAAAAACCTTGTCACCATCTCGGGTGGCTAAGCAATCAGCATGGGAACACCATTGAGACAGCCTCCGTGGCTTTGGCTAGGGAAAGGACCCATGGAACCAACATATTGGAATTACTCGGGTCATTTTCCTGATGGATATGTATATGCGACCTCGTGACTATGAGCGTCCCGAATGGTCTTGTCTTACTTTCATGACGACTAACATTTTCAACAGACTGCTTGAGCACGTTAAATATCTGCCAAAGGAGCTTCGACATCTTATTTACCGATTTATTACCGGCTGGGCATCTGCAAATCAGTGGCCCCAGACCAAGGTGAAGCCAGGCAACCTGATTAACTTCGCCAGAAGGAACAAAACTCCACTCTACGAGAAGATCATTATTTTCAGAACCAGCGTGCGAATACCACTCACCAATAATCATACCTCACGCCCAGAGCATGTTTATGGAGAATTTTGGCGTGCTCGACTACTACAAGGAGATCGAGTATGATAATATTTGTCAGTTCACCCAAGCACTCTGTCGCTACGAAGACTCCAGAAGAGAACAAGTCAAGCGCGAAACCGAGTACGGGGCTGGTACCAGAACAATTGAGCGAATCAATCTTAGGGAAGACTTTCTTAGATGATTCTGGTCATCCAATGTTGTTGACATGAGATCAGGTTGGCTAGTTTCCTCGGAAGATGATGTCTATATCTCCCGCAATAAATGGGGAGGCGTGGATCACTACACAAACAATCAAGATACTGTTGTCTCGATTGGAAGTCGGTATTGGAAAAGAATAAAGTGCACCTCTCAGTCTAGGATTAGAGTGATAAGCTAATGAACTGTAGAACTCCCAAGTTTGGCTCCGAAATTCACCTCGGTATCAAAGCGTCATCACTCATGTTAGTCTGAACGTCGACCTTGACCTGACCGACGCAAATGGCAAGCCATTCCACAGACCTGGTGCAGAGGGGGTCCGTTCTCGCGCCAAAATGTCCGACGCGCTTCTCAGTTCGTGCACCGCCATCTCGACTATGCTTCCGAACCTGAAAAGCATCATGTTGCTCTTGGCTCTTACTAAGGCCGGACTGAATATCCTGCTGAGTGGACAGCCTGAGGATTATATTGCCAGCATCAGAAAGCTTCACGCATCGGAGAGATTTGAAGTTAGATATGGTCGTCGGGACTACGTTACTGAAAAGGCACGGAGCGAGGAGAGAGACGAAGAACACTTGAAAGCTGAGGCAGCGTTAGAGCTTAAGTTGATGCCGGATGCTTTCCTACAAAAGCGCAAGGAATGCCGGCCTTCTGATGGTCGGATCGGAGCAGCTCAGACTGGAATTGAACGTTACTTGGGATACTGCGGTGGAAGGCGAGGACCGAATGTTATTGGGACTATGAGGCGTGAATAACATTAGCTCATTAAGGTCGTGGGGAAAGTCTTCCCGTGCAGCGCTTCCCGTCTATGAGGGTATCTCCGACTGTGACATATGTACAAATAATTACACCAAACTACAGGATGTCCTCGGGTAAGACAACCACCCAATTCTTGTCTGCCGTTACAGCCAGTCCATTCTCGGCTTGTCCTTCAGCAGCCTCCGTGATCAAGGTCTGTAACGCCTCGTACTTCTCCAAAGTGCGATTGACCCACACGTGAACGCCTCCCTTCTCAACATCAACGTTGAAGTGCATGTAGGTGTCGCTGCCTGGAGTATCTCCAGCAGCGAGAACAGGCTTCTTCCACATGTCGATGTAGGTCAAGACAGCCGCCCACTTGCCCGCGTACCAAGTTGCTGGAGTCCAAAGGTAAGTTCCAAACACAAGATCAAGGTTTGCGGTTTGATTGTAGACGCCAGCTTCGATCTGCTTGCGGGAGGTAGTGAGATCTCCGCTTGTAGTGTTCTTCATCATGATCGCAACTCCGAGGACGTTCTCTGGCTTGATGTTGAAACCGTACTTGGGGTCAGAAACGACCATTCGTACGACTTCCTCGTTGGAAGCACTGACGATGTATGGAGTGATTCCATTGGCTGCGAGTTTGTTGATGAGCTCAACTTGGCCACTGTAGATCTTTGGTGGGTTGATCTCCTCCTGTACCACAACGTCGCCATCCCAGTACGAAGTTGGAATGGTGGTGTTCAAGACCATCAGATTGTCGATGTGTGCCTTCAGCTCACGGATTGTGAGGCCAGCGTACACCTGAGCAGCCCATGGGTAACACACTGCATCGTCGATTTCACAAAGCCGACTGTAGTAACCATACAGAGTCTCAGTGTAGTTGGCGGTATCTTTGAAATCGATCAGTTTCAATGATGGGTCGAGAGTCTCGCGAGTAATGACTCCCAAATTCTCCAGGTAGGGAAGGGAGGACTCCTCGATGTCGTACCGCCAAACTGTATTGTCTGCATCGAACACTGCGAAATTCGATTGATTGGCGTTAAGAGTGATCATACGTTCAAGTGCCGTTGCTTGAGCTGTTGGCCAATGTGACAGCTCGACCTCGTCTGTTGAATTCTGACAGGAGTACCTGGGTGCCGCTTGAGCGGTCAGTGCCAGCGACCCGGCAGCAATTGATCGAACGGCGAGCTTCATGATGGACGAGAAATGCCTTGAAGTTGACAAGAGACAGGTGAGGTGTCAAAAGAACGTTTCAAGATTGACGACGGTTCATATATGAAGGTCTTTATTTTTCCAAGCCTTATCTCGAAGTCGATAAGATCAACAGCGCAATCTCAGCCAGGTACGTAATTGATAAGATGTGGATATTTCAGTAAACCAGGTACGAAGTCTTGTGATCCTTGGCTTATCATCATGACGATTGGAAAACCGGGCTTACCGAAATTGTTCTTTACTTCGGCTCCTCCGCTCGAAAGTCAAAATCGGTACAGGGCTAGAAGCCGACGAGAAGCCGGCCCAAGTAGTGTAGTTGGCCGTCAGACATCTCGACCGTAGTCGGGCTTTGAAGGGATATGACAGAACGGAAAAGCTACGGCTCGAGTTTCAGTAGCAATTTTTAGCTCTCGTAGTTTTCTCCATGGGGATTTGGTCGACTTGTACTTCCGTACACTTGAATTGTTGAAGGGAGGGTAGAGCAGAATGTTTGGTAAGCGAAGATCATCCGAAGTACAGGCGCACCCCACGCGATTAAACTTCATCTCTCACACCCCATCTTTCGGCTTGGATCTCGAGTCATGCAACCTGGGTGGAGTTGCTTCGGTGCTCTTTACTCCAAGAGGATGTAATCCGAACATCTCGGTGAAGTGCACTTTTCGGTGCTGGGACAACCATCTCTAGTGTCAACATCGCTAAATCAAGCCCTCGCCTGTGGACTTTTGGAAATGTCCCTTGCTTCAGATCGTCTGGAAGTCTGGAATCGTTCAATGGGACCGGTCCTGTTCCTTGTTTGACCATAAGATTATGTGAGATGTTTTATGCCGTCTATTCAAGACTTTGGCCAGTGTTTAGTTTCTTGGTCCCAAGCCACTTGAGAGGCTCTACCAAATGCTTATTCAAGTTTGCCACAGCCAGCGATGATAAAGGCTAGTGACCGCGACCGTCCTTTGGCGAGATAGTGCTGGTATGTTACTCGTTAGCTGACACGCTTATTCTCCAGTATTTAGTTTCAATGCCTATGGCGAGATGACTGGAAATGCAAATCTTCTCTCTTGCTGAGAAATGTAGGACCAAATTTCTTTTTGTACTTACAAATCTAAAGAACTGCCCATGGCTTCGATACAGGAGGAGAGGCCAGGTCTTGAACCTCGAGTGAATGCGTTTGCACAATGCCTATGGTAGTAGCGCTCTGACACTTCCTGTTTACCTCGCTCCTACCTTCCGGATTCTTATCCATCACATCTATCAAAATAAGATAAAAGTCACCATCGAACAACGTGAAGTGGCTCGTGAGTCTCCCACACTCTCCATCTTGTGATTTGTCTAACAAATTTCACAGTTTGGTCTAGTGGTACGATTCGTAAGGCTTTCTATTCACATCAGTTGTTCCTGTCTAACTGTTTCAGTCGCTTCGGGTTTTCCCTGAGTCTGTAACTCAAACATGTGAGAGGGTGAGGACATTTCCGACACCTGTAGAGATGTTAGCTAACATTCAAAGTCCCGGGTTCGAACCCCGGAAGAGTCCGTTGAAACCTCCTTTTTGTCATTTACTTTTCATTCGAATGGCTGTTAATTGCATGATATTGTTGCTGTTCCTGTCCAAAATTATTTTAGCGAGTTTGCGGGGCGGCGACCACTGAACTCATTGCACCATCTTACCAACTCATCATGTGTGCTTACCTTGACACCATGCTACGATATCCATGAATCGATATCCATGAATCGATTACAGTTACAAATTCTGGATAGACACTTTATTAGTCCTTTCGATAAATAGGTATTGAGCGAAAAACATATGTCATGCCATCCTTAAGAACCCCACCTCTGGAACCCTCTGGTCTGAGCCACCTCGAAAGTCTCTGAAGCCAATCAAGATACAGACTGAGGAAGCGAGTCAGCACTCAAATCCCTCATCGGCGCTGATCACAGATCTCCCCGTGTACTCGTGTACGAGTTGCGAAGACCTTACGATAAAACCAATCGCTAAAACAGTCGTACCTGCATCCTACTCCATCCTCATTGGGAAGGCGAGCTAAATGCCCAGCCAATTCCGCCAAGAGAGTGACATTTTTGATTGCGTATTTCTTTGTTCACCCCACCAATGGCGCTCCAACGTTGTACGCATTCTGCGCATTTATCGACGGCCCAGATTCTGCCGTGGTGATACTGGTGTCATATGTGCGACTTGTGATTCGCGAGATCGTGTTTTGAGGGTTGCAGGAGGCGAGGTCTAGCACTTAAGAGGGGTCCTCCTTCCCTGGTTAAATGCTGGGTGGCTTTTTTTTCAAACATGGAGGTTTTACCGTGAGTGGGATGACTGTTGAGGTTTCGATTAATACTGTAAGTTATCTGTACAATAAGAGCATTCGATTGAAATGTTAACAGCTTCCAGGAAAAAACCCCTCGTTGTTGTCCTTGGCGAAGGCCTCTCGTGTCACGATGTGGGCTTGCTTCATCGTTCTTGGTCTAGTGGCGAGGACAATCGCTCAGACGCAATACACGGCCACAGCTGCAGCAGAAGTTGCAAACGCAAAAGCAACAGCTCTGACGCTGAGCCCTACGAGTAATGTTGTTGGAAAGACATTCGATCGCTTCGTGACGATTTGGTGCGAAAACACGGATTATTCCATGGCAGCTGGAGATCGTACGTACCTGATCACTTCTTGTACTCTTAATTTACTTTTCAATGGATATTTTCTGTATCATATGTTTCAATACTTATGATACTGACATCCTTCCAGTCAACTTTGCATACCTCTCAACACTTGGTATCACACTCAACAACTACCTGGCCGTCACACATCCATCGCAGCCAAATTACATAGCCGCTGTAGGTGGATCCACACATGGTGTTTCCAACGATGGTTTCCATCGGATATCATCAAGCAGTAAAACGATTGTCGATCTATTGGAAGCGAAAGGTGTCAGTTGGGGTGTCTACGGTGAGGATGCGCCCTACAGTGGATTCCAGGGAAACTATGTCAATCAGAAGAATGGGAAGAACGATTATGTGAGGAAACACAAGTAAGCTGTGCAGTCTCTCCGTATCTTTGCCTTATGTTTGCCTCCTATTGCTCGTACATCACGTCGTTTGATGTTCCGATCTTGACACAAGACTGATTGAGAACTTAGTCCGCTCATGAGCTACGACTCCGTCACAAGCGATACCAATCGACTTGCACAGAACAAGAACTTCACATTGTTCGAAGAGGACTTAGCGGCCAACAGATTACCTCAATGGATGTTCATTACACCGAACATGAGTACGTTCTACCACACTCCCATATGTGGGGCCATCAAGCTGACCTTAACAGCCAACGATGGGCACGACACATCTGTTACCGTAGCAGGAAAATGGATGCGATCCTTCATCATTCCTCTTCTAAGCAATCCTCATTTCATGAAACGAACTCTTGTCCTTATCAGTGAGATCTTCCTGGCTTCACCAGAGTCTTGGCAGTATCCGAATCTGGCTGACAGTGCATAGCTTTTGATGAGACTGCGAATTACCTCAGCAACAACAAAGTCTTTTCGCTGTTACTGGGCGATGCGGTTCCGAACTCTGCGCATGGAACGACGAACAGTACATCGTTCAATCATTACTCGCAGATGGCGACGGTCGAGCAGAACTGGGATCTTGGGGATCTCGGGCTGGGAGATAAGAAGGCCAATTCTTTTTATTGATCTTGACTTAGAACAGCGGTCGTTTGTCATTAGATACCCATATGTATAGAACCAATTTGTCGTCTCCAGAGATGCAGATCTTGACCCCAAGATTCACAGCGCTCGTTCTCCATATCGACACGTGCTCGACTGCCTCCCTCCTGACCATCAATAATTTCCTTACAGCAGCAGAGCTACAAGACGTAATTCAACCTCGTTAAAGCTACCATCTAAAGTTTTGATGAGTTCTCAGTCGAAAGAGACCTGGGTATGGCTATCAATCAATACACAAAAAGACCCCGGATTGAGAAACAGGCTTGGGTTACCTCCATATCTCCACACCCCACATCCCCTCCGAGGCGGGCCAAATTCGTCTCCGGTGAAGCGCTATACGATTGTGGAATTGGAAACACCAATTTGCTCAACAACGAACAGATATCATCAAATTAAATTTGATTCAAAGGTGTTAGCAGACCCCAGAATGTCTCACACAGAGTCTTGATAATTTCTGTTAGAGGTTGTGTTGTTGATAGAGCGAGAATAGTATACGAGCTAAACCTCGCTTCACCGGAGACGAATCTGGCCCGCCTCGCTCTTCAACAAAACGCTGCCCCAGCACACATGATAACCTTATCATTCCTCACTACATCCTCCGCACAGCTCTGCGGTCTCATGCGATAATCCACACCGCCATGCGCGTACGCGACCAGACGTCCATCATCAATCCAAGCCGCGAAGCCGGGAATGCAGTCGAACCAGAAGTGGTTGTCGAGGCCGCGAGGTTTGTTGTTGGCGACGCAGACTTGCACGCCGTTATCTTGGATGAAGCCTTCCATGAGGTTGTTCTGGATCTTGGTGAAGAAGTTGACGCAGGCGTGAGTGATAAGGGGAAGGGATAGGAGGGTGAAGACTGCTGTAGTGGGTTGAAAGCGCATGGCAATTTTGGATGAGAGGCGGATTGGATGGCTGGGTAGAACTGAATATGGTCTTACTTGAATGATGAATTTGGACGTAAGATGGACAGAGTGGAAAATGGAGAAATATGTCGAACGTATATCTATTACCTGCGATTCGGAACATCAGGAGACCATCTCGCTTGTCGATATTGACCCTGAGCCTAAACTCTCATCGCCCACCCGCTAATGGCGTCGAGCATTTAGGCGAATTCCCCGCGGCAAATGCAAATCTAAACAACGGCAAGATGTGCTATAAATAGGCAAGGTTGTGCTTTTGTATTTGTATTGATAGTGCTGCTGGAGATCATCAACCCAGAAAGCTTGGCTTGCCACGACACTTGAGGAAATTGTACGTCGTGGAGATTCAGCCCACCATCTCGGGAACGGACGCCATAGTGATGACATGACTGAGAAGTATCTCAGTGATGAGTTACAAGTAGGAAGACGACTTAAACATAGCGGCTCTGTGGTGCCATGCGCTCCACAGAAGAGACAGCCGAAAGCAAAGGTATCGCCGCTCTTGTTGCTATCCCCTCAACCCCGGCAACACAAAACATAGTTGGACAATCTTCGATATCCTTCGCCTCTCCACAGCCACAGACGGGGCTTCCCACGTCAGAAGTTGAGATTGGCGCACGACAATTCGCGAGATAGGCACAGGTAGGTGGATCTGTTTAGCTTCTGCGACGGGAGTCCACAGCACTCGGCAAAAGCTGATTGAAAAGTCTGTACATCTCTTGAATAAGAGTGTGTTATCTTACAAGCAAGTCTAGTACAGTCTTGTTCAAGAACTTTGGCAGACACGAATTAGAGACAGAATAAAATTTGACTGACATTGGTCTAAAGTGCTGTGGTAAATGAATGTCCATAAATAAACTGACGACGTCGCACCAAGCTTTAAGCAAGAACCCCGTAGACCACTCATGCTTATTGCACTTCAGTATGCTGGCCATTTTGATGTACTTCGGGAAACAGGGATGACAATTACGACACCGAGGTGCGTGTCCATAATGCTGTTGATATCCGCCCTCATTAAGCGAGACCTGAGACACAACAATTGAAGGATCTCAGAAAGGAACATATTACGTATCTGGCTGTGAAAACCTATACAATCGAGGAATCTATGGCCAACATATTCTCTAAGGATCCCAGATGCTTCGTCACCTCGTTAGTGCGACTTTGACTCAGCCTGTGGTGTACAGATCTAATCCACGTGACTTTCGAGCCAATCGAAAACTTATCGATAAGGAAAGCATTTCTCAAGCTAGCCCATCAACATCAAACGATCATCACTTTTCGACCAGCACTACTATTGAACCGAAATGGCTCAATATCGTGGGCTCGCCATCATAGCAGTCCTGAGCACGGCTTTCTTGGCTCTGGTTGCCAGTCTCATGCTGTCAGAGAGCAAATCATCCAACCCCACTCTCTACTGCTTGTCCAACCCCACTTCGTCGTCAATCACAACACTCAATACTTCCCTACCGCGAGCTCAATGCTTCCGAGTTCAAGATGGGCTGTTTACAGAAGTGTTGGCCGAATTTCCTGTAGGAAAGGAAGAGGAGATTGTGTTTTTGGATGGATATGTACTTCCTGGAATCATTGAAAGTCATGGACATATCTTGCAGTATGGAGAGATGCTGGAATCCGTTTCATTATATGGAGCGGACAGTATGCAGGAAGTCAGGAAGAGAATCAAATCTTTCTTGGAGACTCACAAGGGAGAGAACTATGGCTCACGTGAGAAATGGCTTCGAGGCATTGGCTGGGATCAAGCTTTCTTTGGTGGTGTTATGCCTACAGCTGTAAGTCTATGACACGAAGGTGGAATTGGCCTTTTTTCCCCGACGCATTGCGAGGATTACTTTGCTGACGAAATTATAGAAAGAGCTTGCTGAAGACCCAGCAGTGGCAGATCTCTATATCATGTTGGACCGCGTAGATGTTCATTGCGTCCTCACATCTCAAAAAGTGCTTGACATCCTGCCAAGTCCGTTGCCAGAAGCACCACCCGGGGGAGTTGTTGTCACAGATCCCGGACCAGGCGTGTTCTGCGATAATGCCATGGACGTGATTGTCTATCCAGTCGCACCAAAACCCGGGGTTGAACAGAAAACACGTTGGTTTAAGACTGCTCTAGCCGAGCTGAACAAAGTCGGCATTGTTGGGGTGGGAGATGCTGGGATGAGACCAGAAGATGTGTCCATTCTCGAAAGTTTGGCTGAAAAGGGAGAGCTTACTTTGAGGATTAACGTTATGCTGGAGTGTGCTGAAAGGAATACTTACTGTCCAGATGAGACTAATGACTTGAAGCTACTGGATGCGCCAGCTGCCGATGGCCTAGGCGGGAGCACATTGATGCTGGGTGGTGTGAAGCTTTTCGCGGATGGAGCTTTGGGATCATGGGGTGCAGCGCTGCTGGAGCCTTATTCGGATAAGGAGGATACAAGCGGTACCATGTTGATCAACGAGACAGAGCTGACCACGGTCGTCAACGAGGCAAGTTACTATGCGCTGTTGAGTGATAGCATTTGTTAACATCATCAGTGGTTCAATGCTGGTTTCCAGGTCAATATTCACGCTATTGGAGATCGTGCGAATCGAGCTGCAGTAGACGCCTTCGAAAGCGTTCTAGGACTCGAATGTGACGGTTGCAATGAAGCAAAGAGATTGCGCATTGAGCATGCTCAAATCATTGTGAGAATTTCGTGACTGCGGTGGGGTACTCTAGCTAAATGGAACAGCATCCAGATGATCAGAAACGTATCGCAAAATTGGGAATCATCCCAAGTATACAGGTAAGAAGAAATTCATACTGCATCTGTAAGAGATCTAACAGTGCACAGCCTACTCATGCCACTTCCGACATGGCGTATGCTCTCGATCGACTGGGGGAAGACCGTACCTCGCGCTCAGCCTACCGAATGGCAAGTCTATTCCCCACCGAATCTACCGCCAATACATCCAAATATCCTGGACCAGTCCTCGGCTCCGATTTTCCCGTCGAACCCCCGTCCCCATTCGAAGGAATGTACGCAGCAGTCACTCGTCTCAATCCACACACTGGCACGAGCCCAGCAGGTCCTCAAGGGTGGCATCCCGAAGAATCGTTGACTGTAGAGCAAGCTGTTCTAGGATTTACGAGGAATGCGGCGTATGGATGGCTCAAGGAAGGGACGGCAGGTGCTATTGAAGTGGGCAACTGGGCTGATTGGATTGTGATTGATCAAGACATCTGGGCAGACAAGACAGGGAAGAGTCTGAAGGACATAGTCGTCAAGGAGACCTGGATGGGTGGAAGGAAGGTGTTTCCACTCTCAGGTGGCTCCAGCGTAGGCGTTAAGCAGACCAAGGGCTTGAAGGGGTTCCAGGAGATTCTGTATGGAGGCATCCAGTGGATTATCGGAGGCCGGAAGGGAGAGTTATAGTCAACAGCGGATTATTCGCCTTATTTTCTCAACTATTTTATTGTATAAAATGTCTGGACTCTGAATAATACATGCTCCCTGACCAAGGAGACCATTTCTATACCGCGCCTGCGAACACAGCAATCAAAGGTTGTCCCTAGCCAACCAAGACTTCGTCATGCCTTCTTGTGCTTCTCTTCGGTTAAGTATTCCTCCAAGGAGATGGGCTCCCGGAACTGTTTCAACGACACCGCCTCCTTATTCTCCCATAAGCCCTTACTCCCGAGCACAGCAGCCGCCTCGGACATGTACAGATGATTCATGGCAACTCCCTTCTCCACTCTCAACCTCGCCAGTTCGACTTCCAGATCCTCCACACTTCCCTGTCTAATAACATCCACGTTGACACCATGAATCCTCTCATAAGTCTCTGCCAATTCCCGGATGGTCGTCACACCTGAGCTGAACTTGAAGAATCCTCCTTGGCCTTCCTGTACCCCCTCCCCAAACATCAGAATATCAATTGTCCAAGTCGCAGCATCATCCTGCGCGCTCCATGGCCACTTTCCCACCATATCTCCCTCCCCCCAGTACCTCATCTTTGGATTCTCACCACTAACATCCCAGCCACCAGGTCCGTACGGGCTATACAACAAATCGGCAAACAGCCCACTGAAAATGTACACCGGCTTGATCGAACTCGTCTTCGCAGCTTGCTGTTGGAACGCCATGTGATTATCATAGTGTTCGAAGTCGCCAAACTTGATGTTCGTCCAGTCGCGTGACCAGGATGATGCGATGAAGATCTTGATGTTGGCGCGCTCGGCGGCACGCAGGAGGAGAAGCGAGCCGTCGAGGTCGAGAAGTGGGTGTGGTGCGTAGGCGTTGATTATTGCGTCGACGCCGGAGACGGCGAGTTCCAGGGCGGGAATGTCGTAGTATGAGGTGCTTGTAACGAAGGATTCGAGCTGGTTGGCGAGTGACGGAGGGAGGGACGAGGGAGTGCGTCCTAGGCCGCGGACTGAGATGCCACGGGTTAGTGCAATTGTTGCGAGACGTTGGCCAAGGGAACCAGTGATTCCGGCGATGAGGAGAAGCATTTTTAGTGATGGGGATAGGGTAATTTGCGCTTGTTTCGTCCTTGGTTGTTCGGGTTGTTCTATTGGCCTTGGTGGTGATAAAGTGAGTTGTCTTGTATCTCACAGCAGGCAAGCAGCGATAGTTATATATTCTACATTCTCATGATATTGCTCTAGAATTTATCCATCGAAATACTAGCAACTACTTCATACTCGGAGTACAGAGTATGAAACTTGGGGTCAGGAAGTGACAATACTGAAATTAACAATCAATAAACACTCTCGAGCGGGAAAAACAACCTGAAGCGAAACGGGATCTCGTCTGCGCTCTCGAGACTCTAAACTTCGAACGGAGACACTGACCAATGCGGTGAAAGCAGTGTAGCCGTGGGAGTGCGGGAGCGGAGGCCCGCTCGTAATTCCTCGCTGACTAGAACCAGCTGCTGTGCTCAGGGGTGAGCAGAAGAAAACCTCGCTTACCGAAAGAGGCAGTGGACAAAAGTGTTCTGACAAAGCCTTGACACTTTGCAGAGGAAGAACTTTGAACTCCGGCATTGCGATTGTATGAATGTGGAGAGTTTTGACTCAATTATCGACTTGGCTTCTATGGATTTCCCCGAGATGATAGAAAATGAGTAATCCAAAATTGAAACGAGACGAAGCTGTTTGGTTGCTGAAGACTGATTGTTCATTTGGCCCTGACGAAAGAAACAGGCCTTTCAGGATGAAATATATTTGAATTTTGGACGGAACCTAGAATATGAAATGCTATGCAGGAGGAAGCGATACTGAAACAAGCGAATTGAGGATATGGTGTTCGTAGAGCCTCTCTATGCTATATTTAAATTCAGTATTCCGTGCGAGAGATTCTAGAAGGAGAGCGCTAGCCGACTAAAGCATTTGGCAGTTTGTTCCCTTTTTTTCGTGTTACTTTATATCTTCCCGTGAGACTGAAAAGCACATAGTTACAGATTTCCCGTGGTACTCGCCGAGAAGTGACCCATATGGATCATCGGTCCATCAATTCTTCCGATCGGCCTCGGTCAACGTCTTTCCCATTTTCGTGCATGAGCACAACCAGGGACGTGGGAACGATTCATCCGAAACTCACATCCCATGTGACTTGGTGGATTTCAATCACGGAGTGGGTCGTGATTCTAGCTTGACTTGAAGTTGAGAATAGGGAAGGTGAAGATAGCTTGGGGAGCTAAATTTCGGACACATGTTGCTTGAACCACACCGCTACAATATTAGGGTGGCAGAACTTTGCTAGGCGCAGTCTGTTCCTGCTGGCTGCACCTACACGTAGCTTTGGAACGCCTCCCGCCTTGGCAACAATAAAAGTATCCAGAGTATCAAAAGCCCAGTTTCAATCCTCATTGCAGCGCCAAGAGACGAGGATACAGCAATTATTGGAAAGCTCGCATCGCAATCAAGCTCAGTATCTCAGAACCTTATCTTCGCATGGACTGCGGATGAGATCATCTAATCCCAAGAGAGGTGCAAAGCCGCAGTCTAGCTGGTATCCCTGTACAGTGCTCCGGGAGGGGTACGCAATCCAACCTCGTCCCTGTCGCTCTCCATCAACTCCATCCACGTGTGCCTACTGGCTGGAGAGCAGTGGCTGTACAGCTTCTAGACAGTCAACGGAGAGCACTTTGGTAGGTTATAAGTGCACCAAAGACATGTCGGCACTCCAAAGCGTGTAGGATCGGCCATTTGCGCAGCCAAAATAGCTTTCAGCCAAGGGTAGAGTAAGTAGACCCGGTTTGCATTTGCATCCAGGATGTTTGTATGGAGGGGCAAATTTCAAGACTGGGAAGTTGATATGGCGGGGTACTGATAATGGGTACTATATCGCGATTTCCGACCGGCGTAGATATCGTATTCAGGTACAGTTTCCAACCAGGTGGATCAACCACTTGATCGGCCTCCGATGTATAAGGACCTACAATTCCCTCGACAAGAGGGCCTTCGTTTGTGTGCTTCACTCTCCTCTCAAGCCTATTAGTCAATCATTTGGGTGAGCCTCATCCAGTTGAAGCACAATGATTGCCCAACTCCTTCTATCGTTGCTTCTGGCCGTCCAGGCTGTTGCACACTACGCGCCTGTCGATGCGGCATGTCCTACGACAGATCTTGTTCGACCAGCAGATGGAATCTCAGATGACGAAGAGACCTTCAGAGTAGCGAGAAAGGCAGTTGCGGACCAGGCTCTGAAGAAGTGGTTGACTAAAACCAACTCTGCTTTTGGCACTGAGGATCTTCCAACCGTAAGCTGCACGACTTTCGAGACTCTTTGACAGACTGACAGCGATGACTAGGTTGCTTTGACTACAAGTGGAGGTGGCTACAGATCTCTACTTTCAGGTGCTGGTGTGATTCAAGCCCTTGATGAGCGAGACAGTGCTGTCAGTACCAGCGGGCTTTACCAAGCTCTTACCTACCAAGCTGGGCTATCAGGAGGCTCCTGGCTATTGTCCTCATTGGCCGGCAACAACTATCCTACTGTCAGCTATCTGAAAGAGGCGATGTGGAAGGAAGCGTTTCGGGATTCGCTTCTCGACCCTGCTTTTCTTCTTGCTGCTGTCGCTTATGGGGAAGTCCTCGGCGATGTCATCGAGAAAGAAGCTGCAGGCTTCGATACCACATTGACTGATCCTTGGGGAAGACTGTTGTCTTACCAGCTTTTGGAAGGTTCATGGGGTGGTGTTTCGACGACTCTATCATCAGTTACCAGCCTATCTAATTTCACATCGTACGCGGTGCCATTCCCAGTCATAACAGCACTCGGTGTAAAAGTATGGCTTGGAGAATGCATACCTGGGCCAAATGCAACCACATATGAATTTAGTCCATATGAATTTGGTAGCTTCGATAAGGATGTCTCGGCTTTCACTCCTACGAAATACCTTGGCACGACTTTGAAAGGAGGAAAGCCTGTCGCAACATGCACCACAAACTACGATAACCTAGGTTATATCTTTGGAACCTCAAGCAGTCTCTTCAATCAACTGTGTGTACCTGTGCCCGCGGTAAACTCGACCACGGACCTGAGCGAGACTCTTACTGCTCTGATTGACCAGGTATTATCTTATCCTTCATTTCATAATATCGCTCCTGAGAATAGTAATAATTAAATCCATATTTTAGGTACACGAGGTCACGACGTCCGATCTGTACGCCACCTATCGAAATCCTTTCTACGAGTACATCTCCTCGACCGCGACTCCAAATATTGCCAACAACGTTTCAGCACAAGAGGATCTCAGTCTTGTAGATGGAGGGGAAGCATTACAGAACAATCCCATCTTCCCCTTCCTCCAGCCTTCACGCAACGTCTCCGTCATCCTTGTGAACGATAACTCCGCTGACACAAGCAACAACTTCCCCAATGGATCCGAGATCCTGACCACTTACGTGCAATCGTTCAACGCCGGGCTTACACGTATGCCATTCATCCCACCAGTGGAGACATTCGTCGCAGAGAATCTCACTACCAAAGCCACCTTTTTCGGCTGCGGCGATCCAGATAAAGTGACAATCGTGTACCTGCCAAACGCGGCATACACATTTGCGTCAAATACTGCGACGGCTAAGTTGGCGTATTCTGAGGCCGAGACTGACTCGATGATTGCCAACGGTGTGCAGATTGGTACCCAAGGAGATGATGCTGAGTGGGGAACTTGCTTAGGGTGCGCTATCATGATGAAGACTGGCCAGACACTGCCGAGTGAATGCACGGCTTGTTTCGAGGAGTATTGCTATTATGATTAGTCGGATTGTGGCTGTATATAATTTGAATGACGATGATGTGCTGATTTATATCTTCCGAATCGATTAATGTCGTCGATATCTCTCTTGGCATGGGCTTCCGATGTTCTGAGTTCGATTCAAGACCTTTCCTGCTTGAACACTCGATTGAGTTTGTAATGGAGATAATTTCTAGTAACATGTAAGACGTCTTCCATCGTACATTTTGCAGACTTCTGATACTTCATCAACATGCCCCTCATTACACCAGGCCATTCCCTGCTCTGCCATGCAACGCGGGGTTGACAACAATCGTTATCGGACAATTCATGCAGCCTGGATGAGAAGTAAATATACCACCGGCGCTTACAGACTCCTTTAAATACACATTTGCAAACACCAACAAAACCAACAGTTGGATATACTGCTCTGCAGACCGATGCGCAATCGTATGGCCTAGATGTGATGTGACTCTGGAAGTGAGATGTGTTGTTCTGCTGTTCCCCCAACCCCCTCTTTTAGCCTCTAAATGGCGGTGACGCCTTGTACTAAAAAGGCCCTCCCCTCTCGCTCCGTCCCGCAGGCCTTTCCCAGCCCAGACCAGTGTACTTCCTATTGTCATTGGAGATCCAAAAGCAAGTTTTTCATTTTGAGCTTTACATCGTTCTGTCGCTTTGTCATTATAATTTTAATTGTTTTCCCCAAGTTCAGTTCTTGTACATACCGCTCTCTTTCGGTTGCACAGTGGTCGATTTGATTGGAGTATTATACCGTCGCTAAAGCCGGAAACTCGTTCTACAACTTCAACCTGCGAATCAGCGTCGCCCAACACATCGACACCGACCTCGACCCACCACTTACCTCGACAACATCACCTTGCTTCCCTTTGCTACCAACTCGTCATACTCCTGATGCCACCTCGAGCTATCTGCGTAGCTTTCGCTCAAGCCTAACCTCACCGCCGTAACGGTTGCTTGCTCCACATGCGAGGTGCACCAACAGGTGTGGCACATCAACCACCCAGCTTGGTCCTCTAAGCGCCAGCGCGATCCAACCTCACCAGATACCAACAATGGCCCAAAAAGACCGCGAGAATGAGGTGGAAGAGCGTCCGAGTGAGAGAAGACATAGATCGAAGTCTGAGAAGGATCCCAATCGACCTCACAAAACAAGAAGCTCCAGAACGAAGGTGATCGACCCCGAGACAGGCGAAGTCATCAAGTCATCCCACCGACGTAAGAGGGAGAAAGAGGCAGAGAAGAATAGCGAAAGAGGCTCCGAACCTTCAACCTCTATGGCCGACTTGGTTCCTGAGTTGGCTCGAACGGCGTCTGCCCCCGGCGCAACATCCAGAAGTAGTCTGCCATACCCAAGCTTCAACAAGGCATTCAGCAAGGAAGCAGTCAACGGCAGAGACGATGTACGGTTACCGGCTACGAATAAGACGAGTCCATATACACCAGAGTCAACAGATGTAGGCTCCAGCGAGAAGGACAGATCGAGATCGGCAGAGCATATTGTTCCTCCCAAGTCTGGAAATATTCAGAAAGATGGCAGACCACCGAGTCCTCCCGAAACCGACATCTCACAACAGAGAAAACATAGCACAAGCCGCATGTCAAAGGTCCAAGAGGATGTAGAGGCAGAGGCTAGATCAGTGTCGAGTAATTCATGGTTTGGTAGGATGGCTGGAAAAGACCAGATCAAGGAGACTCGGTCGAAAGTGTCTATAAAGTCGAAGAGCTCGAAGGCTAGCACTATCAAGTCACCGAGAATGAAAGATGAGAGAGCTTCAGCAGAGGATCTTCGTGTACGGGACTCGGGCATTGGATCTGGGGTGGACTCGAATGTTACATCTGTTGCGCCAAAGCGAGACCAGGAGAAGAGAGAGCCAGAAGTGACCTCGAAACGACCACCAGTCTTGGATACAGATTCATCTCCAGACTCGGCACAAGATTCATCGCCTCGAACTCCAACCCAGACTCCACAGTTTCCACCATCAGTTGCACCGAGTGTCAAGCCTACACCATCGCCTTTCATTCATTTCGAAGATCATGGTGTGGTTTCAAGCTCCTTCGATTCACCGCAGCCACCTCCGCCTCCACCCCCTCCAAATGTACCTATCAATGTTCCCCGGGTCGATTATCTGATGCAGAACGGTGGATTACTTAGACCTGTTCCGAAAACTCTACTCACTGCCGCACCAGCCTTTTCGTCGCAACAAGGTGGATCAAGAGAAGCTACACCCATTCCCTCCGAAATTGAGAAGATATTTGGACCTTTTTACACTGTTTTGGATCAGTACGAGGCGGTCATCAACAAAAATGGGTCGATGGCTGTGGCTACTGGATATCGGTCAGTAGCGAGGAGACTACTTGATCGCCTAGAGAACGTCTTCAACAGGGATCTCTCTTCCGAAGGTTGTTCTTGCGTCATGTGCCAGCATCCGGATCTTGCAACTCACGAGGGAAGTCGAGGACTCGGCTGGGGTGAAGTTTTGGAATGGGTTAGCGGCCGACGAGAGCTTCCGACCTGGCCAGCTTTCGATTTCGCAACACTTGGAGTTAGAGCTGGCGAAGATTTGTCTAGTGGCCTGGGAATATCTGCTGACGGTGGTCCTGACAGACCTAGATCGCCTGTCAAGATGGATCCTGATATTGCTGAGGAGTTCCGCGAGCACTATCTTGCCCAAACCAAGAAGACTAAGCACGCCGTTGATAGATGGCTGTCTAGCTGCCCTCAAACAGCAGCTACTCCACCACAGGAGGTTGACGATGAGACTTTGTCCTTCGCGATCCTCACTCATTTGGATCAGCACGACCGGCCAGTCTTTAATGCCTTGGTTTCTGGCTCAACAGTATTGCAACCTGTATCTCGAGCACCTCAAGCGAAGCCTAGATCTGAATTCATGATCAAGACCGTTCATTCTCTTCAACGACTCTATCGACTCAACAACCCTCCGCGGGATCCCGAGGCTGCAATCTATCTGCTGAAGCACCCCAATCTGCATAATCTTCTGGCTACGATGTCAAGCATCAACGCATCAGAATGGGAGATTTTGACTTCTGGACGTTTCGATGGCTTCCTATGGTCTGGAGCAGATGACTCAATGAATCCATCACCAGCTCCGTCACGAGGACCCACACCAGCAGGTGGTTTCCGTGGCCCCATGTCTCCTCCAATGCGTCAAGGCATTCCATCTCGGAACAACACGCCTTTCTCACCAATGCGAAATCAGACGTTCTCGCCGTCAATGGGTGGGTTTCAATCTCGTGGTCCAACGCCATTTGCTCAGATTCGCCAACCTGTTTCGAATGACGAGGAGACGGAAATTGCTGTATTAGCGGAAGTCGAACGTGAAATTTACCTGAGCATGGAGGCGCTGGAGGATGCATTTGAAGGATTACATCGAAAGGCTGAATTAGTTCGACGAGCTCTTCGGGAACGTGGAGCGGGCCTTTCGATGTCCTTGCAATCCAGACAGCCAAGCCAACCCGACATCATCAGTGCAGGCACACCTGGCTTCCCTCCATCTGGACTAGGTCCCGGCTATGAGAGACAAAACTGGGGAGAAGGTAGTGAGATGCTAAGCGAGAGTGACTGGGAGCCAGAATCTGAATTGATGAGCGAGCTGGCGCCTGACGATTCAGCGAGCAATATCAGCAGCTCGAGACACAGACGACCGAAGAGAAGAAATGAGAGAAGAACACCTGCTCTAGTCGAGGAGGAAGATGAGGATTGATAAATGATTTGAGTTGATGACGTGTTTCAGTTGCTTTTGCAACTCGGATTATGATTGCTTGATAGCTATCTAGCTCTTTGCTACGAAATTTTGACGACGACAGAACTGGATGATATGACTCAACCAGGAAATATATGAATGGAACGAAAACAAACAAACTTGTTGGTATTTGAGCGAACTGTTTGGAAGCTGGGATCGAGAGATGCAATACCGGATGGATGTATCTCCAAGTTCATGTAAATGATGAGAATGATTTGGGTGCATTGGTGGAGATATGTTGAATGGGTGCGAGCAAGGAGGATAGGGATGCGAAGCATTGTTGGCGTTAAGTTGCATAGCGACGGATGGTGATTCAGGACTTTTCTACCGTCCCTGTATCCATCGGCAAACAATTGAAATGAAACAGTACTTTCCGACGAGCATTTGATGTTCGTAACTCAATCTCGACGTTCTTTCTTAGAGGTTGACTGAGATTCTCTGCCTATCACATTATGTATTTCATTTCTGCTGTCTTGCGAGCCAATCTATTGCGAGCGATACCAGCCTACATTCTGGATCAGACATGTAGAGGCCAAATATCAAACAGAAAACGATCCAGAGCTATGAGCTTCACTGATCCCAAGAATATGCAATTCAGCATATCTACTCGCAGAAAAACTAATAAACCGCTACAAGCAAGGACTGTTCATACGAAGATTGTTCATGAAGAGAGACAGCATGTCGAGACTTCGAGCCCAAGTCATCTTGATGTAAATTCCTGTTGCGAGGAGGCAAACAATAAGCAAGTGGGGCTTAGGTATTGTTTTGAAGATTCGCTTGCCCCCCTTTTCCCACACGCCAAGCCCTTCCCACTCGCGGGATCTTCCCGATCTTCGACGTCAAATCGCTTCCGTGAAACAGTCCACGGCTTGACTTTCCGCTGACAGTAACCACACCACACTCCAACACCGACCGTCAAGGCATTCCGCCCCTCTCCTAATTCAATCATGAATCCTCAAGCTGCAGCAAAGATGCAAACCCCATAAGATCTGCAATGAAAGAGCTCGGCACCGCGAGCCGGCGTTTCCAGGTGCCCCGTTCAGCTGCACTACCTCGTTCGTTCTGAGGGCCGCATTGTTACAGTCGGGACCGCAGCGCGGCTAGATGGAAATCTTGCATCTGATGTCCCTGTCCGCTGTTCAGGTAAATCTTCGTCTGGTCTTGATCCTTTACCCGGTGAACCGCAACCGCAGAACGCTTGGTGTTTGAATGACTCTTGAGCATGACCCTGCGCTGGGCTTGTGTGAAACCGAGGCGTTACGGAATACGGACTGTTATGGTCTATCCTTTCCTCTCTCGATGCTGGACAGCCAACCAGCATCATCTTTGAGATTTTCCTTCTTGTCTTCTGTTGGAATTCTAATTCTAATTCTATTTTCGCCCAGCGATTGGGCTTGACCCTTATAAGTGCTGAATCTTGTTTTGTACTTCAGTTCTTCTCTCCTTCTTTTCCCTCTTCATACTTTTTGGTATTCTTGAGTTGGTGGTAGCTTCAATTCATCTTTCAATTTAAACGTAGCAGCTGGTTCTGTCTCTCTTGGAGAGCTGGTTTTCGTCGTTGTTCTTTCTCTTGGTTCCATAGCACATTGCACCTGTTCTTCAAGCACCCTCCCCAAAGAGACCCTTCAACATGGGTCTCCGAATAGTTCAAGGTCAGCTCCCAATACTCTCTTCTTTCCTCCTAGATCCAAATCTGATACCTCTTAGTATGCGGTCTCTGGTTCTGGGTAGCATTCGCCTTTTTCATCATAGTCGTTATGCATCAATCTCAGACCCTCATCCATATTCCCTCATCGCCCTCACCAGCCTCACCATCAGCTTCGTCCCACGGCCTCACAACAATCCAACGAATGGCCCGCTCCGAAACCGCCTGGCGCTCCTCTGTCACCCTCCGCCACCAAATGGCTCTCGCCCATCCTCAAAACCCAGCAATCCCTCTCTTCCCCGCCCAGAAAATGTCAGACTTCAGCAAAACGCCCTACACTCTCTGGGACTTCTTCCCAGCAACCTACACCTGCCCACACGATATCCAGCGCGTGGGCCGCCTCGGCGATGGCGGGAAATGGGTCTGCGGCATGTCACTGTACGAAGCCAAACCCGCCGTAGCAGTCTCGAATCCTCACCAGCCTCGAAGGCCCTCAACAATCATCTACAGTTTCGGCGTCAACGACGAAAGCACATTCGAAGCTGAAATGCTCGCGCGAATCCCAAGCGCCCAGATCTTCGCGTACGACTTCAGCGTCGACCGGATTGGGAGCCAGATTCCACCGGCTCACTCTGCACGCGTGCATTTCTCAAAATTGGGACTGGGGGGACAGGATGAGTTTAGCAAGACGCCGCAGTTCTTTACGCTGCAGACGCTGATGGATCAGAATAAGCATACGTATATCGATATCTTGAAGATTGATATTGAGGGTGGCGAGTATACGGCGCTGGATGCGTTTATGGATGCTTGCGATCGCACCGGGGGCATTATGCCGGTTGGGCAGGTGATGATTGAGTTGCATTTGGTGGATGATCAGCATGTTAATTTCGAGAGGTTTACGAAATGGTGGGAGAGGCTCGAGGGCTTTGGTATGAGACCTACGTGGTTGGAGATCAATTTGCTGGCTGTGACGCTGGGGAACGGGAAAACGGATCCGAGGTGTGTGGAGTATGTGTGGGTGAACGCAAAGGATGACAAGAGCATTCTGTTACAGGAGTAAAGCAAAGGATTTGCTATGCTCGGTCTTGTTTCTTGACAAAAAGATTATTTTAGGATGCACATTGCATATACTGCACAGGAAAGGCGTTTGGGCGTTTGGATAGAAGGGCTTTAAATAGCACCCGAAACCAGAAATGAGATTCAACAATTCTAAAAACTTCAGCCTTCATTTTGTTGAAACTTGTAAACGCTGTGTTTAAAGCAGCGGTTATTAGTAGAGCGACCGACTGAAGTTGTGACCATTCTGTGCTCTGATCCCCACGGTCGTCTGTCTGCAGAGAACAGTCTGATGATTGAAGTTAGAAGAGAACACCTTCGCACGGCTTGATATTGAAGAATTCATTTTTGGTTATTTCAACTTCCAAACAAGGGTATCGTAAAGGCAAAGCTATGACTACACCAAAATGCTCCTGATCTGCCTCCAACCATCCAGACCTATATAATGTCCTATCAACCATGTCCGCTTGCTCTTGCAACTCGACCAGCACCATGCCATTTCATGCCATATCATCATTCGTATCTTCGAACCCAAATCATAAAGCATCTCCCGTTCCACCATTGGGCATCACCGCCCAGTATACACCTCCAACCCCGGCTGATGATTGGGGCTTCCCGCACTCCCCGAACTCTTCACACTGGCATTACTCCTATCAACACTCTGCCGCGAACTCCGATTCCTACTCAGTGGAAAACTCGGTATGCGACTCGACAAGCCAAATCCAGTTCTCGAGCCTGCACTCGTTGACAATCTGCCACTCACCGGACTTGTCCCCATCAACCGCCCACTCCCAATACTCAAACTCGACGATCTTCCCCCGCCATCCTGCAAGTTCTCCACGAAGGCCGCTGGGAAGAGACCCCATTTTCCTTTACTGTTTTGACCGGACCAGCACCATTGATCCTGGAACGTGTAGCCTATACAACTTATCCTATCTCCCTTGCTGAACTTCAGCCAGCCGCCATCTTTGGTGTCCTTTGGCTTAAAGTCCCAGCGCGCAGTGGCAACCAAGCTACTTTGCGGGTTCATGAGGACGTCTTCTTTGGCTGGCGTATCGAGCATGAACTCGCTTGCTGGGAAGGCTCCTCTTTCCCCGTCGTGATATCCCATACACCATTTGCCGCCGAAGCGTTCGGGGAATGTGATACCTACTATTCTAGCTCCATTTGCGAATTTGAGGACGGGGTTACCTTCGGGGTCGCGGGAGTTGCTGCGCGTATTTTTGGGGTGGTGAGTGCTGATCGCCTGGCCGGAGGGTCGGGTGGCTACTTTCTGGGCGATCTCGATCATGCTGTATGCTGCGGTTGACGGTTGGGGTGTGGTGAAGTGGACGTCGAAATCGACAACTTCGGGAGGTTGGAAGCCGTACAAAGTAACAATGCCTGAGATGTTCGGGAGAGGCCGTTGATGTTTGGAGAGGTGGCGAAAAAGTTGGGAGACTGAGAAGAAAACCGTGGCATCGTGTTCTTCGGTTGTTTTGTGCTCGTCGATGCAGAATATACACTTTGGTAGATTAGCATTATTGCAGCACAAGAGGGTGGCCAACGTACTGCGTAGATTGGCTCTTCTACCGAATTGGTCTTCAGATGGCATTTAGATATGAATCTCTGACGCCATCTTATGCCGCTGTTACCATAGATACCGGAGCCTATAAAGTGTCAGCTGCTGTTTGTGAAAAATTGGCTGGGTTACATACGTTCGAGTAACTTGTCCTTCTCCACCTCATTCCAACCCACTTCATATGAACACTTTATACACCTCGCAGATAATGCCACGTTATAATTGCCCTGATAGGGCTGTTAGTATCCTGCGTTATTAACGAAGTCAAGGCCATAAGATGTATACTTACAGATGGCCTTTTCACAACTTTCAAGCCATTCTCTCCTCTTAATATTGCTTTTGCTCCTTCACAGAAACCACCAAATTTATAGAACGAAGTATCATGTCGTATCGGATAGTCAATAGATTTCATGGACGCAGTCGGTGTCGGCTGATGGTAGACGTCGTCAGATCCAACAACTATCTTCTCGTTCTCATAATCAATGCCATTCGCAACCTCAAGGCCAGGTTCAACTCCTTTGCCAAAATCTGGAGTCTGAAGAGTCGTAGCCAAAACGCCTCCACCAAGACTTCCCCACGTAAGGTTATCAGTACCGCCTGAACTTCGATGCTCACTAAGCGGCGGGCTCAGTGGTGCAGCTCGAAGACCAAATATCGAATCTTGACTATCTTTCCTCTGAGACTGGCGCTCTGGGATAGAACTATGCCGCGATCCTTGGGAAGCCTGGCTTCTTTGCCTGGTCATTAATGTGCCGTAGCCAAAAGCAGGTCGTGGACCGCTTATGGGACTTGCAGCCAGTCCTGAGCTGCCAAGTGCAGGAGAGGTGATCAGCGGGCCATCAACGAAAGATTCCCTTTCCTTATCCTCATCGATGGAAGAAACTGATTTCCTTAAGTCGTTCAAAAATGACAGCCTCGACTGCCTCCTCCTTTCCAGGAATTCTTCATTCGCATCGACCCGGAACCTCACCACGTCTCTGGAGATTAAGCGATTTTCTGCTTCTGGAAGTGATGAAGGTGAGATGTCCCGAGAGGACTGTCGGCGCTGCGACGAAGCTCCAGGACTGGTCATAGGTGCGCCCAGATGGAATTGTGATGGACTATCGATAGCCCATGGGTTCTTCGGCTTCATAGGCTCTGGGGGACTTTCAACGAATGGCGAAACAATCTGAAGAGATTCAACGGGCGAGATACACTTGGCCGTAGCCGGTAAGGGCTTTCGTAAGGTAGGTAACCTCTCCGGTCTCATGCTCGCAAGCTGTGTCCTGTCATCTTTCGGCTTCTCTTGCATAGGGTTTTGAGCTGCGAGCAGTCGATCCCCAAGAGCATTCAAAATATTTATACATGTCGTGCTGCAGTTCTGTGCTTCCTCCTGCGCATCTACACATTGTGCTGGATTGAAAGAATCAGGATCCTCCTCGATATCGTCGATTCTGTCGCGGACTTCATTCTTGAGGTTCTTTAACTGGTTCTGGATCGCTTCTAGAGGCCAGTGAATTAGCAATGAACTACGAACACGGCGTCTCCATAAAATTTAAAGCCGGATCAACGCACTATCCTCTACCAGCGCTCTGGTATACGATTCTCCACATCTCGCAGCATTTTGGCGATAGGTATCAGCGACCGCCTGTGAACTCCGTTCCAACGATTTCTGTAGGATCTGGGCAGCTTCGGAAATCTGCAGCGCTTGCGCAGCTGGCACTGTACTTGCAGATGCCGTGAGCCTGCCAGCAACCTTGATTCCTGCTTCGATCGCCTTAAGTAGAGCTCTTACGGGTGCGACGAAGTCGTCCCCCATTTCGCCCGTCGTCGCTCGTCGCTCGTCGCTCGTGCTCCTCGGTTCAAGGCCGGCGGCCAGGGATCGCAAGGTCCAATTCTTATCGCCCGCGTGGTCGATCGTCGCGATGGTTGGTTCCTGGTTACTGGGTCTTTCCTATCTTGTCCTGTCGCTCTGTATGGTTTGTGGGCGAAGGAGGAAACTGGAAGAGAGTGTTCACGGGAGGTTGTACGAGGTCAAGTGAAGTGAAGTTCGTATGGCCACATAGACGTGCGACTCCGGTCGGTCAGTCGGTCTTGGTCTTGGTATTGGAGAGGAAATGCAGTCCAGCGGCTCTGGCTCTGTAAGATAGCTGGAGGCTGGGCTGTATGGGCCCACACGTCCGCCCGCCCTGTGTTTCGTTCGCAGTGAGGGGGAGAAACGAGAGGGAGGGGAGCTGGACAAGCCACAGGCTTCTGCCTTACCTTAGAGCACTCACAGTTCGCTCTAATACTGCTGTAAACAGCCTAGAGGCATCGTACTATCGAGGGTCTCTTAGGGCTGTCAGGGCTGTGCATGAGTGCATTGCCCTGTCCCCAGAAGATGGGACGAATAGTGGCCTTCCCTTGCGCTGCTCTGCCACTTCACGTGGGGGAGACATTTGGTCTTGTGGTACACGGGGAACAGCGGAATAGAGGGCTGTGAAGACCCAACTGACGCTTAAAACTGAAGAAGAGAAGACAGAGAAGCAAAGTGGAGATGGTACTTTTGTCTTTACCAGCATCCATATAAAATATCCCAGACGTACGTCACTTTGAAGATCCAGCACATGGGTACTTGAGATTCCCTACCAAAATCCCTCAAGTGAGGCTTCCGTCTCAGACAACTCCACCTCTGATCCCTATCTGACAGCTCCCCACACTCTGCCCTCCACCAATAACAAGCTTAACAAGCTCAACATTGGCACGATGTGATCCGAGAGATGTATCCCTGTATAAGTTCCGGGCAGGACATCTTTGGTCATCCTTGGATCAAGCAACCCTGTCGTTGACGATGGAAGAATCAAAAATGTCAGCCTGGAGGCTTCATGTACCGAGTCCCTGGGACGATATTAAGACATCTGCGCGATTAAATATTGACCAACGAGATGGAAGGCTGTCATCGAAATCACGTCTCTCGGTTTTTATTTTCCACTTCTTTCCTGTGTTACAATTCGTGTGGCGAGATGCTGTTTTGAGATGCCATGCACCAAAGTCGCAAGACACGAAAGGTCTCTTATGCACCTATCAGAATTTCCGCGAACAGTCACCAAATGATCCATTAAATCAGAAACATTTTTATGTTACTGAATGCTCTTTTAACTCTTAACCACTTTATAAAGAGAAAAGGAGCTTTGAAGCGTTGGTCGGCTCAAGACGTTCCGCCGAAGCCGGTTGAGTTTCCCGGCTTGGTTTGAGATACTCGGTGAGCAGACAAGCCAGCGAGCTGTAGTAGCCCTTCGTCCCTTCAAAACCCGGTTTGAAAAACTTTGGCGAAACGAAAACGCCATGATGAAAGATAATTAGATAGACAGTATTCAAATCATATTGAGAAAAGAAAGAATCTCCAGTGTCAAGCAGTTGTACCGCCAGCCTTGTCTCGCAAACCCCCAAGAAATCAATCGCATGAGCATCACCAAATCCCATCCGAAACAACAAACAACCGCGCGCGCGCACCACCAAGCGCCCAAACGAACACGAGCGAGACACAACGAAGGAGCGAAGAAAAAAAACAAGAGCCTCCTCCTTACAGCCTCAGACTGCTATGTGCAACAAAAAATTTGTGCAGAGTGCAAAGACCAGACCCTCCCCGCGTTTCGATCCCTTTCCTTCCTTGTCCTCCCTCAGCTCAGCTGTAGAGGGAGATCGACAATCGCTACGGGGACGTTAGTCTGGGATTTATGCTTTTTTTGGGGGCCGTTGGCTTCGCTGGCGGACCTGGCGAGCTGGCCCACGGGCTTTAGGAGCAATTTGTGTTGAGGCACGTGGATTGGACTTTTCCACGGTTTGTGTTCTGCCTCCCTTCTTCTTCGTTTTAATGAAGCTCAGTCTCAGAGAGAGTCTGGATCATCACAAAGCTCTCAAAGGCATCCTAGAATCATTTCATAAACCATCGCCTTTGAAGCCCCGGTAACCCAACGTTGTAATCGGAAATCTCAAATCTCAAAATGCCCATCACGAAAAGCGAATGCACTAATTTCTATTTTAAACTCCCGAGTGAGTTTCTTGTTGCACATCGCATGCGCTGCCCGGTGTTCAGTCTTGCATGAGTAGCGCGGTTGATGCGAGGGAGCGTTTCCCATTCGTTGGTGGAAGGGACCCCCGGCACATCGAGGCATCATGGACGGAGAAACAAGAGGGCGCTAGTATTTTCTGTTCCCGTTCCGGGAGGTTTAACTTTATGAAATATTCCGAGCATCTCATACCACTTTGGTTCAGTACATCTGTACAAGACTAACCTTACGTTCCTGTGAATCTGTAGATGTAGCTACAGAAATGCTGTCAAGCAGGTATCAAACACCCAGTCCAACAGCAAAATTCACGAATTCCAATCTAATAAGCACTTCCTACCTCTCAACTGAAGCCCTTCACTCTTCGAAGTCGGCACAAGTTTATTCGTTCCCACCGCCCCTCTACTATCACCATCAGCAGCAGTCACCTCACCCGCATAGCTCTCCCCCCACAACATGCTTCTATCCCCAGACGAATGTGTCAAATCACTCCTCTCCGACGCAACAGTAAAGCATCCAAGGCTGCGAAGAACCTACCCAACAGCAGCAAGCGGTGTCAACGACAGATTCAAAATCGGCGCCGAAGTGATTGGGTCTTAAGCCCGAGGACAAATGAGCCTGTAAACATGAAGCGGCGTGTCGCTAAACAGGCCATGTCAAATCAAATGTAAACAACACCTATCCATGATCCCGTTGACGCGCTCGCTAGAATTAGCTGTAACCATGTATCTTCGAAGGTAGTCAATTGGCATTAGATCTTAACATGAGAGTTGATTTCCCGCTGCAATTGGTATATATTGATGCTTGAACTTGGATGAGAAAATGCACCGTCAACTAGAAACGTCGAAATTGATTATGTGTTCGCAGCACCCTGGATTATTCCATCAAAACATCGAGATCCAGCTCTTCGACTTTCTGAGCATGCTATACAGTTAGACATGGTTGTAAGCACCGTCATTGCCACAACTCCATAAACTCCATACCAAACGCTACATTACGCACTCACGCCTTCCTCCCCCTCACAATCCTCTTCAACCTATCCAACCCAAACATCCTCGGCAAAATCCTATCAAAGACCCAACTCCCCAACCACGTATAAACAAACCAAACCAACGCACTCTTATTCCCCCTCCAAAGCCACTTCTTCTGCCTCCAAGCCGGCTTCAGCGCCTCCCTAACCACCCCCCTCGCATAATCATCCGCCTTCATCGCCCCATCCTGACTATGCTTAACCCTCCTCTCAAAGTCCTGACTAATATCCAAATACAGACTCTCCTTCCTCAGCACTCTATCCGTCCTCGCAATGCGACTCTGCACGCCTCCCGTCACCACAACCAAGACCCTCACATCGAAGGGTTCGAGTTCGAGACGCAGGGTTTGCGAGTAGGAGTGCAGAGCGGCTTTGGAGGCGTTGTAGACGGAGCCGAAGACGTAGGGTATTATGGCGGCGACGGAGCCGATGTTGAGGATTAGGCCTTTGGAGGCGATAAGGAAGGGGGTGAAGGATTGCGTTATGGCGATTACGGCGAAGAGGTTGGTCTCGAAGCAGCCGCGGGCGTCGTCGAGGTCGACTTCGAGGGCGGGCATGGTACAGTTGCGTCCTCTGTTCAAAGAGAAACATTAGCCATGATCCAATCTTGGTTCGGGTGTGACTGCCAGAATATAACTCCGCTGTAAGTGCAATGAAGGGGAAGAGACAACACACGCATTGTTAACCAGGATGTCCAGCTTCCCGCCCGTCAACTTCTCAACTTGCATCCTAGCATCCGCAATACTTTCACTACTCGTAACCTCGAGACTAAGTGTTGACATGCCCAGCGCCTCGAGGTCTTGGACAGCTTCCTTCGTTCTTGCCGTCGCTATGACGTGCAGACCTAGTTGGTTCAAACCTTATTAGCTTCGTCCCGTCTTTGGCAACCGTGTTGAAAAGAGGACTTGTTTGATTTCATTGTTTGCTGACCTTTGGCGTGAAACTCCCGAGCAAGAGCATGGCCAATTCCTCCTGGGGAGCAGCTGTGGCTTGCAGTCAGACTTGCATGCATTTATGGTGGGGGAGGACGAGACCCATTCATCCGGGGGTTAAGGTGCAACATACCCAGTGATGAGAACACTTTTTCTCGACTTTACAACAGACATGGTGTATGTTTTTGCTTGTATGAGTGATGAAATGGAATATGCTTTGTGTTGGAGGTTAATTGTCGTTGAAGTGTAAATATTTTGGTCGGAGGGACATCTTGCGAGGTCCACAATGTTGAGCCGAGGCTACTGGTTAGTGTACTGAACCCCTGAAGTTCACAAGGATGGGCTTGGATGGGGAAGGATGGACGCTACGCGACCAGGATCTCACATCGGCAGTGGAATGGAAGTGAGGTCAGAAAGCTCTCATGTATTTTCTCCAGATACAATAATCCTTCGTGCTTGAAGCAACTCTATCATGACTTTCGAAACTTTTGTGACTCCTCAAAGAGCTCAACCTTATCAGCCGTGACTGCACCTGCAACTCAACGTAAGAAATCTGAACAGCAAAAAAAGAAACGTTTGAAGATCTCCTACAGGAGATGTGACAGCAAGTCTAGAAGCAAGATATGTGGATCATGGGAGAGATGTTCCTTCACCAAAGCCATCGGCGACCAATATTACGCCTCGCGACTCTGCCAAAGTTATATCCACCATAAGACGGAGGACCATATGGCTGTGGAGTGGTGGTTGGGATTGGACCGTATGCATATGAGTAGCCGCCGGGAGATGTTGGAGTCTCGACAGGTAGATCAGCGGTGGAAGCAGATGTGATGAGTGTAGATGGGATCGAGGATGTCTCCGTTGAATCAACAACCGACGACTTGGACGAGCTCGTGAAAGCGCCTGCGCAATGAAGTTAGCTAGGCTCAAAAGTAGTCAAGACCCTGACTCACCATCAGCTGTCGATGTAGCTTCCGATGGGTCCGATATGAACGTATCAGAGACAGAAGAGCTCTCTCCAGGACCGGTAGATGAGACTGTGCTGCGTGTCACTGTGCAAGACGTGCTGCTTGACAAGTATGTGGTTGAGGTCACAAAGACTGTCGAAACAGAGGACGATCCCGTTCCAGTTCCACCCAAAACCCCAGAGGACGAGTTGCCTGGATATGGAACGCTGCTGGTGGTCAATGGAAGGATGTAGGTGAACGAGCTCGAGACGCTAGCCGATTCGGTCGTCGCGATACCTATGGCGGAACTTGTTTCCGTAAAGCTTGAAACACCGGTTCCGGTGGGAAACGCGAGCGAGCTTGTATTCGAGAGGAATCCATATGGAGAGGAAGAAGACAGTGAGGTGGCAACTCCGATAGCAGAGCTAGTCTCTACGACGAAGGTACTTCTGGTTCTAGTAGGACCACCGACAGAACTCGAATTGGACGGGAAGCCATACGGAGCAGATGAACTTAGCGATGTCACAACCCCAATCGCAGAGCTTGTCTCGGTAAGGCTTGAATAGCTGCCAGTTCCAGTAGGGCCAGCTACAGTACTGGAATTGGAAGGAACCCTGTATGGCGGGTACAATGATGAGGAAGAAGTGAAGATGCCATCATTTGTACTGGTAGACGACGAAAAGCTTCCTGTACCAGTAGGGACATAGCTCGAGTTTGAAGGAATTCCGTAGGGTGCCGATATGGTTGAGCTGAATGGCCCATGATCGGAGATTGTTGATGAAGAAAGGCTTCCGGTGCCTATTGGACCCACGGTCGAAGTCGAATTGGAAAGTGGGAAGGGAGCGGATGTGGTGACGGTCTGGGTGATTTGAGAAGTGATTACGGTAGTACTCAGATCCTCGCTCGAAGAGCTGGGAACTGAAGTTGATGGCTGTGTATAATCAATGCTGCTCTGCGATGTCGATGTGAATGAACCTTCCGCTGAAGAAGTCGTGGTGGGTATCGACGACATTGAGGAGCTCACAATATCACTGGTAGATGAAGACAACAGGACGCTGCTTGGTGATGCGACAGGCAAGGATGAAGCGCTAGGTCCTGTTGAGACGCACGAACAGGCAGATGATATTGCTGATGGTGAGTCCTTGCACTGGGATACATAACTGGGAAGGCCTGTGGTTGCCGTGTTGATGGTCGTCGTGTATGTTGCACAGAATTCTGCAGCAAGCGATAGTGAGCGAATGACTTGACGAAGACAATTGTTCTTGTTACATTTCGAGGGCTTCACTGTGGTGGTGGGAGGAGACGAGTTGGTTGGAGAGTATGGCTGAGAGCTCGTGCTCGATGTGACTACCCCACCAGCAGTCGAGGTAGTTTGTCCTGGGATCGAAGTCGCCGAAGTTGACTCGAGAGCACTGGTTGTTGGCACATATGTATCTGAGCTCAGAGTGCTTGACGAGGAGATCGATGTGCCGATAGCACTGGACGTAGTTTCGCCCGAGCTCAAAGTCGAAGAATCCAATGGGAGGTCAGATGATGTGCTGCTCTTAATTTCAGAAACTTCTGATGATATCGACAATCCACTGCTAGTACTCGGAGAGGTATACAATGGTGGAGACGATGTCGTACTGGTGAAACCACCATCAGCAGTCGAGGTCTGGAATGTTAACGAAGCAGAGTCTGTGGCTGTCGATACTCCGGAGCTGAAGACAAAGCTCGAGGCTGAAGATTTTTCGGACGATATATCAGAGCTGGAAGTGTAGTCTGGTGGGGACACAGTTGGTAGGTCAACAATTGACGAGCTCGATGAAGTTTCCGGGGTAGGGACTGTGAGTTGACATGTGAGTGACTGGTCGCTTGAACAAATTCTTCATGGCTTACCAGTATAAGGATCAGATGAGGTTGCTTCACCATCAGAAGTAGCAGTTGACGAGACTGGTGTGGATGTTTGCGGAACAGTTGGAGCTGGACCGTAGCCTGGGTAGGTATAACCTCCATACGCAACAGGATTACCAGCGTAAACACTGTACTGGCGAGGAATATTGGCGACATCATCAGCCTTGTGGTTTGCACGAAACCAGTTGGCAAGGCCATGAATGCCTGGAGCCAGTGCTAGAAGGACGCATCCTGAAGCGAGAGAGAGTTTGTTGACTCTCATGTTGATCTGCAAAACAAACCGCGTCAGTACGTGTTATCGTAACCAGAGGTGATATGAAGACGATAAGATATGCTCACGGTAAATGACTGTCACTTTTCTGGCTTCTTAGTGGAGGACAAACGAGTGTGATGCTACTTGAAGCTGTCAACGAATGATGGGAGGTACGATGCTGTTTGGTTAGTACCGCTGAACGTTGTCGACACCCAATACTTCGATGGAGGTGATACCGAAGACGCAGTTTGAAGGTGAAGAAGAAAGAAATTGAGACGAACGTAGGATGCGAGAGAGGAAGATATAAGAAAGCAAAAAGACGTAATAGGTGATCAATATGGGAAGGGGGAAGCTCGCTTCGGACGGGAGGACTCTTCCGGGCTCGCCCACTCCAACTGGAAAGGGGAGGCACGTTTGGCGAAACCTCAACAAACCAGACCAGCCTGCCACATTTGGAAGCATCGTAGGTGGAGTATGGGATAAGAGGCAGATGGGGGCCGGTCATTTCGTTCAGTTTCGTCACGTCATGAACTTTCTTGTTTCAACAGGACGTACGATGTTGAGTACCCGGTCCGTTTGTGCTCGAGTGAGTGAGGAAAGAACGAGGCCATACCCCACTCAACACGAATTGAGGAGGTAATCTACGCTCGAAGGACAGAATTTCAACGGCAGACCATGTTTTCTTCACTTGGAGAGCGTCTCAGTCATCGAGCTTCCAGTTCTAGATGTGTATGTGGAGTTTCACAGCATTCTATCCGAGTGAGGAAGAGGCTGAGTGCAGGTCATCTGCCGTTTATCGACTAGGCAGGGGAAAATCTCAACCGATATGCAGCTTCCCATCGTGCCTGGCCTTCCAGCGAAGACCCCTCTTTGGAGTTGTCTTTGGATGAGAACTCGAGAGCCGTTTGTGTGCAAGTTGAGGGCTCGATTCGGTGGCTACCGCATCGGTCTGAGCTCGGCTTCACGGGACATATGTTTTCCACATCTCGTGTCACTCACAAGCAGCCTCACTACACGACCTCGACATGAGAGGCGTGACACTGATCGCCTGCAAACGCACCGTTGACCTCGGATACCAGCTTCTGTGCTCGCGGAGTTCTGTTTGCAAGAGCCAGAAAGGCGATGTGTCATTGGTGGATGTTAGTTTAATATCCTTCGTTTGCACAGGAAAGCTTGTCAGTGCCAGATACAGCTATCTTGTGTGACGGTCGATCACCACCTGGGGGAAATCAGCCGATTTCGACGACCTGACCTGCCACGATTGATGTACAAGGCTAATGTTGTAGGTTGAGATCTCGACGGCAATGCAAGACCTGCATGTTCTGGGTCGTATCCCCTGATTACCTTGATATTTCACTTGAACGAACTACGCAAAGCATTTCCTTCAAACTCAGACCGTGACATAGGCATAGCCATTGGCATTTATAAAGAAATTATGAGATTAGGACTACATGCCCCAAATCAAAGCATTTTTCTCCCCGTTCAACGCCACGCTTTCATGATTCTTCTTCCCTACAAACAGATATGCTTAAAAAGAAGAGGTTGAGAAGTAGAAATAAGACCCTGCGATGTGGCTGCATGCACTCGAAGCCGTGATACGAGGCCCTCGAAGCGACCCGCCTGCAGTATTGCGATCGGGCGGTGATTGCACGATCGACGCCAATCTCGGGAGGCTGCAAATGTGCATTACTCGACTTTCTTGGTTCCTTCACGAGGTTTTGGCGAGGTCATCTCTGTCATGGCGGTGTTGTTACCCTCGATACTGAAAAGGTGGTTAGTACTTGCTTTCAAAATGTTTCGGGAGCTTCGAGCATAGAGCATCAGACCACTGCAGCCTCTTTGCTCAATGTAGAACTCTGAAGGTTGGGGCGGAATGGTACTTACTCTGCAGCCCACAGTGCGGCACCAACTAAGAATTGGTCAGTACCAGGGAATAGTCCGACTCGGGCAGAACATTGCTTACCAGTGTTTGTGAAGGTGAAGAAGATGCTTGCGAATGGGATGAGTTCAAGCAGGGTAGCAACAGTTCCAAAACTATGAAACGTTAGTTTGAAGTGTGGCCGATGTGATGGCGAAGGAAGCAAGGATAGATCGGATACGATGGCCAGGATCACTTCTACCGGCATAATAAAGCTTCCGCTTATGGAGAAATTCCCATCAAGACAGAGTCACACAGCTCCCGCGAGTGGCACAGTGTTGACGTTCCAGGTATATTGCATGATAATGAAAATTGGTATGGGGCAAAAAAACTTACGCAGTGTATGGAGCTGTGTTCTCCTTCAACCAGGCCTCCTTTTGTGGGTTCGACCACTTCTTCAGCTGGAAGTACTACGCAGATGTCAGAGAATGTGTGTTTGGGAGTTAAAGGGGCACTTACGCGAGTGTGGACGGAATTTCCTCTGGAACGACCTTGCAAAGCTACGAAGATGACCGTGCCCACAACAGGGATGAAGTTGAGGGGCAGGTACATAATATAGCGAATGAATGCCTTAGGGGTGAACTTCTCGAACGGCGATTTGATGAGCTTGCCGAGCTTCTCCATTGGATCATTAAAGTTGCCAGACTTCAGCTGACGGCCTTCCGAGAGAACACCAGTCTGTCTGCGAGAGACCAAGACACCATCAAATGTATCCACCAGGGCATCTTGTAGCAAGAATGTTCGCGAGAGGAGATTGATCAGGGTGGACGATTCGCTGAGGGTGAGCAGAATCGTGGTGAAAGCGGCCAGAGGACCGTTGACGAATACGAGCACGGCAAGTTGCGGCAGATATGCGACCAAGAACATGGCCACAACCACAACAACAGAGAGGGACAAGGTTGGGACGAGCTTGGATAGGAGGGGCTTCCAAAGAGAGCGGTGGCTCAGGAAATAGAAAATGCCCTGGAAGTGTCAGTACCTTTCAAGAGCTTTGCAAATGAGACATGGCACAAAACAACATACCTTGATGGGATACAAGTAGGCACCAGACTTAGCAGCAGATTGGGCCAAAGCCTTGGCCTTGTTGAAGTCCTCGATGCTGCAAAACTCTTGTCAGTTTGATTCCCACGCAAGGTGCAAACGCATGTGTTCCACTCACGCCACCTCTTTGGCTTTCGCCTTGGTCTTGTCCATGGTGCTTGACATCTTCGAAGATTTTCTATTCTTGTAGAATTGTTTATTGGGCTCTGAATGTGTGTAGGTACGAAATTCACGGAACATTCCCAGAAGAGGTGGCAGCGACTTGGTATATAAACAGTCCAGCTCCAGCCTCGAGGTTGAATGATCGCGCCAAGCTTTGTAAAAGTCAGTGACGTCGTTGTGGCTGAAGCTCCCCTCGCTAAGTATTAGCGGATCCCCCCCCGCGTTTTCAGGGGCAGGCAGGCATGTGAAGATCGGATGATGCAGCTTTGTCTTTTCATTTTGTGTGGAAGGACCGCAAAATCTCAAATATCTTTATCATCGTCATCACTTTGGTCTAGACATTGTTCAGAAACTTGCTATACTTGAAGATCTTGCTCGATGTATGAGTTTCTTTGAAAACACTTTTCGCCAGCCTGCGCTGCCTGTAAAAGCGAGGGAAGTAAATACAGATTACAAAGATCCAACCCTGCCCACATACACCTTGTAATGTTTGCCCAGTATCCCGATCCTCACATCCGTCATCAGACTAGTAAGCGTAGAACACCTGTGTCTCGTCTGCATTTTGTCTGATCTTCTTGTTCGTCCTCTGAAGCCAAAATCTCAAGGCCCAAGACCCTGCAATCGTAGCAAAGGCAAAACCACTGTTGGCCCCCATACCAATGAGGTATTTCGGTCCATCAGACTTAGGGTAGAGATAAGCTGTGTAGATGTAGCTTGCATTCGCAACGACGTTGACGATAGAAAGTGAGATAGCTTTCTTCTCAGTTGTCTGTCCCAAAGTAGCAGAAACCCAGCCCAAGATGACCGAGTTGACAGCGTATGCTCCGGATGCAAAGAGGAAGCAGGAGACATATCGAGCTGCAGTATTCATAGTAACACAGGAGATGATAAAGCCGACCATGGCGAATCCCATGCTGATAGTGATGTGCCAGGTCCGTTCATTCAGCTTTCCAGAGGTGAGACCAACGAAGTACCCAACGAAGCCAGAAACGAGGTATGGTGGGCAAGTGAGAGCCAAGGTGATGGTTCTGTTGAAGCCAAGTGAGCCGATGACGGTGGGAAAGAAGTTGTTGAATGAGCACGCCGAGAGATGCATGTTCTGGATGAAACACAGGAGATAGAGTCGAGGGTCACTGATGGCTTGTTTGAATCCCTCTCTTGCACCCTTATTAGGGGCGAGGCCAACGGTATCTTTTTCGATTCTGTCGACAGCGAGAAGTCTCTCTTCAGGTGTTAACCACTTGGTGTTTCCAGGATGATCTGGGAGAAGTATCATGGCAGCCATTGCTACACCGAAGGTAACAACTCCTTCGATAATGAAAATCCTATGAATTGGTCAGAGAGATTGCACATGATTAGAAATTGTAGACCATAACGAGAGACGTACCATCGCCATCCTTTGATCCCTTGGGCACCGTCGATAGAGTTATAGACGGCCGCAGCGATCAATCCAGCGAATGAGGTTGCGAAAATATTTCCACTGTACAGGATCGCAATACGCGTGGCTACCTCCTTCCTGGTATAGAAGATACCGAGAAGATATAGGGCACCAGGATCTATTATTGGTCAGCTCTGCAACTATGTTATTATGGTCAGGTAGAAACTCACAAAATGGTGCCTCGGTGATTCCGAGGAAGAATCTGACCGAAACGAGACCAGCATAGTTGTGAACCAAGGCTGTGAGAGCAGAGACGACAGCCCAGGCAGCCATGCAAGCTCCCATGTAAATTGAAGGGCGGATTTTTGTCGAAGACATCAACATGTTGGAAGGAATTTGCATGAGAAGATATCTGCAAGTCATCAGTCTGAAGAACCACATGATGAGAGACAGCGGATTTACCCAACGAATAGAATGGATATACATGTGTTGTATCTGCAGATAGGTTAGGATTGTCTCCCTATTCTAGGAACGAAACCTCTCACTGTGAGCCGACTAGACCCAAATCATCCTCCAGACCACCAAGTCTAGCATTTGCGATGGCATTTCGATCCAGATAATTCATGAAGTACATTGCCCAGAGGATGGGCATGACTCTGAAATCGAGCTTTCGCACCAAAGCGATCTCAGCCGCGTCAGTCTTCCCAACAGCACCGGAATAGTCGCCAATACGGTCCTTGCCAGCGACCTCGAGATCTTCATTGTGGCGGGCAATATCTGCCTTCTCATCTGAAACTCGTGTTGCCATTTTGTGAGAAGTCTGTTGTGTGTTCAAAAGAATAGTAGTAGTTGGTCGGGTTCCTGAACTCAACACTGGAGAGACTGTTGGATGGAGAGTGATGAACTTGAGAATGGGGAAGTGACGGGGGTGATATATAGACGAACAAGATGAAATGAGATGACGAAAACATGGATCTAATGTCCACTTCAAAGGCTTCCCCCGGACTCCACAGCTGCCATTCTCCAGACTCCAGAATCAGGACTCCTCAATCCCTCGGTGAAAGGGTCATTTAGTCGCAGCTGTCACACTGGACCCCGAGTTTTGCGGGGTGCGGAGAATTGGGGTTGCTCGCGTGGTATTCGGAGAAGCGCTACGCCGGCACCTCAGGGGTGGCTTGTTGCGAGGACTTTTCCTGATTCGGGGAGACTGTTGTTTGTTGAATTTGTTTTCCGTTCAGATGAGTCTGTCAACATTGCCGTGATTCTTACTCTACTGTGTGGATTTTGAAAAATGGAGTCTCGAGAGTGAAAAACATGAGCAAACACTACCATCAATTCTATTCCCGCATTCACCATGTGTTCTTGGACATTGACCTCAGAAACTTGACTCTCTTGGATATCCTATGATGAATTCAATGTGTTTCTCCCATTTCTCATTTTGGTCAATCTCTATCTGGTATGGTATTCATTTACTCTCGGTTGAGTTGATGTCATGACATCTATGGCTATTCCCCCGGAACACTGGCCCTCTCCATCCAGAGCCCCCACCAGTACCAAATTTCCAATTAATTTGAATCAAAAATATGCAATAGTCTTCGAAATTACCTCAAGACTACAACATATAGAGCTGTCAGTCGGGTACTTATGGGTCAGTGCAGTATTGTGTAGCCCACTTCAACTTCACTGTTCATACGTCATGAGTCGGTTGCGGGGTTGAATCTGACTGTGTTGGAGATGAATTGATTCGGCTATCAGGCATACATCAAAGCATTTCTGTCTTGGATATACTCCTGTTGATGTCCATCACGAGACGTATCTGCTTCCCCACTGCACCCTTTAACCCGCTGAAGAAGCCTTCTCGTAGCCCGTCCAAGTACAACTCATAGGCAGGCATATATACCTGTACTGTTGGTTAAACTATTAGTATTGTGCTTCCAACATTTCCTAGCGCGCAGAGGAACGGCACTCACCGAATTTGACAACTTGCTCATCTGTCATCCCACTCCCCTTCTTCTCTAGCAAAGCATGTTCCTGCTGTGTCCTCCAAATATACACATTCGCCAAATCATCCGTGTCAAGATGTACAAAGAAGTCGAAATTTTGCGGCCCCATGAAGCCTCTGTTGTAGTTTTCAAGCTGCTCGTTGACCCAGAGCAAGTGACTCACGTCATGATCGGCAAGTGTAGAGGTTGAGTAGTCGGACTCGGGTGGACTTTCGGATTCTCCTGTTGATGATCTAGTCTGTACCGCTTCTTTCTGTTTCTTCTCGACTGCTTCCTTCTCAATTGGTCTGAATCCTACACACCATCCCTCGAAGATGACAACGTCCACAGGTCCCTTCACAGACCTCCACTGGTCCCGAGGTGCCCGGTCACCATCACCTTGGAACTGACTCTTGTCAAATGATGGAATCCATATTTCACACCCTGGTTTCTGGAACTGCTCGAAGAATTCTTTGGCCAGCTGTGTATCATGCGTGCCGGGCTGCCCTCTGGCTCTCAGCAGCTTGATTTCAGGGTTGTCATTTCGAAGCGCTTGCCGTTCCTTATGTGGGAGATAGAAATCGTCTAGAGAGACTTCGATGGCGTTGTACTTGTGCTTCTCACACAGTTCTTTGACCAACGCTGATGCGAGGTGGGATTTTCCGGAGCCTGTGAGATCTCTATAAGCTTGATGTGTTCACGAACGTGAGGTTGGCGCCGGCCACATACCTTGTAAACCAGTCACTCCCAGTATGAAAGGACGGTGGCCTTCTCCATGAGACTGACTCTTTGCCTTCTCTTGGATAAGTGGAATGACATGTTCCAACACAACAGGTGCTCGGTTATCCCCCATTTTCAAAGATGTGCCAAGCCTGGACTGCGAGTGGAACTACAACTGTCAGAAGGAAGGCAGTCCACTGGTCGATCTCTGAAGAGACTCAATTGACCCTGTAATGAATCTGAACGTTATCTTCTGCAAGGTGTCAAAAGGCACAGAATCGTGCTCAGGATAATTGGTGTGGAGTTCCAAGAGAGCATCAGCAGGCTTCGGAGAAGCGAAACCCCGCCATGTCCCCTCCGGAGAAGCGATCTTCTTCGACCCCGCGCCACCCTGGCACCCCCACCAAAGCCACTGTTTCTAGACTTTCACCTACCTCGAATATTTGCATTTATATCTTGCAAACAATTTGACTTATTACAATCCATCTTTTTCCTGACATAAGATTCGCATTTGACAAGTTCAACTTCACCAACCATCGAATCAAGAAGACCACATCAAAATATCAAAATGAGTCCTTCACTACTTAAAACTCATCCGAGGTACAAGATTGCCTCGATCCCAGCCGACGGTATCGGCCCAGAGGTCATCGAAGCAGGTGTCACTGTCCTCAAGAAACTCGCCGAAACATTGAAGACATTCGACCTCGACTTCACGAATTTCGACTGGAGTAGCGACACCTACAAGAAGACGGGGAAATACATGCCAGATGATGCTCTGACGACTCTGAAGAAGTTCGACGCTATTTTGTTTGGTGCTGTTGGTGCACCTGGTATGTAATTGAAATAATGTCTCGTTTATAAGTAATTGTTGTGAGTTTTGGCTGACGACGTTTAGATGTCCCTGATCACATTTCCCTCTGGCAGCTCCGCCTAGCAATTTGCCAACCCCTTCAACAATACGCCAATGTACGCCCAACAAAAGTCTTCAAAGGCACTTCATCACCATTACGAAACTGCAAAGCCGGCGAGCTAGACTGGGTGATTGTCCGTGAGAACAGCGAGGGCGAGTATGCAGGTCACGGTGGTCGGTCTCACACCAATCAGCCTTGGGAGGTCGCTACCGAGGTGTCGATTTTCACCCGCCATAGTGTGGAGAGGATCATTCGGTTTGCGTTTGAGGTTGCGAAGGGGAGGCCGAAGAAGCATCTTACGGTTGTGACGAAAAGTAATGCGCAGAGGAATGGGATGGTTATGTGGGATGCTATTGCTGCTGAGGTGGGCAAGGACTTCCCAGATGTGACGGTTGACAAGATGTTGGTTGATGCTATGACTGTGAGGATGGTGCTGAAGCCTGAGTCGCTGGATACGATTGTGGCTACCAATCTGGTAAGTGAATTCTTCATCTATATCTAAGGTTCCTGGGCTAATCGCTTCCTAGCATGCGGACATCTTGTCAGATCTCGCAGCTGCTCTTGCAGGATCCATCGGCATTGCACCAACCAGCAACCTCGATCCATCAAGAGAAAACCCATCTATGTTCGAACCCATCCACGGTTCCGCATTCGATATCACCGGTATGGGCATTGGTAAGACACTTCGCTTCCACGTATGGAAGACCTGTACTAACAAAGTCCTAGCCAACCCAGTTGCCACATTCTGGACTGCCTGTGAGATGTTGACTTGGCTCGGTGAAAAGGAGGCCGCAGACAGTCTTCTGGATATCGTCGAAAGTGTGTGCGAACAAGGGATCATGACCAAGGATCTTGGTGGATCTGCAACAACGATTGAGGTAACGACAGCTGTGTGCAAGGAGATCGAAGCGAGACTCGGGAAGCCTAAGACTGTATGATCGAGCCGGTGTTTAGTTTCATTTCTGTTACCTTCTTGCTGTAAACTATGATTTCATGAAGCGTGCCCTTACAATCAACTTGAATTTCCGTTGGTGCCGATGGTGCCGCCCAAATATAAAATAAGTTCTTCGATTGCAGGCTTGGATCCAGACAATCTTTTCTGCGTCACTTGAGGAATATCCACCCTACACGAGACCAGAGTTACATTGAGATCATTTCACCATCAACTCCAGAAGACTTGAATTTGGCGCGTGGAAGTTGGAACTTGTGCCAGCTTGAGCTTCTGATCTAAATTGGTAAGGCAGCTTTAGTGATCCCTCGAGACCGTTTCGAGACACCTAGGCGGCATCAATCGACGATATCTGCACCCACAGTTGCTAATAACGACTAGCAAATCTCGGCTCAAACATCTGCTCACCCAGCTGATAAGACGCATCCATCAACTGGAAGATATCGCCAACACCATCAAACTGCTCTCCTATGTCGTACATGCCATTCATCATGCTCAGTAGTGCTGGGTCAGCAAATTGGTCCTCTTGAAAAGTGCTCGCAGGGGCTTGAGATATAGAGGTTCCAGAAGCTGGCCTTTGTATGCCACGATCATCTTGATTCCCGCCGTGTTGTGAATACTGCTGTGAGCTCGTTGGCCTGAGGTCTTGCGTGGCTGTTGAGGCTGAGGTAGACTCGTTTCCTCGTAACAAAGTGCCGGGTGGGATCCCAGACATATACTGTCTTTGGCGGCTTTGAACCCCATTTGAAGTTGTGTTAGGAGTCTCGATTGATCTCGAATTACTGCTCCTCGGCGACTGACTACTTTGAGACACATCGAGGGCGCCGTTAATAGATTTGCTGGCCAGGGCTTTGTGCAAATCTCTCAAAGCGGAGGCACATGCTCCTGGCCAGACACTCCCTCTCATGGCTAAGATCTCCAGTATCTTGATGCATCGTTCGGCATCTCTGTGCAAACTTAGGGATTGGTCCACTTTAGCAACGACGTTCCACATACCGTTGAGCTATTTGGAGCGAGTAATGGCCCTCTGATGCAGCATATACAAGTATCAGCCCACTTGGGGAAAGTCAGTATTTACTTACACCGCTTCTAGATCTACACATACCTCATCCAGATGCACCAAGTGAAGCCAGGCCAGCAGAGCGGATTTAGAATTCGCCCGTCACGTGTGCCGGCTTCGTTGATGCCAGTCTGTATATGTTGATAGACCTTTGATACGATCTGTTTCGAAGCCCCAATGCACTTTTGCATTGCTGATGCAAACGTGGAGGAGTTCGGGGCGGACGTAATGACTGGCCGGTTGAGAAGAATAGTTGACTCGTGCTTCTGCACCACCAAGAGCAGTTTGTGTGATTCTTTGAGAGAAGTGTTACTCTGACTGGTCAAGTCTCCGCTGCTTTCTTCGATCTCCATGTAGTGTGGATCAAGCAAATCTTGAGCCTCATTCCACCATTTTGAGATCTCAGAATCTACATGTGCAGCCTCATCTTGGTCGGTCGTACGGTGCATGACTGATTTGTGCCGGAGTTCCAGGATGAGACCCTTGATGTAACCATGACGAGCGAGGAATGCTGGAAGCAAGAGTAGTCGTGGATCTGAGGCAGTCAGTATATGTCTGCACCGGCTCCGGGATAAGTACCATGAGGCTGCTGTACATTTTGAACACCTCCAACATCATCAGCATGAAGTTCCTTGTCGGAATAGCATACATCTACATCATCGTCCTTGATGTCGAGCGGAAGCCCAAGAGATTGAGACAGGTACCTTTCGAGACTATAGATAGCCCAGAAGAGTCTTCGACGCATGTCTGCATCAGCGACAGAAAATTGCTTGAATCTGGAAGGACATCTGTGAAGTCCAAGTTGGAAGGCGATCCTAGTTATCAATCCACCAACCCTTGAGGCTGCATTTAAGCGTAGCATCGACACCAAGAATAACTGTATTGCCACAAGAGCTTGAAGACTAGCTAGTGTTGATGGCTGTAGAAGAATTGGCGTTAAGCATGATATCGCATCGTCAACCGTATTGAAGACTAGGTTTGAAGGTACGAGCTTGCCACGGGCTGGAGGCATTTGTCTTCGGTCGGCCACTGATATCGACAAGACCGAACGGACAGTTATCGACTCGACTAAGCTGAGGCTATGTATCCCGTCTAGCGATACCCTTTCAAGAACCCCGAGAATGCTCGGTGCATGAAGGAATGGAAATGGAGGATGCCAGTTATCCCAATACTGTTTGCTCCAGCTGGCGAGATCATCGAAAGTCATATCATGGGAGGGATGTGAATCAGGAAGTTGGATGACTTCGTTGGGGTACCAAATGCAGCCTGATGGACTTCCAGTTTGTAGCCTGTCATCTTCTCCCGGAACGAGCGCATCATCCACGGATTCGTTTTCTCGGCGGTAGTTCCTGGTGAATGCCGACTGCACAGTTCGTACGAAGTAGATACCGCTTCCACTGCCGACGAAGCTGGAAGAGCCTTTCGATAGACTTGGTCTCATGTGACCGAGCTCTTGGGGAGAAGCGCCTGTCATGCTGGCAGTGGACATGGACTGCCGGCGACGCTTTCGCCTCGATTCGCCATCTTGTGGCGAGTAAGAGTCCATAATATTACGAGTTATGCATATGATAAGTTCGGAAGATGGTCGAGGGCATGCTTCATAGAGGGACACCGGGTGAGATGCTTGTAGAAGGTCGAAGCCTTGGCTGATCTGAATCAGTTTGGAGAGTTTAGGTTTGCGGGGTGCATTCAAGCCTGGGGAACAAGCCAGCGAAGCCTCTAGAACACGGGACAGGACAACAAAACAGCAGCCAACAGCTTCATCAGTCGTCAAGTATTCACGTAATGAAACCGTTTGCAGTTCTCCGAATATTTACATATATGTACCTTCCATAAGCCTTCATGGCTCTATAAGATGACCGTCTAAGCTTTAAAGTAGTGGTAAGTTCGTTTTTTAGCGACATTTGTACGATTACGACAAAAATGTCACATTCCGTTGTCACATGAACTCTAGAAATCACTTCTAAGGCTAAGCTTAGATCATATAAAGTATTAGGGATATCCAGCAAAGTACGTAATACCAGTCTCAGACTGCTCGTTGAAACTTGTACAGATATGCTGAGCCAGCAACAATCATACCTAGGGACTCACTTGACGCCAAGACCCCTTCAAAAGGAGACTCGTCGTCTCCAATCTGATACTGTATTGGAGACACAATTACTGTAATAAGTTCAAGAAACCCATGGGCAACAAAAAGAAACGCTTTCAGCTATAGTCAAGACTTCAAGTCAGTTTTATTACTTAAGCTATCTAGTACGGTTCCGTAGGAAATGCAAACAGAACCAGAAGTCACCTATCTCGACTCCCCTCGGCTACCGACAGGGATCGGTGTTTCGCTTCTCCGGCTCTTCTCCATTCCCCCTCAACTCCAACCAAGCCTGCAAGTACAAACACCCAAGGAGAAACGCTCTGCGTCCAAGCAGTTCTTCTTCTCCACAAGTATTCGCCTCAATTGTGGCGATATGATTCGCTGAAATCCTCTGGCATTTTAATCCTGGTCTCGTTATTAATCACATGAGTACATGCTACCAAGTCTTTTGATTGAGATGACAGAGAATCAAGGAGGTTCTTGTGAAGCTTGCAAGAGGAAGAAATGCAAAGTAAGTGCGCCTGCCCTGCCCTCTTCACCCAAAACAGCCAGAACACAGCTAAATCCTGTGTACAGTGTGATCGTCAATTGTAAGAAACTTCCATTGAGCTCCGTATTGCACGTGACGTTACCCAATGAGACCGTTACCTAGGTATACACGGTTCAACTGACCGACCAATGTCAGACCGACCTGCGGACAATGCGAAGTAACTAAGCTATCATGCACATATGGCGAGAGCAGCAAGAGGTAACTTCCAAACTCCCTTCTTTGCCGAAACCATAGAAACAATCGCCTCGCTAATCAGCAACTCATCTCAGAGGAATACCAACCGGATATCTTGGCCTCCTTGAGCAGCGTCTAGGCGAGACTGAAATCCTACTCTATCGAGCCCTATCGGAACTCAGAGCCCTTAAAACTCAAACATCCTTCTCCGTCATGCATGGAAGTGTACACATTCCAGATCCAGTTCCGAGAAACTCAAATGCGCCTAAGCATGTCAGGATGGATGAGTGGAAGGAGTACCCTTTGAAGCAAGAAGAGGATGTTGAGCGTTGGCGAAATTTCATGGGCGGAGGAAGGGAGATAGCTACAGGCTATGGTGAGCTCCTTTCTACCTTCCCGTCCACCAGGGAACATGGACAGAGTTAAGACATGCTATTGCAGACGAGCCGTCTCATCCGGAGCATCCAAGATACCACAACCTGCCTCACCAGCAGTTCTCTGCCCCAGATCGCTCACTCGCATACCATGATACGGACATGGATTTCAACGTCGCAGCAGGCTTGATGGGTCTATCCCAGAGTCAGGGCCAGAACCACCCTCAAGGACAAAACACAAACCACGGGCATGCTCAAGTCCCAACCCAGCTCTCCACCATCCCAAATCCCGGCTTCTCCAGCCCACCACTCCCTCACTCACAAAAAACGACTTATCCCGTACTCACATCCAACTATGCAGCCGACTACAACTCCTCACAAGATCTACAAGTTCACCAAGAAATGTCCGATCCAAACCAAAATCCCGACCCTGGTCAAAGTCCCCATTCCAATCTTATGCATGGTGAGCCAAGCTCCAGCTGTGGAGGTGGATGGCAAGGCTCTCCTCCCCCTCCTGCTGATGCAGCATCCCAAGATACTACTGGAACGCAGAGGCAAACAGAGCTGGTCAGATCGCAGCAGTTATCTGCTGCGTATAGGAATATCTACTATTGAGCACGCCAGCAAGGTACAAGCAAACACCAAAGACTACAAACGTCAATCAGCATAGGGGTTAAACTTAGGTTAGATCTGCCTGAGCGACCTGGCAAGCGAGATAGACCCACGACAAGCTTGCGTAGAGATGACGAGGCTGATATCTCGCTTAGATGTTTTGTGTCAGTCATGTTAGGGGCTGCCGGTCTGAACAAGATCATCAACTTCGCTAGATGACAATCAGGGATACTTATGCTGGAAGAGCCAGTATTCCGCTATTATACCAGGGAAATGGGGAAGGTTGAGGCTGCACGGAAGTCGCAGAGCAGACATTGGCAAAGAGATCCTCAAAATGAAGTGATCTATTCCCGATCGCTATCTATCTAAAAACAAGAGAGGCATGCAGTAGAGGCTTCCATCCTTCCATACTGCACTTCATAGCAGAAGCAAAAATGAAGATGCAAATGCATATCTCGAATCGCATGTCCAGTCATGCAAAACACCAATCGTCTAGCCTTTTTTTTCGTCGAAAAACGCCTTATATCGTGTCCCATCGCATTCCATTCAAATCCCGGCGCAAAAGCCCATGTGCTCAGCAGAGTAGCTTAAAGTCATGCAAGCGCTTACAAACGATCCAACAGTCCCTGGCTCTCCAACATCAAGACGATCTGGTGAACAGCGCTTCGCACGCTAGTCTTCTCGAGGTCAACGGTCAAGTCGGCCTTCTTGGGAGTCTCATATGGGTCGTCGACACCAGTGAAGCCCTTGATCTCACCGTTGCGTGCCTTGGCATAGATACCGCGCTTGTCGGTCTTCTCGGCGTGCTCGAGGGAAGTAGCGACGTGGATGAGGTAGAAGTCACCATACTTCTCGACGATCTCGCGGGCGTGTTGGCGAGCATCCTCGTATGGTGCGATTGGAGCAGCAATGACGGCTGCGCGAGAGCGAGTGAGCTCAGACGCAACGAATGCGATACGGCCGATGTTGCGGGTACGGTCTGCGCGGCTGAAGCCCAATTCTGAGGACAGCTCGGCGCGGACGGTCTCACCGAGGAGGAGAGAGACTGATCGGCCACCTTGCTGGTTGAGGGTTACGTGAAGAGCGCGGGCAATGGCGTCCTTTCCACTGTTTTGGTAACCGGTCAGGAAGACTGTGAAACCTTGCTCGGAGCGAGGTGGGTGAGATTCGCGGAGGACCTTGACGACTTCTGGGTAGGAGAACCATTCTGGGATCTCGCGACCTGTGCGGAGACGGTTGCGGAGCTCCGTGCCGGAAATGTCGAGAGTTCTGATGCCAGCTGGGACTTCGTCCTTGGGGCGGTACTCGTCGCTGTCTGGGAGGTAGGTCATCATCTGGAAGGGAACGACCTCGATACCAAGCTCATCCTTGTATTTCTCAACAGCGTATTGAGCATCGTATGGGCCGTAGAACTCCTCGCCCTTGCTGTTCTTTCCGGGTCCAGCGTGATCGCGACCAACGATGAAGTGGGTTGCTCCAAAGTTCTTGCGGATAATGGCGTGCCAGATAGCCTCACGGGGTCCACCCATGCGCATGGCGAGGGGGAGGAGACCAAGGACGGCCATACCATTGGGGTACCTTGGGAGGAGCGCTTGGTAAACACGGACACGGGTGAAGTGATCGATGTCTCCTGGCTTTGTGAGACCAACGACTGGGTGGATGAGAACGTTGGCTTGGCGGGAACGGGCAGCTCGAACGGTCAATTCTCTGTGGGCTCTGTGCATTGGGTTTCGGGTCTGGAAAGCGACAACCTTCGACCAGCCGAGCTTGTCAAAGTGAAGACGGAGCTCTGCAGGGGTATCTGTGCCAACTATTAGTAGTTACCCGGTGAAAGATTTCGAAGATTTGCGTACATCTAAGGGCAACATAGTCGTAATGTTCGAGACGGCGGATAGCGTCAATCTTTCCTCCAACGTAGAATTCGCGAGCAGTGTTGTGTAAGTATTTCACAGCTGGGTGCTCTGCATCTCCTCCAAAGACCAACTTGGCCTCCTTGTCCCTGTTAGTTGTTAGCTAGTATCCTCTCATAGCAAATCTCTGAAATTCCTTACTTATCTGGTTGGTAGACATCGTCAACAGTGATGATGGCAAGGTTGCGATCATCACGGAAGTCGCGAAGAGTGAGTCTTGCTCCAGCCTTGATTCCTAGCTCCTCAATTTGTTCCTTGCCGACGTCCAGCGTAATTGGCATGGAGAAGAGGTTGCCATCAACCAGTCGGTTGTTCTCGACAACGCTGAAACATGTCAGTTATGAATTGTTCACGTATTTCGTTGTGTATTCGTACCCATTGTAGTCCTTCTCATTTAAGAAACCTGCAGAATTGATTGTCAGTTACTATTCTTGGAGAGTTATTCCTGGAGGAGTTGCGCGGCTTTGGTGGGGGTTTTTTTTACCCCACTACGTCAGGGACAACCGTACCTTCGAGAGGAGAGAAACCACCGCTGAGGATCAATTCCAGATCGCAAAGCTGTCTCTCACTTAGGAGAATAGCAGGCAAGTTCTCAGCCTCTGCTGCGAGCTCATTGTGTCTGGGCAAGTCTCTTGCAAGAAGATCTCTGTTGATATGTCAGCGCGCCGCACGCAACCAGAGAACAACAATAGATAACCTACTTCAGCTCTCCGCCGTGGGGTGAGTTGGCCATGGTTTCAGAGGTGGTATGTGAAGAGGAGAAGTTCGAAAATGCAATTGACGGAAGTAGTACAAAAAAGAAGCAGTGCAGGATGTGGAACAGAGTCTTGAAAGTCGATCAAAGGTGACTTTAGGGGAAATTTTATTGGCGACTTCGGAGCTTTTGATCGCTTTCCGCCGGCTCGAAGACGTCAGAGCACGCCATTGCACGCGTTTCCTTGGGGGCTCGGGAGGCGTCTCCTAGTGGGGCAAATTGTGCCTTGCAGGGTATCTCTCTTTGTCGTGCGTATCTCTATGATTTGTAGAACAAAGCCTTGGAGTTCTTGGAATTGAAGAGCTTTGTGAGAGGCGACGATGGTAATCTCAGCCACGTCTTGCGTAAACGAAGTCCCCCACCAACAGAAAATAGGCCAAGACCCTGGATCGTCCAGCGTCCTCCTACATCTTGAACTCAATTTCTCAGATAATTATCACAGCTGCAACAAGTAATGCGGAATGCTGCACGAATCTGAACACTGTAAGTAAGTATCCGATGATAAATCTCAAATACAAATAAAGCTAGTAGTACTAGCGAAAGTTTCTTGTTAGACCTTTCTTGGTGGCGTCTTCACAGTTTTCTTTTTTTCCACGCCAGCCTTCCATCCTTTGTTCCAGAGCTTTTGTTGTTGATCAAGCTCTTATCTTATCGCGGAGTCGGATTTACTTCACGCCGGCACTCGATGAGCTAAAATGTTTACGGAGCTCGAAATGCTTAGCATATCCTCTATCTCGATATTCAGTCTCGGTGTTTGACTTCCAATCTCGTCAACTCCCCTTCTCACACATCACGATCTCTACAATGTCCACTCTAGCAGGAATAAAGGGTGAGACAGGATCACAGGCGGCGAAATCACTGGTATGTCTCTATTTTCCTTGCGCAATCTTCGCCACTATGTACATTTCTTGATGCGCAAATATTCTACAATGAGCACAACGCTTTCCTGTGGAGGAGACTGACTCTTCTGTTCACAGTATCGACAGTTATTACGGCAGGGCGAGCAATTTGCATCATACAACTTCAGAGAATACGCCAAACGAAGGACGAGAGATGCCTTCCGAGAGCATAAGGATGTGAAGGACTCTCGAGAGATCCAGGAACTCATGCAGAAGGGCTTAAAGGAATTACAATCTATGAAGGTACGGATATCCCTTGCGGCTGCTGTTGGGGGATCCTGCGGAGCGTCCGCGGCTGGAGGCATAACGGCGGAGTTGTGGCGGATATAGCACGGTCTATTCGGCGATTTGAAGATGAGGAAAACCAAGGAACACCGCTAACGGGAAACAGAGGCAAACGGTTGTCAGTCAGTTCTTCCAACTGGATAGACTGGTGGTCGAAGGGGGCAAATCGGTACGGCTTTCAACTTTTGAAATCATTCCCGTCTTCAGCGAACGTTTATTGACTTTTACACAGGGAAAGCAAACGGGTCAGAGAAATGACATAGTTAGACAAAAGGATACTGGGTAAGCTGATCCCAATTACCCATGACTCAGAGAGTTTATCTAACAAGGTGCAGATGGGATTGATGAGTAGACGAGTTGACGGAGGTCGAAGTTCGAATGGAGATCTAGATGGTATACTGAGCATCATGGGCATCATGGGCATCATGGAATAATGACCATACTGTACAAATTTGTAACATAGGCCAACCTGGGAAAAACCATACCAAGCATCATGGATTGTTTCCACTCTGGCTAGCTACGATTTCTCATTAAAGTTGACAATGGTAGCTCCCAAATGCATTTTTCTCAACGTATATTTGCTTTTGAAGTCCCTAAACCTCCGGTGTCACCAATCACCACAAGCAAGAGGCGATCAAAGTATGCAACAAACCACTGGGGCCTCCCTCCTCCCAGTTCTAAGATGTCGGTACTTCTGGAAGTCGGAATAGGCATGTTTTAAAAGCACGGAAATGATCTTTTCGCGAGCTTTATTGTGGCTATTAACCAGTCGTTCAGGTAATTCTAGTATTTGAGCAGCATTTCTAATTGATCTTTGATGTATACTGCAAGCCTCCCATGTTTTGCTCTCTAATACTCCCAGAAAGGACTTGCCTTGATATTCATCAGCCTTATCACGTGTGTCCAACAGTGCCAAGAGATGCGCAGGTCGCGGTCTCAGCGACAACATCGCGACAACCTCAAGGCTATGCAGACCAGCGCAACGCTCGCGCCTTCTCTGCCTTCAACTGTATTCCACAGCATTCACTGACCCAGACACATTCTTTATCAAGGTAAGACTTCTTACCACTGTAGCCCAAATGCCCATATCAATTGCTCTGCTTTTGCGGAACTCAAAGATGCTCTTGCTAACGATGCGCCTCCTGATCCAGCATCACTTCCTCGTATCTGATTTATCAGCGACTCGGACAGACTTAGAAGCAAATAGAGAGGGCGTAGAGTATTGGTATCATATACGGGTATAAATTGTGGCGGGAGCTATTAGACATTGGAACATCGACTACCTCGCAAGCATCACTTAATCCTCCAGCAGACTACGGAAGCTGAGCGCATTCGAATTTTCAAAGTGGTTGAGAGGAGGGCACATACACGAAAGCAACTTGGGTATCTCCAGCTTTAGTATTCTAGGGGAAAGGATTCAAAGGGAACTTGTCGCGCTGCGAAAGGATTAGAGGGACAGCTCGGTAGCCTCTCCTGAGGTAGATCATGGCACCTACTGTAAGCAAATTTTCTTGCTTAAAGACATCTTCTGATAGGTTCTAGTACCGGAATGCCAACAGGCGTCAAAACCGTCCGGGAGTCGACCATGGAGAATACGAAGGTATACCAATTAGACACTGGCGCCGCGATTTTGTCACAGTAGCACCTCCACCAACAACAGACAGCACCACATCTCAAAATGACATCTGGGCTATTGAGCTCCCTTACGGAATGCCAAAAGATTCGCATCTCTTACCGCAGCACAGTCAAGACCTGTTACGCGCTGCACGATCGGGCAAGATTTATAAACGTCCAGCACCAGCTGATGAAGAGGAAGCCGACCCTGAAGCTATCATCGGTGACAAACCTGAGAAGAAGGACGAGGATTTGAAAGAGAAGGGATTTACCGCGAAATCATGGAAGCAAGTACCTCGACACCTAGAAGGGGCGGATGTTGTGTATCTGGCAAAGAGACGCAAAGGATTGGTTGCTGCCTCATCAAAACCTCTACCGGTCCCAACAGTGACTAAAGCAACAGTGAAGCGGATTGATGCTGCGGGCAACGAGTATGTCCAGGATATTGTCGTGCCTCAAGGCCAAGTGGTAGAGGGAGAAGTCCTTTCACAAACTCAGATTCCGGATCCAAATGCGCCAATTGGTCTTGCACCCGTGCAAGCTACACCTCCTAGACCAAGGCCAAAATCAAAAAAGAAGGCGAAGGGACCTGGAAGGGGACGAAAGAAGAAGCCATTGGCTCCTACTAGTGTGCCCCAAGCTCCCCTGGGTGAAGGAGTTGCTCCCTTGCCAACAATTGAGGGAACAGTTGGTCCTGATGTAAGCACTTTCCACATAGCAACGGGGCTACTGCTAATCAATAATAGGGAATCAAGCTGGAGAAAGAACCAAGCTCGACACCGGTACCCAATGAGGATACTGAGATGGGAGATGGCTCGGCAGCCAATTCAGACGATGATGATGGCGAGGACGGTGAGGACGGCGATGAAGGGGATGATGATGAAGGTTCCGTTGATCCTCAAGATTCACCATCCAAACCATCACAACAATCACCCTTGGCTGCTTCAGCGCCAATACTGCCTCCAGTTCCATCTCTCGACCAAGCCGATGTGCCCATGGGAGGAACAGAATTCCCTCATGTGCCACCAAGGCTTTTAACCGATCGGCTTGAGACAAAGTCTGGTAGTCCACTGAAGAATGTAGTCATGACCACCTCTACACTAACTTCTCCTCTCGAACCCCCAGCAAACTTGTCACCAACGAAAGCATTAACAGATGTACATCCCTTGGCATCAGATAGCACTCCTTTGAGTCCTAAATTGGAGACCCTTGACGAAGAGATGCAACAAGAAGTGCCTACAATGGCTCCCGAGGACGTTCCACCCCCACCGCCTGAGCCTACGAATGTAGAAGTGGCTGCAGCTGTAGAGGAGCGGGTTGAGGAAGAGGAAGAAGAGGAAATGCTCCTGGATATCTTGGACAGAGCCAAGAATGCTGAGATCGGAGCACCACTCGATGCCCCTGCAGCACCGGCTAGCCCGGGGAATGAGAGTCCTCCAGTCGAAGCGGAAGCTATTCAACCCGATCCCACTCCCCAAGTTGAGACCGAGATCGAGCCAGCCCAAGCCACTCCTCAACCACTTGTCATGCCAGAGCCAGTTCCAGAGAAGCCCGCCTCTCCTGCAAACCAAGAGGCACCAATTGAGCAAGAAGCTGTCCCAACTCCGCCCACAGCCCGGTCACCAGAGGCTGTTCCAGTGGCTGAACCAGAGCCTCCTGCTCAGGAGCCGGTCGCTGCTGTTGAGGACGACGATGACGATTACCCAGATCTCTTAGGCGGCTTAGAGAAATCATTGAAAACACCTGAAGCGAGAATTGAGACACCAGTTGCTGCCCCTGTATCTGAAAAGACTCCTGAAGTAGAGAAGATTGTGGCTGAGGCTATCGTTGAGCCTGTCGTGGAGGGAGAAGCAGTCGCCGAAGCACCTAAAGCGGCTGAGGAAGAAGTCAAGAAGGATGACCAGATCACTCATGATGCGGAAGAGGAGATGTTGTTGTGATGGCTGTGTTGGCTTCGGCGTTTATGGATTGACGGAGCTTAGGGATTGGATGAGCAACGAGCTCATTTGGCTTTACTTCGCTTTGGATTATCTGCTACCACGGTGTGTATTATACTTTGTTTTTCTCAATGATACCTCGCTTCTGAGAGATACTATGCCACCCTCACCATTTCTTGTTACAGTTTCTGTGAGATGAACTCTAACTGTTGCCACCTATGAGCTTGAAATGAAGTCATTTGTAGCTGTTGATTGTATAGATCTTGGCAAGTGCCATACAAATACAAATGCGAACGTTTCTTCATGTTTGCTGCTGTAATGCTAAGCAAGACTCCGTGTACTCTTTGCTGCTATATTGCTCGTAATTTCAAGATAGATATATCTTCGGCAGATGTTTGCCAGGGTTATGGGCATGCCTAACGACTGTTACTTCTATTGCAGCATACGAAACTCGAGATGATACATCCGATTTTCACGACGAACATCGCAGAGGGCATCCAGATTCCAATTTTCAGCGACAAAGTACAACTTGTAATTCAAGACAACGCTTGGCGAAGACTCTGCTTTTTATATGCAACAACAGGATCCGGGTTACAGGCTCAGCCTAAGATCGGCCTTTCTAGTACCGTTCCCACTTGACAACTACTTGCCAGCCGTTCTTGCTATCCTGAGAACCCATCGCAGGCTTCCTACAATGATCAAAGATATCGCGTGCATAACCTGCTATTGGTTGGACGTCGACCACATTCTCCCAATCGACCTTTTTCGCCAATCTTGTCAATTAAAGTTGCAAGAGTCATCCAGATATCTCAACCATAAAGCAGAGAGAGACCTTACTTTGCTACAGAAGTATATGGCTGTGTTCCAAGAGCAGCTGACTCTGCTGTATTGATGACTTTTAATCCCGAGCCATTTTGTATGTTTGGCTTTTGGGAGACCGGCGAGGTAATTGATGCCGTCGAGGAGAGCTTCCCGGTTTACAGATATTGCGGTGGAGCCATTTAATGGGCAATCTAGTCTATCCTGTAGGTACACCATTATTAGAAGCGTCCGTTACGTGATACTTGCAGCCTTACAACGTTCTCGGATTTTGGGACGCCTCGTGAGACCGAAAGAGGTCTGACTGATCCTGGCTAATTGAAGTCGCAAGGAAAGCTTTTTTCGAAGCCATTGATTCCTGTTACGTGTCAGTATAGGTTTAAAGCGGAGGATATAATAATAAGGCGAAGCTACTTCAGAGCTTCCGTTCCCTGGAAAGGAGATGTCTTTGCTGGCATTGTTCGGGAACAGTTCGGGAGGATGAACGGCACCCTGAATGACCGGGCTAGCTTCTACATTAGGAAGGGGTTGGTTAAAGAACACAAGTAAGAACATGGTAAGATATGTCTGAATAATGACCATTGCTGTAGTGTTATCTGGAGGTTCGGTTGGAATACTATCGAGCTGGAGGTTCGATACTTTTGAGTGAGTTTGAATGCATGAAGAGTATAGCTTTGCAATCAGCTTTCAGGCTTTTATAGCTCTCAAAGATCTGCTGCAGTCATTGCAGGGAGGCCGTTCTTTCTGAATCATCTGCGATCCGTGAATAATAGCTCCCCGCGACCTCTTCTGAAACTATGAAATTCTTGCTCCTCGCGCTGTACGCAATTTTCAAGTCACCAGAGAATATCTACATAGGAAATGGCTTCATCTCAGCATCTCAGACTCTTACAGCACTTATGTTCCGTAAAGTACAGCACCTATATGGCGCCTACGGGCTTTGTTTACTTCTGAGTATTTAATTCGGTAAATAGAGTCATAAGATCTGACCCCTTTTTAAGTGAACGATCTTCACAGATAGACTGAGGGACTTGTCAACAATGTGCTTGAAGAGGAACTGGCTAATCAGTCTCGAACATAACCAGCACAGCTAAGGACACTGACTGCAGTCTTTAAGGGGAGTGACAGCCTGACCATCTGAGACCAAAATCTCACAGCGTGGGGATAGTTGGTATGAGAAGTGCGTGCTAAGTTGCATATCTGAGGCTTTCAATCTCAGGAAGCGAGGTAACGAACCACATCGTCGGCACGACGACTTTGGAATATTGCTCTAAACATGAAATTAGTGAACACATCCACCGAAAGGGTCAGTATTCGGTTCAAGTACAGAATCTAAACCTACGGCGCAGCAGTAAATCTCGTCAAATTGGGAAAGTTTCGTCAGCTGCTCCAGTTCATGCAGGGTCCACAAGCAGAACGCCTCAAATGTAGGCAGCTACTGATAGGTAAGACCGGTCAATCTGCCCCGTTCGCTGGCTTAATAAGAATTTACATATACGAGCTGTGTATCTGGTAACACACGCTATCTCCTTATATACTCGGCGTTCTTGTTCAACGTCGTGCAACACCTCTGCTTCTAGCATGAACATCAAACTTCGAAGGCCAGAACCTTAGGCTAGTAAGCAAAAATGGAGTCGATCAATGGACACAGCAAAGCTTGCTGCAATATTCCACCTGTTGTCTCGAAGGGCTATGAGCTCAAGGGCAAGTATGAGACGATTGGAGGTCTGAAGACTTGTGAGTATATCCTAATCTGTGTTGCACACGCTCATGCTTACCCGCTTTCAATAGATGTCACTGGTCCTTTGACAGCTACGAACGCTATCTTCGTAATCTACGATGTATGTTTCCCATGGTTGTCTATGCGAACAGCGATACGTAAAGATCATCTCGCCAGTAGCAGCTGAAAAAACGCTGCCATGTTGCGAGCTTGAATTGAGTCCAGCCATTGACTGACACCCACCTTCCAGATCTTTGGCTATTACGAGCAAACCCTCCAAGGCGCAGACATCCTCGCAACCGCCGACCCAGAGAACTCCTATCAGGTCTTCATGCCCGATTTCTTCGAAGGCGTCCCTGCCGACCTTGCCTGGTAAGTAAAGAACACTCCAAATCCAACCCCCACTCTTCTCATATTGCCTTCCTCCCAAGACCCAAATCCACGTGGATCTGGATCAAGATACCGAAGTTCTAACGAGGATAAGGTACCCACCCACAACCGAGGAGAAGAAGGCCGCTTTGTACGGCTGGTTCTCGACTCGAGGCCCAGCATTGGGCGTTGAAAAGGCCCCCAAGATACTCGCTGACATCGAGGCTGCGTACGGAAAGAAGACGTGGGCTGCTCTCGGGGTATGATGCTCCGCTCTTACTCTCACACTGCCATTCACAACCGGATCACAAATCCCAAGTTACAAGGCCAAAGCAAGGTCTATCTCTACCATAGCTAACACAAACAGTTCTGCTGGGGCGGCAAAGTCATCTCTCTCACCTCAGGCGCATCCACACCTTGGACCGTAGCCGCACAATGCCACCCAGCCTTCATCAGCGCCGAAGATGCTGCAAAGATCACGATTCCAATGTGCATGCTCGCTTCCAATGAAGAAGAAGCGAAGGACGTCAAAGCTTTCGATGAGGCTCTGACGGTGGAGAAGCATATCGAGACTTTCGAGACGCAGATCCATGGTTGGTTGAGCGCGAGAGCGGATTTGGAGGATGAGGCTGTGAGGAAGGAGTATTTGAGAGGGTATGAGACGTTGAGTAAGTGGTTTGGGAAGCATATTGGGGCGGAGAAAGCGAATCTGTAGGGGTAGGTTGGCCGGAAATGGATTGATGGTCTAAGAAGAAAAATGCCCAGGTTCAATAGATAAATGCCAGAAAGCGATTAACGAGTGATGTTCGTGAGGTATTGGATCTCATTAAGCTAATGGTTGAGTCTTCTCGAACAAAGCAACGTCAAGCAGGAAACAAAGTAGACCGTAAAGCCATCATATTAATGAGATGCATGATATGCCCTCCTATTATACAAAGGCACGTTCCCCAAATTTTGTCAATCCTCTTCGCCGTCTCCCTCCCAAAACAAATGAAAAATGCTGTTACGCGGCAGTTGCCTCATTGCCTTCACTCGCAGGCTTAGCCGCACCTGTGTCGGCCTTTGCGACACTCGCCTCCTTGCTCTCGTCAGCCTTTACTTCACGTTGAGCAGCTGGCATTTCCTGCGAATCTGGCTCTGCCTTGCCAATGGTAGACGAGTCGGGACCCTCAACATCAGGGTGAGGTGGAGCGACTGGGTTCGCATCTTCGGGCTGGGCGATCTCGTTTCCTTGAGCATCAACCAAGCGAGTGCGGGTCTCGTAGCGGGTCTTGAAGCTGACTTTGCCTTCAAGAGCCTTTACTTGCTCGGGGTCCAACAAATTGCCATCCTGGTCTCTGTACTCGACCTTCTCCTCGCGAGAGAGAACACTCTGGCCAGGCTTGAGAGGGGGAGGGGAAACCTTTGGCTCCTCTGGAGCCTCGGATATGCCTACTCGCTCTTGTTCCACGATCGGCTTCTGCTCACCTGCAACTGCCGGAGGTGCGACAGGGGCGTTGGTTGGGATCAGAGGAGAGTCGGTCTTGTGGACGTCCGCATTAACATTCGCGGGTACGCCAGAGTATTGGGAATACTAGGAAGGGGGTTAGCCACGGTTCGGAAGGATCCTTTTGGGAATATGGGATTCATTTACATCTGTGAAGAAAGTGTTGCAGTCCCAGTCCCAAGAGTCGAACAGCTTGACCTTCTTGCAAGCTGATTGGGTCCAGGGATTGCCGTATGCCAGAGGGGAATAGAGGCCAAAAGTGATGATGGTCAGGGTGAGGAAGACGACAATACCAAGACGGCCGACCAATGGGTTCTCACGAAGACCAATGCCAGGGATACGAGCTGTGATGTGATCGTAAATCTGGCAGAGGGCGATGACCGCAAAGTACAATGCTGGAAAGTAGTGGTGGAGGAACAGTTGACGTTGGAGCAGGTAGAATGGAAAATAGTGGAAGGCCCAAGCGAGAACCATTGTACCAACTTCATAGTCGAAGCGTTTGAAAATGACGTTGTTGTAATCCTTGAAGCCTCGTTGCCATCTCAGGACAGCCAGACCCTTGAAGATCACATAGATGGCAACTGCCAAGGTTGAGGTCCACCAGACGACTGGGTTACCGATGAGGTAAATCTGTCGGTGGTCCTTGCCCCAGAAGTTGATGCCACGCTTCAGAATTGGCCAAGAATCGGGGCGAGAGTCCCAGGCGTGTGACTCGACAAGTCCGGCATTGGTGTGGTACATGACCTTCTGCAATTCCCAAAACTTGCCAAAGAAGCCAGGGTTCCTGTAGTTGACCTTCTCCGCATCGGCTCCCAAGAGTGGGTGCTCGTTTTGCTCCACATACCAGACGCTGTTTGGAAGAGTTCCTCCTTTGGCGCAAGTGACCTCTTGTTGCTCAGATGCCCACTCAGGAAGCTTGACTTTGTGCGAGAAAAGAACACATCCAGTCATAACATGGACGAGCTTGAACTTAGTCTGAATCGTTCTAAGTCGCTGTTTGGCTTCCTCGCCATCCGACATCTTCTTGATGATCTCAACCCGGAAGTAGTCATTGGCATCTCCCTCGAATCCTTCGTAACCATAGGCGGAAACCTCATTTTGCCAATCAGCCTCAGTAACAGGAGGTCGGACATCGTGAGAATGAAGACGTCGGCTAGTGGTCAAATGGAAGAGCTTGACGGTATCTCCATCCTTGATGAATGTAGGAGGGCTAAGAGCGTCCCAAGCGAGAGAACCATTGATCGGCTCGCCATTGATGTCAAGAGGTTGGGTCATGTTTTCGAGGAGCCAGACGTTATTCTCATCCTTGTGGGGATAGAGAGTAATCTGCTGCTGCTTGCTTCCAGTGGGGTACATGAGGTTGTGCGAGTGCAAGTAACCTCCTTGAGTGTTGTGGTGTCTGATGCTAACTCGGCTACCAAGTGCAACATCGACTGGAACATCTTGCATGGCCTTTGAGTTGAGTGTGGCTTGGAACTCAGAGCTCATGAATCCATCTCCATCACCTGGGTTTACCAAGCATAGGAAATGGATACCGAACATAGCCATGTAGAAGGTGACTGGGATAACAATGAGACAGAAAACTCTCGATACTACATGCTTGGCAAAGATGCGCTATTATGATCAGCAAGACCCCTAGTTGTAAAGATACTGTCGGGACTTACAGGGGTAACGGTCTTCACGTCTCCGAGAAGAATCCAGAGTTGCAAGATAGTCAAAACTCCAACCCATGCGATTGTGAGGAAACCAACCCACTTAACACTGGCTGTTGCTCCCAATCCAAGACCCGTCATGACCAGCCAGAACCACCAGGTTGGCTGGAAAGCCTTCGTGGGACCTAGTTCGTGTTGGTTCGTGAAAGATGTGAATGCCAACCCGGTAAAAGCAGTGAAAATCATCAGAGGTGAGTCGAGTAGGATCAATCGTGCCTGGGTGAGGAGACCGTTCTCTGAGGAGGATATTAGTACATAATCCCCAAACTCAATTGCGACTTGCTTACCGAAAACAATCAAGAGGGCACCCATCGCAGCAGTCCAAGTTCTACATCCAACAGCCTTGAGGGTCAAGAACATCGTCGGAACCAACAAGATACCGCACAGGGCTGGCAGCAATCTCATGGCCACGTATGGCACACCAGGCTCAACATAATCCTTTCCAATGTCCTTGAAGTCGAAATCTCCATTGAATCCAGCAAGCCATCCAGCGAGTGTAAGAAGAAGTTTTGCGAGCGGTGGGTGTACATCCATAAAGAACTTGCCCTTGATATACTTCGATGCGAATCCACCAAAGCTGCAGCACTGTTAGCAATTGACAGGAAGCTGTGGAATGCGCAAAGACGTACTGAACTTCATCAAATACCACACTGCTGGGCTGGTATATTCTGAATAATCTAACAACAGCAGCCAGGAACGTGACGGCAATCATGACCTGGTAGTCGGATCCTGGCAGAAGGAAGACATCGTTGTCTTCGACACCCTCGGAGGTGTAATCATTGGATTTCTTGATTGCCTGAGACGACGAGCTTCGAGCAACCTTTGACGGCGGAGGCGTGCCAGCTTTTGTAGGACGAGCCATGTTGGCAGATGTGTTGATGGTAGGGTAAGGTAGGACGATGAGAGAAAGGCTGTCGTGGAGCTTTATGGCCCACGCGTTTCTCCTGAGGAACTCCCCAGAACCCAAAGTAAAGTCGCAGTCAGTCCCTAAAAGAAAGTAAAGAAGAATTCGCAACAGTATTAAAAGTGCAGCATCGAAGACGAAGGTGAAGGACTGGTGGTCGAAGAGTTGGGCATGAGTGCGCTTGTGGAAAGGAGAAAAGTACTCGTATCCATCCCTTTGGTCATGAAGCCAGATCGGCTGAGAAAGTTGACGGGGCGCGTCGAGCTACGGCTGGCACATGAAAGCCCTCTATCCCAAATTTCGACATTCAACCACCAATTAATTTTTATATCACATTTATCCAAGCTCCGAGTCATAGTTTGTTCTTCAGTGATCTGATATTTTAAATGATCAGACCGCGTCGAAACAAAGTTTATGGGGAAAAGTCCAAGAACTTCATCCAAATTTAGAAACAACCAAGTTCCCGATGGAGTCAAGCGTTGCGGGAGCTACGAGACGAGGCTGAAAGTCCTCTGGCGTCTGGGTACGGTGTAGTACACAGGAGGACTGATACTACCAGAAGTGCGTGCTGATCAACTACAGATGTGTGCGTGTCAGTGACCATGACCATTACAATCATGTGTTAAGTCAAATAAGACCTGTCCCTTGAACCAAGCAGGGCAGACGCTACAGCGGCTGAAGCATCTAGGTTCTCATATCACCAAGCAGTCACAGCAGTCTTTTCTTTCTATGGTTTTGTAGAAGATCTATACCAGACTGGATAGAGAGGGAGCGGTTCGAATGGCAGCGGTGTTATGAAGATTCTCTCCTGTGAAAGCAATTCGCGTGTACCTTATCTACAATACAACAATTCACCCCACCTCAACCACGTTCTAATGATGAAGTAACAACCCAATCAGTTTTCTCTAGTATCCATCCTTGCCCCACTTGTTGTACTTCTCGTGCAGCTCCTAGAATTCCAATGTTAGCAGTGCTTTCGAAAGTAATGCTCGAAACAAACAACACCTCCATCCATATATGCATCTCACTAGAGACCGAGGAAATGCCATTCCGGCAAAGCAAAGAGGCCATTTCTTTGCTTCAAGCGAGTCGCAACAGAGAGCTGGAAACCCTGGCGAGGACCTGCTGGCATAAATCCATAGAGGACAAAATGAGGCGCGTCCCCATAGCATGACTTTCTTCCCCTCTCCCAAGGCCAAGAAACACACTTGCAACCGTCCTCGGCCACAATATTCTCCCTCACAGAGAGATGACGAAACAACGAGATCCGTACCTTTGGCAAGTTGACATTTGGCACAATGACGCTGTGCAGAGCGCTGGGAGCGTCCTTGGGAGGGTTCTTTGGGTCTCCACCTGGGTGGTATTGGTACTTGTAGTCACCTCGGGCCTTGTCGCCCTCGGTGGCGTCTCCCTGCCATGGCATGCTTCCGGGAGCAATGCTAACCTTTGCCTCGGATGTCGCTGAAGTTGGCTTGCGGCCTGCAAAAAGGTCAATTGAGTCCTATAAGTTCGACGGGAGTGGCAGATGTACCGAAGTAGAATCCTGCAAGACCGAAAGCTCCAGACATGACGGCAAGAAGGATCTGGAGATCGTAGATTAGCAGTTGAATTGACCGTACGATGTGGTATCGCAAACATAGAGTTCAGGATCTCTCTTTGCTCCCTGGTTCAAGACATTGCCTTCGCCGCTCTTGGCTGCTGCTGCAGCTCTCATGAGAGTCGGTCTCATTGATCGGATAAGCGTTGGTCTCATTGTGATTGTGCGGTGTTGTTTGGGGGTTGAATAGGATTTGGCGTCAGTGGTACGATAATCTTGAGGAGCTTCGAATCCGTGACCTCGATTAATCCGCGCGCGGGTCTTACGGTAGCCGGCAAAACACGCACAGCAACGCAGCTCTCACACACCAAATTCAATGCATTCCATTACGTTTCGTCGGCTGCATTTGCAGGCACCCAGACCAACAACCCAAAGGGGCAGCACCAGCTTCCTCGCATTTCTTACTATGGGAACTTTGGCATCTCGACCTAATGATTTCACACCGTCAGTCACCTATTGTGAATTATGTGCACAAACACAGATAATTTACAGTAATATGCTAGATCTGGAGTTGCAAGCCTCTCTGAGAATATCTACCAAATCTGAACTATCTCCCCTCTTCCTGGTGGCTCTGCTTCAGCACCAGCTTACTACCATGCAATATTTCCGGCGAGCTTTCTAGTGATATGCGAATCGATGAAAATGCAACTGATTCCTGGGTCCATGGCCAGAGCATCTCATTTCTGCTCGTTAAGCTGTTTATTCGTATGTCCAGTCAGTGGACATGAAGGATGCGACTATATCTAGATCGGGAAGCGAAGTAAACAATCGCTTTTTAAGTACTGTACCTTTAGCATATATAATTCTGAAGTTGCGCGAAGATACCTCAATGCTTTACATTGATCTGGCTGAGCTTAGGAGAGCATCTATGAAGTATGCACATTATATTCTCTCCCCACCATTGTGAGTCTTTCTGAAGCTGGCTTTCATCGAGTTCTTGTCTAGAAGATATGCAGCACACCCGAACAACAAATCGCCAATTGAGCTTACCAATGACCATACAGGCATTCAAGCAACGCTTTGAATTGGGAGAGTCCCTTTGCATTCGGTATGGGTTCCAGGCAGTAGGATTGAGGCTCTCCTACAAATCAGACTTCTCAGCATCGACAACTTCGAGAGCGGATGGTGGAGGGTATGGAATGGACTGATTACTTATTAGATTCCACAACACAATAGCACATTCCTCACAACGTTGGTCTACCTTCGCGAAGTAAAGCTTCCAGAATCGTTCTCTTCTAACTTCTAACCGAATCTCCTGAAACGGGTTCCCTGGAATCACCACTTTTTGGCTGCATGATCTCCCCAGCCATCACACGAGAACGTCATGGGGAGGTTCCCTCCGCCACTCCGTGCAGGTGCATCCCCAAATCAAAAAGCTAGAAATTCATGCACCCCTCCCAGTTGCTTGGGTCCGTAATTTCACGGCCCCCCTGCGTCGGGCCTGATCTGGCCCAATCGAGGATGGCATCGAACGGCATCTCTCTTTCTTGGACGTGCAGGCGCTTGGACATCTTCACGGCAGAACCAGTGAGCAATTGAGCACAGGGCCTCGCCTCGTCCCCCTTAGGTTGGCAACGACGATTTGCTTTGCCTGTTCTGCTCTGACCAAGCTTCAGAAGAACTCAGCTTTCTCACGTACACACTCCTTACTCCTTCAAACCAAACGATTAATAATACCATCAGCAATACCTTTTTGTTCGCTTCGATTCAATTCAGCATCCGCACTTCTTTCGCGTCACTTCTCGCGCTCCCTACGAATAATTAATTTCCGTTCTACGCTTCAACGCGCTAGCCTTGACACGAACCAGACTTGATCTCACCCACACAACGCTCTCTGAATTGTGCCGGTCCGAGGGTTTGAGGGATGTTATGAGATAGGACTTTGGGAAGAGAAGGGATCCTCTTCATCCGCGGCGATGGCGTCTCAGGACAATAGAACGACGATCCCACAGCCCCCGAATAATCACGAGTCGAATCAGGTCACCAATTCCGAGGCCGGAGATGTAGAGAGTATCTTGTCATCGCGGATGACAGATATAGCCTCGGAGGATGGACGAGAACCAGCGGCAGACCCTGCGACAGGGTCAACTGTACAGCAACCTGGGCAGCGACGTAGTGTCCAAACAACAGCTTCGAGACCGACTACCGGGGGGGTTTCAAATCAAAGAGGCGCATGGCCACAAGGGCCAGCATCTCGAAGAGGACATGCCTCAGTCAATAGCACTGCAAGAGGTAGTGTCTCGACAATTACTGGCCCCAGACCAAAAAGTGGAAGGTCTCATGTGCCATCCCTCACTTCACACGCCTTCTTTCGTCCTATGAGTTCACAAAGGTTACAAGCGCAAAGAGGGGGTGCAAGACCACCCACGTTGACACAACAAAACGTCAGTGAAAGCCTGGCTCAGGGAGGGGGTATGGTAAGGAACAGCGTCAATTCGAATCAAGCAGCAAGGCAAGGAGACGACCCAGACGGACCAGCACCGCCCTCGAGAGGGACGGAAATGACTGGGCAGGAGACCATGGAGAGGGTCACGGCCAACACAAGCCCAACCCAAGGGCACCATCCAACTGGAAGTCTGACCGATAGCGTACGGCCTTTACAACGAGGCGGACCAGCCAATGCTAAAGGTCTCAGCCTTACGATCGACAAGAGCTACAAGAATGGGAATGGTCTTGCAACACCTTCAAAGTCTCCGCGGTCATTCCGATCTAGCTTTCTTTTACCAACCCGAGGTGATGTGGCACCGACGAGTCCTAATCGGAGTAATCAGGGGAGGGAAAAGTTATCTTCAATTGCGTCTTCACCTGGTTTGACACCTGTTGATCCGCCAAAAAGTGCACCCAAGAATGCAAAGCTTGGGAGTAATTACGAGTATTTTACAGGTAACACCATCTTTTTCTGGGGAGGAAGGATACAGAATACCCGACACAGGCCTATCAACATAGCCACAGGACTACTGTTCATTATTCCTGGCGCCCTCTTTTTTGTATTTTCGGCCCCTTGGTTATGGCACAACATCTCGCCCGCGATACCCATTGTTTTCGCCTACCTCTATTACCTTGCAATGTCGTCTTTCATACATGCTTCCATTACTGATCCAGGGGTAAGTCCTTCGGTTCTATCCATGTACACCTGCTAATTCTCTCCAGATTCTTCCTCGAAACCTTCACCCAATGCCACCCCCTGAAGAGAATGAGGATCCTCTTCGGCTAGCACCCCCAACAAATGACTGGACCATGATTAAATCCGCTCAGTCTGCTACAGCAGCAATGGAAGTGCCAACCAAGTACTGCAAAACCTGCAATATCTGGCGACCTGCACGTGGTCACCATTGCCGGATATGTGACAACTGCATTGAGACTCAAGATCATCACTGTGTCTGGATCAATAACTGTGTAGGACGACGAAACTACCGTTACTTCTTCACCTTCGTCTCTTCTGGTACGCTTGTCGGACTCTATCTTCTCGGCGCAAGCCTCGCTCAGATTCTGGTCTACATGAACCGGCAAAATATCTCCTTCGGCGCAGCAATAGACCACTTCAGAGTTCCATTTGCCATGGTCATTTATGGTGCTGTCGGAACACCATATCTTCTGGCGCTTATGGTCTATCATCTCTTTCTTATGGGACGTGGTGAGACGACTAGGGAGTATCTCAATTCTCACAAGTTTCTCAAGAAGGACCGCCACAGACCATTCACTCAAGGCAATATCATCAAGAACTGGCTGGTGGTCCTATGTCGGCCTCGACCTCCAACGTACTTGAACTTCAAGAGGAAATACGAAGAAGGCGATCAGCGCTTTGGCGAACGCAAGGGGAAGCGTACTGCCCCTCTGGTGAAAGAAGTCCAAGGCAAAGGTGTGGCGATGGAGATGCAGGACGTTCTTGCTGAGAATAGAGGCTTCCAAGGTCCTTCCGCATTGAGAGCAAGCAATGGGCAGCCCCGGGCATAATCAGTCCTGCTCTTCTCTAGCTGAATTTTTATTGTTTTTGTGCTGTACAATTTAGCGATGTTTTGTTTATTTTCTTTTGGGGAGGGGGTTGGAATTGGAAGGGGAGGAGGGGACGGGAAGGAAACCCGCTTGAATACCTATATAGTGCTAATATTGTCTTTTTACTTTGGGCGGTGGGCGATGGAGATGGAAGGTGAAATACCTCGGGCAGTGTGTTTAGGACATTCCGAGAGTGGCCCTGACGGCGCGGCTTCTTTGTATCATAGAGTAGAGGGGCGGACTGCGCAGTCAAAGACTAGAAATGGTCGGACAGTAGTAGTGGGAGCTGAGTGAGAAGATGGGTGGAAGGGGGCGGGGAGGGGGATGTTTGTGTATAATTGGGATGCGGTCGTGTTATAGATATACCCGCTGTTGTTTATTGTATAATTGGCACACGTTGCTCTGCAATACCATACAAGAGCATTCGATCTTTCTTATCATCTTGATCCTTTCTTTCTCACTTCTACAGGCCCAGTGGGCAACGAGCAATATCTTGAACTTTGACTTCAGCATCAAGTGTTGCTGGTTGTATTTATTCGTCCAAGAGGCGGTAGTTCTTCAAATTCCTGTGTGCCTATGCCAGCAAAGTCTTAAGCTGCTAAGGTACCCAGCTAGGTATCGCTCGAGTGCCACCTGGCTGTGTAATAAGTGTTCGGCATTTCCTGTTGGTCAGTCTAAAGATCTGCAGGCTTTTGACTACTCTGATCCAACGTCAGCGACAATCTCTACTATCCAAGTTCTGCTCTCCTGGTTTCCCTTTGCGAAACATGTCATTCCGTCCAATTTTCAGAGAACTTTGGATATTGGCTCAAGATCTCACAAACGACATCAAAGCCGAGAGTGACAGCGATCATGTCTTGAAAGAAGATCTGAAGAGCTATGCTCCGCACTTCCGTTATTTCTTAGACGTCAATTTCCCAACTACATATATTGCTGAGGTTTCAACCTGTAGTGCTTGATTGAGAGTACATCAGGGCAGAGAAGCATATGGCGGTGAGTCCGGCCCGTCCTTTGTTTTTGCTTGTAAGAAAACCCTGGGCCGTGCCGTTTATAAAGTCTGTCGATGTCCTTCTCCATCGAGCAATGTTACTACTTTTCTGGTGGCTACGATGGATGCACTATTTCTTGCCCATCAGAAGCAAATTTGCAACTTCGATATTGAAGGAGTGTGCCAGTGTGCGTAGGATCACCTGCCTGAGCGCAAAAGTAGATGATGCGAAGTGCGAAGTTTCAATGAGAGTGCGCTTTCCCATTTAATCTCATTGCATGGTAGTGATTAAGTACTTTTCTCCTAAACACGTCAGAACCTGCTCCTCTTCAGGCAGCTTAATCAATCCTTACAGTGTACATTCCACATTCCTGGGAGAAACATTGCTCTTCAGTATTCAACAACCAATACAATGTAGAGAGTCAGTAAATTCGGTCGCCATCTGCTCTCTTCTAAAACGTGAATGGTCCTGGGGAGAATCCTTCATGGTTGGGTCTGCAGATATGGTTCAGGCCCGTCCAAGTAATGAGATTGGTGTGCCTGTACGAACGCTTTACGGACGGTTTCTCGCCTGTTACTTTATGACTGCCACTCTTAGTATTGTTGTCATTTCTAGAAATGCAATCTGACGCTTCATATTTATGTGTCCGACAAATCTGCCATTTTTTGACCAGAAGAGACTTGATTCCACCTTCTCTTCGTCAACAACCACTACTACAAACAGATTCACTAGGGTTTCGACCCTTCTACTGAGCAATTTCGTCTCGGAGTGTCCTCGTCGTTGATGAGCCGTAGCTGTGAGGACGCCTGAGTCAAAATTTGACTGTCATGTTGACTTCTTTGTGCTTCTTTACCGGATTTGAGGTGTGATGTTGCAGAAATTCAACGTTGGTCGTGACAACAAAACCATCGTAGGTGTAGGAAGTCGGCATCATCCACTCACATTGGACCCACTGCAATACCCCTTTTCAATTAATAGTGAATGAAGAGTCCCTTCTTCAATAACGATATTCTGCCATAACCTGCTGGTACATTAGGTAATTGCTAAATCACCCATTCGAGACAATCGACCTGAAGCTGATGTTCCTTTAGACTTGCATAGAGCGAATCTCGCCTGTCCTGTGATGAGCACCGTCTTTGAAACGACTGGTTTCCGGTCAGGATGCACTTGCGATCTTCCTGAAACTTTCTAAGCACGTCGGCAGTACTTTCAGAGCAGCCGCAGACTCTAGTCCATGTGGCACTGTCAACTGTGACGTCTTGAAGCGTTGTTGACTTGTGAGTGATAGTAGCTGTAGTTGTCGTCTGGACTCCGGACCTGTGTATCAAGGTTCCCAAGCTTGAGGGCTGTTCTGGGATTCTTAGAGGGTCCCTAGACTCATGCTTCTGGGTTGGTGTAATAATTCTTCACTGTGGCTTTTCAATGATATCCACGGCAATATCTCGTGGTTGCTTTCAATCTCATGACTTACTCCCCATGCTGTTTCGACTTCCAATTTAAGGTTATACCTTGAAACCATTTACAGATTCTTTTCATGGGGTATTGGTGTTCTCTCCTAGTCATGAAAGTAACTTTGCATTGCAAATTTCATTCCGAGCTCTTTCCATTTCCAAGTAGGGAAGAGGTCCCGAAAAGGAAAATCTCTGCAAAGTGGGGACTTCGGTAAAGGTCCCCCCTTCACTTTCCCACACCCACACTTCACTTTCTTACAGAAATAACTAACCCAAATAGTTACTTAATTAAAGAAAACAAAATATATCATTCGGACAGATGGCCGAGCTGGTTATGGCGCCAGGTTAAGGTTTCCTTAGCAACAATCTCCTGGTCACGAAAGTGGCGTGGGTTCGGTAAGCTTTCTCTGAGAAAGATTATCAGACTGCGCGAGTACTAATTTCGTAAATAGAGTCCCACTCTGTTCAATTGAGACATATTTTTTGGCTTTTTTTGGCCTTATTTTGTGCTTAGTCGACATAAATAGCAACGAGGCTTTTGATTTGGTTGCTGGTAGTCTTTTGCTGATCCGAAGATGGGCCTTTGTTCATGCTCGCTTCGTCAAAAAGCCTGTCCTATACCCCTTCACTGACAAACTGCCAACAAGTTTTCAGAGGGCTAAGTAATGTCATATCATATATCTCAAATAATTTTATAGATGCACTGCTACTTCTTCGTTCTCTCATCATGGTCTTATGCTTGACGGAACACCTTAATAGAAACCCCGCGAGTATATTATCATGGGGCTCGAGTGAATATTCAACGTACTTGAACTTCACAGATCAGCTCGCCGTCCGGTCTTGAGGTGGGTATTCTCCTTTCTGAAATATTGAGGACGAGAAACCTTGCTAGGACATGCTTCTACCAAACTTTTTGATCGGCCTGATATAGCGAGATGTAACCACAGCGTCCATGGAGGAGGGATGACGAGCATGAGTTTCTTGAAGTTGGTAGCCAGCTTAATGAATCCATAACTCAGCCTGGTTCCAGCATTAGAATTGCTACAAGCTCTGCTGTAGTGTAAATGCATCATACTTGTATTGCCTTGGTATCAGTCGGGCGTGAGGATCTGCAATGAAAAATGCCTGAGCAGCACCCGTGAAAGGAAGGCCGGTCAGGCGTGCATACTCTCCAGGATAGCTGAACCTTGTCAGAAGGCTATGAAATGCTATGGACTGCTGTGCAGAAATAACCCATAAGCAAAAGTGTTCAGATGGAAGTACATGGGGATTGGATGGGGACTTTCTTTCTAGCTCTGGGGAGTTGCAAAATAATATAATTCTGGTCATGACCCGGGTTCGAAGCATACTATATGCCCGAGGACGGTCCAACAGTTCAATATAGCTCAGTCTTCACCGTAAATAGTCTTTTGAACCTTTGCGCGGATCTCGATGTAAACTGTTCGGTGCTATGATGAGTTGCCAGCAACTCAGCATGTATCAGACCAAATCATCTATTCGACGACGCAAGACTGTCCAAAACGATCAATTTCAATCAAAAGGATCATAATTCAGAAGCGGCGGAAATTCATCAAGCAGAGGCAATTATGAGGTCAATTCTTGGGCTTGGCGTGGTGGTGGTCTGTTTAAGTGACGGAGCAGCTTTTAGGGGTGCAGGCGGGCTCGGTTACCGTCAACCATATCACCACGATACTTGGTTCCCAGAAAAAGAGAGCCATACATATGCTGATTTGCCAATAGAAATGATTTCTCGATACAAGATTTCTATTGCCAGCAGAAATGAACCTTGTAATGGGGCTCTTGGACTAGACGTGGTGAAGTGTATTTATGGTAGGGGAGGGGTGAGAGTCGAAGACGCAGAAGTAATCAGATTGCCTCTGACTATTTCTTCATTGCTGTCAGAGCTTGATGCGAAAGCAAACGAGTAACTCTGTGTCTGCTTCTATATACTCTGATGTCACGGACGCTGGCAGAAGAATTCTGAGGCTGGCGAGGTCCACTGACCACAGGAGCTCCGTCATGATTAGCCGCATCGTAAACGCCACATTGAAAGGAAAACAGTTGTCTCGCGACAATGACCCTGATTCTATATCTTAAAAGCCGCACAATTGTAAATGATCCATTATGTACATGGTTCTTCTGACTGTTATTCATTGTCAGCGTGATATCGTGGACAACTGTAGTCCGGCAAGGCTCGGGATCACCACATTTTGGATGAAGCGTGGCGCAGATGGCCAAAACACGCAACAATCATTTTGGGCTGAACAAAGCTATCGCAATTGACTACGCAGCTAGCATTTATGAATATGCCAATGACCAAGTTCGAAAATATGTGGCACTTCGGAACTAACTTGCAAGTGTTGCGGTGGGTAAGGGAGGGGGTCGATCAGGAACTCAAATCCCCACCTTTGAAACGAATGAAGTTGCTGGACAAATAAATATGCAATGATCCATACAGGAGAATATCCAGATCGATGCAGAAGCCGATACTAGGTGTTCGCAGAGGATGTCTTTGAAGTCAAGACTGCTTTGTTTATGTCTTTGGGCTGCCCTCAATCCGGCCACGACTTGACGGGCCGGAACTGATGAGACTAGTGGCAACAGAACACTCTATGCATCCTAAAACGGGCAACAGAAATCAGCCGGATAGTTCTGAGAATTATGAGGGTCGATTGGCAAGAACTCGGGTTTCTCTCACAGAAGTGACTTGAACGTAGTTCGCTTGGGCTGCTTTTCAAACGAAAAGTGATATCGTAAGCTAGCTATTCTAAGCCCGATTTTGCACCATTCTAGGGCGCAGTAGTTGTTTGCACTTGTGATGTCAGCAGTTTGAGGAAGATAGGAGGTGCAATTGAAATAGTCAGCCAGAACTGAGAAAGAAGCAACATGTTATGAATGGGACCGAAACACAAGCTCATTGAATGCTGAGACTTTGTCGTAGATTGAAGTAACAAATGCTAATCTATCTATTTCGGTGACGATATAGCCTTTTCGTGAGGCATTTGACCAAATGCCTGTTTCGTAACGGTACCCAAGTGAGAAATTGCGGTCTCCCTATTCGCTAGACTGTGCTATTGTTTTTGACCTGCTCGCTCCCTCAGATCCCAGCCACGCATTTATAACCCACCACACGAACCTTCCTTCCCTTCCTTCCCCGCAGACTACACCAGACCACACCTCTCAACTTCTTCAGATCCACGCTGCACACGATAGATCGATTCGGTCTTCAAGGTCTTGCGACGGTGCATCAAACATACAAAGCTTTCTGGCATCTCCACCCACCTGCGCGAGGCCCCTCGTCAGCCCAATCGGCAATTTCCGTGCACATCTCTAGATCGCGTTCCTGAACAACAACACTCCTTCAACACATGCAACGCGACAATGACTGAAATCGCCATGCCATTCGAACTTGGGGACGCAATGGCGACAACTTCTCTTCCTACGGCTCCTAATATGAGACGCGCCGACTCCGCCGACTCCGTTCTCAGTGTCATTACCGTCGATAACAACTCCAACGCGCAATCCTCCTCCTCGACTCCCCCGACCAGTATTGGCGACGGTGCCAGCGTGTCATCTGCTTGTCTGAAGCTTGACGAAGCTATTGCTACACCTGCGCCAGACACCAATGGACGCAGTCGCCGCCAACGAGCAAGCATCGGTACATACAATGTGAAGATTCTCAGCGGAACCGCAATTCATGCGCCAAAGAAGTTTAGCAAAGATCCAGCAGTTCGTGATTCTGCTTCTTCATCACGTAGAAGAACGATCTCGGGCGATACACTGCTCGGCAGCCTGGAATCTACAAATGGCTCAACTACAACAATTGAGAAAACCGCGAACCGACTTGTCGCAGATGGTATTGAGGCACTCGATCTACAATGGTCTGCTAAAGCCCTCCCAAAGTCCAAGAGCCAGAGTAGCGTCAGCGGAACTCCAAGAAAGAGTGCGAAGCAACGCGACTTAGAGCGTCGCAAGTCTTCGCGACCTGCACCAGATGTCGTTCAGAGCCTTACCAAAAAGCTCAGTGTTCTGGGAAAGAGGAGTCGCCAGACATTTGATGATGGTCTTGCTACTAGCCTAGCTGGACTCACCAGAGCAAAACGAGAATTGCGAAACCTTGCCGATACCAACGAGTTTGCGAAGATTGACACACAACCAGTTCTACATGAAGTCTGGAGCAATGGCAAGCTGGTCGTGCCCGAAAATCCGCGAAAAAAGAAGAAGGCGGAGGAAGAGGCCCTTGCGAAAGAGAAGGAGAAGCAAAAGCAGAAGGAGGAGGCCATGAAGGTCATTGAGAAGCCCAAGCCGGTGGGCAAGCGACAAAAGGTTTGGCTCACGAAAGGCTTGTATGCTGGGCAGGAACGAAATATTGGAAGCTTGAACTGGTTCGGCGAATCTTCAGAGAAATTGAGAGGGGACGGCGAGAAGATCGCACCTTTCAAGCCAAACACCTTCATGCCACTCCCAATGTGGCATGGACAGCGGCTGCTTCACGTTGGTCGCGACTTTAAGTTGCCCTTCGATGTCTGTTCCCCACTCCCTCCCGGACAGCCAAAGCCTGATGAGTGGAAAAAGACCTCAAGCAGTAAGTGCAGGTTCTGATTGAATTACTGAAGCTTACTAACAATGCTCAAAAGATCGATTTGTGGGCGAAGCTGGAGCTTTGTGGAAGAAGTCCGGCCTGTTTGATAGCTTCTGTTCTAAGTGTGTCTGCACGGCGGAAGGTGGTTGCGATGAGAACTGTCAGAACCGATGCATGTTCTACGAGTGTGATGATACGAATTGCGGCGCTGGCCGCGAACACTGCTCCAACCGCGCTTTTGCAACTCTTCAAGAGCGACGCAAAGCTGGCGGAAAGTACAGAATCGGCGTCGAAGTCATCAAGACTGCTGATCGAGGATATGGTGTTCGAAGCAATCGCTGCTTTGAACCCAACCAGATCATCGTTGAGTATACAGGCGAGATCATCACTGAAGACGAGTGTGACCGTCGTATGAATGAGGATTACAAGAATAATGAGGTGGGTCTCTCTAATTACAGGATGACAATCATTCCACTAACATAATACAGTGCTATTACTTGATGTCATTCGACCAAAATATGATCATTGACGCAACCAAGGGCAGCATCGCACGTTTTGTCAACCATTCGTGCAAGCCAAATTGCAAAATGGTCAAGTGGATCGTCGGCGGCAAGCCACGGATGGCTCTCTTTGCTGGCGACGGCCCCATCATGACCGGTGATGAGTTGACCTACGACTACAACTTCGATCCGTTCTCTGCCAAGAACGTCCAGGAATGTCGTTGCGGCAGCGACAACTGTCGTGGAGTCCTTGGCCCAAAGCCAAAGCCGAACCCGAAGGATATCAAGCCAGTGAAGGAAACCATCAAGGCGGCGCTCAAAGCTGGTGTCAAAGCTGGAAAGCGAAAGCTCAAAGAACTACTAGGTGGCGAGGAAGGAGATGAGGCCGATGCTCGTAGCCCAAAGAAGAGGAAGATCAAGGCAGCTACTGGAGTGAAGAGATCAGCTTCGAGTGCCACTATGCAGAAGGCGAAGGGAGCAGCAAAGGCCATCAAGAAGACTGTGTCTTCTCAGCTTCTCAATGCTCGCAAAACGGTTACTACTAAGCGAGTCATCAAGCAGACGCTGAAAGCCAGCTCCCTGAAGACCTATGGCAACCGAAAGACCACGGTCTCCTCACGCAACTCTAGTCTCACAATCGTTGCGACTGAAGGTAGCCCACGCAGTCTCAAGAATTCCGCTGCGGCGAAGAGAAGTGTACGAAAGTCCGTTGTCAAGAGTGTCCGTGGCACCAAAGCAGCATCCCGAGATGTCAGCGATGAACAAGATGTCAATGGAGGCACGATCCGAGTCGTGAGTGGCGGAGAAGACTAGTTTCATTGGACATGGGGCGCAAGGAACAAGGGAATATGGGTACATCTTCAAAGGCGTATCTGGAGTTGAATGCGAGCTCTTTCATTGATTCGTGGCTCGTCTTCAACAGGAGTCGCTATGTATGATTATCTACTAATTCTTCATCGAGCTGGGAGAGAGCATGGCGTTTTGATTTTCATTGGAAGGCGGTCTGAAAACGTTTCCGAGCTTCCTTACTTTACGTACTTCCAGCTAGAGCACCGTAGCCGCAATCTGTCTCTGCCGAACATGTTGCAAGTTGTGAAATGCAAAGGGTGTCCAGATGTTTGGAAGGGAAGCCGTCAAACCTAATCCCAGTCTTCTCCACAAATTCCAGAAAACCGAAGCGACCCCCTTTTTCCATTTTAGCGTGTCCGAGCGGCTCTTCCCGTGCATGGCTTTCAGTCATCGAAATTTATCTTGAGACCGCGAGGAGCTCGTCATCACATCTGAACAATTTCCTCCCAACGACAGAATTCCACCGTCTCGACGACAACCACAACTAAGCTTCATTCCTGGACATGATACTACCATAAGATCATTTTAATAATTAATCATCTCTCTTCTTTCGAAATCCCTGCTTGAGAACTCGAGTTCTCACTCTCCATATTCATGAATACCAAATCCGAACCAGAAAGCCAACCCAGACACCCGCTTGGATCCCCACAACTTCTACAGTCGCGAGACAATAGCGAAGGAGGTTCTCAACCGTCGAGATATGCAGCTTCGATAGCGGCGAAGCCTGCGCCTGTGGCAAAGTCATGGGCGCATTTCGTTGCTGGAGGGTATGTAGCCCCTTGCCAAAGGGCATCCCGGTCTACTATATACTGACACTCTGCATAGAGTTGGAGGAATGACAGCCGCAGCACTTACAGCACCTCTCGACGTCCTAAAAACGCGTCTACAATCCGACTTCTACCAAGCACAACTCGCACAGAGCCGACTGGCAAAAGGCATCTCGCCGCACGCACACCTTTCAGCGTTTCGGAGTGGACTGTTACATTTCCGGGAGACATTTCAGATACTGGGATCAGTGCATAGGATTGAGGGATGGAGGGCACTGTTTAAAGGCTTGGGTCCGAATCTCATAGGAGTGGTACCGGCACGGTCTATCAATTTTTTCGTGGTGGGTAACGGCAAGCGCATTATCGCCGACTATGGGAACAACGGTGAGGAGTCTGCCTGGGTAGTCTTGTGTGCTGCGGCAGCAGCTGGTATTGTCACTTCGACTGTGACGAACCCTATTTGGTTGATCAAGACAAGGTTACAGCTGGATAAGAATGTGGTCGAGAGAACCGGCGGCGCGGCCCAGAGGAGGTATAAGAACTCGTGGGATTGTATAAAACAGGTTGTGAGGCAGGAAGGTGTACGAGGACTGTATAAGGGCATGAGTGCGAGTTATTTGGGCGTCACGGAAAGTACACTACAGTGGGTGCTGTATGAGCAGATGAAGAAATCGCTGGCCAGGCGAGAGGAGAGGATCAATCTCAGTGGAAGGCCGAAGACCTGGTGGGATAATACGGTTGAATGGACGGGCAATGTAGGAGCTGCTGGGGGTGCCAAACTCGTTGCAGCTCTGGCAACTTATCCACACGAGGTAAGATTTAGTTCGGAGTTCTGGAAATGTCATAGCTAACTGGAATTAGGTTGCCCGTACCCGTCTCCGTCAAGCGCCTACAGAAAACGGCAAACCCAAATATACCGGTCTTGTCCAGTGCTTCAAGCTGGTATGGAAGGAAGAGGGCATGGTTGCTATGTACGGAGGGCTGACACCCCATCTTCTGCGAACTGTTCCGAGCGCCGCCATCATGTTTGGCATGTACGAGGGGATTTTGAAGTTACTACATGCACCGGAATAGGAGTGCAATAGAGAATCAGGGCAACCTGTGTAGCATATATTTGGAGGGTTTGGCGTTTGTGCAAAAGCATGATATTGGCGGTTTGTATAACTTGACTTCACTCTTCGAGCCTAGCATATAGGTGTATGATAAGACGGTCGGCTGGCAGGCGTCAGGTTGGGGGAAGCCATTAGACCACCACTACTGAATGGGTCCAGCGGGCAGTTGTCAATAGTATTGTAACATCACCTCCTAGCATGTGGGTCATTGTATGGTTTGTGAGCACTTCGTTGAATATCATAAAAAGTCGCCACACTTTTCCTCCTAGTAGAATGCTGCGAGAAAGAAAAGCAACGCTTCATCCGTACGCCTGTAAAATATACTCCCTAGTAACCGACACGAAATGAAGAAACCTCCACCCCACACTCCATGCTTCCTTGAGACCCCTTCCGTCATATATTCATACTGTGTGCGATCTGTGTAGTGAGGCAAGGTCGTGCTGGGTGTTAATCATGGTTGACGGTCGTGGCTTTTGCAACTTCCTTGGTCTTCGCTCCCCGGCCTCGTTCAGTGAACTTCACCATGCGTTACGGTCCCAGTTAGGATCTAAGATCGGAGTTAGCAGTTTTCTCTCTCGTCACCTATCTTCCGCCCAATCTTTGGAATTCCCAAAGCTCTTCATTTTTTCCAGCTCGGCGCAAGAGATGTTAAACTCACCCTGTACGAAACCTGCCAGAACTTTGCTACCAGTCTGCAAAAGTGGATGTCCAACAACAATCTGCAAGAACCGCTGCAGACCCTCCCTCCTGTGCTCGATCACATCATCGCTAAACCGGTTTGTGAAGACCTTGCCGGGCAGAGGAGGAATGGTCACACGGGCAGACTCTCTCTCCAGGATGTCGCGGAAGTATTCGAAATCTGAGTAGCGCCTGCGGACATTGCTGTGGCGGAGCTTGAAGGCTGGGATATTGGTGCGGCATACGATTTCGTAGTCGGTGTACATGCTACGGCCCATACCATGTGTTCGTGGATTCTTGACCTACGCGGATGGGGTTAGCAAGGTGCATTTTAAAGCTGAGCCGGGCGCAGGGAGGCTGGAGATGCCAGCACTCTTTGCAGAATCTGCAACTTGCCTCTATCTCTAGGAAGTTCTCTGGTGGGCCATAAATCTCCTCGAAGCTCTGCGTGCGCGAATCGGGCATTGCCTGCATGATGGGTGGTATTGGTTGGCGCAAGGCCTCTTATTCCTTGGATGTTGCTGCTTCTTGGGTGCTGCGCTGCGCTTCGTATAGCGCTCTTGAGATGCTCTTGAAGATGGGGGAAGAGGATCGTGTGATGGTCGTCCTTGTAACTTGAAGGAAGGCTCTAGATATGACTGCGCATATGGAAGGAGCTTTGGGAGCTGAGGGGCAATCGTCCACGTGACCCTGTGCAACCTTCCCCTCTTCTAGCCTGATGATTGTATTTGTTTGCAGATCAAGGCTGTAAAAGTGGTCGGTACGGTATCGTGTTTCCTTGACGTCTTCTTCTGATCCCTTTCAACTGATAAAGCTTTGATCCATTCGTGGCCAAGCGGCAATACATCATATTGAGCTCGAGGACATTCACAACTCTGCTTTCAACATATTGCCCTCCAGGTACCCAGGCATTTGAGCTCTGTGCACTACCTATCAAGATGACACGACTTCTCACAAAGCTGGGACTATTCGCAGTACCACTTGTGAGACTCATCACCAAGATTCATTGCCACTGCTAATAGCTCTAGCTTCTCTTGATACTTACTGGAGTCGCAGGGTAACAAGAGTCAACATTCAGATATGTGTCGCTGCTGATATATGCTTATCTAGCTATGCATACTCTCAAATCCGAGCCTTATCCCTTCCAATCCCACAAGCACTTGCACTCTTGACTATGGTTCTCCCACTCATCACGGGAATCTCAGCTCAAGGTACCTATGGACTGATCCGGCGAGCTAACAATGAGCCATACCAACTCACCATCCCCCTTATTGCCGTCATTGGCTTCCAGTTGATTTACGAGACCATCATCGCCACGCTTGCCTTGACGCATATGATCCCCCCATCGGCTTTGAATTGTGGACTAGGAAGCAAATGGCAAATGCTCTGGAGACTGAAAGATGGAAATACCATCAGAACAATCCAGGATGCTTTGAACTGCTGTGGATTCAACACTGTTCGGGATCGTTCGTGGCCTTTCGAAGTACCTGCTACCTGCTCGAAGACATTCAATCGCAATAGATCTTGTGTTGGGCCTTGGAGGAAATCAGAACAGAACATGGCTGGACTACTGCTGCTTGTTGCTGTAGTTGTGTTTATAGTCAAGGTACGAAAGCATCAAAACTTAACCAGCACGTGTCAATGAGAGTATATGCTGACATTCTCTCGGAATAGGTTCTCTCCCTCATCTCTCTCCTCACCAGCAACTCGTTCAATAAGTCGAGTTGGGCACGGCCATTCAAACAAATTAGACATGCTCGTCATGTGGAAGAAGCAGATGGGCCGGAAGAAGACAACAGAGTGACTGTGAGACGACTCATTGAAGAAAATGCAGAAGAATATCATGATGAGCCAAGCGAGGAGCCAGCGTGCCCCGAATGGAGAGGATCATGGTCCCAGAGTTCAGCCATCTCAGCTGACAGAGGGAGGGGATGAGTGGCGTGATTGAATACACTTTGAGAGCTGGCTTTGATATACGCACGGAATTAGCAAGTACGGGGTCTGGGATTTCTTATACGCAAACTGCTTGGTCGGACACGGCATGTGTCGGTAATGTACTGGTCTAGTGAGCGATTTCATCTCAGTCATCAGCGAGCATCAAGAAACAAAGATCGCATTTCTGGGGTTTACAATACATTCAATACAAGGGCTTTTTCTTTGAACATATTCTGATTCTGAGTTGCACATGGCCCTAAGCGGCTAAGCGAGCTTTTGTTCAAATCTCAAAATAACTTTCCATTCCAATTTTGAGACACTCATTCTAGTGAATAATGCCCTGTTCCTTTGAGGGAAGTGCATCTGCAGGTCTCACTGAATGCAGTCTTCGACGGAAAGGTGAACAGTCACATTGACTACTACACTTCTCAGGTACCTGCACTGCACGTAAGAAGTTATCTCCTTCGTTTTACCTTTTCGATCTCTTTCTATTGCATTTGTCCACGGCATCAGCCAGACATACGTACAGACACACAGCAGAAGTCACGAACCAAGATCCTGCACCGCACAGCCATCGATCGGGCATATTCAAAAAGATATCTCAGCGCTCCAGTTTCATAATGTGGACTTGTTTAAAGTAAGGTGAAATGTTCCTTGGCATTTCCATTACTTTGTTTACCCCGTCATCAACCAGTCGTTACACATTTTGCTGACAACGAGCAGTGCGGAGCCGAATATCAAACAGGTCGAGAATGTCTTCACTGCTGCCGCAACGTCTGCTGGGGATGTGCTGGCGGTCGTCCTTACTGAGATTCGCCGAATACTTTTCTTAGTATTATAGATTGATGGGTTATGTCTCAGACGAGATCATACCAGGGTGTGTCGTATGGGCTGTTGGCATGGGCGCTGGCAAGAGGAAAGTGTTTCCGAGATCCAGAGATGGCGATGCTAGCGAATGACAGTCATTGAGGAGGATAAATATTGGTGACTACGCGGAGTTTGTTGCGTAGATCATCACACGCTCATGGAGATGGCGAAGAGGAAGCCTTGTTGTTTGATAAGAGAAATTGTAAGACTACTTTGATGGCCGCAACGAGACTCTTGTCACTCCATGATGTTCATATATCTTGAAGATCCTACATCACTTTCAAAACCTGCTTCAATCAGAGCAGATAAATAATCGCCAAGTGACAAAGCCTTCAAGAACGGGTGTAAAATGTGGCATTTAGGCCAGGGTTGTGGAGGATGTTCTCGCTGTCATCAAGAAGGAAATGTGGCGAGATGATACCGGTTAATGGCTCAAGTTAGGCCAGTTGAAGAGAATATGACTAGATCTAGTGCAAAATAGTCTATTTCAAAGACCTTGGGGAACTCTCTTAAGTAATGTGTGGTTCTGACGACCTTCACCAAAACAAAAGGTGCTCGCTCGCTTATCGAAAAACCAAACAGACGAAGCATCAACACAAAAATACTTCCAAAATTCAAAACGTATCATGAGCGAAGTTGATGCAAAAGATTACAGTATGAAAAAGGTGAGTCTGGAGAATGGGAGCAAAACTCACGGACCGATCGCGGTGAGTCGGACGTATCCGACCAAGAAGCGACCAGTCTGGTAGAAACCATGAGCTTGTCATGATTTTAGAGAGGCATCACCGTGACGTAAAACGTGGGTGCTTGTATATGGCAAAAATATGCTTATTTGGCTATATGATGTGGCTAACACATTTCTGCGAGTCTGATTCTGATGAATGGACCAGGTAGTACTCACCTTTGGAACTTGGGACTTCCATTCTTCTGATCAACCTCAGGCAACAGGGATGCGAGGACAATTTCGTAGCTCTTCCACCTCTCAAAGCGTTTGAGTAGCAGATTTGCTTCCTTGACTTACCAAAGCAGGAGGTGAGAATTAGAATTATTTTGGGATGAATTGTGATTAAGAAGTCGCGGTATCTTCATTATTCCAACGCTACAAGATTCGCACCAAAGTATCCAGACAGTTCTATCACATCTATTACAGATAATGAAAGCATGTCATAATGTCATTGTAAGTCGTTGCTGTGATCACTATGACCGCTGGGCACGTTATGCCACGGCCGCTCATAAAAAACTTACCGGTTGTTCTTGTGGTCAATTCATACACTTCATCAGCATTCCATCTTCCGAGCGAAAGAACGATACAGAAATCTTCTACTATTGGACAATTAGGTAATAACAATATGTCGAAGAGTCCTAGAAGTTCAGCGAAAGTGTTAGTCCCATGTCTCTCGTCATGTTTTCCCCACCCAACCCGTGTAAACAACTAACCGAGAGTCCGACGATGGCTTGGAAGCCAAACAGACGGCGAACAAAAAAGCATGATTTTCTAGTCGATTTGACGACTACACTATCCTTTCCTCGATCAAGTAAAATCCACGAAGGTAAGTCGCAAATTAAAAATGAGACCTAGCTTCTACTGATGCCAAGTTAATGATGTCGTGTAAGACGTATGATACATCAGAACGCCCGAAGAGCCTCAAGAAGAGACTCGGTTACAGAAGGGTCAATTGACTTCATAATGACCAACTGAAACATTAACGGCTCGCACCGTCGAAAGTTCTAGGCCAACTCATTCTGAAGACTCGAACATCACCAACCCAATACCTCATCCCCATACCCCCTGTACCCCTCATGTGGGGCAAGCCCGACGGAAGATCGACGAATCACCACATATCGGTCTCCTCACACCTCCATCTGACGCAGGCTCTCTGCACAAAACATCGTGTAAAGCACAGATATCCAATGGCGCTCCTCCCTTCCTTCATACTTGCATAAGTTTCCTGGCCAGGTATTCGTCAAAAGTCCCCCACGTCTTGCTTAAGCGATACTCGGTGTGCTCGACGTAGCTAGCGTCATGCAAGACACAGTTACTCGGTCACACGCCCGACCAATGACAGCTGCACCTTTCGAGGTGTGAGCTTACAGTATTGAGGCTCTGCGAAGACTTGCCAGCACTGAGCTGCTGCACAGGATCGATCTGGTGCTGCGTGCTGCGTGCTGGATAGGAAAAAACGCGCAGGGAAATCCGATCCTGAACTTGACAACCCATAAAGTCCTTTTGCCGTCCCGTACCCCATCCCAGCGTCCGTCAATAGAGGGGAAAGACCTTGCTTGTCGCCTTCATTTTCGCCTCGCCCATCGATCGTCAGCAAAGCGAAGAAAGGAATAACAGCGAACATGTCTTAATGATGATGGAAACTATGAGTTCGCAACCCGCTGGCGGGGTCGGCGGTGTTGGTGCCATCCCGCAGCGGAGATCGAGGGGCCCAGCTGCTCCAGGCAGGAGAGAAGCAAAAGTGGCATATCGCAACCAGCCAGCCTACTCGACCCGACACAACAATGCGCCAGCTTATCCTTCATCACCGGAGCAGTTGTTTTCGAGAATTAATACTAATGTCCACCATGGCCAGCCCCATGGACAGAGCGTCGGCCCTCATCTGGATCTCAGTGGCTACTTTGAGGTTCACCGCTCTTCAGCTGGGAGCTCGAATTTCAACACCAACCCCATAGTACATCAAAACCTATCGGATGATAACTCGTGGTTGTCCGTTTCATCTCCAAACTCATATACGTTGGTCTCGAACCTCCCAAATTCGCCACAGAATTATGGCGGGAACCATGGCCAGTCTCCAGGCAGCGAGGCGCCCCAGATATCCGGTAACAACGGCCAGGAGACATCCTGGACTCCCCAGACTAGTACCTTGGATTCCGAAATGGATGATATGACCATGTCTGACATGCAGTTTGGCAGCTTCAACAGCTTGACCTTTTCGGACGCGAATACTGCGGCCTCTTCCATTTCTAACACTTACGTTATTCCAATTACCAACTCTAATTTCGAATCCGTTGGAAACCAATTACAGGATCTGGTACTTCCAGGTAAGCGATTCGTATTTCTTTTGGTTGTTTGAGGATGATCGTGATTTCTTCAAAGTCCCGTGCTGCATGGGCAGAGTCTCTCCTCATAGTACTGATCATGATAGATGGCTTCCACCAACTTGGGCCTCCACTTGATACGCCGTCTCCTGGTACAGCGAACACTTCGCCACACATGTTTACAGAAGACTTCTCTTTTGACCATGATGGCTCGATGTCACCAAACTGGGGCTACAATGACAACCCTATGCTGTACTCGACAGAAAGTGGACAGTGGTCTGCGACGACCTTGATCGCACCCCAACAGACTCAGCAAAACCAGACAATGAACAATAATATGGACTATCAGCCGAATATTCCGTGGAACTCGCAGTTCGCCCAGGATAGTAGCTTCCAAGTCAATGCGACCGCTGGCGGCGTGGCCTTTGAACCACTTCGCGGTACCCCATACGGAACCCACAAAGCTAGGCAGGAATTCTTAGATGCTGGCCCTTCCAGTATGAACTTTCTCAATCTGGAACATCTTAGTCCAACCAGCGAGAATGACAGCAAATCATGGGCGCTGGTGTCTAACCCAAGCACTATTTATACGCCATCGCACGGATCTCCAGCGTCACAGAACTCTCCACTATCTCATACTCCTTCACCACCACCGCAGGAATCGGAAGTTCACCATTCGCATATCTTTAATTCCATGCCAAGTCCCCCGAAAGCAAAAGCTACGCGTGGACGTCAACGTGGACTGACAGCAGTTGAGAAGAAACAAGCGAGAGATGTCCGTGAAGCGAAAGCATGCTGGGCTTGCCATATATCCAAAACAAAGGTAGAGACTTCTTCAAGAATGTGCTAGAAATGAAACTAACAGCAAGCAGTGCTCTCCATGCTCACCGGGCAAGCCTTGCGAACAATGTGCAAGATTGGCTGGAAAAAGACGATTCTGTCTGTTCTCGTGCTTTAATGACCCACTAGAGTCCTTATATACGTTTCTGGTGCCAAGTAAGAACTTCCTCTGCTCTTCTGCCCGATGGCTAACAGTTATAGCTTACCTCATGGGACACTTCACCAAAGCCAACGTCGAGTCTTTCGTAACCAGGAACGCATCGAGCTGGGGCACACAACACATGCTCATACGCATGGACTGGGGATATCCGAAATTCCTGGAGGCCGAAGTAGTTGCACTGGCTCTACGAAGCAGCTCCTCGGAGATGGGGTTCTTCCATCAAACAGTGTCGAATGGAGTCGCCAGACCTCAATTAGTACGGAAGTTGAGTCCACCGCTTGGAATACCGCTTGCTGCAATGGACGAGATGCAAGATGCCTACTCCAAATATATCCAGGATATCGTGCAGAGCGACGTTAATTCGTACGTCCCGGCGGCCTATATCGACCAGGAATCGGAACTTCCAACACGTCTTCTCGGCGCAGTTGCTTCATACTACAACGCTGGTAATGCGGCTGACAACGAGGTAGGTCGTAGATTCCATCCTTTCTGTTGCTTAATGCTGATAGTCCGCAGTCCGAACTCCTCCGCCGAGCCCTCGAAATGCATGTAACCTCAGTGATCCTCGAACGAAGCCTCTTCCTCGACCAGAATTCTCTACAACAAGTCCAAGACCACTTGGGGCAGGAATACCACAGACGGTCGGCACCGCGGTGTGCGCAGAGGCAGATCAAGTTGGCCTTCTTCATGTTGCAACAAAGGCGAATTCAGTCAGTCTTGAAGGATTGGGGCGCCATGATCTGGGCCACGAACCCAAGTGCCACGAAAGACAAGGAATGGGCGCTCGCCTTCAGCACATTCCTGATTCTCATACTCGTCATGGACAAGACGCTCGGTGCGGCATTCTACTTCTGTGAGGGACGGGTGAAGCACCACGGCTACCCAGCTTCGACAGAACGGGAATCATTTCAAGAACTCGTTAGGTTGACACAGAAGGAATTGTTCGACAGGTGCAAGGAGATCTTCCATTGGAAGTTCAAGACTCGAAAGGGAGGCAAGGAGGCCTGTAATCCGATCCGAGATGGCATTGATGCTTTCCAGGGGAAGTCCAAGACCGTGGATCATGACGTTGTAAGATTTGTCATGGAACTTCAACGTATTGTTGGCGAGTACGGTAAGCTTTCCCAAATCCTATTCCCTTCCAGGCTGATCCTTTTTCCAGAACCGGATGTGCGAATGCATCGATCCTCAAGTCGTGATGAGGATTCGGAGTACACGGATGCTGGACGACTGGCATGCATTTTTTTGGATGACTTTTTGAGCCATTGAGCAAGACAGGGTGATCCAAAACGGGGTTTGCAAAGGTGTTTCGGCGATTGAAGAGCGGATATGATATAGGAAGTCGTATAACAGGCATTGGCGGGTGTGCTTTCTGTACTTACTCTGACCCTTCTCATGTACAATTCCGCGTCTCGGTCTCGGATCTCGATCTTGGATTTTTGTTGTACTTTAACGGCCGACCAAAACTGTAAGACGGGAAAGCAAAAGAAAAAGTAGAATGACGATTGTGACGAAGAAGACAGGGAATCAATGACCAAATCAAAACTGCTTCTCCTGCATCTCTCCCTGTGACCGCCGTGACAACAGTCACCTATTCGTGGTAGCCTGTAACGAGCAGGAGATTAGGCATGACTGTAATGACTGTAATGACTGGGAGACTGGGAGAGTGACTCTGCAACTCGGCGTGGACTTCGCACCTGTTTTGAATTGTTTGGAGACCGGTAGCCCATTCGATGGGCATCAACCTTGTATGTGATGAATGTGATGAACAGCGGGATAGGGTCCGCCTATGCAAGGCACCGATCAGTCCAGCAGGGGGATGCATCCCCGACGTCAGTCAGGGCCTCCGCCACAGCCCTGGAGGCCCACTGCCACAATCCAGCTTCGACGTGGAGCCGGGAAGCCGTTTGTTGATTGCAATTGCAGCATGCAAACTGCAAGTGTGACAGCCAGGAGGCCGCGGCTGAAAAAATAGTCCATCTGTTTCGTTTGCTCCTCCTTTGCAGCAGTGAGATTGTACTACGAAATGACTCAATCTCTGTTTGTATGCGTTCTTTTTGTGGTTTTGCTTGACCGGTGAAGAGTGGATGCGCGGATGCTGAAGGGCAGAGCCGGTATGCCTCACTTGAGGGCAGCATAGTTTCGTAATCAAATGCAGATGACCTCGAAACTCCGAAAAAGTGAGGCTGATGAATTGACCCCGACGATCTCAAATTATGTACGATCGTGACATCACTGGCTCCCACTACGCCGGTACGCAATCAGGAGATCAGCGGCTGTCAACAGAGACAGGATGAACTGGGTGGAAGGAGTTGATGCGCTCTTAGCCTTGAGCTTTGCAGCGAACGCCAAAGTGCTGCAATGGAAGGTCTCGAAACATAACGCCCGCCAGGGAAAGACCCTGAAACGGAACAACCACAAATTATTTCCCGGGAATCGTGGAGTGGTAGGGAGATGCTTTGCAGGTTGGGCCTGTATGAAATGATTGGGTAGAAAACGAGAATTGAAGGAAATGTCGCACGCCCTGTCTTCGAGCAATGATGCGGAGTAGTCGAGGGCAGGCGAGGGCACTGTTCCTCTGTGAACGCTTTAGGAAGACTTCCAGAAGCCGCAGGGAAGCACCTGACAAGAGAGTAGAGGTCTACGTATGGGCGGTGCTGTAGAGCGGGCTTCCATTGGGCCTTGCTCTGTCTGTGTTGGTTGCAGGCAGCGAAGCTCCTCGTCCCTTGGAGAGTCACCGACCGGCCTGGCCTGCAATACACTGCATGTGCAGCTTGAAACGCAGCACGGGCATATCTCCCGCGCGGATTGGGATGATGGTTGTGTTTGGGACTCTTGCATCTGAGCGGATCAGGAAGGGAACGGGGTTGAGAGACAAAGAAAAAATATGACATGACAGGCATGGTAGGTCAGGCAGTGAGTGGCTCTGCTCCTGGCGGGAAGGAGGATGCTGTGGCGAATAGCATAGGCTGGCCTGCGAATCCCTGAACCGGAAGCCTAGGCTAGGACCAGTAGGGACTACAGCATCCAAACAAAGAACCCATCTTAGGCGACGCCTATCGCCTATCCCAGCTCCCAGCTCCCAGCCCAGCCCAGCCTGTCCTGTGCCTGACCTGTGCCTGCCCTTTGGACCCCATTCCATTCCTCGTACCTATTTCCAACCTGTGACTATGACTGAACTACTATGATCCAGCGAGGCATAATCTCAGGGCGGAACTCAACCATGCCCTTAATGACTTACCGACCATCAGGCTCCATAGATTGCTCACCTGAAATACAGGGAGGCCGAGGCTACAATGAGCTAATCATAGGCAATGCCTGGCACGGCCTCCTTTGCTATGTTGAAGCCTTTCCGTATGACTGATATATAGGGACGCCGTTCTCTCAGGAACGACTTTTCTTTTTACCTTATCATACAAACACTGAGTCAAGGCATTCAATAACATCACTCATCCATCCTCATATCCTCATCATCAAGAAAACGTCAGTCATCAGTTTGAGAACTCCACTACCATTCAAAATGTTCGCCGCAAACCAAAACACACCCTTCGCTTGCACGCGAGAGGCACCCAAAGAGAAGCCGGAGAGAGACCCAGGTATGTCATAATTTAACTCGATTATTGAGGCAAAATGTTTCAGAGCAATCCTTCAGCCTTCCTTCGACTTTCGCCTTCCAATCCTATACACCTTATACTAATTGTTGTTGTTTAATAGACTACGGTGACAGAATGCCTCGCTTTGAGGGCATCAACATGGCAGAAGACCCCGCTGAGAGGGACACTGGTATGTGCTTAACATCACCCAAACTTCAAACCTCTCGCACTTTTACTGACTGCAATTCTCAGACACTGGCAACTGAAACTCGAGTCTGCCTGACAGATGACTGCAACACTCTTGCCGGTATGTGACTCAGTCCTCTCCTCGACTCTCTCATTCCAAGAAGTTCTGTCTATTCCTGCCTAAGTTGAGGCGGAGCTGTCCGAGCTGGACAGAAGAAATGCCCTTCGACTCTCAGACTCGCTTGCTTTTTGGCCCCGATAAGACGCGGGCGCCTACCCTTATCCGCATGTGACAACCCTGTCACCTGACTCACTGGCTCTGAACCCCTGCTAACGAGTATCCCATTTTAGATTTCCTCCTGTCTGGAAATCGCATTCATTATTCGATCTATCGGATCATACATGTCTATATCTGGCGGTTGACTCACGATCTAAATCCGGTCTTGGACGTTTGCCATTTGGCATTCGTCTCTTCGACAACGGTTCTCGTCCTCGCTTCTGCCTGTCCTATCGACACAACCCTCGGCGACGTCAATCCACCTTACACACTTTGCTGCTAGCTTTACCTCAATTGCTCGAGATCATGTACGAGAGCTTATTGCTGTTGCGGCTAGCTGCAAGCAACACGTCCACCTCTTCTTCACTTCGTTTCGGATAGCAATACAATACAATTCACAATGCCAAATTCCACTTCACCGATTCAGCCTTCCCAGCAACCTCGCACACAGCATCGTCACTGAACCACGCAATTCCTTCTCTTCACCGACGACGGCCTGCTTCTGCCTCTCTGCGCCTTGTTAGGCTGGTATTAATTGGCTTCCCAGCCCCCTCCAACAACCAGTCACGGCCGTCCCATCGCAGCTTGACTCTTCTCTCTACTCGGTCAGAGCTCAGGCAGGCTCGCCACGAGATGGGCCACGACACGCATCGATTTCCCGTTCCTGATTTCATTGGACGGAAGTGTTGGGCAGATTCGTTTCAATTTCAGCATAGCGAGCGTAGACGTTTCCTTCAGATATGTGACGCAAGTCGAATTTCACCTATTTATCTCTTCCCAGTTATGTTGTCGGCTTTCCTTTCCTGCAGGTAGTTGTTTTTTCATTTCTCGCTTATCAATGTTATCCCCCCTGCAAGAGGTGTATTTTAGTTGTACTTGTATTGGTTTGAAGAACTGTTGGTCTCGCGACTTCTTTTCTCTTTTTCAGTCAATGCATTGTAGCACCACATAGTTACCTCGTTGCCAGTTTTAGAGCGTTCTCAATCAATGCAATACCACGTTGCTTTTTTCAATTCCCTTGCAAGACGTTACAGTGTCCCTGTTCAGCCGCCCCCAACCATCTCAAAGCCTCCTTGACAGTGACTCTGACCTCATCTTATGTGAAGCCGCGAATAGGTATGCGTACTATTTGCTCGTGCCTAATTCAAAATATACGAGGAGTGATCCTCTACGCTCCTGCCTATACTTATTACAAATTCGTCGTGACTTGGTAATTCTTCATGGGTCGGCTTAAGCGAGATCGACTCCCCAAAGACGACCAACACTACCACAGATCTTGATTTTAGTTTACACAGGTGATCCTTCCGCTGCAAAAGCCATCAACACTCCAAGCAAAGCAAGTCACTTGTGAATGTCTGCTGTAAATGTATTCTACCTGGTCTGGCAGGGAAGAAGAGTATGTTAAATCGCTAGACAAATGTAAATCCCCGTGTGACAAGCATTCTGCAGATACGATCAGCCAAATGCCCCAAAGTAGCTTTCACCCAAGGGCGCTTCATCTTACCTCTTTCAGACAACCTTCTACTCTCCTGGCACATAAGAGACTGTCGGGCAAGTTGACGAATTCTCAAGGGTTCATGTTAAAATTCTTCGTTTATCATAAGCAGGCTATGTACCCAACAACCAAACCCATAAATACAGGTTGTGCTCCTTGCCCGAACCGCCGTTTCTCCAATGTATGTTAATTCAACTGCTTTATTCAAGCCCTTGTAATCCTATTCAGATAGATAGAAGTAACCAAACGCCAGCCATCCAGTTCCCGGTTGGGTATCAAGTCTCCAATCTACATCCAATCCAATCCATCCCACCCATTTTCAAAATACGCACACCCGCTTTTCGAGCTGAGCCGAGTCAAGGTAATCATGGCACGAGCGAATCTCTGACAATACACAAAATCCCATTATCGGGACATATCTTCGTCCTGTTCAAATGCTTGTCCCACGGGCCAGTCGGGCCGCTGACAAATTTCCTGAAACCGAAGAATGGAGGTGGCTGTTTGGGATCGTCGTCGGGATATTGCTGATCTCCCCACCGCCCCCGATAGTACATGGCGCCTACTGGACTGCCGTTGATAGACTCGAATGAGTGATCGGTAGCGCTGTAATTGTAGTGATATGCGCTTAGTGTTGGGTCCCACAGGAGGCCCTTACTGGTATAGTCCTGAAGGAACCCAGCTGGGAGGTTCAGGTCGGGGATGAGATGGTCGTGGGTCCCTTGGACACCGTAATTCGCATGGCTTCCCTTTGCTGAGTATGATATTGGGCGTATTCCTTTCTTCTCCACAGCATCATACGTGAACGCCTGACCATTGTTATGCTGGCTGAACCACATTGCTTGGGGGGTCCCGTTGTGGAAGCGAATCATATTGTGTTCCCAATCTCCGATGTGATCACCGAGTTCTTGGAAGAAGACAGTGTTTCCTTGATTGTATGCATAGAAGTACATATAGAATGCGTCGACCTTTCCGGATCCCCGGTCGTTGACTATGATTACAGAGCTAGTGATCTCTCTAGTTTCGCCGGTTGAGTCTGGGACTATGCCTGTGAGCCATACCGGCTCTGTTGTAACGTCGAGATTGGATGTCAAGAAGACATTTCGTCCATTGTGACCGTATGCGTTCAGAAGATCGAGGTTCTCGAGTGTGAGGGGAGAAGGAGGATCTTCGATCGTCGTCAAGTTAATGTTGGGATGGGTATTGGTGACTTGAGCATAAATATCGGAGGGGAAGAATGCTTCTTCTTCATGGAGCCAGACCAATGGTGCTGCATACTGTCAGTCTTACTTCGTCACACTGCGCGTACCATCCCATACCATAATCCAAAACATACTGAGGTACGCCTTCCACCTGGCGGGCCTGCATCGAGATCCGGGCGAAAGATCGCTGCAGCAGCAGGAAACATACAGCAAGGCCTGCCAACATGATCTAGGAGGCCCAATCAGCAACAATACCTTCTGCGCGATCACACTCGGGAGACATACCCTCTTGATATAGTACCATTGCTCCGTAGCTTGTCTCTGCCAGAGTTCCACCTGCACCACCTCCTCACGGACATGCCGTGAGCCTCCCTTCTCCAGTTCACCCGTCTTCCACCACTCCATGGCTACCACTTTGACTTTCTCCATGCAATCAAGTCCAGCCGTGTCGTCGAAATTATCTCGAGCCTCAAAAGAGGCAATCTTAGTTCGTGCCAGCACCGTCTGCGAATGGCGTCCCGAATCCGGGGTCTTTCAGGATCTGTGGGGGAATTGGAGCGGGCGGTACGAAGATCAGTGGGCTCGGTGTTGATAAGTAGTGGGACATGCAGAGCCCGCTCTCGCATGTAGGTTGGGATGATGGACCTGCTATCAATGATTCCCCATGTCGCGATGGACAAGAAGCTTGAAAGCAAGCAAGCATGGGAGGGTGCCAGCTAAGTACCGGAGCGGGAAAGGTGCTCGTCCTATGACGATGCGAGTTTAAGCTTTCTTGGTGGGGCCGGCCGGCTGCATCGTGCTGTGATGATTGGGTCAAAGTTCTACAACACAGGTCTGCAGAGTCATGAAACTAGGATTGAATCTTGATTACACAACCGATGGGCTTTGAAAGGCATCCACAAAAGAGAAGCAGTCCATGTCCGTTTAGTAACGACTGAGATAGTCCAGTACACAACAGTAAGCTGTATGATATCGACAGATGTATGATTCAAGGCTCGCCATTACATTGATACTTGATCATCGTTTCAACATTTGAAAGAGCCCTGTTTTACACGATAGAAGACATGTAGAGAGAACAGATGAATCTATTCTCCATATGTACAGCTGAGCCGCAACGCCTGTGCACCTCCTCATGTCCCGAAAATAAATACCCGCCCGCAACCGTACTACGTTTTGGGTATCAAAAAACGACGCCAATTCCCAATTCCCCTACGAACACTTTGAACCCTCAAGGCTCATAGTCAGGAAATTTTGCTTTCACCAAGGCGATCTCCTTCTTCCCTAAAGGTACTTGTTCCCAATTCATAGGCAGCGGCTGACCAGTTCTGCACTGAAATTAGTGAAGATATTAACGAAAACACGGAAACTTACTTCAACATGTTGACCTTCATATTCCGGGCTCTGTCCTTCAAAGCTACTTGGTCACGTTGAACATCCCACTTCCCCATTTGGTAGATCGTAGCCCACGCACAGCCATATTTCTCTATGCGACGTATAAGGAGGTTGGAATCTCGATCTGACCAAGGTCTGCGGCCTTTTGGTACTTGGACGCCTTTAGCTTTAGCGGTAGCATAACGAGCGGCGGTGCTGATCTCTGAAGCTGTAGGAGGTGGTGTTTCCCCGTCGGATTCTGTTTCCGAGTCATCTGAGATTGGACTTCTTCTCTTTTCTGGTTCTGCTCGTTCCGTCCTTCTCTGCGCTCCAGCACGGCTTGATTCTACACGAGGACTCATCTCACGTTGGACGCGCTGCCTTTTGCTTGTGGGCGAGGTTTCCTGAACAGGAGAGAAGCGAGGACCGGGCGGTGCAATAGCCCTTCGGCCGGGATCGATGTGTCGTTGATCCTCCTGGAATCCTTGGTCTTCGCTCTCATCGCTGTGTTCACTCTCAGCCCGCCTTCTTTTGCCTGGCGATGGCCTGGCCAAGCCGTCCTGAGTCTCGTCCCAAATTACCTTTTGTGCATCTGGTTGACGGTCTATGAGTCTCCGCTTCGTTGCAGTAGGTTTGTGGTTCTCTTTGTTTTTCTCTTTGCTGTTTTCATTCCATGCAGCGGTGTACTCTGCAGTAGAGCGTGGCCGGTTGTCCATGTCATCATCAATAATTGGCTGATAATCATCATCGTTTTGTTGCACAAGTTCCGTATCTTCTTGAGCAGGGACTGGCATCGGAGCTGATGGCGCTTTCCTAGAACGTGGCTGAGGGCGAGAAGGAGCTCCCTGGGAGATAGGAGGGTCTTGCATAGATGAGCCATTGCCAATCGTCCTCTTTTTCAATCGCATGAGGGTTTGCACAGAACCGGCCGACAGAAAGCTATTCTGGTCAGCAATTCTTCATTCTGTGTGTAAATGATAGTGTATAGGTAAAGTTTTCAGAGGGTTTTGGAACGCTCCAGACTCAAGGTGCAATCTTACCTTTGGTTACCACCTTGCGTAATGTCGGCTGCTGGTAAGAGCTCCCGTTGCTTTGTAGTGGGCTGTGGTCGATCATACCGAACATCAGCTTGACTATCGTTGTTCTGGATAAGCTCAATGAGGGACAATGTAATCTCTTCGATGCCTCCTTGTTCAGTGATGGCCTCAAGTATTTCGGTAAAGCGACGTCGACTCCACTGCACCAAATGGGTTATGAAAGTTACCCAGGGAAATATCTCGTTCAGCTGATCAAAATCAACAAAATCACCAGCTTGGCGGGCCTCCTCGCTATACCGAATTGTGGCACTGAGCAGGCCAAGCCTTTCTTGGATCATTTCGACTTGAGTCTGTGAGTACGTCTGGCCGGGCCTTAACATATTTCTCAGTACGCCACCATCTGTGAGCTCTGCGAAGTGGCCATCCGGGTCTGACTGGTTGAAGTCCTTATAGAATACGTCTGCAAGGGCTTGATCTGGTGTAATAATAAATCCATCTTCTGCCATACGTGACAGACTCACAATAGCAGACTGAGTATAAAGATCCAGAGCCAGGTCAAAATTCTCGTCAATCAAATCTTTGTTTCCAAGGTTGACCTCTTCGATATATCTGCCGATGAATGCTTCTGGAAATATACTACATACGCCTTGAAGAATACTTTGGGCTTTCGTTTCTCCTTTATGCAATATCACAAGCTCTCCTAGAAGGGTAGCGAGATTAGCAGCCTGAATGACCGGGTCTGGGCGAAATGTCCCTGGCTCAAGATTATCCGTTCCGAGCAGCTTTCGAAGAACGAAGGAAGTTCGAATGTATGTTTCGGTTCCGTAGTACTCTTTGGTAGCCTCGAATCTCTGCTCGTGAAGTTTCAAGAGTTTCCCCCGCCGTGATCCAGGTATCTTTAGATCCTTCACAATTGTGTCCACTTGCTCCTCTGTCTCAATTGCGTTCGCCGGAGCAAGTAAGTCCATTATCCTGGATGCACTTTCCAGAAGTTCAGGGAGGATCTCAGCCATTATCGGTTCTAGCTTAGCAATTTCCTGAGCGGAATATGACGTTATAGCTGTAGTCCCGGACATTTGTGACATGGCGCCCGGAGACTGAGGGCCATGGTTCTGTATTTCGATGTTTTCGATGGGGTCGTCATCTTCCTCTGATGGCTCAAATCCTCTGGCCTCCTCATCGCCTTCATTGTCTTCCGCGACCATAGATAGATCTATAATTTGGATCAGTTTCCATTTTAAAATACTAATATGCGATCCTGACCTCTATTAACAGCGGGGTTCCGGGTGTGCTTTCTGGCGCGAGAGCCTGTGCTGGAAGCACTTCTGGCGCTTCCAACACTGCTCACGCTGGTTTCACGCTCTCCCCTCTTGCTTGTTCGCTTTTTATTCATGGAAGCTTCTCTGTGTTCAGGATCAACACTACGACTTCGACTGGATCTTGTCCTCCGTCCAACTGGACTCTGCGAATCTCTCGATGATTTTGGTGGTGAGGATGCTTGGTTGCGCGCGGCAGACGAACGCGCCGTACTGCGTGGTGCCATTCTGGCGTTTTGCTGGCTTCAATGTGTCTTTCAGTGGCTGGCGACAATATCGGGACTTATCCATAGAAGCTCTGGTCGACGCGCAGCAGCTCGGGTTTGTTGATCGAAGGCACCACGCGAATCTCCAGGTCAGGTGATAGCTGCTGATCCCTGCAGCCTTAGCGTTTGTTTGTCCGCATCAACCGCGAATGTCGGCAGCATCCGGCCCACTGCGGATCTTGAAGTGCCAAAATTAGATCTGAATGCGCAGGCTGACCTGATTGAAATTATTCTGGAAGTGTGGAAGAAGCAAAGTTGGGACAGAGAGAAGAGACAAAAAATGAGCATTCGGAGAAAACCAAGCCAGTTTAAGTTGGAGCTTCTTTGTAGAACTTGAAACTCGATAAGAGCATGTTTCGATGCTCGCCGCACTACCCAACCATATCTCCTGAAATTATCTACATATGATTTCTCCTCCCTCTCTTCATCTTCACTCACTGGATTTCCAAGCGTGTGCCCCTGCCCGGCTGCCCGCAATAACTTTATTGATTTGCCCCCTTTCCAGTTCAGGCACGCCAGCACCGACGCCAAAGCCCCTTGTCAACGCATGAGGCTAGAATTCTACCTGGGGACCGACCACTAGCGAAAGAACAGGGAGGACAAGCAGCCAGCCCTTTTCATCCCCTTCTCTACGTCGCGACTTGAATTCCAACAATTCTTTGGTGCCTTCACCACCGTCTTCTTACTTTTCTGTCTTCTCTACGCTCCTTCCATCGGTCATATAGCTTCAATTTCATCTTCGTGCTGCCTGTCCAGAACAATCGTGCTCGCCACGTCACTTAAACCCAGGTCGTCCTACTGCTTGCGAGATCTTCACTCGCGTGCCTCGTCTCTCTCACTTCTCTATACGATTGCTAGTCGTTGACCGCGACAACAAGCTCAAATATATCACAATGAAGTTCCGCAGACGCCCCACGCCTATATTGCTCCTCCTTCTGCCGTCTTTGGCAACAGCTCTCGCAGTCGGCGCTCAAGACAACAGCCAGGGCACACTTTCCAAAAATACACAACCTCGAGATGCACGGATAGATCCCATCACAACCCCTGCGGTCGATCTCAATACCAAGTCAAGGTACGAGATAGGAACAAAAGATGCGCCAGTAGATGGCAAGGATGGGAAACCACACGCCGGTCCCTTCGTTGGAGACAAGGATATCAAGAAGCCAAAAGTTGGCTCGGAGGAAGAAAAGACATTAATGGAGGATAAGACAGAACTCGTCACACCAGATGGAGAGAAGATTCCACAGGTCAATGACGGAGTGATGGACGATCCAACTCGGGAACCACCAAAGTTAGGTACAACGGGCACGGAAGGGGGAGTGAGTGAGAAGGATAAAGTGCGCAAAGCTCAGGAAGGGCAGACAGGAGAAAGGTTGGAGAAGTTGCCAAATTCTCCAAAGGAAGCTCCGCCGCTACCTCATAGTGAGCAAACCAAGCTCGATGGTGAGAAAATCAAGACTTCGATTGATAAGGATGACGAGGATGGAGACGGTCTTGCTGGACTCGAGGTATGTCCCTCGGCGTGGTTCAATTATCTCAGAGCTGACCTTTCCAGAAACCGGATGACCTTCCGAGTACGCCCAACAATATCCCCCATCCTCTGCCGAACTCCGCCAACAAGGACCATCTCGACATCTCAAAGCCAGATTCGAAATCGGGCTCCAAATCTACTCTGACAGAAGAGGAAGCTGCTGAAGGTCTTATCCAGCCTCTTCACTCATTCGTGTTGTCGCTCACCATGATTCTTTTTTCGGAGATTGGTGACAAGACATTTTTGATTGCAGCTCTCATGGCCATGAAGCACGACAGACTATTGGTCTTTTCAGCAGCCTTTTCGGCATTGATTACCATGACTGTACTTTCTGCAGTCCTGGGTCATGCTGTTCCTACATTGATCCCAAAGAGGTTTACAAATTTCCTGGCTTGTGGACTCTTTCTGATTTTCGGTGGACGACTGCTGAAAGAAGGGTTGGCAATGAGCCCCGAAGAAGGAGTTGGAGCAGAAATGAAAGAGGTCGAGATGGAGCTCGAAGAGAAGGAACATCTTGCCCGAAAGCAGGGCAGGAGACGAACGTCAATTTCACCATATGCCCTTGAGATGGGTCTGGGACGAACCAACTCCAGGAAGTCGAGATCAGGGTCTCGCATGCCATCACCACCACGTAGCCCATCGTCTTCGCCAGATCGCTCACCCTCTCCTCCACGATCGACTATGAAGGGTATCATGGGAGGTCTACACAACCTTCTCTCCTTGCTTCTTAGCCCTGCCTGGGTGCAGACATTCATAATGACTTTCCTAGGCGAATGGGGTGACAGAAGTCAGATTGCTACAATAGCGATGGCTGCTGGTCAAGATTACTGGTGGGTGACTGGCGGAGCAATCAGTGGACATGCTGTATGTACAGGAATTGCAGTCGTCGGAGGTCGAGCGATTGCTGGTAAAGTCAGCTTGAGAGTTGGTAAGTGCTTCAAAACGACATGTTCACCGAAAAAACCACTAACGATCTACAGTAACATTGGGCGGTGCAATCGCCTTTTTGGTTTTCGGAGTCATCTACCTAGCAGAAGCAGTGTACTACTCCTGAGTAGCTCTCCTTCCTTCCGAATCTGTCATTGTACTATTATATAGAAAAGCTCACACAGTCCGAGTCAACTCGACATGAGCTCTTTCTCTTCTAATTCTACGCCAAACACCCTCTTCTTGCTGTATACGATAGGAAGTGTATGTGGATCTTGTTTGGGTAACCGGTGGTGCCAACGGGGTGAAAATTCGGTTTCTTGTCTGGGAAGTGAAATGGTTCAACAATGCATACGTTGGAGTCTATTGGTCGAATTGCGCTGTCAAAGATCGGAAAGGAGAGTCGATCCGGTGCTGGAGAAAAGATGTGTATTATGAGCGAGGAAAGCAGATATCCATTGCTTTGAGCGAGCGAAGCGGTATTAGTTCGATACAGTACAGATAATAGAGTCTTTAACTCATGCCTACATGGTCGTCTTCATGCCAATCCGATAGACTCGATATCAAGCAGATGGAATTATACTACAATGTGATGAGCTTAGAACACCTTAACTCTTGATCTCCCAAGTACGAACTTCACCGAACAGCCTTTGTTGACCAAAAGCAACTTTTACCGCTTCTCAACAGCTTCACCCCACTCGCTATGCTTCTCAACCCACCTTAAGTTTCCAGCCCAACCCTCGCCCAATATTCTCCCGGCGATACAGCAGCTACTACCGATCCACCCCACCAAGCCAGCCAGCAAGCAAGCAGACAAGCAAGCAGACAAGCAAAAAGACGGTGACGTGCACCGGATAAATTCCACCTATTGTGCCTTCAACTCACCTAGATTCTGCACAGAAAAGCAGGGCGTGAGGCCCACAGCCAGCAGCGCTTTCGGAGATGTGGCCCGCTTTGCTTGTCAGTAAGTGAGTCGAGAGAGCTCGATCCTCAGAGCTTAGAAATCTGCATGCAGGGCCAACCAGCTTGAGGAGTTCCGGGTCGATTTTCTAATCACCGCCTTTGAAGCTACCTACACCTCATTCCTATCTACCTAAACTTGTTGTTTTTGTGTCCATCCTTAAGCCTGACGCATTGATCTCCCACGCAATATTTTCCTGTTGAGGCTTAATTGTTGGAGTGTTGCACAAGCTTTGCAGGTAGAATTCGCCGAAGGTCAACGTTAACCAACCCCTCACCACCTCGCTCCTCGACTTCACGGTCTCCATCCATCCCCGCGGACCGGCCAATCTACAATCTGCTGTGAAGCTGCAACGGATCGATCCGCAATATCTCAAATACTTGTTCACGAACCCAATTTTTCCGCACAGTAATCTACACATCTGAATCATTGAAGAGGAAGTGAAAGTGGGAATTTAGAAGCTATATTTTCTGGAAGGGAGACAGACACGAGACAGCAACAATGTGGGCCGGAACATCCTCATCGAACCCGACTTCTCCGACTAGTCCTACGACTCCGGCGGCCTCGAAACCAACATACAGGCTGAAGAATCAGGGCCGTAGAGTCGCGCAGATTGTTAAGCTGAAGCCGGAGTTTGTGGAGAAGTACAAGGAGTGTCATGCGAAGGTCTGGCCGGAGGTTCTGAAGCAGATTAAGGATTCGAATATTGAGGACTGTGAGTTTCTGAACAGATTTCTATTTTGGTTTCTGTTCCGTGAGGAATTGGTTTATTTTGAGGAAAATGGGTTTGTGAATGCCGCATGCTAATGTTCACTGCCTTACCAGACTCAATCTTCCATGATCCGGAAACTCATATCCTCTTTGCTTCATTCAAATATGTTGGATACAACTGGGCTGGAGATAGTAAGGAACCCTTTTCCTCAAATGTTAAGCTGTTCTCCGACTTGTCGCTCTGTATCATTCCCTGGCGCAGTTGCATATTCCCACTTCGATGTTTCCCGGACAAAGTACTGACTGCCTTTCAGTGGAGCGTATGAAAGAGAACCCCAAAGTCCAAGAGTGGTGGAAGATGACCGATAGCTTTCAAGAATCGTTCGTTCCCGGCGCAAAGAACAGCTATGATGGTGTGCCACCATGGTGGAAGGGTCTTGAGGAGGTCTTCTACACTCCATGATCCAGTATATATTGACTGGAAGTCCAACGTCCAAGTTCGGAAGAAACAATGAAATGGCCATGAATGAGGAACCCACCAGTCGTTTTATTTCTTCTCTCCAAATCCAAACAATCCTCCAAATAATCCAGGGCCCCCTCCATCCCCACCAGTTCCTCCTCTCCTTGCTTCCCTTCTGATCCACTCCTTTAGCCCTTCTATATCCTTCATCTCCTTCGGATTCGTGATCTTCGTGCCAACTTGGGCCTCTCCTCGATCGAAACTCAAGAGCGTGGGCATGCTCGTAATCATATAAGTCGAGCCCAATCCAGAATCCATTATGTCCATCGAGTCATACTCAATCTCGCAGAAAGAGACACCGCCCTCTTCCTCGCCTACCCCGGCATTGATGAGGTCCTGCAAGATAGGGGAGACCGCTTTACAAGTGTTGCAGTAAGAGGCTGTCCAGAAGGTCAGGAGGGGTGTACGAGAGGATGTCGATAGCGATAGGTATGAGTAGAATTCATCTGGACGGCGCACACTGCGGTTGATTGGTATTAGCATGCATGAATTCCGGGGAAGTGCTGTGGGTTCCACAGGTCAGCTGGGGAAGGGCGGCGCTCACGCGGTGAAGATGCGGTTCTTGGCCTGCTTGTTTCTTGAGGTGGAGAAGGGTCGGGTAGGGATCGTATATGCGCATCTACTCGAGAAGAACGGGGCGACTGAGACTCGCAAGAGTCGTGTTGTAGGTCTTGTGATCATTGTGGTGTTGATTGTTGTTGATGTTCTCGAATGAAAGACGAGAATGTTTATCTCTTGAAGCTCCAACCCCCGTCAAAGCGCATATCACTATCTCAAAGTTGCGTCATCGCGCTGCAGGACCCTTCCCTTCGCTATGGAGTCTCACTTGCGTACGGCTGCATTTTGCATCTGACAATTCATCCTCCAGACATTCCGAGCTGGGCGGAGATTACGGGAGCACACGATAAGTAGCAGTATTCTCAGTTCCTTTCTCTTTGATCTCATTCTCAAATTTGTTTCTATTTTCAAGTCCTCTTTCATTCAGCAAACTCTCTCAATCCGTGTCCGTCCCGATCCCCAGGTCTGACCTTCCTCCCAAGACTCTCTGGTGGGCCTTGTCGTTGCGCCACTACACCGCCGCCCAGACAAGCAAGAACAACTGTTGAGGTGTGCTTTCATTTCCAGTAAACCTCCCTTCTGGACAACAGAGCAGTCTAGATCAGTCTGAAGCAATGGGATGTCTCCTGCCATTCCATCTGCCTCATCTATATTACTGTTAGACGTTTACTCGCTCCGCTGAATACATATCTATGTCTATGCGCCTATTTCTAATCACTTCTCTTCAACCCTGTGTTAGACCTACATCTTTATCCCCTTTGATCCTAGGAATCTATACTCTCACTGTATCGCCCTGCTTTGCTACCAGTATTCCATCTCGATAACGACTATCGTTGGCTGTGTGAGATACGAGCCATCTCAGTATGCCCGAAAATGAGCAGACCGAAGTAAGACCACCACCCATCGGAACGCCAACCTCAGAGCGAGCGCGGTCCTTTTTTGGCCGTAACTCTGCATCTGATGTAGAGCCGGAAGTCGAGGAAGAGGAGGAGGATAAAGGCCGGCCGACAAAATGGAGTATGGGAGTCTTGAACGATCATGCGACTCATGAAGTCCCAGGTAAGCCAGAAATGCCGTGAAGAGTACAGCAGCTAACAGTACAACCCAAGGTTCTGTCCTCCTACTTACAGGCGACCATAATCAGCCCCTTGGTCTTCGAAATGCACCTGCTAGGATGTCAGCCTCCTCTCTCCCTGCACAACCACAAAATCAGAGTAGACGCCAGTCTCAGCACTCCAAGTCTGCGTCTGGCAAAAAGACAACCCAAGATGGAAAGATCATTCTTACTCCGCAACCAGAAGAGTCAGGAAACGATCCACTGAATTGGCCCACATGGAGAAGAGATGCAGCACTTCTATCACTCGGCATATACTGCATGGTGGGGGGTGGAATGACTCCAATTCTGGCAGCAGGCTTCACGAATGTTGCCGATACATACGATGTCACGGTGCCCAAAATTGCTCTTACCACTGGACTTTACATGATGGGGATGGGAGTAGGCTCTGTTTTTGCTTCTCCTACTGCCATTCTCTATGGTAAACGGCCTGTATACCTTGCCAGTGCGGTGATATTCATTGGCACCTCCATCTGGTGTGCTGCTTCACCAAGCTACAATTCATTGCTTGTTGCACGGATCTTCCAAGGAGTTTCTGTCAGTCCAGTCGAATGCTTACCTTCTGCAACTATTGCCGAGATCTTCTTCCTGCATGAGCGAGCTTATCGACTGGGAATCTACACACTTCTGCTTCTAGGTGGTAAGAATTTGGTGCCACTGGTTAGTGCTGCCATTATTGAGAGATTAGAATGGAGATGGGTATTCTGGTATGTGATTGGCTTGAACCACTTACTGCCTTTTGAAAGCTACTTTGCTAACGCAGACAGGATTGTGGCTATGGTTGTCGGATTTTGCGGCGTGCTACTTTTCTTCTTCGTTCCAGAAACCTTTTGGGATCGATCTCCAGTTCCAAAGAGTCGAAGTCGAAAGCCTTCCAATGCAACCTCGAGGTTTTCGCTGTTCTCCGGCATGAGATCGCCGAAACACACACGAGCCCCTGCAACCGCTACTCAGCTGGAGAAGCAGGGAGATGGAGTCATTGACGATCCGAATTACGAGAAAGCAGATCCACTCACCAATCCTCAAGCTTCTACAAGACCATCGATCATACATCGTACAAGTACTTCACGTCACCTCCACGTAGGATTTGTGTCAAATGAGCCCGATCAAGATACGACAAATATCAAAGCTTCTGGCCCAGCTGAAGAAAAGTCATCTCCATTACCACAGGGTGCTGTACATGATTTCAAATACAGTGTCGAACCGGCCGGTGGTGTTCCCCCAACTCCTGTGTTGCACAACTTCGACTCGCCATGGTATCGGGATGTCGAGAGCAATACTTTGGATAATGTAACAGGCGGAAGTCCTACCAGAACTGGTACTGCTGCCACCAACATCAACGTTGACGGGGGAGCATCCGCCAACAGATCTGGTTTGTTACTCGATGACCCTTTTGTACCACAACATCCAAAAATCCAAAGATATACGACAATTCTTCGCGACAAGCCAGCATTGACATTCGTCCAGCAGCTCAAGCCCTTCAATGGCAGACTACACCAAGACAACTGGTTCCGTGTAGCTGTGCGGCCTTTTATCTTGTTCGCTTACCCAGCTGTTCTCTGGTCTGCCGTTGTGTACTCCTGCGCCGTCGGTTGGTTGATTGTCCTGTCAGAATCTGTTGCAGTCATCTACCGCAGCCGTGATACCTACAATTTTTCTGCGCTTTCAACCGGTTTGATCTACCTTTCACCGTTCATTGGTGGCGTCCTGGGGACCGCTGTTGCTGGTAAAGTTAGTGATGTTATTGTACGTGCCATGGCGAAACGCAATGGTGGACTTTACGAGCCAGAGTTCCGTCTGGTGATGGCTATTCCAGTTGCGATTACAACTGTGATCGGATTAATGGGCTTCGGATGGTCTGCAGAAGTTCACGACTCTTGGATCGTTCCTACGATCTTCTTTGGTGTCATCTCCTTCGGATGCTCTTTGGGTTCAACAACGGCCATTACTTTCTGCGTCGACAGCTATCGTCAGTATGCTGGCGAGGCTCTTGTTACCCTCAACTTCAGCAAGAATATCTTTCACGGTCTGGTGTTCAGTTTGTTCTTCCCTGACTGGCTCGAGCACTCTGGCTCCAAGTCCGTGTTCATTTGGCTTGGTGTCATTCAACTGATTCTCATGGCCTTCACGGTTCCCATGTACATCTTCGGGAAGAGAGCTAGGATGTGGACTGTCAGGAAGAACTTGATGGAGAAGTTTTAGAATTGCGTTTTTACTGAGATGGCTTGGTACTTTATGGGTTTTCAATGGCATGGACAGCTTCGCATTGCGGGAGTTTTGTGGGTTAGATGGCTTTAAGGTGCATCTCTAGGAGGAGTTCATTATACCAGACTGCTTGTTAAGTGTTATCACAGAATGCTATCCATTGACGCAACCCTGAATTGTCAACGTTTGCGCATGTGTCTTCGAACTCGACGTGCCTACTTGAAAGACCATTGTTGGAAGGCTGAAACATATATTGAGGAAAGTCGTTTATTTCAACAGGAGCACCAGAAGTCACAAGCCGTTGAGTGGCACTAGGAACTTACTGTGAATCGAGTGCTTGGCACACTACATTTTGGCCCAGGCTCAAACCAATTTTGAAGTCTGTCGGTTACAGTACTCCGAGATATGCAGATTGACCTTTCACAACGCCATTTCCTGATGCGTTTCGTAACTTGAACCCAGATATTCAGATCCCAACCATGACACGGTCGTTCCACTTAACCACGTCTCCGCATATCATTGTGCCCCCAATTGCATAATGTAGGCATTTCACCACCTCTTCATGCACCAACCTATCTTCTTCTTCATCGTCATCATCTCCAGGCGGACTTATCGGCACTCTAACCACCCGCTCAAACCTCTCTCCGGCAAGCCCACCCACCAAATCCTCAATCATAGCATCAAAAAGTGGTACATCGCCCCCATATAGTGCGTCCATCAAACTCCAAAACTCCTTCTCATCCCAAACCAACTCCAATCTCTTGAAATTGCCCAGCCGAGCCCGACTAGACAGCGTATTCAACACCTTCCTCAACGCCCCATATTCCGGTCCCAGAATCGACATACGAATCGTAACCCGTTCAATAAGTCGACTCGCCGTCTGCCCCATAACCTTCAACGTCCTCGCGACCCCCAAACTCCTCCCCACCTCCCCCAACCCCTCAAAATAAAACGTGTTCCTACCCCAGAACAAGCCATTCGTCTCGTTGTATACCTGGCGACATGTTGAGCGCAGTGAGAGGCTTAGATACTCGTGTTTGAGAGTGTGGAGGAATAGGTTCAGGGAGTGGAAGATGGGGTCGTGGGGGGTGAGGGTGAGTGGGGAGGTGATGAGGTGGAGGTTTTGTTTTTGTTTCTTGTGTTTGGATTTTGTGCTTGCGGTTTTGAGAGCGCGGCGGCGACACGGCGACTTCAGGGAGGTGGAGTTGGTGCTGGATCGCGGGAGGAGGTAGGGTGCGATGAATCCGCTGGGGGAGACGAGGCAGTAGGTGTAGATCTCATCGCGGATTTCGCGGGGGAGATCGAGGAGGGAGGGCATGAAAGGTTTGGGGGTGATAGGGGATGATTGAAGGTTGGAGGCTGAGTGGTATTGATAAGTAGGAGATCTGGGGTTTCGCGAGTCGCGACGGGCCGTGCCTTGGCGACTGAGCTTGGAGAGAGGCTCAGGGGTAGGTTTTGAGGAGAGATCTGATACTTGAACAAAAATGATGCTCAGTTTTCAGATTATCGAATTGAGATACCAAAGCAGTGGGGAAACTGATTCCAAGTTGTCAACAAGAAATCTGGATATGTACAAGGACGGAGTGGCTCAGTGCATCACGAATGCTGGGGGAAATGCCAACATAGCGAAAGATCCTTGGCTCTTGTGAAGGCCCTTGCGGTTCACTGCGAAAGCAAGACTTGTGAGCATTGAAACCGAACATCTCTTTCTCAGCACTTTCTTCGAGACTCTATTGACTTGATCGGAGTTCTGTAAAGTTCCACAGACACTGGGCATCTTTCCATCTCGCCTAAATGTCTGGAAATGAAAACAAAGCTTCTCGAAAATTGCTGGAGCACTACTGCCATACTTTCAAACTCTGGGTCTCGGAGTAGATCTTTGAAGGCTCGACCGATATCCGCTGCTTAGTTCTTACGCTTCTGCAACAATGGCCGTAGTAAGCTGCCTGCCCGCTTTTCGAATGTTGTTAGATGGTCGGCTTCGAGTCTACTGCTTTCAAGTGTCTCAGGAATGGACAAATTTATTTGAAGATCATCAAGATCCAGATATTGTCGATATTCTAGAAGAATTACTGGTGTTTGCCAGACTACTGAGTCCTGAGCCTGATATTTTTCGCCATACGCAAGCTTCCGCTCAGCAAATGCTGCAGAAGATATACTTTGCCGAAGATCATCACTACGGGGCGCACCAGTTAGATTGTATGATACACAGCACAGAGGATAGGGAATAAAGAAACGTTAGACACAATCACTTCAAAAGTTGTAGTGGACTAAACTTTGCGGAAGAAACAAATTAGGCGATAACGGTGGAGTTTTGAAGTAGAGGACTGTTATTGTTGGAATTCCGATCTAGCATTCTCGTGGCTGAAAGAAGAGTACGGCCTTGCCAATGCGTAAATGATAAATCAAACAACTATGGCGCCTTGGGAACTCGCTGTGATCCTTGTTTATATTACCGTAAAAGGCCTACATGTAAAGACTGCTTGCTCTCTAAGGCCGGGAGTACCATATTTGAGTCACTGCAAATGGAGTATCAAGCAATATGTAGGGTAGTAGTGCTTGGGTATTTCCCAAAGCATGAGTCGATCAACCGCAATCCGACCTGAGTAAGATACGTATCGACAAACATGACCAAGGAGGGACTGAGAGACGATTTGCTGTGTTCGAGTCACATTGGGAGAGTACAAAGACCTCCTGTATATCTAAGATATGAAGTAAAGACTGTACCTAGTATGCAAGTCAAGCTTTGTTGTCGGGCAGTCATCTTTGTTTGCGACAAGGGACACAATATACCACATCTCAGGTTCGATTAGCTATCACTCATGCTTACATGGCCACTTGTCTCCTCTCTTTCATGAGCGGCAAGACCATCTAAAATAGCATAATCTTAAGCGCAGAGCTGTTTCATCGCAGAAAGACTTCTATCAATAGAAATGTATCAAGAGGCGACGCGACCAGTTGTCTTTGACAGACGCCTCTTTCGGTTCCCGCGAGGCGTTTAGTTGTCTCGTCGTATCTTTAACCGACAGCCACCCCGTGAAACACGCGAGAATTGTCCTGAATTGCAGAGCCAATCAATGCCGAGGAACATGCATCCCATCGTCATAGGCGCGGCCACTAGCGCTGCTAGAGTCCTTTCCCAGATTACCATCCCTGCTGGATCCGTGTCGTATCCCTGTCGTATCCCTGTCATATCCTTGCCCGTGCCGAAGAAACGGCCACTGGCATCATTGTCTTTGCCATCTTGCGTGGTTGGCCAATAACCAAGCCGGCTGGACTGCTGGGCATCGCGAAAGGGAGAACAAAACGACACGGGACACAGCCCTGCCTTCTCTTTGCCCTGGCCCATGAACATATCAAAAACCTGCTATTACCTGCCCGCAATCACCATCTCCTCCTTCGTCAATAATAGCTGTGACTGAGGATTTTGCCAGTCTCATTTCAACTCCGTTTCCACTTGTGAATTACCTTCTACAAGTACAAGTATCTAAAACTCTCTCCTCGACCGCGGACCTCTTCAACAAATTCATGTCTCGATAGTCGCCATTTGCAGACCGCAACATGTCTACAACGACTTCCAGCGCACCTGCCTCGACGACGACAAGTACCTTCGGGGAAGGTCAAAGTCAACAAGGTATCAGCCTGGTAGCTTTCATCACTGCGTTGGCTACTTCGCTGGTTATTTTTGGCATCCAGATGCTGGCATTCATCCTGCTAAAGAACAAGCTGGCCCGCATATTGTGAGCTTCTGAAACGTTCCTCAATATCGAGCCATATGTTAATATTCAACAGTAAACCAAAAACCTATCTAGTTCCCGAACGAGAACGAACAGATCCCCCTCCACGAAGTCCCTGGGGCTGGCTCGTTGCCATTTTCCGATTTACAGACCGAGAAGTAATCAATAAGTGTGGTCTTGACGCCTACTTCTTTCTGCGATATCTGCAGACGCTCCTCGTCATATTCATACCTCTCGCCCTGGTGATCCTGCCGATTCTGGTTCCCCTAAATTATCATGGAGGACGTGGGCCAAACTATGCGAACGAGACAAGAGGTACAAGCGAAGAAGGACCAGATGTGAAGGGATTGGATGTACTCGCATGGGGAAATGTTCGACCAACACATACCCACCGTTACTGGGCGCATCTAATTCTGGCGCTTCTTGTTATTATCTGGGTCTGTGGTGTTTTCTTTACGGAGCTGAGGGTGTACATCAAAGTCCGACAAGACTACTTGACATCGGCCGAGCATCGATTGAAGGCTTCAGCAACCACCGTCTTGGTCAGCGCCATACCATCGAAATGGCTGACCACTGAAGCACTTAGTGGATTATATGATGTTTTCCCAGGTGGGATCAGAAATATCTGGATCAACCGCAACTTCGACGAATTGCTTGAAAAGATCAAGGAGCGAGATGACGTATTCCTCAAACTGGAGGGTGCCGAGACGGAGCTGGTTAGGCTGGCAAAGAAAGCGCAGAAGAAGCAGCTTGAGAAAGACGAGAAGTACAATTCGAAGCAGTCCCGACAGAAAAAGACCAAGATGGACAAGGAGCAGCAGCTCAAGGACGAAAACGCCAGGGCCGAAGCATTAGCTCAATCTGGAGGTGTGAGCACGGGAGATCCACATCAGGTACCTCATACTGTTGATGACGCGATAGACGAGGAAGAGCAGAGAGCGAGAGAGCAGGGCACCGAGAATGGTACACATGGCACAGACCGCAAGAAAACCTTCAAAGTCCCTGTGATCGGCGGAGGACTTGCTGCCGTCGGGCAAGGATTCGAAGCCGTTGGTCAAGGTCTCGGAAAAGGCTTCAACACAGTGGGAGATACCGTTGTTGGTGGAGCTCGCAACGTTGGAAGAGATCTCAACAACACCGTCGAAACGACAAATGGTTTCATAACTATGGACGCAGGTTCAATAGCTGAAGATGACGCTTATGATCAATACGGCCGATACCGAGGAGATCTTGCTAGTCGTCAAGCTGCTGCCGCTGGTGGACCTTTTGGAGCTGGCACTGACGCAGATGCGGAAAAGCGGAGACAACAACAAGCTGATGAGGTTTCGCCAACATCTTCCAAAGCTCCTGGACTGCATGGAGGTGATATGAGGTTGCCAGGGAACAAGACCCGGGCAGCAACATACCACCAAGGGTACGACGGTGCAGCCGATGGCGATGGGAGGGGTTGGGAATTTCTCAAATTCTGGAAAGCCCCATCAGGAGGATTTGCATCGCCTTTACCAACAGGATATGAGCAAGGTGATGAATTTCCGCTCACACAGGATGACGGTGGTCGCGGATCAATGTCGAAGCCTAGAGTCGACGCAAATGAGAAAAGGGGTTTCTTCCAGAAGGTCAAATCCGCTATTCCATTTTTCGGCGGCGAGGAAAAAGAGAAGCCCGAATATCCTGTTGCATACAATGAGGAGTATATGGAAGATGCTCACGGTGCTGTGTGGGAGCGATACCTGAAAGAAAAGGACCGGCCAACTCACAAGAATCCCAAAGCCAGTTGGTTTCCTGGCTGGCTGACCTGGATTCCCTTCACTGGTAACAAAGTCGATACAATCTACTGGTGTAGAGGAGAATTGGCTCGTCTAAATCTAGAGATTGAGCTAGATCAAAAGAACCCAGAACGCTTTCCATTGATGAATTCCGCCTTCATCCAATTCAATCACCAAGTCGCTGCGCACATGGCCTGCCAATCTGTCACTCATCATGTTCCAAAGCAGATGGCTCCCCGAACAGTTGAAATCTCTCCCAAGGATGTCATCTGGGATAACATGTCCATCAAATGGTGGGAGGCTTGGTTCAGAACTGCAGTAGTATTTGGTATTGTCGGTGGCATGGTGGTACTATGGACATTCCCAGTCGCTTGGACAGCATCCTTGGCTCAAATTGAAGGACTAGCAAACGAGTACGAATGGCTCAACTGGCTCAACAGGATTCCCCACAAAGTCCTTCAAGCGGTTGCAGGTGTTTTGCCAGCTTTGGTCTTGGGTATCTTGCTCGCTCTGGTTCCCATGATACTTCAGTATCTAGCCTCCGTCCAAGGTGCCCAGACCGGTTCCGAGAAGCAGCGAAGTGTGCAAAACTACTATTTCACCTTCTTGTTTGTACAAGTCTTCCTCGTTGTCTCTATTTCCGGAGGTGCTCTTGCAGCACTTACCAATGTAAAGGACATCACCTCCATCCCAAACACACTCGCAACCCAGCTTCCGAAGGCCGCAAACTACTTCTTCTCCTACATGATTCTGCAAGCACTGTCCACCAGTTCTGGAACGCTGCTTCAAATTGCTACACTTATTATGTGGTATCTGCTTCCAAAGCTCTTCGATAATACGGCCAGACAGAAGTGGAAGCGCAACACAACTCTCCCGACCGTTACTTGGGGCAAATTCTTCCCAGTTTATACGAACTTCGCATGTATTGCCCTGATCTACAGCGTTGTGTCTCCGATCATTATAATTTTCGCCATTATCACATTCACGCTGCTCTGGATTGCACATCGCTACAACATGCTTTACGTCACCCGATTCCAACTCGATACTGGTGGCTTGCTTTATCCCCGGGCTATCAACCAGACCTTTACCGGCCTTTATGTCATGCAGCTCTGCATGTTTGGTCTGTTCCTCTTGGTCAGAGATGAAAACGATAATGCAAGCTGTATCCCGCAGGCGATCATCATGATCATTGCCCTTGTCTTCACGGTCCTATATCAATTTCTACTCAACATGTCGTTCGGACCTCTGCTTAACTACCTTCCGATCACGTTCGAGGATGAAGCTGTTCTCCGAGATGAAGCCTTCGAGAGAGCCCAAGCACGACGCCTTGGACTTGACGAAACCGAGGAGGATGACGAAACTGCTGCAATCCCCCAACAGGATGGAGCTATCGAGATGTCGAAAATCAACTCTGGAGGCAAGTTCGCCAAGTTCAATCCAGTAAACATCGCACACGGCGCAGGAACTTGGGCTGCCAAATCAGGCCGTCAAATTAGAGCAAAGACCATGGGCAACAGCACTGGTAATGACGGAGTTCAAGAACACGTCTCGCCTCATCCCCATCGCCGCAAGCGTCATCGTGATATCGAGGCACAGATGAAGATTGCAGATGCTTTGTACGGGGGCTACAATGACGAAATCGAAGATCTGACGCCTGATGAAAGAGATGTGCTTGTCAGACATGCATTCCAGCATTATGCTCTTCGGGCTAGAAGACCTACGGTCTGGATCCCTAGAGATGATATTGGGGTTAGTGATGATGAGGTGAAGCGAACGAGAGAGTTTGCTGGCAATAATATTTGGATTAGTAATGTTGGAGCTGCCTTGGACGGGAAGTCTCGAGTGGTGTATGGAAGGAATCCTCCAGATTTCTCAGAGATTGATCTGATCAACTTGTAATTGGATCGGGGGTGGGGTTGGATATTGGACCCAGTCGGCATGGCAAGGAAGTGCCGTTACAAAGAGTCTCTGTACAGTTTTGAATTTAGCGGCATGGCGTTGGTTTATGGGCATTGCATTTACATTTGCATTGAGTACCGTCTTGTGCGGTGTGGTTACGACTGTACATACACGCATGGACGGGCATTAGATACCAGCTGATCCAGCATCTCAGCATAGAAACGAGTAAAATCAAGACTTTAGAAAGAGATCCGCAACTCCATTGCATCGTCTGCATGTGAATCAGTGGAAAAATCCCCATAAATACCACTAGCTATGAACTCTCGATCTCCTTCTGGCCTTGACTGCCCATAACCTTGCCCCTCCTCGGCGCCGGCACATCAGGCAACAACTGCACCCCCAAGATCCACCTACACACTTCCCTCGCCGTCTCCTTTGCGACGTTCTCATCCTGACCTCTAACATGCTTCACATCAGTCTCCCACGTAACACCCAAAATCCTCCCCTCCATCTCCCCTTCTCCTTTCTTACCGCCAGAGCGACTCTGCTCTCTCAGGACTAAGATTCGGAGAATGTAGACGAGATTGCCAGTCCAGCTGCGAACCATGAAGAGACGCATGATCTCTGGAGTAGTCTTCTCGCTTGCTTTCTGAACCTCTTTCTGGGGATTGATATTGTCATCCATTCCCACCTCAGTTTCTGACTCCGACTCCGAGTCTGAGTCTGATTCTTCATCTCCTTTCCCGGTTCCAGCATCACCACCATCCTCCTCACCATTTCCATCCCGAGAGTAGATGAACCACTTGTCTTCCATCTCCTGGGGCTGAAAACCCCGTTTCAGATTCACCATCTGCGCTGGGGAGAGAGGGACGTTCCATGCTGCTGAGACGGGTTTGGAGATGGGTTTTTGGCGTTTGGGAGGTGCGGTGCGGGGTTTGAGGGATTGGAGGGAGGAGTCGTGACCTTGGCCGTGGAGGGACCAGTGCTGGTGATGAGATTAGTGTATATGATCTTGGAGGGTCTGAATGGTTTGTGATGGGGGATCAAGAACTGAAGATAAATTGAGATATTCAGGTCGTAGAAATTTTTGAGATGAAGGATGTGACGTACGAAAAGAGCTTCTCGTTCAGACGCGGTGAGCTGGGGAGATGACACGGCGTTGTTTGACGGGGGTGAAGGAAGTGAAGGAGGTGCTTGTGAGGCTGGGGTTGGTGAGGAAGTCATTGCCGATTTCATGTAGAAGGTTGAGATGCTTTAATGTATGTGTGACGAAGAATGAGAAGAATGAGAATAAAAGAGCAAAGAGCTATTTGAGAAATAGTAGAATTAACTACCTGGACATGCAAGTCAGCCCTACGAGGCTGCAACATTCGAAGAGCAAATAAGACGCGTCTCTAGTGGCCCATTGGCTAGGCTGCAGCGACTTGCATGAAGCTTCCGATAGAGTCACTACCGAGCTCGAAACCGACCAATAGAAACAGTTGTGGACATTTGCTTGCGTGTGAAAGTCTTGGATAGTGTGGATATCATGTTCGTACCCAAGTATGATATTGAAATTCGCAGCTTTTCAGATGCCAAGAGACAAATACCGCCGTCCATAGAGACTATTGATGCGAGATCTTGTCTCAATCATCTGTCAGCCTTCCAAACTTGGGCTCGATGGTAACAGCCCCATCATTATCAACAACCTTGCCTCTATCCCACTCTCTTCCTTCCCCCCTTTTCGACCACCTAACATCCTCCTCTCTCTTTTCACCACCCTTCTCCCACTTGCTAACCTCCTCTTCCGTGAAACCGGCGGCTCTCAACCTGTCTGCGCCCTGCTGCTTCCATTTCTGTCTGTCCTTCAGTGCTTCCAGGGCTTGATCCCAATCATTCTCCTCATCGAAATCAAGCTGTACATCGGCCGTTGGGTCGTAATTAGCCGAGAAGCGAGAATCGATACCAGCACCGTTAGAAATGGCTCCTCGTCCTTTCCTCTTGACTTCTGGGACAGGAGGTAGCCGTGGTCCGATGATTTCATCTAAAGGGTCGGAATCATAGTCTGCTTTGCTTTCTGGCTTCTTGGAATCTGGTTTGGACGGCTTACGCTCTCTTGAAGGAGAACGGTGGTGACGATGTGATCGATGGGATTTCTCTCTAGACCTGTCTCGTTCTGGCGTCCTCGAGCGATTCCTCCTCGGCGATCTGTGTCGGTGTCGTGACTCTTTTTCTTTACTTCGATGCTCTCTTGGTGATCTGGATCTTGATCTTTCCCTTCTTCGCTCTCTATCTTGTCGCCTCTCTTCAGAAGCACTTCTGTCTCTCCGACGATGACTCCTGTGACTTTTCGAACCGCTCTCTTCTTGCCTAGTTTCCCTCCTTCCCTCCCTGGCGCGCTTCACTATAGGCTTCTCTTGAGGTTCCTCGTCATCAGTTGAAGTATTCGGCCTCCTCCCGTCCTTCTCTGTCTTCTCGACCCTCCTTCTCTTTGCCGGCCGCCCACCAAGAATAGCTGCGATATCGCCGAGCTGCCTTCTCCTGATATCGCCCCCTCCCTGGACCCTCTCTGCCCTTTGTGGTGTACTGGTTGCTAAGGTCTGTAATCTTGCGCGAGATTCTGCAGCTTCTTTCGCAAGAAGCGCAGCATTATGGCTATCGGTATCTTTAATAATATTCCTCAAGAAACGTGTATTCGGCTTTGGTTTGTTTGCTGGTGGTCTGTATTTTGTTAGTCTGCGTTGCTAAGAGTGAGCTGGAAATGGATGGTCGAAGAGGGGTATGTACTTAGAGCGACCGAAAGCTTCTAAGCCAACGGAGGAGTATTTGATGGAGCTCTCTTTGGCATCTTTAGCAAGAAGACTGGCGACATAGTCATCTGTCAAATCGTCGGTCGCCATTTTGCAGCAAAGCGAAGTTGGCTCCCACAGCGTGTGGAAGTTGCTTGGAAGGAGCCAGGCACAGGCACTGATGTGGTTTTTGGCGTATGCCATTCTGCCGAGCGGTGAGAGCAATCCGGCCGTGGTAAGACAAGGCTGCGGCCCGAAAGTAAACAAACCCCATCGCGACTTGCTTCTCCCATTGACAAAGCGCCGCACTCAGCGTACCATTGCCAATACCGAGACGTCGTGTCCTGAAATATTTCGAGAGATTTCTTCCGTATCCACGTTTAATTGACACGAGTCCACGCGCCTTCCACTCAATTCTAACCCTCCAGCAGCTTTCAGCACCCCCGCCGCAGTACCAGGATACCTTTGCCCTTCCTCAGACAACATGGCACAATCGCACGAAGATATTCTAGAGACGCTACTAGAAGACCAAAGTGGACACGAACTTTCGATCATCAAACTTAGCGAGCCTGTTTCTGGACAACTCAAGCAGAAAGCCGGGGAGCGGACTTCAGACGTGTCTGCAGATGTGTTCGACAGTCCAACGCCAGCAAGTCTCGAAGCAGATCTAGCACACTACAAGGTATGCGAATGCATCCATTCCGGAATGAAACATTGCTAATTATGCAAGGAACTGTTCTCAAAACTCCGCTTCTCCTACCTCGAGCAAGTCACCAAAGAGAAATTCATACGCGCCATAGTCGGCGATCCGCCACTCGTCGTCGAACACCAAGAGAATGTTGAATTGGAAGCCTCTCTAGCAGTTTCCAAAGCTGCTCTGAAGTCGCAGAAAACCGAAGTTGCAGAGTTAGTTGCGGAATTGGAAAAGCGAGGCCGGGAACTATGTCGAAAGCACGAGAATATCCAGATGCAAACATCACAGCTTCAAGAATTACCGCAAAAGATTGAAATCCTAGAGGCGAGTATTGAGGAGCTGAGAGCGGCGCAACAGCCAGGTTCGAACCCGAGATTGAATATGCCGTTGGAGAAAACGCTTGCGGCGGTTGAAGAGAAGGAGAGAGAACGCGCGGAGCTGGACAGGCAGCTAGAACAGTTACAGGTTATGGTTCCGAGAAAGACGAAGGAGTTGGAGAGGTTGAATGCCGAGTTGCAACCGTTAGAAGTAAAGAGACTCGGTAGCACTGCTTCGGCAAGAGAGGCGAAGAGGAGGAAGGAGGAGGCGTTGGGTGGTGTTGGTGATGATCTGGAGGAGAGAGGGAGATGGTGGAGAGGTGTCGAGGGTGGATTGAAGGGTATGCTGGGTGTTGAGAACTAAGAAACGAGAGGCTGGAACGAACTGACTTGGGATGGGGAACGGATATACCAATGGCATGGGAAAGGCGTTATGGTGGAAACTGTGACTAGCTGTCTCTTTGTGACTATGCATTATGGAGGAACTTCACTTGCCCTCGTATCAAGTGTTCTGCTGTGAAGTCACTTCGAATGTCTGTAAAGCCTGCAGACATTCGATATTGGACATGATTATTCTGCTAACTCAACGGGTCAGTGGCCTGAACTGTACTAGACCGCTGTGGAACGATAATTTCCAGCCTTTTGTCGATCTAGCAGGATGTTGCAAGTCAACGATACCATTTCGCTACTTCAATGTCCAATGCGAATATTGTGACTTGGAAATACATGGCATGGGCAGTAGGTTGAGGTTCTCAAGAGACAAGGGAGCGCCGACGCTACATCAGGCAATTGTGCATTTTTATGGGAGATGGGTTTCATCCTAAGACCGGATGCCGGATGTAGACTAAGCAATTCCGAGTTCAAGGTCCAAAGTTGTGAGAAATTTTGAAGACTTTCATTTACGTTTCCTATCTTTGTGCTCTTCTTATGTTTCGGCCATTGAGAAGTGGGGCCGCTCACGGCTTGCACGTGATCATCGCTTATGATTTTGGGCCGCTAGCGCAGCACACAGAGGGAATCGCAAAATCAAGCGCATCTCGAACTTTTCGGAGATCAACGACAACCACGACAACAACACCAGGTAAGTCATAACGCATCTTTCTCGAGCCAATGCGCTCTGCAAACCTTAGACCATTGTACTGATCGTTTTGCTACAGAATCTCGCCAAAATGAGTACGTCTCGCGCAAAACGCTCCCCCCTTCCCTCGTGGCCCCAACGATTACCCCAGCCTCTACCTCGATTCATACGAAGACCTATAGACATGTACTGACATATCTACAGCAAAGGGTACGAGTTCGTTTGGTAAACGCCACGTTTGTGACCCTACGTCCCTTTTACGTTGATCTGAAGCTGATTCCAGGATAGAACAAGACGCACACTCTGTGCAGACGTTGCGGTCAGTAATCCCGAACTCTTAAGCCGATCGAACCACGAAAACGAGGAGCTGGAAATACGAGTCGCTCTTATACTGACATCGAAACTCAGGTCGTCGATCCCTCCACATCCAGAAGCACACCTGCTCATCCTGCGGATACCCTGCTGCGAAGATTAGGCAATGTACGTTATACTTGATCCTGGGGGAAGCAATAAGGACTTTGAAGGTCGAGCGACTGTAGGAACCAGCGACTGACATCGAGACAGACAACTGGGGCGAGAAGGCCAAGCGTAGGAAGACCACTGGTACCGGACGCATGAGACACATGAAGGGCGTTCCCAGACGATTCAAGAACGGCTTCCAAACCGGTGTACCAAAGGACTCGAGAGGACCAACCGCCAAGGCCGAATAAATTCAATCATCATCTGCGGAGTTGAACTGGGAAGGGTTGCGGATGGATTGCCTATGATGTCTTCAGGGCTGCGGTTATGCTAGCGAATGCAAAATTTGCAACAATGGGGTTTAAGCTGCATGGTGAACTGTGAGGATATCAACTGGCCGGTTTCTTTGGGGTTCATGCATCGCTTCATTGTTCTTGAACGAATCAAAAACACACTGGCAAAATCATCATGTGGGAAATTTGTGTCACTGTGAGGCAGTTGAACGGAACTGGTCGATTATTTCTGATCTCTGCATTATTGGCCTCTTTCGAAGACATTCACTCCGCCATCTCCACCCACGAAGTATAGCAGCTCTCTCTCCTCTATCCTTCTCTGGGTATCTGAGTCCGGTTCAATTCCGTCCCATGCAGTGATTCTCAACACCCCACTAACATCTTTCGCGGCTCCAGTATCTAGCAACCTCAGACTCATGGTGAAATCTGCTTGATGAGCCGTACTTAGCAGAAGAGATGCATGATTTGACTCTAGTACTGTTTGTTGGCTTGATACCAGCGGCTGGTCAGCCGAGAGCGTCATGACAGTTGCATGTACATTCTGAGATGAAATTAATGTCCGATCATTTTCCCTCGTATAAGAGTAACATACCTCGCGGAGGCCCATCAACATCTCCTCTATTTTCACAGCGCCAACCTCGTCACCTCTGGCAGCTAATAGGAAATCCAATTGATCGATCACAAGCAGTAATCTTCCTGGAACTTGCGAACTTTGCAATGCCTCAATGCTATCTTGGATCTCCTTGGCCACATTCTCAAGACCTGGTTGGACGAGAATTTTCTCCCAGCCGGTTCTCACTGTGGCGCTGGGCTGGCGATGGAGAAATAGACCACTCAATCCGTCCACGAAAGCAAATCTCTTCTTGAGAGCAAGCTTGTCGAGATCAAGACCCTGACATTTCACTGTTCAGCAAAATTCTCTCAAAATCTACTCTCAACATAGTTGACATGAAATATGAAATATCCTAACTCACCAGTCTTCTAGCATTTTCCTTCCAAAATGCAAAATCTCTCATAAAACTCACCAACAAAACCTTGGGCTCATTATCAGAAGCTGCATCGGGAGACGTATCTGAACCAATCAACGCGCTATGCAGAAATCGCAGCACAAGCCAATTCGAGCTGGCGCCCAAGACGCTCGTCAGAAGCACCAAGGAAGCTTCTGGTGGGAGAACGAGATATGGCTCCAGTAGAGGCGGGATTCGGGAAGACATTTTCTTGGTTGTTGGTAGTCTGGAAAACTCCTGAGAACTTGATGGAATTTACGGCACTTTTGGAGCCAAGATTAGTCACGTGCAAGCTGACGATGACATCTCATTCGTTCCTTCCTTTGTTGTGCTGATGATATGAGTTCTGCTTCTCGCCCCCCATTTCAGTTGCCCTTCGCGAGACTTTCTGTTGCATCTTCTTTCACTAAGTTTTTTTGTGCAAAGACAGTTCAGAAAGGAATTCATCTGGTCTGTATAGTTCTCGGAACACTCGGCTCTTGGCTCCTTGGTCTCACTTGATGTTGACGTCGTGAGCATCAGAGTCGGAGGTGATAGAGGTACCGATTTCCTTGTCACTTTCACACGCATTGAGGTTGACAGTCCAGTTAAACGCTCATAAATATATACTGCATCCTTCAGTAGGAGCTATCAATATCCCAAATGGACAATCATGACAGAGCAGTAGCACATATTGCCATTGCGATTGGGAAGTTTCATGCTCGACAAGAAGCATTTCGGATATACCATGGCTCGACAAACAGCACCCGTCAATCACAGTATCAGCGAGACAGAATGGTCGATACTTCTGGACTGAACCATGTTCTTAAAGTCGATACCAAGAGCATGACTGCCTTGGTGGAACCCAATGTCCCGATGGATTCTCTTGTCGAGGCTACTTTACAGCATGGCTTGCTCCCTCCTGTTGTGATGGAATTTCCAGGAATTACCGTCGGAGGCGGCTTTGCTGGGACGGCTGGGGAGAGTTCCTCATTTCGATACGGATTCTTCGACCGTACTATCAATTGGATTGAGATAGTTCTTGCCAATGGCAAGATCGTCAGGGCATCTGGTACAGAGAACTCGGATTTGTTCTACGGTGCAGCTTCGTCGTTTGGGACTCTGGGTGTGACAACGCTCCTAGAGGTCCAGCTGATAGAAGCTAAAACCTACGTGGCGTTGACCTACCACCCTGTCTCGAGTGTTTCTGAAGCTCAAGAGGAGATTGAGAAGGCCACCAAGGACACCTCAAGTGACTATCTGGACGGAATCATGTACTCGAAAGACAAGGGGGTCATCTGTGTTGGACGTCTTACCAATGATGTACCAACCGGTTCAAAAGTCCAGCGGTTTACACGTTCAACAGATCCATGGTTCTATATCCACGCCCAGCGCCTCATGAAGAATCGTATAGATGCGGTCACAGAAGCAGTTCCCATAGTGGACTACCTCTTTCGCTACGACAGGGGCGGTTTCTGGGTTGCGAAGTATGCATATACCTATTTCATCACACCATTCAATCGCATAACCCGCTTCCTTCTCGATTACTTCATGCATACCCGGGTGATGTATCATGCCTTGCACCAAAGCGGGCTCTCATCTTTCTATACTATCCAAGACGTTGCGATACCCTATAAGGAAGCAGGAACATTTATGACATATCTCGACGAGAACTTCAAAAATTATCCGATATGGCTTTGTCCACTCAAGCAAAGTGGCAATGCATCAACGCACAGTCTTCAAGTTCTGAAAACGAAGAATCAACGTCCAGAAATGATGCTCAACTTCGGAGTCTGGGGACCTGGTCCACAGAAGCGAGAAGATTTCATACAGTGGAATCGAGCCTTTGAGAAGAAAGTTGACGCTCTTGGGGGCCAGAAGTGGTTATACGCTCACACATATTATACTGAGGAGGAATTCGACGAGATATACAATCGCGAGCAGTACGACGCGTTGAGGGAAAAGTATCATGCTACGTACTTGCCGAGTGTATATGATAAGGTGAAGGTCGATGTCGAGAAGGAGACGAGAGCGAGGGAAGAGTCGCGGTTGGCAACTTTGTTTTGGAGTATCTGGCCGCTGATGGGCCTGTATGGCGTCTACAAAGCTATGATGGGAGGGGATTACCTCTTACCGAAAACAGGAAAGAAGCGTTCGAAAGTCTCGTAATTTTAATGACTGGAGGGAGGGTAATCGGAGTATATATGACACTGGGGGTAGGGTCGCACGCTATAGCGCTTGACGATCGTTCTAGCATAACAAAGTTGTAATTTGGTACAGAACTATCTATAGGAAGCCTACCGACGCCTTTGCGCCATCCTTCCTGTTTCCGTCTTCATCATGTCATTGAAGTATCCTCTCATGGACCAATCTTCCTTTGACCCAGACTGCGAGAGTATTCCTGTCATCACCATTGAAAACCCACTTCGCAATCCTCTCATCCCAGCTCTCCCATCCGAAGATATCAACCGGGCCTGTATCACCCTTCTCGTCACTGCCAACCTGACCCATACCAATAAGCTGAGCATCCCATTCCATGCCAACCCCAAATCCGCCAATCTTCTCACCCAATCCTACGACATTCGCTCCCCCTCTGGTAGCAAGATACAAGACCTCTTCAACACTCAACTTCGCCGAATCATCGCCCCCCATTGCAACATGATTGCTCACAAGAGCAGCCTGTCTCACAGCCTCCAAGATACTAGGGCTGTAACCACCACTCATATCCGTTCCCAGTCCAACCTCAACACCCTTGTTCAGCATCCATCTAACCCTTGCAGTACCTGATGTGATCGACGAATTGCTGACCGGGCAATGACTGATCTTCCCTTCCCTCTTTTTGATCAGATCAATCTCTGCCTCGGAAAGGTGCACAGCGTGAGCCAAGATCGTCTTTGGGCCGAGCAAGCCATGACCGTCGTACACTTCTGTGTATGAGTCGAATTCCGGGAAAAGCTCTTTGACTAGGGCAATCTCGTTCTTATTTTCTGAGATGTGGGTTTGGATTGGCAGGTTCGTTTCCTTCTGTAAAGCGCCAAGGCCATTCATCAGATCTCTGGAGCAACTTGGCGCAAAACGTGGGGTGAGAATAGGCGTGATAAGAGTATTTGTCGGATCGATACCAGCAATATGGGTAATGGTTGCTCGGGTGTCAGCAAGAGATGTCTCTGCAGACACATCGCGGTAGTAGTCTGGCGCCAAAGAATCCATACAGCAACGGCCAATGAAAGCTCGCTGACCTTTCTCAAGACAAAGGTCTGCGAGCAGGTTGGTGGGTGGAACTGAGATAGTGGCGTAGTAGGATGCTGTGGTCGTTCCATGGGAGAGGGTACGCTCGATCACGCGGCTGTAGACTTTTTTGGCTTTTGCGGCGTCCGATAAGCTGCTTTCCATAGGGAACGTGTAGGTGTTGAGCCAGTCGAGCAGAGTGCTTTTGCCGAAGATTCCAGCATTTGGATACTGTGATGCGTGGATGTGAGTATCTGAAGCTTGTCAGTATTGTTCAATCAGATATGGGAACAAACTGACCAATGAAGCCTGGGAAGAAGAATTGTCCTGGCTGAGAAGTGCGTACAGTGACTTCCCCAGCAGTCCATCCAAGTTTGGGGAAGACGATCTCCTCAACCTTGTCCTGGCCACAGCCTTTCTCAACAGCAACAATCACACCTTTCTCGTCAACGCAAATGGCAGAATCATGCAGGAACTCTAGTTCTCCCAAGCTCTTGCTGTGCACGAAGCTTCCCAGGAACAAAGTCTTCTGGCGGGAAGACACCGCCATGATAAGGTTGAATTCTGATTTATTTTGGTATCCGTTGAGTCTACGAAAGTTCAATCAGGGACGACAATTCTGCTTTCTAGAAATTTTGCTGTTTCCAATTCGAGAAGTGAAAGGTGAAGAGATGTGTTTGTCTTTTTATGGCCAATGCGTGTTCCCGTTGTGATGTTACTTTGGCCGTTCGGGAAGACGGAAGCCGCCATACATGGCGGCCAACCCCGACATGCCCACAGACTAAATGTTTTATTTCAATCTTGAAAGAATCAACAAATCTTAACTTGATGGCAAGTTCAGAGTCAAGTGATGCTACTTCTGTCGATTTCTTAGCTACTTGTAACGAGAATACGCACTCTACAGGCTGTAGGAGCAGTCAAATTCGTATTTTTGGCCATTCGGAAAGATGTCATAGGCACGCCAGTTGCAATTAATTTTATTCAGTCTCATCTACTTATGTTTATATCTTGGGTATTCCGTGCGCCAACCATTCGTGAAGCCTCCACCCCCAAACGCCGTGTTTTACAAGTCTAAATACTTGCTCTCCGAGGAGCCATAGTCCGGCGAAGAGCCTTCTTTTCTTCTGTCTCATCAACCAACGGAAGGACACCTTGCTCCCGCATCTTTGCGAGATACTCTTGCCCGAACTTATACCCGACCTGATAGATCTCATCAAACTTTCCAAAATCTAGCGTACCATAATCGTCAATAGGAGGTCGCATATAATGACAACCAGGGGTTGTCTTTGCTCGCTCTAAAGCGTCGACACTGGAAACATATGCTAGTCGTGCTTGAATTTCGGCAAGTGTAGGAGGATTTGGGAACGAAGAGAAAGGATTCCATCGATTTGCAAAGGCCCAGAATCCTGACAATGAATCTCCGAAAGTTTGTGGCGTATCATCGTCGAGACTTCCTACGTCGATTGCAAATATAACATCGGCGCCCAAAGACTTCATGTGAGATACCGTCAAATTGTCAACGTATCCTCCATCAAGAAGCATGCTCCCCTCGTCACATAGAGGTGGAAGAAGCCCTGCAAGGGACATAGAAGCCCTGACATACCGCCAGGCATATCCGCTGGTGTGGATCTCGGATCTGCTCTTGCTGATGTTGGTCGTATTGCAGTAATATTCCAACCAAAAGTCTTCGATCTGCGTGTTTCCAAAAGTCTTGAAGATACCACGATTGAACTCGTGGCCAGTGGTGTACGATGCAGATGGGTATGTCAAATCCAAAGCGAAACGCCACATGCTCGCCATGCGTCCCGCAAACTTCTTTGCACGGCCGTACATGGGAACAACATCGGCATCACGCGCATACAAAGCGCCAATGAATGCACCGATGGATGTACCACCAATTATATCAATCGGAATGCCAGCTTCTTCCAAGGCCCGAATAATGCCAACTTGAGATATTCCTCGGGCTCCGCCGCCACCAAGGACAAGACCAATGGACTTGCCGCAAAGACGCCTGGCAATGCGATGAAAATCTCCCTTGAACGGAGTTTCTGCGGAGTACAGTGGTGTTTGCCGTACCCTCCGAGACGTGTACTTTTGGATCTCAGCTTGAATTACCTGAACGCGCTGCTTCAAAGCCGATCCAAATTTCCTCGCCTGGGGGTGTACTGGCACGGAGCTGGAACGAAACGCCATCTGAACATGATGGTGACCGCCATTGATCCACACGCGATTGCGTAGCCATGCTCTCGTCAAGCCTTGTGGCGAGAATCTGTCTGCGTGTAGTAGTACCAATTCTTTTCGAGCAGTTGTCTTCATCCCCAGAAGGAAACGCTCATACTCGCCAATTGCAGGCGAGCCTTCCGCTAGACCGACCAAGAGGATGCAGTCAGCTTGGCTGATGCATGTTTGTGTCCACGGGGAGTTGACATTCGTGTCTGAGTATTAATGGGTCAGTGAGTAGTCTTTCCAAGAAACATGATACAGTGGGTGGAGATGTGTCAGTCAGAGAAGTTTGTGTTGTTATATGTTTTGTCTTCATCGAAGGTTCGGGGTTAAAAAGATGATCATCATATGACAGAATAGTGAACGAAAGATGCAAGCAACTCACCAGCGACATACAGCACTAAGCCATATTTCTCCTCGAGATCAGCAAGATATTGCGATAGCTTTAGCTTTCCCATACGACTGAACGCATGTCTTCCAAGGTGATTCAAGATGGCGGCATGGTTAAGCGAGGTAACCCCGTTGGTCGCTCCTATTTGAGTAAGAGCATTTGTCAATCGACTGGCGAATTCAATGACAGGAACACCAGCAGTGACAGGTAAGATTGCCACCGTTCGTAGATTGATGGTGGATGATACTTTGTTGTTTGTGGCGCCTGTCGTCTTTTCCTTCCCTTGGACGAAGACTGGATCTTCTACCAGGGACCGCATACGGGATGCTATGATTTTGGAGATCTTGATGGTAATCCCAGGATGTTCTTGAGCAAGACTGTTGAACAATGTACGTGGGAATTTTGCAAGTTCAGTATCTCGGATAGCGTGAAGTGTCGCAGGCCGCACTGATTCTGTCATGACTTCCAGCTCTCCGACACTTTCTCCTTGACCATACTCGCCGACAACCTTCATTCCCGCTTCCTCATTGTTTGTGACTAAGCGTAAACGTCCGTTGAGTACGATATAGATCGCATCGCTGTCATCACCTTGGTGATAGATTACTTGACCAGCATTGACCTGAACCCATTCCAGCGCGAAGTCAATATGAAGAATTAGTCGCGGCAGAAGACTCGTCAATCGCTTTGCCATAGTGAGAAGTACGACGGGGTACTTCTCTACTATCCTTTCCAGAGAAGAACGCGGCAGGAACCCAACATAGACATCTGTTTTTGCCACTACGTCAATAAAGGACCGATACGATGAAATGGTGCCAATGTATCCAGCAATGCCACCAGGTTTGATCAGGGCTAGGCTCTTTCGGCCAGCGGACTTTCGTTTCTTACTATCGGTACCACCATTGCCCATGGCCGAGCCAGAAGCGCGAGAAGATCCAGTTCGTGTCCGTGAAAGGGGAGCTAGCGTCTCATTGGGAGCTCTGGCATTTGATGAGGTTTGATGGGAATGAGCTAAGACAACAGACTCGGATTTGTCGTCAAGAGGAACGGTGACATCTAAGAATCCATCTATCACATAGTATAGCCCAGGATTCCGCTCGCCTTGCTCTACAAGTACTGACCCTTTTGGAAAGAACACTATTTCCACTTCATCTTTGAGTTCGTGGGCAAGGCCCTGAGTGCTTGGAAATCCACCAGCACTGATCCCTCCAGATGTCATCGATTCAGTATCTCCGTCTGCGGATCCTTCGTAAGGGTCAATAAAACCGAACGCGTTGTTGCTGAACACAGCCTTCTGCCGTCTCTGATCGTACGACACAAGTCTTGGTGAAGCCTCTACCGAATCAGACATTCTCAAAGCATTCTTGGTGTTTGTCAAACCGATTGCCTTGAATATACATTCCAAGATAGAGCCACGGAACATGCTGTCCTCATCTATGGACTCTTGACGATGGAGAGTCCTTCGAGGATTGATGGGGCTGTTGAATGGATTGAACGACCTTTGCGCAAGTGGACTTTGTGTGTCATGCTGCCAGACCTCAGGACCATTGCCCACCAAATGTCCGACCGAGGTTCCCTGGCCAAAATTACTGACTCTACGCCCTCCGTTGCGAGACATTTGTATGTTTGTCAAAAGATCTCCTGGACTTGGGCTGGCGCCTGTGTCACTGCCCGGCGCTAGCTCTGCACGTGCAGAAACGGAAGCTGATGTCTTCCCAGACAAGGCATGCAAAGTGGCCTCCTTGCGAAGGCTGTTGCTGGATCGTCTCCTGCGGCCAGCACCTGCATTATGCAAGGCAATACCTTTGCTGCCTTCCTCCACACCAATACGTTCTCGTTCACGGATAAATTTCTCCTTTAATCGTTCCAGTGCGTCTCCTCGCAGGAAATTGGGAAGCTCATATGTTGTATACTTGTTCATATGCTTTTCAGTGCGCAAAACCTCACTCGTCAAACCAAGATAAGAGTGTCCCGTCGCCAAAGTCACTCTTTGCAATCTAGTCAAGATCACCTGGACGATATGTGCAGTAGCTTTAGGATAGACCCTTGTGAGGCGACGAAAGGCACTCGCAGGAATGATGGCGATTGTGGTATCCACAGTAGCTCTCGCAACAATATCTGGGTGCGCAGAGTTGGTCTGCGTTCTTCTGGGCATTGGCCGCTGCTTTAAAGGCGGTCTGTCGGGATCATCAAGAGATAGTGGAGGGACCCGAGGAAGTGTACCCCCAGCCGTAGGACTCGCAAGGGTAGAAGAGCGGTCGCGGGAGGTCGACTGTCCTTTGTCACTCGGGGCGCCGTAAATCGGGCTAGTTGGCAGGGAAGGGGGAGTTTCATGATGACTGTGGTTGTATGCAAAGCCAGCGCTTGAGGGGAATCGTCGACGGCCATATGTGGATGACCCGCTGCCCTCCATATCATCATCCTCGTCATGTCTGAGCTTAACATCCTCTGTGAACAGGGATAGAATCGAAAACAAGGACGACATTGGGGCGCCATTCTTGACTTCTGTCAATAATTGGTAGCCCTGTTGAGTGCTTCGCCGATAGTTGCCCTCTCCACTATCGGATGAGTCGTCTGGGTGAAACCCTGGTTCGGAATCCGAACCTCTGCTTTCCCGAGCAGACTTGACGAAGATCTCTACCAAGCCATCTACGACGAGACAAAAGCCCTTCTCCTCTTCTAGATTCAAAGTTTCTCCAGCAATCAATTTCCTTGTTTGCATAGTCCTTGTGAGCTCGTGAAAGACTGGTCGCTCAAGGTATCCGAAGACTTTTATAGCACTAAGAAACTCGTCCAAGTAATTGGAAAAGCCAGACTTTGTCCCTTCTTCTTGAGTATCCGGATACAAGTCGATTTCGGGTTCTTTTCTTTGGGGTTCGGGTGGTAGCCGAGCATACATGTTCAAGAACCTGTATCGTACGAACCAGCTCAAGGTAGACACGAGCGCAATGGCAATCAACATTCTAGAGCAGTATATTAGCTTGGGACCATCGCCAAAGATCAGACTAACTGACAAAGTAGTTGCATTCATAGTGAAAGTCAAGCTGGTAGAGAAGAGAGTGAAGAGGAAAGTCGGCATGGTAATGGTTGAGAAAGTAATCAGATAATAGAGGATTCCTGGAATGACTCTGATCATAAACAGAACCATTCTGCCAAACAGTCCAAACCACGAAGACTGGGCAGTCTGCTTGTCCATAGTTGTGTTGGCCACAGCCAGGGCGGAAGGTGTTGCAGACTCCATGGCATTTGGCAGGCTTGTGATCCCTTCAACAAGTGCGGAAATGGTTTCGGACATCGTCAAATAAGACTGCTGAAAGCTATCAGCACTTGCACCAGAGCTCTGTGCCAGTTCGAAAGTTCATCCTCCAGCTTCTTGAGCTTTCATTTTCCATGGAAAGGGCAGTTTCGGTACGTTGTCGCTGGTAAATGCGGTAAGTCATGTCGAGGCGCAAGGTTCGAAAGAGCTCGGCCCAAGCCTAAGCAATAAACGCGAGCGGCCGCTGGCTTAACTGGGATGGGATTTGCCGGCCGCTCCCCACCAAACCCACCAAACCCAGCAACCCACCAAACATCAAAAGATTCCGTCGTGACTCCAAAAACAACCAAATCCCATACCCACGCCAACATCAGCCTTGCGCAAGTACGAGTCTCACTCTTTACGAAGCAGTCGACTCCGAGTATTGGGAGGCATAAAGCAACAGCGACGGAGCACAAAACAAGCGCCCAGCAACAGACTCGCGCCACCCCGCGCAACCACGCCAGCATGTCTTTAACAAATTGCCGCTTCTATGAAGAGAAGTTCCCAGAAATCGATAGCTTTGTGATGGTGAATGTCAAGCAGGTACGCGCTAAATTGGCATGTTGAAAAGGCGATGCAATGAATCTAATCTGCTTCCAGATCGCAGAGATGGGTGCCTATGTCAAGCTCCTCGAATATGACAACATCGACGGCATGATTTTGCTCTCCGAACTGTCCAGACGTCGTATCCGAAGTATCCAAAAGCTTATTCGAGTCGGTCGTAACGAAGTTGTGGTGGTTCTCAGAGTAGACAAGGAGAAGGGTACGGACATATCAATACACTACAGAAATTGTACTGACAAGGCTGGACTACAGGTTATATCGATCTTTCGAAGCGTCGGGTCTCACCAGAGGATATCATCAAGTGCGAGGAGAGATACAATAAGAGCAAGATGGTACACTCGATTATGCGCCATGTTGCGGAGAAAACACAGCACCCTATTGAGGACCTCTATGAACGCATCACCTGGCCGCTGAATAAGAAGTACGGACACGCCGTAGATGCATTCAAGCTATCCATAACGTAAGCATATTCTGCGAAACACTATATCATTTGCTGACTTCCTCCCGAAGCAACACCGATGTCTGGCAAGAAGTTTCGTTTCCCAATGACGTCGTGGCAGATGAGCTCAAGTCATATATTGGAAAGCGTCTGACACCTCAACCTACCAAGGTTCGAGCGGATGTCGAGGTAACTTGTTTCGGCTACGAAGGTATCGATGCTGTCAAGACCGCACTGAGGACCGCTGAAGCTAGAAACACCCCGGACAACCAGGTTAAGGTGAAGCTCGTTTCGCCCCCTCTCTATGTTCTGACAAGCACTTGTTTGGAGAAGTCAGTCGGAATACAGACTCTCGAGGCCGCAATTGTCGACATTCGGAAAAACATCGAGGGGGCCGGTGGAAGCTGCATTGTGAAGATGGAGCCCAAGGCGGTAACAGAGAACGACGACGCCGAGTTGCAGGCTTTGATGGAGAAGCGTGAGAGAGAAAATGCGGAGGTCAGCGGAGACGAGAGCCAGAGTGAAAGCGACGAGAATGCCGTGGAGGTGATGTGAGCAATTTGGGTTAATCAAAAGCATTCTTGATTTAGAACTGCATTGCGGGCGCATAGATGGCTGAGTCAACAGATGCAAGGCTATATTCTAGTATTGTCTGAATGAAATAAATAAAATTTCATGAATTCTTCAAGCACAGGTGCTCAGCGCTGAAAATGACCGTCCGTACTTTTCAGCGCAAGGCTGGCTGAGTTCGGTTCGCGAGGCTGAGGGCTAGCTCTTTGACTTTGCATCATCAGTCCTCCATCAACATCAACACTTGCAATGTCAACGAGTCGTATATTCTCTCAATTGAATCGCAGACTTCGGTGGAGGCCTACCTGGCGAGAAGTTCGATATTGGCCCTTAACGATATTGCCTTGGATTCCGGCCGTAATATTCTTCAATGACCATGTTGGTGAACATGTATGGATCAATGGGCAATCCATGTATCCCTTCCTGAACTCATCTTTCAATGAGGATCTATCCAAAGACCTGTGCTGGAACAGTAGATGGAATCCGACAGCGAATCTCAAGAGAGGAATGATAGTCTCATACCAGTATGCCGAATCAGTGCAATTCCGACGAGATATGCTTACGAGTGACGTCTAGGAGTCCAGCACATCCCGAAGTCCTAGTAGTGAAGCGAATCATCGCGCTGGGAGGAGATATTGTTTACACACGAGCACCTTGTCCGGTGCCCACCGTTCACATTCCTGCGAATCATGTCTGGGTTGAAGGAGACAACAAGGACTCGACCAAGTCGCTCGATAGCAATACTTACGGTCCTATTCCGTTAAACCTAATCACAGGAAGACTCACGCATGTCATATGGCCTTGGAGAAGCCTCGGGGCAATTCATTGGGAGGAGTTCAAGGGAAGGACGAGGGTCATCAAGGGCAGGAGGGACAATGCGCCTGGGTGGGATTGAGAATTGGAGGCGCCGAGAAACATGCTTTGGGGGCAAAGGGGAATAAAGGCCACATACTGGTGTTTTGTATTACGGCTCTGCAGGCTCAAGATGATTTGGGCCCCGATTACATGTAAATTATGACCGAGATACCCACTTCCTCTTTAGAAAGATTATGGCCAGCTGGTGGACGAAGTCTTGATCGCTCTGCCCGCATTGCACATGCGTGTGGACTTCTCTCAACAACATCGACATGTAAAGCTCACATGTGAAGCAAGTATGAAAATTTATGACTTAATTCATATGATCCAATGGTCTCCGTGTCCTTCATTCAACAAATGTCGAGGGACGGTCTATGTGGTTTATGCAATTCAGAAACATTGGCTTCTGATTGGCCAGCCTTGTCCTTACCTAAACATGAACTTTTTTGTACAGGAGGCATCTGACGAAGCCGCGCTTCAGTTGTACGTGCTTCGAGACAGCAAATTCCGCATTACTCCACCAAACACAGGATCAATCCTCTCAAAGTTTCCGTCGAGAAGCTCTGAAGGCGACTCAATCGGAAATTGAGAAAGGACATGTCCTTAGGCTCTCTAGTCGCCAATTTGTTCCCCGGATCAGCAACAAAAAGTCAAGAAGATCGCAGCCAGTCGGGCTTTGCTGATGATGGACTGGAGGGTGGGAAGCAGACCTTCGCGGATGCAAACTTTGGTGCAGGGCGATTCAGGAGTGAAAATATGGCACCGAAAGCGGTTGAGGAGGAGGAGGAGGGACGGCCGCCATATCTACATGTGAGCCGAAGAGTCAGCTATGAATCTATTCATACTAATAGATCATAGTCAATGATAGCTGGAGGACTAGGAGGGACAACGGGAGACCTGTTGATGCATTCTTTGGATACAGTCAAGACCCGTCAACAAGGCGATCCTCACATGCCCCCGAAGTACGCTTCGATGTCTTCGTCTTACGCCACCATATTTCGTCAAGAAGGAATACGACGCGGACTATATGGAGGATGGGTGCCAGCAATGCTTGGATCTTTTCCCGGAACGGTCATATTCTTTGGAACATACGAGTATAGCAAGAGACATATGATAGATTATGGCATAACACCTCAGTTTGCTTATCTTACAAGTGGTATGCTTCGAAAAGTTCATCAATATAGCCATGCACTAATCATGAACAGGATTTCTTGCGGACTTTGCTGCATCCTTTGTCTATGTACCTTCCGAAGTACTCAAAACACGATTACAACTCCAAGGTCGATACAATAACCCCTTCTTTCAGTCAGGATACAATTATAAATCAACAGCTCATGCTGCAAGAACAATTGTCCGCCAGGAAGGGTTCTCTGCCCTGTTTTATGGGTATAAAGCTACCATATTCCGCGATCTCCCCTTCTCAGCATTACAGTTCACGTTTTACGAGCAAGCCCAGGTTTGGGCTAGACAGTGGAAGCAGAGTCGGGAGATCGGGCTCCCGTTGGAGTTATTCACAGGTGCATCGGCTGGAGGCCTGGCCGGTGTTATCACCTGTCCACTCGACGTAGTGAAAACGAGGATTCAAACCCAGGTCAATGTGACCACACAACCAGCAGCGAAACCACCATCCTCGCCGAAGCCAGTGCCGTCTCAGGCCAAAATTGGACCAGCAGCAATCAAACAACAAATCAGATCAATCTCTACATCGTCTCCTTCGACACATTTACCCCGGCCGGGTTCGATAAATCTCGACACATCTTCGGTCTTCACAGGACTGAACCTCATTTACAGGACCGAAGGGATAGCAGGCTGGTTCCGTGGCGTTGGGCCTCGATTTGTGTGGACCAGTGTGCAAAGCGGATGTATGCTTTTCTTGTATCAAACAATTTTACGGAAGCTGGAAGCTTTAAATGCATCTGAGAGTCAGGAGTCAGCTGTATGAGCAAGAAGGGTTCTAGCGGGCATGGCGGGGTATTGGAGCTCTGGAGCATTTTGTAGGCATATGTAACTGTACACTGAAAGCATTGGGCGGCGTTAGGCATGCAAAGCATGCGAGATTAGACAATAGATCAGATCTTCACTTTTTGAGCCTCTTTGAGCCTTGTTGTTTTCTTCTCGCTTGCATGAGCTTGTTTGGCCTGATAGCAAGAGAGTATTGTAAAGGGTCCGCGGACCCAATCCCAATGAGGGTCCTACTGGGTATTTGCAATGCCGGTGTTCTTCAAAGACATTCGTAGATGTCACTGAGTCTATTTGAAACATCATAAATTCTTACTACACAGACCTATGTCGACTTCTGAGCCCGACAGCAGTCATGCTGCATGCTAGTATGACCCGGTACGTTGACCGAAATGCGCCAATGCTGGATGGGGCCGGTCTCCAAATCATACGAGTCCGCCTCCATGAAACTTCACAATTATCTCCCATAGAGAGGTACGACCGTCAATGCCAGGCAGCAGCGCCAATCTAGTCTCATGATTCAATCTTCATACTCGATATAGATGCAATGGCCACAGCTTTTTCTCAACCATGCCGACAACTCTTCCTGTGCCTTCTAAAGGTGCACTGCGAGCGCTCCGCAAACTAGCCCTTGGAACATCATGCACAATTGCATTCGGAGCAGGTCTGCTAACGGAGGACCGTCGACGTCGAATTCATTCCGCTAGGGAGGTTCACGAGAATGCGAAGAAACTCAAATCATCAAGGAAATACCACAGTGCGGGCGCTTCATCATTGGAAGCATTGGAGGGTCAATCTTTGCAATATCGAGATGCAGCATTTTGGCTACCGAGCAATGTCATGAAAAGCACAGCAGCTACAGTACAGAATACTTCCGCAAATCCGGATCATCCCAGGATCGATTCGCCTGCAGAGAAACAGCAGTCAAAGAAGCCTTCAGCAATTCTAACATATTCCCAACCTCATTCAAGAATTGCCAGCATACCTTCTTTGAACGATTCCCGTCCATCTTTGGAATATGGAACGTCTGAATATGAGCCTTCCCCGAAGCAACGAAGTCACAATCGTCAACAAAAGCTTGCAAGTACTGTGACACGGCTCCTTGCACAAGACCCGCCAGACGTTGACGAGGCGGCTGCAATATTCTTCGACATTCTAGAGGAGCATTTATTCGTGGGCAGATCTGGCCTTTCGCAGAAGTTGATCAATGCCTCCGTGCGGCTTTCCCAGGCCTGCTGGCAGGAGGCTATGACGGCCAGCGCGTCGAAAATTCTGGATGTCATCCTGAGCTACGGGCAGATCAGCGAGGAGGACTTTTGGAAACTTGGCCCTGCGAGCGTCATACGATCGCTAATCTCTACCAGGAGCGACAGTGGTCAAATTTCAGTCGACCCTGATCGCCTGAAGAAAGCGTGCTCGATATACTTGACAGCTTTCAAGGAGAAACCGAAACAGATGTCGCCGGAGGTGAGCTCGATCGGAAGAGATCTTTGTCGAGCAACTTGTCAGCAAGGCATGTTTGACTTGACTTTGGCGATCTTTACTCGACTTGAGTCTTGTCGAGTTGGTGACCCGCCCATGGTTGTAGATTGTCTGATTAAAGCAAGACACGGAAAATGCCACCACAAGAGAATGTTCCGGGACTTCCAGGGACTCTATACGCAAACCCATCCAGATCAAGTACAATTCTTCCAAGTTGTGGGTCTGGTCATTGACTCGACGCTTATTCTTGGAAAGCTTGACCAGGCCGAGCAAGTTTTGAGTGCTGCGAACCTCATGGCGGAAGGAGATGAATTAGAGATGTCAACAACCTGGTTCCTCAGGGTGCTTGGCGAGGAATATCGAACACATCGAGATTTGGTACGACTCCAGGCGCTGTTCAGACGCCTCCTACCACTCTCCTCACGGGCCCGCCACCCACAAGCGCTTTACGGTGCCATGATTCAGTTCTGTATTGAATCCCGGGACGAGGAGCTGGCTTTGTCCTACTACAACGAGCTTCGAGAATCACACGAGCCTCGCCGAGAAGACTTGCGTATTTATGGCCACTTCGCTCTTGCGAAGGCTTATCGAGGTGACTGGGAAGGGGTCAGAGAAGACTTCCATAAGATGAAGCAACATGTTCCTGAAGACGACGAAGTCTATAGTAGCATCTTTACACCCATTCTCAAGGAATTTGCCAACTCCCACTGTGTCGACGAGATTGAAGATTTCATCCAATACTTCCTTGTCAGGTTCCACTTGAGGACGACGTCTCTCGTCATGAATGCCATGATTGATGTGTACTCGAAAGCGCACGAAGTGGATGCCATTTCCCGGTGGATTGACTATGCTAAGGCGGACGGATATGTAGTCGAATCGACCACATTTAACACCATCTTGAGAAACTGCGCAACTCAATTCCAATTCTCATTCGACGAATGCTTTCGACTGTATTCTTTGGTTCGATCCCTTGGAGTAGATATGGTCAACAACAATTCTCTCAGTATCCTTCGAACCGTTGCCATGACTCGTTCCCCAAACGAGGCGACCAAGAATCAGAGGCTGCAGCGTCTGAAGCGTCTAGATGATCCCGTTCAAGTCTCGGGCAGTAACGAGGTCTATCGTGCAATGACAACAACATTTGCTCAAAATAACAACATCGCAGTACTCAAAATATACAAACAGGCTCAGCATGATAATATCCGTCTTGACAGTAAGCATTTGGATCTTGCTGTCCGCACAAGCTTGCGTCTTCATGGTGCGAACGTCGACGAGCCTGCGCTACTTATCCGAGACGCCCAAGGAAACGGAAGCATGGATGTCACCCACGCCATAGCATCAATCTTCATTTCCCAGATGTCAGAACTTCAGGAAGATGGGAGCCAGGCAGATGTCCTAGTTGAGCTAGCAGATCGGACCATATCTTCTTTCGAGAAATGGGAGATGAAAGTTCCTCAGAAAGTGATCACACACGCAGCCAGTGTGCTTCAAAGGCAAGGTAAAAATCGGATGGCCATTGATCTTTGGGACTCGATGTCCCGGCGTTTGAGTATTCCCAGCTCAAATTTTGACCTTGCAAGTCTCACGACACTTCTACAAGCTTACGTAGAGCTAAGAGATGGGGATGGCGTTCGATGGGTTATCAGGAACCTGGTCGCTAACAAGTTGTCGCCTGACACTCGACTAAAGGCAATATTGAAAGAGGCCCGGAAGGAGGTTGGCAAGCAAATAGACCGGAATCCTTACTTCGGAAGGCTTCATGAGTGGTGGGCTATTCTTGATGAGGCCCACCGAGAGGTGAAGGAAATGCGACAGGAAGCCCTTCTTACCAAGGAGGAGATCAAGATCAAGGTTATTAAGATCATGGAGACTGCTATGGAGGAACACGCGGCACAGGTACGTACAGCAAAGGTTGAGGGGTCGCATGCCCAAGGTCAAGAAGGCTATCAAGAGAAAGAGTCAGATACCTATCAAGGAGAAGGCAATTGGAACGATCACGATGCCGGGACGTCTCATGGACCTAGAAGACTTATAAGTGCAGCAGGTGGCTGAACTTCGAGGGATGTAGAACATGTAAATATGGTATTATAGTGTGTTTATAACGACATGACGAGATACTTCGTTTGTAATTCCACAGACTTGGTCCACGATCTTCTACCAGCTTTGTCTTCATGTTAAAAAATGTGATTTGCCTTTTGCAGCATCATCGCCATTGAAGTGGAGACCCGAGGAAAGATGTCTCTAAATTTGGTTGGACTTGTGGGAATATATGTCGATTGTGACCATTTAACAGAGGCGGAAGGAGAACCTAATGTTTCATAATTCGAAGATTGTATTTGCATCGTTATTTTGTTGATGTCATAAATTCAGGAATTTGTTCACGAAATCCCACGCTAGATTTCTGGTGTCCTTCGGTTGTGGCTTCCTTGCTTGTTCGCATGCGAAATATTTACTTGAAGCATGTATCAACAAAACAGTCGCCCTTGACTTCTTCATCTAATTGCAGGAATAATCTTATCTATCGATGGAACGAAAGTAGTGATGTCGATTGTTGCTGAGTATGGTTAATCGTACACCCTGTTCTGTACTCGACCACTAATATTTCCGTAGCCAGGTTCGTCGCGTTGACAGCGCGCTGGATGGAGTCCTACACCTGGTGCCTCGCTCGACCAACGACGAATTCTTCGCAGAGCAGAGTCCTCCAATATCCCCTTCTCCCCGAATAGTAGAATTGCAGAGCATAGTGAAGGCTCTGTCGACTACTTCATCTTCCAGCCCACTTCTATCTTCATGGCGCATTTCCCAACTTCTCGAACGGGCAGCACTGTCAGAGTTCGTGGCAGAGGACGAGCAAGATCCGGTAACGAGCAAATATGAAGCTGAGTTGGAATGGCTCTTGGTGAGTAAAGCTACAGTACAGACCTATGGACTGTTGATGGGCACGCTGCTGGAGCAAACGATTCCTTTAAATGACGACATATGGTATTGGGACGAGGTGCTGGGATCATATACCTATTCGAGTTTATACACCGTCCAGACATCGCCGCTGAGATTCTGGGTATGGTCGAAGGATATCTATAGCGACACGAAAGCCCGTCTGGCCAGGGTTAGGGAATCCCCTTCGGATGCGATATCCGCAAGAGAAATTGGGTCAAGCCTGACGGAGCAATGGAAGCAATTTTATGGGCTCGTGAGGGAAAGCATAAGGGACAGTTCTGTAGCGCATATCCAACAACAGGTTCTGTCGCCCATTGCCCTCTGCAGGTCACAGGCCAGACATAATCAAGCGCGGTTGCGGCGACTTCGGGAAATGGGGGCAAGTGGTCTAGGCATGTTGATGGACGAAGGCATGAACTTCGATGTCTCCGATGATCGATCCGATGTGGCTAAGACGGAGGAGAGTGATATGCAGGAGTGGAAGTTTGTGGTGGAGAGAAGTGTCGCCTTGATGGATACTGTTCTACGGAATGTTACAACACTTGATACTGGCATTTCCGAGTTCGAGGATAATGTCTTTGCTACTGTCGATGATGACCCAGAGATTACAACCCGGGAAACCACCCCAACAGAAGTTGCCAGGCCCTCGAAGTTAGGCATGCGACTTCAGCACATTCTCGAGACTCATATTCCCAACCACATTGCGTCTTCCCAAACTCTCGTGGCGAAGTATGGTCGACCATCAAGAATTGTACGATATTGGTTACCGGCAACCGCTCTTCTTTTGTCTTCGACAACCATCCTCCGAATATTTGTCAACAGAAAGGCAGCAATCGTTGCCTGGATTAGAGATCTCGGGGCAACAACACGGGATTTCTGGTTTAACTGGGTCGTTGAGCCCACAAAAAGGGTCATTGGTACAATACGCCATGACAAAGACAGCGAGGTGGCTATCATGAGCAAAGAGAGCCTCAAGGGTGATCGGGAAAGTTTGGAAAGAATGGTGGTCGATTTCGCAATTGACAATCCTCAAAGCTCAACCGGGGAATTCTCTCTCAACGAGACTCAGATTGCCGATATTCGAGCCAAAGTCAAAGAAGGTGACCTCACTCCAGTCCTTCGGGCCTATGAGAAAGACCTTCGGAAGCCTTTCATCGGTACAGTCCGTGGTGATCTTGTACGCACACTCTTGATCCAGGTTCAAAAGACCAAAGTGGACGTTGAAGTCGCTCTTAGCGGTATCGATGCTTTACTCAAGAGCCAGGAGCTGGTATTTGGATTCGTTGGTCTCACTCCAGGTATATTGGTTTGCTTTGCCACTTTCCGTTACCTCGGAGGTGTATTTGGAAGCAGGAGAGGATTAAAGCAGGGCCAAAAAGCTGGGCAGACAGTCAGGATACTTCGCAACATCGATCGCATCCTCACACTCGCTACTCCGACACATAACAACTTGCTGTCATACAAGGACCACGGACTGCTCCTGTGCGAGGTTCATGTACTGCGACAGCGAGCTCATAAGCTATTCCCGAACGATGTTGAGAGGGAGTTTCTGGAAGATCTTTCTGACCTGGGAAATATCAACAGCGGTATTGGGCAGCAGCTGAGAGTACTCGAACGCATTCGGTGGGGTTATGCCAAATGGCTGAGGTGATATAAATTTACAGAAAGTATACAGATACAGTACAGCGAAACAATGTAAATATTTCAGGACTTCGGGTCACAAATGTCCCCTGCCCCGATTGCACGAGTTTGGTGCTGCAAAGAAGATACTCATTAAACTCCTACCACTCTCAATAATGGCTAAAACTTCCTATATCTTCGTCTTGCCGAAAGTCAATATTCTGAAACTCATGTGAATGTCATCCTTCAATGCCGCCGTTGATAATTCCTTCCCATTTTGGCGAGCGATACAGAGAAGAGCCGCTACTCGACCTCCTGAGCCAGCAACCCTGTGTCGACCTCACCACACCCCATACCACGGCCGCATTACCACCTTGACGTTCACGAAAATCAAATCACTGACACCAAACCGACTTCTCCTACATCCAGTGCCACTTGAATCACGGAACCAGTTGCAAACCCCTACCGCGCATCGTCATCGCTCTCGCCGCACCGCCTCATTCAGGCTTCTCTTTCAACAGCAGCGACTCCCCGCCTTGCTACCCCACAGAACTCTGATATCGGACGGCGTACGCTCATACAAAGCATAACTTTCACCTTGACCACTGCGCGATCAACTCCGAGATGGCTGGGACACGTAATTATGACTTCCTGGTAGGCCTTGTCTGCGCTGGTGTTGTGTACATGGTTGCTAATATTCTACAGATCAAGCTCCTGCTGATCGGTGATTCTGGAGTCGGGAAATCATGCTGTTTGCTTCGGTTCAGTGAGGACTCCTTTACGCCATCCTTCATTACTACGATCGGCATCGACTTCAAGATCAGGACGATCGAGCTGGATGGAAAGAGGGTCAAGCTGCAGATTTGGGATACGGCAGGACAAGAGAGATTCAGGACCATCACGACCGCTTATTACAGAGGTGCCATGGGAATATTACTGGTTTACGATGTTACTGATGAGCGTTCATTCAACAGTATGCACCCCGCATCCTCTACTATCTCCACAAGAGCTAACATGTGCTTGCAGATATCCGAACCTGGTTCTCGAACGTTGAGCAACATGCCACAGAGGGTGTGAACAAGATTCTTATCGGAAACAAGTGTGATTGGGAAGACAGACGTGTGGTCTCTACGGAACGCGGGCAGCAGTTGGCGGACGAGCTCGGCATTCCATTTCTCGAGGTCTCGGCAAAGAGCAACATCAATGTTGAGAAGGCTTTCTACAGTTTGGCGGCAGACATCAAGAAGAGAATCATCGACACAGCGAAAACAGATCAATCGACAAGCCAGGGCGTGGATGTCGGAGCACAAGGAAGCGGAAGTGGATTGGGAGGAAAGTGCTGCTAGATAATGGGTGAACGGGAGGATATGCATTTCGTTTGTTAAGAACAGATTATGGGCGGAGTTTGGTCGTATCATATGGTATTACAAATTGAAGGCACTTTTTTGCCTATCCCGTTGAGGTTCAAGGTCAGAGAATCGAGGCATGCAATGGAATAATGGATCAGTACTGTATATGTGAAAGTCAATCGAGCCTTGTATTACCACAAGATCTCTGCATTAACTATAGGGGGAGCATCATCCCCTGGCTGCGGTGACCGTTTTGTAGGAAACGGCCGTCGATGCCATTCTCTAACAAATCGTCGTGCCTCACTCGAGTCCTTGAAGGATATCGTATATCTTGCCGGGCCACGATATCTCGACCGTGGGCGACTTTGACCCTCTTCAGATTCAACCTCCTCCACAGCAGATTGACCCTTTGTCTCGAGCTTCACAATTGCTTCGCCCTTTGCGCCAGCTAGCTTCCAGTGCAGATTCCGACTTTTACCATCGTCCATAATGGCATTCTCCAGCTCATGGCTCTTAACATGACTGCGATCAGTACTGAACAGAATGATATTCTGAGCTTTTTCCTGCCTTGCAACCAAGGGTGCTGGACCACCCGCCTCAATCATCCACTGCAATCCTTTGCTGTAAGGGGGGTGGAGCAATCTTAATGAAAGCTTGCCGCCTGCTGGTACCAATGTAAAATTCCGCAATATAGCATCTAGATCTTCTCCTTCTCTCAGTCGGGAACGACCATAAGGTTTCGAGAAGAAGTCGTTTGACTTGGTCAGTTCCAGATTCCTCATAGTTTTGTCTAGGTATAGTCGTGCAGCTGCAATGCTCGAGAAGAGAACGAAATACTGGCTGAGGGGCTCAAGTGTGACGTTGTCGCGAGCAGGTATGACTGGTACTTATTAGTAGGAGAAGCGAAGACCTGAGCAGAAGAGCCATACCTTTGAGGATACCGTTCGTCCAACTTTCGATGTGGTTTCCCTTGGGTCCGACTCGGTAGAAGTCACTCTCCTCCAGTGTTTTGCTGCATGCCTTCAGGACAAGAATACTGACTCTACTGTGCTTCCCACTCAATCTCGCCAACCTTGTAGACCGATCCTGGGGGACTTCCTTTGCCTGTGGACTGGGCCGGGTAGATTGAGCGCGGGCACCAGTGTTCAGTTCCGGGATTGATGTGTAGTTCCCCCTGGTTTTTATGCGAGCTTGCTCATGCTTTCGCTCTCGACTGTCGAGCTCTTTGCTTTCCGCATTCCAGTTGAATGCTGGTAACTTCTCCAACCTCTCCAGCGCCTTCTTCTCCCTCCTCTGTCGCGCGAGTGCCTCCTCTGGAAATAGCTCTTCGAACAGTGACAGCTGTTTTGGGCTCGACTGCGATTCCTGGTCTGTTGATTGCATTGCATTCTTTTCTCTCAATCGTGGGGTGCCTGTTGCACCTGCCCTCTTCTCATCTTCTGGTGGCTTCATTGGCGTGTAAAGAATGAAGCCGTTGCCGTCGTCTTCCCGCTCCAATATCTTGACATCGTGCCTTTCACGTTCTTTCCCTGGCCGACTGGTGTAATGACCTTGCTCAACGGATGAGGGCTCGTCCAGCTCCTTCTCAGCCGCTGCCTGACTCGAATTAAGATCATCTTCGCCCCCCACCGTCCTGATATTTACTCTTCTAACATTAGACCACTGCAGCCTTCGGAGTTGCCTTTTGGTCGGCTGCCGTCCTTGATAATCGTCGTTACTGTCCTGATGCTCCTTCGTGTAGTCGGATTTGTGAGCCCGTTGTGCAACTTGGGCTAATTGTCTCGTGGTCCAAGCTGGCAACAAGAACTGCGGAGGCAGCAAGCGCGTCAACAGCATCAATGTTCGCCAATGGCACGTTGTTGGCGGTCCAAAGTGATGGTGAAGTGAAATAACTTTGGCGTTCCTGGAACAGCTCCGAGAGCTTCGACTTGGCTTGGCGAGGCAACGGAGCGAGCTTCCTGCAAGGCTGCACAAATTTATTTTTGGCGAACTTTTGTGATTGAACAACACCAACGATGCGAATCAAATTTCAGGCCACCAACTCACCATGTCGAATATTCAGGATACGCAGAAGACCTTGGAGGTCAAGATACGGCCCTTCGCAAACCAGAACTTCAAAGACCGCCCTGATCAGAATGGGGTATCACGTGTATACCTTGCAAGCACAGCGCTCTCCGAGCTGAATCTGAAGCCTGGGATGCTTTGCCATATTTGGAAGAAAGATGATCTTGAAAAGAAAGAAGCCATTGCTTGGCTTACCACGGAAAAGAGCACCAACAAGAAAGTCATACATATGTCAAAGACTTTTCAAGATGTGTGCGACTTCAAGCTTGCGGATGATTTGCTCATATCTGGTGCTGGCACTTTGGGCATAGCAGAATCTATCTTCTTTAGAGATATTACTTCGCAGGAGTCTGTTGAGGTTGCAGAAATTGAAGGTGAAGATCGGTCGCATTGGGAATGGTTTCTTCGGGAGAATTTAAGTACGTTAAGAAGTTTCTCATCTTTCATTCTATTCTGGGGCTTCCCTGTATTCATCTTCCCTGGGGCTCTCTCGCTCTCTCAATAATTCAGACCTATAGACAAAGCTAACATTCTTAGACCGTGCGGAGGTGATATTCCCGGGCATGACGTTCAAGAACGTTTCTCTCCGAGGGCCTAAACGAGATTTCATTGTTGATTTCATCAATGGTAAGCCAGCCGGTCTCGGCAAGTACGATTCGACCACCTCCGTCAAGATATCAAGCCGCGTCGACGGACCAGCTCAAGTTGAAGTCAATGGACCTTTGGCACGTCTTGAAGTAGTCAACATTGCAGGTATCGATCAAGCACTCAAGAAACTCAACCGCTTTCTGAGCAACTTTGATCGGCAATTCAAGTTCACTTGGGCACAAAGATCTTGCGCTGTGTTACTTCATGGTGGCCATGGAACGGGAAAGACTTATCTTCTCAATAAGATTCTCAGTACTGGCTGGAGCAAGAATGTTCTTCGTCTTGAGAGCGATGCGAAGCTCGCGAATGTCAGGTCGACTTTCAGGGATGCCAAGCTCAGCCAGCCTAGCATCATTGTCATTGATGACCTAGAATCTCTAGTGTCGAAAGAGGATGCTTTATCCAGCAGTATGGCAAAGGCCATTGGCGAAGAGCTCGACGTACTTGCGCAGTGCCTTTCAGGAAGGTCACTACCACGCGTATTGGTCGTCGCAACGGCGTTGAATTCGAGCAGTATCCCAATGTCTCTCAAGAAGAGAGGGCGATTTCGAACAGAAATCTCGCTGCCAATACCAGATGTAGCTGCGCGAAAGGCGATCTTAAAATCACTCGAACCGCCAATCCACCCTGATACTCGTGACGAGACCCTCAACAAGCTCGGCGATCGAACACATGCCTATACAGCAGAGGATCTCGTGGCTCTGCTAGACGCTGCATGTGAGCTTGCGGAGGAGAAGGCTGAAGATAGTGATGCAGAGAACGAGCAAGGTTACTACCTCGCGCAGGAGGACATTGAACAAGCTTTGCTTTTGGTTCGACCAACGGCTATGCACGACATCACACTTCAACCTCCAAGTGTTCGTTGGGATGAGATCGGAGGACAGGATAGTGTCAAGAACGCTCTTCGCCGTGCTGTTGAAACCCCTCTACTAGTAAGTCATGAATGCTTCCTCGTACTAATCATCTCACTAATGGATCTCAGAACCCTGAGCGCATGAAGCGAGTAGGCGCCTCGCCTAAAAAGGGGCTCCTCCTTTATGGGCCACCCGGTTGCTCAAAAACCTTGAGTGCACAAGCAATGGCTACCGAAGTCGGCTTTAATTTCTTCGCTGTCAAAGGTGCTGAGTTACTTAATATGTATGTCGGCGAGTCTGAGCGAGCAGTCCGCGATGTTTTTGCAAGAGCACGGGCAGCAAGTCCCAGTATCATTTTCTTCGATGAGATCGAGTCGATAGGAAGTAAGAGAAGTGGAAGAAATAACGGTATCAATGTCCTCACTACACTACTAAATGAAATGGACGGCATTGAAACGTTGAAAGGCGTCACTGTCCTTGCCGCTACCAATCAACCCCAGGCTCTCGACCTCGCTTTACTCCGACCAGGACGATTCGACAAGCTCCTCTATGTAGCGCCGCCAGATCTCGAAGGTCGGAAGGAGATTCTAAGAGTCAGACAGCGCACGATGGATATGGCCGACGACGTCGACATTTCCAGACTTGCAGAGCTGACGGATGGTTATTCTGGAGCTGAGCTGGTGGGTATCTGCCAAACTGCTTGTGATGATGTGATGGAGAAGTGTGAGAAGACGGGAGAAGAGTTGCAGGTGCATATGGAGGACTTCTTGAATGCCATAAATTTGGTAAAGAAGCAGATCACACCGAAGCTCATTGAAGGATATGAGAAGTGGGCGGCTGGCGCGAGAGGAGACACGGATTAGATGAAGGAGACTCATAGATTATCCGCCTATTTTCATGGAGCTCTTAGAGAAGTCTTCAAAGGTCGTAGAGAGCTGAGAGAGGCCGTTTTTGGGTTAGGATTTCCCGAGTAGTAGGGATGATTTGGGTGAGAGCTCGATTAGCGGGCGAAGCCAAGCTTTCTTCATTGATACGGCACCTCCACCAAGACATAAAACTAGGTCAGGAATTGGTTACATATTTGACAGGAATACCAGATACCGGCCCCTGCACAAGACCCGATTCAGGGTCGCTGTACCTCTTGAAAATAATGACGTTTCAAAAGAAGTCTATTTTCACATGCATTCTGCATTCTTCGCTACGTCATCACCAGCTACCAGCAGCATAGCTTTGAGACCGTTCACTGCAACAGCCCAATCTAGACATTCCTATTAGCATAGCAAAGCGCCTGTCTTCTGATATACATTCACATTCTTTTCCCATGTTCACTACTTCCACAGGCAGAGCATTCTATCATCCAATTGAACCTTCGAAGGTTACTAAAACAACAGGCATGGCTCCAGCGAGGACTGAAAGAGATGGATTTGATGTGTCGATTGAGGAAGTTCCTGTTACTGTTCAGAGACGTCCTTTCATTCCAAGACGGGGCGATGAGATGCTTAAAGATCCAGGCATGTCTTAATAATCTCAAATGCAGTGTTAATTGATTAATATGTGGGGACAGGAACTCCTCGAGCCAACATAGCAGCTTCTGTTGAAGAGCCTAATGGGACTCAGAAAGGGGACTGGGCTCGAAGGAATAAACATCAAACAGTGAGTATTCATACGAATTTCACATATCTTCAAACAATATGTTTTCCTTGTCCAAACCTTCAAAGACTAACAGTCTAAAGGTCCTCCAACAACACCTCTCCTACTTCGATCCCGACTCCGACGGCATAATCTGGCCCCTCGACACCTTCACCGGCTTCCACGCCCTCGGCTACGGCATTCTCCTCTCCCTTCTCTCCGTCCTAGTCATCCACCTTAATTTCTCCTACCCGACCCTCCCGCCAGGCCACTATCTCCCCGACCCATTCTTCCGCATCTACATCGCCCGCATCCATAAAGACAAGCACGGTAGCGATTCTGGGACATATGATACCGAAGGACGTTTCGTACCGCAGAAGTTCGAGGATATCTTTGCCAAGTATGCGGGCGGTGATAAGAAGGGAATCACGATGGGAGAGGTTTGGACGTACATGAAGGGACAGAGACTTTATGGGGATCCTATTGGATGGGGAGCAGCGGGTTTTGAATGTGAGTACTCGATTTCCTCAATATCTGGAATAGATTCGTGCTGTGATGGGAGTGCTGACTGGAGTAGGGATTGCGACTTGGATCTTGCTATGGCCGGAAGATGGGAGGATGAAAAAGGATGATATCAGGCGGATATATGATGGCAGTCTGTTCTTCGAGATTGCTGCTAGGAGGAAGAAGCAGGGTGGTCAAAGGATGATCAATGGATCTTGAGTTGTCATAGCTCCTTGACTCGAGGAGGAAGACAAAATCAGTGTTTGTTGTGGTGGCATAAGCGAGCCGAAGGTATTTTCTATCCATAGCGGCAGGTACACCTATCTGCATCTGAGCACCACAATGAGACTCATAGTACGCGAGCACATCTCTTTGGCCATGCTACCGCCTCCTGTACACACCCGCCATCCAACTTGCCCTTAGCAAGGCAAGCCCCCATGCCATCCCCAGACTATCCCAAATGACATTCAGCTTACTCCCACCAACTTCTTTCCACCCGATCTGGACCTCTGCGACCCTGATACCAGGCGTAGTTCCAATCTGTTCCCCTTTTCTGCCCATGATGATTCCTGGTGGTGCGCTTTCAGCCAGCATCAACATCTCCACGTCGAAGATCCAACCTTCGGCATGCATGTACGGAACGATATGTGGCAGAGCAGCTCGAGAGAAAAGTTTGAAGCCGCATTGTGTATCACGAATTCGTGATGTAGCTGGAGGTGTCAGGATTTTGAGAAGAGCATGAAAGGAGTGCATGAGCACATTCCGGATAGCGGAGCGCTGGTTCCAGTTAGTAGTTTTCGGACAAAAGTTGATATGAAACCCCTTACCTTTACGACTGCTTCACTGCCCACGAGATGCGATCTACTTCCTACTGCAACAGCACGATTTGGCTGATCGGCTACCGCCTTGCATCCCTCCACCAACTTCGCCAGGTCTGCAAAAGCAGACGCCCCATCTGCATCCGCAAAAACCGCAAAGGCACCTCTCACATGCCTGAATCCATGCGTAACAGCGCCTCCTTTTCCTCTGTTCTCCTTCAACTTGCATATCCTCAACACATCATGCAGCTTGTGCTTCCTCGAGAATGCAAGCGCAACTTCCACAGTCCTATCCTTACTTCCATCATCCACTAGGAGGATTTCGTAGCCACCCATCCCACTCGCATCGCCCTTGGAAGCTCCCTTAGCTTTTGGCGTCCGTCCATACTCGGCATCCAGGAAAGGTACTGCTTCCTCCAACATGATCTCCAGTCGCTTTTCCTCGTTGTATGCGGGAATCACCACGCTCATTTCCAGCTCTGCTTCCTCAATGTCGCCTGTGTGTTTCTCGGAAAAGTCTTTTATGTTCTCTGCTTCCTTTCGGTGGGAAAGCCATTCGTCGTGCCAGCATGGGAGTGGCTTTGGGTCCGTGGTAGAGCCATCTGGGGCAGTTGTTATGTAGGTTTTCTCTGAAGAGAATGGAGGTCGCGGCGTAGGTGCAAGAATAAATACTGTGGCATATGCCTACACACTGGGTCAGTACGAAGGTTGTGGCAGTTGGTAGCATGGTACATACGCAAGTCAACACTGTGACAGCTGTGGTGATAGCTAGAATAAGCAAAATAGGTAAGGGCGTCTGTTCGAAATTCTCATAGACAACCCACAGCAGCTTCTGCGGAAGCTGAAGAAGAGCTTCCATGGTTTTCAAAATGCAAAAGAATGAGCGACTTGGTAGGTATGTGCTGTTATGAAATGCGCAAGAAATGGTCGCTTCTCAACATTGAATTTGCCTCGCACATAATCCGGGGCACCAACAACTAAATACACATGGTCCGGATCCAATTGAAGCTTGTACAAAGAAGGTGGAAGAGATGTCGTCGTCGGCGCAGTCGCGTTCTCCAGGATGAATTATGAACACGATTCACACGAGGCCAGCTCGGCGGGTCGTTTTAGCGTTCCCGAGACGCTAAAAATATGTGGCTTACGAGGCTACATGCGAGGCTGAGGCTGTGCTGCTCCTTTCTTACCATGCACCCCTTTCTTTGCTCAGAATTTGAAATTCTTAAGGAATACTTGATCCAACCTTTGTGTCGAAAGGGTATGTATGATAGAAGCACTATACTTTGTTGACACCCAAACGAGATACCTATGCCAAGCATATCTTCGCTTACCAGCATCCACCCTAATCCACAGCAAACAAAAGGAAGAGAATTCTTCCAGGACTTAGAGATTCCTGCTATCAGAGCACTGGGACTATTTGAATTAACCTTGTTCCAGCCAAGGGTCGAAGCAAAAGAAGTTTTCTGACCGACGCAGGGATCGCTGGGTAAAGTTAGAATGCGATTCTGGAACAGCATATTCAAGATTGACTCACAACCTGCAATCTCTTGATTCGTAGTCAAGCGCCTTGCCATTGGGCCAGTCGGCCTTCAATATATTCACAGTTGTCTTATCCGGATACACATACTCACAGAGCTTTTAGAGTGGGTCTTTTTGAGAGGATAGAATTTGCAATATCACGGCCGAATGGTTGCTAAGTGTGGAGAAAGCATGCTATCGCATAACACGGGCCAGAACTCCTTCGATATCATCTACCAACAGGCAGATGCGATGGACTTATTGGAGAAGATCCAAAGGGATCAGGGTAGGGGTTTTGGAAGCTTTCATCCCATACCCTCTAGGACACGAAAGTGTGCCTCGTCTCCTGCCACCAATTCTCAAGGACAACATCGGCCCCACTCAGACTCTTACACGCTCAACCAGTCAAAGATAGATGCCAATGACACTACAACATCTCCATCAGCATTATGACTGCTGTTGGCCCCAGGCAATAGAACGCTAAACGACGGAGCCTTGTAACACCTAGTTTCGAGAAAGCAATCATGTAGAAACAGCCAATACAAAACGGTAGATGTTCAGAGGAGCACAGGAGAACCGTGCTTATCAAATGTTCATTCAGTCTACGTCGTGAGACACAGACGGTATCTTTATCTGCATCATCTCTCGTGTCCCCAGCCAGCCCATCTATAATACACGTAACAAGCAAATCCGTGATCGTGATGATAAGATGCTCCGTCTCGCTCGTTCGTTAGAGACCCCTTAGCCAAGCAACAGCCAGATGAAAATGGGCATCTCATAATAACATCACTCAACCAAAACTCCGTACACCTTCATAGCAAGACGCCGCCCTCTCTGCTGAATTCGATGCCCTAACAGCTTGTTGCAAATGAACATGACTTTTTCAACTGCCGCCGTCTCCTCCTGGACTGTCACCACCGGTCTTGATAGCTGGAGAAAGACTAATGGCAATCTTGTTCTTGCCACCGGTAGCTCCATTTTGGTTGTTGAAACTCTTCTTCCTTCTCAACACACTACTTGTGTTGGATGCTACAGAGCTAGATGAGTTTCGGCGCTTCGGTTGCGTGAGCTTACTCATCTCGTCATCGTCTTCCTCCTCGCGACGGCGTTTCTCCGAGAGCTTCTCGGGAGGCGAGGGGGCGGACGATGACACGGGAGTCAGCACACCATTGCTGCTGTCCTTTGGCGAAGGAGTGGGAGGTGTATTCTCATCCGTGTCTTCCAGGATTCCGGCGGAAAGATCAGTGTCCATATTTTCGTTCTCCTCGTCAGAATTGTAGTCAACCAGAGGTTTTGACGCGGGCGATGCACCGTTAGCGGTCGGTCGATTTGTTGATGCCTTGACTGCCACATCATCCTCCTCGTCCGAAGTATTGAAGTATTCTTCCTCTTGAGCATCGAGATCCTTGATTCCTTCCCACCTGGTTCCTCTGCCTGTTTCTGGCCGTTTCGGGGTATCCTCCTCAGTGTCTAAGAATGAAGTCTCCATGTTCGAAGCAAAACCCTGTGTCTGATCGTATCGAATGATGTAGTTGTTGAAGGTATCGACATATGTGATCTTTGCCAGCTTCTCCCTGTAATTCTCAACCAAATGACTAATGATGTTCTTGATATTTTCCCTCTTGATGAAATCGAAAAACTCCAGACAAGCTGAATTCAAGAGATTATCACGTGGCATTGTTTCGATAACTAGGTCCAATATCGGCTCGAAAAGCTTTCCTTGGGTCATCTGTTGATTGTAGAACTCATCTTGCAACCCAATCAGATTGCGGAAGAATTTGAGGGCAGCTGCTGGCGTATTAGCATTGGTCAGTGGAGAATGGGACCAGTACTTACTCAGACGTAGGTACTTCTCCGGACTCTTGAGAAGCTGCGCGATACGTTGGCCCAACTTCTCGGAGAGTACGAAGTATTTGCTGTGATGAGTGTGCTGTCTGACGAAGAAACAGAGTATCTCGATGAGATAGATAAAGAGGGATACTTGATGAACACTGAAATCCATGTTGTCTCGATCTTTCAAGTCTACCAGAGGCTTGAATAGCTTCTTTGCGGAATCATCATAGAAGTCCTTTACGAATTCGGCTTGCTGGGGATCAGGTTGTGGTCGCATTCTGCCAGGAATATCTCCGTTGCCTCTAGACATATTGTCAAGCGGCCCATTCTGCGATCCTGGGTCAAGCAGAACTTTGATCGCATCCGCAATTTGTGCTTTGACTCCAAGGTCCGCTTCCACAAGGAGGAGATCGATCAAAGAGTCTGTGAGAGGTGTCTGTTTCTCGTTGATTTGGCGAAAGATGGTTTGGCGTATCATTTGTGGATCATGATCGATCATGGAGACCAGAACATCCGTCGCTCCCACTCGAACGCCAACATCGCTGTGCCGAAGGGCAAAGTTGATTACTGATAGCAATCCATGGCCCAGGAAGTTATTGTAAAGCTGCTGTCTCGTAGGTTGCTGAATATTCTTGGCAATGGCGCAACATTGCTGAATGAACAGTACAGCCTCTTTCTTCCGTTCCTGATCCGTTTCTTGTGGTCCAAATACTCCAAACAACTCCTTGAGAAAGGCGGGATTCGTCTGCAAGTGTCCAACGATATCAACCTGGTTGAAGAAAATCGAAGAATTGAGCACAGAGAAAGTAGGATCGTCCAGGATCCGGGCTAGCACAACATCCTTCAGATATTGCAGTCGGTACGTGGCGTGGATCTTCTTCCGAATAGTTTCATCATCGATATGCACAACCTCTTTGTATCTTCCTTCCTTGCTCAGCCAATGTCGGTGGTTCGCCTTATGACTTGGGAAGTCTGGATCATATTCCAAAGCTCCCACCACACCAAGAATCAGCTCGTCCGAGACCACAAGGTCCATTATGTTGGGGTCATTGAGCAAGATGACCGTCTTCATGATATTGCACAGCCGGTGAAGACTCGGCAAGTCCTCCATATCTTCCGCCATTTCCACCAATGGTATCAACTTTGGAATATAGTCTTCATTGAGGACGTACTTCATCAATGCTTCCCGTCCCTGGGGAGAAGCATGCAAATTGCGCACTTGTGATTCGATTTCCGCGAGATTGCCCAAGCCGGGGTTGGGGAGGGAGAGAGTGTTGCTGAATGGATCAGTAGAAATGTCGTCGGATAGGGCGTCATCTTGAAGTTCAGTTAGCAACTTTGCAGTAGCAAGTTTTGCGTCGAACGTACCTGGTCCTGCGATCGCAAGCAATTGTTGTTGAATATTATGGATAAATTTCCTTCTTTGATATTAGCGATGACTCTTTGCTGTTATCTCCTCAGAGAGGCATTTAGACTGACCAGATAGCAGCACAGCCCTCTCCCTCCTGAAAGCTGAGGGCCATATCCACCGAAGTTGTTGGTTCAGTCCATACTATGAGTGTATCTGTGTATGAATCAGCACAGGCCCTTAAACAAGGCTTGCCAATCCTCTGTACCTTGTTGCTTTTGAAATGAATCCTCTTTGCAGATGCGAGTCTCTAAAAGAATCTTGTCTGGTTCATCTTCCGACTGCACAAGCACGCGGGGTTCCTCTTGACGGGTTACTTCATTCTGTGGGATAGGAGTTAGCACAGTATCCACAGCAAGACAACTCCGCGTCGTTGCAAGAGCGCATGCAAGTGGCATATAAATAAACGCCAGACGTACAAAGATGAAGGAGGCAACGCAGAAGCCTGTGCCTCTATCGAACCAGTCATTATTCTTGAGCTCGTAGACCTTCACTCTCTTCTTGTCATTCGGCGGGTTAGGCACCGCTTGTGCCATCATCAGAGGTTGTAGTTCCCCGTCGAGGTTCTCCACAGAGTAGTCTTCAGAGGATTGTGCGATGTCTATTGTCGTTGCAACAGTTTCGGTGGTGATCGTCGCCACGGTTGTGGTTTTGCGATTTGCGCCCGTACCCGATCGCGCGCGCGTCTCCTGAAGGCAGGTGATTGAGTGGCGGAAGATCTGATTAGGTTGAGGTAGACGCGACTCTGTTTACTTTCCGGATTCGTTGTTCGCGAGGCGCCGTATTGTTCTGACGCTGCGGTCCCGAATTGTTGGACGTTCGTTGTTTGCCTGGGCTTGGTTCTGACGAGAACTGGATGGGATGGGATGCGCTCGCCGCTAGCCTCTTAGCGCGATATCGGGTCGAGATCAGATTGACGGCGACGGCATTTCAGCTCAATCAACTCAGCGTGAAGAATAATCCGTCAACTCCATGACAATCCAATGGAGCTGTCTAATGCAATGACTTACTGTCGAAATTATTGCTACTACTGCGCCTGCCACTTCACCCGTCACTCCTGCCTCTTCCCACGTCACTCAGCATGTATCACGTGCGCTTCCGATTCAGCCGCTTGGGCCTTCCTTTCTAGTGGAGAAGCCTAGGCTATTTTTGGAAATTTGATTGGTTGTAGCACGAGCCTCGGTGAGAGCTCGAGGATTCCGTCATTCGTTTCAGATATGATATGAGCTTAAATCGGTCGCCCTCGCTTCATAGAAATCAAAAAGAATGAGAACGAGGACCGAATGTCAACACAGAGTCTCTCATTTTCATATTACAAGTAACTGTTGTCCTTCAGCACTCGGTCGCTCTGCTCTGTTATCTCTAAGGTCATATCGACAAGTCCATGCTGTCAAATTCAGGCAACACAAGAACAGTTTCCTGCAGATTCAAAAGGTCTGGTCCAGACCCTAAAAGCTCTTCAATTGGGTAGGCTATCGGTTGTTATCTTATTGATGCAAAGACACTTGCGACACATCAAGGACATGGACTGCACGTAGGGGTCAGGTTTTGCTGATATGGGCGCGCTGGACTTCAGAAAACCGCTCTCGGGCATCAGATAATCTCGCAAGTGGACGAGCGAGACTCATCGTTCAGTCTAGAACCTCGGGGCACTGGGCATTGGGCAATTCGCTTGAGTGCCCGATAAGTATCAAAAACAGAAATTGACTTTGAATTTTGACTTTCCTTCCGGGAACCCCACGAGCTTTATCTCAGACCGAGGAAGGACTAGCCGAACACCTCCGGCATGTGGCTGTGCAATGTGTGCTTCTGTTAGCTGCTGTTGCCTTTTGGGTTTGTCGCAATCTGGAGTATTTGGTTTGCAAGAGATCAGTAAGTATCATCCTCTGCCGCTCGATGCCAAGCCATCGCAGAGGGATAATGTTTATCTTCACGACCCCTCGCTAGTTTGAAGAGGGGTACTCGTATGCGGCGCTACAAAACCCGGATCCATTCATCATCCGGCGCTTGTCGCTATTTGTCGATCAGCCACAAGCGAAAACAATCGTCCAATGTCCATCGCTGCGGCATACTTGGCCTCCTCCAAACAAATTGCTCCAAGCAAATTACATTTTATTGTTGATGTTTGGCCAAGACTGTGAACTAAGCGAGGATATCTCGTTGAAAGATGGCAACCCAATCGCCCGCACATATTGGATTCCTGTTGTTAGATGGGCTCTACCAGGCGATATTTCCGCATGATAGAAAGGTGCAGAAGTATCTAGCAGGTGTTAGCCATGGTTAAGAGATCTTCTAATTTACTTCTTCACCTGCTAATTTGTGAGTCAAGATTCGATTCGAGGAGATCTTTTGAGAGTCTTGAAGCCTGCCTTAAGACATCACGAATCTAGGTTTTCATGCCTCTTCAGGTCTTTCTGCATCCATGACTCAGATGCACGAAGTGACTGTATGTTCTTCATCATTGATGGCACGGCTTCGCTGACCTTTTAAGATTGGAACGAAGGTTGCTTCAAGAGCTATATTCGCACCGCGTGTGATTCAAGTATCATTACAAATTCCACTATCAGTCTACTCTGGCGCTCATTCAGCTACTATTCTCACCACCCCTTTCCCCTCGGAGGACCTCACCAGATGCGAATAGACGAGGATGCTTTCCTTCGTGGCGCCACGCTGCTCGCCCTACAGACTAATGATCTTCTCGGAACCCAAGAAGATGATTGGTTCTGGCGTCACGATGACGCGTACTTTCAGAGGAAGAGCTGGGAGAGGATGTTGAGGAGCATAGCCGTTCCGGGTGTGGATGATAGGAATAAGAATGGAGACATTGACGAACGACAAGCACAGGCGAGAGTCAGCGATATCATGGACGTTCTCTCCATGACGCAACCTCAGCCACTCATGCCAAAGATCCCATCACCGTCCCAACTCGAGCCTGTAGCCAATACACTCTATGAAGATGAGATCACAAGTCCGCGACATGTGTACAAGACCACGAAAGACGATGTGCAAACTCTCATAGAGTTTTTGGCTCGGCTGCGACTCGGGAAACAAAAATGGGGAAGGTACTTTACTTACGGTCATCTGGAAGACAGCTCGAAGCAAGGAGCAGAGCTTGCAAAATTGTTTGCCGAGCATTCATTCATTGTCGCTGGCCCTGAGAAAAGCAGGTATGGTGACATTATTACTGCTGACGACGTTACGAGAATGATGGTCAATATGGAAAGTTATAGCAAATTCCAACGACAGCAGTCTAACCACCTTTCCAGCCAAATCTCCACCTCCGTTTTCTTCAACTTTGGGGTGTTCTATTCCAACCTGAAGCTCAACCATTGGAGTCCTTGGTCAAACCTCAAGCACCAATAACAGTGTTCGATAAATTTTTTGGCTTGCTGTCGCTGTTAATTCCGCAGGCTGCCACTTTGGCACGATACGAGGAACGTTTTGGCATGCATGATACTCGAATTGCTTTCACCGAGACTCCTCTATCTTCTGGATCAGACGAGGGTTCTCTTGCCATCACTAGGCTCGTCAAATCCTTGTCCGAGAAGACATCAAAAAGTATGGTTCAGGGCCACTACCTCGTACTCCTCACCAACACCAACATCATAGCCAACCAGGATTCATGTCACACAGATTCTGTATTGGGACTTTATTTTCCTGGTCCGCTGATTCTAATAGATGAGCACGAAGGTGAACCTGTTTACAGCAACAGTCTTGCCTCTAGCTCTGACTGCCTGCTGTTACAGCTAGGGCCGGACTTACGAGTTTCGAAATGGACAGGGGGTGGCTACAATCTCATGGAGTTGCTGACCGGTGACACGAGTTCTGCAAATAGCAGCAAGATCACAGAATTAGCCCTTGGTCGGATTGCAATGGGAAGCCCGAAGGCCGAAGAAAAGTTGTTGTCTGAGCTCTCATACTGGATAGGAGCACCATATATAGACCCGAAAGCGGTTCAGACGGGCATACACATCGATCCGAACAAGCGGACTGTAACTCTTACTCACAGGGCACTTGCTGAGCGAAATTTTGGCTTTGAATCGTTGAATGCAGAAGCGTGCGAGATTCAGATCTCAGGAGCGTTGATGCATGTTTTCACTGTCTCTGGTGATGCTTGTCGTGGAGCGTGGACGCCAGTACCTGCTGTGCAAGATCTCTCTAGATACAGGCGAAATGAAAATGATATGCTGGTAGCTGGGGAGGAATTGAAGTCAAGAATCGAGGGTTTTGGAGCGGCTTGAAGCTGGTCCCGCCTCAAGGTGGAAATATGGATTCCAGATCCGGACAAGAAGATACGAGAAAGGCAATCCGAGGCAACAGATGCTTCTGTACAGTCTCAGCCAGCCATTCCCGAGCGTCCTCGCCGAGTAGAGCAAGGCAGATGTCGAAGCATTTGGCAAAAGCTTGAACGACGAGGCGTTCCGCTTGAATTGGGTCGAAACGCAGAGGTAGATGGAAGCCTTTCCAAGCATCCCAATGTGGCTTGCGGTATAGTCCATTTTCGAAGTGTTTGCATGAGGTGTGGGTGAGGCAGTCGCATATGTAGGACGTGCTGTATGTGCATTAGGCGATGCTTTCTCGGCTTCAAAGCGGATAGTTGTACAGACTGCGCCAAAGATAACCAAGAGTCCTTCAATTGCACCACATTCCTGCTGCAAATGCGATCATGAATGCGGCGTCATCGTGGTGAGACCTGGATTCGACCCTGAAGAGCTTATCCATTCGCTTGCGCGTGAGGTCTCACGACCCCCACTCATTTTCAAGTTCCCCGATACGCCAGGTTCCTTGACCTGAAAAGCCATTCCCTCACCGACAAGCTTTCCGAGTGACAAAGTTATGTAAGTCGCACTCGGGATTTCAACTACGCTTTCAGCGATTCTGTTCTGTTCAGAGTCTCAGACCTCGTTCTCATGCAATCGATATCCACAACATCGATATCCACAACTGAAGAAAGAAATCGATACGAAAATTGAAAAGGCCCAGGCGCAAACAACATGGGTCTGAGAGTGGAGCGTCGGCCTCGGCGACATGCTGGATCCCTAAGTAGATCATCAGGAAATCAATATGAAATCAGCAGGCACCCCAGCGAGATTTCATATTTGATCAATGATCACCAACCAGATTGGCATGCTTACAAAAGGAGAAGGCTACGTTGTGTGCTGCACATCGCAGGGGAAAGGAGAGGCGACACGGGCAAGCGGTCTAGAGATAAGGAGAGCAGGGCTGAGATACATATCAGAAAGTGACAGACAGGAACGTGAACACTCGGAATCTCTGATGCTGGATATGGAACATTCGGGAAAAGAAATTCCTGATTCGGTACTTGTACAAAGACTTTTCGGGACGAGCAATGAATATCTGTTGGAGCAAAAGTGCCACAACTGAGCATATGACGTTCGTCCAGCGCCTTCTCAAGAAGATGGGTAACACAGGGAGTTTCATCTTATCCTGGCTATCAACTTGTCTTTACTTTAGTCGGTGTCTGCCAGATTGACAAACCTCGAGTAAGCTTCAACATGCAGTCATCCGGTCGGAATTGACAATTGGATTTACGCAGGGGGCCCTGGCATAAATTCATACCAAAATAAGTCGGAACGAAATACGGATGGACAAAAGGGTCATAAACGGCTTGACTTCCGGCGCTGGGCTGACAGATTGTCAGGGGTAGCGAGACTAGTGGCAGCCATCAACTGGAAGCTTGGACACGCCGAGCCTCCTCGTTAGAACAGGACCACTTAAACATCCTGTTTCTGAAGCCTTTTGCTGCCGCAGACTCGATGCAGAACGAGACAATATTGATTTATTTCCCGACTGTCAGGGTTCAGACGGCTGGTAGTGACCTATCAGATCAGACCTGAAAGCGAATATTCTACTCAACTTCATCGTAACTCTCGAAAGAAAATACCTCGGATGCGTTGACACTTTGGAGAGGAACTTGATCTCTCACGACTCACAATATCGTGAAATATACTGCAGGTACTCGGAATACTTGATAAACTCAACAGCGCACATGTCTGTCTCATCCACAAGCACGAATTCTGCAAGGTTGCTGCCACTTTGCAAGTCCTAGCAAGCTGAGACCTCACGAGCCTCCGTCAGTGCTTGATCCACCGCTACCGACGGGAGAGGGACATCAATAGTGGCCAAATGATCCCGCCTCGCCCGCGCTTCCTATCGTGAGACATAAATTTGGGGGTTGAACATTTGAGTTTGAGCGGTGCAGATGAGCAGCAATCAGACCAGGCATTCGGGAATACCAATCCCAGACAGGTGTTTCATTTATCGAGAAGTGGAAAGGCAAGAACAGGATGCTCTTTTGCTTTATGTAGAATAGAATTTCCTTGATAAACAGTGGATGGTCTGATGATCTTTCCAGGCTTCGACGCCGTGGACGCCGTGCTCTCCTGCTTGTTGACTCCTCCTCCCCTTGACGCCGAGTCGATCCTTCGAACTTCATGGCCAAACAAAGTTCCGATGTGGATGATGCGATTAGCTGAGGTCCTGGTGTTACGGTCCTTTTTATCCATGTGCAGCTTGGGTGCAGGCTCCCATGCCAGTGGATATGATAGTGGGCCCACGATCTGCTGGCATGTTTGGCGTCGGAGAGCATGGGCATGGCCCGTGGAGTGGATGAGTGGGAATCCGACCCTGTTGTAAGAGTATTGAAGTCAGTGATTCTTGGATCTATGTCAGGAAATGTTCAGGCATTTGGGCCTCTTGAACCCAATTACACATATCTGTACTACTGCACAAAAGATGAAAACGCAGGATTCTTCAACACGAGGGGCAAGTCCTGCAGCCAATGGAACCATGCTCGGCCGTACCAACCATCCTCATCCCACATGTTCGCCACACGACTGAAGGTCATGAACGACGTGGGTACATACCTCGTCCTTCACTGTATTCAGGTGAAATATGTCTTTGTATGAGTACGGTATTATTTGTCTCCTTTACAGCCATCTATGCCATATAAATCTCACCTCTCTCCCCTCTCTCGCGTATCATCTTACTCATCTCCTCGCCTCCGATGCAAGTAAGACCCGCTGTCCGGCCCTGGTCCTTTCGTTATCAGTTGTGGCCGGGATGTGTGCCAAATCCAACGTCAAGAAAAGGAAAATGACGGCCCAGCCAGGCACCGTGCCAGCTGCACCAACAGCAACACCACCACAAATCCACAACACATTCAGTCCAACGTTGCGATACGAAGCCATTCCTGTTCGGGCCCCACGCTCAGTCTCCAGCCCTGTTTTACCGTCTTATATTTTTATCGTTATCAGACAATTACTGCTTATGTCGAGGGGTTGCCAGTGCAAGCCCAGCTTCAGCTGACGCCCTAGCACGGGAGGCACGGAGAAAAGAATCGAGCAATATGCATGAGCGCCTCGTATCCCTCTGATTTGAACCCAAACCCCATTGTAGGCTCCCAACCTGCTCTTCTAAAGTACCGTACAGTACACCTACACCAACAGCAAACCCCGTCTCCTGTGCATTTTCTCCCGCCTGTCCACCATCTATCCGTCACCCACCACACTTATTTCTTCCTCGTCCTCATCCTTCCCCTCTCTGTCACTTCCAGACCTCCTCAGCTTTCCCAGATTCGTGGTACGCCAAGGTGCCAATTTTCAAGCCGACGATACTGTCCACTCTTCAAATCGAAACGTTTTTCAAGTCCAGGTAAATCGATAGTCTTCGTTGACTGCTGGTGTTGTCAAGTACGAGTTGGGACCATTCTCAATGGAGCAACACTAACAACTTCGTTCCAGACTATCGTCAACCATCTCCCCTACTGGCCCAGCGCCGGTCTTCCGCCATTGTCTAAACTAGACTCCCGCAAGTCGCGCCGATCAACACTCAGTGAGGCAGCCAGTCTACAAAGGAGCCAATTAAATAAGTGCGGGCTCGATATATATATTCCAAGGTCCTGCAGATACAAGGTCCAAAAAAGCCTCAGCAATCTAGATAAGAGCGGGTCAACGTGAGCGTCAGAGCTAAGGAGAGCGGTTCAAATACACAACGCCCCCAACGGTTTTCAATCAACCCCGGGCGTCAACACAACAGCAGCTCGCAAATATGTCAATCTTTTCGAAGCTCAAGGCCTCGAAGAAGGCCGCGAAGGAGCACAAGGCCGCAGAGAAGCAGAAGGAGCCAGAGACCACCATTCCATACAAACATACACCCACCCATGCTGCTGTCGATGCCCTTAGCGGAGCCCCCTCCAGTTGGTCAAGAGATGATCGATCTAAGATCAAGGCACAGCACAAGAGAAGGAGTGAGATGGTGATGAGCAGAACCCCAAGCTCTCTCTCTCAGATGTCATACATGAATCCAGGAGCCAGCTCCAGCGTTCAAGCACCACCAATGCCACGAAACTCCAGTTACAGCAGCTTCAATCCTACTTGGTTCGACAAAAGTGATGGCGTGACCGACTCAAAGCAAAACAGATATAGACCTCACCGAGGCCATTCATACCACGATTCTGGCCTCGGACCTAGCCCTTTGGGAAGTAATGGTCAATCGAAAGGTACTTCATCCAGCAACTTGAAACAAGCATCGCTTTCCCTCACTGCTTTTCAATCACAGCTCGACAATCGACTGACTTCATATGCAGAAGCCTCCCCGGTTGTCAGCTCTGGTAATAGCACCAACTCGAACAACTCTTCCGATAACCTTGAGATTGCCGGCACAAAGAGACCAGCCGTCCCCGAGAGTCAAATTACTCGAGGTGAGAGCGGGAAACCACAAGGAACTGTTTTTGCCGAGCAAGATATTTTCGATCGATTGCACACCAGTACTCAGAGGAAGCTGGGCGAGGCACCACGCCACGATACTGCTCCAGGACCACAGCCCAGGACTTTGACCAAGCTGGCGCCAGTCGTTGAGGTCAAGCAGAAGAAGCAACGATGGAGTCTTCTCGGCAGGAAAAACACGGCTGCTGTTGCATCGTGATCTTTCGATGCAGGAACCCTACCATATTTGGACATATGATCCATGTAATGCGGTAAGGTGCAGCATGTAGGCCGTTGCAATGTTGAATTGGTGAGAGACTTGGATCACATTATGCGAAGCCGGGAGCACGCATACTTGCACATCATATTTTCAGCCTGCATACAATTTTGCTTTTCTTGCGCATATCGGAATCTGACACGCACAACGCGACACTCATCGTTTCCACGAACAAATATTGCCTCTATCGACCGACGGACGAACCGACCGCCGATAATTTCCTTTGTCTCATCAAAATGTTTTTTTTGGGGGGGGGGGGGGGGGGGGAGGGGGAAGCACCCTACTCATAATTGCTAGACTCCACATCATGAGTCATGAGCTGTCAATTGAGCCGGAGGATCAAGCCAGACACATCTGCTCCGGACACAAGCTGAGCCAACGGGGCAACCCCATTGCCCACAAGCTGCAACGGTCAGTGGTCAGTTCTGCGAATTGCTGTTGGATGCCATACTAAATGATGGCAAACATAGGCTCTGACTCACAGTTACTCGACTCGGTGTTGGCCATCGGTATGCGGTGTCAAGATCGACCAAGACATTGACGCGGTTCGAAGTTGCATGCGGCGCGGCTGTTGCCAGTGCCAGAAATCCTGCGAAGGAGAGACCAGTGATGGTTGAGAAATGCATGATGCTTTTGGATATGGACTTTGCTATTCGATTGGTCGCAGTAGAAGAAAGATACGGTAGTATTGGTGGTTTGTTTTAGTGTTGATGTTAAAGTTCTGAAATATGCCCAAAGTTTCTACCACAGGCTGTAGCAGCATGTCCTCCTTTTGTGTCGGCATAGTATCCGAGACCATGATGATCATAACATTTCGAGGCAGCAGGAGACTGGTGCAGGACTGCAACATTGGTGTCGCTTGCCGTCACGGCTAAAGAACACAGCTCCGACGGTCTGAGTACCCGTGGGGACCTCACTCGGGATCTACCATAATGCCAATCCGTGCTCTAAACACAATTCTTTCAAAGATGAGCACAAGTTTCCGATCAAGTCTAGTTGGATGTGCTACTTGAAGCATCGATCTAGCGCCCTTGCGCGATCACTAAGGGGTCGATCGTGACATTTGACGAGACTCGCTAAGCGAGCCATAGTGTTTACATGCTGTTTGCGCATCATCGACCACCATGCACGGCCCTGACCAACTGTAGATCTGGTCTGGAACATAGTACGACATCGAGGAATATATTCCAGATCACAATTGAGGAAAAACACACGGGCTATGAAAGTACGTACAGAATTGTGTGTGAAAGGCCACATACGCTCACGAAATGGAATTCGAAGTCGACATTACTCTCACATCACTTCAAAAGTCTGCACATATTTCACTGGATACACTCCCGCTCATCTGATCCCCGAGCTCTAATTACTTCAAGTTATGTCTGGTGTACAGCAGTTTCCACAAGTGATTTTCCGGTGGCACAAAGTGCTTCTCAGTCATACATTGTGACTGCTGCGGCTTCGGCTCGTCTGTTTGTGTTGCACCGAGGTGAAATTAATTGGCCGTCTGCCCAGATCACCGCTTATCAGTGTCTCTCAAACTATTTCAAGGTCTTAGTAATAACTTTGGTGCAAAACCCAGTCTGCTGATTCTGCCCTGTTCGTGTCGATGCGAAGTCAGCATTCAAGAAGCTGTAATGTGTCAGATGATACGACAATCGGTCGTTCCATCGAAACCCTTCTTGTCTTCGAAATGCAAGTGCCTGCGAATGCTTAGTTAATTTAGGAGAACGATACTTCTCGGATCATATATAAGCATCAAAGTAGAGTCAGAAGCAGGAACGTTTGGTACCAGCGCGGACCGAAGGCAATTCCTTTGCTTCCAAGAGTCATTGGAGAATCAGAGCAAACCGCAGTGTAATAGCTCAAATAAGTCACGTGTGTGAAAGCTGGGAGGTGATCCTGTACAAAATCATTGTCAATGGTCTACACAGCACACAAGGGAGGAGTAAGTATGGAAATTAGATTGTTGTCAATTCTAGCTCGACTGCTAGACTCACAGCCTGTTACTGTATCTTTTCATTCTACGATTCTTCAATCTGACAATGTCGAGGATGAAATAGGTGTTTGGGTACTTTAGATGAATGAGCTATAAGATTAGTGTGTCACAAGCTAAGAACATAAGATTTTGATTTTTGAAGACTGTATACTCTGGAAAGAGACAATCGGCTGACTGTATTTATAGATAGAAAGTGTTTTGAAGTAGGAGTACGTTGCGCTTGGCGAAGAAGTGGTGTTGCACGAACAGATCGACTTTCGTCGATGAACATCTGCTTCTCGTTTTACTGCTTCCTTCTATTGGCTCCGTCCCCAACGACACTAAGTGGTCTGAAACTTGTAAGATTTACGTACACTAACTACCGTGCACTCCTCAAAAACGCAAAAACACCACTACTATACCCCGCCAACCCAGCGACCCTAACCTTCTCCGCCACCTCCTTCCACTCCCTCACAGCATCCCTAACCTCCTCATCAATCATCAGACTCTCAACATGCAGCCTCAAAAAGACAGCCATCCAAGCTTGCACGACGTCGAAGTCGCGGTTGGATTTCAGACGGCTGGCGAGAGCGTGGACGAAGTGTAGTTGCTCGTTGTTGGACGGGTCCGGAGAGAGAGAACGGATTTCGAGGTCGGCGGTTGAGGGAGAGAGGGTTTTGAGGTGTGTGATGAAGGGTGTGTCTAGTTGTTAAGGTTAGTTTGGGCGCGGTAAGAAAACGGCAGGAGGTAATGAAATGAGAAAACATGAGTGGAAAAGGAGAGAACTTACAATCACCCGACTCGCTACCCGCACGCAGCGTAATCGTAAAAGCGCCCTCGGTAGCCTGTCTCCCCATCTTCATGATCCTCGATCGTTCCGCTGCCGTGGTAGCTGCTGACTCCTCGTCTACTCTCGATACCGGCATGGCGTTATCCAGAGCGGGGAGGAAGAAGGGTGCTTTCTCGGGGAGTTTGGGCGCTTCTTTTGGTTTGTTGCGTTCTTTGATTTGGTCGAGGTGGAGGAGGGTCATCCAGTTGCTTTTTGGGACGAGACTGAGCGACATGATGTCGTCGCTTAGCTGTTCCAGAGTAGGTGCGGGTGCGGAGTCTTCGGGTTCAGAGGACTCGTCTTCGAAGGCGCCAGAGAGGAGACCTTGGCCGTTTTCTCCGGAGACCGTTGGTCCGGATATGGAAGCGATTTCGCTTTCCGAGATGTGGCGTGTAGGAACGTGTTTGAAAAGGGTGATGTTGTTCCAGATGTTGACGCCGACTTGGCCTTCGCAGGTCGTGGCGAGGAATTCGCCTGTTGCTGAGAATGAGAGTGCGGTACATTGTGTTTCCATGCGGATGGCGTCGATCAGGTGGCCGGTTGGGAGATCCCAGACTCGGACGATGCAGTCTTTCGAGGCAGCGATAATCCAGCGGCCGTCGTTGGAGAAGCAGAAATCGTTGATGGCACCTTGACATCCGCGAAGTTCTCTGATGGTCTTCTTTGTGGCTAAGTCCACAACTCTGATAGAGAGGTCCTCGCATGATAGTGCAATTAGGTCGTTCGGTGCATGGTATCTGATGCCTGTGAGGCCAACGTGGGGATACCAGTCTACCTCATCTACGAGTTTTCCGCTACCGAACTCCCAGAATTTGACTTTGCCGTCCAGAGAACAACTGATCACATTCTTATTCAAGGAATCGACCACAAGTCCAGTAACAGCTTTCCTGTGTTTCCCGAGTCCAAGCTGGAAAGTCCCGGTTTTCGCTGGAGGTGCAGTCCCCTCTGCTTCCATTTGCAATTGTAGCTTGATCTTCTTCGCTTGTACTTTCGTCAGCTTACATGGATACCTCTGGCGATGCTGTCCGGATTGCAGGTTGAATGTATCGATGCCACCAGTCTCTGATCCAACAACAGCAAATGTGCCACAAGAACTCATGGCAACACTGCTAACATAGCCAGCATCCCCGGTTTCTAATGCCCATCGACCTGCTTTCTTTCGTCCCCAGAACCATGTGCGAGCAGCGCTATCTTGCCGATGGCCTGTTACCACGCTTTCCCATCCCGTCATTCCACTCGATGTAGCATCTGTAGGCTTCTTGTCTCGGTTGATGCCTTTTTGCCAGATAGCACCATTTCCGGCATTTGCCCCAAACCCGCCGTCTCGATTCAATGACATAGCGACACATGTAATCTCAGGTGCCTTGAGGTCCTCCAGAGAACTCGTTTGATTTGCCAATGTACTCGCCAGTAGACCCAACTTCTTGGCCTTCTTGCGAATATTTCCCTGGCTGAGCTCTGTACTCTGTGCATCTTTTCGTAAACTCCATCCCCAGAGACTTCGATCCTTTCCAGCACTCAGTAGCCATTTCCCTCCACTATCCGCACCGTCAAAATCAGATGGCAGGAACAGAAGTTTGGTGACCGGAGCTGCGTGACCGCTTCTGGAATGGAGGATCCGTGGAATTGGAGAAAATGGCGATTCATCGAATATCCACGTCTTCAAAGAATTGTCCAGTCCACTTGTTACGACCACTTGTTGGCCCCAGAGAAATTCGACTTTGCTCACACCACCTCCAACGGTTGCTCCAGCGTCTGAGGGCGGATTATGAGCCCCTCGCAGTATTCCCATGACCCTCCCACCATTATTGAGATCCCAGAATGTCACGTCGCCAGTATCTGGCCCAGCTGTAGCCATAACTCCTGCTTTTCGTCCATCTTCGCCAGCACCTAAGTCGTCAGTCCGGAACGAGATTGAAGTTATTGGCGAGTTCCCTCCATCAAGCTGTATGACAGTCTTGTCGGTCCGGATGTCGTGGATGATCAGAGGTCCTTCCGAATATGCGATGGCCAGTAGAGACAAAGCTGGAGTAGGTTGGAGCACAGTGACGGAACCACAGTTCGCAGCCGGTGGCATAACAGTGAATATCAACTTTCCAGAACTGACATTCCAGATTTCCACTCCTCCATCTTTCCTCCCCGCAAAGATCTTGTTCAAGTATGTAGGCATATTCGTGATTCCTCCAGTCAACTCATTCCCGCCTTTTGGAGCCGCTGTTGGGTATAATGTGGTATAGTGTTCGTATGTAGAAGATTTCCAGACTTCAATCCTCGTCGTACAGCATCCTATGATCCATGTGCCGAAGGTCAAAATCTGCTTGATTGGTTCTTCGAGGTCGGTGGGAACATCCAATTCGGCGACCTTCTTCCCCCGCTTGAAAACCCAGAATCCTGGAGCCAAGTCCACGCCTCCAAATGCTGCAAAGACTACATCTTTGCTTGCTAACGTCGCAGTGATATCCGCTGGAGTCTGCGGTCGAGTAAGGAATATGAGGCCGAGGCCGCGCTTGAGGTCGTAGGTTTGTAGACATCTCCCGACTGAGGTTGTGATTTGGAAGGTTTTCTGGCCTAGAGCAACGGATGTGAAGGGCACTGGGGTCGAAGACACTAACCCAATTGTCTGAATATCAATTAGCATATCACTATGATACACGTATAGATAGAGAACATACTCTGAAGGGCGAGAAGAGCTTCGATTCTCGTTTTGTGGTTCGCGGCGCATCAGCCCCATTGAGCCTCTGCCTTTTCGTCACAGGCCCATCTTGACCACGCTCAATTATAGTTGACGGCATAATCTTAATCTTAATGTGTATGTGTCTTCTGTAATATCGGTACAGTCGTGATGGCCGTGGCAGTCTTCACAATTGCATGATGTTGATGTTGACTTTGTAGCTGTCGCAACTTTTTTCGTCGGACAAATAATTATTTCTGCCGATGCCCACCAGCACCCCTGCATTGGAGGAGCCGAGTTGTTGCTTTTTGCTGCTCTTACCTCGCCTCGCCTAAGTGTGACAGTGACAGTGAGGCGGGCGTGGGGGATAGCCCAAAAGAATGAAACGTGCAGCCTTGCGTCTCTTCATTTCCCCTCTTCTTCTTTTCTTCCCATCTGCATATTCCAGCTTTGGATTTGTGAATAACCTCAATTTCTGTCCACCACTCTACGATGGCTGCACCCTCTCCAGCATCCCTGGGCAGCCATGCCCTCTTTCTGGAGGGCCGCTGCTTCTAGGCCACCCCCCCTTGTCCCACCTCGAAAAACGTCATTACTGATAAGGGGGGAGGAGAAAGACAGGGGACAAAAATGAATTTCGAGCTCAACATGAATTCCGCGTGTGTCGCACGACCATCGTCCAGACAATCGCTTTGCCTCGTCCCCGTCCTGAGACTTCTTTTCGATAATTGGAAATCCTAGGAGAGCCTGAATCGCCGCCCGCTTCTGGTCATGGACCCTCCTCCTGTGACCGTGACCGGTGGCATGGCCACGACTAAGCATCCTAGTCCACCACCAACACCAGCAGTGGAGACAACGACTTCTTTGCAAAGTTCTGGCCCAAACCTGGAACAGGCAAATCAACCTCCTACAAACCCTCCCTCGAGGAACAACTCCACGACCACTCCAATTCCCCCAAAGTTGAAACCTCGTACGGCCTCTCATAGCCTCTTCTCTGCCGCAGGAGGACTCAATCCACCAACACGAAAAGGCCGGTATGCGGAGCCAGGAACAACAGAGACCCATTCAGACCGCGCGAGTATTTCTATGCCCCCTCCCCATAACAGGCCTTCTCTATCACGATCGCGAACCTCTTCTACATACAGTCAGCGTGTCAACATTGCGGATTTGAAGGCAGTGGTGGGCGCAAGCAGGAGGACAAGCAGAGACGATTTTGCCATAGAGGATTTTGATACCCCAAAGCTTTCTCCAGGAATCATGGCGGACGAGACTCAGAAGCTCTCACAGTTGCCAGACCCGGCACTGAGACAGAGACCCTCCCTGTCAGACATTGAGTCGAAGAGAATGTCGGTGTCTTCCATATACTCTTTGAGCTCAGCGCGGGCAGGAGGGGCACCAAGCTCAATTGGGTCTGCAAATGGCTCCGAACCTGGCACAGGAGCAGCCTCTGCTGCAATAGTTGCGGGAAGAACACCATCTGGCGCACTTTCTCCCAATACCAAAGGGCAACAGGCGGAACCTGGAACCTCTGCTGTCTCTGTTACTACGTCCTCTTCAAGTCAATTCTCGACCCAGGGACACACTGGCCACCAACTTACACCTCGAGAGACTCCACAAGCAGCGAACGAGATTGCAAAACGAAATGCTGTCCAGCGAGGAGAAGGTGCACCTAGGAGCCAGGCTCCAGGAAGATCCAGGAGTCGAGCGAAGAGACGATTTAGTGGAAGCACAGGCGCAAGCAGTCACAGCCCGAGCAGCGAAAGGGGTATGCACTCGAAGAGAGACAAAGACGAGGAGAAGGCGGCATCGATCGGAATCATAGGTGTATGCGCACTTGATGTCAAGGCTAGGAGTAAGCCAAGTCGGAATATTTTGAATCGCTTGATATCAAAGGGTGAGTTTGAGGTAGTTGTCTTTGGTGACAAGGTTATTCTGGACGAAGATGTGGAAAACTGGCCAGTCTGCGACTTCTTGATATCATTCTATTCTGATGGCTTTCCTTTGGACAAGGCCATTGCCTATGTCAAGGCTCGTAAGCCATTTTGTGTCAACGATGTGCCTATGCAGAAAATATTGTGGGACCGCCGAATCTGCTTAATGATCTTGGATAAGATTAATGTACCAACCCCAAAGCGAGTGGAAGTCAACCGTGATGGTGGACCAAGTATTCTTACTGCCGAGATGGCACAGCATTTGAAGGATACAACGGGCGTTGTACTTGAAGGTCCGGAGGATGGCACAGGTGGCCAGTGCAAAGCTCCTCGAAAAGTCGAACTTCTCGATGATGGTGACACGTTGAGCGTCGATGGGACACTGCTCGCGAAACCTTTTGTTGAAAAGCCAATCAGCGGAGAGGACCACAACATCTGCATCTACTTTCCGAAGAGCCAAGGTGGCGGAGCACGAAAACTGTTCCGCAAGATCGGAAACAAAAGCTCTGAATGGGTTGAGGACATGAATACTCCAAGAGCCATTCTTGAACCGGAAAGCAGTTACCTCTATGAGAAGTTCATGAAGGTTGACAACTCAGAAGACGTCAAGGCATACACCGTTGGACCAAATTACTGTCACGCCGAGACTCGAAAGTCGCCAGTCGTTGATGGCTTGGTTAGACGAAACACCCATGGCAAAGAGATTCGGTACATCACCAGCCTATCGAAGGACGAAACTGCGATGGCAAGCAGGATTGCTACTAGCTTTGGGCAGCGAGTCTGTGGATTCGACCTGTTGCGCGCAGAAGGTAAAAGTTTCGTCATCGATGTGAATGGATGGAGTTTCGTCAAGGACAACGAGGAATACTACGATCAATGTTCGAGGATTTTGAAAGATATGTTCATCAAGGAGAAGCAGAAGCAGTTGGGCGTCGCATCGGGAATCGCTTCAGGTGTTGCTTCGCCTCAGCCAGACGGAGCTGTCAGCCCTGTGAGTCGCAAGGAAACCCTTCCCAAAGATGGACATCGATCCGCCTTGCAGCAGATTCTCGCGAAGTCCCCAAGTATGTCGAAGCTACACGCACATGCGCATCATCACAAGAAATCGACACCTCACGGCGGATCACCCGAAGCTTCTGCTGCACCAACCCCAAGAACGTCTCCTCCAGGAGCGGATAGAGGCATTCCCTTGCCAGCAGTTCCGTCTCAGACCCTACTTCCACCCCCTGCTGTTACGCTTCCCACTAGCGCACCTGCTACAGCTCCGTCGACAGTACCAACGACGCCTACCCCAGCAACCAGCGTCACGAATGGCGACATGCCACCACCGCCGCCTCCTGCACCAAAACATACCTGGAAGCTCAAGGGCGTAGTGTCCGTGGTCCGGCATGCCGACCGAACACCAAAACAGAAATATAAGTTCACTTTCCATACCAGACCATTCATAGATCTATTGAAAGGTCATCAAGAAGAGGTCCTCCTCACAGGTGAGGCTGCTCTGGACAGTGTGGCTGTTGCGGTCGATGAGGCACTTCAAGAGGGCGTCGAAGATCGTGAGAAGCTTCGAACTCTGAAAAATGTACTCGCAAAGAAAGGTGGATGGGCTGGCACGAAGGTCCAGATCAAGCCCATGTTCAGAAAGCGAAAGCCAGAAGAATTGATGGTCACTACCCTAGGATCGCTCGATGAAGCAGGACTCAATGATATCACGGAAGCTCTCAAGAATGTTAAGGAGCATGAAACAAATGGTGCTGAGGACAGCCACGAAGATGGCGAGGAACTGGCCGGCAGATCACCGAGGAGACAAGATTCATTATCTGGCGTTACTCTTTCCCGAATTACAGCTGCAGAAAATAGTCTTATTCTCGACAAGCTTCAGCTGATCGTCAAATGGGGAGGAGAGCCTACTCATTCAGCAAGATATCAGTCTCAAGAATTGGGAGAAAATATGAGGAACGACCTTCAATTGATGAACAAGGAGGTCTTGGACGAGGTACATGTTTTCAGCAGCTCTGAGCGACGAGTCACCACTAGTGCACAGATTTGGGCCTCTGCTTTCACCGACCAAAAAGAACTTCCACCTGATTTCATCACTGTTCGCAAGGATCTCCTCGATGACTCCAATGCTGCAAAGGACGAGATGGACAAGGTCAAGAAGAGGTTGAAAGGTTTACTTCGACAAGGCAACGAAGCTCCACCACAGTTCGCATGGCCCACCGATATGCCAGAGCCATCGATTGTGCAGAGATATGTAGTCCAGCTCATGAAGTTTCATCGACGCGTTATGCGTGCCAACTATAGCAAACTTTATGGAGGTGCGTCGTCATCACTGAATGCCATTGCAAACCCAGGAGACAAGGAGAAAGGAGAATCTGCGTCGAGTGGCAACGCACTTGCGCAAGCAACAGCGACTAGCAATATCCAATCTCGATGGTGCTGTGGCGAAGATGCAGAGCTGTTCAAGGAGCGATGGGAGAAGCTGTTCAGTGAATTCTGTGATGGAGACAAAGTGGATCCTAGCAAAATCTCCGAGCTCTACGATACCATGAAATTCGATGCTCTACACAATCGCCAGTTCCTCGAGTGGGTCTTCACACCAAGCAAGACTATTCTTGCGGAGGAAGAGGAGGCTATTGCAGCAGAATCCAAGGGTATTGAAAAGCAAAAGGCGCAACCCAGAGAGCCAGAAGAGGCTTCAATTGAAAGTCAGACTGTCTCTCTCGAGAAGGCGGAGACAAATAAAAGTCTTCACAGGCGCATGTTTAGACGTCGTTCGGTCATGGTTGGAAGCAAAAGTTCTGACGAGACTCCCGAGCAGTACTTCCGCTTGTTTACAGGCAGTAGTCAGACCAAGGCGAAGACAGACGCTAGGCTAGAGAAGTTGCGGGAGCTGTACAAAATGGCTAAAGTCCTGTTCGATTACATTTGCCCTCAGGAATATGGAATGACCGATGCCGAGAAGTTGGAGATTGGCCTACTAACTTCGCTTCCTTTGCTCAAGGAGATCGTTCAAGACCTCGAGGAAATGCAAGCTTCGGACGATGCGAAGTCGTTCATCTACTTCACCAAGGAGTCGCACATCTACACGCTCCTCAATTGTATCCTCGAAGGTGGCATCCAGACAAAGATAAAGCGAAGTGCCATTCCGGAGCTCGACTACCTGTCTCATATATCCTTCGAGCTGTACGAGTCCGAGAACAAGACTCCGCCCGGTGTGGAAGATGTTGCAAAGTACGCCTACTCAATCCGCATCACCATCAGTCCTGGTTGCCATACTTTCGATCCCTTGGATGTGCAACTGGACAGCAAGCATTGTATCAGCTGTGCACCAAGACGAAGCTTGACCTCGCACATGGAATGGAAGGAAGTCATCGACTCATTGCGGGCGAAGTTCCACCAGTAAGTTCCCCGTTCCCCTCCACTGCCAAATAAACAAAAGCTGACAAACCACCCCACAGAGTCAAACTTCCTAAGAGCTTCCTAGCAGTCAACCTCAGCGAATCGCACACCTTCCACAAGAAAGAAGAGCAGGAGGAACAACAAGCTCCGGTCAGCACCACAATAAACAAGGGCGATTTCCACAACACGACGCAGAGTCCAGCAGAACTCCAACAAGAGGCTGCTCCAAGTGAGGACTTCTACAGGAGGCCAAGCAGTCTGGATACGCCCCCAACGAAGAAAACGCTCGAGCAGATGCAAGCAAACGCACAAGCAACAGAGGCGGCGCAGGCAGCTCAATCGACTTCGTGATAGCCCGTTTGCCTCACCTTCCCAGCTCAGGGGCTCAAGACTCCGAACTCATAAGTGGCGGGTGGAACGAGAAACCCCTACACCGTCTCCGTCTCCGCATCCATACTCCACAACCGGTCCCTCGGGATTCTGATTCTGATATCTGCCTCACCGCTTGCGGACCCCCACTCGGCATCTCGATCCTCCCGTCTCGTCTCGGATCGTCTAATTTTATCTCTATGATGTTCATGTGCAGTTCGGTACTTGAAATAATTACGCCGTGGGAAATCTGACTATCTGACATGTCATTTTCTGTCTGCTTTGAATGGGACTTGGGGATCCGGGATGGGGCTTGATGCCTAACGACTTATTCCCGTCTGACTGCTTGATTGCTTGTCGGATGGCTGTGTTCCGAATTTTCAATTTTGAGAGTGGTGTTGAGGTGTTCGGGATAGATTGATGGGCGGGCGCTTAGATGCTTATGGCTTGACGGGTTTGACGAGTAGACGTTTTCGGTTGAGGCTGCATTTTGGGTTGTAGCGATTAATGGGTTCGATGGGATCGTTTGGTACAAGGAATCAGACCGGGAGAAAAAGCATAATGCCCGAAAGTAAGGAACTCTACATGTATGCATGTACGGCTTGTTTTGGCCGTTCATTTAGAAATTCGGCTTGCGGCAGCAGCTCAGAAAACAAAGAATCAAGAAAACCACATCAATTCAAATCCACATCAAGCCAAACCATACCAAGTCCGGTCAGCAGAAGCGGCGCCACCAGGCGAGATGAGGCGGCGCTTACAGTCACAGTTACAGATTCGGTTATGGTTACTTTTTCCTTGATGCACGTATTGTGATTTCATATTCCGTGCTTGCTCGCTCGTGATGTGTTTCCCGACTCGGTCGACGGTACAGCAAGTCGGTGAGAAGCAAATAAAACCCACTTATGGGAAGTGAGGAGTCATTTTCAGGGTCTTATTCGTGGCTCCGTAGCTTCGTGACTTCGTAGGCTTGGTGGCGTGGGAGGGAAGGAGGAGAGGGAGGAAGGGTCACATGAAATGTGTAGGCGTGTTGGTGCTGGTGGTGAAGAAGTGGACTGATGTTGGATGCTTTTGTGTTGAGATGTTGGAAATAAGGTTGGTTCCGTCGGTGTAACAGTACGGATTATACGATGGATGGAGGAGCGGGATGTGAGAGGAGGCGTTTGTTGGTGGGGGGTTTGGGAATGTGGGATATGTTGGTTTGGGCAGTCAGGTGGATGATGGTCTGTCTGTTGGTGAGATGAGATGATGAGATCGAGGCGCTGCCAGAGAGACTCGTGATGTGATCATCTTCGTATTTCTGTGTCTGTCTGCATACCTATATCGCTCGATCTGGCTTTGGAATGCTAGGCACTTAGTGGAGTCTGGCAATTCTCTCCGGCTGAGAACTCAAGAAGTCACTTTAATCTGTTCAATTTCTTCCGATCTGGTCTACATTTAGGCCTCCGGCGTACTCCCTCTATTCAATGGACCGATAATAGGTCCTCTCCACTTCATAAGTGTGTAGCGAATCAGTAAAGCTCCTGGCCCTAGTAGTGGATAGCCCCGTTGTCAGTCCATTAAATAAAGGAAGTATAAGGATGCCGTTCATGCAAAGACGGAAATTCATAAGCAGCTTGCAGATCCCGTGAGAGAATGTGACCCGAAAACTTGGTTCTGTGCCCTGCTGTGAAGGCTGCAAGCTTGCATCGAGATGGATGAAAGATGGGGCTCAGTTGGGGTCACGTCATATCTCTGTACCAAATCGAACCGGTAAGGTGAGGATGCATGCTCGCGAGAAGGGGAAGAGATATGAGGCATGAAAACGGGATATTGCGAGACGAGATGTGTTGAGGAGTCCGATCATGGTGGTGGGATTTGGAAGTGCAGTGTCAGGCCCGTGATGTGTTCTCCTGAACTCCAACTTTCGTTCTCGATCTCTAGTAACGCACTCCATACCTTAACAGTTCATCCGTTCTCAATTAGGGAGTTATTAGATCGAGCTATATTCTCTGCATACCCGGAAACGTGCTCACAGAGTCGCACTCTAACCTGACAATCTGACTTCCAGTCTGACAGCTCGCCTGACGATCACGATCCTCACTCAACCTGATCAGTGATCATGCGGCTCATTTGTTGGCTCTAGAAAACATTCGATATCCAGTAGATATGCGCCAAGAAGTCCAATATACCGTGTTCATCTGCCAGACGTAAGGAAGATTCTTCGGAGGTATAGCGGTACGCAAATATGCTTATACGGGAGGCGTGGAGCGGATGATGTTGAGGAGCTTGAGGGTCGATGTCACTGTACATCGTGGTAATGGAACCGGTGATGACTGTTGAGGCAAGGGGAAAATGGAACGTGATGCGACGAGCTCGTGAGTTCGAAAAGAGAAGTAGCCGGATATTAAAAGTCCTGTCTTACGATATCGTATCATATCTTATCACTGAAGTGAACTGGTACTCATACCGCTACCAGTACATTCGACGTAACAGGTCCGAGGATTTCGTAGTTATAGTACCATCGTGATGGACATATAAGCTCACAAATTTGACATAATCTGGAGATATCAACTCGAAGTCCAAGCAGTCGTGGCATGGCATGTGGGGCCATCACTCACTCATCCCACATCATATCACAAGGAAAGAGCAAGAAAGAACCCAAAGGAGAAAGAGCAGGAAGTAGCATGTGGTTGGGTTCCTGCGTTTCATAGTTCCAGAAGCATCATCGTGCATATGGAAAAGTCAAACGGTCGAACCCCTCCCTACCCGCACTGGTTCTGAACGCAACGCTCTGGGAAGTGTGCGTGCATGAACATCCTGGACCGCCATGTGGTGCCCCGGAAATAAGATTGGTACTTCAGGCTTCTACTGTTTTGCTCGGCTGTATATGGTGGATTGGATGGGGAAGGGGGATGCAGATGCAGATGGAGAATTTTGATATTGATAGGGAGTGAGGTATGGGGTTCGCTTATGCGGGTGGGGGAGGTGCCTCGTTTTGATTGTTTGAGGACTTTGTGAAGGTTCCGTAGCGGTGTAGAAGTTAGATGTCCTGGCTCGGAGATGTGAAGGAGGGAAGGGGTTCAAGGTCAAATCGCCGGATGTTGGAATAAGGACTTTTCTTTGCGTGGATGGGTTGTGTTACGTACCTTCCAAGGTACAAGTTCTTGATAGCATCCTGGGCGGTAACCTACGCGTTGCGAGAGATCGCCGAACTGGTCTGTTTGCATCAAGATCATTCGGCATCCGCAACGCCAACCGGAATGGGGACATATCAATAGCATGAGCGGGATAGCGGGATAACAGCGGACGAACGGTACGGATGTACATACTACTGGGCCTCATTCAGGCCTCGTCATCAATCACCTGAATAAACTGGCACCTCGGCACATAATCACAAACACCGAGGGTGTTGCGGCCAAAATGCTCCGACTGGGGTCTTTTACGAAGCTATTATGATATAATCAAGGTTTGCGATATCTTAGTCTTGCTAGAGGAAAGTAGAGAAGAAGTGAGGTTTGGAAATGTTCCCAAAGAAGCGACGTGCAGAAAGACATATGCATGTCGGGGAATAATTTCCATACCGGTACCAGAGGGAGGAGTGTTGATGCTAGGCTAGGCAAGGCAATCAGTGGGTTAGTGGCAGGTGAGACTGAGACAGTGGGTTGGCTCTAAAATCGCTTTCTTGGGGGCCTTGCATGTCGGCATTGAAGGGGAAGCGTACGGGAAAATGGTATCCTGTTTTCACATTCAACAAGAGCTTGGGTGTACTTCGAATCGTTGAAAGAAGGTTCTCTTGTTCTCCCTGATCTTTCAGCTGAACGGAAACATTCTTTCAATGGCAAAATCCTGATCCTGGGAAGAAAACTGCGCCGTTAAGTCCACGGAGAATAGCCAAATTGAGGTATCTTTTTCTCAGCCTATGAGCTTTCAGAATCGCCGTTTTCTAGAAGAACGTGAGGGTGATAAGGCACGTACTGTACATGTCTCTCGCTGCCATGTCTTATCTCTCAGCCCCCTTTCAAATGTCTCGGTAAGTCTTCTGTGGATGCTTCTTTCACTCAAATGATCCTCCTGGCTTCGTCGGCACTAGTTTCAGTAGTTGGGCACTGCAGGGAGTATCGCTGGCTTGAGATCCGCGAGCCGGTCAGCGATTTTTCCCATCGAGGCCTGAACCTCTTCTCCCTTCCATCTTATAAGTCTCCGGAACTGTTCCTGTTTTTGGATATCGAAGGAAAGACTGTTTATGAACCCTGCAGCCGTTTGATTTGCTCTTTCATTCTCGATTGCGTACCGGTATGTGCTTTCCAAGTTGCATGATTGGCGCTGAGGTGCGGCACAGGAAGAGAGAAGTGGATGTATCGAGACGGGCGCCAGGTGCCGATTGCTGTTCGGAACACGGCAGCGTGATTAGGGCAAGCAGGGGCATGGTGCAAATCGACGAGGGGCAAGCGTCAAGTGATGTGAGGCGGGAGAAACGGTTGAGCGAGCTGATGATGAGGCTCGATAGCTGATCTGCATCATCTTCAGTGGTTGCATTGGGGCCACTCACGGTCTTGTTTAGCTGACAATTCACTGCTCGACAGCTTTGTCCTGCTGATGGTCATGATTCCTTATTTATCAAAAATGTCTCTTCGCCTGTTGTACTTCTTTGGGGAGACAGGGCATCAGGAGATTAATCATCCCACCTGCATGCATTCGAGGACGTCGACTGCAAGATCTCCAGTCTGCACTCCACCATTTCAGGATGCAACTCCGTGATTGCCATTGCTAGGCTATCATTTACCGGCAACCTCAACCCTGGGATTCTGGAATTCCATTCGGATCCCTGGATCTTCTAGACGTTAATCGTGATGTTGTAATGTGATGGGTCTGCTTTTGTGGAGCGCCGGTGATGCTCAAACAAGGTATGGACCGTGATTCGTGGTTATGGCCGTTTGGAACTGATACTTGATGCATTGTATTATTAGAAAAGGACGATGAGCGACTGCTTGTCAGAATGACTGGAGTAGAGACCTCCAAGGCGCTTTTGCAATTGAAGAAGTCCATAAATATGGGTACGAAAATTATGGAATACTGGTTTCATCTTGGGCAGCTTCACGATGCGCCGGCCTGAGTTTCCAATACATTACCTGCTCAATGTACCGGTACTTCCGCAATCCGGCTAGGGAGTGTGGTGATGGCGCTCTTCCGTTCAGTTCCACTGTTCCATATGCTGTGCGAGCCATGCTGCTGGCCCAGCCCAAGCCCTGTAATGCCCCCATGCGCGCTTCGGTGGGTTTGACAGCGGACATCACGCCCCTTGCGATGCAGCCACTACCAGTAACCAGACCTTGCACATCCACTCCCACCCCTAACGACCGCCACGAGGCGCCTGTCACTCCTCACCGTTAGAGCAACTCTGTACGACATATATTTGCCAACCATGATTCTTAGGTCGCACAGAATGACTCGATATCTGCTGGACAACAGAAGCATAGGCTGGAGAATCCGGATTATCCCTATTTCCGATCCTGAGTAGACATAACACAAAGCCTGATATTGATACAACGATGTGTGCCAGCACGTACAGAGCTCTGTTGTATTCGCTCAACCGGAATTCAGAGGTCGTACGATTTATTACTTTTCTTACAAGCCTGGTCCTAGTTGATGTTGCGCGGGGGACTGCTTCCGCAAACGCAAACCGAGGAAGATGACAGCACTCTGTGATCGCAAAGAGCCTCGAATTTGGGTTTGAGAAATGTGAAAAGACGCTTTATTGGTAGGCAAGAAAGTAAATGAACGCAAATATGGGAGGAAAGGTACGATGCCTCCCGGATGCCGAAATGCAACTTTGGAGACATCGAGGAACTTTCCACGCTTCAGTAGTCTAACGGGTCTTGTAAATTGATGTAAGACAAGGGTAGGCAATGTAAAAAATGCGATCAGACATAATCCAGACCAGCTCTGTAAAGCCAGTTGCAGCATCCATGAAGTCATCGCATTCCAGCTCTTCCAGGCCTGCACCAACGCCTATCCTCGGCCGCAGTCCAGCCCCAGGTCGCTCACGATCAAGGCTGCAAGGCTCACGGCGTCAAAGGTTATTTGATAGTGGCATGGAAAATCTCCTAGCTGCTTGAGTTATAGCACGACCGCCCATGTGGCAGCAAAGTCAGTCAGTGCGCAGGACCGTCTCCCAGACTGTCCCAGTGCCGAAAGTATATTCCATGGTACGAATTGCTCGTTTAAGGCAAACAAACTGGCACCAAGACTTCCGAGAGATCCAGCACGTCCTCCCGGGCTCCGCGCGACGTAGAGCTCTTTTGCACGAACCAATAAGAGGCATAAACCAGCTGGCATGAAGTCCTTGTTATCGTATGTAGGCTCGCAACGGTGCTTACTGCTCGCTGATTTTGGCCGCCTGTCCTTGCCTTGTCGCTGTCGCTGTGCTGTCCTGATCAAGTGAAGTGATGAAGTGGTTCTCGGTTGGACTTGGTGGTGTTCCACTCGCTACCAACCAAGACGGCGGGCTTGGGCACTAACATCAACTCCTGGCACGCACCACACCAACCCATCCCAGGACTGGAGCAGGTACCTCCGCTCTCCCCTTCTCTCCACCTACCACGATGTACCAATCCACGCTTCCCGGTACCTGCGACTGTATGATACGTACAGAGCTTGTATCCCCCTAAATTGCTGGTCCTTCATGCCCTCTCCGTCATTCTACCTTCCTCATCCTCTCAGCTTTCCTTCCACTCCCCCTCCTCTTTATCGACTTTTCTTTCCCATGACTGCAGTTGTACCGACGGCGGTACTTGTCCCTGCCATATCCATGTGTGCCTTTCCCACGGTAACGACGATTAATCCACACTTGTATCCACATCCACGAGGCATGCACAGTTCATCCATGTCAATTGCTATGCTCGCCACGAGGGACCCGTTGTAGCACCAGCAATAACAAGCTCTATCCCTCCTCTCATCCGCCTTACCTTTAACCTCCGCCAGACAATACCCTGCATTAGACCCTCAGTGCAGGCCACTTTGTCCCTCTTCTGGCTCCAGCTTAACTTTCTGCTTAGCTGAGGTTAGATCATCCGTCATTTTGGTTGAAGCTGTCCGGGAGCTCATCCGCTGGCCCCCTAACCTCTTTCTTCCTTTTCCTGGGATACTGAAGACCTTACGATATGCACATGCAGCGTCCCCGACGAACGTATATACATCCGGTGCCTCTCCGGTTGCTTGCCGTGCTGGCCCAGTACATACTTCTTTGATCATTCTGTTCAATACAACTCAACCGTACAGACGTACAACATCCTCATTCTTCGTACATAATCTGCTCCCAACGATCATTCGTACGCGGCCCGACCTCACCAAAACCTACCTAAGTGAATCCCGGGGAGGGAGAAGGCAGGAAAAAGCAAAGGGAGGCGGTTCCCGAAAACTGTTGGACATCTTTGATTGCACAAAAGGCGGGTTTGCTTGCTTGCTCGCGTGGTTGCCTGCTTGCTTCGATTGCTTCCGCCGGCTTCTTTGCTTTTCTTGCCCTGGTTTGTCTTGTGTTGCTATGTTTCTGTTCTGTACCACAACTGCTCTGCATCTACACGCTACATACTTGGTCCTCGGATTCTTCGGCATATAACCTTTCTACAAGTTGAGGTAGAAAACTCCCCTGGGGTCCGGATTCGCTTGAGGAGGAAAACGAAACTCTTTTGGTCGGGAGTTTGCCATTTCATCTTGATCAGGCAGTGGATTTAAGGACTTGAAGAACTCCTTTGGCTCTCCACTTGGAGACATCGTCGAACATTCTTATTCACCTCCACGTTACAACTTTGTACGGGTACACTTTCCCATTCACCTTTCGAACGGAGCAATTTACCTCAACGACAAAGGAAATCGGACTTTTTCCGGACATTGTCGCGATTCTAATTTGCTTTCATTTCAGCTCGATTGAAAGCCGATCTGAATGCTGACTTCGACTTCAAAACACCATCACCCCACTTACTTTCTCTATCTCGCCGCATCAGGCAGCGCACACAAAAGGTACACAAGCCTTCATGCAGCCTATCTCTCCTGGAATGCCATGCTAAACCCCCATAGAACTGCGTATCAACCTCGCCTGTATTCGATCTGGATCTGACCCCACGCCAATCTTTCGAATCCAACAAGAACCAGGCACAATGGCTGTTCCAAACTACTGCCACCACTCTTTCAACCTTCTGAAATCAGAATCAACCCTCATTCAATGGGTTTGCTCCATGTGCCATTCTGGTCCACATTGGTACATCTTCGAGTGCAAGTATTGTAAATTGAAGACGTGTCGGCCTTGTACCAACAAGGTCTAACTTGCGTCCTCTATTTTGTTGCTTGCTTGTTTGGGTCTTCTATGGCTGCATATGATGAGCTTTGCATTCGTACTTTGCTTGAAGCGTCTGCTCGTAGTTTCGGTATGTTCCATCCTTTCATTTTCTTACATCATGACTTTCACCGCCTCAATTCTTCTGTTCATTACATATCCTGTGGATTCAGTCCTGAGATCCCACACTCATCTATTCAAAACCACATCCTTGCTTTATCCCCATTACCGGGTCATCTTAGGGTCAGATTCCCGTCGCTATGCTACGGTGGTACAAGGTACATCTGTCTATCAGACGAACCATACCCAGCCAAACGGAATTGGTTGAGCGGAGATGGTTCCGAGTGTGATGTGACAGATGTGGAGAGCCAAGTTATGCGATAGCGACCTTAGCCCCTGTCCACTTCTCAAGTTCTCCCCACCACCCCACAATCAACATAGAATTGAGAATAAATCCAACCGGAATATCGAGCAAATCCACTGACGTCTATATGCAGGGTCTCGGTTCTCAATTGCACCTAACGGCACCTATCGGCAAAAAGCAATGTCTCGGTTTCGTCGGCAAACAAGCAACAACAATCACTAGCGCACATCACTTACCAAAAGAAAATACCACCAGCAAGAATCATTTACAAAAAAATACTCCACACGCAACTGTACACTTTAAATCATGTTCGACAAGCCATTTTCTCCTTGAAGCATTTTCTACTCTACTTGATTTCTCGCCTGTCAATATTGGGGTCCCAAACCTTCTCGCCAAGTTCCTCTCCACACCACACATGGAACTCGGCGTCAAATTGTCTCAGCCTCTCACAGCCAATCGAACACATTATGTATTGCCATGCGATACGATCCGGTGTGGTGTGGTGCTGATACGTGCGGCTTTGGCTTCTTTAGGCTGCATGCATACACTTGACAGCACGGGAGGAACAGGGTAATGCGACCTGACATGTCACTCTATTTCTGGCCGGACTTCTGACAACCGCTCTCGATTTCGATTCCACGATGTTACGAATTTCTTTTTCTTGTTTGTCTACACCAGTTCGACATGATACAATAGACCATTCGATTCGACTTCCGACCTTCGCGTCTCAATCTCGCCAGCAAACCTCATCACTTAAGCTAATGACCTAAACCAGTTGCATTCATTCCATCAGCGGATGCCCAGGCAAGCAAAGTGGTCTGCTCGGATGACACGGGAACATTGGGCGCCGACTGCTGGAACGATTGATTTCCACCAGGGGAATGTTTGCTGTTACAGATTACGAGGCAGCGTGTGTCATTGCTTGCTTGTTTCCTCCTAGAAAGTGTTGGGCTACAGGACAACACATCGCACTCTGAATCAGCAACTGCCATCCTTCCAGTATCATTGCTCGGCACAGCACATCAAAATACATCACATCAGGCCCAATTCCTCTTTCCATCACAAACATCACATGCCTTTGCGATCTCTTCTTTCGGCTCTGATCCTGTACTTTCAGGCAAAAGGGTGTACTAGACTTGGCAAGCGGGCGTTTTCTCCTTCCTGGCCTACTTTTCCGTTTTTGTGATGGTTTACCTTCTAATGTTACATTGGCGACATATTTCTTTTCTTTATCGACTGGGATTGGGACTGGATGGCTGTCTACACAAAAAGCAAAGCAAGATTGACTGATGGTATCAAGAATGGTGTACGCAAGTACAATGGGGTTGGGTTCTGCTTTTTCCTTTGCCCTTGGCGTTACCTACACTGAGATTGTACTGAGATTGAATTCCATTGTTCTGATTTGAGATGTTCTGTTGTGCTAGTCTCTAGCTTGTCAAAAACTGAAAGCGCTTTTCTTGGCAGAGCATGGAAATAATAGATTGGACTTTGTACTCTACTCTACCCTGATCATACACAATTTGAAAGACTTCAGCAATGGAAATGTACTTCCTACGATTGTTCTTGCTCCTCTTCAAAAATTGGAACTACTACCCAAAGAAATGACAAACAACATACATTTGTATTGGGAACCATTCCGTAACATTAAAAAATGGCTATGGCGAGCTATTTCTCTCCATCTTGCAAGGCAGAAGGGGCACCTTATGTAAGGAATTGATCAAGCGATACCCCGGAGCAATAGACCCTGGACCCACGGCCCAAAAACTCCTACTTTGCAACTCCCGTACCCTCCTCCGCTTCACATGATTTCAAAACATTCCATCATTCCCAGTCTGATTGCTTTCCCACCAATTTTCAAAAGTCCGACATGACGTTGGGACAACCTTTTCCCAACACACCCACCTGTCGTGTAACTGTGTAACAATCACGATCCACGTAATCTTTCCTCCAAACATCCCAACCTAGATGATCCCCCCAGCACCACATGGCATCAGGTCATGTCAGGGCCCGATCCGGTGCCGTACGTTGATATAAGGCTGTTGTTTCTAAGCTTCGTATCTGTACGACCTGTACTACATGGCAGCTATGGAATAAGCTTAAAATCGTACACATGAGATCGTTGGCCTACGTCGGGCTGTGGTCGATTCCGCAGGCTGTCGCTGAGGTGCTGGCGGGAGACGGGTATGCGTATGTTGTGGAACAATGATCGATCCTGCTGGTTTCCGTCATCGTCTGTGCGACATAAGGCTGCGACGTGCTATCATATTCTTTCTTTCTTATGCCTTGTACCAAGTGAAGAGATCTCGATGGGAAAACATTGTGATCATGCATGCATGGTCTCGTAGATTATGTCTGTTTCCTGTATTGAAGTATAGCGGTGTTACTGGAAATGAGTAGACAGGAGGCGGCTCGGCCCTACGATCCCTTCCCTTTCATCTTTCAGCGGCCCTTCTATTCTGTAGCCCTCCGCTCTATTCCTTACAGAAGCCATGTCCCCTTGGTCCTGGTTTGTTTCCCTCCGAGCCCAAGAAATTAAACTTTGCTGAGCGCTCTCACCGGTCGTGGGAATTCCAAATCATGGTTGTGTAGCATGACAGCTGTCGGCCTATGTTTGATTGATAGGTAGCCAGCCTTGTGGACGCCATACAGCCTTGCGACCTAGATGAGGTGCTCATAGACATCCGATATGCGTGTCGTGTCGATTGACTTGTGGGAAGATGCAGGACCGGATAGTAAGGTAGGTTGTACTACATCGGATTTGGAAGGAATTGAGTGGATGGGAGAAGATCCCTGCTTTGGGCAAGGGTTTCGTCTACTCGTGCAGGAAGGCAGGGTGTAAAATACCTTGTTCATTATATGAGGTAAAACCGTTGCTACTATAATTGAATAGCATTGATCAGATCAGGTTAATTGGGTGTTACATAAGCTATGAAATATCATTACTGGTCTTTTATCTTCCTATTGGGGGACCGTGTGCGATTCGCTAAACGCTGTGCTTGCTGAGCCAATTCTGGAAATCATATCCGTTCTCAGGCATTTTCGCATAGGCGAGGAAGAATCCCATGACTGTGATGTAGAATGCGAGACGATATTGGATGGGAGTCATGGAAAGATATGGGAACTTTGGTGGTGGTGCAAGATCGAATGTTGAGAGGCGGGGGACTATGCCATCTGGTTTCTGTTAGTCTCTTTATCCCGTCATTTGTTTACATATGGCCATCGGAGAGAAGAGGGGTGGATGGCAAACTTACTCCACACGCTCTTCTCCTCCCCTCTCTCAACCACTACCTCATCACCCACGCTCACTGTCCCGGGTGCAATCGGAAATCCATACCTCCCAAAAACTGGCTCCCACTTCTTTCCCGCATCAACTCTTCTATCTTTCATCATCTTCTTCAACAACTTACCACTCTCCCCCTCCCCCATCTTCCCTCGATCAAGATCCACATTCACACTGATGCACCTCGCACAATTACTCGTAAGAACGACCTTACCACCTCCGTCAGAGAAAGTCAGACTAGTCCAAAAGTCCTCGTCCCAAGCCCTCGTCCCGTCCAGAATGATATTCGGGCGGAATTTCTCATGAACGGCCTTCTCTTCGCCCGGTAAGCGAGGGTGGAGGTCGGCGAGCGAAGCCTCGGATGTCACGAGTAGAGCGGCGTTATCAGAGAACTGCACATTGGAGGCTTGCGTCGGGATTGTAGCTTTCAATTCCTGCAGCCAGGATGATGCTACGGTGTCGGTCTTCGGTTTGCAGATCCCGAGACTATCGCCGATGAAAGCGAGGACGACTGGGTACCCGAAACAGGCGGTGAACCACTCGTTGATGGAGGCGTCCATGATCCATGCTGGATAGGATTTGATCGTGTGGAGCTTGATCTGGGTTTTGACTTTATTATCGAGTTCGGGTGTGAAGGGAATGGTGATTGTTGTTGCTTGGGCTGGGGTGGGAGGTGTGATTGGTGGGGAGGGAGTCCGATATCGAACGGTGAAGCTAGACGGGGGAGAGGAGGCAGGAGTTGAGGGCAGCTCGCAGTGAAACAATGCCATTTCTGGACGGTCTCCTACGAACATTTGCCCCCAACTCCCATCATCTCGAGGTCGAAGCAGGAGATAGCGTCGGTCGTGGAGCAGGCCTTGGGGTGTCAGGGTTGCGCTGGGGAGAGAGATTCCCCGGAGGGATTTGATAGGATAGACTATGAGCTGGGCAATGTTAATTAAGACTTCATCGCGTTTTATCTTCATCCCGGCCCTGGCGAGGGAGGGTCTAGGTCAAAGTTGGAATCGGCCATACCTCTGTGATCTTCATCTTGAGTGCTGGCCCTATTCTGATATCACACGTCTGGCCACTGGGTTTTGATGCAGCTGTAAGATTCCTCGTGGTGAACAAGAAGGGCGGATTGATGTTGTTGGCGCAAGGCAACTTCGATAAACTCCGTTATCTTTTACGTACATTCCTGGAGAGTCATCGCTTTTACAGAAAGGGTAAACCTTCATGCAGCTTGAACACTAAGTGCGGGGTCATGATTGCCCCTCCACCTTTGCCTTCTTACACGACATGAAGCCACATCACAATCACGATGATAAGAATCGGGCTTGTAACTCTCCTTCCACCGGGCCGGTATTCCGGTATCAAAAGTATCAAACCTTTGTTGATATCCAGAAGATGATGATGTCCAAGATCAGGACTTTTGGTATACAGGAAGATACGCCGAAGCCAGTACAAAAGTCAGAACACCGGAAGCTCTTCCGCGATGCGAGCTCGGTGCTCAAAACACGGGGTTCGATAAGGCGTTCTAGATTCTACGGAGACCAGTGCATGGGCGATTGGCAGGGGAAGAAAGATAATGGGGAATTTCCGAGTGCGAGGGTTCGTGGTCGTATTTAAGGTTTGACACATTCGACCGGGGGTGGAAAGTCCCTGTAAAGTATGTTTCATGATTGGGTAGGATTGGGTCGAAAGATGTCTTGAATCGGTAGTTGATTGTGCGGGAGCGAGATCAGGGAAGGATGTGGATGGTTCGGGGAGGATCTGAATCCTGGTGTGGATTCTTGCCAAAGGCTTGGGTTCATCAAGGAACATGTTTCTGTGACCCCCACATGCATTTGATTACTGGTGTCGGGACCTATGGAGCTCCGGATTATGAATCCTGAAATATGCTATTTGCGAACAAGATACTCGGCTTTGAACAAGTAAAGCACCACCACACCAGAGGATTCTGAGAAACAATAGTCGCTTGACCTTTTCTTGACAATTAAGAAATGGATGGACAGCACACGAAGCTAGAAGACCAATGTCACTTTCACACTCCTACAGGCAGGATCGGAGTGAAAGTGTAAAGATCAAGAAGAGATTTTCTCGGAATTTGGATCGTCTTATCAGTAACTACTCAATCGAATCCCCCTCTGTGGCCGACGCCGAATGCATGCCAGAGCAGACTGTGACGCCTGGAAATTACCCCACATTACCCCGCACTTAACTGAACAGCTCTGAAGCGATTGTTTTGAACCGGCTATTTAGCAAGCTACTGCGTCCTCCCTGCGGCCAACGGATCGACATTAGAAGAGCCTTTTTCTCGAGGGGAAATATGATGATACTAGTTTTCAAAAGCAGGTAACTCGTGATGTGTTCAACAACTATTCATCAATGGTATGAGGGAGACAAGACATTTGTTGCATGTCAACTTGAAGTCGTTCACGTGAATGCCTGCCTAACTGGCACAGCTGTGTGTAGATTCCATAGGTCTCATTCCGTTTGGCAAACTTGCGAAGATGGTTCTAACGAATTCAATAAAGACACGGATGAATACATTATTGAGTTCTCAGACCCTTACTCCAACATATGTAACTGTATCCATGTTCACCAGATGTGCTGGGCAGAATCCTTTCTTCGAAGTAGCTGGCTTTTGTTGGAAGTGACGAGGGCAGATATGACCGTAAATTCAAAGGCAACAAGATATCTATCCCTGGAATTAAATTTTAAGGATGCGCCTGGTGCTTTCAAGAGTCCACAGCTTGATTATATGAATAAGCTTGTGTGTCGATGAGAATGTAAAAGTGCATATGGATACCCGACAGTGTTGTAGATCCGCTGCTGGCGAGTTTCCTACCTGCCGATCCACCGAACAATTCTTCTCCTTCTCATTGCGATAGCGGTATCAAAGCAAACCATAGAAAAGCTCCAGAATGAAGTTTCTTCGCAGGTTTCTGCTCAGTCGGACCAGTCACTTGTTTTTGTTACAGAAGTTTTGTCAGAGTGCCGTGATTGTCAAAACACTCTTCGAGACAGGTATGTTCTCAAAAATGGACACAGGTAGAGAAGCCAAATATCGATTGAGTTCAAGAATACTGTTGGGAAGCTCCGGGAAGGAGTACTTGAAGTTGACGGGCTTCCGAGCTTGCTAAAATACCTGACGACGAGCAGCGCTCGTATGTTGCGGCCGTATTCATGAATACTTGTAGACACAACACTGCTTGATCCATTTGATACGTTCTAAGTCAAAGTATATTATCATTCCAGACTCTGCCCGGAAAGGCAACTGGAGAGGTGAACTGATTGAGCAGACGAAATTCAATATTCAAAAAAGAGATGTTCTATCTATAAGTCACAAGACAGTACACTCTGCACAGCAGCTATCGTGACCGTATTCACTTCAAGACCGGATGTCATTCTCAAATACTCAGGAAAATTACAGTCGAGGACAGCATAATCATCTCCTTTGAGGTGTAGTTCTACAAGCTCAGCCTCTGCAGCATCTTCGCACGATATATTCTCATCATTATACTTCTCTTCAAGAGTTTACTAACTCACAGAATTTTCGCACCTACGAGACACGTTTTATTACTTGATTAGCTTCTCACTGTCATTATTCCGAACAATATCGAGCTCGTCTATCATCTGGAAAGAGACAAAGTTTGAATGGGCCCAAGGATTCTTGAGCACTAGACGCACAGATATTTATAATGAGTGTCTTCATCTAAAATATTGAGCATGGTAATAATGTGGTAAAAGAGGAGGTCGTTGCCGTGAGGATGGGCAGAACTGAGCAACCCTTCTTCCTATCTTGAGTCCCTTGACACACTTTTTCTTGTGGCTTAGGACCACGATTCAAAAGCATGGAAGTAAACATGTCAATCAAATGTTTGGTGGTGAACGACTCCCAAACTTCTGGTGCTTTCATTGAAGCTGCAAGTCATTTCGTGAACTTGATATCCTTGGAGGCGCCCAAATGACTCATGGGCTTTTGAACGGAGAGAGATCCCCAACTGGCAACTAGGAGTGTTTCTATCTCAGACTTGTGCCTCAATTATATTTATGGCGTTTCCCTACACCGAATCCCTCATCAATCGATTCGTGGCGGTTGGAAAACCATCTATATGTTCGCATTCCGGTCTCGTAGCAAAGACCAGCCTCAACTTCTTACACACTGTGTGTCCCAACGCATCTATGAAGCCTAATTTCATTCTCGTATAAGCCTTCTCATCTATGGTACCCGTCCTACTACAGCTACACATAAGGTGAATTGCGAACTACTGCCATTTATCCTGCTGCTGCCAGAGACCGAGTCCTTGTCGTTCATCATCGTTATTCATCGTGCCATGGCTGCACAAATTTGCCACTGAACCCTGCTTTTCCGAACTTTCTAAAGTTACCAGATAGCTGCTGCAACTTCGATAGAATTCGACTATCCTTTTACCAGCGAAGCTAAAGCAAAATAAGGTCTCGTTGTTGCGAAAGCATCGAGCCGTCTGAAGTCTGTCCATTTTACTTCATTGCATTACACTGACTCAAGTTGAACAAACAGATCTGAGGCTCAAGTAGTACAGTGGAAGAATACGGTGCCTTTCTAAGTCGCTGAAATGCTATTTCACTTTGTTTTCGAAGAGAATCATAACTTTGCTAGCATGTGAACGTGATTCTCTGGCGCGGGGTATATATGACTCACCAGTCAGCGACAAGATCGAACCTCGGGATCGAAGTATGTACCGCAGGAGGTTTCGATGGCCCTCAAGACTTAAAGCTGAACCATTGTGAACATATTATGCCGCATCCTCGCGTGACGACGATAGCTTTGTGCAGGGAGTTCTAGCGGAACCTTCTTCGCAAATGGATTGACGTCAAACAAATTGATTCTTTGGTGCGATACGAAATGATAGCAAATAAATTTCCGACGGTGGAAACCTGTCAATTCAAATGCACGGGGACGGAGGAAAGAGGCAAAAACACAGACTGAATGTATGAAGTGCGAGACATTGGCTCTGCATTCAGGTTCCTTGAAGAAGCAGAGATCTTACTTCCGGAGACACCTGTCATTTCAATTCCGCATTCATCTTCTTCCACCGTGTAAGAATCGTCTCGATTGCGGAGGTATTCCGTGTCATAATACGATTTATTATTGAGACTTCACAAGCTCCCGAGCGCGGCTGGGAGGAGCACAATGTCACGACATTCACCTATCTTCTCAGTTGGTAATGCTTAGGACTTAGATTAAAATTTCTCTAAATAAATTCATAGGTAAATCCGCGCCTAATAATGCTCGCTATTCACACAATTATGGCACAAAAGCATTTGTGGTTCTCTGAGAGTGAAACCTGGACATAATCGTATAAACAAAGCACAGCGTAAGATACAAAATCTATCCTGACCAACGTGCTAAAAAGAAACTTGTTGCAAGGCAAGACATCCAAGAATTATGATATTTCCGTACTACAGTATTCTTCGCTGACAATCCAACGACCGCGTTTTCATGCATTCTCGCTTGTGCACTCGAGGATCAACAGAGCCCTCCTTCTCCCTTTTCTTGTTGATGATTATTGCTACCACGGCTTACCGTCCACAGTTTTTCGTCGCACAAACTGTAAGCTCGTGCACATATCTGATCATTCCACCTTCAACCCGCACCAGATTACTACTCGGCGTCCCCTAGTTGCGAAGTCAGTCAACATTTTTCCAAACCCAAGACCGAGAGTTGTAATCGACCTCAATGTCAGATACCGCCACCCACCAATCCCGATTCAAAAGATCAAAAGAGTAAAAAGACTTACATCCGGCCTCGTCTTATCAATAAACGGGAAATCATTAAAGACACCCACCGCCCCCACCACCTCATCAACCACATACTTCCTATTCCCCGCCCAAAACGGCTTCGGAAACTCTGGCATCCTACACGTATTCGCCACTTTCAAATTCTTGCTATCCGTATACGCGCCTCCTTCCAGTCTCGCGCACGGCGTACCATACGGTACAGGAACCGACCCATTCCCCCAGGAATCGAGGTACGCGTCGGCGGCGGCTTGGATTACTGTGCGCGAGACTTGCTGAGTGGAGGGAATGGGAGACCAGTCTTCGAGGGAGTTGTAATAGAGGTGGCCCGTGGCGTTGAAGACCCAGTCGCCGGGGTCGGTGACGACGGATTGGATGGAGAGGATGGATATGCCCGGGGAGGAGAGGAGCATTCGCGTGTGAATTACGTAGGGGTGAGGGTTGGAAGCTGCGGTGAGTTCGGTGAATGTTGTGCAGGAGACTGTGTCGTGGAGGGAGCGGGAGATGTCGATTTTGAGGCGTTGGGTGAGGACGGAGGAGTTTGAGGTTGGGGAAAGGGCGACGTCGTTTTCGTAGTAGGTGGCGTTAGGCGTGAAGGGGATGAGGGAGGGTTGGCCGGAGGTTTGGGCGGATACTGAAGTATGTCAGAATCTGGAATAGAGCTATTTTGTGTAGGTGTTATGAGGATTATGTGGATTGTGAGCAACAAGTGGACTGACCGTATGCAGCTGTAGCTTCTTGAAGAATTGCGCGCTCACATGCACCTGAGGCGTGGGTGACGAGTCCCATGGACAACAGCGCGAGTAAGTACATCATAGCTTCACCTTTCGCTAGTGAGAAGTATCACGCAAGGTAGGAAATATTTCGAAATTCGAAATCCCCTCTTCAGATCATGGCTGTTTGTTTCCTCTTATACCAATTAAGCGAGACGGGACCACAACCGTCGTGGATGTATATGATGTTCGCCTTGCCCCACTTTCTATCCCATGTATCTAGAGCTATGGATTCAATATCCACTGCTGCATCGGGTCTCGGTAGTTATCTCGTGGAAGTCTGCAGTGAAGATATTGGGAGCTTGGGGCAAAACTGTATGTGCCGGCGAGCTTCATATTTACCCGCAATATGTTTCCGTGCATTGCCGAGGTCTGAACCGGACAGGCTGGAGATAGTAATATCGATGCTGCAAATGGCAGACCATGCTGAAATTCAAGAGGATGTGGGGCTTCATATTATGACTAGGAACCGAAGAGTGGTATGTATGAAAGCCGGTTGCGTTCCTGTACCTGCATGGCGATCCCCGAAGCTTCTTGACCTTTTCAGGTTGCCTGTAATGATGGCTGAACTAGCTTCGAGTTTGGGATCAATACAATGTTTCCGTGAAGACAGTCGCTGAAGAAAGAAGAAAGGGGAAAAAACGTGTCGTTTGTGCCACGATGGTAAACAATGCCCAGCGTCAAGAACATTCATGCAGTGGCTTGCCACATTGAAACAGTCCGGAATGTCCGCATGTGCCCAGAAAGGAGGGTGCGATTCATAGAAAGAAGATGCTTTCTTTTCCCAGACATAGACTCTACTTAAAGACATCCACGGTCCAAGAGTACAAGCTGAGAAACGGGTCCCCCTCAAAATCAACGCAGCCATAATAATAGCAGGAAACGTGACACCACCATACCTAGCAGATCGTCCTTGCACACTGAGAAGAAGACGAAGCTTAGTACACAGCCCGAACATGTATCTTATCCAACTAAACCAAGTCACCTCCAAAGCTGCCCGAAGAGACTTTCCTCTCCACGAGCAAACAGCAGACAACTCATCAGCACAGGCCAAACAATATCTCTACACCCTCCTAACCAAACACAAGTCGCCTTTCACTCCACACTCCCCTTCTTCATCACTTACAGTCACCACGCTCCGTCAACAGGTCACAAACGTCGCTCATGCAGCATACCCGTCCACAGACTCCGAACGAGCATTTTTGGAAATCGAAGTCTTCTGCTCAGACTATAAATCGATGCTTGACTAGTGCGCAGGGTCCTTCCCACAAGAGGGTAACGAGCCATTATCAGAAAAGTTTGAGAGCGTGAGGGTGATGCTGCAGGGGCCGTGTAGTCACTGCACGGCACTGTATAAGCACGAATGCAAGATCCTGTGTTCGGGAAAGAGATGTATGGTATGTAGAAAACATTGAGTAGTTCTTCTCGGTGTGGGTGGAAGAAAAAAGACTGCATTCTCTGTATTTGTGTTCTGGCTGCGTGCGTGGCTGTTGGGTATTTATGACTAAAAAGGAAATCTCTCTAGCGGCTCTGCTCTGTGACTCGACTCGACTCGCGATCTATCTTTCTATCCATTCTAGCTGCTGTCTTCTCCTCTATTCTCCTCTTTCTAACCCAACGCAATCTGTGATGAAGAAATAATGAACGGTCTATCCTCTAGGTCATCTGACGTCTTGTCTTTCTTCCTCCAATCGACCAACCATGCTCTGGACATACGCTCATACTCCAAGCTTCGCCACATTCATTCCATGTCAATCCAATCCAGTCTGATCAGAGAGTGTCCATATCCAGCTGTACACTCCCGGTATCCAATGATGTTCCAGAATCGCAATCCAGAATCTCTATCCAATGCCTTGCTTCCACCCCTAAATTTTGTCCACCCCTCACTGAATCTTCAGAAAGCCCCCAAACGGCTCACAAACTTCCCTAATCCTCTCCGCCACAGTATAATCCGCATCCTCCCCTGCCTCACCAGTAACGACCAGATCGACCCACTTCCTCGCAAAAATATCCTTATTCTCAATCGTATAACACAACAACTCACAAACCTCCTCATCCTTCCCCACACCCCCCACGAAAACCAACCTCTCCAGATTCGGCGGCAAAGCCACACTCTGCAGCCGTGGAGTCTTCATTCCAAAGAGCTGATGATCTCTCAGTTTCAATTCCGTGAGACATTCGAAATCCCTTAATTTCAACGGATTCTTCCCCGCCAAGCTCGGACTATCAATAGTAATCTTCTGCAACGAATGACCCGCCGAGCGACAAGAAAGGATATAATCTTCCATATACTCGGGACTCTCTTCCAGCGCCGGTTCTGGGTCGGCGAGCTGCGTGATAGTGATTTCCTCTAGTGCTTCGGGCAGCACGAGCAGGTCGGCGAGGGCGTCGTCATGGATGTCGCAGTCAAGGAGGGAGAGCGTTTTGAGGCCTGTGTACCAGGGTTTCTCCAGGGATTCGAAGCCCCGCTCGTCGAGTTTGGCGCGTCGGACGGTGAGGTGTTCGAGGGTGGGGTGTCCGAAGATGTGGATGTTTTCTTGGAGGTCCCAGTACCCGTTGTCTTCGCGTTGGTAGAAGAGGGAGCCTGTGGGTTGGTGTGAGCATTGGGTGCTGAGTATATGATTTGATATGGAGATAACAAGATGCACAGAGTAGGGAGTAGGGATATGAGATGAGATGAGAGGGGATGATACGTGGCACGTGAATTGATGAGAAGTGAGTTCAGCCTCAACTCAACTCAACTCAACTTACAAGTCTTCAAACAAGCCAAATCAAACGGCCCATTAAACAAATTGCCAATCCCATGACTCAAACTCTCGGGTACCGAAATGACCAGATCCTCTAAATTACTCATCGTTGAAATCGTATGCGAGAAGCGATCAATCGGATGCGGCGTGTCGGTCAAACACAAGATATCCGCCATCTCAGCACTGGGGAAGTCGACTCGTACATTCTGGATGAGTGAGCCGCGTCGTGGACGCGTGACTAGTGATTCTGAGAAGAGTAGGTGGTGCTTGGGTTGGTCGAACAAGATGGATTTGTAGAGCACGGGATCGGCGACGGAGTTCATGCGTCGGGAGACGAGACACATGGATGCGAGATCGCGTTGGAGAGGCAAAAGGGACATGATGTTGATGAGGAGTTCGTCGGGGAGAGTCAGTAGTTCCCGTGCCTGCGCTGCTGGCTGAGGCTCTGGTGCGTGTGCCTGTTTCTTCGCTGGTGCTGCTGGCCGCGTGGGGATTGCGGGGTCGTCTGGTGCGTTCGCCATTGTGGATCCGGGGAAGGAGGGGGAGGAGAGGGAGAATCTGGGGAAGAAGTATACTTTTCGAGGGTAGTGATGTGTTGGGTATACTCGAGAATATGTTGATCTCGTAAGATTTTTTTTATTTTTGGACGTGTACCGACCCCGACTGCGACGGCGCGTAACCCAAAACTTGCCACGGTTGCCACCGATGGGCTGCTTTCAGCCACGTGCATGGGGCTGGTTTGGGTTGAAGCCTGAGGCGTATTTACACGTGATGCACCCCCTTGGAATTGTCCTGCCATGCCTTGCTGAGTGACTGCTGGAAAGAGTTGAAGTGACTGGCTAAATGGAACGAAAGGTCGAAGGTAAATTCGATGATTTCGTGCGCATTCACTCAGTCCCCGGATTTCCGCCCTCCAAAAATTTGAAGAAAACAACCCGATTCCCATCTCCATCCCTAACAGTGAACTGTCTATAACCCCATTCCTTATCCTCCATCTTCTCTATAATCACCACCTTCCCCTCATCCACCAATTTCCTATAACATGTATCCAGCTCCTCCGTACCAAGCGCAACCCATGCAGTGCTCGCACGAAACTCGTCTGCCTTGCAAAGCCGAAAGTAGATGTTGGCTGCTGATTTTGGACCATTGGCGAGTGAACAGAAGGTTGGTTCGGGGTCGGTAGGGGATTGATGGATTCCGCCGATTTCGAAGCCGAGCTCTTCAGTGTAGAATTTGACGGTGGAAGTGATGGAGGGGGATTGGAATTCTGGAATGATCTTCCAGGCTGAGGAGGTGGGATGGGCCATCTTGGTGGAGTGGAGCATTGGCTTGCAGCGAGGCAGTAGAGGAAGTTATTCGTATGCAACGAAGCAGAATTTTGCAGGAGGAATTTCAAAGTTACTCGTGTTGACGCATATGATGTTGGAAGAGTCAAAAGTAGAATTATTGAAGAGATGCGACTTGTTTTGGATATCAGTAGTGGAAGGGGGGTAAAAGTAAGATGGACATTGAATGCGCCGAGACCAGGTAAAGATGAAGCTTTACACAACTACAAAGCAAGATCTGAACAGGCAACAATCTCCTTGAGCAAAGTAAACATTGAACCAAGATGCCATTTGCTAGGAAAATTTCAACAATGACATGCAGCTAGGCAGAAATTCAAGGAAAGCATACAGTAACGGAAGCGGTCCTCAACTTTGAATCCAGACTAATCCCGACCTCCGAGACATACGAACTGCTGCTCCTGGAAAATATGGAGGAAACAGAAAGTACAACAGTTTCCAACTTCTCTGGATCTTCGTCCAGATCTTGGGTTCAGCTCGGCCTTCAAGCGACAATAACACCCTTCATAAGACGTCCGCTTGGACAATCTCGCACACTTTGTGGCCTGTCGATTCGGCTATAATTCTCTCAAGCATCTAAGCCACCGATCGTGTCGTCGTTATCATTATACGAAAGGATGATTCTCATGTCTTCTCTACGAAGAAAAGAAGAATGGATTTTCCTCATCTGGAAATCGATGCTTCCAATCAGCATCCGGGGATTAGCCAGCCGAGGCCCACCCAAATGCAGCTAGACCACCCGTTCTGGAGTCTGGATTGCTGATTAAGGACATTTGTAAGATGCCATCATCCATTTGGCGGGGAAGAAAACACTGCAAGGTCTTTCTTTGCCCTGACATCAAAGCATCAGGTCAGCCTCTCCAATCCAAACACCTCCACATTACACTAGTAGGCGAAAACAGTAGGTAGGTAATAAATTCCCAATCCTCATGTAATTGTACCTTTTCCTTATTCTCCAATCATCTCCAATGTTCTGGCCTCTCGCGACTTATCTATAAATGAAGCTCCTCTTCATTTCCAGTTCCATTTTCGTCCTTTCAATCAGCATCTTCTACAGTTCGCAACTCAGAGATATCTTCTACAGCTTCACAGCCTTCAACAACACCAGCACACCAAAACAAGCGCCAATTCATTCGATCGCAACGTCTCTAACTACAGCAGAGTCTAGTTCTATGACCTCAATCAACACCATCAAAAACACAATGTCCAAAGCTCTCTCTCACGCGAAGATCGTACCCCGCCGGTCCGCAGACCGCGGTCACGCAAACCACGGCTGGCTCAATACATATCACACCTTCTCGTTTGCCAACTACTACGATCCACGATACCAGAACTTCGGATCTCTGCGTGTGCTGAACGAAGACCGCGTCGACGGCGGCAGCGGCTTCCCAACACACCCCCACAGAGATGCGGAAATCTTCAGCTACATCCTGAGCGGGGAGTTGACGCATAGGGATAGCATGATCAAGAAGGGCGCAGAAGGGTCGCAGGGAGATGATTTCTACAGAATGAAGAGGGGAGATGTGCAGTTTACGACGGGAGGAAGTGGTATGTCTTTCTTTTCCTTTTACCCTTTTCCTTTACCCCTCCAAATTTCTCAATACCATATACTGACTGTAGACAATGATAGGTATCGCACACTCCGAACAAAACGAATCGAACGAACAAGTCCACTTCCTCCAGATTTGGGCTCTCCCCTGGTCAAGAGGCCTCACGCCCCGCTACCACACAAAGACCTTCTCCGAAGACGCCAAACGACAAGCCTTCCTACCCATCCTGTCGCCACTCAAAGGAGGAAAGGCCGCCACACCAGCACAGGAGAAAGCCGCTGAGGCCGTCCTGCCAGACACAATACCAATTCATGCGGATCTGGTGATGGCAGCGGGTATCATTCCAGTTGATAAGAGGTTCAAGTGGACTGTTGGTGGTGGAGAGGGAGTTGTGGGAAAGACGAAGGGGAGACATGTTTATGTGCATTTGCCGATGACGAAGGGTGGTTCGTCAAAGGTTAGGATTGATGGACGGGAGGAGGTGGTGTTGAGTGAGGGGGACGGAGCGTTCATCAGCGAGGTCAATGTTGGGGATGTATTGAGTGTGGAGTCCGTAGGAGAGGCGGAGGCGGAGGTTGTGGTTTTGGATAGTGATTAGATGGATGGCTAGGAAGCTTTGCTCTGCTTCGCTCTGATTCTTGTATTCCCCTCGCAAAATACCAATCCGTTGCATGCTTGTCTTTTTCGTTTACTTGTAGTGTTCACTCTGTATTTGGTGACATGAACGTCTCTTCTATTAACCCCATAATTACCGCACTTAATGTCAAACTTCTTCTATCCTCATTCTCCATTCCTAGTTCATTCATCTTCCACGGTAATTATCAGTATTGTCCCTCTTCCTATTCACCAGAGCCCTCACATACTCAATCTTCAGCATCCAGCACCTACATAATACCCTCCTCCCCTTCCCTTCCTGTCTCGAGTTTTCTCCCCATCCCCTCTAGGGAGACTTCTGGTCTGGTTATCAGGAGCTGCTCTTCCTTCTCGCAGTCAGGTTGACGACGCGCCCCTCGCAGAAGTTGGTTATTGTCTCCCTCCATGTCATTCAGTACCTGCCCCAAATTTCCATTTTCCTCACAATTCTAACGTAGATGGCGGTCATTTGGCACTCAACAGGAGGTAGATGGTATAGTTGGGAATAGATATGAAAAACGATGGTGGGTAGTCGAACGACGACATTCATCATCATCGTTATCGTTATCATTATTCCAGAGAAAAGACCAAATCGACTCCAGAGAAACATAATCGGAGTGTATCAGCAAATACAGCTAGCTACTCACCAGCTTATGTTCTAAGGTCAGTCACTACATCCTATCATGCCAGCCAACAGAGGCGCTGTCAATACTCATTTCACATATTCCCAATCCTGTGACGGGTGTATTCTGCTCCGATGTTCTGTCTGGTCATTGCGGGAATTGTATGGTGATGGTTTATGTACCCTTCACGGTACTCACTCTTCCATTTCCCTGCACGGCCTCACTTACTCGTGATCTGTATTTCCCTTCCATTTCAGATTCACCGGCTGGTGCTGCTTGGCTGCTCTCTGTGTCTTCTGATATGTCTCTTCCTGGACTTTGGACTTGGAAAATGTGGTCAAAGTGAAGCGGGCGGAAAGTCGAGATAGTATATAAGTACTAGCAGTCAAATGGTCTTCTGATCTGTAAGCACTCAAGGGATATGGGAAGAAAATGACATGTTTGTGCTGGTCTAGTGGCGTGGAAGAAGATGCTTGTCTTGATGTGTGTGAATACTTATCCCTTCTTGAATATCTACTAGATGATCGAGCTCATAGAAACCCATGATTTTGCTTTTCGAGGAAATCGAGGAATATTATATACCTCATGACGCATTTCTCTCTCCTGGTTTTGGAGACTGAAACAAGAATGATCTGAGTATAAAGTATATTTTACTTGAGCAGTTAAATATATTGTGGAGCGCCTCCTCACACACACCGAACAATTGCAGTATCACAGGCAATTGCGGATTTGTATCGAGACTGGTGCAGCAGCGATGGTTAGACCTGCTTTCTCTTCAATTCTGACATGGTTTCCTGTAACAGGACATGTAATTTATTTGTTATAATGAGTTCAGGCCCTAGCTATCTAAAGCTGTCAAGTAAGTAAGTGCCGTCGATGCTCATATTCTTCATTCGACAAATCAAGCTCGATTTTCCTTCGCACACTCTCAATTCTACTACCAACTATCGGTCCAGTATGATCAGAATTTCTATTGAATCAGTAGCCCCTCAATTCAGAATTCTGATCTTGCTCATGCTCGCCAGGTCGCTGCGTAAAGCTTTCCAGATTGTGCTCGACATCACAGAATTTGCGCAATGTTTAGCCCATCTGGTTACTCAGTTATGTGGCGCGTCAATCTTGGCTTCTTAGCCTATCGATGACCGAGTAGGCTAATCACAGACTTGCTATCGTTCGACTCATCATTGTCAGAACCGTGAAGTCCCATAACTTACGAAAATTCGGATTCCAAGACATCGCTGGGTCCAGCTACCAAAACAAATAATCTATTGATAGTCATATCTTTGGGACAGAATTCAAGTCTATCGATACGCCATAATTGGCAATCGAAAACTTACGCGTTGCAACCACCAAGGCGAACATCTCTGTTCCCGGGGGAATACGCAGGTTTTATGACTTATTCGCCAACTTCCAAAGTCGTAAACTTTGATATGCCGGTTCATTCCATGACTAGACGCCTAGCTAATTGAGGGAGATTAAGCAATGACTGGTTGAATCTATTGCCTAACATGATATCCTCAGAAGAATTACAAGTACGCCGTAGCTGGTTTTAGAAACACGTCTCGAATAGTACGCAAAAAGCACAATCAACGCAGAAATACGAGAATTAAAAAGTACTGAAGCAGAATCGAGAGCAAGGAACTCCTGAGAAGTAATGTTGGGAGCTACGCGTCTTATTACATCTCACATTGATTTCGACGTTGGGTTTCGTGCTTAGGTTATGCCCGATTGGTGTTCTACTTGGGGAGTTTCAGAACCGTGTTCAGTCTGCTGTCAGGGTTGAGTCTGCTGTCGATTAAGAATCGCACCTGTCTTCAAGTATTACTCGATGTTGGGAGTGAGTAGCAGTCTCCCCACGGGTTTTGTTCAGATAATCAATCCAGATTACCCCTAATAGTTAATCCTACTTCTGTTGTGTTACAGTTCAGCGATCGAGCAAGGAGTCCAGGCATAGCGAGATACGCCATTTTGCCAAAGTGTCTTCGACTGAGTCCTCATTGAACCTTGAGATCAGCCATGTAGATTGTTTTCATGTAGATCATTCAGCACAGAGGGAGGGGGGCGGGCTCGAGGCTTACGTTGGAACGGGAGGGAGCTCCATGGGATTTGAGATGAAAAGCTCTCGATACGGAGCCGTTCACATTCATTCTCCCCTCTTGGAAAGAGTGGACTTGAGAAACCATGGATCTCGAGAACAGGAAAGCTGGATCTTTGTTGTAGGAAAACGGAAGAAGGCCAGAACCGGGCTATTGACAGTGAAATTTTTTTAGGCAATTCCTTTTTCTGTTTGCACTGCCATCTCTCCAGAATGTATGCAAAAGCGTCAGGGAGCCTATCGCAATTCCAAAGATTCATCGGTCATGATTATCAATCGCCAAGTACCCATTCGAGCAGAGCGATCCGTCATGGTTGACGGGCTCACCAAAGTTGAATTGAAGATCAATCCATAACTTTCTTCTAATAAATCTGCTGGCATTCGGCATAAGATTTGCTCGCACCCAGTGCTTTAAGACCAATCTCTTAGCCACTCATCCTTCTGGTCTTTGGATGACAACTTTTCTCGATGAACCGTTCTCCCAGCCTTGCGCCACTGCAGACTTTATTGATACAACACAAGTAGCAGCAAGCATGTCTGTACCTCTGATCATTGACATTTGTTTAAACATACAGATTTTATGAGATCGATCCACTTCAAGTACTCGTCCAATGTCCCCAATCGCAGTTGTACCCAATATGTTAGAATCCAGATCCTGACTGACCGAGTAATCACTCTTACTCACCATAATACTACACCTTCGACGAAATACACCATTATTGAATACAGGACACCTTCACACTTGGACGCTCCAGGCTATAGAGAAGTCAGTGAGGATCCGAAGAATTGAGGTGGTCACTTTTCGCCTCTGTCAATCAGGGGGATTGAAGTAAACAAACCCCAACTCGCGCAAATTTTCAAGCTAATAATGGTATGAAGGTAGGATAGCGGATATCACAAACAAGAAGAAAACCCCCCCAATAAAGACACAAATATCATAGGATAATTCAATCCGCTTAAGGTCAGCCTCGGTACTCGACAACCAGGTACAGAAAAGTCAACAGCGCAACCGGCACCCCCCGCGACTTAATGCCGACCGAATGCCGAAACAAGCGAACACGACCAGCCTCATCGAGATAGAAGTGATCCACATCACATGGTCCAGTCAGCACCCGTTCATCACGCACCTAGACATCACTTCTGCGCGAACCTTGCTGTGCATGAACTTTTTCTGATTACATTTCCCTTACGTGCGCAACCTTCTATTGTTGGTGTTGACTAGTCGTCTGAAGCTTCAAACTTGGGCTCGTGAGATATCGGAGATGGGCGCGATAGGTCTTTTGATATTCATCGTCATACCACACCCTGTGCGAACTTTCGGGCTTGTACGTTCGGTCCGTTCGGCACTCCGAGATGAGGGTGTGTTTTTGGCTGAATGGTATATTACGATGTTGAGGATAGCATAGCGCACAAGTCCGACTGCACCCGACGCATCTGGACAAGTAAAAAGAGATCTTTAGCTGTATCGAGACGGGAATTCTCTATGTGTAAGACTAGGATCTTGGAAACGCGGATGCGAAAGTGGGTATATCTGGTAGGCCGATGCACAGGCGGTGAGTAGAGGCAGCTGTGACAAGAAAACAGAAGCGGACTGCGTTACAATGAGTTGAAAAGTCAAATTCCGATTGAAGAGCGAGCGAATTGAAGAGTGAGGAAGCTGTAGAAGTGGGCTAGTGTGAATAGAGACAGTGAAGGTCTTGGCACATTTCCCTTTCGGGTATGCGTGAGCATGTAGGTATACTTATGTGGACGATCACATCGCTGAGTAACTCATCAGCATGATGGGGAGCTCGAAGAACGCAGAGCAGTGGAGAACAGGACCACGTGGATGAGCGACCACGAGGCGGTGAAACGGAGGGGAACCATGACGGCACAGAGCACAGCAGATACTGCACACAAAGAATACTCGCATGCGTGTGGTGGGTACTGTGTGGACGTTTTCGCCTTCTTGCATGAAACCACTCTGTGGATTTCAAAATGGAGAAAGTGAAGAACGATGAGTGTGGGTGCAGCAACTCTGGATGACTTGAGCGAAATTGGAGAGCGGGGTATGGGCTGGGTTTCCCGCAACTGAGTCTCGATGGGAATGCCATAGGATGAGTGGAACGAAGCATCATCCATAGGCTATAAGTATGCAAAGTAATGATTCAGCGATGACTGTGAATCTCGCGCAGAAGCGAGCCAAGGCGAACGGGGAAGCGAGGCCAGCCTCAACTTTACCTCGACGTCAAGACAGATTCTCCTTACGAGGCCGATCAATTTAATGATGATACATGACGTGTTATAGAGATGAGCTATACAGTAGATGATGCTTGTCATTGTGACAGTGTGACGCTATGCGTATCGATAAAATGAAGAAGCTCAGAAATGGGATTTGTGAGAAGAGCGACACCAAAAGCCTGATGCGGATAGATTGCGACTCGCGTAGTTCCAATGGCTCGACGTCTTAATCAAAGACAGGAATGCGATACAGACAAATCATCGAGCTCTGATAATGCGCCCGTAAGCCTGAGAGCGTATTGTATCAATCGAGTCACGTTGCCACTCGGTCGGATATAACCCAGGCACGGCAAAATAGCTTCGGCGATTATGGTAGTTTCAGCTGGCTGCAGGACTATGGAGCACCAAAACATTGACTAAGAATTATAGGACTTCCAAAATTTCGATACTTTGGATTAATTATCACAGTAAGCAAATTGCAGCAGATGTGAGGTTGCAGTGAATAGTGTTGACGTAACCACAATTGAGGGTTTTAGCGAGGTTTAACCTTAGAATTTGAGAAGACAAACATCCTGACATCATTGCATCTGCTGAATATCAGGAGTTACAATGGGTTTGCAAAAAACTCGATGGCTGATCACGAAGGTCTGCATCCAAGTGTGTGATCGGACCAACTTCCGAACGGCGCTTGCCATGCAACAGCCTCAACCTGTATCAAAACAAGTCTCATGGCATGCATACGATAACATGACGCGCCCGTCCAGGGGGAAGATGTGTGACATCAAATAGCTTCGAGACAGTACGGTGAACGAAACCCATCAAGCAACGCAGCAAAGTATTCAAAGTTGCCGATGAACCGAGTTGAGAGAGTTCATGGAAGTCTTAGACTGTTCCAAGGCCGGCAGTGGCACTTCCAAAGTGCAGCCGGCCGTTGTAGACCGGGAAGTAGAGCGCATGTGGCGTTGAACAGAAGGAAAGTACAGACGATACCAACATCTCCCGAGAAAAAGAGGCTGGACTTAGAAATGTGCAACCTTAGCGAGCGGAAGCGGAAAGATCTTGTCCCAGTCGTCAAGCGCTTGCTTAGCATAAAAATTCCGACGACTCTCCACGGACATTGAGCTTAATTCCGCCACTGCACCGGCCGGTTGTACGGCGGTACGTACCTTCAGGTGATCTTGCCAGCTGCCCCTGAACTCGCGACTCCGCGTTTTCAGAATAAAGGATGAACATAAAACCTTGATAGGCCGGTTTTCAATTCGTCCTTGAAGCATGGAACTCGACGAGGGTTTGTTTGATAGAAAAAGGAGAAGCTGACGAAGCAGATGCTTGGTGGCAGAGTCGTGCTACGGTGGACGGAGGCACGTACTCGCGTATTCCTAAATTGGACCGTATTCCTGGAATAGCATCATGAGGATTGCATTTGAACTTTCTGATCTGTCGAGAGGATCTCCCTGGCAGAGGAGCCGAACTTCTGGATCGAGAAGTTGGCCATAATGGTCAATACAGGTTGCCAAGTGCCATGTGCTGTGGCATACAGATCAATGGCCGCACGACGAACATGGGCTGCTGACTGCTCTTTGCAGTCGAAACATCACTTCCATCGTCGAATTCTTGAAACGTGGGGGATGAGCTGGTATTTCGTGGAAACGCAGCCCTGTATGATCATGCCAAGATAATCTTATTTCGTTAGTCTTGCTCCAATTTTGTGCAAAACTTTATGCTTGACAATCAACTTGATGCGGGTCCGAGCCGAAGCCACAAGACCATCATGATTCAACGCCTATTAGTGGATGAGCCATGATGAGCCACTGCAACAGAGACGCTGGGTTTTGCCTTGGGAGAAAAGTTAAACTGTGTGGTACAAACCCCTTGGCTCGGAGTTCAGACGCTGCCGACCGCCGGGCATGTCCTACGGGTTTATCAAAGTCAGGAGATATCGTGAATGTTGGAGACCGAATTCGGCTTCTGTGCTTAAATATGGTCCAGCTGATGTTGCTGAAATGGAAATTGAATGGAGATCTGCGGCATTTGTTGACGAATCGCTGCGGGAGCTTCCGGGTGTCTTTTATACATCTTTTCAAGGTATGAAGAGTCTTGTGCTCAAAGAACGGAGCCGAATCTGACATTCTGTCCGTGGGAAGCCCGTGGCATACGCGGTTTACAAATCGCCGGCGCCCTGGTTGTGCGTGTATCGCTAATCAAGCTGAGCAAATTGGCAATTGAGCAAAGCTGCTGTACTGTTCCACCTGATACCCAAGAAACCAAACAGATTTCTCTTGGGTCTTGAGCCAAGATATGTGAATTAAGGGGTGTTACTGCGGCGCACCGTATTTTCGTATTTATGACGAAGCGTGAGTCCTGTACAGCGGGGACGGGATCTTTTGTCATCCGCGCCCACGAGGCTTTCAGTATCCCTGTTCAAAGCTTTGGGCACATCTTATCACCGAAGATCTCAGAAAAGATAGGCGTTCTGGAACGATCGTGGAAGCTTGCCAAAGCCGACCCAGAAGCCGTCTCATGTGGTTGAGAGAACAGAAATTTATAGCTTCACTTTGGAGCCGAAAGAGCCTCATGCTCCGTCTCCTTGTGCATGAGTGAAAAAGCCACCGACTTCATAGTTCCACAAAAGTTTGTTTTGCGTTATACTAGTAGGACGTGGGATGGATTCAAGACGAGGGAGGGAGGACGTGTCAAGATGGGGCACGAGAGTTCAGAACCAAAAGAACTTCTTGAAACTAGCCTCGAAAGCTTCTTTCCAATTTGGGGCGACACATGATGTAAAAACTTAAGTCAAATTACCATAGTTAAACCACCGTACTGGCGAGCTCATGCTCTTCTCTTCAATTTGACCTGTGCTCTGAACTTAGTGGAATTCCACCAGGATGGTCACGATACCTGCAAGAGCGGGCGGAACGGAAAAGGTCTTCGCTCAATACCCACCCACCCGATGCAAATTTCGGGAATCGCATCCTCGATTTTTCCCGTCGCACATTCTGTTCTGCGCATTCTACGGAAGCCTTTCCTGAGATAGTTGTGCCGTGTGCCGAATCTGATAATAAAGTGTTCCTCGGTAAGTCAGCCCTGTCCCTTAATTTTCATGATTACCGATCGCCAGAAAGAACTTTGATATCAGAAGAGGAATGTGAATCATCACAACTCAGATGATGTGATGAAGATGGTAGGACGTGATACAGTACCCATAATCCTTGGACTGTAATCGATGAGGGAGGAAGTGCCATCATCCTACTTTGATGTACCACGATTGATTGATGCATGTTACGACCAACAAGTAAGCGATTTACCGTGCTTACGTGGTCCACGACCTCAAGATTGGCCAGTTCGTTGCGATTGTTCTGCAAATGTCGAGTAAAATTATTCAATATCAAACTATGCCTGGCGATATGGGGCTCCAAGCTTAACATATGCGATAGTGCTTAGTACAGCGGATTCTAGGCGCGATGTCGTACTTAACCACCATTCAACAGAACTTGCTGTTTTTGAGACTTGACGATCGTTGGCGATCGAACCAACAACCCAGCCAGTGCTTGAGACATCTAAATGAACCACCTGAATAATTATTCTTCTGTTCGGACCCAACAAAGTCTCAAATGCTTAGTAGTGAGCTCCATACAAGTGCCACATACATCACAGGATTCCAGAACTGTCACTCTACCTGCGCTACAACTTGCCCTATTGACTTCCGTGCAAAATAAACTCAAGTTAGCCAGAGTAGTGCCTGCGGGCACTTGATGTCGTCCGGCGAATGAGGACCGTTGGGGAGCCCTCAGTTCGGCGACAACACTTCACTCATAATCATGGCCACATGATGGGTAATGAAGTTGTGCCGGACATTATGCGCCACATAATAGGAAAATCCCGGAATTTGTGGTGAGTGTTCGCGATTTCAAAAAGCTTCACTGAAGCAATCTCAGCGACAACAGCGTCATCGTGGGTAGCTAATCCTCAAGGTTAGCCGCAAAGGCCCCCATATGAATTGGTGCCAACACCCCTGTCTCGCAGTCCACGTCCTCTCTAGGGCTTCGCTCCCTCGGGTTACTGTACGTGAGGCTTTTTATCCTGGTTCCATGCATAATCTCGGCGTCTAGCCAATACCGACGGATCTTCACAACTTGTGTCCGAGACGCCTGTCTGGTCCGCCGTACAATCGGTGTAAGACCTGTCGCGATCCGAGAAGCTAAGCCCAGACATCCCCCCAGCCCAAGCAAAAGCTCATAGCTCATAGCCTACTCGAATAATACAAAGGTAAGGCCAGCTCCGCTGTTCTTATTTCTTATGATGCTATCAATTTTCGAATCTCAAATTCTCTTTATATTCGTGGCGCCCTTCCCCCATACTGTTACCATTCTTGCATATCATGAACAAGTAGCCCGTCACAACACTTCTGTACCAGACCCTACTTGACGTGCAGTCATCAACCACCAAAACTGTTCTGGAACTGCGTCCGCTCTCGGATCGATTTCCTATCCTGCAGATAGCTCTTGATCTTCAGGGTCCTGTAAAGTCAGCACTTGACACACCGTTCCCACCCGTCTTGAAGGAGACTTCTCGGATATAACCAGCTACTAAACCAGCCGCCCTTGGATAACCCTCTGAATCAGCACAGTCACATAATCAAATCCGACTGCCCAATATCGAGCTTGGATGTTCATTTGAACATTCAAATACTTCAGCCTCCCCACCCCACCACACTTTTTTCGATCCCTTTTAAAGACATGTCTAATTCTGGTTTACCTTCCCCGCCATTGGACGACAACAAGTCACACCTATCAAGAAAAATGTCGAAACCTTCCAAGTCCCTCAACAGAAGTTCGAAAAGATCCGGTTCATCACACGAACATAGTTCAGTTGTGTTAGATGGAAGGCATAAGAGAGTGTGGAAAGCATGTGAAAGATGTCGCATGAAGAAGACCAAGGTAAAATTCATGTCAGTGTATGATAGAAGCTCGGTACTGACTTTCTAGTGCGATGGAGAGTCACCATGCAAAAGATGTAAAGACGATGGACTAGTATGTACAGCTGGAAGCAGAAAAAAGACCGAGTTCAAGCAATTGCCTCGAGGGTGAGTGTTGGTTGAGCAGCGAGATGTACCTAAGCTAACCAATTATTACCAGGTACGCGGAGGTTTTGGAGAACACTCAATACGCCTTGATCGCAACAGTTCAAAAGCTTTACACGATGGTCCGCAATGGAGAGCAGTGGGATCTTGGGGAACCTGAATTGAACGATCGAGGCCAACCAGTAATCCACGACATTGCCTCGAAGCTAGGATGTATCCGCGCTTCGCCAGACCTTCCATACGCATTTCCAGAGGGGGAACAAGATTTTGCCGAGCTACAAGCACAATTGCAGTCTGCGAGATCAGAAATGGCTTCGGAGGACAATGGGAGTCGCAAGCTTTCGGAAGATTCATCCTCATACTCTCCTGGATTACAGAGAACGGACCGAGCAAGCAGTAGTGAAAGCGACCATTCGAACTTGTCCAAGGACTACAACCAAATGATGTGGGCACAGAAGCAAGCAGCTGCGAAGCTTGCGCCTCGAAAGCCTGCGCCATTGAGCATTGCGCAAAGGCCGTCATTCGAGGAGGAGCCCATGTATCAACCTCGCCCATCTCTGGATACCACCAACTCGATGCCTTCACCCATATATACTGAATACCAAACAGAGTCACCCATGTTCCGTAATGCTTCGCCCTTTTCACCTTGGGCAGGCACAGATGAATTCCTTGGGCCGGCGCATGCACTTGACCTCACGGCGCATTACATGAGGCAACAAGTTCAGATACCTCGATCATCACCTCTAGCGAGACAAGGCGGATTCGACTCGGATGCGCTCAAGGCAATGCAAATAAACGATGGATTGAACTTCGCAGATGGCACTATCAGACCAAATATGCTTGACTGCAATACTGGGTACGATATGGACCAAATGGATAGCATAATTTTCACAGGGGACTACGAGGCGCAAATGGGCATGGCCTAGTTGCATTGTGTACATCCGAGCACCCTTTTTGGAAAATGGTTGGCGGCGCATTTGATTTTTGTCACGATTTTCTTACTGTCTAATGATTCCCATTCTTGTTACATACTATCCTTGACAGGGTGTATCTATAGAGGTTTGACACGGGTCCTTCACTCAGATGTTGACCAGTGGCATTGGCGTTTAGGCTGTGGGAGGGATATCAGGGTGCGCAGAAACCATAATTGATGGAAGTCAATTCAAACTTTACCACTCATAAATCTTCCCTCAGTCAACCATCTGCCGTGTGATGCCCAATCAAGCCGATTCCACTGAGAAGTCTATTTAGGACGTGAAGCTTTACTCATTGTCTCGAAGTAGAATAAAGTTAAATGGGTGCTGGAGGCATTCCTAGCCAACCAGCCTCCTGATTAGTTGGACTTTATGCACACAGTACAGATGCAACCCCACTAATGCCAAGATTGCGTGGCATGCAGAGTAGCCCACATGCAGAAAAAGTAATCGACACGCAGTCCCCATTCACTGGTTGCTTACTTATATCCCGCTAGTGGCTTTCCTCCAATACTCATGATTACACAACCACCACACCACCATCACAAGCTGCCAGTCAAACAGAGCTCCCAACGAAGCTCAAGGCACTGGTCGGTAGGGAATCGATTCGGCAGAGGATTACCGATCCAACCTTGTCAGTTCAGACGAGTCTGACAGGATATTGGACAGGCAGAATCAAATACCGTTTGCTCGCCACCCATCTGAACCATCGAATGCCGTTTATCCAAATAGATCGACCTATCCCCGCCCGTTTACTCTACAGCCGAGAAGCTTCTCAAAACTCTGCTTCACACCAATTTCCAATTCCTAATGTGTGAAAATTCCGCGCTGTTCGTGGAATGCAGCTTTACCCCCCACCGTACTCTTATCCGCTTTCGGCCGAAAGCAGCATCTGAGTAAGTGAGTACGACGGAGGCCCGCCCAGGATCGCGTCTCCTTAATCTCGCGGAGTTAAGTTTTCGTTCGGGCCAGTCTGCTGCCTGAATTAAGCACATCAAATCATAACGACCATGATCTGATGGAGTATTCTTTGCGTCTCAGCAGGGATGTTTGATTTGCTGATGGGCGGAGTGGAGGGGTTTGACAGGTACGAAGTACGGAGGGGCAGAAGTAAGAAGTCCGCTCGGATAGCCACATCAAACCGAGCCCGAATCCTAAGGGAGCCCGACACGGCGGAAGGTTTCGCGCATCTTCGAGCTACCCATGCTGAGGCATGCAAGCCAAGCTCAACGTCGACCTTAAATGGCAGCTTGGGATTCGTTCGCTCGCTTGTTGGCTTTCTTTGGCGTTTTGGGGGGCGTCTTGTCATGTAATCAATTGGGAAACTTACCAGAGGGACACATGTCATGAAATGGAATCATCAGCGTGGCTGGGTACGGTAGGTAGGATCCTCATTTTGTGAAATTACGGAATGGTCCCGAATAGGATATAGATCTTGACAGCGAAGTTACGATCATGCGCCGCTGTCAGCATACGGGACTTGCATGATGTTTGGCTGTGAGTGCGAGTCCACGGCGTAGCTTGGCTGGCGCCGCAAGGCTGCGGCGTCCATAGCCTTTTGGGAGAGCTGTAAGAGCCGTTTCGAGGGCTGATGACTGTGTTTTTGGCGTCGCAGCTAGTTCTAGACTTGTGAGATAGCGGGGTATCCAGCTTCTTTGGTCAATGAAGCTCAAGCCGGCCTGGTTTTATGAAGGATTGCAGTGCTTTTGCACATCAAACAATTAATTGTCGCTGCCAGGATTCTTCCTGATCAGGAAGCTTACTCGTCGAATCATATATTCGCGCTCAATGCCTTCCTGAGGCGGCCTCATTTGGATCAGTTAGAGATCCACTATGAGAATTTTAGTAAGCCAAGTACATCCATTTCTCGAGGCACCTTTGACAACTTGCTCGGAATTGTGTATCCTGTCTTATGTGGAGGCAACCTTGATCAGTATCTTCATGTAGAAAGTGCCAGATTGATAGAATCAGCACGTTGCATGTCATTCGCTCGCCGTAACCAGAATCTGTACCCTGTAGGGTTAACGACTCGCCTTCCCATCGTGAGAGATATCTGAAGTCTTGATTTGTACGCAAACGGCTCGTCAGGATATGCTAGCTCTTCGAATTTCGTCGAGTCGCGGAGACCTGTGATAGGCTTCTTGACGTTCCCAAATTTTGATTCCTTCACCGCCAACATCGAAGTGTGCAACTGTTGTGATATATTTGCTTCGAACAGATGTACCGTCACTTGCCAGCTTGGACCTTGGAGCTTTTGTCTTTTGGCATACAGGAATGAGTATTCTGTTGACAAGTAGTCTGGAAAGTTGTGGCGAGGCAAATACAGGGCTCTTTAAGCTTAAATTCAGGGCAATTGCCTTCCCGCATTCGGCAGGTGTTTGGGGGGCAACACACCCGCGATCATGGGACGGCCTTTCTCACCATCACCACCATCTCCATGATTTCGGAGTCACTTCCGCTATCTAACTATCAGATCCCCCGCCAGTTCGCCATTGCCATCACAGCTCTCGGGAAGCCTGGAGCTTCAGTCCTTGAGTGGGGGTCACCGGAACAATGGGAATGATATCTTGGCATCATCCCCCTCCGAACTTTCCGGGCAAGAATTGAATATATAAAGACGCTGTAGGACATGCACTTCTGTGGTCATTCTACGAAGCTGGAAATGGATACCAGGATGTACGCGTCATTGCGAAGTCGCACATCGGATTCAAAAGACACCGTCCTGCTCAGCCTCGCATGCGACGTATACGCTAAATCAGCCAATACAAATGGACCGGATACGGTGAAAAAGTTCCTTCCGTTGGCACCAAGAGAAAGTTATTTGGCTGAAGGGCTGTGAAGGTGTATCAGTGGTTGGGTGGCATCACACCAAAATCGTGTTCGGACCCGTTCTCGCATCCGGTTAAGATTGGCGATATACGGCGCTGCGAGATGTATCCTTGATGTGGGCACTACGGTCGACTTCTTGACATCGAACGACATATTGAAGATTCAAGCTTGGGGGGAATTGTGCATGTCGTACGATGGTCAGATGATGGATACCAAAATCTCGATTGCACGTTGACAAGCCTTGGATGGTTGCGGTGTTGGGAATTTGAATGCTGGGCCGTCCCGTTTGATGGGGTCTTCGGACTCCTGATGAACGCCGACTCGCTTGGTACTGGATGCCGAGAGGGTTTTGTGGGAAGGCCGAGGCGCGAAGACATTGAGATGAAAGAAAGTTTGACGACTTTCACAAGCTGGGTGGAATCTCTCGTTCTTTCCAAGGTAAAAGCCATCCAGGGGAATAGGCCAAGAAATGTCGAGGTAAGTTCTCATCGACTACGTCAACTCTGTCTTGTAAATCTGCACGTCCAAAGTATGGGACGTGGTTCGGTTGGCCTGCACATCCACCACAATATGGGATCGCCTTGCTGCCTTGTTATGATCCGATTATCCTTGATCATACAGCGAAAGTATGTTGCATGGTAGTCTAGTTGGGGGACGAAGATCTAGCAGAATTCCCTGCCGCATTGAGCATAATTTCTAAACGATCGTGGCATGTTTTCCATCGCATATTTCGTTCTTTGCTCATCATACCATGGCTTGAAAGGGAATGCACGCTTAGACTTGCCAAAGTGACATCTCGCAACTTAGTGGAATCTCGAGGCGGAGGTCAAAATCGCATGACAATCGGACTTAGCTCCCCTCCAATGGGCTGTCGCTTAAGACATCTTGGCCATTACATTCCGCTGAATTGACGGCTTCTATTTGACCCCATCGGCGTCTGTTTGAACTCATTGCACGTAGTTCTTCGGACGTCGCGCGCAAATCGAAACAGAATATCTAAGAGATGGAACTACCCGCTTGGCTCTTGACTCAATCCCCGGTCGATTCTCTTAATGCTTTGTCAACAGCTCAGCCCTTGCACCCTCACCATCTACGACAGATTCCAAGGCCATGCCAAAGAAATCTCTTGCTTTTCATAGAATGCACTTTGTAACACTGCCACGCTGTATATCTTGACTCCCAGCTGTAGTGCTGGTGGCTGTGCAAGCATGGTATACCTTGCCAAAGCCCTGCATGTTGCGCTGGCTGTCTGCTACGTCACCCACTTTGGATTGCTAGTCTGTAATAGCTTGATCAGATCACGGCATAGACGTTTGGCATTTCTTGGATTGATGACACTGCCTCATATTTGGATACTGTGCAGTACGCAACTTTGTTCCCCAGTAGCGCGTATTTCTTCTTTTGCTTTTGCTGAAATCCTTTGTTTTTGCAAGCATCTCCTGGGCTACATGCAACCAGATAGATATTGCCATATTTGATATCAAAACATGAACCTGCAATTTTATTCATCTGCGCTTTAAAGTTATTTCTAGCTGGGTTCGATACCAGCCCCAGGCTTGAGAGTACAAGGAAAATGTTGTAGTCGGTCGTCACTAGTCGAGTCCGTGACTAGCATCTCCTGTATCGAGCCAAATTTTGAAGATAAGTTGGTAAACAAGGCATCCTTCAAACCTTGCAGCACGCCCTCAATAATGTCATGACATTATCGCGTCTTCCTTGAGGCTGTGCGTCGTGAGACTCGTCAGGTTGTAAATCCACGCGCGGATTCACCGAATGAACTTCTCCATAGCCACGATCTTCGAGATTCTCCCACACGCAAATCGAACCCTAAGCACTTCTCCTTGATCATCGGGAATACAACAGGCGAGTTACGAAAGGTAAGGGTGCCTGGTCAGGCTCCTTTCCTTTGTCTTATCTACAGGCTGTGCCATCGTTGTTACCTTGATCAATTGGTGACGACAGGTCCAATCTTTTGATTGTTTCCCAATACGGTGGTATGATCCTGTAAGATCAGGCGATGTTGAGCAAGTAAGACTGATAATAGCACGTGAAGCACATGTCCTTGTTTACTTTCAGCCCAAGCTAAGCGAGTCGTGGCCAGCGAGGTGAAGAACCCGCATGCAAGTCAAGCTTAAAAGCCTCATCAGTTTACTGAACAAAGCCCTGTGCGTACTTATACTTGGCTTCTTATGGTCTCGTCGAATTGTACTTTCGCTGAGATGGTAGGGCACAGCAGCAGGATATGAATACCCCGCCTCCTTGGACCGACATACAACGACTCATTGACTTCATTTGAGAAACCAAAGTGACTGGAACGTCGTTCAGCTTCTTTTATATGGGAATCAATCCAATGCGCAGATAATTACGTTGGCATCGCAGTGGAGCAGACACTCCCAGTGGCTCTTGGTGGGACATGACAATTCAACATTAATTCACCGCGTCCTATAAACCTCTAGAACCTGAAAGCCGAGAGATCGAAACACAAACCGCTCCGGCGACTCATTCCAGGGAGTCAGTGCTAACGGAGTCCCTGCCAATACGGCTTTTAAAGCAGATCTTCGCCAAGACAAATCTCGTGATGCCGTCACAAAATCCCTCATACAGCTTCCCCTCCCTGTCCGAGTGTATCCGTCATGATTCTTGGCATTTTGGCAGTATATGCTTCATATTCGTATCCCTCAATTGGACTGAAGTCTCCTGGGCTTGTTCACAATTGTATTTGCCAGACGTGCAAGCACGATTTACGCCGTCCTCGCGAGTGGCATGTGTTGCAGTGCTTCATACCAAATATCAAGTATTGAATGAAACATCAATGGTTTCTTGTCACTCAATGCCGTCGTTCAGACTCTCGCAGATCATATGAAACGGAACTAAGCGCCGTATACCTGTGGAGAGCGCGAAGTGACGTGAAGTTGCACCTTCCGTATTCGAACCTCACCATCATTGTTGTTCCCTTCAGCGAAGCAAGCATCCATGTAAGTAGACCCGGGTTCCAGAAAGCACATTAATGACTAAAGAGAAGCATGGAAGGAGCCAATGCGAACTTTCAACCTATCCAAAACCCACGCATCTCATCCTAGTCCTCATACCGCTGCCATCAACTTCACCATCATTAACACCAACATCATTTTCGGTCAGGTATACTACTGTGTTGAAGTAAGAAACCACTTGTTGTATCAGGAATAGCAGCAGAGACCTCCGCCATTACTACTGCTCTTCCGTATCTAGCCACGACTTCGGACGTCGAGAAAATCGACAATCCCTTATCTGCTTCACTAGCTCCAGCACCGTGGACACAGAGGACAGGCACGTCACGCTTGGTGTCATTCAACTCAGACGACCTCGAACGTGCCAAACTCCCAGTCCCCAACAGAAGTCGCCAATGTCTCGGCGCCTCGAGCGTCTCAAGAAATGTTGGGCGAGACTCACCTGCAAGCTTCGCAGAAGATCGTCGGAGTCAGGTCATGAAGTTTCCGTTTCTACACGTCCAGCTGAGGTAGAAAGCAACGGCGATCAGCCCCAGAACATACAGCACTCGGACAACAAGAAAACGAACCCCGTCATCATCACATCAAGTACACACGGACAGCAAAATGTAACTAGCACAGGCACTGGCTCAGCCGCAACCGAAGGTGGCAATTTTGGATGTGACCATCCCACATCACCCTTCAGCAGTTCACCAATACAGGGCCACATACACCACTACTGCAGCCGTTGCCAAACCACAATCGACTACGACCACTGGAACAGCTGCACAAAAGGCAACCGACCCAATCTCGTGCCACGAGAAGGACCATGCAACCACTGCGTTCGAGCCGGCGAGAAGCCGGCCCTAGATTGTAGAATCATTCGATGCGAGAAATGTCTGGAGGAGGGAGGTATGACTTACGCACTTCGAAGACGAAATCAGAAGTTGGCTGGTTTGGGATATCAGAGAGTGACGAATGTGTACTGGGAGAAGCCTGGATTCTCGGAGAAGTGGGGGAGGGCGCCGTGGGATTTGGTTAGGTATGGACCTTGTACGGATAAGAAGACGTTTCCGCAGAAACATAATCTTGAGGTGAGGTATAGTGAGTTGTGATAGCTTGTCTGTATAGCGTTATTGATAGACTTGTCGGTGAGCTGAAGAAAATTTGTCCGGTGCAAGGGGTGGTCGGCTCAAATATTATCGAGCACAGCAGGCGTAGAGCCCGTACATAGCGAACATTGGATAGCAAACGAACAAGCAGCGGATGGATAAATAAAAGCCAAAGCAATGCATCATTTCTCGGTGCGCCTGCACCTCAAATCACAAAGTCCAGCCAACTCACCCGAAAATTCCTACAGACCGCCCCGATTGCTTCAAAGCACCACGTTCCCCTCATCATCAGATTCCCTCTCGGCATCGACGACCTCGTACTCCTCATTACTGCTCACCACATCCCAATCCTCACTCTCGCTCGCACTTGCACTCTCTAGATCTCCTCTCTGCGTCTCAATCACACCAGCCTCGTTTAGACTTGGACTTGCTTTCGCGATGACATCATCATTCCCAATTTCACAAGAAGCTACAGCAGCGAGAACAACCGAGTCGTTGATCTGCAACTCCCGGAAATACGTCACGCTATGGCCCTCTATCTCTTCCGTGACGGGATGCAGGATGACTGAGCTGTTGAGCTGTCTACCGGGTGTGTATTTGTAGCTGTCGTCTTCGTCGTCGTCTATATGAGTGGTTTCATCTTTGTCTTTGGTTTGACTGGCGATGGTGGGCAAAGCTGTGCATTTTCAGCAGAAGAGACGTGGGAGAAAGAGGGACAGGAGGGAGAACGACGGCCGAGGTGAGAAGGTAGAACTTACGGGTTTGACTTGGAGGAAATGGGGAAGCGTTGCTGAGATATAGACATTCTAGTCCTTTCTCTTTGCAGACTAGGCAGCCGGGTCGAGTCTCGTCGCATGGTGTTGCTGAGAGGCGGCAGCTGCCGCATGCGTGGGGTGGCGGGGGTGGAGGATGAGTTTCTGAGGAGGAGGTAAGATCTGGGATCGGGAGAGGATCTGTGGTGACCTTGGGTTCTGGGGTTGGTATTACTTGAGTGATTATCAGCCTTCATCTCATTTTATCGTCTTTACTGCTCTCCCCATACAGACATTGCCCTTGCGTGAGAGAAGAGATACAAAAGAACAGAAGGAACGTACCATCGTCATTTTCACTCTTCACCTCGCCCGTGATATACAAACATTCGACTCCCCTCTCTCCACAGGCGCTACACCCCGGCTTTGCCTCATCACACTCCAGGCCCGCAAGCCGACAACTCCCACATGCTGTAACAGCTTTCTCGTCCCATCCAGATTTGAGGTGGTAGGCGCAGACTGTTTCGTCGAAACAGGCTAGGCAGGGAATTGCTGATGCTAGCGGTGACTTTTGGAACGGAGACTCAGAGGCTGTGAATGCACGATATTTGGGGCGGATAGAGAGGAGTTTGTATGGTGTGATGAACGTTGAAGCTGGGTTGGACGTGGACTTGGGATGGGCCGCGCAGGAGACCCTGTCGAAGCAGGCGAGGCAGGGTGTGCTGAAGCCGGGGAGGGGCGTGGTAGTTATTTCTGAGGGGAGGACTGGTGGAACCTGGATAAGATCTTGAGTTGGGGGAAGTAGTTGTCGTGTGCCATCGCCTTGAACTTCGATTCTCGTGACAGGTTGTGTTGAGATTCGGCTTTGTGGTGAGTGATGTCCTGAGCGGATATCCCCAAGTCGAGTCTCTGACGAAGCGAGGAAGCGTGGGAGTTCCGATTTGGACTCTTCATTTTGAGAGCTTGAAGAAGAAGAAGAAGAAGAAGTGGAAGTCTCCGATGCGGTCAAATCACCGGATTTCCATTTTTCTTTGAGGCGCGCCTTAGCATCACAAGGTCCACACCGCCCTGATATTTGAATACAAACATTGGATTCGAAGCAGGCGAAGCAAGTACGCGGCACTTCATCGACTATGGGAATGCAATCAGTGAATGGCACCTAGAACTGGGGCTCGAGGTAGCCCGAATACACTAAATGACCTACATCGAATGGGCCTAGTTTTGCCAGTATTGATCAAGTGTCGGTATTTGCAATTTATATTCGTGTTCATACACTGAGTGCAGCTGGGAACGGCAGCATCACAAAGCAAGCTGTTCGTCTGGCAATCGATGCAGGGTTGGAATGCCCATTTTGACGATGTTGGAGATTTCCAACGAAGTCCAAGCTCGGTCATCTGAGATTGGCCTTCCGATTGTACGAGCTTGTGGGGATGTGCGCCTGTTCTGTGAGGGAAGCTGGCCTCGATTCCGGAATGGGCGAATTCATGCACACTGGGATTTTTCTCCAGACCTATGGATCGAAGGGGCGAGTCCTTGCATCCAGTGCAATAAATCTCAGCAGCCTTCGGATCCAGCTTCGGCTCAAAGCATCCAGCACATGTGTTCATAACGTCACCATCTACTGTCCTGTCAGCATTGAATCTTGCATCAGAAAAATCGAACAATGAACATACCATGAACCAGATGACTCGACGGCACGAAACCCGGAAATCCTCGCGCAATTCTCACCAGCACATCTCTGCAACGCTCACAATTAACATCTTCCTCATCTGCATCAATCCCTTTACCACAGCCTTCGCACCGGGCAGTGATAGATTTCGTAGAAGAGTCTGCTTCAGCATCGCCCTCGCTGACAACCACGCTCGAGACCTCATCCTCTTCATCCGTACCTGCATTCACCACATGCAAAACCTTCTTCTCCTCCTCGGCATCTTCATCTTCATCCCTCGGGGATTCCCCTTCATCATAATACACACACTCGATGAAGGTGTCTGGACTGCCGGTACATTGCGTTCCACACACAGCTGTCTTTGGACAAAACAACCGTTTCACTTTCAACTCATCTTTCACCCCTGCATCGAAATCTGAATCGAAGTCACACTCCAAAGCCAATAGCGAACACCGGCTACACGCGGTATCTCCTCGCCCATGCATTGTGTTACAGTCGCTTTGCCCAAGCGTGCGGCAATTGTGGCATGGTGTGTGCGTGGGAGAATATTCCGAAGTCATAGGTGCTGGTGCCATGGTGAATGGGTCCAGAGACACACCGCTGCTTGAATCTTGAGGATCTTTATCTTTGTTGGAGCTGCCGGATGATGAACTGAGATTGCGGCAATTGTAGGTTGATTTTGGAAGAGTTTGTTTTTGGCCGGGGTTAATGACGGTCGACACGAGGCTGAGGCTGGATAGTATCTGGGAGCTGCTGCCTAGACTCAACATCGGGCGTGAACCTTCATGGGAAAGTGAATCTCTCGAATCCATAGCGTGCTTTCCTCATCAATTCTGCAGTTCGATAATTCTCTCCCTTATTCGAAAATTGGGGATCGTCAACGATCAGGATCCTTCTAATCTTTATTGCGGAAGCCGTTTGTAGAACGTACAGATAAGGTTGTGGAAGTCGGAAGGTGGTGCGGGGTCATGGGAGCTGTGAAGCTGACAGTCGTGCTGTTGCCTGTGGTCCTGCAGTGTAACGAGAATATCCCTGCCTTCTCGCGTCAGTGGCAACTGAGAAGTTGATACGGTAAGATAACAAGAGTGAAGATGAACTTGTGATTCGAAGCCCTTGATAGCAGCTGGAATGTGTTCGATTGGGCTAGTCCGTGTAACCGCAAGCTAGGAAGCTAGGTTAGGCTAATGAGAAGGCTTGGTCGTGCAAGCTCTGGTCGAACCTGGTTGATTGGCAAGGAGTGAATTCTAAGCTTTGGACGGTTCGAGACTATTTGGTTAGACTGGAAGGAACTAGTACTGAAGCTGAGAGCTTTGAGCTCCTAGATAGTGCTTAGCAAAAGGCACAGCCTCAAGATCACCATTTACGTAGACTAAACAGACGAGAGCCCCTACTCGGTGGATAATATCGGCATCGATTTTGGCACCGACACTTCACATCGAAGCCCAGATCCAAGGCCATAATGTTACATATCAAACACTCACTATATCCAAATCATGGACCGCACTGCCCATACTTATCAACAAAGTCCGAAACATGCTCCCCAGGTCCAACCATAATCCTCCTGAACGTAGGATCCCAAAATCCCAACCCATTTGGCCGACTATCACGATGTCATCAGAAATGTTCTATCATATAACGCCTCGGAATCTGTCTACAACACTTCGGGCAAGCCATCTCGCTGGAGTTGTCTTATACCACCTCATTGTCCGTACTCGTCAAGGAATTGTGATGTATCTGTCCCCCTCTCGCATAAAATACGAATGTGATTTGGGTCTCTGAATTTTGAACCATCAGGGGCGACTGGAAGGTGATTAGATGTGCGATTTGCCATATAAATACAGAAGCAGCAAAGCAAGCGAAACTGGTATAATATAGGAGAACGAGCCACCACGAAAACTCCAAATCCAAGACCCAACTATTGTCCATATTCATCAAGAAACGAAGCAGGGTTTTGTCCTCGACGGGTCTGATACGCACATGGTACGGATCCCGGAGCTTGAGCCGTCTGGTCGACTGTTGGTGAGGGTCGAATTGGATATAGAGTGCTAGAAACGGATCGCAAAGTCGAGAGATCATATGGACGGAATGAAAGTGGACAAAAGTTAAGCGCAGCCAACTCACTCCAGCTGGGCTAGGACAATGCTCTACTGCCCATACTCATCAAGGAAGTCCGCTGGGTTCTCTCCCGCCCTTACCAATATGCGCATATGATTTGGATCTCTCAGAGCGAGACCATTTGGTCGACTGTGGACGGTGGGTTAGAAGAAGCGCAAACAAAAAAAGATAAAGCAAAAAGCAAGTCAAATGTACGTCACCAGAACCACACAAAATGAAAAAGTATATAAACTCACTCCTGCTCCACCTTCAACCGTCCAGCAGTCTTCTTCTTCCCCTCCCAAATCCTCTTTTTCTCAAAAAAGATATAAGCCGCAGGATACACCGGACTCTCCGCGCCACCCATCATCTTCTTCGCGCCCAAAAACGTATCGAGAGTCTTGGGCGTACATCCGATCGCGCGCGCGAAACTCGCTTTCGTGAAGGGTTTCAAGGTCCCGTCTTTCTTCTTCTCGGCCGGGTTGCCGTTCTCAGGTTTCTTGTTGTCTTTTCCTAAGAGGTCGTTGATTTTGTGGCGGAGCGTCGAGCAGGTGTCGTGCATGGGGACGGTGGAGGTGGCTTCGCCTGGGAGGGTAAGCTCCAGGAAGGAGGTTGCGGAGCCGTGCTTGGGAGGGGCATCGTTGCTTTTGTTAGGGGAGGACTTTTTTGGGGTTGCTTTCTTCTTGGGTGTGGGTTTGGTGGAGGTCGATTGCTCTACTTCTTCTACGGTGTTTGTTGGTGCGACATCTTCAAAGGAGGGCTTCTCGACGGGTGTTGGACCTGCTTTCTTGCTCTTCGACGCGGTCTTCGATTTGGGAGGTATGTTGACTGATGCGGATGGCTTTTCTGCGAGTGCGGTCTTTGTCGCAGACTTCACAGTGGAAGGTTTGGCTGTGGGCGTCGTGGTGGAGCTGGTGGATCGCGGTTTATCGCCTGGTTTGATAGCGGGATATGGAGCTGCGCGAGCTCCAGATGTTCGTCGTTCGGCTTTAGGCATGATGGGCGATGGTCGGCGCGTAGTTTGAGAAGGATTCGGGCTCTTGTCGGGCGGTTGAAAGTTGGGGAAGAGGGGCAATTGGGGAGAGGTGTGGGTTTTATGCATGCGTTTTGTGTTGAGTTCGAACGCGTCGAGATTTGGTATGTTTACGCGATTGTCAACACAGACGTCATTGCCACCCCTGATGTCATGCGATCTTCAAGCTCAACGCCGAGCAAGCTCACAGCACCAAAATTTCTCTTCTATTCTTCTAGACCTAAAGGGCTCTCAAACATCTGTTGTCATTCGCCATTTTAAAGTTTGATACAGGTTGCGAGCACTCAAGTGGGTGCTGTCGTAGCTTCTGGGCCATTGAATTTTCAGGCAAGTTGACAAAGAGATTCTCTCAAGCAGTCGCTCCTTCCATTGCTCTAGTATTTCAGCATATGCTCTCATTTCCAATTTTAATTCGCTTCCAGATGTCTCTTAACTGCGCAGCGTAGATATTCAAAGACATCAGCTCATCGCATATTTCATTTGTCCCAATTGACCCAGCACAAGGGGTTGACATCACGGATCTCATCCACTGCCATTCAGCTTAGCATTCACCACCTCTTCCAAAGCTGCCCATGCCTCCTCGACCGTAGTTATCTCAGGATCACCAAGATAGTGCGGCTCATCAAAAGCATGCTTCGCTCCCTTCGCCACGAACAGTTTAGCAGGAGTTGGTCCTGTCCACAATCAACTTCCATCTGCAAACACCACAGCAGATTCTCCATCATAGTCAAAGGTGGAAGCACAAATCGACTTACCAATAACTTTCGCCAGATTAGTAGATGCCTGTAAGGGAACTGAATGATCCCTATCTCCATGCACCAAAATCGTTGGTACATAATCCTTCCAACTCGGATCTTCCAAATCTCTATCGACATCCACCATGAAAGACGCAAACATCTCTTCCTGCGCAAACCACGGCAAGAGTTTCTGTCTAGCATGCGTAGAATGGCCTTCCTCTCTAGCAGGCAAGACAAACTCTGGATTCCGAGTCAGATCAGAAAGAAGACACCCGGGATGAAATGCTTCCTTGGCAGGCGTACTCCCAACCCCAACCGGTTCATCGAGGAAATGCTCTATATCAGCTCGAAGAATTTTAGGTGTCGATGGATCGAGTTTGCGCTTGAACATCTCATCCGAAGTGGTTGTTACACCATAGTAGCTGAGTATAGCTATCGGACGATGTTCTTTGAAATGGCCGCAGAGGTATGCGAGATATCCGCCTTGCATTTACACATTAACATCGCATCATACAACTCTATATTCTTTGAAAGTGTATCGGGATGAGAACTTACCAGCGCTCTGCCCAACAACAATGATATTCTCAAAAGGCGGCAGCTTCTCTTCCGTGGCGGCCAGAATCGCCGGAAGGTCTTCTCGCACGAAAGAATATGCGTCTTGGATATCCTCTAGCAGGTCTTTACCGTTTGCTCGTGGCAATTTACGATAATCTGTGCTGACTAGGGGCCAGCCGCGCTTGAGTGCTGATTGGATTATACTTGGGCCGAGATGGGAGCGGTCGAAAGCTACGAATCCTCCGCCGTGGATGAAGAGAATTACTGGTGAGGTGGGGGTGTAAACCCTTCTGGCGTCTGAGGTCCGGGTGTAAATGTCGACTTTTAGGTCGAGTGAGTCGACTGTTTTGAATGTGTGGGTGGTTTTTGATGCCATCGTGAGGATGGGACCTGAATTTGGACAAAAGGCAAGTACGGGACGTCAGTGATGGCGAGGTTTGATATGCGGCGATACTAATGAAAATGTAAAGATATGATACGGAAGAACAGCAAATGATGACGAATATCACAAGCTTGGCTATCAGTGCGACTGGTGTTTACCAAACTTCGGTTATGACAGCTAGGTTGGAGCGAACAAAGACTGACAGCAGACTGATGCGACACCCACGTGACCACAAGCATTTTCTACAACAAACAAAGCCAGCACTCAACCACTACCAAGTCTGGACGCCATCGACACTAGCTTCTAATTACAACAATATCTACTCATCACGAAGACGCAGATAGGCTACAAACTCTCCTCGGGCCTCAGTGTCATCCAGTTTGTCATCACGTGCCATTCTTCATCAAAAACTTCGTCAAATGCCGGCCCAGCACCAACGTCGACATGCGACGCGCAACAAAACGGCAACTCGTGGCATCGCGACGTGCAACAGATCGCCCAGAGTTCCAGATCCCAGTGTGCGCTGGCCAATGATGTTTGCACGACGGATGGTGTGGCTGAGTTCCGACCCCACCCTTGTTCTATTCTTGGCGTTGGAGAAACTCTGTTTGAAAATTTGGGGGGCTGGGATTCGGAATGTGAAGGTGGGAATAACTTCATGTTTAGGTTTGAGAAGAATGTAGAAACAGGATGGAGAGGGAACAGTGAGAAATGTGGTCTGGGTATTGCCGTGTTCATTTGTGGTTCGGGCGGGCACCGCTTTCCAGTTCCAGAGTTTTGATGTCCTGGGCTGGTGGAGTTTCCCGCCCCCACGCCCGGTTCCCTCCTGATTTGCTTGCCTGGGTCGTCCAGCTTCCCAGCAAGCCTAGCGCGAGGTTTGTAAACAATGGAAGGCCTATCGATTCTTTCAAGCTTGTCTCTACTACATTTGTCTCCTTTTCACCCCGTGTAACGATCACGTTTTCCGAGTGATGAGCCTTGGCATCGCATTTCTCAAAAATCTTTTGTTGCATTTCGAAAAAGGGTCGGGCCAGTGTGCGCCGGAATGGCCCGCACCCCCGCATGAGATGGCCGGTCAGGCGGCCTTCAAGTCTGGGATTGGGTGGCAAGTTTTTCTTCAATTCTATAGGATTGGCAATTTTAGGTTGGAGACTATGAACTCTGCTGAGCTGGATGGAATTCCTGAAAGAGAGCTGCCAAGTGCGAACTTCGTGTCTACAGTGGGTTATTTTGCTGTTGTTTTGTTGCCTACTGAGCCGTCGCTTAACTGAGCTCGCCTCCCCTCCCCTATCTGAAGAGCTTTCCGCTGCAAGCACTTAGGCACCCATACATCCACGAGGCGACGGGTATGGATCGAGTTTAAATTTGAGGATTCGTTGCGAAAGCATAACTGCACTCTGTGGCGAAAGCTCAATCATGCACTTTGGGGGTGATCTGTAACCACAAGAAATTAGGTTTCTTCCTGACGAGAGCCTTCCTTGGGTATTGCTTCCTGATCCAGTCGCGCCCTGCATATTGTGGAGGACCCTGAGATGGAAGATCACAAATACTGTTGATGACACACTCTGTTGAGCCTGACTCAAGAATGAAGAGTCAAGAGTGCCAGTACAGGAAAGTACAGATCTAGACTTGACTTGAGAGGTGGACCGAAGCCCGATGACGGAACATGAAATGACAACGACAATTGGTTCGACAAACCCAAGAGAAGACAGCTATAACTCTACTTCAACAATCATATGCCTAGTTCTATAGGACTGCTGAGCGACAATTCACTAGCCTAATCGAGGTCACCGACCGTGTTAGTCACAGGCGACTGGCCATGTTGGCCACCAAAACCGTTTCCCTGGGTCTGCCCTCGCACGCGATAATCTTGAGACCAGTTCAATTCTTTCAGACCACAGGATCAATCTCAATCCAGAGCACCGGATTCTAAACAGATTTTTACCTTGGCCGGTCTGCTGTTACTGTTCACAAGCATCACGATCGCAGTTCAAGCATGTTTTGCCCTTTTGACGAGTTCCGCGAAGTGGATGACATCCTTAACGATCTTGACCATACCTTTAGGGTGAGGCTCCCTGCTCTCGCGAAGCTGTCAATGCTGTATAGTAACATAACTGATATTGCCATAGATTGGTATCAATGGGTTCGGGTCTCTTGGCAGGGCCATATTCTGCTCCAGTCTCAACTGGCCCCACATTTGTGTAGCTGCGGTAAATGATCCATTCGTGGACGCAAAACAGGCTGTTGGTCATCTTTTTTCTTACCGAAGATTGTTGTAATGCGTGTGCAGTATCATACTGACAAACTTTGTGAAGGTAGAACTCCTCCGGGACGACATCTATCGAGACAGTACAGCCGGGTTCGATATAGACGCGGTCTCCTCAGGAGAACTTATCGTCCGCAACGCGAATGAGAACACATCTATGACAATCAGCTTCATCTCCGAGATAGAACCTGAGAATATAAGCTGGAAGTCACCCGGTGTCCTGCATGTCATTGAATGTTCCGGAGTATTCAATACCTTCACAGAAGCGTCTCGTCACCTGCATATTGGTCGTACTCACAACCAGGAATTGGAGTTCAGAAGAAAACATGGTATCAGAATTTGGGATGAAGGCGGGGCTATGAAAGTCCTTATTGCTTCTCCTTCATCATCTAGTGTGTCCACCTTCGATCCAGGAGTTAACGAGCGGGACTGCAAATTCCAGGATCATGTAGTTGGTTGTGCTCCGCCAAAGCACTCCGAGAAGGAGAGTGATCTACACTGGGACCTGGAAAACGACTCTCGCCAGGTTCTGAAGCTCTTGAGTGGGTTAAGAGTGACTTCCTAATGCATCACCAAATTTAATTTCTCAAGATGTCGCGCGCTGACCTCTCATAGATGTGGTACTTGCCCGCGATGGCTCACTTGCAAACTATCTGGTGAGCTTAGAATCGGGTCGTGGTCCTTTTTACGGGGAGAAGGGCCCATTTTTGGAGCATATGGAATATATTTTGGCGTTTAATATTGAGGGCTCGGAGCTGCGGGATATATCTGATGATGACTTGATAGAGATCGTGAATGGCCCTTCTTTCATTGATGACCCAGGCCCTTGTGGGTGTTGTCAAGGGCAGCGACTGTGGAGGAGAGTATCTGACAATTGAGAACGTCCACAAGGTATGTCTACTAGTTGAATCTATAGCTTGTGAAAGCAATGGTAGATTTATATTGAATACCCAGGGTTTGTCATCTACGCGAGTATGCTATGCCCCCTGTTCAAGATTTTATTTGGCGTCTCTGACTGTACCATATTCACTCACTTCCTCTCAAAATGACTGCTCTCTCGCAGCCAACTCGCAAAGTCCTGCGTCTCCGGCACCAATCCCTTACACTCCTTCAAATCAGCTTTACATCCCACCTCCTTAAACCAGTCAAACATCATCCCCATTTCCCTCACCCCCTTCTTGATCCCCCACCCCACAAGCCCAAAAGTTTGCGGCATCTCATACCCAAGCGTCTCCTTAAACACCACCTTCGCCTTCTCAAAATTCAACTCATCACCCGCAATCGAAAGTGCTCTCCCCTGGAACACCTCCGGTTTCAAAAACGCCTTTGCGGCGAAAAGTCCAACATCGCGCGAGGATATGAGCTGGAGAGGTTTAAAGCCCACGCCCGCCCACATACTTGCAAACCCCTTACCCAGGAAGTCAGGAGTCAAGTTGTCGAAGAAAGCAACTAAGCGTAGGATAGTCCACTGCATTTTCGAACCCGTCTCTCCAGTTCTCTTCTTGAGGTATTCCTCGACACGGAATTTCGTAACGAAATGATCGATTTCCGTCGCGTTCATATCACTGACTACATCTCCACCTCTATCAACAGAAGTAAAGACAAAATGCTTCACGCCATGCTTGATCGCTTGATCGATCAGAGACATAGCTTGATCTTCTTCGGACACTTTCGTGCGTGGCATGGTCATGCTGAAGACGCCGTAAATGTCTTTGTGAGCGGCGAATATTTTGGAAGGGAAGGAAGAGGAGCCTTCGACGAGGGTGATGTTGGGCTTTGAGGCGAGGCGTTTGGCGGACGGGGAGGAGGCGTCGCGGGTTAGGGCGAGGACGTGGAAGGGTGGTGGGGAGATGCCTGAGAGTGCGGTGATGAGACTTCCGCCTTGTTTGCCCGTCGCGCCAACGACGAGGAGCTTTCGAATTGCCATTTTGAGGCGTGTTGGAAATGGAGATGAGAATTTAGAGCTGGACTTTGAGGCTTTTGATTCTAAGATCTGGTGAGTTTTGTCTCGAGAGGAAATTTACGAAGACTTGAAATGAGCACTAGAGCTTTGATTCTTTACAGTTAAAAAGTATGCCATTTATATACTCCTGGTCTCATCCAGTGGTCCTCTGATCGCTTAAGGCACTTGTAAATAATGTTGACGTCGAGACATGATTCGGCCGAAAGTCTCGGACGAACTGGTCCGAAGAAGCGACAAGACAATTCGTCCGCAATTGTGAAAAGTCTTCGGTGGCTATCACCACCGGACACACATGAAGTACTTCAAATGTTACTTGAGATATGTGAGAATTACTCGGAAATTCTTCCGAGTCTTCTATGACATGTTTCTTGTAAAACGCGATCCGAAAATCCACGGACGACTTAGGTCATAAGGTCGGACGACAAAGTGGTGGGCTTGTCCGGTACGATCTCCCCGGGCTGTTCCAAAAGGTTAGATACTAGCTATCGGGAGTAAATAGATATACAGCCCATGTTCATGGGAAGTGACAGACCAGCCAGGCTACTCTTTTCGTTTCAACTTTTTGTTCAGTGAACATATTCAATGAAGATAGCTGTTGCCTTCCACCGTCGCCGTTTCAAGCCCCAGAACGGGACATAATAGAGAAAGTTGAGACTCTATCTGCTGAATATCTCTAGGACAATTTTGACCGACATCCTAGCTGCTACAAAAGCAAGTCAAAAAGTTAGTGAGACGCAAGATAATACAGATTTGTGAGGTTCACTCGCCGCCCTAGGCTATGGAGTATGGAACTGATTTGCTCTCGTCCAGACATGTCACCCAAAGGCTTTACTTCGTTAGGATTCTTCACTGCGCTAAGTGCAGTACGCACTTTTTTTCTTTTCTTTTCTCAGCCTGCCACAACGTGCGGGGCACTGCTTAGTGGTTGATGCGCAGCCATTTAGGGATAGCAGTCTCGCTTACAGGCTCTGTTTACAGGTCCCTCAGGACGTTGCAATAAATTGCAAATAGGTATACATTTGCGTTGCTGCATTTGGACCTGCTCATCTAAGTGTCGCCGCGTCAAGCCTCAGTTCTATTTCAGGACAGGCTCCGGGGTGATCGGAAGCATGGTGTATAGTGACACAAACTATGGGGAATATGGGAGAGATTTCTTATTTTCTGTTCCATCCCGGAACAGCATCTTGAGAGAGCCGGGCCGAACAAGATCCCTTTTGTTAATTTCGGGCACGTTCTACTAGCTCATGATACTTGGCCTCCGCTTCTTTTTTCTTCTGGTTATCACAAATCTGTCTGTATGAATGCAACACCGACAATGTTGTGGTGTCCGATGGCCAGATTCTCTAAACTCCGACTTTCATTTTGTTCTCTTTCCTTCTCAATATGGGATCTGGATCTCCTGCCGACTTCGACCTCAGGCATGATTATCTTCAGGAGCTGAAGCAAGTCTTCACAGCCACAGAAGATCCGATCGTCAGACGAGTTGGAAGATTCCAAGTACTTGGATGACTTTGGGCACTCCGAAGAGTCAGACGTGACAAACCAGGCAAAGGACTCAGAGCACGACCTACGAGTGTATACTGTGCCACTAAATAGCATTGGAATCTCTATCGGTCGAAGTATTGATCAGAGAATTGTCAATCATGATTTGTTCCGGATTGCGGACCTGTTGTTGCCTGTCAACAGTCCTCTGTTTATACCTGGTCCGAGCTACTCGCAACGTTTGCTGCGCTATCTGATGGCAGCTCAAGTGGTGTGTCTACACATTTAGACGATGTTATCTTATTTATTACTGATCTGAGACTAGACTCCAGGAAGACAAGATGCAGAAAGTCTGAAGGCGCTTCACGATGCAAATGCAGCTCTTGCTACGCAGACAGACGCCTTTCTTACTTCTCTCCGGCAAGCATACGCTCTCTATCAGCAAGATCCAGAGTTTGATAAGCTTTCGTTCGATGATTGGGTGAAAGAATAGTACCCTCCATATGCTCAGGCGCAGTCAAGAGGAAGCCGGGTCTGATCTACAGGTCACTGTGACTACAACTGGTTTCGGTTTCTACAAGGTTCAGCCAGGCAAATGGTAAGTGTCCCTTTGTGTTAACTAGTGTTATGCGTGCCGTCAGTCATTCTGACAAGATCTACAGGAACCCAGCTGGCCTCTTCGAGATGCCACTTGTCGACGATGCCGACCAATCCCTCCGCAATCCATCGGCCTATGTCACAACAGCTTTCCTTGCCTATGGCGTTGGTCTTTATATCAGTCTCAAATCCAGCGCCTCGTCGTAAGTCCATGATTATCTCCACAAGGCTTCTTCCTCGGGTGGGTCTGCTTCCATCTTTGGTTTCAACATCGGGCTCGGTGGTTCAGTTGAGACAAGCAACACCTCTACCGTCACTTTTGACGACGTCACGAATGCTAGCTCTGGCACCACCATCAATATTCCTCCTTCTGACAAATCTTACCCTACGTTGTTGGCCGTCGTTGGTACTTCCCTTCCAACCCCACCCAAGTAATGGTCGTCAATAAAACGACTATAATCTGAAGCTCGGCAATCTGGTTAGCTTGCACAGAGAACTATAGATAAGGGATCATGAGAATGGAGTTTCACGGGACGAAAGGAGGATTCAACGCGATTCGAGGGTTGTGACATTCTTTATGAGGCTTTCGGGGAGAACGAAGGTTCTACATCAGACTGGCACCCCTGCCCGAAGATAGGAGCTCCATGCTCAACCTCAAAATATCATTTTCATCCTTGCTTACATACTGACCTGAACTTTTCTTCAGTGTACTAAGATGACTTTGTTCATCCGGAAGCCATGGACGTCACATACCCAGAAGCAGATAATTGTTAGCTCTTTCCCAGCCTTTTCGACAGCCCAAAACTACTAAAAGTATACACTAGAATTGAAAATTGATGAGGCTATTGCCGAAGTTCCCGTCTTAAATCATGGTACAGGTGAGATAAGCTCAGTAACCAGGGAACTCGCCGACAAAGCCGATCTGATTTGGAGTTTTGATGCACATCGTACCGGCACGCGGGAGTTACATATGCCGTTACTCGGCGAAGAAAATGCCTTTCGCCGACCGCCACCAACACAATGATAGCTTTGCTTACTGAGCACGAAAGTGTCGAGATGATGTGGACATAACAGAACGGATGGATGTAGAGAGCATGTTGCATTTTGATTCGAAGCTCGGGCTGTGAACGGATTGCCCCAATAAATAGAAAAAACTCCCCAACACCATGCAAGCGAATATTATACACTAGAGAGTTCCGCCCAAACAAAATCGGTCACACAACCCGTCCGTCCTAATATCACACAACCCCAGCTTCAACCACGAAGATATCTTGCCCTTTCACACGTCATACTGTCCACCCCTCTTCTTCTCTCCTCTCCTCAACCTCAACCAAATTGCCAAATCCTGGAACCCCATCGAGGGTCTGTTCAATGGACTTTCCGGTCCCGTATAAACCATTAAGTCATACAAGAACGCTCCGAAAGTACACCCTAGGAACGGGACGACCATCGGAATCCAGAAATAGTAGCTGCCAGCGCTCCAGACTTGGGTGCCGTACCCGATACAGTAGGACATGAGACGGGGTCCAAAGTCTCGAGCAAGATTAATGGCGTAGCCTGTTTCCCATCTGTGGAGAGCGTGTTAGTATGGAATTTCATTTTTGTACCGATAGAAAGGAGAAAAGCTATGAAGGGGACGTACCCAAAACACGCCCCTAATCCAAAAATCAGAAAGAACAGCGCAAGCGGGAACATCTGTCCAGCGCCTGTCTTTCCCATAGCTCCTGGATTCGAATCATCCTTCAGCGCGAAAATTACCAACATCAATATCGTACTGGCGATAAATTCGCTGAAAAATTGGCTAGCCTTGGTCAAGAAGGCTTGGGGATATGTGCAGAAGATACCGGCCGTTGCTGTAGCGCTGGGTGGAACTGTCCGGATACCATGGCCTTCGACTTGATCTATGGCGCTGATGTAGTTTGCGTACACAACGCCGGATGCACAGAATGCGCCGAGGACTTGCGCGAGGAAGTAGATGGGAAAGCGTTTCCAGGGAAGTTTGCGGAAGAGGCAGAAGCAGAATGTCACAGCGGGATTGAGGAAGCCGCCTGAGTCGCCAGCAACGTAGATTCCGAGCATGACCCCGAGGCCCCATCTGTGAAATAGGTTAGGATTTCCTCAAGATATGATGTGAATCAGAGCATACCCCCAACTTATACTCTGATATGCTCCGAAACCGTTTCCGCCTGGAGCTGTTGTTTGTCCTGTGCTGAGAAGTACCTGAGCTACACTGCCATTTCCGAAGAGTATCATGACGAAGGTCCCAAGAAACTCAGCGAACGGCTCACGCAATAGGACTCTGATGGAGCTCCATCTCAAATGCTGATGGATATCATGCCCATCTACGATAGGCGGATCAGGAGCCAGCCCAATTTTCGTGCGAATCGTTGAGATAGTGTGCTGCCGGTCGAGTTGCTCCTGCGTCTTATTGCTCTTTGTACTTTGGGCCGTGCTTGCCGTTGGGTAGTTGTTGAGGTGTGTCTTCGGCGGTGGTGGTGAAAGGGTAGGACTCCCGCGTTCTTCTCGGTGTTCAAAATGTCCATATCGAGGGGTATCTGAGGGTCTTCGAGTTGCAGGTGATGGACCGACTGTATTGGCTTGTTTTTCGAGATGATTTGCGTATGCTTGGTCGGAATTCTGGATGGCGCTGTCGGGATCTTTGAGGCCTGGTCCACTACCATATTGGCCTTCATTGTGATGTGTTTCCGCCCAGTCCTTAGCTCGTGGACTTCCTGATGGTGAGTACGCAGTCCCGTCTGAAGACATTATGGAATGAAATTTGTGCTATATCAATAGCTTCGTAGGTATAATGATGACTGCGAAATACTCGAATCAGTGCAATGCGAAAAATAAAATGAAGCTATAACTTTGGACAGCTCTAACTCCATATATGAAAGATGTGATTGAGGACGGTAGCTACTTACCCCGCCGTGCAAAACTATCGTCATCGTCCATATTTGGTGCCCCTGGCAAAGGACACGGCGTTAAGACTTGACCGATTTGGTACAGGCGTTCGCGCCACTCCCGCGAGGCTCTCCAATAATCGAGTGCAGGAGCTGTCAAAGGAGGAGATCGTTCTGGATCGGGGTGCGAGGCCGAAGTACAGGAAGGTGGTGAGACCGGAGCTCTGCTCCCTTTTGCGGTTCGAACGGCTTGTAGCCTCTTGAGCGAGGGTCGAGAATGAGGGGGTTTGTGAGATCAGCGTGAGATGACATCGACCATCGACATCGCTCGGCATTGTGCTGCTGAGGGACTATTCTCACAAGGTGTCGGGAACAGAGAACCACTTGGTCGTTACCTCGTGAAGACTGGAACATGCGAAAAACCTTGCGAAAAGAACTGCAAATTGTTGATATCGATTTGTTGAATTGACTTCGAGAAATCCCCAGGTCAATCCCTCGACCTGCAAAATCCCCAGATCCTCGGGTACGCTGGAACAAGTGGGTGGGTGATGACCGGACTGCGTCTAGACTCTTGGTGGGACACATCTGGGGTAAAAGTGGAAAAGCGCGGTGACGTTAGTCCTTGGCCCCATGGGGAACGAACTGGGATCGGCGCCACTGACGGCAATCCAACGTTGCGTCTTGCCGTTCTTGTGCAATTGGATTCGGTTCGAATAAGTCTGAGCCAATTACTACTGAGCGATTAAGGGGAGAGGCTGACACGTGAGTCCGTATGACAAGGCTCTTAATCAGCCTTAGCTATGTCAAATCTGCGAAGGATTCAGTATCGGAAGGACAAATCCTCTATTCGAGAACATGACAGTACCCGATATTTCATCTAGATGTCAAACTCTAGACTCAAAGCGAGTGCCATTTTGTTGTGCACAAAACATAATCCGACTTTTATCGCTTGTGAAATTTTGACTTTTCTGCTCGGCATGCAGGAGTCTGCAAGAACCAGAGCCACAAGATAAAAATGTTAATTTATGAAGCTGCTTCAGCAACCTCAAGGATGTCGCTCTCAAGATTCAGCCGCTTCCACTTTCCCAACTTCACACCCGAGTCCTTCGATTCTTTCGGAACCCGTATCGAGCCGGCAATCATGTAATGCGTCCCAAAAGCCGTAAGTTCGGTCTTCACATCCGTAACCGCCTTCCCCTCAAAATAATTGGCAAACTGCCTGATAACCTCTCCTTCCGCCAGAGAAGTCGCATCAAGGTCTCCCTTCGCATTCGGAACTTGCACATCCAGAATCTCAAGCTCTTTTAGCCAGGAAGCAAGCAGCGCGTCGCCTGTCATCTTGACATATGCTTCTCGCAGACACCAAACAGCATAGAATTTCCTCAATTGTCTCTCGGTAGCACTTTCTGCTCCTCGTGTGCGATCATCGACAGGCGCTGCTTTCATGAAAGCGACTTCCGAATCAGCTAGCACATCGGCGTGAACATCGACCCAGTCGTCAAAGCCATGTTTGTTGATATGTGCATAGTCCTGCTGCAGCCTCTCGTTTACACACACAATGTCCGTCCCTACAACCACATCTTTGAAGCCAATTGCCGCGATCAGACTCACAATGCCGGCTTGATGGCTGATATTGAAATCGAGTATCACGTGATCATCTCCTGCTTGAGGTTTGAAGCATGGCTTTCCTTTCTCGTCTCGCGAGATTGTAGTGCGAGACCAAGGAATACCACATTTGGCGATGATGAGATGTTTCAGAAGGTGGGATACTAAGCTCATTTTGGCGTCTTTGAGATGGTAATATTTGAGAACAGATACCTGCTCTGCTTCGGTGAGGAGGGAAAATGCCCTTGAGGCCTAGAACTGTCAAATGGGACTTGAGAGGTCTTACGAATGAGAACTCACCACTGCCTTCAACTCCTGAACTTCATCCCGAGCATTCCCCTTCTTCACCGGCCACAGAGGCCGGGTATCAATGAACCACTGAACAATCTGCGGCCCAGCTTGCGAACCGTTGTCTTCTGAAGACATCGTCGAGATGGAGTCTTTCAGCGCCTTCGAAACAGATACATGGTAATCGCGAGCTGCTCGTTCGCAAACCCCAGAAACCCGAGTCCTGGCTGAGAACGCGCCGAAGATCATCGGTCGCCGACGGTCGGGAAAATTCAGTCGACGTCATGTGACACTCTCCACTTTCCCAGCTCGCCTGTTGGGCAGCCGAGCCCCTTTTCCTCAGGAGTAAACAAAGTCTGGCTGTGGAGGTAGAGAAATCCCAATAATGCTACTCCCACTGATCATATGACTTTGGATTTAGCATAAGAGCGATTTCTACCGCGACGTGTTTCCAAGAAAAGAACGACCAGGGATCAGATGCTGCCGTTCATGGATTCGGGCACGGGAATGAAGCCAAACACAGGAATACTAGCACATGAATCCATGTAATAGCGAGAGGTTTTCCAGAAGCACAGCACCATGAGTCTCCTCTTGTTATCAAGGGAGTTTGGTTTAAAGCTGGTCTCCCGGTCGCATGAGAATAGACTGGGTCCCTGATAATTTTAAGCGAGAGCACTGTGACCTGCAGGAGAGTGGGGCGTTATCACAGTACAACGGCCTGTTCGCGCACCAATATACAAGCGTCAATTGTCAAGCAGATATTTCTACGGCTCTTAGGACGAACTTTTCGACGCTGCGATTGCTGTATGACGTCCATTCGCAGATTTTCCCAGATATACTTGCCGATAGCCACCGAAGCGACACTCCAATTACGTTCCCCAACGCAGCAGAGCTCCGACATCAAAAGAGACAGGCAATCTTCCAACATGAATCATGTATGTAGAGCTGTCGTATACAGTATATACTTCATTGGACCAGTAGCCTCAGAGCTTTCCGACGCCTATTACCTATTTTTTCCAATGCAGGGACATCAACCTCCTCCCAATAGCCTCTTTCAAAACGATACCGCCTGCTCTGGCGTCTTGCAAACTTCGTCCTTCCATATTTCAGTGGCCAGAATCATTCGATTTGTACAACATGCAGTCACTCCTTTTGACTGCTCACCGCGAGGAGGCGAAAGTTCGACAGGCATCTTCCAGGTCGAACCTTTGACAAAACTCTCGAGTGTCAGGGAGCGTATCACAATATCTACAACAGCCTCAATCGAGCCAGAAACGACAGCTATTTCAATTACGACAACGGAAGCTGCATCAAACGTTGACACTGTTGCCGCAGTAGCCTGGTTCTTAGCTGGTACACCGGACCTCATGCCACACCTGACTTTCTAAGTGCTAACTTCCACAAGAGTACATCGGTACATCTGCGGCGGCAGCTGCCCTCAAGCCAAACCCCGACTGGCCCACGAAACTGGATGACAAGACGTGTCCTGATCTTAAATTAAAATCGTCAGACTGTACTGGGAAACGTTTGTGAGGGGGTCGAGTGCGGGCTGTAGGTTTTGGAAATACTTTTTAAGCGAACCCGCGCTAAGTAGGAGCAGGTGGCTGTGAAGAGACTTCTTGTCCGGTAGGGGGTGCTGAAAACCAACCTCATTACTCGAGTGAGATAGGTTGTGGGGCTAAGAATGGCAAGTGTACTACCGGTGAGCATGAAGGATGACATTGCAAGCAGCTGGAGTGTCCAGATCTCAAAGTGGAGATATTCCACTGTGCTGATTGTGGCGGGCCAGATGAGCAAGGAAAGTGCAAAGGAGTAAGTTCCAAATCTTCATTTCACTCTTGAAATCATGGCTGATAAAAGAGGATCCGGAACTAGACTACGAATTTAAAGGCCCCGACTGTGCTCCAGACATCGATTTCAGCAAGCAGATACCAGGTTTGAAACGACCAAATTTCGGCAAAGGTTTACCCAGAGTGGTGAGACTGCCAGATAAGAATACTAATATTAAAAAGTTAATTATTGCAATCAAGTATAAATCCCCTACCGAGCAAGCTCCACCTGATCCGATCCCGTAATGTGGTTCGCATAAGTGTTCCAGCGTATCTCGGAATGTCTTCAACTCTGGTGTATTCAACAGTAAGCGCATTCGTTCCAGTCGCGGACATCCTTCCACACTTTACTCATCAGTTTTATCTGCATACTAGATTCAGACAAACCTAGTTGAAGATAATTGAGTATTCACAACAATGCGACGATTGTAATTGAGAGAGCCTCATAAGACGAGATCATTATGGCAGCCACTCGAGCTCAAATACTTACACAGATTGCTACTGAATTTATCATGTTGCATCGATTTTCCCGAGATCTGCTGGCATATCACAATTTGGCCCTTTCTAAGAGATATATTTCGAACAAGGAAACCCCTTGCAGCTTACGACATGGTCTGAGTATTAGATCAACAGTGGTAACTCAAGATCACGTGTTTTACACAGAAGTATGTTTGAGATTTGGCTTCCACTGAATTTTCTCTAGAATTGTTGTAGGAGAGAAGGAAAATATCTCTACTTCAGGATGGAAAGAGAAACGTTATTTCAGTAAACCGTGCTTGAATTCGCTCAAAATTCCCATCACAAGTCCTCTCGCATTGGATCCTGGAGGTGATGATCACATCCGTTTTGAAAACCAACAAATAAGCGCCAGGAAATCCTTTCTGTGCAGCAAAGGAATCTTGGCAGCATTTGATCCAAGCTCATTGTCCAGTTTACTTCAGCTTCCATCGCGTCTCGCGTTCTGCTGCATGTACGAGCTCTCGATAGGGAGGCCTTCGAGTATTCTCGCTGCCATGAGGGCTATCAACCTCAGAGTTCAACGCCATCTGAAGAAATTAGGTTCGGAACTGGGAAACAAGACATATTAACCCTTTCTTGATTGAACTCTCGGTATCATAGTCCATACGTCCTCAATTAGTTCTGGACGTTGGATTGGCTACCAAGCTGACTTTTCCCCGCATCTTGCACCAACACAACACCATCAATCGCATGCCAACATTCACCAATGGGGTATTTCTCGACGCCAAGAAGAGCAGTGAGTCTTCTCTGACTCCGCTCTGGTCATGCTGGAAGCCTGCATTAGAATCGGGCGTGGAATGTCGTCCCAGCCATCTTCCTGGAATCCGAGAAATCCTACGTAGCCTTCGCTATACTACTTTTTTTTTTTTTTCCCATTCTGAGCTTCAGGTCCTAGTTTCTTGCATCAATTTCAAAAGTGACTTCCCCAAATTGATTCCTCGATTCTTTCCTTCTGGATCTGCTTTTGCTCTCATCGCTTTTGACTTTCGAGGCGAAAAGAAATCTGCTGTTCAAATTCGACGATGTCATCAAGCAGCTACGACCAATCTCAGTGGAGAGTGATGAGGGGTTCTCCAACCATCAAGTTCCTGAGGGCGGGTTTGTTATGGCTATCCCAGGTGTCAGAGAGAAGTTTTCTAGGTATATCTGAACATTTCCGAGGGGAATTTGTTTGGAAAAGATGTCTTGATTAATGTCGATGAGTCACCGATTGCTGCTCTTCTAAGTTAGACTTTGCTGAATAGAACAAGCTGATACCTCGATCAAAATCGCCAAAAAGCAACCCCAAATTCCAGATCACATCTCGTCCTACGATGCCTGAAGCAGTAGCTCGCATGAGAAAGCAATGTTTGGGAATTTGGAGGCGTTGAATTGTGATGATATCACAAAAGATCATTCCTGGTGTCATTATTGTGCTAGAGCGGACAAAGATGCAAATCGTAAAGGAGCGAGTTGGATCCTGAAAATCCCATTTCTTGATTTTGCATCCTGGCTAGTATTTAGGACCTTGAATACAACATTGAGTTTGTAGAATCCAAGTGTATAGAATTGATTTTCGGCAAGGACGTCCAGCCTTAGAGCGACCGGAGCCTGGAGAAGGTAGTTCGATATTGGATACGCTGCTTAGATTCGAATACCGTACCGAGCCTTCTGACTTTGAAAACAACGTGGAAGAACAAAGAGAGAGAACACGAAGAGAGAGAAAAAGCGAAACCGAGAATCGAGCACAGGACGAGGCAAACGAGAAAAAGAATGGCGAGGCTAGTACAGTAAGTTCGCGTGACCTCATTCTTCCCTGTGATGGTCTTCAGCCTGGATGTACCTTGCATTGAGGTATGTCAGAAACTCACATGATTATGAAGCTAGAAGAAAAGTGGTACTAAGCAATGGGATAGTCTAGCGATGCCGAAGGCAATCTGACTGGGCTCGATACGGGAGCGGAGCCGGAGTGTCCCAACTTGGAGATAGAGATCTTCCATTGCGTCGACTGTGGTGGACCAGATCAGTATGGAAAGTGTAAAGGAGTATAAATCAACTTTCCGTCAAAACCATTATCAAGCTTACGTTAAAGAAACCACAGTTTGATTACGACTTCAAGGGTTGCGATTGTACTCTAGACACTCATCAACCACCCCCGCTAAGACGACCAAATTTCGGAAAGGGTCCAGCCAAACTAGCCAGATTGACAGACATTAAGTATGACACGCCAGACAAGTAATGATAAGAGTTATCATGGTTAGGGCGAAGGTGCAATTAAGTAGCCCAGCATGTATTTTTGTACAAAGGTAGGCATCGACTGAAAGTCTGGGTCTCCAAGAGCTCAGCAACGCTAGGTATAAATTCTAGCCACCTCAAGTATCATCTGGTCTTCAAAGATACTCGATGTGCGATTGATCAAGGGCCTTTTTCTATCATCGTCCTGGACTGTGCGAAGTGGAAGAGGAGGCAATAGCCGCCACCTCGGTAAGTCTGCTGAATTAGCCACATCCCTCCATCACAACATTATTGAAACACAGAAGCAATATCAGCTATCATGTATTCACCGAAAAGCAGCAGCCCGAAGGAAGTTTCTGCGGGTGCATAGCGCACCAAGCACGTTGGGCCATTCTGCATCAGATACGTTTGCTCTTGGTAGATTTTCTGGATGTAGAGGAAGTGGGTCTAGACACTTGACCAACACGTTCAGAGATGCAGATACGATGCTCGAGCCACTCCGCTAAGCTTACTTGCGCGTCCTCCCAGAGTCACGGGGTCCCAATCTGATTGGTTTCAGAACTTGCAGAGAATGCTCTAAGCGCTGAACAGGATATGTTTAAACAAAATGCATTGTGAATAGATAAGCTTGGAGATATACGTGTGATGTAGTCGACAACTACTGGGTGTCTTTAGGTCAGGGGAGAGGGAAAAAACTGGGGGGCAGATCATGTACTTGAGGAGGAGGAGTAGAGGAGTCGTGAAAGGTTTAGTGACGTTCGCTAAGAGCATGCACCAGGAATAATCATGTTGGATTCCACGGAAGAGTTGTGCGAAGAGATTTTCGACTATGAAGTATTATCGAGTCTGTAGTCCTGATAGCGAAATCAAAAGCATCAGTGAAGGCATTGTTTTATGTGTGTTCATTTCTCCTATATCATGTACCTGTCAAAGCCTGCACTGGCCCGCGATCATTCCCAAAATCCGAAATCCCAAGCACCACCGCGCAAATCGAAAAAAGCAAAGCGAAGACCGATGATAATCCTCCAGCAGACCTCTCCCGGACCCCCTGCTCGGCCATTAGAAATCATCGACTTTAAAGATGGAAGCCGTTTCTTTACTACATAAACATATCAGTGACTGCACATAGGCATCCAGAGAGGAGAATGACTTACGATCAAACGCTCCTTGATCCAAGTCTTGCCCTTGGTGACAGCAATTGGACTGCCAGCGAAGACCATTCCAACCTCAGTGGTACCATCCTTCTTTGGCAAGATGTCGATGCTGCATCCGGCCCGGCGAGCAGTGCCCTGGAGAAGAGCATCACGGTTTGCGCCCAACTTTAGGATGTCTCGATCGGTGAGGAGCAGTGCGATACAGACAGTTACCGGCTTTGACTTGGCACCTACAGTCTTGGTGGTGGTAGGCTTGATGGCCTGCTTGGGTGGCAGGGCTCGAATCTGGGCGCAGCCAAAATGGATGTTGTCTCGCCGGTTCTTATTGCCCATGATGACGTTGTTTGGTGGTAAGGAGTTGGAGTTGAGGTATTGTATGAAGGTATGAGAGACCGAAAGTCTCTAAGAAGCTGTATATCTAGGTAGGGTGGAAGGGTTTGGACGATACTGGACGCTTTCTCGAAGAACAAGAAAAACTGTCGTTTGTTTTGTAGAGGTTGGTGCTTGTTAGACTCGAAGTTGATCTCGAAGCTCGCTGTCGAAACTATCATGAAAAGGAAGAAGGTCCCCTTGGACAAAAAACGATGGGGTTTATATAGTTCTAGAGAAGCTTCGTTTGTCAATCGTGTTGATAGAATAGTTTCTTAATTAGGAACATAGAATGACTTTTAGACAAAAAGGTGTCCAAATTAGGAAGCGATTCGACTAGGATTAACTTCTAGTGAGTCGTTTTTTTTTAATCCGGGTATCGTAGTCAAGTGATTAGATTTCACGATGTGGTCGCAGACGTGCGCCGCCAACACGGCATGTGACCTGTAAATTTCCAGAGTAGGATTCAGGCACACTGTGGGCTATCAGAACTGATCAGCAGTTTATAAACCCGATTTAAAGACATTCTAGTTAGTCTTACGTCAAAGAAGATGAGCTGGATGTAGTAGGTGACCCTTTATTCCAATGGCTTTACCTGGATCATAAGATCAAAATTACTTGTCATTGAACATAGACAATTAGATTGCTTGGGTTTATACATGATCACGTTACTCTCCAGTTCTGCATGCCTCCGGGCAGCTCATTCTGCTATCAGTGAACGAAATAAGGGCAGATTTTATCGCATCGATGTTCAGGACGCGAGCCATAAGCCGAGCATTGCTTCGACCCGTCACTTGCAGGTTCCTGATCGGATATATATTTTAGAAGCCACAGCTGTTGACATGAATACCTAATCCTGGAGTGAATACAGAATGTGATGTCTGCTTTCAAGGATGGGAGGTCCTTGGGTTGATCCCTGCTTCCGGAGATACATCCTCAACTTCTTTACACTTTTGGTTGTAAGAATAACTTAAAGTCTTTCCAGCTTCTCGGACTCCTTGCAGAAGATGTATCTATCAGTGCGATCGTCTTCCAGATGTTTTTGTACAATCGATACGTGCAAGAACCTACAGGGAATGTCACGGGCATTATTAGGAGTCTTGCGTTTGGGTCTGTTGCATATATTTTCAGTAGTGGGTGCACCACTAAGTTCTGCACCCGATGCCAAACCCGCGAAAGCAAAAGTCCCGAAGCACCCTGATCTTATATCAAAATAGAAATGAACACTAGTATCAACTCTCTTGCCGAGATCTCAATTCCTGCAGTCCAGCGAGTCGGTGTGAGTCCATGAACATTGAGCCTACTGAAAATGTGTCAGTGAAACCATGAGTATCATAGATTATCATAGATGTTAAAGCGAAACTTACAGTCAAGCGCTCCTTGATCCACGCCTTTCCCTTCGCAACAGCCAATCCACTCCCAGAGGAATGAATCTCACGATCAGACTCAACTCAACGGTCTTCTTCGGAAGGACTGCGATGGTGCAGCTGCTTCTCTTCCGGATACCCTTCACGATTGCGAAGTCGTTCCGAGCCAGTTTTTCGACGTCTTCATCAGTGACGGTCAAGGCGACACGTGTGGTCTTCGACTTGTTGACGACGGGCGAGGTGATGGGGGCCTTGGTGACGATGGTCTGGGCGACATACTTCTTGGACTTCTTTCGCTGTCCGCAGAGGAGAGGGTTCTTTGAGTTTGGGTTGCCCATGTTGGGTGAAACTTTTAGGTATGGGCGTTATTTGTGGTGTGAGAAAGGCTCGTGGGTGAGGACAGGTTCGTAGTTTCTTCTGAGGAAGACGAAGTGTTCTTGTAATGGTATGAATGAAACTCGAAGGTTTGTCGAGATTTCGATGTCGAAATGTGTGAGGGAAGGAGGAGGTCTGGTTGGAAGTCGAATACGCTATCTATATAAGAAATCGAAAGACGGCCTCCTCACCATTAAGGGCTAACGAAGCGCTCATCGTCCTAGATGAGTCGACAATGCGATATATTCTTCATTCGCCATTCAGGTTGGCATGGCAAGTGAAGGAAATGTCGCATCGCCGTTGGTCTCTTGCTAAGCGAGGTGTCGACTACCACCCACCTCGACAAAACCATGGCCGAATCGGCAAACTTTCAGACCAGATGAGGTTTAACAAGCCACGGAAGTCTGTACCAATGACCATGACAACTAGCACAGTAGATGAAGAAGATGTAGCAATTCCGTCCTCATCATGTTAAGTGAGGCAGGGGAGGTCAATTCCTTCGGGGTTCCGACAAAATCATAGCTCAATGGGGGAAGTATCTCGGCAGGCCATAACCGTGTCGATATGATTCATTTCCATCCATTCAGGTCTATCCTCCTTCGGCAAGTTCTACATCCTCGCATGTCACCACGTTCTATACATTAGTGCTTTTCCAATAGCCAGAGGATTCACATGGTATTTCCGACTGGAGAGCAGGCTGAATATCGGCTACAAATGCCCTAAGGAGCGGAATATCTCTTTCTCTTATACAACGTAGGTCAGATGCAGCAGCTGACCCTTTGTCGGTCTGAAGGGCACGCAACAGATGAGCATGCTGTCTAGATCATACTGGGCCGGTACAAACATATTGTCTTGAAGCTACAGTACAATCATGAATGCCCTTGACACATGTTGTCGTCTTGTGAAAGTGGCATCATTTGTCTATGAAATGAGAGAACATTTCCCACATTAGTCAGACTAAAATCTTTTTATCGCTGATTCCGTCTTAGTGTTTGGACGTGAGCGACTGCCGCTACAACCTGAGCGGAGGGTAAGCATCCCTGGGCATGCCTGAACACGGCCGGAGTTCAGCTTGAGTAGCATCACCACACAGCACAGTCAGCCTACGCATGCACCGAGACGCTATTTTAGCTCCTGAAGGGGCTCCTTCCAGTTCTTTCCTTCATCTTGTCTCTGAGCAGAGCACAGATCCTATTTTGGCTCCTTTCGACCAACTCGTGACATCGTCGGGGAACAGGCCATCATCATTTCTTGTTGTATAACAACTTCTTATTTAATAAACTGTTATAGGACTACTTTTTCTACAAAGACTTGTTACATAATGACCCGTTACATAATTACTTATCATATAGTAACTTCTTGCACGCCATATTTATTATGGCGAAGGAAACCTAAGGCTATCGCCAAAGTACAAATGCATCGTATGTCATGAATATATACGCGAGATCTTAGTGACGTGTGGCTGTCAGGGCTATCAACATTATTGTGGGGTACTCCCAATGTCACAGCACTGTCCGTAGGACATTAGAAGGAAGGCGAAGTTCATGTAGCTAAACTTTTATTTTTATTGGTCGGGTCTAGTCCGAGTCACTTGTTGGTTATACTTGAGTATTCCAAGCGCCATCACAGAGCGAAGTCACTTGTTGCCCGCTTTACATTGCCACGCTCAGACCTAGAATTAAAGCAAAGGTAAAGTCGCTAGTTTGTAAATTAATAAATATGAGTGAGATCCAGATCCAGACATTTATGGCTGTGCAACCATGCCTAGCTGTCCTTCAGAGGTATCGCTCCCATGCTTACCTGGTACAAAAGGCAAGAGCACTCTAGTATTCACATAATCTCTACCCAGTAAACGGTCATGATTTCCATGATAGATACATTGGCTTCTGTGACAACAACACCGACTTTCTGCACTTGAATGCCGCGTCGGGGAAGCTTCCCAGGTGCCGTGCCCCGCAGTGGCCCGCAGCAATGCTTTTGTCGACTCAAATTCTCTATTTCAGCTCCACGAGATCCTCCAAAGTGACAGGTCTAATAACATTTGCAGACCGCTTTACGCCAGCATCTGTGGTCACTTTCAATGAATCAAGATCAAAAGGAAGATCTAACAGCCTTCGCTACTCTGTCACGAATAACAGCCTTCAAGGTCGGTCGATTAACACAATACACCCAGTTGTGGCGAGCTAACAGGGACCTGTCAGGTGTTTCCACTTGTAAAGTATCTCGCGCACTATCTCGCGCATTGACAGGCACTGCATGCCGTTGTCTCAGAAAGTCAATCCTACACGAACTGCTTCCGCCGCTATGGCAAGCCATTATTGCGAGCAAAATAATATCATGTCTCCTCCGTTGCAAAGTTGTGAGGAGATCTAGCAGCCACTTCGAGCTTACTGAATGCTCACCGCAGCTATGCAGGCTGGATTGAGATGTCGATTGGTCCCTGTCATATCATTTCTGAGTGCTTAGGATACTATCTCTCAGCTGAAAGACGTCCAAGAAAGATGATCGAATCTCAGTGGAAGGATAATCGCCTTCTGACTGGGTTGTTTTGAGGCTGACTTGCCTCCGAGACTGATGATTGACTGAGATCAAGATTGGCAATTGCATAGCTGATGGACACCATGTTCTGGTTCCAATAATGGCTGACGACAAGTCACAAAATGATGTGGTACTGATCGCGATGGGTGAGACCATACATGTGTACAAGACTGCAGTCTCTTTGCAGCATTTCTCATCTGTACAGCAGAATTTTAATCTCCAACTTTCGAAGCAAGCAGTCACCATATAACATCTATCCCTCGACTATGGCGAAGCCTCAGGATGTAGCAGCTACAGGTGTAGTGGTTGGAATGAAAGAATTGACAGGGGAAGTACACCCAAGAGTTGATATCGATGTCTTGCTTGTTTCGCAGCCAGATACTTTCAACCTGTTTCTCCAGGCCCTGGGAACATTGCAAAAGAATCCAAAACTTCTTGGATATTACCAACTTGCTGGTAAGCTTAATTCGTTTTCATAACGCAGTCTTTCCTTGACTGTTGACAGGTATTCATGGACTTCCAACAAAAAACTGGGATGATGTTGGCAAGAGATTCAATGATAGAAACCATGGCTACTGTGCGCATGGAGTTTTGATCTTCCCAACCTGGCACCGGCCTTACTTGTCACTCGTCGAGGTGAGTGTTGTCCACTTAATGAATTTTTCGGCTTCAACACTGACACCAACTCAGCAAACAATCTATCTCCAAATGGTCGAGATTGCAGGAAGATACGACGAGCCACATCGACAGAAGTACCTCGATGCAGCAAAAGCTTTTCGCCTTCCGTACCTCGACTACTTCCGCCCACGCGATGGCAAAGTCGAATTTCCTGGCCTGGGACCGAACGCTTCCCAAACTACATTCCCGTACAACTTTCGATTGCCTGATATCTTGAATGAGAAGAACATTGCACTTCGACTCCCGCCTAACAACGAGTTGGCATACGACATCGACAATCCCCTCTACACCTATGAGTTTTCTGAAGCAAAGGGGCAGCTTCCAAAAAGCAACCAGGAGTACATCGTAAGTCATCCAAGCACTGCAGCACTCCCTTCTCACATCTCCGATAGGCGCAGCTAGGTATTCGACGTCTCAAACAGTGAGGTATCCCGCAGATAGTAACTCGACAACCCATGACTTGCCAGAACTCAGCAATGCTCTGAACTCAGGACGTGAAGGAAGAAATTCCCTGGCTCTCGCCCTTATACATTCCCAGCCTTACGGCCGATTTCAAACAGTGGTATCGGATCTTCTGGCGAAAGGAGACCTTACGTCCTTCTCTTCTCGAGCTGAGGGGAGTGGGTCACTCGAAGGCTCTATTCATGGAAATTATCACGTACTCATTGGTGGTCAAGGAGGGCACATGTCAACCCCTATCTTGGCAGCATTCGATCCAGTGTTTTGGTTTCATCATTGGTATAACAGTCCCTCATGCAAACACTCTGTGTGTTCTAACAGCCTTTATAGTCAAGTGGACCGCCTATGGGCGTTCTGGCAAGCATTCCATCCGGAAGAATGGTTTCCAAAACCAGAAGTCGGACAATTAGCTGAGGAGAAGAAAGATCTCTTGCCATTCTACAAGTCACGTTCAGGGCCAGGAAATGGAACCTTCTTTAATTCGGATGATTCCAGAGAAACAGAACATTTCGGATACATCTACGACGATTTTGTCGGAATCGACAAGAATGATCTTCCAGCACTTCGGAAGCACATTGACGATAAGTATATCTGGGCTAGTCGAACACCATCTCATCCACGGATCACTGAACCTCCTTCCAACATGATTCCTTTGAATGTACGATCGACACAGTTCTTTTTGAAGGAAATCAATGGATCAGCAAAGCATTCTCGCAGAGCTGCAAACCCAACTGACTCCTCGACTGCTGATGGTGGTGCAATCGCTAATTCCAAGACGGTCGGATCCGCTGGTTTGCCGGGCGCATTCATCTCCAGTGTGCAATCCACCGTGCAGTCGATTCCAATGAAGCTACAAAGTGTCCTGACCGCAACAGCCCAGAATCCGCCCAAGATCGATTCTAAATTCGACAGAGAGTGGTACGTGGACTCTGTAGTGGAGCGGTAAGTTTCGGATCTTGCACTTCCCCTGAAATTATACTGATACCCTCTACCCCGTAGAGCAGCAGCAAACGGCCCCTTCACAATCTACTTCTTCCTCTCCCTCGCCGGAGAGTTGACCACCGACCCCAACAACTACAACCAATCGCCCTACCTGGCAGGTATCAACCACGTCTTCGCCGCTCCTCGCGAAGTTTGCTCAAACTGCGGTGATTTAGAAGCAGCAGGACAACTTACATCAGACACCAGCCCCATCACTCCTTTGTTGCTGGACTATGTCGACGTACCCGATAATGACTTGGAGAGTTTGAGACCAGAGCATGTCAAGCCTTTCTTGGTGAAGTATTTGAGGTGGAGGGTTGTTTATGTGAGTTATTCATTTCTGTCTTTATGTTTAGTTGGGTCGGAGTGCGGCTAAGACAGATGTAGCATGGGAATCTTAAGCAGGATCCGAGAGATGTGCCGGATCTGAAGGTTAGTGTTAGTGCAAAGATTTATCACCAGGATGGGAGTAAGACTTTTGAGGTTTATCCTGATGTTGTGGAGGAGATTTTAAGGAATGCGAGTCCTACTGCTGGTGCTTGATTGTTTTTAGTTGTGTTGTTCAAGAGACATGTCTGCGCAAGATGTCGAAAAATTAGTGGGCAGTAAGCGAGCACAAAGGTAGAACTGAAGGAGAATCTGACAAAATTTCCATATTTTGCCATTATTCACTTTGGTATTTTGATACTTTGTCCTCTGGTCTCACTCTTCGGGTATCCACTAGCCTTTGCTCTGGGACTCTTGACCTATTGGTGTCGCATTCAAGGCATTTTTGGTCTCGGCAAAGCAGAATCACACCAGCAATAGCATACAGGGATAGAACGGAGCGGCATCAGTTGATTGTAGCTCAACTACGAGTGGAGATTCGTACAGTGCTAATGCCGCGAAGGAATTATTCAAAAAACCAACCAAGCTATCTCATTAAAGAAACCCGTTTCAAAAGTAAACAAGGATAAAGAAGTGAGCCGGGTAACGAAAGGGTGAGCCGAGAGGGATTCGCGCCGAGTAGAAGCGGCAAGCTTCCCAACCGACCATGGCACTAAGATAAAATAAGTTGTCTTCAACTACCAAAAAAGTCTCCTCTCGGTCACCACGAATACAATCTCTCCATCCCACCCATCACGAGCTTTTTGAAGCTCAAAGAGACACCTTCGCTTCTGCTAAGCACTAATCACCTGCCCATGCTCTCCTTCCCTTTCCTTCAGTCCTCAAGCTTCTTCTACAAACTCGCCATCAAAACACCCAACCCCACAAGCGCAGCCACCACAACCTCAATCCCCATTCTCCTACTGCGCACAGTGCCAGAAACCTCCTGCGGCGTAGGAGTAGCAGTCGCATTTCCAAGAGAAACAGTCGGCTTACTTTTCGTAGGGCTCGGCATCAACATAGTCGTATTAGGGTAAATCTTAACACTGGTCGTAGCCGGTACCGCTGGATGAACATAGATACTAGTACTTGGACTTGGCGTCGGCTTAGGCGGCAACAGAGTTGGCGTCCCAAGACTGAGGGATAGCGAATTGGTAGGATATGGTGGTGGTGGAGGCACGTAAGTTGTCTCTGCTGGGGGTGGAGGTGGTGCGATGGTTGGGGTTGGGTGGCCACTGTGGCCCGGGACGGAGATGGTGAAGGAGTAAGTCCAGGAGGAGACAGGGAGTGGGATTACTTTTGTGGAGAGGGTTGTCCATGGGGTTTTTGTGGGTGGGTGGGGGTGCCATTTGGGTGTTGTGGTTGTGGTTTCGCAGTCGGTTTCGACTGGGTACGGAGGGGGCATAGGGGTAGGTTCGTCGTCGCAGTCAGTGGTGCTGGTTTTCCAAGGGATCCAGGTTGCGGTGACGAGGGAGGTGGCGGTGGAGAGAAGGAATAGGACAAGTGTTGGGGAACGCATCTTGAATGTAGTCTGAGTTTGTTTGTCGGCGTGTTTGTATGTAATCGAGGTGGAAAGAGTAGGATGTGAGATGTGATGGCTGCTTGATGTGAGGTGTGAGAAGATAGGATGGCAGGGATCCGAATGAGCTTCGCAAAACGAATGTAATGACCACGAATAGAAACGAGTGTATTGTGTCCGGTGTCAGTCAAGGAAATAAAGATCAGCAGAATTCAGGATTTTAGAGTGGACCTGGCCGGCTTCTATACATGTGCTTCAGACCCCCGTTCACGATCTTAAACTCAGCTCATCTCATGGAATGAACAGCCAAACCATAACCTGGTAGTACCAGAACCAAACCTATGGAGAACCATATCCTCCCATCTTACCCCTTTGGCTCTCCATACGATCTCGTATCTGGATAAACACCCCCTCGCTTATGATTGGCGAGCCAGATAGCCGCGACGGTAAACACCACGGCCAGGTTTTGTTTTAATTGGCCGAGGAAATCTTACTTCCTTCTCTCGGCATATTATGTGATATAGGGATATTAGTTCACGCGCGTTAGGTCGTACCTGCATATCCACCATTTATCTCCACAGTAAGCAGTCCCTGCATGCTGTTTACCCATCCAATCACCTACCCTCTCGTCTTACGAACTCACCAAGGTTGGGACCTAGTGGTCATGTATGTTGTCATGCGTTCATATGACGCACCTAGTGGAAGGGGGATAATTAAAGGGAATGTGAAGATTGTGTTTAGTGACTCCATATGAGGATATTGTGTGGAGATTGATTTGCTGTGTTTGGATGTTGCATGGTTGTAGGCAGTGATCTGGGTCTAGCTATCTTGAACAGAATGTGACTCGACTGCCTGACAAACTTCAGCATCATCAAGGAGTTGGTCCTGGAACATTTGCACGGAAAGGAGACTTGGAGAACATGAAGCCATGATCAGCTGATGCGGATGAGCCCGTTTTGCACAACGTGACCGTGCCACGTTTGCTTTTGGCGAGCTGCTGAGGCAAGCTCTTGGGCATTAACAGTGGTACAGTGAAGGCATGCCAGCGATAAATTTCACTGGTGATGAACACCGTGCTTAAAAAAGCGCAGTATTTGTCTCTCAAACAGGTGGCATTGGTAAACGAACAGCAACAATCAATACGCTTTTAAATAAGCATGTGCACGAGGAGACAGTCTGAGAGAAGGGAGTCTAAGTCTTCAAGTCTATAGGTAATCTTACTTTCTCCTTGCTCTTGACGTCCTTCCACTCCAATAACCGTCTAAGACTTATCTGGAAATCCGAAATCGACACCAAACGCAGGATACACATATCTGACAACCTTGCCCGACTTCGTGAGACCAATAGCGTAGTCATCGAGGATCTTCATGTCTGATGCATCGAGCTTGACAATTTCCATGTTCGCCTTTATTCTCTCTGGGTTGACGGACTTGGCTAGGACGGAGCTTCCTCTCGCGACTGCAGAATCGGAGTCAGTATTTCTCTTGTCATGATCTCTGATGAAAAGGGATAGCAGGGGAGCGCATACCGTGATAACTCAACAATACACTCGCAGGCGTAACACCCCTCTTCTCTGCAACCTCCAAGATCGTCTTCTCCTTCATCATCGGGCTCCCCGAGCTTCCCAACGGACTGTACGCGGTAATGTGAATGTTCTTCTCCTTGCAGAAATCGACAATCTCTTGTTGTGGTAGCGAAGGGTGGTTCTCGATCTGGTTGACGGCTGGCACGATCGTGGCTTCAGGGAGGAGTTCTTCGAGGTATTTGACGGAGTAGTTGGCGACGCCGATGGCTTTAACCTTGCCGGTTGCGACGAGCTTCTCCATTGCCTTCCATGTTTGTGTGTGTTTCCAGTCGGTAACGAGATCGCGAGAGCCGTCGGGGTGCTTGGGGAATTTCTCGTGGTTGCCTGTGTGTTGGGAAGATACAATGTTAGATGTGAATTTCGAAATGTTGGGCTGCGATTCTTGGCGGGGTAAAGTGGGATGTGGCAGGAGGGATGGCGGGGTAGTTTTCGAACGCGGAAATTTTGTCACGTACCATTGGGGTTCATGGCGACGGGCCAATGCATCAAATATAGATCAACATAGTCGAGTCCCAGGCTCTTCAAGCTCATATCCAGGTTCTGCTCGACACGGGAGTGGTAGGTGCACCATAGCTTTGTGGTAACGAAGATGTCTTCGCGCTTTACGCCATTTGCGAATGCTTCCTTGAGACCTTCACCAACTTCGTCTTCGTTGCCGTAGCAGTATGCTGATCCAGTTAGTTTCCGAGAAAGGCATTCAGCGGGAGAAAGGAATAATTACCGCAATCAATGTGCTTGTATCCAACAGACAGCGCATACGAAACTGCCTTCTTCACCTCTCCAGGACCAGATTGCCATGTCCCGAGACCCAGAGCTGGGATCTCAGCGCCAGTGTTGAGCTTGAACTTTGTGTCTGCCATTTTTGATATTATTTCGAGAGTGCAGTGGTATGGTTATGTCTGGATGAGGGAATTCTTCGAAGAAAAGGTTGATTTCAATGAATTTGGAAAGTTTTGGGGGACTGAGGTCATGTATGGTTTTATGCCGTTACTTTACCCGTTCACCGAGCCATGATTTTGGCTTCGTCACAGGTTGAGTTGCTGGTTAAATTGTCCGTCGCCCGCTGTAAAGATAGCCCGAAACTCTTGGTACGGCAACTGGCGGGGTAATTTTCCTGATGGGGACTTGGCGGGGTGGTCTAGAATTGCACATGACTAAGACAATGACTCGGTGGGGAACAAGTTGAAAGACGGCGTAAATATTTGGCTGGACACAAGGGCACAATTGCCTACATAGGAGAGAATTGTGATAGGGATTGGACTGGGAAGGGATTGTGACTTGACTTTGCTCACGCTCCTACCCCTCTGTTTGCCAAGCAATCTAGCGAGACTGCTCTCTGAACTGTGCAGTATTAGAGAGTAGTGGAGAGAAACATGGAAACGACTTACAAGCTTAAGCAATACGGTATGAACTCGCTGCATGTGCGAGTTGAGGCCATATCGCAATGTTTAAAGAGTAGTGATGTGTTTACTGAGGAAGTGATCAAGTGCTTTGCCTAAGGCGCTGTGAATGGCTTAATTTAGCGAAAGCGGTTGGCACATGGCTTTTATACAGACATTGTAGCGCTTGGGAATGATAACCTATAGTCTTAATGAGAAGCGAACAGGTTTCAGTGACAATGTACCTGAATACGGACTCACATTTGCGTGCCCGTCTGTTTTTGGTATTCTTCTATAAATATTTCCTTCTGATCTAATTCCAAAGCCGAAAAATAAACTCACTTGAGAGACACCAGGCCAAGAATTCTTTCCGACAGCGATATCAACAGTCAGAAGTCACGTCAGTATGCAGCTCAACAGATTTCACATCATCCCCCTCCTTCTCAGAGTAATCACTTTGCACAACAATTCTAGGAGCTCCGAACATCCTCCCTCAGAACACCGATATCAGCACTGGCGCCTCGCACTCTACAAAAGACAGCCAAGTTTCGATATCACCCATCCACAGAGGAGACAAAGCAGGGAACTATGGAAAGACCAACGTTCCAGTCATAGCTATTGTCCTTGGCTTACTAGCGATTCCAGCATTGGGCGGATTCATCATATGGGTATTCATTAAACGGGGTGGCGGGATGCGACCAAGACCTTAGGGTTTGGCTTGAGGTCCTTTTCGGATGGATGTTTTTTTCTTCTTTCTTCTTGCAAGAAATACGAGAGAGCGGGCGCATATGAGGAAATTGTGGACAGGTAGTATTTCGCCTTGTTAAACAAGATATATGGCTTGCATTACACTGCATGTTTTGGAGTATGAATGAGCCTCGGTCTTATTTGTTCTTGTTAGATTGGTATATCTTGCTTATACAGGTACGGAAACATGAGGGCTGGCACTGTGTCGTACACGTGCAGCTTCCTTGTATGATGATCTTTGTTCTCCAAACTTGTTCAAGTCCGAATGTGAACTACCGATGCATTGTTGTTAGCCAAACAGCTATGCCGACTGTCTTTTACCTCCTGTTGTGGAAGAAAACGAGTCTAATAATAGCAATAAATGACATTGTGACACCCGGATGGTTGGTTGTGCCATCACCTGCTTCCACGACAACGAGTCGGGGTACAATGCGGGAATGTGTTTGTTTGCTCAACAACGCACCCTAGCGCCGTTTGCTCTAAGCGAAGTCTTTGACAACTTCGACATAAAAGCATCTCGTTTCTCCTTTGTCTCGGAAATATACTATAGAAGCGTCGAATCAGAACTTCGATCACGGTCATTGTTCTCCGCAAGCCACTTGAGATACCCATACACACACTTACAACACCAAGATCCAACAGCGCCGAAATGAAGCTCACCATCCTCAACATTACCGCTCTCCTCACGAGCATGACTCCCGTTCTCGCCCTCACAATCCCCGGCATCCTCCCCAACCCAGACACTCTCCCAGATGTCTCCAAGCGCGATCCCGCCAGTCTCCGACTCGGCTCCGTTGCCTCCATCGCCATCGGTTTTCTCTTCGGCTCACTCTTCGTCGTCTGGATCGGTCTCTGCATCTACCACGCCATCGCCAGCTTACTTCGCAACGACGAGCAACTAGCATTTGAAAGTCATGCTAAGTCTGACGCCGAAAAGTCGGATGAGGAGGAGAAGAAGAGTTGGGGTGATAGTTATGGTGCGGGACCGGTGCTTGGTACGATCTTTGGGGTGACGTTCGCGCTTTGGGGAGTGTTGTTTGTGTGGAATCTGGTGGCTGCTATCGAAATTCTTGAATATATATGAGCATTTCCGGTGGTGGAAATGCAGATGATGTGGTGGCAACTGCATGATCCTTTTCATTGGAACTCAATGCGGAATTCTTAGCTATGAGATAAATACCTCACCAATTGGTCATTACAGATCGTTCCCAAATAGACTTGGATTCCTAATCTCTCATATGAATGTAATGTTGAGAACATGATTTCCAAAACAAGCTACCACTGTCTATTTTCGCTCATTTGATTGCGATAAGCACTTCGTCATGTTATTAAGTAATAGTTAGGGATGGCTGAGGCATTTATTAGTATACAACACCTCTTAAGTTACTATCCACTATCATTTCCCCTGTCGCTGAGCTCTCTGAACACACTAAGATGGAAATAGAAAAGGGTGCCCATCAATTGCACAAAGAAGAGAACAGTACCCAATACACGTATGGCGATAGCTTGACCTAAAATTCACAGCTCCATTGGTGGCCTGTCTAACGCACGATGGGTATACCGACTGCAGTATCATCTCCATCTTTGCATTTTCTATAGAAAAATCTACTCTTCTTTAAATCTTTGCATCTTATTCTTCACCACCTGATCAACAATGATTGCAATCATAAACACGAATACACAAATCGTGATGGTCCAGGGACTCATTCCCAGTGTCAACGCAGCATCCGTCAATATCAGTAGAGTGAGTAAGCACAACCCAACTCCAAGTAGAATATTTGTCGCAATAGCAACAAATCTCCACCTTGCCCTGTACTCGATGTTGGACATACTGAGCCAACTCAAGACTCCAATCCAGATCAGCGTTAAGCCTCCGCAGGTGAAGAAGTAGCCAAACAGAAACTTGAAGACCTTAAGGTAAGCGTCGTAGATAGCCGGAATAGCGGTGGAAGGGTCATCCTCCATAGTAGCTGGTATATGTGATGGTTCGAAGCCGTAAGCGTCAAACACCGTTCTGAAAAGCAGGACCTGAATCGCTTCAATGGCAACACTTGACTGCGCAGGCGTCGAACTATTATTTCCGAGTATTTGGAGATTGAGTTCCGCAATTTTCGCATCGTGTAGAGAAACCGGAAAGAACCCTTCGAAGATCACAGTGTTCACCGTTGAGCTCAGGGCAGCGAAGGCTTCGGTAGTTTTGGGTGCATCGGCTATGGTCAGAATATCCACGCCTTCGAACGTGTCTTTTACATATTCGATAATGTGTCGCCAAGCTACAAATTGGCTGGCCCCCTCCGTGAGCAGCACAAGGGTAACGTGGAACGGGAAGTGTAGACAAGCCCAAATATGCTGTCGGATAGACGTCGATTTGCCCTCATGGAGATTGTCAAAGTACAAAATATAGACAAGATACTGCGCCATGGTCAAATTCCGTAGTATCATGAGTTATGGCTTCGGGACATACTATAATAAGGACGGAGCAAGTAATACCACCAATGGCCGCCGCCGAGAATGTATTATCATACTTTTCGATCTTCACAATCGATTTGCATACCCCTATCACGCCTTCTCCGAGCTACGTAAGTTTAGAAGGCTGGCAATCGAAGAAAAGATTGTGGACTTACAATAATGAGAGAGAGGCAGCTCATACGCTCAATCAGATGGGTCCCCTGAAAGCTAAGAACTTGCCAACGCGCCGCAATAATAATACTGGAGACTGCTTCAAAGACAAATACTATGTACCATCCGATATACAACAGTGGTGACGTTTCATAGACAAGTGCGATATAAATCGCCACGTACACAAATACCGCCGCAAGAAGGGTTGACATATTGACGATCAAGGGCAGCCTTGATTTCTTGTATTTCCAAACAAACACTAGAACAGTTCCATATTGGAATGTCAAAACCGTGCGACTCACGATAAGGACTATGCTAAGCTTCCTCATCAAAGTCCAGGGTGTAGTGTGATCCAATTCGTTGAACTGTGGACCAACGACTGCAAGGCCAACCATGACTCCGAAATGACACGCATGGGCAAGACGTTCAGATATGCTATCGGTTATGAATCGAACATCGCATAAAGTGACTTGGCCTATGTAATATGTGAGAGTGCAGAAGCTAGTTGGGAATTTGAGATTTACACCAAGTAAACCAAAGAATGCAGAAGAACCCAACATAGATGCCCAGTGCTGCGTGCGGTTAATATCCGCCTCGAAGGAGTAGGTGATGTATTGACTTACACACTTGCGAATTGATTTCCTGCTTGTCGTTGAAGCTTGCCAAGTTTGCCACGAAGAAGAGGTCAAAGAAGAGTTGTAGGTTGGTGCTCTCTTCGTAATGCTTGAACACGGGCTCGTTCATGAACTCGTCTATCTCTCTATTGATATCGCCAGGCTCTACCGTACCGGCCGATGAGTATGGGGTGATTGCCTCCTTCGATGTGTGAGATGGAGTTAAAAGAACGTGGCATGGTGGACACCTACTAGCGGACTTTTAAAGACTGGGAGGTGGAGCTGACTCATTGTGATTGAGGAAGTCAGCTAAAATTGAATAATCAAAAAGTCGATACCGCTTGGAAACGCGACGAGGCTACTGCGGAGGAGACTGCCTTTCATACAACAAGCTCGGTGGAGTATCTACATCCTCAATATATATTGACTGCGCTTGAATAGTCTGGACCCAGCCTTAGAAGCCAATTCTTGCGCTATGAGTTGAGGCGTTTCCCTTGGACCGCTATCGAAATGTGGAATGTAGCTATTTCAGCCTCCCAGTCAATCCGACCGCAATGGCTCTAGCTTAGCATTAATCCAAGAAACTAATTGTGAGTTGTAGTCTTAGTCACAAGTGGTATTCGTCAGTTTCTTGATATAGTCATAAGTTTTGCCGATCCACTGAGTTGGGTAACGATTTCAAAAATTCGCAGGAATCCGACGAGTAGAGGAGAGACCTTTCTGCACTTTGGTTTGCTCAGGACGTCCCTTCGATACGATTCGCCCTCTGGATTACTAGAACTCTAGCCGTTGGTAGGTATTGATGATTTCTCATCAGCACTCAGATTTTATTGGATCAACGAGAGAATTTTCTTGTAATCATTTTATCGGTTCCGCAGAGAATTCTAAAGGATTCAATAATGTAGTAAACATAACCCCTACCAACAAAGCTTCCAGCCAAATTGATTCCCCACTATTTGTAATCAAAGCGACAGTGAATGCGAGTCTCTTGCGCCTCATACATAGGTACGGTAACAACTGTTGCTCTTGCCGGACGATCAACTTCTGAGTGGAGATCGCCAGCTATCACCGAAACAGAGTCAAGGTCAACACCCTTACTATGCCACAGAACTACTCTGTATTGATCACCAAAGAGATTCTTGAGCTTTTCCACATCAATGCCGTCATGCTTAGTTCGTATCGTAATCTGACGGTGGCCATTGAGCTTTTTGCCTGTGGTGGTTTTGTCCTTGACGGACGGCTAAATCCGATAAATTAGCATATGGACTTCTAAAGAACCGACACAATAGACCTTACACTCCATATTTGGGCAATCTCAACTTCACGGAAGACAGATCTTCCTTCTAAATCATCAAGAGCAATATTGACTATCTGTCCAGTTGATGCGGCGGCGTTGGCCAGAGACTCTTGAGGAGCGCTATCACGACTAACGCCATCGTCTAGAAACATACTGTATGACTATAGACTGGTCAGGACCATTCTTTGTGATGGCAAGATGGAGTAAACATACGTTGCTTCGACCTGGGTAGATGTGAATGGTAATAGGGATTATCTCCCCTGGTCTATCGATATCCGAGACATACTGGCGGACGGGGATCTGAGGAATTATACCACCAGCTCGGATGAACATAGGGGTGATGAATGGAATGTGATCTTCGTTGCTTCTGATGGAGCCGTCCCAAGTGATCGTGATTCCGCCATCTCGGCTCGAGTTCAAGGGCACACCCAAGGAGCCATTCTTCAGCAAGCGCAGGTTGAAATCATACCACTTGTTTGGTTGCGGAAGATAGATCTCACGCTCTCCAACATTACGGTCGGCGCTGTTACTTGAACCGTTCTGATCTACCTGTGGATCCATGATGGGGCAGATCAGAAGATCTTGTCTAATCATATACTGGTTGCTCAGAAATTGGCTGGCGTCGGTGAACAGGGATTCGTCAAGGGTATCTGTTATTATCTTTGACGAGTTACTGTTAGAACTTTTAACTTTAGATGAGAATTCCTTACCAGTGTACGAGCAATTGGCAGGCCGTTGACTTGATTTTCAAACATTGTGTCGTAGAGAAGCTGCAACAAGGTGTATCGTAGCTCAACATAATACCGGCACACTGGCTCCACGGATGTATACAGCCATTCTTCAGAGCGTAAGAGGTCTTTGTTCTTCTCAAAGTGCTCTGTGTAAGCGAACGGTTCCTATTTGGTCATCAGTAGCAGTACGGTCATAAGCAGCATCGTGCTTACCTGAAACCATTTCATGCCTGCATCAATCTTGCCATGGTAGTGATTTCTTTATAGATTGTCAGGTATCAAACATTTACTTGCAGAATGGAGTCATACCTGAACCATGGTAACATGAAATAGGCACAATACCATCGGATGAGAAGCTCTGGATCACAATAGCGATCTTTCTGATGAGTTATACTGTCCTCATTTGGCATGAAACCACCCACGTCAGCTCCGGTGATTGATACACCAGAGAGACCGGATGATAGTACTTGAGCGACGGAGATTCTGAAAAAGTCCCACGTAGAAGCATTGTCACCGGTCCATAAACCGGCGTAACGGTGCATGCCTGCGAAACTCCCGCGGCCAATGATGAAGTTTCGCTTTCCTTTCCGGTGCGGGAGTGAGTTCAATCCTTTATACGTCGCTTTGTGGAGATTGTAGCTGAATAATGACCACAGCTCAATGGCCGTCTTTTTGGTCTTGATGCTGTCTAGGTCTTGACTCCAGCCGTCGCAATTCATCAAAAGACGGAACGGGAACCTTTTAACGTAAGTATTGGTCTGCAGATAAGAGCGGGGTAGCCTACCCTTTCATATCACCGTACGCGATGTTGACGCACGGGGAAGTCATGTCTTGCCAGACAAATTCGAGACCTTTATCAAAAAGATCTGAGTACTGCTCACCCCACCAGCGTCTGACTTCCGTCCTGTTGAGGTCAGGATAGTACCCAGGCTTTTCCGAAATTAGCACATATATCCCTTTTCATTAAATCATTGCTTACTGTTCCAAGATTCTGGCCATAGGCCACACCGCCATGGTACTCTTTGCCAGAGTTGTACAAATCTTGAAATTGACTAAAGTCGTGGTTAGCATGGTACCATGGAAGATTTGAATACTCACTATCCCTTGTCTGCATAATCTCCAATGTAGTTGGTGTTATTTTCCCAATCCATTCTCGATTTATCATTTGGATTCAGACGGACTCTTTGGCCGTTGACGTAGTAAACATAGCGCACGTCTTCGGCCTTCGCAGGTAAGTCGACTACCTTACGATTATCCATAACAAAGAACCTTGAAGAGTTAACACTCCAAAGATCAATTCAAGGCAGTGTTCTTACCCTTTTCTCAAACCCTCTTGCAATGTGTTGTAATCATCGCGACTCGTATCCTCATTTTTGATGACAGGGGTAATGTTTGTGCTACATTTGATTCCCAGTGATCGAAGCTGGGTAAACATGGCCTTTGCTTGAGGGAAATTCGTGGGCGAGGTGGTAAAGGTCCGATATCCATCTTGAAGATCAACATCGATGTGGATACCGTCCAAAGGAAATTGTCTATCTCGGTATTTTTCGGCAACAGCAAGAACCTTGTCTTGTGTATCGTAACCGTAACCTGCATATTTAGATTCTGCTTCGTCTTGGATCTGCGGCCAAGTCAAAGATGGAAAACTTACACCCTTGATGATGTCCTAAAATGTAACGAGGCTTCAGATGTGGCCGTCCGATCATTGATGTGTAGAGATGAATGACATCTGGAACATCATCGCCCGCTATCACGAAGTATTGAAGTGACCCGAACCGTGTCCCAGTACGAATCTTCCGGCTGTTGCTTTTTCCAAAATCAATACAGATTTGAGAGTAGTTGTCGATGAATGTTGCAACTTTAGATTGCATGCTTTGATGGGTGTTGAGCTCGATCCAAAAGGGTTCAGAGTGGTACAGTGGCTCGCGTTCATCAAGTGGACCTTTTCCATATACTCCATTATACAGCATGTTATCGTAGTCTTGGGTAATAGTGACTTAGTATTTGGGAGAACATAATTGGGGGAGATTCTTACCGAAGTAATTCATGAATGTCGATTTTTTCAACAACGACTTCCCTCCCTGCTCGCCAAAACCTCACCCAAATGTCAGAATTATTATCAGAATTTGAATCAAACAACTCTTACCTATATACTTGGAAGAGCCAGGCTTCACAACGGTCAACATGGTTGAAGTGGTGTCACCAAATTTCTTCCAACGGAGCGGCTTCTTGATTGTCTTCCAGATAATCCTGTCGATCGAAGCTGGAGGCTCGTGTCCCTGAGCCGCTCTTACCTTGGCATACCACTCTGAGTCCGGGCAGTTTTGGAATGCCACGGGCCGAATTGCTACCATCCTGAATGGATCCTTTTCGATGTATAGTCTAATAATCGAACTCCCGTTTCGGTCAGCTGCTTTGTCGTTTGCCGTTGGATATTGAATAGACTCGATACAGTAACTGTGATCAAGCTCTACAACTTTCGTTCTCCAGTGTATGTCCTCGTGGTCATCAAGTGTGTTGCGAAGTTTTGTCAGAGTATCGCAGATGATGGTCCGTCTAGGAGAAAGTTAGTCTATAAAATTTCAATAAGAACAGCATTGCGTACGAGTTGAAGTCCTTGAACTCAGATGGATTCCTGACATTCGCATCAAATCGGAATCTCCAGACCTTGGGGCGAATGAATTGCACGAGAAGAAGTGTTTGGTCATTGAAGCGAAAGACAGCCCCTGATGTGACCACTTCATCGAAGGTCCCATCTGTTCTCACATACTCTGTGACTTTGAATGGTCTATGAAAGCTGGTCTTGTCTTCAAAAAACTCTTCCGCTTTGATGAAAGTGTAAGGGTCCTTTGCTGGATTGTTGATCGCTTCCGATATTTCTGCATATGACGTTTCAAGTCGTAGCTCTTCCATAGAAGAAACAGAAGAGGCAACCTCCACCTCCTCAGTCGTTCGTTCTATTTTAGAAACATGGACGAGAATATCTGACTTTTCAAAAGCCGAATACCCGTTGGGCACATCAGATTGAGAAAGATATGCCATTGTCAAGTGAGCAGGGAATGACGCATTCAGTGTAAATGAAGCTGAATTGGATGTCTAGTCTTTGATTGAGAGAGAAAACAAGAGTTGGCGGGAACCATGACAAGCATGAGGTTGAGATATCTTCTACATAAGCGGATTGTGATCATCAACACTTCATTGATCTTGAATCTATGATTGTAGCTAAAGGCGGGCTTATTGGTGAAGTCTCGTATAACCCGAAGGAATGTAATCTACATCACAAGCGAAAATGTCGCTCTAGAACATCAGCCACAAACAGCGATCAAACTGTCAACAGAGACAGATGCTTGCGGAAAAGAGAGCTCGAGATTCATAGTAGTGTTTGAATTGCAATTAGCTAAACCAGAGAATGTCGAACATATTGACCATGAAGACACTAGAAGTCATCGCTTCGCTTACGTGCAATTAGCTTAGCGGATAACATTCCTCGGAATCACGGAGTGAAACGTGGCGTTGAAGCGCATTTAGTCTTGGAGACTAACAAGGATCACAGAAATAGAGAGGCAGGGTAACAAATTCCCATGTGAATCTTTGAAGCTACACAAATTGACATGTGCAGGCCACGAATCTCTGTTGTTGGCATTCCAGTCCAGCCTCCAGACACTGTTTTCTCGCTTCCAGCGACTCTGCCCCATGTCTTAGCAGAATGCAATTCACCTTGCACAATATCTGCTAAATCTTGGACTTTTAGTGTACGAGAACACGGACTTCAAACTTATTCTACAGGCTGTCGCTCTAGAACCTTTCAACTATTTCACATGTCAGGAATCTCGTAAGTGTTTGCCAACTTCAAAGTTCTTAGAAGATAACAGAAGCTACTTAGCTGTGTCTAGCATGAAACTTCTCTGGATTTGGTTTAGCACATAACTTGTCTGAAATATCAACAATTTAAGTATGAAAGCGTATACAGTAGTTCTGTACTTGCAAATCTGGAAATTGCGGCAGATACGGAGATATGGAGTTTTGGCAAGGCTAGGCCAAAAACAGGGCATGGCAACAAACAGCCATGAGAGGGCAGAGACATAAGCAATGTACCGGAAACAATCATATATAAATCTCAGTGTTATTATCTACATCTCTCGATTACTGATATACTGGTTGCTCACGAACTCGATTCACTTTCGTCCAGACTGTCGTGTTCTATCAATTCTTCCTCCAGTCTCTACTATCCACTCTGATCATTGGCAATGAGTGAAATACAAGTACCAAAGTTTGGTGCTGCTGTCATCGAAGACAAGCGTAAAGATGGGTACTGGGTAGAGACCTTCCACTTCGACAAAGAAGATCGTGTACCAGGGATTGTAACGTGAGTAATCTGCTTCGTCAACTCGTACTCTCCGAGGCTCACAAAAATACAGGTCTGGATTAGTCTCGGGTATGATCGAATACCTCGAGAACCCTCTGGTCGCAACACTTCAACCAAAAAAAGGCCAACAGGAGGTGCACAGCGGCGTCAATAGCTTTAAACCCAATAGAGTCAACGGATTTAACGGAGTCAATGGCCACTCTGAAAAGCATTCAGACGAAACAAATGGCGCTGGGTCAGAATCGTCAGGTAGTGTGTCGCAAAAGACTCCAATGTGCTGAAATTCGACTGACCATACCCCAGTCTGGGAAAAATGGGAGATCGGAAAGTTCGACTCTCCTGTCGCAGTAGTGGCGGTTGACATCACTCAGAATGGCTTGATGGATCTTGTGATATGCCATAACTATGGACCTTTCATGCTAGAATGCCATCCCAAGGGTGGGTTTGTTACGTGGTTGGAAAATCCAGGTCGCGAGAATCTTGACAAGGGGCACTGGAAAGAGAGATACATTGGAAGATGGCCAGCGATGCATAGAATCAAAGCGGGCTACTTTACACAAAAGTAAGTTTCACAGCCTATCAAGAATAAGAAGAGTACTCATGATTCAGGACCTATCTTGAGGTCATTGCAGCGTCTGTCGTGTATGGGCCGCACGATAAGGTTTGTTTCCAGCTTCTACCCGAGCACTCTCCGAGCACTGACTAACCAGCATTCCAGACAACTCCGATTCCGATTATCAAGTTTCAATGCCCAGACAAGCTTTTGGAGTCGTACAGATCCCCGGCTAATTGGCAAAGTCTTCTGCTGCTAACAACTATGTAGAAACGAGTGGGCCTCATCTGTAATTGATGACAAGAACTTTACTGTAATTCATGAGATTGCTCAAAAGAAGTCCGGACTTCTTCTCATGATCCTACCTGCTCAAGCTGACTTTTCACAGATTTGAAGGTCCACATGGCCTTGATTCCATGATTATCGCATCTCGCGAGGGCACTACCAGATTATATTTTGAGGATGGGCAGTGGAAACGTGATCTCATCACCAGTGGCGAGCCCAGACGGCCAGGACAATCAGCTACATCTGAGTCTCCAGGATCAGGCGATCATTGGGGGACCGGCTGTGTTGATGTTGGTCGAATCGGAGACGATCCTTTTGCGTACATCGCCACATCAGATCCATTCCATGGCACCACAACGTGCGTCTACACGAAAACGAATCGCGGAATGAATGGTAACGAATGGAAACGCCATGTTCTCGACGTATATGGAACTCCCAATCAATTACAACACACTGGAGATGGTCCTGGCCACTATATAGTGTGCGCAGATTTCGATGGTACGTAGATAACTTGACTTGCTATTAATAACCACTAACCTGTGCTGCAGGCGATGGGGATGATGAATTTCTACTTGCACTCTTCGGACCTTTGGACCGGGATGAAAATGGAGAATCGATTCCACCACCTCCTGGAGCCAACCCAAACAAGGGAATCATGTACCACAAAGCAATCGACTTGGACAAGGGTCTGTGGGCGAAATACAGAATCGCTGATGAGTCGTCTGCGCGTATTGCCCTTGGGTATGTGAAACTTGAAAATCCGAGCGAATTTTATTAACCGTCTGAAGTGACTTCAACGGAAAAGGAAACATTGACTTCGCATCCATGTCCTACAACGTGGCACGTTACTACGAAGAACCAGAGCCACGTGTCACCATCCACTTCAATGAGAATATGCCGGTCAAGAAACCGGTGGCCGAGTCTCCAATCACTCCAACGGTATGGGCAGACGAGGGACTCGTATACCTTCCTCGCCCCAGCCAAATTACTAGCAAAGCCTCACAATCGCTTCTCGAAGTCGCTGATTATTCCATCAGCGTGGAAGTCTACCCTCCAAGTACCTCAATCCAATTGTCGAAGGAGGAAGGCATCAAGGTTCTGTATGGCTCTGTCAAAGATGGCAAGAACACACGGACACCTTTGGGAGTCAAACCCTTCACAACAAGTAGCACTCAAAGCAGTTTTGGTACTGTGAAATCCACTGAGGAGGGGTCTGTCATACTTCGCTTTGTGCCGATCAGAACGCCAAAGACATATACCACAGCTGGAGAGGTGCCTGTAAAGTCGAATTTCGACGTCTCTCAATTCAAGCTTAAGTCGCCAGACTTCACCTTCAAAAAGGTAGAGGACCTCTGGTGGGGTGAGCAGTTTAAGAACGTCGAGTTCTATAATCTTTCCGGGTTTAGCTTTCGATTCGGGGATCAGACTCCTATAGTACACATGCAATTTTGGACAGCTGGTAAGAAACTCCGATCGGGTAAGGGCTACTTCCAGAAACATACTAACAGTCGAAAAGGAAGTGGAGTGAATTGCGGTGTACACAATCACAGTACCGACATCTTCCAAGAGGTACATGTCAGTCTCTCAGCGGGAACCGGAAACGGGGGAATGGCTCGTCTCAGGTCAGAGTACATTGGAACAGATGCTACCAAACTCAACAATCTTGCAGACAGTGCATTTGACGCTTTGCCATTACCACGCTTACATGAGCATGGGGGTATGTGGGAGAGAGATTCTTACGGAAAAGCTGTACGAGGTAAAAACAACATTGTGAAGTACCCCTACCACAAGTGGCAGGCTGGCACTTCCCCTGGTGTCGATGTTTGGATGGCGCTTGAATTCAACCCAGACCTTGAGCTTTCATAGATGTAAAAGGCAACGTCTTGTCAAGTCAAAGGAGACTTGAGAGCAAAATTATTGGAGGTGGCATGCCTCAAGCGTGGTCAGATATTGATGGGAAATGGTTTTACACGATGGAATTTTCGTTCAGATCTACACATTTTAGAGAGTGTCGTTCTTACAGTTTTAATGCAATCGCTTTGGCCAGGCAAAAATCATGTACCGCTCTACATATACACCTCTGTCTGCGGAGTATCTAAGTTCTTATTACCTGAGATTGATCTACAACTACAACATTTGCAGCTGGCTTAAGCGGTCCCCAAGGAAGCCAGACTTGTGTAATATGTGATTAAGTAAATTAGCTATCTCTCCATGTAATTAATCATTCAATCTCTTGCCAGTACCTAAGCCAAGCTCCAAGAATTTCAGTCCAAGCCTTTACTCGATTTTTGAAATTAGCACAGCTCGTCTACAATCTTCAAAGTAGGTATAGCACAGTGTTCAAGGAGGGAAACTTGCTTGTAAAACCAAGTCTTAATACTTGCGAAGGCTAGAACACTAAAATGTCAGCCATGTGGTTCCTATGTGGCGCTGCTTAGCGTTAATCCGCGTTCCCTTAGCGTCGTACCTCTAATTCTCACTCTCCGGAAGCATCCCCCGCGGTGGAGGAATGCACTTGCGAACAAATCGCCAAGATATGTGGCGCTATTTGCTACACTTGTCAAAAGAAAGAGAGAATGCGATACAACGCATTCGCATATACCGAGTGATATCTGAGGTTGTCTTACTGACCCCTCCTGCTACTAGATTCATACACATTCCTCATTGCAAGCCCGAATCTAGAATATCAAGCAGTCGGTTCCTGTAAATGCCCTTTTGTCCTCATTCCTTCTCCGGATGCTAGGCTTCATTGTCTATAGAATCCTGATTTCTTTCAAGATCGTCATTGGGTTCAAGAACAGAAGCATCACACTGAGCTTATATTTTCTTATACTCAACCAGGCTTTCGTCTTTCACCTTTACGGTTGAATTTTACATATCGTTTTGATCCAAGAGCCCTTCTCAAATGGCGGCAATCTCATTCAACCATCCTGTGACAAGAGTTGACGAAGAAAGAGGTCATTTCTTCGGTCATGAGCACGGATTCGGCCATCATCACTCAACTCACATAATATCACGACCTTTCGCTGGCCGAATTGGTGGCAACCAACAATTTGCGATCAACCACCTTCATCCAGACAGATCGTCCATCTTGCATCGTACACCCGATGCTGCGCCTTATCTCTCGTGGAGCGACAGCTTTCGCCTTACCCCTCTACTGCATCTTGAGCTGTGGAAGCAGGCCTTTTACGAAGGTTGGGCCATGTGTATGTTCACATTTCTGAGTGGCTTAACAACACTCGCAGTTGCTCCGCTCGGTGAAGCAACGTCTCTCGGAGGCTTTGTTCCGACACTCATTGGAGTCACGGAGACAATTATCAGCCTTGCGCTCTTCATCTATGTTGCTGGTCCAGTCTCGGGTGGTCATGTCAACCCACTCATCACCATTGGCACATTTTGCGCTCGTCTCGCAACTTTTCCTCGCACCGTTCTTTATGTTTCGTTTCAACTAGTGGGAGCAACCATTGGAGGATTTCTCGTACGAGCAGCTATCGACAATGGTCCCTTGCCTGCAAAAGCCCTTGCAGGTTGCTATCTGGATCCCCAATTGACGACACCAGCTACAGCTTATGTGATCGAAACATTATCGGCTCTTTCACTGGTGTACCTTGCTTTTGGGGTTGGTCTTGATCCGCGCCAACGCCTAGTTGTGAGCCCTTCACTTGCACCTATTCTTGTTGGCTTTGTGGTGGGATTGGTTCTGTTCTGCAGTGCCTTTGTCAAGAAAGGATACATGGGCGCATGTGTAAATCCTGCGCGATGTTTCGGTTTAATGGCCGCAAGTGGAAGTTGGAATTACCATTACATTCATTGGACGGGAGATATCACAGGCGCGGTAATTAATGGGTTCTTCTGCTGGCTTATGCCACCTGGGTCAAATGCGAGGGTTGACGACATGACGCTCTCACCAGCAGTCGAGGCAGATGAGTCGAAATAGGTTATGTCTTTTCTCAACTAAAGAGAGTGAGCTTCCAGGAAAGCTTTTCACACATCGGCTTTGTCGACATCCTTCTCACATGGTTAATATGTATTCAATCGAGCTGTACTACAGCATTTTGAGACTCTTTAGTGGTATGAATTTATAATTGACGATGCGAAAGTGGTTATTTCCATAATCAAACACAGAGTTTGGTGTCTTTCAAATGAGTGAGTGCTTGGTCCTATCGCTCTTTCGCAGTGGCGGCATTGACGACCCCAACTGTGCCAGGGTCGAGGAATGCATATTGATCGATCATGGGCTTTGATCATAAGAACACCACAAAGCCATTCAGTTGTCAGATTGATAGCGTCTCACTAATACACAGACTTGACCCTTTAGGTCTAGTATAATGTGAAGTTTCCACAGGTAGTGCAAAGTCAGGAATGTGTTTTGGTATGTTTGCAGCATAAAACGCCACAGATTTCGTTAGGTAATGCAACCAGAGATAGAAAGTCGAGGAACCAAATTAGCTTATTGTTGTTTCGAGTTAACTAAAAGGTATTGTGGACTTCCTTATCACAAGCACGTGGGAATCATGAACAGTGCGAGGAATTTGAACCTAACAGTACCAACATTCGTAGCTCGCATGTGTCTTATCTCCACATTTTGCACTGGCACCTACTCAAATTGTAACTATTCCTCACAACTGGCCAAAGTGTGTCGTGCATAGTGGCGCTCTTGGCTGAAGTCTTTTTACAATTACGGATTAGTACTCGCTGGAGTGAAAAGCAGTGCGGCACACTTGAATGCCAACTCTACAACCTTCTTGCCTTCACTACCTGTTGTTTCATTCATAAGTCGCGGCAGTTCAGCTTTGTCCGAAGTGCCGTCGCCAATGTTCAATACTTGATCATTCCTAGATTTTATTTCCATTATACTATAATACTTTTCAAACTGTGTTTAGTGTTTCCAGTTTGTAGTGCTCTAGGTATTGGAAGAGAAAGTTTTGTCGATGTACCCTTACCTCCGTTCAACAACGTGCCGACTAACAGATCGGCATGGGGTTCGTACGATATCCAACCGACTATGCTCACGTTGTGCCCCAAACAAGGGTTACTAAAGAGGTTTGTCATCCTTCAGGACTCGTGAATTTACGTCAAGAGGTTGATATGAAACCTAGTATACCTTCGTCATAACCAACACGAACATCGCTCCTGATGGCTTTGAGCGGCCTGGCATGGTTATCAACGGCCAGTATCCTGGACCCCTCATTGAAGCTAACTGGGGAGACACACTCTGTAGGTCAATACATATGCTTTCTGAAAATATTGGCTGAGAAACAAGTACAGGAATCAATGTCTTCAACAACTTGACCAATCTTAACGGAACTTCCATTCACTTTCACGGTGTTCGAATGCTGAATCAAAATTTCGAAGATGGCACACCTGGAATTACCGAGTGTCCAGTACCGGTACTTTATTTAGAGTCATTGGCCAAAGATATACAGGGCTGACAAATTTAGCCCAACTCTTCTAAGACATACGAGTTTCGTGTCACACAATACGGAACTAGTTGGTACCATAGTCACTTCGGTCTGCAATGTGCGTATACTTCTTTTTGGATCCACCTTGATGTACTGGGATTGACAAGCTTCTAGATCCTGATGGCTTAACTGGTATGTATTGAAGCAAGTAGACCTGATGTGTGATTATAATGTGTTTCCAGGTCCCATGAAGTTCTATGGTCCTACAAGCCAGAACTATGATTTTGACCTAGGCCCAATAATGGTCAATGACTGGCTACACGCTCCAGCTTCATCTCTGTACTACCTAGAGCTGGAAGGTACTCCGCCAGTTCCATCCTCGATCTTGATGCAAGGTCAGGGTATCTACATGTGCCAGCTTGGCGAGCCATGCATACAAAGAACAAATTATTACACCGTCAATTTCACAGCCGGGACGACCTACAAAATGAGTCTCATTAACTCTGGGACAGACACTCAGCTTACGTTCTGGCTGCAAGCTCACAGCTTTACGGTAGTCGGAACTGACTTCGTTGCTATTGAGCCATATGTGACAGACACCATCAATATTGCAGTTGGTATGTTTCGATCAATGATGTAGTATGTTATCTTACTAACTGTTCTAGGGCAACGATACGAGATTATTGTGACTGCAAATGCGACGATCAAGTCGGGTGCCAATGAAGGAAACTTCTGGATGCATGCTCGCGACTGCTCTAAGCTGAACTCACCCTCAACGCTAGGTATCATAAGATACAACGCCAGTTCGACAGCCAATCCTTGCGACACATCCGGAGACAACCGTCAAAGCTTTGGCTGTGCAGACCCTCCAACGTCTAAACTTGTACCGATCGTTCGACGTCAGGTGCAACAACCTGTAAACAATCTCACAACAAGCGATTATCTGAATGGCGCTCTACAAGGCTATCCTGTTCTGACCGACCTTAGTGGACCACTTCACAAATGGATCCTTGGCAAACATAGCATGTACTTGAACTGGAGCGAGCCCACGTTGAAAGTCGTAAATGATTATGCAAACCTCACAGAAGAACACATGGCTCCGTCAACAGCGCCAATATTTCTCGACTATGAAGCCGAGAGCTGGGTGTACTTTCTGATTCAGAACAACTCAACCATACCCAGTCCGGATCACATGTACTATCGAGCAGCACATCCAATACATCTGCACGGCCACGATTTTGTCATTATTGCCCAAGGTTCGACAAACTTTGACCCCAGCACAGTCGTGATGAATCTCGACAACCCGCCGCGACGCGACACTGCCATGTTAAACATCAATGGTTTTCTGTTGATTGGCTTTCAAATCGATAATCCTGGCGCATGGCTGATGCACTGTCACATACCGTGGCATGCAAGCTCGGGTATGGCGGTGCAATTCGTCTCAATGCCCGACTTGATTGCTCCGTTATTGAAGAGAGGCAATGTTATAGACAAGCTGAACAAAGAGTGTGCAGCATGGACTTATCATTATGACAATGTAAATATTCCAGCTGGTGTATTTCAAGATGAGTCGGGAATATAATTACGGAAGAGCAAATAGTGTGATACGCTGGAGAAATAACATAAACCCGTCCGCAGAGCAGTACAAAAGATAAAGAATGTGTTCCTTCTGCAAAGTATTTGTGTCTTAGTTGGATTTGGCATCACAATAGTTTGCCATGGGTTTGTGTGTGACTTGATTGAGCGTGATAAATTAAATAGTGAAACGTATGCCTCTATGGCTTGAAGACGGGAGGAGAAGTTGGGTGGCCGCATGGCTGGGTGCCGATGCGTCCTCAAACGGCATTGATTTTCTTTAGGGGAGGAGGCTGAGCGAAGTGGAAAGCTTTTATTTGAGAACGGTAGATTTTGCATAAAGCTAGCATGATAGCTTTGAAAGAAAGACTTTGCTCTGAATCACTGAGAACTTTTCTTCTGGCACTTCTTCACTCGACTTGAAAAGCTGTCAGCGGCACCGGCAACTAGATTTATATTTTCCAATCACAAGCCCAATCACTTCACTGTTGTATACCGTCCCAGGAGCATCAAAGAATGCTCCATAACTTACATTCACATCACAATGACTCAGATGAATGTATTGCAATACTAGCAGAGGTATGAATAATCGTCTCTTGACATGACATCGACTTCAGCCACCTTACAAATATCAACGCCCGGCAAAGATTTCCTAGTCCATCCCATCCTCAAAAAAGTCGAACTAACCATGAAAACAACGACTATTCTTTAGCTTATGCTTCAAAAATCTTTCACATCCAGCCTTGCTATTCCTCAGGCATATCCACAACCAATCCTGCCCTCTCGCCAACGATTCCTCCACCAGTTGTCAGCATGTAGGTGAAGGCGAGAAACTGCCACACCCACATCAACAACGCCCGTCCCACCACCAATATCTCGACCATTCACGGACGACCAAGACATCACAATCTACCAGGCCAAGATATCGACAACCCAGCACTAGAAAACAACAGAACCTGGGGTTGGTGGTGGGGAGCGAGGAAGGGTTGGAGAGGGAGTGGGAGAAGAAGAGGAGCGGACGGGGTGGAATTGAGAGAAATGAGAGAAATTTCCTGGAAGAAAAGTAGAGGCAGGGGAGGAATCGTAAGTGGCGGTGATTCAATCTGGTAAGAGCGAAATCTAAGACTGCAATGAATATTCAGACTTTGCGTTGCATTTGTCTGGCTGTTGAAACTATGTTATGTTAGCTTGATTCTTAAGCTATGATCAAATCAATGGCTTTGCTTTTGTATATTGCATTGCAATGGACTTGTGAGGTGCAAAACTTGACATGTAATATCTCTATTGTGATCTACCGCTGGCTGAAATGGTTCCGATGCCATCGAACCTCGAAGAGAAGGTATTTCTCACCTCTTAACTGTGCCCATTCGAGGTCCCATTTCCCTTCTCATCACCAACAGCCCTCAAACAACCTTTCAGATATCCCTCCACTTTTGCTAATCCCTCTTCACCCAATTCACCCAAGCACCCCACATACCCATCTGGCCTTACCACAACCATTGCGCCTTTCTCCTTCGCAACACCATATACGGAATATGCATCCTGTAACTCGGTACCATTGTAGAAGCTCATCTCGGCATAAGTTCTCACTGCAGCTGGGAGGTCTTTCCATACGAAAGTGTTGGAAGGGAGTGGATGAAGCACGACGAGCTCGATTAGGCCGGGCGGGAAAGCTTCCAAGATGGACGAGGTATGTGTGAGAGATGTATATGATAGGCTGCTTTGGGTAAGGAGGTCGGTCGATGTGAGGATGAGGAGGCGGTAGCGGCCGGTGGAGGGGAAATCTAGACAATGAGCATTCATGACTTGGTTAATAGCGAAGATTGAGACTCACCGTCTTGCAGATCTCGCCTGTACCCATCTGCGTGTCTTTTTGCTTTGACATTGAGAAGTCGACGCCCGGGCTTCAAAACACCACTCAGATAATCCGAGCCGGTCACCAAGCCCTGAGGTATAGTCTTCTCAACCAACGACGTCTCGGGATACTCAATTCCGCAGCCACTCGTAAATCCATTTCCGGTACTAAATACTTCGAGGAATTGATCATGTGTAAGACCTTCTGTGCCTTCAGCTCCGATCTTGCCTGAGAACATGGAAGAGAATTCTTTATCGAATGCAATGAGTTCTTTTGCGATGGTGAGACGTTCTGTCTCGAAAGTATCGAGTATGGTGTCTCGAGAATTAGTGATGGGTGAAAGCCCGTTCAGAGAATGCATCAACTTCCATGACAGGTTATAGGAGTCCATCATGGAGACGTTCATGCCCTGTCCCGCTTTTGGGCTGTGTGTGTGGCAGGCTAGAAAGATTAGCGTTGAAGGAGAAAAGGGAGAGGCAAGTTACCATCGCCAACGATGAAGACCCGATTTACGCCCTTCGAATCCTGCTTAACAAAGTTCTCTGATACCCTCTGCCCAATCTGATATGCGGCCCACCAATCTACAGCATCTGCTCGCCTTGGCTTTATATAGTATGGCTTGAAAACTTCCTGCGCTTGTGCAAATATGCTCTCCATAGTAATCTTTTCTCTCCTGGCCTTTGCTTCTGCCTTGCTGGCTCCTTTAATACCCTCCTCGCTAGCAATATCATTGTCAGGCTTCACCTCCTCCTGAACATGGACGTACAGTCTCGTCAGATATTCCCCAGTCGCAATCCGCTCTCTCGGAATCACCATCACACTCCCATTGTCCGAATGGATAGCACATCTTCGTCTGATATCAGGGAAATCGGTATCCGCGACAAAATCCACAACACCCCAGATGAAGTCCGACGTTTCTCCCTCCAGCTTGAAGTCCATAGATCTTCGAACCAGAGAATGTGCCCCATCTGCTCCAACCAGATGTTTCGTCCGTACAGTTCGTGATCCAGACGGACCTTCCATCTCGACCAGAACAGGAAACTCTGCATCTCCAGCCTCGTCAAGCTCAACTTTCGTCAGGCGCGTAGATCGTTGCACACCGTGAGCAGAATATCGTCTGAGGTCATCTTCGAGAATCCGCTCAATTCGACCTTGGTGAATTGTGACCTCGTGTGGGAACCTCGCTGCGACCGCAACATCTGGCACAATTGATGTGCGCTCGATTCCTCCACTCTTATCCTGTGTCGGGTTCCAGAATGCCACTTCCCACATCTGACAACCCTCAGTCAAGATTTCGTCTGCCAGTCCCAGGCTCTTCAGCACTTCGAGAGTTCGCGGTTGGAGGCCATCTGCCTGTCCGGATTTCAGGGCCGTGGGTTTGGAATCGATGCATAGGAGGGATTTGTCGCTGAGACCGTACCGCGCGAGGAGGACTTGTAGAAATAGACCTGCTGGTCCTGCCTGGGCATTGTCAGTGGATGGCTCGAGTGGCTTCGGACGAATACTTACTCCTGCGATCAGTACCTCATACTTCTCCTCACTGCCAACAGGTTCAAAACTGGGTGTCAAACGTGGGAGAGGAGAGGCAAATGAGGGAAGGACGCGTAGATCACGCGAAGACGTAGAATACTCTGTAAATACCGGCATGATTGCTGACCTGAGAAAAGAGGAATAGGAAACAGAAGAAACGAATGAAAAGACCCAGAAGGGTCAGCCTTTTGCTCCATATTTACCTGTTCCACAAGACCTACCTAGAACAGATGGCTAGGAACTTCGAATGCCGAGGGCCAATACCGTATGACGCTGTCGTGAACCTTCAACCCCGCTCTGTAGTTGAAGACACCGAGACGACTACTCGAGTTGGATGAGTGATGATTACCTTTTGCTTAGCGATATTCTGGCCAGGCGGTTAACAGTGGGGTTAGCGCTGACTGATAGGCGAGGGAGGGGTCTCCACAGTGTTGTCAACCCCTGAACCAAGATTACTCTTCCTCCCCGACGAGATCCTGAAGCCACCAACAGAGCCTGAACACCGCCTGGGGAGTTTTCCGACTCTTGTCTTGAAGTAGGTAGGCTATGTGAGAGATGTACTCGTACTGCCAGGATGTGAGGGTGAGATTATTCTAACTGTTTTTAGTCCAATGCCATCTGCCTGTCGCGTCTGGGGTACCCGAGGAGTATCTCCGTCACTGATGGGTTGATGGAAGTGGTTGAAAATATTAGGCTATGGGACCGGTTGCTCTTGCTATCGATAGAGGCTTACTTCTCCTCCCCAGCTGGAATCTTCCAAGAATATCTAGGTTTCCCCATGTTTGACATCGAGTTGTGGATACTTTCTCTCTTGAAGCACGAGTACCTGGTTATCGATATCTTGATCGGGAGTGGAGCGTTCACCATGATGAAGTAGTGATCGTAGTACCAAGTGGTTCAAGACTGCTTGACTCCTGGTCGTTCGGGATGAGAGCCATCACAGATTCGTGACATGCGGGGTGGCCTGCTGGGGAAAAAGTTCACAACTGCTTTGGCCTATTTTTGCATATGGTTGACGCTGCTTTCATTAGTATTCAAGTCTACCTCCATGCTCATCTTATGTTTACTTCGGTCCGGTTGGAAGAAGTCAATCCTCAGAAGCTCTGTTGTCTATTCGATGCATTTTACCAGCGTGGCATGGCACCTTTCGATTGTTTGGACTCAAAGTCATTCCTTTCTTTGGTGCTTTCGATCCACGAGGAAGTTATTGTCTGAAGTCCATACTTGGCTGCGTGCAATTTACCTCAAGCAATCAGGACTTTTCAACTATACTTGTACAAAGTGGAGTTCGAAAGCTGATGCGAAGGCGTTCCTTGAGTTGCTATTTCGACTTTAGTTGTCTTTCTGAAGTCTTTTTCCTTGGTCAAGATTTCACATCTTATTTTTCAGTCGAGTTGTTCGACGGCGTCACGGGCAGGGAAGACTGGATACTCCCAGTCCCAAGCTGCCCTAGGCCTTGAAAATTCTGCCTTTCGCCTCAATTCATTCCGGCCAGAGTCTCAAGTCTTCGCCATTTGTGGCAGAAATTGTTGATAGAGAGGTATGTTGACTGCGTCTATCGGTCTTCGGTCTTCGTGATGCTGTTATGTCCTCAATTCTTCAACGACCAAGTGCCTAGGTCAAGGACGACTCTTAGAGCAAGCCACGATGTGCACGATGTGGAGCTTTCTTCTCAGGCTGTCCAGTCGCAGCACTGCCGAATGTCTATCCACGTGAGTTTTCAGCCCTTCCCCCCAGGCCAAGGATGCGCGCTGTTTTCGTGCCCAGCTTCGAGCCCCACTAGACCTGAAGAGAGAGCCTGGATGTGTCAGCGAGAACTCGGAGGGGTCTCCCTTCTTGGTGGTTGAACCTGCACCTGGAAATCCTGCCGCTAGCGAGGATAGTGGGGATTCCAGATCTGCGGGGAAAGCTGCACTACCTCACCACTGAGACAACACCCCTTGGAACAACACTGCGCCGTCCGAGATATCTTCATTACGACATCCATCCCCCCCCCCTCTCCTCCCCTTTGCAGATAAACATCAACTCCCCGAACCTTTGACTTACGCCTACGGCCCGATCTTATTCTCCATCAATTCGTTAGCCACGCTCTCGGCATGCCGTCCTCGGCTTCAAGTATGGCAAAGTTAGCAGACGGCCCCACCAAGGGAGTACAATGTTCCGTCTGCGGCAAGAGATTCTCAAGAACAGATCATTTGAAGAGACATCAACTGAGGCGTAAGAGACTGAATTATGATCTCCTGATTTGCAATTGATCGGTGTTGAATTGTGCTGAATCGCGGTCCAGATTCCGGGGTCAAACCTTATTCTTGTATCTTTTGCAATGACGCTTTCACCAGAAGGTAATATATGACCTGTCTTTGAATGTTCCGGAACTGACTAGATACAGTGATAACCTACGAGACCATTATCCAACATGTCCCCAACGGAAGAACCGCTCAATACCTGAAGCTGCAAGGGGTGGTCGAAGGTCACATGCATGTGATTCGGTGAGTCCTGGGGTTTTTGGTCCCTGCGTAAGCTTAACTAACCTCCACCAAGTGCACATCCATGAAGCTTGGCTGTGACGGAAACAACCCTTGCAAAACATGTCGACATAAGAGAATTGATTGTAAATACTCGAGGTTGTTATCAAAGGGTGTCACGGTCCGAAGCGATAGTAAGTGCTGACTCTTTCACTACCCGAGCTTCACTAAGCATAACATCAGCTCCCAAGTCTGGGGCAGAGAATAATCAATCCGACAGAGGATCTATAAACTTCCTACTAAACTCAGGAACTGCAAGTTTCATCGAATGCTTCCGCTTCCCTTCCTCGCACGAGCGGAGGAATATCTTCAACTTCAGAAATGCACATGCAGCCTCCAGCTCATCCGATGTGATTGATATCTTCGGAAATATCAGCGATAATGGAAGCGCTCCCTCTGATGCTTTCGACGATGAGGCTATCGATTGGTCATTGTTCGAAGAGGAGAATCTATTACGATTTCTCAGCAGTCCTTTCGGAGAGGTCCCCATGTATGGCGCCGAACAACCAATCACTGGATGGTCATACGTAGGAGATTGGGAACCACCAAGTCTACAATCTGCAGCAGTCGTCGAGGCAATATTCGGAAAAGCTCTATCCTTACAGATAAGCCCTCCAGAGCAGGAACACGTATCGCAGAATTTGAACTTCCTCTTCACGCCTTCTCGAATCGAAAAGTTCGTTAGCCTGTACTTTGAGTTTTGGCATCCACATTGTCCAATCATCCACCAGCAATCTTTCACAATTGATACTGCTCCGATTCCTTTGCTTGCCTCGATGGTCTTGATGGGCGCCATGTATTCACAAGTTGATACGGAAGTCAGTACGGCGAAACTAGTCCTAGACCTGGTAGAGCTGTATGTCTACTCACTGGAGGATCTGACAGATGAGTATGAGATCCGACATATGCTCAGGGTACCCTCGATATCCGCACCGGAATCGATCGAACTGAGCATCTTGGCCTTTCAATATCTCCAAGCAGCGTACCTCATGATATGCGTGCAGTTCTGGGCTGGAAGTATGGTCTCCAGGAAACGTGCTTCAGACACTAGATTCGGTGTAGTTGTGAAGGTAAGGGACACATGCGAGTTTGTAAATGCTTTCCTAACAGCAAACAGGTAGCGAGAAGACTCGGGCTTACCAAAGCACAACACGAATTTGATGACAGCCAAGACGAGGTATTGTGGTTGCAACAAGAATCTCGGATACGGTAAGCCGAATCTCATCCGCCTCATTCTTTCCCTCCACTAACCATTCGCAAGGCTTATAAATATCATGACTCTCCTTGACTGCGCCTTCTCCTTCTTCGCCAACTTTCCCTGCCGTCTCTCCATGTCAGAAATGAAGTTTGACCTGCCCAGCGAAGAAGCATTCTTCGCGACTCTCCACCCATTCAGTCAGCGCAATTTCACTCCGTGTCGCAATCTGACGACAATGGAGGCATTTCAGAGCTTGTTCAAGCCCAGCCAGGTATCTGGCCATGGTACGAAGGGGAATCCATTAGGTTTGAACCCCATGGATATGTTTATTCTGATTCATCGTATGTTCCCTATCTGCCTTCCTTCGGCTGCTCATTTTCTCTGGCATTCTCTCTGTTCGTGTTGGTGCAGATTTTAACAAATTATCACAGTTCTCTACGTCTCTGCCCACACTCAAATAACACACTTCCCGCTCTCCCTCCCTCGCTCGCCCTCGACATCTGGTACATCAACACCCATGCCTCCATCCACCCAACCTTCACAGCCGAACTCCTCCCCAACACTACCACCAACCTCAAATATAACCCTCATCAAAGCCGCCCTTTCTCGCTGGCGGTCCCTATGGATCACGATCCGCGCCTCTATACCTAATAATTCGTGGGCAAGTCTAGGCTTCTTCCGAAATGGGTACAATTACTGGCTGGTAACGCAGCTGATAATGAACAACAAGGGAAGTGCGGAAGTGCTCATGGGAATGGAAGTTGGGTGTGAGGACACATTGAAGCAATTGAAAGGGTTACTAAAAGACGGTGCTGGTGGACTTGAGGGGCAAGGTCCTGGGCCTGGGTCGGGGTTGAAGGTTGAGGCGTAAAGTTGCGAAGATAATGCACTCAGGTAGTCAACAATAACAAAAATATTTATACTTCCAACTTGCTCTCATACAGGACGAAATTACAACACTGCAACACTACAACACTGCAACACTACAACCAAGCATGCGGGACACTCTTCACAGATCTCACCAATCCTTTCCATCCCCCAAAACCTCCTGCCCCTTCGCCAACGTCCTACTAACCTTCTCCCCTAACCAAACCTCCTCCGTCCCCTCAATCCCACTCTCAATATCCCAGCCTCTCCCACCTTCAACAAACACCGCTCTACCATTATACCTGACCTTCTCACTTCCAGCCAGTTTCTCAACAATCCCCTCATCCTTCATCCTCACCTCCCCCTCCGGCACAGTCCCCACCGCCGTCTCGATAATAACGCGAGCTACGGACTCGGGTGTATTAACAGGAAGGGAATTTGAAATCCAGGAGTCCCGGATGCCGAGGACCATGCCGGTGTCGGTCATCCAGGGGCAGATTGCGTTGGTGCGGATGGAGTGGGTTTTGGGGAGGTAAGGGCGGAGAGAACGGAGGAGTCTATCATTCATTCATATTCAAATCAGCAACGTCACAAAATCACAAGTACACAACGCTATCTTATCCTTCCACGACCCAGGAAAAGAAAAGAAAATAATTTGAGGCTTGAATTTGTCAAAGCAAGGGTTTAGGAGTGAGATTTATTTTTATTTTTTCCAGAATGAAAAGGAGAAAGGAAAATGAAAATAAAGAAGAGAGCATGACAGTACATACCCTACAACACCGTGTTTGGCTGCCGTGTATACGAATATCCCAGGCGTTTCTTTGAAGCCTGCTGTGCTTGAGACGAGGAGGAGTGATTTATCTGCTTTGGATGTGTTGCCTTCTTTGAGGTAGACGCAGGCGATGCGGGAGAAGTAGATGCAGCCGAGGAGGTTTACGTCGACGGTTTTGTTGGTTGGTTTCTGCTCAGATGAATGGTTAGATTAACTGCTCTCTCCGAGATCGAATCTTGGACTTGAAAATGAGAGAAATATGTGATGTTGAAATGAGATCAGAGACGTACCTTCCTGACACCCTCCAAATCCAAACCCTTCTCAAACCAATCCCCCGCCTCTAGAATCCCCGCATTGGCAATCGCTATATCGACTCTCCCATGTTTCTTCAACGCTGTATCAAACAGATTTAGTACAGAATCGTAGTCTGTCACGTCTGTTTGCACGAATGTCGTGGAGCCGCCAGGGACCTGGGCTTTTGTTGATGAGGAGATGGAGGAGTCCACGGTACTTCCGGATTTAGCGTCCCAGTCACCGTGGATTACGTGCGCGCCGTGGGTGTAGAGGAGCTGGACTGTTGAGAGGCCGATGCCGTGGGCGGATCCTGGGGTGTTTGTGTGAGTTCATGGGAATTGTGGAATATGGATGTGGAAGAAGGAATAGAAAGTGAGGACGTGTAGGACTGGTTTGAGAGAGGATTCTATGATTTAACAGTACCTGAAATGACTACCACTTTATCCTTGAGATCTTTCAGTGTCTCTTCGCGGAGTGGTATTCCAGCCATTGCTTTCGAATCGTATGTACAAGTAGCCTATTGAATATTTCAATGCCTCGGTTAGATCTCAGTAGAATTGATTGAGGTTGATATGATGACTGCCTTCAAATCTCGGCAAGGTTGAGCAGTAAGCAATGGATGTAAACAAAAGAAAACTCAATCTACAATGTGAATTATCTCAACATCGTTCTTTCATCACATGTTGTCACGAAATATCAACGCCAACCTCATAGCTTCAATGCTAGACATCTCCCGACCTCCCTCCCCGAACCCAAAAACCCCCTCCTCCTCGCAGAATAGGAAATAATTGTGGGGTAGCTTCCCTCTCCCTTTCCGGACCCTTCCTGCGCCGACCGAGCGAGACGCGGGGTAACGAAACCTTGACTGACTCGCTAGCGAAGACATCCATCCCTCCACCTTCAGCTGCCCTTCCACGATGCAGTGAAGGAGTGGAGTAGGCAGAAGGGGGATTCCCGGGGCGGAATTCCTTCCATTGCCTCCCTGGCCCTTCCTTCTTCTAATTGGATGTCAAGGGATGGCTTGGATAGGCTTGGGGTAGAAAAGTTGGGGAATGTGGGGCTTCTTGGGCTTTTAGCCTTCGTGGGGCTGTGGAGGGTAGGGGTTTGATGGGTGATGATTGGGTTTTGAATTTTCTGAGCAGCAGGCTTCGGAAAGAGTAGTAATCGCAGCCTCGTGCTAACAATGTTCAGGCTGTGTCGGAAGGTAAAAGGTGGTTCGGAATGGACATGGAAGGTCTGGTCCTGGGGAGTCTGGACTTTAGGTTTGGGTTCATTCCCGAGGTGTGGAGGGGGAGGTGCGATGGGATGCGATGGGATGCGATGCGCGGCTATTTCTTATCTGTTTCGACCGACGTCAGTCACTTTCAATACTCAAGCCATTAATACAGAATTCAGTTACTGTGAAATATTGTATCCTTGGAAACAGGAATTTGAAAGCAAGAGAATATGGCGAACTCATCACTTACAGGCAAAGGTGTCATCGTGACAGGTACGTTGCTCTGCCCCTTGTCTCCAAATTCCGAAGTTCCCCAAAAACCTCCAAATTTCCAAAAGAGTACAAATTTGACATCATGCTCCAGGCGGCGCATCAGGAATTGGCCTTGCCATGGTCAAATTCTTCGCATCTCTTTCCTCCAAAATTGCCATCCTCGACATTGCCAGTCCCCCACCCACGCTTCTCTCAACCCTCCAAACCGAATTCCCAAACTCAACCTTCACATTCCAAAGATGCGACATCTCAAGTTGGGAGGAGCAGGCTTCCGTGTTTGCTGAGGTGTATAAGCAGTTTGGGAGTGTAGACGTCGTGTGTGCTAATGCGGGCGTGAGTGAGATTGGGAAGTTCTTGGAGAAGGAAGATGAGGGTGAGGGACCGAGGAAACCGGGATTGAAGACGCTGGATATTAATTTGACGGGCACGTTATACTGTGAGTTTGGTCTTTCTTACTTCATGCCTCTGTCTTCATTTCGAAAATTCAGAATTCCCACATAAATGCTGACTGGCTTTTTACGTAGCCATCAAGCTCGCAGTCTACTACATGCGGAAAAATACTTCCTCGCAGAAAGGCCAAATCATATGCACGGCTTCTAACGCAGGACTCTATCCATTCGCTATTGCACCGATGTACGGCATCACGAAACATGGCGTAGTAGGAGCTGTGCGGTCATTCGCCAAACCGTTGGCAGCGGATGGGATCAGAATTAATGCAGTGTGCCCAAATTGCATTGGTAAGCTCATCCCCTTTCTCTGGTAGATGACATATGATATCAAATACGTCGGGGTCTGACGAATTTTGATAGCAACTGGCCTTGCGGATGATAAGCTGTTTGCATCGATGACACTCACACCGATGTCAACACTCATCAGTGCAGTTCAGGATTTTACCACGGACTCCACGATGACGGGCGTTACGGCTGAGATCAGTGGTGAGAAATACACGATCAGAGAGCCACCTGAACTGCTTGATGATATTACGAGGAAGAATTTTGATGCATTCTGGGCCTTGGGATATGCATAAATTGACGGTAGTAGCATTAGACATTGTTGCATAACTACACAACTTCCTCTTGATACCAACAAGTATATTCTTCCACAGTCAGACGTCGAATGGCTCGCCCGAAAAGCAAATATCACTCGCATTAGTTAACCCAGACCCCTGTGCCAATAATGAGATGTACTAATCTGCCACGTGAAGTCCTGACTTATGAGATGGCAGGTGCCGGACCTGAACCAAATTCGGAAATCCTCCTATCCTCAAAGCGGCTCCTCCTCTGCCATCCTTGTAGGGGGTTTTCCTTAACACGTTTCTTTCTTCTTGCAACTTTTGTAATTTACATGTGCCGAACTTGTGCCAAACTCCCCTTGAAACATTGAAGCCACAAGTCTGACAAGTCCCAAATCTACGCGATTGCCGCGATCTTGGTTCTTCCTCCCCGAAGCACATCCACTTCAGCTGTAAGATTAAACTTCTCACCTGCCATCCCACTCCCCATCTTTGTGTTTCGAGGCAACCCAAGCGACCCGACTCCGCAGAACCCCCTGCCAGGTCTCCCTGGACTCCGTGTCCCGAGCCCCAGACTATCAAAGTATTTCCCCACAACTCGGCTAACCCCCTTTGAATTGCAGCCACCAAAATGTGCCTGTGTGCCAAGTCCACTCAACTCTCCTCCCCGACCAGCTCCAAAGTGGAGACGAACAAGACCCCATGGGTCATTTTAGTACTCTTGGGCGTCCTGAGATGGCGTCCGTCCAGACCTCTCATTCGAAGTTCTTCTTTCTTTGTCAACGTCCTCCCACATCACGGCGTCGCGTCTCAGCCCTTTCTGCTTGCCCGTGACTCGGACTCATACCTCACTAGGACAGTCTTTTGAGATCTAGAGATTGGTCTGGCGGAGTGAAAGATATATATCTACCTTCCCCTTACCCCGGATTCTTACCTTCACTGCATCTCCCCACCTCCATCCCTCTTCTCATATCCGGAAACTCAAATAGTTACACGACACATCAACAAATACTTTCTCGTCACACACCACAATGGGTCTCGGTGTTCTCGAAGATCATGAGCTGGAGCATGTCCCCGGCACAGCTCCTCTCAATGAACTCGGCAGTGAGAATTTCAATACAAACGGTGTCGATTCCACCATCCTCAAACACGACCCTACTGGCCAGATAGTGCTTGTTCCTCAACCTTCAGATTCGCCAAATGATCCTTACAATTGGTCAAGATGGAAGAAAGAGAGATTCACGATCGCGTTCGCATTTGGTTGCGGTGCTGTTGGTGGTAAGTCATCCCTTGAGAGCTGTCCGGACAGCAACGAACACTCGGGAAGTAGATGGATGCTAAATGTTGGTAACACAGCCGTCGGACCACTTCTCAGCCCAGCATTCGTAGAACTCGCTGCAGAGTTCGATATTGGCCTCTCCAACTTCGTCCAAGGTGTTCAAGGTGGCGTCATCGTCGCTATCGCGTTCGGAAGTTTGATCTGCAATGCTCTCGCTGTCAAGTATGGCAAGAGACCGATTTACCTCATTACCACTGTTGGTTTGATGGTTACATGTTTCTGGGCTGCTGCTGCGAAGAGCTTTGCTTCGTTGGTTGCTGCGAGAGTTATTCAGGGGTTCTGCATGGGTCCACTGGAGGCGCTTGTTCCTGCTTCGATTGCTGATGTTTGGTTAGTCGATTCTGTCGATTGAAGGAGCGCTAGCTGATTTGAACAGGTTCGTTCATGAACGTGGATATCGATCTGCTATTTTCAACCTTGGTGTTCTGGGTGGCATCAATTTGGCAGCACCCATTAGTAAGTCTCCGAGAATTTACCCTTGAGCAACCTCAGTCTGATCGGTTATTTAGCTGGTGTTCTCATCGAAGCAAGCAGCTACAGAGTAGCCTTCTATGCCATGGGAGGTGCATTTGGTCTTTCTCTCATCATGATCTTCTTCTGGATGCCCGAGACAGCATTCGTCCGTCACGGAGCAGTCAATCTTGACACTGGCGCCAACAACGTAAGACCCTATAGTCTGACGTTCCCCAAACATGAACTGACCATCAAAACAGGTCATGACTGAATTAACCCTTACCCACAAAATGGACGCCGCACACGTAGAAAATGACGAAAAGACCGCGGGAGCCAACACTCACACGCCAACCAGCAGCCCTGCCAGTCCAGCAAGTCCCGCCTCGGACAAGAAATATACATTCGCGCAGGAGATGATGCCGTGGAATGGATACGTCAACCACGTCTCTCTCATCAACACGACCTGCCGTCCATTCGTCATGCTCGCCTCGCCTGCTGTGCTTTGGGCCACTCTCCTTTTCACGACCTGTATCTCCTGGCTCGTCGGTATCTCCGTCACACTCTCGCAGATCTTCTCTGCACCTCCATATAACTTCTCCGTCACCTCTGTTGGCTTAACGAACTTGTCTTCGTTTATTGCGTCCGTGCTGGCCACTCTCCTGGCTGGACCGTTGATCGATGGTATCGTGCGGAGGATGTCCCTCAGAAACGGCGGTACATTCGGTATGCATTCCTCCCCATTATCAGATTTTGCACACTTGCTTACCATGTAATTCACAGAACCTGAATTCCGTCTCCCCATCATGGTATCCTACCTCCTCTTCACCGCGACCGGCTTCTTCGCCTGGGGCCAATCAGCCGTCGATCTCTCGCCCTGGCCCGTCCCCGTCGTCGTCGGTCTCGGCCTCATCAACTTCGGCATCCAGCTCGGCACCACCGGCGTCGTATCCTACGTCGTCGACTGCCATCGTGACAAGTCCGGCGAGGCATTCGCAGCCATGAATTTCGTCAAGAACCTCTTTGCTTTTGGATTGGTCAATTATATCAATGATTGGTTGGCTACGCAGGGGACTAGGAATGTGTTCTTTGTTATTGGGGGGTTGACGATTGCGGCGAGTCTGACGACTATTCCGATGTATATTTGGGGAAAGAGGGCGAGGAGCTGGGTTTATAGGAAGGGTATTGCGGGGAAGGCGTAGATTGAGGCTGATAGAGGTTGATTGGACTTCTTGTTTGCGGGATTTCGGCCAGGGGATAAAGGGCTGAAGGAACTATGAAGCGAGGATGTTTGTGAGATCAACATTGGTTGATAGAGACTGTAATCTTTTCTCATACCTGGTGAGTAGTCTGAAGACTGGATATAGATAATAGATCTCATTCTTTACGTGACCTTGCAGCTTTTTTTTCGTCTCGCGGTATAGGATGCTCAAACGCGACGTTTTCATTCCTTATCTTTCCTTCTTTTGAACAAAAATGATTGCTTTCTCAGCTCTAGTCTTGTCTAGCTCTGACCGAGAAGTAGCATCAAGAGTCTCAAGGGCCAGCGCATCCAGACTTTACCTCCTCATCTTCGGGATGTTACAGGCAAGCAAGATACACAACAAGATAACAACCACAACACCCATGATTATACCCAGAATAGCACAAGTGTCCAACTTGCCTTTACTTCCATACTGTCTTCTATGATGCATTAAGCCGCTGCTGTTGTCCCTAGCTTCAAGATATCTGAACGTTTCTCGGACGCTTGTGAGAGTGAGCTGGCTGGCGGAGAGCTCGTTGCTAGGAGAGGCAGGCACACGGCACTGATGATGAGGATCGAGAGAATGAGGAGCGTTAAGAGTCTCATGTCTGTGTTGTGAAAGTGGGACTTTGTTGCTGCTTTGTAGCTGTTTTTTTTTTGTGTGGATGAGAGATTGAAAAGGAACTTGGATAAGGAGAAATGGGAGATGGCAAGTGAACTCGGATCCTTGGAATTTATACAAGATCGCAGATTAAGATGAGTCGATAGTTGACTGGATTGCCTGAGTTGTAAGAATCATTTGCTCCTGTGATTCACCAACAGGCAGGACAATGCAGGGATGTTATACTCTTGTTGCGAATAATGAATATTGCTGATTCCCAGGCCATCGGTGATCTACCATCAACTTCTCCACAGAACATATAACGTAATGATGATCTTTTAGCTATCGCTGTCAGCAGAGTAGCAAAAATTTTGATATCTTAAGGTCTTCTGGTCCTCGGGCTTTCTTTCGAATTGAGTTTTTTGATGCAGACTGCATCCCAGAGAGAGCTTCTCAGTCTCCAACGAACACGCAAGACCAAGATTTTCACGAAAGGGGCTCGTCGAGGACAAGGATAGAGTAAATTCAAGCATTTCTAGGAGGTAGTTTCGAAGACATAGCGTGGTACGCTGTCGAGGGCGCTGGTGGTATGGTGTGTTAACGTCTAACCCCCCCCTTCCGGCCGCCTTTTACACCAAAAAACGCGATTTTGAGGTATTAATAAAAACACAACAAATTAATAATTTTGAATAATTCTTTTACACTTATATTTAATAAACTATATTAATTAGATCCCCGAAACGAGTTGTTATTTCAATAATAGAATATTACGTGATATTAGATTTATGTTTTTACATACAAAAAACGGCGAAAATCACTTGCTAATAACTTCTTAATTAGTGATTATATCTATATAAGGTTTACAGAATGGTTACTTTATAATATTATCTTAAGCTTTAAAATGTTTTAAAGTAATTTGATTAGTAAGTAAGTATTTATTAAGTAAATGATTTCTCTCATACCAAATTGTGTATGAGACGTTATAAATTACTCCATTTTTGAAGTACTATTAATAGTAAGGCTTTTAAACTCTAGATTCAATAAGATATAGTTATAATACAACTTTATGATAAAATTTAAGATAATCTATTAATAATTATAAAAGTTATTACACATTTAAGAAACATCTATTTTACATTTAATTTGCTGGCGAGAAATTTCTAAGAATTTAAATACTTAATTTGTAATATTACGTAATACAAAATAAATGAGATCCTTAAAAATTAAAAGAATAGTAATAAATAATCACTATTTTTAATTTGACGTTATTTCAATCATAAACAATAAAATTATTAAATATTACAAGTGGTGAGTTTTGGTGTAAAAGGCGGCCGGAAGGGGGGGGGTTTGACGTTAGAGCTTGAATGATGACACTTTGATTCAGTCGTGCGATCTAGCTACCTCGCAGTCAAGCTAATCCACTCCAATGTCCTCGAATCATATGGGGACCATTCCTCGTAGATTGTAGGGCACTTCCTTGACACGAGGACAGTAAACGTCCGTGTAATATTATCACCATGAGTATTCTAGATTGCTGTTATTCGCAAATATCTGTATATTCCTTTGACGGCATCGAATAGGTCGCTCTATACTACCTGTACCTTTCTTTTACAGAAAGAAACCCAAAAGAGCCCACCTCATAAGCACGCTTTGAGATCATCCAGGTTTAACAGCAAGTTTACGAGCAAAACACCCATTGCACGCCGAAGAAAGCACAAGTGTCGAGCTTGAAGCGAAGACTGACTCGGAGCACAAAATCCACATGTCTCAACTTGTTGGGGTGAACGGTCACTGCATGATTCCGACTTTCACCATCTTGGAATTGAACTGTTGGGATTCTATGTTCAAACGTTCTATGGCATGTCAAAAACACTCTGTTGCAGGTGCTGGCAAGTGCTTAGAGAAATCTAAGCTGCGGAACCCGCATGTCACTTGATCGATGTGAAATTTTTGATGTACACAAGAACGAATTCAAGCAGAATGATATTGGTAAACCATAGCAGAATCTTTGATAGCATATACAAGAAGTTTGCTTTGGACAAGCAGAGTTTCAACGAAGAGCCATGCATTCCGATAAACCATCTCTTACAGCTTTTTCTCTCGGCTGTGACCACTCACTTTGAAGGAGCCGGATTGTAACTGCTGGAAAACTTGCTCCGGATCGTAGGCTTCTGCTACTTGGGATAAGAACTTCAGATTCTGCTCGCCATAGCTTCCAATCACGTCCTGCCACTCGCCAGCATAATTGGAGAAAAGGAAAGGATGATAAAGACTCCGCCTTTCAGCCTCGTCCTTCACCCTTCCGATGATGCGTTGTTGTGTGGCGATAAGTTCAGCGTTGTGTTTCTCTAGCGAGGTACTGAATATCAACAAGAAAGAGATGAGTGGTCCCTCAGTATTGTCTAGGCCGTACACATTGTCTGCCGGACTGAAAGTACGGGGAAGCGCGTGGAACTCCATTGTGCCTCTAATACGAGGTGCAATCGGGGAAGCCTCCTCAACGTAAACGTCAAAGGCAAAGTTGAGGAGTTCAAGGTCTAGCTTTAATGTGAGCGTGGCAACATTTGCACGATCTCCATCGCCGTGTTGAAGGTCGGCTATGTCCCCGGCCAAAGTAAGGTAATCAGTCATTCCGAGCGAAGATTCGACCGTCGGTACCTGGCGAAGACCATCAAACATAAGCAGATCTGCAACAGGCTCAGTATAGACCAAGTACTGGATGATCTGAAGGGGCCCCTCATCGTTGGTGAAAATGATGATAGTGTGTCCTTTGGGGTCCAGCTCCGGCTTCAGCTGCTGTACGAACCCGCCATAAGCCTCGATAGCCTGTCTCGCATGTTGACTCTCGATCAACGTACGACCGCCCCACATTCCACTATACGGGTAAGTTTCCAGCTCGAAAGCTGTAATGATGCCCAAGTTCGAGCCTCCACCGCGCAGAGCCCGAAAGAGGTTGGGTTCACTTTCCCGACTAGCTGTTACAATTCTGCCGTCACCGAGAACAACTTCGAATGAGCGAACGTTGTTGATGCCCCAACCAAGCCTGGCAGCATAAAAAGAGAGACCACCTAGACGTGTGTAACTTAGTACTGAGCATGAAAAGCTTGAATATTTTGTCACGTACCTCCAACCAAGAAGCCGCCCACCCCAACGTCTGCTGATCTTCCTCCAACCGCGATCAATCCTTCTCTCTGCAACTTCGTGTAGACAGATCTCCAGGTACAGCCAGATCCAACAAGGACTGTGCCCTTACTTCTATCGATGGAGATGCTATTAAGCTTGATCAGATCCAGCTGCACTCCACCGTCAAGACAAGACTGCCCCGCGAAGTGGCCGTGACCCCCGCTCTTCAAACCGAATGGACATCTGGCTTTCGCACAAAGAGCAACAGCTTGAGCAAGGTCTTCTGTGCTATGTGGCTGGAAGAAGCAACGAGGCTTTAGACTCTTCTGGTTGCCAGACCAGTAGCTGTCTTGCAGAGATTTGTATGCAGAATCCTTCTCTTCGAAAACTTGTTGGGGAAATTGCTGACGGAGCTCGGAAGTCTGTATGGATTTTAGCAAATTGAAACCGGCAAACTTCAGCATTCAAGAGGTAACGTACTATGCGTTCTGTTGGGGACCAACCTGCGACTGTTGATGCTGTTGCCATTTTTACGCGTATGATATTGTTAAAGGGCAACTCAGAAAGATCTTCCAAGACTTTTCGAAGGGTATGATGGGACTGATATGGGGTGCAGGCCGAGATTCATGCAAAAGTTAAGAGGCTCAAACGCTTTTAGTGTCTACCGTACACCGAAGCAGATCTGTGAGCTTTGGTGTCAATGCCAAGGAGGAATGAATCCGAACCGAGAACTGTCCAAAAACGAATTTTGATGCTGCATTTGGTGCAATGTTATCAATTCCGAAATAAACCATTTCCGGCGAGCTGCGCTGACTGGGTAGTGGCGGGTAGACCTTCTGCTGTGCTACGGAGATTCCGATACTGGTATCAAGTGTCACGTGCAAGCGAGGCAGGAGACGTCGGGGTTTCCGGATTTTCGGAAGAGCAATGTCGTACGACAAGGGAGGAGCCCCGGCCTAGCTCGTATCAATCCTGAATTCTGGGGCGTACGCCGAGAACAGCTTTCCGGATAGCAGATAGATTACTGTGGCCGAAGCGGAGGGGCCCTGAAATCTATCATGGCCCCAGAGCAGGCGGCCGAGGGTTGGCTGGCGTTCTGGCTTCACGAATCTCGAACAGGATCTGCAAAGAGGGATCCGGTAGGCCAGAGAATACTCTGATCTGGGATCAATATATAGAAGGCACTCACCATTTGCCTCAGAAGTCAGACGGTCACCCGCAGCCCCACGGGTTCCAATTCCCACGCATATCATGGCTACCAATTACGAACTTGCACCAGTCAATCACGGGAGTGCAGACCTCCTCACTCTCAGTTCGATCAACAATGTCGACGTACTTGGCGTGCCACTGTCTAATAACCCTTCATTGGCACCATATTCATTCAAATCCGCCATATCACGGGTTGCATTGCCAGCCGACAAACTAAAACGTGCAACTGTCAGCTACCGACCGGTTGATGGCTACACCTGCAATTGGGATCAAGCTGGATTCCTTTTTGTCCGCCCAAAGTCGGAAGTTCCTGAGCCGTCGGCAGAAAATCCCGGTGGATCAGGTACTGCACCTTCGTTCATCAAGATTGGAGTGGAATTATGGGAGAACAAGCTATATCATATGATATGCTCCAGTCACAACGATATGACTGATTGGAGCTTGCATGCGATTCCTGAAGCCTATGAAGGCGAAAAGGACATCACGATGGAAATATCGAGATTTGGTGACCGTCTTGTGATTCAGGCCGTCTACGGGCGAGGAGAGCAAGCCGAGAAAAGAATGATTCGAATTGTCCCCTGGTGTTTCGTGGATGTTGCCCAGGATGATCCTGATATCTGGGTCGCCGTCTATGTCTCACGACCAGATGCAGAAAGAACCACAAGTGAGCCTCTTGTTGTACAGTTTCATCACTTTGAGGTCGAGGATACGGATGGGGTGACTCGGATTGATAAGTGATTCTGGTTCTTTTTGATTTTGAAGGGTCTTTCAATTAGCATACTTAGCTATCACTCGATTTGATAATTTCGTCAAACACGATCCTTAAATATACATACTACAGGATCGCTGCTGTTGTCTTTCATGAACGTGTAAGAAGTATCAGTGTTGTGCGGTAGATTGATCCTTTTTCATGTAGAAAATAATGTACCTGCGTCTGCAAATCCAGATAGGCTCAACAGCATTTCAAAATTTCTAACAGACTCAATCAGCAGCTCACAGCAGAGGAGGTTAGAAATTGATTCTTTGCAAGAAGCCTCACGTGAACATTGTTACCGATCTGCGCTGCCGGAAGTGTAGACTAACTCGAGCGCTTATCTTGGTGGGCCGATGCCCGTCCTCGCTTCACTTCGACGTCACATTCCCATACACCTCTGATATCAAGGACAATCTCAGCACACGGAGCATCTCGACTATCACTACTGCCACAGTCCCTCACGATATGCGCCCTACTAAGTATTTGAGCACTTGCGATCACTGCAGGGTCTGGAAAGTGCGGTGTTCGAGTCAGTACTTCAGTCATTGCCCACTTTTGCGCTAATCATGCTGCAGAAGCGAACACGCAGGACGAGGCATGTGTGACATGTATGGTTAGTGATAAATTTCAATCATTGGAGCGTCTAGGACATCCGCGGTGCTCATGTGATGTCAGAAACGCGGTCTACAATGCAAGTTCTCGCCAACGAAAGTACGGAAGTCCCATGCCGCTAGGGCAGTGAAGAAAGCAAAAGCCACAGGTTCGTACAATTTCAGCAATTGAAGAGCTGCTGTTAATGAACAATAGTACCAGAAGAAGTGACTATTGACGAGGGCGGATCTGAGTCATCTCCATCATACTCGATGGATGCGGGAAACTTGACTAGCACTACACGCTTTGAACCTCCAGCACAGGCTTTCATGCCACGGAAACAATTTTTCAAGGAGCCAAGCTTGTATGTTGACAGTCTACTGTTTGATCCAGGATTTGTAGGATCGCCTCAGGGCGAGAAGTCAAGATACGCTGTAGGAGATCTCAGCGTGTCGAGACCACTCACAGAAGATCATGGTAAGTCCAGCTTATCTCCGAAGCCTTCTTTTAGGCATTGATTCAGAATAGTTCCGAGCTCCAGCCTGGCCTTCTTCTCTGACGCTGCTGTGTCGAATCTATCCGAAAAGCTAGGCCATGACAGGCTCAAAGATCTTGTGGACGGCCTGGAGGTAACAATGAAAGCCCGCTGGGTAGCTGCAATGCAACATAAGGAACCGCTCGCGGGCCGGGCCCCTCTTCCTGAACGCGAAACCCAATTCATTCAATGTAAAGATCCAAACATTGAGCCCCGTAAGCTCCGCTAAACTCTGCATAGCATACTTCGAACATGTTCACCCGGTCTTCCCTTTCCTCAATCAAGCAGCTTTTGAAAGGAGAGTCTCAACCCCAGGAAGAGAAGTATCCGAATCTACTCAGAGAGCGTGGTCAGCTCTTTACAACACTATTCTAAGTCTCGGATGTATGTACCATGATGGGGGTTCTTTTCAGCCTGCGCATGGGTTGGCTTGGCACTACTTCAAGGCCTCTTTCGACCACTTCAAAGATGTGTTAACTTGCCCTGCTTCGCTACTTAAAGCTCAGGTATGTGTCAGCCTGATCAAAAAGGATCACCTATCTAACGTCGTTAGGCAATGACTGCAATGGTGCGTACTCTTTCCTGTGATGATTAAATTCGTTATGAACTAACAATTCCCCAATTCAGGCTGTGTTTGCGCTCAACTACTCTAGCCTGCAGATAGAAACCCTATGCATCTCGGAAGCCGCTAGGACTATCATGACATTGAGCTTGCACAAGAAAAATCTAGATGTCGAGTCAAGTGAGGACAGCAGAAGAATTTTCTGGATTGTCTATTGCATGGAGAAGGAATACGCTTTCAATTCCAGCCATGCCTCTGTACGTTGACTTTTTCCTGAAGAGATTCTTGACTGATATTTAGTGTATAGTTAATCGCGGACCTTGACATTAGCTGTCCTCTTCCTTCAATTCTAGTTCCCGCCAACGAAGGATTCGACTGGGTCCAGTGTTGGGCACGGTACTCTCGAATTATGTCCCGAGCATATGATACCTTATTTTCTACGACAGCTACCTTGAACTCTGCAGATGAGCATTTCTCATATATGGAACGTATCATGGAGGACCTGGAGGCTTGGAAGAATTCAATCCCTGAAGACCTTCGCCCAGGCTCGCCACTTCGACAACATCGGATGCGACGACCGCACATGCAAGACTTAGCGCTCCGGATACATTTCTCATATTACAATCTGCAGATCTGTATATCTAGATTGACTCTGCATATCTGTGTCGATCAGAATTCGCATAGAGGATCCGAGAGCAAGAAGTGCCTGCTCCTGGCAGCACGTTACGTCATTGAGTCGACTCCGTATATCCCCATGGAACCATATACTCCTGTTCTGTATGTTCTCCATTTCCGGATACGAGAGTATGCCAACTAATCGAACCCTCTTAGAATACTTGGAACTATGCCAATGGTCGCGATGTTTATAATATTCGATTTCATTATCAAAAATCCGCTGCATCCCGAGACAAGAACAAACCTGTCTTTCCTTGATATCGTTGCAGCACATTTCGCCAGGCTTGATTTAGCTTCAGAAGGAACTCTCCACGACACTAAAGTAGCCGAATTCACCTCTATCGCTCGACTTTACGTGGAGAGGTTGACGAAAGACCAGGCGAAAAGTACCAGCAGAGCAATTCCAAATACTGCCTCTCATGTGAGCTCGGGGCAAACTAGCGAGAGCAATGTCAACCTCGGACAAGCTTCCTCATTCCTAATGCAGCAGTCCTCAATTGATGTATCGGAAACAGGAAACACAGATATGGTCAGTGGCTACTTCTTATTTTTCATTTCTTCTAGTCTCTCGGTTTCTATCATCTTTCTTTCATCTATAGACTGTCACCATTGTACCGTCAATTGACTTGTCTTATCTAGGTCTACGATTGGGACGGTGCGGATTTCTCGGCAGCGGCAGAGTTCAACGCTCTTGATTTCCCCGACGTAGGCTCCTCTCTGTACATGTCTCTACCGCAGTCTGGTTACGATATAGCTAGTCTGTTCAACTACCCATTTGTCTGAATGAATAATCTTATCATCGCGCACATCGCTTTCCAATAAGAAGGTGACATGAGTATTACCTTAACCCAGTGTATTCACACCTCATAGATTATGTGCCCTTGTAGCTTGGAAGATTACTAAGTCGGCCAAGAGAGATAGAGAGATGCTCTCGTCTTCAAGGGTATAGGGCTGGTCGGATGGTCTGTGTTTTCAGCTCTTGTGTATCTGACAGGGGTCCTGGATTGAGTGCTGCTGTCACATTCACGTCAATGTGGGTTGAAAAGTCACCGGGACAACGAGAATTACATGAGGCAAGCTATTCTGCTGTTCACATCCCTACGACCTTTCAATAAATGACATAATATCCTTTCATTGGGCATGTATGTTACTCGATGGTGATATTGATGAGTTTAAATCATACAGACACATTCAGCTCCATGATGATACAATACACGCCCATACCCTAGAACATTCCAGCTACGAGCAAATGAGCAGCCACGCCTGGTGTTGTTGTCCAAACCATCGCTTTGCACTCAGAAAATCAAATGTCCTTATTTCCAGCATTTCCTCGTGCTTTGTCGCGTTTCTGACTCTTCATTCGAGGATTCCCTCCAGATTATCGGATGATTAGTGATTTTTAATCTCGGACTCCATTCGATTTCCGAGATTCAACAATTCCCAATCAATATTTGGGCCTTCAAATTGGTGTCCGATACCATACCAGAGCCCAATTATGATAATAAATAGACCGACCATAATAGGAGATGTGTAATTCATGGATTCAACAGTAACCGGCAAACTCGGGGGCATACATACCATGACGATCACGACGGGAATCCAAAGAGTTGCGAAAATGTTGCAGAAGTACCCCACATATCCGAGTTTGAACGGTCGATCCGGAAGCGCCTTGTCACGACCGACCAGAAGAAGAACAGTCTGTGGTGCCACCAGCGTGATGTTGATGTAGAGAACAGCAGACGTGAGGATGGAGTTGAATGCGGTCGTGCTGGCAAGGTAGAGTAGCCCGTACAAAGCATTGAACACCAGTGCTAGGGAGGTTGCCCGCGCCGGGAACTCCTTTTTCGTGTCAATGTGAGCAAAGTACTCAGCGTATGGCAGTCCCCCGTCTCGTGCAAAAGCCCAGGCAATTCGTCCCGAAGCCGTAAATTGGGGAGGCATTGCAGCTAGGATAAAGAAATCAGGAAAAGTCGATTGATATTCCAAGCAGGGGCACAAGTAGCAAAACTTACAAGCAAAACAAACGACGAGCAAGGCCCCCAAGAATATTGTCAGGGAACGATTGCCAGTTACCTGGAAGATAAGCTCCACCGCAGGAAATGCAGAGTTCATAATCTGCGTGTAGTCGGTAGTCACAAACATGGCAGCAACCATCAAAGGCACACTGGTTAGCATACCGATGAGCATAGTGAGATTCCTATTCATGGATGTTAGCCACACTTGTGAGTGAGCACGAGGAAGCATGCTCACATGGCAACGGGCAACCTGCGTCCCGGGTTTGGTATCTCTTCAGCAATATGTATGGCTGAGTCTGATCCTCCAAAACAATACATGGCATTTGTTATTCCTAGAACCCATGCCGTCCCTTGGCCCCAACCACTGGTGCCGAGATTGGATTCTACGAGGAGCGAGCCATCGTTGGTATGCTGTCTCATGGCCAGTATGATGACGAATATGACCAAGAATCCAGTCAAGCTCAGATACATGGAACTAGATGCAATTCGTGGAAGCGCCTTTGGGGTCAGATAAATCGGAGCAACTACGGCCAATGAGTACAGAGGACGTCCGGCCAAAGCTGTTGACTTACCAGAAATCAAGGCCATCGCCAGGTAGCACAAGTAAACGTGCCATGCTTTAGGCGCATAGTTTGGATTCACGAAAGCAGCCAGCCCAGTCGTTCCGGTTGCGACCAAGGATAGACCCGAAGTTGTTGCAATCCACCAAGCGAGAACTGACATCCAGCCGATGACGAAGGCGCTAAATCGCTTGTATTTCTCCGGTGCAAGCATATACATGAAGTGATATTGGCCCTGCACTTAAATGAGACTTTCAAAACAGATAGAGTGGGTATTGGGGTGGACCTACACCAGAACTGGGAAATGCAGACGCGAGCTCCGACAATCCCAATGTAATGATCCATTGAATGATTACAGCCACCAGAATGCCAAAGACAACAACTTGCGGCCCGCCATATCGAAGATTCTGTCCGAAAGTACTCAATGCTCCCACCCAGGAGCTCATAACACTAATGAATAGTATTAGCTTGCTTTGCTTAAACTAGTTGTCGTACCGAAAGTGAAGTGTCATACCAGAACATCAGGGCCAAGGAGGACATGGCCGAGAAGAGACGAGGCATCGCAGCTGTATGGCCTTGGGCACGCAGGATAGCATCGTCGATAGCGTTGGTAGCCGTCGTGACGGAGCCAGCTCCAAGGCTGACCGCGGGAGCAATCTCTGGCACGCTGGACGACGTAGTTCTGGCCATGCTTTCGAACTTGGTGCTGTTGTCAGACTTCATATCTGAAGACTTGTTTTGAATCATTGTGAAGAAAGCAAGGAGTATTGAAAGTTCGGTGTTTGCCGATACTGGCTGCAAGTTGAACGGGGAGCCTGCGACGATATAAATAAGCAAACCGCACCCGGAGAGATTCCCGAGATGTTCGAAAGTCTGAAGATTGCAGGGCTTCACAGCGCGCGCGTGAAAACCGTTGCAGATAGGAGAGATAAGAGCCATACCTTACTATCCCCAAGCCGTACCAAGTACCCGGAACCCCACTATAGCTTGCGTTGGAGGCAGAGTCTGGTAGTAGTGGTACACAGTCTAGTCTCCCTTCTTGATTCAATTGCGGGGTTGACAGGGCACTGGTCCAGAATATCAGCCACCCAAGCCAGAGTTAGGGTCCACCACCATTCCGGTCGTTCCTTTGGGTCTAGCTGAGGATAGCTGCCATCGGAAAGTCCGACAACATCATTTTGGGCTGGTGTTGTTCTAGGCTTCCTCCACCATCCCATAGGTGTTTTCTGACGCCGATAGATATAGGAAATGTGATTGGTGGTCATAAGATCGCAATTTCGGCGAGCACATAGCGTTGAATTACTCCCACTTTCGGACGTAGCTTCGGAGCTGGACCTGAGAGCAGGGCATCCGGCATAAATGAACATACTGGAGATGCCGAAGTTTCTCACAGGTTTTGCTTGTTTGGAAGTACATAACACAGATTCCAAAGTACTCAATCATGTTTGCTCTTCATCTTGACCAAATTGCTGCCTACAGACCATCGTGCTCACGTTATCGTCCAGTGCTGCCCGAGGTCAACTTTGTTAATCACCAATCTCGCCAACATGGGTGATGCTTCGTCTTTCGATGTGTCTGGCGAAAGCACGGACTTACCTTATGTCGTGGAAGAAACAATTCTCGGGAACCCCCATCAACTGAAGGTCGTCTGTATAGGAGCTGGGGCGTCCGGCTTAGACCTTGCATACAAGCTGAAAAGAAATATGCGAGGAATTGATTTCCAGATCTATGAAAAGAATGCAGGGCTTGGTGGGACATGGTTGGAAAACACGTATGGATTATTAGCACCTCAGCTGAAGGAGGACGACTGACTGAAGAAACCAGGTACCCAGGTTGTGCATGCGACATACCCGCGCACATTTACGAGTACGAATGGGCACCAAACGCTCACTGGTCTCAGTTGTAAGCATATCATGGGAGCTTCAGAGTGTCGGGCTGGGGATAACAAGAGTTATAGTTACGCATCTGGACCTGAGATTCTTCAGTATTTCCGCGACACAGCAAAGAACTTCGACTTGGAGAAGTATGTCAAATATCAACACGAAGTGGTAAAAGCTGTCTGGGATGAGCAGCGTGGTCTGTGGCTTTTGAAAATCCGTGATGGGTCTACTGGTGAAGTCGTTGAAGATCAGTGTCACTTTCTAGTCAATGGTGGCGGATTTTTGAAGTAAGCAGGGGAATACTCTCATACACACGATAAAGGGAAAATGGAAGAATTCTGCTAACAGGAGCCAGCAACTGGAAATGGCCAAGCATCCAAGGCATTGAGTCTTTTCAAGGAACTTTGCTACATTCAGCAGCCTGGGACCAGACCTCCGATCTGAAAGGCAGAAGAATAGCAGTCATCGGAAATGGTTCGTCAGGAATACAGCTTGTGACCGCCTTACAACCAGGTAGGCCGTAGAATAATATTGAAGTCGGTCATATTGCTTACTGAAACAGTTGCTGGACATTTGACAACCTTCATAAGAAGTCCTACATGGATTTCCACCACGTTGGGGCAGGAATTCGCTGGCCCAAATGGAGCCAACTTTGACTGTACGATTGAATGAAATCCAAAAAGTGCTGAAGATTACTGACATATTATTGAGACACGAAAGAGCGTATCGGAGAATTCTTGGACCATCCAGAGAAACTTCTCGATTATCGAAAAGCTATGGAGAATGACTTGAATGGAGGTTTCAAATCAGTCAGTTACCCTCCATCCTTAAGCTTGCACTTCCACAACGGTCTAACCATTTACTATTTGATTGAAGGCACTGTTTGACTCTCCTGAACAAGCTGCTGCCAGACAGACTCTGCGAGAAATGATGCGAGCTCGTCTAGGGGATCGTCACGACTTGGCAGATCGAATTACTCCTGATTTCGGGGTTGGATGCAGGTAAATCATCGTCTTCTATGTATTCCCTAGCACATCGATTAACCAATAATAGGCGGCCTACCCCAGGCGTTGGCTATCTCGAAGCACTGACAGAAAAGAATGTTCGAGTCGTTTTCAATTCGATCACCCGAATTGTTTCTCAGGGCATCGAGCTTGACACTGGAGAGATCATCGAGCTCGATGCTATTGTTTGTGCGACTGGATTTGATGTCTCATGGAAACCTCGTTTTCCAGTCATCGGACGCGGCGCGATCGACATACGTGAGCAGTGGAGTGATAGGCCTACAGCATATCTCTCTCTTGCGGTGCCAAACTTTCCTAACTACATAAGTCAGTTTCCCCAGCGTTCTTCTACTGTCAACGCGAGCTTACGTGAATAGTATACATGGGACCTAATGGACCATTATCTCATGGCTCCGCGATCCCTAGTATTGAGCACATTACGAAATATGTCATCAAGCTCTTGCACAAAGCGCAAACGGAGCGGTACAAAGCAGTTGTTCCGACACAGCAGGCTTTGGACGATTTCATTGAACACGCCGATACTTTTCTCGCACGTACAGTTTGGAATGCCAAATGTCGATCATGGTTGAAAGGAGGTAAGCAACATCCAGCTGTGCTTTTGCAATCGGCGAAAGTCTACTAACCCGTTTCAAGGGAAGACAGACGGGCCGGCTCTTGTCCACCCCGGAAGTCGCCTACACTGGTTTCACGCACTCATGTCTCCGCGCTGGGAGGACTGGGAATGGACTTCCTCGAATCGTAACAGGTTCGCTTACTTGGGCAATGGCTTCTCAACCATGGAGGAAGAAGGGAGAGATAAATCATGGTACTTTGGTAACCCTGACCAGGGATACGAATCAATCATTTACTAGGCACAAAGAGAGAAGTTGCTGGAAGACAGGAAATAGATTTTTGACATGAGCAAAAAAGATACAAGGTCGTCCCGATTCTGTATGGCTTTGTTGTTATTTCTAGCGTAACTGGGCCGTAGGCATTGACCCGAATTTTGAACCATACATCAAGCTCCGCTGCGCCTTTCCGCTAATTGCAAGTTATCGCCCAGCTTGTAGCCCTGCAGACGAAAATATAGGATTCTAACAAGCCATCACTAAATCAACGAGTCTTGCCATTGGTCAACTTGGCCATTGCAATGTGCCCCCCCGGAAGGATTCACTCATCAGCGCCTGGCTCCAGGTCAACGAATGGATACTACAGCATTAACAACATATAAATTTACCAATCAAATATCACTTGCACCTGGTTTCACCCCGCACCCCAGGAGGCTGCCAATCTACCAATAGTATACATCATTTTGGTAGCTAAAACGCAGTAACGAAGGGCTCGCAATTGGTTGACATCAAGTTCATTTCCAAAGATCCGTGCTGCGGGCCCAGAATAGACCCGGGAAAGGAGCAACTGAGGAGAAAACAGTCGATAGATGTCGATAGATGTCGATAGATGTCGATAGATGCCATCAGAAGTAATGAATAGCAAGTTGGAAAAAAAAAAAAAAGAAGTATCTTTCGATGTTACGAGATTCCAATTGTCGTAGATCGGCCTCCAGATTCTCATTGAGATCCATGATCTGTTTGAAGGAGAGATATTGCTACACAGAGCAAGAACTGAAAACTTTGTTGCCGAATGACTACGGATCGGCAATGAATGACAGTGGCAGCTCGTCTCTCTTCTGGATCTATATTGTCTTTCCTTACCACAACCTGCGTCAAAAGGACGTTCAAGAAATGATACCGATGAGAAAGGCAAGTACCGGCACGATCTAATCAAGTGCCTTGGACATCCAAGTGGCAGTGATAATCCAGCTTTCGGAAGGCAGACGAGGCGCTAAGTTAGGTAGCTTGATCAACTTACGGACCTTACCCGTCCTAGACGAGTTGCGCCATTTCCCATCTTCGTATCAGGTGCGAAGCCCACCTGGAGGCGCGCTACCAAAGGCAAGTCGAGATGTTGAATATCCGATGCTGCCAAGCCTTTGTATCAAAGAACTTCCGAAATGCCGGAGGGGCAAATAATCTGGATTCATCAGGAAATTTTTATCAACTCCGGGATCGAGGCAACCAAGCCATGAATCTCCGACAGTGCGAACTTCAGCTGTGGACGAAAACTTCCGAAACTCCGATGCAGCTCCATTGACAACAGTCTCGCAGATGGCAGTCTTGACCGGCTTGGCAACTGTTCGAGAGAATAAATCCATCTGACACTTGAAGAAGGGGATTATTCGCATTGAATGGTATTACTCCCCTCGTCGAACATTGTCGTAAAAGCATTTCCCAGATCTTCGACTTGACAACATTATCCCTTTTGTTGCCTTGACTCTGTGTCACTCGTTGCGATGATGGACCCAGCGTATGCAAAGAACGCTCTGGCAAGGGCACACGAGCAGTTCAAAGCTCGAAACATGGCTTCCGAGAAGGCACATCGCGATGCCCACGATCATCTCCCTGGTGGTAATACAAGGACGGTCTTGCATGCAGAGCCATTTCCAATTACCTGGACTGGCGGAAAAGACGCGACACTCGTGTCTATTGATGGCGATGTGTACACAGATCTCTTAGGAGAGTTCAGCGCCGGTATTTTTGGTCATTCTGAGGCACGGATCACAAATGCCGTCCAAAAAGCTATGTCTGGAGGTTGGAATTTTGGTGGAAACTCGTTACTGGAGAAGAAATTCGCTGCTAAAGTCTGCGAGCGTTTTGGACCATCGGGAATCGAGCTTGTCCGCTTCACCAATTCAGGGACCGAGGCCAACACTACTGCACTTGCGGCAGCTGTAGCAGTCACATCACGGCGAAAGATCTTGGTTTTCAGTGGTGGTTATCACGGCAGCACCCTCGTCTTCTCTATGGCTCTCATGAAAGGTTCAACAGCGCCTTCAATGAATTTACCTCATGAATTTGTGTTTGCGCCTTACAACAACGTTCCGGAGACCCGTTCCATTATCGAAAAAGTAGGGCCAAGTAATTTCGCAGCAGTATTAGTGGAACCGATTCAAGGATCTGGTGGCTGTCGACCAGCGACCAAGAACTTCTTAAAGTACATTCGCAAAGTCTGTGATGACACAGGAGCGTGGATGGTCGTTGATGAAGTCATGGCTTCTAGACTCGGCACAAATGGATACGTTGCCACTCAAGGGGTGAAAGGCGACATCGTTACGTTGGGGAAGTATGTTGGCGGTGGAATGACATTTGGTGCTTTTGGTGGGCGCAAAGATATCATGGATCGCTTCGATCCCTCGAAGGGTCAGCTTTTCCATCCCGGGACATACAACAACAACGTCCTGAGTATGTCTGCCGGCTTAGTCGGTCTTGATATCTACAACGCTGCTGAAGTCGAGCGTTTGAACAAGCTCGGTGAGGACGTGAAGAAGCAAGTTCAGCAGATCCTGATCGACGAAGGAATATATCCCTCGACCTTCACCGACGGACTGGTGGATATTGTTGAAATTGACAGCTTCGAGCAGGACACCAGTCTAGAGATCGATGGCACCTTACGCGCTCAGGAGAAATTGCCGCCCATGTTCATAACCGGACGGGGAAGCATGCTGAATGTTCGGTTTTCCGTCCCCAACAGCGCTGATTGGCAAGGACTCTATTATCACCACATGCTTTCCAAAAACATCTACGTTGCAGTCAGAGGCTACACTCCTTTGCATCTTCGAGTTAGCCGAGACCATGTCCGCCAGTATGTTTCTGCTATTAGCGAGTTCATACTTTTACATAAGTCTCAGCTGTGCAAGTCTCAGCTGTGCAAGCCTCTGCTTTGAACATGGTACACTGTCGTGGTTCAGTCTCAATACTTTTAGAATAGAAATTGTAGACATTGCAATTCCAAGGCTTGATCAGCTGAATCACAGTATGCTTCAAAAGCTTCGCGTCATCGGTGCTACAAGACGTTTCTTCGACAGCCAATTAGATGACTTCGACCTTAGAATACAGATGACGAATACAGATAACGATTCTAAGGATACCATGTGAGAAGACATGAGAAGATCGCCGGATTTGGTTGTTTACTGTGCCGAACCCCAAGTCCAACATCGAATTCTGTACTTGTGAAACTACAGGAAGGTATTAATTCGACAAAGGAATTGGTGCTCTACACATCACGAGACGAAGACACTTCACCAATGGTATCAGTTATCCGTCAGTGAGTTCCATTCTTCGAATCTTGACAACCTGCTAGCTGTCTTTCAAATGTAAGTTCCGAATTCCTCTTGATTGGCACTGCATGCAGAACGTCCTGGCCATTAGGCGGCCTTTCCTGATGAGGCTAGAGCAAGAGTCGAGGCAGGTACAATTGGACTGTTTGCCGAAGCCTACATTTCTCCGGAATCCCTTGAGCCTTTCTCGGCTTGCGTTGATTCTTGAACCCCACACGATCCTCGGAAATTCCGTAGCGAGAACACTAGGTATGTTGACCCGCCCGCGCCCAACCAAGATCAGCGTGTACTGGGTTCTTGAGTCAAGAACTGTGTCAAAACAAGGGGAAGGAGTTGATTCGGTATGGACGATTCAATTCGGGAACGTGGGCTTCACACCTGCACCTAGCGGCGGTCCGCAGATAAATCTTTCTCCATATTTCGGAAATGGAGTCGAGGAACCAAGACGGTTACCCCGCCATGCGAGTTGTGTGCCATTCTCCAACCCCAGATCCGGTCCTCTAGAAAGGTGAAAGCTGATTGAAAGCATGCGCTGCTAGTAGTAGTAGTATTTAAGTATAAGTAATCGTTTTCAATACACTCATTCCAAAAACTTATGTACGTCTATCAAGACATCTGTGACAAAGATGTTAGACGTTCTTTTTTCGCTGTCAATTCTCAACGTATTCCTTCTTGCAACTATCTTCGTCTTTTTACGAGCACTGTGCAGCTATATTTTTGACCCGCTGCGTGCTGTCCCGGGACCATTTCTGGCAAGATTCACACGTTTGTGGTATCTATACAAAATCTACCAGGGGCATTTCGAAAAGGTCAACATCAAGTTACATGAGAGATACGGACCCGTTGTGCGTATTGCACCAAACGAGTATTCGATTGACGACATTGCAGCTGCGAAGTTGATATACGGGCATGGCAACACTTTCGTCAAGGTACGACAAGCTATCTCTATCTCTTGACTATCTAATAAAAACCGTAACAGGCACCATGGTACTGGGCCTGGATGCCACCAGATCCGTCTCAAGCCTCCCTATTTGCGGACCTCAACCCCCACCACCACAGTGTCCAACGCCGCAAGTTCGCGTCCGCTTATTCCATGACATCCCTCGTCTCTTACGAGCCTTATGTCAATGATTGTCTCTCCCTATTCATCACTCGCTTCTCTGAGTTAGCGCATTCGGGCTGTTCTGTAGACCTTGCTCATTGGTTTCAGTGCTATGCTTTTGACGTTATTGGGGAAATTACGTTTGGACAACGTTTTGGGTTCTTGGACAAGGGAGTTGACAACGAGGATGTCTTTGGTGCTATCGAGAGCAGGACTGTGTACAGCACATTTGTGGGAATCTTCCCTGCTCTTCATAAGGTACTTTTCCATTTGCTCCCACGGAGTGGTGGACATGGATTCGTGGGACGTTATACGCGAACCCGAATCGAATCTCGAAAGAAAGATCTCAAGATGCCAAATTCCCCCAGAACAGGGAACGAGGGACCTGAAGATTTTGTCTCCAAGTTCCTCAAAGTCCGCGCCGAAGACCCGGAGAAGATGACTGACATGGATATCTTCACGATGTGTCAGAGCAATATCGGCGCTGGTAGCGATACCACAGCCATCACGCTCTCCTCTATCATCTATCACCTCTTGAGACATCCTGCCACGTACAAACGCCTCCAGGCCGAGCTCGACGATGGTATCGCCGCTGGTAATATTTCAAGCCCAATCACGTTCAAAGAAGCAAACCAGCTTCCTTACCTGCAAGCAGTCATAAAAGAAGCCCTTCGTCTTCACCCCGCCACCGGCCTCCCACTCGCACGCATTGTTCCCCTCACAGGAGCATCTATAGCAGGATTCAACTTCCCAAGCGGCGCCACAGTAGGGATCAACTCCTGGGTCGCTCACCACAATACCTCAATCTATGGCCACGATGCCGAGTCCTGGCGCCCAGAGCGCTGGTTGGAGTTCCAGGAACAGGGTAGGGGTGCTGAGGTCGAGAAATACTTCTTTGCGTTTGGAATGGGGGGAAGGACATGCATAGGAAGAAATCTGAGTCTGTTGGAGGTGGGGAAGTTGATTCCGGAGGTGGTTAGGAGGTTTGACTTCTTGCTGGATGGTCGAGAAGAGAGTGAAGGTGCGGCTTGGAAGAGTGTTAATAGGTGGTTTGTCAAGCCTTTGGGATTTGAAGGGAGAATCTTAGAGAGGATTGAGAAATGATCGAGGAGGCAATTACGTAGAATTTTTCATAATCATTGGACTAGTGTACTAAAGAAAAAAAATGGCAGATGTAATCAACGAGATCTAGATGGTTATATGGCGAAGTAAATCTTCAAGAATAAGCGATTCACAAATGGATGCATATGAGTGGTGGAGCTAACTATACTGACCATGAACCTTGTTCTTCTGAAATCACCCCTTCTGCCACTTGGAGAACCAACGCGGAGTGTTTCACACCGTACTGTGAAGAAATCATATATTTGGCTCTCTAGATGTTTACTTAGTCTGCAAATCTGCAGCTCTGTCGAGAGGTAGCTGCAAGAAATCATCAGGCATCAAGTGAATGGTATAGAGGAAAGCGGGAACACAACGCGTTTCGACTGCCCAGACTACTTTACGTCCCGTCCACCATCTTCAAAAGAGCCCCCCATCGTAGTATCATTCATCTCGATTGCATTTTCTGAGTTTCCTGCAGCTTGCCGCCGTTTTTCGTTATGTTGGCCTTCCAGTATTGATTCCACAGACCTCCCAAAACCAGGCAAGATATCGAAATACCAAGCAACCAGGGCAAGGAGTCCCAAAACTCCATATACCCCAAATTCCAGCCGAGGATTACATTCCGATTACTAGCCTGCAACTTCTGATTCATGATCAACTTGTCGGCCTTTGATTGTTTAACCTCGTCGGAATTTCTATTTCCTTTCTGGCCTTTGGCTCTGCTATTGAGCTGTCTCCGTTCGGAACACTTTGGAGTATCATGTTGTTTGAGTGAGGGCAAGAAGAGCTCGTGGACGACGGGAACTCTGCTATTGAAGTCGTTGCTTGGGGCAGTCTGGGAGGCAGCAGTGGTCGCAATTCCATCTCCTGCCTTTCTTCCAGGAGATGAAGCAACTAACATTGCCCAGAGTATGAGGCAAATAGAAATAGATGATCCTCTCATCCTCGATGTGTTAGATATCAGCAATTTCTGATTAAAGTGATTGTTTCAGTTATTAAGGTTCGAGAAATGCTTTCAACCCATTAGAAACTGAACATCGTCAGAAGCGCCCTTTCATAAAAGCAGAATATAAGGATATTGGGATTTTTGAATCACGAAATGAAGTCTATTCTGTTGACTCGCGCCTCCAAGTCGTTCATACCATATGGTGTTTGAGACTGACAGTGTCAACAATCACGTCTCTATTTTACAGTCTTTGCCCATTCACTTCACAAGATTTTGCCCCACACCAGGCATAGGTCATGGATTCCGTGTGCGATGACACAATCTGAAGCTGTATTCATTAAAATTACGGTTTATCGACGACCAAGTCCAGCAACTCCCGAATCACTTGAAGTACCGAAGTATTCTCCGCTCCACTTTCCACCTCCACTGCGGATCACCCCGCCCCCACCTACCCGACCCCGAGTTCTTCGGCTTTTCTCCCTTTTCTGGACTGATCAACAGCCATTGCCCCTCTATAATAATCGAGTCGTTTTTCTACCTATGCTCCTTTTCTAATCATAGTCCCTCTTGCAACCTCCACAATCGACATCAGCATGCTTACGTTCACTCTTCTCACGGTACTCGTACCAGTCTTCATATGCCTTGGGGTGGTCAGAGTAGGAAGAACTCACCTTCAACAAGAGCTTCACGCTGACTCCCACAGTCCATTCACTATATACTCACCGAGCCACTCCGCAATATCCCTGGACCCAGACTTAATCGCTATACCAATGTACTCTTGAAAATCCAGACAATGCGTGGACGAAGAGTGCATTATGTCCATGAATTGCACTCAAGATACGGGCCAATTGTTCGGATTAGCCCAACTGAAGTCGCTGTATCAGATTTGCCTTCAACTCGAGAAATCCATCGTATTGGCTCAGGCTACCTCAAATCTGAGTGGTACGCCAAATTCACTGAGGAGAGCGAAGAGGACATTGGAATATTTGCAATGATCAATGCCAAGCAGCACGCGGTACGGAGACGACTGTTCTCGGCAGCATTTTCTCAGACTGCATTACTACAATGGGATGATGTGCTTCAATATAGAACAACGCTTGTCATTCAAAAGATCAAGGAGCAAGCTATGAGCAGGGGCGGTGCGGATATATTTTCCTGGTTTACATTCATGGCAACGGATGTAATTGCCGAATTAGGATTCGGCGAGAGCTTCCATAGTCTGGAACACGGAAAGGTAACTTACGCCGAATTACCCTGGGCCATACCACAATATGTGTGAGACTTACTGACGGCGATGCAGAAGTCAAGCTTCTCCGAGGACCTAGAGAAAGTGATGATGTTCTCCGGTCTTCGAGCCGAACTGGGTTTTGTCGCTACGATTCTTTCACACCTTCCATTACCAGTAATTCAGTTCTGGCTACAGTCCACCAAAAGAATCTCGACGTATGGCACGGCGGCAATAGCAAAGAACAAAGCTCTTGCGAATCGTGGAGAGATCAAAGATACACTGTTCACCAAGATGCTCAGAGAATCTGACGAGAAGGCTGGGCTACTCTCTGATGCTGAAATTCAGAGGGAAGCAAGCAACTTGATTGTTGCTGGGAGCGATACTACAGCTGTGACATTGACATATCTGGTATGGGCGGTCTTGAAACATTCCGAGGTGAAGTCCAAGTTGGTGGCAGAAGTTGCTACCCTGGGGGATAACCCAAGCAGTAAAGATACGAACGCTTTGCCTTTCTTAGCAGCCGTGATCAAGGAGACATTGCGTTTGTATGGGGCTGCTCCCGGTAGCTTACCTCGCACTGTAAGTAGTTCAGTCCCAAACCCGGAATAGATCTTTTGGTGGAGTTTCGTCCTTGTGTGTCTGAGGCTTTGCTAATCATCATGTCTAGATCCCACGAGGAGGTCGAACACTTGGTTCGTACTTCATTCCCGAAGGCACCACTGTTAGCACCCAAGCATACACACTTCACCGGGATCCAAGAATATTCCCCAACGCTCTCGCATTCTCGCCTGAAAGATGGCTTGAACCAACTCAAGAAATGAAAGATGCTTGGATGCCTTTCGGAGGAGGCTCTCGAGGTATGCAAGCCCCTATATTTTGGCAAATATCACTAACAAGTTCAGTATGTATTGGACTTCACCTTGCCCAGTCAGAATTGAGTCTTGCGGCTGCGAAGTTTTTCAAAGAATGCTCGAATGCCACTGTGAGAACCTGTGATGAAGACATGGAGCAGGAGAACTACTTTCTTGTGGCGCCAAAGGGGCATAAGTGTGAGATCGTACTTGGATCTTAGAGCATTGATGTACCTTGCTGTAAATCAACAGCAATTGCAAGCCTTTGCAGCACCTTAAGAAGATTCTCGAAGGAACCGTAAAAGCCTTCAACGTTGGGACCTATCGCATGTTCGAGTCTATCTTTTAGCAGGGCCGGGTCATGTACTTGTTGCCCTGATGTGGTGCTCACACGCGAAGTGCCAATGGCGATGCTACAGCGTAGGATGACCAGCTCATGGAACAAGGAACGATGGGATTAACGGAAATATCCCAGGCTAGTCATATCGCATACAGGCTTTGCGTACTGGGCTTTCAGCATTGGAGAATTGCTGGTGGGAAACGATAGTGTTCAGCTTCACATTTTCACAACATGAAAGCCAGATGAACGTAAGACAACGATTTTGATTCGATACAGCGCAAAAAGTAACGCATTGCGAAGCACCGGCCACAACAAACACAGCAAAATAATTCGCCCATCGCATAAACTGATCGTTCGCAGCAGTCAGCCTTGTTTCCATGTACCAAGTCGGTAGCAAAGCAAGCTTTGATCTTTAACCTACCAACAAGTTAATCACCGCTAAAACCCCGACGGAACGAATCTGCGTCTGAATCTCTCGATTCATAATTGGTGGTTGACCGCCTACCAAACGTTTTATCCTTCCTGTGCTGCGACCACATATCCCAGTATGGTTTAAGCTTCTTGATCGCGAAGTAAATAATGACGGCAAGGATCACGTCGAAAAGCAGACATGCGAAGACTAGCATGGTAGTGAACGACCAGGCGTGTTTGAAAGCCTCCATCAAAGCTTTGTTAACATTGTATTTCGATCCATCTTTGTCCTCTCTGCTCCCGATATGTCAGCTTTGCTGATATGGAGTTTCTCCAAAGGCTCTTGACTCGAGGAGACTTCGAGGTCTGGCTTCGGCGAGGGTCGAGCTGACAAGAACTGGATTGGCACTGATTGTGAGTGAGGCTACCTTTACGAGTAGGAGATGGAGAAGGAGGATTGTTATTTTTATCTTGGCTAGACTTGCGAAGAAACGCTTGAAATCTTTGCGATCAAGGACACTGCGACGTGCTCGTCAGTGTTGTGGTTTAATGAAAGATATAGTGGCGCAACGACCTGAGCTTTTATAGGCGGGCAGGTCCCGAAGACAATCATTTTGAGGTCTCATGATTCCGTTCTTACATCCTCGTAGTGATTCGCGGTGAGCCTTGCCTGCCACAATCATGATTCAGCATGGAAATAAGCAACGATTCACGTGATGTTTACAAGCCACGTAGAAAGGCGAGAGCAGACTCCTTTCCATCATCTACAAGCCTTAAACATATGTGCATTCTCCCTTTCTAAAGTTAAGGTGCCGAGCTAAGATATCAAAGAAGAAAACTGTCTGTTCGCAGGCTATGAGCTTGCTGTTGAAAGTTCATCGCGGATTTTCATTCATAACAAAACTAATTACTAATATTTCTCCCGAGCAGCGAACCTTCGATTCTTCTTCTTATTTCTCCTCCATTTCTTCTCATTGTCCCTTGCTAGCCTTCTCATCATCTCCTTCTGCATTTTCTCTTCCTTCGCACACATCTTGACCTGGAATTTCTGCTGCTGGGCTTCCAATTTCCTCTGTTTCGCTTCAAATCTTCTCTCTCTTCTGCTCCTCTTCGGAGCTGTCGTCATACGGCTATCATTCTCTTCGACGTACGTAGACTTCGTGATCCTGTCCTCTTGCTTCGGTTTTCCTCGATGATTACCCACACAAATGAACAGACCCACTGCAAAGAAGATGCAAATCAGAATAGCGATGCCTTAGACTGTTTTTGAACTGGTTTTCTAAGGAGTTCTAGATCGAATTTGCAGTCCTTGCTCGATGTTCTGTGTTATCTTGGGAACTTGTGGTACGGTATAGTGCCCATCGCTTTGAACGTGGTGAACGTTTCGGCACAAGGTTTCGCACATCCCTTCCCGACGATCATTGGCATTGACAGAGTGCATGAAGCTGCCAGTACAAGCATGAAAAGTCGGAATATGTGCCAGGCATGCTTTCTTAAGTCAAGTTGTGCTGAACTGGCAAGTCAGGGAATGCTCAAGATTTGTTGATTGTCTCTGTTCTACCAGCGCTTGGGACTGCCGCGTATTGAAGGATCTGGCTATAAGAGAAACGTGGAGCGCTCTTACCCTGAGGCTAAAATAATCCTCTAATACCGAATATTAAATCACACAGGTTGAGCCACCGTGATTCATAAACAAAATTCATGCCAATAAAATCTGCTACCAACTTCCTGCCTGGATCTTGAAGTGATGAACCAAGCCACAATTTTCCTCTTTCTTCTACGCAGAAATGAGTACACCAGAATGCAGCAAGCCAGTCCCAAAGTTGGAAATCCCAAGGCCAAGGGATCACCGACCTGCTTAAGATCAACGCAATACCATCCTCCCTTCAAGCCCAAGTCCTTAACCTTAGCCATTAATATGTCTATCTGCACTCTGATGAGGCCAATGTGCTTTTTGGCCTTGATTCGAATATCTCGGATCCTTCTTCTTTTTATGCGCACCGCCTGCTATGGAGCAACACAAGAACACCATAAACCCTACTCCGAATGGAACTCCAACCCCAATTCATATTTCTTTCTGCTGGCTCTTAGAAGGCGGTTTCCTAAGAAGTCTAGAAAGCCTTTAGCGACTGTGACCCCCGTATTTCGCTCGTCAGATTGAAAATTCGAAGACCAGATTCCAAGCCCGGAAGGATGCGCTCGACCATAGCAGAGTCTTGGCTTTCGATACTGAGCAGCGGCGCACAGAGGGTCGAAGAGGCGATGAAGGAGACGACGAGAAAGATGTGTAGTATCTGGCAGTTGATCTTCATTGTAGCGATGTAATTTTGTCTCCTGTCCTTGGCCTCAGGGAGGACTTTAAGCTTCTAGATTTTCTAGGGAGCTGTTGTGCTGATTCTTCGACTTTATGTACAGGATTCCGAGATACTTGAGCTCTGTTTCGGTTGCTTGAGTGCAGAGAATAGAAAGTCAGTACTTTATAAGATGCATAAAGGAGAGGAGCTAAACTCCTGATCTGTAGAAGATATGATTCACGGGCATATATGTAATGTTTATGAATTGCGACTTTGCTCCGAACAGTGTGTGCCAATACCCTCATACTCATCGAGTTCTTCTGCAGAATTGTTCCATGTAACTGACAAGACCGCGGACAAGCTTTCTCGGTATCAAATGAGGGGAAACCTCACTATCACAGACTTCGAAAAATATCACCTTGCGTAAGTATTTTGGGTACCACCCATCATTTCACATGAAATCCATTGCATTCATTGACCCTTCTACCTAACGCCCCGAGAACTCCAAAGAATCATTCCCATACCCCCTTAAACTCCATCGCACACCGTTGCGCCTAGTTTCTCTTTCCAAAACAAATCCACAACATACATCCCAGAACCGTTGCTCCCATGACGGAAGCAAAGCTAATAGCGAAGATCTGCGGAACCGAGAACTTCTGAGATCCAGAACTTTTAGTTGGAGTCGAGGTTGTAGTTTCTTGGCGATTCTGGGTGGTCTTTGTTGATGCGGCTCGATCTCTCAAGAGCGCTGAGGGTGAGTGGAGTGTGTATGGTGGCGGCGAAGATGTCTTGTCTTCTGAATGTCGGAGGGACAGTAGTTTGGTTGGTTCTGCCCCTGGAATGACGTAGCTGAGGGTGATGGCTGCCCAGAGCATGAAGATGCAGAGTGAGAGTTTCATATTGTGATATTGTGTCGTGGTAGAGCTGTGGAATGCCGAGCTGGCTGAATACGCTCAAAATCGAGGATCTGGAGATTTTATTGATTTTTGATGTCAGAACGAGTCTTCTGTTCTTGGCTCGGAACAGGACGATTATCTGTTTCTTCGGGAGGGGGGGGGGGGGGGGGGGGGGGGGGGCGGCAGGGAGCGGAAGCGAAAGTGAGAGTGAGCGAGCGATAAGATCCGAAACCACCACCTCAAGAGATAAAGAATGTGGTAAGAGAGGCAGCCAGAGTGTACTTGAGGCTCGAGACAGATCGAAAGCAAGAGACATTGTGGCCCGAATAGCTTAGGCACCCCCTCTTCGCTATGCTAGCACCTCTTGCAGGCAGAGCACTGCATACTGAGGAATAGGATAGCACCGGAAGGACCCAGAAACACCATGTACGATGGTATTGAATGAAGATCGAAAGAAGACTTGTGGCTGACTTACCTCCTCGGGCTCCTCAGGTTGTGCAACAACGTCTGCGACAAGGTCTCCCAGAGACATGCCAGGTAGGGTAGGAGTTGCGAGGTCTACAGTAGACATGTTGACGATCGAAAGCAATGAATTGAAGATTTGTGTGAAATATGTGGGACTTGGTCTTGTGTTGTTGATTGAAGGGTAGATCGAAGCAAGATGCTGAAGAGATTTCGGTGTTGTATGAAGGAGGAGTGATTGGACACGGGAGCGGCGACGAGGTTTTTGTAGGCTCGAACATGAGGGTTTAACATACCAAAATCAGGCACCAAGTCTCTAAGGGTACTGATGAGCGCAACGAGAACAGGTGAAGGGCCTCGGATTGCTTGACAATACCAAAATGGAAGGCCCGGTACAAGATCAGGCTCCGAGATCGATAATACCAGCAAAGTACACAAGCCCAAATAAGCCGAACGATCCATGACGAAGAGCATCTCAATTAAAAATTGAATATTCTTTCCACTGCATTCCCCTGTTGGAAGTATCTATGCGTAAGTATCTAATATTGGATTTAGAATGTGCAATATGCCAGCGGGTACAGCAAAAGTATTGTGAGCCTGCTGTACTTATCTTCAAGAGTTTCACGAACCTCTATCAAACTTTATCGTGACTTCGAGGTAAACATAATATGCCAAGCAATAGACAAGAAATAGATAAGCTGTAGAGCAGAGCCTCAGATATTTTCGGTATAGACTTCCTTAAGATCGATGGCTTCGGACATTCGGAGAAGTGCAAAGCACTCAGCTGAGTATAGCCAATGACGTCATAAGGAGGCTATGATTGCAAGTAAAGCCACTGACCGAGAAAATTTGAACAAAAGAGATGACTGATTAAGACGAGGCAATAGTCATGTTGACAGCTTCACACGTGACAAATGTGTGATACCAGAAATGAAATGCCTGGCTAGGTGCTTATTAGGGAAGTCCCCAGCTAACGCATCTAAAGACGCCTCCTTCAGGTAACAGTGATTGGAACAATTACAGTGCTCATGGCTGTCTTCCAAGTTTCAGACACTTCTCAAAGTCTGTTCTGTCCGGACGAGAAGCCACCACGAATGCGGACTTTGTCAATTAGAAAAAGCAAGATCAAAGCACGATCCTTGGAACAACATAGAGATTCAACAGACAGGAGATAGAAATGTAAGTTTCAGAACACATAGCACTGGCCTTGAGGGCTCGATCTCGTCTCTCAGGGCCATTCAAGGACTAGTCAATGGCCCAAGACCGGCAGGATGCCATGTGTATGGATCTGCCAATCGTTACGATCAAGCTTACTGAGCATGATGGCATTTGATTGCTCTCAAGCATGTTCTCTCAAATGAATGTTCACAGCATGATTTGATTTTCTCCAGATGTCGTTGAGTGTCTCGAGAGGCTTGCTTTGTCAGCAGCCGAAGGCTACTGCACCACCTTCCAGTCCTGTTCCCAACCCGCTCTCCATCAAATTCTTCAGGAGATCATTGGGACTCACTCAACATAAGCTAAGAATATTTTGTGTCATGTGGGCTTATGTGTACCATTCGGCGGTGCTATACGTACCCAGCAGTACGTCTTTGAGTTCATTTTGGGCTCGTCCGGTGGCAGAGACAAAATTGCAAAAGTAACGCACAGTCCAAAAGAACTTAGCAAACAGCCTCGTCGACAAGTATTCGGAAAGACGGATTGAGGACTCCTGTTCGCCCGTTTCTTCCCCATCGAGTTGGCACTTCGTAATGCTGTAGCGCGCAGTCGAGGTCAAGTGACGCCGTTGTTCTCCTTCCAAAACGAAGCAAACATGCCAATACGTTCCAAAAAAGACCCTCAGCCAGCGTTTGAGCTGGATTCTTCATTATCAAGTTACCTGAAATGTTTTCTTTCGTGCCTAGGGGACGGCTATCCATTTGCTTCTGGCTGCTGTCCTGCATTTAAGCCCAACGAGTCTGCTCGGCGGCTGCATGCATACCTACGAACGATCATGCTACTCACCGAACCAATGCATTCGCTGCTGCCAGCAGTTCGTACGACAGCCAGTAGCCATGGTGCGAGTCATTTGGTTGCCTGTTGAAGCCTCGACTATTCAAGGCTTTCATACCTCTTCATCACATCGAGGATCCTGCTTTTACTCTGCTCTATCTCAAACTTTGCTCCGATCAGCAAACCATCATAACGTTCTTGGATCAAATTCTAATCCTACACTTCTCATAATGTTTGCTCTCCCCTTCGCTCCCCATCTTCCTCCTCCTCTTGTTCCTCCTGTGGTTCCCGCATGGACTCCTCCTTATGGTCCCCCTCAGCAGCTACTCGGAAGGGATCTCCGGCCACGCAGGGCTCTCGGAAACCCCCTCAAACATAGCAGAGGTAGTCAGCACCTTTGTATCGAGTCGCCTATGACGAACAGCATTTGGCCGATCCGTCAGCGAAGACTGGCTAGACATATGCCAGGACTTCTCCAAAAGATGCGAGAATCCGGCAACAGAATCATGAATCCACTCGATCTTGTTCCTTGCGAAACTTTCCAAGATCAGGATGATGACCCTTTTGTCCTAGATCTATTGATGAATGGTCTCGCACGTCGCTACCCAGCTACGCTATTTGGATTGCCTTCACCCACCGGCGGCCTCGATCTTGATGACTACTTCTTGCAGCTCTATGCCTTGGCCTTTCAATTTGGTACCATCAATGTCCAGGCAATAAATGACATCCTGACAACCTTCCGAAAACTTTCTAGCATCTTGAAGAACGATTCCGCATGCGGCTTTGGCGTTGACATATATACTGTCGTCGCAGGCTGGGCAATCGCTTTTATGCCCATCATCGGTGGGGTACCGGGTGCGATTTACACGCTCATCGAATCACTGTATGTGATGACCTGTAAGGACGAATATACTTTGAGAACCCTGGTTGCGAGGATTCCGTTTCAATATCAGGGACAAGTTCTTACCGAGGCGCAGCAAAGGTCGATAATGGAGCAAAGTTTCTTGGCCCAGAATATCATAGAAGCGTATTTGGGCCTCCCTCTCACTGTACCGATGTGAATGTCTAAGCAGAGCTTCTGCCACCTCAGGTTCTTCCATTCCTCAAGCAAATCTTGGGATCCATTTTATTAACTTTTTCTAGAACATCAATGAGACAACCATCCCTTCCGGGAAAGCAGTAACCCCTGTAATCAGTGGACCCCTCGAACTATTTCCGTCCTGTCAACCTTGCAGTGCTCGTCAAGGCCAATCATTTTATCACCTCCGGTATTCCCCTCCAAAGGTTCTCCCTGGATCGGAACTCAGCCTTACTTTATCCCCAACTCTGCTGTCATGCTCATGCATATGTTGACGGCGACTCCCAACCTTGATAGCTACAAGAGGGGCTGGAATTCGAACTCAGAGATGGCTTTCTCAACAACATCAGCTTGCGGAATAGAAATATGCCAGATAACATGCGCAAGTCAGAGGATAGTACCGTGAAAGATGCCGTGGAAGTGGAAGCAGACACCATCAGTGAAGCATCGGATGAGGAGGAGAAATCCAAAACTACATGGCAGATGGCTTCGCAGTACAGAGCGGCAATATTCTGGTCGTCCTTCATTGGTCTGGCTGGTATCAATTGGGGAATGGACACACTTGTGAGTGCTGAAGTGATCTCTCAAAGCCAAGATCTGACGAAATCCCTAGCTCTCGAACGGCGTCATTGCAGTCCCCTCCTTTCAAAAAGACTTCGGTTACCTTTATAAAGACCAATACATCGTCAGCGCCCCTTGGCAGATTGCTTTTAACACTGCATCATCAATCGGAGGTTGTTTTGGAGCCTTTGCATCTGGGTACTTGGCAGATAAGATAGGGAAGAGGTTCGCACTTGGAATTGGTTGCTTTGTTAGTATTGGTGCGGTATTCGTACAGCTGTTCGCAGGGCAGCCAGGAACTCTACTCGTGGGCAAAGTAAGCAGCCAGACTTACTAATTTTGCTTTATGTCCCCAAGCTAAACATCTAACAGCTCATCAACGGTCTTTCGCTCGGCTGCTTCCTCGCCATTCCATCCTCTTACGCTGCTGAGATCTGCCCTGTCAAGTTGAGGGCCCTTACAACATCTGCCGTTCAATTATTCATTGGCATCGGGCAGCTCATGGCAAATCTCATACTCAAAGGAACGGGAACATTGGACACCGCATGGGCGTACAAAATCCCCTTCGCTCTCCAATTCGTCTTCCCAGTCCTCCTCCTTGTCGGCCTACCTATGTGCCCAGAATCGCCATGGTACCTGCTCCGCAATCGGAACCCAAACACTGCGACTAGCACACTTGCACGACTGGGATACGATAATCCTCTGAAGACTCTCGCGGAGATGCAAAAGACTATCACTTTCGAGGAGCAGAGGGTCGATGCCACCACGTACCTAGACTGTTTCCGCGGCTCGGATCTACGTCGAACAGAGATTGCCATGGGGATCTTTTCCGTGTCACAGCTCGTCGGTGTGGTCTTTGCTATCGGTTACAGCAGTTACTTCTTCCAACTCGCCGGTCTATCAGCCTCATCCTCGTTCTCGATGTCCGTCGGTGTCTCGGTCCTCGGTCTCGTCGGCGTGGTTTGCTCCTGGTTCTTGCTCAACCAGGTTGGTCGACGACCTACTGCTCTAACTGGTACCAGTATTCTTGTCGTTCTTCTCCTCTTGATTGGAATCCTCGACGTCATTCCAGTTCGAGCAAGCAACCTCGGTCCAGTCTATGGCCAAGTAGCTTGCATCATTCTCTTCGCCTTCACCTATCTTCTCACCATTGGGCCCGTTGGGTATGCTCTCTTTGCGGAGGTTTCGAGCTCACGGCTACGATCTCGCACAGTCAGTCTTGGAATCGTTATACAGAATTTGTTTGGGATCCTGATGCATATTGTCATTCCGCTTTTGATCAACCCCGATGCTGCAGCTCTAGGAGGCAAGATAGGATTCATATTTGGAGGTACGGCGTTCATGTCTGCTGTCTGGGTTTATTTCAGAGTGCCGGAAACGGCACACAGGACATTTGAAGAGCTGGATTATTTGTTTGCAAAAGGTGTCTCAGCAAGGGCGTTCAAAGGGGTCCAGGTCGTGGCTACTTAGTATTTAGGTACTCGTTTCAACGAAGACAGTTATCAACGTGCTACCAAATTTATATATCAGCACCACATCCAGTTGTAATGAAGTGATGGGTTTGAACCATGGCCCATTTTATTCTGACAATCAAGCAGGTTGTCAGATCGGTGGTCTCATGGAAGTACTGTTTACATATACATCAAGTCCACAAGCCAAGACAAACACCTCGCCTTTCTAGAAAATCCCATTCTCGAGCCACTCATCCAGTCCACTCGGCGTGTCCTGGTCTGCCTGAACTTGGCAACGTGGTGGAATTTGACAGCAGTCGGCAGAGTTCTAATAAAGTGACCACCAGAATTGGCAGACCCCATATCAAGGTGGCCCCTTGTACCTCATTCTGTTTCGATCCATACCAATCCCATGGGTTTTGCCACACTTTGCCCGCTCTTCTCATAAGTGCTAGAGATCGCTACAGATCAAAAATCTCAGTAAAACTACAATAATTTTATACCCCGCTCGAGGCCAAGAGATCTTCAATTTGGGTCCGAATTTGCCCCGATCTTGCTTTTTAAATTCATGGTCATTAAAAGTCGTACTGTATCAACAGCGATATCTATATATATGGGGTCCAAGTTCTTCTTTCAAGTGCATCGATCTCCTCAAGGCCCTCCAGAGATTCCAGATGTCGTTGCAGACGAGAAGCTGCCGCCACGAAAACCAAACTCTTCTGCTTTAATTCACAATTATTTCATATATACATTAAAATGCTGTTGATTAAGCAAATATTGAATAAGTTTGATGCCCAGGAGATCCTTGGAGTGGAATATTGTTGTCGTCGAGTAGATTGTTGTCAAAGCCGAGTCAAAGCTGCCGAAACACACCTACACTACCTTGGCGAACCTCTCCGTCATCATGCAATCCACAAAACAGTCTATCCCACAGGTCATTGGGATCGCAGTCGATCTGGGCCATACCCATGACTAGTTTCGCGTTAATGATCATAGCACAAGGAGGTCAGGATTAGCTGTTGGTCAAGCTGCGAGACCACGTAAACCTACAATTGGAAGCTTTTCATATTCCCCATACGAGGGAAGGAGGTCAAAATCACTAGATCTTCTTGCCTCACCATTAACGTCCACTTACAATATCTTTACAGTGCACAGAATTTGACGGTCCCAAATATCTCTAAACTCTGGCCACAAACCAGTCCGAAAGGCGAGAGGGTTACGTGAGGAGGGTGGATATCTTGAGGCTCCTACTTAAACTTGTGAAACTCAACATCTTACGCTCAGCGAATGATGTCTTACCAGAGAAGATTACGATGATACTTCACTTTTGTCGATAGTTCATCTGCAGGGATTGATGCTCTGACGTATCTTTGTCAAGTCCTCAACTGAAGGTAACGGAGTTACTTGAATACTTGCTCAGGGCATCTTTCGAAAGAAAACTTGAGATTGGTATTTGAGAACGGAACAGGCAGTGGTAGCACCAGCAAATGTGGCAGTCGAGTTGAGACGGTGGTTTAGACGCCCATCGTGTATCTCCCAAAGATTAGCGGAATAAATAAGGACTTATTGTGCCAACACGAAAGAAAAAAAATGTGCACTTAAGATCTTGATGCCGAGCTGAACGACAAACTCAACCCCATGTCCCAGTCTCGACTGGGGTCTTTCGCTGGGGCTGGAATCGTGAGAATTATAGTGCTGCTCTTATGGGAACTTGGAGACGTTGCCGTCATCAGAACTCCTTCTGGGCGAATTTACAGGCATTCAGTCATAAGGAGAGCAGAGCGCTGTCCAGAGTCGCACTGTCTTCGGGTTTGAAGAGTGATCAGACCAGTACATTGCGTTACCACGTGACGTTGATCATGAAAATTGACAGTGAAGTAGAGGTTGGTAACGTGACGATATCAAATTCGAAGAGCCTTGATCCTCCCTATTTGAATCTTTAATAGAGTTTCCGACTCACGACTCATCCCTAAGTTTGAGTGTAGAGATATTGGCGGCCGAGTGATATTCTAAGTCTTTCGATAATCTGCATCCACCGACTTGATTCTTGGACGCCAGACATCATTATCTCTGCCACCGATCAGACTGTGGTTGATTTGTGAATCAGCTAGACGTATTCGTATTATATAATGTACAAATGGCCTGAATGACTGAACCGGGACAAGAATGAGATATATGAAGAAGAATCAAGCGATAGTACAGGCAGAACAGTGAGAATGTTTTCATGATCTACGTCCTACAAACAGAGCATGACGCGGAGAAGGCCAGAGCATCTGATCGTCGAAGACGTCCGAATATCGTAAGTGGCATCGCTGATAGCCTGGGCCTTTAGAGAGTGGTTACTGGTCTAGCTTGAAAGTGAATCACAGCGATTGTAAGCAGAGCAGGATTGGCTAAAACTTCAGAGCAGTAAGTGGAGATGGACAATCCCCTCTACTGTCTAACCATCCGCAATGACCTGTCCCCGTTCACTTTGATCTTCCATTCAGAACCCGTAGGTGACTGGGTGTTCCCCGTCCTTGCAACTCTCGCCTGATTGTTCAACCCCAAGAGAAGGGGGAAAGAATAACATCAACCCCAGAGGACTAAATGGAGCAAAAGAGCCGACAATCTTGAGGCCTCACTTCTCAACTTTCTCAAGAACTACTTGACATAATGCTGTCTCCAACTTCGAGGCAGTTGACGTGAAGATACAAAAATTCCAAATAGCCGGAACTGATCAACACGGCCCCTCAATATGTCCCGTCCCGGCTGGGAGGAAGTGAGGACGGAGATCCGGAGAAGCATAACTTCACCTAGAAGACTATTAAGTAACTAGTTGTGAGAAGCACAAATCTAGAAGCACAAGATGAAACAAAGCGCTTGGGAAATGTTCCAATAAGGTAAGCAGATGCAGTTTCTTGTAATGGTTGAAGAAGATCAGCTAGGGCTGACGGAGAGGGGTAGTACAAGCCGTCATCGATGCCCACTTAGACTTGAATCTGGTTGACAATTCGGAATTCAGGCAAAATGAACCAGCTTTCGAACAGTGGGGTATCCAAGCAGATGGGAAGCAAAATGCACCAGTCCACATACTTCACCAGAATTGTCCTGGTGTTGGTGCTGTGATGTTGATGCTGATGCTGATGTTTATAGTAGTGCAGTAGGATATCTAGCCGGAAGTTCATCCGTAGGGGTTTGCATGTGCGTGCTGCACCCTCGCACTTGGCGCCTCGGTGCCCCGAGCGCTCGGTTCAGCCCAGCCCAAACCCAGCTAAAAGCCTGTCAGCTCATGCAAGCCACCCGCTGCTGTCCTGCAGCGTCAAAATATGCAGGCATTTACCCCGCAATCCCGAATGTATCCTGGACATGGAGTCCTCACTTACTCTGTCCGACAATATCCATCGTTTGGAGGTTCATAACATCGAGTCGATCAGAACATGATCAGCAGATAATTCTCGCTGAAGGTGTGGCTTTGCAACAAGCGCCACAGCTGAAACCCACCAGCGGCATCTCCGCCCATCTCAGAACTTCAGAAGCCGTTCTTTCTGCACTCCCTATCCTCCCCACTAGTTCTGTCGATCCCAGTCCCTTGGTCTGCACCTCGCGATTGTCAATTTCTGTTGATGGAGGAGTAGGGTTGTCCTTATTAAGAGGGCAAGGACTTACTTAGATGCCAGTCAATCATCACTGGACTGTTGGCTGACGCTCATGGGATGCCGACGCGATGGGGAGCAATGGCAAACGACCTGGTGGTAAAGAGCCTCCCCAATCCAAAAGATATACATGTCTGATTATCTCCAGCCTGCCACACATGTAGAAGACGACGTGTCAAATGCGACCTCGTGGAACCCGCCTGCGAACGATGTACCAAAACAAAGATACAATGTGAGGGGTATGCGAAGAAGGCAGGACTGAAGTTCGTGGACGAGAAGCAGAAGGCTGAGAAGAGAGTCCAGATCAAGAGGGAAGCATATCTGCAAGCCATACAGGCAGAGGATGCAAGGGATAAGGCAAAGCAGCACCACGCGAACACGCTGGAGGGCCAAGTACTGGAGGGCGCGGGTGCAGAGCAGCAATTGCCGAAAGCGAATAAAGTCATTGTGGCTACTCGAACGTCGAAGTTGAAGGACCACGATAATGAAGTCGGGACAGAACTCTCGATAGCTGGATTTCAAGACAAAATACACATGTCTTTTCTGCTATCCAAGTTCTTCGTGGGAGCAAGAATGTGCATACCGTGGATGTTGAAGGGCTGCAAATGGAGCGAAGATTGCACAACGACACAAACGATAAAGGCTCTTGGTGGGATATATTTTGGCCGGATGCACCATCGCAAGCAAAGTCTAGACTCCGGTTTCCAATGTTACAGTAAAGCATTACGACTGCTTAGCAAAGACCTTGTATCTAAGAGGGCTTGGGAGCTGCCTTCTTTGACGAACGTGTTGTCTCTGACACTCTTCGAGGTATGGAATCCGTGATGTGTACTCCCGAAGGAGACTGACAGCCTGGGCAGATCATGGCTTCGCCAACTGGGAATGGTTTCCTTCAACACGAGAGTGGTATAGCGAGACTGATCCAAAGCTCGACCCCGGAACGGTTCCAGTCGGTGCCTGAGTTAGATGTCTTCGAGTCTGCCAGACTAGCTATTGCTTTCGGCTGTGCAGACCTACGTATACGATGTTTTCTGGAGGACCCTAAGTGGAAGACCATACCCTGGCTGAAGCATCCGGAAGCCAGAGATTTGAGATCGCTCATCTACGACAGATTTTGCGACTTTCCCGGGATACTTCAAGATCTTGAAGCTTTCCGCGTCGGTAACCTGCAGGATCCTGCCGATGTAGAAAGACTCTACCAGACAATTTGCAACCAACTCCAGCAACTTTACGAATGGCGAGCACAATGGGAATCACAGAATGGAAGTTGTTGCTTCTCACGGGCGTCGCAAGATTCAAGATCGCCATTCAGTCAAGCGTTACACTTCCAGAATCTGCAACAAGCTGCAGGACTCGCACACTACAACACCGTTCTTCTCATTCTGCTACGAGCAGGACGAATGTTGAAAGGGCCAGACTTCTCCTCCACCATATCGTCAGAATCTATCCGCGTCGCTCGCCGCAATCCAGACCTCCTGCTTCCTCAAGACTCCAAAACGCTCCACGGCGTTGCAAGCGAGATACTACGAAGCGTAGAATATGGTCTCTCGGAACCTCATACCAGCGGTGGATGTTTCCAGCTGCTCTTTCCGTTGAGAGGTACACTCGAGGTCTACAAGCCTGGCTGCCCTGAGAGAGTTTATCTGATCAAGACCTTTTCGGATATTGCGGACAAAGGGGGCTTTGAGATGAGTCGAGGTTTGACGCCTGCTGGTCTATGTGGGAGAATGATTGAAGATGAGCATCTGGACACCTGAAAGCTGAAGACGGCCAGCCCGACGATAACAAGACGCCATGGAATTCCCTCTTGAAAGGAGAAGAATATGTAGGCAAGAGATCTTGATGATCAGTCACTTTCGAACTACCATGCGGATAGACCAAAAGGCGTGAATCGCAGACTGAGTACTCAGCGACGTCTTCACGTAAGGGGAATTTACCACCCGCCGCACTGGAGGGTATGGCTGGCAAGTCCGGCACCGCTTCAAGGATACTTGCCATGCCTTCACCAACGAAAAGGAAGACGAGTGATGGCTCAGATATCCGTCAGGAGCACTTTCTACAATGAAGACCGAACAAAACAGCCTTACAGCACGATAGCTGAACTCAAGAAAGACCACGGCTGCAAATTTTCACTGCTGCAGATATTTCACTGCTGCAAGTGGAGTCCCAAAGAAGCCCACTGTCTGAGCGATGGTAGCAAGCATAAGCTGTAAGTGTTTGTGGTTCAAAGGAATTCGGTGGATCTCGAAGAATGTCAACGATCTCGATCTCATCTGTCACGTCTACTGCACATCGAATTGTGCACTTACTAGTAAGATTAGAACACTGGAGCAAGCAAAGGATTCAGTGGAAATGGCAATCAACCAGGAGCCCATTGAATAGTCAGGCAAAGGTGTAGCCATCAGGAATGTATATAATCCGAAATTTTACATCTGTGCGATATCTAGCTGCCATATCTAGTTGATCCCTTGACATCAATCCTCTTCTCTTCTCACCTAGCGAGCCATATAGATCCCTCCTGTGCTCGTTGTTTCGGACGTGGTACTGCGTCGTATCTCCGATCTTCTAATCCACTGTGTCTGTACAACTTCGACCAAAAGCATGCAATAACTCGACAGAGACTTCGTAAAATGTAGCCAAAGTACACTCTGGTGTTGCCAAGGGAATCTTTGTAGTCTTTCAGTGTGCAGCACATTGACAGGTGCGAGAGCTGCAGGCTCCAATCTGTGGAATAGAGACACAGGAAGACAGTTCACTTTCCGTTGAGGTCGCTGATGGGTACTGGCAGTGGTGTATTGATAGGTGAATGGTCGAAAAGTGCTGTCAGCTTTTGGATCGTGCGGCCTCTTAATATCTCCCTGGTGGACTTGCCGTTTGTGTTTGCAAGAGGTGACTGACTGTTCAGATTAAGACCTGGCATGTGCCTTGTGTTACTATTGCAGGAAGTGACGAAGGAACTTCGACATGACTTGAGTGGAGGAGGAGATTGACCAAGTCGTGCTTGTATTGTTTTGGACTATCCTCAAATCAGTGCGGTGCGGTGTTCTCTTTGGGAATGAAGTCCTCGAACGCCCGCTTTGCTACAGTGTTCGGTTGTCAAAGTAGAAGGCCGATTGTGACAAGTGCTTCCTCCAAAAAGAAGAGCAGTAGTATAGTGCCAGCCTCTCCCTTTTCTACCCTTGTGTTTGGAGGCTTCGTTGCTGGTTCTCTGGCGTGGCGGAGCCTCAGAGCTGTTCGAGCAGTTGGAGGTTTGGTCTTTATTTACTGGAAAGTTGCGTCAGTATTTCCGAATATCTGTTCCTTCAGGTGGCAGCAGGCTTTACGGAAAGGAATCGAGCATATGATGAGACTTGCCAGAGGACGAAGACTATGTAAGCATTCCATCCATTGTAATGTCGCTCATTAGGAAAGAAGAGTGATGGTAGTGCTGTGGGCTTCCGATTGGATCCTGCGCAACTGCATCGTCAATGTTCAAGAACAGAGGGATATCTGGATGATTGAATGTGAACATCAGTATTAAGGACATATGGAGACAGGACTGCTTCATTGCATCTTCGAAGATCCAGAGAGAGAGAGAGAGAGAAGCAACTTCACGCAAGCAAGGTTTGTGAGCGAGGACCAGAATCTTCAGTTGGAAAATGATCTGGAATCCGTATTGTTGAATATAACAAACCAGTTGTATAAAAACGTAGAAATATAGAAGTAGAGGATTATAAGACATGTTGTAAGAGTCATTAATCAAGAAGCACTGATCTGCCTCTATCCCCTCGAGAGTCCAAAGTATCAGAACAGAACAGCAATTCCAGCCAGCCTGCTTATACGCCTAACCTACTACACTGACTGACCGACAATCACAACTTGTCCAGCCTTGTCTCACTGTATCTGAGCTCACTGATCAACATAACAGGTCTCAGGATACTTCGCACGAGGCGGTGGATGCAACGGTGCGAGACATGATTCTCCTTTCAAGTGATCTATTCTGTAGCTCCTACTCAGTGCTCACTCGATATCCACACCTTTCAATCTCCCTTTCTCCTCCCTTTTCCCAAATCAACTCCCGACAGCCTGCTCTAAAGACTACGCAACCCCCGGTCAAATACAACGCAACGCATCAACCAAAGATCAACCGAGATCATCAAGTCCAGTCCAGCCAACTCAGCACGCCCTGCAGCATCTCCATCCAACCTCCAAGCCCGGCTCCACCGCCCCGAGAGAAAAAACACAGAAGAGAGGCCTGAGCGAGGCGAGTGAGCAGCGGCCACACCGAACCTGGGCTGAGAAAGTCAGAAAGACAGGGCGAGCGAGCGCGGTCAGAGCCTTGACAGCAGCGCAGCGTTGCAAATGGCCTGGTCTGGACATTAATGGTTGGCTGTGAGGCCTGCACGATGCACTGCAGCATTGAAGTGAGCTGAGCTGAGCTGAAAGGGGAAAAGGGCAGGGGCTGTTGATGTCCAAGCCGGCCAGCAGGGGAAAGAAAATAAATGGCTTAATCCGTATGGCGGAAACTCCCATGCGACAAACTCTCATGCAAGCATTGCAGATGGAAGATTGGATTGATAGATTGGGAAAGCCAGTCGGGAAAGTACCGTACGCAGGTACGTCGTGCTAACTAATGCAGCGTTACTAGGTTCTGACATTCTGAAGCCTGATCGTTGCGAGATGGACGGGGGAGGTAAAAGAGAGTTTGATGCTTTGATGATGATTATGATGAAGATAGGTTGTGAGATAGCATCTTACAGTACCCGAAGAATTTGGACTTATGGTTGTCTGTGAGGCTGTGTGAGCGTTTGTGTTTTGCATTTGCGTTTCCGTGTTTTGTGATTCCTGAAACTCTTGTGGACGATATTCACCCCCTGTTCACACACTCGCTACCTAACATGTCAGTTGCTATGACGCTGCCACGCTGCTCGAGAAAGTGAGCACTGACAGTCTACCACAGTGGACGAAAGAGAACCCAGGCGGACGATCGAACACTGGCAGGAAGATGCTCCCCGGTGCTCACGCCCTATGGATCCATGCTATGGTGCGGGAACTGCGGAGGTACGGACGGTGGCTCGGAGAGATCAACATAAACAAAACAACTAAACAAGCATCTAGGTTCGACTCAACGACAAGAAAGTCAACTTTGCAGAACCAGGGCTGAAGTATTCTGAATACCATGCTGAGTCTATCCCAAGTCCAACGCCTTGTATGCGCAAGCTAACCATTCATGTTCGCAGCCAAGAAGAACATCAGCGTTCAGACAGTGGAGAAGTAAAGAGCTGCAAGCCTGGCCTCCAACAAGCGAGGAGTTGGAGAGGACAAAGCTCAACTCGGCCAAGGGCAACTTGAAGTTGAGCACCACTGCCGAATTCAGCCGAGAAGATTGAGTAAGGAGTACTACACTCGTATGAAACTGGTAGGTCAAATTCCATATTTGCCAATCTATTGGATGTGAGGGGAAAGTTTTCGCTGGATGCAGAAATTGTGGTGTTGGCTCTCAGATCATTCGGAGAATTAAATAAATCGAATATCAAACCACTAGACCATAATTGAAAATAGCCGATCAGATACCCGGCACAAATGGAAGGCTGAGAGATTTTGAGAGGAGCGGAATGAACCGTGGTGGGTGCTGCTTGAGAACAGCTCTCGGGAGCGATTCAGGGTGGATTTCTTTGTTTACTTTTGAAAATTGGGATATCAAAAGCGAAGCGGGGACTTGATCGAGTTATTGAACCCTGGTTTAATGGATGGTCGCCAAGTTACTAAAAACATTTGATTATGGATAGCATGCAGAGCCGATATGCTGATCGAAACGAAATTCAATGTCACCCTTAATGATCAGAATCAAGTTCGCGATTCTTCAACCGAGGAAGAGGGACGCGAAGTGTGATCAGTCATATTCTCCCAAAAGTATGAATGCAACTCTAATCCTTGAATAAAGTGGGCTACCATCCCTCGGATCATCAGCGCTATCGAATTCTTCAACAATTCGGAGGCAAGTCCGTCGTCGATCGAGGTATGTCCATACTCGGTATCACTGGGATCGATCCATCCAGCATCTGCAGCACTTCTGTCTATAAACCTTGATAATCGCAAAGGAGTAGACATGTCTAACAAAGAGATCTATATGATGGAGCCGTATTCCCAGCGAAGTGGTACCGATGCGAGACCGTAAGTCAGATCAGACAGAAATGTCTTGAAATTGAGACCTTCAAGTCTGATAGTCGGTGCAAGGAAAGACGACGCAAGTCAATTGTTTCGCGCGTGGATAATGAGAGGCTGCTTGTAAGGGATCGACTGCTTTAATATACTAAGAATTATTGTTCTAGGTAAGGAAATGGAAGAGATTAAAGCAAAAGGCTCAGGAACTTTAGGAGAAGGAAATCTGGCATAATCACGTGATCATTTCAAAAGGCAAAAGATAGTGGCGCAAAAAATGTTCTTAACGCTACAAGATGTCGAGGAAGGGAATCGATGTAGTAAGCGAGGGAGAGAACATGAATATAAAAGTTGAAGGAGAGATATCGCAGACGGCGCGTTTTCAAGGTATTAGTACACGATTCGAACGAAGAAAGGACACTTTCAGTTCATCGCTGTAACCAAATATGAAAGCATGGCAGTGACAGTCCCCTCATCTCCTTTCACCTCATTCATTTACTCAGTCCTCTTTCCTCCAAGCTCTCGCAGCCAAAAGCGGCAGACATGAACCTATTGATCCGACTCCCAAACCCCCAGCTGAAAATCCCACGCCACATGCACGCAAGACCTCAAGCCCTCACTCAAGCCACACTCCCCAACAGAGAACAGAGAACCCCAAAAATTATCGACCAAGAAAACAAAAGTGCAATACTTGTGCCGTACCAAAAAACGCCCCTATGCATGCAGGTTGAAGCTCATAATCTGGAGACGAGCGATCATGTTCGGTGGATGTGAGTTGTCGGAACTTGGGACCAATGAGGTCTGGAATGGCTTTTGGGCGGACTGGCTTGGTAGCCATTGCAGGGTGGTATTGGGATTTTAGGGCGGCGCAGGGGTGGAGGGATGAACCGCAACTTGCGAACCTCACCTCACCTCACTTGACGGGGAAACCCCATGGAGGAATTTCTTGGAGGTTAGGTTTACCGAATGTTTCCTCGACGACGATAGTCAAACTCAACACCATTCTTTGACGCAGCAGGAAGAGGTTGAATTGACTTAACCCAATTATAGGAATTTCGATAGTCTCTTAGATAGGTTTCCTTTTGCGACGAGGGGAGAAGAGGGATGATGTTCCTTGGTAGTTTTGCTTTGGTCGACTCCACCCCCATGCATGCAATCGCTAATCGTTGGTGCATGCCTATCATATGTGAGTTGTGATACATGCCGCGGAGGTACGGCTCGATTCAATTCCCCAGGTACCAGAGGTCGGAAAGTCGGACCTGGCGTTTGCGAGGGATGAAGAGGAATGCTAGGGGTTTGGTCGCGCGGATGGAGGTAAACGAATGCCATGTCCTCCTTTGTAGTACCACGAAAAACGAGACTTGCTGCGAGGTACATTCTAGATCCTGTTGTGTATGTGTAAAACGGTCGCTAGAAAGAGGCTTTCGATGTGGTGAACTGGTTTCGGTGCATCCGCTCGGGCATTGGCACAGAGAGGACCATATACGAGATTTCCCGCTTGTCTCATTCTCTCCATATTAACCGACTTGAATATCGTGCCATATAGCGTGGGGGTGTTCCATCTCGTGGAATTTTTGCACCTCAACTTCGTGACATCTCACCGCTGTAAGCAATGTAATCCATGTCCGTCCACGTGGGAAAGTGCTTGCACAGGCCAACTGTTCATTGCTTTTGAGTCGGATCACCGACGAACGGTTCCTGGGTACCTGCTTGCTTGAGAGACATTTTCTGGTAGGCACCTAGACGGGAGACAGATGTGGTTGACCTCGTCTCGCTTGCGTGCGGATGGCTTGACAAGGTTGAGGGAAGTGGAAGCAAGGGATTTGGAATTCTTGCGCAAGTCCAGGGCTCGTCGCCAGGATGTTTGTCTTGTGTCTCCGGCATTTGAGACGAGGGGTTGAGATGACATGCAGGAAGTGAGGGATGAAGGGTTCATTTCAAAAGGAAACAAAATGTCCCAATGCTGAGCACCTGGGCCGGTTATGTGCAGATCAAGAAATGGAGGTGCTGGGCCTAGATCAGAACATCTCGGCAATCGAATTAGATGAACGAAGACTAGCGAACGAACGAACGAACTTCAAACGGAGCAAGATGCGAGTGAACAGAAGCAAGGAGGACATGGTCCGTGGAAGAAAAGTGAAAAGAAAGAATGAGACAGATGCGACGGGAGTTTCTGATATCTCCGGAAATCATACCACTCTTTCTTTCAAGGCGTATTCTAGCCTTTGCTAGGTTCGCAGTTCCTGGACGATGATCTTGAAAGAGCTTACTGGCCTGAAAAGCAGGCATTGAAGCGAGTGCGACGGGATGAACCCATGTGGGAGATGAACAGCAGATACGGTACCAGAATTATAGAATGATACGAAAATGATTACGCAAAGAAAAGAGATAATTGAAGAAAGAAGCAAGACACGAGATCGGGATGTGCCGAAATGGATGGGAACTTGGTGAACGGATATCGGCAGCACGTATCAGTTCCTGCAGGTAGCCTGCCTGCTGAAGAGAACCGGCACATGATGCGGAGATTGCCCTGCTGGCTTTTTCGATAGGCTGGGCTTGGAAAAGATGATCCTGTGAGCTTTTCCCTCGTATCGCACTCGCCGAATATTTCCAGTATATTACCAAATCAACGGCCTGTTGATAAGTAAGTGAAGAGGAAAGCCTCAACCCTCCATCCAACAAGGGATGCGGCGTTCTTGTACCTTTGAAGACGTCAGACATTTTAGTTGACAACGGCTCGATGTCTCTCCTTGGACTGTTCCTGGATACGGAACGGCGAGACTCCCGCCTGCGCGCGCGGACTGTCAAAAGGCGTGCCTACCGTAGGTGGATCTTAGACAGACGATCGTAACTTTATCTCCCGATGCTGTGATCCAATCCAGCACGCCCTGCTTGCCCTGCGTTACTTCCGCGATACCTAACCAGGTCGAAGCGCAAGTAATAGACGCGTGTACAGTGCAGTCCTCGATACCTTGGGTTGGTCGGCGAAAGAGAGATTGGACCTTGCATGGTGCAACTTGAAAAGATTTTGTTGAACGCTGGTACGCACATTCTGGATGGTGGTTGGTGGCACGTAACCTAGCCTTGGCCCATGGAACTGCTGGCTGTTCCTGTATACGATGCCGAGCCGCTGGATGGAAGTTCCAGGTCTACTTCGTGATCTGAATCTAAGGTGATGCGACAGGACTAACGAAGCTGCCGTGAAGATCATAACGGTCGTTTCCCAGACCATAAAATGACAACCGCGGTACACAGCGATCTCTTCACCTGTTTCCCAAACCCCTCAATCCCAAAATCCAGATCAAGCTAGACATCTAGGACGATCACATCTACGTAGGGATAAGTCCCATGCCTGCCAATAACTAGCCTGCCAATCCGACCCTTCAAGGGCCGGCCGCCCCCTAGTTCGAGCCTAGGTAGCTCTTTTTACTTGCAAGGCTTGTGTCCTCTGGCTTGCAAGTTGTAAGCCAGCCACACATATCTGACAGCTGGCATTCCAACATCTCAAGAGGATCATTGGCGTCCATTGCAGCTCGATTCCCAATAAGGTTCTTTGTGGCAGCTGATTATTGCCCTGCTGGGCGCTGGGGACGCGTATCTTTACTTACTCTGGGCGTGGAGATAAGGTATGAGTGTGGGATGTTCCGTGAGTATATCCCGGAAAGAAAAATGGTGAAGAAGAGAATACTTCCAATTGTTATTTCCATGAGCTGAACAAGAAGATGGTTAAATTGGCTGTCGCTACGTACGGCTTCGTGATGTGGTGATCTGAAGTGGCGACCGTTTGAACAGCCATTTGGCGTTCATCCCCTCCATCTTGTTCGTATCATACAGCGCCGGCTCAGCTTGATGTCGCAGCCAACAGGGAAGCCAAATAAACTTTTTGCAAAAGCAAATATCAACTTCCCAAATCCCCGTCGAATCATCATCATGATAACCAATTGAAGCTCAAAACATCCCTGTAGCCTATCCAGGTGCAAAGGGGCCTAGAGAAAATCGTTTCTGTGCCTGGCAGCCTGCATACCGTCGATCTTCTCGTGATCTGCACTTCCGTAGGCGGTCTGGTTTACTTTTCACTTAGTGGCTGGCTTTGCTGCTGGCCTTGTCCAGATACGGTTGAGCTAGCTAGCTGTTACTGTGGTCCCTGTGGTTGAAGTTGTAGGCCTGAACCATGCATGTTTTCAGCTGACAGGTGCTCGGGCTTGAAGGGCTTGGGGGCTATTTTTCCTTTCTGGTCTGGTCGGCTCGCTAAAAAGCTAGAATGGGGAACGGGCAGGACGGGACACGGGATAGGGGGGGAAGCCAAACCAAACGTGCGGGCTCGATGGCTGGCTCAGCCACCATGCAAGTGGTTTTATTGAAAATCGTTTTGGAGCTTTGGATTGGTTTTGGAGTCGCAGGTTTGAGGTTTTGAAGCACAGGCGAAACGTGAATGATTTGGAGGCGAATATCTCTATGCAGGTGCAGGTGTAGAGGTGCAGACACGAGGGGGTTTTGTGACGTCGTTGTGCGCGAGCTGGAGTTGGGGATATCTATTTGGGGGAATTTGTACATATTGATGGCTGGCATCTTCTACTCTAGGTACGATTTGTTATTGAATTGAGGTTATCGATAGGAGAGCTGAACATGCAAAGACGAGGAGGAGTGGCAATAAAAGCATTGGAATACGGAGAGGTGGGTTTTCTCAGCTGCTTGCACTGTGAAGTTGTGGTTGTCGTCTGTTCTAATTGAGGCATGCGATGAGGCGAGAGGAGGCGAGGAACGAGGTGATGTGAGAGAGACGACCCGATGAAGGAGGGCAGCACGTAACGAACATGCAGAAATCAAATCGTTCTGTATCACGAACCACGAATTGGGTGTATCAATAACGGTTCGATTGCGCGCTTCCTCCGGACCACCTTTATTACGCGTTCTGGTCCGCTATCTGCTGTTGTGGCATGGTTCTGGTGACACTTTGAATGTGGTGATGGCGCGGGATGTTGCGCTACGCTGTTGACGATGAGATGATGCAGTACAGCTCACGGCTTCGAAGGCGTGAAGCACAGGACACAACAGCGGTGAACTGGTGGACGATGATCACTACAGTATATTCTCGAACCGAACTTGGCCTTCTGTTGCATCTCCTCCCAAAACCATGCTGCAGATATCAATTGTGCTTAAAGAGATCATCCTTTATATTTCGCCGCGATCAAGACCGAGGTTCAACCAATTCAGTATTGCAATCCCAAAATATTTGTCAAAATAGGAGAGGATCTGATTTCCTCCTGCATATTTCTTGGAGTTGCTCTCGGGCTCGTCTCCCGAAATGCCTTGTCGTGGTGGCTCTAGCTGTCAGGATAAAAGGATCTGGGATATCCTTGACCCTGACCCTGACCTTGGCCCCTGCCAGTTTCGATGTTTTGGGGAGACATGCTGGATGACCTGACACACCCGTCGACCACATCCAGGTGTCGATCAGCAATGAGGGTGATGATTGGGTGGGAATGGCTTGGTGTGGGAGCGCGGCATCAGCCTTCCCTTAGCTCGGAAAGATACCAAGATACTTTCGGGTGTACTTTGTTGACAAAATTACTTGCCGGATATCCAGACAGAGGAATGATTTGAGCAGACTGATCTTTGGAAGTGACGATGATCGCATCATTTCCAGCCTTGTCATTCATTATTGACCAATTTTAAGGAGGATTCAAATATTGAATTTGGTGGGCTGTCATTGTGCAGGAGGCTTCTTTGGGTAATAGATAGGTCACTCGGCTAAGCAAATCTATTGGAGATGCACGGTCAGGGCTTGTTTTTTTCTCCTCTAGGCTAGTTATCTCAATCTCATTTAACAAGTGAAATGCAATTCGTTGAACAAGTAATAAGTTTTTCTTACCATTCCAAAAGTGTGGTAGATCTAAATATCCCGTGCCAGCCATGATCCCGAATTTCGGTCGGGTAGGGAAGTGTACCGTTGTTGTTCGTCAAGTGTGTTCTGACGGGATACTTGACTCGTATTGCGCAAGCAAGCTGATCTGAAGGCAAAGTTGCAGGGCTGGTTCCCCACAATGATTTGTTCATAGGTATGTACGTACATAGCCGCTGCTGAAGAGTCGATTCGATGGTTGGATCGCTGGATGCGACGATGAGGTAAATGTGGTCATAGGGTCGGTCGGATGAGTAAGTGACATGAGATGAGATGAGATGAGATGCCCGATACGATACGATGCAGCAGAGGGAGAGCATGGACCCATCCCCTCATCGACCGACGATTGCCGGAATTACAGCATTAATTGGGTGCAATTATTGGATTATATAGAACAATAATCTGGGGACGTCGACACCTACTAGAGTAGATCCGGTGCTGGACAGATTGCCATCTGCAAATTGCTGGTCGAATTGGGTTTGCAGATGTAGGTAATCCTTGTCTATCATCGATCCAAGATTCACCGCTGCCAGGACAGCGCTGCCAGGCCATGCATGCCTATGCCAGAAGTCTCGTCGCTCTTCAAGTGCCGGAATGATCTGCTCAGTGTGCCGGAGTGGTATCAACGCTGCTCTGGCTTTGGAACCCCATCCGAATTCCGCATACCTAGGGACTTGCATAATCATAGAGCTACAACTGCACTGTACCGCATCGATGCAGCAAGTAACGTTGGACGTGACAAGGTCGTCGGCTAGGACTCCGAAAGCATGGACAAGGCGACGAAGGGTAGTTGCATGAGCTGGGCACCAGTCCTGCAGAGGGTGTTGCGCGCGTGCAGTAGCTCGCTCTGTGGCTCTGTCGTTTGGCTTTATACTGCCCATACCATAGAAGTAGCTGTACGCCCATTAAATTGGCTGCTATGATTGCCGATTTACAGTGCATGCTGCACGCTGTATGCATGCAATTATCAGCGAACGCCGGAAGGGGACTTGACTGTTCGCATTGGGCCAGGCTGATAATTGGCAGGCAAAATTAAGGCCATGTGCAGGTGTCCATTGCGGCAGAACTCGCCACGGCGAGCGTGAAGAGCTGTGGGGATTGGGCATGGCTTTGTGAGGCTTGAAAAGTTGAGGATAGGGTCTGACTGGGTAGGGGTCGCTGGCTGTGTAGGCATGGGTGTCTTTTGGGACAAGGCTTTCCATCCAAACTGACTGGCATTGGAGGTCAGTCCTGATTCCTCGCAGGTATTGCAGCCTTTTGCAGCAGCCCATGGCCTATCTTTAGCTTTTGGGGCTTGAGAGCGATGCCTTTTCGAGGCGCTCTTTGGGGGGCCAGCAGGGCGGTGCACAGGGGTACGGACGCTAAAACACCCGAAAAGCTACCTGGAACTACGTCGAGCTAGCCTGGACTAGGGGCCTGTCATGCCCCGTCACTGTGGTCCATTTTGCAGGGAGTTCCCCCCGGCTTGCTGCAGTGCACGCCCGCGAACCCTGGGAATCAATCGGATGGGGTTTGGGCTGTTCTGATTCTCGACGTCCGGGCGAGCGAGCGAGGAGATGCGATGGATGGACGGATGCTCAGTGCTCGCGCTTCACCCCCTTTGACTCCCTTGGGTTTGGTTCGGTTTGGTTTGCCCTTTGGCAGCGGTCCTTTGGTCTTGTCTCTTCAGGTGCTGGCCTGTTTGACTCTGGTCTGATCTGATCTGGTAAAGAAAAGGCTTTCGTGGCTGACTCTCGCGATGTCATCGTTCTTGCTGCGTGGGTGTGCCGGGGAACATCTGAGCTGAGTCGAGTATTGCCCGGTCCGGATATCAGGCGCATCGCATTGTGTAGTCGAGTATTGCCATACTCTACTTTGCTCTACTTGCTCTCTGTGCCCGTTGGTACCATTCCAATTCAGTCCAGTCCAGTCCAGTCCACCTACTAGGCGCGCAGTAGTCAGTAGACAAGTTCTAGGTCATCCAGGTTGCCTTGCCTTGCCTCGCGTTGTCTACACTACCACTCCTCCCGTTGTCGACCTACCTTGCCTTGCCTTCGATCTGTACCAATACTCACATATCATTCCCGACTACTGCGATCACCAGCAGATCACTGGTGTGGCTTTCACTCCCCCACCACACCACACCACTACCGGTTTCCCAGCACCTCCACATCACACTATTCTGCCGCTATCGTCCGTCTTCACTACTTCCACTACTCCTCGTGCCTAGCCGCAGGTCGCCGAAGTCAAGTCGACTGGACAGAAGAGGACTGGGACGGACAGGAAGCCAGGCCACCCGGGACAGGATAGGAAAGGATTGGACGGATCAGTGTGAAAGATACTGGAGCAGTGAAGAGAGAGAAGACTCGATTTGACTTGTTCCTAGTCGATGCGATACTTGGTCGTGCCTCCCTTGACCTCAACTTGACAGAAAGGAAGGAAGGAAGGAAAGAATCGATTCGACATCCAGATCCAGTTCCATTCCCCGCGGATCCTCCTTTCCAGGTTTATCCCAAGCCAAAGCGACAGACACACTGGCATACAATCAGACAGACGAACATTCCTGCCGTCAACTTCACGACGGTTCTCCTGCTTCCTAATCACACCGACTTCTTTTCAGCGTATGCGGGCTTTGCAGAAAGACATACATACATACAATACCAGACCAGACACACCAGTGCCAGAAAGACTTCCACATTTCCAAGCCATCCTCAGCCATACTATTACTTTGGAACAACGGAAGAAGTCCCTTCTCGTCTTGCTCCAGCTTGCGCTTTCCAGAAAACGCCTTTTATATTTCCTTTTGCTGGAGAAACTCAAGCTCTATGTCCGTCGCATACATATAATCCTAATTTGTCCCCAGCTCATTCGTTCGTTTTCCAGCGCGCGTATACTATAATATTTCCCGAATCTCAACACCCCACCGCCTTTTAATTCTCCTGCATGTCACAGGTATCTAGCTTGCAGCCAGGTTTCTATCTTTAAAGGCTCGATCTCCCAACCTCATCTCTAATTTACATTCTTGCGTTCAGCTCAACAAGGCCGGGGCATATTCAACAGAAGGCTGCGTATCATCTCGCCCGATCAAGACACATTCCCCCCGCTTTAGCCAGATCCTCCTCAAGAGATATCCGCCACAGCATCGACCAGCTGTGTTCAGCTGCCCCGGATTATTCTGGTGGTTTGGTTCCCGAAGTGCACAGCACGCTCTCCACAAGTCACAGCATATTCCCGCGCGCGAGCGACCATACTAGCTAGCTAGCAACGAACAGACAGACGGACGGACAAAGAGACAGCGGTACGGATCGGTCAGGAAGAGGCTCAAGGACTGACTCTCGGCACGCACCGGGAATCCACTTACTGACCTAGCTTAGCCAGCTCTCTTTTCCGGGTGTGGTGCGGTGCGGTGTAGTGTAGTGGCAATAATCTGCGTGCTTTCACTTTCAGCCAGCAAGAATCCAGAGGCTGCAAGTCGAGCATCATTCGCTTGGGGGTGTGGCCAGATTGAGAACCTCAGCCATCAGCCGCCTGCCCAGCACGAGATCTAAGTGGAGGGCCTGTATGCTTGGCACCAGCTCCTCGGTCTCTGGCCTGTCCGGAAGTGTCTGCTGCACTGGTACTTTCACTTGCACGCTCTTTCATCTTTCCAACACTGCTGGTGCTTTCGTCTGCACTATTGCACTATTTCACTCCCTCCCTGGCACTACCGAAAAGTTGCAGTGAGGAGGAGGAGCGGCCTATCTCGACCCCACAACTACATTCATCGACGGGACACCTCAAAATACACCCCACTACTACTACTTTGTAAGTTTCGCCCTATCCTTCCTATGCACATACATCTATCACTTCCCCATTACTCATTACCTATTCGCGATCCACCCCCCTTGCCCTTTTCATACCCCCTTGCCTGGCACTTAAGTGTCATCTGTGCGCATCTGTCTTGTCTTGGTCTGGGAACCTTCCGCTCCACCTACCCTACCCAGCACCTACCTACCTACCTTGGCGCCGCTCGAGCAAGGACCCTGGTCGCATCTGCCATTAAGCTTGCGCACATCTTCTGCCCGTTTACACTTCCCCTCCTGCTCCAACAACCTTTCTTTGCGAAGTTATCTGTTGTCACCCGGCACTTCCAAGCATGACCATGACAACCACCCGTCCATGACAGCATGAACTGATATTAACAACCCATGCGAACAGGTTCATCTCTCTACGGGTAGCTGCATAACTTCAAGAGACCCGACCACTCGCGGAAGATCAACAGCTTCAAGTCTTTGTCTCTTCGTCAGTAAGTGATTCAAAACACTCCCGTCAAAATTGTATCCCAGCCGCCTCCAGCCCCTCGTCGTTCCAATACTTTACCTCAACTCCGGCTGACCCGTACTTAATTAGGGCGAACACTTGCAATACTTTGTTCAAAGTTTCAGCTTCCCCCGAAACCTCGATTCAAACTAGAGAAACGACCGCTTCTTATTTTGGTACAAGATTCGGATAGCAAGCGCAGCTAAACTTCCATCGACTAGAACCATTCTCCAAAAGTGTTCTTCAACTCTCGGTTCCTCCGTCTAATTTGACACTGGACGAAACCTGGAGCCTTCTACGACCGGAGGAAGCAAAACCGAATTTCACCTGAGCAGTCTCCCCCAGAGCAAGCGCACCACCGGGTCAACATCTGCGCGACCTGCTTGTCGGAATTGGCTTGTTGACAATACCGTTGGGCCAATCTCCTCTGCATTCCATGGGATAGCGCTATCAGATCGCAACACTCCGATAACTACCACCAAAGACTTTCGTCTCCACTATATTTGTCTCTCGTCACTGCTCGCGCTTGAGCTTTTCCCTTCACCACCGTCAAACTGGCATATTCAACGTACAGACTGTTCGAAGTAGGTGCACTTTTGGATGCTCTGGCAAACTCTCTCGAATTCTTTCTGACACTTAGCTACAGCCTGAGCACCCTTCCTCTAACAGACCGATTATAATCGACGACTCGTACGCATCGCCCGAGACTGCGGCTTTTCACGAAGAAGGGTACGAGGGTGGCCTTGTGGCCAGGGCGGATTCCCCAAAGGATCTCCTCCCCATGTCTGCCTACGGGAAAGGGCAACCGCCACAGCTTCATGGTATGTGTATTTGGAGGCGGAGTCTTTGGACGCGTCAGTGCGGTATGATTGTTTACTTACAGCTCGATAGGCTATGATTCTGGGCGAAGTTATCCCGAAAACACTTTTCCCTACGCGGCCCCGAACTATGGCTCCCAAGCCCCTGGTCCGGCATCAACTACCGCGCCAGTCTACCAGGCACCTCAGCTGACACCCATGGCATACCCTCCGAATCAGGTGCGCACTCCTTATGACGACCAATCTGGGCCTTACTTGAATGTTGGGACTACAGTACCAGAGATAACATCCTTCACACCCCAAAGAGGAACCTCTGGCAGCAAAATCTACGTTTATATCACATCTCTCTATGAGCTGATGACGGATACCGCGCCCGTTTTTTCTCTGATGTTTGGACAACGCAAATGCCCTGCGACCTTGCAGAAAGTAAGCCAGCAAGGGGCTGTCTGTTCGTACACCGTGACTGCCGAAATACCACCTTTCAGTGTTACTGGATGGCACTCTACAGTAGTTCCGCTTTGCATGTTCATGGAGAGTGGCGATGGAGATGCGATCGAGAAGGTGGATGCCGGACAATTTACGTTCATTGATGGCCAGAACGAGAACAGCATGGCCCAGGAAAACTCCAGGAAGCGAAAGCTTTCCACCGACTCGAGCAATCTGATGCGGAGCCCTTTGAAGCGAACTCCTAGTCAACACCTAAGGCCCAAAGAGGAGTACAGCACGTACAGCTATGCTCAAAGCGAGGCAACACAAACATTCTCGCCATACCTTCAGCCCAGCAATAGCTACAACAACCTCGTACCACAGTACAGTCGTCCCGCTGGAGGCTATCAGGGACAGCAAGCAAGGAACTTGGGATACTACTCAACGTCCGCTACAGCATCTCCCCCAACTATCAAAGCACAATCGCCCCAAACAGGCACCTGGGGTTCCTACCCTAATGCTTCAATGGCACGTAGTCCAGGAATTCAATCTAGTCTGGGGCATCAACGACCAGGGCTTGGGCCGCTCCCTACTCCGGCGTCAACTGCAAATCCGCCATTGATCAGAACTTCGACGCTACAGCAGAGTTCCCCTAGTCCAGCATCTACGCCCCACGGAGGTCATCCGGGTCCATTTAACGCATATGCATTGTACCACCAGAAAGCAAAGCTAGAGATTACGGGAGATCTAGAAGAGATGGCGGCGCATTGGTCAGAAGAGGAGTGGGAGTCGAGAAGACGACTTGTGCATTTCAGACGGTCACAGTCCGGAAGTACAATAACAACCACCTTCCAAGCCGTTTCGCCGGACGATCGACCTCCGAACAGCGTATGTATCAGCTGCATATACTGGGAGGAAAAGAACGAATGTTTTGTTACAAGCGTTGACACAATCTATCTACTGGAACAACTAGTAGCTGCTCGATTCACGGTGGAAGAAAAGAACAGGATACGAAGGAATCTGGAAGGGTTCCGACCATTAACTGTATCCAAGGGAAAGCCTGACAGCGAGGAATTCTTCAAGGTCATCATGGCATTCCCCGCGCCAAAACCAAGAAATATCGAGAAGGATGTAAAAGTCTTCCACTGGAAGGATTTGGCTTCTGCGTTGAAGAAGATCATTGGAAAATACGTAAGTGTTGTGCGCGAGAGTTTACCAAAACCCAAATGCTGACGTTGGACCAGTCTGCCAGCCCATCTTCAACACTGCCACCAGGACCAACACTTCTGACACCAGTCAGTTCCTCCGGATATGCCACGGAAGGATCAAATGCGGGTATCTCTTCATACCCAAGTGACCACCATGGAGGAGTCTCGCCCCGATCGATATCTGGTTCAACCACTTCGACCTACACTTCCAATATCCCCGCTCGAGTCGTCTCGCCTCACGATCACAAGTCCATGGCTCTTCAAGGTGGCCCTCCTGATCTTCGCATGCCACAACACCCCCACGAGGGACCGAGCCACTGGCATGGAGGGCAGCATCACATGCAAGCACCACACCAGTATCAACCTTTGGGCAACCCTAGCAGTCGAGGCTCATGGGACATGTATGGCGACTCTAGCTCTGCGACTGCCGGCGGCACTTCTACCCAGTTGCAAAATATGAACTATCTAAATCATCGAAATACAGCGGAGTCGGCGGCTACAGGGGGCGACAACAGGATCGCCAGGACATTATCTGCGCAGCAACAAGGTCAGAGTCAGCAGGTGCCGCGTACGTGAGTTGGGTGGGCTCTGTGATTGGCGAGAGCGGATGTTGAGGGTGTCCTCGACAAATCAGATGATCCATGGTTTAGCGCGCCTCTATCCTAGTCCGATCTCGTATTCCCTCACATGCGCATGTCCTCTGCACAACATCTTGCAACCTTGTCGATATTGCAAGTTGGACTTATCATTGGATTGACGATGTCGATATCACGATGATACGTCCTCGTCCTCCCATTTGATGGTTGCCTGGACACCCTCCTTCCTCCAAGGAGTCATCGCCTTCTTGTCCATGACGCTTCAAAAACCGAGTCGAGTCGAGCTATCCTCGTTCTATTCCTCATTACTTGTTTTCTCAGCATCAATACCTTGTTTATCTCGCGGCAGTCAGCAGACATTAGATATCATTTTCGCATCATGCATTTGTTTATGGTGGGCGGTTTTTGGAATAGGTCAAAGGTTAGGGGATGGCATTCTTGGACCTAAGTTCTGGCCAAGGTCAAGGGCTGGTGGTCAGGAGTCTTTGGTGGCGTTCAATGATCCATGAGCGGGCTGCATAATCAAGGGAGTGTAGCATATACCTGAAATCCGGGGGTTTGTTTAGTTTTGGCGCCGTTCTATTTTGTTTGGTTCATTCTACGGTATCACCACATTTTCCTATTATTGTCACTATCATCCTATTTAACAGTACCAGATATTCCCCCATGTTTTTTTTTATTTGGTTGACATTGCATTGCATTTGGCTTGGTGTTATTGTTTTGCCTTGAGTAGGCAGGAGGGAAGAGAAATTTACTCGTCCATATATGGAAATGTAACCAATACAATAGTCTGCTCCGTCTTGTTTTGATTACTTGTTCATTGCTTACTTGCTTGCGCTTTGGGCCTTCCGGAATCGCCCGGCACACCATGGAGCGAAATAGAAGGCCAGAACATGTATGATTATGGGTGCGTTGCAATGAGTGTCCGCTTTGGTGGTGAAGAATTGGTCTGTAATCTGCCTAGCCTTCTGTGCTTGAGTTCTAAATTTGGCTTTCTGTAATCTATCAAGTATATCGTTTGCATGCAGGAAAGAAGGGGGCATTCTAGATGGTGTCCATGGGAGGGGGGGGGGGGGGTTGTGGCGATACTCATGATGGAATTCAGCATGTGTGTGTCAAGCATCGGGAGGAGTTGCATCCGAAGCGATCAGATCGTCCAGAATCCTGGAAAACAGGACAATGTGGAGAACAGGACATGGGAATCAGAAAACGAAACAATAAAAATCCGGGGAACGGCAGACCTGATCCGGATGTCCTTCTCGATACACTCGTCGGACATCATGGATTATTCGCACGGAGATATCATGGAGATGTGGAGTTCCTTGACGGGTTCGGGATTGGATGTGGACGATTACGCATTGGCGGCGAAAGTTCTGGGAGGGGGTTTGGAGACATTATTGTATCAGATACCTAGAGGATTAAGTCTCCTTTCTGGGGTTGTATACCAATTGTTTGAACAGAGTGCTGTACTCTATACCTATTTTTATAATACCATATCTAGTAGTCAACAATATCTAATATTTGAAACGAGAAAAGTCAACGCTTTTGGGCTTCAAGAGAGCAAATCAATTAAACTATCGTCCCTTCTCATCTACTGCATCTGTTTACCTGCATGCAAGACGGAGAAGCCGTCTCGTCGATCCCAGCCAACCCATCTCCAACACAAGCATCAATCAATCCTGCAGCCATCGAATCGGATCAGATGGTCAACCTCCAAATCTCAATCTCCATCTCAATCCTAAGCTTATCAAGGTTTATGTACCTAGTTTATCATGTAGGTATCATCGAATCGGGTTGTATTTCTTCTAACTAAAGACTAAAGTAAATAATGCTGGCCGTCGATCTTGCTGGCCCTGTACTTGGGCTGTACGGAGGGTAGGGAGGGGAGACATCCCTCCCAATCATGGCGTCATGATCTACATACATGCGCATGCCGCCTCCACGGGTGATGCGGGCGAGGCAGGCTCGGCAGGCTGGACTGGACTGGCGAGACGGGACAGGGTGGTTTTGGAGAGTGGAGAGTGAGAGTGAGAGAGTGCGGCTGGAGGCGAGAGGCAAGAGGCTAGCAACTGCAGGATGCGAGGATATGCTAGGAAAGGATGGGGAAATGACTCCGCGCCGCGCATTTCGGGGTTTGGGATTGAGGCCCCAAATCCTAAGGTTTCGATGGAGGGGAATGCAAGATGCAGGCTGGTAGGCTGGTAGGCTGGTTGGGATGCAGGATGCAGCAGGATGCAAGGGATGGCGGATGGCGGATGGGAATGTTGGTGAGGCGAGAGGTGAGGTTAAGCTTATTCTTGTGGCGGACGGCAGGCTATCAGGTAAGACGGCAGGAGGGAGGGAAGCAGGGAGGGATCGAACCTTGATGGACTGAATGATCGGATGAAGGGATTAGTGATGTGGACGGGGACAGGATGTGATTCTGGGAGGGACTTTGTCTCGAGATGTGACATGTTGATGGGAGGGATGATGGGAGATGCAGGGAGTGGACTGTGGTCTGATTTTGAGAAGGGGGGGGATGATGGGTTGGTTGTTCAAGGGGTGACCTGGTGCTCATCTTGCTTGTGGCCTGTAGCCTGTATGTACCCTGTAGCCCGTGGTTCTGGGGAGTGAATTTCCAGGATGCTCCAGGACGGATGAGGGGTGGAGAAGAGGGGGTATGATAAATGCGTACGCCTGGGTATCTGGTGGCATAGCTACAGCTGTCACCTCCTGCAGCGGATCGAGGCTAGCATGTACCGCACTCGTACCCGGCTGGAATTCTGTCATGTCTTGCTTACCCCGAAGGAGAACGTCAATAGAATTCCTCGTCTGAATCAACCACATCCAGCATTCTATCATATCCCTCTCGTCCACATTCGTCTCCGACCCTTCTTTCAACATTATCATATCTCGCATGTTATTTGGTCATTTCTCTCGTCATTTTCAGCATTTCTTCAATGAATATCGATAAATAGCTTCGTCAAAAATATGACGACAAGCTCACGGGTCCCGCCGGCAAAAAAGGGACGGACTACGATGATAATCGGAACTACTCAGCGCCATCGTCGGCAGGAGCTTAACGTCCTTACTTGCTACTGAAGCAGAGAGCGGCTCTGTGCGATCGACGGCTAGGTATGAAAGAGGTATCGTGGCTGACGTTTTGGGGAGCGAGGATGAGGTTTTTGATGTCGATCTTCAGGTCTTGATGACTTCTTTATGGAGGGGGGAATTGAAGGGTCTGGTTACATCATTGGTTAAGAGAAGTCCTTGTGTCAAAGTCTTCTTGTGCTGCTAGTAATCTGCTGACAGGTCCCTAATTGGTGCAGATCTGGACATATTTTCATGAGGAATTTCCAGCGAGCAGTCTGGTTACAACATATGGTCAAGAGATGTGCTTTTGTCAAAGATGCTTTTTTTCACTCTACTGCTTCATTGACATATTCTTGATCTTCGATCCTGCAGGTGCTGCTGGACATGAAGTTGGAGCTTGAGCTTGGGAACGTCTCTTCTAGAAGGACCTTGGGGGATCTGCGAAATGATGTCTTCGTGTGAACATTTATGAAGCATCAACCCGCTACTTTTCACGTCAGTAAACTTTCGTAAGTCACATTATCTATGTGGCCTTGAATACATTAATAGCACGTTCATCTTTTGCATCTTGGAATTGGCTTTCTGCATCACAATGGAAGCTGCTCCGAACGAATCATGACGATCGAAGGAGCTCTGCGCGGGGATCCTCCTGTTGACAAGCTCTTGACGTTGCTCGACTAGGATTTCTAAAGTCGATTTGAGCCGCATGTAGATCTCCAAGATAAAGTTTCTCCACTGAAGAAGCCGTCTTTGCTCTATCATCCGGATGATGAGGGATCTACTTCTCGTTCCTGGAGGGTAAATTGTCCGATGATGATTGACAGCGAGGAGACTATATACTGTACGCTGGCATAAATCTGAGTTTTCGTCCTCTGTCTCTGGTTCCCGCATGTAACATACAATTCTGTCGTCATTCATAATTCCTCCTCTCCTTGTACATAATCTCCCTTTCTATTGCAGCTTCAATGCGTCCACACGCGTTCCTCGCTGTAGCACCACTGGTGCTCGCTGCACCAGCTCCAGCTCCTGTTGCAGCTCCGCTACCAGTTCCAAATCCCATGCCAAATCCTCAAGGGCAAATTACGAATCCTATACAGGGCTTAGTGACGGGATTGATTGACGGTGTTTTCAATGCTGGGAGCTTGGCTGCTGCGTTGCCAGCAATTATTTCAGACCTGGGAAATGCTCTTGATGCTGCAGGGACTGTGACTCGTACGTAATCCTTCGGCAACTTCGCTCGAATGCACTCAGACGAGAAGAACTCCTACTGATAAATAACACAGAGGCTATTGCCAATGGTACGATCCTTGGGACAGATACACCTGCTTTGGTCCAGAAACTCTACCAGGCCGTACAACCAACTTCCACACCAACGAGTATCCAGGATGCGATCTCAAAGGCGGCGAAAGCGAAGGGAGTGAACAGTGCTTCCGCTACGCCTGATCCCGAGCAGGATATCTTGCAGAATGTGGTTACGCTTCTTTTGGAGGGCTTTACGACGAGTGATATCAAAGCTCTTGCCGCCGGAGCTGTAAGTGAACCTTCAATGCTAAAGTCCGGGCCTTTCGGTGGGCAAACATCACAGCTTCCAGATCTAACAATTAGAACCAGAGCCCCTTCACTAATACAGCCATAAATCTCAATCGCCCCGTCCCATTCCTGAAAACCTTCTACAACCGAGTCCCCGGAAACGCCCCCTTCTCCGTCCCCGAAGTTCAACTCCGCGCAGCGATGTACATCCCACCAGGCTTCACCTGGGGTTCCGGCAAGAAGCAACCCGTCCTAATGTCCCCCGGCACCGGCGCAACAGGCAGCATCAACTTCCAATCCAACATCGGCAAGCTCCTCTCTCAAGAAAACTTCGCCGATCCCGTCTACCTGAACATCCCCAACGCCCTGCTCGGCGACGCCCAGATCTCCGCCGAATACGTCTCGTACGCCTTACAGTATCTAAAAGCGACAACGAACAAGAACCCCGCGATCGTGACCTGGTCCCAAGGGAGTCTGAACGCGCAATGGGCGTTCAAATACTGGCCTTCAGTCCGCAAGATCGTTACTGATCACATCGCCATCTCGCCGGATTATCACGGCACGGTCCTAGCTTACATCTTATGTCCTGGGTTCAGAACCGGTAATGACATCGCTTGTACGCCGGCGGTGCTGCAGCAGGAGTATAATTCCGACTTTGTGACCAAGTTGAGGAGTAATGGAGGGGATTCGGCGTATGTTCCTACCACGACGGTCTATTCGCTGACGGATGAGATTGTGCAGCCGCAGGAAGGGACCGCGGCTTCGGGCTTCATCCAAGACATGCGCGGCGTCGGCGCCAGCAATACGTTCCTTCAAGGCGCGTGTCTTGGGCAGCCGGCTGGATTGCTGTATACGCATGAAGGCGTGCTGTATAATCCTGTTGCGTACGCTCTGGTCGTTGATGCGTTGCAGCATAATGGTCCTGGAAGCTTTGATCGTGTAAAGGGACAGTGTGGGAGTGTTGTTGCGCCGGGGATTAGTTTGACGGATGTGATTGAGACGGAGGCGTTGATACCGTTGGCGGTTTTGAATATCTTTAATTACCTGCCGAAGGTGGTGCAGGAGCCGGGGATTAAGGGGTATGCTATGTCGAAGTAGATCCAATGGGCATTGGGAAAGAGGAATTGGGATTGGGCGTTTGGGGTTTAGGATTTTGGTTGCGTTGTGATGGGAAAATTTGCAGCGGGTTGGGAATGAGGAAGCTTTAATGGTAATTGGTGCGAGGTGTATTATCTTTGTATATTATGTATGATTGTACCAGCAGGGACTACTATGATATGGACAAGAGAAGATCCAAAAGTCCATTTCAAATGAATTAAACTACACAATTTGGGAAACTCGGGGGTTCTTTCTTCTCATCAGGTGTTGACGTGTGGTAATGTGACTTGCCAGCCTTCTTGGCTCCCGGTATGATGTATAAACGTGCCTATGATCTACAGATACGCATGACGACATCATTCATGGTATCGGATTGTCCACTGTCAGCTGCATATGATCGCCCGAGAGGTCTGGACGAGGAGCACGATGACAGAATTGCTGAATGAGGGTTCAGTTCACGAAGTGTTCTGATGAACAAATTGTGATCTTCGCACTTCAGTCACGGGTAACATCCTGTCGCTGGGAATGAGGATGAAATGAAAGATCACAAATGCTTGCTCATCAATCGAGTACTACAGAGCCAATATGTACAGAGCCAATGTTGGCAACGGTGCTTGGCTTGGCTAAACTCCCATGTCAATAAACCCCTTACTTAAGCGAGATGGCGGGGTAATCCAACATCCACTTCTTCATTGTGCGAGACTGAAAGGATTTCTGAGTTCGGTAGCTTTCTTTCAATGAATATTCAGAGTAACGGCAAACTTTTCGCGATAAATCTAAGAACTGCTTAGCTTTCATTCTAGTCTGCTCAAACAATATTCTTAACAGATTCACTTGCTTGGGATCCTGTTCCACCATCGTCACTCTAGTCATGCGATAAGCGGCATTTTTGAGAACGATCTTAGAAGCAGCCAGAACATAAACTTCTATGATCATCACAGTAGTCAGTGATCAAAGCCCCTCAACCTAGAACAAGCGCAAAGACATGCTTTTGAGAATTGGAGACGCTGCTTCGGCAGGATATCTTTTCATGAGTTGTTAGGCAGGTAGTCGGCTGTGGTTCCAGTATAGGTAAATACAATACAGAGTTCTAGAGTTCAGAGAATTACGGAAGGGGGAAGAATGCCAGGTAATATTTGACTGTCGAATATCGAGATGTTGTCAATCAACCCCTCGCTGTCACTCTGTGATGGAAATTGCCGTGAAACCCCCACAGATTCCAACCCATCATCAATCATAATTAAATCATCGAAACCTAGAGCAATCTAAATCTTCTATCTTCAAGTAAGTGCTGAATATGTGGGCAGTCTACTGGGTGGCATGAATCCTCAGATCGTTGTTTCGGTGCGATCCATGGTAATAAGAATTTCACCGGCAGAAGTCATGACTTTATGTTGGAGCTTGACAAGCGATGCTACAGTAGGACGTTTGTATCACACAAAATATTCTTCACATCAGACCTACCTTTAAAGAAACCTGCGTGGTTCGCAGGTTTCACTGTGACTCATTGCAAAGTAAAGGTCTTTTGTATAAATATGTCTTCATGACGATGGTCTTGGTGTCAAACTTAATATTTGTGCACGCTGCGATGACGAAGAAAGTATTTCAACCATGACATCTTTAGGTATTGATCATGTTTAATCGACCACAACTCTTGCCAACTCCTTGAAGCTTTAACAAGTCGATGGTAACGTAGGGTGGGATGCAGTCGAAACTTGGAGTGTGGTGATCGTCGAAATAGCAAAGATGTTTTTATTGACGACAGTAGACATGCGCCGGAAAGGAAGTTGATGATTTTCTTACAACTTTTCTCTGATCTTCGGTTCCTTGTATTGGGGTTTCAGTGCCTAGAGAGACGGTTAGGTCTACTTCTACGCCTCCACGGCGTGATGGTTATGGCAACCAGTCTAAGATCTCAGCCACATTCATCATGCATTACACATTATTCTACACTCTAATCTAATATAATCGTTATCTCTAATTAGAGGATCCCACCATCTACATCGCCATCTTCCCCCTCCAAGCATCCTCTCGCTCTCGGGCTCCCCACACACCTCGCAACCTCCCTCCCCACCCTCATCCCCTCATCATACGCCCCATGCAAATACCCATACCACTCTCTGCTCGTATGCTCTCCCGCGAACCACAATCTCCCGCCAACCCTCCCTCTCAAGTCCTCATGTTCTTCTCCCGTAAACCCCGGCGGCCAATTCGAGAAACTCCCTCTCGCCCACTCCATCTCTCCCCACTTCGGCAGCATAAACGCCTTTGGCTCCGGCACATTATCTTCCCCAAACATCTCTCTGAGTACTTCCATCACTTGATTCTGTGTCGTTTCTAATGGTTGGGATTCCACGATTGCGGAGAATGGGGAAGTTACGGTTGCGATGAGAATTCCTGAGTTAGGGAGGAAATCGGCGTGAGAAAGTGATTGGAACAGTGGGTAATAGCCTCTCGTGTGAGGTGAAGCATACAAGAAGAACTCCGTAGATGTGTTCCAGAATATCTTGTCGTGAGGGAATTGCATGAATATCTTCGTGTATGTACCCATTGTCATTTTCTCAATCGCGGATGTTTTCCATGGGGGAAGAGGAGGTGTGAATGTTACGAGTGGGGATTTCAGAACACCGAGGGAGAATGTGGTGATGGCGTGTGAAGCGCTTATACAGGTTCCGTCGCGGTTGTGAATTGTGATGTTTTCGGGGGTGGAGGTTATATTGTGGACGACGGTAGAGAGGTGAAGACGGGGGTCGGCTGGTGTGAGGTAGGTTGATGAGAGAGTTTGGATGATGGTGTTGAAGCCCCGAGGATCAAGGGAGAAGTGGCTGATTGGGGAGAAGTGCCCGAATGTTGAGTTCTAGTCTATTTAGCTCAGAAGTAATTAGGAAGCTGGAGTGACTAACATAGCTTGCCAAAGTTCTGGAGCGGGAGCTCAATTCCTATTTGGATGACGGCGTCAGTGTCCTGATTTCTTTCGTGTGACTTTGTGAGTGAAATCGTACTGGTGGTTGAGCATATTCGTAGTCCATCTTATACCATTCTGCTGTCTGGGCATGTGGATCGTCCTCTGGGTGGTACCCCGCATTTGATAGAGCAGAACGAAGATCCGCATTTTCAATTTCTTTCGAGTTTAGTGGTATCTGGTTTTCCGCTTGCATGGAAGCCCGGCCTTCTCTACGTTCGAGTTGAGAGCAATGGGTATCGTATTCATCCAGTTTATCTCTGTAGTCGACTTGACCCGTTCGATCATATGTCGTGAGGGACGAGCTGTCGCTAGCTTGACTACTCAGGTTGGACTCCTTTGCCTGCTTATACTTAGCGGTGTTCTTCTTGGGCCGAATTGGCATATCTTACCAGTGTCCATATAGGGTTCTCCGGTCCATCGTCAGTCACTGTTCCTTGGATCTTCGTATCAGTTAGTCGGATTGTCCAAGTGATGGAGAATTAGTCTCCCCCACCCAATTAGCACCCAATTCGACAGTGTACGGATTTCCATTCTGGTCCTGTCCAAATGTCGTATGTCGACATCTTCCACCGATCTCGGAATTGTATTCGACGATAATGAAATCTTCTAGTCCGTTCTCAGTAAGTGCTTTCTAGGGTTTATTAGTGGCAAACATGTTTTGGGGTGCGGGGAAACCCAACCGCTGCAGTGATGCCAGCAATGCCAGCACCGAGAACCAGGACTTCTGTTTTTTGGCAAGTTTTGGGGGTATTTGTCGCTGGCGGTTGGATCAAGGCTGTAACTGAGAGCAGAAGTATCGACAGGCAAAAGAATTTTGGAAACATGTCTGTGCCATGGGTACTCTGCAGATTGAGGCTGACCTAAAAGTCATGAAAATGATTGAACAATGAATCGATTGATGCATGTACCGGCTTGGTCAAATACTATCAAATGAATGAACAACGAGGGACAGAAGAACATTTTGGCAACTGAAGAGGCCATGATATGGTGGCTTTGCCAGCTAATGTTGACATCCTGTTCAAGCACAGCTCACCATGCGCGGCCAAACCGCCGTGCTAGGAGTCCAGCAAGATAATACTGAGACAATCAAAGTCTAGAAGCAGCATTCAGCCAGCACATTGTCAAAAGTATATGCTCATCTCCCAGATATGCATAGCTGCCTCCTCAGCCGCCGCGTGCTAGGCTGTTGGGAAAGTGGAGCCGCATCCAAGTTGAGACACGATACCACCATTCCACGCGAAAGCCACATGTCCAGAATAGCAAAAAGTAAATATTGCTATTGGAAGCATGGACAAAAAGTTTGAGGACTCGATATCCCGCCTCGAAAAGGGGGTTCCAGATGCGCGGTAACTAGTGGCCCGCGCTAACGGGATGATTTCAATGTTCTTGGAGTATACGAATACAGGTCGAATCCAGACCTAGTGTAAAGACCTGGAAAGTGTTCAGGTGTTTTGAATCGAGCAGAAAGGGTGCAGCGTCAAGCGCACAATGGCGGTGAAACCAGACCTGAAGCGCGATTGACTGTCACGTGAGAAAACCCCGGCATTCAGGGGAACGACCCAAAATGGAAGGTGGCGTCCAAGATGCGGCTGAGAGGAAAGTCAAAGCCACTCTCCTTTGGACGAGGTGGAAATATCACTTCTGCTTGTTTCAACTCTCGGAGATCTAGAACTCCCTTTTCCAAAGAATTGCCAGACACTGCCGGGCATGTTCATTCCATTTGGAGGAATGAGGCGTCCGCAACCAAAACAATTAAGCGAGTGTATTTTGAACTGAAAACAGCCAATGATATGGCTCGGTGGCTGCTGACTGCTTGAAAGCTGAAGGCGCAAGGCAGGTACTAACGACCATGGTACGTCCTGATGGTAGCTGAATATGCAATGAGTGAGATTGTAAGGTTTTCTTTCTCGGTCTCGTCCGTCAATGCGTTTTCAATAATTCATAAGTGACTTTGTTCGGCACCTCAACAATTGTTCCTAACCTCAGATCTCCTTCTAGCTTTCCAAACTTCACCACTTCCATGTTTCGACCATTTCATTGATTCTTTTTAATTGCGCATCTCGTTTCTACTCTTCCTTTCACTTTAAACAGTCACAATGAGTGGTATCTTACTAGCTGCATCTGCTACGAACTCTGCTGCGACCAGCTCAACGGACTTGAAAATTGAGCAGTCCAATCCTCTCTGTAATTCCGAAGTATTAGATGGCGCATCGAAAAAGAATGAAGAGCAAGATATGGAAGGCGGAAACATGGGCCTCGAGCCTGTTGATGGGGGGAAAGCGGCCTGGCTGTTTATGGTTGGAGCTGTCATTATCGATGCAATAGTCTGGGGTGAGCATGAAATTGATGGGATAACTTTGAGCCTTTGAGCTTATAAACTCGCGCAGGATTTCCATTGAACTTTGGCGTCTTCCAGGACTATTATACAACGCACCCTCCATTCGAGGGCAATACTTTGATTCCAATGATTGGCACATTTGCAACTGTAAGCAGCCGATTCTAACACAAGGTCGATGTGAAGTACTAATTGCTCTTTCCAGGGCATTGCATATCTCGGTGGTCCGTTGATGACCCCACTAACAATTCGTTACCACGCATATCGACGACAGATGGTCGTCTTTGGAGCATCTCTTTGTGTTTTAGGGAATATTGGAGCAAGCTTTGGGACACAGCTTTGGGTCATGGTCGTCTGCCAAGGCGTGATATATGGTATTGGGTTTCTGATAATCTCCTATGCGACATTCAGTATGCTCAACGAATGGTTTGTTGAAAAGCGGGGGTTGGCTTATGGAATCTTGTTGGTCGATCCATCCCCGAGAACTGCCAATGACTAACATTATCTCAGACTCAGCGCTGCTGGGACAGGTGGACTGGGACTCCCGTTTCTCCTCCAGGTGCTTCTGCAGAAATATGGATATGGTATGACGTTGAGGATATACGCAGTTGCCACAGTAGACCGCACCTCTTTACAATACAGGCGGGCAGAGTGCTAATATGTTTCTTCTACAGGTCATCATCGTCGGCCCTGCTATTCTGCTCATTAGAAGTCGTACTCGTCACTTACCTAAGCCTCCGAGGGCAGAGGAGATTGACTACTCCGTACTGAGGAAACCTATCTTCGCCTCTTTGTCGATCTGCAACTTTCTTCAAGGACTTGTCTTTTACCTTCCTTCGATCTTCATCCCTTGTAAGTCATATATACTTCATACATTACATCATAAGCTAAAACTTGACAGCCTTCGCAGCAGATATGTCGCTCTCACCAACCCAGCGATCTATCCTGCTAGTCTTGATCAATCTCTCTCAGATCATTGGCTTACTGAGCATCGGCCACGTTTCCGACTTCGTCGATGTGCACGTCTTGCTATTCGCTTCTAGTCTCGGCTCAGCGATTGTAGTGTACGTTCTCTGGGGACTTAGCAAGACCATGATACACCTGTGTTTCTTCGCTTTTTTGTTCGGCTTTATGGCTGGGAGCTTCGAAGCACTATTCCCTAGGTTTGCAACAGCATTGACGGACAATCCGGCAGCGGAGTTGACCTTCTTTGGTTTCTTCGAGTTTGAGAGGGGATTGGGAATGGTGCTTGCTGGGCCGATTAGTAGTGCGCTGATTGGCAGGGTGGTGATTGAAGGAGATTATGGAGTTGAGAAATACAAAGGTATCATTTTGTTTGTGGGAAGCGTACTGTTGGTCTGCTCATTCTCTGGAGTGGGATGGCTGTTCAAGGGAAAGAAGTGGTATAGATAAACATGTCTATTCGGAATATACTATACTTTGTTTGTTCACGTCGAGAATTTAAAACTAGATTTGCACAGTCCTGTCGGAAGACTGACATGCACTGAAGCATCATGAGATGCCAATTTCGGAGTATTACCAGCAGTCTTACCAACGGCCAAGACCAACAAGTTGCCTGAGAATTTTACTCAGTAGCACCCTGGCTTCGAAAGCTATCTTTAACGACTATATCTGGCAGAATCTTTCGATAAGAGCATATGAGCCTCTTTCCGTGTTGTAAATATCCAAAGCATAACATCGGTCTGTCGCTAAGCGAGCTACAACACCTTTGAGCCTCGTCTTTCTGAGCGGGAAGAGCGAGCAAGTTCAAAGAAGCGATCTTGACATACAAGAGAACAAGATATCAGCTAGATCATCATTTCGCTCGTACTCTGGTGCGCTCGTGGACTTTGTCTGGTCAGTATGGCCCGGTGGAAGCATGTCTTGCCGAGTCAGCCCGCCTCGAATGGCTCTAAAGTCACGTCTGACACTTGATAGCTGTGGAACAGTGCTGGACATTATTGAACCAAAATATATATACACACATAGGGCATCATGTCCAAGACAAAGGAGCTTCTTTGGAACTTGTCAAAAGTGGCAGGGCTACTGGCATTTGGAGCACAGAAACATACCTTCGAAGACGTCCTTCCACCGTCCTAGTCACATCCTTAACAGGTTTAAGTACTCTTTGGGCGTCACGGAAGATGCATGGACCAATTCAACAGTACTAATGTCTTTATTGTTCCTCGAGACGACCGTCATGAATTGTTTCTTCGAATGTTGTTGGCGCTTTCCAAGTCTCTTCCTGATCGACTCGGCAACTAAACGCGGTGCCTCGTGCTCTACTTAACCTTCTCAACAACAACAACACGCTTCACACCCGCGCATGGTAGTCTGCAGCATCATAAAAAATCAGAACCTTATGTGCTCACACGTTTAGGCTTCGCACTCACTGCATTTCTTTTCCCTGGCAATCCCAAACCAGACCTCGCCGCTCGACCTACAGCTTTTCCCGCATCGACAGTCTTTCCTAACAACTCCAACAAGAGCAGCATCTCCTTCACTCGTACACACACTCTCTGCACTCCCTGAATCCTGCTCTACTCCTCAAGCAGAAGCTAGGCATCGCGGCCTCGACCTAAAATTCGAATTCGGCACCACCAGTCTCCTCTACCACTACATCGACGGGCCCTAGCATCCCTCTCCCTGGCACGGTTATCCTTCAGTCTCTCTGTATGGCGGTCCCTAGCATTTAACATCAGTATCCTCTGCCTAGATCTGTACTTTCTTGCCGGATTGCTAGTCGCTTCTTCAGCAACGTCAGTGCACACAACATCAAATTCTCACTGCGGAGCATCACCATTCTTGGAAGCCTTTCCAACTTTGCTACGCTTTCTCTTCAAATACTCTGACAACCTAAAAGTCTGCTGTCTTGAACTCAGTTATGGGCAAGAAGCCCGAGCATAGCACTGCTGATAAGCAGAGATGTCTTCGAAAACATCATGCTGACACAAACGCAGTTTCTCAAAGACCGTCCACTCCGATCAGGGCCCCCAATATCCCGGCAATCATGAGTGAGTAACACCGATGAAGGTATAAAATTCTGAGATATGCTAATTCATTTTGGTTTCAGTCACTGCCCCTTCACCAATTGCTCCTGCACAAACACGAGTTTCTGGTACGTTTTCTGCAATGTTGGGTGGCTAGGATACAATTAGGGTTCCTGAAGTTGACTAGAACTGACTTATTATCAGCAACAGCTCCAACTCTGACTCGTTCTACCACTGGATTCGACATCGGTAAGCTACTCCCAACATTCCCCTCCTCGCTTGAGCACAAAAGCTGAATCCCTTTATCAGCAGCTGCATTAACCGAGGGCTCTCCTATGTCAGAGTTTGATGAAATTAGTAAGCGAGGCTCGTTCACATCTTTCTAATTGACCATTATTCATTGTATTTTCCTCTAGTCAGGACATTAAGGTACTATCCATGCAAAAACCAGCTAATCATCTCATGATATAGCTCTTCCCTCCTCTTCAGCTCCTCCCACACCATCCTGTACCACCACAGCCTCCTCCGATTATCTCACCCCCTCCTACAAGCCCAAACCCCTCGAAGACAAGAGTCCCATCCGAATGCACATCCTATCCGACTTCTTCGCCTCCAAAAACCCCTTCAATCTCAAAGTACAAAACGAGAACAGCCGCGGAAAGGAAAGACTCGATATCAGACCGAACGAGATTCGGGTTTTGGCACAGTGCTATGGAGAGAGTATGGTTTGGACGATGAATGTTGAGGACGTGTTTTGTGAGAGGTGTGTTGAGGAGAGTAGGGCGAGGAATGGGAAGGTATGTTGATTTTGCCCCCTTTTTGGTTATTAGCGATGTTCGGCTAGGATATTTCAGGTAAATACGAGAATGTGGAGGGGTCGAATTGTTCAATTGTTGATTTACTGGAGTTGAAAATCACAGCTAACGAATGTCACAACAGGATTACAGGAGAAACGTCCACGACTTCCTCGACAGCCATCCCGTCCTCCTCCAAGCATACCTCCGCCTCCGCGGCGCTCACAATCCGGGAACATGCTCTCACAACAACGGTGTAAGTCCCATTCCGTTGTCACTTTCCCTGTTTCCGCATTGAGCTTCCTTAAATGTCACAAAACTGTTTCCTGACGTTGTAATTTTGCGAATATGCAGGTTGCGCACCTCATGATCCAAGTCGGCCCCCAAGACAGCATCCGCATCAAAACCATCCTCCTCACCACCACCCATCCCAACACCCTCCAGACACCCGACAAGGTCTCCTCCGCAATAGGCATCATTGTCCAATGTTTCCCCAACATCCAAAAAGCCACGGTCAAGCTTTCGTCCGATGCCGGATCAGGCGAAGGTCAGACGAGTCTCATCGCAGACGGCGTGGCAGTCAAGCTCGCGCGTGCTTTCGCGCTGCTGGAGAGGCAGTTACCAGAGGAAGAGGGGTTGGTTGTGAAGGGACTGGAGAGGCAGCCTGTTTTGGCGGAGAGGTGGAGGGATGTTAAGCGACGGTGGTGGGATAGGAAGGTTGCGTATGGGAGGAAAGTCCTGGGATGAGTTCGGAACATTGGGACGGAATCGTACTTTGTAGGATACTGGGAATAGATTGTCGGATACTAGGATGTTGAGACGTAAATGTCTGAGTGCGATTTGTGACATTGAGAGGACTTCTATGTGGAGATTCATTCAAGGTTACGAGGGCCTGGGACTTCGCTCACAGCTCAGTACTGGAACTGGGATGGCCGAGATGGAAAGTTTGGCATTCAAGCATCTAGAGCATATACACAAACGGCCTCCTATGCTTCCCACTCTTCCCACCAACCAATTCCTCGCCAGCCTCTCCAACAAGCCCATACTCATGCTTCGCCTTCCCATTCAGTCTCGAAAGATAGATTCTTAAAACTAAACTCAGCAGTGCCACGACAACCATCGCACAGCTGCAAATCGCCATCCCTTTGATATACAGCGGCGCTTCCTCCTCAGGATACAACCTTGTGCCGACTAGAGGTCCACACTGGCCTATCAACTGCAGCATAGCGAATCCAGTGCCTTGTTTGGATTCAGATTCTTGGTTGTTGATCGTCCATGTTATGATTATGGTGATGACGCTGAAGAAACCCATGGCGGCAGGGTAGATAGCTGCATATCGCCACCAGGTTCCGAGACCATAATGACTAGCCATAGCCATGAATGCGTAGCCCGAAGCGGAGAGCAGCGCGTGAAAAATCACAAAATAGCTTCTATTGCGGAGGCGGTCAGAGAGGTAAGCTGTTAGGATAACGACAAAGAAGGACATCAGATATGGTGGAGCCGAGAGGGCTTGCGAGATGAGAACTGTGTGGCCCATTTCGTGGATGATGGTGGGGAGGAAGACTGGCATAGATGAGAACGCCATGTTGGTGAAGAAAAACATGAATGCTGTGAGGTAGGATTTGGGATCGACAATTGTGGCGAGCATTTCTCTGAGGTTGAGTCCTTTTCCCAGGGCGGACTTTGGGTCTTTGTCTTTTCGAAGACGTAATCGAGCAACTTTCTTCTCGCGACGTGTGAGATAGTGTGCGCTGTCAGGACTGTCGGGGATGGTATGCCATGCGATGACCGCTACCAGCACACTTGGAAAGCCTTCCAAGAGAAAGAGCAACCGCCAGGGAGCTATGGGCCCATTGCTTCCCAGCTTCACAATAGCCCAAGCCAAGGTACTAGCAAAAGAAGTGGCCAGTGGTGCCGCAGAGATGAAGAATCCAGTCCTCAGAGCCAATTCTTCACGTTTGAAGAAGAAAGACAGGTAAAACGGAATACCCGTGAACCCAGCCTCTCCAATCCCCAAAAGCGTCCTCAGCACCAATAGTCCTGCAAAAGACGTCGCAACAGATTGCAGTGAGGCAACAATTCCCCAGCTGAGAACAATGACCGTAACGTAGATATGTGCCGGCACTATTTTCCACAGCACACTCATCCATTCGAAGCAAATATATGCGATGTAAAAAGCTGTGATCACCCATTCATATCTCGGGGAGTCAAGATCAAGGTCGAGATCCAAGCCAGCGATTTTGGCATTTCCGATGTCTGAATTCCCGTCAGTACGGTTCCAAATCCCAAGTACAATATCCAAGCATGAATTGACTTACTCGACCGATCCAAGAAGCTCAGCATATACAGCAGAGCCACAAACAGCACTAGCTTCCTATCAAACTTCCGCACCACAGCCCTCTCCTCGTCAGGCGTATACAGCTGATACGAGTGCACAGTCGAAATACTCGCAGCTCTGCGACGGCCTGTCGTTGTATAATCATCCTCTTCATCGTCCTGATCATTCAACCCCTCCTTATCTCCCACCCCTCCTTTCTCTACATCCCTCCCTCGCCTCTGCATTTTGAAGCTCTCCCCAACCTCACCCATATCCAAGTCTAGATCCGAATCGTTCTCACTATCAGATCCCGAGTTCGAGTCCGAGTCTGGCGTGAGTCGAGTCATCGCGCTCGAGTCGGGGGAGAGCTCTCCATCTGCGTCGTTAGGTCCTGGGGGACGGAACGGGAGGGTTCGCGATTCCATGATTTCAGTTGGAGGAAATCGCGTCAATTTTGGCGTCGCGGAGGAGAAGTTGAGGTCATGGACGCTTGTGGCGGATTGCGGGCATCGTGTCGGGCCGAGGGCGTCGACGATGTTGCAATTGCGTTGCTTCAGCTGTCCAGGTTTGGATGTCTCGACCCCAGCTTCGCTTAGGAAAGGGATGGGATGGATCAGCGCTGCCGTCTTGGCGAACTTTATTTGACATGTGGGGGAGCGAAAGTTGGGACGAAGACAAGAACGGGAATGTCCATACGGTGCTGTCCAATGTTTGGACGAAGGTGGAAGTCGTTGTCATTTTCATTCTCCACTGGTAACATCTGAACCTTTAATTTTGTAATTGCTGGCAAATGTCTCTCGGGGCATGAACAAGCAAGCTATGCTACTTGAAATGGTATCTACATCTACATTCCCCAAATCTCATTCCACCTCCTATAATCCCCCTCAATCGGCCCATTCAACCTCCCAAACCTAGCCGGTTTCCCTGTATTCGCCTCAGGGAGGCATATCCACTCCCTAATGCTTCCAGGGATCTCCTCGCGGACATGGCTGATGCAAAGAAGAGCTTGATCTTTGCCGAGTCCAGGGACCTTTACTTGGTTGAGTTTTGATTCTTCTGAATCCACAATCTGTGGCTGCTGAGTTCCTACTGTTGTTTTGGTAGATGCGGATGATGACGAAGAAGAGAACTGTTTCGTTTCTCCGTGTGCCAGGAATAGGAGACAGCGATCTCGTACGCCTTCATCCATACCGCTGAATGCCTCGTCAAGTATTACCAGATCTGGATTCTTGATAATGGCGCGTAGGAACAATGCAACTCTCTGAGATGAGAAAGGAACGCCTCCAAACAGAAGCTCGTCAGCCCATGCTGTGCCGCTGACAGTAACAGATCCCGATTCTGATCGAAGATCATGCTCGAACCACTTCAAGCACGCATCAATCTTCTCCCTCGCAGATTGGTCCAACTTAGGAAGTCCTCTGAAAGTATCTGCCCATGCATTTTCTAACACCTGGCGAAGTGTCAGTGATTTTGGAATATGACTGTGAATCTCAGGACTCGAGTGTCCGATTCGAGCTTGTAGGTCGAAAATTGAAATTCCTCGCTGGCCTGGTTCTGGGATTCTTGAACGGCCGAAGAGCTTGATTGGAAGACCATATGTTTGCGGATGGTCTGAACAAATGAGTGAGAGGAGGGTAGTCTTGCCAGATCCATTTGGACCGAAAATTCCCCATCTCTCTCCTCGTTTGACGTCCCACCAAAGACCATCTCGGAGTTCAGTCGCGCTATTGCTGGAGGCTTCTTGCTTCCAGTTGCCCAACACAGCTTTACTGCCATACTGAACTCGCACGCCATCCATTTGGACTAGAGGCTCTCCCTTGACAGGCTTTTCAGTATCGTGAAGAGGAAAGCCATCTCTGCTAAGAGGAGCGTTCTCGAGTTTTTGAGAACTGAATGCAACTCTTTCCTTGGCAGTTCCAGCAGGCAGAGGTTCGATAATGCCATCTTTCGTCAGGATCCGACCAACTTCATGCATAGAATGCAAAGGCATACCCTCTTCAGGCTCCGCATTGCCCTGCTTCACATTCCTAACATGCCCCCTCAAACCCTCTAATACCTCTTCCTTCTCCCCCTGAAAAGCAACCTCACAATTCCCCTTCAGATACACCAAATGCGTAATCCAATCCGGAATCGGATCCTGCGGCCTCAGCGAAAGCACCAACCTCGGATTATTCGCCTCCGCCAACCCATGTAACATCGGACTCAAACTCAGCAGCGTCGGTGGATCCAATCCCATAAACGGTTCATCCAGCAGCAGCACCTCGGGATCACCAAGCAACGCACTAGCAATCCTCGCCCGTCTCGTCTGCCCATTACTCAAATTCGAGACCGGCATATCAACCAATTCCTCCAATCTCAAATCCCTGATAACCCTCTTCAACAATTCCCCATCGACTTTCTTCGCCTCTTCAGAAAACGGATTCAACTCCGTATTCCCCTGCAAGTAATCCAGCACGCTGAAATCCGTATCTTCGCGTCGTGACTCATATCTCGCACTGAGATACGCACTCTGCGGCGCCTGTTGTCCCAGTCCTTGCTCGCCATCGAATCCCACCTGTTTAATCGCCGCGTTCGGATCCCTCAATCTATGATCCTTATGCTCGATTTCGTCGGATTCGAGGTACGGCCATGAGCGTGCTGCTGCGGGCAGACAGAGGTGTTTGCCGCCCAGGATTTGCAGGAATGTGGTTTTGCCGGAGGAGGAAGGCCCGATTATGGACCAGTGTTGGGGCTTGGAGGCGAATGATGGGAGGGAGAAGGTTAGGTTTGGGAAGAGAGGTGGGTTGGAATGGGTAGCTGCGTAATGCGAGTTGGGGTGATGGCGGTAGAATGTGCCATTGGCGATGTTAATTATCGGTGGTCGAGTTGACGATGTGCCATATTGACGTCGTGGTATCGAAACTTTGTTTAGTACTCGTGGAGTCGCGAACCGCATTGTAAGTGTTGTGTATACATTGTTTTGGAGGGGAGATGTTTGGAGTCATAATTTGGACGAGGCGAGGCGAGGCTAACAAGGCGAGGCTACCCCAGAATCTGGAAACCGCGCTAGCGAGGCGCAGGCGTGGACCTGAGCTTTCCACGTCCGCTTTCGTGCCTGGAGCTTGTTTCTATCAACACCACACTCTCACAACCACGATTCTCCCATCAACACACAACAACACCTCATATCATATCACCTTGACAGAACTCCATCATGGTAAGCGCCACTCCTTCGCCATCCATGTAGCTATCGTGCTGCCGCTGCACTTGATCCTCAAGCTGTTACATTTGATTTCCAAATCAAGCAAGAAAGATCTAGCTAATAAACATCTTCTTCACCACAGTCAATGAGAATCGCCCCAGCGTCCGGCCACTCGACAACCCACAGCCACCTCTCCCAAAAGAACGTCGGCGCCCCCTCCGCCCCGGGAATCCACGACACCCTCCGCGCAGGCGTCGGACCCTCCTTCACCCAAACCACCTCAGCTTCCCCCTCATCTATCCCCGACTCCGCGCACCCCCTCGAAACCCGCCTCAAGAAATGGGAGGAGACGCAATCGGCGCTGAAGATGGAGGGTCTACGTCGGACTTTCGGAGTCGCTGAGCCGATCCGTCGCGGTATGGAGCTGAAGATTGCGAGGGAGGGAGAGTGGAGACCTGCTGTTCTTGGGGGAGGATTGGAGAGAGGTGTTCATGAGGATATTTTGAGGGGGACCGATAGTGATATTACTTGGGAGGATGTGTTTAAGGGGGATGAGATGAGGAGTGTGCCGGGCTTTCATGATGAGGTTGAGAGGAAGGTTCGGATGCAGTAGATGGGGATGGGATGTCTTGATGGGAGGAAGGATGGTTTGCTAGAGATGTGAGGGAAGGAATGATGGCTTGTAATATCACCGGTTTAGATGGCGTTGTGTAATGGCCATAGATGAATCAGAAATGGGTTCTTGCACATGATGTTCGATATAGGTGATGTGGAACCGCTGAAACCAACTGAAATGGATAAGTAAACAGTGACTGCATTCTATCCAGGGTCTTTCGAACCTAAACCCAGACTACCTAATGACCGCTATACACGTATCACTATATAACGACCTCCCGTTGCTAACTTTACACTACACCCCACACCCCACACGCCCATCACCCTCAAGCCTTGCAGCTCTGATTCGTATCAGATATGCCAAATCGGTGATTCGGACCTAACCTTGTAACCAAAGAAAACGGGAATACTATGTCCGTAACGCCCTTTCAAACCCTCGCCCGTTGCATTTCTCGACTACGGGTCGATTCCCTGAACCAAAATGAATGCCGTTTGTACGTATGCATCTCCAGCCTGATGGAAGTGGCTGGATGTCCTCTATTATCGTCGCCCGGTGAATTGGGACCAGATGATGGGTTTGTATTGATGGTTGTTTGCTCTCCGCTGCCCTCCTACTGTATCACACATCGGCATCCTGCTGTGCTCTCGCCACCTTCTCTATCTCTAGCCAGTGCCTTACTCTTTGATGCATCTTCCTCGTCAACGATGTCTTGTGGTCGGACTGTCATGTGTACCACATTTGCTGATTCGGCGTTGAATTTGCATTCTGTGAAGGCCGTAGTGTCAGTGGTAAACTCAATGCGATGGGGGACAATATAAGAAGGATGGAAGTGACATACCTTTCAGCGGGGTCTTATCATCCAGCAATCGACCAAAGTAGATCAATCGTATACTGCTCGGGCTACTCGGCTGAGCCTCCCACTCCTCCCTCCATTCTCGCAGAATCAATTCCTTCAACGTATACACACTGATGCTGAATGGATCCTTCCTCCCACTCTCCGTCATGCCCGGTACAGTCACATTCCGCTTCGTCAAGTACTTCTCATCAATTCTGTATGGATGCCGCGCTCCCGTTCCAAGGAGCAATGTGATGACCAGAACGGGTCCTGCTTCAACAGCTGGCGGTGCAGGATTGCTATCTGTAGAGGGACCGATTGCCTCCGAATCCAACCTTTTTATCGCAGGTGAAGAACTTGACTCTCCAGCCTCGGGCGTAATTGTGTCTTTGGCCGTAGGTAATGGAGTTGATGTTGATTGTGAAGTCTCGGCCACCGGCTCTGGTTTTATGTTCTCATCGACTGGAGCTGACTGAGCCATGGCGGATGTGGTTGGAAATGAAGTGTCTATGGGTGAGGAGCTGGGGATCGAGACGTCATTGAGGAGGCCCTGCGAACCTGCGCCTGCTCCTGAATCTGCTGCTCCTGCTGCCGGCCTCTTCGAAACATCAAGATCGGTCATCTCGACGGGTATATGGGATGGTTGTTGTGCGGAGGTCGACGACGACAGAGGTTGTGAGGCATGGGCATGGCCTGCGCCCGAAGACTCCATCTTGCTATTGGCTGAGGTGTTGCTGGCGAGTGGATGCGAGATGCTGGGCTGAGGCAGGTTTATCGGAGATGGGTATGGGGGATACGGGCTAGCGCCACAGTGCTGCAGAGTAGATTGGATTGGATGTAATCAATCAAGTGAGTAAGCAAACCGATCCGAATTGGACAGGCTTTAATAATGGATATCGGACTGCTCTGGCTGGTCAGCAGCAATTGTTTGGAATTGAAAAGGAAAGGCACAATCGGGAATGCCCTCACATCTGGCGGGTTCGAACGAAGGGACGACGAGGTAGAGGTACACGGCGACTGGTTTTGATCTATCGGGCTGTGATGGCAAGCAAGACCTGGAAAGTCGGCCAGAAGCTGGGCTTGGCTAAGATCTTGCTAGGTCTTGGAAGGCGGCGGTGGTGATGTTATTCGCCGGCTGGATGTTCAATAACGCGGAGACAGATGCGCAGTGAGTGGTGGTTGAGTTTCCCCCTAGGCTCTCTTTCGCCTAAGCGGCCCAATTTTTGTGCTGAACGGCCGGGGGTCGAAAGGCACCCGATCCTGACGACAACGACATGCACCAACCATGAACCACGAGAAAAATCCGAATGCTTCCAAATATCTTGTATGTGCTACTGGGGGCTACAAAAGCCACAGTAAGGCCATGTGAATATACCTCTACGGTAATGAACGAAGTCTGTTCAGGCGTCAGGTGCGAAGAAGTGTACTCATGGATGCAGCTGCCAATGCTTGAATGCAGCATCTAGGAAGCGGCCATAGGTCGACCCATTCTGAATCCGGGGAACTGATTCTTGGCATTGATACTCCTCAGCGTACCATCCCTGCCTGGGCCAACTCTGTCATGCCCAGCTGGCGTGAGGTTAGGTGAGGTAAGGCTGGGCCTAGAAGGCGAATTAAAATCTCAACGACCTTCCCTTCTCATACAGAGCAACCACACCAAAATTAATCATCAAAACTCTACACCAAAACTTTACTTCACCCAACCTCTACTCCACCAACACTACTGCACAGGCACTCCCGCCACTACTGTACCGCAGCGAAAGAAAAATAAGGGGTGCAGTAAGGGTTGGGGTTGCATTCTAGGGGTCACTCGACTTGCGACCCGTGGCCAATGGATCTCTATCACTGTCTCATCCTCCTAATTTGCTTGTCTTTCTTCAGCTCGTGGGCATGGCTAGATACATCAGAAACCTGACTCTGTCTCTCAATGTCTACTCCATTCCACGTGCTGGAACCCTGTCCGAGTTATAGTTCAACGTTGGGTTGTCGTACTGTTTTGCAAATAATTCCTCACCGTCTCACAAACCAGGGACTGCAGAGTGACTATTGCTAGATTCCATGTTTGTGCTGCCACCGAAGCGAGACAAGTCTTACTTCTCGGCCGGGCATGCACCTGAATTATTAGACAATATTTGGGCGTAGCAACCGTTATCATGTCTTATTATGATTTTTCAGTTCCTTTCATCTTCCCTATTATCGATTTGGATCACGAATGGAATCAAAGTGGGAGACACATGATGTGCTTCGCCTCCTTCAGATCCTGGTCGATTCTGCACCTCCCCACTCAGAAGTCCTGGACGATCACTTGCTGGAGACTACAGACCAACGTTTGATTATTCACTTCATGACAACCTTTGAGGAGACATGGTATAAGCAAGTTTCGGGATATATGATCATGGTAGGTGGTGGAATGAGGTCGAGTTCTACCCGTTCCGCCTGTCCACCAAGAATCCTTAACCTTGTCCTCACCGTAAGACTTCCATCCAAGTTGGATACAGAGTATGTTCCTTTTTCATCTCGTTTCCACATTTCTATTCTATGTACACGATCCCGGATAACAAGTTATGCTGTCCAACGTACTTTAAATCCTGCGTAAAGAAGTCTAATTCATCCCCAGCGCGATTCCATTCACCATCCAAACTTTCGCATCTTTCATCACAAAATCCACCTTTCTCAAGGCACCAATATCCTCTCTTGGGTCCATCTTAAACGCAATGATATCAGCTTGCGTGCCTTCTTCGAACCAACCAAACCTACTCCCACAACGATCACCCCCACAGCATTCCCAGCCTCCCACTGTACAACTTTCCAAGACATCTTCAAGTGGTATTCCGCACTCAAGCATTAACTCCATCTCTCTCACATGGTATTCGTGGCTCGATCCCGTAACTCCGCCGCACGCGAGCCTCACTCCAAGATCAAACGCCCGCTTCGTCTGCTTCAACAAAGCCGGCAATCTCAGCGGCTGCAAAACCTCAGCTCTGGCCAAATTCGGCACCAAAATAACCCCCTTCTCAGCCATAGCCTTCAAAACCCCCTCCATAACCCCATAGCCCCCCTCAATACTCCTCACGCCCGCCTTAATCGCGGCCATCGCCCCCTCCAAACTCTCACAGGTCGCCGCAACCGGGCGCCTTGCCAGTCTCGCCTCCGCCACAATCATATCCATCTCCTCCTGCGAGAACGTCACAAAATCCGGATTCAGCCCTTTCAGCAAACATAACACCCCAGCAGTGTAAGGATGTTGCTGCTTCGACGGCGCACGCTTCGTCTTCGCCTGTCTCGGATAATCGGCATAGAACGATATCACATCTGCTCCGGCAATGACTCGCTTCCGCACAGCATACCTGATCTCCTCCACACCATTCACTGCCTCTGAACCGACAGGCAGAGTGCTATCTCGCGCGCTTCTCCCATCGTGCATCCCAAAAGTATCACCGCTGGCAAGTGGCCGTGTAGCGACGAAGAGCCTGGGACCTGGAGTCAAGCCCTTGGATATGGCATTCCGGAGGTCCCTGTCCGCCTCTTTCATCCCTTCAGATCCTAGATCGCGATACGTCGTATATCCTGACATAAGAGCACCCTTCGCATGGTTCGTAGCGCGGATGATGCGCTCTGTGGAACTCTCCTCTCGCTTCAGAAAACCCATTGTAGGTGAAGTCGAGCACGAGATCTCCGTGTCTCCGCACCAGGAAGCACTAACCATCGTCTCAGCTCCAAATCTGACATTGGACACTGTGCTTGAGTTTAGATGCGAATTATTCGGGTCTGGGTAAGCAATCGGCGTGGTATTCTGGGAGAATATATGTGTATGCGCGTTCACCAAACCGGGCATCGCAAATTTCCCCCTTAGATCAATCGTACCCTCCGATAATGGGTCCGGCAGCGGGAATGCCGCATCGTCTCGGGTTATGATACTTGTTATCAAACCTGTGACAGTGTCGACTGTGATTGAGACATCAGAGATGAATTTCTTCTGTCTGGGATCAAAGAGCGTCGAAGTGTGGATTGTCAGTCGTGAGTGTGGTTGTGCTATGGTCGACATTTTCAAGTCCCTCCTCCGCAACAGAAAAGCACAAGAAAACGAAGAAAAGAAACGAGAATGAGTGAGGTGAGATGAGTACCTTAGGACATGATAATTTTTGCTGTGTTTTCTGACATTTACCTGCAGCTTAAAAGCGCTGTCTGCGGATACTGCAACACGTGGAGATGTCATGGTGGATTCGAAATGCTGCAGTGTGAGTTGTTGGGTTCCACTTCTGCACCTAAATACCAACCTCACCTCTTCCATTTCCACAACACATTCACCTCCTTTTCGATCAGAGCCCCATGATAAGTAGACAACTATTATGTATTCAAACTCACCAAATACTTTACACTCCCATCTTGGGCCCTTGTCAAACTGTTACTTTATTCTGCCAAACTTACTGATTCCCCAACTTCCCAAACTCAGCAGCGACCTTCTCTTCCTCTGAGACGCCAAAGGCAAGAGGTCCATCGTCGATGATAGTTGACCTGCGGACATCTCTCGCAGTCATCTCGTTTGTATAGGGGTTGGCGCGATGCATTGATTGTCTGGGTAATCAGTCAGGCTCTTCAATCTTCAAAACCAGTAGAATGGGAAGTAAAGGAGAGTACAAAAAAGTATGTTTGAGGTACTCACCTGTTATCCCACCAAACCATATCCCCACTATCCAACCACTCAAAGCTAAACACATACTACACCCCAAACATCAGCACTCCTCTCATCCCTCTCCTCCCCATAACCAAAACCCAGAAAGTACAAATCATAAAAGGGACAAACATACCTTCGCCTGCGTACAATGTCCAATCAACTCCCAAATCAATCTCTGACTCTCCTCCAACCCCATCCCCCCAATCTTCTTCGCATGCGCAGCCAAATACAGCACTTTCCTCCCATCTGGCCCAGTCTGAACCAGTCGGTGGTAGGCGGGTGGTTTGGCGGCGAGTTCGGACGCTGTCGGCGTGTGGTAGACTTCTGGGGAGCCGAGTTTGCGGGAATGCCAGAGGCTGTATTGGGAGAGAGAGAGACGTTAGCCAGCTTTTCCACTCGGCTCGTTTTCTTTTGGGTAGGATTCGAGGTGTTGAAAGGAGGAGGGTTACGTGGTTGAGAGGCGGGTTGGGATTTGCGGAGGAGAAAGAATGGAAACTCACTCATGCTCGACAACCAAATCTTCAAGCTGGTCTTTCTTCTTCTGTGGGAGATCAGCGTAGGCTTGTCGCATGTCTGCGAAATGCGTCCAAGAGCCGCCGCGGCTGGGGTCGCCGTGGGCGAGGAGGATGGAGTATTTAGAGCGGTTTTGGTGATAGGATGAATCCTGTTCAACCGGGATCAATCTCCGGTTTATTTTACAAATATTGTTTTGTGAGGGTGGGGACTGACGGTATGCCATAAAGCGTTACCAAGTGAGTGGTGCCATCTTCGGCTGTTTTCTTTGACTAGCGAGCCATCGAGCTCGATGCTGTGGTGGAAGACGTGTCAGAACAGCATATCTTGATATTCAGAGACCTATCGAAAGGCACTGCTTGACTCACTTCCCAACATCCCACAGAAAGGGTTCACCGACTCGATCGTTCTCACGCCCATAGAAAAAAGGGTTGATCTCAAGCTTCTCGCCTAATTGTTTTGAGAACGCAATGTGTCTCTCGTTGTCAAGACCAGTCTTGCGGAAGATCAGGACGGCGTATTTGTTTGATAGAGCAACGAGCTAGGTACGGTCATCAGCATTCACATACCATAAACCAAGTATTACGACTGGGATATGAGACTTTGACTGAGGACTTCGAGGAAGTGTGTGTACTTACCTGTTTCACAACATCTTCAGGGACAGCACGAGTCCAGTCTACGCCCGCAATCTCTGCACCGAAATACTCACTACCCGTGAACATCACAGGCGTAATCGTGAGATCACCATCCTTAACAACAGATGGCGCGCCTCGCAGTTGGAGCACCCCTGCGCCGGATGGGGCTGGGCACGTGTTTTGGTACTTGGTGGTGAAAGTTCTCGACATCGCTTAGTTTGAGCTTGGGTGGTTCGACTCTTAGGTTTCGTTATCTTTTAAGACTGGCTTTCGTAATATCTTTATCAGGCGGATATATGTCTAGTTTCTATCACCTTGTCTATCTGAGATAAGGAGAGCTTGCCCGTCTGATGATCGGGAAATAGCCCGCGCGGCCCGATACCGACGTTCCGACCTGCTATCATCCCCCACCTTTGACTTCCAAACTGAGGGACAATGGTGCAGCCTCTTACTCGACAGCCAGTCAGCCCATTCATTTCACACTCGTACCAAAATCGAAAGTAAACAACTCTCCTCGCCTGCCTATCTCACAAGCCCCCGTAACAACCCATCGCCACCACCATCATGTCCCAAGATTCCCAACCCCTCCCCACAATCCTCATAACCGCCGGTCCCTACCAATTCCTCTCAACCCTTCAAACTTCAGCCCCAAAAACAGTCTCCCTCTTCCTCTCCCTCCTCCCCTACCGCCAAAAGCTAATCCACGTGCGCTGGTCCGGCGAAGGTCTCTGGATTCCTCTCGGCGACACCAACTTCGACCTTCCCTTCGAGAACCACACCGCTCATCCAGCACCAGGCCAGATACTCCTCTACCCAGGCGGAGTCTCAGAGACGGAATTCTTGTTTTGTTATGGTGGTGTGGCGTTTGCGAGTAAGATGGGAATGTTGGCTGCGAATCACTTTTTGACTGTGAGCGAGGGAGGGGAGGATTTGAGGGCGTTGGGTGAGAAGGTGCTTTGGGAGGGGGCGCAGGATGTGGTTTTTGAGGTGGCGGACGAGGAGATGTGAGTCTTTAATTATTTTGATGGTGGGTTCTTTTTGGAATGGGTTTGCTGACTTTAAGTAGGATCCGGAATTTTAGACAGGCTAGGAAGGCGAAGTTGTGAGGTCGAGAAGATGGTAGGCGTCTTGGGCCAGGAAGGCGGGAAATCAGGAACTTTGTATATAGTATCATCATTCCGAAAGCCAGCTAAGACAAACTTTTTGGGGGGGGGGGTTTAGGTTCTGTGAGGATTCTCAGATCTATTGTACAACACTGGGATTCTCTTCAGCTCTCCTTCTGTTTGAGTTTGTCGAATGCTTACGCAGTACAACTCTACACTTCCCAACCCAACCCATAGTCCGTGTTGGGGTCAAACAAGTTCATCGGCCACTCCAAGCCCGATTCATTTATCGAATCCAAAAGCGATTGTAATGCAGCATCATCTATCATTTGACTCTCTTGTGGGTCTGCCGTCTCCTCTTTCAGAACAAGCGACGCAGCATTTTTGACGATGACTTGGAAATCGCGAGCTGGATGGAATGTAGGCGTCTGGCAGACTCCTTCGAATATGTTGAGAGCCAATCGAACAAGTCGGATGATCACTGAGGTAGAGCGCGGCTGCTGTGGAGAGCATATTCGGAGCAGGTTCTTGGGAGTGATTGTTCGTATTTGGAGGTCGTCTGAATCCTAGCTTAGCATTGAAGACCAAAACGAAGCCCAACTTGCAATGTCTCTCTTACCATCAATCGTCCCCCTCACATAACACAATACAATAAACATTACAGAGAAGGCATGCGAAATCCATGTTGAGTCCACAGCGTAACACAATCGCCCGACAGCCACTCTGTCGACCAGAAAAGCGCCATCCGGGAGTGACTGCGTACTTTGCGAATCTAGTTCCCAGACAAATTTGTTGGCGTCTTCAGATAGCGAGAATAGTGTTTGAGATGCAGCTGTGAGGCAGGTCTCCAGTGACTGCAGAAGCCATAACTGCATCGGCGATGCTTGCGTCCGGTTAGATGATGAGAGGAGGGGTCCTAGTGGGGCGCTGTTCAATGCGAGGCGATACCACTATTTTGTGGTCAGCTTTTGATCTTTTTCAGAATGTGTGGCACTCACTCGGACGGAGCTGAATGGTAGCTGATTGTGCTGCGACTCAGTGTTTCCTAGACGTAGTCAGCAATAGAACTCGGAAAATCCGAAAGTCTGAAATATGGGCGTTCGCATCGTACCAAGCTGGGCAACCCATGATCTAACGAACAGTCAGCACTTGCTAAGGAGAGTATAGATATCGTACCTTTCCCACTCATCAAGGTCCATGTTAACTTTTTTCAGACAGTAAGCATCAAGATGGCGGCCAGAATGATCGCCTGAGCTCTTCGCCACGCGGTTGACAATCACCACCAATTCTACCAACGCGGTAATACGGAGATCTCCTGGCAGCTGTGCAGCAGGAAGAGAACAGATCAATCGTCCGACTTCAGCCGCTGGAACAGGATCGAGGGTTGCGGGCAAACCACTCGAAAGCATCAAATTACAATCACACGTTAACAAATTCCGCCAAACCCTAAAGCGAGCAACGTCGTCTTCTAATATCAACGAAGCGCAACCTTTAAATGGAGCGATAGCTGTGCGGTCCAATCCGAGGAACGTGGCATAACGGATGGCAATTCCGAGGATAGAGTAGGCCGAAATGTCATTGTATCGACTTTTTGGCTGTCGTTGATAACTCTGTAGGGTCTTCTCGCTTTGCTCTAAGCTGCAAGGCATCCATTGGATATAGAGCATCAATACTCGGATTGAGTCTAGCGTGACGTCTGACGGTGTCACTTGCAGAACCAACCGCGAGATTGCATGATCCAGGAGGGATGTAAGCTCGAAGAATCTCGGATGAAGACCTTGAATAGAACCACTGCTCAGATTATCAGCCCATGAAACTCTCTGTGTAATACTTCGAATTGAACCCACCTTGAGTCACTAGTCTCCCAGAAGCGAGCTCCAACACAACATATCGCCAAAAACAACAACGGACTAGAGAATCTAAAATTATGATCTAAGTATCGGGGTTTCTCACTCAAGAAAGGCGCATTGAGATGGCAGTTCTCGAAGTATCTGCATTTCAAGGTCAGTCCTGGAAGTTCCATACCGTACGAGCACTCACATGTTGACTGCTTTCCTCGCATCTCCATCCGAGAGTACACCTCTGGCGACCGGATCGCATGAGTATGACCGCTCGATATCCCTTGGAACCACACGACTCGATTCTGGAGAGCCACCATCTTTAGACAGTGCACCTAGTGATCGTAAGGTCGCAATGGGTGCACCGAGATCGATGGCATCCATGCTGAAGTTATGAGATTGAGGTTGTGTAGCTTGGCGGGCTGCAAAATGTACGGAGCGACCCTCTGGGGTGAGATCATTTGCAGCAGTCACATGTGGCGACGGTGCATCTTGACTTGGCTCTACTGGAACATCTTCAAAGTCGGGCATGTCGTTGACCATTTTACCGGGACTCGAATTTCCAGCTCGCATCTCGAGCTCCTGGATTCGAGACTCATGTAAGTTAATTCTGTTCTGAATTAATAAAAGGATACCTCGAAATACTGCCTAAGATAAACCGACCTTCTTTGAAGATCGACAACAAGTTGTGCCAATTGGGAAGGCGTTGCCTGAATATCCGGCCCAGGTAGGGGATCAGTCTCAAATGAGCACGTGATTGAGTGGTGTCGGCATCTTTTGCAGGCTGCTTGCAGCCCTTCGGGTGCGTCACTCATAGATGTAGATGGTAGACATCGTTGCTTTCGCATTCTACACTTTTATGAAATTAGTTGGGTAGGAGGCGTTGTTATTTCGTCCTTACCTGAAGACACGCTCGTGAGACTCTGCGGGCTTTTGACTGGTGGATGCCATCGTCGGAACTGTTATATGATTGAGTCATGAGTCCTGATTTCTTTTGTCCTCTCTTGTGCTCATTTTTCTTGATGATTCTGACTTACTGGATAGATGACGCTCGTTTTTGCATTGTAACTAGTCGCCAAACTTGTTCAACAGCCTCTTTTAGAAGGATCACCAATTGAATACTCTTCCAGACCCCTCGGACTAGGACCCAAATGATGTAGCAACGAGCGTGTCTTATGGCCATGCATAAACGAGTGATAAATGGTGGAACTGCCGCACTAGGATCATCCATCTCGCTTGTGGGTCAAAAGTGGGAGCAAGACCCAAGATAACGGGACGGACGCTCATTGGACGCTGGCAGATGAACGGCCAAAGGTAAGACATGGTGGCAGAAGTTGGACATCTTGAATATCATAGAATCCTCATATCCTGCTATTTATTATTTATTATATGTTCGAATCGAAAGTTCTCGACGACGATGGCACTGTTTCCAGGAAAAATCCTTCATTGAAAAGTAAACACAGCCACTGAATTAAGCGAGACTTCTCATGTCTCGAAAGATTCCCCAGCCAAATCAATATTCCGAGACACCTATTCTACTATCTATTCTTAAACACTCCGGGAGCGTCTTTAATCATACCCAAATGGAACAAGATAACAAAAATGGATACAAAGAGCCGATACTGCGAAGATGCAATAGGCTTTCCGTCATGAACGTCCACTAATGTCTCAAATATTGTCGGTGAATTTCTTCCACAAGCTTGTCGAAGCAGGCTAGCACACCGTTCCATTAGCACAATACTCACTACAGGCAGCAATTATTGCTAGGTCACATACCTCTGCTGGAATATCAATGGAACAGCCGGTAACGAAGTCTAAGTCTTCATAATTGATAATTTTCGACTTGTGCCAGAATTTGTAGCCGAAGAACAAGACGGCGAAGAACGGGATCGGGAAGTATGTAGTAACAAATGACGATGTGTTGAAGGTGTGGACTGAAGTTTGAAGTGTCAGATTACTTGTAATTTCTTGGAGTGCATGATTTTGTCTTACTGAACGAGGTAAATCCACCGAAAATGATGACCATAACACACACACTTATGCCATCTGAAAAAGTCAGTAGTGTGTTTATTGTGAGATCTAGGCACTCACAGTAGCTTAGGTATGGCTGGAAAGGGGCTTTATACGCCAAGGTATTGCGGTCGATGCCGTGAACCTTCAGGCCCTTGTGCCAGCGGATGCTAGTCCACAAGATGCCTGTCCATGAAATCATTCCGCAAATGGCTGTCATGTTGGCAACTACAGGTAGTATTAATCGCTTATCCATTCCATGGATGTTCAGTAGGAGACTTACAATAGCCAAAGACGGTTCCAGCTTCACCACGGCTGTCGGCAGCCATGAACGACAGGAGAGAAAATGCTGCTCCGACGGCGACACAAACCCATGGAAGACCATCTTTTCGGGTCTTTCCCAGAAATGATGGTGCTTGACCACGAGTGAACAGACCGTAAAGTGTACGGGATGAAACGTATAAATCGGCACATCCAGCTGACCATGCACTGGTCAGGAGAGCTGCGTTGATGATCGATGGAAGGACGTGTATGCCTGCATTCTACAGCGATTGTGTCAGTAAGGGGAGAGCTAAAGAGACACATATTCACTGACTTGGATGGCAATGACGAAGGGGCTTTTTGCGGCGGTAGAAGCAAGGTTGAGCGAGGGATCACTCGGTGAGACAAGCATGCCAATCTGCCAATCATGTGAGCTATCTTCCGAAATGATTCGCCTCTCCTGGACTTACTATGAATGCGCTGCAGAGATAGACTTCAAAAGATGTCAGTAGAGACTCTAATGGTTCTTCTCAAACAGGGCTGTCTTACAGAGTACAAGTCTGATCCAGACGCTCTTGATGGCGCGAGGAACAGTTTTCCGAGGCTGCAAGGTGATTAGTAACATTCCAGTTCATCTTGATCGAGCGAGCCAGAACATACATTCGCTGTCTCTGCGGCAGCAATTGCTGTTATTTCGGTCCCGATGAATGCGAAGGCGGCACTGATTAGAACTATTTTTCATGAGCACAGAGACAAGCGAGCCAATTGGTGGGGATAAATACCGCTGAAAAATCCCAGAAATCGACCCTTTGCGCCAGCTGCCTTTATGTCAACATTACGACTTATACATAGCCATTTTTGGAGGATCTTACGAATGCCTGAATACTGCACAAACCCACCAGTCTCGTTCCAGAAGCGGAAGCCAATGGTCTCATGATTTGGGCCACCTCCCGCGGTTATGATAATGCCAACCAGAATTAGACCGATGACGGTGATCACCTTGATGGAACAGAACCAGAACTCCATCTCACCAAAAACTCTAGTTCCAGCAAAGTTGACCGCCAGCTAGCACCAGAGTCAGCTGATGTGAAAGTGAGGAGAGCGCAATATTACATACCACGATGATCAACATAAGTCCTACCCACATAGCGTTGTTACAAATTCCCGCAGTACATGTCGACCCTTCTTTACCGGCAGGAGTCCAGTAAGATATCAAGACTGCTGATGCTGACAACTCCGCAGGAAGAACAACTTGAAAGTACTTTCGTCAGCATGAGTCAAGTTGGTAGAAATCTGTACGCACTGATGTAGCTGGTTTGAGTCAGTATACATGCTGTATGAGGAAGACTGGACTATATCTTACTTGTACCAATATAACCAACCCATTGCAAAACCAAGCTCGGGTGAAACAAATCGACCAGCCAAAGCAAATTGCCCTCCTGAGATTGGAAATTGAGACACCATTTCACCTAGAGCAACCTGGAACCGCGAATTTAGCAGCCGAATTTCAGACATCAGACTGGGCACTGACCATGACGGAGTATAGCAAAGATGCCATGATGCAATATCCAATCAATAATCCAGCAGGTCCACCGTGCTCAAGATCCCCCGCAGTACCGAGAAAGAGACCAGTTCCCTGAGATGGAGATTAGCTTTGATGAGGTATAGTAGGTCTATGACGCTTACGATAACTCCTCCGATTGCGATAATTTGCCTAGGAGCAACGATTAGAAGGCATCGCATGCTAGGTTCAAAACTACTCACATATGTCGAGGCTGCCAGGCTGTCAGTAGATCAATCCGGTCGGGTTGGCTGGACCCTTACCTTAAGTGGACGCTGAAGTTCGCCATTGTCATCTCTCAAAATTGGAGTTATGCTACCAGCAATTCCATCATTTACAGCTTCACCCCTTGCATCTTGAAGACCAGATTTCTCCTTCTGGTCACGCGACTGAAACTCGGTTAATATTTGGCATTACTTTCGGGCAGGTCTGAATTACTTCTAGAGACGACATGACTGGATGAATCTTTGAGTTAGAAGTGGATTGGTGGATGGTCAACAGATAGCTCACGATATCAGAGAAAAAAGAAAGAGCTGATGTCGTGGCAACTAGAAGTAGAAGGGGTCTGGCAATCTTGGCAGTTCGAGGAGGAGTGTCGGCTTAGCGGCTCCCAGCCGAGATAAGCATTATAGGACTGTGGAGCAACATTGGCTTCAAAAGCTTATCATGATCCCCCGAACAGTCATCAAGATTAGAGACACAATCCGTCTCTGATAATTCATAGCAGCAAACGAGGAGTTCTCGCAAAATATGTTTGAGATCTTGGAAAGGGCTGAGAACCGTTAAGCATGTCTCCATCTTTGGCTACTATGTGAGACCAACTATGAGAGCTGTTTTCTAGTATTAATAATTGAACAACTCGAAAGAGAACTGCTTGACACAGTCCTTGCCATAGAAAAACCCTTGATATATCTTCATGCCTATACGTGAAGACAAATGGTTCCATGCCGCCAGACCCAAAGGTGGGGTGACAGGGGTTTCCTGGCATGCACCTATGACACTGTCAAAAAGGATTATCTCCATCAAACTGACAGGGAACCAAGACGCCGGCTATCTTTGCCTATCAATACTCGAGCGGGCTGTCGGCCAACGTGCCGCGTATTCTCTAGACCTAGCCTTGGTGAGGCATCGGCTGGTGCCCGCTATCCACCCGCTCGAACCGACGCGTGTACGTTCACAACATGATACCATTGCTACCAGAGTAACATAGCTAGATACAGCCTTGTCAGCAGCATCATACAATAATGGCATCGCTCAGTAAGTTTCGTGCGCTGAAACCAGGAGTGTATGGGCCTCTGCCAACCTTTTTCGATGAAAACCAAGACATCGATTTTGCTAGCTACAAGAGGCATCTTCTAAGTAAGTAACGAAAGTCAGAAAGCGCGGGAAATCAGTAAACTTAAACTTTTGTACAGATTTGGCAACCAAAGGCATTGGTATGTGTACACAAGGTAACATCTACGATTTCTGCACAATCCTAATAACTGTTTAGTACCTGTCTGTGCGGGGTCTCTGGGCGAGGCAGTTCACTTGGTACCCATCCACCTTCCTGAAGTATCGTTCTTATACATTCTAACATCTTCAGAACTATGATGAAAGAACTCAAGTGATAAAGTTCATCAGAGAAACCCTCGATCATGAAGGCTTGACTTCCATGCCAATAGTTGCCGGTGTTGGTGGACTGAGCACAAGAGAAACTATCTCGTTTGCGAAAGCTGCAGCGCTCGCTGGAGCGTAAGTTGATTGATTACAAACCAGGCGGACTCATTAACGAATGTCTTAGAGATGCCGGGATGGTCATTTTACCTGCTTACTACGCCGCTGCTCTCAGTTCAGATCAGGAGCAAGTAATTCAGTACTTTGTTGACATTTGCGAAGCTTCTCCGGTAAGTAGACAATTAGTACCGAGGGAAGGATGGTCTGACTTTCAACAATAGATACCTCTGTTGCTGTACAACTTCCCTATCAACGCGGCAGGGCAAGATATGTCCTCAGGAGTCATTGAAGCTATCATGCGAAAGGCACCAAATCTCTGCGGAGTGAAACTCACGTAAGGCATCTGTCCAAAAGAATTCTCTCCATAGGCTAAAGTCATTTCACCAAGATGTGGAGGCAGCATTGGCAAATTAATTCGTCTCAACTCAGCTGTCAAAGAAACCCCATCACTCAACTCAGACCGTAAATTCCCGTTTATCTTTTTGGACGGTCTCATAGCCGATCTAATACCATGGGTCGCTTCAGGTGGGCACGGTACCGTCAGCGGTATCCCTAACTTCGCTCCTATAGCGACAATGAAGTTCTGGAACTATTGCAACAATTCTGAGCCTACAGAAGCAGAGAGTAAAGAAGCGAAGAGAATTGAGGCAATTCTTGCCAGGGCTGATATAGCAGCTGTGCCGGCAGGTATCCGGGGAATGAGTGAGTTATTCTTCTAGGGCTGCCGCGGAGTGACTAACGTGCTCAAGAATATGCTCTAAATAAGATTAAGGGTTATGGAATTGCGCCGAGGAAACCACTTCTGCCTTTGAAAGATGCCGAAGGAGAAGTGTTGATGCGGGCTTTGCAGGAATTGTTCGAGTTGGAAGCAGAATTGAAAAAAGCAGCTTAACAAAGCGAAGGCCCCCAACGTAATATAAGAAGTCATTGTATGTCACATTTGCGTCTCCTGGATCTTTGTGAGCTCCCCCAAGAAAGGTAAGAGTGTCAAGATTGTTGAAGTTCACTATTCCAAATTGAGCAAGGAAAAAGGAATTCAGCCAAGCGAGTCACGATTGAAAGAACTCGTCGACGCGAAGATTGTGTCCTACCAGCTACCTAAGGGAAGCCGAAGAGAGATGTGTATAGCAATACGTCTCTCGGCATTTCTTTCTGTTTAGGGAGCTTCGTGAGGCCATCAGATAAGAGCACGGATATGCAGAGTCTGCCCCACCTTTGAACGACCCCTCTATAACTTCGCTCCGTGCCTCATTTTCTCGTCATGACAAAGTCATTTCGTGACAGGGCTTACTGGCAGTAATTATTGGAATTCTAAAACCTCATTATGGGTTCTATACAGGAATCATTTGCCGTTTCGGCTAAGACTCAAGAGGTAGTTGATGACTACGCGAATTTTGTCTCTGGAGGATTTGCTCCATACCCGGTACGTGTGTCGATGTTTACATTCGGAATGGGAAGTTGATTACGTGACCAGGTTGCACTGACTCGAACTCTCAATGCAAAAGCCTGGGATGTTGATGGCAAAGAATATATCGACTTTCTCTCCATGTACGCTGTCGTCAACATGGGACATTCGCACCCGAAGATCCTGGCTGCAGCCGTGGAAGCCATGAAGGAAGGAGCCATTGTGAATTTGCCGTTCCACAATCCAGCATATGGAAAGCTAGCTAAGAAGCTCCATGATGTTAGTGAGAACTTCAAGCTCACCAGAAAAGGTGGGGGATGTCGATGCTGACTCCAGTATAGATGTTCGGCTATGACAAATTTGTTGCTCTCACGAGCGGAGGTGAAGCAGCAGATGCTGCAGTGAAAATTGCTAGGAAATGGGGATATCTAACAAAGAAAATTTCGGATGAGAAATGCCACATCTTGACTGCAGCATCTTGCTATCATGGTGTCACGATTTCCACCGTCTCGCTAGCGAGCAAAAAGAGCACCTGTAAGTACACAGCACATCGACGAGCTGAATTACCTGGGACAAGATGAGGACTTTCGATAGCCATGTACTTACAAGTCGCAGATTTTGGGCCTTTCGTGCCTCATGTTGGATCTACCTCTCCTTCTGGTAAAGTCGTGAACTTTGGTTCAATCGAGGATCTGAAGGACGCACTCGAAATTGACGGAGAGAACATTGCTGCGTTTATGATCGAACCTATGCAAGGAGCAGCAGGGTAAGTACACCCAATAGGAAACTTTTGTCTTCATTGAAGTGACCACTAAAGCATGATCACTCCTCCGAACGGATACTTGAAGGCTGTAGAGGCCCTTTGCAAAGAACACAATGTCTTGTTCATCTGCGATGAAATTCAATGCGGTCTTGGCAGGGCGGGATCTGACCTCTTTCACCTCAGAGAAGGTGTCAGACCAGACATGGTAGTTCTCGGGAAAGCACTCTCGGGAGGTGTGTTCATGAATTGTCTCTTGTGCATCTCGTTAGCTGAAACTCGCAGGAATGTATGCACTCTCTGGCGTCCTGGGAGATGACCGGACGATGAAACTCCTTGACAATTATGAGTACACAATTTGCCACGTCCTTTCTTACCTGCGATGGAGATGCTGATCAAGACAGAATTGGCTCTACATTCGCTGCAACACCTGTAGGATGTGCTGCTGCAATTGCAGCACTCGATGTTCTCGTGGAAGGAAAGCTCTCGGATAGAGCGAATGAACTCGGCGCATTCCTCATCTCGACACTCGAAGCTGCAAACCTACCCCATGTAACCGGTTTCTCGGGAGCTGGCTTGTTCTGGTCAATAATCTTTGAGCCCAAACCTCCAAAGGTCACCCCAAGAAGAATCGTGTCTCTACTGGCGCAAAGAGGTGTCCTCGTAAGTGCTGCTGGCCTAAATCGAGTTCGCATATGCCCGCCTTTGACGATTTCGAAGGAAGAATTACTGAAAGGGACGGAATTGGTGATTGAAGCAATAAGGGATATCGAGAGTATAGGGCCGCTACCATCTGAGTCTCTTTTTGATCCTAGGCACGGAGGATGAAGCTCCTATGGCCTTTTTGGTGAGCCAGCCCCATCTACTGAGACTTGATTGTCGAATGTGGAGCAAGTAATGTAATTGTCTCGTTTGGTACTACTATACTACCTGCATAGCTGTCTGCATCTAGCTTGACGGTCAAGGAGTGTTTATTCTTGTCGCACTTGTCACTTTGAACGATACTTTTTTCCTCGAGCCTGGATGCAAAATAGACCCAAGATTAGTGAGCAACCCCTCGAATGACGCTCCTTGGTGACCAAGCAGTGCCCTGTGCCTCGCTAAGCATAGAGCCCGAAAAAACATTTACAGGGCATGATCAGGCATTAATGCCCTGTAAATCTTAAATTGTAGAACGGAAGGATGTTTCTTCCGGACCTCCGGTGGTGGCGGAATGTCGGCTGAAGAGCTTGAATAGGCGGTGAAATTTGAGAGGGCTTTCACATGAAAATTCCGTCGTCTGAACAAAAGTTTCCTATACAACCAGATTGAAATTGCCTAATGGTCACCAAAATATGTCTGCAAGAAAACCCCATAGGAAAAGCCGAAATGGATGTCTGTCCTGCAAAAGTCGTCATATAAAGGTAATGTCAGTTCCCACGGTGCAGTGCCAAGGCTAAACAGGACATAGTGTGGAGAAGAGCACCCAGTCTGTCAGAACTGTATCGAGTATGAGCTTGATTGTCAATTTCCCGATCCTTCCGCTCTTAAGAGGGGAGCACACCCATCTTGCAACGTATGCAATTCTCGAAAGAGTCCTGCTGTATCAAGAGCTCCGAGTAGATCTCGGTCACAGGGCTCGGATGAAGCGGAAAGCGATATCAACACTTCCGACTTGGAATTGTTACACCATTTCTCAACGTCAACATATCTGACTATGAGCAATGTCCCCGCCGAGCAGCGAATATGGCAGACGACTCTCATAAAGCTCGGACTGAAGCATAAATTCTTGCTTCGTGGTATTTTGGGCCTCTCAGCTCTTCACTTGGGGCATTTAGCTCAGCTGGAGTCACCAACGGATTCGATGGGTTATATGGTTAAAGCCTCGATGCACCAGAACATTGGCCTAGGCGATTTCAGAAAAGCTCTAGAAACTATTGACGCCTCGACTTTCGATGCTGTACTCGCTTTCTCCTGTGTAATACCGATCCACTCGATAGCAGTGGCCTCTGGATCCGCGTACCAACCAGCAGATCCAGACTCAGACATCCTCTCATCTTTCATGAGTTCCCTCTCACTGTTTCGGAGTGTCAATAATCTACTTCTACCGTCGCTTGATGTCTACACAAGTAGTACTATAAGTCCACTCCTACAGATCACGACGCAGAAATTACCGGAACCATCCACCTTCCCTGGAATGGATTCGATTGAGCGGCTGGAGATTGCATGTACGAGTTTCTCGACGTCCACGACATCATTCCAGAATCAAATACGAAGGAACATCTTTAGTTCAGCGATAGCCCTTCTGAGATCGACGTTTGCTACTACGGTCGATACAACGAGTACAGACCGATTTACGATTGGTGCGGTTCTGATCTGGACGATTTCTGTCTCGGATGAATATTTCATACAGCTGAGTAGAGGACATCCAAGTGCACTCGCAATTCTCGCACATTACGCTGTTCTGCTGCATAGACATAATAATGTCTGGTGGTTGCAGGGCTTGGGGATCTCGCTAGTGGAAAAGATTTGTATGGAGCTTGGAGGTGAATGGTCGGAGATTTTGACTTGGCCAAGGATGGCTGTCGGCTTATGATCGTTAAAGAGGTAATAGAGTACTGCTATAGTTGTGTATGATATTTAAATGTATATTAGTCCCCTCCAAGCCCCTTGGCCGGAAGACATGCAAGTAGACTTGATGATTCAATTCACGTGACCAAGAAACTCCATGCCGTCAAGGGACCTTCCGCCTAGCGGTAATGACACCTGTTGGAAAACTAGAGTATTAGTATTTATTTGGGGCGCTTATAAGAAGGGCAGTGGTTTCATTCTATATAGGAAGATACCCGAGAAATATGGTACTAAGCAACGCTTTCTATGTATCTACGGACCATAAAGAGGATGATGTTTAGGAGGTCGACCCGTCCAGGCCAGTCTGAATGCGAAGCAAGAACAGTAACAAAAGAAATCCCCGTGCGTATTGTAATGGCACCTGTATCATTCTACTCCCCCAATCATATATCCATCGACGATAAGCTAATGAACCTCCTCAACGACTTTCGGCTGGAAGAAGCCCAAAAGGTCCTCCACTGCTTCGGTACTCTTGCCAGCCAATAGAAGAACAGCGCGGCAACCGCATTGAAGCACACGTAAACCCACAACAGTCCCAGATTCCTCCACCTATCATCATAGAATATGCTCAGTGAAGCCAGTAACGGAGTGGTTGTTGCGATGGAGCAGTACTGGCACTTTTGAGTCGCTTCAGGGTTCGAGAGAGTTCCTCCAGCCAATTCCATGAAGGCTGCTAAGTACTGTCCGCAAGTTTCGCCGGATGGAGTGTCGAGGGTGATGGTCTCTAGGGGGGAGCAAGTGACCGTCGTGTTGCCGAGACCCGTTGAGATGAATGCGCTGATCAAATAGGTGAAGGGCGAGACTCTATACATGAACTTCCAGAAGCCTGGCAGTTCTTGAAAATGAACGAGAACCCTAGGTCTCAACCTTAGTATTGACATCGTCAGGGTGGGAAGTACACTGACCCTGAAAAGATTAGACTCATCGCAAAGAGGATGACACCGATGATGGCTCCGATCTCTGCAGATTCAACGCCTGCGACGACCTGGTCCAAGATTTAGTTGTTGGTCATATGACTTGAAGATACAAGAAGCTCCAAATTCTCAAGAAGACATCGGACTTGCCATGCTCGCAAACGTGACGCCGAACATCATGAAAGTCCACATGAGGAAAAACATCAGCCCGCCCTGCTCAACTTTTGTACTCGTCTCGGCGGTGTTGTGTTGCAGACCGATTGGATAGCTAAAGAGCCAGGAAGTCAGTATTTTTCTTCCAGAATTTCGAGAGAAAATTTCATCGGTAACGTAGGAGGGCACATGCAAGGAACACTAGACAAATTCAGATTAGAAGTACTTACTACATGCAAATAAAGATGATTAGAGCAGCGAGGGTGTTCCACGGGACTTCCACAAAGAGGTTTCCAAGCATGAAAGCCTTCCAGGTATAAGTCTTAGCAGGGCGTTCTCGAGCCTCATAAAGATTTCGCTGGGTGATGAAGTTTGGCATTGCTTGATAGCACATGAAAATTTGGATGACGAGGAGCATGAAGAATGAGAAGATCTGGTTCTGAACGCCTTGTTGGCTGACGGGCTGGTTGTAGAAAGAAAGCCCTAGGAACAAACTCTGGGTGAAGGTGTTAGCATTGAGTTCCGCTTGAGAGGTTCTGTGCTTACTGCTGTTGTACAGAGACCGAGTTTGGAATAGATATAAGAAGGATCCCGCCATGATTGCTCGAAAGCACGCTTTGTGCACATCAAGAGCTGAAATTGAAATGGTGCAGCGTATGATTTCGAGAGTGAATCACGCTTGTCAGAGGATTTAGATCGAAGCTGGTTCTTCAAATCATCGAGGTGCTGATTGACAGCCACAAATTCCTGGCTGTCTTTCCATCCCTGGACCCAGTCTCTGCGCGCCGTGGCCCCTGGAGCAGCGCCAATGACCTCAAGCATCCACTCCGCAGGGTTTCTTTCTCTATCACAAGGGGCGGCACCACCACTTTCGAAGTAGTCAACCAGCGTTTTGGAATTCTCCCCGATGTCTCCAAAGTAGACAGTCTGGCCACCACGCGCCAGTAAGAGAAGTCGATCTAATCGTTGGAAAAGCACGGCTGATGGCTGGTGGATAGTGCACAAAATTGCCTGGCCGTTATCTGCAAGCTTTCTAATAAGTGTCAGAATAGACCAAGCGGTCTGAGAATCCAGTCCGGAAGTGGGTTCGTCAAGGAACAGCAACAGATCTGGCTTGGCAACCAGTTCGACTCCAATAGTCAGTCGTTTTCGCTGCTCGACATTCAGACCTGGATAAAATGTCAGAACACGTTCGAAAGTCGGCATCGAAGGGAAATTACCTTCACCTGGTACGCCCACAACCGCTCCAGCATACTGCTCCATCTCGAGCAGCTTGATTATCTCCTCAACGTAATCCAGTTTTTCTTGTTTGGGGACGCTTTCCGGTTGACGCAATAGTGCGCTGAACTGCAGTGCCTCGCGGACGGTCGAGGTGAGGAGATGAATATCTTGCTGTTGAACATAACCAGTCTGTCTCTGAAATGAATTTGGCCGATCCCGGCCGTTGACCAAAATGTCCCCGGTAACCACGCCGACATCATTACGATTCGCAAGCGTGTTGAGCAGTGATGTTTTCCCAGCACCACTGGCTCCCTGTAAAGAATTAGCACCAAGCTACCAGATTATATCAGTACATTTACCATGAGTGCTGTGAGGGTCCCGGGCTTTACCCATCCATTGACGTGATCTAGAATGACTCGATTCTTACCCTTGATTGAGATATCGTAGCAAACATTTCTCCAGTGGAAGATGGCAGTTTGCTGTTGGAGAACTGGTTGAGATTCTTGCTTGTTCTCTTCGAAAAGAGTGGATGCAGTGTTGATGCTTCTGGTATTGCCCCCTTGAGACTCCTCATCGGCACTTGCTCTCGATTTCAGCGAAGAGGTATCTCCCCGACGGTAGATCAGGACCTCTCCCTTGGACTCCTCAAATGACACCATTTCAGCTGCCAGTAAATAAGCAGCTAAGAAGAAAAGGACGAAGGCGACCATGATCCCGAAATTCCTATCAGTTGTCAATCTAGATGTTCCCGAACGTTACGATATTTCAGTTGTGACACGTACCTCCAGAGGTGCGAATGGTAGTACCCATATGTTGCATTGATGTATACGTCGCCGTCGATTGATGATGATCCAGGAGGTCCGCCAGCGACGGAACATGTTCGCTGAGTCCCAGTAGCATTTGCGTACATAGGACCAGCAGGGATGAAATCGAAACAAGGGAAATGTCTTCCATGAAACTCATTCGCCATGAGAGCTTCAAAAGCGTAGGCGATGGGGTTGAGATAATTGAGCCACCGAAGCCAGCCCTGCATACTCCTGATTGGCAGAACAAATCCAGTGTAGATAATGAGCATCAAGATGAAGACGGTCATCGGCGCTACTGCTTGTGAAATCGTCCGAGTCACCTGTCCCGTCAACCGAAATATCATGGACATCGTCAAAGTGCAGCTGAAAACGAACAGGAAGTAGACAAAGAATGGTCCGACTTCTCGTCTCAAGTTGGCCATAAAGTAGAGCGGCACATTGAACACAATCGCGCAGATGATCTTGGAGGGAAGTTCGGTCACCATCGAGGCGATCGCATCCGAAGCGGGGTGGTAGAATGCAAAAGAGACGTGCTTTTCGATCACTGGGCGTGTGACATAAAGCGGCAGGACCTAGGGAATTAGTATTCTGTCGAATATCGCAGGGTCCGAAACCTACCTCAAGAGCGCTAGTGAGCGCGTTGAAAAGGACTGTGACGAAAAGCAGAGCGCCCCTGCTGTAGAAACTGGCTACCGAGTCTGGTAAATCATAGAAAATGCTCCCAAGAACCAAGGATATCAGCAGATTGGCGAAGATTGTGATGAGAGTGAAGGCCATCTCGCCGCGAAGTCTTTGAAAGCCACGAACGATACAGATTTTGACTTGCATTGGCACTGAAATGGTGTATGGAGATCTTGGGCGTCTGTTCATGTATCAGCTATACCCTGAGACTGTGTGAGAGGGGAGATCGGATACTTACGTCAGTGAACCTTGTTGAGCCCTCCAAGACTTGTTGAACTGTTCAAGCTGAGGACCGGCAAGAGGATAGGCTTCTTCAAACCTCGCGATGTCTGCAAGCAGTCGCATGCGCTGTTGACTACTGCCCCACCTCTTCGCGAACTCGTCCGGAGTACGCGGTACCATCTGTTCATATCCAGGAGCAACGACTCGCTCCTCTGGACTCGTAAGGGAAGTTAGGAAATCCGCCGTCGTTTGTCTTGGAGGGCAGATATAACCCATATCCGTGAAGAACTTCTTCGCTTCAGTAGTCTTGCCAAAGAATATCTGACGCCCTTCATACAGTAGAGCTACTGTATCAAATGTCTAAGTTGCGTCAATGATATGGAGACTCGCGGAGGCAAGGAGCTTTTGCGCTTACATCGTAGATCTCCTGGGAAGCTTGATAAACTGCAACCGCTGTCGTTGCACCAGACATATTTGAAGCTAGTCTCAATGTCTTGACAAATTGGAGCGCTGCCGCACTGTCCAAGCCTCGCGTACTGTTGTCCCAGCATTGCAAAGAAGCTTGAGTAAGAATAACCTCTGCAACACTGACTCTCTTCCTCTCACCTCCGCTAACACCTCTGATAAAGTCGTTGCCAATCTGCGTATCTACTGTATGCGAGAGGCCAAAGACGGCGAGGACGACATCTCTTAGGTGTTCGGCGTATCGATGCCGCGAGACTCCAGACATCCGATTTTGTGGTGTTCTGGCTTGTGCAGCGAGCATGAGAGTTTGACCGACAGTCAGACGAGGGAAATGGACATCAGTCTCAGCTTGGTAAATGAACTCTCCGCGAAATTGGGACCGTATGTCCTCGCGGCTAATTCCTGGAGCAATCAGTCAGACATATGTCGTAGCAAAGGAGGAATGCTTTTCATTACGTACCTTGATAGTTGAAACTCGCCTGATCGCTGACGGATAGACCATGTGTTTTCCCAGCTATGGTCTTCAAAAGAGTTGAGACTCCGCTAAAAGGCGTCGGTCAGCCTCAGAATTGGTGGAGGATAAGGTATTTCAATGTACCTTCCAGGACGACCAAGAACGACACACATCTCACCAGACTTGATGAGTCCGTCAAATTCAGTCAATATTGGAACTCTCCGCTTCGGCCTGAAGGACTCCTTGATCACATTGACAGCATGATACATGACGTTGACAACATCCTTCTGGTAATCAGTGTCGCTACCAAACCCAAATACTGCAACGTCACGATACGACACGCCAGCAGTGCGTTGGGGATACCTCTCAGGATCGCTACCTATAGTGTGAAAGAAGTGCTTCGCCCATTCCTCCGCGTCGAAGTCGCAAGAGAACGGATCTAAGGCCGCGATCTTGTGATCATCAAAGGGATTAACCATAGTCGTGTTCGAGCTAGGAGCTTTTGACATGTTAGAGAAGACACGTGCTAAGCTGTGGATGCGATCTTCCGTTTCGCGAGTGAGTTCCAGGCTCTGAGGTCTGGCATGGTCATACGGAGGAGGTCTGGAACCGTCCTGACCATCCGGTATTCCGTTGGACTCTTTCCAAACTCCCAGATCAGGCTTGCTGCCATGTTGAGTTACGGCCATTTTTCCGACGTTCTGGTGTTGTCGGTCGAGTGACTGAGGAAAACCGCGAGAATCGTTGCGGTATGAAGACTGAATAGAAACCAGCACACCACATCTGGGAGGTCGAGCGCTTATGTAGACGTCAAACATGATATGAATTCATCAATGCACTCCTATTTGTATCGCGCCGCCCGGACTTTCGGGTCTCAAAATACATTGCTAGCCCATGTCTTGCGGCAGGGAGCTCTCTGAGCCTCCTACTTAGTGCCAAAAAGGGAGTGAGATGGGCATCGGCATTGCCTACGGCTTCCAATCAGGAGCCTCCAATAACAACTGGCAAAGCATATACATGGCGGTGGAGATGGAGAAATGCCAGAATACGTAGGTCCGTGATTGCGGCCGCAGTGGTGGTGAATGCGTTTTCTTGTAGTGGGGAGATTGTCGATTCTCGTGCTCGCGTGTCTACGTATTCGCGTAAAGCAGTTCCTGCGCCTTTCATGTGACAGACATTTCAGTCACGTACCTACAGATAAGCACTTAGCTGTAAACAAATGCCTGAGCGATTCCAAATTCTTGTGCTTAGCTCTTTCCGCTGACGATGATTGATGAAGTCATACAGAACTCGTTCCGGTGGTTGAAATATGTCTGCCAATACACACGTGACATCATACCGTATCAATGGATACTTTCTGGGTAGGTATACCACAAAGCCAAACACCCAAGAAGAGAGAATACCATTTTATCCGTTAATATAATCGTCCTTGATGTATAGCTGATGAAACGCTGCTTACAATATGTACTCGCATTCCGTATGTTCAGACACAGAGACGGATAGGGGGCCACTTTTCAAAGACCTTCTATTTGCAAGCCACACAGAGAAAGGTCGGAAATATACTATACAACAACGCTCTCTTCACAGCTCTATGGTTCTACTCTGCTAGTAGGTCAATGTGACCATCTTCCCATGCCATTTGGAAGCATCGCCCTTGATACATTCCTCCACAATCCACAACCCAACATCCTCTCGATGAATGACATATCCAACAGCCACATCCCCGTCATCCTTCTTCTCCGGCGAAGCGCCCGGAGTCTCAGTCGAGATACGAATTTTCCCAAGACCCTTGCTCTCGCCATCCCAGAGGAAACTAGGTCTGATCATGACCCACTTGCGCGTCCTCCCCTCGCCATGGATCATCGTCTCCTCCATTTTCTTCTTGTCTTTGTGGGGAACGCTCAACATCCAGTGATACATAGGCATCATTGCTAGTGGGATATCGCGTCCCTTGTCGCTGATACCCGTGGTGCTCAAGAGAACGAATTCTGGTCCACCGGCTGGGACAAGAACAGTCTTCTCTGCTTCAAGTTGCGAAAGTGCTGAGAGGATGGCTTTCGTACCCTCCTCGCAAATCGTGGGATCTCTAGAAGAGAGTCCTAGACCAACACGCTCAATGACCATTCCAATTGCTGAGATGACGATATCGACTACTCGATTGTTGAGTGTGAGAGTGGATTTCATGGATGCGATGTCGCGAATGTCGCCTTTGATGACGTTGAGGTTAGGATATTGAGATGAGAGGTCAGAGAGTTTGGATGGGGTTCTTGCAAGGACGTTGACTTTGTGTCCTGCTTTCAGAGCAAGCTTGAGACTTGCAAGCCCAGTTCCACCCGTTGCGCCAAAGATGGCCACCGTCTTCTGGGTAGATGTTGACATTGTAATTGTGGGGCAAGAGACTTGAGCAGCAAACACGTCGACTTCGGATATGCTTTTGATCCCAGTGTAGAAATACAAATAAAGTTATGGAAAATGTGAGAGGGGAAGATGCAGATATTGCTGGAGTATAAAACCAAGACAACAAGAACCTGGACTTATATAATCTTCTTTCACCGAGAACATCTCAAGATCAGGCCCACTGTGCCACGATATCGAGCAAGTAGTAACAACACAATGGTTAGCCCGTCGGCGCATTGAAATGAAGCTCAAACTCCAATTGACCCGTCACAGTGGTTCAGGCTGATCTGTTTAGAGACTCTGTACGTATCGCACGAGAGAGGCTGATCAACGACGAAGCCATGCCAGTTTCGGCCGAGAGGGCAGTTGCATGGATTATTGTGACATTTCATTCGTTGTATAACGCAGAACAGTACATAAAATAGAACAGAAGATAGCGAAGCAGTAAGTTACGGCCGTAGTTAATCCAATCCATTTGACGTCTATTTCAAGATGTTTGGAGATAGTAGTGAAGGCAGAGAAGGAATCGGGTCTTCAATTGTTTGAGGTGTCAAGGTGAGATGCCACTAAGCCTGAACAAGGGTTCTGAGCGGGCAGACTTTGAGCCGGTCACGTGAGGCCTGTGGAATGCAAAGGTGTTTGGAGCGCCACCATGTTCAGCCACTTTGGGTATGTTTCACCAAATAACTGTCCATGATAGATTTGCTCCGCAATTGAAAGCAAAGATTGCGCAGCTCAGCGAGACTGAATCGATATGACTGAACAAATTTGCGCCGGTCACGTGGGAATGGCAATCCTTTATTGTGTGATGAACTCCTTTTCATCCGCAGAGCTCGAAATGATACAGGATTTCAGGACCATACTTAGATTGTAAGAATGCTTATTTGATGTTCTGTTTGACATGTAGGATTTTGGTACCCGTACAAACGTAATCTGCGTATAGTTCAATTTATCTTCCGTCCTTGACCTTTATTTTCGGTTGAACTACAAATTCTCTCGCGTCCTTGCAGCTCCCTTCTCAGTATCACTGCTATCAACACCCATCGCTTCCTGTCTACGTCTCAACGCAGCATCAATGGTATCATGTCCCGCAGCCTCTGCGATATCCGAGTCCTCCCTGACCTCAAAGCTTCGCTTCAGGTACTCTGGTCCAACAAACGTCAAAATGATGACATACGCGTAGACACAGCCCATGAAGATACACATGACTTTGCCGTATTGGTATCTCTTGGTACCGTCTGGTTTGGGAGGAAGCGGAAATTGAGATCCAATTGTTGACTCGATGGTCGAAGACGCGGATGAGACGAGGTTACCGAGCTGGTAAGCCGTGCCGACTACGAAAGTACGGAAGGAGCCTGGAGACAATTCCATGAGATGGATGGGGATGACACCCCAAGCACCCTGCACACAGAATTGCTCGAAGAACGCAGCTGCAATAACGGCTTTGCTACTCGTGAAGGTATATGGGTAGAGAAGAGCACCACCAATAATGCTGATGAAGATGATGGAAAATCGGCGACCGAATATCTGTGAACAGTATCCGACCACCGTACCGCCTGTCATTGCTCCGAGATTGGCTACGACTTGTGTTACGGTCACTGCATTTGGACTGAAGTTGAACTGGTTCTGCAGCATGGTCGGGTAAAGATCTTGGGATCCGTGAGACTGGACACTTTGTTAGCGAGGGTATTGATGCCGAAAAATAAAGTCATACCATGAAGTTAAAGCCTGCCATGAGAAGCACCAAGTAGATAAGGAGGATCCAGTGGCGCTTCAGAGCAACTCTACCTTCAGCGATGAAGGTTTTCCCAATATTTCCACGCTCATTTCGGACCAGGACTCGCTCTTTGTACGCATCCGTTTCAGGAAGACACAGACGGAAAGCGATGAAAAGAACTGGTGGACAAGCACCAAACCAAAAGAGCGGACGCCATCCGTGAGAAGTGGTATTGACGAGACCTCTCGCAAACGCAGTCGCGAGAAGATAGCCGAAGGCATAGCCTTGTTGCAGCATACCCGAGATCAGACCACGAGCCTCCTCTGGACAATCTTCGAGCGCTGTAGCAGCAGCGTTTCCGTAAAGACCACCCATCGCAACCCCGAACAACGCTCTGCAGGCGAGAAATTGTGGGTATGTCTGACAAAATCCAGTGCCGAGTTCAAGGATGATGAAGAGAAGATTGTTGACGACGAAAGGCCATTTTCGTCCGTACCGATCGGCAGCAAGACCGAATATGATTGAGCCGACGGATCGGAACATCAGAACCAATGTGATACCCCACGTAATCTGTGTATTGGTCTTATCGAATGTCTCGCCAAGATCGTGAACTGTCAAACTGACAGTGAAGAAGTCGAATGCATCCCAACTCTGCGTTGCGTCATCAGTCAATGGTATTGGGAGAAGTGAGAGAAGCAAGTGAAGCGACTTACCCAGGCCAGGAAAGCTACTAGGAAAAACATCCACTGTTTGGTGCTTAACATAGCAAGCAATTTGAATGGATTGGGTGCCTTGTGCATAGGAGGCTTGAGGGTACTGAACCGTGTTGTTGCGTATTCAGCCACAGTCATCCTTTCCGGGGCATGACTTTCATGAACAGCGTCCGGGCTGTGACTCGGGCGAGCGACTTTCTCGTCGCCGATTTGATCTGCCATTTTGACCTGGAAGAGAAGATGATTTTCTGGTGATTGTCAGTGACTTGTTTTTGAATGTTGATTGCTCAGCTGAGACCCAGAGCAGTCGGCTGGTCGTGTCATGAGCGGGGAAAGCGCGATGAATCTCCTCTTGACTTACCCAAAGAACTTTGGTAGTCGCTTTCTGCTAAGACAAGAGCTTGTCTTTGCGATGCGTAAGGACAAGGAAAGAAATGAAAGGAGAAGGAAAGAGCGACCTTCACTACTCATCTCTTATCTCAACTCGAGGTATGGACCACGAGGATGGGGAAAGTGTAACCCTGTCCATCCTACATTTGGTTAAGTCAACGGCGCCGTCGAGGTGGTCCTACTTAGTTCTGACCAAAGAGATTGCATTGTTAACTGATGATCTTGACTTTTCGTAGCCCGTGGTGTTGTATAGCCCCGTCGTCATGCCTTTTACCTTCCACACCAAGTGACTGTCCCCGCACCAGAAACAAGCCTTTGACCAGTGAGGTGGCTGACTCTTGGAAATAGCTTCTTTCTAACCCCTGATGCTCCCCCTGGGTCTGCATTGCTTCATCCAATCATCGAGAGTGTAAGTGAACCGTCATGCTTCTCCATGGGGTGTCGGCCAGATCCCGAGGAATCCCCAGCTTTGGTTCCATCGCCTGGAAGAATGTATCCGTGTCTGGTGCAATTTTTTGCCGGGCGTAGGCCTCAATTCGGCATAGCTTTCTGTTCATCGAAATCATCTCCTCCATCGGCCAAAAAAGAAGATCCGGACTCAATGTGAGTGAGTGCTGGTGGTGTTTTCCTTTAGTAGTCGGTAGATTGGGAGGAGGAAGATATGTAAATTTAGCTGAGTCAACTTGGTAATCTTCAACTGAGTCCACTGCTGAACAACTACAAGTAGCGATTTGTGTCTTGATAAGAGAAACATTTCCCACTCTTGCCGTTCGTTACAAAGCTTGGATGTCCCAAGGGTTGCGCCATCGTGGTGTTCGTATTTCATGTCCCATTTTTCTTGCTCCATACCCCACCGTAGTCGTGGTAGCGTGACTGACATGCGACGCAGCTCCACTCAGAGGAAGAGATCCCAGCAGCGGAGACTCCATGAACTCTTCACGTCAACAGTTTGATGGGAGATGAATAGCTACAGTCTGGGCATCGTCAAAGATTGGTGATGCCGAGAGCTTGGCGAGATGCTAGAAGGCTTGATTTAATTCCGAGGGCCTGTGTCGTGACGTTGTGGCTTCTGAGAGCACTCGCGACAACGTGTATGGGCGCACTGCATTCATCAATACCTCACCAACAGACGGCAGCGGAGCTGATTCGGTGCGTACCATCACGAGCCCTGCCAACGCTGAGAGCTTGCATCTAAGAATGAGGGGTTGCATGAGGGTAGGCGGACTCTGCGGAGGAAGTCCGCGTTCTGAGGCAACCCGCCTCGGGACAGGTTGTCGGCAAGCCGGTTCTGCGTTGTAGTCTTCTGACTCTCTCCATTTGCTGCTGCGGAAATGATCATTCAAATTTCTACTTCAAAGCGAGGGGGGATTCAGCATTGTTCCAACGACAGGAGAGCAGCTTCGAGAGTGAGGGTGGGGTTCGATGCGTGCCCTTACTGCAGTACCGCCCCGAAGGAAGAAACCCAGGTCATGCAGTATTTGGAGTTTGTCAAAGCATAACATCCGAACGTCTCGATGTTATTCAATGTTCTTCTAGCAAAGAATATAGAGCTTCCTCAAGTGATTGGATCGATCCTGCGTTCATTTACCTATATCTACCTCTCTTGCTTTTCCACACATTTCGATCGATTGTTCGCTTAATATACGAATATTAACCTGTGCCCAGGAGCGAGTGATACTTGAGTTTGGACCTGAGCTTTTATCGAGAGTAGCATGGCTTGTTGTGGAGTCTGCGTTCAGACTTGGGGAATTCCTCTGCGAAGTTTCCAGCTGCCCCGTCGCTCGAAGTCTAACAGGGCTCGGTTACACAAGGTCCAAGACATCTAATACCATCCCGATGTATCTCATATCAGCATCTGATAACTCTGAACGATCTCTAGATTAGACCTTCCAGGCTCAGGCTGAAACAATGCCGGTGAGACCGCCCTGCCAACGCCGTCTCGGGCGACACAAAGATCAGAAGACCATGTTACACCGAGGCGGGCTGGGTTTCAGCTCAAAAGGAAGGCCTGTCTACATTTGAATTGCCATTCCGCCTGTCGTCTGGAGATTCGCCCAGTCTGCAGCCTATCTGCCCTTTTCATTTGTGGTGTGTCACTCTTCACGATGATTCGGCAGTGGTGCTTGGCACCAAATGGGGAGTTTAGCGAACAAATCGCTTGACGAGGCTCGCTGCCAAAAACCGGTCACGTTTGCATCCTTCAAAATATACTTTCTACGTTGACAGACGCAACGGGCACTGTGATGACAGGTGCCAGTCACTGCAGCCTTGGCTTCCAACGTCATCAAGAGGTATAAGAGATGCTTGTTTCTTCCCATTTGGAGAAAGTGGGCGACTGCAGGTGCCGATCAGTGGAAATGCAACGCAGTATTGGTGACAACAATTCACACACGAGGCTGCCAAGACTCAAATCAGAATGGCGAATACACCATCGATACATATTCCCTATCCATACCAGTCTCTGAAGGCAGGTCAGATTCGTCTCCTCAAGTTACTCCCTGGTTCCCAGCCCCAAAAAATCAAGTGCCGACTCGTCTCGGGATTTCTTGAATCGAAGCCCAGCTACGAAGCCCTGTCTTATTCTTGGGGCAGCAGCAAGGATCAACACCATGAAGTCTGGATTGATGGTGTTTTGGCAAGGGTGAGAGACAACTTGTACGATGCACTTTTGTCTCTCCGCAGGCCTTGCCACGAACGTGTACTTTGGGTCGACGCCATTTGTATCAATCAGTCCAATGATAAGGAGCGCAGCTCGCAAATCACTCGTATGGGCGAGATCTATGGACAGGCCGACGAGGTTTTCATCTACATAGGTGCGAAGTCGAATAGCAGCCGCCAGGCTCTCTCCTTCATTGAGGACATCTACACCAAGATGTGTCCATATGGCCCAGAGAATGACCCTCAGCTACGCAAGTATGAGCTATTGAAATTCATCGAAGACCCCCAGAATGTACACAGATGGGAAGCTTTGGACAATCTTTGCAAGCGACGATACTGGAAGAGACGATGGATCATCCAAGAAATCGCACTAGCATCCAAATGCAGGATACAATGCGGTGAAGACTGTCTAGGTTGGGAACCTTTCGAGGCCGTCTGTCAAGAAATTGAAAAACTGCCCAAACCAAGCGACCGTGATCAGCCATACCCAATTGCCGTCGAATCAATCCGACATAGTCTCGCAACTAGACATGCAGGGCTTCGAGGCCAGGGTCAGAAGACATTTAGTCTGCAGTTCCTTCTGGAAGCCTTCGAGCAATCCCGATGCAAGGAGCCCCGAGACAAGATTTATGCAGTTCTAGCACTTGCTGATCTCTCGTCACCGGAGCCACTCGTCGCCAATTACGAGAAAACTTTACTCGAAGTCTACGTTGATGTTACTTGGTTCTTGGCAAGAAACTATGAGTCCAAGACCCCGCTTGGAACTCGACATCTCGGATTTTCGAAGTCGATCGTACGGGCAAGTCAGTCTGTTCAACGCAATCTCGGAGATGTCTCGCTTGACATCAACCAAGATATCTTGGAGGCAATATCGGCATCGTTATCTATACCACGGTCCATGGCCGCCGGAGTTATTCTGATCAAGGGGCTCATTGGTGGGGTCATCACTCACACACATCCATACACCAACAACACTTCCGTCGAAGATGTCGCGAAGACGTTCCGAAGTCTTCCATCATACCACTGCAGACCGAGGAGAACTCTGAAGCGAACAACTATTCTTCAACATGGCGTGGACGGCTTTGACGAGGATGATCACAAGCGAGTGGTCTCCTTCAATAGTCGAATATCATACGGTATGCGGGGCTGGTCTCCTCAACCCTACGAGCCTCGAGACGAAGAACAAGTCAGTGATGGAGGATTCATACCCGAAGCCCACGGACGCAATGTAAAGAGGCGGAACAGCCTTGAGGTCAAAGACCAAGGCGGATTCAAGCTTTTCCTTGAGAAGTCTGGCCTGATGGGTATCGCCCCTGCTGAAGCGAGAGAAGGCGACATCACCTGTCACTTCCTGAATTGTGATGCAGCTGCAATCATTCGGCGGCAGGGCGACAAGTACATGTTCGTCGGGAGGACTTTGATTTTCAATCGTGAAGGGTGCAGCTCCATGAGACTTAATGAATGGTCAACGAAGAATTTCAAATATTTCGTTCCGAATGAGGAGCAGTTCCCGGCCTGTACTAATAGCGTTAGCTTTTACGTTGACGTTGCTACTTTGCAGCTTTTGACTAGATGATAATTCAGACTATCCTTGCCGATGAGTCTTCCTGATTGCCCTAGAATGTTTGTTTGTCAAGCTCGTTCTTGAAAGTGACTGCGTGACAAGTGAATCAAGTATCCGGATTGAGAGGCTCTTCAGCTGCTCGGCCAGTTCGGGAGTTTGATATGACCCAGAAAGTTCTGATAACATACCATATCTATATGATACACGGCATGGCTATTGAACCGATTGCGATCAAAGGGAGCATATGATATCACGTGGCTACCATTCATAGGTATACTTCACCGGGACAATCTTGGAAGGTTGTCCAGTTGGCGTGATATGAGTCTTTGTAATTGCTGACACTATCTCAAAGAATGTTAAACAGAGAAGATTTTCTAACCTCAAGTCATTATAAGTTGCTCCTCGTCTCTTCCAGTACCCTGGCCAAACCTACTGACGGACGATACTTGGCGTCGTCAACTCATTCGTAACTCAGGTGAAGTACCTACTTGAGATATCAACCACTTAGAAGCACGAAATAAAGTCTTCCTGACCTTAATGTCTCCAAATATGCGGGGTACTTGTTCCGCATCATCTATTTAACAGGTTTCAAGTGCCCCAAACATGCTAATCTCGCCTTGCACCCTACCAAACCCTAACATTGAGTCCGTCATCGCTAGCGTATTTACCCAGCCACTCCATCTCCATCTCGCCCCACTCTTGAACCACAAACACCCACAATCAATTTCTCCAAATTTTTTGTTTGGTATATTATAGAATAAGCACTTTTTACATATCCAATCAGCAAATACAGCCGATTAGGTACAAAATATAAGCGTTTGTGGTTTAGTGGTAAAATCCATCGTTGCCATGAGACTCTCTTCTGAGCAATCAGAAGCCTGAGTTCCAGCGTCGATGGGCCCCGGGTTCGATTCCCGGCGAACGCAATGAAATATCTTTTCTTTTGGTCCTGTCTCCCAGTTTTATCAGTTGGATTGTGGTGTTTTGAGGCTGGAAGGGAGAAAAGGTTAAGTTGTGGATTTTAGCCGAGGTTTGTGTGGCAGAATTTTTTTCTTAGCGGCCGAGAGGTGGGAGAGATTTCATTCAGACGCGGCGAATCGTTACGCTATTTTGAACTTGGGAGGGTTCTGGCGTTGACTGAAGGAAGAAACGCGGCGATTTGGAAGAAGCGGTGTGGAAGAACAGAGCGAGAAAGTAAGCGAGCGAATAAATTTGGAATCGAGTTGAGATGACCGAATATTCTGTTGCTAAATCGGATAGAGGAAATCGCATAGTTCTGGATGAGTCCTGATTCAGCGTGACCTTGATTTGGAATCCCATATCATCCTCTCTTTCCTCTTACAATTTAAAGATGATGCGTGCTCCGCAAAATGTGGCTACAATAGTTCCTAATAATGACAAGCACTTGGTTGTTTACCAGTGCTTAGATTCTCTTCTTCCCATCTGATGCACTTTGAGGCCAATTGTTTGCGTTGTAGCCAGCAGCTTCCGATCTTTAACCCCTGACTCGCTTCGCTATCCGCTCGCTTAGAAACACGACATCAACACGGGTTCAGCTCATGTCCGGCTTTCAAAGAGTGATGTTTTGAAATTTCGACGTCGATTTGTCGTAAGCATCTCTAACAAATTGTGTTTGCTAACGGTTCATCCCTACACACCATGTTCGTATTGTCCGGAGCCGGGAAGCAACCTTCTTCCCGACATCTAGTCTGCCGTAAAGAAGATAATTGCGGTGGCTTTTAAAATTCCATCTAGCTCTTCATCCATTACCAAATAGTGAAATGAACCTTGCTTATTATGGAAGTACAGAGTACATACATAGCCTAGAGCTGGAAATCGTGGTCTTCAACGCCGACTACCAAATCGAATCATGAATCGCGCACCATGAGGACACAGCCGCAGCCGACTCTGATGCAAGCCAGTCAATTATGTCGTCCTCTGAAGGACCACCTGCCATACTTAGGTGGGGAGGCTTGCGTCTGCAGACGCTCTCCCGTCAATTCGGCGCTCCAATACGTCAAAACGGCCCTGAGCCATCATAAACGTCTCTCTAAAGTGCTTTACCACTTCTCTGGATCGCTGATCTATACTCATACTCTGTCTTTCTGTCGCATATGTTTGGCAAAGCTGCAACATGACAGAACATGTGGACTTCAAAGATTCAAGATCCTCCATGATCTTCTGAACTCGGCTTTTGTAGTCGTATTCCCACCGCAGCGAGAATTTGACTACAGCAAAGTTCCGGCTGCCTGGTTTGATATTCAGCTTCTCAATTATGTGCTGCACTTCGTTCACGGTGTCAACGCTATCTTCTAATAGTTCCCAGCCCATATCCCGCAAATCCTCAGGCAGTGCTGTATGAAATACCGCTTTGACTGTTTGGAGAAGGCTAGAATACTGAACTACCCTTCTCGATAGGATTTCTAGTTCATGGGGCGCAGTAGAGACACTACGGTATACGCGTTTGATATTGAAAGCTAGATTGCTGTTGCGTCAACGAGGCCTGCGATATTCGCGGCGAGCCCCAGGCCGCCCAGACCACCAGCAAGTCCAGAGGCCTTGTACGATTCCTCACTGCGGCTGAAGCGAGCTTCGCCGGGAATTCTTCCTTGTGGATTAGATTGGCCTGGCTGCTCGATACCAAGGTGTTCAATGTCAGGCGATTCTGTCGACTCTGGGGCAAGTCCTCCAAGAAGTAACGGGCTAGACACAGTGGCCCTTTGAGCAACATGTTTCGTGTCTTGATCTGACAGCCCCTCGAGATTCAGAGATTGCAAATAGACGTTGATTTCATCTGCTAGGGCGTTGTCGCTGCCACCCTCAGGTCCGAGTTCCCTTTTGCCATTTCCAAAGACCTTTCAATCAAGGAGTCGTTGCTCCGGAACAGTCATAGCACGCTGAGGGGCTTTCTTTGCAAGTGTGGATGGAAGTTGCTTTGGTGGGGTTCTGGCGTCAAAGTCGTCTGGTAAGGTGAAAAATCGACCATGGCTCTCCAATGTCATTCCTGGCCGGCTCAAAAATCGGCCATACACAAAATCTGCAAGATAATCCACTCCTTGCAACTGGTCAATGCCAAGGATGGGAGAGTGATTCCAATCTAGCTGCTTTGCAGTTTGGTAATTGCTTTGAGAGACGGATCCTTTCAAAGCCAGTGTCTGTCTCGGGTCAAGTTGAAGTTGCCTTTGATGTTGATGGTTGGTCACGATTGAGCTTCATGATCATCACCACAAAATGTCAGCAGTCTTCTTGGAACGTGCACTCACAGAATGCTACTCTGTATTATAATCTTGACCAGATCAAGCTGGGCAGCAGGACTCTGTCTAAATAACGCGAGATCTTCTGCCGCCATTAAGGCCCATTGAACCTTCCTCGGCGCGCTTCGAAACAGTCCTCGCTCCGAAGTCTCGCCCATCGACTTCTCATAGCGTGCTATATTTTCACGAAATTCCTTGACAAACTTCTGTACACTAGTTGAATACTCCCCAAGTTTAGCCCGGAACGACGCTGGAACACTCGAAAGATCGAGACTTTGTACCTCGGCCATGACCGAGAGAAAAGCCTGGCATTGTCGCTCAGCAACTTGATACTGCGTTTTGGAGGCGCCTTCTTCAGGTAGTGACGAGATGACCTTGGCGGCAAACTTTGTAAAAAGCACGATATCGCCTGGAGAGAAGCCGAAACTCATGTTGAACACTAGAACCCAGGGCTGAGGTCCAAGAAGTGATTGGACAGGTTAAAATTAAGCGAAGCTTGCTGTCACGATTGTCGTGCCTGTTGTGAGTTTCGAGAAAATCTACGAGCTTGGAGATAATGCGATACTTGTATGTAAGCACTGCCAAATGAGAGCCTCTTCATATGCTGGCCGTGTGGAGGCAATGCTGTGCGTCCAGCCAACCATTTTGCACTTTGCATGCGAAGCCTCCTCATATGCCAGGCAGCTTCATGCACACGGGCTATGCCAAAAGCGCCACCAGATTACATTGGCTGTAGAATGTCATTTTGAGGTTACACGTCTCGCAATATCGACAGGCAGCATCGACGAAACTTCCTAGAAGTTCAAGATGTAAATGCCTGGTAGAATAGTACCGGCACAGATTATCACCAGACTCCAGCCGTCCATCTCGAAATCTGACCTCGCTAAGTGACGAGTGAACATCCAAATTTCGAAACGTGGAGGATTCTTCTGCAGTCAAGTGGTGCTTACAGACATTTTAAAAGTCGTTGTGTTTTCCAAATAATTGAAGCAATGATGAGTAAGGACGCTGTATGAATGGTGGACAAGCGCAGTGAGAGGCCCGAAAGAGCTCGGTAACTTCAAAACATAAAATGCTCCATAACTCCACCTCAATATATACACATATCCCTCCCTATTCACTCCCCTCATTATTCTCATCTTTCCACACCCCAACCTCATCATCTCACCCACCTACTTCTTCCCCGCCATCTTCAACGCCCACGCCACAGCCGGGACCTCCTCATCCAGCTTCAAAATCGGCGGTTCCGGTCCCAGCGGCGTAATACTGAACGGATTAATCTGTGTGTGGCTCTTTGTGTAGTGGTTCTTGATATGCGTGAACTCGGTCGTGTCTTTGAAGGCTGGGATCGTCCAGTAGAGGTGACGGAGCCATTTGTGGGTGTAGGGGTAGTCGGCGCGGATGGTGCGGAGGTTGGTCTGGTGGGTGGGTGTATTAGTATGTCTTTCAAAAAGGATAGGAAGATAGAATATCGTGGGGAAGGAAGGGGGGGAAGGGGGGGGGGGCAAATACCTTGAAATGCTGCACGTAGACGACGTCGAATCTCACGATTGTTGTGAAAAGTCTAACATCCGCTTCTGTGACCTCTTTTCCGTAATAGAACGGTCCGTCTGTCACTTCACTTAGATGCTTCTCCACCTTATCCAGACTAGCGAACAATGTCTTGACGGCTTTCTCATATGCCTCTTGTGTGGTTGCGAACCCGGACTTGTAGACGCCGTTGTTGATGTCATTATATGTCCATTCGTTTGTGGCTTCGATTTGAGATTGTAGGGCAGAGGGAAAGAGATTGACGTTCTTGAATTCGGGGGCGAGAAGGTCGTTGAACTGTTGAAGGGCATACATTAGCTTTGCTCACTCTCGGAAATCCATTGTCTGGTGATAATGAAGAGGGACAGGGAGAGACAAACCTCCGTATAAAACATCCTAATAATCTCACTACTCTCATTGCTCACAATCTTCCCCTGCTTGACATCATACAGCGTCGGCACTGTAAACCTTCCCTTATACTCCGGATCGACCTCAAAATATACATCGCGGATGTGCTTGTAGCCCTCATGGCCCTTGACGGGATCAGGCCGGACGTTCTCGCCAGGTGCGTTGTCTGCGTTGGGAGAGGGCGCGAAGTGCCAGCCGAGTTCTTGCATGTGCCAGTGTACGGAGGTAAAGGGGATGATGTCTTGGAGGCCTTTGAGTTGACGGACGATGAGCGTGCGGTGCGCCCAGGGGCAGGCGTAGGAGACCTGAGAATTCGGAGTCAGTACAGCTTCTAACCAGACTTGAGTGTGGGAAGCAGGTTCATATGAAGTGTCTTTGGGGATGTTTAGAGAATCAATGGAGACCTACATAAAGATGATACCTCCCCGCCTCAGGAGGAAACTCCCCTCCTTTCTTGATGAAATTCCGGAATTGTGATTGTCCTCTCTTGAACTCGCCGCTCTTGTCGTTGGGCGCTACCCAATTGGTGATTTTATCTGCTGCCTATTGATCATACATATATTAGCCACTGTTGAAGTCTCTTCGATCCTATCTTATCTTCTTCTACGACATCGGGAGATTTTGAGCGCAATTGCTAGACTTAAACTCGGGAACAGAACGGTAGTCGAACAAGGAGGGGTAGCTCAACATACCATTTTAACGATACTTTTGCTCGAGAATGGCTTCAAATTTCCTGTCCCAAACACAGATATGATATCTCTTCTTCTTTGCGCTGTACAGAGACGGGTGCAGAGGAGCATTAAATAGATGTAGACGTAATTGCTTCAGCAGGAAATGTCGGGTTGAGTCCAAGTATGTATTTGAATGCGAGCTGAAGGCGGGGTCCAGAAGCTCTAAGTAATGGTTGATAATTTCGACCAGGGTGCTTGATAATGATGACGGCACTCTTCTGTCCTCGCTAACTGGCCTAAACAGCGGGGTTCTGCAAAGCACCGAACATTTGAGACAGCTTTCCCCTGCAGCTCGATTACTCAGCCTGACAAAGGGCATGTTTTGCCCCGCCGTGGGGTAGGAATTTGCTGTGGTTATTTGTGATGGCTTTATTTGGTGGAAGGGCGTTGTCCGTGTTGAGAGATTTGTAAATCGATGAAGAGGAGTTTCTAATTGATGTAATTCGCTACTGCGATGTCCTATTTGGGATTTGAGATGCAGCCATAGAATCTGGATATCCATCCTATACGTGCTGGAAGAATAAGTATCGAGAGCCAAGAGTATGTTATGTTGCTACCTGGCTACCTCGCACTTACAGGCGCATGTGATTCAGCAAGAAGTTTTAATAAACATTTTTGATAGGAACGAATTTTCTATTTTGTTTACTAGCTACCTAAGGTCCTAACTGACCGCAATCTGAAAGTGCACCGAAAGAAACTTTCTTGCTTGCTTTATGTCTAGGTCTCATAAGCGCATCGCATACCATCCCTCCGTCATAAATAACCGCCTTAGGTAAAAGGAAAACCAGTGTTCATTCATCCATACCATCATCATTCATCCTCCATGCGTGCGACACTTGTATGTATATCTCCCTACTTTCCCATATTCATCGTGACGAATGGAACCTCGACATCCTCACCCGTCTGATCCTCAACGCACACCTCGAAGATCACGGCCTTCTGGTGCTCGGGCACCGGCTTTTTGGAGATGTGGGCCACCAGGTCGCTCAGCTTCATGGCGTAGCGGTCGGCCAGCTTTGAAGGTGGGAAAAAGCTGGCGTAGAGGAGACTGACACCCGAACTGAGCATGGTGACAGTAAGACCCTTCTGCTCAAAGTACTCGAGGAGCTCCTTGAGAGTGACGTTGTCAACCTCAAAGCGATCCCAGATCTTATCGATAGCGACATCGCCATTGTGACTCTTGTACTTAGCCTTCGGACTCTCGACGGGTTCTGAGAAACCGAAGAATGGTAGGGCAAGGTTAACGAAGCCGTTCTTGTATGCCTCGAGCTTATTCTTACCATCAACGACCTTGTAGAGCTCCAGAATGACCAAACCAGTCACCAGGGCTGTTGTAGTAGCGATCGCGGGAATGATCTTTCCGGCGATGAACTTGGTCTTGTGCCTATCAGCAAGCTCGATCTTGTAGTTCTCGGCACGAAGATTGCTGGCAGCAGTAATGAAGTCGATATGGTGGTTGGTATCGTCATCCTTTTCAAACTCAACAGGATCAAGCTTGAATCCAGCGAGTTGCTTTGGTGACGGGAGCTTCTCCACGATCTTCTCGAGCTCAGCGTTATCGTCAAAGGCAGATGAGTTTGCATTTGGGTCCTGAAAATTTGTTAGCATTGGATTCTCATATGAATAACAGTATTACTTACTGGTTCACTGTCATCTGCTTGGATCTTGACGGAAGCATTCGGGGAGAAGTCGGGAATGATCATGTTGTCCAAGACCTTGAGAATCATAGCCTCATCCAGATCTTTGGTGTTGATACCATAGTTGTAAGCGTGAAGGTTTGCACCAGCGACCACAAAAGTGAAATGGAACTCGTTCTTTGGGTCAAACTTCAATGGGTCAGGAGCTCGCTTAGGACCTGACCAGAAAGGTTGCCCGCTTGAAGACACTGAGTCCTTGGGGAAGTTGTAGAGTAGTTGTTGGATAGCGTTGTTATATTGCTTCTCAAAGAGTAGTCGAGCCCACTTGATGCAGTCCTCGACACTCAGCGGCTTGTCCTCGACCAAGAAATCCCGAATTTGCTCGAGAGTAGCCTTCTCGTTACCTCCCTGTTTCAGGGTGGTCTCAATATAGTTTGGTTGGCTCAAATATAGGTTGACAGTCTCCGCGGGCTTGACGAAAGATGATTCGAACAATTCACGGGCCCATGCAATGGTGTGCTCGATCTTGTTGGGGAAACTTCTCAACGTACACATTGGGAATGATTGTTCCGGAGGATCCTGGGATGACGAGTATGATTCGGTCAAGCTAGGAATAACGACTTGAGTGTTTCCCTTGGTACCCAAGGTACCACTCTCCAACAAAGGCTTGCGGAAGAATACACAGCGACGATCGACATATGTACGAGCGTCGACATTATCAAGGGCATTGGTAACACCGTCAAGGACAGTCCAGAACTCCTCATGGAAGATGTGTTCCGTATCTTGTCCAACTCGGTCTCGCATCGTGACAATGTGCCCCTTCAGGTCGGGATTCATGGCCTGAACAGCAGCGGCAGCACAGTCACTCTTAAGTTGTCCCACATCCTTAGGTCGGAAGAGAAACTGTCGGTTTAAATTGCTCTTCTCGATAGAATCCATATCAGTCACGCTGATCTTTCCTTTTGGTCCAGTGGCAAGACCGATCATGGCCCAATTCTTCAACATCTCACAACCAATCGCACCAGCACCAACCAAGAATTGCTGAACGTTTGAGAGCTTCTCTTGGAATTCACGTCCGAAAACTGCGATTTGGCCATCATATCTGGAGTTCAGAGGCTTGCAAAGTTCCTCGGATCTAGCCGAGTTCTCTGGCAGCGACTCTAGAGAATCGAAGTAGAGCCATTGGTTGATAGGCATGAACTTTCCTGAGACAGCCTTCAAAACTTCTTGCGCAGCAAGACCACCAAAGAAAGCAGCCATAGGACTTAAGTCTCCTTGGGCTTGGTAGCTCAGCTCTCCCAACAGCTTCTTGTCAATCTCGATATCGAGCTTCTCCTGCTTTGCAAAGGCCTCGGCAGATCCAATCACAATTGCAGCATCGACCTCGTTGTGTGGGTTTGGCAAACGTCCGTGTTGCTCAGCAAATGCGTGCAATGCTTGGAATCCAACATGAAGTTGCGCTGGGCGATCAAATTTGGCATAGTCGGAGATGAGGTGTTCCGGTTCCTTGAGCGCAACTGAGAGAGGCTTGAAATCCATGAACTTGGGCATCTTGACTTGTGTAAAGATACCTCCTCTCTGATATTGTCCTAGCCCAGAAACATCGCCTATCGAGAAGGTGTATGGTCCCTTGACTGTAACCTTCCGCGGCTCCGCAGAGTTCAAGGCCTCGAGCCCCTGCAGTTCCGTGAAGGTGACATAGTCACCATCTTCTAGACCATGTCTGGTCTCGTCCAAGGCAGATACCAATCCTTCCTCGTCGATACCTGCAACGATGCCTGACACGGGTGTCTCACCCGTAGGGTCGATAACGGTGAACTTCTCGCCAAAGTCGCAGAATATGGATCCAAACAAGCCGAAGGTATCCGCGACAACCAAGTATATCCCCTTCCGGTGGAGGTAGTCTCCAATGGTGATCTGGTCCTTGATAGGAGTATTCGTGAGAACGACGACTTGGAAGCGGTCGAACTGGGAGAGGTTCGTGGTAAGGCTAACAGAATTAGCTGACGTGTATGCCACATGGATTTGACAGCCTACCTGGTAGAATCGAGGACAGAAACTGGGGTATAGGCGTTCAATTCAGCTACACGTGGTGCAGTAACAGCTGCACGAGGCTTTCCAACATCTTCGGGGTGTAGGAAGAACTGGGAGGAGAGGTCTGCGATAGCGGCGGGGGCGGGGTCGTAGAGGGTCAGACTCTTGACACCAGCCAGGGCAATGTTCTTTGCGATCTCAACGCCGAGTCCTTTCAATCCAATAATAAGCACATTCGACGCACTCATACGCTTCATAGCCTCGTGTCCGAGGACATAGAGTTGCCTGCTGTATAGAGACTCATCGATATCGTTGTTGCCTACGACAGACTCGTCCACCTGCATCTTGGTCTCCATATCGACGTCTTTAGAGTCCTATAGAGGCAGCAGTGTCAGAAATTGTTCTATTGCGAAGTTTGAAGATGTCTCGTGTTGAAAGGAAGCTCTTCTGCTAGCTTATTGGGGATATGGTGGGGTAAAATCAACATACAGTCATGGCTTTCTTCGAAGGTTGAGAGAAGTCTGGATTTGACAGCTTGCGTTTCCCCAGCTTGCCTTCACCGTTCGAAATCACCTGCGATGGAATCGTGGCGTTTGATCTGCGTCCCAAGTCTTGTTGCTCTTCAAATACCGCGTGTATTGGACCCTGATCGCGGGAGGTCTAGTTTTGGTCCCAAGGAAAGTCAACTGTGGTTGTTGACTATGTGGATGCAGCTGCTGTCAACGAAGATCGCAGATGCTTCAAAATGGCTATGGGTAGCGGTGAGTGTGGAAAGGGGTTTTGGCTTAAGTAGATGTGTAGAAGGCGAGAATGCAGCTGGTGAGCCTCACAGCATCGAATCGAAGTGTATGGAGCTAATGACATAACGGCAGGGAACATTTGAAATCCCGGTCTGCCTCAGGTCACAAGAATGATTCAGGCAGAAATCACGTTTTTGAGTTCCCTTACAGATTTGCAATCATCCTGGGTCTGGACAAAGTCGTATATTAACAGTACTTGGTAGCATGAGAGTCCCGCACTATCACGTTAAATGCTTTCCCAAGTTCTGATTATCAGTAACCCTCTGAAATAAGAATTCAATGATATCGATTCTAGCGCCCTTCTAGAAAGAACGGCTGCTCTTCGGCATCTGGTTCACTCTCGACCCCGCCATCTTCTTCCTACCTTACGACTGGCCTGAGCCGGTGGACGAAATGGTGATGACCTTTTGGCAGACTTGAGGAAAACACTTGTTGCAAATCTCAAAGAGCTTGAGACCCGGAACCCAGATAATTAGCCAGAAGGTGCAACGAAGTAATATTACACGTGGCATAATTCTCGGAAGGATTTGGCGATGTTCAGGCACGGTGATGCAAGACAACCAGGCGATCCCACCCCTCCCACCACACCATATTTACCCCCCGCCAAGGCCGAAGGGTTGAGAATCACAGCTGCATGCATGAACCCCTGTCAGAAAAAGCATTTCATTTTGTCCATTGAGAAGTATCCCCGTGAACTGGTTCGTAATGTTGCATTCCCCCATCCAAGCCTGAGCTTTGCTGCAATGATATCAAAGTCTAGAGGAAAAGAAAGTACCGGTCTGGATGCCTCTAGTTGATCTTTTGAAGCTCAACGTCGCTATGCAATACGTCAGCGGCTGCAAGGGACACTGCAGGGAGTACATACAAGATAAGATCAGCCTTAGCTGGGATGTGACCTGGGAAACCACTGGATAGATGTCAGCTGTGGTAACCCTATAGAAAATATTCGTTGGGATGCGGTGTGGAATGGAGATATTGGTATCGGCTCGGGGTCCAACGCCATGCCGCCAGATATGCTCGTAGTGTTGTGTACGGAGTACAGATGCCGTGTAACCAAATCGTGTAAGGGGGTCGAATGAATTGGATCTCTTACCGGTCGCCATACGCAAAGTCACTGCAAAGAATATGATTAGCATTGGTTACTTTGCCCGGAAGAAAGAATTATGGGCGGATAACGTACCTGGTGATGTCCAATGTGGCCTTCTCACCGACCTTCATGGTGGTAACGCCCTCATCCCAACCTGTTGGAAATCTGTCAGTTCTCTATTCGCGATTGTGTCGTGGAGCTGCGCGAGGAGGGAATACCCTTGATGACTCTGCCAATGCCGATTTCTGTGACAAAGGCTCCACGTCCAATTGAGGAGTCGAACCTGAAGTTTCATATGTCAGCAATTGGTTCACTCTGCAGATCTTTCTGATGGTGGGGAACATTGGTAGGGACGTGAGAGGCAATGGCAATGGCAAAGGCATAGCCCAGAACGAGGCAGTAGGTAGGCCGTGTGCCCCATTAGAGATCTGCCAATTGCCAGTTGAGGGGGCGTAAGATTGACAGAAGGACGTACTTGTCGCCCTTGTTCTCGGGTTTGGAGGTGTCCTTCAAATAACCAGTGTACTCGATGGTGACTCTGTCTCCAACCTTGGGGATAGCTCCATCACCCTCCTTGAGAACAGTCTTTGTGACACCCATGATTGCTGATGTGCGAGAGAAGCGTCGGATTGTGCTTGTAGTGTTGGATGTTGCAAGAGATGGTCTTGTGAATCTGAGGAGTTTTGATGCTGAAGAAGAGAACATGGTAGAGGGAGTGGAGGTAAGCGGAAGAGGAGAGGTCTTTATGTTCTTGCCCGCAACGGATGATGTCGTTTCTTCGGCACAAGTGAAGTGTCCCTTCCTTACCTACCTACCTAAGAATTACCTACTCTCCCCTGTTACCTTGCACTTTTCCCTTCCTTACTTTGCCTTGCGTTGCTCTAGGCTGCCTATAGCTAGCTAGCCCTATTCGAAGGGGAAGCAAGTGGGAGGAGCTGCGTTCGTCTTCCTTTCCGGGGATGGATCCGGCTCGATACTTTTTGTTAGTGGGGCTTCCATGGGCATGGCCATAAGGTATCAGGCGTGACCCTTGTCTCTTCTTTTGCCCCCCTCTCCCCTCCCTCCTCTCGATCGACCCCTCACAACGCTGTATGGTGCTGTCCCACGCATTGGGCCTGGGATAGTTGATACCGAACAAGCATGGCCCAGTATTTCGTGCTTTCGTGCCTTTTGGTCCTATGCAGACCCTTCACGTTAGCTGCCTCGTCCTGCCCTGCGAGGCGAGCGTGGCGGGTGTTGTGGAACGGTACGGTGCTGCTGCCCCTGGAAACTTTCTTTCCTTTCCTTTGGCTTCGATGTCTCTCCTGCGCTGGCTTGGCTACCTACCTATCTTACTTACGCAGCTACGGTTGAAGTCAGTGCAGCTGCTTGCTCATGCAGCCAGTCTTGCTGCTGGCCAGTGTCCAGAGCCCAAGTCCGTCCCTCCCTACGTCAGAATAAGGGTCGGATCTGCGAACCTCGAACTTTCTTTCTCCCTCTGCCGAGTCCCTAAAGCCCGACAAGCCACCATCAACCCTCCCGCAAGTCCCAGACTCCTAGACTCCGCAGTCTCACAGAACCTTACGATGACTTAACAGACCCAGATCAAGATTTCCTCCGCCTTGCGAGCCTACGAATAACAAAGCCTCACTTTACCTTGCTTGCTGCAATGCCCTGCCACTCTGTTTATGCCGCTTCCATGCCGGGCTCGCCGTCGTCACGTCTCAAGTCAAGAATAGCCTCACTATCAAAACCTACAGTCTCTTCCAGCCGAATCGGTACCTACTTGTCCATACCTCTTCCGGCTTACACACCTCCCACACCCTTACAATCAGCTAGTCTACCGTCCGAGTGAAGCCCAGACTTCCCTATTCTCCGCAAGCCACCCTGGATTTGACAACCCTCACAAGCCGCCTGCCGGCGCTGCGCTGTGGACAGAAGTAGTCTGTAGACTTCCGCTACCAAAAAGATACTTACTCGCGCTTGCCGCCAGTAAATCCTCGAATTCAAATCTGCCCATTTTCAACATCCGCCAGGCTACAGCTGGGACTGCGAGCAAAAGTTACACCGCTGCAAACTGCGGTCATCCATACAGCAAGTCTTGCAACAAACAATGGCTCTCCACATCTAGACGCGGATATCACAACGCAAGTGGGCATCGTTCGATGTAGCTTCCCAGGACCTGCACCACATAGATCGTACTCTGCGATTCGGCAGGCTTGATGATAAGAGCAGCCACAGAAGCGGCTTGCCCATCATTGCACAGAGACGGCCTATGGCGCGCAGGGCAAAGAGCCAATTCGATCGCTCGAACTACCGAAATGGTGACAGCGGCAACCCGACTGGCGGATTCAAACCCTCCTCAATATTGCCCTGCATATTTGCAGGAGGAACCCGACCAACAATTAACCAACATTTACAGCGGTTTACGCCCACTATCCCGTGTCACATCTAGGAGTGTCGTGCTTTCATTTCACTTGCGCATCAATAATGGCCTCTATCACGGAACATATGTCTGATTGCTTGGGCCTTGAGAAACATGCAGGATACGAGGGCCAGCAAATTTGTTGCTCCTTAAGCATGCTGTCTTAGCAACTCACATGCTTTAGGAAGAATCCTTCCCTCAGGGCTTTGAAGCTGCGCTCCGTGAATTCTCAGTGTCTATGGCGAGTTGTACATCTACCCATTCTTGCATCAACTTTCTCTGTACGATTCCTGGATTCATATTACCAAAGGAGGGCACCCTTTGTCGGCTTCGCATATCTCATGCATGCCATGCAGTCAATCATACCATTAACATGGCCGATCTTGCAGCCCATTGACCGGCCGAATCAATCCTGACGTTGATATAGGGTCTTCTTCGCTTGACGGAGGCCAAGGTCTGGGTGTAACCTGAAATCCTTTAGTATCAGCACCACCTTTTGTTGCATTTTCTGGACAGTATCATGGAAGATACTGTAGGCCCCTTTAGCTCTCTGTCTCTACTTCTTCGTCTTCTTATGTTTATGCCTTTTTGTTTTCATTTCTAAGAGACTTTATCCGAGCATGGTGCTCGGAGCCAGCCCCCGGCTCTGCCACAATCAATGCAAGCAGGGCCAGTACATCAGTTCTTAATCACGTTACTCGGCTATTATAACTCTTCTGAGTTAAGGTCGCATATCTGTTGTCGCACCCATGGTCAACCTAGAACGTTATGTCCCGTTATATGTAACTATTTTTTCGCCAAGCATTGTCACTGGTCCTGAGTTTCTAAGGACAGAGGTGTTCCCCAGTTCCGTCTTTCAATACTGCTGTCTGAGTTTCAAGCATGCATGCTATCTGTTTACCTCTATGGACCACGGAACTGCTATCCAGGTCAGGTTTCGAAACAGACTAGGAATAAGAAAATATCCGGCGCGCTATAGTTATCGCTCGTGCCTGGTCAATAGAACGTTTGATGGATGACATCCGGCAAGCCGGAAGGTTCCTCCCGCAGTTTATTGCTTCTCGATTCTATTATTATCACATCATGCAAGGAGCATTTCGCAGCACTTGTGTATGTTCATTTTCTGAACCCGCGTGCAAGACAAAGCAAGCCGGAAGGCTTTGAAATATTTTCCTTGCTGTACTTGTCGATCACACGAAAGCCATCTGGTTAAATTGCTCGCTTCATCTGCTGCCGTTATATCAACTCACCCATTCAACCGATGTGGACATACGATCCACCCGGATTTGCATGCAATTACAAGGTTATCGTGCCTTTCTCTCGAGAGCTGTGATATCACCCGCAGAATATCTTACTTACAGGCCTTTGCAGACTACCAATATCCGACACACCAGTTTATAAGAATGATTCAAAAGGCTGGGATTCTGAAATTCGAATGCAAGACTGAGATACAGTACTGACTTGCTTTGTGGGTCCTGTCATACGTATATGACAAAAGGTCTGATGCAGGCCACACATGTCTTGTCTGGCCAGATCTCGAATGTCTTCGTTGGTCCCCACTTCTCGAAGAATTCCCATTGTTCTTGAACTCTGGTACCGCCACTTCTTCAAACATTCTGGCCAACGACACCCAGTTTTGACGGAGCTGGATGCTGCTTCTGGAGCTGAGCGCATTCGGCGTGGTTACGCAGCGCAGTAGTTGCCTCCCAGAACGTCTTCGGTATCGCGATTGACTTCTCCAGCAAGAAAATCCTACTTGGCACTTCTCTGCCAATCCGTCTAGACAACCAGCGACCGCATCTTTGTCATCACTCACCTCTTTCAGAATAATGATCAGGATAGCACGGCTTCCGTACTGGCCATTGTGGATCTTCTCTGGGGATTCGTGATAAGGAAGCCAGGTCACAAGTCGTACTGCGGGGCAAAGAGCAGATTGCGGATACTTTTGGTACTTTCGACTTATTGATTCGTGGCCTTGGTGTTCTTCAAGAGAAGATTGTTTCTCCATCCCGATGGTGGATACTAAGGAATAGCTCATTGGTGGAGGGTGTTCATGCTGTCGTCCATATTTTCTTCTATCTCCTGCCCCCCATCCTGCGCCGCACTCGCCCCCGCCTCTGGCTATACGGTGTCTGAGTCGATGGCTTGCCGAGTGCACTTCCAAAACCATCTCTGTGGGAATCTCTCTCCAAATTTCAATTGCAGGAAGGCAGCACAGCGAAATGCTATTGGGGCAATGCAATCTTCTGCCAGCATGCTTGTTCACAAGCAGGAAGCCTAGACTCCGAAACGGTCGCCATCATCCACTCCGTACATTTGCATCCGACCGAAGAGGCTTTGGCTGCAAGCCTAATGCCTTGATCACTTCTAGACATCATCTTGGCCTTGCGAAAGTCTGTCTGATCAGAACGATCTATATTGTTCGACTTCTTCGGTATTCCTCTACATAGGCTGCTCGCAGTCTCCAGTCCTGAAAGCCCAATGGAATGCAAGAGCCAGCTTGCGCTTCGATTTTTGCTGTGTTGACGAGGCGAGCAGGTCGCCGACATTTTCGACAACAGTCTACCACGGGGAGCATATAAAGAAGTCTTCTTCCTCCAACAAAAACCTGACCGCATGGTACTTTCTGCAACAAGCACCAGCATGAAATGTTCTGGTCCATCTGGTCTGGGTTTCAGTGGCCGTGGTGGAAGAGCATGGACGGTCTTGAAGTTTACTTCTAGGCCATTTCGCACCTACGAAGCATCGCAGAGCCACAAAAGCTGCTGAAAAGAACGCTCGTCTTCAGCCGCTCTTACTGTTGCTATTGTTGTCGATTGCGGAATCGTCGTCAAAGCTCTTACACCATTGCATCAAATGTTATCGCCATCTCAACAGAGACATCCCGCCCCGTGAGCGACGCTCCCTCTCTATAGTTCGAACTTCAATATCTTAAGAAATTGTTGCTATAAACTTTCCTGTGCCAATTCTTGAACTGCTTCTTCTTCACTAAGTCCCTGAAGACATCAGCTTAAGCTGTCTGCTAGTGGCAGTTCTTGTCTGTGCATGCTTTTTCTTACGGTCGTATTCGGGTATATATATGTGCTCTCGGGGCCTCGGCTAGTATGATTTGAAAACTCACCAAAAGAAGTCTCCTGGAAGTTTCGTGAATGCTTCTCTATCCTTCTCCGAAGGGGGCCTCCCTGGCGTGTATAAAAGGGCACTGTCTGCCCCGAGATTGTCGCTGTGACCGTTTGTTGCTAGTTCTTGCTGATCCATAAGACCACAAGCAGCGGAGAACCTACTGCCGAAAATGTCGCGTGTAAGTATACAATCTTCTGAACAAAGCAAGGCTTTCCTATTTCTTTCCTGCAGATCCTCGACCTCGATTGAAGAATGAACTCTCGCCAAAGAGAACTTGTTGTCGTTCGATCACCGCGATCAAGCATATATCTTTTGTCATTCAAGCTCATGTCACTCATATCTGAGCTAGGTATATCAACGGCAACTGATCAAGACGACCGCTCACCTTCTGACCAGGCACTTTTAAGGGTTCCCTGCAGATGATTATCGTATTGTCCATGGTCTACCGTTTGTACGTGCTGCAGTCCAATGTTTGATGTTGACATCTTGAGGTTCTTGCGACGAAATGAGTATTTGTAGCAGGTGTAAGGCTGCGTAGGCAATGGGCCTGGTTTTTCCTCGTCTGTTCAATTGAGATGTGGTCTAGCTCTTGTAAAAATGACAACGAAATCGTTGTCAGTTTCGCTTCAGGGCTCGATGCTTAGGAGCCACTGTGAAGACCTTGCATATTCCGACTTTTTGGGATACTTCAAGCTATCGACTGAAGACCGGCTGACACTTCTCATGATTGTATGTAGTGTAAAATTTGTCATTCTCTTGAGCGGTCTGGAAACAGCTTCACGAGATCTTACTGAGGACTTGAACAGACATGCCTAGATATACGCCTTGAGTGCACCCTTGAGCATACATAACCTCGGACGAAATTCCATCTTCCACAAATGCTCCATGATAACCTAGTCAGGAATCATAAGGTAGAGAACAAAGGCAAAAATACTGGTGAATAATAAATCCCAAACGGAAATGGACTCATCAAGTTCTCATGTGCCACAAAATCGAGAAGTATGTTTTAGCGTTTTTGAGCGCCACAAGCTACTCACCCCGCAACTCTAACCCCAGGATCTGGATCCTCACAGTCATTACCGTACCGGTGGTACTTCATCAACAGATGGCCCCTTCCTCGTCCCACCAGTCATGGCCAACAAGTCTTCGATATGTTCAAGAAAGCGAAGCAACTCGCACTTGGCCGACGTGCCTCCTCGACCAAGCAAAGAGATAGTGGGGGCCTGTCTGGACCATCCTCACCTGCGGGTACTCCCGATGCGGTGTCACCTGCGATGAGGGAACATCCTGGGCAACCACCTACGTATCAAGAGCCCGCTCCTACTCTTGGGAATTTACCTACGATCACAGTATATGACGAGGATGTAGGAGGGCTACATGCCCATGGTGAGAAGAAATCCTGCGAGACCTGTGGCCCGTTGACGACATGCACCGAACAGGCCGTCTCAACAATAGATATCTTCAGATCTGCCGATGGCCAGTGCTCCATCTGCCTTCTCTTTTCAAGTGTATGCCTACTAGCAGATAGTAAAGATTCCGTTGGCTATTTATCATCCTGGTCTGGTAGTAAAGGCGGCTTCGGTGTCTATTTGATCACGAAGATTATTGAAGGAGGCGTTCAAAGGCCCGGAATCACTGTTGCAATCGTGGTGCTCGCTGCCGATGGCGGTAAGTCCCTTGCATAGCTTTCACTTCAAATTACTAAATCGTATCAGAGAGAGCTTCATCGCCATTTCAATGGCTACCAAATGTTACTAAGTCTCCCTTCGCTCGAAGTCAAATTCGAGACACTCAGAGGCTCTCAACGTGGATAGCTGATTGTCAAGCGAATCATCCATCGTGCCGGCAAGACATGTTGCCCAAGCTCCCCGCGAGAATCATCGATGTTGGGAGTAGCACGGTACAGCCGTCCCTCAAAGTTACAAATGGTGAGGTTGGAAGATATCTAGCTCTCAGCCATCGCTGGGGAGCTTTGGATTCCCAAGTCAAAATGCTGGTCACGAAGCGGGGATCCATCGAGGAATTTGCTCGTGGAATTGCCATGGAATTATTTCCTCTGACATTTAGACACGCAATTGAAGTATCTCGCTCACTGGGTATCCAGTATCTCTGGATCGATTCTCTCTGTATTATTCAGGATGACTACCAGGATTGGGAGATCGAGGCCGCCAGGATGGGCGATATCTACGAAAATGCTTACGCGACACTGTTTGCTGAACGAGCCGGCCACTGCGATGAAGGTCTTCTCCAAGTTGAAGCAGATAAAAATACCACGAAAGAATACATCCGTGAACTCAAGTATGAAGACCCGCAGACAGGCGATCCCTACTTCATCTTGGCATCTACTCGACACACGTACTACCCCAATTCTCTCGCTCCGGACGAAGCTTTTTGTTTAGTAGATAAGGCGGTCTCGAAACTCCAAAATCGCGGCTGGATCATGCAAGAGGAGATCCTCTCACGCCGCAAGATCTGCTTCTCTAGCACCGAGCTGCACTGGCAATGCACAGCACTATCCCGTTGCGAATGTGGTCTGCAATCCCTCACCGAAGCCCGATTCACAGACAACGACTTAACCAGAAACCTACTGCTCACTCGAGGGCGCGACGGGATCGTCACCAGAGGACTATCAGCGAGTAACAGCAGCAGGAGACTTGCCGGCCGCACCACAGACCTGAACAAGTCCTGGAAGAAGCTCGTCGAGATGTACGGGCATCGCACATTTACTTTCGAAGAAGATAGGCTCTCAGCCCTCGCAGGAGTAGCTTCTAAGCTCGGCCGTCCACCAGAGAACTACTGGGCTGATATTTGGCGCGATGATGCTGCCAGTCAGCTCCTCTGGCGGGGTTGGAATCGATTCCTCGCCCCTTGTAAAAGACACGAAACGTACTGTGCGCCTTCGTGGTCGTGGGCTTGTCTTCGGGGTGGGGTAGCGTTCTGTTCTTTTGGGACGGATAGTCGTCAGCATCCGTCGACGCAGATTTGGGAGGTTGTGGACGGGTCATGCGAGCCGTCGGGGGAGAATCCACTCGGTCCGGTTTCAACGGGATCGGTTCGCATCCAGGGTAAGGTCGTGGAGGTGTTTGTTGATGAGTGTGAAGGGCTGACACCGAAGTTTGACAATTATGCGAACATGCTTTCGCTTGAGGGGAGGGGAATATACGAGCGTAAAAGAAGAGGCAAGATGTATCATCTTATTGTCCGACCACGACAGAATGGAGGGGCATCGATATCGGAGGGAGAACCTTCGCTTGTTTCGCTCGATACTGAAGAGGACTGGGAGATGTTCGCTGGGAAGACGGAGCAGAAGTTTCTTTACCTTATTGCACAAGTGGGATCGGCTACGGGTGCGGCCATGACGGACTTTACGCTCAGGACTATGGGGTTGCTGATTCGTGAGTCTGTGATGCATCCAGGGTGTTGGGAACGTGTGTGTGTTGTTGCGCCGAGGGGTTGGTGGGGAGATTGGCGGGTGATTGCAGAGGATCGTGAGATTGTTTTGAGGTAGTCGTCTGCGTCTTCCAGAAAGGCGGAGGCGATAGACATGATCTCGTAACGGAAGCACAAGTACATATCAAATTGGGTACAAAGAGATGAAACACAGTATAATTACGACTTAACTTGAGCGTTGACAGGAACTGCGTTCTCATTGCATCGACGAACGAAGTTATATACTAGTACCGCTTCCAAGCGAAGTCAACCATCACTCTATTACGAGCGTCATAAGCAAAATTTTGAGAAGCTGAAATGATGTTTGGATGTGTGGTTCAAGAGTGGGATGATGAGGGGAGGTTCGCTAGCGAGGATAGGCTCAACTGACTCAACTGAGAGGCCGGGATGCCCATCTCTTTGATCAGCGAACATTCAAGGCCGGTAACCGAGATATGGGCACGGCTATATGCTTGCCCAATGTGGTCTGGGTAATCAACATTGGCGTCTCTACTGCACTTGTTTAAGCGGGGAAGCTGGGCGTTTGAATTCCCCCCGTCTTTGAAGTGTTAGTTAGATTGGAGCACGGCTGCATGTCAAAGTCACTCCGACAGGGACAATTTGGACTGGGGAGAAACAAGATCCGACCGAAGTCGCCAAAATGTGACGGTACAGATCATGTGTAAGGTCCGATAACGACGGTCTGGGAACTTCTCCGATCCAATTCTGTATCTGATTTCCCATTGTCTCTTACTTACTGCAGAGAACTTGACAGGTTGGCGCTAACAAATCAAAGTTCATCGAATATATTAGTCCATCCTGGAATCTTTGGTCACCACGCCCTCTTGTCCCTACTTCCCGTCACATTCATAAATGGCATCGATACAGCTTGACCCCTCCTTGCTCAACGGCATCAAAGGCAAAACGGTAGTGGTGACCGGAGCAGCTGGTGGGATAGGCCTAGAGATTGTGCGTCTGTACGTGTCGCATGGAGCGAATGTGGTCATGGCAGATCTCGGACGTGCAGCTCCAACAGCAGAATCATTCATAGCTTCGTTACCTGATCCTTCACGAGTCGTCTTCGTTCCTACCAATACAGTCGTTTGGACAGAGATGACGCAGCTGTTCAAGACGGCCGTCAAAACTTTCGGCAGTGTCGAGACTGTTATTGCTAACGCGGGAGTGATGGAGAGTCATGAGACACTTGATGTTGAGACTGTTGACGCCAATGGGAATCTTCTAGAAGCCACTGAGGCCTCCAAAGTCATTGATATCAATATCAAAGGCACATTGAATAGTAAGTTCGAGAGCAAACCCACTTCTAAAATTTCCCTTTGTTTACAAACTCTTGCAGCTCTAAGACTTGGTCTGCACCACATGAAAGAGAACAAAGAGCGATTCGCCGACAAGTCGCGAGGCTCTATTGTCTTGGTCATCTCTACTTCTGGATACTTTGGCGGTACCGGCGTCACAGCATATGTCGCCTCTAAGCATGCTATAGCAGGCTTGTTGCGGGGTTCTCAGCTTGCAGCAGCGAAGTATGGCGTCAGGGTGAACGCTGTAGCACCCTTTGTCACACCTACCAATATGGCTGGTGGGTTCGCCGCGCAATGGGCTGCGAAGGGCTTCCCCAGCAATACGACAGAGCAAGTCGCGACTGTGATCGCGACCATGTCTCAGGATCCCGAGAGAAAGGGTGCCTGTTACTTGGTACGCTTCTCACATTATTGAAATTGAGTTGAACTAATGAACATGTTTAGACTTGCGGTCCGATTATCAGAGAAATGGAAGGTACGCAAAAGGCTCTGTTAGCTCAGTGGCTAGGTCAGGATGTTTCGGATTTGATGGCGGCTGCGGGCAGCTTCTTCTCGAGTCTAGGTGGATATCCTCTACCAAAATTAGAAGCAATGCGATCCTGAGGGAAAATAAGTCTGCTATATAGGTATTCACTTGTGAATATGAGGATTAGTTAGCTGGTCTATCATGTCTGTCTTTTCCGTCCATGACCCAGATCTAATCCCTTGAGATGAAGAGAGCGAGGCTTGAGGGTGCGTTCAGAATCTCGGCGTTGCCAATTGTCATGATGGAAATATATTCGTCGTGTTAATCAGTCGTCGATCTTTCCTATCTAGTGCTATGAGGATAGTGCTTCAGAGATAGAAGTAAAAGCATCTCAAGACCGACGAAGACTTTACGCAGGAATGGGTAAGAACGATATGATCACTGGAGAGCTCTGAATAGCAACTCCGAATTCGGGGCAAAGCTCACTACAGAGTATCTCTTTAATACGGTGTTAAATCAGATACGTAATATAACTTTACGATTTGACAAATAGATGAATGGTGAAGGGGGAAGCATTCCCAAGTGCTCTGCCTCAGCTACATACTATTCGCCGTAGTCGAAGAACACCTTAAAACACTTTTTTGTGAGGCACCTTCAGGTATCGAGACGCCCCGCTGTTCGGGGCCTGCAGCGAGATATTCGCGTAATTTAGGGCCAATCCAAACCTCGCTCCAGGGAAATTTAGGCTTCCAAAATATGGCCGTCCGTGCCATATCGTCTTAGAGGGCACTTCATGAATCATACACTGACTGATGAATGTAACATACTTCTCTCCCTGATACGATGTTGTGTTATACAGCATATTTCCGATGACAGCTCTTTCCTCCATTAATACGCCCACACGCGTTGCACACCACTTGCATCCAGTGCGCCCTTCTTATTCATCCTACCGTAGTGAAGTCTCAATCCCACCACAATTGCCGTCGTCACAAAGCTAGCAGTCGAGCACACAATATTGCCCGTAGGAAAACCTCTAACGGCCTCTTTTGCTGGCCAGATCCAGACCGAGATGATCGAAGCGATTCCCACGGTTCCGTTGTTGATCGCAGCAGCCAGACCCATGGTCCTTTGACTCGGTACGTTACACGTAACCCAACCAACCATGGGAGACGCACTGGGGAATGCTCCACAGGCAATCAAATAAAGGCATCCATATCTTTTGGCATACGAATCGGCAGGCAGTAAAGTGTACGCCAGGAAGCCAACACCGCTCAAAAATGTGGCGCCTGCAACATGGAGACCACGAGCATTGTATCGATCTGCAGAATATGCTAGACATAGGGAAACAAGATATCCTACGACCCAAGGAGGAACCGTCATCAGTTGTGCCGTAATGGACGTGAATCCAAGCCGTGCAACGATAGTGGGTGTAAAGTATGCGAGCGAGTTGAGAACAATCGTGTTGGACAACTGGCAGAACGTCAACACTCAAATCCTGGGAGGACGAGACGGCAGTGGGTACTTACGTAGGCAAAGTAGTGAGCCACCATACGAGGGGTGAAGCATGTCTCGAGGACTTCTCGTCGACTTGCCCGCTCTCTGGTGAAGCCACTCGCTTGGGCTTCGAGCTGCGTCGTGATACATCTCTTCTCGTCATCACGGAGCCATGCAGCCACACCAGGCCAATCTGGCAGATAAAAGACCACGAGAGGCGCACAGAGAATGGTGATGATACCTTCGACGATGAAAAGCCATCGAAAGCCTTCGAGACCGCCTACACCGTTCATGAACCCCATTCCGTACCCGATGCAGCCACCAAACGCACCAGCGAGCGACGCAGACGCGAGAACAAAGGCAATTCGTAGAGATCGTTGATCCTGGGCATACCAAAAGGTGATGAGATATACAATGCCTGGAGGGTTTATCAGCAGATTGTCACTAAAATGACTGGGCGGGGCTTACCAGGGAAAAAGCCTGCCTCAAAAACACCAATCAAGAATCGCAACACGATGACAGTGTGACGATTTTGTACGAATGCGAAACCAAGAGTTAAGATTCCCCAGGACAACATGAGAAGCCCAAGCCAGTGCGAAGGGCGGACATATCGCTTCATGATCCAGTTCGATGGGATATCGAACAATGTGTAGGCAATCCCAAAGATGGTGAGAACCAGGGAATAGTCTGCCGACGACATGTTTGTCTTCTGCAGAAAGGAGTCCCCAGTCTCTTGGTTGAGAATTTTGCCATTTCCGATGTTGGACCTGTCGAGGTAATTGAGCAAATAGACGAAGGCGCAGAGTGGTAGTAAACGCCAGTCAATCTTTCGTGTAAGGCGCCTCTTGTACTTCTCGCCATACTCGATGGGGTCTGCCTTGAAGTCGAGGTTAGAAGCCAATTCGACTGACTCCAAATGCTGGACAGTTTCGCCGTCTTTATTCATATTGGATTAGTTAAGCAGGGATTTTCGGGCGGTCGTTTAAGTTGTGCAACGAAAGATAAGTGTTTGTAATGAAAAGAGTGACTTTGGTGCAAATTGCAGTCGCATTATATAAAATTCTCGGATACTGTCATACAGGAGCAGAAGTGGACAAGCGCAATACACGGTTTGTCGTCTAGGAACGAAGCCTCCGTAAAGTCTAGTGCTTGGAAGCAACGCCAACGACGTGTTCTCATCTCGCTCAGTGGCTGATCTAAAGAACCCTGTGTGGGGTAGAGAAATGGCGATCCTGGGGATCCTGGGGAAACGCATCATGTCTCCTGCTCCGCCCGGGTGGTTGTATAAGGTAACCGAGCACCACGGTCGGTTGTATGTATGTGTAGGTAGGGCTGACCAATAACCGAAGTTGTGTTTACGTTCGTCCCGGCCCCGCTCCCCCACTCTCTGCATCGGTCATTTGTCAAGAGATCTGCCACCCCCCATCATAAGAACAGGTCTGGTTGTTTCTGTCTAATTCGCAGCAAAACGAGCAAGAGCAAGAGCACCACCTGCGCAAGACACACACCACAGCGAATACGGTTGCAACGATTCACAAACATACTACCGAGATCATTCACATATCACAGAGCCATGGCAACATGCTTTGAATATGGCTTTACGCTTGCCAATGGGACTAAGATCATGCATGGCGAAGGTGTCATGGTGAAAGATGCCTACCCTCCGGAGTTGAATATCCCCGGCCAGCTCGAGGTTTTCAGTCCTGGCCACAACGCGGATGCTACCACTCCAAAGTTCTGTGGTCCGCACGGTATCTTCCAGTTCGACACCAACCTTCGAATGCCCCGACACGTTCACATGTCTCCTAAAGCTTCTGGCGATGGTCTACGGTACATTGTAGAGAAGATCCTCGTCTTGAATGGCGTTGCACTCGCTGAGCTCTGTGGCGAGATCTATATCATTCCGCCGAAGACTATGGTTCTTATTGGTCCCGGTGTTCCGCACACGTGGACTGCTTGTCCACCTGGTCTCGACCTCCAGGAACTTGGAGTCTCTGGGGATCAGAAGATTGTCTCGGAAGGGACCTTCACGGCGGTCTACGAGTACGAAGAACCTACGGCATTCTTCCCTACCAGGCAAACCGACAAGTTGAAAGAGGAGGACGAGTATGTGAAATGTGATGATCTTCAAGGGATCAAGATTCCCGCCTTCAGCCTTGAGCAGCTTAAGGCCGATGCATGGTTCGTGTGGGGGAGAGGATTTAGCAAGGTCCAAGCGAAGCCGTGAAATGACGGAGGCGGTATTTGTGTTGAAAATTACGAGGACCTGTGATGTGTCAGTCGACATAGAAAGCAACCTAGAACACAATGAGAGATTGCTGTTAGTCTTGTCTAGGCCATGACTAGTTGAATAAATATGGACAACAAGGCTGTCAATACAAGCTTTGATGGAAAGCTGCATGCTAAGTGTGCTATGATACAGTTGAAGCGAGCTAAGTGTAAGCTCGGTGCATGATTCATGCCCTATCGCGGGTTCAGTACGGCTATATGAATGAAGGGCAGGTCGGCCATCGGCTGTGGGGTGGCGGGAATGTGCATTATCGGCTGCACCAGGTAAGCATATAGCCGGCCCTAGCATGGTCATAAAACCTCCCGATGGACTATTCGGGGGCACAGCCGTTCAAAAGTCCAGTGGCTTATTTTATTATTTTCTTAGGGGATGCAAAAAAGCCCTCACTGTCTAAGTTCATGTGGTACATCTTTTGCGGAATTGATATATGTGCCTTTCTGTCGTACAATTTGGTTGACTCACTGACTTGGAAGGACTTGAAGGGGCCAGGCACCCCCACACTTCTTTCATGGGATTGAGGCTCTGGGGATTGACAGGTTATTAAGAACTCATCACATTACAGAAGTTCTCTCAATTTCCTGTGGAACTGCAAGAGTCCACGCCGCGTGTAATACCCCGGAACTTCCAATTTTCAATGAGCCCCCCAGCCCTAGCAACAATATTTATGTCCTCGTGAAAAGAACCGTATGATCATCACTTTCTCATACCTCAATATCAAGCACCTGAAGTCCGGCCACGAACGGGGGCAGACCAGCACCCAGCGCGAGATGTACCGGGTCCTTGGTTGCGTAGTAATCCCGATCCGCGACACTGTCAAATTCGGTGACGACCATGTGTGTGAAGCCGTTCTTTCATAAAGACCCAATTTAGTCAATGACATGGGAACGGAGAAGCAAACAACCTACCTGGAAACCCTCGATAGAACAGTCCGCTGCCGCTCGGAGTGATGTGATGTATTTTGTCTGGGTACCTGGTCGAACGCAGCTGTCCTTGAGTGCCTTCAACGAGGACATTATCTGTTAATTGTTAGTATCTGTGCCGAGCGATTGATAGTTTATGATAGCTAGGGTATACAGACCTCGTCAATTTTCTTGCTATCGACTTCTGGCTTGAATTTGAGTTGCACAACATGAACAAGTCCCATTGTGAAGGGTGAACGGGTGTGTAAGTGGGTTTTTTTTTTTAAGAAAATACCAGTAGTGGTCGGGATTGAAGTGAAGCAAGACTGGTTTGTATGTGGAAGCAAAACAAGAAAGTGTTTATGATTGTTGAGTAAAGCCAGTGAAGTGAATAAATATAGTTAGTCGAAAGCGTTTATTTGGATTCTCGCTAAAGAAAAACACGTTATATTACTAAGTGAAGAAAAGACTTTCTCCAAATGGCGCGCTCCCTGGTCCTGCACTGTGCACTGGTCATCCGAGGGGTCATGATAGATGATATGACCACCCTATTTGGCAATTAGTATTCCGGCCTGTTCGAGTGGGCTTGACGAGCCACGTATCGCCGAGTTAGCTTATCGCCGATGGGCGTGGATCGGCTTTATCACAACCTGGAAATCAAGCCATCCGTTCCGACCCGACCAAGTCCCCACGAGGATCACGCTGAGCCAAGTACATCGGCTATAATTTTTCTTTCATTCCTTTTACAAATATCACCTCAAATGACGTATACCTGGTTCGCATTATGGTTATCGGCATAGCAGAATGAAAAAGCTACCGCACGGCTTACCAATTCGTAAACAAAATCCCATGGTGTTTCATGCGCGCGCCTAACAATGCATATGTATATAGCTTTCCGTATTGTAACAATTACTGCCCATTATATCTACTATCCCTTCAAGATCTGCACTTTACTACACTTCACTACCCACAGCACACCGGACGACAGCCCCTTCATTAAAACACCGCACCACACTAACCTAACTGTTCGACATGGTTGGGAAAGGGTCTGTTTTCCTGCTCGGTTCAGGGTTCATTGGACTTGAAATTTTACAGAAGCTCCTGGCCGAAGGTTACAATGTCACCACCATTGTCCGTCGTGAGGAAGCCCGAGCACGTCTGGAGAAAATGGGTTCCAAGACCGTTCTTGGATCTCTGGACGACGACCACCTGATTCAAGATGCAGCAGCTGCTGCCGACATCATTATACACACCGCGACGGCTGACCACAAGCCCTCAGCCATGTCCGTCCTCGACGGAATGACCAAGAGCGGGAAAACCGGCCAAATCTATATTCACACCAGCGGGTGCAGTGCCCTTACCGATGCGAATGATGATGGATCTTACAGTGAGATGATCTATGAAGACGACAAGCCTGAAACGGTGGATAGCATTGCGGATGACGCTCCGCATCGCTTGATTGATCTGGCCATTCTCAAGAAGTATCGCACTGAAATTGGCGCCAAAGCCAAACTCTCCATCGTGCTTCCACCCGTCATCTATGGAGTGAACAGTGCAAATCTTCTCTCGATTCAAGTCCCGACTATGGCACGATTCGCCATCAAGCACGGCTATGCCGGCTATGCTGGAAAGGGCAAGGCCGTCTGGGGACATGTACACGTCTCCGATCTTGCAAGAGGATACCTGACTATCCTTCACTTTATGGAATCTTCGTCCGGAGAGAAGGTTCTCGAAAATCCGTACTTCTTTATTGAGAACGGACACGAACATTCGTGGGAGGAGTGTGCCGCCGAGGTTGGAAAGGCGCTTAAGCTGGCTGGCAAAATAGAAGATCCCGTGCCGAAGGAGATCCCCAGCGACTTGTTCAGAGACCTCTTCCAGGAGTGGACTATCCCAGTAGTCGGGAGAAATGCCAGGAATCGCGCCAACAGGCTGCGTGCGCTGGGCTGGGAGCCGCAAGAGAAGTCAACCTTTGACTCTTTGGTATCAGATGAGATACCGATCTTGTTGGCTGAGAAGACAGACTTTCAAGGTTACGGCAAAGCCGTCGCTTCATAATTTTCGCGTTCACTTCCAAATATGTAGCAAACATTCAGTAACTTACGAATAATGGAATGTCTCTGCTGCCTTGCAGTACCCGCAATCTCGTATGAAATGGGCATGTGGCTGTACTCCGAATCAGAGAAGTTCAGAAGGCCCAGAGCATAAAAGGAGTTCTTTTGAAAGAACCTCGGTCCTTCGTTCGTTAAAATGAGAAACACCGTGAAGAGACTTACATGGTCCTCTCTCATAAGTGACTCGGTCCCCATTTCACAAGATCACAGGTCATACTTTTTCTCTCTGCAAACAGTGTCTGGAATATCCATACGACGATGTGAATCTACTGTAGTTTGTGCCTCTCAGAAAATTTCAATCTCAAATGGGTCCCTTGCGACCAACGCCCTCATAATGTCGTGTGAGGGATGAACCAACGTAGGAATAGTGCATTTGTTTTGGGGCTGAGCAAAGCCTGAGACGGGGCAACCAACCTGGCGTTAGAACGGGGCTAGCCACGTCCTATCATAGTCGAATCTTGCCATGCTCTTAGGGACCTTACTTTCCCTTGCAAAGTGAGAAAGATGGATAATAGAAGACCACTTGAAAGAGAATCGGCAACCGAGTTCGAGGCTGGCATTCGAGCGCTAAGTTTGGTTATATGATTTTTTTTCTCGGCTCGTTTATTAGGGAATGAGCAGGTGCGGGTAGGTACGTGTCAGGGCAAACCCTCAAACCCCGCCCTGCCTGCGAGGGCCTGACGAAGCTGGTTGGATGACCCGAAGTGAAGCCGTACGTGATACCATGCCCCGGATTTCTGTGGTGAACCCAGCACTTGGTCTTCGGAGATCAGCGATACTGACAAAGCATCGCTTGGCGCTGTAATGTGAGCTACATTTATTGTCGGATGAGGGCAATTCGCTTATCGGATCGAGGTTTGTTGTGTCGGATGTGGGGTTGCGCCGTCCCAAAGCCTCTTGCAATGTCGTTGGCCGCCTATAGCTGCCGAGTCCCTGCGACAAGCAAACTTCCAAATTTAGTGCCTGGGACTTTTTCGGGCTGATTATGAACACTTGGACGTTCCAGTACCGTTACTGTTCACTCCTGTTCCTGTATTTACCACCGAAGTATAACTATCGATTCTGAACACGAAAGCACGACAGTAAGACCTGGACCAACAAACATTCTAGTTGCAATGAAGTCTGGAACTGCATTTGTCCTTCATGGGCTACACGCCCCTTTTGAGATAGAGCAAGTTGAGATTGATAGTTTGCGCCCAGATGAGGTATACGTTGAGATGGTAGCAACCAGCATTTGCGCCACCGAGACATCGGTCCAAAAAGGGTCGATTCCCTTACCATTACCTATGGTCCTGGGTCACGAAGGTGTTATACTACCCGTAGACTTACGTGACTGCTAGACAGCTGACGAGACATGAATACAGGAGCCGGTATAATCCTAGAGGTCGGGGCTGACGTCAGTGATCTGGCCGTGGGAGACCATGTCGTTCTATCTTATGATTCCTGTGGATCTTGTCGCCACTGTAAAGACGAGAGAAACTACCAATGCATTGAGGCAATGAAAAGAAATTTCGGCACTCGGCGCTCCGATCAAACCCAAGCGATCAAGTGGAAGGGCAACCCCATCTCGAGTTCATTCTTCGGGCAATCCTCGTTCTGTAATCCCGCGGTGGTGCAAGCCGGTTCGTGTGTCAAGGTCAACAACTCTCTGGATTTGTCGGTGGTCTGCTCGCTAGGCTGTGGAATACAGACCGGAGCAGGTGCGATCTTCAACGTTGTGAAGCCCGCTGAGAACAAAGTCTACAGTCTTGCCATTTTCGGATTGGGAGCTGTTGGGATTGCAGCACTCATGGCAGCTAAGATCATTGCTGACGACAATCCCGGTGTGCTTACCAGTATCATCGTGGTGGATATGAATGAGAGCAGACTCAAGCTAGCTAAGGAATTGGGTGCAACCCATGTCATCGACCCGTCAACTACAGAGGTCAAGAAAGAGATGCTGAAAATCACAAACCAAGCAGGGGTTGACGCTGGGGTGGATTGTACGGGTGTCTTACCGGTCATCAACGAAATGATCGAGCTGATCGGGCACGGTGGTCGTGCTGTGACAGTTGGGAATCCACCTGCGGGAGCCAAGGCATCAGTTGAGATATTCCCTTTCATTCTCGGAAGCAAGACATACAGCGCATCTCACCAGGGTAATGCGCATTCGAAATCAGTAAGTTTACATCCTGTTTGAGAAAGAAATGCCTTGATTATAACCAAAAGACTAGTTCATTCCTTTTCTGGCCAGACTGTTCGAAGAGGGAAGATTCCCTGTTGATCGTCTCCAGAAGAAGTACAGCATAGAAGACGTCAACCAAGCAATCAGCGATATGTCAGCGGGTTCTGTTATCAAGCCTGTGTTGGTATGGAAGCAGAACTAGCCACATGATGAGTCATGAAATGGACTTGTTGCCAGAGCGGAAATCCAGACATGTCAATTTTGAAACCAAGTCCATCAGCTTCGTGAAGGGTTCTTTCCATTCGTGCAGAAAGAACTGAAAAACGTCCATAGCTTAGCTACTTACAGATCGGCTCAATCTGGAGATTTATCCTCTGAGTCCATTCATACAAAGAATCAACACCATCTCGGGGTCGCTAGGGATGGTAGTGGGGTCTATTATCTGTGTCTGTGAAACGTGTTTGAAACCCGGCTCTGATCAATAGCTAAAACATGAGCTCGGACTCATTGGGCTCTTAGCTGTAATATCCAGTTTATCAAGTGTTTACAACAAGTAAGCCTACAACAAAATCCGGTACCAGTGTATCAGGATCTCACCATCCTTCTCCCCTTCACCTATGCCGATTGGATATTCGCTGAAACTGAACAAAACTGAATCTACTAGATTTCCCGTATTAAGAGGTTAAATTAAGTACAAACTTTCTGCATAGATGAAGGAAGGAGATGGGCTATTTGTTGGGTTTTGAACTTTTTGACGGGCCGCTTGTTCTGTTTACTTAGATTTGCCGATAAGCGAGCCGAACGGACTGCGAGCTTGTATTGCCCGAGTATCGGACAAACAATTATCAGAGAGCATAAGTTACAGGAAGTCTACTTTAGGAAGTATAAGTGCATATCTATTGGAACAGCGCGTATTATTCCCAGATCTTCTTCAAAACTGTCAAGATCCACGTGGGCAGGTCTAGTACTGCGGTCTAATCGGCTACTTAGATGGCTGGACAACTACATTGACAGCTCCTCCAGGACGTTTTCCGACAATTCCAAATGCTTTGTTGACCTCTGCCAAGGGGAAGAACTCATGGCGAAGGAAGGAGAAGTCAATGACGCCAGCATCTATCATGGCAATGAGTTCGTCTGCATCGGCGCTGGTGAACCACATTGTCCCAAGAACCGCAACGTCATGACTCATTGCTTCGAGACAATTCTGAATAATGTCTCCCTCCGAGCCACCTGCTGCTAACACTGCGCGCCCTCCTCTCTTCACAGTGCCGACCAGTTCGCTTGTTGTGTTTGCATCACCGCCATTTCCGAGACAATCATACATAGCATCTGGCCCAAGTCCGCCCGTCTGTTCGCGAATCCAAGCAGAGACATCACCTCCATCTTCTGATGATATGGTTCGTACACGCCCCTTAGGCCACAAGTCTTCAACCTCAGCAAGGCGTTCCTTGTTTCGACCGATGCCCAGAACGAGCTTGCAGCCAAGCCCTAAGGCGATGGCAACAGCGGCATAGCCGAGCGTTCCCGTAACTCCGTTGATGAGCAAAACCTTTCCTGGTCCGGTCTGTGCTTTCTTCAGACCGCTGAAAGACGTCCCAATGTATCCGAATCGTGATGCTGTTGCGAAGTCGATACTGGGCGGCAGTATCGCAAGATTGGCATCGGGTGAGAGCAAGTACTCAGACAAACCGCCAGTGGCATAGTGGGTCAGCATTCGCTCGCCCCCGGCAGACTGAGCGAACTATCCTCGGAGACAACAGTTGGCACAAAGATCCTTCCTACCTGTCATGAGAAAAAGTTAAAGTTAATGTCCGAATCGAGATTTCGCTATGCTTGACATACCTTGTCGGCAGTGGTGACAGGTCCCACAGGTTAGCAACGGATCCACATAAACGCGATCTCCGGCTTTGATACCAAAAACCTGATCGCCAACCTCTTCTACAACACCTGCCACGTCAAGGCCGGAGATACAGGGTAGTTCGGGAAGGTTCATCATCCCTCCCCCGCCATTGGTAACAAGGTTGTGGGAGTTGGGGACTAGGCAACATGCCTCGACCCTGACCAGCACGTCTTTCACCCCAGGCGTTGGTTTAGGTGTGGTGCCCACCTGGAAAGGTTGCCGAGTTCGACTAGACGTGCGACCTTGATCTCCGGCATGATTAAATGGTATTGTGGTGGGGTTGGATGCGCCACTGTTCTGGGAAGTGATAATTGAAAGTATGAATTAACTTTGGCGACAAGTTGATGGCAGCTAAGTACTACTCGTGATGGAAGTTGAGGAGCTGAGGACCAGGTCGAGTTTCTCATAGCCACAAGAACGACATCTTCTTATATTGGCACTGCCAGGCACAAACTTGAGTGAGTCCATTAAAAGTCATGACGCGAAGATTTGCTAGTTTCCTTGGACTCGTCGTAGTACGACACTTCAATGACAAGTCTACTCATATTATGAATGACTCAAAGGTAACAAATAGGCTGCCCTGGTTTCAAGATGGGATGTTGGTTGCTGTTCAGCCTCCTTGGGCCTACCAGTGATAGTGCGGGTTCAATGCCGAGTGGGCGTCACGCTACTGTAGCTTCCGGGATAGTCTCGTTTCCATCAAAAGAAAGCACATGCTTCTTGACTCGTTGCGGAAGCATGATCAAGAAAAGCATCATCAAGAAACCATATGAATCAAATGCTGATTCTAAATCGTTGAATTAGGTCGGACTCGCACCACTGAAGTAAGCACTCCTCGATTGTAAGTTAACTTGGCTTGCGTCCAAACCAACGCCACAGAGATGCTTCCCAGTGATTACTCATCTATGCTGTCTTCACGGTCTTTCATCTAGTGAGGCTAGAAAGACTGACCTTCGTGTATTCTGATGCTGACTGGGACTTCCTAGTTTCGGGCAAAAGTGAAGTCCACCTTCCGTATATATTTTGGAGCGACAGGGCTGCAGGGCGAGGAGGCTATTCGAATCTATCTTTACTAAGTTCAAATCTCCCAATGCCCCGGATCGACACACTGCTTTGGTCATGTCTGGGGCATCCCAACAATCTCCTCCCTTTGATGGTCCCAGATCTCAATTTACGTATCGTGATCTCCGGCGCCTTGGCAACTACTCACCACAATCCCCCTTGCGCGTCATCGCACTGGTAGACTATGATGCATTTTATGCACAGTGCGAGACGGTACGGCTGAATTTGGACCCCACGCAGCCACTCGCAGTCCAACAATGGAACGCAATCATTGCACTCAACTATGCTGCGCGTGGCTTCGGCTTTTCCAGGGGTGCTTCCGTTGAGGATGTGAAGCGGTTGTGCCCCAATATCGTTCTGCAGCATGTTGCGACATGGAGGGCAGGTGAAACTTCATGGGGTTATCGATCAGATGCAACTGATCCAGCCATGATGAAAAGGGACAAAGCTGCCCTGGATCCCTATCGGGCTGAGTCACGGAAAAGCCTCAAGATCATAAAGAACCATCTTCCACCAGAGCCACTTCAGCGTGTTGAGAAGGCAAGCGTGGATGAGGTGTTTCTGGATCTTTCAAAGCAGGTGCATGCGATCCTCCTCGAGAAATTTCCGCAACTCGCTGTGGAGAAGGACCAGGAAAGCTTGCTTCCTTTACCACCACAAGATATCGTTTTTAGTTGGGAGACTGACCATCTGGTCAATTACCCAACAGACAACCTCGATTCTCATCGCTCAGATTGGGACGATATTGCCTTGAACATTGGCGCTCAAATTATACGAGCGCTGCGCAAGGAGATTTTCAATGGGCTACATTATACTTGCTCAGCAGGCATTGCTCACAACAAAGCTCTCGCCAAGCTTGGAGCCGGATGCAAGAAACCAAACCAGCAAACGGTGATCCGCGCCCGCGCCGTTGGCTCATTTCTTTCTACCTACAAGATGACTTCGATCCGTGGGTTAGCTGGTAAATTTGGTGCGAAGGCAGAGAAAGCTTTTGAATCCAAGAGCATCGCCGACTTGCTTGCAGTATCACAAGAGCATATGGTCTCTACTCTGGGCGGGGGAGATGGGCTGTACTTCTACAGCCTTATTCGTGGTATTGACTTTAGTGAAGTGGTCCCCCGGACCGACCCCCAGTCAATGCTCACGCAAAAGACATTCGTGCCGCCCCTCGAAGACATCAGTCAGGCTGCGTCTTGGATGAGGATGTTTGCAGCAGACCTTCTAGGTCGGCTCAAGGACCTTGAAATCGAGTCGGGGTGCCTTCGCAGGCCAAGCACACTTATCGTACATCACCACGTGCGGGGGCGCTTCGGCCCAACAGTAACAAAACAGTGCAGTATTCCGCCGCAAATGAAGTTGGATAGTGAAGCAATATTTGATCTCGCAATGAAATACCTGAAAGCTGCGGCAGATGATGCCGTGCCAGCATGGCCATGCTTGAGTATCGGCCTGGCATTACACGGTTTGGTGAAGGAAGAGCAGAGGAATCAACAAATCACCAGATTTATGCTTACCACCCATGGTGAACACGACCACGATGATGATGGATCGAGTCGCAAGCGCGTCAAACGAGACCACACTCCCGAAGACATTATCAAAAGGAGCAAATCGCCACTTCTTGATCATGTTGATACGCCCGATAATGTCGTTGCAGATGGTTATCTGTGTTCAATCTTTGCTAAGACGATTGCCTCCGCCAACGTTCTCGAACACTTGGATTGGCATGTGGCATTGGAGTTGCAGGATCAGCCCTGAAATCGCACGCTATCCAGTGGTAAATACCAACCCCAAGGGGGCCACAAGGCCCTGGGGCCCCTCCGATCGTTTGAGTCCGCTAATTTGCCGAGGAGCTGCCCTTCACGAATTCAGTCTTTGGAGAATTTCTTAGGAGCTCAGCGTCGAGGCTCAGCTTTTGAAATTTCGTGGGTATACGCTGACGCACAACTTTGTCTCTTTCAGCAAAGCAAAAGATCATGTATGTCTGCTACGAGCAGGGCTTTTATAGAAGTCAACTAGAAGAAGTTCAATGGATTGGTTCCGAAACCTTGTATGATTTAACATCTACATATGAAGTCATGAAGGTCCATGATGTTGTCTGTAGGCTCAATGCGTCTATAACGACAATCTGGTGCATCTGGATGTCCTAGATGCGCCAACTTCCTCACAAACCAACATAATTCTTCCGTGTGCTTGACGAAACCCTGCCATAGTGGGCTTCCGGGCTTGTTTCCTTCAGACAAGTTGAGCCAAAGCTTTTCCCATCGGTGTGTTGCCCGAAGAATGGTGCTCTCTGTTTCGGATAACAGAAAGGAATACCTCGAGCTCATGCTTAGGGACTGCAATGCTACATCAAGGTCAATATTATGTGGTTCTTGATTGTGTTAACTTGTACTTACCACACATAATGACCATCAAGTGCCACACTGTGACGTACTTGTGCGAGTCCTCTATCCAAGTATTGTGAAGCAAAATCTTCATGAACTGTGACGGCGACCGGGGATGGCAAGACGACTTGGAACAATCAGAGGTTGTCAGCTTTTCATACTCAGCTGCCGTTTCGATGTCGAAAATTACTTCTTGACAAGGGAAGTCGATGTTCAGCTCTGCAATCGTCAACAGAGGACAGCTGTTGAATATAACAGCAAAGCAACTGTCTAGATTGAATGCCCAGATGGCTAGTCTATTTAGATTTCACGTCAGGATCGGTGATATATACTCTTCAGGGTGGTACTCATACCTTTTACGGCTCTCTTTAGAGATGAAGGAATGCCATTTAGATTCGACCGTGTCTAAGGTGTCCGCGCGGCCTTCACTGGCAGGCTCAAACAACCCATGGCTTCTTAAAGCAGCAATATACGATGGATGCCTCTTCATTCTGAGGCGTCTTCTCGTGACCACATTGTTTGTTCCGTTCTGGACGATGTTGATAATGTGCGCTGCTTGGAGTACCTCGAGATCATCTCCAGACTGCACACATTCCGCGTGCTCATTATAAGACGATTGCTTGGCGAGGTGTTCGAAAATGTACTCCTCCGCGATATCGAAAAATTTGCGAGCTGACAGGGCGGAGTCTGTAGGAGCAGCAGCCAGGGAGCCGAGAAGGAAAATTGCTATTAACAGTGGTAAGGAAACGGTTTCGGGACTGAAGGTGGGGCGGTGGATGATGGGATAGTATTGATCAGGTGTCGGAAATGTGCCTGAATGAATGTTTCCAGATTTGCCGTGGTGAGAACTTGCTCTGCAAGACTCTTGTCGAAACCAACACGAGAGTACGGGTTAGTTGCAAGAATATGTGCATGCGTAGAGCCCAATTGTGAGCACATCTGCGCTAGCCGCGTTTCCAGAATGGTGTCTACTTGTTTCCGAGTAAATGAATGACTATGTTGATCTACATTTCCGTTGAAACTTGGTATCGAATGATCGATAAAGTCCAGAACCCAATTCTCGTGATCCCAGAACAGTGCGCCATAATACTCGAAGTTGAAATCAGTTGCGCTGGGGAATTCCAGAGGGGCACCTATAGCCTGTGCGTTCATTGTAGATTGTATTTTGCTTGCTGTTACCAGCGTCGTGGTTGACTCATGTTCTGCGGGTGTGGTGAAAGCCAGTAGGAACGGAATTGGAACATCTTCCCGTGAAGTAGTCGAAGGTGTTCCAAGGATATATGGGGTTCCGAAGGTGTTAAACCTCTCGTCGATGTATCAGTGGATGAGGCAGGGCGGGAGACACCGTAAGTACGTCGCTGATAAGTGCAAGACGCCCCGGAGGAGAGACATCGCGTACACGGGAAAACCGAGTCACACGAAAGCTTGCGTTGTGCACAAGTATCACATGCTTGACGTACTTTACCGCGTCTAGATCCGTTGACCAACGGATCAATGCTGCCAGGAGAACATGCCTTCACATGCCGACGGGCTGTATCCCTATGCAAAATCAGCTATAATAACACAAACTCCACGGTAATCTCATACAGTCTAGAGAAGCTTCTGTTGCAGGAGGGACACACGGCGGCTGTTCTGCCGGTATCTGTAAGCTCAATCAGCCAGTGGATCTTGTCTCAACTCAGCGTACGGGGTATTGAAAAACGGAGCATGGTCTGAGTATATTCCAGGTCAAGTATGTCTTACTTACGGAGTGCCTCATGTCGCCGTAGGTGGCTGTTCGTGGAGAAGCTCTTTCCACACGTATCACAGTGGTGCGCAAGCTCATCGGGTGCGCTTTGGGGCATGCCTAGTGCAGGGTGTTCATGCAACCTGATGGTATTTTAATTCCCGGCTTTGACAATTACAGTCAATGAATGGTTGAATAGTTGCAGGGGTACACAGATATCGATCGGTATGATGCGAGGGCGGCGATGACGGGATTGTTGGGTTCGACGGGTTCAATGCCGAGCGAGACGTGGAGCCGAAAACAAGCGAGGCACTTGGCAAGGCACGTCAATTATCACTTGGCAACTTGGGCGAATGATTTCTGGAGTATTTCTTGGTCGGAAATGACGATCAAATATATTTTGGAACTAAAAGTTCCTCTGTGAATTCAAATTTACAAGCCCAGACTTTGATGAGATATTATCCCGATGACTCAGGCAAGCTCCTTGTCCATCATACTGCTGCGGGTTTTGTTCCGAACAGTACTAGTCGATACCTTGGCCGATTAGGTATAGTGCGAAATTGCCTTGCATACTTTCGCTAAGATATATATCTAGTCAAGAAGAATACGGTTGAATCAAAAAGGGTCATCATTCATGCGTCGAATTTTGACACGCGTTACTTTGCCGCCCAGAAAGAGTCATTCGAATCACAGTCAACTTCTATTTGCCAGACCAGCACAAATTATCCAACAACATACTCTCTCGTCATTTGGAATTTTGGTCAAGGATTTCATGGAGACACCAAGCATGGTTCACCAAGCTCGTCCAATAATTCGTAAACGGCGACGGGTCTCAATCCCAGAAGAAACGCAAAACGAAATCCCCATCTCGAATTCTTCAGGACGACAAACTTTTTCGGATGGCAGCGATTTCGAGGGAACCCAACGTCCAAAGCGAGCCAGAAAGCCCAGGAGGTCTCGTAACCTCGAAAATGACCCAAAGACAAAACTCTTAGCTCAAGATTCGAAATCGCCCACGAAGTCAACGAAGGGGTCTGTGCCGTCTCCCTCTAGCAAAAGCCCCAAAATGGCGAAGTACGATTACTCGCAGTATCTCCATTCCCCAACTGGAAAGCTCCCAGTCAAAAGGCCGTCGAAACGGTGTTCCAATTACTGGAAGACAAGCACGGCAAGATTGAAATATCACAGTCAAAGCCATCTCTTGGGCTTCGCATCGAAGGCTGTAACGAAGAAGAACCGGCCTTGATCGATGCAATCATAAGAGCACGCCTTAGCGCTGGAACCAATGATATGAATGCATCTCGTGCTTTCATGGGCATTCTGAAAAAATTCGGGAGGCGCAAACCTGGAAGCGGCATTGGTATCGTCCACTGGGAGGCAGTTCGGCTGGCTCCATTGGAAGATCTTTACGAAGCCATCAAGACTGGAGGTATGGGAAACGTGAAGAGTCGTAGCTTGAAAGCTATAATCGATATGGTGCACGAGGGGAACGTCGTTCGGCAAAAGAAGGGCGAGATTCCAAGCCATGCAAAAGGGATAGATCTGCTCTCTCTTGAGTACATGCGCAGCTTTTCTAAGGATGAGGCATTTGAGAAATTTGTTACGTTCCCAGGCGTAGGTCCAAAGACCGCAGCCTGCGTTATCTCAATCTGTATGCAGCACAACAGCTTCGCTGTTGACACCCATGTGTACCGGATCTGCGCTTGGCTGGGATGGGTGCCACCGGGGACCGACCGCGATGGCGCATATGCGCATCTGGAGACCAAAATTCCGGATCAACTCAAGTTCGACCTTCACTACCTAATGATTCGGCACGGGAGAGCATGCGGAAGGTGCAAAGGCAATGCGTCATCATCATCTAAGGACTGGGATGATGCTGATTGTCCGCTGGAGGGCTTAGTGAAAAGGAAAGGAGGCAAAGGGCGAAAGTAGAGACTTGCTGTTGGCTAGATTCTTGTAATTAAGGCATTGATTTCGCAGATAGTATCTAGCATTTCGACTTTTCACGGATGCAGCCTTGTTTTTCTTCCGTATGGCATGACGTCCACGACTCGAGACTAGAGATTGTTTAGCGCCTCCACCGAAGCTAGGATTCTAGGGTTTATGTCCACTTTCTAATCCATGCTCACATTGGTCGGCTGAGCGAGATCTAGTATATATTTATTTTGCCATCAGTTCTTGATCAGAACGTTGTATGGATCCTATACGGTATAGCAACCACCCGTTTATCGACCATGTACTGTTCTTTCATCATGTTTAGGCGGGGAACAATGTTATTGATTATGTATAAAGCCAGTGTGAGCTTCCAATATTTGGCTCGTCCGTCTTCACCCGCGGTGTTCGTTGGAACTCTTCACGACTCCGAGATAACCTCGCATCCCTTCACTTCTGACCAGAAATCAGCAACATGTGCTACATCCAGGTCATCCCATACACTTGCAGTCATGGACACGATGACTCGCTTGGCTCTCCTCGCCTCGTCCGCTGTCAGTCATGGCGCAGAGCCGAGGGCAGAATTAGCTGCTGTTCCCCTTATGACGAGGTCAAGCTAGAGGACGTGCTGAGCGTAAAGCGGTGTCCAACTTGCTTGAAAGTCGAAAATTGGCTTTCTCAAGTCAAGAAGGCAGTCAGCGGCGCTGAAGCAAGCACATCAGGAATCGATAAGGTGGACCAAGTCACTTCGTAAACCATCTGGTTCGCCATTTGCAGCCAAATTAATTTCATTGGATCTCTACAATATGACTTGCGATCCATTGAATTAGATAGATATTACTTTCTAGGAGATCTCAACGAAAGATCAAGCAAAAATTGCGTTGCTATGCGAAATGCTTTTTCAGAGACGAATTCTCAAAAGGCCCTCGCCTAGACAGAGACAGATTTCGCCACAAGAATCACGACTCCTTTCACTAATTTGGTTTTTGACAAAAAGTCTGCTCCGATAATTTGCATTAATAGTGGGTAGGAAGTTTTTCTTGGTGAAAGGAGACAGTTTGGGCTGTAGAGTAAACTTCTCTGTGACGTGTGAGAACCTCTCAAATGTTCACAGAAAGCAAGTAACTAGCGCGAACTGTACGATAGGAGGCGGTTGTTCTGGAGCAAACAGTTCAGAAGTGCCATGTTGTCACTTGGGGTGAAAGAAACTGAGGGGTCTCATTAAGGAAACCCAAGTCTCGGTGAGCTCTTTATTCTCGTGAATGACATCCCCTGAGATTGTTTCGGGAGCCGAAGACAATGAGTCAAGAGGCTCTATATCAATCCAGCTCCAATATTTCATTCAACGCAATTGCCCGGAAATAACATTGGTCCAACTATCACCATCTGAGCACACTCCACAGCGTTGAGCCACCATTCTGATTACTTGTAACTCATCCACAAGTCCTCAACACCTCAACATAATGTGTCACCGTGCTCTTCACCCCTATTCATGTGGTCATGGTTGGGCCCCAGACACCATGCATCGCTGCGAGCTGAAATGTATCGTCCCTTATAAAGGACTCATCAAGCCAATTAAGCAGTGTCCAGATTGCATTGCAGCTGAGAAATGGCGTCTGAGAACAGAAGCCGAGAAGATCAAGCACAGTGCAGCTTCTTCGGGCTCTTGATTTCAGAAGTCAAAGATAATAGATACATATTTCTGGTCCTCGAAAACAATGATCCCTTTCTGAGAAAATCAGTATACTTTGATTAAAAGTCATGATTCGTGACTGTGAATACTTTCTTTTGTGGCAATAAATTAAACCACAACAGTGAAGTGGTGAAGATCATGAACTTTGAAAGTTATTTTACCTCCCGAATTATGCGATCAGGCACGACCTCAGATCGTGGACTCAAATGCAAGTCATGAATGATGGGAAGAACAAGCATTCTCATTATTCGTACAATACTGCTTTGTTGCAGTACGTCTCTTTGTCCCGCTTAGCTTCTTCTTTGTCCCATGAATCAAGCTCAAAGAACAATACTATCACATCATTTATAATACTATTATTTTCATTACGACTCTTTCCAAGCAATCTTCTCGGTCATCAACAGTAGCATCACGAGATGCATGTTCTTACCACCGATACAGAGCATCATGTGCTTCCTTGAGATCTGGTCATGGCCTTGCAATCATCATACCTACGGCGAGATTGAAGACTGTGGGTTCTGTGAGGCTCCGCACGAAATCCATAAAGTTGGTGAGGGTAAGTGCTCAGGTTGCTTGGCAGTGGAGAAATGGCTTTCGGAGATAGAAGAGCCTGCTGATGCCGCGGCTTCTGGTTCTGGAAGCACTGAAAACGGTGAGTAAAACAGGTCCCAGTCTTCGTCTAGCAAGAAACAATATTAAGTTTTCAGCAATGTGAGTGATGGATTTGAAGTAATTTTTGAGTTAATTTCCTTCCCATTTATTGTGTACCGGTGGGCTGTTATGAGGGTCTTCGCTTTCCTATCAGAGCAAAAGGGGGCTCGCTTATTGTGTTGTTGTTTAACCGAAGTCCTTGTTTTCAAGTCACTTTGAAGACTCGAATTGGTCTATACGATATTGCAATCCTCATCCGGGACATTTAGATGATTCTTATATCAGTGATTGGTCGACTTTAGTCGCTGATGGGCCCTGGTAACCAGGCCTTGTGAAAGTCTGGTACGCTAAGCGTGCCTTCGCCTTTTGGGACTAGTAGTAAACCCAGTTCGTACCACGCACGCGTGATTAATTATCTAATACACCGATCTCAGTTGTTACTCGACTTACAAAATATTGTAAAATTGTGAATCTTCCCAATCGTCACTCCAACATCACTGGCACAAATATACCAGCGAAACACCCTTGATACAACGCAGCACCACGACAGCCCACATACTTCAGCATGTGTGGTGTTATAGCTCTTATCTTGGGAAACTTGGACTGCAATAGTGCTGCGATTGACTTACATGATGCTCTTTATGCATTACAGCACCGTGGTCAGGTAGATCGTCGTCCCGTAACCTTGATGCTGCAACGTGAACGCTGACGAAGTATTGCAGGATGCATGTGGTATTGCAACATCCCACAAGTCGGGAAGAATTTACTCTTGTAAAGGTAAAGGCTTAGCTTCCAGGGTGTTCCGAGATGGTGCTCTCCTTCGCGAGCTTCCTGGATTTATGGGACTTGGCCATCTTCGTTACCCCACGGCGGGGACTTCGTCAAATGCTGAAAGCCAACCTTTCTATGTCAGCTCGTGAGTACTTTTCACGGGAAGCTTTTACATTATTACTGATTGATTTGAAGCCCGTGTGACCTCTTGTTGCTCAACGGTAAGTCACGTGTGGCAGAAGGTCTTCCCTTCCTACGTGCTGACCCAAGTGCCAACAACCTCTTGGATACAGATAAGCTCAAAGAGTATCTAGACCTTGAGGCTCATCGGCATATAAATACAGACAGTGATTCTGAGATCATGCTACAAGTTCTTGCTTCTCAGCTACTTCAGACAGATTAAAGACGAGTCGATGCTGACGACATATTCGCTGGACTCGAAAAGATGTGAGTTCCTGCTCGATTTTTACGAACACGAATACAAAAGCGAAATTAATCGAAAATTGTAGGTTCAAGATGACAATAGGTGGTTTCGCATTCTGTGGCATGGTCGCTGGCTTCGCAGTGTTCGGTGCCAGATATCCAAACGGCATCCGACCCCTCGTTATGGAATCACGAACGAATCAAGATGGAAAATGCACGGATTACATGCTAGCTTCGGAGTCCATGGCGTTAGACCAACTTGGATTTACTGATATCCAGGGCATCAAGCCTGGCCAAGCAGTGATCATCCCCAAAGGACGGGAGCCTATCTTTCGCCAAGTCCACGCGGAACTAAGGTACATGCCTTATATCTTTGACTATTGTTACTTCAGTCGTGAATACTCGGTAATCGATGGTATATCGGTGTACGAGAGTCGTCAGAGAATAGGACACAAAGTGGCGGGTACCATTCGGCACACGTTGGGTCAAGATGGCGTCGAAGACATTGACCTTGGTCAGTATTGACCTTTAGAATACCCTAACTTGCCTTCATTACTGATGGATCCTAGTCATTCCTATCCCCGACTCAGGTATTGTCCCGGCACTGGCAGTTGCCGAATCTCTCGGCAAGCCGTACAGACATGCATTTTGCCGAGTCAAGAGAAACGCCGAAAGTGTTTCCAGTCGAAACTCAGTCCTCTGAAAATTGATTTTCAAGAAAAGAATGTACTTCTCATCGATGACACGTACGAGGGTTCTTATCCTTTTTATGAGAATGAGAGACTGATCACTTGATAGAATCGTGAGAGGCACGACTAGTCTGCAGGTTTGCAATATGGCACGCGAAGCGGGGGCAAAGAAGGTACATTTTGCATGCACTGCTCTGCCAGACACGTAAGTCACACTCAATTTGACCATGTCGACACTGGCTGACAGATCTATGAGACATCCACACATCTACGGCATTGACTTGGCCACATAATCAGAAATCATCGCCCACAATCGCGACAGTAAAGCAATTGCAGCGTCCATTAACGCAGAAGAGGTCATCTTCCTGAGTCTAAAAGACCTCGAAGCTGCCTGTGCTGAACTCAGCCTCCGCCGCAACCAATATTTTGAGGTTGGTGTGTTTTGTGGGAGATACGTGACGCCTGTATGTGAAGGATATTTTGAGACTCTGGAAAGAGAGTGGGGGAAGCTTAAAGCTGAGAAGAACCAAAATGGTGGGTTTGTGACAATTGGAGATAGTGTGGCAACGTCACCACCTGTGGTTGAGCGCTCGGATGTAAGTCTGCACAATTTGGTGGCTGATCAGTGAAGTCAAGGATGGATGCCGACCCAGTATTCGAGCTGGCAATAAATAAGACATGTTTAATGCCTTTTTCTGGGTAGGGTCGCATGTTAATCGGGTTATAGATGCCTTGTTTACCACTTGTTGTGATTGCGAACGGTAAGACCTTTTGCCGTTGTGTCAATTAAAGGTTAAAAAGCCCAACAACCTCAAGCAATACTTAATAGGTGGATGATAAATCGGGCGTACAACTGGGACATGGGGGATTCGAACGATGGGTTTTGAATTTCGTACATCCTGTATGGAGCGTTCTGACGCCCGAATTGTTCCTGCACACCCAACAAATGCTTGCTCCGTTGACCACCTCCAGAGACGGCCAATTTAGAACTTCGGGATTCGATGACGGCAACAGTGTATATGACAGCGATGCTTGAATTCGCTTTACTGATCTTGGAGCTACCATAGGTCCTTCAAGCACTTTCCATCGAAGTCATTATAGTGCAGTGGATGGTCACAGATCAACAAAGCGAGGCACAGTGGTGAAAGCCTGACTCTCCTCTGCCTGAATCTAGAAGGACATCGCGCTTTCATATCGGGACAGGAGCCTTCTCGTGATTTTCCTGAACCATTTTTCTGCCACCACAAGTAACTGTGTGTCTCCTGGACATACATGCACGAAACCAACTTCTCACCACAGCAAGACCACTACAACACGCTATAACGAGATCATTCTTCTTCGCGTTACTTCGATACGTCCAAGTCACTCAACTCTACTTCCACCTGAAATATAAATCTGGCAGCACTTTCCATTCGACTGGCTCTTGCATTGGATCTGTGAAGATTGCAGTTGAAAAGGTCTGCGCGGCTTTGAAGAAGACACTGACGAATTTTGCATTCTGCGTCGAAACAGTACTTGATCATTGTGAAGGTACGTTGCATAGTCCATCCATCTGAACATTTGAACTTCTTGAAACATTGAAGTAGGTGTGAACACGAGTTATATGGATTGACAGTAGCCAGCTTAATTGACAATAAATAATACCTCGCTTAGCCGATCAATACCCACCTCACCAAGAAGAATGGGCTTTTGGAGTTCTTGAGTTTGTAATACGGATCCTCTTGTAAAGGAGATACGCCTACTTATCATATCTAGCATGCCGCATACTTTCTCCAGCAGCAGTTTTCCTCTTGGTCTTACTAGTCATGTCTGGTGCAGTCGAGTTCTGCAAGATATACTATCGTAGAAACCAGAGAAGGTTCAAGAGCAGTGCTCAGACCCAGCGAATTTTCGTATTCACCAGCATACGACCAATGGAACTCTGACTGACCTAGGACATGCAAAGAGACTCTCGAATAGCGCGAGCTGAAGGCGTCGTGGTAGACTAGAGGCGTGTGAAAATTGCATGCTAACCTATAAATTTTAAAACGTTACAGGCTCAAGACCGCAAACAGCTCAGCATCGGAACGAAACGCTGGGATATTGCCGAGTTTAAAAGCAGCTGTAATGTTCTCGAGAGAAGGTAGGTATACAGTGTCTCGGGAGTGGGACCAAAACTTCAGAAGTCTTGATGGAACGGTGAAAAGCTTCAACGGTAGCAGCACGAAAGCACCCATTTGAAGGACCAATGATTCTTTTAACTGACAGTCAAAGTTTGTATGACAGCACTTCCCAGCTTCTGGCTCAGACGGGTCATGCTGAGGCCTTTTCCCACAGGGAGTGAAATCCCGAAGCTACGATGAAGAAGAGAGAGAGAACACTTAAGCCTTGAAGCTGACAATCTGACCCACAGTTCATCCGAGTAAGCTAGTCGACGTCTCGCTTGTATTGTCTATGGAACCTGTCAGCCTCCCTTTTACCTTTTGACGGACAGTTTGGATGGGTGCTTTATAAGAGCGGAAAGGCGGATGAACCAGGGGCGGCGAAGACGGCGAAATTGAGAGAGAAGTGACATTAGTACAGCAGAACGCGTGGGATTGCTGCACTCACGTTATCAAGATCCAAGGGGGTTGGCGTTCGTGCAAGTTCATTGAGGAACTTGACATGCAGAAAGAGAATGAAGGTCACCTGTGTGACGAAGATTTGAAGATGTCCTCCGACGAGAGGACAAGCATATCTTCAACTGGGGTGTGAACTTGTTGCATTTCTGTGATAATGAACAACTAAATACGCTGATATATATTCCATGACTTCGTGGTACTTGGATCTTCACTAGAAACCGTTTGTCCTTTCCCCTCCTGTCCTCCCCCAACCTACCACATACAGCCGAAAGTAAACATCAGGCACGTTCCCTCTCCAGCTCGTCATTTACCCAGGCGTACACGAAAACCTCACCAATCCTAGAAAAACCTACTTGCAAGCTCAAAAGTTCTGACATGCCATCAATCAATTGACCCGGGGTTGGTTAAAGTAAGCAAACTCCGCGGGTCTCCACCATAATCGAAGGTCAAGCGATTCGCCAAGCCGCTCATTCGCTACCTCGAAGCGCCGTATTATCAAATCAAACTTCCAACCTCGTATAAGCGACATTTTGCTACTTGGCGGATCGCTCCTTCAATTCGGATCTGGTTATGATGCACTTTCGAACAGAAGATCAATTGCGAAGTAGTAGAGAGGAAAGATTAATGCGGTGAGAACCGAGACCAGAAGTGTGAAGTCGGAGGTGAAGATGAAGAAAGTGCAGCAGGCTAAGCGAGAAAGTGCAGGTGAGTAAAAGTGGCGAGGGCTGGTGTGAACGCAGTGAGTGACGTGGACTCGAATTCGAGTTGCGACGTGCAACAAAAGGCAGTCTCCTGAGTTGTGTCTGGCGTTTCATTGGCTGAAGGATCGAATCAATCCCTGCGATTTGAAGATCGCGACGCGAATGTCACGTGGATTACACTTTTCTCTCCTTCCCTCCAGGCTTGCTCCTAAGCACACTACACTAAGTCTCAGAAGCTTGAAGACCGTCGGGTCAAGAAGTTAATTCTGTTTGTTTGTTTTGATCTTGGATCCAACATCTGATATATGAGATGAGTTACTAGTGAGGGACTAAAAACTAAGCTGAAGGTAGTGGTCTGCAATTAGAAATTATGAAGCCGGTGATAACGCGAGGCGTTAAACTATCGAAAACTCCGAGCCCAAAAACGCCTCAGCAAATTGACGATCAAGCGCCTGTCCAAGTCATCTCATCTCCTTTCACCCCGCAAGCCCGCCAGCCTAGCGACCGGACCCCGCGTCTATTGAATGTTTATGGAGTAGGTCGTGACTTTCCAAGAGGGATGGTGTGCATGGAGAAATTGTTGGTTATCCTCATTGTGTTTTTAGGTTATGTTATGTTACGACTTATGGTCTACTTTGTTAGTCGGGTTATGGCGATCATGGCTTGTACTGTAGTCTGTCTCAAGCGGATTAATATTGTATGAAGTATGGTGCGAGTAGGATTCAACTTCATCAAGGATCTCGGGTCGGAGGGGATTTTGTTTCCGAGATATGAGGGCAGCTTTTTTTCGTTTCGAGAGGAGTGGAGTGGAGGGTTCGGAAAGTGAAAAGTGAAGTGAACCTTGAAGTGATTATTCAGGGGCTGGAATGGGAATGGATGCGATGTGTTCGCATGGCATGGCATGGGCATGGGATGACGATGAAACGAGGAGGAATGCTTGGTTTGCTGGTTAGTAGGGGTGAGTTCAAAGTACGGGGTTGGATATCAGCTTGTAGATTGAGGTCTCAAAGTGCAAGTTCATACCAAATCAAGGAATTTATAGAAGGAGGAGGATTTGAGGCAGAAGGAATGCATCTGAAAATCTTGTAGGATGTTCCTTGTATCTTCGCTACGATGCGTTGGAGGAATTACAGTACGGAGAAGGGGTGATATTTTGAGATGGACGGGACTTGAGCTGAACCTGATACCTGAAGCAAACGGGATCGGAAGTCGGCTGCCTACACTTCCTTTGTACCTTTGTACTCGTACCTCTGTATCGAGGTGATACCATGGTGAGGGGTTGTACGACCTCTTGTGCACGGAGAGAGAACGGGAAGGAGCTGAACCCGTGCTTTGAATTGGCCGTTTTGAAAGCTAGAATTGGGGGAAGAATGTGCGAAGAAGCTTGACAGATTCACGGAAGGGATGGCTGGTGACGCTGGTGAGGCTGGTGAAACGCCGTGATTCTAATTCTGATGCTTGAACACGAACTTCTCCTTCTCCTTGAGATGGAATGTCGCGATGGTGTGGCAGCCAGCCATCTGAATACGGACTCACGGATAGACGGGTAGACATTCGGATTATATCTTCAAACAAGGTCTTGTTAGCTGTCACAGCAGACGAACCTGCCAGACTGGCACTTCAATCTTCAGAATTCAAATCAAGTCAAGCTTTTTCATGTCTAGCAAAAGTGGACGTCGTGATGTATGCATTCCAGGTTCGCGCGTTGATGTGCGACTATGGTGGATACAAGATGCGCAGTTCGGCCGATATCCTATCGTGAAACAGGACCCTTGTCGGATTCTTCAGAGTGGGTGTGTGTGGAGACTGTTCATGATTTCATCTGTTGTTTTGTCTTGGCGCGTGGAACTTGGGAGGTGAAACGTGCCTTGGGAATTCGAGATGATGGAATGATGAGACAGAGAGTTCAGAAGACTCGATTTTGAATTCAGCAATGGAGCTGGCCAGGAATTATTACACGTGTATGATTGTTCCAGGATCGCGCGGAATTGTTATAATGGTCCGAATTATGAAATGTAACGGTAAACAAGTGCCGGAATTACAGACACGCATCTAGAAGGAAGGATCGCCTGAGTGGACTGTTTTGGCTGCGGTGCTTGTCGATGATTGCAGTTTTGGGAGAAACGTCATTTTATTTTCCTTGTTTGGGACTTGTCATTTGTGAGGAGAGAAGGTCTAGATTTTGATTCTCGAGATGCTTGCAAGAGTTGTTTTGGCGATTGGGAAGAGTTTGTTCCTCGCTTTGCAAAAGTTGACCTGGAAATTTCTTGAAGCGCTCGGTCGTTGTGAGGATCCACATGGGACGTGAGATCCAGGAACGAGATCCGGATCTTGCCTTGATGGGGGTGAGCTACGCGCGGTGTTGTGATTGGTTGGTGAGGTCGGAGGTCCGGAGGATCGAAGCGTCTTTGTCAGCAGTCAGTAGGAAGGTGGAGGAGACTCTTCTGGGCTTTGATGTTGATGAGTCGTGTTGATGAAGACGTCCTTGCTTGGTGTGCATGATCTGGCAGCTGTGGGTATTTTTGGGAGAGCGTGAGGTGGTGCTTTCAGACTTTGACTTTTGTTGACTGGCGGGATGTGCAAAGAGGCGCTTGCTAGGGCGGCTCGGGCAGAGACAGTCTTTCGTGAAGAGCTTCAACCTTGAATTTCAGAATTTTCATGATGCAGAAGGCCGGTTTGCGGTATGACTTACTTGCCCATCAGGCTGCTTTAGGACTTTGTTACTTGAGCAGGTGATGGGTTTGCGATGCTCCTTGCTGGAGATCATATTGATAATAGGATTTGAGAGGAGGAGAATATTGAAGGCAGCATGAGGAGAAGCAGAATAGATTATCCGATGCAGTGATTTTCGCGGTCCTGTGAGCGCAGTGAGGGCTTGAAATTCCAAGAAGAGAATGTTTTGATTGGCCAGCATGAGATCAGCAGCGTCCAATCCGTAATTCAGGCAGGGCCGCGGCATAACACGTGCATAAATATTATCCAGATTGAGGAGAGGGGTGCGCGTCGTTCTGTAAGCCTCATGCGAGGGAGAGATGGTGGTGCTCACTTGATTCGTTGTCATGAACCAACAAGAAAAGGAAGGCAGGAAAGTGAATAGCGAAAAGAAAAAAGAGGTTAAAGCGTGTCTGTAAAGTGCTGTTTCTTGCATGTTGCCATGATATCAGCCTCTTCTTCTCCATCCCATCCATCCTCGAAACATAAAAACAAAGACCTCGAATTCGACCTCGAGATGCTCGGCACCCCTCTCTTCACAAGACAAGCACCCCCCTGTCCCACCGAGCGACTAACTCAAGAGCCGGAAATTAATTGCCCTCCTCGGGCTCAAGATCAAACGCGCTACGAGGGTCATTTCGCTGTGCTGAATGGTCCGGTTATTTCGCGAAGAGCCGTGACCTAGGAGCACCCCTTGTGAAGAAGAGGCGATTTGTGGGCTCTTTGGTTAGTTTTGTGGAGCGAAGACGAGCGATGTTCATGCCGTCCCGTGGCGGGCCTGGTGGCCCTTGCTGGCTCCAGGGGAGGGGACGTCAGGGGCGGAGAGAACAAACGTCGTGAGTGGAGGATCTATTGAAAGGTGGGGCAAATTGGGGCTGTGAAAGGGGAACGAGGAACGGGAACTGGCGAGCGAGGGGAGGAGACGGTGGTTGGTGGGGAGGGTGGATATGAGGATAAACTCATGTGGATGTTGTAATATTCTGTGAAGATCTGAGGGTCATGAAGTGAGGAGTCTCTCTGAGATGAACATCAATGGGATGAAAAGGGCAGGTGTGATGGATGCAAAGCATGCTGCAGGGCAGCGGGATAGCACCGGCCTTTTGCACTCTCTCTACTGGTGGACGGTGTTGATGTTGATGTTGATGTCCTTCGGTACGGATATCCCCAACCTTGACCGACACCGACATGAAGAGACTTGTGAACAAACAAAGAAATGCAGCATATCGATGATATATCACCGAATACAACGGTGATTCTCTTCTTCCGGCCTTATCTGGTAGATCTATGTCTCGGCTACACAGACGATAGTTCTCTGGCACTCGATGAATTCTAATACCGTGGCACAAGGGTGCATCCCTTCCGTCAGGCCTGTCAGATCTCAAATATATTGGCTGTGGGCTGGAATTTATCAACCCATGATGTTATACTCGCCTCGTCCTCGAACAAAAGTCGATTCCAGACTTTGTTGGTTGTAGGTTGGTACTATACTAAATATCAATCTATTGAATTGCCTCCGAGTTTCTGTTGATGTAAGAGCGCGTGTCGTGTTGGGCTGCCCTCATATCCAAGTGACTTGAAGTCTTGTGCTCGTCCCATCCATCTGCTTTGTCCTCCCATGCTTGATCCAGATGCAGACGCCTGGCCGTGACCGGTCACTCATCTCGTATTTGTAGAACCGTCCGAGGTTTCTGCCCCGTATTTCTACGATAATTATTAGATTCTCAGACTTGTGAGCAAATGGTGTACAGCGCCAGGACCTCTTTCGCGCATCATTCATTCCAGACTTCCAGTGCTTGCTCAATCAAAATTTTGCCAAATCTGGAGGGTCTGCCGAGAAAACAACGCCAGGCCGGTTTGGTGCAGCACAGTTTATACGCTTACGCCTACGCCTGCATGCACCTGGCCTTGGTGCCCTGCAGCTAAGCACCCAGCACCCTTTTTCCACTCAAATTTCGCTGGCCGTGCCCATCGCTCCTTCCTAACCACCCACGGCCACGGTTCCCACGCCTAATACTCGCGCTACCGCCCTGCTAATCTCGCCTTCCACCGTTCCTCTCTTCTCCCTCTCCTCACCTCCACCTCACCTCACCTCAACCACCCACTCTCCTCGTGGACCTTCAACTTCAAGACGTGCATCCTGTCTGCACGCCTTCTACGAGACAGCTCGCCCATCTCCATCGAGCTTGACAGACGAAAAGGAGCCTCGGGAGGCACACGGATAATGGTCGTGGCTCGTTGATTGATGATCGCGAACGAATTGAAGCTGAAAACGATCAACCAACCCTCTCGACGATTTCTCGTCACGACACTCATTTAAGATTGCGATTCGAAGTTTACGACTGCTACATAATCTCACTTAGTGAGTACCCTCCAGATCCTGCGAAAGAATGGTCGAAGATGGATTGTTTGCGCGATGGTTCCGTTTCTCGCCGCTTCTCTTGAGGCTGAGGATGCGTTGATCATTCATGCGAACACATCCAAGACTCGATTCAATTCAAAGTAGTTCCCAATGACGATTGCTGACCTCAATCTTTGCAGACACTCTTTGACATTTTTGTCAAGTACACTCGTTAAATAACAATTTGCCCTGACAGTCAGTTTGCGTGGCAGGCTTGCCAACACCTCATCGCTCGTTCGCTGACTCTAGGTCCAGATCTTAAAGCTTACTTTCCTCACCAACCTCGCGTTCCCCAACAACGCCAACTCGTATACCATATACCAATTGCCAGGATGCATACACCAACGCTACTGGTGGCCTCAGTGGCGGTCCTTTCCACCTTTGCCGCTGCGGAACCTCAGCGACCTAAATTCTATTTCCCCAGGCAAATCAAACGACAAGTCTTTTTCAATTCCACGATCACGACTGCGCCCCAGCAAACCAGCCAGGAGGTACTTTCCTCGTCCTCCTCACCTTCGTCTAGCTCGTCGTCATCAACGAAGAGAGGCTTGTCAGACTTTTTGAACTCCATTACAGGGCAACAGGACTCGACGTCGGATTCTACAGGCTCAAGCTCTAGCTCAGCTGCAGGAACGGGAGGATTGGACAGCTTTTTCAACCCAATTCAACCTACCTCATCGTCCAGCTCTAGCTCCGAGTCAACTGGACCAACTGAGACTTCGACTCCAGACTCAACAACAAGCTCGGGTGGATTTTTGGGATTCATCACAAGTGCTCTGGACCCTGCACCAACAGGATCAACTCGCGATGTTGTCATTCAGCCAACCGCAAGCTCTTCCAGCGATTCGTCAGGATCTGATACTACCGAGTCAACAACCACGACTTCTGCTGAGGGAATCACTTTCGGACCGGGTGGAATTTTGACTGATGGAACTACATCGGCAACACCAACTCCGACTCCAGAGAGTGAGAGCGCTTCGGATGGGGTATCTTTCTCTGGATCAGCTGGATCAACAGGAGTTGAGGGCTCAGCTCCAACCACGACTGAAGAAACCTCTGCACCAACGACTACTCCAGCTGGAATATTGCCTTCCCTCGGTGAAGTTCTCAGCTCTGTTTTGGTTCCAACTTCAACGTCTGCATCTGAGCCTGCCACTGATTCTACAATTGTACCTGAATCATCTGCTCCAACCACGACCGCTGAACCTACGACCACATCAGATGCTGAGCCAACAACCACTCCGCTTATCGATCTCTCTTCGCTTCTCGGTACAGGTACCGCTCCAACCCCGACACCCACTCTTGACGGAACTGGATCTGCTATCACACCAATCATCTCATCTTCATCTGAGCCAACCGTGACATCCGCCCCAACGACTGGTCTTGGAGGAATTCTTTCCAGTATTCTTGATACTGCTACCAGTGACTTGGGCTCCGCAACGAGCACCATCGAGCCAGTGACTCCGACTCCTGAGCCAACGGTCATTCCTGACCCAACTCTCAACACCACGATTCCGGATTCATCCACTCCAACGATCACGGACGTCACTACTACCCCTACGGATGTGACTACCCTCCCTCCTACGCCTACGGATCCTTCTACATCTGTACCGATCACAACGACTCCAACGGACATCACTACTGGACCAGTTACCACCAGCCCACCGATCACCAGCCCAACGGACACTCCCATCACATCAAACTCGACCATTCCAGTCGTCACTGGTGACACTACGACATCTCCAATTACGACCAATGGCACTGATATCACGACTAGTCTCCCAACTGGATCTGTGACTTTGTCTGGAACGCCTAGCGCGACTGTCACAGCATCTCCCACAAATGCCACCGAACCAACAGTCCCGCAGACTTCATCGCCTTCTACCAGCGCTGCTCCAATTGAGACCTCCGTGCCTACGACAACCCTTGTTCAGACACCGACAACGGCTCCTCAGACTGTTCCTGTAATCTCGACAAACTCTGCTACATCTATGTGGCTACCAACAACGATTATCGCAGCATCTTCGCCAACTGTGCCCGCAGGACAAACTGAGAGTGCTCAGCCAACTGGAATCAGCCCGCAATTGCCCAGAGTCATCACCAATCCAAATGCTACTGTTCAACCAGACGACACCACACAGATTCAACTTGGTTTCTTGTTCCCTTTGAACTACAAGTTTGTCGTGGACAACCCATTGTCATCTGCTCAAATTTTCGAGTACCTACCCCAGGGCGTGTCAGATGGATTAGGCTTGAAGAGAGATCAGATCACCATGCACAGTCTCATCCCATTGGACACCACGCAGCAAATGAACTACATCACAACTCTGGCATTGGCATACATCCCCAGCAACATGGTTAGCACTCTGTCTTTGGATCTTCACATTCCAACTGCTGCCATTTACAACAATGAGGATCCCAGCATCAACACTCTGATGAACTACATTAACCCCGCTATCCCCCTCACTCCAGGATCAAACGTAGAGACCGGTGGAGGGGCTTCGGGTACCGGAAGTGGGAGTGAGCCTTCGACCAGCTCTGCTTCAGGGAACGGCAACTCAGTCTTTGGTGATACCAATGAGCAAAACCAATCTCCTGGCAAGACTGGAGCCACTGCCGGTATTGCAATGGCTGCCATCGGTGGTTCAGCAGCATATGGTGCGGCAATGTTTTTGATTGCACGAAGATACAAGAAGCGTAAGCAAAGTCATCGTCGCTCAAGCTCTGTCCTCCACGGTGGTGAGATGAGACAATCCGGTAGCCCAGCACTAATGGGAGGTGGTGCCTTCATGTCTGGTGGACGAACTACCCCTGGACACGATAGAAACAGTCGGGGAAGCGGAAGAACTGGTAATTCTGCACGCACTCAGCAAATCTCGGCGCCCATGATGGCTGAGAATTCCCTCGGCTGGAACTGAGCAATCATATAATGTACCAGTCAATATTTTTCAGCTCTGTTTTTGATACCCATCATCCGCCCGCGATCTACTCTCAACCTCGCTGTACAATACAACCAAACCATATCAGCACTGTTTGTGTCTGATCCTGAGCATGGCGCTCCATATTTTCTTGTCATCAAACCTTCATCTCGGCGTTGGGAGACGTCACCCACACCCTCTGCATCAACAAGGATCTCTTGTCAATATTTTCGACATTTGGTCAGATCAGGGGCTTATTTTAGTACGAGTAGCGCGGAGGAGACAGGCTTGGGGCATGCGGTGGAAAGAATGGGGAGTCAAGAGGCTTTGTACATTTACGATCCGATGATTAAGGATTCCAATAAAAAGCGATTTGTATTGGACCTTCCGGCTTCCAAGTGACTTCGTGACTTCATGATATCGTAATAATCTGCCAGTTTATCAATCTCAAGAACTTATTATTCATACAAAGTGACTTCTGATTGAGACTTGACCAATGGTCATTGCTGAACAGTTTGGACGAACTCGTGTCAGACGGACTTTGCAGCCTTTCCCCTGCCGCTTGACATGTCCAATCATCACAAATCTCCTTTCTGACTAGGATTACCCTATCCCGATCGGGCTGCAGTCGCCATGTGATTTTCTGGCTTGTTGCTGTAGCGACGCTTCGCTGCGGGAAAAACACCCGACACAGCATCATAGCGACACTCATAGCTCTGCGGCACTTCTCCATACTGCGCGCTGTCTCATCTAGGAGCACATTCTTTTCAAGACATTCACGATCGAGCCAGTTGTTCGTCAACAATCGCTTGTATCTCGAAATCCAATTGCAGACACGAAATCCCACCCCACGAATGATCGCAAAGTAAACATACATTCTCCAACTGCGGTCTGGCGCATTCCTCAGCGCAATACACTCAAACCCCCACAAACGAAATGGACGGCCCAAATACTCCAGGCGGACGACCTCCATTGTACTCCGAGCCTCCATCGTACGGTGAAGAAGATGGTTCCACACCCACAGGTCAACCAAGCAACTCGTCACACATACGATTGTTGACGTCCGTCGACGAGCCGGAGATGCGTCCGTATGTACAAACAGCTCACTACCAGCCTCAACCCCTCTTTCAATCTGAATCCCATCCCAATAACCTCCTTGCTCGACCTCTGGCAGTCAAGCTGTAGAGAAAGAAAGTCCTGCAGAGACCGATTCCGCTGTCTACTCCCGAGCACATGGCATCTCTCAAGGAAGAAGAAGAGGTCATCTCCTCGTCGAAGACCTGCAAGCTGCAGAAGAGATCTTCACCAAGAGCAGTAGAATCAGCAGGATCGACAGGCAATAATATGGATATCGTGCACGTCTTGCCGTCCATACCAGACGGCCCCTCGCGCAGACGTAGTCTTAGACATCCTGTCAAATCCCCTCTGTCAAAATTAGAAGCCTCTTTGAAGAAGAGTCAGTCAAGCTTACATCATTCCCCCAATAGTCAATATACACCCCGCAGATCCTACCAGCCGTCTGTGAATTCAGAAACGGCTCCTTCCATCATCGATACGGCACCGGACATGCCACCGCCGAACACGACATATATACCTTATTCTCCATCCGGGAGAATTTCACCTACGAGATCGTGGAGTCCGTCGAGAGGATCTGCGGATTATGTCAGGCCTCCTCCACCAAATATCAACTTCGAGCCTTCAGAGATCAATGGTGGCTCGAGACCTGGCACGCCATCTTCGAGGTATGGTGGCAGTCCGAGACGACCGCTACCTCCTGCGCCGCTTTTCTCCGGTCCAGGCGCTTCTGCCAGGAACTCAATATTTGCAGATGATGCCACAATTTCCATCCCACTGGAAAATGACATCGGTGATGGCGACGACGTCTTCGGGCCCACGAGTCCAACAAAGTCCGGCTTCAGACATGGCTTGAAAAGTCGCGACTCGTACATGACAACTGATACCCTACAGAACGAGGATGACGAGCAAGAGGATGACGATTATGAACACTATGGCCCAGCTCCAGACGGAAAGCAGGAGAGACGAGGAGCGAGACAGGCACAGATGGCGAAGAAAGAAGTTAAGCTCATTAACGGAGAGCTGATCCTCGAGTGTAAGATCCCGACTATCCTGTACAGTTTCCTGCCGAGGAGAGATGAGATTGAGTTTACACATATGCGGTATACGGCCGTGACCTGCGACCCCGACGACTTTGTATCCAAAGGCTATAAGCTTCGCCAAAACATCGGATCCACAGCCAGAGAAACGGAATTGTTCATCTGTGTCACAATGTACAACGAGAACGAAATCGATTTCACACGAACTATGCATGCAGTCATGAAGAATGTCTCCCATTTCTGCGGCCGCTCCAAATCCCGAACCTGGGGCGAACACGGCTGGCAGAAAATTGTCGTCTGTGTCATTGCAGACGGGCGTCAAAAAGTCAACCCAAGAACTCTAGATGCTCTGGCAGCAATGGGCGTGTATCAAGACGGCATTGCCAAGAACCTTGTCAACCAGAAGGAAGTCCAGGCTCACGTGTACGAATACACCACTCAAGTATCCCTCGACTCGGAACTCAAGTTCAAGGGCGCAGAAAAGGGTATCGTACCTTGTCAGATGATCTTCTGTATGAAAGAAAGGAACGCCAAGAAACTGAACTCGCACCGTTGGTTCTTCAATGCTTTCGGTAGAGCTCTGACACCCAATATCTGCATTCTCCTCGACGTCGGTACAAAACCGGGTTCCAATTCCCTCTACCACCTTTGGAAGGCCTTCGATACCGACTCCAATGTCGCAGGCGCCTGCGGTGAAATCAAAGCCATGAAAGGCAAATACGGCACTGGTCTCCTCAATCCACTCGTCGCCTCCCAAAACTTCGAGTACAAGCTGTCCAATATCCTCGACAAACCGCTAGAGTCAGTGTTTGGATACATTACTGTGCTTCCCGGAGCACTGAGTGCGTACCGTTACCATGCTTTGCAGAATGACCATACGGGACATGGACCGCTCAGTCAGTATTTTAAAGGAGAGACGCTGCACGGGCAGAATGCGGATGTTTTTACCGCCAATATGTATCTGGCTGAGGATCGTATTTTGTGTTGGGAGTTGGTGGCGAAGAGGGATGAAAAGTGGGTGTTGAAGTATGTCAAGAGCTGTACTGGAGAGACAGATGTGCCTGGTAAGTTCTCCTCCTACTCTCTCTTCTATTGTAGAGCCCAATACTGACTTATTTGACTAGATGCCGTTCCTGAATTCATCTCACAACGTCGTCGCTGGCTGAATGGCGCATTCTTCGCAGCAGTTTACTCCCTCGTACACTTCCGGCAAATCTGGCATACTGACCACACCATCGGACGCAAGATCCTTCTCCACATCGAATTCGTCTACCAATTCATCAACCTCATGTTCACATACTTCTCCCTCGCCAACTTCTACCTAACCTTCTACTTCGTCGCTGGCTCCCTTTCTGATCCCACAATCGACCCGTTCGGCCACGGCATCGGCAAAGTGATCTTCGTCATCTTCAGATATACCTGTATCCTCCTCATCTGTACACAATTCATCCTCTCAATGGGTAATCGTCCCCAGGGAGCCAAGCGATTGTATCTGATGAGCATGATTATCTACGCGATAATCATGATGTACACCATCTTCGCCGCCTTCTGGATCATCATCAAGCAGCTCACAGCCAAGGACTCGCAACTCAAGTTCGGCAACAACGCATTCACCAACCTCTTCGTCTCCACCGCCTCCACCATCGGCCTCTACTTCCTCATGTCCTTCCTCTACCTCGACCCCTGGCACATGTTCACCTCCTCCGCCCAATACTTCATCCTCCTCCCATCCTACATCTGCACCCTGCAAGTCTACGCCTTCTGCAACACGCACGACATCTCCTGGGGAACCAAAGGAGACAACGTCATCCACACCGATCTCGGCGCTGCCACAGGTCATGGGTCTGGTGACTCCAAAACAGTCGAGCTGGAAATGCCCTCTGAACAACTCGACATCGACTCCGGCTACGACGAAGCCCTCCGCAACCTCCGCGATCGCCTCGAAGTCCCACAACCCAGCACCAGCGAAGCCCAACAGCAAGAAGACTACTACAAGAGCGTGCGCACATACATGGTCGTGTGCTGGCTCGTCGCGAACGCGATCCTCGCCATGGCGGTTAGCGAGACGTATGGGCCCAAAGCCGTCAGCGATAATGCGTATTTGAAAGTTGTGCTGTGGAGCGTGGCGAGTTTGGCGCTGTTTAGAGCGCTGGGGAGTAGCACGTTTGGCATTATTAATTGTGTGGAGGCGTGTGTGGAGGGGAGGGTTAAGTTTAGTATGAAGGCGCCGAAGTGGATGGGGGGGTTCGGGGAGAAGATGGGCGAGAAGTGGAGGGATGGGATGAGTAGTGTTGGGGGGAGTAAGTTTGGGGGAAGTAGGAAGGGGTGAGTTGAGCAACGTCCTCGAGGCGGGACTTGTCTGTCTGTCGAGCGGGAATGGGGTGGAATGAGTAGATAGATTTTGTTTTGGTGTTTGGCTGGGCTTGGTCTGGTCTGGGTCGGTTCGGGTTAATGATTGAAGGATGGGAACTGGACCGGCCAGCTGGATTATGGATGTCAGGAAATGGTTCTGGTGATGGTCATGAATGGAGAAGGTATGACGATATGGGAATGATATGTGTTGTCCAGTCGATCACAGCTTGGAGAGCGCCTCAGGTTGTATCTGGGACCAAGTTGGAGTTGGTCATGTTGTGTCATCCTGTCCTGTATAGTAGGTATCAAATCCTCCAAATCGGCGTTCTTTGCTTCAGGTTATGGTTGGGGGAAATTAAATCAGGAATGCAATTGAAATGTTCGGACCAACAAGATAGATGACCTAGCTCGTCTCTACCTGTTTTCGATGTGTGTGCGCATGCCAATTATTCCACCGAATTGGTTCACGGACGGATATCGCTCTGAAATTGAAGTAAGAAAAGGTTGGATCTGTAGCTGGGTTTACTACTCTCCTGTTAGTGCTTTTTGAGCGCTAGCGGATATGGCTATGAATGTCGTACTTCTCTCCGCTGTTGATGAGATGACATGTTGACTGCAATCACAGAGAATGTGGAATTGGGTCGTGCTTTCTCTCTCTGTTGTAGAGTGACGGAACTGACGTTGCTTTCTTGGATTCAAGTGGGGAAAGAAGTGATGCTTATTATCAGGTGTTTGCTTGATTGTGGGACTGACTCATTCTTGGGAGAGTTGGTTTGTTAAGAGATGGAACTGTTGTTGTCATTGAAAGTGGTTGTTGTCATTTCATCTATCACCACGGAAGCAGTGTATGAAAGCTGTTCGATTTCTATCGGGCTTCAGTGCAAGTTGAGGATATTCATATCACCAACAATCAGTACAAATTTGAAAACGATAGCATGTCAACGGAAATGAAGGTAAGTTTGAAGTATAAATCAAAGCTTGGGAAGGAAACTCGAGGCGTCGCCTTCGGATTGTTCGGAATGAAGAATGATTGGTTTTAAGTGCCAAGTGTGCTGAGAGCGTGGCGTATATATGCTGCTACCTCAAGTACTAAAGAGGCGAGGAGAAAGATAAAAAGGCAAGGATCTGAGGACAAAACCGGCACGGGTGAGAACAGCTGGAAAGGCGAATCATCTTACTGGTCTACTAAAGTTTGCATACTTTATAGCACCTGCGGGTATACAATTCACTTCGAGAAGGTATGCTGCATGAGATATCCAACTAATTTTCTGGAGCTTGCTTTGCTTGTTGAGAAGGTTGATCGCTTCGCGTAAAACTTTGACCGACACGATATCACCAACGAATGAGTTAATCAACTAAACAAGCATGCGTGCATTGATTTTTATTTGACAAGGAATCGTGCCTTGAAATAGGCTTTTGGTCACCAAGGAGTGGGGCGCGAGTGTCAAAACTGAAGGTCATTCGAATGAGGTTCGGTGCGTGCCGTTCCTGGCGCAGGGTGCAGCTGCGGGAAAGGTTAATACAGGACCCGAAATTCTGAAGTCAAAGGCCTTGACCCCGCGTCCTTCCCTTCAGTCCTGGCCATCCGGTAGTCGTCTAAAGTCTGCTTGAACTACTCAAGTTTTCGAAAGAGTCTCGCTAAAGACTGTAGGGTGTCAAATGGGGCTCCCAATGGGAACAAATGCAAATACGCGAGATCAAGCAATATTTGTGCCAGTCGGAGAATTAAGCGAATATTGTGACGAGGATCTTGGTGATAAGTAATATTGCACATCGAAACTGTTCCTCCTTACTGACAGCACACTAGCAAGGGCCTACAGGTGTTCTCAGGGAAGATATGGATCAATGATCTCGTTGCCACACCATGCCACAACATGCCACCAGTAGCCGGCAGGACGGCAAGAACGGCCTTCCGTTTCCAGACGAACATGGACGGGATGAACAGCCTCTCCTGCAAGGGATGCTGCAAGACGATATAGAACCAGCTGGGGTGGATATGGGGATTCCAAAGCACCATCTAAAAGATAATCAGTACCTATGGTACAGTACGTCTCTGTCTGTTTACTCTGTGCTTCTGTTGTACGTCAGTACGATGAGAATCTCTAATCTGAGCGACTTCACTCTCGAGATAGCTGCTTCCAATGACGGATCCAGGAAACAACTTTTCTACACCAGCACTTGGACCAATGATCTCCAAATCTTGACAGACATCGTTGGTCTTAGTGAGCAATACTTCGAAACAGTTGCAACCGTAGCTGGCCTAGAGTGGAGTCTGAGCTTGCAGCCTTTGGTGACGGCAATCACAACGAAGAGTGCCGCAACTGGGGGCAACCCGCTGGGACTTGAGGCTTAGATGGCAATCTCATTCGTAAGCGTACATCGATTCCTTCTCTACCTCGCAGCTAACAATGGACAGTGGGCCTTATCACGGCCAGTTGGACGAACACAGCAGACGATGCCGCTGTTCTCGCAGCCGTTTCGGGTTTCTATGCAGCTGCTGATGCGCTGGCTGCCTCGGGAGGAAAATTGAATTCGCATAAGTATCTCAATTATGCGTACAAGACACAAGATCCGATCAAGGGATATGGAGCGGCAAATGTGGCGAAGCTTCGAGCTGTAAGTAAGAAATATGATCCTCCCGGTGTTTTCCAGACGCTGGTTCCTGGAGGATGGAAACTTTGGTGAGCGTACGTGATGCGCCCTGAGGGCAGTGAGGGGTGACAGTTGAGAGACCGAGCTCAGAAGCCATTTTACATGTATCTATATCATTACGATTGTAATGTCGTGTAGTACGCAGAGAACATTGCAAACCAACCAGATAAGAATGTGTAATGTGTCCGCTTTCTTTGTTGGGGGGTTTCTCGCTTGCCGCACCAATATCCCATCCAAAGCATCTAGAGCCGTTCAAAGACATGCCTCCAACTTCAACGATTAATTCACCTCCAGAGATCTGCCTCAAGGTATGGATCTATTTGGTTGCCCACAAAACGAGCATCCAGCCTCTTAGCATTCTTAACTCTGAAGAAGATCTCCTCGCTTGCTCGTGCCAAATGTGTGTGAATTCTGCTTGACTCCGTTCAAATAGAATTGCGCCAGAATTCTTCCAGTAATTCGCCTTGATAGTTGCTGATTGCTCGCTCAACCCAGCCTTCTCGAAGAAAACACAGCGAATCCATTCGACACATTGGTCTTTGCTCCAATTTGGAGATGGAACGGTATCAGAGGTAATTCCTTCTACGATTTTAGATCTTTCAGGTTGGTCTGGATTGTCGTGGTGAAAGGGTAAAGTTTGGCTGAATCGTGGCGCCGGTGGAAGTGGTCTTATCTTGCTGTTGGCATTTTTGCGAAAACGTAACGAGGATGTTGTGGACTGCATTCTGTGAATTTCTGCGAGAAGGAAAGAGCTGGTGAGAAATTAAATGAAATAGTAGTAAGGAAGGATCGAGCGAGACTCTTCCTGAACGTGGGCGCTAAATATTAGCATCACCCGGGGGTCTCGCCTCCAATTTTTCCCAGAAAGCATGGTATTGTGTCCCTAGAGGTACATCAAAACGCCTCCCCTACCCCTTGTCTATGATCCATCTCAAAATGCTGGGATCGCAGTTTCCATAGGCACTCTCCTTGTCTCCCAAGCCAACCAATCTGATCTCGTAGTCCTGGTCACCATTAGCAAACATCCCATATATCCTCGAGCATCAAACTCACGGCAATAGCCCCATTCCATTGACCTTCCAAACACCCAAAGCCAAAGCCAAGATCTGCATCGCCACATATACCGCCTTAACCATGAACAATTGACCGTTCGTCCCGGGACTCTCAAACTTCTCAAATGCCTGATTGGTAGCCAGCAATCCCATGAATGGATTCTTGAACGCCATAACCACCATCATGATACTGAATATTTGAAGCGAGTTTCCGGACATGTACATCATGATAGCTGTCATGGGCAGTTGTTTGACGGGTGCTAGAGCCACTTCCCATGCTTTCTTGAGCTTCAAGGTGTCCATCTCGGCGGTCGTGGGAGGGGCGCGGACTGTGGCGGTTTTGGAGGATGATTGCTGCTTCTGTCTCTCATTAGAATGACGCCATCTGAAGAGGCTGGAAGACATGCCTTGTTTCCGGATACTGCTATGAATCCTGGAGGGTCTGGGATGCTTGCGGATTTCGATTTCGCGGTGGGCGGAGAATTGAGCTCAAGAACCCATTGCGGTGGTGGAGGGGCGGCCATGTTTGATTCTTATCCGCGCAGTACTCAGACGCTTTGCGATACGACTGCCCGAAGCTGTCGTCGAGGTGGTGTTGAAGAGAGGTAGTCGTTAATAATTGAGGTTTGGTCGTAGGTACGGCACTGGAGCGGCGCGCTTCTTCGCGGATGTTCGTTTCGTCAGCACCAGCGAGACCAGATCCCGGTAAGTCCAGTGAAGCTAAGGCCTCGTCCGTACCTCTCCTATTGGACCTCCAAAGCTTCAACCACGTCTCAAAAAGCTGCTGAGCACTTTCAAGCTTCAAATTATATCTTCAAATATCCCCGGATACATGGAGAACCATCTGCAACGCTGTCGAATTCCTTGCTGGAGGTGATTCATTAACAGAACTGGCGCAGCGCATGTGACGGCCTCTGCGTCTTGTCCTATCCCAAGAATCGATTCCTGTTGGTCGACGGTGGAGGGGTAGCAGCAGCACCTTACCCCCTGACAGCACAGTACCAATATTGACTATCTGCCAATCTGCCACACCTATCTACGACGGCCAGCGTGAGGAGGCGTCCTCCCTTTTCTCATCATGAGTTCAGGCGGCGGAGATGCGAAGCTCTTTGCTCGAGTACGTACCGTCCCATGATATCCGTCTTTCTCTTGCGCTGCTACTGTCCTGCCCATACCATACCTCTTTCCATTGCCCTTGTCCTATGATTCACTGCGGACATTGTGCCACCACATTCCGATCATCTATCATGCTTTGACAGCGCCAGCACTTCCCACCTCGAGTGATTGATCTACCCTACATCAGCTCACACGACGGTCTACTTTCCCTGCCCTCATGGCAATGTTCCTCCCTCACTACATCCCTCCCACGGGCTATGGAATTGGTGGCTCACCATACTTGCGTTCTGCACAGGGCAAAGTCGCCGAACTACGACTTGAGTTGAATAGCGGAGGAAAGAAGGACAAGAACCATGCGGCCAAGAAGATTGCCCTCAAGAAGATCGTGGCCAATATGACCATGAGCAACAACGATATGGTGGCTTTGTTTCCAGATATCGTGGGATGTATGCAGATACCGAGCTTGGAGATCAAGAAGATGTGGGTTGCGAGCATTATGGATTGATGAGCATTTGTGCTAATATATGGTATAGGTGCTTTCTATTCCTGGTGAACTACGCCCGGATGAAGCCAGAAGTTGCGCTCAAGGCCCTTCCTACATTACAAGAGGTACGAATACAACCCGGTATCACGTCTCATAAATTAATGGCATGCAGGACATGAACGATTCGAATCCTCTTGTCAGAGCATTAGCTTTACGAACAATGTCATATATTCACGTCCGCGAATTTGTCGAAGCTACTGTTCCTCCTACGAAACTACTTCTACGAGATGCAGATCCATATGTGCGGAAAACAGCAGCTTTCTGCGTTGCGAAGTTATATGACCACGACCGGCATTTGGTGGAAGCATCAGATCTGATCGATCGGCTGAACTCGATGTTGAGAGATGACAATCCGACGGTTGTGGCGAGTGCTCTCGCAAGCTTGATGGACATTTGGGAAAGAAGCGATGCAATTAAGCTTACAATTGATTACGGAAATGCTTCGAAAATGGTGCAGATCTTACCGGATTGTTCAGAGTAAGAGTTCTAAATTATTGTGGATAAACACAGCTAACGCGCGCGACAGATGGGGTCAAACGTATATTTTGGAAGCTTTGATGTCCTATGTCCCCCAAGAGTCTTCCGAGGCCTTGTTACTAGCCGAGCGCATATCCCCTCGACTATCACATTCGAATTCTGCAGTTGTTCTTACTTGCATACGAGTCATCTTGTATCTGATGAACTATATTGCGGACCAGAAACAGATCTCAATTCTGTGTCGCAAACTCTCGCCTCCTTTGGTGACACTGCTTGCCAAGGGACCGGAAGTACAGTATCTCGCACTGCGAAATGCGCTACTGATTTTGCAGCGGCGGCCGGAAGTGCTGAGGAATGACATTCGCGTCTTCTTCTGCAAATACAACGATCCGATCTATGTCAAGGTCACCAAACTCGAGTTGATCTTCATGTTGGCAACCGAGAAGAACATCGAAGAGGTGCTTACCGAGTTGAGAGAATATGCGACTGAAATCGATGTCCACTTTGTCCGAAAATCTGTCCGAGCTATCGGGAAATTGGCCATCAAGATTGAGCCTGCTGCGAGGAGGTGTATCAACACTTTGTTAGAGCTCGTGGCCACCAAAGTCACATACATTGTTCAAGAAGCGACAGTCGTGATCAGGAACATCTTCCGGAAGTATCCCAATCAATACGAGTCGATTATTTCAACACTATGCGAAAATCTCGATTCTTTGGACGAGCCTGAAGCTAAGGCGGCTATGATCTGGGTTATTGGACAGTACGCATCGCGTATCGAGAACTCGGATGTGCTTCTTGAGGACTTCCTATACTCATTTGCTGATGAGCCAGTTGAGGTTCAGCTCGCTCTGCTCACAGCTACGGTCAAACTGTTTATCCAACGGCCTACCAAGGGTCAAGAACTCGTGCCCAAAGTTCTGAAGTGGGCGACAGAAGATACAGACAATCCAGATCTGAGAGACAGAGGCTACATGTACTGGCGTCTTCTCTCATCCGACATGGCGACTGCGAAATCAATCGTGATGGGCGAGAAGCCACCGATCACAGCTGAATCCGAAAAATTGGATCCTGCCACATTGGAAGAGATGTGCTTGAATGTCGGCACCCTGGCAACGGTGTATCTTAAGCCTGTACAGCAAGTCTTCCGGTCTGCTCGACCACGAAGACTGCAAGACAGTCCAGCTCTCCAGAAACACATGCTCCCCACTGCGAACGGTCTTGACGGCCAGAAGTCCCTCTCCACATTCGGCATGGGCGGCCAACCAACCGTTCGTCCACCGCAAAATGGTGATCTCGCAGCTGCTGTCGATGCAGCAGATGAGTTTTTCGCAGGGGTTGGTAACCATCAAATGGCCGCCATGAATATCAATGGTGGCAATGATGATGGATTTGGGGGCAGTCCGGTGGTTGGAAGAGGAGAGATGCAGTACGTGGTTAATCAGAGTGCGCCCGAGCAAGTATATCAGCCAGCCATGGGACGCGGCTCTAATGGAGATCTTCTGATGCTGTAAGCATGCTTCTTCAGGGACTTAGGGTAATTGAGGGAATTTTTCGGAGTTGTTTGAGCAGAATCGAAAATGCTGTTTGCCAGAGCGATTGGTTGTTACTGTTCGTCATTGATGCATAGGAGGTGTTCTCATATGCATAGCTTACGACTAGGAGACGCGAGGTCGACACTACTGAAGAGCTTGAATGTATATGGTTTCAATGTGGTTATAAAGGACGAGAGTTTAACGTCGTCCGCTGTCACTGCCTCGATAATACTCCTTTGGTTCGTGTAATGAAATATCCTTGGGACTTTCAATGCCTCTTTTTGGATGTTCCACGATTCGCTCGCCCAGACTGGTCCTGTGCTCTCCCTTTCGAGGCTTGAGACCCGGCAAGGCTTGCCTTCTTGCTTATATCAGCATCTTTCATCCTCTGACCTTGATTCCAATGGTCATACCACGTATACCCCCCCAATCGCGAGCGGTTAAGATCCGCGGGATATCTACTATTTCCTGGGTGCCCATCTTTCCGTCTTTCAGATAACAACCCCCGACAAAACCTTTTAAGGAACTACATCGACGGAAAGGTCAACAGAGTATATAGATTCATCAACAATACTCTCCACAACACCTTTAACAAGCGATACCTTCACAACAAAGCTCTCGCCTCCAGCTGCGACCTCGAGACGCGATGTGAACTCAAGCATCCCCTTCTGGTTCTCCTTCACATCGCTCCAAGTAGCATCATGCCCATTATACCCCAGCCTCTTGTGACGAAACAGCCAAAGCGATATATCACCATGACTCTTCTCATCAAAGATCAAACACCTCGGCTCCAAAGTCCCAGACTTCGATCGCGAGAAGTCCATACAGACGATGATATGCGCCTCGATATTAGATGGCAGGGTAAGTTTGACAGATGTTGCGAGTACCAGATCTACGCTTTCAGATGGTGCGAAGAAGAGCTGTCTCGAATGGTCCCAGTGACTTTGAGGAATCATACTTTGTATCTGTAATTCGGCTTTCCGCGGGAAGTGCACCGCATTCCGCAACTTTGAGAGTTTGAAGTTGGGCAGATCTTGGGTGTCCGAGGTGATGTAGAAGCATAGCATAGGCGAAGGAACGAATCTACAATCGTTGGGTCGTCTCGAGATAGACTCGCGAAGGAAACTGTTCGGTCCGACTTTCCATAGGTTGAGATAGATATCGTGTTCTTTGGCTGGGTAGTCAGCCGTTCCTGATATCTTGCGATAGCCCAGAGGCATGACGAAGCCGGTGGCATGGGGCTTGCTGGTAGCGGATTTTGGGGTTACTTCGTGGACGTCGACGCATTTGTCGATTCGGAGGCCTTTGTTTGTTAGCACGAAGTCAAGATCCATGTATCGTCTTCCAAAAGAGTTGATATCGCCACTTTGGGCGAAGAAGGCAGGTGAAGGTGCAAATAGAGCTCCTGATGCATCCTCCTGTTGATCTTCAGGTTGGGTCCATGCAAATATCGTCATGTCGTTGCTACGCTTGATTATTTCCTCCTGCAATCGACCGAAAGCTCGCGTACCCTCGCCATAGAGCATCGGCATACTAACGTCAAATATCCCTAGAAGACAATACGCCATATCCTCAACGCGCTTAGTCTTTCGATTTGCCGCCCAGGACATTCTAGTCGAGATGGAAAACTTATTTGGACTCTTCTCAAGTCTCAACACAGGCACCTTGATACCCGTGATTGTCGAGATCAAGTCCGCAGAGTCCTTCTTCGTTCCGAGCAGCTTCCAATTCTGATCATAGAATCGTATATCTCTAGGAGCGATCAATTCCTGTAGTGTCCATCCTCTCCTGAACCAGCGGCAATCCTTCAATTTTTCCATCGCATCTACAGCAGGTATGTCCACTGGGATATCAGGTAGATACACGTAGCAGACTTCAGCATCTTGATACCACTTAAACATAGAATTGATGCTCTCAGTCAGCTCTGCACTGCTTCTCTTGTCGATACAGCAAGTATCTATCCATGCGTACTTGAAGCCGTGGCGGGCTGCTTTGGCGCATGTTTTTCTGATCTTGGACCAGCCTTGTTTAGAGGCTGCGGAGCGTGATACGAATTCTTGGAAGGAGACTTCTTCTGCTTCTTCCCATGTGTGTGAGAGAATAGCATATTTGGGGGTGTCAGAACCGAAGAATTCCTCGAGATCGAGGCTGCTGGTGTTGATGAGCCACATGATGGCGTCTGAGAATTGGGAATTGGGAATTGATGAATATGCACTACAGGCTTGTGACCAGAGCTCGCTGAGATAAAAGGATCGATGGGGCTTGAGGATTTTAATGGCTCGAGGTGCAAGGCTCTGAGAATGAGAGATTGGGGGCCAGAATAGAGGCGTCGAGCCGCCAGCCAATGGAATGTGCTTCGAGCATCAGCTGCGGCGGCATTTTCTAAGCTGCTGTCGAAAACGTGTTCTAAGTGAAACTAGAAGTATAATGCTGCCTTTAAAGATTTGAATGAAAACTGCATACATTCCAAACAACAGGCCCAAATCGCAAAGAGCTTGCAATTGAGGTTGTGTGGAAAGATCACGTGGTTGTCCACACAAAGTGCAAAAGGTAAACAATCTGAGCCTAGATGGAAGTCTCGGAAGCGGACATGATAATTAATCTTGAATTTATTTAGTATGATCCCCAAGAGTCTTCTCATGTACATACATACGTAGTGTATGACCCCAAACCCCTCAATTCGGTACAAATATCAACACATCACGTGTATTAACCGAAACTCTCAGATCACCTCTCACTTCGTCAATGGAATCGGACATCCCAGATTCGTGAACGACTCCCCTCCAATGGCCGTAAGTACGAATTGCAGTGCTGTTACTGTCGGCGTGATGATTCCATTCAAGCTCGACGGAATGGGACCAGCAACGAGTTGGTACAGCAGACAAGCGTAATCCGAGGGCTTCGCAGCCGTGAGGTTGCCGCCTTGGATGTACGGTGGGAAGTCCAAACCGATGAACTTGCCGTTCACGTTACCCCCGAACCCGACTGGGTATTTACTGTACATGGAGAAGATCTGGCCGCCAACGTCGAGGAGGCTGTATGGCTTTTGGCGAGTGGTCCAATTTTCGGGAATGCGTTCGGGGATGTGTGACCAGGTCCCGTCTGCTTCTTGTTGGGCTCCAAAGCTTGGAGATGTTGTTAGTTAAAGTTGTGACATTAAATTCGGATGCTTACAATGCAGCTGTGTTTTGCAAGTTTGGGACATAACCTTCAGTCCCAGATGGGAAGAGTTCGTAAACAAATGAGGCTGCGCCGTGAGTAAACACGCCGAGCGGCCCGAAGAAGCTAAAGGAGTTAGCCTTTATCTCTCTTTATCCAGATTAAAGGAACTCACAAATTGGGGTTGTCTCTTCTGCTTTGCACGTATCTCTCGTATCTGAACTTTGCCAGACCCTCCAAATCGAAAGTTCCGCCGGTCGTCTCAGTCATCATACCGAACAGCGTACCATTGAAGTTGAAGTTGTCTCCCTTTCCAAGGAAGAAATCGTTACGTGTAAGCGAAGAGTCAGCTTCGAACTTATTATGTCCGACAAGGCCCGGTTGCGAACCAGTCAAGACAGGGTTGAAAGAAGTTCGGGTGGTAGCGTCACAACCGATGGACAGCTTCTTGGTGACCAAATCTCCGTCAGCAATGAAGATTGAAAAGACAGCTAGGAAGTTGGCAAGATCGTAGCCCATGTTGTAGACATTCTGTACGGCGTCTACGAGCTCGGTGTAGTTAGTGATGCCATCGCGAGCGATGAATCCGTCTACATATTAATCAGTCCAGGGTTTATGTACTGACAGGGTTCGAGGACTTACGATTAGCAGCGGCGTTCAAGCCTGGGCATGGACCGCGGATATCTCTATCAGTTGGAGCAATGAACTTGTGTGCTTCGTCTCCGATAGCAGGTACGAGGTAGCCACCAATCCCTTTTCCTGGCTTGCCACCTTTGGCCGAATTGTATGGGCTGTTTTAAGATCCTGTCAGAAGCGATAATTTCAAATCGGTAAACCATGTTACTTACAATTGGTCAGTGACTGGTGTAGGAAAAATGTGATCGGGATTGAATGGACAATTTAGTGGTCCACCTGGATTAGCACCTCCACTCTGTGAGGCAGATTCATCAGCACAGATTCGTTCAGGAACACCGAGTTGCAAACCTACTTGTTGACGCCTTGCGAGGAAATGTGTGTTCTTGATTCCAGGCTGGCTTGCCACGAAGGAGTACGAGAAAGCCAGCTCAGCAAAGAGACATAGTACAGCGAGAGTCTTCATCTCCGAAGACACAGAAGCGCAAGTATTGCGAAAGAGTACAATTCCAAATTGATGCGGTACCAAGAATATTCCAATACTTGCTTTCGGTCAAAAGTAGGTGGCAGCGGAGTAACTTTCTAAGTAATCAAATACTTTCATCACATGAAGCCTCGCTTTTCGACCACTTGTGAAAGTGGGAATAGTAATAATGCCTAGACTGTTGTCTTCCCCAAGACAAAATGGTTCGGATCGTCTGCAAATGCCATCGCCTGAAGTCCAGATGAAGAGAAAGACTTGCCGAAACTATTTCTCACTAGAACCCTGGCCCAATGAGATTCAGCATATTTCAACGTAGAGTCCCTGTAAGTTGGAGGAAGAGCGAAGCTAACCCCGAATTTTTGGGGTTTTCGAAGAGATCTACACGCCTAAAGTGGCTGGAGTTTGCCGGACTAGGTACAAAATGGCATGGAAAACGTGCTGGAAGCATGGAAACTCTCCCGTCTGCGTAAAGCCAAGTGACAACAAGAACTAGTGGAATATTGCAGGAGAAATTATTCAAGCTTAACTGAAGACATATGCCAAGAGCGACGATCTTCTTCATGCCGGCACTCAAATGAAGCTATTCCCAAATTACAAGTGGGTTCCCCGCCTTTTGATCGACAAGCTGAATTTTAGCATTTCAAAAACAGAATGGTCCAAATGTCAGTGCCGAGGAAGCGCAACGGGTTTTATACATGTGAAAGCCTGATTTCACGATTACTGTCGGTCTTCTGATGATGACTTCAATTCGATCATGAAATTTGAGGAACGGCCCAGGATCCAAGAGCCTTGAGGGATACCTGGGGAAGCGGGGTTCGAGACTTGGAAATGCCCCGCTCTGACCATAAAGTAATAATTACTCTGCCGAGAAATCACTACCGGTAGACCATGAATTCCGCGAGAAGGTTGCTCGATTCATCCTCGTCATCAATTTTGATACAAAATGCGATCAGATGATGCTTTATAAATCAAGAACAAGATAATCAAAGACCAAAAAGCAATCACGAAATTCGAGAACTCCTTTCTATCCTGCCAAACTTACCTCCAGATGAGAAAGTAAACACCCAGGTCAAGCGGATTCAGAAGCGTTCAACGACTGATGCTCCGCCACTGCTGTGTCTGATTTTTAAGTGCCTCTCAGGAACTCCCGGAGACGCTTCCGAATTTACTACATGGTAGATCGTCTCCAGCATAGAGCTGTGGATTTTGTTAGCTAGTTCGTCGCCGCTGATATCATGGGATGCTTGAAGACCTAGAAAGCTGAAGTTACAACAGGACTCGAGTACATAGCACAACCTGCGTTGCATGGCCGAGGAACGGGCTTGTGCACAGCAGACACTGCATATGCATGTGAGGTTGTCCGAGCCGTACACGCCTCCAGGAAATCCCATCCTGAAGAAGAAGGAGGGGAGGATGGGTTCAAAAGCCGAGCTGGGGGGCCCTAACTGCTTGTGTATCCCCACACTCTGAACAAGCTAGTTCTTTGTAACTCTAAAATCTTCAACCGAGGCGATGACACGGGGACGATACAGGGGTTAACAACAAGTGTTGACTGACTCCATTTCATTTGGAACACGAGACGCTCGCCACCACGAACTGTGGGCTACAAAGCTTCAGCAACTAAAAAACATTGAGCTTGACAAGTACCTTGTGCAGTGATGCAAGGCAGAACTTTCATCAGCTGGTACGACCCCAAGAGGTCTCGTTCTCGTCATAGGTAAGACATTCAATTAGATCTACGCTACCCATACCTAGAATAATGGGGTACCAGGGAATAATTCCGAAGCGTGCACTCCTTCCCCAGTTATCTTTAAGAAGCATATGATCCCCAAGTTTAATCCTTGACCAAGGTTCTTGACCAAGGATCTCACAGATTCTTGCTCAAATCCTGCTTTCTTAATTCTTCACCATGAAGTCGAGGAGTTTTGTCTCCGCGCTGCTGGCAGCTATTGTACCGTTTACAGCAGCTGCCCCAACAGCAGCTGTAGATCTGGAGTATGAATACGTCGTTGTGGGATCTGGTGCCGGTGGTGGACCGCTGGCATGTCGCCTGGCGATGGCAGGACACAAGACGCTTCTAATTGAGGCGGGTGACGACCAGGTGAGCGCTTCGCTAAGCTTAAACATCCCTCCTTTTCTAACCGAGGTTTCAAGAACGGCAATGTCAACATCACAGTTCCGGGCTATCAAGCTGTGGTAACGCAAGATCCAAAATTACGATGGGATTTCTTCGTCAATCATTATCAGGATCAGACAAGGGCGCAGCGGGACCCAAAGTATTCGTATGAGACCGCGCCCAACACCTACCACGTTGGCCCTAACCCACCATCCGGCGCAACACCCCTTGGGATCTTGTATCCTCGAGCAGGGACACTTGGAGGGTGTGTAAGCCACAATGCCCTCATATTCATTACGCCGCACGCGAGTGATTGGGACGGTATTGCATCGATCACAGGTGACAATTCCTGGGCGGCAACGAACATGAACAAGTACCTCGACAAACTCTACGAATGGCAGCCCACCCAACCCACGGATCCAACGATCCTACTCAGTGATCTGACCCTCACTCAACACTTAGTAGGAGGAGCAGCAGTCATGGGTGCTGGCCCTGATCCTCTGAATGCTGTCACGGGACTGGCAGGTACACTTCTCGTCGATCCAAACAGTCGAGCAAACCCAGCTCGTGACTCCACAGAGGGCTTCTTCCAGATTCCGCTTATCATGAAAAGCGGAGTGCGGACCTCTGTTCGAGACTTCATCGCTACTACAGTGCAGGGTGGATACCCATTGACCGTTCGCCAGAACTGTTTCGTGACGAAGGTCAACTTCAACACGACGGGCAGTACACCAATTGCCACGGGTGTTGAATTCCTCGACGGAAAACAGCTGTACAGAGCCAGTCCCTTGAGCGGTGCTGCCGGTACACCTGGAACCGCAAGAGCAACCAAAGAAGTCATCCTCTCAGGCGGTGCTTTCAACACTCCCCAGCTGCTTAAACTTAGTGGTATTGGTCCACAGGCAGAACTGCAGAAATTCAACATCCCAGTCATCAAGGATCTTCCAGGTGTCGGCACCAACATGCAAGACCGCTACGAAATCGGGCTAAATGTCAAACACGGAAAAGATTTCTCTGTCTTGAACGGCTGCACTTTCGACAACAAGCCCGCGGATCAGTGTCTGACGAAGTGGCAGAAGAATCCGTATGTACTCGCCAGCAAGGGTGCTTATGCTACGAACGGACTGGCTGCTACCATGGCTGTTAGATCAGACTTCGCATCCACCACCGACATTGATATGTTCATTTTCGGCGGTCCTGTGAATTTCATAGGTTACTTCCCTCAATGGGGCGATTATGCTGTTGCTGATCACAAGCATTTCTCTTGGTACACGCTGAAAGCACATACGCGGAATCGTGCAGGAACCGTTGAGTTGCGATCCGCTGACCCTCTGGATACCCCGCTCATCAACTTCAACTACTTCGATACTGGAACCACAGCTGGTGGAGCAGATGATTTGGACTTGAGAGCTATGATTCAGGCTATTAAGATGTCGAGGGAGGCGTTGGACGAGTATAAGAAGTACTCGATCCTAGGAGGCGATGCATTTGTGGAGGAGGAACCTGGACCAGATGTCTCGTCTGATGAGGCGATCGGACAGTACATCAAAGATCGAGCTTGGGGCCACCATGCGTCATGTACGAATCCTATAGGTGCCGATGACGATCCTATGGCTGTTCTCGACTCAAAGTTTAGGGTGAGAGGGGTACAAGGATTAAGAGTAGTTGATGCAAGTGTGTTCCCGCGCATCCCAGGAGTCTTCATTCAGGCGCCGATTATGATGATTAGCGAGAAGGCAGCGGATATCATCCTGAACGGATAGCGAATTGGAATCATGGCATTAGTTATAGAAAGACAGATATGTTGTCAGATAGTCATTGACTAAGTATTGCCATCGTGAACATATCCTAGTAACGGAATGGAAAACATGAATTGTTTTCCTCCCATGGATGTTTGTTCAAAGTCATAGATACATCTTGTGACATGAGGATATCCGAAGGAAATTATTTGGGCTTGAGGTCAGACCGATAAGAGATTGACCACTGGCGAAAGTGGTAAACAATGACAATACCTCCCTGAACGAGCCGAAGATCCTCTCGGAGACCCAGACTCCTGCCATTTCCAAATTCAAGTAACCCATATTTCTTCCCACACCTATTTGTGATCTCGCGCTGCACAGCAATCCCAGTCAATCAAAATCACGCACCCCTCTTGAACAGCTCCAGCCCGCCAGTAACCAGTCCCAACCTCAACAGATCTGCATCTTTCTTGATCTGCTCCCTCCTCCCCTCCAACTCATCAACATCCCAATTCGCCCAAACAAACTTGACTCTCAAAAACCTTCCCTTAGCACACAACCACAACACGAAACCTCCACAAAGTCCTTCCTCATCCCACCTCATCGATTCTCTCGTCGCACCAGATGACTCCGCACCAGGTGTGAACACAGCCCCCAGATGCAAATTATGAACTCTCAAGCCCTTCCCACCAAGCTCCATATCATAATGCTGCAACATCGTGGCGAAAGCGGCTTTTGCAGACCCGTAGCCATGCATGGTAGGTAGTGCCATGTGCGCCGCGACGCTGGAGAGGTTGATGAATATCTTCTCGTTCGTTGGATCTACAGGAGATGAAGCGATGAACTAGTTCAGGAGATTTACTGCTGAGAGAACGATAACGTCGAATGTCTCTTTCAAGGACTCGGTCTTGACATTTGAGACAGGGATAGGACGAAGACTGTTCGCAGCGCAAGAGAAGAGAATGTCGATCTTCCCGGCTTTCTCGGCAATGTCCCTGAATGATTCTGTGACACGAGCGTGATCAGAGACATCACAAGTATACGTGTGGATTTCGGTCTTTGTTCTTTTTCCTGGTTCCACTTCTGAGAGGGAGGTTGTGAGGGTTTTGGATGCCGAAGCGAGTTTTGTGGAGGATCGCGAGAGTAGGATTACATTGCTGGCAGACGCACGGCAGAAGGTCTTCGCGATGGAAAGTCCAAGTCCAGAACTGCCGCCGGTGATGAGGATTGTTTTGTCAGCCTGGGAAAGTGTTGGTAGTGAGGGGGAGATATAGGGGTATGGGTCTTGGTGGTAGGTTGGGGTGAAGGAGGTCGTGAAGCTCGGCTGGGCCATGTTTTATTTGTTTCAATGTGTTTTGGAGAACTTCGAATTGAAGTGGTGTAGATTGTCGATGATTCAATCGATTAGATTTTGAAAGGGAAAGGTATGGGGTGGAAAATGGGTTCAGAATGTGACCATTGAACTTAAGATGTATAAGAAATGTGAAACCAGATCTACTTGCGGTTCCTTTGTACTTATAAACTGCAATTCTGGAATCGAAAGCACAGTACAGGAGTGCGATGTCACTCACGTACTTCTTTGCATCACTCCATAGGCAGGGGTTGGTTGTTGAGGATCTACCCTCTCTCATTCGCTGAGTCGTATTTTCACCTGTGGCCGAGTGGCACTCTTCCGGATAAATACCAATCAAGGCTATGCGCAAACTCGGGCATGGTTGTTGGCCGATTGCGATACGGAGAAATTGTGCCGCATTTGCCTTGGTATTGACTATAGAAAGTAGAAGACAGCGTATGATAGTGAATACCAGTGGTTCGTCTTTCTACTTTTAAAGATTTGCAATGAGAGGAGGGCCATAGCTACCGTAGCGAAACAGGATGATAATGATTTTGAGCGTGCTGAATGTTCTCGGCTCTTTTGGTGGCATTGGAATAAAGGAGACTGGGACGGCCAGGTACACCATATTAAATAATGATGGCGACGAGGGCTTCTGATGTCGCGTACAAGACAACGTCTTTCTCGAAACTGTGTCTTAGAGGACGTCTGAACCACCTGTACTCACAGAATGGAAGCGAAACTTATCAGGGGGCCCAATGGGATCATTCTCCCGGTGAATTCAAAACCAAGGTATCGATATCTATACTGGAAGGAAGATTCATTGAAGAGACGTATCAGAAACCATGCAATTCTCCATTCCTCGAGCAATCAAACTCATCGCCAGTCAACCACAACCTCAAAGTTTTCGCACTCTCATCCTGACAGGATTCTCCCTATCCGGTCCCAGAACACCGGCAGGAAAAGCCTTCATACTCTGCCCTGTCGCCTTCGCTCTCTCCAAATCCAAGAACTCGATTTCAAAAGCCCACAACAGCATGGCTACAAGCACCATTTCATTCTTGGCGTAGTGTTGACCCGGGCACATATTCGTTCCTCCGCCAAACGGAAAATAAATTCCCTTCAAGCTGTCGAGCGTGAACTTGGCCTTTTTATCGTTGTGAGTAATGTCGGCCTGCGCGGTAGTAAGCTTTTCGGGGCCTGAGGTCTTCTTGGTTGGTCCACTGAGGGGGGTTATTCGAGGAAGCGTTCGGCCCAGAACTTGTCGAGGGGATGTTCTTGCTGTCCGTTTGGAAGTGTGCGCCCAGTATTCCAGACAGCCTCGTCACGGTGTGAGAAATATGGACATATGAGCATTGTCTTGCCTGGCTTGACGAACCAGGTGCATGGAAGTCTATTACATGCCTATGTTAGTAAATATTCTAGTGCGATGAGAGCAGTACATACCCTGTTGATTATGACGGCTATATTAAGCCTAAGTACTTCTGATATGACAGATTGCAGGAGCGGGCAGCTGTTGAGCTTCGTCATGTCCACCGAGTTGACGATACCATCTGGAAACGCGGGTGTGATCTCCTCTCTGAGTCGTGCCGTGAGATTCTCGTCGGACAGAATATAGATCAAAGACCAAGAAGCCGATGTCACGACGTTTGCATTGGCACCCCAAATCATACCCAAATCACTTGCTGCTCTACCCTTGTCACTGAATCCGTTGGTAGCTTTGTACATCTTTGCTCGCTCCCTCATAAGCCGATGACCATAGTAAGGCTCCCATAGCATTTCACCGAGGCTCTCGTCATGACAGTCGATGTGCTTGTCAGCAAACGCATGCCATATCGCGATCTGCTCCTGGCATTTATCTCGGATGGCGTACGCTTTGGAATAAACAATCGAGGAACCCTCTTCGAAAGCAACTGAAGCCAATTGTCAGATTCCCAGAAGTTGGATGCAAAGTCTGGACTAAGTCGAAGGAATGCTCGCCGCAAAGTGCTTTGGTTGCAGCAGTGAAACTTTCGTCGCGGACGAACTTGAAAATATCAGGCAGCTCAACCTACCTATCTGCTATCTCCTCGCTCTTACTCTTGATCTGCGACGCGAAGTTCCACACGAATTGCCAAGAGAGTTCAGCCAAGCTCGTGACCGTCAGCTCTTTACCGAACTGATGGTGAGCTTTGTGGAGTAGTCTCATATTAGGCGCCACATCCGAGCCTGGGGCAGGCTTGAGATAGAGCCCCGAGTCGTCATCTTCGTATATCTTGACATCGGACAAAGGCATCCCAAAGGCATGGGTAAAGACGGTTATTGTTAGAGCTTTCGTGGATAGCTCCCTGGACTTGTTGAAGATGTGCCGAATGTTTTCGACGCCGATAATGATGTAGACGTTCTGCGGTCCCAGTTTCAGCTTAACGGGAATGCCATTGTAGGCACGCCTGAAGGTGAGTTGTTAGAGCATCGAGGTCTCAGGCTTCGAAGTGGCCTAAGTGTATGTACTTACGAGATGGAGCTCAAGATACCATAGGCATCGGTCGCGAGAGCGAATAAGTTGCCAAGGAAGGACAGTAGGTAGGGAAAAGGTGGTGCCTCGACAAGGCTCGTTGTGTTGTTGATAGCACTGATAAACAGCGCAGAAGTAATCGCGTAGGTGAGGACGAAAGGCAGACTCAAGATAGATGCGAATACAACGAGCTTGGAGTACCATTCCATCATCTCGTAACTTTCAATAATCCCACGGATACCCATGTTGATGAAGAGATAGCAGTCCCTGAGGTTCGTCCGAAGATGATGACGAACGTTGAGCTGAAGAAGTGTGCAGGATTGAAGAAGTGATCAAAATGAGGAGGGAATCAGATTAAAGGGTGAATACAACCAACAGCGACCGATATCGTCACAGCGCTAGAAAGGGAAATCACCTTTTGCTACAGCAAGACCGACCTCATGACTTGTTTAAATATACTGACTTTGCCTAGCACTCTGCTATTGCTACACGTATTCAGAACACAGAATGTCATGCAATGCTGGCTTAATTGAACAAGATATATTTGGCAAAAACGGCCAAGATGCATGCTACCTATGCTACAACTATTTCCACAAAAGAAAAAGTGCAATCAGAAGGTCTATGATGCAAAGCAAACGCAGAGCAAGACCGTGGGTATAATAACAACAACAACCATGAATGATCGCCAGATTTCCCTTCCCTGTGTCCATCCCTTTCAATCAATACAAGCTCCAATACAATCTTCGCAAGCCATGCATGCAAGCCATGCCAATGAAGACAAGGTCAAGTGACCGACCGGCCGACCGGATCCAAGACCAGACAAATGAACACCATTCTTCTCTTCTTATACATATCATATCATTTCCCTCCTCAATTATGAAGCTTCAGCCATCAGCTGCTCGCCTTCATCCAACAACTCTGTAATCTTCCCCAAGTTCTGGATCATGCTTAGACCCTGTCCAACAAGCAACAGCTTCTCCGCATTGGCTGGCAGGCCGAGGTATGTAGGTGGCTCGCGTTCTGGCAGCTTCTTAATCCAGTCCGTGAAGTCCTTGAGGGAAGTGCCGCTTGGTACGACCAAGCTGCCGTCGAGTCCATTTGCACCATTACCAGCGACGCCTTCGACGAGCTTGTGGCCGATATCATAAGCGGCGGGAGTCAGGAAGGTGTTGACGAGCTGTGTGAGACGAGCGAAATCGCCTTCGTCGTCAATCTTCCCTCCATATGTCTCAGTGACCAAAGTGCGGATCATCTCCCAAGGCAAATTCTGAGGAGCAACATTCGTGCGTCCCAAAGCTACAGTCTCCACCCAAGTATCGATAATGAATGCGGAACATTCGTACTAAGACTCGTTAGTAACTATTATCCAGACTGTTGTAAGGACCGGAGGTACTTACATCGCTATCATTGAACTCCCAGAAGCCCTTCCATCCCAGATTAGGAGCATATCTCAACCGCTCCTGGACCACAGCATGCAAGAAAGACAGAAGCAGGTACAACCTAGTTCGCTCAACTGGATTCTTCGTAGCTCTCGTAGAAAGCGATGCCATCGAGTCCTTCATATTTGCTCTTACTCCAGCTGGTTGTTCGTACATCAGGACACGAGATGCTCGGAGAAGATTGACTGGAATCTTCGGACTGGACTCCATCGACAGGAAGAGTCTGAAGTTTGCATGTGGCTTGAGAGAGTCCATTCGCTTTTCAAGACTTTGCAGCCATGTTGGAGCAAGATGTACGTTCTTGATAAGAACCCAAGAGCCATTAGCAGCGGCATTAGCAATAGCTTTGTCTGCGGTCGCTAAACCTTCGTTGGAACCCATGGCGATGTTGGTACAGGCAGCCCGAGAACGCTCGACCAGATTGTCGACTTTGTAGCTGGCATCGAATCCAGGGCTTGAGCAGAGTGCGACGGGGCGGCTTGCAGATACCTGCTCAACAATATCCTTGAGGTCTTCAGTTGTGTCGAAGAGACCAGGTCCGAACACAGCAGTCACAAAGCGTTCGGCAGCTGGGACAAATCGATCGAGACGGAATAGCTTGACGAGGAGCAGAGACATAAGTTCTTGGTCTCGCTTCTCCATCTCTGCGTCCCAGATCTGTGGAACGTAATTCTCTCCTATCTCCTCAAACAGGAAACGGTCCCAAGCATCCGACGAAATGGCTTCGAGCTTGCCTCTGAAGGCTGGAAGCTTGGATGCTCTCGCAAATATCTCGTCTTTCTTGTGCGACTCGGTTGAGACGTCAGTGCCTTCGACACTCTCGTCTAGGATCACATCAATGAGAGTCTTGTCCATCTTGTAAGGTGCGGCTTGCGCTAGAAGCATGGCCAAGGTGATTCTATCCTTTTGAAGAAGACCAAGTGAGGTGCGCTGATAGGTAGTGATGAACAGCTCCTCGATGATGATATCGCGGCGCACGTTGTGATTCGTCTCCGAAGTTAATCGCTTATTGCCATGTAGAACTGAATGGAAGATATCCAGGAAGTACTGCAGCGAGAACTGATAGAAGTGGTTGAGGTAGTGCAGCTGCTCAAGCACAGCGAAGACTGCACTGCAAGACCGCGCAATGATGTTGTATTGAAGCGTGATCTCGTCGACCTCGGCCATAACTCCTTCGGTATTACTCATCTTGACTGAAATCTCAGCAGCCTCTTTCTTGAGAGTCTCGAGTGTTTCGATGACATTATCATCATCAAGAATGTTCCCACGGGATTCATTGAGAGCTTGGAGCAAGCGCTTCTCGAGTTGTCGAAGATGAACTTTGAACTCGCCCTGTAATTTGATGAGGTTGGATCTCCGCTCGTCAACATCAGGACGCTCGGACTTGAGAACTTCGTTGAGAGATTGGGTCTGAAGACTGCTCTGCGTAACCGTGAAATTGACAAATGTAGTACGACTGCAGATATCCGGCGCGAAGGTTGCCGAAGGATCCCTGGTGGACAAGTAGATCTTGAAAGCCGGCGAGAAATCGATTTCTTGCTTTCCAAGTTGGATGAGGACACGACCGCCAGTCTTCTGGTACTCTTTGTTGAGGACATGATTCAGCACGGGATCAAGGTACTCGGCATCCTGAATAAGAATTGGATTTCCGAAACGCAGGGAGCTCTCCAGCTGCTTGGTAAACGAGTCATCCAAGAAACTGGTGACCGTGAGACGCCTATCTTTGCTCTCTTTCTGAAGAAACTCCGTGACTCTGCCGGACGGATCGATGATAAGTGGATATCGGTTGAATCGTTTCAAGATGATAGCATTCTCTGTGCAAAGGTCATCGACTGGCAGAGAGTTCTCTTGCCATCCAAGTCGCTCGTCGGCCGTTGACAAGTATTCTGTAATCGGATTGTGTTGCTTGTAGTTGATCCCAGAGAGTTGGAGTTGATGCAACCAATCTTCCATCATATTCTTTCGGAATTGCTGGTCATAGAGACCACTGTATGCTAGGAAAGCCGCCGCTACGAGAACATCGCCGACCAGGGTACCGATCTGAGTCTCGAAGGATTTGCTGCCCTCTTCCCAACGGACTCTCTCGGAAGAGAGACTGTCGAGCAATCGAACACTTCGGTCAACCTTGAATTGCACACGGGACATCTCGGTCTTGATGGCTTGCGTCTCGCTGATGAGGGCGGCATATTCCGTCTTGTATGTTGCGATACTCTGCTCGAGAGTGTTGATGGTATTTTCGACAGCTTGTGCTTCTGCCTTAGTCTGGAGCGCCTGCTCCTCTAGCAAACCAACTTCCTCTCTGAGCGGACCGACACGATCAAGAATCTCGGAGTAGTTGACTTGAGCCTGTACCCACTGAACAAGGGGACCGCAGGCTTTACTTGCACGGTTGACTTTCTCGTATGTGAAATCTTCGTTGGACAGATATTCATTCCGCATCTTGACACGAAGGGTCTTGGTCATCTGCTTCTCGTTGTCATAGTTGACGATGCTGGCAATGAAGTCGTCCTTTCGAACAATACCTTGGATGGTCTTCCAGCTGTCCACCTTATGGCCGAGTAAAGTGCAGACTGAATCGAGGGCAAGCTTGACACCAGCAGGTGGGTTTCCCATGGACCGAACTTCCGTAAGATGTTGACGCTTGATATTGCTGACACTCTTCTGTGCCTCGAGGACAGCTGGCTCCGCGTTGGCCAGGTCGTTCAAGACCAGTGTTCTTCTCTCAGCAACTTCTGCCTCTTGCTTTTCTAAAGCTGCTTGGATCTCCAAGGAAGTTGTCTTCCGCTGTTCAGCCTCTCGCTGATCTGCCACCATACGTTGCAGCTTCTCATTGGCTTCAGCATCCTTACGTTCTAATTGACCCTTCTTTTCCGCAAGGCTGACTCGCAAGTCTCGAACCTTGTCAACAGTGTCTCTCAATTTTTCGAGACCAACATTTAGATGGCGTTGTTGCTCCTCTAAGTCCTCGCGCTTCTCGTTGTAAAGCTTGACATACTGAGCGACAAAATCCAAGAAGTGGCGAGGCGTCAGGAAAGTGACTCTGTTCTGTTGCTTTAGGAGTTTGACATTGAAGCGATGGAGTGAGTAATGGATGTACACCATAGAGTTGACAACAGCTGCCCGGTGAGAAGCCGGCAGGATGAGGTCGCGATATGCAACGGGAATGCTGTCCGGTGCTATGAAGTTTGGTCTGTCCAAATCGACAGATTGAGTCAACTCGGTGCCAACTTGGAATAGTGCTTGATCAGACCAATCTCCAAACCAGTTGAGAACGCAACGATTGAAAAGAGCAGGACTAGTTGCGGCCTTGGAGGAAAGCCCATCCTCGGGTGGGTTCATTGTGAAGACAACGTGTAGATTTTTGACGATCTGCCCAGTGAACCACTTGTACAACTCCTCCTGTGAATCCAAGAGTAGACCTTGGCGTTGAGCACCTTCCTTGCAAGCTGTCATCAATGAAGCGAGCTCATCACCCTCGAACAGGCCTGGTACTTCAGCGTTCGCCAGAAGCGTGTTCATTCGTTCCAAGAAACCAGAGTCCAGCACGTTTGACTCATCCATGATGAAACAAATCTTCTCGCCTTTACATCCAGAGCGACGGAGGACATCCCGAAGATCGTCATCGAAGTCTTCTGCCGAGTATTTCCCATGAACCTTGATCTGGAAGACCTTGAGACCGTTCATCCAAGCGACGAATCGAGACAAAGTTGTCTTTCCACTACCACTGACTCCGATTAGGATCAGATGTCCCTGGGGCTGTCTGAAGACACGATCTATACGAAGTACATGCTCGAGAACATCATTGAATAAGATCAATGGAACGTCAACTTCTTCCTCACAGAAAGTCTTTAGTCTGGCCTTGACGAACTCACGCAGTTGCTCGCGGTCGACTGGAACATAATTCTTGGATAGCCAGTTGGAGAACAGGATTGGGCCGCCAAGAGCTTTGTCTTGCTCAATTGTGGGGAAGAAGTCAAGCGCGATGCGATTCACGGCATCATTGGTCCAGTTGCGCTCTTCCTCTGCGACAAGACGATCCTGGAATAATCGAAGAGCTTCATGGGCCCAGATGCGGACCAGTCCTTCGACGGACAGTGTTTCAAGTGGCCGAATAGCCTCGTAGATACCTCGAACCCATCTCGTCAGTTCACGAGGACTGTAGACGTAATGAGGTTGGATCTTTGGAGTGAAGCGCTGTTGAGATTCCAGATAGAATTGGACCATGGCTTTGGTGAGCGATTCAGAATAACCTCGGAGTGACGGAATGATCTTGAGAACAGCACTGTTGAATGTGCCATAAATTTGCTGAAGCGAAAGTTCACCTGGGTAATCAACCATGACGAGAGGTGCATGTCGTAGGAATCGAGCACCCATGGGAGTTCGGCCTGCATCGGTGGGAGGGTTACAAGCACCGACGAACTGGATTCTGTCGAGTGTAACCCATGTCTTGTCGGAGGTTCTCCAGAATCCATTCTGTTCAACAAGCTGTCGAAGGAAGGAGATAGCTCTCTGGGTGCCGTACTTGTCGGGAGCTGGCAGATTGATTTCGTCACAGAATAGTACAAGCCATCGGCCAATTTGAGTGGGTGATAAGATTACTCCGCTCACTGTCTTCTTGTACTCGCAGTATTGCTCGAAGGTCTTGATGAGCAGATCGGGGGTTGTAGCACTGGAGAAGTTGAGACCGACCACTTCCATGTTTGGTAGCTTGCGAAGAGCACTGAACAAGGTCATTGTCTTTCCTGAACCGGGTGGACCGCACAAGAGCAGTGGTTTATGCTCCGCAAGCCACGAATACAGAACATCCTCGTGGCGTACAGTATCAAGTGTAGGAATAACAACATCGGTTTGGGTAATTGAATGCGTGTTGACCTCAATGGTTGGGACCGAGTTCTGCCATGAGGTCCATTCAGCCTTTGGCAGCGTGACATCGTAATCGATAAGGGAAGAATTGTCCCCCATGATAGGTGATCCGAAGGTGGCAAGCCCAGCCAAGCAATCTCCGAAACTCTTCCGGTCCCCAAGAGGACAGTCTCCAGTCAACGACCAGACCAGAGCAAGGAGTAGCTTCTTCGCAATGAAGGACTCAACCTGTTCCGGATCAAGAGGGAAGTCTACATGCTGGTTATTATACTCGATCACATCTCGAACTCCCTTATTCAAGAGCGAGAACAAAGTATTGAGGACACGGGCTACAGTGAACTCCATGATGTGATTGAAACCTTGTGCACGTTCCAGAGCGTTAGTGATGAAGTCATCGGTGGTCAAAAAGGCATCGAGCAGGTCTGCAACTTGTGCTTGGATAGCAAGAGCCTTTGCAGCTGTCTGTCCAGTTGCAACAGAGTCCTCATCAAGGTCCTCGAAAGCCACAGTTCGCAGTGTGTCAAGATAGTTGGACACCATCATGGCGGACGTTACAGTATCCTCGCTAAACCACACCATTCCACAACGACTGACAGTTGCAAGAGTTGCGTATTTGAGTGTTTCGACCTCGAACATGATTCGGACATTGGAAGGCAGGTTGAGACGCTCTCCGTTTGGAAGAGTGAGCAATTTGTTGTCATCGAGCACACTGTTCAAATTCTCAACCCACTCAGGGTCAACGTCGCCATCGAAAACGATCCAGTGTCTTTTGGACTCCTCGCCACGTAGATTGTCGACGATCTTGCGCAGAATGCTCGTGAACAGACCATCGGTCCATTCTCGAGTAGTAGAGTCCAGATTACCATACAATGCCTCTTTGGACATAACCTTGGAGTCAATAATATGGCAAACACCCTCGACACCTTCAACTTGCTGCATGGCTTGAAGAAGTAGCTTCCATGCAACCGACTTGCCAGATCCGGAATTGCCGACCATCATGACACCGTGGTGAATAGTCTGGATTTGGTAGAGCTGAAGGATCTTTGTCATCCAGGTCTCGTTGATGACAAGGTGTCTCTCGTTGGCAATAGTATGGATTGCTGCTTTCAGTTCCTTGAGGGTGGCGGGTACATAATCGACACCAGGGAACGATTCTGCTTCGATGGATCTCATGATCTCAACATCACTCTTGATCAGCTTGGGCGCGATCGTTTCCCGAATACTCTGGACGATGATCTGAGGCTCGACTTCTTCTTCTGGGCCAAGGTCACCACCAGTGTCTGTCAAGCGAGCACGTTTGAGTCCTCCAGAACTGACGAGGACACTCTTGAGAGCACGGAGGCCAAAATCGTAATGTGCCTGCTTCGAGAGCTTTGCAGCACAGCTGTCGAAAAATGGAACTGTCTGCTTCGAAAGCTGCTTAGCTTGGTTGAAACCTTGAGAGTAGAGCATGACTTCTGCAATAAGTTCCTTGTCAGGTTTCGACATTGCGACACTCCTGAAAAGCTTCTTCAAATTGTCCGGAAGGTTGGAGCGGCCAGCATATCCAGGATTCATGGTGATGAAGATACCGGTGTTAGCGTTTACACGCAGCTGGCGACCAACGAGCTCGATTTGTGACTTTTCATCTTCCATGCCTTGCTTGAGACCAAGTTGAATGTTCTGCACCTGTTGAGACACAGCAGAAAGGATACGTTCCTCCAGTCGATTGAATTCGTCGAAACAGCCCCAAGCTCCGACTTGGCAGATACCCAGGAAAATACGACCCATAGCCTGGAAATCGAAAGTGTCGTCACAGCAGAAGACCAGAGTGAAACGTCCAAGTTGAACACCCAAAGCTTTTACTGACTCGGTCTTACCAGTTCCAGCGGGGCCGTATGGAGAACCGCCCAGTCTCTGACAGAGTGCTTGTGTAAGCGTCAGGAAGCAACGATCAGTCAATGGAGTCCGGACAAGGCGTTCTGCAACTCCAAGGTACTCGAATCCGTAGTTGAGTTTTGCATTTGCCATCTTGATGTGTAGGCGTTGGAGCCAATCTCCCTCGGGTTTGTAGACGTAACGCATCTGGAGCAGCCATAAGTAGTGGTTGGGGGTGGATGCATTCAAATTCTTGAGCTTCTCAATGACATCACGTTGATGGACACATTCTGTAATCAGATGTTCGCATCTCTTGCGCAAAATTGGATCAAGGTCCCCAAGAACAGTCGATGCAAGAAGTCGCAGCACCTTGACCTCTTGGTCGAAGAGATGTTGCAGAGTAGAGCCGCCAGCTTCCAGTGACTGTTCGACTGTGGATGTCCAAACAGCCTGGGTAGCAAGAACAACTATCTGACTGGGAAACGCGGATATGTACGCATTCAATGCAGCCTGGTCGATCTCCTCGGAGTTGAAGATAGGCTCGTACTGTTCGACAGCCTCGGCGAGAAGCTCAGCAAGGGTAGACTTCATGCTGCTCTCAAGCAAAGCTAGCCAGTCATTGATCTTTGGTGTCTTGATGAGGGAGATCTCTTTCTTTAGTCTCACTTCTTCGCCTTCCTTGGAAGTGAAGCCGGAAATGAGGTGGTCTTCGTCCATGATGAGTCCAGAAAGACCTGCAAACATCTTCTTGAAGTGCTTCGCGATGCGCAAAGTATCATTGCTGTTACCGATAATTTCGAGCAGATCCTCGTCACCAACAAAGTAGAATCTGGGGAACGATACACGCTCTCTCTCGAGATACTCTCCCAAAGCCTTCTGGATCTTGTTGAGCAGCTCTGCGAGACGCTCAAGAGACTTTTGAACTCCAGAAATATTAAGAACATCAAGAACAAAAGGCTGCTTGTAGACTTTCTTCATGACAGCAAAGAATTCGGAGTTAATATTCTGGAACCGAGATGACTCGATCGGAAGCAGGTGCTTGATGTCTGCATTTCCAGTAAAAACACCTTCCAAGTATACCCATTGGCGTTGAACATCAATCCATACGTCGAACAGTACATGGACGCGATTGAGCTTGTCTTCCCAAGACGAAGCTTCTTCTTCAAACTCCTTGTAGTACGGAGAGTGTCTCATTGCTTGCAAAGAATTGAGGTTTTCGCTACATTTTGCGAAGAGGTCATCCCAGCCACGAATGAGCCGGCACTTGTTTTGATAATTGACAAGGTCAAGCGAGTAGTTTGACCAGATCTCGCGGACTTGCTTTAAGAATTCTTCGAGAGCCATCTCACCCTGAGCCTGAGCGATGATATCTCGGATGACGACCTCACTAGCGGCCAGCTGCAGGTCCCAGACATCACCGAGAGTCATCGAAATTGGCGAATAGCGCTTTCCGGGCTTGAGAGCTTTGAAGATCTTGTTCCAATGACGTTCACGGACAGCTTCGGATTTCAAGTCTGCAATGATAGGATTGATCTTGAGAAATTGTCGAAGGATGTTCTGGATGTGTTCGAAAGCGGCGTACTGACGCATGCGACTGGGCATTTCTTTGGTCATCTTGATTAGGCCGTCAATTGCAGACCTGAGTTTGCGAGGCTGAACAGTCGTCCAAAGACTCTCTCGGAGTTCGTTGAGACTCTTCCAGATTGTTGACAGGGCAGCCCAAACAGATTTGAAATCCTGGACTTCTTCCAGAATAGCAGCAAGAGCTGTGACGGGACTGGAAGGAAGATCTAACGCTTCTTTGGCGCGAGAAACCATTTCCGACTCCTCGTGAAGCTTGGTGATGCGGGTTTCGAAGGACATGAGGGTCGCTGACGCAACTTCTGGTACAATGGTGCCTGACACTGGCTTCTCTTCGTTCCATTGGCCGGTAATCTCGAGGATCTTGTCTCCAACAACTTTATCCTCAGCTGTGATCTTGGCACGAAGGGCATCTGTCTGGTCCTCGACAATCTTGGACTTTCTAGAGAGAATCTCATTGAGAGCGGTCCACTCTGAATCGACTTGCTCGACGTTGAGCCAATCTGCAGGAAATTGATATCGCTGCCGAACCAAAGTCGTCTGACCCTGTCTGAAGACCTCGACCTCTGGTCCCCAAGCCTTGACCTTGCGCTTACATGTCTGTACAATGGTGATAAATTGCACAGCCTGGGCTGTGGATGTTGCTTCTAGAGATTGTACCTCGAGATCTTTTCGTGCTCTCTCGATCTCTGAATAGACTTCCCGAACGCGGTTACCAAGGCGAACAGCGAACTTCGTCAGGATTTCATGCTGCCATTGGTCGTACTTTGCGTTGACTTTAGTTTGGACCTGGTCGTAATCGATCGAAAGATGGCCAAAAGAGCGGCTGACTTCAGTCGTGTCAAAAGTTGATCGTACCTTCCGAATATCTTGAAGCATTTGGAGCCACTTAGATAGATGCTCGCCTAGTGCTTGGTAGACTTGCTCAGACTGAAGATCCCAGAGTGATTGGAATTGAAGCCACTTGTCGACGTAGAGGCTGATCTCGTTGAGCTTGGTCTCAATACTCGTGTAGACCAAAGAAAGGCTGTCCGTGCATGACCCCGGAAGATCCGTGAAGCGAGCTTCTATGTCGTTGCCATTGGATAAGCTCATTTCATATCTCGAAGCCTTGACTTTGCGAAGGTTGCATACAATTCCAAGCCATTCGTGTAGCTGCGAGAACCAGCTTGCTCGAGCGAAGTCAAGAGGTGGGTCCAGATAGATGACTTGGTTTCGCATAGACACTTCGTGAACCAGTCGCTTCAGGGTGGGACCTTGATCTTGGCTTGAAGTTGTGGTGAGGCTGAGATGCTTTCGCCGACTGTCATCATTGACACCTTCTGAGCGCTCACTCTCAAACGCATCTATCCATGAAGCAATAGCTTTCCGCAGTCGCACCAACAGTGTGGCTTTGATTCTTGCATTCATCTCTCTTACCCAGTACGACAGATTAACATAGTTCTCGAGGTTGAGTTGATCGACAGCCATTTGAACGGCCTCAAGTCGTTTTTGGAATTCGGCTGCATCGTATGGGCAAGTCTCTAGTTCAGCCAGTGCCTTTTGGATGGCAACATTGGACACAGCCAAGGAAGCAGTCTTGGTCTGCAGCAAAGAGACGGAAGCAGCAAATTCTCTGACAAACTGGACGTGTTTGCTCTCGTTGCGGCCGCCGATAGCATGATCGAGATTGCCATTTGCAAGGTGGTAAGACGTGGTCTGCTTGACATGAAGATCGAAGGAGTGAACGAAAGACTCCCACTTCAATGGGATACCCTTGATAATCAGAGCTTGGACATCATTCTGATAACCGCTGAGTAGTATAGCGACATCTGACATCTGGGAGATCTGGCGACTGGTCTGAGCAAATGTACGTGTGCTTTCCATCAAGCTCACAGCATATGGATAAACTCGCTTCGCTTCCTTCGAGATATTGTTAATTTGATGGGGGACTGCGTAATTGAGCCACAGCAAGTTCCGAGTCTCCTTGAATAGTGCGATGACCTGGGGATCAAAGTTCACGGCCAGTTCGAGTGCGTTGTTAGATGCTCGGATCTTGTTGATGTTGAAAAGACGGCCAGCAATGGATATTTGCTTTCTCTGAACATCGTGCAGCCAAGCCTCGAAAATTGGACGGGTGTCCAATTTCTTCCGGAAAAGATTGCTCTCACTCTGCAGCTTTTGCCCTTCGGAGTGCAGAGCCCAGTCATTTCCAAGGACATCCTCAACTCTCTTCATGTATCCATCAAGCTGCCTCTCGATTTGACGGGCCCAGATGATTGCGCCTGAGACTGGAGGCAGATCCCGAAGTTGTGCCATTGCATGTGCTTCGGAATGGCCATACTGCTGCTTAAAGCGCTCATGAAGTGATGATATGTCGTGTTTCACATTGTCGATGAGCTGGGTCTGGTACTCGGTGATGGCACCACGAATCTTTGGTCTGACAAAAAGAGCATTGAACTTTGAGAAGACCCGAAACATCTCATTCGCCGTCTTTGCGGTTGCCAGTCGGTCTCGCAGTCTAGCGATAATCGAGTTCTCCACACGAGAGGTACGCTCGTTGTATGTGATTTCTGCTTGGACCCAAGTCCGAGTGCCTTCGGGAGTCACGTCCAACAAGTCGACATTGTTCAGTGCTGCATAAGCTTGTTGAACCTCTTCTACAGCATCGACGTCGCCCATTTCTTCTACAAGAACCACTCCATTAGTAGCACCTTCGCCTTCTCCAAGCTTTGGCCCTAGAACATTGACGATAGTTCGCTGCAGCTGCTCATGGTTATCACGGAAAGTACTAACGTACTTCAACCGAGCTTGCAGATCCGCGTGCTTTGGTACAATCTTGATTGGAATGAACTTCTCATTTCTCCGGCGAGTAACTTCTCGGGCAACATTGGTGAATTCCTTGACGTTCTCATCCCAGCTCTTCCAAATGGATTCAGCGGTAGCCATAAGATTCTTGAATTCCCGGTAATCAAGGTGCATTAGTCGTCGGCCATGAAGCAAAGAATGTAACTGGGTATCAAGATCCGCCGAGATGAGTTCGACCAAAGGTAAGGCTCTCCTAATAGGGTATGGGCAAATTCTGAGTTTCTTGTTGAGATGGGCGAAGATCAAGCTGATAGCATCTTCAACCTTGGGCAAGGACGTGGCAGAAAGTAACTCGTCCAGAGGGAAATCTCTCATCAACTGGTTGTATTTCTGGACCTTATCCACAGCCTCCTTCAGTCCAGTATCTGCACTAAAGCTGACAGTCGCCTGGAAACGTTTCGCGGTTCGGAGGATCTCTATCGTGAGGGCTACACCACTGCTTCGGAGCTGCTGTTCGATTCCCTCCAATGCAGATTCCATCGAAAGCCAAAAATTGATCTCCTGTGTAGCTGTTCCGCTGGACGCCTCCCTAGACATCTTCGTGACCGCCTGTATAGATTTGATCCAACCATTCACATTACTCTGGAGACTGTTGAGAAAGGCGCTGTCCTGAAGGAGGTTCGCGGGGACCAATTCCGGCGTGGGCTTCATATTCCGTGCGGCAGCTTCCTCGACAGCATTTTGTACCATAGGATGTAGTGGCAGAATCAGTTCAGGAATCTCGATGTTCTGCTGAAGATGTAACAAGCTCAACTCCAACTCTGCTATCCTCTTCTTCGTTACTGGAATTCCGGTCTTTGCCTCCACATCTGATCTGCCTCGAACTCCATTCGCGCTGTGCTGATTCTTGGTATATGCATCGAAATAAGGCGCCAGCGCAAGATGCACGACCGAATGTAGAATTTCGTAAGGACTGACAGCAGCGCCGCCTTGTCCATTTGTGGTACTGCTCAGCGATGCTGCACCTGGTAAATTAATAATTTGTACTTGCGAAGTAATGGGTATCGTCGGGTCTATTGGGTATGGCCGTTTCAAAAGCGCGATCGAAGCAGTCGTTGAAGGGGAAAAAGAAATGTCGGTCGTAACAGTGTAGTTGAAAGTTACCGTGTCTAGAGCCAAGTCAGCGCATGTCCATAAACTCCTGAAGCTCCGGATTCCTACTGGACTCATCTATTATGCCGTCTATTCCACCGGCCGCGGCGATGTCCTTGGTCACATAAAGTGCCACTTGGTTCTCCGAGGCAAACCTTGAGCATCTTTGAATGGTATGTATCCTGGATTCTGGTGACAGCAGACTCCCAGAGTTTTCCAACTCTTTCCTCGTAGCCCCCAAAGTAATCTCAAGAACACTGGCGAGGTACTCGACGATGATCGAAGGATCTATCGCAAATGTGTCGGTGCCGTTCGGTTTGGGACTGGCTGGCCCAGGAGAAGCTACCAAGCTCTCCATCATGTTTGTGTTGGAGTAAGGTGATTTAATATTCGCAGATATCGTCCATAATCGGTTTCTTGATGTCCACTGGTGGCGAAGTGGAATCAGTTCGTGTGCGTTGATGAGGTTTGGTGTGTGTTGGCGGATAGGGAGTGTTGACTTTTATTATCAAGATGCACATGTCGCGTACGGGTCTCAAGACTACGCGATAGCGGGTTGCCCCTGAGCCCGTCAGCCCGCCCACTACGGTACTAGCGTCGTAGGCTGCAGCAACAAGACTACGAGATCAAGTATGGCAATAATGCACTGCGGGAGATCGCAGGAATGTAGAAATCTCAAATTGTGATGAGAGACTCAAGGAAAAGTATCAGCGATGACAGCATACACGTCAGTTTCAATGCCAAATCTGGACACAGTGCACGTTCACGCACGTTCATGGCGGCGCAGGGGAGCAATTGGTGCTGCATAAGGAATATCACGGGGAACAGGCTCAAAACATGTTTTCTGCAATGTCTTCAGAGGAAATGCTCGAAAATTGAATGGCAGAATACACTATACTCGAGAGTATCAAGGCTGAAGCAGACATATTACAACAGACAAAGAAATGTGGTTTTGACCTGATTTTATTGGTATTACGATCGCTTTTCATCAATACAGTCGTATGGTATATTCTACCCTCATAATGGTTTGCAATGTACAGCGGACAGAGAATCGAAGGTACGCCAGATGATGTACTGTACACAGAGCGAACCGCCTTCATAGATTGTAGGTATGCAGGTCGCTTCTGAAAGGGGGGGTTTGGTGAATGCGTGGCTCGTCGGATCGAGGTTTCGAGGAGGGGAGAGGGAAACGAAGTCGCTGAACTATCATGCAAAGTGTGTCTAATCCATATCAGACCCAGGTCCACCTCCAAATGGCCCAACGTTGAGTTCCGTGTCGGCTGCAATCATCTCCGCAAGTATATCAAGGACGGCTTTGGGCACTGTCATTTAGTTAGCAGATATTCTGATTCGCAGTCGGTATATATCCAGGCACCGCTAGAACTTGAGTTGGCTGACTATACATACCTGTCTTGTCATAAATCGTGATCAGATCCGATGGTGTTGGGTACACCTTCAATGCCTTGTAGAAGCAAAGAGCAGCTTCAACGTTGTCGGTTCCTAGAAGCCATTAGCTATGGTCTCCAGTTTTGGTAAACAACCACATACCAGCTCCTGCCAGACCCTCTCCCTGAGCGACTTCTTGCATGAAATATGCCTCTCTCTCCTCGACATCTGATGGGAATCCCTCCTCCTTCGCCTCCTCGACAGCCGCCCTGATAGCTTGCCTTTGTCGTACAGTGTGAGCCTCTGCTTCCTCCTTCGCGGCTTTGGCCTGACGTTTTGACTCTTTCTTTAACTGCTTTCTGAATTGGGGATCATTGCGGCGCTTATAATCAAAGTATACTGCATATGCTATACCCTCAATGTCAGCCGGGTGTGCAGAGTGGTTGGAAACTCGAAAACAAACCAACGAAGCCTGTCGCAAATGTGCCAACCGTAGCGGCAACGATTGTTGATGTTTGCACCATTGTTCAATTGGATCTGTGTATTCCGAAGCTGTTGATGCAACGCGATGATGAGGGTGTTGAAGGGGAGCTTGGGCGAGACGTGATGCTTTGAGGAGCTTGACCTTATGGGAACTTTTTTTGAGTTTGGTACGAAGACCGAAGGATCCCTGCCTTGGTCTGCTCCTTTCCTGAGGCAGGGTGGATGCGGCGGTCTTGGCAACGGGACCATGGGAGCTTCACTTCCGAAGCATCAACGTCGCGACTTCACCACTTCACAGCTTTTAGTCACCATACTCTGAACATAAGCATCGAAATTTGGCCCGGCCACGCTGGTCTAATTCTACGCAATGTCAGAAGAAAAGAGCAAGGGGATTTCCCTCCGAACGAAACGAAGCAAACGACCAGCTATAAGTGCTCCTAAACAGATCTCCGGCCCAATACAACAAACAGGAGCCCCCCCAAGAAGCAATGGCGGCCAAGCGTCTTTTGATTCCCCGCCTCAACGGCCGCAGATGGGAGGAAAGGTATTAGGAGCCTCTTGCAGATATGTTCAAATTTATATCTCTGACAAGCTACCTAGACATCGGATTTAGTCAAGCGCAGATACTCTACCAGATTCAACAACCTTCCCACAGATTACAATGCAGCGACGCCTCCGGTCCCTTCGATGCCATCGCTACCAGTGCAATATCCACCTTCAAATGATCGTGGACGAGGACCCTCCCCTGGGAGAGGTCCCGCACTGAATGTTGATGTGAAAGCTTTACGAGATCCCAATCTTCGACCGGAGCAATATATCGCAGGGCTCTTAAGTGATGCTTCGGAACAAGATATCGATGACTATCAGCAGGCTTTGCAAAAGCTGCGAAATCGTGCTTCGACCGACTTGCAACAAAATGTGTATCAAAACCGGACGCAGTTCATTAAGATCAGTAAAGAAGCAGAGAAGCTCAAAGGAGAGATGAGAGCACTCAAGAACTTGATGTCGGACCTGAAGACCAATACAACAGCCCTTAGAGCAGCTTCGTCTCAAGGGCCTGCTGCCTCGAATGACTTTGATTCTGGCTTCTCATCTACGTTGAGTAAGAGAGACAAACGAAGCTCCGTTGCAGATCGGACTGCGATGTGGAATTCTCAGCTTCAGGTGAACAATGAACTCTAGATACATGGTTCTCGGCATGCTAATAGTATCAGGCGCTATGGAAGACGGTGGAGGGGTCACAAAAGTTCCTCCCGGCGGTACCTGGTCGACATGTTGTCCAGAACGCTGGACTTTGGATTGAGCTAGACAATGCCACCTGGAAATCTCGAAGAGCTATGCAAATCATTCTGTTGAATGATCATCTGCTAATTGCGTCGCGAAAGAAGCGTAAGGTGGAGGGAAACGGCGCCGATCAACGACAAGCACCATCGAAACTTGTTGCGGATCGCTGCTGGCCACTACTAGACATCGAAATGGTTGATCTGGCTGGGACCAGCGAATCAGCAAGCGGGCGGAATAAGGTAGCCGATGCAATCATGATTAGAGGGGTCGGACAGGAATCGTTTACCTATCGCACGGAAAAATCTGATGACAATGAGAAGCAGTCTTTGATGATGAATTTCCGAAAGGCTGTAGAAGAGTTGCGAAAAGGCCTCCGAACCGAGATGGAAACAAGCAACAAGGCCAAAGAGACCATCAACTACTTTGCGTCACGCGATCCAGGATTACTCAAGAAGACTGAACTGCTTGAGACCCTGTCTGATATCAAGGACATGCTTATTGAAGTAGAGGGAAAGCAGCAAAACCTGCGCTGGGTCGAGAGTCAGGTTGATGAACTCGACATCGACATCGCCTTGCAACGATTCGATACCGCTGTTCAGCGTGTTGAGAAGCTCAATGCATTAGCCAAGAGCCTCAAGAGTAATGTTGTTGCACAGGATTTCATCAGTTTCAAGGCAGATGAAAGAGCAACAAAGCTGGCGGGACTCATTACCCGCGAACTCGTTGACACCCACAATGAGCCCAAGAAAACGAGACGCAACGTTCTGTGGCTTGCTCGCCTTGGCTTCGAGGATCGAGCAAGAGAGGCGTATCTGGAAGCAAGAAGCAATATTATCCAGAAAAGATCAAGGTACTTTGTACGTCCTCTAAAAACCATCGCTGCTGACAGGCAAACAGACAATGCATTTTTGAAGGGAATCTTCACCAATATATTTGGGAGGTGTCTTTCGTATACTTCACAATTATCCGCAACACGGTATCCACATTCCAGGCTTGTTTCCAGGCATCAGTGATGAGTGCCTGCGTCAAATGGGCAAAGGAGCAAGTTGACGCCTTCAATATCATTCTCGCCAGACAACTAAGCAGTACTGAACGCGGCGGACCACTTTGGATGGAGTGCATGAACCAGGCAAAAGAGCATGCCAAGATGTTGTCCGAGGTTGGACTGGACTTTAAAAGTCTGATAGGGCGCGATGTTTCCGAGTTAAGCCAGAATGGAGCACCTGTTGGCCTGGGCTTGGTGTAATAGAGACACATGGAATATATATCTTGGTCATCGTGACAAAGTTCTGTTATTGTGCTGTGACATTTGTGAACAATTTGCCTCCCATGACTCTGGTCTGGCTCTGGAATCTGGGCTGCACGCTAAGGTATGCTCTTGCCGTTCAGTAAATAAGCGAGTAGCCTCGACATCTCGATTTCAGGTGCGATAACCAAGGCTCTTCCTCCCGTCCTCACAACAAAAACATCTGTGATACCCCGCGCGCTGCGAAGCCATCCTTTGTCGCAACCTTGCTACCCCACGTTACCTGACCCTCTTCCCGACTACGCGATATTTTCGTTGCACACGACCGTCCAGCCTCGTCTGGGAAACTCACCGCGTTCCGTCATTTGAGCTCAAGCTCCCCCGCCTACCCTCAACACAACTCCCCACCACGACAACGAATACCACAAGCCATGGATACCAACATGGAGGATGTTGGCAGAGCGCCAGAACCCTCCCAGCTGTCTCCAGTTGAAGAGCCCACGACGATACCTACCCTCGATGGGTGGATCGAGAGTTTGATGAAGTGCAAGCAATTGGCAGAGGTCGACGTCCAAAGGCTCTGCAACAAGGTATGTGGTCTTTGCAGATCTCAATGGTACTGGCAAAGTGTCAAGGGGGTTTTGCAGCTGCAGTTCATATCTAATGTCGTGATCTACAGGCCCGGGAGGTTTTACAGGATGAGTCCAACGTTCAACCAGTGGTATGCTTTTTGACCTAGATCTTTCCTGCCATGCGCTCACACCATACAGAAATGCCCTGTCACAGTCTGCGGTGATATTCACGGCCAATTTCACGATCTGATGGAGCTTTTCAGAATCGGTGGTCCAAATCCAGATACCAACTACCTTTTCATGGGTACGGCGCCCCTGATTCTTAAGCTAATTGTAACGCTGACCTTGTGAAGGGGATTACGTTGATCGAGGATACTACTCCGTCGAGACTGTTACCCTGCTCGTTGCTCTCAAAATTCGATACCCCCAACGAATCACAATCCTCCGTGGCAACCACGAATCCCGTCAGATCACGCAAGTCTACGGTTTTTATGACGAATGTCTCCGAAAGTACGGCAACGCCAACGTATGGAAGTACTTCACTGATCTCTTCGATTATCTCCCCCTTACCGCCCTGATTGACCAACAAATCTTCTGCCTTCACGGAGGTCTTTCCCCAAGTATCGATACCCTCGACAACATCAGAGCGCTTGATCGTATACAAGAGGTTCCACATGAGGGTCCTATGTGCGATTTGTTGTGGTCGGATCCAGATGACAGATGTGGATGGGGAATATCTCCTAGAGGAGCTGGGTATACCTTTGGACAGGATATCTCGGAGGCGTTCAACCACAACAATGGCTTGACCTTGGTCGCAAGAGCACATCAATTGGTTATGGAGGGTTACAACTGGTCCCAGGACAGAAACGTGGTCACCATCTTCTCAGGTATGCTCAATAGGCTCTGGAGCCTAGGCCAAGCTAATCTTTGTAGCTCCCAATTACTGCTACAGATGTGGTAACCAAGCTGCTATCATGGAGATTGATGAGCACCTGAAGTATACCTTGTGAGTAGCACTCAAAAGTCCAGCTGGGATTTGACTGACCATTTATAGCTTGCAGTTCGACCCCTGCCCAAGAGCTGGCGAACCCATGGTTTCACGAAGTAAGCTTGGCCTGATCGGACTAACAGATCTATTCTCTGACAATCAACAGGAACACCCGATTACTTCCTCTAAATCACTATTTACGGGCCCCCACTTCGTCTATACGAACATGCTACAAAGCAAGCAGTGTTCCGGTTGTGTACTTACAAAACATCATCGGAACTCTCTCAGGGTTCGAGATGGCGGGGTAGTTCAGGGCATGAGCAAGGGGATGCAAATCCAAATGCTAAGCGCGACACATTTGTACCGTAGACTTGCATTAGACTCTGATATGAATGCAAAAACGATTGACATGATAAGAATATTTGGGAACAGGATTTACCTAGGCTCTAGGGCACATGTGTCATGATATCACGCGCAAAAGCTTTCCCTTCTTGTTGGTGCTTATTTCACGAGTAACTTTCAAGACTTGGCGTTTTGTCTACGCTACCATGCGCGTACGGGACGAAAGAAGACAAGACGACAGCGCCCATCTGTCAGTGCTCAGATGATCCGCAGATTCTCTTCTCTCTCCTAACTCGTATTTCAGAGAGCTGCTTAAAAGGTCTTCGTCTCACATACCTCCGTTTCGTCCTCACAAGTACATAATGTAAAGCAACTTCTCCAGCTTCAAGCTCACAGCCAGCCAGCCAGACCGAGCCACACAGACATACATAGATATATAGCACTGGATCTAAACTCAGCCATTGAAGGATTCAACATGCATGAGAACGCCTTGCAGCTATCATGTACGTCAGTATCTTTTTCTGGTCGTATGAGACGGCCATGTATGGCTTCGTAGAGGGAAAGGATGTCTTGTCTTGAAGCCATCCGGACTCATTGTGGAATGTCCGGTGAGCGTAAAAGCGGCGTTGTAGAGAGTTTGATACCAGATTATGAGGTGCTGTGAAAGCCAGAAATAGTTTTCTAGTATTTGCAATCTATTGAAACTTGAACATATCTGGGAATAGGAGAGTCTTCATAGATTGGATTCCAACTTATTTCCATCCACATTTTCCCAATTCCACAAGAAGATATCAAAGTTGATACTCTTTGCAACACCATCCTCCCATTGCCGCCTCAATCTCTCCCCGGCAGATCATCTCATCCCCGTCCGATCCTTGGCACATTCTCTCGCTCTAATTCGCCACACAAACGAGAAACTCGGTCTCGCACCTCTAAGCACCGATTTTCTCAGATCCACAACCAGGGAAAGACAGCCACGCGTGCTGCTGTTGGCTCATTAACATATCGTGCGTGCGACAGGTGAGATCGTCGGAGCTTGTTCTTACAAAGAGCCCGATATGTATGCAGCATCTGGTATATTCAGCCTGGTGTGGTGTGGTACAAGATGGGCTGGAGGATAATAAAAAGGAAGTGTCTCCCGCTTGCGGTTGCTCTTTGACTTTGGTGGGTTTTTGTTTACTTGGGCTCGGTACGACATCACACCACGACCACGATACGAGAATCACTCACGAAAGGAGATCCAATTCCGCGGGTGGAAAGATAGGGACTGGGAAGTGCTGATGATTTAGAACTGTCATCGGCAGGATATTCGTTTGGCTATTGATCGTCTCGAAACATATCGAAGGACGTTTTGTGGAAGGGCATCTGCAGCCTGATCATTGCCGTTTCGACTTGTGCTACGAGTATCATCCCAGATATCCGAGACTCGAAACATCAACGTCAATATGGCGTCTCCCGGCCCCGAAGCAGTAAGCTTCTTTTCTTTCCACTACTGGCACGAAATCAGATACGAGCTCAAGTACTTACAATTCCACAGCCGACGAACTGGACAATGTCCACACGACCCCCAGGAAATCGCACAATGCCACTCCATGCACCCTACCCTCTCCCAATGGCCAACCTCGGTGGCCTTCCCATGAAACACATCGACGACCCCATAACAGCCGTCTTCCTCTTCCTCTTCGTGCTAGGCGCCATAGCACACATGACAATCCTCATCGTCAACCTAAAACGCGGCCACAAATTCATAATCTCAGGTCTACTCTTCGGTTTCTGCATGGCGCGAATAACAACATGTACCATGCGTCTTGTCTTCGCCAGCTACGCACGGAACGTACACATTGCTATCGCAGCACAGATCTTCGTCGCAGCAGGCGTACTCTTACTCTTCATCATCAACCTGATCTTCACGCAACGGGTAATCAGAGCAACTCATCCACACTGGGCATGGAGCAAACCATTCTCAATCATTCTCAAAGCCTACTACGTCTCCATAGTCCTCATGCTCATCGCCCTCATCTTCTGCACCGTCCAAGCCTTCTACACACTCTCCACCACCATCAGAGATATAGACCGCATCGTCCAACTCGTCGGCTCAACATACTTCGCCGTCGCAGCATTCCTGCCCATCCCCCTCCTAGCACTCAACTTCCTCATCCCCCGCAAACCTCTTACATGCCCATCCTTCTCTCCTGGCGGCAAAGGACGCAAAGTCGAAAAATTTGGCACTGGAAAATTCAAATCCAAAATCCTAATCCTAGTCACCACATCCTCCCTCCTCACATTCGGCGCCGCCTTCCGCGCAGGCATAGCGTACGTACCGCGCCCCAAACAGAACCCAGCATGGTACCACGACAAAGCATGGTTCTACGTCGTGAACTTCGCAGTCGAGATCATCGTCGTAGGTATCTACGCCTTCGTACGAGTTGATAGACGATTCCACGTCCCGGACGGGAGTTGCGGACCGGGCGATTATCTGAGGAGAAGTGATGGGTCCTTGCATGGGGATTTGGATAGGCAGCTTTCGAGGGGGAGTGATGGGGGGTGGAGGACGAGGGTTAATGATGAGGAGGAGGTTTTTGGTGGTGGTGATGGTGATGGGGATGGGGTGTTTAAGTTTGAGAAGGTTGAGTCGAGGAGGTCGAGAAGGTCGAAGGGGTCGAAGAGGAGTAGACGGAGTAGGAGGAGTAGGGATGTTGAGATGGAGGGAGAGAAAGGTCAGGTCGATGTTGATGCAGATGCTGGTCAGAGGCCGAGTGCGGAACTGCTGGAGAAGCCGCCTGTGATTCGGCCTCATGGGAATAGTCCCAGGTTGAGCGAGTCGTCGACTTTGATGGCGAATGATGCGGCTCGCCATTATTCTGACTATGAAGCAGAATGGCAGAAAAGGCCGTGAGTCCTCGAAAACCTCGAGAATGCGTTTTGATGATGAGCAGGATTGACGAGAAGGAGTGGAAGCAGCATAAGATCTGGCGCCCTCCGGGAGACTTAGATTCACAGCATTGAGAAGGCTTTTCATTTGTCTTTGTGGGTTAGCATTGCATTATGGAATTGCATCTGGATCTAGAACGGTACATCTTCCTCACCTGAGTTTGTGCCGTTGCCGGACGTATTTTGAAGTCGAAAGCAGGAGATTGTACTTTTAAACAAGAACAGCCCGTGACAAGAGTAGAATCATACTAAAGTACGGTAAGGAGTTGACATATGATAACTTTAGATGGCATTGGGACCACAATGTTCATGGTTTTCCAAGGATGAAAATCTCGGTCCACGAGTATCGTTTGAGATCGATCTTAAAAGAGCTTAGGCACAGATTTATATGTCCATAACCTCACCCTGCTTCTCTGTCAAAGCGACCTTATTCTTTCCCTTCCGGAACACCCTTTCATCCCTCGGATCAAAACCTCCATTACCCCAAGTCGCCCATTCCGGCGTCTCGGGACCCATATAATCCTCAGGTCTAAAGCCTTCACCACTCTCCAAACATGCAAAGAACTTTTGATAATCAATTCGGGTATGCCATTTCCCTTCAACCCTGAACCGTTCGCTCGCGAGCAGGATGCAGCAGCTGTGCGCATGCTCGGCAGCTATCCCATATCCGAGACCGCGACGAGCAAGAGCTGCGTTGAGAGCCTCGACAAAGGCGCACACTTCTTCGTAGAAAGGCACGTTTTGCATCGTTAGACCTGCACCGGCTGACGAGGATGTACCGCAGTAGGTCACACCTTTTACTTCGACGAAGCAGGGGAGACCTTTCTCGACGAGAGCTGCGTAGCCTTCTGCTTCGTCTTCGATGTTGAAACCCTTCACGAGCGTGAGGCGGAACACAGTGCGTTGCTCGAAGCGGCGCTCGCGGAGGATGTCGAGACAGCGGTTGAAGCGCTCCCAGAAATCTCGATGGAGAGGCCTGTCGATCTTGCGAAGGGATTCGCGGTTCGAAGCATCGATGGAGACGTAAAGTTGTGTAACGGGTTTGAGAGTCGCAAGCTGGTCCGGATGCTGAGCGTTGCAGACCAGGAAGGAGGATATATGCTCTTTGTGGAGCATAGCTGTAAATTCATTGATATGGGGGTAGAAGATGGGCTCGCCCACTAAAGACAGCGCACAGTGTCTGATGCGCATGGCTTCTGCAAAACGCTCAGCCCGAACACCTGGTACACCACGCATCATCTTGATCTTCTGGTAATGTCCTGCTTTAACGCCATCGAATATCATTTCTGGAGGATCGACTTGCCACCGCCAGGTTGTCCCGACTGGGTTTGTTCCGTGGCGCCAGCAGAACACGCACTTGTTGGAACAGGATAAGGAAGGTGTTGTTTCCATGCATTGGTGGGAAGCAATGCCGTAAAACGAGTACTTGTAACATGATCCTCTACCTCGGAGTGCTGATTTGGTCCATCGACAAATCTTGACACCTGAATGGGATCCGACTATAGAATAGCCCTGCTTTGTTAATGCTGTGTAAGTTGGCGAATTTTTCGGGACCATCTCTTTGATAACTGTTGCTGCTTTTGACGCGGGCTTCTTGCTGTATGTGGTAAAATCCAGCTCCAGCTCCTGCAAGTCGGCTTCCGGGACTTCTGTTTTGTTAAGAGTACTTCCAATATCCTCAAGATCATTCAATGCCTCTTTCTTCTGAACCTTAGTCTTTCTTTGAGCGACTTTTTGCTCATCGAATAGCACATCGTCTTCATCATCCACGTCTTCCACATCACTCTCCACAGCATCACCACTGCCAACAACTCCTTCTCCCAAAGATCCTGTCGTTGCAATATGGCCCAAAACGTCTTCGATCCCTTCTTTCCATTCTGAAAGTCGGTCTGTGGCATCTTTCTTCGTATCTCCCATGCCTAAGGGGAACGCTCGTTTCCTCCCTGTTAACTTCGCCATCCACTTGTCAACATCTCTAGCTTGAGAACAAAAGCCTTCTTCCTCAGTTGGCCACCCTTCTCTGTCTCCAAATCCAAAGACTGAGTATCCCAAAAGTGGTGATAGAGGCGCGGTGTCTATCCTAAAATCATTGTGTGTTTCTTGTAAATGCTCGAGGAAATTGTCGAGCACGGTATCGATATTATAGGTGGGGAGAAGTAGCAAATAAAAGTATTGGGCCCCGGCTTCCGATTTTGGCGGATTAATGAAATACTCGTCGTAGTCTATGTACGACAAGTCGAGTATTTCTGGCTGCAAAAAGGTGGCAGAGGTCGTCTCCTCAAGCCTTTGCGTGCTCTGCGCAAGAGCTTCTGTAAAGACTTTCGCAGTTTTCTCGGTTGTGCCAGTTAATGATGAAAAAAATACCAGAACTTGGATCTTATTTCCGTCTGGTTTTATATCCTCCTGGGAAGACTTTCTCTTCTTCAGCCCACCAACAATTCTTCTGGGAGCCTTCTCCGCAACTGATTTCTTCTCTGACGGAGCTGGTTTCTCTTTCAAAGCTGGCAGCGCGGGAGAGATCGGTGGAGTATCTGTGATTTTGTGTCGAGGGAATCGCAGATGCAAAAAGGTTCGAACAATTATTAGGGATATCACTGTCGTGAGGATAATTGGGATTCGATAAATGTGCCAGACAGCTACAATGTCTACATCGTAACGATTAGTCTGAGGCGTATGCCACTTGGAATTCAAGTAGCGCTTACCTGCAATTTCAAAAGGCAGTAAAGGCCGCAAAGTCCAAGTATCGTGAGCCATGTTGATGTTGTGGTTCTTCGTCGAGAGCATGAACTCGAGGGGGGTGGAGGGGAAATATTTCGTGGGGCAGCAGTAAAACAACGCGCTAGCGGCCGCTCAAGGGGCTGGAGACTCGAGGTGGTCATCTCGCTCCTTTTCTGAACTATGGATAGATGACGGCCACCTAGACCAGATGGAATTTTCTCATTTCCCAGGTATCTATAGCTAGCTGATGGATATGGTATGATTTCCTAAGGGCTCGACTCACCCTCCGATTGCAAAAATGTATAAAAGAGCTGCGCACCTTCGACCAAGTTCTGACTACAGGTACTGTCATACGGATATTGATTTTGACAATAAAGGCGAACGAGTTTACGGGCGTAAGAAGTCAATAGCTGCCATTAATCCCAGTAAAGTTGTTTTTCTAGTCCATGCTTGCTAGTCTAAGTCACGATGTCGTCGAGATACCGCTCTCAATTTAGGTTATCGAATCCATCTATCAATCAGCTCTACCTCAGGATAAGACAGGAAGGCTAACCTCAGCTCCAGCTCCGCTCCAAGCTTTCTGGCCAGGAATTTGGAATAGATAAACAATCGTAGCAAATAGCTAAGTACCGGGTGCTTGTTGGCCTATATCATACCCGACGAGCTGATATCCGCTTTCATCTGACAGCTTACGTGAGGCCATCTCGTTTAAGTATCCGCTGATGTCAACAAACCTCCCATCTCTCTACTTAACCTCATCATTTCCACTTAGTCCAACCACTTCATGTCTTCTCACTCATCTCATTTCACCATGGCTACCCGCATAATTTATTTCATGTACCACCACACCCATCACTGTGTAATCCCACGCGAGAAACGCATAACCGCCTCGAAAGATTCATTCACCGTCTTCCCTCTCCTGCCCACAGAACTCAGGCTCAAGATTTGGGAAGCTGTCGCCGAAGAGCCTCGAGTGGTGGAGCTCACATGTACACCGACAGCATCTCACATCCCCGAAGGACGCTGGTTCTCACACAGCAAAGCCCCAGTGATCTTCCGCATCTGCGCCGAATCCCGCTACATCGCTCTGCAAAAATTCGAAGTCCTCAAGTTCCACCCTGATCAGATCGGTATTCCGCCTAGTATCACGCTGTACATCAATTTTGCGTCAGAATCACTTCATTTATGTGGAGATTTGCAGACAGCATGGGCGAGGGATTTGTTGGAGAAGAATGAGCAGTTGAAAGAGAAGTTGAGGTTTATTGTTGTGAAGGAAAATTTGTGGCAGGATTTGAACCAGGTACAATTTACACCCGTTTGGGGCTATGGAAGTAAGGAAGAGCCGCCGCAGGCTGTAAGAGGTGGATTGACGGCACTGGTTGATGTGAAATTTCATAGCACGATTGTGTCAATGCCGTGAGGATTCAGCAGGATTCGATTGCCATGAACTCATTATTTAATGTTAGTCCAGACGTACAGCAGAGACTGGGAAGATTCTTGGACTAGCCAAGGCATGATTATGGTGATTTTCATTCACAATAAAGGTTCCCAAATCCACCCAATCTACCCAAGGAAACATATCGAGGTCTTTCGACAGAGATGCTGGAACTTCGATGTAAGAGACACACACGCGGCTCTGGTGGTAATTAATATTTGACAGCATTCCAAGACAAGGATCCATGATCGTCTCTTTCATCCACCAAAATCACCTCATCACCGGCGCATCAAAATCCGGAACAGCCGTCAGATTCGACACCGGTCTCCGATCCTCATAATAGTCATTCAAATTCGGCGACATCGGCCTATCAAGTCTATCATCCCTATAAACCGGCAACTCACTCGCATTCGGCACTGTCGGTGTGAGACTTCCTCGCACGTCCCCAGGGGAATTGGGGACATTGGATGTAGAGTGCAGCTCGGAAGTGTTGCTCATCGGCGATAGTCCTCCTCCTCCATAGTAACTGTCTACCATCTGATTGTGCTTGCCGGACGGGCCTGCAAGTTCTGAGACCGGGACGGGTGCTGGGGGTTGGACAGGATGAGCTCGAGAATGACGACGGCGGCGCCACCATAGGCAGAACCCGAAGGCGGCAGCAAGCAGCACGATTACTGGAACTGCAACGCCGACACCAATTGCGATAGCCTTGGTGTTGCTTGAGGAGCCCTCTGTAGCGGTTTCCGAGGGTGTTGATGGTGGTTTGCTCGGATCTTCGCTTGGGGTGGAGCCGGAAGTTCCACTGGGAAATGGAACACCTGTGGATTGTGGAATACTCGCAGCACCGGAGGGGACTTCAACAATGTTGCTTTTCAAAGAGTTCTGGTTTGATTGAGCAATGCCAATGCGGTTGTTCGTTAGGTCAAAGACGACATAGGCAGATCGGAGAAAAAAGTCTCCGAGGTAATAAGTGCCTCTGTACTTTTGTCAGCATTTTCCTGATCAACGGTGCATTGGTGCCCATCGGCCGCGTGGGAGGGCTCGACAAAAGACTTGATAGAGTACTTCAGGAAAGCTTACGGCCCATCTCCTTCCAAGATACCCATGATGCAGACGTCTGAAAATGGCAGGGATGTTGGCTCAGGTGTTGAAACAAATATCTTGTTGATCAACTCCGAATAAGCGACATTGACCACAGAACCGCTTTCAAATGTAAAAGTCATATAAGACGAGTTACTGTATTTGCAATCCACATAGGGAGTGCTATTTCTGAAAGTGACGTCGAACATGTTGTAGATAGTGCGCACAACATCGCTTGGTAGGTAGATGATCGTCGTAGACGACTCGAGGACAATGGGTGTTGAGAAGCTGGGCTTCGTGATGGGTATGCTCATTCCTTCTTCTGGAGTGATAGACATCGATGTTAGTCCCACTGTGAAAGCGGTGTAGTTGCCTCTCCTGTCTTTGTGTATTGGCATTGAATACAAGGTTCCATAATACTTTTCAGTATCGATGCCTCCAAAGAGTATACTACCAAAATCGCTGTCGATAGAATTCAGCCAAAGACTGTAGAGCTTCGTGTTAGTGAGCCCATTGCTGACCATTTGGTCCATAAAGTTCGGGTACAACTGCTTAGTAGCTACTTGACCTGAGTAGCCGATTCCCATGATGCCTTCAATCGTCTTCGTGGTATTAGTCATGTTGTTCGCGAGGCCCATTTGGAGGATAACTCTGGCTTCACCATTGTCTCCAACCGCGAAAAGGTCAGATATGTAGTCGCCTCTGGCAAAATATCCATCCACATATGTGATATTAAACCCCCCAGCTGTAACAGTGGATATTGTTTGTGAGGTATTAGGGTTGACTACAAATATGGTCAATCAGTCACATGCTTGTAACGCCTTATTTGAGAGAAGAAAAGAGCTTACAAGGCGTTAGACAGTTTCCCGTGTTACATGCCGTCGCGGTATCCGAAATGACCCAGATGTCGCTGCTTCCCGTGCCAAGCATCAACGACAACTTCTGAGCTGGCGTCCCAACTTCAACAGAAGCATAATATGCGCCTCGCGATTTGTTGTTTGACAGTATCTCTTGAAAGTTAGAGCGAGGAGCGATGCCGCGTGGTAGTGGCTGTCCATTTCTAGGCAAGGCTCTGGTAACAGGGTATGAAATGACCTTTGCGGCTGAGCCGAAGCCGACTAAAGAAACAAGACTATATGCCAAAAGACATAAAATTAATTGTGTAACCATTTTAAAACAATCCTGATCCTGCGCATGAAATCTAGTTTCACAAAATAGCATTGAATCAGAAAGGAGTCCTTCGGAACGGCGTCGCGGGGTATTATCCATTATCGCAAAGGAGAAAAGCCACGGAAATCCTTCACGTTGGCAAGGCTCCGCCGTATTCCGTGAGTCTGCCGTGCACTGTTGTTTTTCTCTGAAGGATTCGCTCTATCGGGTCAAGAGACGCCCAAATCAATTGTTGGCAAGGCTGCGGCTGAGGATTCAGCAAATGATGTCGCTTCGAGAACGCCAAAACAGATGTCACGACTTAGCATTGCTTGGGTGTTGACCAAATCCCGTTCGACTTTGGGGAAACGCGTGTCGATCACCAGTGAGTTGGTCCAATGGCCGGTTGTGCCGTACACTCAAAATCGCATCAATGATCATCGAGCTGCGGTATGTCGATATCCAAGCAAGTGCCCGGGATCCCGTTGTTCTTGCAATTTCCGAACGTCAAATATTTCACTTCATTCTTGGTCCAATTCAAAGATCTGTATATCAACAGGTGGCTCTTCGAGTAAATTCTGTACACATTTCGCGTTCGAGAATGCCGATTCTGCTCCCAAGAACCATGGTTCTTTGCCGTTCACGTAATGCTCAAGTCTCGTCGAGACCTCACCCAAACCTTGGCATCGTTCTCCCATGTACAACGGCTCTTCTTCCGAGTCCCAGTCAATTATTTCAAACTTCTCAAGTCTGAGAGAATCTCGAAGAGTGGTCATGAAGTCCTTGAACAGATTGGGCGCATCATCTTCCATGATACACAAAGCTGAGCTGGAAAATTTTAGCTCTCTTAGCATAGCTTTGTGTCTCAACAGAAACGAGAGCAAGACATTCGGTGGAGCCCCGATCTTCTCCAGTCGAAATTTTCTCAAAGATGGCAAGTATCCTTCGAACATTTCCTCCATATAGCCACGAGTGAGAAGTCTGACCACAGGAAAGGATACTTCCAAGATCCGAATACGTTCCAGAGAAGTGAGGAACTTCGACATGGCTCGACCTGCGGATGGGCCATCGTAGTATTGGTCGCAGCCATAGCCATCGACAATAATGTGCAAGTGCTCAAGTGGCTCGCATAGTTTGATCAATTCGGCAAGCATCGATGTTGTCGCGCCTTCCGTGGACGTGAGATCGGTCCTGACGAGTGCCTCGATGGGAAAGGCATCTAGGACCAGCTTCTTGGGAGGTGGTAGGAATGTTCGAGCTGCTAGTACTATGCTTGAAAATCTGCCCGTCGATTCTTCATATCTGTGTCGACTATCCTCAAGATGACTGAACTCGTTGGCGGTTTCCAACATACGTCGCCATGCTGGCCTGAGACTTTCGCTGCGCGTGATAAAGTCAAAGGGAAACCTCGTAGATGTGACGACGAGGGAGTTCACATTCTTGAAGCTTGGAAATGCGGTAGCGAGAAGATTGTCTTGACAAAAGAGTTTGGCGTGATCGACTTCGAGATAGCGCCAAATACATTGCAGCTCAGCAAGAGCGTCGTCGTCTATTTCTCCTTTGAACCCGTCATCGATACAATGGGAGTCAACTTCTCTAACAAAAATTTCGATTTCTTGGATGCAAGCCGCGAGCCATGGGCAAGAACCAATAGCGACAAGTCTGCGCATGTCATCGCGATATATCCGGACAGTGAGATGGCCATTGAAGAGCCCCTGCTGACCCAGGACGGCAAAAGCTTTTGATGTCAACCTCAGGTTGGTGACGTCCAATGGAGAAAGCAAGGAAATGATGTTGCCGAGCAGCTCCACAGGCAGGCCTGAGAATCGATCGTCGATCGACTCTTTCGAAAAGAATGCACCCATATTGATTAGTCGTTTTGGAACTGGTGAAGGTTTTTGTCGGAAGTGTCAGGACTAAGTGTTTCAGGATAAGGCGGTGAAAAGAGGCAGAATAGCCTCCTTACTTCCAAAAGGAATCTATCCCACCCAACATTCCTTTCTATTTTTGTAAACACGATGTCTATTGTACAGCCTTGGGCACGGACCCTTTCCTTTTTATTTGGCCATGGATCAAGCTATGCTTCTACAAGCAGAAGATAAGTGGATATATGTCAGCACACATGACCAAAAGTAGGCCTAGACGTTGTGTTTACAGTCCCACCTTTTTAAGCGAACAGCGTGTTTAAAATCAGAGAATGAACGACGTCAAGAGGCGCTATATCTTCTGATTCTCTGGGAATTGTAATAATTCATAAAAGTAAGATCATTCAGCTCGTGAAAGCTTAGCGCCTCAAGTCCTTTCTTCCTCACACAACTTCAGACTGAATATGCAGCATTTCGTACCACTCGATATCCTTAACAAGCTTACAGCCCACCAAGACCAATCTAGAAAGGCAACAGATAGACACCTCCATTCGTCATCTTCCGTTCTGGGTTTGCATTGAGGATATACATGCGAAAGGCTCTTCGGCTCAGATTTGGTTTCGCGGCAACAATCTGTGCTCATTTCTTGTCCAACACTCACACACTCGCAGACGAAAGCACCATCAAAATTCTATACCCACAATTCAATTAAGTACTCGTTACATGCCATGACTCAGTAAGTGGGTCGTGATCTTGTGCGATGCATCATCTGGTGCCATCCACAGCAAAGCGAAGCCGAAGAAAATCAGCCTTCATCTCAAGAAAGACCAGTCTCCAAGAAACAAAGAAATCTGCCGCCATAGCCCATCCCATCGTCCTTCATATTTCAAATGATCCATGCGTCATAAGACGCCTGCGAAGCATAAACAGTGCCTGCCAAAATGATCGTGAAAGAGATGCAAAAATCCTAAGGGGAAAGCTTCCTCCGTATTCATCATGCCATGCGAAAAAGAGGGGGGATTGTGTGAAATCGAAATGATAAAAAGTACAACATGTAATCACAACATCCACCATATGGAACCTTATTTGACGATAAGGGTCCGCGCCTTACCACGTCCCGTGCGCCGATCAGGAGTAGATCCGTCGTAGGTACCTCCAAGATTCCGTTCACCCAACTTCTTTTGCTCGTAGCGTCTGAGCATCTCCACGACATCCTCTCCTTCCTCCTCCTCATCGACCTTGAGAGAGGGACTGGTGAGCTTGTAGTTGAGTGGGAGCTTGGTGAACTTCTTCGAATTGCCTTGGGGCTTCTTCGTCAATGTTTTCTTGCTTGATGCAATCGTGAAGCCATCTTCGTCAACCATCTTAGCTTTCAGTACTAACTTTGGTGTCGATTTGTCGATTTGTGGCCTGGGCTTGAATTTTTCCTTCTCAACTTCTCCGCCCGGCGTCTGAGCACTTTCGTCCATGTCCTCATCGTCAGAATCAAAAAATTGTGGAAGACGAATACCCCTCTTCTGGCCCGTAGCCCAATCCAGGTTCTCCCGCGTTTGCAAGATCGTGTTGTATGCCGTTTTACCTGCCCATCTCCAGAATCCTTCAGCCCTCATCTCGGTCTCCCTATCTTCTCTAGTAATTATCTCGATGTCTTCTTTGACCGCAGCGACAAGTTTGGCAACCAAGTCCTTCCTTGATTTAGAATTTTTTGGAGGATTGACAACTTCGATGCCAAGACGGAGGAAGATGTCAGGATCAACACAATCATAAGGGTCTGCGTTATTAGCGGTGAACTGGGTAGCGTACTTTCGAGATCCAAGACCATGGCTTGCATGCTTCACAGGAGTGCTGGTTCTCTTGACAATCTTTCGTTGCCGAGGTGTCAGGTCCTTCAGTGGCGTGGCAGGAGACTTGACGGCGAAAGATTCAAAGTGGACAGCCATACTCTCCACATCGTACTCAGCATCATTCTCCTCAATCATAGCGACCTCCTCAACCGCCGTGTTGCTGTGGTCGTAGACGTATGTACCCTCCCAAGCTCCCTTGCTCTCATGTACCGTCAAGTGTATTGCCTCGCTGATGAAGTCGGTCTCATCCAAGGGAAACGCTTCGAAGGACTTCCCGTCTCTCGTTCCATTGCCTGACTTCTTCGCTTTCTTCCTTTCCCGTCTAGTCATTCTTGTATCTTCCACACTAGGACACTCAGAACCCGTATCCGTCAAATTGTTAGTGTTTGTTGCTGAAGATGAACGTCTTCCTCTGGAGTTTGAGGTTTTGGCAGGTGGGAAGACAGCATTTGGCTCATCGATGGCAGTGATTTGTCGTACGATCTTGAGGATTTTCTTGTGCCTATTATGGTGCATCTCGTCAGAGGAATTGCAACTAATTACATGTTAGGTTAAGCTCTCTGCAAGCGTGAGGATATTCGTACCCGAAGCATTCGTGCGATTTGCCTACAGTAGAAAGTAAAGTTTAGCATGGAGTCCTTGTAGATGAGGAGGATGTGGGCCAAAATGGCATAATAAGACTTACCGACGAAATGTAGTTGCTGGTGGAATCTATAGCAAGGCTCAACGTGCTTTCCTATGCAACTTGTTTTGGCACGACCATTGTGCAAAGGAGTGGCACAGATACCACAATGGTGTTCTAGGGCTTATTAGTATGTATCCTGCCTGCAGAGAAAGTGATCCATCGTGTGCCTACCAAGCCCTGGAGAAACTTCCCACCTAAACAATGCCTTGCCCTTGTAGAGGCGCGTTTCTGGAGCAATCGTTGCCCAATTCATTGTGGCGGTAGACGGTTACGAAAAGGTAAGGACTGACTGAGGCTGTATCAAAGGATTCTGTTCGAACAAGATTAGACACAAGTCCAACGAGAATCTCTGGAGCTTTTGGTCCAGGCCTGGATTGCCGTTCGACTTTTGAAGACCCATATCGCGCCACAGAAACTGGTTCGTGGACACGGTGAGTCAGAGAGTCGAGGACGCGATCAATGGCAAGGCAGGAGTCTGGGAGGAACAGAGGCTGGGGAATAGGAATAGGGAGGATAAGAGGAGGAGACGTACAGTGTATGATACTCTTAGAAGCCAATTAAATGCCTCGAGCAAGGTGGTTTTCGATCAACGAAGGTGTCGTGCAAATGAAGGTGTTGGATGGTTTTGTTGTGAAATGATGTCGACGTCGATGGAAAAGAGAAATGGCGTTGTTGTGTTTTATCCTAATCAGGAAGGGTTCTTATCCGGTAAGGAAGGACTGCCGCTAACGAGGTCGAGCCGAGATTATCGTCAATCTCGAGCAATCACCTTCCTCGTCTCTGCAATGAATATTCAAATGAATCGCCAACATGAACAAAACATCAAGAAGATAACACAAGATACTTGTGGGCAGGAAGCTCCGTTTGCATGATGATCGTACTCACCGCCTCAACACATGTTGAGCATCGAGAGCGGCAGCATACATGATACATCCTCCCAAACAGCCTCATGTCACATCCAACCTGACTTACGATTCGACGGAGCCCTATCAGAGGTTGGAGATCAGGAAAAACACGTACGACATTCAAGGAAGGTGGATTTTGACAATACTACCAAATGCGTGCTCAGAAAACCACCCAATGATGCAAATCCAATTTCAGACCAGCCACCCAGGATACTTTTGACGTTTTGCTTGTCCCAGGCAAAGTTGATTCACCCTTTCACGTATTCAAGCTTGCAGATCCAGTGTTGAACTGGTAGGCTTCTGCCAATTCAGTTTACAGGTCGCGGACCAATCGAGCTCCGGCCCAGGCATACGGGTAGTTGCGTTGGTACCAATTGACGCTGATACAGTGAGCAATGGATTGGCCAACTAGCAGAATGCTACGAAGACGTCATCAGGAATCAACTTACAAGGTCTTGCGTCCTGCGATACGTGGATGAGTCGCCCAAGAGCCGCCAAGGACTATGTTATGCTTCTCGTCGAAGAAATCGGCTGAGAGTATCAGTACGCACATACTCGACCAAGGAAATCTACGGCTTTTCTTACCTGTATATGCCGGATAAAGCCTCATGGGCTCGAATCCTTCATACTTAGCAAGTGATGAACTGGTCCATTCCCAGACTCCACCCATGTCAGCTTGGCCAGCAAGTTTGTTGCCATTGGCCGTAACAGCAACAGGGTGCCAATGCTTGAATCCAACATTGGCATTCTCAAGATTAGTGAAGAGCTCTTGCGAGCTCTCACTTGGTTGAGAAGCGTGTGATGGCGGGCTTTCTTCGACTCCGTCATTGACGAGGTGACTTGACCTGAGTTAGCCTGTTAATTCACGAGAGTTCGAGTCACTTACCCATTAACAGCAGGAACAGTCTTGCCCAGATGCTGCTCAGCTTCTTTTAATTTGAGACCATCAACGTGGCTGTAGATGCTTCGCGCCTCTTCAAAAGTTGGGATTCTTCCATCCATCCACTTCGCACAACCCGCAAGCTCATCATAAGAAGCGAAAACCGGCCAATGCAGGGCAAGCTTCAACGGAACGAGACCGTAGACAGTACGCACAGATTTACCCTCAAGGTAGGCTGTTGTCAGAGGTAACGAATTGTTACCTGTCTGGCCATTCGAATAGCCGTTCGAGACCCCATTGAAATGCCCATTTGCATGGCTCGAATTCCCTGTCGACTCAGCCCAAGAAGCCGGAATACTGGAGCTGTGAGTCTGCTCCAGATACCGCGCATACTATATTTCAGTGAGCAAAATATCATTACGAAGGGTTGTGGTATCATACATCCTCGTTGGTAATGGGCCTTGCTTGAGCCTGGAACGCTGGTACCACGACAGTACGAGGTGGCTTTTCGTTATCCCTAGTCTCTGTTAGCAATCATCATTTCCTAATATCGAATTGCCTACCATCCGAAGTGAGCGTCTCCACCGGAGTTATCCTCCGGATCAGTGAGCCCAAGGGTGATTCTCTGTTCCGGGATATCGAACCAGTCATTTTCGACCTTGGCGGCTTCAGCTAGTGATGCCATGCCTTCGAAATCAGGCTTAAACTTGGATGGTGGCAAAGTCTTGTCACTCTGAAGAAGCATGTAGAGAAGAGTCTCCAAATGCATGATTTCGTGCTCGAATCCAATCCACAAGGATCTGCCAACGTCACGAGGAATTGTCTTCGCACTTGTGAGTTTCTCGATTTTAGCCCGGACTTGGTTTTGATAGACGAGAATCTCCTCGACTGGTGGCCATTCCTCAGGAACCTCGGAATGGTCGTGACAGCGCTCTGGGTTATCAACATCAGGATCAATACCTCTCTCGAATATCTTGGGATAGTACGACGGCTCACACATGGGCTGCTTCGTAGCCTTAGTGAGCTGGATGTCCACGAATGTTGGAATGTGTCCCAGATAGAAAATACAAGCATTACGAAGCTTGATGGGCTTCTCGTTCAATTCGGCTTCCGGTATCATGCCTCTGGTTACCAAATCCCAGACACTCCACAATCCCTTCCAGTCTTCCATGGTCGGGACTGTGGAAGCAGCATACAACGAGGGATCAGTTTTGAACGCCATATTCCGCTTGAGCAAATGAAGGCCTAAGAAGTTGGTTTTTATATATCAGCATATGCACTCAACACTCAACACAAACACACACGTCAACGGTTTTGATAATGGTACACAATGTAAAACCACGAAAGTCGAGGAACACCATGAGCCACCAACTAATCTAGTGCAAGAGGACAAAACCGGGACGGAACATTGGCCCGTGCAGTGTAAGCCAAGCATATCGTCAGCTAGGATCTGACCCCCACACTGTCCGGTGTGGCGGAATGGTCATGCGATCTGCAACCCAGTCCTCTGGCCATGAGGAAGAGGGTGTGCTGTCAAAGCATGGGAGCCTCATCTGGCACCACTCACACTCACTTTCGGCCCGAGTATCGGCTTCACCGATAGTCCAGCCGTCCTGGAAACAAGGAAAAAGCAAACATGGAACAGCACGAAAAAGCTTACTGTATGTATCAGATGAGGCTGACATTCGGTCAACTTCAACCAATCCCGAGGCTCTCCAAAGCTGAGCTGCTCCTTCTGGGGAATATTTCAAGCTTTCTTCGATCTGAATTCTTTCCCCAGCCTTGATCTCAACGCCCTTGATTGACACATCGCGGACTGGTGAGAGGAAGGCTTGGTGTCGTCCACCTTCAGAATCGTACACATATTCGCCAATCACCTTCCAGTCTTCTGGATCGAAAACTTGTTCTTTGTATATGTCATTTGCGTTGACGAGACCGTTCAAAATGAACCTATCGACAGTGTCAGCCAAGGTAAAATGGGTAAGGGGACAATCATTTGCACCTATGGGTAGTTCCCTTGCAATCTAACCAATATCTTTGATTAGCGTGCTTCACTCTGGATTCATGATCCCGCTCCTTACCATTATATGCATGACTAAGTAAACAAGTCAGCACGGCAACAGGCTCTTTCCGAGTTTGGGAGAGACTCACTAAACCTTTGAAGGATCACTCGTTGCATCCAGTCCAACAAGCATCGAATCTGATGATTGAAGAACATCCGAGAATCCTTTCAGGAATTGGGCACCACCCTCCCGGGAAAAATTTCCTGTCTTTGTCAATCTGATGGGCTTTGAATACCGGATAAACACTTACCAATACTAGAACCAAGAGACATGACACATTTGGGACGAGGAAGGTTCTCTGGCGTTTTCAGCCAGTCCAATCCATCATCATATGTGCCATGCAGCCCATGGCATCTGACATGCTTGAATTCAGGGACTTGCTCAAGAGTCCGATACAGCTCTTTCAAAGACAGATCCAAGGCATAGTAATCGATGTCCTTGCCAGCAGAATCCAACGCTTCCAGTAAAATACTTACCTTACGAAGGTTACTGTCACGTGTTAGTTCTGGGACATTGGCAAAATCCATATTCATTCGACCAACCCACTACCTAGCTCAACAACCATAGAGCCAGATGGAATGGCCTCTGCAATATTACGAGCATAGCTTCTGAGAACTTCGATCTCCGCATTGGTAAGATAATATTCATCCAAATACGTGATCTGATTCAAATTAACGGTTTCCTGGCAATTGCCCTTCAGTGGTGGACACTCACCTCTTCAAATAACTGCAAGCCTCGCTCGTCGTACAGAAGAAGTGTTGGAAGTCGTTTTGGACCTTCCTGCGGATTCAAAGAGTTCAAGATTTCATCCTTGAGACTGATTTCGACCGCATCGTGGCGAATATCAATGATATCTACCTTTGGCGCCATCTCTGGATGCAGAACTGCTGGAGACTCTAAATCTTCGGACTTTTTGCTTTTCTGAATTCCTTTGACCTCGATATACTGAGCACCACTGTATGCTGTGCTCACCGGAGCCATGACGGGAGATCCTAATGCAGTGGAAGGGCGTGAGAGGCAAAAATGAAGCTAGAGGTGGGGTATGTATACACGGTAGTACATGGGCGCTGGGGGAGCAAATTATGAAGAGTAACAAAGAAGGGCTAAATATATAGTGTCCGCTGAGCGACTTTGGCCAAAGGGCACATATCGAATGGAGATCTTGAGTCGCAGAACGCCCCATCCTGGGCCCTGGACTCTGGACACACTAGTTGCCACTCGAACTGGAACGGCGCCTTGAATAGATCATCGAGTCTGGCCCCAATGTACCTGAACGGGACAATGGAATGCAGAAACCTCGCCCCGCAGTCAGCAATAGAACCCGGAAACCAGCATAATAAGAGCCCCCCACGCTCAAGAGTGTCGAGCGTGACCTCATCATTAATAACTCACATCTCAACCCCTCGATGCCCCGCCGAATAGGAGTCACTTCAAGAAACAGACGATTATTCATGACGTCCGTTTTGACGGACGGAACACCGGGTACTACAAACGGCTATTTTTGAGCCCCAGGAGTTGCTTGATGTTGTTGAAATTGAGTTTGCCGGGCGTCAGGAAAATTGATGGATCAGCCAGATTTGAGATCTGATGTGGAATCAAGGTATCTGGCCCGTGCAGAGAGGAGATGCGAGCGATGCCATGGCCTTACCATACCATGCCATGTCTATCACAAGACAAAAACGACAGCGGCCTGCAACGACAAAGCAGCCCTGTAAGGTACAAGGAGTTCCAGTCTGGCCCCAGCGGGCAGTGCTGTGAGCTCTTACCGACTTTGAGGTGCAGCACGGCTCGCATCCAAAAACTGGGGGTACATGCCCCGAAGCAGCTCTCTGCATGTTTCTGTGGCTGCTGCTGGCTGGAAGGATGTGGAGGGGTCATCCAGGAAGGGCAGGAAGGGACGTTTGTTGGAGGATGACGCGGTTATGGACTTCACATGTAGTGCCACTCACTGTCTCCGGAAGTCCTCCTGAACCCTGGCTTTGGCGGGTCTGATGCGGGGGAGAAGAGCTTGGTGGCGTTCGACTGACCTTTTACTTGAAGCCTCCTTCCGGTGACAAATATCGTCAGGTCAGCAAGTAGTGCTTGGCTGAGAAAGCAAACAGAAAGCTCCGGTGGAGATGTAAGTATATGAGTGAGATCCGCTCTTCGCTTCCGGATCTGTCATCTTTTAAATGAGCAACTCGTAGTTACTACTTGCGAAGTCTTTGATAATACGAATTACCAGATTCAGACAGTGCGAGGCTTGGAATCAGACCTACAGGGATACTTACCAACCATGTGGAGAAACTAGGGAGGGGCATACGGAAACTCGTGCAGATATTATCACCCGCTTTTCGAACAAGCAGCTATGGATCCGAAGCAAAAAGCACTCTTGCAGCCGCGAGTGACACGACATGTTCTGAGGGGAAGTTTGTCTGCAACTAGAAAAGGGTTTATGGATTTGACACACACACTTGGTAAAATCGAATGACTTTCTGGAAGTATTCGTCTTAGTCCTGTTGACCAACTTGAAATACCTGATTTACTGGTTAAGACATATGTGCAGCCTCAACTAAAGTCTGAGATCGAGTGAGATCGATCATTGTCTCCGTCCTTCCCGGTTTTACGGAGGTAGCTCAACTTCTGCAGCAAGTTGTGTCCTTAGGAGGAGAGGGGACAGAGAAGCAGTTTACACATTATTTGATGGAATTGTTAGGAAACCTTCCAGAAAGTTGCGTGTGAGGTTGTCATACTCTTTATCTCATCGTCGGGTGTCATCTGTAAAGTCCTCAAAGCCTCATGTAATGAGAGCAATTACTGAGCTACTTCTCTCCCTCATGGAGTGTTGGCTATGGGACCACCAGGACTTGAATACCGATGTAAGGTCACGTGGGATGTGCATATGAAGCTTGACGTCAGTGGTCAAACAGCTCTACATTCTGCAATTGACAGAAACTGTAAATAACATTTAGAGACTGGATTTCTGCCTTCTTCCACACTTAAAAGAAAGTGTTGTGATGTCCAACGATCACCACGTGTTTTGGCGCCGAACCGGGGTTCTGCCGATCGCGCCTGTGTTGACATTGCAACGAAAGTAAACAGTCCCGCCTTCCAACTCAGTTTGCGACAACTTCCAAGAACGAAACCACCAAGTCTCTACACACACCAAACATACACCATGTCTTACAATCCGCGCATGAGCATAGTGCCCAATATGCAACAACAAAATCGCAAAAAGAAGGAGGAAGAAAGTGACGGGTTCGTGCTGGTATGCGCTTCCCCTCCAACACCACCAGAGTGTAGACTGACAGCCAAAATAGCGCGACAAGGAAATCGTAGGATGTATCAACGATATTGGAGTTCCCTTCACGGCGGCAGATCTCCAAAAGCCAAATCCACAGCAAATCCAAATGATCTTCGAATGGTTCGCGGAACTGCTTATGAACGCGACTCGAGAGACGGTCGACCCTGCAATGCGCGCAGCTGCTGAGGATGTTTGCGGCGAATACATGGATATGATTCCTGCGGAAACACGCAACTTGATGGGATTCTATATCAGCTTGCGTAAATTGCTGATGGAGTGCGGAGTGACGGATTTCTCTTTCCAGGACCTCTACAAGCCAACACACGATCGCCTTGTCAAGATTTTCTCGTACATTATCAACTTTGTCCGCTTCAGAGAAAGTCAGACACCGGTGATTGATGAGCATTTCAACAAGGCGGAGACTACCAAAGTCAGAATCGAGACACTGTATATGGAGAACCAGGATATGGAGGCACGGTTGGAGGAGATGCGACGGAACAAGAAGGCTATGGAGGCGCATGTTGCGGAGAAAGTGAAGCGCAACGAGGAATTGAAAAGACGACTTTTGGATTTGCGCCAGAGCCAAGAGAAGGTCACACGACGATTCGAGAACGTTAAGGCGAAGAAGAGCGAGATGACTGCGATTTTAGAGGACAAGACTGCGACGACTTTGCAGCTGAGACAAGAGAGCGCGAAACTACGACCCTATGTTCTTCAATCACCTGCAGCTCTCCAAGCAACTCTCACTGAGTTAAGCAATGCGCTGAATGCAGAGAAGAGTCAAATTGATGCTATGGACAGACGGGCGAGAGCACTTCAGACATCTACAGATACGTTCACGGTTGTGTCCACAGATGTAGCGTCATGCATCAAGCTTCTGGACGAGATCTCGGCGGAATTGGCCAAGGAAGAGGAAGAGAACGTCCGGATTGCAAGGCAACGTGATGCCCTTGGAGAGCGAGGCAATAATGTTCGAGAAGTAGAGAGGACAGAAGGTTTACTCCAGCGCCAACTGTCGAAATGGATGGAGCGGACCGACAAGCTTCGTGAGGGTAGCAAGGAGAAGGCAATGAGTGCCAAGGAGAGAATGGAGGAGCTGCGGGCGGTTCACAGAAAGTTGACTGAAGAGCGATCTGAGAAAGGTCGTGAGATGGAGAGGAGGAGAGTACGGATTGAACAAACAGAGAAGAAGGTAAGTTTTGCTACTTGTCCAGTTCCAAGGTACACACTAACACTCTTAGATGGCGGATCTGAAAGAGAACATCGAGAATGAGATTCACAGCTCACATGATGAGTTCTTGAAGATGGATTCGCACATCAAATTGTACATCAAGGAGATGGAGCAATCCATTTGAGGTCGCTTCTGTCCTTGTATTCTTGTTCAATTGGTTATGTAGGGTTCGGGATTGTGGAAACTAGGCTGGACAGCAAAGGCGTTGTGGTATACCTGTTGATAGCATGATAATGACCGCAATACAATACAGTAGATTCTGCAAGAGTCTCCCACAGTCGTTAACTCAATCCTTCTGATCCCAGTCCCCCCTCTCAAAGCTGAACCACCTTCCATAGACCCTTCCAACCTCTACCATCCTGCCACTCCACCCACCATCCTCACTCTCCAGCCCAACACGCTTCACACTCCCGTTCAACATCGGTAACCTCTCCTCCCAGCCCGTGGTCCTAATCTCCGCCCCTTCACCTCCTTCACTTTCATCATGCAAGTCTCTCTCTTCAACAACCACAACCCTCCTCCCACCCCTCCACCCAGCCTCCACCAATGCAGCAATACTACTCCCCAATCCCTGCGCACTCCACTCACTCGTATCCCTATGCAAGGCAACCATTCTATACACAACCAACAATGGCGTCCACTTGCCCATCTTCTCGAAGCTCTGCTTTGGTGGACCTCCTTCTTCTTTCTCCCCCCGTTGGCCCTTCGCTTCGCCTGAAAACACGGCGAGGTAGGCACGTAGATGCGAGAGTGTAGGGACGAAAACCAAGTTTACGAATCGCGAAGTGACGATTTGGTGCAGTGTTGCGATCAGGAGGGGATGTCTTGTCGCTTCTCTGCCCTCGTCTTGTTGGCATCCCTCTCCCTCTCCCTCTGGATCAGCGTGAGCACCTCTCTCAACTCCTGCGGCAGTGCCTCGCCTTCCTTCGCCTCGATCAGGAACTGGGGAGGACCGCTCAGCATATAGAGGAGGTTGTCGCTGGACGGTATTGGGCATACATCTTTGTAGTGAGGAGAGGAAGTTGGGCCGCGATTGGCAGATTATGAGGGTTGTTGGGTAGGTTTGGTGCGCTAGGATGTAGGTGAGGAGTTCGGAGGGAAGGGCAGGTGTTAAGGCGAGGGGTTGTGGATGTGGCATTATTCTTGAATTCGTGGTATGAGGTATACTGTTGATTTGTTGGAGGGGTAGATTTCGAGGTTGAGCTTCAGAGATGGCGGTTATGCTCGTGGTCAAATGCTTGAGATTAGTGCTGGTTGTTAATCTAGTCAAATTGAAAATTATTGCATATCAACGCTACAATACTTGTGCGATAACAAAAGTGTTTTGCATGTCAAATTCGTTGTGACTTTCCATGTCTTCGAGTTTCTGGAAGGGAAATCAACATTGACCACTTCCACATCCACATCCCTGCCAAAAGGTGCCATCACCGCTTGCCCCACCAAGGAACCTCAAGCTCCAGACTTCCCCTCCACGCGACTTCACTCCGCAACTACACTCCTCCTCCATGGAGTCGATATCTCGAATTTCCAGCTTGCTGGAAAGCGGTACGTCTCCGGCCCACACTAGATACATTCTGGAGATCGAAAAGACTGTATACTAATACCCATTTCTGTACACAGCAAGAGAACTCACTCTCGATGCCGCGCAATCAGCAAGGAGCTCTCGCTCCGCCGTAAAGACGCTGCCAGCTGCGCAGATCAAGAAGTTACTGGATAGCAGGAATGAGAGAGAAGTGCTGGAAGGGCTGAGGAAGGTCATCTCCGTACGTTCGCCTACCTACCTACGTCGTCCCCGACTCCAATAACCCATCCAATATCCACAAACCATATCCAAAACCCTCGAAGCAATCTAGTCATATATACTGACAGCATACACCGAGCAGATGATGTACCGCTCCCTCCCAACCCTAACCTTCTTCTCCTCCGTCGTCAAGAACGTCGCCTCCCCCAACATCGAGATCAAAAAGCTCGTGTACATCTACCTCCTCGCGCACGCCGAGTCCGAGCCAGACCTAGCCCTCCTCTCCATAAACACCATCCAGAAATCCCTCTCCGACCAATCCCCCACCGTCCGCGCCCTCGCCCTCAAAACCATGTCCGGTATCCGCGTCCCTGTCATCTCCCAGATCGTCTCCCTAGCTATCAAGAAGGGCCTCGCCGATATGAGTCCGCATGTGAGAAAGGCAGCTGCCCTGGCGGTGCCGAAGTGCTATAGGTTGGATCCTGGCACGAGGAATCAGTTGATTGAGTATTTGGCGGTTTTGTTAGGGGATAGACAGTATTTTGTGGCTGGGGCGGCGGTGACTGCGTTCTTGGAGGTTTGTCCTGAGAGGTTGGATTTGGTGCATCCGCATTATAGGGGGTTGGTGAAGAAGGTGGTGGATATGGATGAATGGAGTCAATTGGCTACGTTGAGGCTGATGACCGTGTACGCGAGGAAGTGTTTCCCAAGGAGGACGAGGAGGGTGGCTAAGAAGAGTAATGGGAGTACGACTACGAAGGGGTTTTATGATGATGATGGCGATGAAGGGGAGCAGGAGGAGACGGGGGAGGTAGAGCAGGTTCTGGATCCGGATCTTGAGATGTTGTTGAAGAACATCAAACCTCTACTACAAAGTCGGAATTCAGCAGTGGTGGTTGCGGTCACAAGATGCTACATCAATCTGGGCACGCAAGAATACATCAGTCTTTCGATTGGGCCTCTGACCGCATTACTACGCGGACCACAGGATATTCAGCATATGGCACTCTTCAACATCGTCTCAGTCTGCCTCACGCAGCCGGAAGCGTTCGTTAAATACGCATCTCATTTCCTAGTTCACTCTACGGATCCACCACAAGTCTGGGAACTGAAGCTAGAACTACTTACGCTGATATTCCCGCACTGCGACGCTTACCTGAAAAGTCTCATCTTGAATGAACTCGAGCATTTCTCGCAGGGATCGGACAAGGAATTGGTCCGAGAAGCTGTGCGCGCTATTGGACGATGTGCACAGAGCGATGCCAGGACATCGGCACGATGTCTACGTCTTCTCCTGAAGCAGATTACCAGTCTGGATGGTAATCTGGTAGCTGAATCATTGACTGTCATCAGACATCTGATACAGCAGGACCCCGCTTCGCATACCAACACGGTCATCCGCTTAGCGAAAAACCTCGACACAGCGACGAATCCTCGAGCGCGAGCCTCGATCATCTGGCTGGTTGGAGAATTTGCTGGCAATGATGGTGAGGACAACATCGCTGCGGACGTTCTGCGTATTTTGGCCAAGGGCTTTGCGGATGAGGCAGAACCAGCGAAGCTGCAGATTGTCCTGCTAGCTGCTAAGGTCTACCTTCATCATCTAAACCGCTCGGAACGTGAGCCACAGAAACCTACCGCTGCGCAACCCATTGCCTCGCCCAATTACTCATCTGCGGGTAATGAGGGCTTTGCAGAGCTCGATGGCCCATCTCAAATCTCATTCTCACCGCCACCTCCTGAACCAGAACATCCTATCGTTATGCTGTGGAACTATATCCTCTTGCTGGCACGATACGACACCTCATATGATCTGCGAGATCGGACGCGGCTGTACAAGTCTCTTCTGGGCGTCCCTTCCTCTACGCAACTAGCAAGTCTCATGTTACTCGCTCCAAAACCAGTGCCTCATACTCCAAGCCCTTCAGAAAGCCGGACAGGCTTTACACTTGGCTCGGCAAGTCTTGTCATAGGCGAAGAAGGCGGTTTACATGGCTTGCGAGGCTACGAGCCTTTACCAGACTGGGTCAAGGCAGGCGATGAGCCTGATCCTTCATTACGGGAAGGCGATGTGACGAAAGCCGAGTATGAGTCGAATAGAGTGGTACCTGCTGGTGAGCGTCTAGATTCAGCTATCAAGGAATCGAGGATGGGGACATCACCGGCTGGTACGAATGGTTTTGGCGCTGCTGCTGCCGGACCAGGCAAAGAGAAGACTCTCGATGACTGGTTGGCGGAGGACGAAGTCGACAAGGAAGAAGTCGAGGAGGAAGAGACGGAAGATGAAGAAAGCGAACAAGAAGAGGATGATGAGGAAGCTGAGGATGAAAGTGAAGAGCCGTCCAGCGAGGAGGCATCGGACGCGGAGGAGGAAAGCAGTGATGAGAACGAGCATGATAGACTTGTGAAATGAGGTAATTCAAATCATAGATATTAATCACGCATCGGAATTCCAGATATTACATGCATACAAATAGTCAGAGCCTCGAACTATGAGTCTCGTTGGTAAATTGAGAAAGCGAGGTGCATGGTTCAATTACGATTCATAGGTTTACGGATAAATTTGACATTGACATTCGACAACACCACGTAAGGAAAGCTTTTCAAGCAGGCCTAGGGCCAGAATTGCTAGTATTGAGCCCAGTCCATATCTAGTTGGCGCGGTCAACTATCTTCTACCAAGCAGAAGTTGCCCAGCAGGTGACATGATGTGCGAGCGAGACATACGAGAAGCCAATCAAAGCCAATCCGCAATGCAGTAATGCAGGAAAAGTCAATTGTACAAAAAGGCACTTGAATAAGTACGCCAAACTAGCAAATGCAAAACGAAGAAAGGCAAAGTGGCAAACGCTCAATCGATCGCCAAATTCATACATGGTTTACAAGAAAAGAAAAAGAACATGTGGTCAGAGACCAACCATCAACTTGAAGGCCTGCGGAACCTTAGAGGAGGCTCTTCGCAACACTGTATTGTATAGGCTCGAGATGCCCAGTATCCAGTCGGGAAATCGGTCCATCAGCTGTTCTACACAACACTGTTCACCAACGACGGCTGCCGAACAATTAGCTATGGAAACACATCAAGATGTGAAGACAAACCTGTATGCCTCAGCAACAACTGGCTGTGGCCGCTTTGCCTTACGGGCAGCATCCTTTGCCTTCTTTTTCTCTCTGGCCTTCGAATCACTGGATCTGCGCTCCAACTTGCCCAGGATCTCCATCGAAGTGGGACTCAATGGAGTTCCAGTTGAGTCAGTGGCGCGAGATCCGGTATCACTGTCGTTGCGAGACATCTGCTGGCTTGATAAGGGTTCTGCGCCGTTCTGTGGTGGTTCTGGCTTGGGACTCGATGTTCCGTCCATCGTTGAGAGTACCCGTGGACCTGAGGGCATGTTCTGGTTGCTATTAAAGTCCTGCTGACCACCGCTGTTGTTGTAAGATCCTCGCGCACTCATGTATCCAGAGTCTTGCCGATATGGCTGTTGGGGTGGAGCATTTTGGAACTGATTATTTGGTTGAGGCCCGCTGGTATTGTCATATTGGACTCCTAGTCCCTGATTGAACTGCGGTTGCGGAATATTCTGAGGGTAATCATTCTGTCCATGTAGCGTTGTATTTTGTGGTGGATAGTACTGCGTTGGGCTGCTTTGTGTTGGTGGCCCATAGGGACCAGGCACTGAAGGGTTCCGCTGATGAACATGCTGAGGAGGCCCTTGAGGGTAGAAAGGAGCAGGTGCATTCTGATAAGGTGCAGGAGTGTATTGCGGGTTCACATAGGGAGGATTATTCTGTTGCGCGTAGGGAGCATAGCTTTGTGGAGCATTGCTAGGATGTCCCTGGTTACCAAGAGAGTTAGCAACGGCAATACCACAGTTCTTGTGTGATCAAGTCAAGACACGTTCGCAATATCGCAGACGATCAGAGGGCATGCACAAAGGCTGCTCATCACTTACATGGTTGTAGGGCTGATTTTGAGGTCCCCACGAGGGCGGGCCTTGTTGCGGGAAGTTGTTAGGGGGACCATAGTTGTTGGGCTGTGGTGGTGCATTGACAAAAGGCGGCGGTACATTGGCTGGAGGTGCGTACGGAGTGATACTTTGATTAGGTGGACCATTTTGATAGCCATACTGTTGGTTACCTGGAGGAAAGTTGCCCGCTGGCGAATTGTTGTAGGATGGAGCTGCCTGTTGACCATTTACGTATGGGCCGTTCATGGGAGCTCCATACTGCTGTGCGTTCGGCGGATGATATTCATGTTGATTATTTGCTGGCGGTCCTTGCTGGTTGTGCCCTGCCATAGGAGGAGGCCCTTGATTATTGTTCATATTGGTGGGAGGAGCGCTCTGTCCGTTCAAATTTATGGGAGGACCTGGTTGATTTTTTGGAGGATGGCTGTGTTTGACTTTGGGGGGAGCATGGCTGTTGGCTTGCGGCGCATGGACTGGCGGCGGATTTGGCGGCGGGTTGGTGTCCTGGCTGGACTCTGCAAGCGGTTGGGAAGATTGAGAACGATGTGGTTGCTCTTCCAAATCATTCATGTAGGCTGGGACGGGCTCCTTCTTGACCGGCTTTGGGGATCCAGTCACTCCCAGCGAAGCCAAAAGTGCTTCTGTGGGATTTTGAGGCGCGCTGGCGGTTTCACCTGGCTCTGGAGCCCAAGCATCGCCCTCTGTCTCAACACAAGGTGTCCCAGATCGATATCCAATTACTGGTGTACGAACAGTTGGAGTTTGCATCATTTCGTCTTCATCCTTTTCATTCACAGTCTTGAGGCGTTTGACGCGAGGAGTGCCATCTTCCTGGTCGCTCGAATCCTCGTTCTTGATATCGCCAGTCTTCTGGCTTGAGTAGTCTTGGCTCGATCCTGCAACTTCATCAGAACGTCGTTTCCGAGGAAATCCTGCTTGTTCATCCACAGGCTCTTGGAGAGATTCATCCATAGTTTCGTCGTCTGTTTGCATGTCCATCTGTTCGTGATGAGTGATAATCCAAGAGGGAAGTTCTTCCAGTGGGATCGAGCGTCCGTCCGATTGGATATCTGCGAAAGCAGGATCTTCTTGCAGGTACGACCACTGAGGCAATTCTCGGATAGGTCGAATGAATTCCTTTTGATTTTCTTTTCTCGCGTATCTGGAGATCGAGGGCACGCTCATACTCCATGCTTGGACAAGGGGCACTGGTGTGGATTTGAAATTTGCAGAGAGGGGTTGTGCAAGTGCTACTGTCTCGTCTCTCGCAGGCTCATTGAAAATTTGCTTGAATTCCCAATTGAACAGCGCCTCCTCGTCTTCAACGTCTCCAACTTCGCCGTCTTCCGGCTTCTGCGGGTCAAAGTTTTGACTAGCTGAAGGAGTTGGAGCAGTGTTGCTACTATCAAGGGACAGATCATCGCCAGGTCCATTGCGACCGTAGGGCGTGCTAGCTTGGCTCGAGTCTTTAGATTTATTATCTAGTTTGCCATCAGGGGTGATAAGAGAGCCTTTGCGCGAGGCTTGGCGTACACTTCCGTGAGCAGAAGCAGGCGTCTGAGGAGTGTGACGAGCGTGCTCAGAATTATGATCAAGCTGCTGAGATCGTGACCGTTGTGCTTGAATTGGGTGACTCGGTGTACCAGAGTGTCCTCGCTGACTAGAGTTGCGGCGCTGCTGCTGTTGATATTGAGGTCGTGTCACAGGCTGTTGGTTATTCCACTGTGGTTGAGGGGGTTGATAAGGTGCGGGAGGTGCTGGGAAAGTTCCTGTATAGCCGGCATTCTGAGGTGGGTAGTTACTTGGTGGCTGTTGGTATGGCGCAGGAGCTGTGGGAGCAAATTGCTGAGGTGGTCCTTGGTAACCTGTGGTATTGAATTGCGGCTGAACGGCAGGAATAGGAGGGAAGGGATTGTAAGCAGGTGGCTGATAGCCAGGTTGTCCATACTGCAGAGGTGGATTGCCTTGTGGTCCTTGGCCATATTGCTGCGGCTGGCCATACTGCTGAGGCTGGCTGTATTGCTGAGGCTGGCTGTATTGCTGAGGTTGGCTGTACTGCTGAGGTTGGCCATACGGTTGCTGTGTTTGCGATTGATTGTATGGGTATTGCTGCCCGGTATTACCGTACTGTGGAGGAGGTTGATACGAAGGATGTTGAATCGGTCCTCCTTGTGAGGGGTAAGGCTGGTTCTGCAAAATTGGACCAGGTGCTTGTTGATACGGCCTGGGTGTTGGAGTAAAGCCCCTGCGACTGTCAACAAAGCGTTCCTTGAATCTTCCCCTCACCGGCGCCATAATGCAAGGAAATTGAGCAAGTTTGGGGTGCAGCGCAAAGTTAAATTGTCAAGATCGAAGTTGTGCAGAGACTGAAAGGTCGCGCTCGAAGATGAAGGTAGCTATCAGCTCGAAAAGCACGTGTATGTAGCCGACAGGCTAGGACCAATGCGGTTCGTCCCATCTGCTCAAATTTCCCATAAAAGTGAAAACGGTATCATAAATCAAATGACTTACCCGGGAGTATTGCGGGTTGCCTCAGGACAAGCGACAAGAAAGTGGCCCTCAACTCCACAATTGAAGCAGACCGGTGGCGGATTCGTTTTCCTCCGCTGGACTGGTGGTTGAATTGGCTGTTGGATAGGCTGTTGAACTGACTGCTGAACTGGGTGTTGATTTGATTGTTGATAGTACCCGTTGTTCTGTACCAAAGGCTGGCCGCCTTGGTGCCATGGTGTCGAGGCCATGACAAGTCTCGGACTGACGTATCAAGGGATCATATAAAGGACGTCCTGGAAAGGACTCGCGATGCAGACCTGTATCAGGTGTGGTGCAAACAGAATGTAGAATTCGAAGAATGACATTCAAGTGTCGACAAAGCGGAGTTGCAGCAACATTGAAAATGAAGGCAGTGGTGGTGCGACAGAACTGGCATGTGTCGTCCCGTTCGGTTCAACAGCTAATATGATCGATCCAGTGTGACGATGTATTGGCCCCAAACTCAGCAAAGACGAAAGCAAAGTAAACAATCAACTGATTGAGCGCAAGAAATGAAAAAAGCTTTGAAATGCAGACGATGCAACAATAGTAGAAGTACAGATGAAGGAGAGGATGGAAGGGAAGTGTTTGCTGTCAAGGATGTTCGTTAAGGTTGAGGTGAACACTTCAGATAACGTGAGAACAAATCACTAGCTGGTCCGGAACGGATTAACTCGTCCCACTAGCCGCCGAGGGATCAAGGTCAGGGGCAGGGGGGTACGCAAGCGAGCTACGGCGGACCTCAAGAAACTGCACTCAGGCACCTGCAGAGCGCCTTCATACCAACGTTCGTATGGTGCAGCACTCAGCCTTTCTTGATAATCGACGTCGTCTACCTTACAGTTGCAATGCTCCCCAGAAGATTTCATTAAGCCTTAGGATTGTTCCCAACTCGGTCAGCCATAGAATGATTTAGGGCTGTTTATGAAAGCGACCATGTTGTTGCGCCAGCACTCCTTACAGCCAGAATCTGCTCTATCAAGCTCCAGCTCAAGCTCTCGCCCCCGGTCAACACCAGAGCTTCGTGGCGGCAGTCATCCACGATAATCCCTGGCATCTTGTCGTCATAACTTCTGCGAGAAATCTTCGAAAACCCTCCATCAGGGAGCATACAATATGCCTGGCTTGCCTTGTGCGTTTGAGAATCTCTCCCGTTTCTGAGACCTTTGGGACTGACCTCCGCAGCTTCGGTCGATCTCGACGAATGCATAGAAAGCCTCTACAAGAAGAATCTTCTCGCCGAATCCGTCATTGAGGCAATATGTGCCAAGACAAAGGAACTGCTTATGCAAGAGAGTAATGTGGTGCATGTCCAAGCTCCTGTTACGGTGGTGGGGGATATACACGGTCAATTCTACGATTTGATAGAGATCTTTAAGATTGGAGGATGGTGCCCAGATACCAACTACCTATTTCTCGGTATGCCTGAGCTTTCCGGGACTGCAACGCTAGCTGACTCTGCCAGGCGATTATGTTGATAGAGGCATGTTCAGCGTGGAGACGATTTCCCTTCTTGTTTGTCTGAAGCTACGATACCCACACCGCGTGCATTTGATTCGAGGCAATCATGAATCGAGAGGAGTTACACAGTCATATGGATTCTATACCGAGTGCTCTAGAAAATATGGAAATGCCAATGTCTGGCACTACTTTACGGATATGTTTGACTTCCTCACATTGAGTGTCGTCATTAATGACCAGATCTTCTGTGTCCACGGAGGTACTTCTATCTTCCGCCTCTGACTATTGCATTCTGCTAACGACCTATGCCCCAGGTCTCTCCCCCTCAATCCACTCAATAGACCAAATCAAGATCATCGACCGCTTCCGCGAAATTCCCCATGAAGGTCCCATGGCCGACCTTGTTTGGTCAGACCCTGACCCCGAACGCGACGAGTTCTCCCTCTCTCCGCGCGGAGCAGGCTACACCTTTGGCGCACAGGTAGTCAAGAAGTTCCTCGAAGTAAACAACATGTCACATATCCTCCGCGCGCATCAGCTCTGTCAGGAAGGCTACCAAGTCCTATACGATGATCGGCTGAGTACGGTCTGGAGCGCGCCGAATTACTGCTATCGATGTGGAAATATGGCGAGTGTACTGGAAGTTAGTGATACGGGCGAGCGGTTCTTCAATGTATTTGCGGCGGCGCCAGAAAATGATTTGCATAAAGATCAACAGGGTCAGGATAAGATCGCTGATGGCAGCCAACTGCCGGATTACTTCCTATGATTGGATGATAGGGAAGGGTGATGATGATGTACATTATACGATGAATACGAGAACGAGTCTTACGACATGAGGGAAGGCTTGGAATGGAATAGCTTCGAGCTAGATGGAGAGCAAGTTTGTTGCTGGAAAACTCTTGTCAAATACCAGAGCCGATGAACAAAGCGAAGAATAAATACTTGTGGATAGCATCTACGCCTGTGTCAAAACCCCAATATTATAGTGGTGGTATTTTTGTTGGCACTTGGGTCTTCACAAGTCCAGGTTCACTCTTTGCAATGACGGAATACAGCCACACCTTCAGACATAAAAAACGCCTGCTTATCGGCCTTCAGGCCAGCTACACCGCGCCTGTTCCAAGTTGATTATGGTGCGGCCACCTAAGTCGTCGAAGTTATAAGCCAGAAATTGGCAGGACCTGCTTGTCACTGTTTGCTCTTGCATTTTTTGAATTTCCCCTCCCTTGTTTGGTATTCCCTTCCTTTCGAGTGTTTGTGATAATTTTGCTGCTAATACATTGATCTGCTGTCATTTCCTGAAGTTTTTTTACATCATGAATTCTACGTCATGGGCTCTACTCTATGGCTCCTGCTTGAAGCCAATTGTCGGCAGAAGTTGAACTGTGCCACCTACCTAGCAGATTCAGCAGAATTTCGTTGTGAAGCTTCAAAGAGGTGACAGCTCGTGTCCTTCTTTTGTCGAACGTGCGGCGTGAGTTGTACATTTGGTAGTTCTCTCTACTTGAGCTTTATTTCAGCTATACGTGTGACACCTCAGAAGCTGAAAATACCCCAAAGGTGATTTTTCCAGTGAGCTCGTAGTATGGCAGCAGAGGGTATTGGAAAGGGCTTGTGATGATTTTTAGTTCAGCCAATGCTTAAGAAGTGAATACTCATGCGAGCGCCGAGCAATTCGCTGTATGGCTTCTCGGACGGCTCTCTCCTTGAGCGTGTGGCCAAGTCGGAGAGGTGTATGTAAGTCTCCAGAGGAAAGATGGTGGATGAACGGCTGCTAACAATCCATTTAACTGACTGGTTCACGTTTACATGAGGCTTCTTTGCTTACTTGAAGCCAAAAGACTTGAGGTCATCTCTACTTACCACAAGCAACCTCTCGGCATGACAGCTCTCACGAGATACGGTACCCAGCACTATACTTCATGTTGGCCAAACAAAAATTTCCAAGGTATTCTGTCATCAATTACTCATGCCCTGTCAATGCCACTTGCTTCTTCCTCCTCTCAAGAACCCCTGAACATACCTAGCCATTCCAGTTCTGCATGTTGAGATATGCAATTACGCAAGCAAAGCTTCCTGATTTTCTTGCCTTTGCATGTCAAAGAAGAGACAATAATGACAATGATGCCACTGGGTCTTCTCCACTGCCATACCTCGGTTACTCCGATCTGGTAGCAGTGTCGATATTTCTTCGGTTTCAGAGCGAGCGAGCTCGAGATTAAATGCCGATCCCGAGGACCTGGTAGGTATAATTACGCTACTCTTGCCTATTTCTGGACATGACACACGTTCAATGAGCCATGTGATGAGTACTCGCGAGCAACAGGCAGATGCACTGGTACTTGGATAAGACCAAGCTGGCGAGTACTCAGTGGTGCTCATTGCTTGACAAAATATTGTCACGGCTGTTTGATCTGCATCGGAGATATTTGCTGCAAAATTGACTATAAAGTCTCCATCCTTGTCTAACTTCTGGTCCTACACCTGCAAGCTAGAATCACTGACGAGAATCCCAGACTGGAGGAGAGACAGGACCACTGAGCCTAGTGTCCGTTAAGAGCGCATGTTACTCCTCATGATCATAAGGAATGAATCCAGTGACTAGAAAAACTAAAAGTCACTCTATGTGCTACTGTCTGAGACTTTACTGCCGCTGCCAGTGTGTCTTTGGCTGCCAGTGTGTCTTTGGCTGCCAGAATTTCCCGGTGATGTATCACTTGAGCTCTCTGCAGACCTGGATTGGAATTGTACACCAAGTCGGATGCTTCAGAGCGTGAATCTTCGGTGCTACTTCAAGTACTCAACATGTGGGAGGGTGAGAGCAGAATACAGGCCAGCTCTCAAGTCACTTCCCATAGCGACTGGGTTCCATCGAGCTTTTTCATGCTCCCCTTCTCCACGTCTCGGGAACGTTCTCATATAGAACATTTTACTGTGATGGGCACCTCTGCTCTTGCTCCTTTCTGAATCTTGTGCAGCGTGATAAGTCGCTAAGTCCTCAAGCTACTTGCTGGGTGAGGGCCAAAAATTCCGTCCCTTAAGTGCAAGAGTTTTATCCGAACACTCTTTGGAGCTTTCCTGGTACAGTCACTACTTCGTGCTTTGTATGAGAGAGCTTCTTCTGACTTTTCCGTTCCCACACAGATTCGCAGAAATTCATACACACGAAACATACACCCTCGAGACCTAGCCCAGCACGACGACCTGTTGCCCTCTACGGCGCCATGAAGCACATCATTAAGTGACCGGACCAATAGCTTATTGATACTCGAACTCGATTATCCGGTCTTCTTCGACGTCATCTCGTGAATGATACATTACTTGTTGCTGTCAATTGATAGGTCACTGTCATCCACAGTACATCACTGCTTTACCTAGGACATCTACGACTAAAGAAAGTCGTTACTCTATAGGAATTACGAGTCCAAGCTTATTATGGAACTGTATGCAAAGGCTATAAAGGATGAATTCTCGCTATGGTGCAGGCATACTAATTAATGTAATCGCTGCGCAGGGGAGAAAGTGCGGCTACTGCGCCTCCCATAACAATGCCGCCGCATGAGATGTCCCTTGGCTGGAGGCCCCAGTAGTACGCTTCATCTTTTAAGCATCCAGACCCTGACCATTCGCGAGGGCCTGGGGTCGCCGATATACTGCTCAGAAACTGAAGTTTGCACATTGCAGAAGAAAACGTTTGAGTGCTCAATGCCCATAGTAATGTATCTCCCTAACCCTACCTGGTCATGGCCAAAAGCTGGTATAGGAGGACTGAAAAATTATATATGAGGTCTCTATAAGTACCTTGAGTTCAGCGGGCCCAGATTTCACAGCGTTCGAGTGGCTAGACACTGTGTACAGGCACCGAACGGTGGAGCTTTGAAACAATATCATCTCAAGTCTGACCTAATCGCTGCAAAAGATGCGAAGACTAGTGAGATCTCGCCTCGCTTATTGATTTTATTTTTCGAGAACACTCTGGCATCTTTTAAGCTTTGGTATGTCTTCGGCGCTGAGTCTATTACAACCAAAGAAATTATTTGTAGTTCATCGCGTCCATCGCGCAAAGTGTTTGTTGACATTAAGCGAGCAGCGAAAAAAATAAAACGATATAGTGTATCACGGCCAAAAAAATCAAAAAGAAAGCCCCGAAGAGGTTTCTTTAGGGAATGGTTAACCCGTGCGACCGCAACTTTTCGCTCTTATTTGAAAGGACAATCTTTCAGAAACCGGATGGACTTTCAATGCCATTGCCGCTAACCAAAGATCGTCGACCTTAAGCCTCACGTCCGGCTCCGACTTCATCAGCTGGAGGGTTCCGTGAGGCTCAATCGATCGAGCTTTTGACGACTCGACCAACTGGGCTGTGTTGATGTTAGAGTGTATGTTATTTAGGTAGATGTAGATGTTAGTGTCGGCTAATTTTTTGGAGTGATTCTGGATGTCATGAGGATGAATCTCGTGCTAAAGGTGAGGGTTATGAACCTCCATCACATCATTAATTCAAGACGTCATGCTGTTTGACTTAAGCTATGAAGCAATATCGACAAAGAGTCGTATTTCATGCCTTGCTAGAGTCGCACTCAGTCTCATGAGTCGACTGCGTGGCGCTATGGCCCCTGGAAATTTTGCCACATCAACTTGAGCTAGGTACATAACTATTCTGCGAAACAGTACAACTCACTCACACGGCTCGCCAACTCAGCTACATCTAGCTTATTGAATTCAAGGTTTAAAGGGTACCTAGACGGTATAATTAGTCTTTAATAGGAAACGGTTATACTAGAGTTATATATGAGGAGGTGAGTATTTGTGGAGTAGAGTTGAAATTCTTTGATACCATTCAAGCCCATGTTGTTTTTCATAAGTATGACCGAGAAATTTGTTTCCAATCCATGGCATGATCGAGTGCTCTCACTCTTAGCAATTTTCAATTTCCAGGCTGTTCCACGCTGCTGTACCCCGATTCGTAAACTTGACTACTGGCCACTGGGTCCCAATCTGTTCAAAATGTATCAGCACTCTGTAAATCACGGTCGATGGGATGATTTACCAGTAGACAGGTTTCGAAGAGAAAGCGCCATGCACCTACGAAAACAGAGGTCATGACCGGCTTTGACAAATCTATGGGCCAGCTTCATAACACAGTCTGCGAGCACAGCATGGAATTTATGAAGGTTCTAATACCAGTAGTGATTTCTGGTTTTTCTTTTTTCCTGTCAGCCAGTAGGCGAGACACCCGAATTGGTCGTCAACGCGTTTGGTGCTGTCAACTTATGAGTCCACCTGACTACACTTCCGACCATCTTCAACTGCTACTTAGGCATGCAGAGTCATCTCATTTCTCTCAAACCGAGTCAAAGAATCAAAGATACGCTGACGGGAAACCGAATCGGAGTTGGCAGTTGCGGACGTCTCTCATCCAATCATTGCTATCCTCACCATCAGCGGTACCTCATTCTCTGGGACTTTCAACGCTTTTATATAGCATACCGTCTACCACACTTGTATTCGGGAATATGCACTACCCTTCACCATATTTTTCGTAACCTAGTGCTCCACCTCGTCCCTTCGAGCTGATATTATCTTTTTCGCCTGCAATATGGTTAGGTCACCTGCGAGGCATGAATTTCACTACTCATCCTCGTGACAATCTTTCGTCCCTTACACTCACATCACCACACGCTCGCAAATATACAGCAAGCTACGCCCTATCTATAAGTAATTCATCCCAGTCCTGATATTGTGCTGTGTAACACCAACTATGTCCCATTCAAGAAGCTCATGGGAAGCTAGAGCGGGGGAGAGACCTGCTACCTTGATACAGTCTTTGCCGTCGAAGAAATTTTGGACAGGCCAGAAATGATACTGGGATGGTTGGAAAGAAACGTATTATTCCATTATACGTCTCTCGGTGCCCATGCGCGAGGTTGTTGTCAGGCTGGGAAGTTTGTTGTCGAGTTGTCGTTACTGCCAACGTAGTCGAAGGTATCCTTCCAAGTATCAACGTGAATCATCGAGAGCCTCACTTTTTTCAGGACTTAGGCTTGACCATGGATTCCTCGTGACCAGGACTTCAAACTTCCACGGCTACCTATGGCGAAGCTTTTTGCAAACAACACTTCACTCTGCTTCGATTTTGTTCGTTTTGTTCTACTTTTGGCTCGTGGGAAAGAGGAGGACGCGATGATATATTCATCCTGCGTCGGAGAACTTCCATGCCTCGTGACACATTCGAGTGCTGAGATATGCTACGGGCCGCTTGGGTGAATTCTTTGCTATGATGAACCCATGGGCGACTAGTCTAGAAGAGGAAGGGTCGTAATCTACGTACCTATTTCAACCTGACCTCTCTCGAGGCCTGCACGTAATTTGAACCCCATAAAAAGTACAGCGTGAGTCGACGTTCTCCCCAGTTATTTAGGACCTATGTCAAATACGACCTATTGCCGAAGCCGTACAGGCAAAATCCTAGGGACGGACTAAGGGCTATGATCTTGCTCCTAACTATGTTTATAGTCTTCTTGAATTTCAGTCCTTCTTCGTCGTCGGTGCTTAAGTAGGATCTCTCTCACCGTTGTCAGCTGATGACTTGTCGTCAACGGGTACAAATAGTCGCTTTCACACCCCACGAAGTCTAGCGAGACTTCCTCGTCTTCGCTCTGGCGTGTCCTATGGGTGACTAAACTTGTATCACACTTCGGACAGGGCATCTACCAAGATCTGGAATGTAGATGACTGTGACTTCGTCCATCAAAAGGGTCGCACACATCACTACATGGGCGTCGTAGCCTGTCTCTTGTTTTTTCTTGGATCAGTCTGTATCCAGGACGCAAGAGAAGCTTTTATACACAATCTTAGTCTTGATTCAGCGTCATTCGAACCCGAAAGCGATGATTATATGCTGGTATTGCAACGCGGCTTGTTCATTTGTGGCCCCTCCTTAATTAACTACACCTTGAAAAGCGATTAGGGTCTCGCTAGGAGAAATGTGCCTGGGGCTTTGGTGGGTATATAATTCCCTCCCTCCACTTGTTATGATCTGTAGGGAAAAAATCCTCAAACGATGCCGGATGATGGACAGGTGAAGTTGACCTCGACCATTTCCAGGGCCTGATGGCTGGGAATGGCTGCTTGTCAGGAGCAGAGTTTGCCCTTCGACATTTTTCTCCTTTCCTGGCGTCGAGCACCAGCAAAGCGAGAATGAGCTGGCTAGATGGTGGTGTGACTTTATTGTCATTTGGTCTTTTGCTGTCATTTCCGACGAATGGGCTTGATTTTTGGCCAAGTATCTGGACGCCTTGAAGGCGGTATATAGGTTGGATCGCTGGTTCTTAGTGTGTCCGTTCCCTGACTGTCACCGGATTCAGAATACAGATTGGAGGGTATTCAATCAGCAAACAAGGAACTCGAACCACAGACGGGACATTCTTCTTGTGTGTTTTTATGCTGGGGCGATGACGGTCGGGCCAGAACCGAGATTCAGAGAAAATTTAAGATCATGGTGGCTCTGAAAGCGGGAGAGACCAGTGCGACGATCTCTGGTGTTTGTGGTGAATGACTTTAAAGGAGCGTGGATGGACGGAACAAAGTGGCGCAAAACATATGAGATGTGTGAAAGCTGCTTCTGGAGGAACATAACTTGGATTCTTGAAAGTTCCATGATCTCGTATATTCATTTCTCATGGAATCTCCTTCGATTTCGCACCATTTTCCATCCGCTCCCTTCAAACTTCAACCCATTCCTCTGCCGCTCGTCTCTCTTTCGAACACTAAAGAACGCAACGAGTCTACCTCCAAACACCAAGAAAAAAGGAATGCAGGCCGCCGTCTGGGGAAATCAAGCTTTTGGTGAACAATCATGACCAGGTTTCGGTCGGTTGCGTAACGGACAGTGAACAAGTCTACCAATCCTTGGCAATGTCGAAAGCCCACTCGAATTCCAGATGCTTCTTCTTGTCGTCGTCTACGAACGTGCTGATGGCGGTGTAGTGGCCGCGGGCGAGCATGCCGGAAGGGGCTTCTTCTTCGGCGACTGTGAGGGGTGATTAGATTTGGCTTTTGGATTGATGCGATGGAAGGGGAAGAAGAGAAAAGGCAGGAAGGTTTGGAGTAGGAGAAAAGGTATGACTTACAGGCTTTGGTGTGGATTGGGGTCTTGTCTGTGTTTGGGGCGTAAGATCCCTGATTTGTGTGTCAGCAACAGGTCTTTCCATCAAAATTGGAGACTAGCACATACAATCATCTCCTGATCCTTGCTAACCCGAATACCCTTCCTCTTCACAATCTGTACATAGTGCAGACCCGACAGAATCTCATGCTGCACCTTGAACTTCGCAGTCATGTGGAACTTGGCACCCTCCTTGATCTTGAAAGGCTTGTCTTTGAGAGTCTTCTCTGCATCCTTGGTCGAGAGATCGATGGTGACGGGTGGTTGACCTTCGGAATCCATGGTGAGGGAGAGGATGATGCAGTGGCGGGGGTCATTGGGGTCGGAGAGGTCCTTGCCGCCGCCACCGAGACCGAGAGATTGCTTGTAGCGTTGCATGGCTTCATCGTCGGCGTCTGTGAGGTGTTATATGGTAATCAGTATGAAGATCTTAGATGCTGTCTTGAAGGACGAAAGGTTTGAACTAAATAGCAACTCTCGTTGCATTGGCGGAAAAGGAGCTTAAACCCCCTGTACAGAAGTTACAGTAACATGGATGGAGAATGAACGATTGTGGTTTTGAAGTCTCTCATAAGTTCTTCGTAATCCAGAATCAATTTTTCGTATGGTATAGAAGAGAATGGAGTTTGCTTGGGAGCTGTATGTGCATGTTTCAGAAGAGCAAAAGTCTGCTCTTCTCATTCATGCTTGGAGCGCAGAACTTCACAACCAGACTTCCTCAATGGAAATCCGAAGAATTTCTCCCAGATATAACGGAATAATAGTAACAAGATATTTGAACAAGAGCATCGAGAAACAGAAGTGGAGCCAATCCACGTGATGGTGATAAGCGCTCTAGATGTGATGCCACAAAGGTATCTCGAGCAGACCACGGAAGCCGAAATGCAAATACAAAAGGAAGGAGAGAATGAACTGAAAACAAGAATGCGGGAAACCAATGGCCAGATCATAGAATCAAAAGATATTGTCCAACGTACCAAGCTTGCTATATTCATCCATGGTCTTCTTCTCTCCCACCTTGAACCCCTCAGTCTGCTCCGGCAGGAGATCTTGATCATTGCTCGAGGATGCCATGTTTGCGATTGATATTGTGATTGTAAACTGGTTGTATCGTCCTTTCAGATGGAATAAAGCCGTCCTCCTTAAATTGTCGTATGCTGTGTCGTTGAGTTGGAGAACACAATCAAGGCTGGGTTGAGTTGGGCTGGACCCCTCGTGTGTTGGTGGTGCTGTGTAGTGGGGTTGGTTTTGCCTCAGAGCATTAACCCCTGTCGAAGCCGGCAGCTGCTGTCTTTCTCCACTGAAGATGCGCCCACCGCCTTTTCCGCAAGGACAAGGGGTCACACACGTGCATTATGCGAGCTCTTTTGAATAAAGGATGCTGCAATGTCCCAGGAACGCTTGCTTTGTAATGGAAGGACGCATTGTGTAGACCTTATAGGGTCCTCCAAGACATGAGGGTACCTTAGGGATGCGACCGAGGATCTTTCGAGGAAATTTGTGTCTAATCACGTGATGCTTAGAGGCTGCAGATTTCGGAGCACAAGAGCACGGCATGGGGCCAGATAACGAAGAAGAGATGAGAGTTGGACAGACTCAACGCGATTTCTTCCATCAACGAATCTCTACTACTACTCTACTCAATATTCTCTTCCTCTCTCTCCCTCTCTCTCCCTCTCTCCCCTCGTCTGCAAGAGACCTTTTCGGGCTTCGCGAGAGGTACGGAGCCTGGAGCCAGCGCAGAGGTCCTTGCACTCTCACTCAATTCGGAAAGGCCCGTTCTCCCGCGCGCTCTTAGGTAGTACCCCAGCCTCGCCGTGGTGTGAACAGAACGAACCTCTCCTCCCGTCTTCTTCCAGGGATCGTCTTATTCTTCTCCCATAATCCCCATTCCCTGATTTCATTATCGCAGCGCATTAATCCTGCGCCTTTGTGGGTTCTGCGTCTTATCGCCTCGTCCTCTGGCTTCCACTCCTTTTGATACCTCGCGATTGGCGCCATAAGCTCTTTTGGGTTTGGTCGTCCTCCAATCAACAGTCAACGGAGCTTCGATACCACTTTGCGCGAAAGACGCTGGACGACGTCGGCTCCAGCTAGAAGCAGTCGCAACTCTCATCGTGAGATCAGTGCTACTAGGTAAGTCGCGGAATTCTACCCGCTGGTCGTGATGAATGCGCTTCTTGCGCGTTAAAGATTTTGTTGCTGACTTGGTGTTGCAAAAAGCGCGCTCCACGTATCCTTCTCGAGACCCTTCGCGGCGCTGTCGGAACTCTACAATCAGCATCTTCTCCGTACATCTTTGTAATAAACAAGCATAATGCCGCCTGTTCGTCGGCTGCCAGAGCGGGTCAACCCCCTCATGACCGAGGCTGTCCCTGAATGTAAGACGCGACGTTTGCGACAATGGCTTCAAAAATTAACACAACATAGACTCGGTCCTCGTTTCGCGCCGCCGACTTGGTCAGACTGACCTGACCGTGAAGGCTGGGCAGGTTGGAACGTCCAATTCGACGAAGCCAAAGAATTTGGGCACTTTCGACTATGCGCATCTGCGAGCACCACTTCCCAAGGGCATCCATTCCGGCATCTTCAAGCCATCTCCGGCATCATACTTCCTAATGCGCCGAAGCCACGATGGGTACATCAGCGCAACTGGAATGTTTAAAGCTACTTTCCCATACGCCGAAGCTGCGGAGGAGGAGCAAGAGAGAAAGTACATTAAGAGTTTGGAGACAACCAGCACGGACGAGACAGCTGGAAATGTCTGGATTCCACCCCACTACGCTCTCGAGCTGGCTGAAGAATACCAAATCTTACCCTGGATCAAGGCACTGTTGGACAATACACCTATTGAGACCAACCCAACCAAGGATGCTACACCAAAGACAATCTCTCCACCTCCCAACTTTCTGATGCCCCAAGAATCGCTAGCAGCACCAACGCCAAGCCGTGGCCGTCCTCGAAGGGCAGCTTCACCAAGCAAGATCGCTTCACCAAAGAAAACAGCTGGTTCGACAAGATCACGAAAGACCAGGGGTACGTCGGAGTCCGTGAAGTCGGAATCTGTTGAACCTTCTTCCGTACAGACAGCGAGCGAGAACCTCAATAAGTCATTGAAGGCAGCAGCTGCTGAGACGAACGGGGAGGATGAGCCAGAAAATGAGTCTAAGACTGAGGCTGAACAGCCAAAGGAAGAGACAATTGATGAGGAGCCTAAGGTTCGCGTTCACGTGGATACCGACGTGGAAGTCAAAGGCGACTCGGAAATTACGCATACTCATGTTGAGGTTGAAATGCCAGTTGGATATGCCGAGCTACCACTGCCTGAGGACACCGAGGCGATGATCGCCAAGGCAAAGGAGATGGTTGAGGCGGCGGTACAGGGTCAGAAAGAGGAGCCAGCTGCTCTCACACGTAGGAACAAGCGCAAGGCTGAGGAGGCAGAGGATGAGGAGAATGCAGAGGGAAGCGAGCTCGTTGCTCAAGCTCCTGCGAAGAAAGCCAAGACGGAGGTTACAGAGCTCAAGAAGGAGCGCATTAAGACTCGAGCATTGCTTGGTATTAGTGCTACGTTGGTTCTTGGGTAAGCCCCCTTCCTCTATTCTCCTATATGTGTTACTAACTCGACTTCCAGTGCTGCGGTACAATATGCCTTTAATGCATTGTAAGGGGATTACGGTGTACTAGAGCTGAGGCCCACTCTGTCTTTTTAAACTGAGGGTTTTCTGGCGTTTGTTCATGAGTGTGTACGGATTGGCTGCATAACATACCTACACCATGTGTTTTGCTCTGTGCTCGAGTCTTGCTGGATACCCCGACGCTGTAGTGTTCTCGGTACATACAGCTTCCCACCTACCTGCCCCCGAAAACAAAAATTTGTCCCGAGTTTGGTAGTACAACCCTTCAATTTGGGTCATGTTTGATAGTCACCTTTTTAATTTCAATGTCCAGACTTTATACCCTGAGGGCTCATACGGCCTGCAAATTCCATAGGTAGGTTGATGTGAGGTCGGGTCGTTCTTTCCCAGTTTGGATTTCTAGGTCGGACTTTACGTGCCAAGACTTTCCGTTCCTTCCTCTCTTTGCCCACACCACATTTCTACTCGACGTGGGGCTCCTGCCTCTTTGCAGTCTTCTTCATATCTCATCATCAAATCTACGAGGGAATTCGTCGACCTGACAAACCATCTCTTCTGGTGCCGCATTGCTCAACACGTTGCCTCGTCTATCAGTGGCCGGCGAACACCATGGCCACCGAAGCATCCCCGCACCAGCAGCGCACCTCACCAAGGACTAATCGAAAAGAGCGCTTGCTTCCCGCGTTACAGCAGGACTTGTCTGGATATACGCCTCAGCGTCATTTTAGGAAGTTACAAGGACGAGTATTCCAGCCGCGGGGAGTGAAGTCCAGTAGACTGCAATCATGGCGGCATGAGGTGGCAGAGGAGAGTGCCAGTACCACGCCAGACACGGATGCGGCAGACAATGTTGAGGCTGCTGCTGATGCTTCTGCTCTGGATCTATTTTCAGGAGCTGAGGTCCACGGAGATAGTGACAGAAGGGAGACTAAAGCGGTTCTACCAGTTCGCCATGCCGCTGTCGAGACTAACACTAACACTGCCACTCCAAATGTCGATGGAAACACGGTGCAAGCTGCTGAAGAAACTCCTCGACAGCCAACCAAGTTCATCTATCGGAACGGTCGCAGAAGCGTGCCCAGAGCAGCACTTAACGTTCCTCGAACTCGCAATGTGGCGGGGAGTGCTGCTTCATGGCGGACTCTACCTTCTCTTACAGAAGCTCCCCCACCTCCAGCACCGGTCTTCCCTAAATCGAAGCCGAAAACTTCAAGTGTGAAGACTTACAAGACGAAGGTCAGATCTACGTTGTCAGAGCAGTCTCAGCATAGCAATTTGGATGATCATGGTGATGAGCAAGGTGGAGATGCTCTTTTAGGGGCTCAAAGCAAGCGTGCAAAGACTGGGTATGATCTGGAGCCTAGCACGAGTAGCTTTCAGTACCCCGAGGATAGCTCGCGGCTTGTGGTGTCTCAGGAGAGCAGGTCATTCGAGGACTACCTTCGTGATGGACGGCAGGCTTCTCAAGGCGGTCACCATGTAGAAGCCTCCGAAGTTGAGGTAGTACAGTCTGCTGAGCAGCCTTATAGAAAGCTTGAAACGAAGCCGGATGAGGAGCTGGAGGAAGAGGAGGAGGAGGAGCTGGAGGACGATCAGGATGAGGTTCGGGATGATGATCACGATAAGGAGCATGCTGAGCAAGATAAAGATCATGCGTTTGAGGACGGCGATGTGCAGCGTCAGACTCCCGAGGAGTAAGTCTTGCAGTGTGCACCTTGCTCTCTCTTCTCCTCCGCTGCCCAAATCATCAGCTGCAGCTTCTTCTTGCTCCAGTGACGTGATGTTATCCTCCAGCAACCCCAGCTAACATAATGTGCTGTGCAGGGAACCACTAAGTGAATTGGAAATAGAGCTGCTGAACATAGGCGACGGCTATGACAGGAGTTATCCACCTTCTGCTTCTTCGAGCGCAAAAAGACGACGAAGCGAGGACGAGTCCAGCGAAGGCGGCCAGGGGTGTGAGGGAGACAGTGATACGCCTACAGGCACGGACCAACAGCACCAGCCTGTCAAGAAGAGACGGACAGATCGTCGAGTACCAAGTGCAGAAGCTCGGAAAGTAGCTCTTCGGGAATTAAATGCCAAAAGGGTATCAAAAGGAACTCGGCAGACTACTGGCACCAATCCACGAGACGTAGAAAGGTCCAAGAAGAAGTCCCGGAAGTGTACCAAGCAGAAGTCACCAAAACAACCTCGTCGTCTGGCAGACCATGGTGAGCTGTTAACAGGACCAGACAAGTTGGATGAGTCGGAGATAGAGCTTGTACCAAGTAAGTCCTTCACCTCGTTGTACGGGAACATATACTGACGATCATGCTATTAAAGCTCCGCCATTGGAGTTGTCACAAGATCCGATATCTCAAGTTTCCGAAGGTGAAAGCGTAGAGCGGGATCGGGAAGTACCCCTGGCTAGGATCAAGATTCCCAAGGGATTTGGGAAAGTAGATATCGCATTGTTCCGCATGCCAGACCGTCCACGTAGCCGGAGCACCTTTGCACAGATTACTGCCTACTCAGATGGATTTAGCGGGAAGGAAAGAGAACCTACCGGTCGCTTAATGCCCCTCAGACAGCCCAGTAGACGAAAGGAAAGCTGCCAGAACTTTACCATCAGATATGGCCAGCTTGCACTTGTCAGTGAAAGGCCTTCGGAGGAGGCACTAGAAGAGCCTCGCCGCCAGAAGAAGAGCAAGAAGCCAAAGACAATTAACCCAAAGCCTGTTGTTCAACAGTACAAGGAAGAGCAAGAGACCCTCGTGCGAGTCACTACCGTTGACCAATACATGGCATCGACAGAGGCTGTGGTACAGCCCCAAACACCTGTCCTTGCGGATCAGAGTCTGCTATCCAGTACGCCTGCCGGCAATACGTCTCCAACGAAGCGAAAATCACAAACCCTGCGTCTCGACCACAGATTAAGTCAGCAATTGCAACCAAGAACCATATCTCAAAGAACAGCTGTTAGAGACGAAAGGCAACAAGGAATTGAACAGCCACCAAGTACAGTCCCGACTCTTGCCAAATCCAGGACTGAAAGACAGATGCGGAACGAAGAAATTGCATCTCAAGAAATCAGTCTGGTTACTATGAAGCGGCTTAGCCAAAATTGCAGAAATGAGGAGGAGCGGGGATTCGATTGCCAGGACATGGTCGGTGATGGCGACAATGGCGAGGATGGGTCAGTAGAATATGAAACAAACAAAACTCCGTCTGAGGATGAGGAGGAGGATGAGAGGGGAGACAGTGAGTCTCACGATCCAGCGCCGGATACAGGAGCCGAAAACTTGCTACAAGAAGATGACGGTGATGAAACCGAGGGCAACCTGAACGATCCAGCGAGTGAACCTAGCAGCCCAAATTTGAGTGAAGACGATGAGACAGATGTGATTCAGGTACCTTCTGGTACGCAGTTACAGCTATGTGGCACTGCAATGTCACAAGCACAGCAGCGGGAGATCGACAGTCTAGTAGCAGAGTTGAAAGAGCAGACGAAGTCCGAAAAGGCGAGGATCCGAGAGAAACTCCACGCATTACTCTCGAGTCAGGGAATGAGAACCAGATCCCCAGTCAAGATTCAAAAGCAGGAACTTCACTCAAGTCAGCAACTGCCAACGCTGGCGAGAATTGCCTCAGAGGCATTGTTAATCGAACCTCGATCTAGTCAACGCTCACTGCACTCCATCAATGATTTTGACAGCTCTTGGCGACCTCGCATCCCTGATACTAGTGGTTCTGATATGCAGGTTGACGAGGAAATCGTTGACAGTCCAACGCCACCACGAGAACTTGAAGGAGCTGCCTCCTCTCGTCGTGAATCACTTCGGCGACGATCGAGCATCAGGAGCCAGCCTTTGCATGTCGTTGATCAATTGCCCGAGTCTGCATCATTTGAGATGCCGCCTGCAGTCACGCACGATAGCCAAGGAGGCTCCATCATTCTTGGGGATACTCGGAACTTCCGTCGCTCGTACCCAGCAGATATCCCAGAGACGCAGGTCGACGAGGAAGAAGAGATAGAAACACAGGTTGTCAAGGTGCCCAACGGAAGCTACTTCAGCCAGGCATCGCAGCGACTGAGTCAACCTCTCCGCCCCTCCATTGTGAATCGAACCATTTCAACTCCAATTCGAGCTCGATCTCGGGTGCACTTTAATCTCCACCAAAACGACGATAGTAATGGCCTGATGGCTGGTGGGATCAGCATGTCTGCTGCCTTCCGACACACAGTATCGCCGGTGAAGAGCTCACCAAATCGACAATCGAGTCAAGTTCAGACACCAAGCCAGCCAAGGACTTTGAAGGAGCTGACCAGATCGGCCAGTCAGGGTCTAGGGACTTTACATGGAAGTGCGAGGAAAAGAACAGTGTCGCTGCCGTTCAAGCCACCTTTCAAACAACCGTTGCAGGCTTCACAGGGGTGAGAAACGGTGGATGGCGTCTATGTAGCCGAGGATTTTGGAAGTATCATTTCTGCACAATAGTTGCTATTTATGGACGAGGGGGCTATACGTTTGATATTTTGGGAGACAGGAAGAGAGTGCGTAAAGCTGGCTTATGAGATATTTTGGAGCATTGCTTTCTCTGCCTGATGGTCACTGCTTGTCTGTTAGGGGGTTTATTGCAATTCATGATCATAGGAGGAACCTTGAGCACCTCGCCTACAGACAATCAGAATAAATATCGTAGCCACTCAATTCAGACCCCGGCGTTCACGACAGCAAGTTGTCCTCTTCTCCTTTTCTCTCTTCCAGCAGCCCTGAGGGCCATGATCGGTTGGTGCTCAATTCCCGACTTGCATATAAATACATTGGCTCGGCCACCGATACTAAAACTCACAGACTCAAACAATTCAAGTGGCTAACGGCTATCATAGCTTGTAAAGAATGATGATCTTGGATGTCAGAGATTGATCGAGGGCGTAAATAGAAAAGAAAGTATATGGGAGGGTGGGACAAAGCTTTTCGTAGGGTAAGACGGGTGGGTACATGACGGAGGGAAGGTTAGTTATCGAGCTTGAGGAGTAGGAGAATGACGGTGGTGATGGTAGTGGTGGTGTGGGATGAAGTGGCGGTGATTTCCAAGACGGGGGTCTGAAATTGTGAAGATGTGCGTAGTGACAGGGTGTAAGTGGCGACGTGTGATGATGTCAGCGGTTGAGTTGGCTCTGGTATGTAAATTGGGGGACGGTACTCTGACTCTCGATCACGACGTGGACAATGGTTTTTCTTGACAGAGAAAAGATGCTCGAGCTTTCGGAATGTGAAAGAGGGGACTTGATGTTTTATCTTTTCTGGAGTCAGACCTGGAATTGTTGATCAGATGAATAATGCCGCATGGTGCTTTCGCCCTCTCATGAAACAATGTGTGATCTCGAAAGTCAGGCAGTGGCTTAGGAATCGATTCCCGACTTGATTCACTTGAAGTTTGATTGACTTGGAATATATCTCATCCCTGAATCGAAGTCCGGAAAAATAAACAGGGGCTCGGTATATATAACGACTCAATATTACAGGATGATTTGGTCTCGTTCAACTCGAAAGCACATTTTGGGAGGATGGTACACATGGGTGCGGGATGTACTGGAAACGTAGGGTCTTGTCGGGGGAAGTCATGGGATGGTGGAATGAGAGGGAAGATGGGATAAGAAGAGTGCGCTTTGAAGGGACAAGATTGTTTAGATAGCGAGTGAGATATAGTTCAGAGGGGATTTGGCGGGTGAGAGGCGGAGAAGGAAGTGTGTGGTTGTCCTGAAGGGGTTTGTCGTCATCTCGCTTAAGTCTGTCAACAATGTTCCGTACCGTACATACTGATTTCCTAATGCCAGTGTTGCATGGCACTTCGTGTCCAGCGCGCTTTTCCAAGACATAGCACTGTAGATACCTCTGCGGCCTCCCCCTGTTCTTGCGTATAATTTGAGTCTTCCCGAGCGTAAGTGAGAATCTCCATCGATATTTCCTTCTGACATCTTCGTGATCTTTGTTGTTACTAAAAACTAGATGTTGAGCCATGGTTTGTATATTTATACCCTTTCCGACGGTGAATTGATTGTGATCCCAATTAGGTGTGGAGTTGAATAGTTATTGAGAAACAATAATCATAGAAGACCTGCCTAGGTGCGGTGGTCGAGAAGTTAGGGTGATGACACGCCGAAGAGCTTGAGTGGAATCGCCACGCTGTGTGAGGCTACAAACGGGCGCTCTAACGTTACAATGAAGACTAAGATTCCGAAAACCATGGACTTATTCCATACTAAGAAATGGAAAGACGATTGGACCGCTTGTGGTGCCGTAATACTTCGTTACAGAAGGAGGGGGGCGCAAGTTAATCCGTTTGGCAAAATGAGACTGGTCGGCCACGAAGCGCGTGGCGTGGGTACTTGCTTGTTGTTGATTGGGAGAATAGACGATGGCAGCGACTGTTTAAGTGACAGCATAAATCTGACTCTGCTGGTTGATACGGAATCTAAAGAGATGTCATTTTCCCGAACAGTGGCTCATAACCACCGCGACATGACATGATATTTCACTATCAACGAGGACTACTCCTTAGTAGACCAGCTTCAGCCTTCAGGACTGTATCATGTGATCGGCCGCATACTTTGGTATCGCAGCTGTGCAATCTTGGGTGTGTGAGCTCGTCGACTTATAAATCGCGAGGGGACCAGTCGAGTAAAGGCGTTGTTTTGACTGTGGGCTTCAATTCTCAAAGACGCTAGCTTATAATTAGGGGAGTTTACCTGCTGTGAATGGTATATTTTTTATCCCTGAGCGACGTTCGTTTTTCTTCAGATATGGACTTGAATGGAATTGCGGGGTTCCGCGAAGTTCGGTTTTTGATCGTTATGTATCATAGCACGTTTGGCCAGGATATTGCTACATTGTTGTTTCCTTCTACCATCTGCTGACTTACTTGAAAAGGTGCTATTCTC